>JAESGX010000012.1_pt1 | contig 769663 bp, 646 predicted proteins | sample 9269801 | NCBI WGS metagenome assembly JAESGX01 (sample SAMN16773122, study PRJNA677054) | algae metagenome | isolation source: Pleurocapsa minor GSE-CHR-MK-17-07R and co-occurring heterotrophs from wet... | place: USA: Lower Calf Creek Falls, Grand Staircase Escalante National Monument, UT ... | reverse complement strand
AAAGATATGGATTATAATGTCTTCTGTAGTCACGGGGTGCACTCCACTCGAATTCGCACTTTAAGTGTGTGCCGTCCTCGTGACTACTTCAAATTTCCATCCTCATAAAACCCGCACCACTGGTTATTAATTCCCGTAATCTAATCCGTAACTATCTGAATGACATATCTTATTTGGTTTGCTAATTAAAACGCACGTTACCCTTCTGATTCTATCCGCAGGGCAACGTGCGCGGCGAGACGGGTAACCTTAGGCAGCTCTCGCCCTGCTTTTCTGCACCTGGGAGAGCACCTTGAGCGCGTCCCACCCTGGTGGCGCACTAACCCATAACAGCAGCAGCATGAGAACCGCTGAGGTCAGACACCAGACACAGCTCGCACCGATGACGAATGGCTCGAGAAATGTCAGATAGATGGAAAACCCAACGCCCAGTAACGCGGAGGCAAAGAGCGCCGCGTCAATCCACGCGGACGGGCGAACCTGCCTGAACAGCCATAAGCCTGAAATGACCAGATAGCCCACGATACCCAACACCCCAACCGGAATGCCGCCTATCCGGGCATACGGGCTCTGCTGCACCGCGTTGCAATCTCCCACGACGCCGCACACCGCTTCGCTCAGGGTCACTTCAACATGGGCGAGATAACCTGCCACCAGAATCCCCGCGACCGTGATCACCATAATGGTCGATGTCGGTAGCTGTGGAAGTGCCGCTGTCCTGAGCATCAGCACCAGCAGCACAACGAAGCACACCCCAATCACTGCCGCCAGAACAGAGACCGCCACATCATTGAAGCTGCCCGCGAGAAGAGATAGCGACAGCCCAATCCCGCCCAGCGACGCGACCAGCACAACCCACTTTCCCGCAGCACCGTTTAGCAGGCCGATCAGTTTTCCTCCACCGCGCTGTAAGGCCGACCATCCCGCTGCCAGCATCACGCCCAGGCTGAGCATCAGCCCAATCAGGACGGCGACTGCCACGGTATTCGCCGGATCGTTCTCAAAGTTTGCGCTGACAGTGCTGTTTGCGCCTGCCTCGAGGTTGTTCACGCTCGCTGCTTCAAACACCTGATCGATCCCCGGAACAGGCGGGAAGCCAATTCCCCCGCCCGCCAGACCAGTTCGAATCACATCGGGCGCACGCTGTGGAATATCGAAAGCACCGACCATAACCTCAGACCCGATAATCAACATGGGAACCCCGTTCGAGGAGATGTTCATCGCCCGGAGCGAGGTTCCCATGATGGCGCTTCCCTGTCGTTGCGACACATCGACGAACAGGACCTGAAGCTGCTCACCGAATTCTTCCTGAATGCCCGGCCAATGGTTCTCGATAACGTCATGGCAGTGTGGGCAGGTTGGGGAATAGAAGAATACGCCATATACCACCGACTGCTGTCCATATGCTGCAGACTGCACCATCAAGAGGAGCAGGATAAGCAGCCAAACTCCCCATAGTCGATTTCTGAAAGTCCTCTCAAACATGCGATTTCACCTTTCTATGCAGGCTGGATAACCAGATGATCCTGTGCCTGATGCTATGCCAGTTCGACGCATGCCTTACGCAGTGGCGCTACGTCAACTATTCGTCTCGAACCCCGTGCATACGCTCCGCTGTCAAGGTGCTGACAGAGCCAGACTGCGGCTTTCCATGGATTTCCCTACCCAGAAACCTGTGTCACAGTGTCAGCAACCTGTTTGATTCGCTCATGTTGCCCACTCGCTTTTTTTAGACCACCAGGTTAAAGAGATATCCCGTGACAATGATGCCCACTGCCACCACCCCGACAAAAACAGCGATCAGCTGCGGCTTCAGGACTTTCCGCAGAATGATCATTTCGGGCAGGCTGAGTGCCACCACGGCCATCATAAAGGCCAGGGCTGTGCCCAGGGCCGCGCCCTTCCCCAGCAGCGCGCTGACAACCGGAATGACCCCGGCCGCATTGGAGTACAGCGGAATCCCCAGCAGCACCGCAGCCGGCACGGACCACCATGCGCCTTCGCCCATAATGCCTGTCAGCGCATCTTCCGGCACGAAGCCGTGAATCACCGCACCGATGCCGATGCCGATGATGACAAACAGCCACACCTTGCCCACGATGTCGCGGGTGGCCTGGGCAGCCTGCTCAAACCGTTCTGTCCATGTCAGCTTTGCCTGCACCAGTCCCTGCTGCGTGCGCTTTGCCCTGATGTCGTAGACAAAAGGCTCGACATACCGCTCCAGCTTCAGCCGCCCCAGCACCAGCCCGGCAATCACCCCGATCACGATGCCAGATGCCAGATACAGCAGCGCCACCTGCCAACCGAACAGGCCGAGCAGCATCACGAAGGCGACCTCATTCATGATCGGCGACGTGATCAGAAACGAAAACGTGATGCCGAGTGGAATGCCCGCCTGCACAAAGCCGATGAACAACGGGACGGATGAACATGAGCAAAACGGCGTAATCGCGCCGAACACAGCGGCCATCACGTTGCCCACGCCTTCGCCCCGCTTTTCCACGATCGCGCGGACGCGTTCGGTATCGATAAAAGTCTGCACCAGGGTGATGAGGAAGATCATGCCGGAAAGCAGCAGCAGCAGTTTCGGCACATCGTAGATGAAGAAATTCAGCGACTGGCCGACAGCGCTGTCGCGGCTCAGGCCAAGCAGTGTGAACGTCAGCCAGTCGGCTATGCCTTGCAGGTTGTTGTAGAGGATGATCCAGACGACTGCCAGCAGCCCAACGATCAGGAAGGCAGGGCGATCATCGCGCGCGGGGGCAAGTTTTGAAAGACGCATGGGGTTTGTCCTGATTGGCTGCGAGACGCATTAGCCGGCTGATTGAATCTTTGCCGCCCAGTCAACGATCTGCTGCCGCTTGGGGATGCGCCCTGCTGAAAGCACGGTTTCATTCATGACCAAACCGGGGGTACTCAGGATGCCATACGCCATGATGTCCGCGTAATCCGTGACTTTGACGACTTCAAAGTCCAGCGCGCTGCCTGCCAGGGCTTCCCTGACTTCCTGCTCAAGGCGCTTACAGTTGGTACATCCGGAACCGAGAATCTTGATGGTGATCATCGTGTTGGCTTTCTTTGTGCATTCGGCGTATCCGAATAATGGGTGTTCTTACGCGTAAAACAGGCGACATCAGGCGCTATCCCCGGCCGTCCATAGAGGCCAGCAATGCCTGCATCGAAGCGACCATCACGGCATTGACCCGATGATGCATCCACACGCCCCGCGGCTCTGACTGAATCAGCCCGGCATCACGCAGCACTTTCAGGTGGTGCGAAATCGTAGGCTGCGTCAGGTCAAAATGACGCTCAATATCGCAGCCACACACGTCTCCGCCGCCCTGGCTGATGAGGTCCAGGATTTTGACGCGCACGGGGTGTCCGATGGCCTTGAATGCTTCTGCCAGGGATGCTGCGTCTTCATCCCGCAGGCGCGGCTGCAAATCGGGGTCAAAGGTGCGTCGGGCGGACGAGAGCTCAACTTCGGTCAATTGTGTATTGGGGTTCATCACAGCCGTTCAATCTCCTGTATACATACAGTTTAGCACGAATACATCGATAACTTTCTATATAAAAGCCCATCGATGCCTTTTATTGTGCAAAATAGCTCAATCAACGCGTTCTGCGTCAGCCAAATAAAAAAGCGCACGCTGGCCTGTCGATGAAACCAACAGGCCAGCGTGCGCCGCATGAAACAGTTAAGGGACGTTGTGCTTCAGTCGCCTGCCGTCGGCGCGGGCGTGGGGGTAAGCGGCTCGCTCACCGGCGGGGCGTCTTTCTCATCCAGCATCTTTTCGCTAACCAGCACGCGCTTGAAGGCGGCAATCGCGACCTCGATCATGCCCAGGTCTGGCTGGCGCGTGGTCAGGTGCTGCATAGCCAGATTCGGAATCACGATCAGGCGGATCAGCGGGTGGTCCATGTGCTTGGCGGTGAAGCGAATCAGCTCGTAGGCGATGCCGGCGATCAGCGGGATGCAGATCACGCGGGTGAGCAGCAGGATCAGGAACGGCGGACGCCCGAACAGCGAGAACACCAGCACGCTCACCAGCACCACCGTCAGCAGGAAGGCCGTGCCGCAGCGCGGATGCTCGATCGGATATTTCTGCACCACTTCCGGCGTCAGCTCTGCGCCCGCCTCATACGCGTTGATCGTCTTGTGTTCCGCGCCATGATAGCCGAACAGGCGCTTCACGTCCGGCATCAGGCTGATGAGCGACACATAGGCCACCAGAATCCCAAGCTGGATCACGCCTTCGATCAGATTGACCAGGAATGGATTGTCCTGCAAGCCGAGCAGATTGCCGATGCCTGTGCTGGCCGCCGTCGGCAGGATGAAGAAGATGCCGATGCCGAACAGCAGCGACACGCCCAGCGTGGCAAAGCCCAGCGGGCCGTCAAAAATCTTCGACTCTTCTTCGCCTTCTTCGCCGACCGCCACGTTGGCAGACCACATCAGCGCGCGCGTGCCCAGCCCCAGCGCATCCCACAGGCCCACCAGCCCGCGCAGGAACGGCGTCCGCGCCAGCCGCCCGCGATACAGGGTCGCGTTCAGCGGCTGTTCGTGAATGACAATAGCACCCTGCGGGTCGCGCACGGCAATAGCGGCCTTGTGTGCGCCGCGCATCATCACGCCTTCGATCACCGCCTGCCCGCCATAAGAAAACTGAATCGGCGTATTATTCTCCGCCATCGAACTGCATCTCCTCGGTAAACTGAAGGGGAATCGCCCCCTGTGTCGTGTGCAATGTCACATGCAGATTTGTACCTGTCGGGGCAAACAGCAGCACCGGGCTGCCCCCTACCGCGCACCCGTCCCTGCGGTTACAGCTTGCGCCGCCCAGCAGCAGCGGCAGACTGCCATCGTCGCCCAGCGGCACTGACATGATATTACCATAGACATCCATCACTGACGCGTCCGCTTCCCCACCCCCGTCCGGACGCACCGACAGCCTGACTGACTCGGCCGTGCGCGCCCACGCGACCAGCCCGGCGCGCCCGTCGGCCATGCGCAGCAGCACCAGGTCGGCAGGTTCAGTGCGCGCCAGCGCGGCGGACTGTTCGTCAGACAGCCACTTGGTCAGCATCTGCCACGCATAGAAGCCGGGGCGATACGAGCGGTCGACACGAATCAGGGCAAAGCTCTCCGCGCCGGGATCGAGCGACCAGTCAAAAAACTTGTACGCCGCCATTCTGTCCGCGCCAGCCGCCAGCCCCAGCGCGGCGGCCTGCACCAGAAAGTCGGCCTGCTGCGCCAGCGTAATCTGATACTGCGGGCGCGTCACCGGCCACAGCGGGTCCAGATTGGGTGAGGCATTCGTCTCGGCGATCCAGATTTGCTTGCCGGGCAGGTTATAGCGCGCCAGCAGGTCAGTCGCCGCCCGCGTGATGTCATAGACCGTGTCAGTCCGGAAGTAGATATGCAGGGCCAGCGCGTCGAAGAAATAGCCATTGTCGGCGGCATCCGGCAGCGCAGTCAGCGTCTCCAGCAGGCGGTCGAGATACAACCGCCGCCCCACATTCACATCATGCCAGTAGGTCGTCCCGGCGATGATAATTTCAGCGTCAGAGTTGCCCAGCCGGGCCGCCTGATAGGCCACCGCCAGCAGGCGGGCATAGTCATTCACGTCGCCCTCAAATTCGTAGCCGTAGGTCCCGGCGGGAATATCCGGCTCATTCCAGATGATAAACCGGCTCACGCCGCGCGGCGCATAGTACTCGGCGGCGCGGCGCATGAACGCGGCCCATACGTTTTCAGGATTATCAATCGGCAGATCGAGCCCGCGCGGCACGCCAATGCCCGGCGTCCCGTCGGTGGCCCAGTCCGGTGTATGCTTGACGACTGCCACGACTTCGCGGCCGCACGCCCGCGCATCTTCCAGCCAGGCGTCCTGCACATTCCAGATATTCCAGTCGTCTGGCCCGCCCGGCTGATGCTCCGCCCAGTCAAAGATAATGCGTTCCCAGCCGATGCCGCTTTCGCATGCGGCCTCCGGAAACCAAAACGCTTCGACAGCGCCAAAGCGGTTGGCAGGCGCATCAGGGGCATCGGCTGTTTCCTGCCCGCGCACCAGCCCTGCCGCCAGCAGCATCAGCAGCATAAAAGTGAGTACCCGCCGCGCCTTCATCGATACACAATGCTCCGTGTCCCGGCAGGCGCGATGTCCAGCAGTTGCAGGCTGATGACCGGCCCGGTCGGCTTTTTGGCATTTTTTGGCTGATACTCATTGATGCCCACCGTGTAAGCGATATCCACGCACTCGCCTTTCTGCGGCACATAATCGATCATGTTGAAGCCGATGCCCTCCACCTGTCCCTCTGGCGTGCCCGCCTTCAGCATGACCTTGATGTGTCGCTCTTTCAGGATTCTGATCTCCTCAGTGACGACCACGCCACGTGAGACAAACACCGGCAGCCGAAACCGATGGCCGGTCGGCTGTAAATGTTCAAGATCATCCAGCAGCGCCAGCGTCAGCGCGCACGGTGTTTTGTCCAGCGCAATTTCGGCATCGGCCTCCAGCGTCGGCATCAACGACTGCCCATCCAGCGCGTTTGCTGCCAGCACCTTCAGCTCGCCAACCAGCGCGGCGAGATTCTCATTCACGACGGTGAAGCCAGCGGCCTGCGCGTGGCCGCCGTAGCGCACCAGCATGTCCGCACACTGGTCCAGCGCCCGCGTGATGTCAAACTCCGGGATGCTGCGGCACGACGCGCGCGTTTCTGTCTCGCCGTATTCCATGACGACACTGGGACGATAGAATTCCTCGGTCAGCCTGCCCGCCACCAGCCCGACTACGCCGGGACGAATATGCGCGCTGCCGCCGATAATCACAGGGTCATTCAGCCTGCCCTCACGCGCCAGCTCGCCCCGGATGAGATCCACCGAGTTGCGCGTCAGCTCCTGTCTTTCGATATTCAGCCGTTCCAGCTCAGCCGCCAATGCTCTCGCCTGTCCGGCATCCTCGGTCATCAGCAGGTCGTAGGCCTTCATGGCGCTGTCCAGCCGCCCCGCCGCGTTAATGCGCGGGCCAATCTGAAAACCGATCGTCTCCGCCGTGACAGCGCCCGGCTTCACCCGCGCCACCTCCAGCAGGGCTTTAATGCCCGGTCGCGGATTCTCGTTCATCACCTTCAGGCCACGCGCCACAAGCGCTCGATTCTCCGCCCGATCGAGCGGCGCCAGGTCGGCCACCGTGCCAATGGCCACCAGGTCCAGCAGCGACTCGGCCTTGATCGACGCAGGACTGCCATTTGCGGCGGCATGCCACAACAGCACTTCGGCCAGGCGATAGGCCACGCCCACGCCGGCCAGCATGTCTTCGGTGTAACTGGCCGTTTTCAGCTTTGGATTAATCACAGCCAGGGCTTCGGGGATATCAGCGCCCGGCGAATGGTGGTCGGTGATGATCATGTCGCGCTCAAAATCGCGCTGCCACAGCTCGGCTTCAGCTACAGAACGAATACCGCAGTCCACCGTGATGATGAGCTGAACGCCCTCTTTACGCAGATTCGCCAGCGCCTCGTTGTTGACGCCATAGCCCTCGTCCACGCGGTGCGGGATATACGGATGGGCGTCGGCACCCAGCGCACGCAGCGCGGTGACCAGCAGCGCAGTGCTGGTCACACCATCGGCGTCAAAATCGCCATACACGACGATGCGTTGTTTCTCACGGATGGCCATGCGGATGCGCGCTACCGCATCGAAGATCGGTTTCTTGCGCGCATAATGGAAGAATCGTCCGCTCTCCACATCCTGAGCAGCCAGAAACGCACGCGCAGTCTCAGGGTCATGATAGCCGCGCGCATACAGTATCTGCCCCGTGATCGGATGCATGTCCACATACTGGCTGAGCAACTCATCAGGGGCGCGTTTGGCGATGTACCAGCGTTTTTCAGGCATAGGCCAGCGTAGTCTTTCGAGGATTTTACGGCTATTATTGCCACAAACGGGCAGTCCTTCAACATTCTGCCCATCTTCGCACAATACCAGGTCAACCACGCATGAGCCATCCACAACGCATCGTCTTCATGGGCACGCCCGATTTTTCGGTGGCGGCACTGCGCTCTCTGATCGCGCACTTTCAGGTGACCGGCGTCGTCACGCAGCCGGACCGCCCGGCCGGGCGCGGGCGCGAGGTGCAGATGTCGCCCGTCAAACGGGTGGCGCTGGAGGCAGGCATCCCGGTCTTTCAGCCGGAGAAAATCCGCCGCCCGGAGGCTATCGAGACGCTCAAGCAGTTCCCGGCCGACGCGTACGTGGTGGCCGCGTTCGGGCAGATTCTGCCGCAGGCCGTGCTCGATATCCCCGCCTTCGGCTCGATCAATATTCACGCGTCGCTGCTGCCCCGCTGGCGCGGCGCGGCGCCGATTCAGGCCTGCATCCGCGAGGGTGACGCCGAGACGGGCATCACCATCATGAAGATGGATGCCGGGCTGGACACCGGTCCAATGCTGCGCGCACGCGCCCTGCCGATCGCGCCAGACGAAACCGGCGCTTCGCTGCACGACAAATTAGCGGTGCTGGGCGCTGATCTGCTGATTGAGACGCTGCCCGATTACTTTGCCGGGCGCATCACCCCGCAGGCGCAGGATGACGCGCTGGCCACACTTGCACCGCGCATCGACAAACAGGATGGCCGCATCGACTGGTCACAGCCAGCAGGGCGCATCGAACGGCTGGTGCGCGCCTATACGCCGTGGCCGGGAACCTTCACTTATTTTGGCGCGGGCAGCCTGCTCAAGATTCTGTCGGGCCATGCTGAAGGGGGATCCGCCGTGCCTGGAGGAATTCTGCCGCACGGCAAGTCGTTTGCCATCGGCACGGGCGACGGCCTATACGTGCCGGACATGGTGCAGCCGGAAGGTCGCAAGGCGATGTCATTTGCGGATTTCGCACGCGGGTATCCGACGGCAGTCGCTTCCGGCCTTACGGGGGGCGCATGAATACCCAGGTGTTTCACGTGCAGCCGGACGCGATCGATAGCGCCAGCATTCAGGCCGCCGCAGACATCATCCGCGCTGGCGGGCTGGTCGCCTTCCCTACCGAGACCGTTTACGGGCTGGGGGCGAATGCCACAGATGCCGCCGCCGTCGAGGGCATTTTCGCGGCCAAGGAGCGGCCGGCCACCGACCCGATCATCGTGCATATCGCGGCGCATGACAGCCTGTCACAGATTGCGATCGATATACCCGAACGGGCGTGGCAGCTGGCGCGTGCCTTCTGGCCCGGCCCGCTGACGCTGATCCTGCGCCGCGGTCCAGCTATCCCGGCCACTGTATCGGCGGGGCGCGCCACGGTGGCAGTGCGCATGCCCGCGCATCCGCTGGCGCAGGCGCTCATCACCGCGGCCGGGGTGCCGATCGCCGCGCCCAGCGCCAATATGTTCAGCCGCCCCAGCGCGACCACCGCCGCGCACGTGCTGGAAGACCTGGACGGGCGCATCGCCATGGTGCTGGACGGCGGCCCGACGAGCATCGGCTTGGAAAGCACGGTGCTCGACCTGACGGGCGACGTGCCAACAGTGCTGCGTCCCGGCGGCATCAGCATTGAGAAACTGCGCGAACTGCTGCCCGATGTGACTGCCCGCGAGCAGTTTCACGAGGCAGACATCAGCGCGGAAGCGCCTGGCCAGCTCATCCGGCATTACTCACCGCGCGCGGAGATGCGCCTGTACGAAACGCAGCGCGACTTCAAAAAGATGCTCATGGGCACGCTTCAGGAGACGCTGATCGGCAAGCGCGTGGGCATCCTGCTGATGTCGTACGAGATTGCCCAGGTGGAATCCGTGGAAGGCGCCGAGGTGTTTGATCTGGGTCCGACGCCGGAGGACGCCGCGAAGCATCTGTTCGCCGGGCTGCGCGAGCTGGACGCCCGCGGCGTGGATGTCATCTTCGCGCACGGTTATGCGCGTGACGGCATCGGCAACGCGATCTGGGACCGGCTGCTGCGCGCCGCTGAAGGCAAAGTCCAGTAAATCCAGACGAGCAGACAGGCAGCGATTCAGCAAAAAACGCCGCGCAGGATATTCCTCCTGCGCGGCGTTTTGGTTGGCTGAAGACCGGATTTAGTAGCCGAGGACGCCGACGACGGCGCGGACAGCATTGGCGCTCTTTTCGAGCATCGCCTTCTCTTCGTCGTTCAGCTCCATCTCGATGACCTTTTCCACGCCGTTGGCGCCGATGACAGCCGGCACGCCGATGTACAGGCCGTTGTAGCCGAACTCGCCGTTCAGCAGCACTGCGCTGGGGATGACGCGCTTCTGGTCCTTGAGGATCGACTCGACCATTTCGACCGCGCTGGCGGCAGGCGCATACCACGCGCTCACGCCAATCAGGCCGACGATCTCGCCGCCGCCCTTGCGGGTGCGCTCGATGATGGCCTGCAGGCGTTCTTCGCTGATCAGCTCGCGGATGGGAATACCAGCGACCGAAGTGTGGCGCGGCAGCGGGACCATCTCGTCACCGTGGCCACCCAGCACCAGGCCGTGCACGTCCTTGACGCTCAGGCCAACTTCCTGGGCAATAAACGCCTTGTAACGGGCGGTATCCAGCGCGCCGGCCATGCCGATCACGCGCTGCGACGGGAAGCCCGATTCATGCAGCGCGACGTGGCACATGGCGTCCAGCGGGTTGGCCACCACCAGGATGATCGCGTTGGGCGAGTGCTGCACAGCAGCCTTCACCACATCGCCCACGATCTTCTGGTTGGTCTTGACGAGGTCGTCACGGCTGGGGAACTGGCCCGTGACCGGGTCCTTCTTGCGCGGCACACCGGCCGTCACCACGATCACGTCCGAGTTGGCGGTCGCTGCATAATCGCCGCCGCCCACGATGTTGACGTCCTTGCGCACCACCGGCATCGATTCCAGCAGGTCGAGCGCCTTGCCCTTGGCGGGGCCTTCCAGAATGTCGATCAACACCACATCTGCCAGTTCCGCCGCGGCGATCCAGTGAGCGCAGGTGGCGCCAACGTTGCCACCGCCAATAACCGTTACTTTACTGCGAGCCATAAGGTTGTCTCCATTTAGTGTGACCATTTAAAAACCTGGCCTAAGAATAATCCTAAAAGTGCAGGTTTTCACGACCGATTTTGATCTGCTCAGGAAAAAATCAGGGACGGCTCATCTTGACGCCGCCCCTGAGGATAAATTATGGGAGCGCGACTTAGCCCTGCGGGCCAGCTGCGATCACTTCGGGCGCAGCCTGGTCAGCATACTTGGCGAAGTTATTGCGGAACTTGGCGGCCAGCTCGCGGGCCTTGGTGTCGTACGCTTCTCCGCTTGCCCACGTGTTGCGCGGGTTCAGGATTTCGGTGGGCACATTCGGCACGCTGACGGGAATCTGCAGGCCGAAGATCGGGTCCACGGTCGTGGGCACGTTTTCCAGGCTGCCATCCAGCACCGCGGTGATGATGGCGCGCGTCACCTTGAGCGACATACGATTGCCCACGCCATACGATCCACCGCTCCAGCCCGTGTTCACCAGCCAGACCGTGCTGCCGTGCTTGTTCAGCTTGTCGCGCAGCAGGGTGGCATACTCGGTGGGGTGCAGCGTCATGAACGGCGCGCCGAAGCAGGCGCTGAACGTCGCACTGGGCTCGGTGACACCCTTCTCGGTACCAGCGACCTTGGCAGTGTAGCCACTGATGAAGTGGTACATGGCCTGTTCCGGCGTCAGGCGAGAGACCGGCGGCAGCACGCCAAAGGCGTCCGCCGTCAGGAAGACGACGTTCTTCGGGTGTCCGGCCAGGCCGCCCGGATCAGCATTGGAAATCGTCTCGATCGAATAGGCGGCGCGGGTGTTCTCGGTATAGGTGGCGTCGTTCAGGTCGAGGCGGCGGCTTTCGCTGTCGATGACCACGTTTTCGATGATCGTGCCGAAGCGGCGCGTCTTTTCGTAGATTTCCGGCTCGCCTTCCTTGCTCAGGTTGATGACCTTGGCGTAGCAGCCACCCTCGAAGTTGAAGATGCCGTTGTCGCTCCAGCCGTGCTCATCGTCCCCGATCAGCGTGCGGTTGGGGTCGGCGCTGAGGGTGGTCTTGCCGGTGCCGCTGAGGCCGAAGAACAGCGCGCTGTCTTCCTTGTCCTTGCCGTAATTGGCGGAGCAGTGCATCGACAGTACGCCCTGCTGGGGCAGCATGTAATTCAGCACGCTGAAAATCGACTTCTTCATCTCGCCGGCATATTCCGTGCCGCCGATCAGGACGAGGCGCTTGGTGAAATTCAGCAGGATGAACGTGCCGGTCAGCGTCGAGTCCAGCTCTGGTGTGGCATGGAAGCCTGGAGCGTCGATCACGGTGAACTGGGGCACATGTGTTTCCAGCTCATTGCCCTTGGGGCGGATGAACATGTCGCGGGCAAACAGGTTGTGCCAGGCAAACGTGTTGATCACGCGCACCGGCAGACGATAACGCGGGTCGGCACCGGCATACAGGTCCTGCACATACACGTCACGCTGCTGGAAGTAGGCCAGCAGGCGCGCCTGCAAGCGCTCAAACGCCTCGGGCGAGAACTTCTTGTTATTGCCCCACCACACCTTGTCGGTGGTCTCGTCGTCTACCACGATGAACTTATCGTTCGGGGAACGGCCGGTATGATTTCCGGTGCGTACGGCCAATGGCCCCAGATGTGCCACCTGACCCTCACGATTGCGAATGGCATGTTCGTACAGGGCTGGGGTGCTCAGGTTCCAGTAGACCTGTCCGAGGTCACTGAAGCCGTGGTTTTCGAGGCCGTACTTGCTCTTGATCGTCATTCTTTCTTCTCCGCATCTGACGCTGCGCTAACTGGCGAACGGTCGTGCTGTGAAGCGAATCTTCCCATCTGAAATGTTACATTGTGAATAATACCACAATCAGATGAGCGATCAATGAGTTTCGTACATGTTGCCCACCGAAATGTGTGCAACATAGCTATAACGATTGCGGGTCCATCGGCTTCTGCTGGAGATGCTGGGTGCCCACGACGGATTCCAGCGTGGCCTGTTCCCCGTCCTGCTGAATGATGGTGATCGAGGTGTTGGTCACCTTCAGCGACAGCATCTGCTCCGTTTCGCCAAACAGGCGATACAGGATCATGCGGACGGGGCCGCCATGCGTCACCACGGCGATGGTCTCATTGGGGTGGCGCGCCAGCGCGTCCTGATAGAACGCATACACACGATCCTGCACGTCACGCCGCGTTTCACCCTCAGGAAAGCGAAATCCCCAATAATCAAGCTCGTTTTCCTGCACCAGCTCAGGAAATTTCTCCATGTGTTCCTCGTGCGTCAGGCCCTGAAAAACGCCCAGGTGCATCTCCCGCAGACGTTTATCCTGAATGACAGGCAGCCCCGTGCGCTCGGCGATGGCGGCGGCCGTCTGGGCTGCGCGCGTCAGGTCACTGCTGTAAATGGCCGCAAAAGGCACGTCGCGCACATATTCGCCCAGCCTGCGCGCCTGCTCGTGCCCTGTCTCTGCCAGCGGCACATCGATATTGCCCTGCCAGCGGCCAATCGCGTTCCATTCCGTTTGCCCGTGGCGAATCCAGTAACTGCGTGTCATGCGCTGATATCCTCCAGATCTGCTTGCGTCCCCGCGCTGTTCGGTAGGGTTGACGCGTAGTATACTAAACGGCACAATTTAAGCGACTTCACCCGAGGCATCAGCGCCCACACGACACAGGAGCTGCAAGACTGTGAAATACGATTTCAAAATTACCAGCAATCCGCTCATGTTTGGTCTGGCACTGGCAGGCGGCACCGGAATCACCCTCATCATCGTGGCCCTGGGCGCCGGCGTGCTCTACCCCGATGCGCCCAATACGCTGCTCAATCTGGGGCTGTTCTCAGGCATTGCGCTGCTGGTGCTGAGCATCATTGCCTGGGCCGGGGTCACGCAGCCATTCCGCCATTTCGATGACATTGACCAGCCGCTGGATGACGGTCACGGCCACGGCCACGCCAGCACAGCGATCGTCCCGGCGGACAGCCATGCCGCCGAGCCAAGCGCGCACCACTAAGAGTCGGCCTGCCTGACGCTTATGCCTCGCCCACCCGTCCCTGAACGCATCGCCATCAGCGACAGCTTCTCAGGATACGTCATCACCAGCAGCGGGCACCATGCGCTGTCCAGCGGTTTCACGCCAGATGATTCAGTCAGCATCGTTCAGTCGGGGGCATTCATCGTGCGCTACGGCCTGCGCGTGCTGGGCAAGCCGCACATCTCGATCGTGCCAGAGCTGGTCGCTGTGGATTACGGCCGGATGCTGAATGGCCTGGACGCCTGGGATTTCATCACGCGCCAGAGCAACCTGTTTCCACGCGCAGAAGTCTTCGGCCATCGTAACGACGGCAAAGACGACATGATGTATGTGAAGAATCTCGACCTAGCGCTGACGCCTGAAGTACTCGTCTTCTCCGGGCCATCCGACCTGCGCCCGCTGGCGCAGCCCGACGCGCTGATCGCCCCGCAAGACGCCCTGGATGCCGTGGCCGCGCGCCTGCGCCAGTTCCTGACCGTGTTTGATAACCCGGCTGCATGGACAGCCTCACACCTATGAACGAACTCGACTCTGTTTTTGACGATCAGCTTCCTGAAGGCCATCGCTCCGGCGTGGTCGCCGTAGTCGGCCGGCCCAATGTGGGCAAGTCCACGCTCATCAATCGGCTGATCGGCCAGAAGATCGCCATCGTCAGCCCCAAGCCGCAGACCACCCGCCGCCAGCAGCTGGGCATCTTCACCAATGAGCAGGCGCAGGTGCTGTTTGTCGATACGCCGGGCCTGCATGCCCCGCAGCACAAGCTGGGCGAATACATGGTGCGCAACGCTGAAGCCGCGTTTGCCGACGCCGATATCATCCTCGTGCTGATGGATATATCCGGCCCGCCCGAAACAGCCGACAAGTATCTGGCCGAAACGGTGGCGCGCCTGCGCAAACGGGCGCCGGTGTATCTGGCGCTGAACAAGCGCGACCTGGTGGCCGATGACCTGGAAGGCAAGGTGCGTGTGCAGCAGTACGGCGAGCTGCTGCCTTATGACCGCCTGTTTGTGATCAGCGCGCAGGATGGCACCGAAGTACAGCAGCTGATGGACGCCATCATCGCGGCCATGCCGGAAGGGCCGCGCTACTATCCGGCCGACCAGGTGAGCGAAGTCAACATGCGCTTCATCGCCTCCGAGGTCATCCGCGAAAAAGTGATGATGAACACAGACGACGAGATTCCTTATTCGGTCGCTGTGGAAATTGATGCCTACAAGGAGCGCAGCGCCGACCTGACGTATATCAGCGCCGTTATCCATGTGGAGCGCGACACGCAAAAAGGGATCGTCATTGGCAAGAATGGCGAGAAAATCAAGCGCATCGGCAGCGAAGCCCGCGAAGAACTGGCGCACATGCTGGACACCAAAGTATTCCTGGAGCTGAACGTAAAAGTGTCGAAAAACTGGCGCAGCGACGAAACACTGATGCGCCGTCTGGGTTACAAGGTGCGCGACGACGATTCGCGCTAGGCCCGGCCTGTAAACTGTATCCTTTGCTACTTATATGCTTTTCAGGGGAAAGCCATGAAAATACTACGCATCATCGTCCTCGCTGTCGTGTTTGTCGTTGTCCTCGCCGCGCTGGGCGCCTTCGTGCTGTACAACGATATCACGCGCAGCCCGCTTCCCCGCCATGACGGCACGCTCCAGCTTGCGGGACTTGATAGTGATGTCGAGATTCTGCGTGACCAGAGCGGTATCCCGCACATTTATGCCAGCACGCCGCACGACCTGTTCTTCGCGCAGGGTGTCGTGCAGGCGCAGGACCGCTGGTGGCAGATGGAATTCTCGCGCAATGTCGGCAGCGGCACGATTCAGGAGCTGACCGGCCAGAATGACAGCCTGATGGGCACCGACCTGTTCATCCGCACGGTGGGCTGGCGCGCCTCGGCAGAGCGCGACCTGGCCAGCGCGGACGCAGCATCGCTGGCCAGCCTGCAAGCCTTCAGTGATGGCGTGAATGCCTATATCAACAGCCGCAACCAGAACCAGCTGGCGATGGAATACAGCCTGCTTGGCCTGACCGGCAGCCAGATCACGGTGAAACCGTGGACGCCGGTCGATACGATCGTGTGGGGCAAGGTCATGGCATGGAACCTGTCGGCCACTTTCCCCTCAGATATCGCGAACGCGGCCGTGCTGGAAAGCCTGGGCGAGGACATGCTGACCGATTTCTTCCCGCCCTGGCCGTATGACAATCCGGACAAACCGACCATCCTGTCTGCCGACGACCTGCCGCTGAGCGCCTCCAGCGCAGGCGATACCACGTTCAACGCGCCGGGCGTGACAGCCGCGCCCTCCCCCGTCATGGCGGGCAACATTGTCGGCGGTGAGCTGGCCTTCCTGGGCGGCGGCGTCGCGGCTGACCCCAGCCTGGGCAGCAACAACTGGGTGAGCACGGGAGGCATGACCGAATCTGGCGCGCCGCTGCTGGCCAATGACCCGCACCTGGGCATTCAGATGCCGGCCATCTGGTACGAAATTGGCCTGCACTGCCAGCCGCAGACGGACGAATGCCCGTATAACGTACGCGGTTTCGCGCTGCCCGCCGCGCCCGGCGTCGTCATCGGCCACAATGACCGCATCGCCTGGGGCGTGACCAATTCCGGCCCGGACGTGCAGGACGTGTACACCATCGAGGTCAACCCGGACAACCCGCTGCAATACCGCTATAACGGCGAGTGGGTGGATTTCGTCATCCGCGAGGAAATGCTGAATTTTGCCGACGGCGTGCCATCGGTGCCGTTCCAGGTGCGCGAGACGGTCTGGGGACCGGTCATGAACGATAATCAGCTGGATGACAACAGTATGCCGACCGGCTTCAACAACGTCGACCCGATCGCCCTGCGTTACACCGGCAACGATCAGGGCACGCTGTTCCGGTCGCTGCTGCTGCTGAATGAAGCACAAAACTGGACCGAATTCCGCGACGCCTTGCAGTACTGGGATATCCCGGCACAGAATTTCGTCTATGCGGATGTGGACGGCAATATCGGCTACCAGATGCCCGGACGCATCCCGATTCGCGTGGAAGGTGACAACGGCAGCCTGCCCAAAGACGGCAGCACCGACGCATTTGCCTGGCAGGGCTTCATCCCCTATGACGAGCTGCCGCGCATCTTCAATCCCGCCCGCGAGTACATCCAGACCGCCAACCAGGCGATTGTGCCGCTGGAATACTACGATCAGCTTGCCGAAACCCTGGGCGACGACAATGCCAGCTATCTGCTCAGCTATGACTTCGCCTACGGCCAGCGCGGGCAGCGCATCGACGCGCTGATGCAATCGCTGGTGCCGCTGAGCATCGATGACTATCGCGCCATCCATGCCGACAGTGTCTCGGTCAATGCGCTGGAAACCATGGCGGTCGTCGGGTCGATCGACTTTGCGGATGAAAACCTGAACAGCTATCGCGACTGGCTGACGGCATGGGACGGGTCATTTGGCCTGGACAGCGCGCAGGGCGCTCTGTATGCCGCCTTCAGCGCGCACCTGGTGGACAATCTGTTCTCAGACCAGCTTCCGGAAGAAGCCGAAATCTCCAACACACTGGTGTATGCGGCCATCCAGCTGCTGGACGATGCCGAAAACGCCTGGTGGGATGACGCAGGCACGGCCGATACCGTTGAAACCCGCGACGATATCGTGCGGGCATCGCTGGAAGAAGGTATCGCACAGATGACGCGTCTGCTGGGGGGCGACCGCGAGGCCTGGCGCTGGGGGGCGCTGCACACGGCCACCTTCGTCAGCAATCCGCTGGGGCTGAGCGGCATCGGGCTGATTGAGGACATGGTCAATCGTGGGCCGCAGCAGAGCCCCGGCGGCGACCAGATCGTGAATGCGACCGGCTGGAGCGCATTCGGCGCCGTGAATGATGATGACTTCACGCTGACATCGCTGCCGTCGATGCGCATGATCGTCGACCTGGCAAATCTGGATGCCAGCCTGAGCATCATCACGACCGGGCAGAGCGGGCATCCATTCAGCGACCAGTACGGCGACCAGATCGCGCCGTGGGCGAATGTGGAATACCACCCGATGCTGTTCACCCGCGAAGCTGTCGAGCAGAATCTGGCCGCGCGGCTGATCCTTCAGCCTGCCGGCTGATTCCGGCAGCACATACAAAGAGCGGCCCGTGCGTTGTGATGTAAACGCACGGGCCGCTTTGTTTTCTGGCTACACCTGAATGACGATGCCCTCAAACGGACGCAGCGACACGGCATCCAGATCGACCTGCCCCTCGCGGTCCATCATCGTGGAGGCCAGCACCTCGCAGGTCGCCGCATCGGCCAGATGAACGATCTGCTCATGCTCGGCGAAATTCACGGCCACGAGCACGCGCTGGTCGCCAAACGTGCGCTCAAAGGCGAAGCAGTCAGCGGGCACACTATCCAGCGGGCGATAATCGCCGATGCTGAGCGCGGGCATCTTGCGGCGCAGACTGAGCAGACGGCGCGTCAGGCTGAGCATCGAGCGCGGGTCGTCCATCTGGCTGGCGACATTGATCGTCGTCTTGTCAGCATTTACGGGCAACCAGGTTGTCACCCCTTCCGGGGCGAAGCCCGCATTCGGGCTGTCGTCCCACTGCATGGGCGTGCGCTCCGGGTCGCGCCCCAGGCCGAGGCCGGGCACGCGCAGTCCCCACGGGTCCTGCTCCAGCTCGGGCGGAATCTCCGTATTCTGCATGCCGATCTCGTCGCCATAGTACATCGTCGGCGTGCCGCGCAGCGTGAGCAGGATCAGCATCGCGGCGCGCGCGCCATCGTAGCCATAACGCGTGACGACGCGGTGCTCGTCATGGTTGCTGATGACATAATTCGGCCATGCGCCCGGCGGCACGGCGGCCTCCAGGCTGTCCACAATGCCGCGGAAGATGCCCGCATGCCACGGGCGGCCCAGCAGCGCAAAGTTAAACGGCATATGCAGCTCGTCATTCTGCTCGCCGTAGTATTTCGCCCACAGCGCCCAGTCAAACTCGTGGATCTCGCCGACGGCAAAGCGCGGATTGTCTGGCGTGCTGTAGCGGTCCAGCAGCGCGCGCACCTCGCGGTAGACGTCGTGGACGTCAGGATGCGCCTTGCTGTACAGATGGACGAGTGAATCGTAATCGCCCATGTCCTTGAACACGAAGCCTTCCATGCGCTCACGGACGGGATTATCGCGGAAGTCGGGGTCTTTCATGATGTAATGGGCCACATCAAAACGAAACCCATCCACGCCGCGCTCCAGCCAGAACTGCATCGCGCCCAGCATGGCGGCGCGCAGCTCCGGGTTGCGCCAGTTCACGTCCGGCTGTTCCTTCAGGAACGAGTGCAGATAGTACTGCCCGGTGGTCTCGTCCAGCGTCCAGGCCGGGCCGCCAAACACGCTCAGCCAGTTATTGGGCGGGCCGCCATTGGGCGCCGGGTCGCGCCAGACATACCAGTCGCGTTTGGGATTGTCGCGCGATGCACGCGATTCTTTGAACCAGGCGTGCTGGTCGGATGAGTGGTTCGGCACGAAATCGACCACCAGCTTCAGGCCCAGCCCGTGTGCGGCGGCGACTAATCGGTCGAACGCGGCCAGATCGCCAAAAATCGGATCGACGTCCGTATAGTCGGCAACGTCATAGCCAAAATCGGCCATCGGCGAGGTGTAGAAGGGCGACAGCCACACCACATCGATGCCCAGCTCCACCAGATACGGCAGGCGCTGGGTGATGCCATCCAGATCGCCCACGCCATCCCCGTTGCTGTCCTGGAAGCTGCGCGGGTACACCTGATAGATCACGCCTGTCTGCCACCACTGCGCCGTCTGCGGCGTTAATGCCTGCATGGTTTGTCATCCTCACTACTGGTGTCTGAATATGGATACAAGTGTAGCACGCCAGCCACAGCCCCACAGTACGCATGCGGGCAAAATAAAAAGCGGACCTGCCCCGATGACCGGAACAGACCCGCCTGTTTGAAGCTGTTGTGAAGCCGTCGTTATTCGGCGTCTTCTTCGTCGGTCTTGCCCTTCTTGAGCACTTCCGGCTCGGCGCTGACAGGCGCGTCGCTGGTTTCCGTCTGCTCTTCCTGGACGATGATACGGACAACCATTTCATCGGCGCCGGTCAGGACAGTGACCTTGTCGCTGATCTTCAGGTCACGCACGTGGATGGAATCACCCACGGCCTTGAGCACCGACAGGTCAACGTCCACGCTGTCGATCAGGTCGGCAGGCAGCGCTTCCACATCGAGGGTCTGCAGGCCGTTGAGCAGCACGCCGAGGCGCGCCTTTTCAGCCGGGGCCTCACCCACGAAGTGCAGCGGCACCACGGTGGCGATCTTGGTGCTGGCATCGACTGCCAGGAAATCGACGTGCAGGATTTCACCCTTGATGGGGTGGCGCTGCACCGAACGGGCCAGCACGGACTGCGGCTTGCTGCCTTCAACATTGATATTGATCAGGTGCGTGCCGCCAGCCTTGAGCAGAGTCACCTGCAAGGCACGGTAGGGGATCTGCAGGTTCACAGGATCGGACTTCGAACCATAGACAACCACGGGCACGAGGCCGCTGCGGCGAAGCTGGCTAACCTTCTTGCCTATGACGGTGCGCGCCTGCGCTTCAAGCGTATATGAATCTGACACGATTTACTCTCCACTAGACAAGAAATGAGCGGCCAGCGCCGCGCATCGAAACGACATTTCAAAGGTGACGCTATTTTAGGTCAGGAAATGCGACACGGTCAATGTACAAGTTGCGACAAAATAAACGCCCGAACAAATTGTTCAGGCGCTATGAGCGGGTAACGGGATTCGAACCCGTGACATTTTGCTTGGGAAGCAAACACTCTACCAACTGAGTTACACCCGCAAATCTGTCTTTATTATACGAACTGGAAGAAACCATTGTCAAGCCGAATGCGCGTAAACGCACCCTTACAAGCCACGCGGGTGTTCCATGATATAATCGCACCGTTGCGTGCAGGGAGAGCTTCATTGAATTCAGCAGCCAAACACTGGCGTATTTATCTGCTGGGCATTCTGGTCAGCGCGGCCGCCATCTTTTTCGTTGTCCGTCAGATCGACATCAACGAGCTGGTGCGCGCCCTCGGACAGGCCAACTACCTGTACCTGATTCCCGCGTCGGGCCTGATCGTGATCGGGCTGTTTGTGCGTGCGCTGCGCTGGCGTTCGCTGCTGGGCGGGGCGATTAAGCCGCTGCCCGCCTTCAGCATCATCAATATCACCTATCTGGTCAACGGACTGCTGCCATTTCGCCTGGGCGAGCTGGCGCGTGCTTTCCTGGCCAACCGCGGCGGACAGACCGTGCCGGTCTTCACTTCGCTCAGCTCGATCGTCATCGAGCGCCTGCTGGATATGCTGGCGGTGCTGGTGATCCTGGGCATCTCGATCGGGGCGGCCCCGCTGCCCGCAGAGCTGCGCGGTGCAGCCATCGCCTTCACGCCGCTGCTCATTATCGGCTTTGGTGTGCTGATCGTGCTGGCCGCTAATCCAGACCGCGCCGTGCGGCTGATGCAGCGCATCGTGCGGCCGAAGCTGGATCAGCGCTTTGGCCTCAGCAACCTGTTCCGTCACTTTCTGGACGGCCTGAAGCCGCTGGTGAATCCACGGTCGGCGGCGCAGGTGCTGGGCTGGACAGCCTTGTCGTGGGGCTTTTCGCTGGCCTCCGGCTATGTATTGATGATCGCCTTCTTTGGCGAGGGCAATCTGGCGGCCACCTGTCTGTTCACGGCAGCGGCATCATTTGCCGTCGCTGTGCCCGCCGTGCCGGGCAGCGTGGGGCCGTACGAAGCCTCGATCGTGCTCTCGCTGCAGGCGATGGGATACACCGCCTCGCCGGAAACAGCCGTCGCCTTCGCGCTGGTGGTGCACGGCCTGAACCTGGCCGTCGTCGCCGTGCTGGGCGCTTTTGGTTTTATTCAACAGGGCATCAGCCTCGGTCAGCTTTCACAGGGCGTGCGTGGGCTGCGCCAGCTTGACCAACCCGCAGGATAGCATTTTCACATGAATGAACTTCTGAACGTGTCCGACAAGCGCAGGCTGAAGATCCTGATTTGCCTGCTGTACTATTTTCCGCATCGCACCGGCCTGACCATCCATGTGCAGCGCGTGGCCGAAGAGCTGGTGCGCCGCGGCCATGAAGTCACGGTCCTCACGGCCCGCTATCGCAATGACCTGCCGCGTGATGATATGCACATGCACGAGGGCGTGCGCGTTGTCCGCCTGTGGGCGCCGATTCGTATCAGCCGCGGCATGATCATGCCGGCTTATCCGCTGGCAGCCTACAAACTGATGAAAGAACATGATGTCGTCAGCATCCACACGCCGATGCTGGAGACCGCGCTCATTGCCGCGCTGTCGAAGCTGACCGACTGCAAGCTGATCATCACGCACCACGGCGACCTGGTGCTGCCCGATGGCCTGCTCAATCGCATCATTCGCGGCACCATGTTCGGCATGTACAAGCTGGCCGCCAAACGCGCCTCGCATGTCTTCGCTTACAGCCAGGACTACGCCGAGCACTCGTACTACATCCGGCCCTTTCTCGACAAGACGACTGTAAACTATCCGCCTATCCTGCAACCGCCGCCGGACCCGCAGGCTGTCGCCGGGCTGCGCGCCAAATGGTCGCACCAAAACGGGCCGATCATCGGCTTCGCCGGGCGCTTCGTGGAAGAAAAACGGCCTGACCTGCTCATTCGCGCGCTGGAAGTCATCAACAAGAAATATCCCAACGCGCGCGTGGTCTTCGCCGGCGAGTATGATATTCAGTACGAGGATTTCTGGGAGCGCCAGCAGCCGCTGGTGCAGCAGTACCGCGACCAGTTGATTTTCCTCGGTTTGCTGCAGGACCAGCAGGACATCGCCAATTTTTATGCCGCGTGCGACGTGCTGGCGCTGACCAGCGACACCGAATGTTTCGCGCTGGTGCAGGTGGAGGCAATGCTGTCCGGCACGCCGGTCGTAATGACCAACACCCCCGGCGGACGCGTCCCCGTGCAGGTGACCGGCATGGGCAAAATCGCGCAGATGGGCGACTGGCGCTCGATTGGCGAGGCCATCGTCGATGTGCTGGATGCGCCGGAAGCGTATCGCAAATCGCGCGCCGCGATTGAAGGTATTTTCTCTTTCAAGGAGACTGTCGACAACTATGAGCAGTACTTCCGTGCCAACGCGCGCAGCCGCTGACATGCCCGCCAAGCCGCCAATTACCGATGCGCTGATCGCCCACATGACCCGCAATGAGGCGGACATGGCGTTCAAGAAGCGCGTACAGACGATCTTCGACTGGGTGCAGCCAACCGATGATTCGCTCATTCTGGACATCCCGTGCGGACGCGGCTTTTACCTGAACATGCTGCGTTATGCCAGCAACGCGCACCTGATCGGCGCCGAGCTGGACTGGGAAGTGATGGGCAAGGCCCAGCGCAATGTCGGCCACCTGCCAGACGTCGCGCTGCACAATGCCAATGTGTATGCCCTGCCCTACCCCGACAACACGTTCGATGCCGTGATCATGTCGGAGATCCTGGAACATGTGGATGACGACGTGGCTGCGCTTAAAGAAGCGCATCGCGTGCTGAAGCCGGGTGGCGTCGTCGCCATCACCGTGCCGAATCACGATTACCCGTTCCTGTGGGACCCGATCAACAAGACGCTGGAATCACTCTTTCGCACGCACATCCAGCATGGCATGTTCGCCGGCATCTGGGCCAATCATGTGCGCCTGTACTGGCGCGATGACCTGCGTGCCGCCGTACAGTCTGCCGGTTTTGAAGTGGAAGAAGAGCGATCCTTCACGCACTACTGCTTCCCCTTCATCCACAATCTGGTGTATGGCATCGGCATGCCGCTGCTGGAAAAAGGCGCGCTGCCCAAGAACATGGCCACGGCTGCCGACCGCACCACGTTCGACCGGAATGATGGCAGCCTGCTCAACCCGATCAATCTGGGCCTGAAAGTCTTTAATTTCTTCGACAGGCCGAACAAAATCAATGAGCCGCCGAATCGTTCGACGGTTAATCTGGCAATCAAGGGTCGTAAATCGGAGAAGACAGGATGAGCGACGCGCCACACACGGATGACCTGCTGCCCCAGTCCGGGCCGGAATCGACCCAGCCGGACCAGCCCGTAACCGAATCCCCTGCCGACGCGCCCTCACCCGATGTGATCGCGGAATCGGTGGCCGCCGACGATGGCATGCCCGCCGCCCACGACACGCCAGGCGAAGCCGATTGGCCGGAAGATGATGCCGAACCAACCGTTGAGCCTGACGGGCTGGCGGAGTTGGTCGCTGACGATGACGGCATGCATGTGGCCGACGTCGAAACGGGTGACGATGACCTGCCCGAAGTGGTCATCGAGGACAGCTCCGCGCCGGACGTACGTGCCATGGCGTCTGCCGCTGACGACGGCATGCTCACGACGGGCGACGACCCCGATGCAATCGATGACATCGAAGTAACCGTGGAGGACTCGGCCATGCCGGTTCCCGTCATCGCTGAGCCAGAGCCGGTCGCCCGCGCGGCCTACGCCGTGCCCGACATCCAGAATATTCAGCGTCCCAGGACTGAACCCGCCCAGCCGACGCTGCCGACCCACGAGCCACTGCTGGTGGATGGCGTCCCGTTTGAAGACCTGTCGATAGCCGCCGCGCTGGGCCATCTGTGGAAAGCGCCGCGCGCCACTGCGGGAGCCTTCATCGACGTCATGAGCACGCCGAAGGAACGCGCTCTGAAGCCGTCCGGCCGCCGCAGCACCCGCCCGCGTGCGACCGGCGCGCCGTCGGAGTATGTGCCGCAGCATGTCACGCGCCAGGCAGACGCCGAAGAAATCACGTCCGTCATCAGCGAGCCGGAATTTCAGGTGCGCGGGATGCCTGCACTGGTGCTGCTGATGCTGCGCCTAGGCGCTTTCGCCCTCGTGCTGATCGGCGGGATTATCATGGTCAGCGGCAACCCGCGCTCCAGCCCGGAAGGTCTGGCCGCCGGTATCGTGCCTACCCTGGTCGGCCTGTTCGCGTCGTTCATCGTAGAAATCCTGAATGCCTATGTGTCCGGCCGCGGGCAAGGCCGCTTTATGCAGCGCGTCAATGCGACGCCTGAAGCCGCGCCACGGCAGATGGACTGGATCGACGTGGCCCAGCGCGCTGTGCTGCTCGTTGCTGCCGCGGCGACTGCTGCCATCAGCGTGATCGCCAACCGCCAGAACACCTTCACGATGGGCGGCGTCATCGCGTGGGTTGCCAGCATCCTGCTGGTGATCTGGGCGCTCTCGCCGGTCGGCTGGTCCCCGCTGAGCTGGCTGAAAGCTCTCGGCTCCACCCGCGTCCGCTTCACGTGGGCGGGCATACTCGTCATCATCTTCATGATCGTGGGGACAGTCTTCCGCATACAGGAATTCCGCGCCGCGCCCTCTGAAATGACCAGCGACCATGTCGAGATGCTGCTCGATACGCTGAACGTGACCTACGGTGACTATGATGTGTTTTTCGCCAGCAACGGCGGGCGCGAGGCGATGCAGTTTTATCTGCTGGCCTGGTTTGGCAGCCTGACCGGCATGGGCGTCACCTTTGACGCCAACAAGCTGCTGACTGTCATCCAGGGCATCCTGACGATTCCGCTGATGTATTTTGCTGCCCGCGAGATCATCGGCCGCGAACAGCGCCGACTGGCCGAGATTGCCGGTGTGGCGGCGGCGGCCATGATGGCCGTCAGCATGTGGCATCTGAATCTGAGCAGGCTGGGCGAACGCCTGATCCTGATGCCCCTGTTCATGACGCTGTTTTTGCTGTTCTTCGCGCGCGCCATGCGCTACAACCGGCGCATGGACTACATCTATACCGCGCTGGCCGTGGGCGCCGGCCTGTGGAGCTATCAGGCCTTCAGAATGGTGCCGCTGGTGCTGATCGTCGGCTCGGCTGTGTGCCTGGCGCACTACCTGCGCCGTGGGCCAGAGCTGCGCCGCGCATTCGTCAATCTGGTCGTGCTGGCCCTCGTGCTGACGATTGTCTTCCTGCCTCTGTTTGCCTTCTCGCTGGAGTATCCCGATGACTTCTGGCGGCGCACCAGCGGGCGCATCTTTGGCGACGGCGTGACCGAGTATGTCAATGAAGAAGGCATCGCCGTGTACCGCGACGCGACGTTTGAAGAACAGATAGCCTCGTTCAACCAGAACATCCCGCAGCTGGTGACCAACGTCCAGAATGCGCTGCTCAGCTTCAACTGGCGCGGCGACGTGGCCTGGTTCCAGAATGCGCCCAGCGAACCCGCATTTGACCCGCTGACCGGCGCGCTGCTGCTGTTAGGCGCAGGCGCGTGGTTTGGCCGCATGCTGCGGCGGCGCGACCCGATGACCTGGCTGCTGCCGGGCATCCTGCTGATTATGCTGCTGCCCTCGGCGCTCTCGATCGCCTATCCGGTCGAGAATCCCAGCTCGACGCGCCTCAGCGGCACCCTGCCCATCACCTACGTGGTCGCCGGATTCGGCGCTGCCCTGCTGATTACCGATATCCGCCGGGCGGTGGGGCGCGGCATGGGCGCGCTGATGGCGGTCGTCGCCGGTTTCATCGTGATTGGCTACAGCTACAGCAACAACACGTGGCGCTATCTCACGCTGTACGGCACGTCATACGACATCAGCTCGCTGCCCTACTCCGATGCAGCGCGCACGATGAAAGAGTTTGCAGAAAACTCCGGCGGCTGGGGCAATATTTTCATCATCAATTACCCCTACTGGTGGGACCATCGCGCGCTGGCACTGACTGTCGAGATGCCCGATTTCCCGAACGGCGTGGGCGCCCTGAACGAACTGCCTGTGTATATGAGCCGGGGGCTGGGGCGCGATGAGCCGTATCGCCTAGACCCGGACCGGCCGATTCTGTTCTTCTTCTCGAAAGACGACGACATCACGCGCGACTTCCTGCAAATGTCGTTCCCGTCGGGCAGCAGCGCCGAAATGTCGACCTACCAGGCTGAAGACAGCTATCGCATCTTCAGCACCCCGCCGATTGGCCGCGAGGCGCTGATGCAGTTCCTGCAGGTCTCGCTGGAGACTCCGGGCGGCTGATTTGCTGCCCGGAGTTCCGCTTTGCACAGAGTTCTTTTAAGGAAATATCAGCCTGCACGTGTACATGACACGTGCATCCAGACAAAGCTGTGTGGACAAATATGCAGACGACAGACACGTTCTATTCATCTTCTCCGGCGCCCATGACGGCCCGCCGAACACGCGTGCGCAGCGGTACCTTCAGCCGCTCGAATGTGCTGGTCGCGCTGGGGCTGGTCATCACCATGCTGGTCGGCGGCTATTTCCGGTTTGTCGGCCTGAACTGGGACGATTTCACACATCTGCACCCGGATGAACGCTTCATCACCGATGTGACGCAGGGGCTGGGCAATCGCCTCGCGCCCAGCGACAACGGCACCGATGACTGGACACCCGAAACCCAGGTGGCCGAGTGCGTGGCGCGTTATCCTGCTACGGGCGGCATGGGCGGCTACTTCGACGCGCTGTGTTCGCCTTATAACCCGCACAACGCCAATCCCGGCCACGGCATGTATGTGTATGGCACGCTGCCCCTGTTTATGACGCTGAGCGTGGCCGAAGTCGTCGCTCCGGCCAGCGAATGGTGGGCGCGTAACATCAGCGTGCAGTCAGACCCCACACTGGCCACCTACGACGGGCGCCAGTGGCTGGGCTATGACGGGGTGCATCTGATTTTCCGTTATCTGTCCGCGCTGGCCGAGATGAGCGTCATCGTCGTCGTGTTCTGTATCGGCCTGCGCCTGCACAACAAGTGGGTCGGTCTGCTGGGCGCGTGGCTGTACGCGGGCATCGTGTTCTCGATACAGCTCTCGCACTTCGGCACCACCGACGCCATCTCGGATATGTTCTGCGCGGTCACGATTCTGTTTGCCGTGTGCATTCAGCGGCAGGGCAAGCTGCGCGATTACATCCTGTTCGGCGTATTTTTCGGCTTTGCGCTGGCCAGCCGCATCAACCTGGCGCCGCTGGTGGGGCTGATCCTGTTGGCCGCGATCATGCGCGTGCTGCCGACCTTCGACCGCCACAGCATCGCTGGTGACCGCGAACGCGCCATCACGCAGGCGTTCCTCGGGCTGGTGCTGGCCGGCATCGTGACGATCCTCGTTTTCCGCGTCACCAATCCGTATGCCTTTATGGGGCCGGGATTCTTCGGACTGACGCCCAATCCGCGCTTCCTGTATGACCTGGCGACTGCCCAGCAGCTTGTCAGCGGCAGCATCGACAGCCCGCCAAACTTCCAGTGGGGCGGCCGCACCCCGTACCTGTTCCCGTGGTGGAATATGGTCATGTGGGGCATGGGCCTGCCGCTGGGTCTCACAGCATGGGCGGCCTTCATCTGGGCGTTCTACCGCCTGATTCGCGGCAAGCGCGGCGCCACCCTGAATATCCTGCTGCTGGCCTGGGTGACCTTCTATTTCGCCTTCATGGGGCGCAACTGGGTCATGACCATGCGCTATTTCATCCCGCTGTACGCGTCGCTGGCGGTGCTAGCAGCGTGGGGCATGCATGAATTGTTCATCATCGCCCGCGAGAAAGCCCTGCTGCGCCGTGCGCGCGGCCTTGTGCTGCGCCGCGGTTTCGCCTGGGGCGTGCTGATTGTCGTGGCCGGATTCACCACACTGTGGGCCGCCATGTATACCAATGTGTATCGCAACCTGCTCACCCGCGTGCAGGCTGGTCACTGGGTGTGGGAAAACACGCCGGGCGACTTTGCTATGGAGATCGATACCGGCGATGGCCGCTCTGACCAGATGGTCAGCCTGAATGACGGGCAGTATCAGACGCGGGCTGTCCCGCTGACCAGCGTGGCGATTCCCAGCTTCAACCGCTTCAACAGCGATGACAATGACCTGGTGGCAAAATCGACGCGCTGGGACGAGAGCATCCCCACATCCAGCGACCGTTTCGTCGCCAGCGAAACCGGCACCATCCGGTCATTTTATGCGCCGCACCTGGGCGACCCGAACGATGACCCTGAAAATGAAGTCCTGAGCATCGTCGTGCGCCGTTACGCCGACAACGCCGTCGTGGCAACCGCGACCATCGACCAGAATCTGACGCGGGACACGCACATCACCGGCGACCGCGTGGAAGTGGCCTTCGACGCGCCGTTTGAAGTGACGCAGGGTGAAGAATTCTTCTTCGATGTCGAGCTGATCAGCGGCGGGCCGGTCATCAGCGGCGGCACTATCTTCACCTGGGAAGGCGCCTGGGACGACCCGGTGCCGCTGAAGGTGTGTTCGCTGCCGGATGGCATCACCCTGGCCGACAGCCCGCCACCGGGCACTGTGGGCGACAGCCGCAACTGCAATAGCCGCGACCCGTGGTGGGGGCTGGTCATCGGCTATCAGCAGGACATCGTGTATGAAGACGGGCCGGAAAAGCTGGCAGCGTTGTATCGCTCGCTGGACAACAGCGACTATATCGCTATCTCCAGCAACCGCTTCTATGACACGCTCAACCGCAACCCACTGCGCTGGCCGCTGACCGGCGTCTACTACGATGCCCTGTTCTCCGGCCGCCTGGGCTGGGAGCTGGTGGCCACCTTCCAGGAGTCATATGAGCTGGGCCCGCTGCGCGTGAGCGATCAGTACCTGCCCACCTACAACGGCTACTACGGCGGCGACCTGTTCAACGAATACGAGTCTGAAGAAGCCTTCAGCGTGTATGACCACCCGGTGGTGTTCATTTTCCAGCGCAGTGAAAACTATGATCCGGAAGTCGTGCGCGACATCCTGGGGACTGTGCCCTACACCCGCGTCTATGATGCCAATCCATATAACCAGTGCCCCGAAGACCTCGGCCTGTATTTCTGCAACACGCAGATCGTGAATGTCGCCACGGTCCCGACCGAAGATGCGGCGCTGGCCCCGACAGCACTGATGCTCACCCCGCAGGCCCGCGAGATTCAGGAAAACGGCGGCACCTGGTCCGAACGTTTCGACAGCGACAGCCCGGTTAACACCAGCATTCCGGTCACGATTGCCGCGTGGTACGGCGTGCTGTTCCTGTTTGGCGCGGCTGTGTTCCCGGCGCTGTATGTGCTGTTACCGGCGCTGGCCGACCGCGGCTACGGCTTCAGCAAGTTTATCGGCATGTTCCTGGTGGCCTTCGGCACCTGGTATCTGGCCAGCGTGCGCGCGCCGGTCTGGTCGCAGGCGGGCGTCATCGGCGGCATGGTCATCATGGCGCTGGTCAGCCTCGCGCTGGTGTGGCGCCATCGCGGTGACTATCTGCGCTGGGTGCGGGCACACTGGAAACGCCTGCTGGCCATCGAGACGATCACGTTTATCATGTTCATGGTCTTCGTCGGCTACCGGCTGATCAATCCAGACCTGTGGCACGACAGCTTCGGCGGCGAAAAGCCGATGGACTTCGGCTATTTCAACGGCGTGCTGCGCAGCACGATCTTCCCCGCCATCGACCCGTGGTACAGCGGCGGCTTCATTAACTACTACTACTTTGGCTTCGTCATCGTGGGCACGCCGGTGCTGCTGCTCAAGATGCTGCCATCGATCGCCTATAACCTGATCCTGCCGACGCTGTTTGCCGTCACCGCGATTGGCGCCTTCTCGGTCGCCTTCTCGATCGTCGATGCGCTGAAGGACAGGCTGAGCGATGGCACCTGGAAACGCCGCGCCAATAAATGGCTGGCGGGCATCGCGGCCATGCTGCTGTGCGTGGTGCTGGGCAACCTGGACACCCCGCGTGTGATGCTGACCGGGCTGGCCAATGCTGGCGGCTATGATCAGCCGCAGGACCTGCAAACCTTCCTGATGGATGAATACACGCGCGAAAATGGCACCATTGGCGACGAAGCGACGATGCTCGCGCTGACCGAGCGCGCCGAGGCCAACAACCTGGGCGACCGCCTCCGCTTTGAGGCGTGGGTCATCCAGGAGCAGGTCACCAGCGTGTTTTCCGGCCTGCAGCGACTGCTCAGCGGGGACCAGATTTATATCAGCCCGGATCGCTGGTTCTGGGCGCCGAGCCGGGTCTATATGGAAACGCCAGGTGTTGGCAGCGCCATCACCGAGATGCCCGCCTTCACTTTCATCTATGCCGACCTGCACGCGCACATGATTTCGATGCCGCTGCAATTGTTCGTGTTCGCCTTCGTGCTGAACGAAGTGCTGAACGCTGGCAACGACTCGCGGCGGCGCGGCCAGCGCTGGCTGGCGCTGGCGATCGGCGCGATTGTCGTGGGCATGCTGCGCGCCACCAATACCTGGGACTGGATCACGTACATGCTGCTGGGTGTGCTGGGGCTGGGCTTCGCCTGGTGGCTGAAATGGCGCGTGCTCTCGCGTGACAGCCTGGTCGATATGGTCATGCGCGTGGGCGGCTTCATCGTCATTTCTGCGCTGGCCGTGCTGCCCTTCACCACCTGGTACGCCAGCACCTATAACAGCATTCGCCCGTGGACGGACGGCAAATCGCCGCTGTGGGCCTTCTTCATCATCCACGGCCTGTTCATCTTCCTGGTGGTTTCGCTGCTGGCGTGGGATACCTCGCGCTGGCTGCAGGAAAGCCGCGTCAAATCGCTGCGTGGAAGCTGCCTGGTGCTGCTGATCGGCGCTGCGGCGGCGGTGCTGGTCTTCACCGGCGCGCTGGTGCTGGCCGCGCTGGATTGGCAGGTCACGCTGGTCGCCCTGCCGATGCTGGTGTGGGTCGGCGTGCTGTTCTTCCGCGCCAACCAGACGCGCCCGATGCAGTTCATGCTGGCGCTGGCCGGGCTGGCGCTGGGGCTGATCCTCGGCGTGGAATACATCGTGCTGGACGGCGATATCGGCCGCCAGAACACCGTATTCAAGTTCTACATGCAGGTCTGGCTGATGTTCAGCGTGATTGGCGGCGTGGCCGTCGCCCTGCTGTGGCGCTCCAGCAGCGAATGGCGGGCTGCCCCGCGCACCGCCTGGACAGCGGTGCTGGTTGTGCTGGTCACGATTGCGTCGCTGTTCCCGATCATGGCGGCGCGCGGCAGGACTGTATATCGCATGCAGCCGGTCACCACGGCGGAGGGCACCCAGGCGCAGCCGCCTTTCACGCTGGACGGCATGATGTATATGACGTGGGCGCAGCGCTGGGAGGGCGACAATGACAATCTGGCGCTCGACCCGACGCTGGCGCCGTTCCCGCTGAGCGGCGATTACGCCATGATTCGCTGGCTGCAGGAAAATGTGCAGGGTTCGCCGGTCATCATCGAGGGCCTGGGCGAGGACACGCAGTATCAATGGAATGCCCGCATCTCGATCAATACCGGCCTGCCCGCCGTCGTCGGCTGGAACTTCCATCAGCGCCAGCAGCGCACGCTCGACCCGATGGGCCGCATGGTGGAAATGCGCAACGCCAACGTCAACGGTTTCTACGAGACCGGCGACCTGCCCTCGGCGTGGGCGATTTTGCAGCATTATCGCGTGCAATACATCATTCTGGGCCGTTACGAGCGTGCGCATTACGGCCAGCTCGGGCTGGCCAAGTTCGACCGCATGGAGCAGCTCGGCCTGATCGAGCGCGTTTTCGATGCGGATGGCTCGATCATCTATGTTGTCAATCAGGATGCGCCGTTTGATCCCGCACAGTTGGATGTTGGCTGATGATTCTGGACTGGATTGCCCGCGAGGGCGGAATACTCTTTAGCTGGTGGCTGCTGGTTTCGCTGGCCGGGCTGGCCGCCCTGCCCCTGTGCATGCGCCTGCTGGGCGGGCTGCCCGACCGGGGCTATACGCTGGCGCGCGCGGCCGGCGTGCTGCTGGTGGCCTTCGTGTATTGGCTGCTGGCCATCTCAGGCTTCCTGCGCAACGACACCAGCGGTATGGTGCTGGCCTGGGTGATCATCGGCGTGCTGGGCGTGGTCGCGTTCTTCAGCGGCACGCGCATCGACCTGCGCGCATGGTGGTCGTCCAACAAGCGCATCGTGCTGGCGACCGAACTGCTGTTCATCGGCCTGTTCGTGGCCTGGGCGCTGGTGCGCGCCCATCAGAACGGCCTGTTCGCCACCGAAAAACCGATGGAGCTGGCCTTCATGAGCGCGGTCATGCGCAGCGAGGCCTTCCCGCCCAACGATCCGTGGATGAGCGGCTACGCCATCAGCTATTACTACTTCGGCTACGTCATCACGGCAATGCTGGCCATGCTCAGCGGCGTGCCCAGCACCATGGCCTTCAACCTGATCCTGGCGATGCTGTTTGCGCTGACGGGCGTCACTGTGTTCGGCGTGGTGGCGAATCTGGTACGCGCCTCGCAAAAAGTGGCGTCACGGGTGATGCCCGCCATCCTGACCGGCCTGCTGGGCACCGTGTTCGTCATCCTGCTGGGCAACTATCAGGTGCCGCTGATCGAAATACCGTATCAGAGCGGCATCGCCAGCCAGGAATATCTGTCAGCCATCGACTCCAACGAGCGCAATGAAGTGCGCGGTGCCCCCGCACCAGATTTCCAGTCCTGGGACCACTGGTGGTGGTTCCGCGGCGCACGCGTGCTGAACGATCGCAATCTGGATGGGTCTCGCGTTGAAGTGATCGACGAATTCCCGCAGTTCAGCTTTCTGCTGGCGGACGTACATCCGCATGTGCTGGCCCTGCCTTTCGCCGTGCTGGCGCTGGGCATGGCGCTCAATGTCGTGCTGAGCAAACGGCGCGCCACGCTGGCCGAAATCGGCCTGTACGCGGTGGCCAGCGGCGGCCTGATCTTCATGAACACCTGGGACGGCCCGATTTACATGGCCGCGCTGGTGGGCGCCGACGCGCTGCGCCGCCTGATCAACAGCCCCAGCGGGCGCTGGTCACGCCAGGATTACATCAGCATGGCGGTCTTCGGCGGGCTGATCGTCGCGCTGGCCGTCGCGCTCTACTTCCCGTTCCTGACTTCGTTCCGGTCGCAGCTGGGGGGCGTGCTGCCCAACGTGATCCACCCGACCGCGTTCAGCCAGTTCGCCATCATGTTTGGGCCGCTGCTGCTCATCATCGCGACATTCCTCGGCGTGGAAGCATGGCGCGCCGGCAAACGCATGAACTGGCGCTTCGGCATTCAGGCCGGCCTGACTATCCTGTGGGTGTGTATCATGGCTGCCTTCGTGCTGGTGGTGATCGGTGCGCTGATTCCCGACCTGCGCAGCACCGTTTTCAGCTTCCTCGACCAGAACGGCGGCCTGAGTGCCGTGCTCCCGCAAATCCTGACCAAGCGCCTGACGCACATCTTCACGTCGCTACTGCTGGTGGGCATCATCATCATCGCGCTGGGGCGCATGTTCCCGCGTGTGACGCCTTCTGTTGAAGGGGAAGACCTTCCAGAAGAGCCGCCACCAGTCACGCGCATGACGGTGTCGACACCGACGGCCTTTGTGCTGCTGCTGGTGTGTATGGGCGCCATGCTGACGCTGCTGCCCGAATTCGTGTATCTGCGCGACAACTTCGGCGCGCGCATGAACACCGTCTTCAAGTTCTACTATCAGGCGTGGATCCTGTGGGGCATCGCGGCCGCCTACGGCATGCATGTCATTTTCGGCCAGCATGAGGGCGAACGCAGCCTGCCCGCAGCGGCCCGCATCGTGCTGGGAAGCGGCTCGGTCGCGGTCATCACGCTGGGCCTGCTCTACCCGGTGCTGGGCGTGTACTATCGCACCCAGATCGAAAACAGCTATTTCCGCACGGGCGATCCTCCACCGCTGACGGTCGATGGCGCGCTGACTACTGCCAGCGCGGGCGATGTGGCGGTGACGCTGTGCCTCGGCAATCTGGTGGCAGGCGATGATGCCGTTGTGGCGGCGCGCGTGGGCGGCTCGTATGACGGTGGGTCGCCAGCGACCGGCCTGTCTGGCCGACTGGTGGGCATCCCGAATGTCATCAACTGGCCTTTCCATCAGCTTCAGTGGCGCGGCAGCACTTACGGTCAGATCGCCGGCTCACGCGAGCTGGATATCGACCGGCTGTACAATGACCCCACCTGGCGCACTGCCGAGGAAGTCATCGCCCGCTACGGCATCACGCATATCATGTTCGGCGATGCCGAGCGCGACAAGTACGGCAGTGAGGCCGAAATCAAGTTCAGCGACCGACTGCCGATTCTGTGCGAGTCGGGCAGCAGCCGTATTTATCTGGCCGTGCCACAGGTGGCGGCAGGCACACAGGGATAGGACAGAGCGATGCAGACGATCATCGACGCAGAAGTACGACCATCAGAGCACCAGGCCAGCATTCCACGCGCCATCCCCGTCGAATGGATTGCGTATGTGCTGCTGCTTGGCCTGGCGCTGGTGCTGCGCCTGGCATCGCTGGGCGATATTCCGCTGTCTCCGGCCGAAACGCATGATGCGCTGGCCGCATGGCGCGCCATTTCACCATCCGCGCCAGGCGATCCGCTGATCGCCTCCAGCCCGACGCTGTTTCTGGCGCAGGCGGTCGGATTCACGACGCTGGGCAGCAGCGAATTCGCTGCGCGCTTCATCGTGGCCATCAGCGGGGCATTCCTGTGCATCACACCCGCGCTGTTCCGCCGACAGCTTGGCGCCGGGCACGCCTTCGTCTTCAGCCTGATGCTGGCCATCTCGCCGGTCGTGCTGGCGGCGTCGCGCTTCTCCAGCCCGGTGATTTTCTCGGCGCTGTTTGCCGTGATTATGCTGTGGTGCCTCAGCCAGTTCGCGGCCACCCGCCACAGCAACTACGGCATTGGGCTGGTCGTCAGCGCAGCGGCACTCATCACGCTGGGCGAACGCGGCGGACTGGCGCTGTTCATCATCGTCGCGCTGTCGGTCATCGTCGGCTGGCGCTGGCAGGCCAGCGTGGACGCACGCTATTCCTTCGATGACGACGCGGAAACGCCAGACGAAAAACCGGCTTCCGTCGGATTGTTTGACCTGCTGCGTGCGATTCCGGTCGGCCTGGCGCTGGCCGTCACCGCGCTGGTCGTCTTCCTCACGGCGACGATTGTCATGCTCTATCCGGCCGGACTCACCTCGGTGGGCGAGGTGCTGGCGGGTGCCGTGAGCGGTTTTGTGAGCGCGCCAGACAGCACACAGGCGCTGGCCCGCTTCTCGTCGCCATTCTACGAAACCTTTGGCTGGGGACTGGCCATCAGCGCGATCATCGTGCTCTACCGCCGCGACAGCTTCACGCTGGCCGACCGCATCTTCACTGTGTGGCTGATTGCTGGCCTGGCCGCGACTGCGTTCTTCATCGGTGGCAACCCGGCGCATGGCCTGTGGACCGCGATTCCGGTCGCGGCGCTGGCGGCGCGGCTGGTGCTGCTGGTGCTGCAAAACGATGCCGGCGTGGGCGAATGGAACATCCCGGCGTGGGCGCGCTATGTGGTGGCCCTGGTGGGCGTCAGCGCGCTGGCCGCCTTCACGATGGCTGTGCAGGGCGTCGGACGCTCCCTCACCTTCTCGCCCGACGGCAGCATCGCCAGCGCACCGATTGAAGTAACCAGCCTCATCCTGCTGATCGTCGTAATTATGTTCAGCATCCTGGCGGTCTTCATGGCAGCCACGCTGTGGAGCATGCGCACTGCCGGGCGTGGCGTGGCGCTGGCCTTCATCATCTTCGGCGGCCTGACCAGCCTGGGCACCGGCTGGCGGCTGAGCGTCCCTGAAAGCGACAGCCCCTTCCATCTGTGGCACACCAACGCCGCCGCCCCCGATAACGTGCTGCTGACGGCCACGCTGCGCGAAATCGCCGAGCGCGAAAGCCGCGGCTTCGATCTGGTGGATATCAGCGTGCTGGCTGCCCAGGACGGGCTGATCGCCTGGCACACGCGCACCTTCCAGAACACGACCTTCATCACCGAGCCGTCGCAGGCAGTCGGGCAGCCCGTCGTCATTATCGACGCCAATATCGTGCCCGATCTGGGTGGCGCGTATATCGGCCAAGACTTCACCATCACGCGCCAGTGGTCGCCCGCGTCGGCTGGTATTGTCGATTATGTGGCGTGGTGGACGCAGAATCAGGTCAGCCAGACCAGCCTGAGCACGCAGGTGTATGGCACAGCCTATCTGTGGCTGCGCCAGGACATCTGGCAGGGTATCGATGTACAATAAACCCCAGATTGATGAGGAATGCGACAAAACTGGTGTATAACACACAGTTTGCACGATCCGAAGGCGGGTAATGATGGCGATGACACAACAGAGTGATGCGCGACATATGCAGGACGTAGTGAAGCGCAGCCTCTCGGGTGACCAGTCTGGCTACGCCGAGCTGTTTGACACCTTTGGGCCTGGCCTGTATCGGCTGTGCTACAGCCTGCTGCTGAACCGCGAGGACGCCGAAGACATCGCGCAGGAATCATTTGTCTATGCGTTCAAGAATCTGTATCGCTACAACAGCGCGCTGTCGTCGTTCAAGACATGGCTGTACACGATCGCCATCTGCCGCTGCCGCAATCTGTATCGCAAGCATAAGACGCCGACGGTCGATCTGAACCTGCTGCTGAATATCGGCCTGCCGGCCCCGCGCAGCGAGACGCCGGAAGCGCAGCTGGCCCGGCGCGAGGCCAAAGACGCGATTGAAAAGTCGCTGGCCGCGCTGAACCCGCGCCTGCGCGAGGCCATTGTGCTGCGTTATGGCCAGGGCCTGACCTATCGTGAAATTGCTGAAGTGATGGACTGCCCACCCAAAACGGCCGAAAGCCGTGTTCGCCTGGCGCACGAAACGCTGCGCGGCATGCTGGGCCATCACGGCCAGGGCCTGCTGGACGAACTGCTGGTGTGGTCGACGGAGTAAGCGGAACAATTCATGGCGACACAGCGTAATTCTTCACCAGCCAAACCAATGAGCTGCCGCGCCTGCCGCGCAGACCTGGCGCATTACGCGCAGGGGGACCTGCCCGCAGCGCGCCGCACGCTGGTAGCGACGCATCTGGACACCTGCGATGCCTGTTATCAGGCCCTGCGCCAGCATCGCGAAGCAGCAAACCAGTACAAGCGCGCGCTGCCGGTCGTCGGCCAGCCGGACATGATGCAGCTGTCACGGGTCTGGTCGGCCGTGCAGGATGACCTGATCGCACCGGCACAGCCAAAGTCATGGCGCGGCACCTTCAGCACCGCGATGCTGGTCTTTTCGCTGCTGGCGGTCATGGCCCTGTCCGGCTTTGTGTCGGGCGACCGGGCCGTGCTGGCTGTGCCCAACCCACCCACGCCGATCGAGGCCGATGCGCTGACGCCTGCGCTGGAAACCGAAGCGGTCACCGTGGAAAATGCCGTGATCCGGCCGTTTGCTACCCAGGTGGCGGATGCCAGCATGCCCGGCGGCCCAACGACGGCCATCACGCTGCCCGCCCATCCCAACTATGCACCCCAGGTCCAGGCCGCCGCGACACAGGCGCCCTGACCTTTCGCTTTATTCACGATTGAGCCACCACACGGTTTTATTGAGGACTACGCATGGCGACGACTTACTCGCAAAATCCACAGACACGAGACGGCGACTTTATCAGCAGGCTGCTGGCCCGCCCGGTCGTCATCAACTGGTATATGATGGCCTTCTTCCTCATCTTCGTCGTCGCCATCATCACCCGCTTTGCCGGGCTGGGCGACCGCGTGATGAGCCATGACGAAAGCCTGCACACGTATTACTCGTGGGAGCTGTTCGAGCGCGGCATCTTCAAACACACGCCGCTGATGCATGGCCCGATCCTGTTCCACATGACCGCGCTGATGTATGCGCTGTTCGGCACCAACGACTTCACTGCCCGCCTGTATCCGGCCATCCTCGGCGTGGGTATGGTGATGTTCCCGCTGCTGTTCCGCCGCTGGCTGGGGCGCACGGGGGCGCTGCTGGCCGCGATCCTGATCCTGATTTCGCCGCTGCTGCTCTATCATCACCGCTATATCCGTGAGGATACCCCGGCCATCTTCGCCACGATGGTGATGGTGTGGTGCATCTTCCAGTATATCGATGGCGCAGCCGGTGTCCGCCGCAAAGCCCGATGGCTGTATATCTTCTCCGGCGCGCTGCTGTGGAATCTCGGCTCCAAAGAAACCGCGTTCATGTACATCGCCATCTTTGGCCTGTTCCTGACGATCTTCTGCGGCGTGCGCCTGTATCAGCACATCAGCAAGCGTCCGTCGCGCACGCTGTTTTATCACCTGATCCTGCCGTCGCTGTTTGGCGGTGTGCTGGCGCTCATTCTGTTCTCCGTGCTGGCTATCTCGCTGGAGACGTATTCCGCGACGCTTCAGGGCCGCATCGACTACCTGGTGGCCAACATCCTCAATCGCCCGCTGATTACTACACCCAGCGGGTCAGAGGTGGTCAATCCGCCGGGCACCAGCCTCGAATTCAACATGTTCATCGGCTGGACATCGGTGTTCATCCTGTCCACCATCACGATCATCGTGGCGACCGCGCTGTATGCCTTCCGCAAGACCAAAGCGCGCCTGCCGATTGCAGAAATCGTGATCGTCATCGCGCTGTCGCTGGCCGTCGCCAGTGCGCTGGTCGTGTTTGAAGAAGTATCCAAACTACCGTCGCGCACTGAGGCAATTGCCGAAGATCCCGATTACGACGTCATCGACACCGTAGCTGAAGACACCTGGCCGCTGCTGGTCACCTGGGTGGCCTGCGGTGCGGTGATGGCCGTGCTGGTCGTCAGCGTGCGCAAGGGCTGGTGGAAGACGCTGCGCCGCTTCCCCGAGCTGGACGTGATGATTATCACCGGCACGCTGGCCCTGCCCTGGCTGACCGCCTTCCCGGTCTATCTGACTGGCGCCAGCCCGCGAGACTATTCGCCCGAAGGCGTCACGCGCACGCTGATGGTGTTCATCCCGCTGGCGATTGTCGCCATCACCTTCGGCCTGATCTGGAATGCCAAGCGCTGGCTCATCAGCGCGGCAGTGTTCCATGCGCTGTTTGCCTTCTTCTTCACCACCATGTTCACCAACCCCGAAGGCCTGGTCACCGGCATGATCGGCAGCCTGGGTTACTGGCTGGACCAGCAGGGTGTGCGCCGCGGCGGGCAGCCCCAGTACTACTATCAGATGGTCATCATGCCAGTCTACGAATACCTGCCGATGATTGGCAGCTTCCTGGCCATGATCGCAGGGACCACCGGCTTTTGGTTCTTCCGCAAGAATGTGAAGGAATTCCGCCAGCGGCTGGATGCCCAGGAACTGCCTGAGGCCACAGCCGAGGGCGAAGCCGCACCTGTCGTCCTGACGCCGGAAGCGCGCAAGCGTGCTGAATACTGGGGGCCGAACCGACTGCGCCGCCTGCCGTTCACGCTGTTTGTGGCGTTCTGGGCGATCTACATCTTCATTTCATTCACGCTGGCGGGTGAAAAGATGCCCTGGCTGGCGACCCATCTCACCCTGCCGATGATCCTGCTGATCGCGTGGTTCTTCGGGCGCCTGTTCGACAAAATCGATTGGTCGCGCTTCCGCCAGGGCGGCTGGATCATCCTGCTGCTGCTGGCCCCGGTGACGGTGGCGCTGTTCCAGATCATCTCGCCGTTCGTCTTCAACCAGTGGTCGAATCTTTTCTCCGGCCTGACGGTGCAGGACCAGCAGGCGCGCAATCTGTGGCTGGCGCTGATCGCCGTGGTCGTCATCTTCGGCGCCCTCATCTTTATGGTGACGCAGCGTGTAGGCCTGCGCCAGCTGCGCGCCATGATCGTGCTGTTCATCTTCGGCGGCCTGTCGCTGGCGACAGCGCGCACCGCCTGGATGGCCTCGTACGTCAATTATGACTACGCGACAGAATACATGGTGTACGCCCACGCCGCGCCTGGCATCAAGCTGATGATGAACCAGATCGAGGAACTCAGCCGCCGCACCGCGGGCGAACTCAACATCCGTTTCGCCTGGGGTGGCAATGCCTGGCCGGTGAGCTGGTACTTCCGCGACCTGAACAACGCTGTTTTCTTCGGCAACAACCCGAATGCCGACGCCCTGCGCGATGCCGTGGCGGTGTATGCCAGCGAAGACATCCGGGCGCGCGTGGAGCCGATCCTGGGTGACAACTACTACCGCTTTGACTACATGCGCATGTGGTGGCCCAGCTGGAACTACTACAACCTGAATGCCCAGCGTGTGAGCAATGCGCTCGATCTGTCGCCGGAAAATCTCCAGGCCGGTCAGATTCGCCGCGGCATCTGGGACATCTTCCTGAACCGCAATTACCAGACGTATGGCGAGGCCACCGGCGAAACCTACGACGTCGCCAACTGGAACCCGGGTGAGCGCCTGTACTTCTACGTGCGCAAGGACATCGCCGCGCAGGTGTGGAACCTGGGCGTTGGCGGCGGCGGCGTGGAAATCGCCTCAGCCCAGCCGAACCTGTGCATCGACAACTGGCAACCGCTGGCCGGCACGATGGTGTATGCCACTGGCGCGGATGGCCTGACGCTGCCGATGAACCACGCCGTCGACGTAGCGGTGACCGCCAACGGCGAGGTCGTGGTGGCCGACGAATTCAACAACCGCGTGGTGCGCTTCGATGCCAACGGCGGCCTGATCAGCGAAATCAGCAGTTTCGGTGATTCCATCCCGCTGCAGCGCCCGAATGGCGTCGCTATCTCGCCGGACGGCTCGCTGTGGGTGGCCGACACCTGGAACTATCGCATCGGCCAGTATGACCTGGGCAGCGGCCAGCCGATCAATGGCTTCGGCCAGCCGGTGCTGGAAGGCGCGGCCGTGCAGACTGAGCCGACCGACGGCTTCTGGGCGCCGCGTGACATCGCTGTGGACCCCTTCGGCAACGTGTATGTCAGCGATACCGGCAACAAGCGCGTGCGCGTGTATGACGCAGAAGGCAATTTCCTGCGCGATATCGGCTCCGCAGGGGCTGGCCTGGGCAACCTGGACGAACCGGCCGGCCTGGCCGTCGGCACCGACCGCCTGTATGTGGCCGACACCTGGAACCGCCGCATCAGCGTGTTTGCGCTGGACGGCACGCCGCTGTATACCTTCGAGGTGCGTGGCTGGCTGGAAGACCAGGGCAATCGCCCCTACATCGGCCTGGATGAAGCGCGCAACCTGCTGTATGTGGGCGATCCTGAGGCGGGCCGTGTGCTGGTCTACGATACGCAGGGCAACTGCGTCGGCTCGTTCGGCCAGCCCAGCGAAGTCGCCACCGACCTGAGCGTGTTTGACGCCGTGGGCGGCATCACCGTGGGGCCGGACGGCAGCGTGTATGTGGTCGACAGCAGCATCAACCGCGTGATTCGCTTCGCGCCGTTCATCGCTGGCGTCGCGTCTGTGCCCGCTGAACAAAGCGTGATTGAAGAAGTGCTGAGTGATTCGGCCGACGGCGTGGTCGTGGGCGTGCAGGCCGAGGAAATGACGGCTGAGGTCGCGCCTGAAGTGACCGAAGCCGCGGGCTGATAAACAACAACTGGCCGGCCTGACGATATGCGTTGGGCCGGCCATCACGTCACGAGAGGCGTCCTCATGTGCGGACAGGTCTTGAAAGCACTAGCATAAGTGTGCTATAGTATTCGTGTTGTGGGAAAAAGTGGGCTCTGACCCACTTTTTCGTTAGTATGTCCCAATTCAGCCTGTCAGCCTCGCAATTCCCAGAAAATCGGGAGAGTGGTAAAACCCCCATGAAGAGTGAGTTTGAACTAGCGTTCAACGAAATCTCCGAGCTTCGTTCACTTCCGCGCGAAGTCGTGCTGGAGGCGCTGAAAGGCGCACTGGTCTCCGCTTATCAAAAAGAAGCGGGTATCGGTAAATCGCAGCATGTCGAAGCTCATCTTGATAGTAACGGCAAGCCGCAGATCCTCGTCGAGAAAGAAGTTGTCGAGGAAGTTATCGACCACCGCACGGAAATCACGCTGGACGAAGCCCGTCTGTGGGACGCCAAAGCCGAGCTGGGCGAAATGGTGATGGCGCAGGTGCAGACCGACCGCAATTTCGGTCGTATCGCTGCCCAGGCTGCCAAGCAGACGATCCTGCAGAAGATCCGCGATGCCGAGCGCACCATGCTGCTGGAGGAATTCAGCACGCGTGAAGGCGACCTGATCAATGGCACCGTGCAGGCCGTCAACCCCACCATGATCACCGTCGGTCTGGGGCGCGCCGAAGCCGCCCTGCCCCGCAGCCAGCAGATTCCCGGAGAGCGGTACAAGGCTCACGACAAGCTGCGCGCCTACATCCTCGAAGTGAAATCGACGCCGCGTGGCCCGCAGATCATGCTCAGCCGCAGCCATCGCAATATGCTGCGCCGCCTGCTCGAGCTCGAAGTGCCGGAAATCTATAACGGCCAGGTGGAAATCAAGAATATCGCCCGCGAGGCTGGCTACCGCTCGAAAGTGGCGGTCGCTGCCCTGCAGGAAGGCATCGATCCGGTCGGCGCGTGCGTGGGTATGCGCGGTGGCCGCATCCAGAATATCGTCAAGGAACTGCATGACGAGAAGATCGACGTCATTGAGTGGAACGCCAACCAGGAAATCTTCATCGCCAAGGCGCTCAGCCCGGCGCGCGTGAGCGGCGTCTTCCTCGAAGATGATCCGGACGCAGGACGCACGGCCATCGTCATCGTGCCCGAAGACCAGCTTTCGCTGGCCATCGGCAAGGAAGGCCAGAATGCCCGCCTCGCCGCCAAGCTGACCGGCTGGCGCATCGACATCAAGAGCGTGCCTGAAGCCGTTCAGGATGCCATCGACAACATCGACGCTCCGCAGTACAAGGACGTCAAGGTGCTGGCGCTGGACATGATCGCCGAGTGCGAGCGCATCCTTGAGAAGAAAGCCAACAACCGCACCGTCATGCCGGAAGAGTATCAGACGCTCAACCGCTTCGCGGATATCGCCCAGCGCCGCGTGATGGCGTATCGCGAACAGCAGCGCCGCGCCCGCGTGGAACAGCTCGACGCCGTCAAGAAGACGCTCCCGCAGGCTGCGTTCATGATGCAGGTGGCGGACCTGGAAATCAGCGATGCGATGCAGGAAGCCCTGCTGCCCCTGGGCAACGTCGGTGAGGTCATGCTGCGTTTCCTGATCGATGAAGACCGTATCAAGGCGCTGCTGCACAATCTGCCGCCCGATTCGATCGTCAGGCTTCAGGAAGCCATCGACAAGGTCGTCTTCCCGTCTGACGAGGAAGTGGCCGCGTTGGATGCCGCCGCAGAGTCGGTCGCCCCCGGCGTGGATGCCGGTGAAGCCCGACCGACCGACAAGCCCGCTGTTCGTCGCGAATTTGCGACCGCTGTGGACGCCGCTGCACCTGTCGTCTTTGATGAAGACGATGATGGCACGGGGAGCGACAAGAACAAAAAGGGCAAGAAAAAGGGTCGTCAGCTCGTCTTTGATGAGAAGCGCGGCAGCGTTGTGGCCAAGAAGCAGCGCAAGCAGCGCGGCTCTCAGGGCTGGGCCAGCGACTGGGACGACGAGGAATAGTCCCCGGTGAGCAGGCACGTTCCGGTGCGCACATGTGTGGTATGCAGGGAGCAGGCAGGCAAACGCACCCTTACCCGCATCGTGCGCACCGATCAGGGCATTATGGTCGACCCTTCCGGGAAGCTGAATGGCCGCGGCGCATACCTGTGTGAGCAGGATGCATGCTGGTCAAAGGCCGTCCGCAGCGATATACTAGGGAATGCACTAAGAGTAACACTCTCCGAAGATGATCGTGAGCGATTAAGACGGCATCGACTGCAAAATGAGCGATTTGAACCCGATCCTCGTCCAGGTTCACAGCCATGAATCCGCGTAACTGCGAGCTGGCTGTTTTCTTATCTTACACCCTCGTAGAGAGGGGCAGTTTGGCATAGTTTGACGCTTGCTTACATCTGCCTGGCTCTCTGCGTGTTCGCTGGAGGCGCACATGGCAAAAGAAAAGCAAGTCATTCTAGTCCCCGATTTCCTCACTGTCCGTCAGCTCGCTGAACTCATTGACGCCGGTCCCATCGAGGTGATGAAGAAACTCATCTCGAACGGTATTATGGCGTCGATCAATCAGCAGATTGACTACGACACCGCAGCCATTGTCATCGAAGACATGGGCTATGAAGCGCAGAGCGCGTCGGCTGCACAGCAGCAGGCAGAGCGCGAGGCCCGTGCCGAGACGGCGCAAACCTGGCGCAAGATTTACAGCAAAGAAAAAGCTGGTTCGCTGAAGGCCCGTCCGCCAATCGTGACCATCCTTGGCCACGTGGACCACGGCAAGACCACCCTGCTCGACACCATCCGCAAGACGCGCGTGGCCGAAGGCGAAGCCGGTGGCATCACCCAGCACATTGGCGCCTACAAGGTCATGCACAATGACCGCGCCATCACCTTCCTCGACACCCCCGGTCACGAGGCCTTCACGGCCATGCGTGCTCGCGGCGCCCAGGGTGCCGACATCGCCATTCTGGTGGTCGCGGCAGACGACGGCGTCATGCCCACCACCCGTGAGGCCCTGAACCACGCCCGCGCCGCCAACGTGCCGATCGTGGTCGCGCTGACCAAGACCGACAAGCGCAACGCCAATCCCGAGCGCGTGAAGCAGGAACTGGCCGACCTCGGCCTGACCCCGCAGGACTGGGACGGCGATACGTTCGTCGTGCCCGTGTCCGCCGTGCAGGGTGAAGGCATCGACGACCTGCTGGAAGCCATCGCCCTAACCGCTGACGAACACGACATCGTCGCCAATGCCAGCGGCACGCTGTATGGCACGGTGCTGGAAGCGCGCATGGACAAGTCGCGTGGCGTGATCGCGACGCTGCTGGTGCTGAATGGCACGCTGAAGACGGGTGACACCGTCATCGCGGGCAGCGCGTACGGCCGCGTCAAGGCAATGTATGACGAAAAAGGCAAAATCCTGAAGACGGCAGGCCCGTCCACGCCGGTCGCTGTGCTGGGCCTGCATGACATGCCCGAAGCCGGTGACACGGTCGAGATTGCCTCGAATGACAAGGAAGCGCGCGCCACCGTCGAGACGCGCCGCTCACCCGCCGCACAGGTCGCGCTGCGCTCGGCCGTCACGCTGGAGGATCTGTTCCGCCAGGTGAAAGAGGGCGAAGCAAAGGAACTGCTGCTCATCCTCAAGGTGGACGTGCAGGGCTCGCTTCAGCCGATCGTCGACTCGCTGACCCAGCTGGCCGAGCAGAACCGCGAAGGCATCAAGCCGCGCCTGCTCTCGGCTGAAGTGGGCAACATCAGCGAAAGCGACGTCATGCTGGCCAGCGCATCCGGCGCCATCATCCTCGGCTTCAACGTGGAGGCCGACACCAGCGCCAAGCGCTCGTCCGACTCGCGCGGCGTGGAAATCCGCTTCTACTCCATCATCTACAAGCTGCTGGAAGATATCGAGCTGGCGCTGAATGGTATGCTGGAGCCAGTCTATGCTGACAAGACCATCGGCACCGCCGAAGTGCGCCAGATCTTCAAGATTTCGAAAATCGGCACGATCGCAGGCTGCATGGTGCGCGAGGGTGAAGCCCGCCGCAACGCCAAGGCACGCGTGCGCCGTGGCACCCAGGTTCTGGCCACCAACAACAGCGTCGCTTCGCTGAAACGCGTGAACGACGATGTGCGCGAAGTGCGTACCGGCTTTGAGTGCGGCATCGGCCTGTCGGACTTTGACGCCTATGAAGTGGGCGATATGATCGAATTCTACATCAGCGAGCGCGTGAACTAGGCGCGCATCCACTGATGCACAATGGGGGCGCGAGGCAGTCGTCAAACCACTTGCCCGCGCCCCCTTTCCTTTTAAGGCGTCACGCCTGAAGGATGAAAGGACCACCGAATCATGAGTATCAAGCAGGACCGCATCGCGGGGCGCATCCGTCAGATTCTCAGCCAGCTGCTGCTGCGCGAAATCTCCGATCCCCGCCTGCTCGGTCTCACCATCACCGAAGTTGAAATCGACACAGAGCTGACTTTCGCCCGCGTGTATGTCAACGCATTGGGCGAGGAAGAGCGCCAGGCCGAAATTCTGGCCGCGCTGGCCAAAGCCAAGGGTTTCCTGCGTAAAGAGCTGGGCAAGCGCGTGCGCCTGCGCACCACGCCGGACATGGGCTTCTACTGGGATGCCCGTTATGACCGCGCCGACCAGATCGAAGAACTGCTGGCCTCGCTGCACATCCCGCCCCCTGACGATATTCCCGCAGAGGAAGTCCCGGCCGATGACGACAGCGTTCGCTAGCCCGCACTGGCAGGAGGCGACGCAGGCCGTCGCCGATGCAGCGCGCATCCTGCTGGTCACGCACACCAAGCCGGACGGTGACGCGATCGGCTCGCTGCTGGCGATGGCTGCTATCCTGGCCGACAGCGGCAAGACGGTCGTCGCGGCGGTGGATGGCGGCGTGCCTGAATACCTGGCCTATGTGCCGGGTTCAGCGGCCGTGCAGCGCACCCTTGAGACGGGTGACTTTGACCTGATGATATCGCTCGACGCCAGCGATGAGGCGCGCACGGGTGAATGTGGCAGGTACGGCATGGCCCACAGCGCCCGCATCCTCAACATCGACCATCATCCCACCAATACCGGCTTCGGTCACATCCATCTGATCGTGCCAGACGCTGTCTCCACCACACAGGTGCTGTACGACTGGTTTGCACTGGCTGGCTGGGCCATCAGCAGGGATGCAGCCACAGCCCTGCTGACCGGCCTCGTCACCGATACGCTTGGATTCCGCACCAACAACGTCGTCCCACACACGCTGATGACCTCGGCGGCGCTCATGGCGGCTGGCGCGCCCCTGCACGACATCATGACACGCACGCTGAACTCCACCAGCTTTCTGGCCATACAGATGTGGAAACACGCGCTCAATACCGTGCAGTACCGCAAGAAAGTCATCGCCGCTGATATCACGCAGGACGTGCTGAAGACGCTGGGCCTGTCACAGGCAACCGATACCGGCGGGTTGATTGGCTTCCTGATTTCCGCCAACGAGGCTCAAGTCGCGGTGGTGTTCAAAGAACAGGGGAATACCTCCGTCGAGCTGAGTATGCGCGCCAAGCCAGGCCGTGATGTGGCCGAAGTGGCCTTTGCGCTGGGCGGCGGCGGGCACAAGCTGGCCGCTGGTGCCACCGTCGCGGGCACGCTGGAAGAAGTGAAAGCCAAAGTCATGCCGATGCTGTATGCGGTCGCACGGGGCAAGTCGCCCTTTGCCGACCCTGAACCTGAAGACGCATAGGCGTTATCGTGGCGACCACCCCAGCACCCAGCGGCTTCCTGAATATTCACAAACCCGTCGGCGGCACCAGCCACGACGTGGTCAATCAGGTGCGCCGCGCGCTGGGCACGAAGCACGTCGGCCACGCAGGCACGCTGGACCCGCTGGCCGAGGGCGTGCTGATTGTGTGCGTGGGCGGCGCGGCCCGGCTGAGCGATTACGTCATGACGTCGACCAAAACCTATCGTGCAGTCGTGTGGCTGGGCCGCGAGACGACCACCTACGATGCGGAAGGCGATATCACCGCCGAAAGCGATGCGTCCGGCATCACGCCCGACGACATCCGCGCCGCGCTGCCCCGCTTCACCGGAGACATTCAGCAGCTTCCCCCGATCTACAGCGCCATCAAGAAAGATGGCCGCAAGCTGTACGATATTGCCCGCTCAGGCGGCACTGTCGAATTGACGCCACGGCCGGTCACCATTCATGCCATCGACATCGAATCGTATGACGCACCCATGCTCACGCTGACGGTGACATGCAGCGCGGGCACGTATATTCGCAGCCTGGCGCATGATCTGGGCGCGGCGCTGGGTGTCGGCGGCTCGCTGAACGGCCTGACGCGCACCGCCAGCGGCGCGTTTCGACTTGAAGAAGCCGTGCCGCTGGCCGCGTTCATGGCCGACGACCAGCCCGCGCGCTGGCTGATTCCGGCGCAGGATGCCCTGCCCGACTGGCCCCGCGTGCTGCTGACGGACGCGCAGTTTGCCGAGCTGCGCCAGGGACGCACCATCCCGCGGGATGAACCGCAGGCAGACGGCAGCCTGGCGCTGGCCCTGCTGGATGGCACTTTAGCCGCCCTGCTGCGCGCTGATCCCGGCCGCTGGCAGCCCGTGAAAGTGCTTTTGACGAGACAATAAGCTATGCTTATCCGCGTGAAGATGTGCTTGCTCACGCACTAGACATCCTGATGACGGAAACCCGCATGATCCACGCTCGCGAGCTTGAAAGCCTGCATCTGACACAGCCCTCCATCGTGACCATTGGCGTCTTTGACGGCGTGCACATTGGCCACCAGCACCTCATACGCCAGCTTGTCAGCGAGGCCCATGCCACCGGGCGGCTGGCCGTCGTGATTACCTTTCATCCGCACCCGGATGTCATCCTGCGCGGCCTGACTGGCCGCTATTATCTGACGACGCCCGAAGAACGCGCGGCCATGTTCATCAGCTACGGCGTGGACGCGGTCGTCACGCTGCCCTTTGACCAGAAGCTGCGCGAAGTGCGTGCCGACGACTTTGTCCATTTGCTGACGGCGCATCTGAAGCTGTCCGCGCTGTGGATCGGCTCAGATTTTGCGCTGGGCTACAAACGCGAAGGCAATGTCGATTTCCTGCGCGCGCGCGGCGAGGCGCTTGGCTTCAGCGTGCATCCGGTCGAGCTGATTACCGCCTCCAACCACACTGTCACCAGCACGGGCATCCGCGAGGCGCTGGCGTCTGGCGACATGGCGCAGGCGACGGAATGGCTGGGGCGCCCGTATTCGGTGACCGGCGAAGTCGTGCACGGGCAGAAGCGCGGCCGCACGATCGGCTTCCCCACCGCCAATATCCGCCCGTGGGAGCATCTGCTGCTGCCCGCCAACGGCATCTATGCCGGCTGGGTCACCTTTGAGGGGCAGAGCTATATGGCCGCCACCAATGTCGGCTACCGGCCCACCTTCAACGGCGACGATGTCACCGTCGAGGCCTATCTGCTCGACTTCGACGCCGATCTGTATGGCAAGGAACTCACGGTCACCTTTGACCATCGTCTGCGCGAGGAACAGCGTTTCCCGGACATCAATGCGCTGATCAGCCAGATCCGCACCGATGTGGACGCAGCGCGCATCTTTCTGGAGGGACAGCACACATGAACAGACTGCGCAATTTTTCCCGCACAAGCTGGATCGTCTTTTCGCTCATCTTCGCGGGGCTGATCATCGCCGGCCTGGTCGCCTTCTTCACCTCTGAGGTCGGGCGCACCATCGCGCTGGTCTGCTGCGGCGGACTGGTGCTGGTCGTGGTCGTCGCGCTTGTCAGTGAACGCGGCATGGCCAGGCGTTTTTAACCCGCGCATCCCCTTCTCTATCGCGTCATTCCCCAGGGAGCAATCTTCATGCCAGCCTACGAATCCATCGTGGTGACGGAATCCGGATCGTTCATGAGCGTGACCATGAACCGGCCCGATCACCTCAACACGCTCACGTTTCGCATGATCGAAGAGCTGATTTCCGTGTTCACGGCGCTGCAATCGCGCACAGACCTGCGCGCTATCGTGCTGACCGGCGCGGGTGAGCACTTCTCCGGCGGGCTGGACCCGCAGGATATGGTCGCCACGCGGACGCTGTCTGAAGAAACACGGCGCGCACAGGCGGCTCGGCTGGATGCCCTGATGCAGGCGCTGGCCGCTGTGCCGCAGGTGGTGGTGGCACGTATCCAGGGCACCGTCATGGGCGGCGGACTGGGCATGGTCTGCGTGAGCGATATCGCCATCAGCACCATGGACGCAGCCTTCGGCCTGACCGAACCACGGCATGGGCTGGGCGCTGCCATGATTGTGCCCTATCTGATTCAGCGCGTCGGGCTGACGCGCGCCCGCGTCATGCTGCTCAGCGCGTCGCAGTTTGACGGCGTCACCGCGCATGAATACCAGCTCGTGCATGAAGTGTGCCCGGCAGAAATCCTCGATGAGTGCATCGATGCCGTGCTGAGCGACATCGGACGGTGCAGCGGCGAAGCCCTGCGCACGCTCAAGCAGATTGCCCTGCGCTCGGCATCCAGCACGCCAGCGGAAACGCTTGAGGCGCGCATCGACGCCATCATGAACCTGCCGCGCTCTCCCGAAGGCATGGAAGGCATCGCCGCGCTGCTGCAAAAGCGCACGCCCAACTGGGTTTCACAGCCGTAACTCATTTAGTCATAAGGCTATAGCGGTATACTCCAGCTTCAGGTTTGTTACAGGACGCCATTGTCTGTAATCTTTGCGTAAGATTGTCCGCTACAATGGCGTCTGAATGCAACACGATGCCTGAACGCATCTGCTTTACCCGTCAGTTCCCCAGGAGGAAACATGACTTCCCGATTCCGCGCACATCATCCGTCCACACCCAATCGCATTCTCGTCGTTCTTTCCCTGATACTTCTCTTCACAATCTCATTTTCAGCCGTCGGTGCCCAGGACCTGCCCGTGCTGCGCGTGGGCATGAACGCGCCGGTTGCCCTTGACCCTGCGCTGGGGTCAAATGACCCTGAAATCGCGCTCAACCGCGCCATTTATGATTACCTCGTCAACGTGAAACCGGATTCCAGCATCGCGCCCGCCCTCGCCAGCGCGTGGGACATCAGCGAAGACGGCCTGACGTACACCTTCACCCTGCGCGAAGGCGTAACCTTCCATGACGGATCCGCATTTTCGTCGGCCGATGTGGTCTTCACGTTTAACCGCCTGGTCGAGCTGGGCTCGCCCGCGCTGAACCTGCTGGGCAGCGACTTTGTCGTGGCCGCACCCGACGCAACCACCGTCACCTTCACGCTGAGCGCCCCGAATGCCGACTTCCTGTATGGCGTCGGTTCGCGCTGGGCTGGCGTGCTGAAAGACGGCGCCACCGCGCCGAATACCATCGGTGAAGGCGACGCCGCATTCGCCAGCTTCAACGGCACCGGCGCATTCGTGCTGACTTCGTTCAGCCCGGATGACCGCGCCGTGTTCACGACCAACACCGCCTGGTGGGGCTGGTCTGAGCAGGAAGCCGGCCTGAGTGGCCTCGAATTCATCTACTTTGAAGACCCGGTCGCGCAGGTCGATGCCCTGCTCAGCGGCGTGGTCGATCACGTTTTCAAGATTCCCAGCGCGCAATTCAGCGGGCTGGAAGGCGTTGAAGGCATCGTCCCGATTCAGATCGCCACCAGCCAGCACCCCGTCATCCGCCTGCGTGCCGATGCCGGTTTCGCCGGTGAAAACCCGCTCGTGCGCGAAGCCTTCAAGTTCGCCACCGACCGCGCTGCGCTGAACGACATCCTGCTGGAAGGCCGTGGCGTCGTGGGACATAACGACCCGATCAGCCCGGTCTATGGCGCATTCTACGACGCGACCGCCGAAGATCAGGCCTATGATCCCGCCCAGGCCTGCGCCCTGCTGACCGAAGCCGGTTACCCGGATGGCATCTCGCTCACGCTGTTCACGCCCGACTCGCTCGGTTACCCTGAGCTGGCGACTGTGCTGCAGCAGTTCTGGGCCGAGGCCTGCATCAACGTCACCATCGAAGTGCGCCCTGAAAGCGTGTACTACAGCACCGTCGATCAGCCGGAAGACTGGTTCAACGTCGAGCTGGGCATCAGCGGCTACGGCGCCCGCCCGATTCCGCAGCAGTTCCTGGTGGAGGCATACGCCAGCACCGGCATCTACAACGAAGCCCACTGGGTCGATGAAGAACTGGACGCCCTGATCGCCCAGGCTGGCGCCACGGCCGATACCGCCGAACGCGCCGCTATCTACAGCCAGATCAGCGCCATCTTCCGCGAGCGCGGCCCGATCATCATCCCCTGGTTCGCCCCCATGCTGGGCGCGTCCAGCGCGGCCGTGCAGGGCCTGGAAATGAATCCGTTCCCCGGCCTGACCGACTACACACTGGTCTCACTGGCTGGCTAATCTGACCAGGGGCGGAACCACACTTGCTCGTCCCACAATGCGTCATTAAAGGATGAGCGGACTTTGTAGCAGGGGCATGGCATGCCATGCCCCTGCGGATGTTACAAACAAACCGCCCTCACCCTTAAACCCTTACAGATGTGTCGGAAAACATTCCCTTTTCCAATTCGTTCCCCTTAGAGACTTGTTTCCATGGCCGCGACCAACCCGCCAGCCACGCCCGTGCCAGCGCCGTCGATTGTTTCACGCGGATGGCGTGCAGTGCGCGGCGCGTTCAGCGAAATTGCCCGCCGCCCGCTGTCGCTGATCGGCCTCGTGCTGGTCGTGTTCTTCATCGTGCTGGCGCTGCTGGCACCCGTGATTGCCCCCTACAACTTCGACCAGATTATTCGCGGCGCAGCGCGACAGGCGCCATCGGCAGAGCATGTGTTCGGCACCGACATGCTTGGGCGCGATATTTTCAGCCGCGTCGTATATGGCTCGCGCGAGATTCTGGCGATTCCGGCGGCCACCACCGCGCTCAGCCTGATTTTCGGGGCCAGCATCGGCCTGTTTATCGGCTTTCGCGGCGGCTGGGTGGACAGCATTATCTCGCGCGTGCTGGATGCCCTGCTCTCGATTCCGGCACTGCTGCTGGCGCTGGTCATGCTGGCCACCGTCGGCAGTTCTCCCGGGGGCATCATCGCGGTGATCGTGCTGCTCTATACGCCAATCGTGGCCCGCGTCACGCGCTCGTCTGTGCTCAGCGTGCGCTCGACCGGCTACGTCGAGGCTGCCCGCCTGCGCGGTGAGTCGCTGGGCTACATCCTGTTTCAGGAACTTTTGCCAGCGGTGCTGCCCGCGCTCATCGTCGAGGGCGCGCTGCGCTTCTCGTATGCCATCTTCCTGACGGCCTCGCTCGGGTTTCTGGGATTAGGCGTGCAGCCACCCTCGCCAGACTGGGGGCGTATGGTCAACGAAGCCCGCGACAGCTTCCGCATCACGCCGTGGTCGCTCTGGTTTCCCACCGGGGCCATCGCGCTGCTCATCATCGGCGTCAATCTGCTGTCTGATGGGCTGCGCCGCATCTTCCGCCGTGAAGGACAAGGCCTATGAGCGGCAAACCCGTCATTCAGGTGCGCGACCTGACCCTCGAATACAAGCTCAAAAGCGGCTGGACGCCCGCCATCCGCGATATCAGCCTGACGGTCTATGAAGGCCAGATTCACGGGCTGGTAGGCGAAAGCGGCAGCGGAAAGTCGACGCTGGCGCTGGGCCTGATGCGCTACATGGCCGCCAATGCCCGCATCACCGCGGGCACGATCCTCTTTGACGGGCAGGATATCACACATCTGCCACAGAACGAGCTGCGCAAATTGTGGGGCAAGCACATCAGCCTGGTGCCGCAGGATGCCCTGGCCGCGCTCAATCCCAGCCTGAAGATTGGCCAGCAAATCGCGGAAATTGTGCGTCTGCACGAGGGTATCTCGTCTGCCGAGGCGCATGCCCGCGCCGTGGAGATGCTCAATCAGGTGCGCATCCCCGACCCGGAACAGGTGTCGCGGCGCTATGCCCATCAGATCAGCGGCGGCCAGCAGCAGCGCGTCACCATCGCGATGGCGCTGATCGCCCGTCCCAAGCTGCTTATCCTGGATGAGCCGACCACCAGCCTCGACGTGACCACCCAGGCCAGCATCATCGAGCTGGTGCGCGACCTGATGCGCGAGCGCAATGCCGCCGCGCTGTATGTCAGCCATGACCTGGGCGTGGTAGCTCAGTTATGCGACCATGTCACCGTGCTCTATGGCGGCGAAGTCATGGCCACTGCGCCGGTCGTGCCGCTGTTCACGCGCCCGATCCATCCGTATACCATCAGCCTGCTGGCCAGCCTGCCCCGCCACACCCAGGCCACCGAGACGCGCCTGCGCACCATCGAAGGGGCTGCCCCGGCACTGGACATGCGCACCACCGGCTGCGCATTTGCAGCGCGCTGCCCGGCAGCTCTTGATAAGTGCCATGCAGCGCGCCCGCCGCTGGAAGATGTCGGCGAAGGCCCGGATCGTTACGTGCGCTGCCATCGCTGGCGCGAAATTGCCGACGGCACACTCGTCATCGAGACAGCACCCGGCCAGACGCAGGGCGACAGCGCCCCGCTGCCCGGCCACGTGCTGAAAGCACATGACCTCAACAAGACGTTCAACGTATCAGGTATGTTCGAGCTTCTGACCGAAAAAGAGCGCACCGGCGTGCGCGCGCTGAACGACGTCAGCATTTCGATTCGGGCACGCTCCACGCTGGGCGTGGTGGGCGAAAGCGGCAGCGGCAAGACCACACTGGCGCGCGCGATCATCGGCCTGGAGCCTGCTGATGATGGCACGATTGACCTGATGAACCAGGCAATCAGCCTGAATCTGAACGGGCGCACGCGGGATGAGCTGCGCCAGATGCAGATGATTTTTCAGAACCCGAATGACTCGCTCAATCCGTATCGCACGGTGGGCGACGCGCTGGCCCGCACGATCAAACGGCTGTCTCCAGACCTGACCCGTGATGCGGTGCGCGCCCGCGTGCTGTCGCTGCTGGAGGCCGTGCGCCTGACGCCTGACTACGCGAATCGCTTTCCCAACGAGCTGTCTGGCGGGGAAAAACAGCGCGTCGGCATCGCCCGCGCCTTCGCCGCCCAGCCGTCGCTGGTCATCGCCGATGAGCCTACGTCCGCCCTGGATGTCTCGGTGCAGGCCGTCATCCTCAACCTGTTGAAAGACCTGCGCGCCCGCGAAGGGGTGAGCTATCTGTTCATCTCGCACGACCTGCGCGCTGTCAGCTATCTGGCCGACTGGATTGTCGTCATGTACCTCGGCCAGATCGTCGAAGTGGGCGATGCTGACCAGGTGTATGCGCTGCCCTCGCATCCGTACACCGAGGCGCTGCTGTCTGCCCTGCCCACGCCCGACCCAACCGTGAACCACATGCCGATTGTGCTGGAGGGCGACCCGCCCAGCCCGCGCAATCTGCCCACAGGCTGCCCGTTTCATACGCGCTGCCCGCGCAAAATCGGCAAAATATGCGAGACGGATGCCCCGCCGTGGCAGGATGCCGGTGGAGACCATGCCATTCGCTGCCACATCCCGGCCGACGAATTACTCGCCATTCAGTCGAAGGGGGCGCCATGACCGGCTTTCTGATTCGCCGCATCGGCCTGCTCGTCATCACCCTGCTGATTACCTCGGCGGTCATCTTCCTGCTCACCCAGGTGCTGCCCGGCGACACCGCGCGCCTGGTGCTGGGCCGCGATGCCCGCCCGGAAGCGATCGCCCAGTTCCGCGCCGAAAATGGCCTCGATCTGCCGCTGCCCATGCAGTATGTCAACTGGCTGACGCGCTTCGTCACCGGCGACTGGGGCACCGCATTCACCGTCGGCAATGCGCCGATTCGCCCGCTGGTGCTGGAGCGCCTGGGCAATTCGCTCAAGCTGGCCATCATGACCGGATTGTTTTCCGTACCCATCAGTATTTTGCTGGGGGTCATCGCCGGCCTGCGCGAAAACAAACGGACCGATGTCATCATCAGCGTGTTCACGCTCTCGGTGGTCGGCCTGCCGGAATTCGTGACCGGCCTGATCCTCATCAACACGCTGGCCCTGGGGCTGGACTGGTTCCCCACCGCCAGCAGTCCCCCCGGTGCGGACATCCTCGACTGGTTCCGCCAGCTCACGCTGCCCGCGTTGTCGGCCACCTTCGTGCTGATGGCCTATATCGTGCGCATGACGCGCGCCGGCGTGGTGGATGAGCTGAAGAAGCCGTACGTGCGCACAGCGGCGCTGAAAGGCCTGTCATACCGCACCGTGATCGTCCGCCATGTGCTGCGCAACGCGCTGCTGCCCACCATCACCGTGATCGCGCTTTCGTTTGGCTGGATGGTCGGCGGACTCATCGTCATCGAAAACGTCTTCAACTATCCCGGGCTGGGCCGCCTGATGACGGGCGCTGTCGAGCGTAAAGACCTGCCCCTGCTGCAAGCCTCGGTGATGATGGTCATTTTCTTCTTCGCCAGCGCCAACCTGATTGCCGATCTGCTGTACGGCCTGCTTAATCCGCGCATCCGGCTGGAATGAGTGGCGCGGGCTGGCATTTGACAAGCAGGGGTCACCTGGCGCCATAATGAAAGAAACGGGATGTCTGCAACGCTTGTGCCACCCGCAGACTGGAGTGTTCATCATGCCCTTGTACGATTACCACTGCACCGAATGTGGCGCCGTCTTTGAAGCGCGGCACAGCATCAACGCGTCTGCGCCGGCCTGCCCTGCCTGCGGCGCGTCTGCCGTGGAACGGCGCATCACCAGCGCACCCGCCAGCCTGAAAGGCATGGCCGCCAATGCCGGAGGCGGACGAAACGCCAGCAAGGAACAGCTTCAGGCCAAGTGGTCTGAGGAGACGCCCAGGCTGCGCGAGCAGCTTGTCAGCAAGCTGGGCGAAGACATGGTGCGCAAAAACCTGCCGCATCTGGGCGGGAGCGACTAGCCGATGGCCGGACTGGAAGGCTTACTACGTTTTGCCCCGCTGATTAACGCGCACGATCATCTGGAACTGAATCACTATCCGCGCACCCGCCCGCGTGACCGCTATGTCTCCGCGCATGACTGGGGCGAGGATGTCAGCAAAATGCTGAACGAACCGCCCTACGAGGACCTGCGCCGGCTGCCGCTGGCAGACCGCTGCCTGGCGGGCATGCTGAAAAATATGCTGTGCGGCGTCGGTCGCGTGGTGCAGCACAATCCTCCGCACAAGATGCTGTTCGCGCGCGACACGCCCACCCGCGTGGAATTCACGCCGTGGGTGCATTCACTGCATTTCGATGCCGACCACACGGTCGTCGAGGAATACCGGCGCACGCCGAAGCACGTGCCGTTCTCGATTCATCTGGCGGAAGGCACCGACGACCGCGCCCATGCCGAGCTGGGCCGCCTGCGTGAACTGGGCTGCCTGCGCGAGAATACCGTACTCATCCACGGCGTCGGCCTGACGGAAGCAGACATCGCCTATGCCGCCCCGCTCATCCGCGGGCTGGTGTGCTGCCCGACGACCAATCTGTATCTGCTGAACGCGCTGCCGCCGATGCAGGCCTGGGTGGCGGCTGGCGGCTGGATCGCGCTGGGCAGCGACTCGCGCCTGACCGCCGATGGCGACCTGCTGGATGAAATCAACTGGGCGCGTGAACATCTGGGCTGGGACGAAGCGCGCCTGCAATCTTCGCTGGATGCCGCCGAAATCTTCACGCTGATGCCCGTCAAAGGCGCGGACAGCTATTTCATGGCCGAGCAGTTCCCGCGCAAACGGGCGGATATCGCGCTGATTGTGCATGAAGGGCGGGCCCTGATCGGGCATCCGGACGCGATGACCGCATTTTCAGACGAGCCGTCGGTCATGGCGACGCTGGATGGCCAGCCTCGTCGACTGGACCTGCGGCTGGCGCGCAAGCTGGCGGCCAGCACGATTCATGAGCCCGGATTGACGTTTGGTGAGCTGCCGCCAGAGAAGCGCGCATGGTTCTTCAATTCACGCTAAACTGTTAGGCGTAGCACAGGCTGCGGGGCACAGCCGCGCCTGCATCGTCCGCCAGAGCGAGAGCTTCCATGACGCATCCAGATATCCTCTTTGGCCAGTCGTATTTTCTGCGTTTTGACCCGAAGCTGTGGGACGCCATGCAGCCGTATCCGCCGCTGGGCACGCTGTATGCCGCCAGCATCACCCGCCAGCGCGGATACTCCGCGGCGCTGTTTGACGCCATGCTCAGCGAAGGCACGCACGAGTGGGATGCCGCGCTGGACCAGCACAAGCCGAAGTATGCTGTGCTGTTTGAGGACAACTTTAACTATCTGAGCAAAATGAGCCTGATGAATATGCGTCAGGCGGCCTTCCGGATGATCGCGTCGGCGCGGGCCCGCGGCTGCACCGTAATCGTATGCGGCGCAGACATGACCGACCACTACAAAAGTTATCTGGAACAGGGCGCGCACTATGTGCTGATGGGCGAAGGCGACGACACGCTGCCCGAACTGCTCGACGCGCTGGAAGGCAAAATCAGCACGCCGCTGGCCGATGTGCGCGGGCTGGCCTACCGCGACGGTGACGGCGTCATGGTCACACCACCACGGCCCGTGCTCAACAAGCTGGACGAAATTCCATTCCCGGCATGGGAGCTGGTCGACCGCGAGAAGTATGCGCGGGTGTGGCGCGAACATCACGGCTATTACAGCATGAACCTGGTCACCACCCGCGGCTGCCCGTTCCACTGCAACTGGTGCGCCAAGCCGATCTGGGGCCAGCGCTATAACGTGCGCAGTCCGCAGAATGTCGTCGCGGAAATGGCCTGGCTGAAAGAGCACTTCCAGCCCGACCACATCTGGTTCATGGACGACATCATGGGGATTCAGGATCGCTGGATCGAGGAATTTGCCGATCTGCTGGATGCGCGCGACCTGCATATCCCGTTCAAGAGCCTGAACCGCGTCGACCTGCTGCTCCGTGGCAACACCATTCCGGCGCTGGCCCGTGCTGGCGCGAAGATCATCTGGGTGGGCGCCGAAAGCGGCTCACAGAAAATCCTCGATGCGATGGAAAAAGGCACCCGCGTGGAACAGATTTATCAGGCCACCCGCGAGCTGCACGCGCACGGCGTGAAAGTGGCCTTCTTCCTGCAATTTGGCTATCCGGGCGAAACCCGTGAGGACATCGAGCTGACGCTGAAGATGGTGCGCGAGTGCATGCCCGACGACATCGGCATATCGGTCAGCTATCCCCTGCCCGGCACGCGCTTCTACGAAAGTGTGCGCCATGAGCTGGGCGACAAAGAAAACTGGACCGACAGCCAGGACCTGGCCATGCTGTACAAAGGCCCGTTCCGCACCGAGTTTTACCGCCAGCTGCATACCGTGGTGCACAAGGAATACCGGTCGCGCAAGACCTTCGCCAGGCTGAAACGCCCGTCAGAGCTGCGCCCGGGCGACGCGCGCCGTTTGCTCAGCGCGGTCTATCATCGCGTCACGCTGCCGTCTGCCCACGCAAAGCTGAACGCGCTGTCACAGCTTCCGCACGAGCCCACACGCGTGAATGTCGTGCTCAGTTAATGATCCTTCCGGGGCAGAAATCAAAACACGGTCAGCCTGTATAAGCCTGACCGTGTTTTTTGTTTCGCTGCCTGTGGATTAATCGGCCTTGGCGGTGATTTCCACTTCCAGGCGCGCCACATAATTCTCCACCGTTGCGCCCACGCTGATCACGTCGCCAGACGTTAGCTGCACCGGCGTGCCCGCCGCCGCGCGGGTATTGTTCACGTACAGTGGCACCGAAGCGCGCTCTTCCATCTGCGCCCACCAGGTATTTTCCGAGGCGCGATAGAACACGCGGAACTGTCTGCGCGACATGCCCTTGAAGCCGTTGGGCGTGCCAGAGCGTTCCATGAGCGTGTCATACAGGTCGACATCCAGCTCCGGGTCTTCAATGGCAGCTTCCGGCCTGCGACCGATCAGCTTCTCGTCGTCTTCCGGCCCGGCCACCAGCTCATACTTGCGCTCGCGGTTGTTCAGGTCGCGCAGCACCAGTACATTGGTCGCAAACGACTGCGTGCGAGCCGCGTACAGGAATTCATCGGGCGCCAGCGTGAGCGACGAGAGCTGCGTTTGTGGGGGCAGCAGGCGCATATGTGTGAGCTGGTATTCGCCGTCCATACGCATCTTCATGTGCGATGCCAGCCCGGTAATCACCTGGCCGAAAGCGACATTTTCCGAGATATTCAGCGTGGCGCTGTCTTTCTCCACGCCCACGTGAATCGTCACGCCGATATCGCCCTGCTCCAGATAAATGATGTCATCGCGTGACTGCACCGTCTCGGTGACCATCTTCAGCTCGACCATCGGGCGGAAGGCCGGATTGGTCGGCTCCTCGTTGGCGCGGTACAGCTTGAGCGTGCTCTCGTCGCCCAGCGGGATACGGTCGTTTTGCAGCTCGAAGTTGTTAATCAGGATGCGCGTGCGGCCCAGGCGCTGGGCATACCACGTCTTGGAGCGTTCATCAAATTCCAGGCGCAGCGTCTCGCGCGAGATAAAGTTCAGCTGCTTGGGCGAGATAAACGTGCGCACGTCGATATCGACCTCGCGCGAGGGGTCCGGCTTGCCGATGAGCAGGCTTTTCTTCCCGCGTGACGACACCACCGTGTCGCCCACGATCAGCTTGATTACCTTATCGCCCGGATTCAGCGGCGCGGGCAGCTCGGCATTGCCGGGCGGTGCCGCAAAAATCACCAGCCGGTCGCCCGCCTGAATGTCGATATCCTGCACGCGCTGCTGGGGCTGCACGGGCCGCGCCAGCTCCAGCGTGCTGGTATCGATGAAGGCCTCCTGCTGCGACAGGTAGCGCGCCAGCTTGCCGATGCGCATAGACTCGCCAAGCTTGAGGAAGTATCGCTGCCGCTGTGTGGCTACCTTTGCCGAAACCCGCATATCACCGTCACCTTGTGTGCGAAAAACTACAGATTCGTCTTGACCAGATCGGCCAGATCCCGTTTTTGCTGCTCTGCGCTGTGGAAGACAAGCTGGTAGCTGCCCATCTCGACATCGGTCGGGTCATCCAGCTTCGCCATCATCATGCCTTTATAGGCCTTGCCATTGACCTTGGTCTTCAGCTTGTCCTTGCGGTTGGCAAAATACCACTTGCCCCCGCGCCAGATGATCGCCCCGTGCTGGCGGCTGACATTGGCATCGTCTTCCAGCTGAATATCATTGCCGCTGCCGCGGCCCACCAGAGTGGTCTTTTTCGTCAGCATGTGCGTCTGGCGGCCAGCGCCCCCACGGCTGACGGTCACGCACATCAGCTGCTGCGGCAGATCACGCTTGTCCGCTGCGGCGATGGTGCGCTTCATGGCCGCTTTCTTGCCCAGCGAGAACAGCACGCCGTTCAGGACCAGCGCCACAACGATCGCGGCAATCGGCGCGGCCGGCCCCTGGGCCAGCGAGTCCAGCGAGAATGGCTGGGGTGCCGCCACGCTGAGCACCAGCGGCACACGGGTCGTGCCCAGCGGCGGGTCTTCGGGCGTTGCCCCGCCGGAAATCGCGGTAATCAGCAGGTTCCAGCCCTGCGGCGTATCGCCCTGCTGCGGGAACAGGCGGCCAGCCTCGGCCTGAATATCGGCAATTTCAAAACTGGCCGTGCCGTTGGCAAACTGCGCGCTGCCAATCGGATAGGTGATGTCCGGCGCATTCGCTTCAGCAGCGCGCAGCTGCACACCGGCCATATTGGCCGAGCCATTGGCGACCACAATCGTCAGCGGGCCGCTCACATTGGTGGTCACCCCAGAGGCCGCCGTCAGTGCCAGCTCGCGCTGCGTGAAGACTGTTGTCGTGGGCGTTGTCGCCAGCACTTCGCCAGCCACATCGCGCAGCTGCACGCGCAGGGTATGACGGCCAGGGTCGAGCGCCTGTGGATTGAAGTTAAACGAAGGCTCAGGGCCGTCCTGCGCCTGTTCGTCATCCAGGATGAAGCGGAACTGGGCATCCAGCGGCAGGGCATCAAACGGCTGCACGCCGACTTCCACCAGCACGGGCGCATTCACATTCAGCCCGTCCACGATATTGGTGAACGCGATGGCGAAAGTGGGCAGCACGGGGATCGACGGGTCGGCGCTGGCCACTGGCGGCGGCGGGCACGAGACGCGGTCGGTCAAGGTGGTACCATTGCCCAGGTCCACCGAGACATCAAACGGGATGAAGCCGGTTTCGTCTGGCGTCTGGTCGGCCAGGTTGGTATTGATCACGATTTCATTGTTCATCAGCGCCAGGATGCGGCCGAAAATCGTCTGCAAGCCGGACTGAATCTCGCCGACGCGCTTGTCGCCATCGTAGGCAAAGCCGAAGCTGCTGGTGGCTTCTGCCAGCGAAAACAGCGTCTCGTCGTCGGGCGAACCGGCCTGCGTGTGCAGCGCGATCGGGATGATCTGCGTCTGCGAGGCCTGCGCGCGGGTGATGATTTCTTCGTTAGATGCCTGCTGCACCTGTGGGGCGCTGTCGGCGATCACCAGCACCACCTGGCGCGCAGGGCTGTTCGGCTGGGTGGCCGAAAGTGCGCGCAGGATGCCGTCGTTAATCAGGTTGTCGCCCTGCTGCACCGTCAGGTCAAACAGATGATCGTTGGCCAGCGTGCCCTTGTCCACATAAAACTGCGTGGGGTCGGTCACGCTGCTGCCAGCAGTCACCAAAGCGACTTCATCTTCCACGGCCAGCGTCAGCAGAAAAGTATTGATGAGCGTATCGATCACGCCATCGAGCGGCATCGTGTCGGTCACGTCCAGCACGATAATCACGCGCAGCGGCGGGCGGGTTTCGGACGGGCTGGAGACCGCGTTTTCAGGTGTCAGCGGCGCACTTGCTCCCACACGCGACACGCTGACATTCGCGCCATCCAGCGGCACGCTGCCCCCGGTTTCATCAAACAGCGAAGCACGAATCTGGGCCACGCCCAGCTCAGCATTGAAGGCGCATGTGTAGGCCGACAGTCCAGGCTCATTGCTGGACGTGATGTCCTGCTGCGCAGAGACGCCCAGCGCAGATCCCAGGGCCAGAAATAGCATCAGCATTACGAAAAAAAGTTTGTTCCTAAACATGCACATTTCCCCTTGCCGGCCGCCCCATCAGCGGGTTGGCCGTGCCCATACATCTGAATGCGCCTCTGAATCCGCCTATTGTGTCACAGTTCAGTTCGACGTGCGAAGTGTGGCCGTAGGTGGTATGGGTGTTGCCGTTGGTGTCGGCGTCTCGGTTGGCGTCGGCGTGTGTGTTGGTGTTTCAGTCGGCAGATCGGTTGGAGAAGGTGCGCTGGTGGCCGCCACTTCTTCGGTGGCAATGATCGCCAGCGTCGCGGCAGCATCGGTCGCGGTATCTGAGCCAACATTGGCCTGGCGCAGCGCCCCACTGGAAGCCAGCGCAATCAGCGCCACGATCGCCACCAGCACCGCCACCGCGATGCCGATATACAGGCCAGTCTTCGAACCGCCACTGTCACCACCGCCGCTGGAGACCTCCGCGCCATCGACCTCGACGCTCACCCCATCGGTGCGGAATGTCGTGGACCAGCGCGGGTTATAGCCCACAAATGCGCGTTCCTGGGCCGGCACATTGACTGGCAGGGCCGGCACATCGTTCGCCTCGATGATGATCAGGCTGATGTTGTCACGGCTCATGCGTGTATCTGCCAGCTGCGACAGATTGAACGGCGCTTCGGCCAGCGGCATATTGGCCAGTGCGCTGGCAATTTCGTCCGACGAAATCTTGTCGCTCATGCCGTCAGAGCACATCAGCAGCTTGTCGCCCGGCTGCAGGCTGATGAGCAGCATATCCGGCTCAATATCGCCGCTTTTACCGATGCCGCGCATCAGCACATTGCGCTTGACCGATCCGTCTGGATTGACCGCAGCCATCATCATGGTGCCGGATGTAGAATGGTCGTTGGTGGCCTGCACAATGCCGCCCGCGCGCCAGTGATACAGGCGTGAATCGCCCACATGCAGCACAAACGCGTTCCAGCCCTGAATGACGACACACACCATGGTGCTGCCCATCATGATCGTCTTGCCGGCCTTGACGCTGGCCGCTTCAGAGGCGCGGCGTACCTCGGCATTGATGTGCTGCAGGGCGTTCGCCATCACGGCCGACCAGTTGGTATCGGGCGTGCCGGGCGTTTCGTGCATGGCCTTCAGCATGCGCTTGATGGCAAACTCACTGACGAATTCGCCAGCTTCTGCGCCGCCTACACCATCGCAGAGCACGTAAGCATGAAACTTATTTCCCTGAAAAATACCGACTGCGTCTTCGTTGTGTTCACGAACCGAGCCGGTAATCGAAAGCCATGTGGCACGGATCGCGGGGGCATTTAAGGGCTGATTAGACACAGCACGCTCTCTTTATACCAAGATAGAATTTTCGTCTAACACTATAGCACCGATGCACTTTTCTGGCATATACTCTGAGCATTAATGAAGCGCGTGACAGTGCAGAACACGCGGGAAGGCGGCGCAGGCCCTATGACACTCGTAAATATTCTCTGGCTGGTGGCAGGTGTGTTTGGCGCAATCCTGGTGCTCCAGCTTCTTCGTCTCATCCTGTTAAACATACTTCCGGTGAAGGATAATGAAGTCAGCAGCGCGCCACGGCCGTCTTATGCCAGCCCGGCGCCGATGATGGCCCCGGCACCAGCACCCGTGCCCGCCCCCCAGCCGCAGTATCAGATGCCCCAGCAACCCGTGCAGCAGCGCCCGTCTTACGCGCCGGCTGTGCCCCCGCCCCCGGCGGATGGCATCGCCAGAATCGCGATTATTGCCGGCGTGCCCCAGCTTCAGGAATTTCCATTGCCGGGAAACCTGTTTGCGGTGGGCCGCTTCTATGACCAGGGGCAGAATATCCTCATCAGTATGGACGAGAAAAGCGTCTCGCGCCGCCATGCGCAGTTACGCGCTAATCCGGCAGCACGCGAGTTTTATGTGCAGGACCTGGGCAGCAGCTTTGGCACCTTCATGGTCAATGCCGATGGCACGCTGAACAAGCTGCAGCCCAACCGTGAGGAACGCCTGTACAACGGCGACCAGGTGCAGTTTGGCAACGCCGTACGCGTGCGCTTCTCCCTTCCGACCGAGTCGCGCACGTCCGTGACACAGCTGTAATTTAGCAAAAGGGTATCCAATGGTTGAATTAAAGGCCGGCGTCAAGATCAAGACTTATACGCTGGAGCGACAGCTCGGACGTGGCGCGTCGGGCGAAGTGTGGAAAGCCTACGATGCGTTCAAGACCGTCGCCATGAAGTTCATGAACGAAAATCTGATGACGAGCGCCAACGCCGCCAAGCACCGCGTGCGTATGGAGCGCGAAATCGATGCGATGAAGAAGCTCCAGCATCCGAATATTCCCGCGCTGTATGACTACGACCTGGATTTCGCCCGGCCGTATATCGTCATGCGCTTCGTCGGTGGCGACACCTATGACAAGCTGATCGCCAACGGCGAAATGATGCGGATGCCGCTGGAACGCCGCTTCGACCTCATCCGCGAAATTGCGATGGCGCTGACCGCGGCCCACGAAAATGGCATCATCCACCGCGACATCAAGCCGAGCAACCTGACGGGCATCGAAAACCCGTATCTGCTCGACTTCAGCATCTCACTGGAACAGGAAGAGGCCGAAGGCACGCAGCAGTTTGTGGGCACCACGCTGTACATGTCGCCAGACGGCACCGCCGACCGCCTGGCCGATAACTACAGCTTTGCGCTCATCTCGTACGAGATCATCTTCGGCAGGCACGCCCTGTGGCGCCCCACCGACAAGATTTTCAACCAGTTCATCGCCTATGACCGCATCATGGCGGGCGACTGGCGCTGGCCGTCGCGTATACCGCCCAACGAGCTGCCGGCCGACCTGCGCGGCGCGAATCTGAATGAGCTGGATCGAGTGATTGCGCGCGGCATCGGCTCACGCGATTTACGCTACGGGGACCTGCGCGACTTCGTGCGTGACCTGAAAGCGGCGCTGTTCCCCACAGCCGAGCGCCACCACGACGAAGACGAATATGTCGCCACGCAGATGCTGTCTGTGGCCGACTTTCAGGAGCTGGTCAAGTCGCAGCCGCCCATGCCGCCCGGCAAGCCGGGCACCGGCCCATTGACGCCAAGAGCAGGGACAGGCCCGCTGTCGTCTGCCCCGCCGCCAGCACAACCGGCCGCAGCGATGCCAGCACCGGCACCTGCTCCGGCAGACCATACCGAGCTGGAGATGAAAACGACGCCCTACGATGCGATGGCCAACCGCGCCAATCATCCGGCGGCATCTGCCGGAGCACCTGACCGCACAGAGCTGGAAATGCCTGCGCCCGGTCGAGGACCATCCAGTGCAGCACAGCCTGTGAACGACAAAACCGAGCTGGAAATGCCGGCCTTCCCGTCTGCCGCACCCTCTGCACCCGCCGCGCCGCCGGTCATGCGTGCCGCACCCGTGCCGCAGCCCGCGCCAAACTTTGCACCGCCGCCGCAGCAGCAGCCCGCCCAGTTGGGCCAGACGGAAGCGTATATGCCGACGCCTGTTCAGCAGCCTCCGCCTGCCCAGCAGTTGCAGCCGATAAAGCGCATCCCCCAGCAGCAGCCTCCGCAGCCACAGCAGGGCGGTGACGCCTTCACCATGCTGGAAATGCAGGCACCGGCGCGTCCGCAGCAGTACGGGCAGCCCGCCGCCAGCGGAGAGAGCTTCACCATGATGGAGATGCAGGCGGTCTCGACAGGCGGACGGACCCAGTCGCAGCCGGGCAGCAGCCGCAAAGGCATGCACCCCGCCCTGCGCCTGCTGCTGTTTATCGGCCTGTTTATCGTGGTCGCGCTGGCGCTGGCAGGGATTTTCGCCCTGCTGGGCGTCGTCCGATTCGGCTAGTCACACACATGACGGGCAGGCGCTGAATCACGGCGCCTGCCTTTTTTATCCCCCCAACACACCCTGAGGGACCAACGCTCATGACCCCTGCAAACACCTACCCCGTGCGCAGCCCGTATGACGGCGCCGTCATCGGTGAAGCCCATGAATCTTCCGAAGCGGACGTACGCGAGGCGATCGCCCGTGCGTCTGCCGCCCGTGGCCCAATGGCGGCGCTGACTGCCTACCAGCGCGGCGCCATTCTGGACAAAATCAGCGACCTGCTGGCCGCCAACGTCGAGGCGATTGCCCGGCTGATGGCGGGCGAAAGCGGCAAGCCGATGCGCTATTCACGCGGAGAAGTCAAACGCGCCGTGGAGACTTTTGCCTTCGCGGCTGATGAAGCGCGCCGCCTGCATGGCGAGACCATCCCGCTGGATGCCGCCCAGACCGGCGCGGGCAAAACCGGCTGGTTCGTGCGCGTGCCGGTCGGCGTAATCGCGGCGATTACGCCGTTCAATTTTCCGCTCAACCTGGTGGCGCACAAGGTCGCCCCGGCGATTGCCGCGGGCTGTCCGCTGGTGCTGAAGCCCAATCCGCAGACGCCGCTGACCGCTATCCGCCTGATGGAGCTGGCCTATGAGGCCGGTCTGCCGGAAGGCGCGCTCAGCGTAGTCAATGGCGGTGCGGATGTCGGCCGCTGGATGACGACCGACCCGCGTGTACAGATGATCACCTTCACCGGCAGCGTGCCCGTCGCCAAAGTCATCAGCCAGACCGCCGGCCTGCGCCGCACTACGTTTGAGCTGGGCGGCAACGCGGCCACCATCATCGACGAAACCGCCGACATCGACAGCCTGATCGAAAAGACCGTAGCCGGCGCATTTGCTTACAGCGGTCAGGTGTGCATCAGCATCCAGCGCATTTACATTCAGCAGGGGAAATACAACGAGTTCCGCGACAAGTTCGTGGCCCGCGTGAACAAGCTCGTGCTGGGCGATCCGTTGCAGGAGGGCACCGAAATCGGCCCGCTCATCAACGATGGCGCTGCCTCGCGCATCGCGGCATGGATCGCCGAGGCCGAAAGCATGGGCGCCCGTGTGCTGGCAGGCGGCAGCGGCGACGGCCGCATGTTCCAGCCCACCGTGCTGGAAGGCGTGGACACGCGCATGAAGGTGATGTGCGAGGAAGTGTTCGGCCCGGTTGTGAACCTGGTGCCGTTTGACAAATTTGAGGACGCGCTGGCGGCAGTCAACGACTCGGACTTCGGCTTGCAGGCGGGCGTCTTTACGCAGAACCTGTCGCGCGCGATGCAGGCGGCCCGCGTGCTGGATGTGGGCGGTGTCATCATCAACGACTCACCCACGTTCCGCGTCGACCAGATGCCCTACGGCGGCAACAAGAACAGCGGCGTCGGGCGCGAAGGCCCGCGCTTTGCCGTGGAAGACATGACCACGCTGAAGATGATCGTCATCAGCTAGGGGAAACACATGAAGGGCAGCTCGAAACTCAAAGTCGGTGATCGTGTTCGCGTGCATCCCGAGTACGCCGCGACGAACAAGGCAAACGACCCTGGCCGGCGAGATTTTGTGACTGGCACGATCGTGCATCTGGAAAACAGCCAGGGTGAGCTGGGCATCCGCACTGACGATGGACACATGTATTCCGCGCCACGTCGCGGACTGACGCGTATCCAAAAAAAATAAGCCTGTTTGCGTGCTACTTCCGCAGGGCTTCCACCTCGGCACGGGTGGGCATGCTGGCCGCTGTGCCCGGCTTCGTCACGCACAGCGCGGCGGCGGCGTTGGCGAAGCGCACGGCCTCGTTCATCGGCTGCGCTTCCGCCAGCGCGACAGCCAGCGCGCCAGTGAAACAGTCGCCAGCGCCGGTCGTGTCGACCGCCTGCACCGGGAAAGCGGGGATTTGCACGCTGCCGGTTTTGGTGACCACCTGCGCGCCCTGCTCTCCCAACGTGACGATAATCACCTGGTCATCGCGCTTGAGCAGCATGCGCGCCGCGCTTTCCACATCGCTGCCGCTCAGGCGCGACAGCACTTCCAGTTCGGTCTCATTCGGGGTGATGATGTCGGCCAGCGCGATAATATCGTCTGGCAGGGCGGCCGCTGGCGCCGGATTCAAGATTGTGCGCACGCCAGACTGTTTGGCCAGCTTCAGCGCATAGGCCGCCGAATCCAGGCTGATTTCTAGCTGCGTCACCAGCACGTCAGCACGGGCCACGGCTTCGGCAGAGGCCTCGACATCCTCAGGCGTGAGCTTCAGATTCGCTCCCGACGCAATCACGATCGCGTTCCGGCCGGTCGAGTCTTCCACCCAGATCGGCGCCACGCCAGTGGGCACTTCCGCGTCGCGGAGTACATAGCGCGTGTTGATGCCATCTTTTCCCCATTGGGCCACCGCGCTGTCGCCAAAGATATCCGTGCCGATGCGGCCAACAAATGTCACATCGGCATTGAGTCGTGCCGCTGCAATGGCCTGGTTTGAGCCTTTCCCGCCGGGCCCGGTCTGAAAATGACGCCCGTGAATCGTCTCACCCAGCCGCGGCAGCCGCTCCATATAGGAGGTCAGGTCCATATTGAAGCTGCCCACGACCACGATCTTTGCTGTCATACGAGTACCCTCCGCCAAACCTACGGACAACTATACCGCAACCGAAGGGCGAATCGAAAGACGCGTAAATGCGTATCGAGGGATATAGGCCAGAACTCCTATTCGGCGCGCGCAAAAAGGAATCCGCCCTATACTGACAAGTGAAAGACCCGCCCGCCCTTCAGATTGAAAAAAGCTCCGCCTCACACCTGTGGTACGCAGTTTTGACAGGGGTTGTTTATGCAAAGTATCTCCCGACGTGGTTTCTTAAAACTCTCAGGCATGACAGCCGCGTTTGCGGCCAGCGGCGGGTGGATGGCGCGGCTTCAGGCCCAGCCCGCCCTGTCACAACTGGCGCCAGACCCCATCAGGCATGTGCTCGACCGCGTCACCTGGGGGCCGCTGGCCTCGGATGTGGAGCGGATTTCGGAGCTGGGCATCGAGGGTTTCATTGATTACCAGCTGAACTACGAGGCCATCCCCGACACGCAGGTGGAGGCCTGGCTGGCAAACTATCCGTATCTGCTGAATGGTAACGCCCGCGAGATTTTTGCCGCCTCGTATGAAGATGACTATTTCTGGACGGTCGTGCCCTGGCAGCGCATCCACCGCGCCGCTTATTCCGAGCGCCAGCTCTTTGAGCTGATGGTCGAATTCTGGACGGACCACTTTAACATTCCAGCCAGCGACCTGATCGGCGAAAAGATGGTGGACGACCGTGAAGTCGTGCGCCGCCATGCGCTGGGCAGCTTCCGCGAGCTGCTGTTTGCCTCGGCCCAAAGCCCGGCGATGCTGATATACCTCACCAACACCGAGAGCAACGCTGAGCATCCGAATGAAAATTACGGACGCGAGGTCATGGAGCTGCACACACTCGGCGTCGATGGCGGCTACACGGAAGATGATGTGAAAGCGGTCGCCCGCGCTTTCACCGGCTGGACAGTTCGCGAAGGCCAGCAAACCGATTTCTTCTATGACCACAGCATGCACGACACCAACGAGAAAGTCGTGCTTGGGCAGGTGCTGCCTGCCGGGCGCGGCATCGAAGACGGCCTGGCCGTGCTCGACATCCTGGCCACCCACCCCAGCACCGCCCGCTTCATCGCGCGCAAGCTGGTGCGCCGCTTCGTGAGTGATGCCGCGCCGGAATCGCTGGTCGACAGCGCCGCGTTGACGTTCTTCACCACGGAGGGGGATATCCGCGCTGTCATGCGCCACATCCTTACGTCGCCGGAATTCATGGCCGCGCAGGGGCAGAAGTTCCGCCGCCCGATCGACTTCATGGTCGCCATGATTCGTGCGCTGCGCCCCGGCCTGACGTTCGGCCAGCGCCACTGGCTGGTGTGGTCGCTGGAGGACATGGGTCAACTGCCCTACAACTGGAATCCGCCCAACGGCTATCCTGATGCGGCCGGCGCGTGGCTGAATACCAATGGCCTGCTCAACCGCTGGAATGTCGCGCTCTCGATCCCTTTCGCCAGCGAAGGCTGGTATGAGGACATCACGCTGAATCTGGATGCGCTGGTACCGCGTGTGGGCACCGCCGACCAGCTCGTCAGCGCCAGCGCGGCCGCCATTCTGGGCAGCCCTGCCCGCCTGAGCCCGGAGGACCGTGCGCAGTTGGTCGCGTATGTGACCGATGGCGGCAGCCCCGTGCAGACCCTCACCGACGATATGCGCGCCAACAAGCTGCCCAGCCTGATCGGGCTGCTGCTGGCCTCGCCGCAGTTTCAGTGGCACTGATCGACCGCGCAGGCACGACCGAGTTCAGGACAACTTTTCATGACGATGATGACTTCTCGACGTAATTTACTCAAAGGGATGGGACACCTGGGCGTCGCCGGTGTCAGCAGTGCGCTGTTCCCCTCGTGGATGCCGAAGCTGGTATTTTCGCCCGTGCGCCAGAACAATGCCCCCGGCCAGCGCGATGTGCTCGTCGCCATTTTTCAGCGCGGCGGCATGGACGGCCTGAATGCGGTCGTCCCCTTTGGCGAGGGCGGGCTGTACTATGACCGCCGCCGCACGATTGCTATTCCAGAGCCGGGCGTTTCCGAGCTGTCGGCCATTGACCTGGACGGCCACTTCGGCCTGCATCCGGCGCTGGCCCCGCTGAAAAACATCTGGGACGCCAATCATCTGGCGATCATCCACGGTGCTGGCTCACCCGACCCCACGCGCTCGCACTTCGACGCGATGGAATACATGGAGCGCGGCACGCCCGGCGTGCGCAGCACCACCGCCGGCTGGATCAACCGGCACCTGCTCAGCGCCTCGTGGCAGAATGACTCGCCCTTCCGGGCAGTCGGCATCGGCGCTATGGTGCAGGGTTCGCTGCGCGGGCCGGTGTCTGCGCTGGCGATGCGCTCGATCGTCGATTTCCATTTGCAGGGGCGCGAAGACCAGATCGCGCAGATTCAGAGCACGCTCAGCAGCCTGTACAACGTCGATGCCCCTTCAGACATGATGAGCGCCGCCGCTGGTGAAGTGTTCGAGACGGTGGATCTGCTCAGCCAGATGGCCAATCTGGAATACACACCCGCCAATGGCGCGGAGTATCCCGAATCAGATTTTGGCATGGCGCTGCGCCAGGTGGCACAGCTCATCAAGTCGGATGTGGGGCTGGAAGTGGCGGCAGTCGATATCGGCGGCTGGGACACACACGAAAACCAGGGCGGCGCAGAGGGCGAATTTGCCTATCTGCTGGGCAATTTTGGCGCGGCGCTGGGCGCGTTCTACACCGACATGGGCGACGCGATGAGCGGCGTGACCGTCGTCACCATGAGCGAGTTTGGCCGCCGGGTGCAGGAGAACGCCAGCAGCGGCACCGACCACGGCCACGGCAATGTGATGATGGTGATGGGCGGCGGAGCCAGCAGCGGCGTGTATGGCCGCTGGATTGGCCTTGAGGAGGACAATCTGGACGAGGGTGACCTGGCCGTGACGACCGATTACCGCGATGTGCTGACAGAAATTCTGGCCAAGCGCCTGGGCAACAACGCGCTCGATCAGATTTTCCCCGGTTATGCGCTCAACCCGCTTAATATTTTCCAGGCCCGCTAAAGGATGAGCGCGATGAAAAAGACGATTGCAGGCTTTCTGATCGTGCTGGGGCTTATGCTGTCTGTCCTGCCCGCCAGCGCGCAGGACTTCAACGAATTGACCGCCGTGGAAATCGCTGTCAGCAGCTATCCGTTTGCGCAGGGGCTGGAGAACTATCCGGGCTACACCGCGGCAGCGTATGATCCCGGCACGCGCTACCAGCAGTGGCGCGTCACCTTCTGGGATGCCGATGGCGAGGCGCTGGGCTGGGCCAATGTCAGCGAGGCCACGCGCGAAGTCACCTTTTACGACGCGCATTTCTATCCCTCCAGCGCGCAGGAGCAGGACGCCTATGAAGTCGTGCCCGCCTTCCTGAATACCACGCCGGAAATCCAGTCCACCATCGGCAGCGTGGACGACTATGATTACTGGATCGGCTATGACGCCTGGTTGTTCGCCTGGACGATCTGGATCAATGACGGTATCGACTCGCTCTATGGCATCATCAAATTCGGGGAAAATGGTATGCCCTGGGAATTTGACGATCCGCAGCTGATCGCGCTGGTGCCCGGCAGCGTGATGGAATACGAGGAGTGGTACGAGTCGAACGAGAACCAGGCCATCGCCCTGGCCTATCAGCTGCCGGAGATTTCGTCCGTGCTGCGCGGCGTCAACGACTGGTTCGGGCGCGCATGGCCAGAGCCGGGCACGTCCAACCAGTTCTGGCGGGTCGAATTCGCCACGCAAGACTCGCTGCTGGCCACCGCGATCGTCGATATCGAAACCAGAACCGCCTCGCAGTAATACCCGCACATCCTCAGATTTGGAGCCGCGTAGTGTCCATTCCTGCGCGGCCTGACGAAATGCTTGTGCATTCTGCACTTACGTTTCGTTTTTTTACAGGTTTTACCCCCCTATTGCAGTTGTGCGCTTTTGGCCTTCGGTATATAGTGAATTCTGAATGCATTATGAGTTTCAGTGTTTTTGGTATTAATAGAAGTGTTGAATTCGGGAAAAACGTGCAGCCCAATCGTCTGAATGCCCTCCAAAACTCACTGTCGTGGATTGATGACCTCATCCGCGCAGCTGTGTCACGTGCGCACAACGCCGGTCTTGACCCGACGGATGCGCTGCGCGGGCTGGTCATCACCGATGAAGAAGTCAGCCTGCATCTGATCACCTCGTCTATGGAAGGCCTGTGGCAGGGCGAAGAAATCTTCCCCCAGCTAGACGGCCTCACCTTCACCGATGATGATCCGCTGGGCCATATGGCCGGCATCTTTGGCCTGAACCAGCTTGACTGCCACATCCTGCTGGTGTGCCTCGCGCCAGAGCTGGATCGCCGTTACGAGCGCCTGTATGCCTATTTGCAGGACGATGTCTCGCAGCGGCGGCCCACCGTCAACCTGCTGGTTAATCTGCTGGGCGGCGATGTCAACGAGCGTTTCGCGGTCTGGGACCGGCTGAAGCCGCACATGCCCCTGCGCACCCATCGCCTGATCGAAGTCAGCGGCGAATCGCAGAACCACCCGACCTTTCTGGCGCATCAGCTCAAGCTTGATAATCGCGTGCTGGGCTTCCTGATGGGCGACGACCATGTCGATGCCCGCCTGAAAACCAGCGTCGTCGTGCGTCCCGCGGGAAAAGCGCAGGAAAACATCGCGCCTGCCTCAAATACGCTGCGTGCTGCCCTTCAGCACAACACCAAAGAACCGCCAATCGTGCACATGCAGGGGATGCCCGGCGCTGGCCGCGAAGCTGCTGCCCTGTCTGCCTGCGCCGAAATCGGCGTGCCGCTGACCACCATCCGCATGTCCGAGCTGAAAGAGCTGGAAGGCGGCATCGAGGCCAACTGGCCGCTGGCCATCCGCGAATCGTACCTGGCCCGCTCTGTGCTGCTGGTCCACGAGTGGGAGCTGTGCCTCAAAACCGAGGACATGCAGGCCCCTGCTGACCTGTGGCAGTCGGTGCTGAATTATCCCGGCGTGGTGTTCCTGTGCAGCCGTGAGACCTTCGAGCCGCTGGACGAAGGGCGCACGCGCCGCCTGATTCGCGTCAAGTTCGAGCTGCCAACATACGACTTCCGCTATGCCGCCTGGCGCGATGCGCTGGCCAATCATGGCGTATTTCTGGGCAACGAGGATATCGTCGAGCTGGCCAGCAAGTTCAAGCTAACCGACGTGCAGATCAAACGCGCGGTCAATACCGCGTCCGACCTGGCTGCCAGCCGGGGCGAACAGCTCACGACGGTCGATCTGGTGGCCGGCGCGCAGGCCCATTCCAGCCTGAAGCTGGGGCGGCTGGCCAAGCGCATCGTGCCGCGCTATACCTGGACAGACCTGATCCTGCCGCCGGACCGCGTGCAGGTGCTGCGCGAAATCTGTTCGCGCATCCGTTTCGCCCACGTGATTAACGAGTCGTGGGGCTTCAGCCACCGCGTTTCAGCCGCGCCGGGTGTGACCGCGTTGTTTGCGGGCGACAGCGGTACCGGCAAGACGCTGGCGGCCGAAGTCATCGCCCAGGACCTGGGCCTGCTGCTCTACAAAATCGACCTGTCCGCCGTGGTCAGCAAGTACATCGGCGAGACCGAGAAAAACCTGTCGGTCATCTTTGACGAGGCGCACCAGAGCAACGCCGTGCTGTTCTTCGACGAGGCCGATGCGCTGTTTGGCAAGCGCTCGGAAGTGAAAGACGCGCACGACCGCTATGCCAACCTGGAAGTCGCGTATCTGCTGCAACAATTAGAAGTTTACGAAGGCGTGGCCATTTTGGCGACGAATTTACGACAAAACCTAGATGAAGCATTTACGCGCCGTTTGAGCTTCCTGGTGGACTTCCCATTTCCGGAGCGCGAATACCGCGAAAAGCTGTGGGGATCGCACTTCCCGCCTGAAGCGCCTATGGGCCGGGATGTCGACCTGCATGAGCTGTCTGACCGCTTTGCACTGGCGGGCGGCAATATCCGTAACGCGGCCATCGCCTCAGCCTATCTGGCAGCGGCCGACGGCCAGGAAATTACCATGGCGCACATCCGTCACGCGATCCGGCGCGAACATCAGAAGATGGGCCGCCTGATTGAAGATGATTATTAACCGAGGCATACGGGACACACGATTATGATCCAGGACCTCGACAAGACACTGGAAAAACTGGTGTACGAAAAAGGCAAGCTCAGCCGCAACGACGTGGATGTGTCGTTCGACCAGCCCAACAGCGACTGGAGCTCACGCATCAGCCGTCCGACAGTGAACTGCTGGTGTTTTGACCTGCAGGAAAATGTCAAGCTGCGCAGCATGCAGCGGCGGGTGACGAATGATGAAGCAATGGGTATCATCAGCTATCCCCCAATCCGCATCGATCTCACCTATATGATCACTGCATGGGCGCGCAAGGTGGAAGACGAGCACGCGCTGATGTGGCGCGTCCTCAGCCTGATGTCGCAGACACCAGAGCTGGAACCCGCGAAATGCGAAGGCGCGCTGAAAGACCAGCCTTACAACCTGCCCGTTCTGGTGGCCAATATGCCCGAACGCATCCCGAACATGTCCGACCTGTGGAGCGTGCTCAACAACCAGATGCGCATGGGCTTCCTGGCCGTTATCACGGTTTCTCTGGATCGCACCATGGCGATCGAAACACCGCTTACTTTCTCCAGCACCGTGCGCGTCGGCCAGTCGCTTGACCCGCTTGATCGCACGCTGCAGGTGGCCGATACGGAAATCTTCCGCGAGATAGATCGGCCCGGCGGAAATGGAACCCCTCCTGCCGAGGGCGGCGATAAGGCCGCACCCAAACGCAGGAAATAAGGGGTTCCCACCCAATTTTGTGCGCTCCACCGCACGGCGCAGGGCGAAACGCGCAGTCGGTGATACGCAAGTTAAACAGATTTGCTACTTTTAGGAGGAGAGATGTCGCCCAGTTATCTTTCACCAGGTGTCTACGTAGAAGAAGTAGACAAGGGGACAAAGCCTATCGAAGCCGTCGGTACGGCTGTGGCTGCGTTCATCGGCTACACTGAGAAAGCTACAGATGTAAAAGACGGCAATACGGTTTCCCTGCTGGGCAAGCCGACCCTGTGCACCAACTGGAGCCAGTATGTGGCGAAGTTTGGTGGATTTGTGGCCGGTGCGTACCTGCCGGATTCGGTGTACGGCTATTTTGCGAACGGTGGCGGCAACTGCTACATCGTCAGCATCAAGACGCTCGGGGTATCGGATGACCCGACGCTGTCGACTGCTGCGAAAGCCGTTCTGCCCTCGGGCGATGCCAAGCCGACGAATCTGCTGGAAATCTCCGCCAAAAGCGGTGGCCCCACCGGCAACAATATTTCGGTCAATGTCAAGCCCGGTGAAGCCAAAGACGGCAAGCCAGCCACCGACTTCACGCTCGTCGTGAATGTCAACGGCGCGCCCGCCGAAACCTTCGAAGGTGTGACCCTCGCTCGCGGCGAAAACAATGTCGAGACCGTGGTCAAGACCAAGTCGAAGCTGATTGATGTCAAGGTCGTGGGCAAGTCTGAACTGGCTCCCCCGGCTGGCAGCTTTGAGCTGTCGGGCGGCGAGCTGAAGACCAAGGCCGTCACGCTCAAGGACTACCAGGGTGACAGCGCGGCCCGCCTCGGCATGGCCGGTCTGGAACCGCTGGACGACGTGACGATGGTGATCGTGCCCGACCTGATGACCAGCTACGAAGCCGGCGAAATTGATGCCAAGGGCGTTCAGGCTGTGCAGCAGGCCGTCATCGACTACTGCGAAGGCGTTCGTTACTGCTTCGCCATCCTCGACTGCCCGCCGAACCTGATGCCCCAGGAAATGAAGGCCTGGCGCTATCAGGTGAACTACGACAGCACCCGCGCCGCCATGTACTATCCGTGGATCGAAATCGCGGACATGACTGGCAACGCTGGCCGCACCCGTATGGTTCCGCCGTCTGGCCATGTCGCTGGCGTGTATGCCCGCACGGACGCCACCCGCGGCGTGCACAAGGCCCCCGCGAACGAAGTTGTGCGCGGCACCATCGGCCTGGGTGTGAATGTCACCAAGGGCGAGCACGACCTGCTGAACCCGATTGGCGTGAACGTGATTCGCAGCTTCCCCGGCCGCGGCATCCGCGTGTGGGGCGCTCGTACGCTCTCCAGCGATCCGTCCTGGAAGTACATCAACGTCCGCCGTCTGTTCAACATGGTCGAGGAAAGCATCGAGCGCGGCACCCAGTGGGTCGTGTTCGAGCCGAACGACATGAATCTGTGGGCACGTGTCCGCCGTGACATCAGCGCGTTCCTCACGCTGGTCTGGCGCACGGGCGCGCTGTTTGGCGAGACCCCGGACCGCGCCTTCTATGTGAAGTGCGATGCCGAGACCAATCCGCCCGAAGTGCGTGACGTTGGCCAGCTGATTGTTGAAATCGGTCTGTGCCCCACCAAGCCGGCAGAATTCGTGATCTTCCGCGTCAGCCAGTGGGCTGGCCCGGATGCGCAGGGTTAGTCGTTTAGCTGAAGAAGGAGATGCAAGATGGCTCGTGAGAGCGACTTTCTATTAGGTTTTGGATTCACCCTGGAAGTGCAGGGTCAGCTGACCGGCGTATTCCAGGAAATCAGCGGCCTCGGCTCGGAAAACGAAGTCGTGGAACAGAAGATCATGCAGAACGGCAAGGAAGTCATCCAGAAGGTTCCCGGCCGCCTGAAGTTCACCGACGTGACGCTGAAGGCTGGTATCACCAAGAACCTGGAGATCTGGAACTGGCGCAAGATGGTCGAGGAAGGCAAGATCATGTCCGCTCGCAAGAACGCCATGATCACCGCCCTGGACCGCGCCGGCCAGCCGTCTGCCCAGTGGACGTTTGTGAACATGTGGCCGTCGAAGGTCAGCGGCCCCCAGTTCCAGGCCGACTCCAACTCGTTCGTGATGGAAGAAGTGACCCTCACGTTCGAGAATTACAAGCGCGAGATGTAGTTTTTCGGACTCATAAAGCAGGGGTGACGACATCAACATGATGATGCCAAATGGCTATCCGCAAACAGAGTTTCCTTTCGAGCTGCCGCGTGGTTTTGTGGACGCGCAGGGTATTCTGCATCGAGAGGGAACAATGCGCCTGGCAACAGCTCGCGATGAAATCACCCCCCTTCGTGATCCGCGCGTGCGTGCAAACGAGGCGTACATGGTGGTGATTCTGCTTTCGCAGGTCATCACCCGCCTCGGCACGCTGCCGCGGGTGACACCAGAAATCCTGGAAGGCCTGTATACAGCCGACTTCGCTTTTCTGCAGGATTTCTACCGGCAGATCAACGAGCTGGAACAGCCAACGCTGTCAGTCGTGTGCCCGAACTGCGGCCACGAGTTTGACGCGGAGATTCCTCCGCTGGGGGGATCATAAGCTACCCCCTCGACCGCCTGCACGAGGAGGTAGCGTTCATCGCCGTGGGCCTGGGCTGGAGTCATGACGAGATTCTCTCGATGACACACAGCGAACGCGCACGGTGGGTAATGCAGGTCAATCGTCTACAGCAGCGTCCGCAGGGCCGCAGGGCTCGCGGCAGGTAGGGGTAAAAGAGACAAATGCCTTCTGCCAATACATCATCTAACTCGAACTCTCAGCGCGGCGGATCAGCAGACGCCGCGAGGCAGGCCCAGTCAGAACGCGAACTGGCGGAAAAAGTGAGCCGTCGCGTGTATCAGATCTGGCTGGAAGAAATGCGTATCGAAAGAGAACGGCGCGGGAAGCGTAAAGGATAGGCGACCATGTTATCAGCACTTCCGATCCCATTACCACCCATTCCTGGCCTGACCATGGAGACCCACTCGCTGCACCGTTTCACGGTGGCGATCGATGTGGTCCCGTTTTCAGCATTCACAGAATGCCGTCTGCCCACCATCCAGATTGAGACGGACGATATCAAGGAAGGCGGGCTGAACACGCGCATCCACCGCCTGCCCGCCCGCGTCAATGCTGGCACCGTGGTGTTGAAACACGGCGTCGCACATATCGACTTTATGATGGCCTGGTACATGCTGGCCATGAACCACAAGATCAAGCTGGCGCAGCGCACGATGATCATCACCATGTACGATTCGCTGTTCATCCCGCTGAATCGATGGACCTTCATCAATGCGTTCCCGATCAAGTGGACCGGACCCACGCTGGCTTCGGGCACGTCTGCCGTAGCAGTGGAAGAACTGGAAGTTGTTCACGAAGGTTTCGTTGTCACACCGATCTAAGACAGGCGGACGACTATGGCTGGCAAGCGATCTCCCTTTCAACCTCTAGGCGCAAAGCTGCTCAGTTTTGCGCGCGATCGTATGGCCATGTATGGTGCCGGCACCAGCAGCGTTCAGCGCAAGGCGCTGGAACCGTCCTGGAAACAGAATACCGACACACCACTCAATTGGTCGCAGGACAGCAGTGCACAGCCTGCCGCCGAATCCTATTCCGACGCCCCCGCCGAGCTGTCTTTCGCGGAGGCTTACCCTGATATTGATACCACCGTCGAGCGCGTGGTCAGGCCGACTTTCGGCAGCCCAGCGCGCCCGGCAGCACCATCCTCCGGCGCGGGGCCCACAGTCCAGCGCGATATGGCTGCACCGCCGGCCATCACCGGCGCTGCACCGGCACCCGAAGCCGGCGCGGCACCGGAAAAGCCAAAACCAATGGATCGCAGCCAGTTTCTCGCTTTCCTGTGGCAAAAGCGCGAGGAACAGCTAAACAACAGCCGCGAGCAGATCCAGCGCAATATGGACGCTCAGGCGGAATATGCCGAGCAGCACCCGGAGCTGCCCGCGCGCACCATTGGCAAACGTCGCCGGGGCGCAGTCGTTGATGTGCCCGTGCAGCGTTCTGAAGATGACTTTGATGGTGGAGACGCGCCCGATTCTTTTTTTTTGAATGACAAACCGGCAGCGTCAGCCAGCCCCTCGCCCGTTCAGCTTTCGCGGGAGTCCGGACCGGCCGCGACGCCCTCCGAAACAAATGTCTCGCCCGCTGAACAGCCAGACACGCCAGCACCGACCTCGTCGTTCAGCGGCACGCCATCCATTCAGATGACGCGTGATGATGAATCGTTTGACGCGCCCGCCATGCCCGATTTCGCGGACAGCTTTGGCAGCCTGCCCGACTCGGCCTTCAACACGTCGACGCCATCACTCCAGCCGTCCCGCGACAGCGCGCCCGATGCGCCGTATTCCGCGGATGACGCAGCGGCTTATGAGAGCCCGTCCAGCAGTTACAATGCGCCGACCGCGGCCTCACTGCCGCGTGCAACGGGCACGCCCGCGATTCAGCCGAAACGCGACGCCGACACGCCAGTGAGCAGCGCGGCATCCGATGCGATGCCATCGCTTCAGCGCGATATGAGCGACAACAACGCGCCGTTCAGTGAGCCGCAGATGCCCACCGAAGCCTATATGTCGCCGGGCAGCACCGACGCCACCAGCGCGCCGACGCCCGGCCGCAGCGGCACACCCAGAATTCAGACGAAGCGCGAGGGGTCATCGACCCCCACGACCAGCCCAACTTCGTCGCCGGAAGCATCTTCAGGCACACCTACCACGGCCATTCAGCCGACACGGGCATCATCGCCAGCGGACCAGGCCTTTGGTTCCGCTTTCGAATCGGTGTCGTCAGACCAGCCCGGCGCACCTGCCATTCAGCCGATGCGTGAAACGCCCGCCAGCAGCATGATGTATATGCCCATGGAAACTGTGCTGCGTGACACGTCCGGCCCATCGGCAGCCAATACCGCTGCGCCTGGCATCCAGGCTGATCGCGATGACGCGCTGCCCGCCGCTGACTACATTCCGACTGAATCGTTCATGTCCCCGCGCGAGTCGCAGGCGTCAGATTTCGGCGCTGCGCCAGCTTCTGGCTCTGGCACGCCAGCGACCGGCAGCGTCCAGCGCAAGGCGGATGCCTCATCATCAGGCCAGACGCCCAACGCGCCGTCTGCACCGAGCAATGCATCAGCGACCGGCAGTGTCCAGCGCAAGGCGGATGCCTCGTCAGGTCAGACGCCCAACGCGCCGTCTGCACCGAGCAATGCACCAGCGGCCGGCACCGTCCAGCGCAAGGCGGATGCCTCGTCATCAGGCCAGACGCCCAACCCGCCGTCTGCGCCGAGCAGCGCACCAGCGACCGGCAGCGTCCAGCGCAAAGCCGATGCCTCCTCATCAGGCCAGACGTCGAACGCGCCAACGCCTGACGGGATGTCTTATTCACCCGACATCCAGCCAGAGCGCGATGACGCTATGCCAACCGCGCAGATTCCCACAGAAGCCTTCATGTCGCAGCCACCGGCAGGCCCGACAGACGTCTCTAGTGCGTTCAGCCCACAGGCGCCGTCAGCGCCCGGCGTGCAGCGCAAGGTGGATGCCTCAACAGGCGCACCCGCCAGTCCGCTGAGCCCGCAGGCAGCGTCGACAGCCAATGTCCAGCGCGAAACAGATGTCTGGTCGGACACACCATCCAGCACATTCAGCCCGCAGACGCCATCGACACCGGGCGTGCAGCGCAAGGCAGATCCTGCGCCGGGCACACCTGCCAGCGCATCAAATGCGACGCAGTCGGTAACTGGCAGCCAGCCAGATTATCCGATGGAGGCGCCCACCCTGCTGGAACCCCCAACGGACCTGACGCCGTCCTCCAGCTTCAACACGTATGACGCGGGGACGCCAGTCGTGCAGCGCAAGGCCTTCAGTGACAGCGTTCCCCCGTCCGAGCCAATCCCGGCGTGGTCACCTTCTCCAGAGCTGGCCCCTGCGCCGCTGCCCCACTATGCTGACCCGTCACCGTGGCTGGGTTTCGTCCCAGGGGACGCACCGGCTTCAAACACATCATCGCCCACGACGCCCCCATCTGCGCCTACCAAAGCGCCCAGAGGGGTGCAGCGCAAAAAGACACCGGGCATCACCGAGTTCTCAGAAACCGTGAGCAGCCCCAAGCAGAATGTTGAATCGCCGCCGCCCGCACGTCTGTCCGCCCCATCGCAGATCGTGCAGCGTGCCGCCGAGCCGGATCCTGCGCCAGACAGCGGTTATGATGATGCGGCAGCCCCGCCCATGGATGTCTTTCAGGCGATGATGGCCGCGGGTATGGTTTCCGGCCCATCGAATGAAGCCCCTTCGTTCTCATCGCCATCGCAGTCTGTGCCGGGCATCAGCCGTTCGATATCGCCCAATCAGGCCTCGAATGCACCAGCCAGCGGACCCACAGCCGATGCTTCGGATGCGGCTGTCCCTGCGGCCGGCTCAGTCGAGGCGGACCTGCTGCGGCTGATCAATATGCCTGCCAATACGCCAGTCACCGGCCTTGGTGCGCTGACCGGCAGCGGCAGCCCGCCACCCATTCAGCCTTCACGACAGGCGCCCGGCATCCAGCGGGCAGTACAGCCCGGTCCCCAGCAGTCCGCAGTGGGAAACAGCCCCGCAAATGCGAATGCTGATGCGTCTGAGAACCGCGTGGAGTCGCCCTACACGCCATCCACGTTCCAGGGATCATCTCAGCAGACCAGCGGGCAGGGCCCTGCGCCCAGCTCAGAGCAGCGGGCGCCATCGCTTCCGCCTGTCGGGCTGACGCCGCCCACACCGCCTGTGCAGTCCAATGCATCACAGCAGGGCAATGTCAGCGAATCGGCACCGATCCAGCGCGCCATCACCCTCGACGAAATGTCAGTAGCACTCGGCGGTCAGGAAGGCCAGGCGGGCCAGGAAGGCGGGGCGGGCGAGCCGGATGTTGAGAGGCTGGCGCGCACCGTATTTGGCATGCTGCGCGACAAACTGCGCAGCGAAAATGAGCGTCGTGGACGCTAGGCAGCACAACCAGAGTTTGCCTTTGGCAGGCATGGAAGGGTAGAGACATGCAATCATTGACAAGGGGTGGCGTCACAGCCGGGAAGATCAAAAATCTTCTGAAGCCCAGCGACGTTGTGAACTTTATGTTCAACCCGTTTGAGTACACGATTACCAAGCAGAATACGTGGACGCCAAATCCCACCAACTCTGAAAACGCGCCCCGTATCCAGTTCAGTCAGGGTGGCGCGCAGACCCTCACACTGGTGCTCTTTTTCGACACGCTGGCCGAAGGTACCAACGTGACGGACAAGACCAAGAAGCTGTGGGACATGACGATGATCGACGACACCACCCGCAACAGCGAGACGCAGGTGGGCACACCGCCCGATGTCGAATTCTCATGGGGCGCGCTGGTCTTCCGCGCGGTCATAACACAGATCAGCGAGCAATACACGCTGTTCAAGGAAGATGGCACGCCCGTGCGCAGCAAGGTCACCGTGAATCTGCAGCAGCGTATTCCGGAAGCGGCGACGCCTGCCCAGGATGCCGGCGCAGACAGCGCGGCATCCCCTGCCGCCAGCGCCCCGGCGACGGGCAGCGACCGCCCCGACAATATGGTCAGCAATCCCGACGATATGCGCAGCGCGATGGCAAACAGTGGCGTCGACAACCCACTGAACGTTGCGCGTGGCACGCCGATTGCAGGAGCATAGCCAATGCCCGAAAATCCACTTGTTGCCGAGATACAGATTAAAGTTGCAGGAACGGCGCTCAGTTCAGAGGTCAGCAGTCAGCTTTTTCGTGTCGAGGTGGAAACAACGGTCGATGTACCCAGCATGGCCATACTATCGTTCAACGATGATGAGCAGCTCACACTCATCAACGGTACGATGTTTGATGTGGGCAAAGAAATTGAAGTCCTGGCCCCCAATTTCAATGCAACCTCAGTCCGCTCAACCAGCCTGACGAGCCTGTTCAAGGGCGAAATCACCGCGCTTGAGCCGCATTTTGCGGACCACATGCATGCCACGCTGACCATACGCGCCTATGACAAGCGCCATCGCATGAACCGTGGCCGCAAGAGCCGCGTGTTTCTCGATGTCACCGACAGCGACATGATGAGTTCGATTGCAGGCGAGTACGGACTTTCACCGACCATCACAGCCACGTCGGCCATGCACAAGCACGTCATCCAGCCGAACATCACCGACCTCGAATTTTTCAACATGCTGGCGAAGCGTAACTCACTGATCGTCACCCTTGAAAACAATGCTATTAAAGTAGAGGCCCAGAAGACCGCTGTCGCAGCAATCCTGAAATGGGGAATAAGCCTGATCGAATTCCACCCGCGTGTTTCTGTTGCCACCCAGGTGAATGAAGTCATCGTGCGCGGTTGGGATTCTGTCCAGCAGCAGGAAATTGTAGGGACTGCCACCAACAGCACGGTGCACCCAAGCATCGGCATCCCATCCTGGGGCGGCGCCAAGTCGCAGTCCGCCATCAGCGAGGAAAAAACCATCGAGGTCTTCCGTCCGGTGATGGACCAGTCTGAAGCGCAAAAGCTGGCGCAGGCCATTCTGGATGAGAGCAATGGCAGTTTCATTGAAGCCGATGGTATCGCATACGGGGATCCCGCCATCAAGGCCGGCAGTCTGATCCAAATGGAGGACGTCGGCACCAAGTTCAGCGGTAAATACTCGGTAACGGCTGCCACCCATGTTTACGAGCCGCAGAGGGCAGGATACATCACCTATTTCCGCATCGAGGGCCTGAACCGCGTGCTGCTGGCCGATCTGATCAGCGATCCGGCGCCATCGGGCATCATTGGCCTGATGCCGGCCATCGTCACCAACAATCTCGACACTGTGGACAACAAATACGTGGGCCACGTGAAGGTCAAATACATCTGGAAAAATGGCTCCACAAACGTCGAAAGCTGGTGGGCACCAGTCGTGTCATCTGGCGCTGGCAATCAGCGCGGCTTCTACAACATGCCTGAAATCAACGACGAAGTTCTGGTCGGCTTTGAAAACGGTGATGTCAACCGGCCATATGTGCTGGGCGGCATGTGGTCAAACAAGAATAAAACGCCGGAAGCCCCTAACAGCGCGATTGCAGATGGCAACGTTGAACACCGGATGCTGAAGACACGCATCGGCCACACGCTGCTCTTTAACGACAAATCGGGCGAGGAGGCCATCACGCTGAAAGATGGCAAAGGCAAGCATGTCATGCTTTTCGATGCGGCCAATAATCTCATTGAGACCACGTCAGAAGGCGACATGAATACCGAGCTGAAGGGCAAGTCAACCAGCAGGGCTACCGGGGATTACAAAATCGAAACGCAGGCCAATTTCGAGACGAAGGCCACCAGCAACGCCACCATCGAGGCCACTTCAAACCTGAATCTGAAGGGGACCGGCGGTGCCAAGCTGGAGACGCCAGCGTCACTCAACATCAATGGTGCCACCATCACCATCCAGGGCAACGGCAGTATCACCATCCAGTCCAGCGGCACCCTGACGCTGAAGGGTTCTGCTGTGATGATCAACTGAAGCAGTGTTTGCCAAGCCGCCGGTTTCGGCACAAAATACTTTAGCAGTGTAGACAGGGCTGTTTACGATGAGCTTCGTAGGAAAAGGGTGGTCGTTCCCACCAAAACTGGACGATCGAGACCGTGTGGAGATGGCCAGCGAGGATGTGGATATTCGCCAGGCCATGCGTATCATCATTATGACCTGCCCGGGCGAGCGCGTGATGCGGCCTGATTTTGGCTGCCGTATTCACGAGCTGATTTTTGACCCGTGCAACGAGGCAACAGCCATTGTGGCCGAGCGTTATGTGCGCGAAGCCCTCACCCGCTGGGAACCACGGGTGCGGCTGGAAGAAATCAATGTCATACCGGAACACGATCTGGGCGCGCTCTCCGTTGAGATCATTTATGAGATCAAAGGTCAGAATGACCGGCGCAACCTCGTGTTTCCTTTCTACGTTATCCCACAGCAAACTTAGAGGGGGGTTCGCATGGGATTCGAAACACCCAAGCTGGACGATCGCAGCTTCCGTGACCTGGTTGATGAGGCGCGACGCCGCATTCCGCTGTACTGTCCTGAATGGACAGACCATAATCTGAGTGACCCGGGCATCACGCTGATCGAGCTGTTCGCGTGGATGACCGATATCGTGCTGTATCGCCTGAATCGCGTGCCAGACAAGATGTACGTGAAATTCATGGAGATGATTGGCATCCGTATGCAGGAAGCAGAGCCGGCCCGCGTGCCGGTCACCTTCTGGCTGACGGTGCCACAGGCAAACGACATCACGATTCCAGACGGCACAGAAGTCTCCACCGTGCGCACCGACACCGACCCGGCCATCGTCTTCAGCACTGACGTGCCGGTCGAAATCTATGTGCCGAAGCTGGCGCATGTGCTCACCAGCTCGACGGGCAGAACCGGCCAGCGCGAATTCAAGAGCTATGAAGCGCGCCGTGTGCTGGGTGGCAACGAAAGCTTCCTCGCCTTTGAGTCGAAGCCGCCCAAACAGGGTGACGCCTTTTACATTGGCTTTGAGCAGGACCTGAGCCACCATATTCTGGGCATCCAGATTTCGGTGGCACGGGCTGAAGGCGCCGGTATCGACCCCAACAATCCCCCGTATGTGTGGGAAGTGATGGGCGTCGACGCCGAACAGAACTGGATGCCAGTCGCGCTCGACATGGACGGCACGCTGGGCCTGAACACGCCCGGCCTGGTGCGCATTCACCTGCCGAAGCTGTCGAAAGGCACCCGTGGCGGAGTCACTGCTTTCTGGGTGCGCTGCCGCCTGGATCCGACGCGCTCGCAGCGCACGTATGGCGTCAGCCCCACGATCACGCAGATGAGCATCGCAAGCTGGGGCATCACCATCGAGTCCACCAATGTCACGCGCATCAAGAACGAAATTCTTGGTCGCTCTGACGGCACCCCGGGACAGCGCTTTTTCCTGGCACACACGCCGGTCGTGCCGCGCATCAAGTCGCAGGAATACATCATCGTGCGCCGCGATGACGGCCGCGACGAACGCTGGGCGGAAGTCGCTGACTTCTCGAGCTCGCTGCCCGATGACAAGCATTACACGCTCGACGGCAGCACCGGCGAAATCCATTTCGGACCCGCCCTGCCCCAGCGCGATGGCAGCATCCAGTGCTTCGGCGCCATGCCGCCCAAGAACGCCATGATCGTCATGCGGGCCTATCGCTTCGGCGGCGGGCAGCAGGGCAATCTGGCGGCTGAAACCATCACCATCATGAAGTCGAACATCCCGTATATCGCCCGGGTGACCAACCGCATCGCGGCACGCGGCGGCCTGGATGCCGAAAAGCTGGATACCGCCAAGCAGCGCGTGCCCGGCTTCCTGCGCTCGCTTGACCGCGCCGTGACCGCCCAGGACTTCGCCTATCTGGCCGAAGAAGCAGCACCCGGCATGGTGTCGCGCGCGTTCTGCCTGCAACCGCCCACCACCGCCCGTGGCGAAATCAAGGTGCTGATCATCCCGCGCATCAAGTCACCGGAAGGCTATATTGCGCCGGAAAGCCTGAGCCTGTCGCAGGACCTGCGTGACATCATTTTCGCCTATCTGGATGAGCGCCGCATGCTGGCCACCCAGCTGGACGTGCTGCCGCCGTCATATCAGTTCGTCGAGACGGATGTGCGCATCCGCGTGCTGCCCAGCGCACCTGCCGAAGAAACCCGCCAGAAAGCCGAGGACAAGCTGTATAACTTCCTCAACCCGATCACGGGTGGGCATGATGGCAAGGGCTGGCCTTTTGGCCGTGACCTGAACATCGGCGACATCATGGCGGCGCTGCTGGCTGTGCCTGGCGTCGAATCTGTGCGCGCGGCTGCGCTCTATCCGGCCACCTACGAACGCGGCAGCTTCACGCGTGGCGAGGCGCTGGCGGTGCTGCCGCTGCCGCCGCAGGGTATCGTCGCATCGGCAACCCATGATGTTCGCATCGAATAAGGGGTCTGAATGAACGGCCCAACTGCTGTCTTTACGATCTTTGGACCCAATATCACCGACGAAATCGTGCGCGTGCCGCCTACTGGCCTGCGCGCGGGTCGCTCGGCCGATAACGAACTGGTGCTGGCGTCCAGCGAGATCAGCCGCCATCACATGCGCTTTGAGTGGATCAATGGCGAGCTGGCTGTCCGCGACCTGAACAGCAGCAACGGCATCTGGTACAACGATCAGCGCCTGAAGGCCGACGTACCCCAGGTGCTCCAGCCCGGTGAATCCATCCGCATGGGCCCGTTTGTGGTGCGTTTTGAGCACATCGAATTGCCCGAAGGCGAAGCTGAAGAAGAAAGCACGCCAGAGGACGCCGCCGAAGACCCGATGGACCAGCTTCCCGTAGACGTGGCCTTTGTCGTGGGAGATATTCCCCAGGCCGAGGCAGAGCCGGAACCGGAACCAGAGGTCCTTCCGCCTGCCCCGAAACAAAAGGCGCCTCCGCCTGAGCCTGTGGTGCCTGAGGATGATTATCAGCCGGTCACCACGCCGCCGTCGCTCATCGAAAGCCTGGCGAGCGCCGCCGAGAAAGCCCTCGATTCTGCGCTGGACGCGGTCGAAGAACTGACGACACCGCCTGCGCCTGAAAAGCCGGCGAAAAAGCCAACCGCAGAAGCGAAACCCGACGAAGGCAAATCGTTCCTGTTTACGCCGGTCGCGCCTGATGCCCCTGCTGCCAAACCGTCGCCGGAAAAAGCGCCGAAGAAGAAGGAACCAGAGAAGCCAGTCGAGGCACCTGCCCTGTCGGTGGAGCCACCGCCGGGCATCGAGAAGCCCAAGCCTGCGCCGAAAGAAGAACCTGCTGCCAAGCCGGAGAAGAAGTCGGACGATCCGTTTGACAAGCTGCCCCCGCGCATCGGCGGAGATGGCGCCAGCCTGATTCCCGAAGAACCGCTGCCGCCGCTGCCGCCTGCCCCTCCGTCCAGCAATGGACACAGCATGTATCCGGTGGGCATGCCGCGCGACGCCAGCACGTGGATGAAGTATCTGCCTGGCATTTATCTCGATGATGATTTTCTGGGCCGCTATATGATCCTCGCCGAGGCGATGATGAGCCCGGCCATCTGGATCATCGACAATATGGACATGTATTACACGCCGGAGGTCGCGCCGCTGGAATGGGTGCGCTGGCTGGCGAGTATCTTCGATATCTATATCAGCGCCGAGCTGCCCGCAGAACGTCAGCGCCTGTTGTTCTCGCAGGCGGGGTGGCTGGCCCAGCGCCGTGGCACCCGCGCTGGCATGGAGCGTCTGCTGGAGCTGTATACCGGCGTCCGGCCGGAAATCATCGAGGAAGCCGCCCATTTCACGGTGCGCATTGAGCTGAGCAGCGTGGAAACCAATGTCACGCGTGAGATGCTGGACCGTCTGATTCTGGACAACAAACCGGCATTTGCATCCTATACGCTGGAAATCACGTAGCGCAATAAATTATCGGTGTATAATCTGTTCTTAGAGATAACGATCTGAAAGGGTGATCGACATGGCAGGGTATCATACGCACGAATCGCGGGTTGCGGCCAAAACGACGCGCACGCCGGAAACCCAATCCACACGGTCAAATACTGCTCAGATCGATACCGGAAGCGTGGTCGATCTGCAGAAAGTCATCGGCAACAAAGCGGTGCAGCGCCTGATGGACGGCATCGGCATTCAGGCCAAGATGACCGTCGGCGCAGCAGACGACGCCTATGAACGTGAAGCCGATACCGTCGCCGCGCAGGTAATGAGCGGGTCCAGCGAATCGTCGGTGCAGCGCGCCGGTGAGGAAGACGAGCTGGCCATGAAACGCATCCAGCGCGAAAGCGAGGGCGGCGAGATGGAAGAAGAAGAAATCGCGCTCAAGCGCATCCAGCGCGAAAGCGAAGGCGGCGAGTCGGAAGATGAAGAACTCATGCTGGCCCGCACCGATGAGCAGGTGGATATGAGCGGCTCGTTTGACGTCGGCGGCGATATCGAGCAGCAGATCGCCTCGACCAGCGGCAGCGGCCAGAGCATGCCCCAGGAAAGCACCAGCTTCTTTGCGGATCGCATGGGCCACGACTTCTCGAACGTGAATATTCACACCGATACCCAGTCGGATACGCTCAACCGTTCGCTGGGATCGCGCGCTTTCACCACCGGCAATGACATTTATTTCCGCGGCGGCGAATTCAACCCCGGCAGCTCTGGCGGCCAGGAACTGCTGGCGCACGAGCTGACGCACGTCGTGCAGCAGACCGGCGGCGCACCCGTGCAGGCCAAGCGCGACGAAAAAGACTGCTGCTAGCAGCAGTCGGCAGACACTGGGCGACATCCATGGAGAGGCATCGGCTGCAACCGGTGCCTTTTTCATTGAGATCGTTCGCGTATCTGTATTTCAGCGATATAATTATTCTCATTACCCTCACCTACACACGCGATTTATCCCTTACCGCGGGGGACTCTTATGACAGAACAGGATATGATCGGAAAGGTCGTCGCGCATTACCGTGTCGAGAAAGTGCTCGGCACCGGGGGCATGGGCGCGGTCTATCAGGCCACCGATCTGAATCTTCAGCGCCAGGTCGCCTTGAAGGTGATGCACCCTCATCTGTCGGCCCAGGATCAGTTTCAGAAGCGTTTCCTCCAGGAAGCGCGCGCGGCAGCCAGCCTGGATCATCCGGGCATTGTGCGCATCCTTTCCTTCGACAACACCGAGGGCATGCTCATTCTGGTGATGGACCTTGTGTCCGGCGGCAGCATGCGCGACTTCATCAAGGAACAGCGCGACAAAGGCAAGACAATCGAAACCGTCATGGCGGCAGATTTCACGCGCCAGATCTGCGATGCGCTGCATTATGCGCACCAGCAGGGCATGACGCACCGCGATATCAAACCGGACAACATCCTGCTGAAACGGGATGAAAGCGCAACCAGCGGCTATCGCTGCCTGGTGACCGATTTTGGTCTGGCGAAGCTGGCCGAAAGCAATGTGCATTCGATGAGCGGTGTGCCGATGGGCACGTTTGCCTATATGTCCCCCGAACAGGCCGAAGCCGAAAAAGTGGACAATCGCGCGGATATCTACGCGCTGGGCATCATGCTGTATGAGCTGACCGTGGGCAAGCTGCCCTATCAGCCACGCTCGATCACCGAGGCGATCCGCATGCACGTGCGCGAGCCGCTGCCGAAGCCGTCTGAGCAGCGCCCTGGCTTCCCGGCCGATATCGAGCGCATCATCGTGAAAGCGACGCAGAAGAACCCGAACGACCGCTATCAGACGGCGGGCGACATGTCGCGCGAGATTCAGCGGTTGAAATCGCTGGGCGGCTCCGGTGCCAATGCGCCCAGCCCAGCCCCCGCCGCATCAACGCCATCCGCGCCGCCGCCGCAGGCCGGCCCCACCCCGACGTATGTGCCCGCGCCCGTGTCTCAGCCAGCAGCGCCGATGACCCCGGCTCCGCAGCAGCAGCCCGTGCCTGTGTCCCCCGGACAGGCCGGCATGGACCGCCTGCTGGTCACCGGCACCGATGGCAGTTCATGGGCCGTGCCGCTGAACAAAGACGTCTTCATCATTGGCCGCGCGGACGACCGCGATATCGTGCTGGTGGGCACCAAGGTCTCGCGCTCACACGCACGGCTGGAGCGCGCATTTGACGGCCGCTACCGTCTGATTGACCTCGGTTCCAGCAACGGCACCTATATCAACGAACGCCGTCTGGCCGAAAACGCGCCCGAATTTGTCACACCCGGGCAGCAGTTCCGCATCGGCGAATTCTGGCTGACCATCGAGGCAGGTAATCAGGCCGCGGCCAATCAGTTCGCCCAGCTCAGCTTCACCCAGCTGGAGAACCAGTCGGCCCCGCCCCCGTCACAGCCGCCTGCACCATCGAATACGCCGTACACGCCGCCGCCCATGCAGCCAGCCGGATTCCCCGCGCCCTCGCAGCCGCCGATGTATACGCCGCCAGCCGCTGTTCCGGGATTCCCCAGCATGCCTGCGCCGTCGCAGCCGCCGGCCTATAATCCGCCGCCAATGCCTTCCCCGTCATATGCCCCCCAGGGCAGTTACGCCGGGCAGGGCAGCAGCGCTGGCGGTATTGGCCAGGATGCGCCGAACTATACCGAACGCGAACAAATCGGCCTGAAGCTGATGGGCTCGACCGTCAAGGTTGATGCCGGTTCACGCATGACGCTGTCGCTGGAAGTACAGAATGACAGCAATCTGGTGGACCACTTCACCATTCAGGTCATCGGCCTCGATCCGGAGTGGTATACCGAGCCGCAGCAGACGATCTATCTGATGCCCAAGCAGAAAGACACGGCACAGATTACTTTCCATCCGCCCAGACGCCCCAGCTCGAAAGCCGGCGCTCATCCATTTGAAGTGCGCGCCACAGCCCGTGCGCAGGGCCTTCAGTCCGAGGCCATGCAGGCTGTCCTGCAAATCGAGCCGTATTACACCTACGTCAGCAAGATTGAGCCGCAGCGCCTGAAAAAGCGCCGGGGCAAGATCGACCTGGAAGTGGAAAACAAAGGCAATACCTTCACCACGTTCAATATCTATGCGCGTGACCGTGAAGAGCTGCTGAATGCCGGGCTGGCCAAAAAACAATTCGTGCTGAAGCCGGGTGAAAAAGAAATTATCCCGGTCGAGATGTCCGCGAAAAAGACCATCTTCATCGGCACACCTGAATCGGTGACTTTTGAAATTGGCGTGGTGCCGCAGGAAGAAGGCCTGAACCCGCAGACGCACATGGGCGACCTGGTCAACCCGGCCATCCTGCCGCGCTGGATTCTGGGCCTGCTGGGTATCTCGCTGGCAGGCGTGATTGGCCTGGGCGTGACGCTCTTCAACCAGCTCGTGGTCACCCCGCGCAATATCACGGCGACGGCCGAAGTACGCGCCACCGACCTGGCGCTCACAGCGACCGAGGCGGCCGTTCAAACATCGATTCCACTCGCGGCGACTGCCACTGCTGGTGCAGACCCGGACGGGGATGGCCTGGCAACTTTCCGCGAACTTGAAATGGGCACGGATCCTTTCCTGGCCGATACCGACGAAGACGGCCTGAATGACGGTGAGGAAGTGCGTGTGTGGGGCACAGACCCGCTCAACCGCGATACGGACGGCGACCAGCTGCTGGACGGTGACGAGGCGATGAATATTGGCACCGACCCGACCCTGCCAGACACGGATGGTGACGGCCTGAACGACAATGAAGATCCGGTGCCATTGGCGCGCTCTACAGCGACCCCCACCCCGGTGCCGACGATCTCCGGCGGCGGCTGTGCGGGCGGCCCGCCACCACGCGTGGCCATCGGCGGTGCAGCAGTCGTTACCGCGGACGGCGACCCACTGCGTGTGCGCGACGAACCCTCCACCAACGGCGGCATCCGTAACCAGTTTGCCGAAGGCCGACGCATGCAGATTCTGGGCGGCCCGGTGTGCGACCCGGTGGACCAGCTGACCTGGTGGGAAGTGCAGATTATCGGCGGCCCGCAGGGCTGGATTGCCGAAGGTGTCGCACCCGATACCTACTATCTGGAGCCGGTCGCGCCATAGGCTGATTAAACCGGACAGTCCCTGTGAGCATGATCAGGGGCTGTCCGGCATCGATGCAGGGTGCATTAAGCCAGCCTGCACCCTGCTGTCACCCAACTGATATCCGCTGATGCAGGCTGTTTTGAGGGAAGACCCCATAAAAACATATAAAAACCATCAGGAAAGTGGTTGGCACAGATTCTTTTTTGGGCATATCATCGACTAATAGAGTCAAGCACGTGGCTCGATCATTAGAAAGGACAGAACCATGGAAGGTGGCGAACTGCTCGCCCGAATTACAGAAATGCGCGAGGCAGCCAATACGATTGGCAACAGTGCCCAGCGCGTCAGCGAATCAATGGATGCGACCAATGCGCAGGTGACTGCCATCGGCCCCGATCGCTTTTCCAGCCCGTCGGCAGATGCCTTCCGTGCAGAATATGGCCGCCTGACCGGCGACCTGCGCGAAGCGTATTCTGACCTGATGTTGTTCAAGGAAAAGCTGCTCGCCTCGGCCGACGAAATTGAAGCCGCGTCACGGCCTACCTAAGCCGCCGCGCTGAAAGGATAAAATCTCATGAGCGATATGATTCGCGTCCCTTATACCGAGCTTTTCCAGCGCGCCGCGACCATCCGCCAGCAGGCCGATGCCGTGCGCACCGAAATTAATACGCTGAACGAAACGGTCGAATCGATCAACTGGATGGGCCGCCGCGCCGAGCGTTTCTTCAATATGTGGGCAGATGCCCGCCCGCAGATGGAACGCTGGGTGCAGATTCTCGAAAGCTTCGCGACTGACCTGGAAAATCAGGCCCGCCGCATGCAGACCGCCGACGAAGCATTCTAGACTGCATCGTCCGCACGTAACACCTGATTGACCCCCTGACCGCCGGTGCACAAATACCACACCGCGCCCCGGTCAGGGTTTTTGCCATACTTGATTTGGTTTAGAAACGGATTTTTCTGGCATGGCATCCAACGAAGAACGCGCGCAGTCCGCTAATTTTAACCGTCCACCGCGCATCCAGTTTCCCGCGATGGAGACGGAGGAAGTGGGCATTCCCGCGCCGCCTGCTCCGCAGGACCAGCAGGATCAGAATGTCCTTGCCGCCATTGTGCCCGTCCTGGGTATCGCCGTGATGGGCATTTTTTATGTCTTCCGCGGCGCGACGTCCGGCGGCGGAGAAGGCATTGGCTTCGCGCTGCCGATGCTGCTGCTGGGCTTTTTCACCATCGCCGGCACAGTGTTCGCCCAGCGTTCGCGCAAGAACGACCAGGCACGCCGCCGTCGTGAGGCCGAACTGAATTACGTGCGCATGCTGGAAAAGAAGCGCATCCGCCTGCAGGCGTCACACGATGCCCAGCAGGCCATCCTTGAATATGACTTTCCCCGCCCGCAGGACTGGCTGAACGCCGCCCTCACCCGCGATCAGCGGTTGTGGGAGCGCCGCCCGACGGACACCGACTTTGCGGCATTCCGCATCGGTGTCGGCCGTGTCCCGTCTGCTGTGCGTATCAATACCCCGGATCCCGACACCGACAGCCCGCTGCTCGACCGCGCGCTGAAGCTGGCCGATCAGTATCGCTATCTGCCCGCCGCGCCGATCATCGCATCGCTGACCAAAGATGTCAGCATCGGCATGTGCGGCAAACGCGCTTCGGTCCTGAAGGCCGCGCGCGCAGCCATCTGCAATATCGCGCTCACGCATGCGCCCCAGGAAATCCACATCCACCTGATCACCTCGCAGGCCAATGCCGACGACTGGCGCTGGATGGACTGGATGCCGCACGCCAGCCAGAGCCATCGCGGTGGCGCTGCCGACCTGATCGCGTCTGACAACAACAGCATGCGCAACCTGATGGGCCTGCTGGGCCAGGTGATCGATGAGCGCAAGGAAGCCAAAGGCGCCAAATCGCCGCATCTGCTGATTATTTTCGATGACCCCGCGCTGGTGGAATCGGAATCTGTGTATACGACCATCCTGAAAGATGGCGCGTCCGTGAGTGCATCTGCCCTGTGCCTGGTCAACAGCTTCGAGAACGTGCCCAGCCTGTGCAACAGCGTCATCAATATCGGCAATGACGAGAGCTTCGTATACTCCCGCGTGGGCGAAGAAGGCTTCGAAGTGGAAGGCAAAGCTATCGACGGCCTCAGCCCACAGGACGCCGAACACATCACCCGTGCGCTGTCGGCCGTGGTCGTGCGCGAAAGCGGCGGCGCCGGCCGCATCCCGCGCCGCGTCGATTTCCTCGAAATGTACGGCGTGCGCTTCGTCGATGACCTGCGCCCGCGCATCAAGACCAAATGGAAGCGCCCGATTCGCAAGGGCATGATCCCGTTTGCCGCGCCGATTGGCCGCGAGAGCCTGGCGGTCGATACGCTGATCGCGCTCGATGAAGACCATCACGGCCCGCACGGCATGCTGGCGGGCACCACCGGCTCCGGCAAGTCTGAACTGTTGCAGACGCTGATTTGCGCGCTCGTGCTGGAGCATGACCCGCGCCTGCTGACGCTGCTGCTGATCGACTTCAAAGGCGGCGCCACCTTCAACGTATTTTCCAGCCTGCCACACACCGTCGGCACCGTCACCAACCTCGACTCGATTCGCGTCAGCCGTGCGCTGGAGGCGCTGAAGGCCGAAACCGCCTTCCGCCAGCAGTTCCTTGACAGCATGAACGTGCGCGATATCAACCAGTATCACCGCTTCTTCGTGTCCAACCCCTCGCGGCTGGATGACCCGACCTTCAAGCCGCTGCCGCACCTGTTCATCATCGTGGACGAATTCGCGCAGCTGGCCAAAGAGATGCCGGACTTCATGCGTGAGCTCGTGCGCACGGTGCAGGTCGGCCGTTCGCTGGGCCTGCATCTGCTGCTGGGCACGCAAAGCCCGATGGACGTCATCACCGACGAGATGAACGCCAACCTGCAATTCCGCATCTGCCTGCGCGTGCAGAACGTGGAGGCCAGCCGCGCCATGCTGCGCCGCCCTGACGCCGCCTTCCTGCCCCCTGGCTGGCCCGGTCGCGGCTATTTCCAGGTCGGTGCTGCCGGGCTGTTCAAACAATTCCAGACGGCCTATGTCGGCGGTGACTACGAGCGCAAGGCCGAAGATGAGGCCCCCAAAGAAGAATTTGTGCTGGAACTGATCGACGAAAAAGGCGAAAAAATCAGCCTGATGCCGGAGACGCGCACCTCGTTCCAGTCGATGCCGCCCGACGCGGCCGGCGGCGGAAACGGCGCATCAGCCCCCACCGGGCCGATCGAGATTCAGCAGCCCTATACCGTGGCCCGCGCCATCGTCGACACAATCGTCAGCTACAGCAAGGACGAATCGGTGCCGTGGATGAAGCCGCTGCTGCTGCCACCGCTGGAAGAACGCATCACCTTGGCCAAGCCGTTCGCCAAGTCGAACACGGTCGGCTGGGATGGCTTCGCGTGGGCGGACCCAGGCACAGACCACGACAACAATCCTGTCCGCACCGGCTCCGCGCCGATCGGCATTTTGGACGACGTGTATAACCGCACGCAGCATCCGCTCTGGCTGCACCTGAACGCCAGCGCGGGCGACGGCAGCAAAACCAACCGCCGCGACGGCCACGTGCTCATCATGGGCAGCCCGGGCAGCGGCAAGACGATGGTCATGCGCACGCTGGCCATCAGCCTCGCCCTGCTGCACGCGCCGGACAAGCTGCATATGTACTTCGTCAGCTTCACCGGCACCGGGCTGGATGTGCTGGGCGACCTGCCCCACGCCGAGCGCGTGATTTACGGTAATGAGCCAGAGCGCATCCGCCGCCTGTTCAACCGCATGACGCGACTGCTGGATGATCGTCAGGCAGGCCGTGCCGAGCCGTTCGCGCCGGTCATCGTCATCATGGTGGACCAGTACGAGCAGTTCCGCGACGCTTACCGCGATACCCATATGGCTGACCTCGATCGCCTCGTCAATGAAGGCCGCGGCGTCGGTATCTTCGTCGTCATGAGCGCCAACTCGCCCAACATTGTGCCCGACCGCCTGCGCTCGCTGATGCAGCAGCGCATCGCGCTGGAGCTGGGCGACCCGGCCGATTATCTGATTGCTGTGGGGCGCGTGCAGGCCTCCCCGGACCTGCCGGGCGGGCGCTGCTTTGTCTCGAACAATCCGCCGCTGGCCGCGCAGATCGCGCTGCCGACGCTGCGTGCCACCGACGACGACCAGGATACTCTGGCCGCCTGTGGCGAGATTGTCGGACAGCTCAAGCTGGGCTACCTCAATATGAAAAAGCTGGCGCCGGATACGCGCGGCGCAGCCGCACAGGCGCCCGCCCCGATCGAGCCGCTGCCGACGATTGTGCCGCTGTACACGCTGTCGACACCGATTACGCGCAGCAGCGATTACCATGTGGTCACGCCGCTCGGCCGCTATGACGATGACGCGCAATCGGTCTATACGCTGGACTGGTGGGCGCAGGGGCCGCAGTTTGTGGTCACCGGGCCACCTGGTTCCGGCAAGACGAATATGCTGCAGGCGGCAGTGCTCAGCGCCGCGCAATTGCATTCGCCTGAGAAACTGCGCTTCCTGCTGGTGGACTTCAACGGCCGCAGCATGCGTGGGCTGACCAACCTGAAGCACGTCATCAAACGGGTGACCGACCCGATTGAGCTGAAAGCCCAGCTCATGAATCTGCAAAGCGAGATGAATGCGTTCTATGCGTCCATCCGCGATCATGAGTTCGAGGCTGACGAACCACCGGAGCTGCCAGCCACCGTCGTCGTCATCGATGATTATGACCAGACCAGCGAGGCACTGGCGGGCAATCCTGAGGTGCTGCTGCAACTGCGCGATCATGCCCGTCTGCACAGCGAGCTGGGGCTGTATATGTGGGTGGCGGGCTATCTGGAACGCACCAGCGACCCGCTGATCAAGCAGCTGCTGCTCAAGCGCTCCGGCTTTGGCCTGATGGTGAAAGAAAGCCTGCAAAAGCTGAACGTGCGCACGACCGGCCTGTCGAACGACGCCATGCCTGAAGGCCGCATCTATGTGCCGCTGCTGAACCAGATCAAGGTGGTGCAGGTGGCGCACATCGAATCGGCGTCTGGCTATGTGGCGCAGATCAACGACCGCCTGTGGGGCAAATTTGAGCGCGCCAGCTGGCAGAATCCGGCCAGTGTGGATGATCTGTATCAGCCACCGCCGAGCGCGCGTTCGGGCAATGTGCCCACTGTAAACCTGGATATTGATACCGTCGGCCTGATCGACGACCTGATGGGCCGCAATCTGAAGCCGACGAAACGGAAGTAAGCTGTGGACGCGAAACTAATCAAGGCAAACATTGCGCTGTTCAACGGAAGCCGGTCTGAAGTGCGGCGGCTGCTGGCAGAATTTACGGCAGAGCATTCGCGTCCGTCGGAAGAAGAGACGCCGCTGCTGATGTGGCTGGATGCACAGGCAGCAGACGACCGCGCCACGCGCATGGAAAAGCTCAAGGTGCTGGTGGAAAAGCTGCCGAAAAACGATCGCTATGCGCGCATCGCGGCCGACACGCTGGAGCAGGAAGACCAGTATGCCTCCAAAGGCGTCGAGACCGATGAGCCGCTGGAGATGCCTGAAGAAGGCGTTGACGCCCCACCTGCACGCAAGCTGCCAAAGCCGCTGGGCGTCGACCTGTGGAAAGCGGGCGCGTTTGCCGCCATTGGCCTGATGATCGGCATCGTCGTTGTCAGCCTGCTGGGCGGTGGCGGGGGCAATACCCCTGCAGCGACCCAGGTGGCCGGCACAAATTTCGGCCAGCCGCCGACTAATCTGAATAACCAGCAGGGTCCGCTTCCCACACTGGCGCCAGACCGCAGCATCGCGCTGCGCCCGGAAGACTTTGAGGCTATCTACGAATCCGGCATCCTGCAGGTGTCGGCTGTGGAAGATAATTCTGGCCGCATCGTCAATGAAGATGGTGAGCTGGTGACTGCCACGCAGGGCGCGCGACTGGTGGCGGTGCGAATTGTGTTTGAATGCCGCAATGGCAGTATTTGCAGCGACCCGCCGGAAGCGGACCTGTTTATCACGACCGATACCCTGACGAATATTCCGCCTCTGCGCAACGTCGGTCCGGCTGGCGAATCACGCCTTTCCGAGCGCATCGCAGACAACAATCAGAGTGCTGGATGGGTCGTCTTTGAAGTGCCCAATACAAGTATCCCTGCGGCCCTGACCGTGATTCCCCCGGTGCCATCCGGGCAGGACCCCGTGCCGATTATCATCCCACTCGCCTTGCCGTCTGGAGCATAAGGCAAACTACGATGAGTTCTCTTGAAGCCCGGATTGACGAACTAAGACTGGCAGCATCGTCTCTGGTGAATTCTGCCGAGACGGTGCGCAATGCCAAGAATGTCGCCCACGGTATCGTGGACCAGTTGGTCGTGCGCGGCTTCCAAAGCCCTGCCGCCGATAAATTCTATGCGGAGTATCGCCGCGAACGCTCCATCATGGATACCTGGCCTGACGAGCTGGAATCGTTCTCGCACAGGCTGGAAGAAGCAGCCGACGCCATTGAAGAAGCCGTGCGCCAGTCTGGCGATGGCCCCGATGCGCCCGGCGGCGGCGGCGGAGATGTGTTCATTCCCCCCGGACAGGGAGGTACACCGCCCGGTCAGGGCGGGACGCCCCCGGGACAGGGCGGCACACCGCCCGGCCAATCCGGCGACAGCCCGGGCAACAGCGGGAATGCTGGTAACAGTGGCACGGGTGGCACAGGTGGTACATCAGGCACCGGCGGCAGTTCGTCGGGTGGCGGTGTGGGCGGCGGCAGCTCGGGACGCGGACGCACCAGCAGCAGCGGTGGGGGATCATCGGGCGGCGGATCGTCGTCCAGCGAGCCCGAAGTCGTGCTGGAAGCGCCGCCGCTGGATGCCTATGCCAACCAGCATAATCAGGCGATGATGCAGGAATTAACGCGCCAGCAGGCGGCACTGGAGACTGAACAAAGCAACCTGACGACCCTTGAAGGTCGACGTGCCGAAATTCAGGGCGAGCTGGACCGCCTGACCCAGGTGCTGGGAACGAGCGCAGGCGTCACGCCGAACGCGCGCGTCCGCGGCCTGCGCGAGCAGCTTGCCGCGATTGACGCCGAAATTGCGGCTTCACAGCAGAACATTGAAAACGCGACCAATAATATCACCAGCCTGCAGGACCGCCTGGAGCGCGTCAGCCCCGGTGCCGGTGCCGACCTGGAGCTGATCGCCAGCCTGGAAGGCGGCCGCACCAGCGACGCCATCCTCAATGCCACGCGCCAGGCCGACAACTCGGTCAACTGCGTCAACTTCGTGTGCAGCCGCATGCCGATTCCGCCGGGCATCCCGAACAATGCCTATCTGTGGCCGGAAAATGCGCTGCGCCACCCGGAATACGGCATCAAGATGGGCGACGTGCCGCTGCCCGGCTCGGTTATGGTGATGCAGCCGGAGCACTCGTTCGCGGATGACCGCTTCGGCCATGTGCTGTACGTCGAGCGCGTGGAACCGGACGGCAGCGTGTGGGTTACCGATAACTTTAATCACACGCCTGTGTTATTATCGTCGCTCACGGATGAGGTCAGCGGACCCAACATCACCTACATGTATTTTCCGTGGGAAACCCAGGCATAGGGACGGCACGATCGGCGCTGCGGCGCGCGGCCGTCAGCGTGTAAAACCACTATGATCAGTGCCATTCAACTCCTGCGCCGCAATCCGGCTTATGCGCGTCTGTGGGGCGCGCAGGCTGTCAGTCTCATCGGGGACTGGTTCAATACCATCGTGCTGTCGGCCCTGGTAGCGCGCTACACAGACGGCTCTGGCCTGGCCATCAGCCTGCTGCTGCTGGCGCGCTTCCTGCCTCCCCTCATCGTCAGCCCGCTGGCCGGGGTGCTGCTCGACCGTTACGACCGCCGTCGCCTGCTCATCATCAGCGACGTGGTGCGCATCTTCGTGGTGCTCGGCTTTCTGCTCGCCACCGGGCCGGACCGCGTCTGGCTGATTTACCTGCTCACGATTATCCAGTTCAGCTTCTCCTCGCTGTTCGAACCCGGACGGTCAGCGCTGCTGCCTGCCGTCGTCAACCGTGAGGACCTGGTAGCTGCCAACATTCTGGGCAGCGTCACCTGGTCGATCATGCTGGCTGTGGGCGGCGCGCTGGGCGGGCTGGTCTCCGGCCTGCTGGGGTCAAACATCGCGCTGCTGTTCGACGCCGCCACGTTTGCCGTCTCGGCGCTGCTGATCTGGAGCATCCGCCTGCCGCGTGAAGTCACCCATCCCACGAAAGGCAAGACCCATCAGAGCAGCGGCCTGCGCGACTACATCGAAGGCCTGCGCTATGCCCGCCGCAACCCGGAGACGCTGCTCACGCTGCTGGTCAAGGCCGGCGGCAACGTGGGCAATGTCGACGCGCTGCTGATCGTGTATGCAACCGGCTTATTTGTGCTGGGCGAGGACGGCAGTGGGTCGCTGGGCGTGCTTTGGAGCGCGTTCGGCATTGGCGCCATTCTCGGGCCAATTCTGGTGGAACGCTGGAATAACGGATCGGTGCGCAGCATGCGCCGTATCATTCTGGCGGGCTATGGCTTCATCGCCGCAGGCTGGTTCCTGCTGGCCGGCGCGCCTGTGCTGGCCATCGCCGCGCTCTCGATGATGGTCAAGGCCATCGGCAGCAGCCTGTACTGGACGTACAGCTCGGCTATTCTGCAGAAGACCGTCGATGATGCCTATCTGGGGCGCATCTTCTCGCTGGACATGGCCGGATTCCAGTTATTCAGCGTGCTCAGCATCATCGCGACGGGTGCTGCGCTGGAGGCCTATGGCGATGGCAGTGTACGCATCATCGTCGCCGTGACGGGCATCCTGTCCCTGATTCCGCTGGTCCTGTGGGCCGCCGTGCTGCGCTATCTCGATCGCCGCACCGCCCAGCGCGAACAGTCACCCGTGGCCGCGTCACCCACCCCCTGAACCCTCTGACAAAGGCATTTCAGCATGCTCGAACTGATTAAAGTCATCCTGCTTGGCATCATCGAAGGCGTCACCGAATTTCTGCCGATTTCCTCGACTGGCCACCTGATCGCCGCGGTCGCTATCCTGCGCCCGGCGATGGGCCCCGGCACCATTGAGTCCTTCGAGATTTTCATTCAACTGGGCGCGGTCGTCGCCGTCATCGCCTGGTACCGCGCCGATCTGCTGGCAAAGCTCTCCACCCTGACGGCCAGCCGCGACACCCAGCGTTTCGCCCTCGCATTGATTGTCGCCTTCTTCCCGGCAGCTATCATCGGCGTGCTGACCAGGGAAATTATCAAGGAAGTGCTGTTCAACCCGGTCGTCGTCGCTATTTCGCTGATCGTGGGCGGTATCGCCCTGATTGCCGTGGAACGGCTGCCGCGCATCCGCAGCCTGACCACAACCACCGTTGAGCTGGAAACGATCACCCCGCGCCACGCGCTCATCATCGGCCTGCTGCAAACGCTGGCGCTGATTCCGGGCGTATCGCGCTCGGCCGCCAGCATCGTCGGCGGCATGCTGACCGGCCTGAACCGCCAGACGGCGACAGCGTTCTCGTTTTACCTGGCCATCCCCACGCTGGGCCTCGCTACCATTGCCGACCTGGTGTTCAGCCTGGACGAAATCAATACTGCTGACCTGCTCTATTTTTTCATCGGCGCAGTCGTGGCCGGCATCGTCGCCTGGCTGTCGATTCGCTGGCTGCTGCGTTATGTGGCGACGCACACCTTTGCACCCTTCGGGGTCTATCGCATCATCGCCGGCATCATCCTGCTGATACTTGTGGCCACAGGCATCGCTTCTCAATAATTAACGCGGTAACATTTCGCATATACTTAAGGCACGTCAAATACCAACCAGCCAAGGATAACCCGGTGTGCAGGACTTCTCTGCGGCGCCTGTCATACTCATAGGCCACAGCGATCCGGCTTATATTTCGCATGCCACGGACGTCCTCCAATCCGCTGGCTGTTTTGTGCTGCCCGCAGACTCTCCCCAGGCAGTACAGTCCGCGCTCTACACCAATCCGGTGGATATCCTGCTGATTGATTCGGCGCTGGCTGATGCGGTCGCGATTGTGCGGCGTCTGTATGCCCAGCCGATGCGCCCGCTGATGCTGTGTGTGTGCACGCCAGACGACAGCGTCGCCATCGATGCGGCTTTCGCGGCCGGTGCCGATGATGTACTCACCAGCCTGCTCATCGCCCAGACCGATGCCCAGCGGCTGATGCATCTGCTCAGGCGGCACCACAGGCGCGAACGCTTCAGCGTGTTCGGCATGTCGCATGACCAGACGCTCAGCTCGATTTACCAGATTTTCGACAATGCCCCAACCCCCATGGCGCTGTACGACCCGGCCGGGAATCCGCACCTGCTGAACCAGCCCTTCCGCGACTTTTTTGGCGGGAACGATGCCCCCGAAATACGCCAGCCCCTTAGCGAGATTCCCGGACTGCGCGCGGCCGCAGCGGTGCTGTTTTCGGGCCAACCGGTCAGCCATTTGCAGGTCGAGCTGCAGGTCAATGGGCGCACACACCATGTCGAGCTGACTGGCAATCCGGTGCTGCGCGGGGAGCTGCTGGATGGCGTATTAATTTCGCTGACGGACATCACTGCGCTCAAGATTGCCGAAGCCTCGGAGCGCGAACAGCGCGAACAGGCCGAGTCACTGCGCGATCTGGCCAGCCTGCTCTCGCAAACCTTTGATGTGGAAGCGGTGTATAACGGCTTGCTCGATCACATCGGGCAGGTGGTGCAGCACGATGCCGCCAGCATCATGCTGCTGGAAGACGGCCAGCTGCGCGTCGCTTATTTCCGCGGACGCAGCTCAATGTTCAGCAACCACCACACGGCCGTGGGCACCGGCATCAATCCAGATGACTTTGAAACCTTTACCCGCGTACTGCGCGACAATACGACCGTGCTGGTGGAAAACGTCGATGTGTATCCGACCTGGCGGCTAATTCCGGAAACCGAATGGATCAAATCGTGGGTTGCGGTGCCACTGTCTGCTTATGGTCACATCCTCGGACTGCTTTGTCTGGACGGCGATTCTTCCAATAAATTCCAGGTCAAACATGTGCCACAGCTTCAGGCATTTGCCGATCAGGCAGCCGTCGCGCTGGAGCATGCCCATCTGATCGATTCGATTTATCGTGATGCCGCCCAGCTTCGGTCGATCAACCGCGCCACCAGCACCCTGCTCACGACCAGCCTGATCGACAGCAGTTCCCCGCAGGAGCTGTATGACCGTCTGGCGCAGATTGTCTCGCGCGAAATGCCGGACGTGGAATGCACCATCATCGCCGTCGAGCAAAGCGGCGGCAACCATATCCTGCGGCCGGCCGCCCGCGCTGGCATCCTCAATATTCCCCTTGAAGAGGGCGCTGTTGTCACGACCGGGTTGATCGCACGGGCAGTGCGGACCGGCGAAATCGTGTGCGCCCAGGATGTCTCGCAGGATCCGGATTACGTCTCGTTCCACCCGAATACCCGGGCCGAGCTGGTCGTACCAATGCGCGGCACCCAGCGCTGTCTGGCCGTGATTGACTTGCAGGCCATCGAAGTCAATGCCTTTGACACAGAGCAGATTCAGGTGCTGCGCACGCTGGCCGAGCGGGCCGTCACCATCCTGGAAAACCAGCTGCTCTATCGCGAAATTCAGCAGCGCGTGCAGGAGCGCACAAGCGAACTGAATCGTATCAAAGACCGCACCGAAGCCATCCTCAATAACAGCAGCGACGCCATCCTGCTGCTGCGCCGGGACGGGCGCATCCAGCAATCCAACCAGGCTTTCGAGAACATGTTCGGATACCACGGTGACGAGCTGTTCAACAAGCCGTTCGAGCGCCTGACCGGGCCTTTTTACGCCAGCATGTTACAGCAGGCGCTGGCGGAAGTCGTGACCGGCGGCAAGCCTCAGCGCATCGAGCTGATGATGGACAGCCGTGACGGGGCCGCCTTTGACGCCGATGTCGCCATCTCGCCCGTCATGGAGAAATCCTCGGGCGCCCCTTCTGTCACCAGTATCGTGTGCAGTATCCGCGACATCACCGAACGCAAACAACTGGAGCGCGACCTGCGCACCGCCCTCAACCGCGAGCGCGAGCTGAGCGAGCTCAAGTCGCACTTTATCTCGCGTGCCTCGCATGAATTCCGCACCCCGCTGATGATGATCCGCGCCGCCACCGACCTGCTGAATACGCACGGCGAGCGCATGGGCTATGAAAAGCGGGCCGAGAAGATGGAAAGCATCCAGCTTCAGGTGACCCGGCTGACGCGCATGCTGGACGAGCTGCTCACGCTGGGCCGCGCGCAGGAGCTGGGCAAAAATGATCTGCTGTGGGGACAGCTCAATCTTGCGGATCTGTGCGAATCGATCATTAATGAGCTGAAAACCGGCATCGGCAGCGCGCACACCTTCACAGTGACGCGTTCGGGCAGGCAGTTCATCATGTTCGCTGACGACCGCTGGATGCGCCGTGCCCTGACGAATCTGCTTTCCAACGCGATCAAATATTCACCGCGGGGAACGGAGATTCTGGTGCGCATCATGCAGACGAGCACGTCCCTGGACATCAGCGTTCAGGATGAAGGGTTTGGCATCTCTCAGGAGGACCAGCAGCGGCTGTTTGAACCATTCCATCGCGGCAGCAACGTAGAGCACATCGACGGCACAGGGCTGGGACTGTCTATTGTTAAACAGGCGGTGGAGCTGCATGGCGGCACTGTCGCGGTACAAAGCCAGCTTGGCATCGGCACTGAATTTACATTATCCTTTCCCATTGATACTGTGGGAGATCTGCCATCATGACCACGAAGATACTTGTGATTGAAGACGCGCCAACCCTGCGCAAAGACATCATAGAAATGCTGGGTTTCGAGGGCTACGAAACCTACGGCGCGGAAAACGGGCTGGACGGCGTGGCCAAAGCACGCGAGATCATGCCAAATCTCATCATCTGCGACATCATGATGCCCGTTATGGACGGCTATGGCGTGATTGAAGAGCTGCACCGCGACGCGACCACAGCCACCATTCCGTTCATTTTCCTGACAGCGCGCACCGACAGGCTGGATATGCGCCACGGCATGAGCCTGGGCGCGGACGACTTCCTGACCAAGCCGTTTACCGTGCACGAGCTAATGAATTCGATTAAGGCGCGCCTGCAAAAACAGGCTGAGATGAAAGAACAGGCCGCCCGCCGCCTGGACGACCTGCGCGGTAATATCATCCTGGCCCTGCCCCATGAGCTGCGTACGCCGCTGAATGTCATTCTGGGCTTCAGCGATTTGCTGATGTCGGATGCCGAAGGCATGGACCCGAAGCGTGTCGAAGAAATGGCCACGCACATCTACAAGGCGGCTAACCGGCTGTATCACCTGACCGAGAATTACATCACCTACGCCCAGACCGAGCTGATCGCTGGTGACCCGCGCCTGTTTGAAAGTTTCCGCGCTGGCTATCAGTTGTACCCGTCCTACAGCATCGCCGGATACGCCCGCGAACATGCCAAGGCGCGTGACCGCGCGGATGATTTCACGCAGGACATGGAAGATGTCGCCTGTATCGGCCTAAGCGATGAATACCTGAAGAAGATCACCATCGAGCTGATCGACAACGCCTTCAAGTTCTCACAGAAGGGCACGCCAGTGCGCCTGATTGGCAAGGTAAAAGGCGACCTGTATATGCTGGAATTCCACGACAAGGGTCGCGGCTTCCCCGTGGAACACATCCACAATATCGGCGGATTCAGTCAGTTCGAGCGCAATCAGTACGAGGACCAGGGCAGCGGCCTCGGCCTGATTATCGCCAAGCGCCTGACCGAGCTGAGCGGCGGCACATTCACGGTGGACAGTGAGCCAGAGTCGGGCACGGTCGTCAGCGTCGGGCTGCCCATCCGCGCCTATCCGGAGTAGTAAACTGCACAGAGCCGGCGTTCATTCATGCCGCTTACAGTTGTGCAATGCGTGCACATCGTTATAATTACGTTCTAAGTTGGCTATTTGGCTGACAGATATCCGGCAGCAGGAAAGGTCGGGATGATGCGTCACCCGCTGAAACCATTACGCACCATCACGCTTGCTGCGTCGCTGTTTATGGCGACGACACTTGCGGCTTGTTTTACGCCGGCAGGAAACAGCCTCGAATCCACCAGCGTGGCATTTTCGCAGGCCACCTTCACCGACATTCCCACCGAAACCCCGCTGCCGCCGCCAACCGAGGAGCAGCTGCTTCCTTCAGATACGCCGCTGCCCACCGATACGCCTGAACCTGCGGTCATAGAGATGATCGCGATTACCAATACGCCTGATCCGCTGGCGCTGGCACTGACCAATGTCGCGGTCGCGGCCATCATCACGCCCACGCCCGATCCACTGCAAGTCGTACAGGCCGACCCGCTGGTGATGACGGCCACCGCGCTGGCCAATCTCGCTCTGGGGGCGCAGGTGCAGCCAGACATCTTCCAGATCGATCCTCTGGCCCAGACCGCCACCGCGCTGGCAATTGGGGCGGGTGTGATTGTCGAGCAACCGATTGATCCGCTGGCGCTGACCGCTACCGCATTTATCGCGGGCGCGACGCAGACAGCCGCCTACCCCATGACGCAAACGATGGAGGCCATCCTCGGCCCCACGGCAACTATTTTCAACCCGCTGCAACCGACGATCACGCCACCCATCATCACCAATCCGGGCACCACCTGCACGCACACGGTCGTGGCAGGTGACAACATGTTCCGCATCTCGCTGCGCTACAACACGACTGTCAACGCCATCGCATCGGCCAACGGTATCGTCAATCCCGCGCTGATTATCGTCGGCCAGGTGCTGAATATTCCCGGCTGCGGCGGCACCAGCGGCACTGGCGCCCCGATCACCGCCAATTCGAGCGGCGGCACCAGCTCGTGCGCCGGCCAGCAGTACACCGTGCAGCAGAACGAGACGCTGTTCCAGATTTCACTGCGCTACAATGTCCCTGTGAACTCGATCGCGTCGTGCAACGGCATCTCGAATATCAACCTGATTTTTATCAACCAGGTCATCACGATTCCGGCGGCCTAGCGCCCCGCGAACAGTTCATCTTCGGGGCGCAGTCTGATGGCTGCGCCCTTTGTCTTCCCCGAAAGGATGTGCGCCTTTGACCACTCCCGACATTCAACCGGAAATCTCGCTTCAGGAAACGACCGTCTACAGCGGCCGCGTCGTCACGCTCATCCTGGCCGATATTCAGCTTGCCAATGGCAGCACCAGCAAGCGCGAAGTGGTGCGGCATCCGGGTGGCGTGGGCATCGTCGCGCTGGATGAGAAGGATCACGTGCTGCTGGTGCGGCAGTATCGCTTTGCGGCCGGGCGCATGCTGCTGGAAATTCCGGCGGGCACGCTGGAGCCAGGCGAAGACCCCTTCGTGTGTGCAGAGCGTGAGCTTCAGGAAGAAACCGGCTATAAGCCGGGCCGCCTGCTGGGGCTGGGCGGCATCTATCTGGCGCCGGGCTACACCAGTGAGTTCCTGCATCTGTTTCTGGCGCGTGAGCTTCAGGAAAGCAGCCTGCCCATGGACGATGACGAAGCCATCCATCTGGAGCGTGTGCCAGTGTCCGAAGCCCTGGCCATGATTGAGCGCGGCGACATTATTGACAGCAAAAGTATCGTCGGGCTGATGCGCGTCGCCCGCCAGCTGGGGCTGTAGCCGGGCTAACCGAGTCTTGATTGCCGCCTTGTGACTGATATAATGCCTGATGCTGTCAGTAAAAGATCAGCGCAGCACGGGCGTTTAGCGGCACGCGTCTCTTTCGACAACTGCCCCCTTTAGAACGTGGACGGCGGCGCATTAGGGTAAGGACTCCACCCATGCACGAACTTATCAAGGCACTTCAGGCCCCCGACCGCGGCTTCCCCGCGTTCAATTCGGGCGACACCATCAAGGTGTATATCCGCGTCGTCGAAGGCGACAAGGAACGCACCCAGATGTTCCAGGGCGTCGTCATTCGCCAGCGCAAGGGCGGCAACGAGAAGAACTTCACCGTTCGCCGTATTGCATCGCACAACATCGGCGTCGAGCGCACGTTCCTGCTGCGCAGCCCGCGCATCGAGAAGATCGAAGTCGTGCGCAAGGCGAAGGTCCGCCGCGCCCAGCTGTACTACCTGCGCGATCTGCGCGGCAAGGCAGCCCGCCTCAAGGAACGTCGCTAGTCGGCGTCCGCCAGGCACAGCAGTTGAATTTTCAGGCAGGGGCGGTCATGACCGCCCCTTTGTCGTATACAGGTCAGAAATCAGCACAGCAGGGGTGAGCCGCTCCCCCGAAACGTCCCAGAGAGTGTCTCCATACAGGGAAGAATTCGCATGACCCGTCCATTGATCGGCATCACCTCGTCGTCCATCATCATCAATGGCAATCCGTATAACCGCATGTATGCGCCCAATGCGCGCGCCATCGCCGAGGCGGGTGGCCTGCCGGTGTATATCCCCACCCACATGGACACCGACACCCTGCGTGAAATCTATGACCGTCTGGATGGCCTGCTGCTGCCCGGCGGTCCGGATGTCGACCCGGCGCAGTACAATGCCGATCGTCATCCGCAGCTCGGCCTGGTGGACGATGCCCGCGATGCCATCGAGCTGACGCTGGCGCGCTGGTCGGTCAGCGACGACATGCCCACTTTTGGCATCTGCCGTGGACACCAGGTGCTCAATGTGGCGCTGGGCGGCACGCTGATTCAGGATATCCCATCGCAGGTGGACACCGACCTGCACCACGACATCTCCAACGAGACGCCGCGCGCCACGCGCATCCATGATATCACCATTCAGCCGGACAGCCGTCTGGCCAGCATCCTGGGCACCACCCATGTGCAGGTCAACAGCATCCATCATCAGTCGGTGGAGCTGGCCGCGCCAAATGCCGTGGTGACGGCCTCCGCACCGGATGGCGTGGTCGAAGCGCTGGAAGTGCCGGGCAAGGCGTTCGTGCTCAGCGTGCAGTGGCACCCCGAAGACCTGTACCAGTCGGACGATGGCATGCGCCGCCTGTTCCAGACGTTTGTGGACGCCGCCCGCGAACGCATGCTGGCGCGCGGTTAGTCAAACGAGATGCAGTCGCTTCCAGACGGGCTCCCGCGTGATTTTCTGGCCGTGTTTGACAGTGGTGTCGGCGGCCTCTCTGTGCTGCGCGTGATGCAGCGTGAGATGCCCGGCGTGCCGCTGGTCTTTTATGCCGACCAGGCGCACGTGCCTTATGGTGACCGCCCCGTCAAAGAAATTGATACCTATGTGCAGGCCGCGGCCCGGCTGCTGTTTGACGCCGGTGCACGCGCACTCGTGCTGGCCTGCCACACCGCCAGCGCGACCAGCCTGTATGCCCTGCGTGAGGCCTTCCCCGACAAGCCAATTGTGGGCATCGAGCCAGCCGTGAAGCCTGCTGCTGCCGCGACGCAGTCAGGCGTGATTGGCGTGCTGACCACGCGGGCGACGGCCGGCGGCATGCTGTATCAGCGGGTGGTGCACGACCACGCCTCACATGTGAACGTTATCACGCGCATCAGCCCGGAGCTGGTGCGGCTGGTGGAAAGCGGCGACTGGGACTCAGCGCACGGCGAAACCGTCATCCGCGATCACGTCGATCCGCTGATCGCCGCCGGGGCCGACCAGCTCGTGCTGGCCTGTACACATTTTCCGTTTCTGGCGCCGATGCTCGGCAGGCTGTATCCGGGGCTGGCGCTGGTGGACCCGGCGGACGGCGTGACACGCCAGACCAGGCGCGTGCTGCCCCCGCTGGATGAAGCTGGCGGAACGGTCTATCTGACGACTGGCGACCCGGCCAAGCTGGCGCGCGACATCGCGACGCTGACGCCCGGCGCAACTGCCGGACGCATCATCCAGGCGCCCGTGACAGGCTATCCGGCCGTCTGAGTTTTCAGGTCGATGCGGTTTTTCTGCGCCGGGGGGTGCAGCGGCAGCAGGATGTGAAACGCGCTGCCAGGAAAGGCCTGCGCGTCATAGCCAGAGCTTTCCGCCCAGATTTCCCCGCCGTGCCCCTCAATCACGCCTTTGGCAATCGTCAGGCCCAGCCCAGGCCCAGCGCCCATGAACTTGTACGAGCCGGTCGAATGCAGGGACGGGTCGTGCCCGCGGAAAAACTTGTGGAAGATCAGTTCGAGGTGTTCCGGCTGAATCCCGACGCCGGTATCGGCAATCGTGATGTGAATCTTGGCTTCGTCGGGATTGCCCTCGTGCGCCTGTTCAACAGCGCTGATATCGATCTTGCCGCCATCAGGCGTATATTTGACCGCATTCACCAGCACATTGCGCAGCGCCTGCACCAGCCGCTGCATATCCGCATTGACGCCGGGCAGGCCTTTCAGGCCGCGCGCCGACAGACCAATCTTGCGCTGGCGCATGGCCTCGGTCAGCGGCTCAATCGCGAGGCGCATCGCGCTCTCCAGCGTGATCGGTGTGAAGTGCAGGTCCATCGCATCCACGTCCAGCTGGCTGACATCCAGCATGGCCGCGATCAGCTCTTCCATGCGCTCGCTGGCCTTGCGGATGTTCACGATCATCGCGCCCAGTTCTTCACCGTCCAGCGCGTCAGCCTCATACAGCGCATCCAGCACATCGGTGCAGCCGCGAATCTGGGCCAGCGGCGTGCGCAGCTCGTGGCTGGCAATGGTGATAAAGTCGGACTTGACCTCGTCGAGGCGCAGCATCTGTTCACGCGCCGCGGCATGGCTGATGCGCAGCGCCTCCACCTGCGCCTTCAACTGGCGCTGTTCAGGGTCATCGGCTGATGCCACAGGCTGGGGTTCACGCTGAAACCACCGAAACAGACCGCGGGTCTGGCGGCCATTGCTGCCTGTCATACGGCTTCCTCTGCTATTTCAGGATGTAGTACGTACCTTTTTTGGAGCCGACTTTGAGCAGGATGCCCTGCTCCACCATATCAGCCAGGTCCAGGCGCAGCGTCTCGGCGCTGACGCCCTGGCACAGCCCGCGATACTCGCGGTTGGTAATCGAGCCGTGTTCGCGAATGTATTGCAGCGCGCGAGACTGGCGGTGGTTGGTATTGCGCACCCAGTCGGGCATTTGCTGGCGCTCACGGGCGTTATACAGCGTGACGGCGAAGCTGTACGGGCGCGCGTCAAAGCTGGGCGGCAGATGCCCCGCCTGCTCCATCACTTCCATCATGCGGTCGATGCCCAGGCCCAGCTCCTCGATGTAGCCCCACTGGAACAGGCCATTGACGATGCGCGGGTTGCGGCTGAAATGCTCGTCGACGATATTTTCCACGGTGATAAAGCCGGGCAGTCCGCCGGGGCTGATGACTTCCAGGCGGTCGCTGTACATGCGAATCTCGATGCGCCGCCCTTTCAGGCGATAGTCGCGGTGGCACACAGCATTCACGATTGCTTCGCGCACGGCAAACTGCGGATACTCGGTCTGGTCTTCGCGCTCCAGGCCCTTCACCACCGCGCCCACGGCCATCTCGCTCCAGATCAGGTTCCACGACGCTTCGATCAGGCGCGGGAGCGGGCCGGTCAGTTCTTCACGGCGCGTGTAGCCAGCCAGCCCGTTTTCACCGCGCGGCGTCTTGCCCACGAACTTGGCAAACACGACCGAGCTTTGCGGCATCCACTGCTGGGGAAATTCGGTGAAGCACAGGATCCCGCCGACCGTCGGGCGGCCAGCCGAGTCGATCGCGCCGATTTCGCGCAGCAGGTCATCGACCTTGCCGTTGAACGGGCGCTTGGTGCGCTCGGCACGCTTGGCGATATATTCCTCGATGATCTTGGGGCTGAAATTTTCTTTGGTGACGCCAGCGACGGCCTCCGACTCAAAATCGCCGGTGCTCTTGGCGCTGGCCAGCTTGAGGATTTCCTGGCCGCCCAGCGGACGATTGTTCTTGTCGCCGCGAATCATCACGCGGCCATCGGTCAGCGCGTGCAGCTCGATGCTGCGCGGCACACGCAGCGCGTACACGTTGGCATTCTCGACCTCGACCGGCTCCCAGTTGCCCGTCACCACCAGCGGGCTGGTCAGTGCGTCGGCATCTTTGAGCGCCTTGGCCAGCATTTCGGGGTCAAATTTCCCGGTGGCCTCGCCATTTTCCTTCAGCCCGACGACCAGCGTCCCGCCTTCAGTATTGGCAAACGACACCAGCGTCTCCGCAATCGACGTCGACTCTGGTTGTTCAAGGAAGGCCAGGCGGGGGCCGGGTCCGTTTTTCAGGAATTCAGGATTGAGCATGTAGGTGTCTGTTCTGGCGCAAAATTTGGCCTCCATTGTAGCACAATTTGTGAACATGACCTTCCCGAACTAGAATGAATTCATGAGCATCCATCACCTGCCCAACCTCGTCTCGTCGCGCCTGTCCACGCTGCCCATCGCCGTGCTTTATCTGACCGATGGCTGCAACAGCCGTTGCATCATGTGCGACATCTGGAAAAGCCCGCGCCGCAACATGGACATGAACCTGATTGCATCGCTGGCCGGCGATGCCGCGTCGCTGCGCATGAAATGGGTCGTGCTGAGCGGCGGTGAAGCCATGCAGCATCCCGAATGGCCGGACATCGCGCGGCAGTTTCGGGCACAGGGCGTGCGCGTCATCCTGTTAACCAACGGCCTGCTGCTCAAGAAACAGTCGGCCGATGTCATCGCGCAGGTGGACGAACTGGTCGTCAGCATCGACGCCGGAAAAGCCGCCACCTATGCGCGCATCCGTGGCGTGGACGCGCTTGACCTGGTGTTCGAGGGCATCACGCTGGCGCGCCAGGCAGGCATCCCGGTGACGACGCGGACCACCATCCAGCGTGATAATTATGCCGAGCTGGACGCGATCATCACGCGGGCCGTCGCGGCTGATGTCAATCACATCAGCTTTCTCGCCATCGACACCAGCAACCCGTTCGCCTTCGGGCCACGCTTCGAGGAGCTGCCCGCCGACCTGCCGCTGATTCCGGTCTCGCCGCATCAGCCGCCCGCAGGCGCGCTCTCGCACGACGATATCGCCCTGTTCGAGGCCTCGCTGGAAACGCTGTTTGTGCGCCACGCCAGCCTGTTTGCCAGCGGGCGCATCAGCGAATCGCCGGACAAGCTGCGCCGCATGGTGCCCTACTTCCACGCCAGCCTCGCCGAGGGGCCATTTCCGCCCGTGCGCTGCAATGCCCCGCAAACATCGGTCGTCATCGAAGTCGACGGGACGATTCGCCCGTGCTACTTCCTGCCCGCCGTCGGCAAACTAAACGGGGGGCTGCGCGCCGCTATCAACAGCCCGGAGGCTGTCGCCATGCGCGATGCGGTGCGCTCTGGACAGCGTCGTGAATGTGGCAAATGCGTGTGTCCGCTCTACAAGGGGCCGCGCAGTCTGATGAGCCTGTAGCAGCATGAGCATCGTCGTCCTGGCCGTCGTCGCACTGGTGAGCCTGGGATTCCTCATCCGGCTGACCCTTATCCTCAGCGGCCGCCTGAAAGGCATTATCCTGCGGCGCTGGGAGCTGTATCAGCCCAACGAGATTTTCTTTGATCCGGTCTCGCACATGAGCTTCTGGGGCGGCATGGCGCTGCTGAGCATAGGGCTGCTGGTGGCCGCGCAGTTTCGCCTGAACACGCCGGTCTATCTGCTGGGGGCGGCAGGCATCGCCTTCGGCTACTGGCGCTCCAGCAGACAAGGCGAGCCAGACGACGAGCCGTTCCCGCTGCCGCTGTGGTATGCCGAGCTGGTCAGGCGGACGACGCGCGAGGAACGCCGTCACATCGCCTATCGCTGGCTGTACCTGCCGGATGGCACGCGCCATGCCCTGAGCGACAACGACGCTGCTTTTCGCCTGTGGGCCGACCTGATGATCGTTTCCACTATCCAGTACACGCATGTCGGCCTTGCCGCCGGGAAAGACAGCATTCCGATATGGGAAAACTGGCAGTGAGAATGAAGAACCTGCTGGGGTCCGGGGAGGCAGCCGCGCCGCTGTCCAGCGTGGACGCCTACGCGCAGTGGGCCGCGCACTATCCCCCGCACGCGCACAACGCGCTGATGCAGGCCGAAGAAGCCTGTATGCTGGCGCTGCTGCCAGACATGACCGGGCAGACGGTGCTTGATCTGGCGGGCGGCACCGGTCGCTACGGGCACATCGCTATGCAGCGCGGCGCGGCACGCGTGATCTGCACCGACAACAGCATCGACATGCTGGCGCACAACGCGCTTGACACGCGTATCGGGGCGGATATGGACGCGCTGCCGATGCGCCCGGCCTGTATGGACGGCATTATTTGCGCGCTGGCGATCGGCCATCTGAAGCGGGTAGATGCCGCGATGCAGGAAATTGCGCGGGTGCTGCGCCCGGGGGGATGGGCGCTGGTCAGCGATTTTCACCCGTACGCGTATATGAACGGGGCGCGGCGCACGTTCACCGGGTCAGACGGGCGCGCCCGTGAAGTGGAACATTATGTGCATGCGCTCAGCAGCGTCATAAATGTTGGGCATGATGCCGGCCTGCGGCTGGAGGCCGTGCGCGAGCCGGGCGTGCCGGATGCTGTGGCCCCGCCCGCGATGCGCGGAAAACCAGTCGTGGTCGCCTACCGCTTCGCGAAACCGTGACGGGTCAGTCGACCTATTCCGGGTTCGTCGGGTCTTCTTCCAGCACCTGGCTGACGCCGTGCCGCCGGGCAAACAGGGCATAGCTGCCCACGATCAGGCCGATGATCAGCGGGGGTACGCACATCGACGCAAACAGTCGCGGTGCGTTGGCGACGCCAGCGTTGCCCAGCCCAATCCACAACAGCACGAACAGGATGATGCCAATGACGGCCAGCACTGCGCCGATCATGGCGGTGCGCGTATAGTTTGGGGGTTGCAGCGGTGGGGCCATAAGTCGCTCCGGCATGTGATGACTGAAGCGCGATTGTACTCAAGCATCGCGCCAATGAAAACGCCTGAATCGCGTCAGACCAGCCTCAGACCCAGCTCCAGAGCCAGCGACAAGATCGTGGCCGCCAGCGCCAGGTAGCACGACCAGCGCGTCAGCTTGCTGAAATAGTGCAGGCCGTCGCTCTCCTGAAACTGGCGAATCCCGCGCTTCTTCACGTCATCACGGCTCATGCTGGCCAGCCACATCAGCGGCATATCCACAATATAGGGCGCGGCCGCTGCCCACACGGTATACGCGACCGAAAACACAATCAGCACCGGAATACGCTCGCGCTCATCCTGTAAAAACGGCAGCATCATGAACGTGAGCAGGCTGGTCCAGATCAGGATCAGCAGCGCCTGAAAGTAGCGCAGCACCAGCCGCCGCAGCAGGATGGCATGGCGCACCAGCGAGACCTCCGTCTTGGCCACTTCCTGATACAGCTCGCGGTCATACAGCCCGGCCAGCCCCAGCGCCGCATTGAAGCGGTCGATTTCCTTCAGCGTGCGGTCGACATAGGGCACATGCAGCACTGGCTCGTCCTCGTCGGCGACATGCACAGTGCCATGCACGCGCACAATGTCATCGTCTTCCAGCGCATCCAGCGCCTTGCCGCTGGGCACTTCCAGCACATCCCGGCGAATCAGACGCGGCAGCTTGCGCGTGCGCGGCACGATCATACGATGCGGCTTGTCGATCAGCCCGCTGAAATAGCGGCTTTTTGCATCGGACTGCGAGATGACAAAATTGATCAGGTCGGTACCATACTGATAGCGCAGCACGCGCGCTTTCACGTCTTCGCTCTCGTCGGGCGAAAAGGCGATGCCGGTCAGCACGAAGCGCGGGTTGAAGTGTTCTTCGGGAAAGCTGGGCGGATGCCCGACGAAGTAAAAGCGCACGATGTCTTTCAGCAGCAGGATCAGCGCGGCCGCCGGAATCGCCAGCGACAGGGCAAACGGGTACAACACCAGCAGGTAGGTGGCGATGATGCCCAGCGTGCCCGTCAGGTCTGCGGCGGGCGGCGGCACGTAGTCGAAGATGCCGCGCATCACCGCCAGCACACCGTCTTTCAGGAAAACGGGAAACAGAAACAACAGCCCTGCCCCGCTGATGAATCCGACGGCGACGCGATGGATGGTGGACAGACGCACTTCGCTGCGCTGCAAAAAGGCGCGCATGGCGTTGCGTTCATCCGCGCTGAAGCGGCCGGCTTTGCGGGCGGTTGAGGTCTGCCTGGGGTCATTGTGCATGGGGAGCCCTTCTGAGCGCACGATCTGCGCGACAAGCTTGATTCTAGCGCAGGGGCCAATACCAGGGGTGTACCATGTGGGTTCATACGGCGGGCAGTGGTTCTTTGTCACAAACATGCTGCGGCCTGTGTCTAATCTTTTAGAACAGGCAGCAGGAAAGGAACAGCGATGGAAGCAGACCTGAATCGGCTGGCGCAGGACGCTAAACAAGGAAGCAAAGAGGCACTGGAAACACTGATTGGCCATGTGCAGGGCTATGTCTATAACCTGGCGCTGCGCATGCTGGCCGTGCCCGCCGACGCCGAGGACGCGACACAAGAGGTGCTCATCCGCCTGGTGACGCACCTGAGCGAGTTTCGCGGCGACAGCGCGTTCACGACATGGATGTACCGCATGGCCACCAATACCCTGCTGAATATCAGCACGCGCGACCGCTCACGTGGGCAGATGTCGTTTGAGGCGCTGGCCGACCGGCTGGAGGCCAGCCTGGCGCTGAACGAGCCAAATCCCGCTGACGAGGTCGAAGACGCCGCGCTGATAGAGGAAGTCAAACGAAGCTGCACGCTGGGTATGCTGCGCTGTCTGTCGCCGCGTGAGCGCATGGCGCTCATTCTGGCCGAGCTGATCGGCCTGCCCGGTGACGAAGCCGCGGCCATGATCGGCATCAGCCCGGCGGCCTACCGCCAAAGCGTGTCGCGCGCGCGCCGGGCGCTGATCACCTTCATGCAGGACACCTGCGGCATAGTGAATCCAGATAATCCGTGCCGCTGCCATAAACACGTCGCGTCCAAACAGCAGACGGGACGGCTCGACCCAAACAACTTACAGCTAGGCGACGCGCATGATGCCGCCAGCGCACAGGCCGCCCTGCTGGCCGAAGATCGCCGGATAGATGCCGCGCAGCGCAGCATGGCGCTGGTGCGTGCCCATCCACAGTATGCGGCCCGCGCCGATTTTGTCGCGCTGCTGCGTCCTGTACTCTCGCCCAATGACCCAGACGAAGACTCGTTCAACCCTGAGGAGAACACATAATGTCCGCAACGATTCGCACCACGACCGAACGAACTGCCCTGTTTGCCGGTTACCCGGTCCGCACCGTCGGCTTCTGGCTGGCTGTCGCCCTGATCGCCTACATGTTCTTCAATGCCTTCCGCGCTTTCACTGACCCGGTGGGCTTCGCCATCACCTTCGGCACCCCGCTGCAGGCCACCGGCGAAACCTCGTTCGTCGCCGTGTATGGCATCCGCGCGCTGTTTCTGGCGGTCTTTGGGCTGGTGCTGCTGGCTATGCGCAATTTCAAAGGGCTGGCGACTTTCGTGCTGGTCGGCGTGGTTATGCCGGTTGGCGATGCGCTGCTGGTCCTGTCCAGTGGCGCGGGCGCAAGCGTTATGCTGCGCCATGTGATGGTGGCCGCATTGCTGTTGGTCGCGTGGTGGTTCATGCGCCGGACGGCAGCGGCGCTGGCCCGCTGAGCAGCAAAACGGCAACCGTGCTATAACTCAGTCAGCACGGCCACGCGTGACGATTGCAGCAGTTGGCCGGGTCATGGAGCAGAAACCTTGTTCAGACAAACTCATCGCCCCGGCCGACTGACCTTCTTCCTCGCAATTCTCGCCATGCTGGCGCTGGCTGGTTGCGAAGGCCTCAAGTCGTGTTCATCATCTATCCAGGCCGTCGCACTGCTGGCCTCCAACTGGACGGTGAGATGTACAGCCAGCTATGGCGAAATCAGCGAGGAACAGTATGTTTCCATCGACCTCGACGAGGTTGTCACGCTCAACAACGTCGTCGAAAGCATCATCATCGTCAGCATCGAATCTGGCGAGTTGCAGCTCCGCGTCAATAACGGATTGGGTATTCCGGTACTGCTGACGGCCAGGCCCGGCGCTCCAATCACCTATCAGGGCCCGATAGAGGTACGCGGGGCAACGCGCGTCACGTTCGACCTGGTGCCCGCCTATGGCACGGTGACGGGAGTCAGCTATGACGCCACTTTCGCTGGCTGATCGCCCCGGATGGCGACAAGGCTGAGCAGGCTGAGCAGTGTCAGCAGCAGGCCGCCGACCAGAAACGGGACCGATACCCCGGCGGCCTGCATGACGAGCGCGGCCAGCACCGGCGCGCAGGCATTGGCCAGGCTGACGAACGACGCGCTGACGCCCAGCACCGCGCCTGTTTCCGCGGCGGGCGAGCGCTTCACCATCAGGCTGTTCAGCGCCGGGCGAATCAGCCCCGCCCCCACCGTCAGCGGCACCAGCGCGACCAGCAGCCACAGCAGCCCGCCAAACCCGCGCTGGCTGTCCAGCGGCAGCGGCACATTGATCGCCCCGACGATGGACTCGGCGGCGCTGGGCGCATAGTCCAGCATGGCATTTTCGACGATGCGCTGCACATAGAACGGATGCGGGCTGTCGGGCGTCAGCGCCACCAGCAGCAGGCCGACCGCCAGCAGGCCCAGCGCCGCCTGCGCCAGCCGGGCATCCCCCAGCCGGGCGCGCATCCGCCCGATCAGCCGTGCCTGCGTCCAGATCAGCAGGAGGCCGACATAGATGAACATCAGCGCGCTGCCCTGCCCCAGCAGGCCCAGCTTGCTGAGCAGAAACAACCCCAGCAGGCTCTCGAACGCGTAAAACACAAACTGCTGCGCGAACATCAGCGTCACCAGTGGGCGCATGGCCGGGCGATTCAGCGTGCGCCCTAACGCGCCGAAAATCCCGCGCAGGCTGTTCCCCACTGACCCGCGGTGGCCGGGTGGCAGCGTTTCCTTGAAACCGAACAGTGTGATCAGGATGCTGACGAAGGAATAGGCAGCGGCGATGAGCGCGGGCATCGCCATATTGCCATCGGAAAATTCGAGCGCGAACAGCGAAATCGCCGGGCCGATCAGGAAGCCAAAGCCAAACGCCGCGCCGATCAGCCCCAGCCCGCGCGTGCGATTCTCCTCATCGGTCAGGTCAGTGATGGCCGCCTGCGCAGTCGCGAAATTTGCCCCGAACAGCCCATCGACCAGGCGCGAAAAGACCACCATCTCGAGCGACGTGGCCGAGGCCAGCAGCAGGAAGCTAATGCACGTGCTGATTTGGCTGATGAGCAGCAGCGGCTTGCGGCCAAAGCGGTCGGACAGCGCGCCCATCACCGGCACGCCGATGAGCTGGGCCAGCGGAAAAGCCGCCGCGGTCAGGCCGATTTGCGCGGGTGTGGCGCTGTAAGCTGTCGCGTACAGATGCAGGATCGGCAGCAGCACGGTCAGGCCGAGCACATCGACAAACGTGAGCGCGATGATCGGGAAGGCGCGGTTGAAAGTCAGTTTGTTTTCAGCGGTCATGGGGTAAGCAGGCTCACACAGGCGTGAGCCGCCATTGTAGCGCGGCGGAGGGCGCGCGCCAGATCCAGCCTGCGCCCTCCGCAAGGATCAGGGGAAGCAATCAGCCGCCATCACGCAGCATCTGGGCAAATGCGTGTGGCATACCGCCCACTTCCGGCGTGGCCTCTATCGCTGCGGCGGCCCGCTCGACATCGTAGGGCACGCGGATGAAGTCGACCTTGAGCTGCCTGCCCTCGGCCGTCAGCGTGACATAACCCGCCACCGGATTCCTGTCTTTCGGCTTGCCAACGCTGCCCGCATTGATGATCTGTCGGCCATCCGGCAGCGTCTTGTGATAGGGCAGATGCGTGTGGCCGCACACCAGCACATCGGCATCGACGCCATCCATAATGCGCACGAAATAGTCATCCGGCCGGTCTTCAAACAGGTATTCGTTCACCTTGCGCGGGCTGCCGTGCACAAGCAGCACCTTCAGGTCGCCCACCTGCACCGGAATGTGTGCCGGCAGGGCCCGGAGGAAAGCTTTGTTTTCGGCTGACGTATGCGCGTTCGACCACGCAATCGACAGCTCGCCGCGCTGGCGCTCGATATCGGTCTTGTAGGCACAGCCGCAGTCGTCGCTGTCCTGGCCCACGCCCTGGTCGTAATTGCCCATCAGCGTGGGGATGGCGCGCGCGCGAATCGTCTCCACCACTTCATTCGGCCAGGTGCCATAGCCCACCAGATCACCGAGGCAGTAAAGTGACGTCAGGCCGCGCGCGTCGATGTCAGCCAGCACCGCCTCCAGCGCAGGCAGATTGCCGTGGATATCGCCAAAAATCGCAATTGTCGTCATTCAGTATCCTCTGTTGCGGCTGGCAAGGCAGCCATAAAGTAGCTAATACGTGTGCGCAGCTGTTGAGCCGTGTGCGCGAACGCGTGGGTTCGCTCGGCAGCGTCTGCAATAATCGTCGGATCCGGGAAGCCCCAGTGAAGCTGCTGTGTCCCACTGGAAAACGTCGGGCAGATTTCACGGGCTTTATCGCACACGGTGATGACATAGTCTGGCTTGCCCTGCACCGCGTCAAAGCCCTTCGACTGGTAGCTGCTGATATCGACGCCGAAAGCCGCCATCGCCGCAATGGCATCACGATGCACGCGCGTCGGGTGGCTTCCGGCGCTGGTCACGGTGACGGATTCAGGGGCCATGTGGCGGAAAAATCCTTCAGCCATCTGCGACCGGGCGCTGTTGTGCGTGCACAGCACCAGCACCCGAAGCGGCTTATGCAGGGGACCAGTTGCTGCACTGCTTCCCGCTGTGGTAAATCCGGGATGCAGCGCCGCACCCGTCTGCACATACAGGGCGTGCAGGCGTGCCATGTCCAGGCTGTAATACACGTCGCGGGCGTCGGCCTCGCTGCGGCGCGTGACCACGATGCCGACCTCGCGCAGCTTCTTCAGGTGATAGGACACCAGGTTCATCGGCTGGCGCGCAAGCTCCACCAGTTCGTTAACCTGCCGGTCCCCCGGAATGAGCGCACGCAGCAGCCCCCAGCGGACCTCATTGGCCAGCAGCGGAATCAGCGGCGGCAGGTCGTGCGCGGCGGCCAGCGTCATGAGCGCACCGGATTCGCTTCGGCAGTTTCGGCCAGCCACAGGCGAATACGCGCTTCAATCTGGTCGCGCACGGCCCGGAAGGCAGCCAGCTTTTCCTCGTCAGTGCCGCTGGCACGCGCCGGGTCATCGAAGATCCAGCGATGCACGCGTTTGGCGTCGGCATTGATCGTCGGGCAGTCGTCCTCGGCGCGGCGGCACACGATCATCGCGTCGTCAAAAAAGGCGCGGCCCATGTACTCGGTCACGCTTTTGCTGCGCTGGCCGGACACATCGATGCCGACCTCGGCCATCACCTGCACGGTCAGCGGATGCAGCCCTTTGGCTTCCATGCCCGCGCTGTGCACGTCATAGTCAGGGCCGCCCAGGTGGCGTAAAAAGCCCTCCGCCATCTGTGAACGCGCAGAATTTCCCGTGCAAATAAAAATCACTCGCTTCGCCATGTCACATCCTTTCAATCACAATTGCTTCAATATGATTTGAATCATATCGACAAAAAGCATCTGTTGGCAAGCAGGTTGGTGTGATTGACAGCGCGATGCCAGATGTGCTAACATATGAATAATCATTCATGTGTTTTTCGGGACGGGTAGATGGACGCGATCGATATCGTGTGCGTAAACGAAGACGATGCAGCGGCAGGCGAGGCGCTCAAGGCGCGCGTGCTCGATACGCCCACGGCTGAACGCCTGGCGGCGCTGTTCACCGCGCTCAGCATCCCCACACGGGTGAAAATCATCTCGCTGCTGCTGGAGCACGAAGTATGCGTGCATTCGCTGGAGACGGCGCTGGGCATGACGCAGTCGGCCATCTCGCATCAGCTGCGCTTCCTGCGTGACCTGAAACTGGTGCGTGCGCGCAAGGAAGGTCGGCACGTGTATTACGCGCTGGACGACGACCATGTGCGCCAGTTATTCGCGCAGGGTCTGCTGCATGTGGCGCATTAATGCATCAACATTTATCAAAACACATGAACGCTTATTCATATCACAACCTGACCCGTCCACTCGGCTGTCAGCCGAAGCAAGGGATGCAATGAGCGAGAAAATCTACACAATACAGGGCATGGACTGCGCCGGGTGTGCCCGCGAGCTGGAGGAAGGCGTCGGTCGGCTGGACGGCGTGCAGCATGTGCAGGTGGATTTCACCACCAATCGCATGCGCCTGAACGGGGATGTGCCGTTCGAGGTATTAAAGACCCGCGTGGAAGCCCTGGGCAAATCGATTGCCGACGAGTCCGCAGCAAGCCCCGCCCCATCTGTTCCCATGCGCGGGGGCATCGCTGGCTTCTGGGACTATCTGCAAAAGCGCACCGAGACGCGGCTGGCGCTGGCCGGTGGCGGACTAGCCCTCATCACACTGGCACTGTCCCTCATCTTTACACTGCCGGAAAACATCACGGCGGTCGCCTACATCGTCGCCATGCTGCTGCCGCTCTACCCCATCGCCCGCAGCGGCCTGAATACCCTGCGCATCAACCGCAGGGCGAATATCAACCTGCTGATGACGGTGGCGGCACTGGGTGCGATCTGGATCGGCGAATATCTGGAGGGCGCGACCGTCATCTTCCTGTTTGCGCTGGGCGAGGCGCTGGAAGGCTACACGGCAGACCGCGCCCGCGACAGCATCCGCGGGCTGATGCGCCTGAAACCACGCGAGGCCATCCGCGTGCTGGGCGACATGCAGGAAACGGTGCCGGTCGAGGCGCTGCGCATGGGCGACGTCATCCTGGTGCGGCCGGGCGATAACATCCCGATGGATGGCGACGTCCTCAGCGGGTCGAGCAGCGTCAATCAGGCGCCGATCACGGGCGAAAGTGTGCCGGTGGACAAGTCGGCCGGGGACGGGGTATTTGCGGGCACGATCAATGGCGCGGGCGCGCTCACCATTCGAGTGACGCATCTGGCCGAAGACAACACCCTGAGCCGCATCATCCATCTGGTGGAACAGGCGCAAAGCGAACGCGCACCCACCCAGCGGCTGATCAACCGTTTCGCGGAAGTCTATACCCCGGCGGTCATGGTGCTGGCTGCGCTGATCGCGGTCGTGCCGCCGCTGCTGTTCGGCCAGCCCTTTTACGACACCGCCGAGGCACATGGCTGGCTGTACAGGGCGCTCTCGATGCTGGTGATCGCCTGCCCGTGCGCGCTGGTCATCAGCACGCCGGTCACGATTATCAGCGCGATTAGCGCGGCGGCCCGGCGCGGCGTGCTCATCAAGGGCGGCGCGCATCTGGAGGCACTGGGCAACGTGAAGGTCATTGCCTTTGACAAGACAGGCACCCTGACCGCCGGGACGCCTGTGGTCACCGGCTGGCGCGCGTTTGCCTGCGCCACCGGCGAGCCGTGTGCCGACTGCGACGACGTGCTGGCACTGGCCGCGTCTGTCGAACAGGGGATATCGCACCCGCTGGCACAGGCAGTCGTGCGGCAGGCGCAGGCCAGCGGTCTGGCAGCGCACTATGCCCCTGCTGCCGAAGTCGTGGCGGAAGCTGGACGCGGCGCGACCGGCAACGTGGGCGGGCATGCGGTCGCGCTGGGCAGTCATCGCCATTTCGACCAGGCTTATCCCCACGAGGCGGCGGTGTGCACGCGAGCGTGGGAGGCAGAGAGGGACGGCCAGACCGTCATGCTGGTGGCGCAGGACACGGCCGTGCGCGGCATGATCACGCTGGCCGACAGCCTGCGCCCGGAAAGCAGCGACGTGATTGCCTCGCTGAAAGGCATGGGCCTGAGAACCGTTATGATGACCGGCGACAACCAGACCGTCGCGTCGGCCGTCAGCAGGCCGCTGAAACTCGACATGACCTACAGCGATTTGCTGCCACAGCACAAGCTGCGCCATCTGCGCGACCTGATGCGCGATTACGGGAGCGTGGCCATGGTGGGCGACGGCATCAACGATACGCCTGCGCTGGCAGCCGCCACTGTGGGCATCGCGATGGGCGGCGCGGGCAGCCCGCAGGCGCTGGAGACGGCCGACGTCGCGCTGATGGCCGACGACCTGCGTCAGCTTCCCTACGCGATCCGACTGGCCCGCTTTGCACGACGCCTGATTTTGGAGAATGTCGCGCTCAGCTTCGGCATCAAGGCGCTGTTTCTGGGACTGGCTTTCTTCGGCTTTACCTCGCTATGGGTCGCCATCCTGGCGGACGTGGGCATGTCGCTGCTGGTCACGCTGAACGGCATGCGTCCGCTGCGCTTCGAAAAGCAGGCTGCGCCATAGCGCGATGCCGTCATGACACACAAAACGCGGCAGGGGAGCAATCTCCCCTGCCGCGTTTGCTTTCAGATACAACCTAAGCTATCAGTGACCTGACATATTCGAGGCGCCCTCGCCGTGGAAGATGGCCGGATTTTCTTCACCGTCCACGATCAGGTAGCCCGCCAGACCGCGTTCCAGCCTGCTCAGCGAGTGGTCGACCAGAATATAGCGACCGGGGACATCGACCTGAAACTCGATCACAGCCGCGCCGCCCGTGGGGACGATCGTCGTCTGCACGTTGGTCAGCGGTTCGCTGGTTAGCGAGGCCTGGTCATATACCCGGTCGAAAATCTCGCCAATCACATGGAACGACGAGGTGTAGTTGGGCCCGCCGACGCCGAAGTAAATGCGCACCGTCTCGCCGACGCTGGCACGCAGCGCATTTTCATCGCTGGTCAGCCCGCCGACAGCGCCGTTGAACACCAGGTAATCGGCATCTTCATGGCTCATATGGTCCATACTGAAGGGCTGGTGGCCGGCCGTGCCATACGGAAACTGGGTGTACATGTCGCCCTGCATGATGTAGAACTCGCGGTCGACTGGCGGCAGTCCGCCGGCGGGCTCGACCAGGATCAGGCCGTACATACCAGAGCTGATGTGATGCGGGATGCTGGCCGTGGCGCAGTGGTACACATACAGGCCCGGGTTGAGTGCCTGGAAGGTGAACGAGGTTTCATTGCCGGGCAGCGTCTGCGTGTAGACCGCGCCGCCGCCGGGGCCGGTCACGGCATGCAGGTCAATCGAGTGAGGGAACAGGCTTGTCGCGTCATTGAACAGGTGCATGTCGACTGTATCGCCTACGCGAACGCGCAGCATCGGGCCGGGCACCGTGCCGTCAAACGTGAAGTAGTTGAAGGTGGTGCCATCAGCCAGCGTGCCGGTCACTTCCACCGTGTGCAGGTCGACGCGAATCGTCTCCGGGCCACGGTCGCCAACGGGCGGCGGCATATCGGCAGGATTGCGCACGACGGAAACAGCATCGGCCGCAGCAGGCGCAATCACAGGCGCAGCGACGGCAGACGCACCAGCGGGGGCAGCGACGTAAGTTTCGGCAGGCGCTTCGCCGGTGATGCGCACGGTGCCCAGCATGCCGATTTCGCGGTGGCCGGGCACGCTGCAAAAGTAGATAAAGTCGCCTGGGGTGGTCGCCACAAACTCAATCGTCACGGTCTGTTCGTCTTCGGTCATTTCGCCGGTCGAGACGCCAAATTCCGTGATCGTCAGGTCGTGCAGCACCGGATCACCGTTGACGACAGTGATGCGCACGGTGTCGCCCACGTTGGCCGTCAGCAGCGGATTCATCAGCCCGTCAATCTCGCCACCGACCCCCTGAAACGCCATTGAGGGCGTCCCGCCGATGACCGTACGCAGCGTGTATTCCACCGTCTGCGGGCCGGCCGACGCCGCGACGGGTGTTTCCTGTGCACGCGCAGACGGCACGCTCAGTTCAATGCGAATTGGCAAAATTGCAATAATGAGCACCGCAAACGCGATCAGCACCGCGCTGGCAACGTTCTGGTTAATCGCTTTTCCGTTCATTTTTTCTCCTGTGAAGGCGTCTCAGGCCTGATAACGAGGTAAGGCAGTTCGATGGCAAAGGTGGGGCAAATGGCTTCGCAGTGCGCGCAGTAGATGCATTTGTCTGGAAACAGCAGGTCAGCGCGGCCGTCCTTCCAGCCCAGCGCCCCGGTCGGGCACTCGCGGATACAGGCACCACAGCCATCGCACAGTGATCGTACAATGCGTGGCATCCAGCCTGGTTCAGACATCCCATCCCCCTTTGCAGAGCGGCATCATATCCACAGCATAGCGGAATGCGACAGCCATGTACTTCAGCCAGATGAAGTCACGGGCATCAATTTGCGTCATGGATGAGCTTATGGGAAAAGCAGGGGTGAACAACGCCTCACAGCATAGCGATGCTGCGCAGCAGGTCCTCGTGGACGATACGAATCTGATGGCGGTCGAATTCAATTGCGCCAGCCACTTCCAGCTCGCGCAGCGCCGTGCTGATGGTCTGCGGGGTAGTCGCCAGATGCAGCGCCAGCGCCGCCCGCGTCACGCCAGTTCCGCTGAGTGCCGGGTCATCTGCCTGATTGAGCAGCAGGCGCGCCAGCCGCACGATCACCGAATACAACGTCAGGTCTTCAATCTGGCGCACCAGGCTGCGCACGCGCCCGGACAGCATCTGCACCACGCGCACGGCAAACGCATTGTCTTTCAGCAGCAGGTCGCGAAAAGCGTCAGCGGGCAGCACCCACAGGCGCGTTTCGCTCAGCGCAGCAGCATTGGCCGGATTCGGGCCGCCATCAAGCACAGTGACATCATTGAACGTGTCTGCGTCCCCGAAAATGCGCAGGATGTGCTCTTGCCCCTGAGTATTGAGTTTGTAGACTTTTACTCGGCCGGTCGCGACGATCCACAGCCCATCGGACGGTTCTCCCTCCAGAAACAGGACCTGCCCCGGCTGGGCGGTCACAAGCCGCGTCCGGCTGGCCAGAGAGGCGATGACCTCGGCGGGCTGACCCTGGAAATAGGGCAGCCTGGCCAGATGTTGTTCGGCGGTGACCTCAGAACTCATGGCGACTCCAGCGCGGATCAACCTGTCGTGGATTGTAGTCGTGGGCGGGCGTATTGCACAAACGGAGCACAAAAGTCCGCATGGCGGACACAACCAAAAGCCCCGGATGATACGTCCGGGGCTTGCTTCTTTACATCAGGCCATTATGGCAAAAACTGCAAACTAGTCCCACACCGGCGGCTTTGCCGTATACGGGTCTTTCGGCGTGCGGTCGTCGGATAACGTGGGCTGGGTGCCCTCCACCAGCAGCGTAATCGCATCCGCCAGATGTTCATCGCTGATGTTGTAGTCGCCACGCGCCACGCGCAGCTTGTGCGCCTCCAGCAGCACCCGCGCATGGCTGATGCCCACGGGCGGCTCAAATTTATAGCAGGCGCATTCGATCAGCTGGCCCAGCGGATCGCGGAAATAGATCGAGTCCATGAAACCGCGGTCGACCGGCCCGGTGTGGCTGATGCCGCGCTCGTCCAGCCGTTTGGGAATCTGCGTATACATCGCGCGCGATACCATGAAGGCCAGATGATGCAGGTTGCCGATGCCTTCGGGATTGCGCGCTGGGTCTGGCGTGCGCGTCTCGTCGGTGAAGACAGTAATCAGGCGGCCATCGCCCGGATCAAAATACAGATGGTTCTGGCTGGGCACGTCCAGATTCGGCTGCTCGAAAATCATCGGCATGCCCAGCACGCCTTCCCAGAAATCGATGCTGGTCTGGCGGTCTGCGCCGATCATGGTGATGTGATGCACGCCCTGCGTCTGAATCTTCTTCACGGTTTCCAGTCCTTCTCTTCCTTGTTATGCGTTAATCTTCTAACTGCGCTGCTTTATGCGCCTTCCCTGCGCCCCAGCTTGCGGCACAGGCGGCCCAGTTCTTCCTGTTCTTCCGGCGTCAGCACGCTCATATCCGCCACCACACCGGCCACATGCGGGGCAATCACGGCATCGATCAGCGCGCGCCCGCTGTCGGTGATGCGCACCTGCATATAGCGCTGATCGGCCGCGTCGCGTTCCCGGCTGAGCATGCCGCGCTCCTCCATATGCTTCAGCACCGTCGACATATTGCCGGTGGTCTTGAGCAGCTTCTCGGCCAGGTCGCGCTGCGACAGCGTGCCCAGGTGATAGAGTGCCTCCAGCACGGCAAACTGGCTGGTGCTCAGGCCATACGCGGCCAGATGTGCGTTCGTGCGTGCCAGCACGGATTCAGCGGCGCGCTGCAGCTTGATGTAGGCGTTCAGCGCGCGCAACTCGTCGGGCGTGCCTGAATATTTCGTCGGCATGGCGGGATGCCTTTCTGCGTTCTGATGCGTTTCTTACTCAACCGTTCTTGACAAAAACGGACGGTCGTCCTATACTGTTTTACATCAAACAGTTTAACATAAAACTGTTAACTGTCAATCCGGTAACCTGGCTGCGGACGCTCACGATCCGGCAGCACAATGAGCGAGGAGTTCCCTGTCATGAATCTGTACGGTATCCACCACGTCACCGCGGTCTCGGCCAGAATTGGCGAGAATGCAGCTTTTTATACGCAGACCTTAGGCCTGCGCCTGGTCAAGAAGTCTGTTAACCAGGACGATGTGAAGGCCTATCACCTGTTCTATGCCGACAAGGTGGGCACGCCCGGCACCGACATGACCTTCTTCGACTGGCCGATGGCGGGCAAAGAACGGCGCGGCACCGACAGCATCACGCTGACGGCCTTCCGGGTGAATGGCAGCGCGGCGCTGGACTATTGGGCATCGCGCCTGAGCGAACGCGGCGTGACGCACAACGGCATCGAGACCTTCAACGGTCGTGCTGTGCTGCGCTTTGACGATTTCGAGGGTCAGCGCCTGATGCTGGTCGATGACGGCGGCGCGGACTACGAAGGTGAAGTGTGGGACGGGGCCGGTGTGCATGTGGAATATGCTATCCGGGGCTTCTACGCCAGCATGCTGTCGGTGCCGTCGCTGGAATACACCGACCCGATCCTGACGCGCGTGCTCGACTTCACCGAGTCGGCGCGGGCGACCTACCCCGACGGCCGCGTGGTGGTCATCTATAACATCGGCGCAGGTGGCCCCGGCCGCGAGCTGTGGGTGATGGAGGAACCGGCCGAGCGGCTGGCGCATCCGGGCGCGGGTGGCGTGCATCATGTCGCGTTCCGGGTGGCCGACAAGCAGGAACAGCAGTACTGGCGCGGGCGCGTCGCTGGTGTCGGCCTGCCGGTGTCGAACTTCATCGACCGCTACTACTTCGAGTCGATCTACTTCCGCATCTCGAACGGCATCCTGTTCGAGATTGCCACCGACGGCCCGGGCTTCGCGGCCGACGAAGACCTGGCGACGCTGGGCGAGCGGCTGGCGCTGCCGCCGTTCCTGGAGCCGCGCCGCGCCCAGATCGAGGCTGGCCTGAAGCCAATCGTCATGCCGGCGAACTAGCGCATCGGCGCAACCAATACGGGTCATGCACAGGCTGTCCAACACCTCGGCCTGTGCGTGACCCCGTTGTATTGTCAGCGGGGCGGCCCGTCATCCTGTATGGCGGCCTATGTCCCTGGTTCAGCGGGCACCAGATTGCCGTACAGCTCATCAAACGACTTCTCAAAGTCGCGCATTTCAAACTGCATCCGCAGCACAGCACGACGCAGCGGCTCCAGGTCTTCCAGCGCAAGTATCGCCGCCTCGCGCTGGCGCTCTTTCTCAGGCAGCTGGCGCTGCTCCTCCGTCAGACGGTCAAACAATGCATTGTACCTGCCCTCGCCCAGCGGAATGCGCTCATGCAGCAGGTCCAGCAGCTCGCGGTAGCGCATAATCGCCTGTCGAATCTTCTCAATCTGTTCGCTATCTGACATACACCCCTCCAGCATGTGCCCCTACGTAAGGATAGCGCAGCGCTCATCATCTGCACGTCAACTCATGATCGCACACGAAAGAAGTATGACAATGCCTGTCTTTGAGCTGCGCGTGGCGCTGACGGTGGATGACTTTGAGAAGGTGACGTCGTTTTACCGCGACGGCCTTGGCCTGGAACCGGGTGACCTGTGGACGAATGCCGGCAACGGGCAGATTTTCTTTGCCGGGCGCGGCACGCTGGAAGTCTTCGATCATGCGCACGCCGACGCGGTGGACCAGCTTGAAGTGGGCCAGCGCGTCAGCGGGCAGATTCGTTTTGCGTTTGAGGTGCCGGATGTGCACGCCGCCGTAGAGCGCGCGTTGGCCTATGGCGCGACGCTGGTGCATCCGCCAAAGCTGACGCCGTGGAACGACCTGAATGCGCGCCTGCTTTCGCCCGAAGGCTTGCAGGTCACGCTGTTTCAGCCGATCAGGGACTAGCGACCGCGACAGGCTGGGGCAGCAAACGCCCCAGGGCAGCGACCGCATTCCCTAATCCGTCTTCAGCGCGCAGTGTTGCGCCCAGTGCTTCGGCCTTTGCGCGCATAGCGGAATCCGTCGCAGCCTGCCGAATCGCACCAGACAGTCCCGCCACCGACAAACGGTTCTGCGGAATCGGGGCCGGGCCAGCGCCCAGATCGTGCACCACCCTGCCCCAGAATGGCTGATCGGCGATGAAGGGCACGATGACCGATGGCTTGCCCGCCCGCAGACCGGCCGCTGTCGTGCCCGCGCCGCCGTGATGCACCACGGCCGCCATGCGTGGAAACAGCCAGTCATGCGGCGCCTGATCGAGCATGAAAATCCCCTCCGGAAGCTCGGCAGCTTTCAGGCCGCCCCAGCCGCTGGCCAGCACCCCGCGCTGACCCGCCTGCTTCAGCGCCTCGATGACCATCTGCGCGCGCGCCTGCGCCTTTGCGCCGGACATGCTGCCAAACCCGACATACACCGGGGGCGCGCCTGCCTCCAGAAAACGCAACAGTTCAGGCGAAGGTTTCCAGGCGGGATCCGCTTCAAGGAACCAGTATCCCGTGACATGCACGGACGGGGGATAGTCCTCTGGCACCGGCACCACATGCGGACTGTAGGCATAGAGCACCGGCACTGGCTGGCCGCTGGTCGTCATCAGATCGCTGGCAAAGCGCCCCGCTTTGGGCAGGCCGAGCTGCGTCTGCCGGAATTCATTGATCATGCCCGCGTATGGCGCCGTCGCCAGATCGACAAACCTGTAGCTGAAGCGATTGAATGCGCCTCCCAGTTTCACGCCATACATGATCGGCGTGGGATAGGCGCGGGTCGGTGTGGACAAAGGCAGCGACAGCGACATGATGGCGGGAATCTTCAGTGCCTCGGCGATGTGGCGGCTTCCCAGCGACTTCGGATGGTAGATAATCGCATCCGGCTGAAAAGCCTGTGCCGCTGCCCATTCGTCATGCAGCATGCTGCGCAGGCGCGGCATCACCTCGCGGATCAGCGCCAGACTGTTCTTGCCTTCGGTGGCCGCCTGTCCAGACTTCGATTCGGTCAGCTCCATGAAGTCGTTATTCATGTGCATATAGGGGACAGCATGCCCCTCCACAAACGGACGATACGACTCGGCCGTTTGCAGCGCCACCTCGTAACCGGCCGACAACAGGCGCTGGCCCAGCGCGACAAAGGGCTGAATATCGCCGCGCGAACCGATCGTGATGATGAGAATTCTGGTCATAGCTGCACCCTCCGCTGGTGCGCAATGGCGCCTGCTTTACAGGTCGTCATAGCCTTTATCTTTTTTGATCTTGTCCCAGGCGTCCAGCATCCTGGGAAATTCGGTTTCCATAAAGCCGTTCATATCACGCATGAACGACAGCCGTTTGCGGCGCTCTGGGGTCGCATCCTGAAGCGCCTCCAGGCCGCGCTCGCTCAGCAGGCGCAGTTCGGTCAGCTGATGCATGCGCGCCCGAAACGATCGACTCCACATGTCTTTGGCGGTTCGATAATACGTGCGCCGGTCTCCCGGAAATGACACGCGCTCCACCAGATACAGCATCGTCAGGTCTTTCAGCGCCACGCTGACAGAGCTCTTGCTGGCGCCCAGTGCCTCGACCAGCTCAGACTGCTGCTGGTGCGGCGGCTCGCAAATCAGCAGCCAGCCGATGATGCGTCCGGCGATACGCGTCAGGCCGATCCCTTCAAAATACAGGCCGCATACTTCTATAAACTGTTGGGTTTTCTCTGTGTTTTCCATAACAGACAGCATACTCCTGTTCGTTGAGTTCGGTCAATACCGAACCATCCGAATTTACAGAACTTCACATCAGGCAAATGACGGCGGATTTCCAGTGATGATCAGGCGCGTGAGTCGGCTAATGGGAAGCAATCGGGGGACAGACTGGCGACGTGGCGCACGATATCGCCCAGTGCAGGCAGATTACCCCACTGAGCAGACGCGACCTGCGCGTGCAGGGCATCGGCCGTCTCCTGCACGAGGATAGCCAGGTCATGTTCATGCCAGTCGATGAGCGTGCGCGCCCAGAAATCGAGTACATGCAGCAGCGGGGCCGGAAGATTCAGCGCGGCGCACAGTCGCAGGGCCGACGACAGATGCCGACAAAAGGCGTCCTGCTGGCCCAGATGTGCCGTGACGCGCATCAGCGCCAGCTGCAACGGCAGCGCCAGCGGGCTGTCAGGCACTCCACTCAATTCAGCCAACGCAGCCGACAAGCCTTCCAGAGCGCCATCCCAATCCGCATGATCAGCCGCGACGGCCGCAACAGCCGCCAGCAGGCCAGCCCGCTGGACGGATGATTCGACCAGCGCCAGCAGGCTGCCCAGCACCACCCGTGCCGCATCATCGTCACGCGTGTCCAGCAGCAGGCGCGCCAGGCGAATGTTCGACAACCAGATAATCCCCGTGCTGTCGGCAAGGTCGTCGTCGAGAGTTTTCGGGGCCATGACCTGCGCGCAGATGAGGAAAAACAGGCTCAGATCACGCCATTCCGTGTCGGTCTGATGCTCCCGCATGATTTTGGTCAGGCAGGCAGATGCGCTGTCCCGGTAGCCGTGCAGCAGATACAGCCGCGCAAGCTGCACGTTCAGCAGGAAGCCCAGCTCCCGCGGCAGGTCAGCCTGCGGAATCAGCTCGAACTGACGACGTATGGCGCTGCTGGCTTCCACCTGCGCCACCTCCCAGTACGACATCAGGAAGCGCGACATCGACAGCATATACACGGGCTGGAAAGCCCTGCTCATCCAGTCAAAGTGCCAGATATTGCCGTACAGCGCATCCATCGAGACAAAAATGTCGTGTGGCTGCAACTGCGCCTCATACAACTGGGCCAGCCGCCTCGTGTAGTAGGCCAGATAGGCGCGTTCCAGCGTCTCTTTCTGGTCACTGTAGAGCAGCTTGCGGCGGGTATAGCGCCATACCAATTGGTGCATCCGGTACTTGTCGTCATATTTCTGGATCAGCGACCGCTGAATCAGCGCGGCTAGCGTGGCCAGCTCCACACCGCAGATATGCAGAATCTCGTCCAGGTCACTGGTGAAGTTGAAGATCGAGAGCGCGGTCAGCGCGTGCTGCTCGGCCGGGCTCAACGTGTTCCAGGTGTATTCCAGCATCATCTCCAGGCTCTGGTGATGGGCTGGCAGCGCCTGCTGAAGCGGCAGGTTGAACTCCTGCCCTTCCATGATGTTGTCGATAATCTTTTGCAGCGGCACCACCTGCGTCCAGCCAGCCGCAATGACGATCGCCAGCGGCAGGCCATCGACCAACTGGCAGATGCGTACCACGCTCGCCAGATTGTCCATCAGGCTGAAGCGCGGATTGATGCGCTGGGCCGTCAGCTCGAACAGGCGCACAGCCTCGTAGCTGGCTGGCGCGGCATCATCGGCGGACGGCACGCTCAACCCCTTCAGTGGCAGCAGCCATTCGCGAAACATGTTCAGCGGCGACTGCGACCCAACCAGCACCTGCACGCGGGCGGACTCGTCCAAGATGCGCTGAATAAAACCAGTCTCAGGCAGAATCACCTCAAAGTTGTCCAGCACCAGCAGCAAATGGCTGGCGCGCAGGCGCTCCAGGACCAGCGCTTCCAGCACGGTATGATCAGCCTGGCCAGCAGGCTCGATGCCCAGCGCATGCGCGATCAGGCCAGGCAGGTCACGCGCCGTCTGGTCCCTGTTGATGGACACCATAAAGGTGCCATCGCCGTACAATTCCTGGCGTTGAAAAGCAAGCTGGGTGATCAGCGCGGTCTTGCCGATGCCGCTGATGCCAAAGGCGGTCAGCAGGCGGCACTGCGGCGTATTCAGCATGCGCTGGGCGATCTGAATATCTTCCACCGGCTCGATAAACGGCATATCCGGCAGCACGATGGCAGACCGCGCAGGGGACTGCGGCGGGGCAATTGCACGAGAGCGAATCTGCTCGGCCAGCGCAGTCGTCTCGTCATCTGGCGAGGCGTCCAGCTCGTCGTGCAGCAGCGTGACGAAGCGATCATACTGCTGAAGCGCCTCGCTGGCGCGGTTGTTGTACGTCAGCGCGCGCATCAACTGGCGCTGGGCCACATCCCACAGTGGATCCAGGCTGACCAGCCTGCGGGCCACATTCAGGCCAGTGTCGTAGGCAGCCTGCCTGTGTGCGGTTTCCACGATCTCCAGCAGCAGGCGCATATACAGGCTCTCAAGCTGCTGGCCCTTTTCGAGGATCCACTCATCGAGGTCAGCCGCATCGCGCACGACCGTGCCCGCCAGAAATCCGCCTTTATACAGGTCTGCCAGCGCCTGCATGGCCTTCAGCGCCCCAGGCGCGCCAGACCCGCCAGACAGCATGTGCAGGCTGCCTGTCTCAAACTCCAGCGCATCCACGGTGACAACGGCATCCGGGTCGATAGCAAGCGACTCATGCGAGACGAACAGCACATCATCCATCTGCTGGCGCAGGTTCGAGAGCACGGTGCGCAGGTTTTTCAGCGCCTGCTCATCGGTTGTTTCGCTCCACAGCATCGAGGCCAGCCGGCGCCGGTTGTGCTCACCGGGGTGCATCGCCAGATAGACAAACAGCAGCATGGCCTTGGTGGAGACAAATTTCTCCGCCATCTCTCCATCGCGCTCGATGGTCAGTCTGCCCAGCGTGCAAATGCGAATGCCGGTCTTCATGCTGCTTTACTGTGCGCCTTCTATCGTCTCAGCGGGCTACTTTTCTGCGCGGTTTTCCTGCTGCAGGATGCTTTCCGCAATTTCCAGTGCTTCCTGTGAACTGGTCGCAAAACGGACTTTGAAATTCATGACATGGCCGGTCAGCTGCAGGATGGTGCGCATGCCCTTGTTCATCGATACAAAAATCATGGATTCTGTGCGGTTCTGCATCCGCAGCACTGGCAGCGCCGAGGGCAGCATCAGATACAGCGGTGGAATGGACTCCACTTCCAGCGCGTCAAAAATCATCGTCACGTGTCCGCCAGGGGCATTCTGTTCCGCTTCAGACAGGAACTTCATACACATGGCAGTGTGCAGTTCCATGTCCTGCACCGTCATGCGCCCCCAGCCTCGTGCATACACCAGGCGATTGGGAATGTGCCATTCAGCCTGATAAGGCATATAGATTCTCCCTGAATATCCTCGGCAGCGGCCTCACGGGGCCGCCTGTGCCTGCTCGTCAGAGTCGCGGTACTGGTCCAGCTGTTCTTTCAGCTCCGGATACATGTAACTGACAACCGTCAGGGCTTCCGCCATGGTGCCGACAGTGGTCATCGGCTGCGTCGAAATGCGAATAATCAGCGAGACGAGCAGCTTGGCTGAGTCGCTGCCGGTGATCAGCACTACGAAGCCAGGCTTGGCGCGCCACACCCGCGAATCAATGACATTGGCAATGTCCTTGACTGCCGCAGTCACCACCGAGCGCATGACATGGCCCAGCCGGATATCGCGCATATCGACGACGCCGATGACCATCGTGCCGCCCGAAGATGCATAAGCCGACTCCAGATGGTCGGCAATCTGCACAGAGGACAGGCGGATATCCTCCAGCGTAATATCGCCCGTCTGCAGGATATACAGAACGCGGTTAGGGACAATCCAGGACACCTTGTACGCCATACCCCTGCTCTTTACTGCGTTCAACACGCGATCCAGGCTGGACACCGTCTCAAAGCACAATGACCGCAGGGGACAGCGCGGGTTTTCCCGCTACCTGTCCCCGCAGTCACGATTACACCCACACGAACCACCGCTAGTTCTGCGATGGCGTCTCGTAAGCGGCGGAGATGGCCGTCTGGGCCACCAGGTTATAGGCGGACGCCCAGGCCTGCTTCACCTCGTCAGTGAAGGCGGGGCCAAAGGTGTCGCCCAGCGTCCACAACAGGGCACTGCCCACGCTGTCCCAATGCTGCACCGTGACGCCGTACTGGACATGGCGTTTGCCCAGGCTCTGGATGGCGGGCACAATGCCCTCCAGGTTATCCAGCCCATTGACGACCACGGCCAGCGTCTGGATCAGCTTCTTGCGCTGCTCCGACATATCCCCGTGGAACATAGGCGCAGTGGAGGCATCGATCTCAAACAGGCGCTCATAAAAACGGGAGGCAAGCTGGTCGGCGTCTGTCACCTGGGCAAACGTGCTCTGGACGATGGCCTTCTGGGAATCTGAAATGCTCATAGTGCGTTGAATCCTTCATGATGATAACAGTTCGAATCGGACTGAGATGGCGGTGTGAGGGAAGCCATAACTCCCCTCACACTTTATTATGTACAGATTACAATTTTGGCAAGTTTCGGGCGCGCAGTTCGCTTAATCACTGCCGCTGCTGCCATCCACCCCTTCTAGCTTCATATAGGCGGGCATCAGTGGCTCGGTGCGGGTCGGCACCGTCAGTTCCAGGCCGGGCAGCGTCGGCATATCCGGATTAATCTGCACGACACCTTCACCCTCGCATACGACGTTGTAAACACCCGCTTCAGAGGCCACCAGCTCGCAGTTCGGAGGAACTTCAATCTCGTAGCACACCTGGTTAAACACGCCGACTTCATACAGTTCCACGTAGACGCAGTATTCCACGGTGGTGCTGCCATCATCGTGCGACTGCGGCCGATTCCACTCGGTGCCCATCAGGTCAATGCTGACGCCTTCGTCAACGCGGCTGTATTCAATCTTGGTGAAGTTCAGGGACATGCTCTCCATCGGGCGGCCTTCACTGCTTTGCGTCGTGGCAGGCACGATCGTCAGCACCATCGGGTCCGGCTGTGCGCCGTCATCCGCCACCACGACTTCATCCAGGCCAGCCCCACAGCCCATCGCCCAGCTTTCAATCGTCATCTGGCCAGCATGGCCACCGTTAGCCGCCGCCGGGTTTTCACCTGTGATAATGCTGCCATCCACGATCACATCATCGCCAGTCGTCCCATCTACGCGTGCCCAGGCCAGCACCGTCACACCATGGTCCAGCGCTTCGACGCAGTCTTCGTTTTGTGCAGCCGCTTCTACCGCGGGAATACCCCCGGCGCAGTCCCGCAACAGGTCTCTGGCCGCCAGGAAGCGCCCATCGAATGGCGAACTGTTCAGCGGCGACACGCCATCCACACGCGCCCAGGCCAGCACCGTCACACCATGATTCAAACCTCGCACTTCGCAGTCCGTGGCGAGCGTGGCCAAATCGTTGATGCCCGACGTCAACTCATACCAGCAGGCGGTCGTATCGGGGCCCTGCTCAATGTAGGCGGAGCCGCCGTAGCAGATCGCGACGAGCTGCTCCACGCAGGCAGAGTCATTGGTGGGGCACCAGCAGGCCTGCACGATGGTCGTGCCGGGGCGGACACCGCACTGCATGCCCGACGCAGCATGCCCGGAGACGCTGTAAGAACTAATGATGGGGCTTTCGAGTTCAATGGCAGCCTGTGCGATTTCCGCGCAACCGGACGATACGACCACTGTGTTCGAGGCATAGCCGGTGCGGCCATCGGCCATCTCGTAGCCTTGCAGCACGAACCAGGCGTCAGCACCATTCAGCACGTAACCATTGGCTGTATACACGGCACCAGGGTACAGCTCGCCGATGATCGCCCCATCCATCCCGGCAGCTTCGCGGACGTTCACCACGAACGGGCCTTCAGGCGTGACATAGCAGCCGTCAGACGGCAGAGCCGGGGGGATGAACGCTGGCGGCTGAGCCACGACCGGCTGGTCGGCCGAAGGCGGGACAACCGGCGCAGGCGGTTCCACCGGAGCATCAGACGACGGCGGCTGGCTGGGATTCGGGACACCGGCCGGCGGGTCATTCACCGGCGGATTATTCACGGGCGGCACAGGAGTCTGGCTGGGCACCGGCGTCACAAACGTGACCGGGCAGCCGCCATTTTCGCGCGGTCCCGCCGCCGTCGGACACAGGTCGCTGCTGTCGGGCAGGCCATCGCCGTCAGAATCACGGGCAGGTGCTGGCGTTGCAGCAGGCGGGGCAATGATGATATCGCCCTGGGCGGACACGCCGGAGGCACCCAGCGCGACGATAAATGTGAGTATCAGAAGACAGAGCAGGCGTTTCATGGCTGAACCTTTCAGGAAGTCGATGGTCTAGGAAGTCAAAACAAGTCGATGATGCGGGCGGCTGGGCTGCACTGAAATTCCGGTGCAGCCCAGCCTTTGTCCGAATTAGCGTTCCGTCGTTTCAGCAATCAGGATGTCGACACCGGTGCTGCCGGGAACAAGTGGCTGAACCGAGTCGACGATGTCGAAGACAATGATGTCGCCACCAACCCCGCCGCCGCCCGCTGGACGACTTGCGCGCTGAACCGAATCGACGATGTCGAAAATAATGATGTCGCCACCGCCGCCTTTCACCGAACGACCGTCCTGTGCGGATGCACCCGATGCACCGGCGACAAGTGCAGCCAGCAATGCGGAAACTGCGAGGGTCTTGAAGAACTTCATGTGCTGCTTCTCCTTAGTAGGGGCCACGACGGGTTGGTCATGGCCCTGAAAACTATCGATAGTTCTCATACTAAGGATCGAGCGCCTATTAAGCGCTTATTGCGCGCCTAATAGAAAGGCAACCTGAAATGTTTACAGGTTTTTACAGGATTGGGGGATTTTGAGGGAGAAAATGGGGGTGTGCAGTGCTGAAGCGCAGGCGAGCATTACGGATGCCGCTGAGCACATGCGCGTGCAGCGCTTATTCGTAGGCGCTGACGGTGATGCTGGTAATCAGGTCGAAAGCATCAGACCATGCCTCGTGGACCTCCGGCGTATAGTCTTCGCCCAAGGTCTGCGCGATCATCCACAGCAGCGCGTCTTTGACCAGCGCAAACTGATCGACCGTCACGCCGTAGCGTATATGGCGCGCGCCCAGGTCGTGCAGCACCGGTACGATACTGTCGATGTCATGCAGCGCGCGCACCGCTATGCCCAGCGTCTGCATCAGCTTCATGCCCTGCTGGGGCATATCGGTGGCATGAAACAAGGGCCTGGTTTCAGGGGCGATCTCCCACAGCCGATCGTAAAACATCGCCGCAGCATGTTCTGAAATGGGGATGAGGCGCGAGAAACTTTCTGCGACGATCTGGCGCTGCTGGTCCGTCAATGCCACGACCATCCTCCGCGGGAAACTACTGATGCACATCAGGGGTTTATACTGACATCATAACATAAGTCGGATTTTTGCGTGGCAGGCCCACGCGCATTCACGCATCCGCCGCGCTATTTGGCCGTCTTGTTGCCCGATTTCAGCCGAATCAGGATGACCTTGTTGCCGCCGGAGGTCTTGGCGTTGCGCACCTCGATGAAGTCCGGATAGGCCAGCACGAGCTGGGACAGCACCTTGTGCCCATACGTGCGCGGGTCAAACCCGGGATCAATCTGGCGCAGCGCATGGCCGACCGTCGCCAGATGTGCCCAACCATTGTCCAGCACGGCGGTATCGAACGCGGTGCGGAACAGCTTCTTCAGGCGCACCGGGCTGGCGGCCTCGGCATCCGTGCGCGCGGCGCTGGACGCGTCCGGTTCGGGCGTAATCTCAGGCAGGCTGACATCCGGCATGGCCTGCAGATTCTCGGTGTAGACGAAGACATTGCACGCATTAACAAACGAGCGCGGCGTCAGGTTTCTGCCAATGCCCAGCACAAACAGGTCTTTTTCACGGATGCGCGTGGCCAGTCGGGTGTAGTCGCTGTCACTGGAGGCGATGCAGAAGCCATCCACACCAGACGTATACAGAATATCCATGGCGTCGATAATCAGGGCGCTGTCGGTGGAATTCTTGCCCACGGTATAGCGAAACTGCTGCATCGGCTGGAGGGCATAATTGTGCAGCGCCTCTTTCCAGCTTTTCATGTTCGGTTCGGTCCAGTCGCCGTATACACGACGAATGATCACCGTGCCGTACTTGCTGACCTCGGCCAGCATTTGCGGCAGCAGCGAGGCCTGGGCATTGTCGCCGTCAATCAGCAGTGCAAACCGTTTATTGGCATTCATCATATCGGACCCTGAAGTTAGAGAAGTGCATAGTAATCATAACATCAAAGCGGGACGGGCAAACCGGGGATAACAAAAACGCCGTCTCGTGTGAGACGGCGTCTGCTGCTGAGGGACCTGGATTCGAACCAAGATTAATGGATTCAGAGTCCACTGTTCTACCGTTGAACTATCCCTCAATATGGCCAGAATTCTAGCATGGGCCCAAAACACAATCAAGGCTGAAACCCCGGCTAGGCCAGGTTTTCCTGCGCCCACGATGTTGCGCGATTCAGGCGGGCCAGCAGCGCCTCCCGGCCAATCGCATGGATAATTTCATACAGGTCGGGTGTGTTGGTTTTGCCACTCAGCGCCACGCGCACCACCATCATCACATCGCCAAAATGCCCCTTGAACGAGGCCGGATCCTTCTTGAACGTTTTCATATCACGCGCGAAGCCATTGGTCTCTGCATAAGCGCGCATCCCGGCGATGAAATCGTCTTTCGTCTGGGCCATATCGAAGCCGGTCATGTGCTCCAGAATGGCGACCACATCCGCCCGGGCAATCGTCGCCGGGAACGGATAGCCCCCGCCCGTGATGGCGGCATCATACAGGCTGTCAAAGAAGAAGCCGCAGGCGCGATGCACGTCGCTCCAGTTCACGATGTCTTTGCGCGGCTGATCGCCCGTGCGCTCGACATTGAAGACGCGCAGCGCAAACGCCGGATCGGCCTTCAGCAGGTCGGCCAGCGTCGGTTCATATTGTTCGGCCCACGCCAGCACGTAGTCATACACCTGTTCGGCGGTGTACGTAGCCACCACATCCTTGCTGATGTCATTCAGCTTGACCGGGTCAAACAGGCCGCTGGACACCTGCATCTTGTCCAGACGCACCTCAAATTCGGTATTCGGCGTCATCGGATTGGCTTTACGCCAGTCGTAAAAGTCAGAATTGGCCAGGTTGAGCAGATACTCGGTCACAGCCTGTACCGGATACCCCAGCTCATAGTAGTAAGCCACATTTGCTTCCGGGTCCTTGCGCTTGCTCAGCTTGCGTTTTGACGCGCCGTCCTGCTTGGCAATCGGCGCCAGATGGGCATAGGTTGGGATCGGCTGGTTCAGATACTCAAAAATCTGCACATGCAGCGGGGCAGATGGCAGCCATTCGTCACCGCGCGTCACCAGGTTCACGCGCATCAGCGTGTCGTCCACCACATGCGCAAAATGATAGGTCGGCAGGCGGTTACCAGATTTCAGCAGCACCATGTCCTGATCATTGGCCGGCAGATCGAGATCCCCCTTCACCGCGTCGGTGAAGCGCACGCGCGCCTCACTGGGATAAGGCGCACGAATGCGGATGACAGCTTTTTCGCCCGCGGCCAGCTTCGCCTTCACATCGTCCAGCGAGGCAGTGCGCCACTTGGCCCAGTTGCCGTAATAGCCGGGCTTCACGCGCTGGGCTTCCTGCAATTTGCGATTGCGGTCCAGCTCTTCCTCGGTCGCGAAGCACGGATAAGCGAGGCCGCGCTCCACCAGGTATTTGGCGAATGTCTCGTAAATCTCGCCGCGCTCGCTCTGGGTATACGGGGCATACGCACCGCGCTCCAGGTCCGGCTCCACCTGCACGAATCCCTCATCGGGCGCCAGGCCAAAGTTGATCATGTTGCGCACGATGGCTTCCACGCTGCCATCCTGCTCGCGCTTCTTGTCAGTGTCTTCAATGCGCAGGATGAACACCCCGCCAGACTGATGTGCCACGCGGCGGCTGACCATCGAGGTCATGATGCTGCCGATGTGCACGAAGCCGGTCGGGCTGGGGGCAAAACGCGTCACCTTTGCGCCGTCGGGAAGCTGGCGCGGCGGGTATTTTGCCAGCCAGTCCTCCACCGTTTTGGTGATATGCGGAAACAACAGCACGGCAAGCTCGACGTGCTCTGGATTCAACGGGCTGGACATGCAACAACACCTCTGCGAAGCGGATAGGTAAAAGACGGTTATGGCGGGCCAGTCGCGCTAAATACGCCGCCCGCGCATGATGACACTTTCGGCCAGCCCGATGCCTGCCAGCGTGGACAGCAGCGAAGTGCCGCCCGAACTGATAAAGGGCAATGTGAGGCCGGTCACCGGCATGAGACTGAGATTCATGCCGATGGAGACGAATGTCTGGAAGAAAATGAACGACGCCACGCCGTAACAAATCAGGCTGCCGAACGGGTCGGCGGCGCGGCGCGCACCGCGCAGGATGCGGAAGATCACCACGCCGATCAGCGACATGGTGGCCACGCCACCCACCAGACCGAATTCCTCGCTGATTACGCTGAAGATGAAGTCCGTGTGGCGCACGCGCAGGAAGCGTCCGGTATTCTGCGGGCCGTTGGCGTAGCCCTTGCCCAGCAGTCCGCCCGAGCCGATGCTGATGCGCGCCTGCAAAATGTTGTAGTACGCGTCGCGATCGCTTTCCGGGAAGATGAACGAGGTGATGCGGCTGCGCTGATACGGCTGCATCTGCGAGAATGCTACCGGGACGGCGATCGGCGCGGCGAGCCCGAATACCAGCAGGCCAATGCCGATATGCTTCAGGCGCAGGCCAGCCGCCCACACCATCGTGAACCACAGCACGGCCAGCACGATCGTCATGCCCAGGTCAGGCTGGATGAAGATCAGGATGGCTGGAATGCCTACATGCAGCAGCGTCTTGACGAGCGTGCTCAGATGGCCAATTCGCTCATAATTGCGCGCCAGCAGCATCCCCAACGTAATAATAATCAGCACCTTGGCGATTTCGCTGGGCTGGATGCGGATGCCCACGTTCAGCCAGCTTTGCGCGCCGCCGTCGCCTTCCACGCCAAACAGCGTGACAAGAAACAGCAGCACAATCATGAGCAGATACAGCCACATGTGGATGCCGCCCAGCAGCTTGTAATCGAGGGCGGCCAGGGCCAGCAGCACACCAAAACCCAGAAACGCAAAGCGGATCTGGTCTGGCACGCGAGCGATCAATTCCGGGTCAATGGCATCTAGTGTGGCGCTGCGGATCATCAGCACACCGAAGATGGTGAGCAGAATGCTTGCGCCCAACAGAATGAAATCAAATTGTTTCCAAATGCTGCCAGTGGGTTTCATGGATGAATTCCGTCACCGAACATCAGCAGCATTATAGCAGAACGCGAAAAGCCGGGTCTATTCTTAGCTTTCCTTTCGCGATGACCCCAATGGCGGCAGGTCATCATCCGGATCAGGCGGCTCCACCGGCTTGGTGAACGGGATGTTGGCCACGATGGCCGGAATCCGTTCGCGGTTTTGCAGCGCAAAATCCACACCGCTGTCATCCACCGATACATACTTGGAGATGACCTGCAGGATTTCGGCTTTCATGGCCTCCAGTTTTTCCGGAGGCAGGTTGATGCGATCGTGCAGCAGGATAAACTGCAACCGCTCTTTTGCGGTTGACCCGCTGGTTGTCTTGTTAGACTTTCCAAACAGCGACTCGAAGAAACCTGGCATTGCAACCCTCCCCCACACGTACTTCAGCCGCCCTGGCCGCCAAACAATCTCCCGATTCGCTTAAAGATCCCGCTGTTGTCTTCCAATGGCATGAAAGGCACGGTCTCTCCCATCAGGCGCCGGGCAATATTGCGATAGGCCTGCCCGGCCCGCGAAGCATCCAGCATGGCCAGCGGCGTGCCGCTGTTCGAAGATGGCACCACACTATCATCTTCAGGCACAATCCCAATTAGTTTAATAGCCAATATGTCCGTGACATCGGACGGGCTGAGCATTTCGCCACGCTTGATCATGTCGGCCTTGGCGCGATTCAGCACCAGATGGGCGGGTCCCTTGCCTTCGGCCTCCAGCAGCCCGATGATGCGGTCAGCGTCGCGCACCGCCGAGACTTCCGGGTTGGTCACGATCAATACTTCGTCCGCCGGGGCCACCGCATTACGGAAGCCACGCTCGATACCCGCCGGGCAGTCGATCAGGATGAAGTCAAATTCCGGGCGCAGCTGGTCGGCAATCTTGATCATATCCGCCGGGCTGACCGCCGTCTTGTCGCGCGTCTGCGCCGCAGGAATCAGATACAATTCCGGCAGAATCTTGTGCTTGATCATCGCCTGGCGCAGCTTGCAGCGCCCTTCCACCACGTCCACCAGGTCATACACGATCCGGTTTTCAAGGCCCATCACGATATCCAGATTGCGCAGGCCGATGTCCGCATCAATCAGCACGACGCGCTGATTCATGCGGGCCAGCGCCACGCCCACATTCGCGGTCGTCGTCGTCTTGCCCACACCACCCTTGCCCGATGTGATCGTGACGACCTTCGCGCCGGTTGATGATTTCTTCGGTGAACCGGATGCCCCCGCTGCCCCAGTGTTTGACGCCATAGTGTTGCTGATTTCCTTTCTTGATTACGCCTTGTCATCCCAGGTCGTCACGACAATCTGACCCTGACGGATGAGAGCAGTCTCTGGTTTCGGCTTGCGCCGTTTATCGATTGGCGACACGGTGATATATCCCGCGATGCGTAATTGGGTGGGCTGCATATCCAGCGCGCATACCACCGCCGATTCGTCGCCTTCTGCGCCGGCATGCACAATGCCGCGCAAACGCCCCCATACCACGATGTCCCCGGCGGCCACGATCTCCGCGCCCGGATTGACATCGCCATAGATTAATACATGTCCGGTGGAATGCACCGACCGCCCTGAACGCAGCGTGCGCCGAATGGCCACGCCGATAATGCCTTCTTCTTCAGACCGAAACGGCAGATTATCCAGGTCCTGGCCGTTGGTATAGTGTGCCGGCGTCTCAATCTGCGGGCTGTTCACGCGCAAATCCAGGCCAATCGCCTGGTCCAGCGTGCTCTGGCTTTCGCTGGTCACGGCCTGCAGCAGCATATTACGCCGTTCAAACAATGCGCGCACAGACGTCAGTTCATCACGGCGCAGCGGGCGTGCGCCCACGTCGATGGTCACTTCCGCGCCCCTGAAAAAGTCACCCTTTTCATCGATACGCGCGGCAAGCTCGGCCGTCACAGCGATCCATTCTTCGTTTGGCGACAAAGTAATCAGCAATCCGTCTTTGACGCCCTTGATCGCCACCAGTTGTTCAGACATGAACCCTACTTAGTCAACAGCATGAGGACTTGCAACAATTGCTTAACTATACACAATGTCTGGCAAAGCGCGCTAGAAAGCTGTCACATTGCGCAGCAGCAGGGTCAGCGGCAGCAGCAGAAAAGCAGCCGGGGCCAGCCACTTCAGCACGGAGGCAGCGGGGCGATCCTTCACAGCCCGGCGGATCCAGTGGCTGAAAGCATAGACCGCGTATGTCATCCACACGATCAGCAGCATCAGCAGCGGCAGCAGCAGCACCGAGGCATCTGCGCCGAAATACAGCAGGCCGAACAGCCCAAAGGTGGCAAAGGCCAGCATCAGCACCACGCCCACCGGCGGATACCAGCGCGACAGGCGCGACAGCCCGATCAGACCCAGCAGCAGGCCAATCGGTGTGAACTGATTGTTGACCAGCGTGATCATGTCCAGCCAGCGCGACGGCTCGCGCCAGCCCTCGGCCAGCAGGAAGGGCACCGTCAGCCCCTGTGACTTGGCCATATCGACCGAAAACAGCCACCAATCGGCATCCACATACAGCAGGATCAGGCCGCGGGCACCCCACATGACGGCAGCCAGCAGCACCAGCCAGTAGGGCAGTGGCATGCGCTTGCCCGACAAAAACAGCGCCAGCAGCAGCGCCGGCGCAAACATCACAAACAGCGGGTCATTCAGCACGCCAAAGGCCAGCAGCAGCAGCGTGCCATAGGTGTGCTGATGCCCCAGCTGGCCGGTTGGCGGCGAGTCGGGGCGCGGGTTGGCAGCAAACAGGCCATCGATCAGCAGATACAGCATCCACGCGCTTAACAGCGTCGTCATGCGCAGGCTGCGCGGCGTCCCCACCGCAATCAGGAACAGCCCGCCAAACACGATCACCCCGACGGCCAGCGCGGCAAATCGCTGTTTGCTCAGCGTGACCACCAGCACCCCGCCCACCAGCGACGCGGCCAGCGCAGCGATCACTTCCAGCGGCTGAAGCATCTCCGCGCCGCCGGTCTGCGCCCAGAAGGCCGGACAAAAAGCCAGCGCCAGCGCCCCGACTACAGACAGCACGGCGCCCATGTGCCGCAGCGCCAGCGCCATGCCAACCACGATCAATGCCAGGCCGCTGGCCCGAATAAGCGGCGTTTCGCCCAACACCAGAAAGGTAATCCACGAGACGGCGCCAGCCGCAATCGACGGCACCCAGTACTGAACACGCGCACGCGCGCTCTGCTGCGGCGAATAAATGGCCATTTGCGCGTTGGACTATCCCCCGGTAACAGGCACAGGTGCCACATCGTCCACAGGCGCAGCAGGCGCCAGTGTGGCGGGTGTGGTTGAAGATGACGGCGGCACACTCAGCTCCTGCGGAGCCCCCGCCGCTGCTGCGCGTTCGTTCTGCAGGCGGAAATACGCCTCCATCGTCTGCACGACCACGGGCAGCGCGACCGCCGAACCTTCGCCACCATTATATACGAAGGCCTGCACCAGAATCTCCGGATTGTCGCCATATGGCGCATAGGCCGTGAACCAGGCATGGGCCGGCCAGTTGCCCGGTCGACACAGGCCCAGCGGCCGCGCGATTTCGTCGCAGTATTCGGCTGTGCCGGTCTTGCCCGCCACGGGGACATAACTCAGATTGGCGGCCTGGCCAGTGCCCAGCGTCACCGTCAGGCGCATGCCCTCCTGTGCGGCAAAGATATTCTCAGTCTCCACAAACGGCGGACGATAGGTTTCGTCGAAGCGAATCTCGTTGCAGAAGTTATCGGTGAAGTTGTACTGGAAGGGCACGTGCACGGTATACGACACCATTTCGGGCACGCCAAACGCATCCGGGTTGATGTTCACCTGATTGGTATACGTTTCAGGATTGCAGCGGGCCGGGTTATACCACTCACTGGTACGCTCGCAGGTGCAGGCCAGACTGCTGGACCCATTCATGATCATGTCTTCCAGCATCAGCAGGCGGACAGGCGCGCCAGCGCGAATTTCATCCAGGTTGATGGTGCGCAGCACCTGCGGCTCAAACGGACGTACGACATTACCATCGGCGTCGGTCAGCTCACGGATAATGGTCGGCTGATATAACGTGCCGCCGTTAGCTACCGCGGCGATTGAATTAATGAGCTGAATCGGCGTCACGTTGACATAGCCCTGGCCGAAGGCCGCATTGTAGGTATCGCCGGTAGACCAGTTCTCCCCCAACAGACGGCGCTTCCAGTCGGCATCCGGCATACGGCCGGCGTTCTCAAAGGGCAGCTCTACGCCTTGCAGCGAGCCGATACCGAACATGGTGGAATAGCGGAACAGGCCATTGATGCCCAGGCCATTGCGGGCCAGCACCTGTGACGATACTTCCGGGTTGCCTCCGCCCACCTGATAGAAATACACGTCGCAGCTCTGCGCGAGTGCGCCGCGCATATCCAGGTTGCCATGGCCCTGGTCCAGCCAGCACACAAAACGCTGGCCACGGGTGGTGTCATTCGGCGCATACTGATTGGGCAGAATCAGGTCACCCGGATCATTCAGTAACGAATACTGATCGATGACATTTTCCTGCAGCACGCCCACAGCCGTCAGCACTTTCCAGATCGAGCCGGGCGGATACAAAGACTGCGTGGCATGATTTACCAGCGGCGTGAGTGGGTCTGCCGCCACGTCCAGGTAATAGTCCACATCGATACTGCGCGCGAAACGCGAGTTGTCGTAGCTGGGATAGCTGACCATCGCCAGGATTTCACCCGTCCTCGGGTCCATCGCCACCACCACACCAGTCTCGCTGACGATGCGGCCATTTTCGGCATTCAGCTGGTCAATGCGATTAGCCAGGGCTTCTTCGGCGGCCTGCTGAAGCTGGCTGTCGATGGTGAGCTGCACGTTGATGCCCGGCTGCGGATTCACGCGCTCGATTTCCTGCAGCACCCGGCCGGCCACGTCCACCTCGCTGACGACGCGCCCGCGCTGGCCAGACAGCAGCGGCTCCAGGTACAGCTCCATGCCGGCATAACCGATGCGGTCGTAGGCGGGGTTATAGCCCAGTTCCAGCAGTTCAAGCTGCTGTTCCGGCGGAATCGGCCCCATGTAGCCGACGATCGCGCTGGTGAGCGCGCCGGTGGGATACTGGCGCACCGAGGCGACCTGCACATCCACGCCGGGCAGCGTGATGCGTTCTTCCATAATCTGCATGGCGGCGGCCTGCGGCACGTCCTGCGCGATAATGACCGCGCGATACGGGGCCAGACCGCGCCCCTCCTCCACCAGCTCCTCGATGCTGCGCACGCGCTGGCCGCTGGCATCCGCGACCGTGCGCGTGGGCGGCACTTCCGTGAGCGCCGACAGGCGATTGTAAATACTCAGCGTTTCTTCCTGCGTGTCAGGAAGCTGGGCGGGCACGATCGTCACATTGAAGGCCGGCACATTGATAGCAATCGGCAGGTTATAGCGGTCAAACATCACCCCGCGCGGGGCGGCCAGTGGCAGCTGGCTCAGACGGTTTTCATTGGCCGCCGCCTGATACAGGTCATATTCAGTCACCTGAAGCTGCACCATGCGCAGGCCAAAACCGATGAAGATGACCAAAACGAGTGCCTGAAAGGTTGTCAGGCGCCACCCCTGAAATGGATACCAACGCTGCATGAGATTTTTCCTCTCCGCAACTCACTTTAACCCGGCACATCGGGGTCGATGATGCCTAGGCGGCCAGCGCAGGCGGCGGACAGAAGCGCCGCATCAACAGATACACTGGCCCGATCAGGACGAGATTGTAAGCGGCAGATGGCAGCACCTGATACGTGATCAGGTCGAAAATGCGCACATTGAAACCGCTCAGGATAGTGAACGCGACCCCGATGATGGACAGCAGCAGAGACCCTGCCACGCCGAGGACGATCACGGTCAGGAAGCCGACATTAAACAATTGGGCACGTAAACGGTCGATGGTGATGACGAGCAGCAGCAGGCCGAAGGTCGTGCTGCCGGTGGGCACGCTGGTGACCAGGTCGTGAACGATGCCGCCGAGAAACGCCCACGCCGCACCTTCCTCGATGGTGGCACGTGCTGCATATGCCAGCACCAGCAGGAACACCAGGTTCGGCTCGCCGCCCAGCACACGCGGAAGCTGTGGCACGATAGACACTTGCAGCATCGCGGCAAGCAGCAGCAGCGGCACACCCAGATAATTACCCAACGGCTAGTTCCCCACCTGGCCGAAGGCAGTGACATCGACGGGCTGGAAGTTGGTCACGATCAGCACGATTTCCAGCACCGGGAAATCGACCAGGCTGCGCACCTGCGCCACCTGATACAGGTCGAGGCCCTCGCGGCTGCTGGTCACCTGCCCGATCAGGATATCCGGCGGCAGATTTCCGCCCAGGCCGGAGGTATAGACGAGGTCACCGGGTTCGATGCGCGCCCCCAGCGGGATGAACGTCATCTCCAGGTTGCCGGATACCTGCCCCATGACCGTGCCTTCGGCGCGGGTGGTCAGCAGGCGGGCGCTGATCGCGCTGGACGGGTCTGTCACCAGCTGCACGCGCGAGGCATTGGACTGCACTTCGATGACGCGCCCCACCAGGCCCTGCGCCGTCACAACCGGCATCTCTACCTGGATGCCGTCACGGGTGCCGCGATTGACGATGATGGTGCGCAGGGGGGCCTGTTCCGCGGCGATGACATCGGCAGCCAGAAATTCCTGCCCCCGTGCCGTGCTGGTATAGTCGACCAGCCCGGCCAGCCGCTGGTAATCGCTGGACAGCTCGCGCAGTTCGGTCACTTCGCTTTGCAGGCGCACGAGAGCCTCTTCAAGCTGGGCATTACGCTCCTGCAGCGAGCTGACTTCGGCCAGGTCGGCCACCTGACCGCTCAGGCGCAGGGCAGCCGTGGTCAGCACGCCTGTGACCGCGTTCAGCGGCACAGCCAGCACGCCTTCAATGGGCGCGAGCAGCCCGCTCTGGCTGCCAGCGATCAGGCTCAGGGAAATGATAATCAGTGTGGTGAAGTAGACGGCTTTATTGGCACGTGTGCCACGCCGAGACAGCTGAGTCATGCGGTCCTCCGGCGCTTATTATAGCAAATCGGCCCCCAGGGGGTTGAGGGCGATTTCCCAACGCTCTGGCGACTCAGTGATGTGTACTTCCGCGTTCCAGGCCCACCAGCAGGCGGCGCAGGTTGTTGTAGTCTTCCAGCACACGGCCAGCACCGCGCGCCACGCAGGTCATGGCGTCGTCGGCCACCCACGAGCGGATGTGCACCTCTTCCTGAATGCGCTCATCCAGCCCGCGCAGCTGGCCACCGCCGCCCGCCAGGCAGATACCGCTTTCCATCAGGTCGCCCACCAGCTCCGGCGGCGTGCTGTCCAGCGCATCTTTCACGGTATCAATAATGATGCTCACCGAGCCGCTGATGGCCTCGCGGATTTCAATCGAGCTGACCTCGACCATCGACGGCAGGCCGGTCACCAGGTTGCGCCCCTTCACCTGCATCACGCGTTCCTGCGGCAGCGGGAAGGCAGAGCCAATCTCGATCTTGATGCGTTCAGCCGTAGGCTCACCGATCAGCAGATTATGCTTGCTGCGCATGTACTGCACGATGTCTTCGTCCAGCTCATCGCCAGCCACGCGGATCGACCGGCTGATGACGATGCCACCCAGCGAGAAAATCGCCACTTCGGTGGTGCCGCCGCCGATATCGATGATCATGCTGCCGCGCGTTTCCTGCACCGGCAGACCGGCGCCAATCGCCGCGGCAACCGGCTCTTCGATCAGATAGACTTCACGCGCACCGGCGCTGAGCGCGGCGTCATAGACAGCGCGCTTCTCCACTTCGGTCACACCACTGGGGATGCCCACCACCACGCGCGGGCGCGGAATCGGGACCCAGCTTTGCTCGTGCGCCTTGTGGATCAGATGCGTCAGCATCGCTTCGGTGACTTCAAATTCGCTGATTACACCGTCCCGCAGCGGGCGTACAATCAGGATGTCTTTCGGGTTTTTGCTCCACATTTCTTTGGCGCGAGCACCCACTTCAATCGGTTTGCGCGTCTTTTTTTCCAGCGCGACAAACGAAGGCTCGTTGATCACGATCCCCTTGCCGCGTACGCTGACGAGCGTGTTGGCGGTGCCGAGATCTATGCCAATGTCGAGGGAGAATAGCCCAAAGAAGTAGTCAAGTGGACTGAGCACACACAGTTCCTCAACGGACGATATCAGGGGAGCATTATAGCATGCAGCCCACCGAAAGAAAACGATGACCACCCACCTACGGGAGGACGCACCCGCCTATGGACCTTCAGGAAGCGATTCGCCGCGCCCATAAACGCCACCGGCTGTTCCCACCCGGAATGACCGTTATCGTCGCCGTTTCCGGTGGCAGTGACTCACTGGCCCTGCTGCATGCCCTGTATACACTCGTCAGCGAGAAAACGCTTGCGGCGCGCCTGGTCGCGGCCACGTTTGACCATCAATTGAGGGGCGCGGCAGGCGCGCTGGATGCCCGTTTCGTCGCTGAGGCCTCCGCCCGGATGAGCATCCCGTGTGAAACGGGCAGCGCGGATGTGGCGGCGCTGGCACAGGCACGCGGCGCGGGCATTGAAGAGGCCGCACGCTATGCCCGTTATCGCTTTCTGGCGCAGGTGGCGCGCGACCACGGCGGGCCGGAAAGCTGCATCGTGACGACCGGCCATCATGCCGATGACCAGGCCGAGACGATCCTGATGCGGCTTCTGCGCGGGGCCGGGCTGGAAGGGCTGGCCGGCATGGGGACGCGCGCGCCGCTGCCTTATACCGAGCAGTTCACGCTGGTGCGGCCGATGCTGTTCGCCACGCGGGCGATGGTCGATGCCTACTGCGCGGCGCACAGTCTGACACCCCGTGTCGACGCCAGCAACGACGATATGACGCTCACACGCAATGCCATCCGCCTGCGCACGCTGCCCGCACTTGAAGCGGACTTTCCCGGCACGACCCGCCATCTGGTGCAGCTTGGGGAGCTGGCAGGCATTGACCGCGACTTTTTTGCGCAGGCGCTGGCCTCACAGGTGCTGGCCCATGTGAACCAGGCAAACGGGCGCGTGAGCATTGGGCGGGCGCGCTATAGAAGCCTGCACCAATCATTGCGACTGCGCTTAATTCTTCATGTTAGTCGCATGCTCACTTTACGATCAGACAAGCAAGCCGGCTTTGAACAGGTCGTGGCCGCCGACGAAATCCTGATGGCCTCTGAGACAGGGTCACGGGTGGAACTGCCCGGCGGGGTGCGCGTGGCGCTGGAGCGCGAAAACATCATCTTTACGGGAGAATCGACCCAAATATGAATTATTTGCCAACAAATTCCAAAGTGTTGTGAAAGCATTGTACAATATCCATGAATTGCACTCATTAACACATTATTGAAGTCTGGAAACACCTGCATATCAATTCAATTATCGAGGTTCTAATGAGCACGGATTCATTTGATTCTGTCGCGGTGCTCGTCGTTGATGATGAAGCCGCGATCCGTTATTCGGTCAGCAAGACCCTTCAACGCGTGGGCTACAATGTACGTGAGGCTGGCAGCGGGGATGACGCGCTGGAACTGATGGAGTCGCATACCTTTGATGTGATCCTGACGGACATCCGCATGCCGCCCGGCATCGACGGGGTCGAGCTGGTGCGCCGCATCAAGGACAATGATCCGGATACGGTCGTCATCCTGATGACCGCCTATCCCAGCCTGACCACGGCCGTGGAGGCGCTGCGTCTGGGCGCACACGATTATCTGATCAAGCCCAGCTCCAGCCAGGACATTCGCAGCAGCGTGGCCCAGGGCATTGAGCGCGCGCGCGCGCTGAAGCGTCGCCGTGCGCTGCTGGACGCTATCCGCAGCAATGTGCATGAGCTCAGCCGCGCGTCTGAAGAAATGGTATTTGCGCCGGCAGCGGCATCAGTCGGCTCCAGCGCGTTTGGCGGGCTGGTACACGAAGAATTCGCCGAAGTCCGCACCGCGATCAACCCGGATTTGCCCATGACCGACACGCCGCTGGGCACGGTCATGCAGCTGGGCCCACTGACGATTTACCCCGGCCGCTACCAGATTGCCGTGGACGATCATCCGGTCGATCTGACGCCTACCGAGTTTGACCTGCTGCTTTATCTGGCGGCGCACCGTGGGCGCGTGGTATCCTGCCATGAACTGGTGCGCGAAGTGCGCGGCTACGGCGTCGATGAAGCCGAAGCGCGGGAGGTCATCCGGCCGCATGTGAGCAATCTGCGCCGCAAGCTGAAGCAGATGGGCCTGGATGAAGACCTGATCGTGAATGTGCGCGGCATCGGCTACCGGTTAAACGAACAGCCCGATTAACGGTACAACCACACCTGATGGCGTATTCACCCACAACCAAACAACATCGTCACGGGGCGCGCAGCATGGCGCCCCTGTTTTGCATTCTGGCCCTGCTGCTGGCGCTGGCTACGCGCCCCGTGGATGCCCAGAATGTCTTCAGACAATCCACCGAAGAACGTGTGGACGCGCTGCTGGCGGACATGACGCTGGAGCAGCGCGTCGGCCAGCTCTTCATGGTCACGCTGCACGGTGAGGTCATGACGCAGGACGGAGCCGCCTTCCTGCGCGCGTATCAGCCGGGCGCGGTCAGCCTGTTCACCGATAACGTGACCTCACCTGAAGGCGTGACGATGCTGACCAATAATTTCCAGTCGACCATGCTGGATGCGGGCGCCGCGCCCCTGCTGATCGCCGTCGACCAGGAAGGCGGGCTGGTGGCGCGCATGACCGCGCAGGCCGGCTTCACGCAGTTCCCGGCCCCGGTTCTCATGGGCGCGGCTGGCGCCTCCATGTCGCAGCAGATGGGCATCGCGGTGGCGGAAGAACTGGCCGCGGTGGGCATCAACATGAACCTGGCGCCGGTGGCCGACCTGGAGACCAATCGCGACAACCCGATCATTTTCCGGCGCGCGTTTGGCAGCGACCCGACGCTGGCCGGTGAGGCGCTGGCCGGATACACCCGCGGCATGCAGCTCATGAATGTGCTGGCCACCGCCAAGCATTTCCCCGGCCACGGCGAGACCAGCGTGGACAGCCATGCCGAGCTGCCGCGCATCGATCTGGACCGCGAACGCGTGCTGTCGACCGAGCTGGTGCCCTTTGAACACGCGATTGCGGCGGGCACGGCAGCGGTGATGGTTGGGCACCTGTGGTATCCCGCGCTCGATCCGGTGCAGCGCCCGGCGTCGCTGTCGCCACTGGTGGTGCGCGACCTGCTGCGCGGGCAGATGGGCTATGACGGCATCATCGTCACCGACGCGATGGACATGAATGCCGTCGATATGAACGTCAATTTTTACGAGGCGGTCGTGCAGGCGCTGGAAGCAGGCGTGGACATGCTGGCGCTGGGCCCCAGCACCGGCACGGATGTCTCGGCCAATGCGATCAATGCCGTGCTGGAGGCCGTCCGGTCGGGCCGGCTGAGCGCCGATGACATCAGCGCCAGCGCCCGGCGCATTCTGCTGGCGAAAGCGCGCTTCGGCGTGCTGGACTGGCAGCCACTGTCGGTCGAGGGAGCGACTCAGCGTGTGCGGGCGGCCGAACACGAGGCCCTGATCACGACGCTGTTCCAGGCGGGCGTCACGGTGGCCTATGACCGTGCGAACCTGGTGCCGCTGGACACCTCCGACGGGCGGCGCGTGGCGATCATCTTCCTGGCCACGCGTTACCAGATCCGCGACGCCTGTCTGCCTTACACCGATCCGCTGCTCACACAGTGGGTGGGCATAAGCGATAACCCGTCACCCGACGAAATAAGCTGGGCCGTGGCGGCGGCGCGCAATGCAGATACGGCCATCGTGTTCACGCAGGATGCCATCCGTAACCGCGAACAGGCCGACCTGGTGAATGCCCTGCCCCAGGAAAAGACGATCGCTGTCGCCATTTTCTCGCCTTATGACTGGCAGCGGTATCCGAACGTGGCCGCCTATCTGACCACCTACAGCCCGGCACGACCCGCCGTGCCCGCCGCCTGCGACATCCTGTTTGGCGCACGGCCAGCCACGGGGCGACTGGCCATCACGCTGGACCCATCCCTGCCTGCCGGCAGCTACGATTCGGGAGAATTACCGAATTAGCAGATTCTTTACAGGCGCAACTGCGCAAACCGTGATTTAATCAGTCTCAAAAGAGTCACCGTTTGTTCTTGAACCTTTGAAGGGGACATCATGAAGCGCAGACGCTTGTTTATGCTGGTCCTGCTGGCCGTGCTGATCGCATCAGTCAGCCTGCCCACAGCCGGGGCCTTTGCCCAATACACCTTCACCTGCTCTGACGGCACCGAGTTCACCAATACGGTCGTTCTGAGCACCAACATCCGCCCTGGCTCGTACACCGTGACGGCGATGGGCATCAACGGCTTCGACCCAGTGCTGGCCGTATGGGCGCCCGATTCGCAGGAAGCCATCTGCAACGATGACGACGCGACCGCAGCGACTTATTTCGCCACACTGCCCACGACCGGCGAAGTGGCGCCGAACAACTTCAATTCGCGCATCACCTTCAGCAACAACACGAGCAGCTTCATGAACGTCGAGTTCTATGTCGGCGGGCTGGGCGGCTCGACCGGCGAATTCCTGCTCGTGTTTGAAGGCATGCAGTACACCACCGCAGACGGCGCGGGCGACCCGTTCGCTATCGGCGTGGATGCCCCGGTCATCCTGAGCGGGATTCCGGTGGCCGTGTACGCTATCGCCAATACCTCCACGCTGGACCCGAAGATCACGCTGACGGATGCCGACAACAATCCGATTGTTACCGATGGCGGCGAGGAAGTCTCGTGCGATGACGCGGGCAATGATGCGTTCTGCTTCGGTCTGGCCGAGGTTCCTGAAGGCTCGCTGGAAGGCGCAGTCATCGGCCGTGGCAGCAACGGCATCCCTGGCGGACAGTACGACGCCGCGCTCATCCTGGATACCACCGCTTTCGACCCGACCGTGCCCCAGGACCAGGCGTTCCTGAACTACACCGTGGGCAGTTATAACAACGCCAGCACTGGCCCGTACACGATGATCTTCCACATTGGCATCGGTGATGTCAGCGCTGCCACCAGCCAGACGAACACGAATAACAGCACCAATACCACCAACAGTAGCAACAGTAGCAACACGACCAGCAGCAGCAATAGCACGAGCAGCAACACCACCTCGTCCAGTTCAAACACAACTTCAAGCGGCAGCTTCGACGCGGTGCTGGCCTATGGCGATTCGCTCCAGGGCACCATCGGCGCAGACACCGGCGCGCTGTTTGGCTTCCAGGGCACCACTGGGGATGTCATCACGATCAACGCGGCGTCTTCACAATTTGACGGCCTGCTGCTGGTCTATGGGCCAGACGGCACCGAAGTGGCGCGCGACGACGACAGCGGTGAAGGCACCAATCCGCGCATCTCAAATTTCCGCGTGCCGTCATCGGGCACATATGCGATTGTCCTGACCGCCTTCAATAACAACACACCGGTGGGCAGCAACTTCACCATCAGCCTGGAGAATCGCGGCGGCGGTGGCACCACCGCAAGCACGACGACGACCACCACGACAACCACCAACCAGGGTAACACCAACTCCAACGGGAACACCGCCGCACCCGTGCCCACCACTGCACCTGCCAATACCAGCATCAACACTACCACGACGACCACCAGCGGCGGCAGCAATGTGCTGAACTTCGGTGACGCAGTTATCGGCAGCATCGACACGACCGCCGGGGTGACGCTCTACACCTTCAACGCGGCCGCCGGAAACACGGTCACGGTCGCGCTGACGGCCACCAGCAATTACACGCCTGTCGTCGCCATCCTGAACGCGAGCCAGCAGCCGCTGGTCACGCAGCGCGGCACGGCCGGGGTGCCCACCGTCACCATCGCCAACTTTGCCATCCCCGCCGCCGGCACCTACACCATCGCGGTGGCGAACCTGTCTGCGCCCGGCCAGGGTGGAAACTTTAGCCTGGTACTCATCGGCAGTTAGGCAAGTTCACGATACACTATGCGCGGATAAGGTCAGCACCTGGCCTTATCCGCGTTTTCGTTTAGCCGTATGAGGTTATCTGCCATGGCTTCCATCAACTGGGTAAAGTATCGCGTGGGCGAACACACGCAGGAAATCTATAATCTGGACCAGGCGCATTACTTCCGCCTCACCTCCAAAGGCAGCGAATCGGGCATCAGCTTTGAGATTCAGCAGGACAAGTTCCAGATCATCAAAAGCATTGATCCGGCGGCCTATGATGCAGCACTGAACTACATTCGCAGTGTCACCGGCATGGATGTATAAACCCGCAGCACCGCCTGACTCCCGACCGCACAGCATTTAACGGAACTGCTCGCATGGATATCCTGCTGGCCCACGGTTACTTCCTGCACGAGGACGAACACGAACGCAAGGTCATGAAGCCCTATCCTCCGCTGGGCATCCTGTACCTGTCGTCATACCTCAAAAAAGCCGGCTTCGACGTCGGTATTTTCGACAGCACCTTTTCAGACCTGCCCGCGTTCGAAAGCCTGCTGGCAGAACAGCGACCTTCAGTCGTCGGAATCTACGTCAACCTGATGACCAAGTTCAATGTGCTGAAGATGATGGCACTATGCAAACAGGCCGGCGCCAAGGTGGTGCTGGGCGGGCCGGAACCGCCCTATTATGCGGCCGATTACCTGGCGCGCGGCGCGGATGTCATCGTACGGGGCGAGGGCGAGACGGCACTGGAAGCCCTGCTGCCGCATCTGGCGCGCCACGGCATGAGCGGGCTGGAAGCCATCGAGGGCATCCTGTACCTGCGCGACGACGGGACGGTTCACGAGACCGCGCCGCGCCCGTTCATGGGCGACCTGAGCGCGCATCCGTGGCCGGACCGCGAGGCCATCGACCTTGAGCGCTATATGAACACCTGGAAGACCCATCACGGGCGCAGCAGCGTGTCGGTCATTCATGCGCGCGGCTGCCCGTATACCTGCACCTGGTGCAGCCACTCAGTGTATGGCAACACCCACCGCCGGCGCACGCCCGAAGATGCCGCCAACGAGTTGCTGTGGATCAAAGAACGCTACAACCCCGACCTGATCTGGTATGCCGATGACGTGTTCGCCATCAACCGGCGCTGGCTGTTTGACTATCACGCGGCGCTGAAAACACGCGGCGTGCGCATCCCGTTCGAGTGCATTTCACGCGCCGACAGGCTGAACGACGAGGTCGTGTCGACATTGGCCGAGATGGGCTGTTTCCGCCTGTGGAATGGCAGCGAAAGCGGCAGCCAGCGCATCCTCGATGCCATGCAGCGCAAGGTCAATGCCGCCGACGTGCGCGACAAGACGCATCTGCTGCAAAAATACGGCATCGAAACCGGCATGTTCATCATGCTCGGTTACGAAGGCGAGACGATGGACGACCTGAACGAGACGCTGGAGCATCTCAAGAAGGCCAATCCGGATATCTTCCTGACGACGGTCGCCTATCCGATCAAGGGCACGCCGTATTATTCGCAGGTGGAAAGCCGCGTGATGAGTGACCTGCCCTGGGAAGCGCGCAGTGACCGCACTCTGGTCGTGGCCGGCAGCCGCAGCAAACGCTTCTATCGTTTTGCCACACGCTGGATGGTGAGCGAGGTCGCGCTGCACCGTGAGACCACCCGCGGCACGGCCAGCCTGAAACGCCGCGTGAAGCTGGCGCTGAACGCGAAAATCGGCCGTGTAGGCATGATGCTCACGCAGGGCGAGCGCATTCAGCCCAACGGAATCTATCGTGTCATCCAGCCCGCCGCACAGTGAGGCGGCGCCATTTGACGCGCTGGCGCCCAGCTATGATGCCGACTTCACCCGCTCGCCCATAGCGCGGGCATTACGGGACCGCATCCAGCAGCGCCTGCTGGCACTGGCTCCGGCGGGTGCTGCTGTCCTCGAACTGGGCTGTGGCACTGGCGAGGATGCCCACTTTCTGGCGACGCACCAGCGCGTCGTCACCGCCACCGATGTCAGTCCGGCCATGCGCGAGATTGCCTCGGCGCGGCTGGCTGGTTTCGCGGGGGCGCGGGTGCTGCCCCTCGACCTGAACGCGCTCGGCAATACGCCGCTCAGCGGGAATTATCAGCTCGCATTCTCCAATTTTGGCGTCTTCAACTGCGTCCACGATCTACCATTGACGGCGCGCTGGCTCGCTGGGCAGGTCAATGCCGGCGGCACGGTCGCGCTGTGCATCATGGCGCCGCGCTGCCTGTGGGAGATGGCGTGGCATGGCGCGCACGGCAACCTGGGCACCGCCTTTCGCCGCTGGCGCACAAGCATCGTCTTTCACACCGACACCGGCGACATCGCCATCCGCTATCCCTCGGTCGCCCGCGTGACGCGCGCGTTTGCCCCGTATTTCCGGCGGGCACGCGTGCTGCCGGTCGGCTTCTTCCTGCCCCCCAGCGACATGTATCCCGTGCTGGAGCGCCGCCCACGCCTGCTGTCCCGGCTGATGCGCCTCGATAACGCGACCCGCGACTGGCCCGCGCTGGCCAACTTTTCTGACCATTACTGGATCGAACTAACGCGCACGGACACCCCTGCATGAGCGCGGCGGCCAGGCTGAAACGCGGAGCCGTCATCCTGCTGGCCAGCAATATCGGCGGGGCCTTCCTGTCTTTTCTGCTGGCCGCGCTGATCGCGCGCAGCCTGGGCGAGACCAGCTTCGGCATCTATGCGGCCGTCAGCGCCTGGATTTACCCGCTGGCTATCCTGGCCGATATGGGCATCTCCACGCTGATGACGCGTGACCTGGGCGAGTCGCCCGCGCTGGCCAATCAGATGGCCTTCACCGCGCTGCTCTGGCGCGTCGTCATCGGCGGCGGCATCCTGCTGGGCATTCTGGGTTTCGCCCCGCTGCTCAGCGATGAACCGCTGGTCATCATGGGGCTGCGGCTGTCCGCGCCGATGGTGGTCATCCTGCCGATGTTCAGCACCCTTTCGGCCATATTCAAGGCCGTCGACGCGATTGGCTGGGTGCTCGCGCTGAATATCGGCATGCTGGCGATCCAGCTTGCCCTGACGGCGGCAGCTATTGCGGGCGGCGGGACGATCATGGATGTGACTGTGCTGAACGTGCTGACCTCGCTGGGACAATTACTGGCCGCTGTGCTGATCGAGAAGCGCTATATCGGCCGTGCACCGCTAGCCCGCTGGCCGTCGGCACACGACATGCAGGCGATGCTGCGTTCATCGTTTCCCTTTGCGGCCAGCGCGGCGCTCTCGGCGCTGCAGATGCGCGCCGCGGTCATCGCGCTCGAAAGCCTGTCCTCGCTGGCGGCGGTCGGGCTGTTCGCGGCCATGACGCGCTTCACCGATGCGGCACGACTGGCCCCGAACGCCCTGTTCGGCGCGATGATGCCCGTGCTGGCTTCGATCAGCCGAGAGCGCGACGCCCGCGAACGCACCTTCAACCGCATCCTGGCAGGACTATTGGCCTTTGGCGCGGCCTGCATCCTCGGCAGTCTGGCGCTGGGCGAGTGGGCGATCAGCTTCGTGTATGGCGGGACCTTCGCTGACGGCTTTCCGGTCCTGTTCGTGCTTGTGCTGGCGCTGGCCATCGGGACGCTGCGCGGCGCGTATACGCTGTATGCGTTTGCGGTGCGGCGCGAACGCATGGTCAATGGCGTCAACCTGCTCAGCCTCACGATGCAAATTGTACTTGGCCTGCTGCTGATTCCTGGCCTGGGCGCACTCGGAGCCGCGTGGTCCGTGCTGGCTGCTGAGTCTATCGCGCTGGCCAGCCTGGCCTGGTCAAGAAGGCACAGCGCATGAGCCGTCGCCTGCATATCGCCTATGTGTTACCCGGCTACAGCGCGCACGAGGCCGACCGCGCCATTCCCGCGCAGGATGACCTGGTGCGGGCGCTGTCAGCGCATGTCGACCTGCACGTGATTGCGCTGCGCTATCCGGGCACAACGACTCCCTATCGCTGGCATAATGTGCCAGTCACACCGCTGGGTGCGGGACAGGTGCGCGGCATCAGGCGCTTCACGCTGTGGCTGCGCGCATTGCAAACGCTCAGGCATCTGCATCACGATAGTCCGTTTGACCTGATTCACGCCACCTGGGCCGATGAGACCGGTGCGCTGGCTTCGTGGGCGGGGCGCTGGCTGGGGATTCCGTCGCTGGTCTCTGTGGTCGGCGGGGAGCTGGTCGCGCTGGACGACATCGATTACGGCAATGCGCGCTCGCCGCTGGGCCGCTGGACTGCACGACAGGCACTTTCGGCGACGCATCTGGTGGTTATGAGCGCGTATCTGCGCCGACAGATGCCCGCCGTGCCAGATGAACGTGTCTTGGTCCTCCCGCTGGGCATTCCGATAGACGATGGCGACGAACGACCGAAAAGCCGCACCCCTTACAGGCTGGTCCATGTCGGTTCGCTGGTGCCGGTGAAGGCGCAGCAGACGCTGCTGGAGGCACTTCGCCTGCTGCCGGTGGGCTACACGCTTGATATGCTGGGGACGGGTCCGCTGCTGCAACGGTTACAGTATATTGCACAGCGGCTGGGCGTGGATGATCGGGTGACATTCCACGGCAAGGTCAGCCGCGAGCAGGTATTTGCACATTTCGACAGCGCCGCGCTGCACGTCTATGCCTCGTTGCACGAGGGCATGCCGGTCGCGCTGCTGGAAGCGGCGTCACGCGGTCTGCGCAGCGCCGGGACAGCCGTCGGCATCCTGCCCGATGATCCCATGCTGGGGCTGAGTGTCCCTGCGGGAAGTGCACTCGCACTGGCCGATGCGATCGCAACGCTGCACGATGCGCCTCACGACGAAGCCGCGCTTGTACAGCATGTGCGGTCAAACTATTCTCTGGACGCATCGACGGCCCGGCTGCTGGCGTTGTATGCCGACCTGACCGCGAAATAACGTATACTTATAAGCGTTGGATGTCTGGAGAATCATGATGGTCACGCCCATCACGGAGCCGATGACTATTGACGACTTCGAAGCGTTCGTGTCGCGCCCCGAAAACCAGGATAGGTTCTTTGAACTTGTGAACGGGAATGTGGTGTCCCGGGAGAATACCGAAGAAATGAGCGTGATTGCCTGCACAATCGGCACCGCGTTGAGCAGTTTTGCTTCGCCGGAGAAACTTGGGCGCACCGTGCTGTATGTCTGGTATCGGTCTGTCAATGACCTGCACAACGTTCGCCAACCCGACGTAGCCTTTACCCGTGCCGAACGCCTGCAACCCATAGTCACCCGTGGCGCGGCCACCCAACTGCCCGACATCGCTGTCGAGGTGCAGTCGCCGGATGACAGCCTGCCGCGCATGCGCGAAAAAGCAGCATGGCTGATTGCACACGGGGTACAGCTCGTGTGGATCGCCCTACCGCGTAAACGTCTGGTCGAGGTCTATCGTGCGGATGGCAGCGCCGATATCCTGACAGCCGAAGACACGCTGGACGCTGGCGACACCCTGCCCGGCTTCAGCGTGAATGTGGCCTCGCTGTTCGAGGAATAAAACATAAAACCGGGGCGCATCATGTTGGTGCGCCCCGCTTCATTTGCTGCATGGAGCTGAAGGCTATCCCTTCGCGCTGAAATTACGGATGTGCCCCTGCAAGATCGTGGTATCCACTTCGGGATACTTGTCCAGCTGCGCCTTGAACAGGTTCATATACTTCACCAGGTCGGGCGCGGTATACGCTTCAAAGCGCAGCGTCACGGCGGGCTGGGTATTGCTGGCGCGCACCACCCCCCAGCCGTTTTCAAACTGCGCCCTCGCGCCGTCCAGCGTGAACACCTCGTAGGTCTCGTCCAGCGCCTTCGTGATGTCCTCGATAATCTGGAATTTCAGGTGGTCCGGCGCGGGCAGGATAATCTCCGGCGTCGCCTCTAACTGCGGCAGCTCGGCAAAAATCTCGCTCACCGTCTTGTCGGTCTGCGAGAACACCTGCAAGGCGCGCAGCGCTACCAGCGGCGCGTCGTCAAAGCCATAGTAATTCTCACCCGTGAACAGATGCCCGCTCACCTCGCCGCCCAGTGGGCTACCCAGCTCGGCAATTTTCTGCTTCATCAGGCTGTGCCCGGTCTTCCACATGACGGGCACGCCGCCATGCTGGCGGATGATGTCCGGCAGGGCCTGCGAACATTTCACGTCATATACAATCGTCGCGCCGGGGATGCGCGTCAGCACATCACGCGCCAGAATCGCCAGCAGGCGGTCGGCCGCGATATGGTGCCCGTGCTCATCGATGAAGCCGCAGCGGTCACTGTCGCCGTCAAACGCCAGGCCGATGTCCGCGCCCGTCTCGATGACTTTGGCCTCCAGGTCTTTGGTCATCTCCGGGTCTTCCGGGTTCGGCAGGTGATTGGGATAGGTGCCGTCGCTCTCGGTATACAGCTCAACGACCTCACAGCCCAGGTTGCGCAGCACCTGCGGGAAGATGCCGCCGATCAGGCCATTGCCGGCATCCAGCACGACCTTCATCGGCTTGGCCAGCGTCACCATGCCCTGGATACGCGCCATGTGCCGGTTGACCAGGTCGAAATCCTGCGACAGCACGCCCTGCCCCACGGTAAATGCATCCGTCTGGATGAGCTTCAGCACGTCCTGAATCTGCTGGTCAAACAGCGCCAGTGAGCCATAGCTCATCTTGATGCCGTTGTATTTTGTGGTCAGGTGGCTGCCGGTGATCTGTACGCCGGCGCCCTTGCTGCCATAGCTGGCTGCGGCGTAATACACCGTCGGCGTGATGGACTCGCCAATATCGGTCACGGCCATGCCGGTGGAGAGCAGGCCTTCGATCATGGCGGCATGCAGCGCGGGCGACGTCAGGCGGTTGTCGCGGCCCACAAACACGCGTTCGGTGCCAAACGCTGTGGGCAAATAAGTCCCCAGTCCCTTGCCCACGAGGAGTGCCAGTGTCGGGGTGAGCTGGGCGTCATCGCCCACGGCCGTGCCGCGGATATCGTATTTACGGAAAATCGTCGCATTGACTTCGGTCATTGTTTCCTCGTTTCTGGTCGGTCCAATGCCTGACAGCATGGGGCGATTGTGTTGGCATCACAGGCGGGTGTCAACCCTGCATCTGGCGCGCACGGGAAGGATCAGCCCGCGCCCACGCTCACTTCCTTGCCATCGATGATGGCCGAAAACGTCAGATGGGTGCCATTGGGCGAATCGATTTTGACAGCCGTGCCCGCCGGCGGATTAGCGCGCAGCAGAAAATCCGCCAGCGGCTCGCGCACATTCCGGCGGATGATGCGCCGCAGCGGGCGCGCCCCATATTCCGGCTCGTCGTTCTGCGCCAGCATCCACGTGACGGCAGCATCGGTGAAGTCCAGCTTCAGGCCGCGCTCGGCCCCCAGCTTGACCTCTTTCTTCAGCAGCAGGCGCAGAATCGCGCCCAGATCGTCGTTGGACAGCGCGTTAAACATGATGACTTCATCGAGACGATTGAGGAATTCAGGGCGGAACCAGGTGCGCACTTCCTCCATCGCTTCCTCGCGCACCTCATCGGTGATGACCGGCACGGCCAGGCTCTCGGAGCCCAGGTTGCTGGTCAGGATGATGACCGTCTCGCTGAAATTGGTCGTGTTGCCGCGCCCGTCCGTCAGGCGGCCTTCCTCGATCACCTGCAAGAGGATGTCCATGATGCGCGGATGCGCCTTCTCCACCTCGTCAAACAGCACGATGATATACGGCTGCTGCTTGACGCGTTCGGTGAGCTGGCCGCCGGCCTCGCTGTCGACGTAGCCGCTGGGGCTGCCGATCAAACGGTTCAGGCTGGACTCGTCCTTAAATTCGGACATATCGAGCGCCAGCATCGCGTCTTCGCTGCCAAACATAAATTCCGCCAGCGCGCGCGACAGCTCGGTCTTGCCGACGCCCGTCGGGCCCAGGAACAGGAACGCGCCAATCGGCCTGCGTGGGTCTTTCAGGCCCACGCGCGCGGTCTTGATGGCGCGGCTGACGGCCAGCATCGCCGCATCCTGCCCGATCAGGCGCTCTTTCAGGTACTCCACCATACTGGCATAACGGGCACGTTCATCTTCGCCCAGCTTGCTGACCGGCACGCCGGTCATCTGACTGGCGGCCAGCGTGATATCCTCGGCATCCAGCACCTTGTCTGCGGGATCCTCCGGCGGCGGGGGCGGCGTGCCGGTCCTGAAGCTGTGCGGATTCTGGCGGCTCATGGTGACCATCGCAGCGGCACGATGCATCAGGTGTTCGGCGCTGCGCGGCAGGGGCATCGTGCCCAGGTAACGCTTGGCCAGGCGCGCGGTCACGGTCAGCGCCTCGTCGGTGATCTTCAGGTCGTAATCGCTCTCCAGATGCGGGCGCAGCACCTTCAGGATTTCCAGCGATTCCTCAGGCGTGGCCTCGGGCACGCGCAGGATCTGGGCATGCTCGGCCACAGCGGTCACATTGGCGAGGCGCTGGTTGTATTCCTGCTCGGTCGTCGTGCCGATGATGACCGGGTCATCCTCCAGGAACGCTTTCTGAAGCAGCGGTGTCGCCTTGGAGAATTCCGCCCGCAGCGCCCCGCCAAAGAAGCGATGCAGATGCGGCACGAACAGCACACCGCCGCGTGCCTGATTCATGCCAGCGCGCACCGCCTTCTGGTCGCTGTCCAGCAACGCCGTCTCGTCGATCGTCACCAGGCTGGTCAGGCCTTTCGGGCCTTTACCTTCGCTCATCAGCAGCGCGAGGCTGTAGGCCAGCGTGCGCTTGCCCACGCCATCCGGCCCCAGCAGCAGGATATGCCGGTTGACCGACTGCGTGAGGATATTGATCATGTCACGCAGCAGGCTCTCGCGGAAATAGACCGCGCGCAGGCGGCCGGTTTTCGCGCCAGCCACGATGTCGGTCGTGGTCGTGTCTTTACGCATCAGCTGCGAATTATCAGCCAGCAGGTCGTTGATGGCCTTCGGCGTGATGCCCTGCTGGCGCAGAATACCGCTGGTGCTTTGCGTGCTTTCGGCCAGCACGCTGAGTACATGGTCGGTATCCACGCGCACTTCATCGCGCGAGTTCGACAGCGTCAGCGCGTCGTCAATCAGGATGATGGCGGACTTGCTCAGCGGCACCATGCGATTGCCGCGCGCGGGAAAGTCCAGGTTGCCATCGGTATCGCGGCGCGTCTCGATGGCGACCACCGTCTGCCGGTCCAGCTTGGCCAGGTCGACGCCACGGGCCTGCTGGAAACTCTCCAGCACGCGGGCAGCCGACGTGTCTTTGGTGCGCAGCAGCGCCAGCAGAATGATCTCCGGCATCAGCGTCGGCTTGCGAAACTGATCTTTCAGCAGCACCGCCTCATTGAGGGCATTATCGAGGTCTTTCGACAGCAAATCAGGGTTCAGAGTACCCATGCAGATTCCATTTCCTTGTGCGTGATTTTGCTCCCTTAAGGTATCGTGAAACGTGGGTTTTCACAACCAAAAAGTAAAGGCGCACTATTGCGACGATGACAGCGTAAGACTATACTTCCCAATTGTTCACCTTTGCACAAACACTTATGTCAGTTCGGAGAATCCCCGCATGCGCGCGCTTTTGGTTAGAGGACTTTTCACCGTATCGGCGGCTGCCCTGATGGCCGTCGTCTCGGGCTGCGGCTCAGTCGCCACGCCAGAGTGGGCCGCTGAGGTACAGGAAACCCAGATTGCGCTGGCCGCCACGGCTGACCAGCTCACCGCCGAGGCGCCCACCGCGACGCCGCTGCCGCCCACCAACACCCCAACGCCGATTCCCCCGACCGCGACACCTGTTCCGCCGACCGCGACGCCGCTGCCGCCCACGGCCACCCCGCTGCCCCCGACTGTCGCCGCACCGCCGACGGTCGCGCCGGTGGAAGTTGCCGCCGCTGGCGCGGGTGACCCCGCCAATGGCCAGGTCGTTTTTAACGCACAGCATACGCTGCCCGATGGCTCTGCCTGGGCGTGCGCATCGTGCCATTCGATCACCCCGGATGAGCTGCGTCTGATCGGCCCCGGCCTGTGGAACATCCCCGTGAAGGCCGAGACCCGCGTCGATGGCCAGACCGCCAGCGAATATCTCCACACGTCGATCGTCGCGCCGCAGGACTTCATCGCACCGGTGCGCGATGGCGAGCCGGCCTGGGCGCTGAATATGCCCATGGGCTTCGGCGATGTGCTGACGCCGCAGGAACTCGAAGACGTCGTCGCCTACCTGCTCACACTGCAATAAACGCACTGCCCTCCACCAAACAGCCCGTCGTGCATCAGTACGCACCGCGGGCTGTTTTTGTTTCACACTTTTGCGGCTGACCTGCATATACTAGTTACCGAACTTTCAATCACGAGGAATGATGACCATGACTGAAATTCCACCAGCCAGTCGTCCGATCATGCCCAAAGACTATGGCGTGCCAGCCGCGCTGGAAGGCACACTGCCGTGGTCGTGGGTAGATGAACGCCTGCGCAAAGCCCAGGTGTACTGGCTGACGACGCTGCATCCGGCGGGCCGACCGCACACCATGCCGATCTGGATGGCGTGGGTGGATAACACGCTGCTGTTTGGCACCGACAAGACGACGCGCAAGGCGAAGAATCTGGCCCTGAACCCATATGTCACGGTGGCGGTGCAGGCCGGCACGATGGAGGGCGGCCTGGCTGAGGCGATCATCATCGAGGGCAAGGTGACGACCACCAGCGACGCCGATTTACTGCGGCGCATGGACGATCAGTATGAAGAAAAGTACGGCCAGCGCGACGGCTGGACGGAAGCCTCGCAGGTCATCGCCAGCAAGATTTTTGCGCTGGCGAAATTTCCTGAATCGCCCACGCGCTGGGTGTTTGACCGCTAGATAACACACGGGGCGACTGTGATGGTCGCCCCGTGTGTCTCAGATGTGAAGGCTGTCCGGGCGCATTACGCCCAGCTCATGACCCCAAGCGCAAACGGCGACTGGAGGCTCTTGTTGTTTGGCATCACGCGAACGCTGATGCCGCGGTCGCCGCTGGTTTCCGCGATAATCGTGACGGTGAATGTCTGCACATTGCCGCTGGCACCAACCGGCGTCATCTGCACGGCGGTGGCATCATCGCTGATGTCCCCGCGCGAGGTCAGCGTGCCGTAGTAGGCTTCCACGAATACATCAGCCGCTGTCAGCGCGCCCAGCTCAATCTGCGCAGTCACAATCAGCTCGCTGCCGACGCTTACTTCGCGCTCGTTCACGGTCACATCGGCCACGCGCACATCTTTCCAGGCCGACAGCACGCGCGTGCGCCACTGCGCAAACTCGGAGCCAGCTTTCAGGTCAGGCTGCACCAGGCTGATATGACGACGGTAGTTCGGCATATACAGGTCAGTGGTATATTCCTGCACCATACGACTGGTATTGAAGTACGGGGCCAGCGTCTTGAAGCTCTGCTTCATCTTCTTCATCCAGCCACGCGGCACGTTATCGGCCATACGCTCGTAGTACAGCGGGGCGATATCGTGCTCCAGAATGTTGTAGAGGGCTTCGCTCTCCACATAATCCTGGCGTTCGCTTTCTTCATCCGGGTATTCCTCGCCATTACCGATGGCCCAGCCCACTTCAGGCGAGTGCCCCTCGGCCCACCAGCCATCCAGAATCGAGCAGTTCAGGCCGCCGTTGTAGATGACCTTCATGCCGCTGGTGCCGCTGGCTTCCTGCGGGCGACGCGGGTTATTCAGCCACACGTCCACGCCCTGCACCATATAACGCGCCACCAGCATGTCATAGTCTTCGATGAACACCAGGTGATCGCGGAACTGCGGCTGGCGAGCCAGATGCGCAATCTGGCGGATGAATTCCTTGCCCGCCTCATCGTGCGGATGCGCCTTGCCCGCGAACACAAACTGCATCGGGCGTTCCGGGTTGGTGAGGATGCGCAGCAGGCGCTCCTGGTCGCGGAACAGCATGGTCGCGCGCTTGTAGGTGGCGAAACGACGGGCGAAGCCAATCGTCAGCGCCTGCGGATTCAGCACTTCATTGGCATGGCCAATCTCAGCCTGCGAGGCGCCGCGGCGCGTCAGTTGTGACACCAGCCGCTTGCGCGCGAACAGCACCAGGCGTTCACGGCGGAATTCGTGCGTGCGCCACAGTTCGCTGTCTGGCACCTGGTCGATTTCTTCCCAGATTTCCGGGCGCCAGTCTTCACTGCGCCAGGCGGGATCGAGATAGCGATCAAGCAGGCCAGCGATATCGCGGCTGACCCACGTCTGCGTGTGGATCCCATTGGTTACGCTGGAAATCGGCACGTCCTTCACCGGGAATGACGGCGACATCCACTGCCACAGGCGGCGGCTGACATCGCCGTGCAGCTTGGCCACGCCATTGCTGGCCGCCGACATCTTGACCGCCATAACCGGCATCGAGAACAACTCGTAGGTGCCCATGTTCTCGCGGCCCAGATCGAGGAACTGTTCGCGCGTCAGGCCCAGTTCGCGGGCGTAATTGGTGAAATGCTCGTCCATCAGGTCGAAGCCAAAGCGCTCCAGGCCAGCCGGCACAGGCGTGTGGGTGGTGAACACCTGCGAGGCGCCGGTGATCGTCATCGCCTCGTAGAAGCCCACTTTGTGCTCGCGCATGAAATTGCGGATGCGCTCCAGCGCCAGAAATGCCGAATGGCCTTCGTTCATGTGGCAGATGTCCGGGCGCAGGCCGAGGGCCTCCAGCGCGCGGATGCCGCCGATGCCCATCAGGATTTCCTGGCGAATACGCGTGCGCCGGTCGCCGCCATACAGGCGGTCGGTCAGGTTGCGGTCTTCTTCCAGCGGGTTCTTGTCGATATTGGTATCCAGCAGGTACAGCGGCACACGGCCCACCTGCACCTTCCAGATCTGCGCATACAGGGGGCGGCCGGGCAGCTCCACCGAGACGAGCAGCGCCTCGCCATCTTTGTCGCGCATCAGCGTGACAGGCTGCAGGCTGTAGTCGTTGATCGGATACAGCTCCTGCTGATAGCCGTCGGCATTCAGATACTGGCGGAAGTAGCCTTCCTGATACAGCAGGCCGACGCCCACCAGCGGCACACCCAGGTCGCTGGCGCTTTTCAGGTGGTCACCGCTGAGCACGCCCAGGCCGCCAGAGTAATTCTGCAGGCATTCCGTCAGGCCGAATTCCATCGAGAAGTAGGCAATCAGCGGCTGCTTCTCGCCCTTATATTTCTCGCTGTACCAGGTCTTTTCCGGGTTCATATACTGGTCCAGCGCATCGATGACGCGGCGATAATGCGCCATGAATGACGGATCTTCCACCGCAGCTTCCAGGCGGCGCTGATCGATCATGCCCAGAAACGTAACCGGGTTATGGGTCGTCTGCACCCACAGCTCGCGGTCCAGACGGCGGAACAGGGCGCGGCTGTCGTCGTCCCACGACCAGCGCAAATTGTATGCAAGCTCTGTAAAACGTTTAAGCGGCTCCGGCAAACGAGGGACAACGCTTACCTTGGCGACAGGCTTCACCATGAATCGGACACTCCTCTATAGTCATCAGAAGGTCACGCGCGGCGGACTTTTTGGGCGGCCACACGATCTTTATGCATAAGAACAGATACGCGACCCAGGTGACCTGGGTCAGATTGATTCTACCGCATGATAATACCACGCGCGCATAATCCGAAGAAATCAAAACGAGGATATGGCAGAACGTTAACCGGGCTTAAAAAATACACACTTCAATCACATTACAAAAATGATAAAATCACGATGCGAAACATCCGTATAGCGATGAGGATATATGACTGCAATGCTCGAGAAAAAGTACCTGAAAACCAAGCCCGTCTGCGAGGTCACGTTTATCGCGCCGCTGAAGTGGCAGGGCGAAAGCGTGATTCTGGCCGGGGATTTCAATGAGTGGAGCGAAAGCACCCATCCGATGAAGCGCCAGAAGGATGGCAGCTTCAAGGTCACCGTCAAGCTGGACACGGGTCGTGAATACGCATTCCGCTATCTGGTGAACGGTACCGAATGGCACAACGACGACGCGGCTGATCGCTATCAGCCGAACGGCTTTGGGGAAGAAAACTCCATCATCAGCGTCTAGGCGCCACAGTCAGCATCGCGCTTCTGCGAAAACAAAGGCATCAGGGGCACCGACGGAATCGCCGGTGTCCCTGATGCCTTTCATGCCTGTATACTCAGCCGGGGGACTAGCGCTTGCCCGAATACCCCACCATGCTGTTGGCCGGCACGACCTTGTCCTTGAACTGATTGAACGCTTCGGCGCGCAGGTCGGTGCCCAGGATAGCGCCATAGCCGATGGTGAATCCGGCGGGCACATGCGCATTCTTACCCACGCAGGTGATGCCCAGCTCGCCCACATCGGGAATCTGGCCCACATGCGAGTCGCGACCGATCACGGCCATCTTGTCGATGATCGCGCGCTCCACGCGGGCGCCCGCCTCGATATAGGCGTCATTCAGGATGATACTCTCGCGTACCACCGCATTCGGCCCGATATACACGCCGGGTGACAGCACCGAACGCTCGACAATCGCCCCTTCGGCAATCACGCAACCATGGGTGATCATGCTGTTGCTGACCGTGGCGCCAGCGGCAATCTGCACCGGCGGACGCTCCTCGCTCTTGGTGTGGATGACCCAGGTACGGTCATTCAGATTGATCGACGGGGGAGACGCCAGCAGGTCCATGTGGGCTTCCCAGAACGCGTCAATCGTCCCGACATCGATCCAGTAGCCGCCATATGAATAGGCAAACACGTTCATCTGGTCGCGCACCATGCGCGGGATGATGTCTTTGCCGAAGTCCTTGCTGCTTTCCTTATTGGCGCGGTCCTCTTCGAGGAGCTGCTCCAGCACGCTGTAGGTGAACACATACACGCCCATGCTGGCCAGGTTGCTGGGCGGATTCTTCGGCTTCTCGACGAATGCATTCACACGCATATCATCGTCGATGCCGAGGATGCCATAGCGCGGCGCTTCGTCCATCGGCACGCTGATCACGCAGATGGTGGCGTCGGCGCCCTTCTCGCGGTGATACTGCACCAGCACGTCATAATCCATCTCGTAGATATGGTCGCCAGACAGGATGAGCACGTAGTCCGGGCGGCCACGACGCACAAAGTTCAGGTTCTGCGTCACCGCATCGGCCGTGCCTGCATACCAGTCGGTGTCCAGACGCCCCTTGTACGGCTGCAAAATCTGCACGCCACCGGTAAACGAACGGTCGAGGTCCCACGGGCGGCCGCGCTCGATGTGGTCGTTCAGGCTGTGCGGGCGATACTGGGTCAGAATGAGCACGTCAAAAATATTCGAGTTCACACAATTGCTTAGCGCAAAATCTATAATGCGATATTTTCCTGCAAACGGCACAGCCGGCTTGGCGCGCTTGGCCGTCAGGGTGGCCAGTCGTGTGCCCTCCCCACCCGCCAGAATGACTGCTTTGACCTTCATCTATGGTGTCCTTTCACATCGCGCATAACGTCTCTGAAGTGTACCGCGTTCCCTGAAAACTGTCTCAGTCTTTTTTGCCCCGGTTTTTGCGCGCCAGCAGGATCAGCAGCCCCATGCAGATTAAGCCAAGCACGAAGACGCCAAACGTCTCGCTGACATTGACGCGCACGATAATGGCCCCGTTGCCCATATGCAGCACGACGCGCTGATCGTCGGGCGCGAAGCCGGTTGGATCTTCCTGTAAACCACGACTGCCGCTGACGGTTATATTCGGCATAGCCTGCCCCTTTGGTTATCGGTGACGCGCAAGCGCCTGCTCATAAAGTGCCGTGTACTGCTTCACGCCGCTCGTCCAGCTTGAATCATGCAGCATGGCATTGCGCTGCATCTGCTTCCAGGCATGCGGCCGATTCTGGAACGTGTCCAGCGCCCAGGTCAGCGTGCCATACAGCGCCTCGCTCTGCTCCCAGCTAAAGACAAAGCCAGTGCCCACCACGCCATCGGCGTTGTCGTAATTCTGCACGGTGTCGGCCAGACCGCCCGTCTCGCGCACCAGCGGCAGCGCGCCATAGCGCATCGCCAGCAGCTGGCCCACACCGCACGGCTCAAAGCGGCTGGGCATCAGGAACAGGTCGCAACCGGCATAAATGTGCTGCGCCACCGCAGCGTTATAGCCCACAAACGCGCGCGCCTTGTCGGGGAAGTCCGTTCCAAGCTGGCTGAGCTGCGCGTTCAGCGCCGGCTCGCCAGAGCCAAGCCCGACAAACTGCACATCATAGCCCGCCAGCAGGCCGCGCAGCGCGGGAAAGGCCAGGTCGAAGCCCTTCTGCCACACCAGCCTGCTCACCATGCCGATCACCATGACCTCGTCACGCTCTTCCAGGCCGACTTCCTGCTGCAAGGCCCGTTTGTTGCGCGGGCGATGCTCAGGAAAGCTGTTGGCGTCGAAATGGGCCACCACCAGCGGATCAACCGCCGGATTCCACTGGGTGGTGTCGATGCCATTGACGATGCCATGCAGGTCAGACACCCGCCAGCGCAGCAGGCCATCCAGCCCAAAACCCATGTACGGATACTGAATCTCGGTGGCATAGCGCGGGCTGACGGTGGTGATGATGTCCGAGTAGACGAGCGCGATGGCCATGGCATTGTCGGTCAGGCCGCGCGATTCCAGCTCAGGGTGATGGCGACCGGGAACACCCGCATCGAACATCCAGCCGCCCAGGTGATCGCCCTGATAGGCCATATTGTGGATGGTAAACATCGTGCCCACCTGGGCCCATTCCTGTCGCCAGCGTTCCTCGTTGACGAGAAACGGCACCAGGCCGGTATGCCAGTCGTTGGCATGCACCATCTCGACCGACCAGTTTTCATGCTCGCGCAGCGCGTCGCAGGTCGCGATGATGGCCTGCGCGAAAAACACAAAGCGCGGCGAGTCCCAGCTCCATTCGGTATACACGCTGGCTTCGTCGCCAAAAAACGGCCACGACTTGAGGAAGTAGACGGGCACGCCGTCATGAATCGTTCGGAAAATATGACAGTCGGCCGTGCCATTGCGGCGATGCATCTGAAAGCTGAACTGGTATTCAATCTCGTATTTGTCCAGATTGATTGTGCCGTAAAGCGGCATCAGCACCCGCGCATCCACGCCAGCCTTCCGCAGCGCGGCCGGCAGCGAACCGACCACATCCGCCAGGCCGCCCACCTTCGCAAATGGATCGACTTCGGCACTTACAAACAAGACATTCATGACAGCATCCTTCGGTGGTTCAAAAAGAAATAAAGCGCGCTGACTATGCGGAATTCCTCATACGCCAGCGCGCTCAGCCTGCACTATTTGCCGCGAATCGCGCGGGCTAGTTCACGGTGCGGAAGTCGCGATAGTCGATATCCGCAAACACCTTGTCCAGCTCATACAGTTCCTCGGCCAGCGCCACATCCGGGGCATCCTTTTCCAGGCTGGCAGCCAGGCGGTTAAACCGCTCCAGATGCTGGCTGAAGCGCTGGATCGAGTACTCGCGCGCCTGCCCGGTCGTCACCAGGAACGGCCAGTCGCTACTTTCCAGCAGCAGGGCTTCACGGGCGGTCTGCGCCAGCACGATGGCTTCATCGGGCGTGGGGCTGGTGTACTTGTTGGCCAGCGCTTCCATGCGCGATTCGGCTTCGTGAATCGGCGCCCACATCCAGTGTGTCTCGTTGTTGTCCCAGACGAAATGCGTGCCGCCTGCGCCCCACGAGCTTTCAGGCAGATTGAGCACGTTTTCCGGCGGGTAGTTGGCCACGTGGCGCGACGCGGTGGTCAGCTCCACGCTGTCCATACGCGACAGATGGCGCAGCACCTTGCCCAGCCATTCCACGCCTTCATACCACCAGTGGCCAAACAGCTCGGTATCGTAATTGGCAGCCACCAGGCCGAACTTGCCGGTTTCCTGGTAATACTTGCGCAGTTGATCGCCCACCAGATGCGCGAAATGCTCGGCATGCTGATCGATCTTATAGGCAGCCCAGTCCGGGTGGTACAGGTCCTTGTGGCCCAGGTCCACGCCGACGCCGGTGATGCGCCAGTACTGGATGCCGCTGGTGCCCGCCTTGCGGTGGAATTCACGATAGTCAAAGTCGCCGGGATAACCCCAGTCCGCGCTCCACACCTGCTGGCCGACGCGGTTGTTGCGCGCAATCACCGACACGCCGGAATGCTGTTCAGCCGGGTGATTGGTGGTGTCATAGACGTAATGCGGGTGCATCGTGGTCGCGCCGCTTTCAGGCGCATTCAGCTCCTTCGACGCGGGAATCACATAGCGGCGCTTGATTTCGCCGTAAGGCCCGATCACGTCGCCACCCGCCACGCCGACCGGCTTGCCGCCGGTGACGGTGTGCGTTTCGCTGAAGAACACCTTGATGCCATTTTCCGCCAGGAAATGCTCGATGCCGGGGCGGCGGCGGCCAGATTCGGTCACATAGGCCGGGCGATAGGCGCACTCTGGCAGCCAGATGCCGGTGGGCTTGCGGCCAAACATGCGCTCGTAGCTGCGAATCCCGGTGCGCAGCTGCGCCTCGATCGTGCTGTCGTTGCCCATCAGCGGCAGGTAACCGTGGGTGGCCGCGCAGGTGGTGATTTCGATATAGCCTTCATCCTGCAGCACCTTGAAAGCGCCCAGAATGTCACGATTGAATTTGTGGTCAAAGGTTTCCTTCACACGTTCGAAGGTTTCCTGATACCACTTCGCCAGGACAATCATCTGCTCGTCCTGCGGCTCTTCTGCACTGAAAAGCTCAAGATCTTTCTTTGCTGATTCAATACGGTCATCAAGATACTGGTCAAAATGATCTTTTACGTCGGCGTCATCCAGCTGTTCAGCCAGAATCGGGGTGATGCCGATGGTGATGCGGAATTTTACGCCCTCGTCACGCAGGGCATACAGCGTTTCCAGCAAAGGAATATAGGTCTCCAGAGCAGCCTCATGGATCCACTCTTCCCCATGCGGCCAACGACCAGCCAGACGCGCGTAAGGCAAATGACTGTGTAGTACGAAGGTAAATGCGCCGATTGCAGACACGGATCGCTAGCCCCCAACCATTCTCATAAGGTACGAATTGATGCCGGGGATTGTAACGACTGACGAGACCATTGGCTAGATTAAACGCTCATGAATCGTTAAAGTCCCCAAAACCGAAACTAAGTCGAAGCCAATCGAAAGCCAAATTACGAGGCTGGCAGCACCACGGTGAACAGACTGCCCTCGCCCGGCTCGGACTGGGCGGTGATATAACCGCCGTGTGCCTCGATCACTTTCTGGGCGATAAACAGGCCTTGCCCCAGCCCGCGCGGGTCCATCAGGCGGCCATTGGCGGCACGTGCCTCGCCGCGATAGAAACGCTCGAAAATGTGCGGCATATCTTTCTGGCTGATGCCCACGCCCTCGTCCACCACCTGAATGGTGACGGTATCTTCGGCGCGCATCGCCATCAGGTAAACTTTGCCGCCTTCCTGTGTGTAGTACAGGCTGTTCTGCAGCAGATGGCCCAGCGCCCAGCGCAGGCGCTGTTCATCGCCGCGAATCTTCAGCACATCCTCATCGACGCGCGCGCACACGCTCAGGCCGGCACGCACGATTTCCGGCTCCATGCCCTTGACGACGGCATCCAGCAGCGGCTCCAGATCCAGGCTGTCAGCACGCACAGCGAAGTTGGAGGCATCCAGCTCGGAAATATCCAGCAGCTCGACGATCATACGGTCGAGCACATCCACGTTGCGGCTAAGCGTCTCCAGCAGGCGCTTGTTCGGCTTGCCCGATTCACCCTGCTCCAGGATGACCTCGCTCACGCCCTTGATAATCGCCATCGGCGTGCGCAGCTCATGCGAAATCGCGGTGATGAATTTCTCGCGCAGGCGGTCGGTCAGCGCATCGTTGGTCACATCGCGCACGACGATCAGCGTGCCCAGCCGGTTGCCCCGCTCATCGGCGACGGCAGCCAGCTGCGCCGCCACGATGCGCCCGTTGACCGTAACGCGCTGCGGGTCACTCAGCGGCGTAATCTCGGTGGTCAGCGTCGAAGTGTGGCGATAACGCTCAAACAGCGCGCCCAGGTCGCTGTCCCAGAATGACTTAACGCCGCCCAGCATGACACGAGCAGACTCGTTCATGATGACAAGCCGGCCTTCTTCGTCCTGCATAATCACGCCCTGGTCGAGCGTGGACAGCACCGCGTTCAGGCGCTGCACTTCTTCCTCGCGCCGCTCCAGCGCCCGGCTGAACAGGCGATTCTGTTCCTCGATGGTGCGTTTCTCGTAATTCTTGCGCGTCAGCCCGCGATACAGACGGCGGAAGAAGGTTTCCGAGGCGCCGCCAAGCTGATTCACGCGGTCAATCACGCCACCAAGCTCGATCGGATCAGGGCCAGGCTGGGTCGGTTTATTGTTCATCAGGCTTCACTGGCTCCCGTTTTGGCCGAAGACTGTTTCTGTTCTATCAGATCATGCAGCATCTTGCGCAGCACTTCAAAATCCGGCAGCGGCTTGCTGATAATCAGGTCGACGCCATCCTGATCCATCATTTCGCGGCGCTCGCCATCGCTCAGCGCGAAGGCGGTCATCAGGGCGATGGGCGTGTTTTTGAGCGTTTCCGAGGCGCGGATGCGTCTGGCCACTTCATTGCCCTTCTTGCCCGGCATACGAATATCCATTAGCACAATTTCCGGCGGGTGTGCATCGGTCAGGCTGCCTGACTCGTACTGCTCCACCCAGTCCCAGATTTTCTGGCCGTTTTCAAAAGCGAGAGGTGCATGGCCCCACACCTGGATCATGGTGGTGACCAACATGCGAATATCGAATTCATCTTCTGCGACTAACCAGATCAACGCAGCCTCCCGCCGAACAGTCTGACATACAAACGCGCTAGCCATCAGTATAACGTGTATGGGTTCATGAATTGTAACAAGGTTTGGCGAAAACCTTTCGAAAAACTATCATAGTGGGAGCAGATGATGTTAATATCTAGTTTGTTCTTTCATATAGAAACGAATGGGGATAGAACCAGTTGCGCACGTGGATGGCGGTTGAGGACGAACCCGCGCTCTACGACCTGCTGCTGAAGATGTTCGAAATCTGGGGCATCGACGGTGAAGCCTTCACCAATGGCGAGCAGGCCGTGAACTGGATCGACAGCGTCGATGCCGGTCGTTTCAAGGGCGATTTACCAGAGCTGGCCATCATCGATATTTATATCCCTGAAGGACTGACGCAGGGCCATATGGTGGCGCGCCGCCTGCGTGAAAGCCCGGTGCTGTACGATATCACCATCGTGCTGGTCAGCGCATTCAAGCTGTCACCCGATGAAAAACGTGAGCTGATGGACTATGCCATCGCTGATGCGTTCATCGCCAAGCCGCTGCCGCACATCAACGAATTTCGCCAGCAGCTTGAAGACCACATCAATCGCCGCCGCGCCCGCCCGAAACAGGCTTTCGTCAGGCCGCCCACGCCGATGTATGTTCCGGAACTGCCGAAAATACGCTCCAGTGAGGCCCATCAGTCGCTGGACCTGCGCCGCCGCAAGCTGACCCCACCGACCACCCTGCCGGAAAGCCCGGCCAACGGAGACACCACCGGAAGCACGCCGGTCGCTCCGCAGCCGCCCCCGCCAAAGCGCACGCTGCTACAGCGGCTGACGCTGACAGCCAGGTCGCAGATGAAGCCGCCGCCCCAGCCAGAGCCGCCGGAAACCGCCGCATCCGATGACATTACCAAATCCGGGCCGTCGCACAATGGCGATGCCTGATACAAGCATAAAGTTGAGGACTCATGCGTAACGTTGCCCCATCGCGCGTTATTTCGCGCCGCACCAATCAGCTCGTCACCATCGCCTTCCTGGTGGGAGCGCTGGGCGTTTTCCTGGCGGCTGTCGGCGTGCTGATGATCATCGTGCCACTGGACAAGCCCGTGCATTCGTCCTATCCCACCTATGTGTTTGTACGCGGCGCGTTCGTGGGCATCGGCGCAATCATCGTCATGTCCGCCGTGGGCATGGCCATCCGCGCGCTGACCTATCGCAAAGACAACGACCTGGCGCTGCTGGCAGGCCGCGTGCTGGAGCCTATGCTGGACGACCGGTTCACCTTCATCCGCAATATCAACCGCCGCGACATCGGCTACGTGGATGCCGCGCTGGTGGGCCCGCCGGGCGTGCTGGTGCTGCGCATCGTCGGCGATGCCGGTGCTTTTGCCAATGAAGGCGTCAACTGGCTGCGCCAGAATGCCCGTGGCGACTGGCTGCCGGCTGGCTTCAGCCCCACGCTGGAAGATATCGCCGATGTGCGCAAAGTGCGCGAGACGCTGGCCAAAGCCAGCCTCGGTGATGTGCCCGTGTACGGCCTGATTATCTTCACGCAGGACCCCTCGCGCGTGGGCCTGACGATCAATAATCCGCAGGTGCCCGTCACCCATCTGGTCACGCTGATGCCGACGCTGGCCGCCTCGTATCTGGCGCTGCCGGAGCTGGACATCAGCGTCGTCAACGCCATCGTCACCGTGCTTTACGAGTAAGGCCGAATGCCAGCGAAGCTGTACACGGCGGCGGTGAGCGGCGGCAAAACCACGCTGATGCAGCAGCACATCCTGTCGCTGAAAGCCCGCCAGCCGCTGGCCCGTGTGTGGGTGCTGACGGCTACCGAACGCCAGATTCACGCGTTTCGCACCGGCCTGATTGAGCGCGCTGCCCGGCCCACCCTGTTCAACATCGAATTCTTCAACTTTTATGCGTTCTACCAGCGGGTGCTGGCGGCGGCCGGCAAGCCGCAGCGTGCGCTGAGCGAGGCGGCCCGGCGCGCCCTGGTGCGCTCCACACTGCGCCAGCATCCCGAAACGGTCTTCGCGCCGATTGCCGACACGGCCGGCCTGCCGCGCATTCTGGACAGCTTTTTCGTCGAACTGAAACAGAATCTGGTTTCTCCGGATACGTTTACGGCAGCCGCGACCAACTCGCCCAAGCAGCGCGATCTGGCCGTGCTGTACAGCGCCTACAGCAGCACGCTTCAGGATCACAAGCTGGTGGACCGCGACGGCGAAGGCTGGGTCGCGCTGGATGCGCTGGCCGATCAGCCGCGCCTGTTTGTACCCGGCTCGCCGTATGGCATCGACCTGCTGGTGGTGGACGGCTACGACCAGTTTCAGACGCTTCAGGCCGCGCTGATCGCGGGCATAGCGGCCCGTGTGGGCGAGACACATATCACCCTTACCCAGCCAGACGACCGCGCCGCCATTGGCAAACGCTTCACGCAGGCCAGAAAGCACCTGCAGGCCGCGTTTGATGTGGCGGGCGTGCCCCTGGACACAGCCCGCGTGCCCGACTTTATGGATGACCGGCCGGCACCGCTGCGCTATGTCTCGGCACAGCTGATGCGCGCCCAGCCCACCGACAGCCCGCCCCACGTGAGCATGGCGCGTGACCACCTGCTGCTGTGCGAGGCGCCTTCCGCGGCCGATGAAGTCCGGCTGGCGCTGGCGCACGTCAAGCACCTGCTGCTGAAAGGCGAATCGCCGGAAAGCATCCTGATCGCGCTGCACGCATGGACGGAATACGCGCCCCAGGTGCGCGCCCAGGCGGGTGAATTTGGCATTCCGATCACGTTTCACCGGGCCGAACCATTGGCCGAGAACCCCGCCATCGCCGCGCTGATGCAGGCTATCGAGCTGCCCGCCGAGGGTTATCGTCGGCGCGAGCTGCTGGACGCGCTGCGGTCCCCGTATATCACCGCGCCGGGACTGGACGACGACGCGATACGTGCGCTGGAAAGCATCAGCCAGGCGCGCATCATCCTCGGCGGGCGCGAGCAGTGGCTGACCGCGCTGGAGGCGCTTATTCATCGCAACGCCCTGCCCCCAGCCGAAGATGAAGATGCTGAAAACGCTCCACCACAGCCGCAGGTCGACTACACCGCCCTGCGCGATGGGCTGGCATCATTTTTCACGCTGCTGGAGGGATCGCCGCGGGCGACGTTCGCCGAGCATGTCGACTGGCTGGAAGCGCTGATTGGCGACGACCCGGATGATCCGCACTCGGCTGAGCCAGATGACGATGAGGCCGAAAACGACACCCTGAAAATGCCGGGACTGGGGGTGCTGGCCCGCGCCCGCGCCACGCCCAACCCGGACATTATCCGCCGCGATATGCTGGCCATGCGCCAGCTGAAACTGATGCTGCGTGGCCTGATTGAAGCGCATGCCCTCACGGACGGCCTGTCTGGCGGGCACCTGCTCACGCGCGAAGCATTCGTGCGCGACCTGCGCGCTGCGCTGGCGGCTGATTCGCAGGATGCCCCCGGGCGGGACGGCCGCGTGCTCGCCACCACGCTGAACGATGCACGCGGACTGCCACACGATCACGTCATCATGACCGGCCTGTCTGAAAGCCTGTTTCCCGCCCCGGCCCCGGCCGACCCGCTGCTGCTGGACAGCGAACGAGACGTGCTGATTGGGCGCGGCATCCCGGTCAGCGTGCAATCGGAACGCAGCGACGACATCGGCCTGTTTTACGAAATCCTCGGCCAGACGCGCATCAGCCTGATGCTGACGCGCCCAACCACCCGCGACGGGTCTGCATGGATGCCCAGCCCCATCTGGACCGCGATTCTCAGGCTGTTTCCCGGCCTCGAAATCACCCACCTGAAGGCGGGCAGCCTGCCCGACGCCGAAGACTGCCACACCCCGGCCCACGCCGCGGTCACGCTGGCGGCGCAGCCGGATATGGACGCGCCGGCCCGCGCATGGTTCATGGGCGCACACGCATCGCTGGCGGCGCGCATCGCGTCCGGCTGGCGGGCCGATATCGCCCGTGTGCGCCGACAGCGCGGCGCGCATACCGGCGTGCTGCATGAAGATTGGTCCCGCGAGGCTGTGCGGGAGCGTCTGCATGAGGGGTATGCCTGGAGCGCCAGCCAGTTAGAAGCATTGGGCACATGCGGATTCCGCTTTTTCGCCGGGCGTATGCTCGGCCTGCTGCCACTTGAAGAACCGGAAGCTGGCATGCAGGCAGTGGATCGCGGCAGCATCGCTCACAGCATCCTTGAAAACGCCTACGCGACCTTCCGCAAGGCGCAGCCGCCGCTGGCCATACAGTCCGGCAACCGCGCCGAGGCCGTCCGCATCACTCAGGCATTGGCCGAAGACATCCTGAAGCATGCGCCAGAACGCTATGGCTTCACGCGCAGCGCGTTGTGGGACGCCGATGCCCGCGCCATCGCCGAAGCAGTTACGGCTGTGGTCGAGGCCGATTTTGAAGGACGGCTGACAAATCCGGGGCGCTTTGCCGGGCTGCGCCGGACAGATGGCGAAGAAATCCGCTTTGGCGGGGCAGACAGGCCGCTGAGCATCGCGCTGGATGACGACCTGTCCATCCCGGTGAAAGGCGTCATCGACCGCATCGACCGGGCTGACGATGACCCTGACAGCCTGCTGATTATCGACTACAAATGGCGCACGATGCCGAGCATGAGTGAATACGAACGCGGGCGCAATTTCCAGATGATGCTGTACATGCTGGCTGGGCAGGCGCTGTTCAAGACAGATGCCATCGCGGGCACGTTTGTCAGCATTGTCGAGGGCAAGACGACCGGCGACCTGCTGTGGCTGAACGAAGTGCCCGCCCGTTTTGCCGACGATAAACATCACAGCGCGCTGGATGCGGAGCACGGCAAGGCCATCCTCGCCCGCAATATCCGGCATGCGCGTGACGGTGACTTTGCCAGCGAAGCCAACGGCATGGAAAGCGGCCAGTGCGCGGCCCACTGCGATTATGCCCGCCTGTGCCGCATCGCCATTATGGCGCGCAGGGGGGACGCATGAGCGAATTCACGCTGACGCCCGCCCAGCATACCGCCATTTATGAGCACCGGCGCAACATCGCCGTCAGCGCGGGCGCGGGCAGCGGCAAGACTTTCATCCTGACCAACCGCTTCATCGCGCTGCTGGAGGCCTTCCCCGGCTGGCGCATGAACCAGATCGTCGCGGTCACCTTTACGCGCAAGGCCGCCGCGGAAATGCGCGACCGCGTGCGCGAGCTGCTGCTGGCCCGCGCCGATGTGCCGGGCGCGGACCCGATCTGGCGCGAGCGGCTGAATGAAATGGACAGCGCACGCATTTCCACCATCCACAGCCTGTGCGCGGACATCCTCAAAGCCAACGCGACGGAAGCGGCGGTCGATCCTGAATTTGCGGTGCTGGACGAGGCCGAGACAATCCTGCTGCGTTACAGCGCGGTCGAGGCGGCGCTGGGATCGTTGGCGGACAGCACGGGCGCGCCCGCGACCCTGTTTCGCTATTACACTGGCGAGCAGATCGCCAGCACGCTGGTCTCGATGCTGGCCAGCCCGTATCAGCCGCTGCCCGCTGACCTGTTCTCACACTGGCAAAGTCTGTGGCGTGACGCATTGATGCAGGCGGCCCGGCGCATCCTCGCGTCTGGGGACGTACGCGACCTGTTTGACATCAGCCTGCCCGATAATGGCGACATGCTGGCCGATCGCATTCGCATGATGCAGCACAGTCTGACCGCCCTGCGAAAAGCGGGTGACCTGGCCGAGATCATGCGTCGGCTGAATGAGATTCATGGCACGAACGTGAATGCTGGCTCGGTCAAGAACTGGCCCAATCAAGATGTGCTGAACAATGCGAAAGCCGTCGCCAAAGCGGTCAAAGCCGCGTGCAAAACGGCCATCGACGAGATTGGCGATCAGCCCGGCGACGCGGACAAAATCGCCGCCCACCTGCTGGGTGCGTGGCACAGCGTTTATGCCATTGCCAGCGAACAGTACAGCGCGCTCAAGCGGGCCGCCGGTGCGCTTGATTTTGAAGACCTGGAGCGGCTGACCCGCGCCCTGCTGACCGACAACGCCGTTGCCGCCCGTTATGACGGCGCGGAATTTCAGCACGTCATGCTGGACGAATTCCAGGACACCAGCGCCGCGCAGTGGGACATCGCCCGGCGCATCGCCAGCCCGGAACGCCCCGGCAGCCTGTTCATCGTGGGCGACCCGAAGCAGAGCATCTATGCCTTCCGCGGTGCAGACCCGACCGTGTTTGAGACGGCCCAGGCGCAGATCCTCGCGTCGGGCGGCATCGCCGTCACGCTGGACACGTCTTTCCGCACGCATCAGCCGCTGGTGAGCTGCTTCAATCAGGCCTTCGGGCGCATCATGACCCGCGACGACTCCAGCCCGGTCGCCCGCTATCAGAGCAAATACGACGCCATGCGGGCGGCACGAGACAGCATGCCAGACCCACGCCCGCCGCTGCATGTGCTCACGCTGGACGACGAGCCGGTCGAAAAGCCGAGGGATGGCAGCAAAGCCGAGCTGCTGGATGAGTGGGAGGCGCGCGCGCTGGGCGATCATATCGCTGAAATACTGGCCTCCGGCCGCCTGATTTACGACAAAAAGACGCGCCAGACGCGGCCGTGCCAGCCGGGCGATATCGCGCTGCTGTCGCCCATCCGCAGCAATTTCCCGCTGTATGAAGAGGCCCTGCGCGAACGCGACATCCCCTACGTTACGCTGGGCGGGGCGGGCTTTTATGGGCGCACAGAAGTGTGGGACCTGATCCATCTGCTGATGGCGCTGCACAACCGCGCCGATGAGCTGGCGCTGGCCTCCGCCCTGCGCTCGCCCTTATTTGCTTTCAGCGATGATCTGCTGGTGGCATTGCGCATGTCTCCCCAGACCGATGCGCCCGCCCCGCTGTTGTGGGATGTCGTGCAGGCCGGGCCGCCAGACTGGCTGCATCCCGACGATCAGCAGGTGTGGACATCAGCCGCCGGGATCCTGGCCTATCTCGCCGGGCTGAACGGCCGCGTGAGCATCGCTGACCTGCTGCGTGCATCGCTGGACGCGACCGGCTATCTGGCCGTCATCAGCGCGCTGCCCGATGGGGCACGGCGTCGGCTGAATGTGGAGAAGCTGCTCGAAATCGCCATGAAGCGGCGGGCCGCCGGCGTGTCGGTGTCCGCCTTCACGCGCTATCTGAATGACATGGCAGCGCAGGAAGTGCGCGAGAGCGAGGCCGCGCTGGACGTGGAGGGCGCGGTGCAGATCATGACCGTGCATGCCAGCAAGGGGCTGGAATTTCCAATCGTGCTGCTGGCCGACTGCGGGCGCGTCAGCGGTTCCGGCGGGCCATCACGGGCGCAGGTGTGGCACGACCCGGTCATCGGGTGGGTATGCAGCGCGAAGCTGATGGACCCGGAAACGCGCAAGGAACTGCCGCTGTTTGCCAAAACGCTCAGCAGTGCGCTGGGCCAGCAGCGCAATCTGGCCGAGCAGAAACGCCTGTTTTATGTGGCCGCCACCCGTGCGCAGGACGTACTGGTGCTGTCCAGCCATGCGACCGCCAAAGACCCGGCGTGGTTTGCCCAGTTCACGGGCGCGCTGGGCCTGGTGCCGGACAGCGGCGCGCCCTCCAGCGAAATCGTCGGCACATGGGGCAGCACGCGCTGGGACCAGCTCACCTGGGATCCGCAGCCGCCAGCCCGCGCCAGACGAGGCAAAGACCAGTCGCCATTTGACAGCCATGACGCCGCCGTGACGCCTGTTATGCCCGCCTTACTGCGCGCCGTGCCGGTCGACCGGGGGCGGCAGGTACGCGCCCTGCGCGTGACCGATATCGCTGACCTCAGCCGGGCGGTGCTGGCCGACCCCGCCGACCGGCCGTTTCATCGCCTGCGCTGGCGGCGGATGGTGCTGCATGAAGCCCCGCCATTTGTCGAACGCGTGCGGGCCGTCCCGCGCATCAGCGGCGAAGTCGTCGGCGAAATCGTGCATCAGGCGCTGCAATGGCACACGGACGGCCAGTCTGCCGAGGCGCTGCGCGAACGCCTGGAGTGCTATGCGTGGGAAAAAGGCATCGTCGATGCCGGCACACGCGAACGGGCCGTGGCCCGCGCTGCCGACCTGCTGGACAGCGTGCTGCACAGTGACCTCTACCGGCGCATCCTGGGCGCACGCCAGGTTTACCGCGAGCTACCCTTCACGTTCCGCACCGAAAAACGAACGATCCACGGCGTGATCGATGTGCTGGCCCAGTTTGCCGACGGACAGTGGGCGGTCATCGACTACAAAACGACCTGGGTGCAGCCGCCCACGCCGCTAACAGAACATGCCCACAGCTACCTGCTGCAGGTGGGTGTGTACGCGGCAGCAGTCAGCGAACAGCTTGATAGCCAGGCCATAGATGTATATATTCACTACATTCGTCATCGCAAAAGTATTCAGATTCAGCGCGACACCTGGCGCGATGCCGTCGCCAATATCGAACGCTATGTCGGCCAGCTGCTGGACGACTGATCGGCTGCGCTTGCAGCATGATCGCCAAACCACCGAGCCCACGGACAGGTATCGCCCATGACCCTCCTTCGCAAGCTGTTCCCTGCCCTGCCTGTCTGGACGAGCGCCGAGCATCCGCTCATGCGTTATCAGATGGGCGCGCCCGTCCCGCTGAGCAGGCGCAGCCGCTATCTGCGTGCGCTGGGGGTCATCATTGCAGTGGCGGCGCTGGTGGGGCTGGGGGTGCTGTCGGCCACCTCGCTGGGCACGCGTGACGCGGGCAGCTATTCCGTCGAGACCATCAACAACATCCTGTATACGCCGCTGGTGCTGCTGCAAATCCTGCTTTCTGTGGCGGCCCTGCTGGTCACCGTGGGCACGATCTCGCGCGAGCAACAGCTTCAGCACTGGGATAATCTGCGCGCCACCCCAGCCGGCGCCGAACTCCTGCTGCGCACGCGCTGGTTCTCGGTCTTTCGCCGGCTTCAGCTCATGCTCACGCTGGTGATGATCGGCCGTTTCGTGCTGCTGGCCTGCATGCTCTACGACCTGACTTCGTTTCAGGGGCGCTATATCGACCTGCTGATTAATGGCGTGGTGCCAGAAGTGAGCGTGCTGGTGGCGGTGCTGCTGGTGGCGCTGCTGATGACAGCCGCGGTGCTGCTGCCGATCATCAGCGTCGGTTTTGACGCGGCGGTCGGCCTGCTGGTGGCCACCACCGTGCAGCAGCGCACCTACAGCGCCATCATTCAACTGCTGCTGATTTTCCTGCGCATCGGCATCATCGGCGGATTCTCGCTGCTGGTGACTGCCTACCTGAGCGGCGGGACCGATATCAGCGAGCCGGTGGCGTGGCTGGGTGTCTTCGGCCAGGCGGCCGTGGGCGACTGGGGCCTGACACAGTTGTATCTGGGGCGGGCGGGCGAAATCTGGACGACCGTGCCCTACAGCGTGCTGATCGGCCTGCTGCTGGTGGGCTTCTGCTTCGTGCAGGCGTGGGGCGCAGACGTTCTGCTGAATCTGGCCATACGCCGCGCCCAGCGTAAAGGCTGAGGGGCGATCAGGCTAACCGGCAGAATACGCTTTGTGGTTTACGGGAATCAAAAAAGGGCGTACGATCCGCCCTTTTTGTATGCTGATTTCCAGAGGCGCAACTTACAGCGTCTTCTGCGAAATGATGAACGCCGCCGTCGATGGATTGGTCGCCAGCGCGACATCATGCACGTTGCAGATGCGCAGCAGCGAATTGATATCCGGATCATGCGGGTGCTTGCCCAGCGGATCAATGAAGAAGAACACGGCCGCCACCCGGCCTTCCGCCACCATCGCGGCAATCTGCGCGTCACCGCCGATCGGGCCGGAGAGCATGCGCTGCACCTCCAGCCCGGTATTCTCCTGAATCAGCCGTCCGGTGGTGCCTGTCGCCACCAGATGATAATGCGACAGCACGTCGATGTGCGCCTTCGCAAACGCGACCATTTCGTCTTTCTTGCCATCATGCGCGATCAGCGCAACGGTCGGCTTCAGCTCAGACTCGCTAGGAGACACGGCGGCTCGGCTTTCTGAACAGCGTGGCGCTGCTCAACTGGACAATCTGCTCCAACACATTGGCGGGCGGCGGCACCTGGCGATTGAATCGCGCGCAGATGGCCTGCGCCAACGCATAGTGTGATTCTAGCTGCTCCATGATAATGTGCCACGGTGCGGCCTCGGCAGCGCGGCGCGAGGCCTCGCCCATTAAGCGGCGCAGGTCTTTGTCATCGCGCAGGCGGGCGGCTGCGACGGCATACGCGCCCGGCTCTGGCTGCACCAGAAAGCCATTGACGCCATCGCGCACCAGGTCGGTGACGCCGCCCAGCGCAGGCACCACGCACGGCAGGCCAGACGCCATCGCCTCGTGCACCACCTGGCCGAACGTCTCGCTGACACCAGTGAAGAAGAAGGCATCGGCGCTGGCGAACGCATTGGCCAGGTCTTCGCCATACAAATAGCCCATGAAGTGCGTGTCGGTGCCGGCAAAACGTGCTTCCAGCTCCGGACGCAGCGCGCCATCGCCGATGATCGTCAGCGAGACGCCGGGCTGTTTGGCGGCCTCCAGCAGCAGATCGACCTTCTTTTCATTGGCCAGGCGCCCGACGAAAATAATCAGGAAGCTGTCTTTGTCGCGGCCATTCAGCAGGCGCGCGCGCCACGCTTCAGACCGGCGCGCTGGCGTGTAGTGGTTGGCATTCACCCCGCGCGACCACTTTTTCAGGCGGCGGTAGCCATCGCCCCGCAGCTGGTTAATCGTGAAGTGCGACGGCGCGAGCGTGAGATGGCACTGGTTGTGCAGAAAGCGCAGGCTATCGCGCACGGCATGGCTGAATAAATGCAGGTTGTAGTGATTGGCATAAGCGGGCAAATCAGTCTGATAATTGGCGATCACCGGAATGCGATTCTGGCGCGCATAGCTCATACCGCCCAGCGACAGCAGCGCCGGGCTGAACAGATGTACCATGTCCGGCTTGAACTCATCCAGATGCTGCGCGATCATCGGATGCGGCAGCGCCAGCCGCGTCTCCGGGGCCATCACCATGCCCAGCGAGGGCAGCGGGATCACGCGCGCATTGCCAATCGCGCTGGGGGCGGTGTCTGGCGCGAAGACCAGCACCTCACGCCCGGTATTCTGCATGTAGCGCAGGGTGAGGAAAGCAGTCTTGGAGACGCCATCCACCTTGGGCAGAAACGACTCGGCGAACATGGCGACCCGCTTCACTGGGGCCAGTTCACGCGTCGGATCAGGCGGCTCGACTACACATTCGCTGCCAAAGAAGCGTTCCGCCTCATCTGGCGAGATTTGAGCCAGTGCTGTAAGTAAACGGTCATTGCCCATCGTCGTCCTTCCGCTTGTGTGGTGCCCACCGCCAGGGACTGGCGCAGGTCATGCGCTGTAAAGCCGGCAAAACGCGTGATGCCAGTACCGACACATGCGGGCATGTGTGCGTCACTGCTGCCAGTTACAGGAAGGTCACCAGATTCGAATTTTTTGCGTGCCAGCCACGACCCGCCCGGGGTCACCGCGCCAGCATTCATTATCTCTACGGCGTCTACGCCCGAAAGTTTTAACACCTCCGGGTGGCGGAAGTAGCGCAGGCTGGCGACTGGCGCGATCAACGGCTCAAATGGATGGGCCAGAATCGCCATGCCGCCCTGCTCGTGAATCGCCGCACACGTCTCGGCCAGCGACAGACCTTTGGGCACAATCTGAGTCACCCACAGCGCCAGCACATGGCCATCGCGGCTGGTCACTTCCATGCCCGGCACAATCTCAAACGGATAATTCCCCTGCTGTTCGACCGCCCACAGGCTGGCGTCCAGCACATCATGGTCGGTAATGGCGATCACATCCAGGTCGGTAAAACGCGCGACGAAATCCAGCACCTCTTTCGGGGTGCCCAGGCCATCGCTGTAAGTCGTGTGCATATGAAGATCGGCGGTTCCGGTGAGTACGGGCTGGGAGGGGACAGCAAAGCTCGCATGGCGCATCGCTTTTCCTTCGGTACCGAGTGCGGATACCTGCACTCTACCCGGAAAATGTGAAGACGCTGCTAAGCCGTTGTCAAGTTTTCAAGAAACTCATGTCAAATGTTAAGGAGGTTGGGACGTACCAACACGCGCAGCAAGCAGGCGATACCCGGAATCACCAGCCGCCGCAACGACTGGCTTTCCGGGATGTATCGTGCAGGACCCTATGAAATCATGTCGGGCGGCAGATGCATGGTGCGGTTGACGTAGCGCAGCACCAGCCGATCATGATCGACGAAGTCGATGCGCGTGATGCCCGTGTTGTACATCAGGAAATACATCTGGCGGTTGGGCAGCAGATTCAGCAGCGCCTTGATCAGCGCATCGATAAACGTGCCATGCGAGACCAGCGCGATGCGTTCCGGCGGGCTGTCTGGCGTGTCGGCCAGTTCGCGGGCGCGGCGGCGCAGCTCTCCCGCCACTTTGACCGCGCGGCCCAGCGCCGTATAGTATTCCTCGGCGCCCTTGTTCACATCCCACCAACCGGCCTCGGTCACGCCAGCAGGCAGCACATAATTGGCGAACTGTTCGCGGATCTGCGTGCTGGTCAGGCCCGGAAAGGCCGTGATGCCATCCGGCCGCGCCTGATAAATGCCGCCGTGCTCGTGGATATCGATCCACACTTCGGGGTGCAGATTAAGCGCCTGGGCGATGGGCAGCGTCGTTTGCAGGGCGCGGCGCATCGGGCTGGTATACAGGTGGGTGATGCCAAACGTAGACATCGTCTCACGCTCGCTGTAGCCAGTCGCCGGGCTGTAGCGCGGATCGCGGTTGCGCCCGTCCGCCAGATACGCCGCGACGCGGGCGGCCTGCGCCTGCCCCAGCTCGTTCAGCGGCGAGTCCTGGATGCGCGGTTCGCCATCCGGCAGCGCATTATTGACGCTTTGTCCGTGTCTGATGAGATACAATTCCATGTGCGGCCTACCTGAACTGAGTGTGGTTGACGGTCAGGCCGCCTATCATACCGTGGAATACGGAGTTTTCGCGATGACATTACCTCCCCAGGGCAGTATCCAGGGCAAGTCCGTTTCATTCGACCGCGCCGCGGAGTTTTATGACCAGACGCGCGGCTTTGCGCCCGGCCACGACCTGCCGGCAGTCAGCCTGTTTACCCGCGACGGCCAGCTTCAGCCGGATCAGCGGGCGCTGGAAATTGGCGCGGGCACCGGCCGCATCCTTGCCCCGCTAATGCATCATTTTCAGGGCCAGATGCACGGCATCGATATCTCATCGGGGATGCTGGGGCGCGTCAGCCAGAAAGTGAATAACCCGCGCCTGCATCTGGTGCTGGGCGATGCGCTGCACCTGCCCTACCCCGACGACTATTTTGACGCCGTGATTGGCGTGCATATTTTTCACCTGGTGGGCGATTACCGCCGTGCGCTGAAAGAAGTGGCGCGCGTGCTGAAGCCATCGGGCCTGCTGATGCACGGCTGGGGGCAGCGCATGTTCGACAGCCGCCTGATGGGCGTGTGGCAGCATGCTATCGGCGAAGAAAATCGCCCGGACAACTGGTACGGCCACGAAGACAACGTGCCCTTTTTGCTGGAAGAAGGCTGGCAGCCGCTGCCCACGCTGCACACCTATACCTATCACGAAGACAAAGCGCCGAAGGCCTTTCTGGACAGCCTGATTCACCGGCACTGGTCGCAGACCTGGACGATGACCGACGAACATCTCCAGAAAGGCATTGATGCCGTGCGCGCCTACATCACAGCCAATTACACGCATCCCGAAGTGCCGCAGCCCTTCCAGCAAACGTTCCGCGTGCGCGCCTATCACCCGCCGCAGGGTGCGCGTTGAACATCCTGCATGTCACGCCGTATTATGCGCCCGCCTACAGCTACGGCGGCGTCGTGCGGGCAGTGGAAGGCATGGCGCGGGCAGTGGCAGCCAGCGGCCATCGCGTGACGGTGCTCACGACCGACGCCCATACGCGCCAGTCGCGCAGTCCCGCGCCGCCTGATGAAGTGCGCGATGGCGTGCGCGTGCTGCGCCTGCCCAACCGCAGCTTGCACCTGCGCGGTCGGCTCAATCTGTCCACGCCTGCAGGACTCACCCGTGCGCTGCATGCCCTGCTGCCGGAGACGGACATCGTGCATCTGCATGAATTCCGCACGGTCGAGGCGCTGCGCACGATTCCGCTGGCGGCGCGCTATGGCGTCCCGGTGCTGCTCTCGCCACACGGCACCCTGACGCGCTCGACCGGACGGGGGAGCATGAAACGCGCCTGGGATGCGCTGTTCAGCGCCCGCGCCGGGCGAGGCATCAGCGGGATTATCGCGCTCACAGTCGACGAACAGGCTGACGCAGCCGCGCTGTGGTCAGACCTGGGCCTGGCCGCACCTAAACAGTTCATCGTGCCCAACGGCATCTGGCTGCATGACTTTGACCAGCCCGCGAACGGACTGGCGTTTCGCGAGAAATTTGGCCTGGGCAGCACGCGAGTGTGCCTGTTCATGGGGCGGATGCACCCGCGCAAGGGCATCGAGCCCCTCACGCGCGCTTTCATACAGGCGAATATCCCCGAGGCCAGCCTGGTCATCGCCGGGCCGGATGAAGGCGCACTGGCCGCGCTGGAGCCGCTGGCGCACGGCGTGCCCAATGTCCATATCATCGGCTTTATCGAACGACAGGAGCGGCTGGACGCACTGGATGCCGCGGATATCTTTGCGCTGCCTGCCACCGGCGAGGGCTTCAGCATGGCCCTGCTGGAGGCCGCCGCGATGGCGCTGCCGCTGCTGATTTCGCCCGGCTGCCATTTTCCCGAAGCCGCCGAGGCAGGCGCGGCCGTGTGCGTGGAGCCTGACGTTCCGGCTTTGCAGGCTGCACTGACAGACCTGCTGACGGACGACCCGGCGCGCCTGATAATGGCCGCCAAAGCGCGCAGGCTGGCCGAAAGCTACGACTGGGCCATGATTGGCGAACGCCTGGAGTCGGTATATCGTCACGTTCTCTAGGGGCCAGTAAAGCTATTCAATCTGCGCCGTGTTTGTTATGCTGTTACCATGCGTGATATGCCCAACTCATGGAGACTGTGAATGGTCATTACAACCGAAGCCCTGCTGACTGCCCTGCTGATTCTGGTGCTGCGCATTTTCAACAACGCGATCGGCACCATCCGCCTGATCGTGATGTCGCGCCAGCAGCGCAAGCTGACGGTCGCGCTGGCGCTGGTGGAAGCCTTCACCTTCGCCGTGACTATCGCCGGCGTCGCCACTGACCTGGGCAACCTGCTGAATCTGAGCGCGTACTGCATCGGCTTTGCGGCCGGTAACTGGGTGGGCATGGCCATCGAGGCACGCTTCATCATCAGCTATGTGCGGGTGAATATCTTCGCCAAGGAAAAAGGCCACGAAATCGCGGTCGCCCTGCGCGCGCAGAATTTCGGTGTGACGGAATCCTTTGGCGAAGGCCACAGCGGGCCGGTGGACCTGCTGCACTGTATCACCACGCGCCGCGAAGTGCCGGTGCTGATCGATACGGTCAACAGCATCAACCCTGAGGCATTCACCTTCATCGAGGAAGCCCGCAGCGTGCAGAAGGGCTACGTGCGCGGCGGCAAATCCATGACGCGTGCCGTGCACAACGAACAATAAATCACACAAACTGTTATTGCTTGTATATAAATTCACAACGTTGAGTGTTTGTTACACTCGCGTTACACTTTTGGTATCTGTGGGGGAAGCAGCACTATCTTCCCCCCAACGGGTCCAACAATACTTCATGTCAGGAGATATTTTATGCGCAAGTTCTTTCTATTGGCCGCAGCATCTGCTGTACTTCCCCTCGGGATCGCCTCTGCACAGATGACCGAAGTCGGTGCTGGTGAAGGGGCCGTCAACATTATCGCGTGGGCAGGCTATATCGAACGCGGTGAAACCGACCCGGCCTTCGACTGGGTCACCAGCTTTGAAGCCGAGACCGGCTGTATGGTTGATGTCAAGACAGCCGCCACCTCCGACGAGATGGTCGCCCTGATGAACGAAGGCAATTTCGACCTGGTGACGGCCTCCGGCGATGCCAGCCTGCGCCTGATCGCAGGTGAGCGCGTGCAGCCCATCGACCCCGCGCTGATCCCAAGCTGGAACACCGTCGACGAGCGCCTGCAGAATGCACCGTGGCACACCGTCGACACCGATGGTGATGGCACCGCCGAGCACTACGGCGTGCCCTACCAGTGGGGCCCCAACGTGCTGGCCTACAACACGCAAGTATTTGGCGACGAACCGCCGACCAGCTGGAGCGTCGTCTTTGAAGAACAGACACTGCCCGACGGCGAGTCCAATGTGGGCCGCGTGCAGGCCTACGACGGCCCGATCTATGTGGCCGACGCCGCGCTGTACCTGATGTATCACAATCCTGAGCTGGGCATCACCGACCCGTACTCGCTGGATCAGACGCAGTTCCAGGCCGCGCTCGACCTGCTGCGCCAGCAGCGCACGCTGATCGGCCGTTACTGGCACGACGCCTTTATCCAGATTGACGACTTCACCAACGAAGGCGTCGCTGCTTCCGGCACGTGGCCGTTCCAGGTGAACATCCTCCAGGCTTCGGGCGCGCCGATCGCCAGCGTCGTCCCGGTAGAGGGCGCCACCGGCTGGGCCGACACCACCATGATGCACGTCAACTCGCGCAACCCTAACTGCGCCTATATGTGGCTGGAACACTCGCTCAATCCGAAACTTCAGGGTGACCTGGCCGCGTGGTTCGGCTCGAATCCCGCTGTGCCCGCCGCCTGCACCGGCAACGAACTGCTGGGCGAAACCGGCTGCGAAACCAACGGCTTCAACAATTTCGAGAGCATCGCTTTCTGGCGCACGCCGACCACCGCCTGCGGTGACGAGCGCGGTGACGTCTGCGTGCCCTACTACGAATGGGTGACCCAGTACATCGGTGTGATCGGCGGACGCTAATCCCCCGCTGTACGGCTCTCCTGTAATTCTGTAACCCTGCGGGCACTGTGAGCATTCTCAGTGCCCGCATTTTGATAGCGCACAACACGAGGACACCATGAAGCAGTTCAAACTGTGGATCAATAACGCGTGGGCAGACCCGATCGATGGCAAAGTCATGCGCATCGAGGACCCGGCCACCGGCAATATCATCGCGGAAGTGATTGACGCAGGCCGCGCGGATGTGAACGCCGCGGTGCAGGCCGCGCACACCGCGTTCTATGACGGGCGCTGGTCGCGCCTGACGCCGAAGGAGCGTTCGCTGGCGCTGTGGAAGCTGGCCGACCTGCTGGATGCCCACAAGGAAGAATTCGCCCGCGCCGAAAGCGACAACACCGGCAAGCCGTATTCCTTCGTCAGCCTGGGCGCAGACATGCCCTTTGCCATCGATAACCTGCGCTACTTCTCGGCGGCTGCACGCGATACGCACGGCAATAACGCTGGCGAATACGCGGCGGGCTACACGTCGATTTTCCGCAAGGAGCCGGTTGGCGTGGTTGGCCAGATCGCCCCGTGGAACTATCCGCTGATGATGGCCATCTGGAAGATCGGCCCGGCGCTGGCAGCCGGCTGCACGATCGTGCTCAAGCCAGCACCCGGCACACCGATTTCCACGCTCATGCTGGGCGAGCTGATCGCCGAGGCGGGCATCCCTGAAGGGGTGGTCAATATCATCTCCGGCGGCAATGATGCCGGCCAGGCGCTGGTCGAACACCCGTATGTGCGTATGGTCAGCCTGACCGGCTCGACCGCCACCGGCAAGAAAATCATGCGCACCGCAGCCGATACGCTCAAGCGCGTGCATCTGGAGCTGGGCGGCAAAGCGCCGTTCATCGTCTTTGACGACACCGATGTGGCGTCGGTGGCTGCGATTGCCTCGCTGACCTCGACCTTCAATACCGGGCAGGACTGTACCGCGGCCACGCGCCTGTATGTGCAGAAGGGCGCGGCCAAAGACGTGACCGAGGCCGTGGTGGAAGCCATGCGCGGCGTCAAGGTTGGCCGCCAGTATGAAGATGATGTGGTGATGGGCCCGCTGATTTCCGGTGTGCAGCTAGAGCGCGTGTCCAGCTTCGTCGATCGCGCCCGCGCAGCCGGCGGCAAAGTGCTCATCGGTGGCGAAAAGCTGGATATGGGCGGCGGCTATTTCTATGCGCCAACCGTGGTGGTGGAGCAGGACCAGCAGGCCGAAATTATCCAGAGCGAGGTATTTGGCCCTGTCCTGACCATCAGCGAGTTTGAAAGCGACGACGACGCGGTGCGCCTGGGCAACAATGTGCTCTATGGCCTGGCCGCCAGCCTGTGGACGAACGACATCGGCCGCGCCATGCGCATCAGCCGTGACCTGGAATTCGGCACGGTGTGGATCAATGACCATATCCCACTGACCAGCGAGACGCCGCACGGCGGCTTCAAGCAGTCCGGCTTTGGCAAAGATTTGTCGGCCGAGGCAGTCAACGACTACCGCATCACCAAGCACGTGATGATCAAGCTGTAGCACCCAATAGTTTCCGGCAGCCTGGCGGGGACCAACGCGCCCGGCAGGCTGCCCGCACCCTTCATTCTGCGCGTCCCGATTTGAGTGTATGTATGACGACAGCACAGCAAGATTCCCCTGTTGCCATTCGCTTTAGCGGCGTGTCCCGTCATTTCGGGGCCGTCAAGGCGGTGGACAATGTGTCGATGGAAATTTATGACGGCGAGTTTTATTCCATGCTCGGGCCGTCCGGCTCTGGCAAGACGACCTGCCTGCGCATGATCGCCGGTTTCGAGCAGCCCAGCGCGGGCAGCATTCAGCTTCATGGCCGGGAAGTCGCCGGGGTGCCGCCGTTCGAGCGCGATGTGAACACGGTATTTCAGGATTACGCGCTGTTTCCCCACATGACGGTGGGCGATAACGTGGGCTATGGCCTGATGATCCGCAAGGTGCCGAAGGCGGAGCGCAAGCGGCTGGTGGGCGAAATGCTGGAGCTGGTGCGCCTGCCCGGCATGCATGACCGCAAGCCGTCGCAGCTTTCCGGCGGCCAGCGGCAGCGCGTGGCCCTGGCCCGCGCCCTGATTAACCGGCCGTCGGTGCTGCTGCTGGACGAGCCGCTGGGCGCGCTGGACCTGAAGCTGCGCCAGGACATGCAGATCGAGCTGAAAGCGATTCAGCAGCAGGTGGGCATCACCTTCATCTATGTGACGCACGATCAGGAAGAAGCCCTGACGATGAGCGACCGCATCGCCATCTTCAATCATGGTCGGCTGGAACAGGTCGGCTCGCCCACGGAAGTGTATGAGCGCCCGGCGACTGCCTTTGTGGCCGGCTTCGTGGGCACCTCAAACCTGTTCACTGGCGAAAGCGCCAAACGCATCAGCGGAAATGACCACGCCTTCACCGTGCGGCCGGAGCGCATCCGCATCATCAGCACCGATCAGGCCGCGCCGTCTGGCGCGCGGGTGGGCGATGGCGTCATCAAAGACGTGATCTATCTGGGCATGAACACGCGTTTTCTGGTCGATCTGGATGGCGGCGATACCGTCATCGTGATGCAGCAGAACCTGGACAATTCAGCGTCGTTCGACAGCAGCACCCGCGGCCAGCGCGTCCGGCTGATCTGGCCGATTGACTTTGAACGCCCTGTAGTGCTGGAATAGGCGGATACTCCCATGACCGCAAATTCCATCTCCCAGGACGCCAGCCGACTGGCTCTGCCGCCCCCCTCGCTGGCCCGGCGCATTTCCAGCTTCTTTTACAAACGCCCGAACGTGACGCTGTTTGCGCTGCTCAGCCTGCCGCTGCTGTGGCTGCTGGTGATTTACATCGGCTCGATCGCGGCCATGCTGGTGCAGAGCTTTTACTCGCTCGACCCGTTTAGCGGGCGTGTGGTGCGCCAGTTCACGCTGTCCACCTACCAGTCGCTGTTCAACAACCCCTCGAATATGGACATCGTCGGGCGCACCGTGCTGATGGCCTTCCTGGTCACGCTGATGTGCGCGGTGATCGCCTTCCCGCTGTCGTATTATTTCGCCCGCTATGCGCCCAAACGCGTGAAAAGCGTGCTCTATCTGGGCGTGATGCTGCCGTTGTGGTCCAGCTATCTGGTGCGCGTGTATGCGTGGAAGCTGATCCTGGCGGACGAGGGCATCATCTCGTGGTTCTTCACTGCGCTGGGGCTGCGCGGCGTGCTGGACGCGATTCTATCGATACCCGTCATCGGCGGGTCGTCGCTGTCATTTTCGTTTCTGGGCATGTTCATCGTGTTCGTGTACATCTGGCTGCCGTACATGATCCTGCCGGTGACGGCGGCGCTGGAGCGCGTGCCCAAATCGCTGATTGAAGCATCTGGCGACCTGGGCGGGCGGCCATCGACCACTTTCTGGAAGGTGATCCTGCCGCTGGCCTTCCCCGGCGTGATCGCGGGCTCGATCTTCACATTTTCGCTCACGCTGGGTGATTACATCATCCCGCAGATTATCGGCAATTCCAGCTACTTCATCGGCGGCGCGGTGTACGTGTTCTATGGCACGGCGGGCAATATCCCGCTGGCGGCCGCGTTCACCACCATCCCGATCGTCATCATGATTGTCTACCTGCTCGTCGCCCGCAGACTGGGGGCCTTCGATGCGCTCTGATACTGCCCTGGAACCGCGCGCTGGCTGGGGGCTGAAAATCGCCACGGGCGCCGGCCTGCTGTTTCTGAACTTTCCCGTGGTGGTGATCATCCTGTACACCTTCACCACCGAGACCAGCGCGTTCACCTTTCCGCCGCCCGGCCTGACATTCGAGTGGTACGGCAAGCTGCTGGCCGAACGCCCGGATTTCTGGCGTGCGCTGGGCCTGTCGCTGCAAGTGGCCATTGCCGCCACCACCGTGGCGATGATTCTGGGGTCGCTGATCGCGTTTGCCGTGCATCGGCGCAGCTTCTTCGGCAAAGATGTGATCTCGCTGCTGGTCGTGCTGCCGATCGCCCTGCCCGGCATCGTGACAGGCATCGCGCTGCGTTCATCGATCGTCATTTTCGGCGTCGAATTCAGCATCTGGACGATCATGATCGGCCACGCGACGTTCTGCATCGTCACCGTGTACAACAACGTGATCGCGCGCCTGAGGCGGACGCAGCATTCGCAGATTGAGGCCAGCATGGACCTCGGCGCATCGGCGTTTCAGACCTTCCGCTACGTCATCTTCCCGAATATCGCCACGGCGCTGCTGGCCGGCGGCTTGTTGGCATTCGCGCTGTCGTTCGACGAAATCATCGTCACCACGTTCACGGCAGGCCAGCAGCAGACGCTGCCGATCTGGATCTTCAACCAGCTTCCGCGCCCGCGTGACCGGCCCGTGACGAATGTGGCCGCGGTCATCGTGATCGCCATCACCTTTATCCCCATCCTGCTGGCCTACCGCTTCACCAACCGCGTCAGCGAAACGTAAGTGCATCTGCATGATTAGAAAAAGACCGGCGTGCCGGTCTTTTTAGTTGTCAGCACAAAACCGGGCCCGCAATGATACTTTGTATCATCATGATTAAGAGCTTATATATTCGTTAAACAATACTTGAATACAGGGACATGTGCCTTAATCAGCGGCGCGGTAATGTCATTTTCCGTCGGGAAGAACGACACTCCGCAGCACCTGCAACCGCGCAGGCCTGAAGTTCTTCACATCGAAATCCGCTCCGCATCCCCACACCACCATCAGCAGGGTCTTTCTTGAGGAGAAGTATGAAGCACAATCGTTTGGCAGTTTTGTTTGGGTTGGGCCTGGCCGCAACACTGGCATTCACCACAGTGACGGCACAGGAAGAAGCATTTCCGGTATTGATTCTGCCGGTCAATCAGGCGCAGTTCCTGCCCGGCGCGGAATTCGATTTCCGCGTGGAAGTGCATACGCGCAACCTGCCTGAGAATTTCGCCGTGACCGTGAATGGCACGCCTGCGGCAGAATTCTTCGGCGCAGATCCTGTGAACGAAGACTGGGAATTTGGCGGCAGCGTCGTCCGTTTTAACGCCGATGGCGTGCCTGCGGCCGACTTTGACGTTGCGTCGCTGGCGGGTGAGTACTACCTGCGTGACAACCCGGTAGCGACCATTGCTGCTGCTGACGGCGCGCTGACGTGGGCCGCCGATGGCGAGACTGCCACACTGGAAGCCACCGACAATGTACTCGTCTATACTGTGGTTGGCGGACCTGCTGACGGTGCAACCCTGACCTTCGGCCTGAACGCCAATGGCGCTGTCACCGGCTACACCATCGGCGACGCCGCTTTCGGCCGCCTGTCCAGCCTGCCGACGCAGTCGTCGTCGGTGATCTGGCGCAGCATGGAAGCCCCTGCTGCCGGCGAATACACCGTCGAAGTGACGGCTGGCGCCACGACGCAGGCGGTGACCTGGGTCGTGCGTGAACCGTCGACCGAACGCGCTGCCCGCAATGTCATCCTGTTTGTGGCAGACGGCATGACCGTGCCAATGATCACGGCTGCCCGTATCGCCTCGCAGGGCATCACCGCAGGCCGCATCGAAGGCCAGTTTGCCATGGACAGCGCCGAAGCAATTGGCCTGGCGCACACCAACAGCCTTGACACCATCATGTCTGACAGCGCCAACACCGCCAGCGCGCTGAATACCGGCCACATCGGCCGCGTGAACGCCACCGGCTCGTACAGCGATACTTCACCCAGCCGCCTCGATGATCCGCGTGTCGAAACATTGGCCAGCATGCTGCGCCGCGCTTATGGCATGTCGATCGGCTTCGTGACCACCAGCGACTTCACCGATGCTACCCCGGCCGCTGGCTGGGCGCATGGCCGTGACCGCGCCTCGGCCACTCGCGCCAACTTCGCCATCCAGGCATTTGACTTCCAGCCGGAAGTGCTGCTGGGTGGTGGCGGCCAGTATCTTATCCCCGCCGGCGTCGATGGCTCTGCACGCACCGACGACCGCGACCTGTTTACCGAGTTTGAAACCGCTGGCTACAGCATCGCCACCAGCGCCACCGAGCTGGAAAGCGCCCTGACTGGCGACGCCCTGCCCGAGCGCCTGCTGGGTATTTTCCACCCGCGCGACCTGAGCGTGTGGCTGGACCGCAATGTGTACACCGATAACCTGGGCGATTTCACCGACCAGCCTGGCCTGGTGGACATGACCATGGCGGCCATTGAAGTGCTGGCCCAGAACGAAAATGGTTTCTACCTGACGGTTGAATCCGCCAGCGTGGACAAGCAGATTCACCCGCTGGACCAGGAACGCGCACTGAGCGACCTGATCGAATTTGACCAGGCCCTGGGCGCCGCAATCGCCTGGGCGCAGGAAAATGCCCCGGACACACTGATCGTCGTCACGGCCGACCATGGCCACGGCTACGAAGTGTACGGTACCGTCGACGTGGCGACCTTCAACGCGGGCACGACCGATCTGGAACGCCGTGAAGGCATCCAGGTGTATGCCGATGCTGGCTTCCCCACCTATACCGACCCGGATGGCGACGGCTTCCCCGACTGGAACGCTGATGTGGTGTTCGCCGGCACGGTGAACAACGGCCCCGAACACACCGAAGACTTCCAGGTCAGCCCGGTGCCGCGCGTGCCCGCCATCAACCAGGACGGCGTGTATGTGGACAACCCGGACGATGACCCGAACGGCATCCTGATCACGGGCTCGCTGGCGCCCAATGCGTCGACTGGCGTGCACACGCTGCAGGACGTCCCGGTGTTCGCCTTTGGACCGGGTGCAGATGCCTTCATGGGCGTGTATCACCAGAGCGAAATCTTCTTCGGCATGGCCGAAGCTCTGGGACTGAACCCCGCCGCAGCCGAATAAATTGAAGCAGGCCCCTCTCCTCTGGTACGATTCCGGGGAGAGGGGTTTTGTTTATCTCCCATCCCGTAAAGCAGTGGAATCCACCCCTATGCGTTTTATTACCCTGATTATCGCACTTGCAGTATTCCTGCTGGCCGCCTGCTCCCCGGACAATGCGCAGCTTGTGCAGGTGACTGCGCTGCCAACCGGCCAGACGCCACCAACGCGCACCACACTTCCTGTGACGCTCGAACCTGCGCAAACGCAGGCTCAATCCCCTCTCGCAGCCACGGCCACGCCGCTAGCCAACAACCTGATGGCCGGGCAGGCGGCAGCAATGGCGCTCGCCACGGACACCGCGTTTCAACCTACACCGCGCAGCGAAGTCAGCTTCAACGAATTTCCAGTGCCGATCACCTTCGACCAGTTTTATGACGGCTACAACATGCGGACCGGCCTGCTGCTGAGCGATATGCTCGTCTCGCTCGATGGACAGGAAGTCGTCATGGAAGGCTACATGGCGCCGCCTCTGAAGCCAGAGCTTGACTACTTTGTGCTCACCCGCGTCCGGCTGGCCTTCTGCCCGTTTTGCAGCAGCACGGGCGACTGGCCGAATGATATCGCGCTGGTGTACCTGGCGGATGGCACCACGACCGCCACGACCGCGGCCATCCGCGTCACCGGCAGGATCGAAATCGGCGCATCCGTCGATGCCGAAACGGGCATGGTCAGCCTGGTACGTATTTATGCAGACAGCCTGGAGACGCTTCAGTAGACTTATGCATATTCAGATTTCGGGACTTCAACACACCTTCACCACGCCATCGGGCGAAGCGCATCGCGTGCTGGATATCGCAGCGTGGACGCTCGAGTCAGGCGAGCAGGTGCTGCTGCGCGGCGTCAGCGGCAGCGGCAAGACCACGCTGCTGAATATCATGGCCGGGCTGCTGAAACCCACCCAGGGCACGATCACGTTTGATAAGCGCGATTTGTATGCCCTGGCAGAGCCGCTGCGCGACCGGCTGCGTGCCCGCGCCATCGGCTATGTTTTTCAGCAGCATTACCTGCTGGCCCACCTGACAGCATTGGAAAATGTCATACTGCCGCTTGGGTTCGACGGCCGCGCGCCCAAATCAGACTGGCGCAAGCTGGGCATGTCCATGCTGGATGCTGTGGGCCTGGCAGATTTTGCGCGTTACCGACCAGCAAAGATGAGCACGGGCCAGCGTCTGCGTGTGGCGGTCGCCCGCGCCCTCGTGAATTCGCCCGCGCTGCTGCTGGCCGATGAACCCACTGCGGCGCTGGATGCCGAAAGCAGCGCGCACGTACTCAATCTGATTCAGTCGCTGTGCAGCGCATCAGGCGCAACACTGATCCTGTCTAGCCATGATCCTGCGCTGGAGTCCCGCTTCACCCGCATGCTCACCTTACAGGCTGGCCGCCTGTCCGACACGAGTCCGCGACCAGGCACACAGTCCGTGATGCCTGCGCCAGAAAGGTCTCAGGCATGACATCCTTCCTGCCCTTTAACCTGTGGCTGGCATGGCGCAATCTGTGGAGCCGTCCGCTGCACACACTGATTCCAGCGCTGGTCATTGGGCTTTCGGTCGCCTTGTCGATTGCAGTGGCCGCGCTCGGTGATGGCGTGCGCCAGGGCATCATCGCCGCCAGCGATCCTTTTGGCGTGCTGGTCATCGGTGCGAAAGGCAGCAGCCAGCAGCTCGTGCTCAACACGCTGCTGCTACAGGGCCTGCCGGTGGGAAACTTTCCGTTTTCAGTCTATGAATCTCTGCAGGCCAATACGGATAAAGTAGCACTGGCGGTGCCGCTGGCCTTTGGCGATAACCTGGGAGGCGCGCGTATCATCGGTACGGATGCCACGCTGCTGGAGCTGCGGACCGCGCAGAATCAGCCGCCCTATTTCCAGATCGCCAGTGGACGCTACTTTCAGGCACATTTTGAAGCCGTGCTAGGCGCGAGTGCTGCGCGGGCGCTTGGCCTGTCCATCGGCGATCGCTTTCAGGCGGCGCACGGCGTGGAGCTGGGGCTTGAAGAGGATCTCCACGACGAGGCGTATACTGTTGTGGGGATTTTTGCGCCGTCGCAGAGCGTGTACGACACGGCCGTGTTTGTCAGCTACCAAAGCATCTGGGCGGCGCATGAGGCGGAAGAAGATGAGCGCGGGGCACAGTCGCTGATCATCGCAGCCGAAGACGCAGACCCACAGCAGCTCACGGCAGTGCTGGTGCGTCCGACCGGCTTCGCACAGGCCAACCAACTGTGGCAGGAGTTTTACAGCGGCACCGAAGCACAGGCAGCCTTCCCCGGCCAGGAATTGGGCGGCTTGTTCGACCTGCTGGGTCAGGCAGAGCGCGTGCTCACAGCCGTTGGCTGGCTGGTGCTGGGCATTGCGGCGCTCACCGTCTTTCTGAGCATGTACAGCGCCATGGCAGCGCGTGAACAGGCCATCGCTATCATGCGCGGGCTGGGCAGCAGCCAACCCACGATCTTTATCATGATCCTCGCCGAGACGCTGATGCTGACCCTGCTGGGCGCCCTGCTGGGGCGCGTGCTGGGCTATGCGACAGCAGGTGCTCTTGCCGGGCTGATTTCCGACCAGTCTGCAATCGCCATCCCGATACGATTTCTGCCGGCGCTGGAGCCACTACTATGGATCCTTCCACTGGGCGTGGGGCTGGCAGCAGGGCTGATCCCCGCAGCCATGGCCTATCGCGTCAGCGTGAGCGAAAAACTGTTCACATGATGAAGCGTGGTCTCGTATGTGGCCTGATAATTCTGGCTCTCCTAACAGCTTCATGCAGCAACCAGCAGTCCACGCCGACGGACGATGTGCTTACGCCCTCTTTCAGCATGACAGCGCTGGACGGGTCACCGGTCTCATTGAATCAGTATGCGGGACAATGGGCGATTGTGAACTTTTGGGCAACATGGTGCGTGCCCTGCGTCGAAGAACTGCCCCTGCTTCTGGATTATGCCGTTGCGCGGGATATCCCGCTGCTAGCCGTAAACATGCGCGAAAGCCCGGCAGATATCAGGGCATTTCTGTCGGGCAATCGGTTGGAACAGCTGACGGTGCTCACCGCCCCGCCAAACGATGTACTCGTGGCCTATCAGGTGATTGGCCTGCCCCAGACGCTGCTGATCGACCCGAATGGCGCAATCGCCTGGCGGGCGTTCGGGCCCCTTAACGATGCATCGCTTGATGAACTGGATACGCTGACAGGCTATTCGCCCACCTGAACTTTTCTCGCAGCGGCTACTTGACCGCCCCGTAACGCAAGGCGCTGTCGCTCCCGCGCAGCCAGCCGGCCAGCGCGCCCTGCGCTGCCGCATCCCCGTGCATATGCGCCTTCAGGAAGCCGGCAAAACAGGCTCGAATCAATCTTCGCAGGTCGTCGCCCGGCTGAGTCTCCGGCTTATCCAGAAATACGCGGCCGATGCTGTCGTCCAGCGGGCTGCAAATCGAATGATGGTTGGCGCCCTCCAGCACCGCCACATACTGGTCCTCGCGGCCGCCGTCATAGCATTCATCAAACGCCGCGACGACAGTCTCCCAGCCTGCGCTGCCCGGCCGCCCATACTGCGTGTTGTGCTGGTCGCCGAGGCCATCTTCGGTCGCGCCCACCAGCATGACCGGCACTTCGGGCAGCGGCGGCAGCACACCGTTGCGCCAGCCACCCAGCGCCAGCACCGCCAGCGGATTGGGCGCGTAGGCAAAAGCAGCGCGCACCCCCGCGCACCAGTCCGGACGGGCATTTTGCAGCGCCAGTGTGCCGCCCGCGCCATGCCCGCCCAGCACAATGCTGTTCAGGTCCAGCAGGCCGTTCAGCGTGGCCGATGCATTCATCTGGGCCAGCGCGTCCAGAATAGGCGCCAACGCGGATGCTGTGGGGCGCGTGCCAAACACATCCTGTTTGAGCGCCTCGATGTCGATGCCCGGCGTCAGGCTGACGCGGCCGGGCACATTCTGCGCGATCCATTCGGGCAGCGCGACGACAAAGCCATAGGCCACAAACTGTTCCATCAGCCAGTGATAGCTGTGCTGCGGGATATTCACGCCGGGCAGGAAGATGAGCACGGGCAGCGGGGCGCGCTCGCGGCGCGGGTGATACAGGCCGCTGTCGCGCACCTGCTGATCGACGGTATCGCGGGCGGGATAAAACAGGCGCAGGCTGGCGCGGTCATAGGGCGCATCGCCGGGGACAGACATCATGTGTAACAGCACGCGGACGGGCATATGGGGCTAGGCTCCCTGCATGAATAACCAGGCTGTCAGCATAGCCGCCGAAGCACAGGCGGACAAGGCAGATTTTCAGCCTGCGCTGCGCACCAGTTTCACGCTTTCGCGGCGCAGTGTGGACGACGCCAGATGCTGCCCGGCCGTCATGACAAAGCCCTTTACCGGCTGAATCATGCGTCCATAAAAGACAAACTCGAACTCATCACCTTCGAAGGGAAACGGAGACAGGTGATAGCGCCGTTCGCCCAGCGGGGTCAGCAGCAGCTCGCAGTCGGTGTAGGCATCCTGCGGGACGTGCGGAAAGACATGGGTGGCCCGCAGCGGCTCGCTGTTCAGCTGGAAATACAGCGCCAGCGTGTCGCAGAATTGCAGCAGCTTGTAGACATACATGACGAACAGGTCGGAGGCCATATAGGCCGTGTCTGGTTGGGCAGCCAGGGCATCACGGAGTCGCTTCTGGCGGGCCAGCTCGCGCGCCAGCACAGCATCGACTTCGGCTTTCATAGACTCAGGTACGCTGTCGATGAGGGCAAAGTCGCTCAGGCCGTAGCGCCCGGTGAACAGGCCATAGGTGTGCATACTGCTGATCAGGCCGCAGAAAGAATGTTTGTTTTCATTGAAATCGGGGGAACCGCCAGACGTTTGCAGGACCAGATGCAGCGGCGTTTCCGTCAGGTGATATGGCAGCAGGGTACGCGGGTCGATAAAAACCGCCTCGTCCAGCAAGCGCCAGCCCTCATCATGATGCTCGATCACAAACGGCACCAGACCCATGGGATCGGGCTTGACGAAGCCGTGATCGCCAAAGGCCCTGAAAATTGGCCCGCACGAGCGCGCATGGTCAATCTGGGTAATCGCCAGACGGGGATCGTTTTCCGGGTGATCAGCGGGCACGGACTGAATGATCATGTCATTCTCCTCTCGGCTGCCGAGGTCACTGCTGAACGCATGGAACCTGCATGACAGTTCCGCTGTGCATAAGCGCTGACCGCATAACCTCATAACTGCTATTAAAGCACGATTGCATCAGTCTCGCTGGCATCGGGGCAAATCGGACATCTGCACCCAACCATAACAAAAAGGGCCCTGGCATTGCGCACAGGACCCTGTTGAGGCTGAACTGGTCACCGCGACCTAGCCGGCATTACCCGCGCTGCACCACGACCCGGACATATGCACGGTATGGGCCACGCGCAGCTCTGTTTCCTCGTCTTCAGTCATGAGCGGGCGGAACGACCGGCTGACATTCCACTGAAACTGCGACTTTTCCGGGTTGGCCTCGGCATAGCGACGCAGGCCCAGCGGCACCAGACGCAGGCGCTGGTCGATCCACGCGCTGTCCCACGGGCCATCCTCGATAATTTCCTCGGCAGCGCGGAACTCATAGTAAATCGTGCGACGCAGGGCGTTGCCCTCGGTGTGCGGCGAGCCGTGGACGACCATCACATCGTGCAGCAGTACATCGCCAGGGGCCATTTCCACTTCGATCGCGCCGGGCACCGCCCAGCCATAAGTGTCAGCAATCGCGCACACATCATGCTTGCCCACCTGCGAGCCGGGCACCACCCACAGCGCGCCCTGGCCGGAACGCGAGTGATCCAGATACAAGTCATAGTTGAAGATGCGATATTTGCGCGGATGCACCGCGTCCTGATGCCAGGTGATAGCCGCGCCGTCGCCTTCTTCCTTGAACACCATCGATTCATACGTAGGCACGAAGTTGGGGCCGCACATGCTTTCAGCCACTTCCAGCACCTGCGGGCTGCCCAGCAGCTCCAGCGAGGCGGGCTGGCGCTTGTTGTGCACGTAGTTCACGCGCCACATACGGCGGCTGCCACCGCGTTCGGCGAAGTTATAGTCCTGATAGTCCGGATGATCTGGCCCGGCCTGCTGTCCCTCGGCGATCCATTCGCGGCCGGCATACTGCAGGCGCTCCAGCAGGTCCTGGGGAATCCAGTTGCGCAGGACGAGATAGCCGTTCTTATCATAAAAAGCGAGCTGTTCTGGCGTGAGGTGGTAGGACATCGTGCGGCGATCCTGTGCTGAGCTATGATCCGGGCAACGCCTTAAAAGTAACACTACTTTCGCGTATAATCTTCCTGAATCCTTGCATTTTATTCCGAGATCCTAAGATGCAGCCTGTCCATAGCACCTTTGGCCTGACGATCGAGGCGCGCTCCCCCGAAATCATGCAGGTCGCCCACCGCCACAGCGAAATTGAGCTCAATCTGGTGGAGACTGGCGGGCTGACTTATTCGTTCGGCGGTTCGCACATCAGCATCGGGGCTGGCGCACGGGCCGCCTTCTGGGGCGCGATGCCGCACCAGCTCATCGACGTGGCACCCCAGACGCGCTTCACCTGCATCACGCTGCCGCTGGCCTGGTTTCTGCGCTGGAATCTGCCGACGGCGTTCACGCGCCGCATGATGGAGGGGCATCCGATCATTTCAGCCGAGCCGTCGGCGCTGGACACGCTGCTGTTTCGGCGCTGGGCCGAGGACATGGGCGCGGCACCGGATCGTTTCCAGAGCATCATCCTGCTGGAGCTGGAAGCCTGGTTTCGCCGGGCCGCGCTGACGGCCTATCCGCGCACTGTTTTCAGCGCAAGTGTGGCCGACGCGGCCGAAAAGATGGCACAGTACATCGCCGCAAACTATGCCGAGCCGATCACCGTGGCCGATATCGCGCGGGCAGCCAGCCTGCACCCGAATTACGCCATGCAGGTCTTTCGCCGCGCCTATCAGGCCACCATGCTCGATTACCTGACGCAGCACCGGGTGGCGCATGCCCAGCGCCTGCTCGTGCTGACAGACGCCAGCGTCGCCAGCATCGCGCTGGATGTCGGGTTCGGCTCACAAAGTCGCTTTTACGAGGCATTCACGCGCATCTGCGGCCAGCCACCGGGGGCCTTTCGGTCGGCGTACCGCTGAGGAACCGGATACGGTTGCAACAGGCCTAAGAAAACAAAAAGGGCGGATTCACTCCGCCCATACAACTCACCTTAACCCACGAAAACCGGGATCGGCTCGCTGGCCATACTGGGCATCTCGGCACCGGGCAGGCGCGCGACCATGCTCCACGGGCCGGTCCAGGTGACCTCAACGTTGGCCAGCTTGCCGCGCCAGTCGGTCGATTCATCATCGAAGAAGACCAGCTTGTTCTGCGGCGTGCGCCCGCGCCAGCGCCCATGCTGGCGGTCTTCCACCAGCACTTCCACCTGCTGGCCCAGATAGACGGCATTTTTCTCGGCCTGAATCTGGCCCTGCAAGTCGTTGATGACGTGGAAGCGGCGTTCCTTCTCTTCTTCCGGCACATCATCGACCATGCGGCGCTCGCTGACGGTATTCGGGCGCGGGCTGTAGCGCGCCAGATGCACCTTGTCCAGCTTCAGCTCGGCCAGCAGGTCGTGCGTGCCCATAAACTGCGCTTCGGTTTCGCCGCAAAAGCCGACGATGATATCGGTGTGGATGGCGACATTGGGGATGCGGTCGCGGATGCGCCCCACCAGCGCACGATACTGGTCGATGGTGTAGCCGCGCTTCATGTTCTCCAGCACGGCATCGTCACCGGCCTGCACCGGCACTTCAATCTGCGGCATCAGGCGCGGCAGCTCGGCCACCGTATCCAGAATCCGGTCGCTCATCCAGTTCGGATGGCTGGTCAGAAAGCGGATGCGCAGGATGCCGGTTTCCTCGGCCACGCCGTGAATCACGCGCAGCAGGTCGGCCAGGTCGGGGCCGTCGGGGATGTCCTTGCCATAGCGGTCGACGATCTGGCCCAGCAGGGTGACTTCTTTCACGCCCTGCGCGCCCAGGCTGCGCACATGCGCGGTAATTTCGCCCACGCTGCGGCTGCGCTCCACGCCGCGCCGGTTCGGGATGATGCAGAACGTGCAGGCATGTGAACAGCCATACACCACCGGCACATGGGCGGAAATCAGGCTGCCCTGTTCGTGCGTGGGCAGCACGATATCGCCGTCCTGAATTTGCTCGCGGTGGGCGCGCAGCTCAGCTTCCAGCGCCAGCGTCTCGCCTTCGTCCATGCGTTCCTTCAGGAAATCGACCATCGGCTGCGGGTCGCTCGGGGCCATGAAGACATCCACATGCGGCAGCTTTTTGCGCAGCTTGATCGGGTCACGCACGCCCACCATGCAGCCCATCACACCGACCACCTTGTCGGGAAACTGCTGCTTCATGTGGCGCGTGCGGTAAATCCAGTCCATCGCCTTGTCTTCGGCCGACTGGCGCACCACGCACGTATTCACCACCAGGATATCCGCCTCCTGCTGGTTGTCTGTGGCCGTATGGCCCATCAGCTCCAGTTCAGAAGCGAGGCGCTGGGAATCTGCCGTGTTCATCTGGCAGCCAAATGTTTGAATCAGATACCGCATGATGTATGCCGTTTCACTCGTTCAGGTTGGCCGTATTGTACAGGGATTGCAAAAATAACGTCAATCCACACCCCCGCGAAGCCTGCTCAGGGCTGCTCGTCGCACGGGGTCATCAGCAGCGAAATCTCGCCGAACTGCCCGTCAGACGCGCAATCGCCGCAGTCCACACGAAGTTGCAGCACATTGTCGTCCAGCCACACATAATCGGTCACATCGACCAGCACCTCGCCGGAAAACGGGCCAATGCGCCGGTCATTGATATACAGGATCACTTCCGCGCAGGTGTGGGCAAACGAGAGCCAGTAGGAGATGCAGGCGTCGACCGGCTGGATAAAGAAAGTCGTCGACAGCAGAGCAGCCCAGGTGTCGTCAAACCTGCGCTCGGCGGACCAGGCCGAAATATCGGCCACCGGCTGCGGGTCCGAGGCAAATTCGTACAGGTCCGGGTCGTGCTCAAAATACTCGACGCGCCACGCTTTCGTCAGGTCGATGGTGGTGAGAATGCTCATGTGATCTGGTCGGTCATCCGTCGCTTCATGGAGGCCAAAGTTTAGCGTGTTTGCGCAGAAGCAGAAAGCCGCTTACAGTTGTGGCAAATAGTTCACCGGGAGTCCTCGCGATGCGCCACACCGTCCTCTTCTACAATCCCATCAGCACGTCCCCTGGAAAGCAGCGTTTGCCCCTGTCCCTGATGGCGGTGGCGGCAGTAATCGCGGCGGATTACGACGTGGAATTCATTGACGGGAATCTGGAAGCCGACCCCGCCGCAAAGATTATCGAGCGCGCACGCGCTACCAAGTCGAAACTGCTGGCGGTCACGGTGATGCCCGGCCCGCAGTTGCGCCAGGCCGTGCCCGTATGCAAGCGCGTGAAAGCCGCCCTGCCAGATCTGACCATCCTGTGGGGGGGCTATTTCCCCACCCAGCACGCCGAAGTCATCCTGAACAGCGACTGCGTCGATTACATCATCCAGGGACAGGGCGAAGCGCCCTTCCGCCAGTTTGTCGATATGCTGCATCACGGCGGCGCGATCACCGAGATTATGTCGCTGGGCTACAAGAACGGCGGCCCGCATGTGAATGAGCGCGCGCCCAACGTGCCCATGAACAGCCTGCCGTGGTTCCCCTATGACCGCATCGACGTTTCGAAATATGTCGGGAGTTCGTACCTGGGCACACGCGTGCTGAACCACAACACCAGCTTCGGCTGTCCGTTTGCCTGCAACTTTTGCGCGGTGGTGGCGCTGGCCAACCGGCGCTGGCTGCCCGAAAGCGCCGAGCGCGTGGCCAGTATCGTCACCCATTTGCAGGATAACTGGGGCATCAACGGCCTGGAATTCCACGACATGGACTTCTTCGTCAACGAAGGGCGCACGGCCGAGTTTTCCGAGCGCATCGCCGACAAGGGCATTCAGTGGTGGGGCCTCGGCCGTGTGGACACGCTGATGAGCTACAGTGATGCGTCGTGGGAAAAGATGAAGCGCAGCGGCGCCAAGATGATCTTCATGGGCGCGGAGAGCGGCGACGACGAGACGCTGAAGCGCATGAACAAGGGCGGCAAGAGCAGCACCAATGCCACGCTGGCGCTGGTGGAGCGCATGAAGCACTATAACATCGTGCCGGAGCTGTCGTTCGTGATGGGCAATCCGCCCGACCCGCGCGAGGACATCGAAAAGACGATCGCCTTCATCCGCAAGCTGAAACAGATCAATCCGGCCACCGAGCTGGTGCTGTACATCTACACGCCCGTGCCGCAGGAAGGCAGCATCCTGCTGGATGAGGCCGAAAAACTGGGCTTCAAGTTCCCAACCAGCCTGGACGAATGGGCCAGCGAAGAATGGGCCAAGTTCTCGATGCGGCGTGACCCCAGCACGCCGTGGTTCAAAGACTCGACGCGCCGCCGCGTGCGCAGCTTCGAGAGCGTGATCAATGCCTACTATCCCACAGTCACCGATATGCGTCTGAACGGCAACTATCGGCATCTGCTGAAGGCGCTCAGCGGCTGGCGCTACAAGCTGGGCTACTACCAGTGGCCGTATGAGCTGAAGGCGCTGCAACGCATGATTCACTACCGCCGCCCGGAAACGACGGGGTTCTAAGCCGATCATGCGCGTGACCATCACCCAGCTTTCAGATGACCGCTTTGCCTTTGAGCAGGAGTGGCACGACCTGCGCCGCCATGTCCAAAAGGAAAAAAGCGACCTGGTCGTGCTGCCAGAGCTGATTTTTCACGCGTGGAGCTTCATCGAAGACACCCGTGACGAGGCCGTGCTGGAAAGTATCGTTCAGGCTCATGAACGGGGACTGGCCGAACTGGGGGCGCTGAGCGCGCCGATGGTGACCAGCTCCACGCTGGTCAGAGGCGATGACGGGAACATCTATAACGCGGGCTTTGTGTGGCAGGACGGGACGACGCACATCGGGGCGCGCAAGTCGTATCTACCCGACGAGGCAGGCTTCTTCGAGGCGCGCTGGTACAGCCGGGGCGACAAGCGTTTTCCGCTCACGACGCTTGGAGAGATGCGCGCCGGCTTCATGATCTGCAGCGATATGTGGTTCATGCATGCGGCACGGCAGATGGGCACGCAGGGCGCCAACCTGATCGTGTCTCCGCGCTGCACTGAAGCGGTCAGTCTTTCCAAATGGCAGGCCGGGGCTATCTCTGCGGCATTCATCGCAGGCGCGTTCCTCGTCTCGACCAACCGAGTCAGCCCCGACGGCCTGTTCGGCGGCAGCTCGTGGGTGATCAGCCCGGAGGGTGATGTGCTGGCGGAAACCTCGGCCATCAGCCCGTTTGTGACGATCGATATCGACCTGACAGCGGCAGACACGGCCAAGCGCGGGTATCCCCGCTACCTGGCGGACTAGCCGCTGCCAGCCGACTGCTTCTTCTTTTTGACGCGCTCGTAATGCCGTCGCGCTTTGGCGCGATTGCCGCAGTCGTCCATGCTGCACCAGCGGCGGCTGTGGTTGCGCGTGACATCGACAAACAACAGGTCGCAGTCCCCAGCCTCACACTGGCGCACCTGATCGACATGATCGCCCGTCAGCAGCTCGGCGGCCGCCCACGCGATGCGATACAACGGCGCCAGCAGGTTGCCCTGGTCGCGCCAGATCCACTGGGCGTCGCCATCCTTCAGCCCCAGCTTGCGTAGCTGCCCTGCCTGTGCCAGCCATTTCCCCAGCTCGACCACATCCAGCGGACTGGGCTTTTCGCCCTGCGCATGTGCCGCAAAAATCTGGCGGATGGTGTGGCGCAGGTGCAGCGCCTGCTCAAAAAGCTGTTCATGCTCGGCACCACTGGCAAAGCGCAGCGCATCATTCAGGCTGTCGGCGTCATCGGGCGCCAGCAGGCCGCTGGACACGGTGAAATACACCACATCCACGTAGCTGTGCAGCCACTCCACATCGACCACACCTTCGTCAATTTCAACTGTATTGCCATAGTTCAGGGCAGGGTCGCCGCCCACCGGATTCCAGTCATCATCGCGCAGATCACGTTTATGCATGCTGATCACTTTCTAACTTTTGAATACTCAATTAGACAGTTATAGTTTACCTAACTGTCTAATTATACAACAAATGGTTATATGGCAAACGGTCTCGTAAAAGTTCTAACCGGCTATCAGACATGGACTAACGCGCAGACTGGTGCCGTGCTCATGATCGGCTCGGCAGCGTGCTGGGGCATGGGCACCGTGATGAGCAAGGCTGCCCTGGGTGTTTTTCCGCCGCTGCCGCTGCTGGTGACGCAGCTTACCGCCAGCATCGCCGTGCTGTGGCTGGCGACCCTGGTGGTGAGAGCCCCGTATCATCCGGCGCTGCTGCTGCATGGCTGGCCAGGCCTGCTGGAACCTGGCCTGGCCTATGTGCTGGGGGCAGTGGGACTTCAGCTCACGTCGGCCAGCAACGCCAGTGTGATTGGCACGCTGGAGCCCGTTTTCGTGATGGCGATTGCGGCGGTCTTTCTCAGGGAAATTGTGCGGGTGCGGGCGTGGCTGCTGGCGGGCATGGCCATCGCCGGGACGATCATCGTCTCGACAGCCTATGCGGAGACCGGGGGCGGTGCGGCCAGCATCACCGGAGACCTGCTGGAATTGGGCGCGGTGCTGGCCGCCTCGCTATATGTCATCTTCAGCCGAAAAAGCGTGTTCAGCCTGCATCCGGTGCCGCTGGCCGCCTCGCAGCAGACCTTCGGTCTGGCCTGCGCGATCACGGTCATGGCAGTCAGCAGCCTCGTGCAGGGCTGGCAGGATGTCTCGCACATCCAGCCTGCACAGTGGGCATTCGCGGCGCTGACGGGTGTGGTGCAGTATGCGGCCGCTTTCCTGTGCTACCTGTTTGCGCTGAAGCGGCTGCCTGCGTCGCGGGCGGCGCTGTTCCTGCTGCTGATTCCGGTGTTCGGCTTTGCCGGCTCAGTCGTTTTTCTCGGGGAAAGCATCAGCATCCTGCAAATCGTCGGCAGCGCCATGATCGTGGCTGCGCTGGTACTGCTGCATCAGACCCATGCCAGAGACTAGCCGCAGCCGGACATTGGGCTACAATCTGTTCGCAACAACGCACACGCAGCAGCGAGGCCAGCGATGAAACAAATTACGGACGGGCTTTTCACGTTTTCCGGGCTGTTGGTCGGCCGCGTCTACCTCACAGTGGACAGTGATGGCGGCCTGACGCTGATCGACAGCAGCATCAGCAGTGCCGGGGGCAAAATCCTGAAGCAGCTCGCCGAACACGGACACGCGCCAGGACAGGTGCGCCGCATCATCATCACGCATGCACACCCGGACCACGTTGGCAGCCTGCCCGCCCTGAAACAGGCTACCGGCGCCGAGGTTATCGCCTCGTTTGTCGAGCGGCCCATGGTGGAAGGCAAGGCGCCCGTCGTGATGCCGCCGCGCGAATCGCTGAACTTTGTCAACCGGATGATGTCTGGCCCGCCACAAACCATGCCCGGCACGCCGGTTGACCGCGACGTGGCCGACAACGAGACCATCGCCGAAAGCTTTGGCGGCCTGCGCGTCGTCTTTGCGCCCGGCCACACCCCTGGCCAGATTGCGCTGTGGCAGCCAGAACGCAAAGTCCTGATTTGCGGCGACGCGCTGGCAGACCTGCCGCCGTGGGGCCTGCGCATTGGCTTCAGCGCCTTCACGGCCGACAAAGCCGCTGCGAAACAGTCGGCCAAACGACTGGCATCGCTGCAACCAGACATCATCTGCTTTGGCCACGGCCAGCCGATGACCGAAAATGCGGCGGCCCGCCTGGCGACATTTGCATCTGCGCTGTGATAGGTGCATGAGTGGACAGCCCAAACACGATTTATCATGTGCGCAAAAACGCGATAGCTCGCCTGGCGTCCAGCTCCCCCACCCCCGCGCTGGATGCCGACCTGCTGCTGTGCCATGTGCTGGGCAGGGACCGCCCCTATTTGTTCGCCCATCCTGAGCACCTGCTGACAGATGCCGAGTACACGGCATTTCAGCACCTGGTCGCCCGCGCATCAGACGGAGAGCCAATCGCCTATCTGCTCGGTCATCGGGGATTCTTTGACCTCGACCTGATCGTCACGCCTGCGGTGCTGATTCCGCGACCGGAGACAGAGCTGCTGCTGGAGGCGGCGCTGGCCTTCGCGCCTGTCAATCAGCCGGTCAGCGCGGCCGATATCGGCACCGGCAGCGGCGCGCTGGCGGTCACGTTTGCGAAGCATCGGCCGCTGGCGCACGTGCATGCCGTGGATGTGTCGGGAAATGCGCTGGCCGTCGCGCAGCAAAATGCCGAAAAATACGCCGTGAGCGGGCGTATCACCTGGCATCACGGCAGCCTGCTGGAGCCGCTGATCGCGCAGTCGGTCAGGCTGGACCTGCTGATGGCGAACCTCCCCTATATCCCGCGGGATGTCGTGCAAGAGCTGGATGTCAGCCGACATGAGCCAATGCTGGCGCTGGATGGCGGCATCGACGGGCTGGATCTGATTCGTGAGCTATTGGGGCAGATGCGCGGCGTGCTGCGACCTGGCGGGCTGGCGCTGCTGGAATTCGGGGCGGGACAGGGCGCTGACGTGCTGGCCGCAGCGCGGGAACGCTTTGGTGACGATCTGGCCGCGCACATCATCTATGACTACGCGGGCCATGACCGTCACCTGCACATGCTGATGCCGTAGGCGGCTAGAACATCTTCGCGCCCACCACCGCTTTCTTGCTGGGCTGGAGAATGCTCACGATGCCTTCCTCCGTTGGCACGCCCAGAATCAGGCACTCCGACAGGAATCCGGCGATATTCTTCGGCGCAAAATTCACCACCGCGATGACCTGCTGGCCGATCAGCCAGTCTTTGTCGTAACTGGTGATCTGCGCGGATGACCAGCGATGGCCAATCTCCTCGCCAAAATACACCCTCACCTTGTAGGCAGGATTGCGGGCGCGGGGAAAGTCCTGCACCTCCACGATTTCCCCGCAGCGCACATCCACCTTCGCAAAGTCGTCATAGGTAATCGGTTCTGTCATGCACTCCCTCAGAAAAATACACTTATGCGCGGCGAATCAGCAGGCGCGTGCCGACCGGCACATTGCGCGCCTGAGCCATCGTCAGGTTATTCAGCGTCAGCACCTGATTGAGCGAGACCTGATAAATCAGGGCGATGCCGCTCAGGGTGTCGCCATACTGCACGGTGTGATACTGCGCGCCGCTGGCTTCGGCGGGCTGGCGCACGGGCAGCGCCGAGGTCGGGCGCGGTGTGGGACGGGTGGTCGTGCCGCTGTTCCCGGAAGTACCGGTCGTCACGCCTGCGCTGCCACCTGCCCCACCCACAACGAGAGAAGCATTGTCGTACCAGCGGTTGTTGAAGTCCGACGGCCAGGTCATGCTGGTATAGATGAAGAAGGTCACCAGGCTGCCGCGTGCAGTCGCGCTGACGCTGGCGGTTTCCCAGCGGTCATGCGGGGCAATCGGCGCACCCCACACGATGGCCGGGCTGGACGGGTCCACACCGCCGGTCGGGTCGATGCCGACGCGCACGAAAACGCCGCTTTCCACCGCTGAGCCGCAGGCAAAGCCGACAAAGTTGTTATTGCTGTCGCGCGAATTGCAGGTCTGCACCCATGCGCCGACTGAACCGACCAGATTGGAATTGTTGGGCACGGTCGCCTGCTGAAAGACCGCTGCGTTCCACGTGGCAAACCCGCCGTTGATGTTCAGCGAACACGGGCCAGACAGCACCTGCGGGGCCGTGCAGTGCGGGAAGGCATACACCAGGTCGGCGCGGTTTTCCCACACCTGCCCGGTCGGGCCATTCTGTATCCACAGCGGCCACGCCTCCGGGGTATTCAGCGTGCTGCGCCCCCGGTTCACATACGGGCCTTCAAAGCCGGGGTCACGCAGCAGATTGTCCTGCGCAAAAACAGATGCAGCGGGCAGCAGCGCAAACAGCGCCAGCAGTAGGGCGACGCACAGCGGCATCCCCGCCAGAACACGCCGATTTTTCATGCGGGTTTTCCTTCTCTTTTTATCGGTCTGATAGCCTCATTATAGTGAGGCTGCAACTTTCAGAATCCCGCCAAAAGCACCGCTTGACCACCGGCTTCCGTATACCAGTAGGGCTGCCAGCCGATGCCAAACAGCTCGACGACGATGTCTTTCTTGTACGGCGTGACCGGCTGCTCGTCGATAGTGACGGCGACCTGCGCCCACTTCTGGTTCAGCGCGTCGCAGTCCGCCTGAAAGCGCTCCTGAAGCTCGTCAATTTCTTCCTGCATCTGCTGCTTCTGCAGCTGATTCATATTCAGATCGCCCTCGGTGCGCTGCTTCCAGTATTCGGCCATGTTCATGCGACTGAGCGTGAAAGCCGTGCGCCCCTGCATCAGGCCGAGGATCGCCTCGCCCGTCGTCAGGGTCTTCATGCGCTTGTTGGTGGCCAGCTCGGCCTGCTGGGCGCGCACGCGTGTGTCAAAACGGCGCATCTTGTCGTTGAAGGCATCAAACTGGGTTTCATACTTGCGCGTCAGGGCATCCAGCGCGGCGTCACGCGCTTCGCGGGCGGCCTGCTGCACCTGACCGCGAAAGGCATTGATGTCCCCATCAGGCGAGCCGTAGATGCCCAGCTCGCGGCTGAACGGAATGGCGATGCGCGCCGTGCTGTACAGCATATCGACCATCTCACGCTTGAGTGCGACCAGCCGTTTGGGGTCGCTCAGGCTGGCGGGCACGCTGCCAAACAGGCCGGTGGTCAGCGGGTCTGCACTCACGGCGCGTGTATCCACCGGCGCGGTGGCGTAGTCATTCCAGTGCAGCAGGCCGGTGCGGTCAAGCTCGGGAATCTGGTAAGCGAACAGGCGCACCGTGTAGGTATTCGACTTGCGGTCGCTGAAACGCACCGCCGCCTGCGCCATCAGCACCGGGCGATAAGCGGGCGCTGTCTCGGCAGCCTGCGCGAAGAACCCGGTCTGCGCCTGCCACTGGCCCAGGGCCTGCGACGCGGCCACGCTGTGCGGCAGAAAATACTGCGGGATATCGGCGCTTAACGATGGCCGCTGCCCGCTGTAACCGCCAGAGCGCTGCCGGGGCGCGGCGGGTTGTGAAGGCTGCTGTGCCTGGGCCAGCATCGTCTGCGCAGGCGGTATCGGCGGGGCCGCCTGCTGCGGCGTATACGTGGGCGGTGCTTCAGGCGGCGGAGCCCACTGCGGCGCAGGTGGCGCGATTTCAGCCGGCATTTCTGGCAGGGCGGGCGGCGGCGCAGGCAAATCAGATGGCTGTGGCGGCGGAGCGACCGAGCGGAAGCCAGCTACCTGTGACCCATATGTCCGGCCGGGCGCGACGCTGTAGGTGGGCGCGGCCGGGCGGAAAGCCACCGTGCCCAGTTCCTGGCGCATGGTCACTTTCTGATCGGCCATCAGCATGCCCACCTGCTGGCGCGTCAGCGGGCCGCGCAGGAAACTCATCGTCCAGCGCGTCTGGAATACATACGGGCTTTCCGGGTCATGCACGTCGCTGAGCAGGAAGGTACGCGGGTCCAGGTCGGCAATCAGGGCGTTCAGCACCTTGAGGTTGTTTTCATCCATGGCGCTGTTCATGCTTTGCAGGCCGGCCATCAGCCGTTGACGGTCATTGTCCGTCGACAGGCGCCCGATGAACCAGGTCCCGGTGTTACTCAGGCCCTTGTAGTCCAGATCACCAGGGTTCTGCGTGGCAAGAATCAGCCCGACGCCAAACGCGCGCGCCTGTTTGAGCATACGCAGAAGCGGCGTCTTGGTCGGCGGATTAAACGGATACGGCGGGAAATAGCCGAACATCTCGTCGATGTACAGCAGCGCACGCAGGCTGGTGGTGCCGCTGAGCTGGCGCATCCACACCGTCATCGTCTCCAGCAGCAGCGTCATCACGAACTGGCGTTCCGGCTCGGTCAGGTGGGCCAGATAGAAAATCGAGACTTTCGGCTGGCCTTCAGGCGTGTACAAAAAGCTCTGAATGTCCAGCGGCGCGCCCGTCATCCACGACTGGAACGACGGCGAGGCGAGAATGTTGTTCAGGTCACCGGCCAGCTTGCCGCGGTTGCGCACCGACAGGTACTCGTCCACACCAAACACGCCCAGCTTGTCGAATGGCGGCTTTTGCACCTGCATCACCAGATCCTGAAGCGTCAGGTCATTGCCATGCGACCAGGCGTACTCGAAGATGTTGCTGATGAGCACGTGTTCCTTGTCCTGCACCGGCTGGGCACTGCGCCCGATCAGCCCCAGCAGCGCGGTCACGATGCCGCTGATTTCCTCGCGGTACTCTTCTTCATGATCCGCCCAGCCGTCTTTTGGCGCTTTCAGCGAGGCAAGGATGCTCACTGGCAGGCCGGCCTCTGAGCCGGGCGTATACACGCTGACGCGGCCGGCATGTTTCAGCCAGCTCAGGCGCTCTGGCGGGATGCCCCAGTCCTGCAGGCCCTTGCGCCACTTGTCGGCGGTCAGGCGGGCAAATTCAGGAATCTCCATATTGGCGCGCTGGGCATCGTCGATATTCACCCACGGCTCAAAGTCAGCCGGCTTCATATCCGGGAAAGCCAGCATCAGGTTGGCGATATCGCCCTTCGGATCGATGATGATCGCCGGAATATTGTCCAGGATCGCTTCTTCCAGTATCGAGATACACAGGCCGGTCTTGCCGCTGCCCGTCATGCCGACGACGATCGCGTGGGTCGTCAGATGGCGCGAGTCGTAGTAGGCGACTTCCGGCAGGCGCGTCTTGCTGGCCGGGTCATAGTGCCGCCCCAGATAAAAGTTGGTGGGTGCTTCAATAAATGGCATCAAATCTGCTCCAGGCTCAGGTTAGGGACAGGTGATGTTGGCCGGGGCGCTGGCTTCAGCCCAGCGGCGGTCATATTCCGCCAGGTATTGCGCGGCCAGGACAGGATCATCGATGATGACCAGGTTCTCGTCGTTCGACTGTGTAGCGTTGTCTGAAAAGTTGAATGAGCCGCTGATGACGATGCGCTCGTCCACAATCACGACCTTGTGATGCAGCACAAACGGATTGCCGTCCTGGCGCACGGCAACGCCCGCACACAACATGGGCGTCAGTGCGGCGGCAGCCGTTTCGCTGCCCGTGCGCTCAAAGATGCCCTGCACGTCGATGCCATTTTCGGCCTCGGTCAGCATGGCGGCCTGCAATGCATCGTGCGTGAAGGAAAACGCCATGAAGCGGATCGACTCACGCGCATTGCTGACGGCCTCGGCCAACGCATCCATCGGGCGATCTTCCGGACCCATATAGAACGCCATCGGGATGCCGTCCTGCGTGAAGGTGGTGAACGGCGTATTGCGCGGCGAGCGCGGGCCAAACTGCCCGTTGACGAACATCTCGTCAAACTCGGCCTGATAGTTCAGCGCGGCATTCCGGCTGCGCAAAATCAGCACGTTATTGTTGTTGCGATAGGTATCGTTGACGGTGAAATTCCACGAACCGGTCACGACAGTCGCGCCGTCGAGGATCATGAATTTGTCATGCATGAAGGCGGTGCGCGTATCGGCCACCACCGGAATCCCGGCTGCAATCAACTGGTCGACGGTGGAATCTTCGTCTTCCAGTCCGTGCTCGCTGTCAGTGACCATGCGCACCTGCACGCCGCGCGCCTTCGCCCGCAGGATGGCCTCGGTGATGACCGCGTTATTGAACTCGAACGCCGCGAAATCCAGCGTGCGCTGGGTCGCGTCAATAGCAGCCGCCACCGGAATATCGACGCCGCCGCCGTAGTCAGCCGGATTGCGGCTGCGGCTGGGAATGGTGAAAAAGACCTGCCAGAAACCCTGCTGCGCACCCGTGCCCATGGGCAGCTCGATCAGCTGCACATCGCCTGTTGCAGGCGGAAGCTGTGCCGACACCGTCGGTGTGGGCGTGGGCGGTGTCGTGACCGGCGTGCCGCCCGAACATTGATTAATGACCAGTGCCGCGATACCCACGACCAGCGCGGTAATCAGTCCGGGCAGGGTTAGCTGCTGTGACGAGCCTTTGCCCGTGGTTTTCCTGCTGCTCGTGCCTGAAGATTTACGCGTCACTCGGTTTCTCCTCTGTCCCCATCGGGACTATCCTGTCCATATTGTCCACCGCCGCCGAACACGCCACCCCAGCGGCGGGCGCGCAGCCAGCCCAGATTTTCCGGCTCATCCACCTGAGGTTCAGGGGCAGCGGGCGACTGCTCGGCCTGCGCTGCGACCGGGCCGACTGCCGCCTGTGCGGCCGTTCCAGACATGCTGGCCAGCAGCTCGCCCATCAGCGCCGGGCCATCTTCGCGGGCCTCCAGCGCCTGCGCCGAGAATGGCAGCGTCGGCGGATTCAGCCCGGCTTCCTGCGCCGCTGTCGCAGCCTTGCCCAGAAATCCGGCCAGTGACTCCGCGCCCGCATAGGTGCGACGGCCCACCACCCAGTTCAGTGATTTGACGATCCGGCGAATCGCGCCAACAGCCGTTTCAAACTGTTCGTCGTCAGCATTTTCAGCATCCAGCCGCTTGAGCTGCTCCGCCGCCCAGTCAAACAACGGCTTCGCTTCATCATCCGTCACATCCTCACGGAGCGACGCATCTTCCAGCAGTGCCTGCAAAGCATCAAATGCACGTGTCATGATCTTTTCCAGACTCCAGGCTGACCCAGCTAAAGTTTAGGTCATTTGTTCGCATGAGGCAACTCTTGTTGCCCGCGTGGAACCATTTGCCCAGGGACAGCGTCCTACAGGAATAAGCAAATCAGGCTATAGTGGAGAGGTGCCTGTGGGAGCCACACGCACCCGTTTATGCTGTCACACTGAAGGATCGATGACTATGACCAAGCGTTTCTCTCTGATCAGCCTGCTGCTGATTCTGATGCTCGCTGCCGGGCTGGGCGGTGCAGCGGCACAGGATCCCGCGTGGGTGACCTGGTTGTACTACGAAAGCCCGGCTGCGGATGGCACTGGCACGGACGGCTTTATCCTGTTGAACGACGGGACCAACGTGCTTGAGACGCGCCCGATCTCGGCAGCCATGTATCCGGCAGACTATGCGCCGCGCTTTGATGGCGTCGGCTCGTACTTGAACGATGTGGTCGCCTCGCGGGACGGCCGCTACGTCGCTATGGCCTTCGCCAATTCAACCGGCATCGTCTCGCCGGTCAATGTGCTGAACACCGAAACCGGCGTGATCTCGCCCGTCTCCATCCCGGCGGATTTCCCGATTTCAGCCGTGGCTTTTGGTGGATTTGACCCGATTTCCGACCATCTGTCGCTCACCTATGTGGGCTTTACCGAAGGCACCGAGTATCCGATTGCGGGCGGCATGCTGACCTGGGACCCGCGCGCCAACACGATTGCCGGCAAGATTCTGGGCACCGAGCTGGCCGCCGCCATGGGCCTCGACTTCCCGGTGGCCTGGACGGTGATGGGTCCGTGGGTGGGCGGGCTGGTGGCCTTCGCGGACAACTGCTATGCCTGCGAAGGCCGCCTCGATGGCGAATACAGCTACTGGAACCCGGTCAATAATGCCGTGGTGCTGGGCACGGGCCGCTATTTCACAGCCTTTGGCGATGTGCTGCCCAGCACAGGCGAGTATCTGTATCCGGTGCAGAACAGCGCGTTCCCGTTTGACCCCATTGAAGGCATGTTCCCGGTGCCCAATGTGATTGGGTATGGGCTTGGACCGCTGCCCTCATGGGACACAGCGGCATCGCTGCCGGTCGTCTTTCAGGACAATTCGCTTATCTCGCTGTGGAATGCGGCTTCATGGGTGAACAATGGCGCACGCTATATGGTCGCGCCGGAGGCCAGCGCGACCTGGTTCCTGCTTGATCGCGCGGGCGGGCGGGCAAATGTGACGCCGCCGCCCAACAGTCTGTTTATCCACGGCACGCCGTCTGGCTGGCTGTCGTCGGCGCCAGACTCGGCCATCGGCACACAGTTCCTGCAAACGTGGGTGGTCAGCGATACCGGCCTGTCCACACTCGATACGTCAACCAGTGCCGTGCCGCGCAGTTATCTGAATGCCAGCTTTGATGTCGCCTATGCCGATCCGCTGACGGGCACGGGCTTCGCGCCGCCGATGCCCAGCTTGGGGGCAGCGTCTGCACCGGCAGCGCCCACTTCCGGCAGCATCGCGACGACCACCTGCACCGGCTTCACCCCGCTGCTGGCCCCGAACATGGATGCCCAGGTGACGCCCGGCCAGCCCAATCGCCTGCGTGCCCTGCCCTCCACTTCGGCGGTGATCCTGATGGATATCCCCGGCGGCTCGATCATCCGCGTGATGGATGGCCCATTCTGCGAAGGCAGCATCGGCTTCTGGTTGGTGGACTATAACGGCACCATCGGCTACACAGCCGAAGGCAACGGCGCGGATTACTACCTGATTGGCATCGTCTCGGCGGGCTGATGCGCGTCACAGACCGATCGTGGGCAGCTTCCACAGATTGAGGCCGCTGCGCGCATGGATGGCCCGTTCGACAGGCACGCCGTCATAGGCCGTCAGCACAAATTCAACCGCGTGGACACGCGCTTTTGACACATGGCCGGCATACACTGCGATGCTGGCCATGTCGTCCCCGGTGCGGGTGCTGAGCACCAGATGGGCATGCACATGCGGCGCATCGGCCATCCGGCTGATGGTGGCGTGGCCGCCCACGATTTCCAGTGTCCCGCTCAGGCTGACCGGCGGGGTGCGCGTCTGGCTGTCCAGATCGATGGCCGTCAGTTCGGCATCGTAGAGCGTGCCCAGCAGCGTGACCAGGCCAGCCGTGACCTGCCATTCAGTAGCGACCTGCTGCAGTGACTCGTGCAGGTCAGCCGCTGTGATGGTGCCCATGTACACCCGTGTGCCTTTCGGGTTAACGCGCTGGCCGGTTATCATCCCACCCTCATCCTTACCACGCTATTTTCAGAAACAGATGCAAATTGTCACCCAGTATGGCCCACAATGCCCGTGCAGGCCAGCGGTCATGCACCCCCGACTGGCCTGTGTACTTTAGTCCCAGCAATCACTATTTTGCAGCGTTACGCTTGCACGCGGCATACATGACGTATACTGTTAGTGACCAGACGTAGTGTATGCGGGGCGACTGTTGGCCGGAGAAAAAATCCTCGTCGTCGACGACGGGCAGGAAAATCGCGATTTCATCGCAGAATATGTGCTGCAGCCGAACGGCTATCAGCCGCTGATGGCGCGCGATGGCGTCGAAGGCCTGGCGATGATCTCCAAATATAATCCAGACCTGATCCTGCTGGACTATCAGATGCCGCGCATGAACGGCATCGAGATGCTCCAGCATATGCAGCAGCGCGGGTTCGCCATTCCCGTCATCCTGATGACCTTCTACGGCTCGGAAGAAGTCGCCGTGGATGTGTATCGGTTGGGCGTGCAGGATTACATCCCGAAGCCGTTCACCGTTGAAGAAATGGTGATGAGCATCGAGCGCACGCTGAGCAATATCCGCCTGCAGCGTGAAAAAGAAGCCCTGACCGAACGCCTCATCAGCAGCAACCGCGAGCTGCAAACCCGCCTGCAGGAGTTAAATGTGCTCTACAGCGTGGGCAAGAGCGTGAGCGCACTGGTCGAAATGGATCAGCTGCTGCCGCGCATTGTCGATGCCGCCTCGCGCCTGACCAACGCCGACGAAGCCTATCTGTATATCGCCAATGGCCGCAAGCTGATCTGCCAGGCGCAGAAGACGCGCGGGCAAAAACCAGAGTCCGTCAGCCAGGAAGCCAACGACCTGGCGGCGCTGCGCGTCATAGAAACCGGACAGCCGATGCTGGCGGGCGGCGAAAATGGCAGCAAATCGCCCGCGCTGGCCTATGTGCCGCTTGTCCTGCGCGAACAGATAATCGGCGTGCTGGGCGTGCGCTCGCCGCTGGCGGGCGGCGTGTTCAGCAAGCATCAGGCGGCCCTGCTCTCCACGCTGACCGACTACGCCGCCATCTCGATTCAGAATGCGCGCGCCATGGAAGCCCTGCGCCAGCAAAAAGAAAACGAGAAAGGCCGCATCCGCAGCCTGTTTCAGCGTTTTGTGCCGCCGCAGGTGGTCGATCAGATTCTCGACAATCCCGAGCTGTTGCAGTTGGGCGGCCACCGGCGCGAGATCACCGTGTTGTTCACCGACATTCGCGGCTACACCGCCTTCGCCGAAAACCTGCCACCAGAGCGCGTGGTTGAGATGCTGAACGATTATCTCAGCCTGGCGGCCAACACCATCATGAGCTATGGCGGCACGCTGGACAAATATATGGGTGACGGCCTGATGGCAATTTTCAACGCGCCCGAAGACCAGCCCCAGCACACGCTGTCTGCGCTTCAGGCTGCGCTCACATTGCAGCAGGCCACACGGGAACTGGCCGCCCAGCGCGGTGACGGCCTGTCGTTCAGCATCGGCATCCACACCGGCGAGGCTGTCGTCGGCTATATCGGCACCGACTGCGCCATGAATTACACCGCGGTGGGCGATGTCGTCAATCTGGCCAAGCGCCTGCAGGAAGCCGCCCGCCCGGGACAAATTCTGATCGAAAGCGGCACCCTGGAGCGCGTTGGCTCGGCCGTGGAGACGACCCCGCTGGGCGAATTCAAGATCAAAGGCCGGCAGGCCACCGCCACCGTCTTTGAGCTGACCGGCATCCGCGCTGGCAAGCGATAGCCCTGCTGCTGCCCGCCGACACATGCGCCTGCTGCCGCCACCTGAAAACTGGTCACTTGATGGCGCAGAGTCTTAAGTTGGGAACTAACCCGATATAGCGTATACTCAGACATAGTTCAGCGTCCTTATGAAACACGCGCTCGATGTCCCTGAACTGACAGGCGCGTGCCCGCGTGACCAACTGGAGGAACCGGCAGATGCCACCGGAGAAAAGCGGATATTATTATCCGAATAAGTTCGCCCGCCTGACCATCGAAGCGATGGAAGACGTGATGGGGCGTAACGGGTTGAATGCCATCCTGACACATGCCAAGCTGTTGGACTACATCGACAAGCTGCCACCCGACAATCTTGAGAAGCAGTTTGACTTTGCCGACTTCACTGCGCTGAACGTGGCCCTTGAAGACATGTTCGGGGCGCGCGGCGGTCGTGGCCTGGCGATGCGCGCCGGTCGTGCGATTTTCGCTGGCGGCCTGCGCTCGTTTGGCGCGCTGGCGGGCGTGGGTGACCTGGCCTTCCGCGTGCTGCCGCTGTCTGCCAAGCTGCGTGTGGGCGTGCCCTCGCTGGCGCACATCTTCACCCAGTTCAGCGACCAGATCTCCAATGTCTATGAAGAAGGCTCCGACAAGATCATCTACACCCTGGAACGCTGCCCGATGTGCTGGAACCGCAAAGTGGACAAGCCGGTCTGCTATATGGGCCAGGGGCTGCTTCAGGAAGGCCTGAAATGGGTCTCCGGCGGGCGCGATTTCCGCGTGGATATGTCGACCTGCATTGGCAAGGGTGACGACATGGGCCGCTACATCATCTGGAAGAATCTGGAGCCGTAAACGGTTCAGCATCTAGTGAGGCATCAGGCGGGGCGCAGCAGACTGTGCCCCGTTTTATTTTCCCCGCGTGACAGGCGGGCAGCCTGCCCCCTGAAACAGGGTTACTTTTACACGCTTACAGAAACACTATGCTAGAATCTAGCCATTGTGCAGCACGCAGGCCCACACTCAGGGAAGAACGATGATGGCAAAACAGCTTTCAAAAAGACGCCTCAGCCGCGTCACCACAATTCTGCTGATCCTGTGTATGGCATCGCTGCTGTCGGCCTGCAACCTGATCTCCCAGCGCGAGCTGCAACAGCAGGTCGATGCGACTGCCACGCAGCTGGCCAATCAGAAGCCGGTCATCAGCATTCTGTCGCCGCTCAATAATGCTGAATTCACGCTCGGCTCGCCGATTCCGGTCAGCGTCAGCGCCACCGACACCATTGGCATCACGCGCATCACGCTGAGCGTGAATGGCAATGTGGTGGACAGCGCGCAGTCTGAAGCGCCGGATGGCAACCGCAGCCTGAACGCGCTGCTGGAATTTACGCCCAATGCGGCTGGCTCGGTGCAGCTTACCGCCACCGCCTATCGCGCCAATGTGGCCAGTGAGCCTGCCGTCGTCACGATCAATGTGCGCCAGACGCAGGCGCAGGTCACCGCGACCCAGGCACAGCAGCCCAACATCCCGACGATCAATCCCAATGACCCCACCTGCCGTGCGCTGGTCAATATTGGCCTGAATGTGCGCAGCGGCCCGGGCACGAATTTCCCGGTCATCAGTGTGCTGGCCGCCGGTTCGGTCGTGCCGCTGTCTGGCCGCACCTCCGCCAACGACTGGCTGCAGATCCGCGTGACGGCCATTCAGACGGGCTGGGTCAACGCGCCGTTCACGACACTGTATGGCAACTGCGCGCTCATCCCGATCATCGCGCCGCCATCGACGCCGGTTCCTGTGCCGCCAACGGCTACTTTCACGCTGATTCCGCCGACCAACACGCTCACGCTGACGGCGCAACCGCCGACCGCCACAGCCACCCCCGGCCCGGCCGACCTGGTGGTGACCAGCATCATCGGGCCGAATCCGATCACGCTGGGCGCGGGCAATACCCCGGTCAGCGCGACCTTCTCGGTCACGATTACCAATACCGGGCAGTCGCAGGCCGCGCCGCAGTTCACCACCACGCTTGAGGTGCAGGGCAGCGGGATCGTCATCCCCATCGGCGTGGTCGCCAACCTGCTGCCGGGCGAAAGCATCATCCTGTCGGGCGATCTTGCCTTCTCGGCAGCGGGCACGTTCACGGTCATCGCCCGCACCGACTCGCTCAGCCAGATCAACGAAATCAGCGAAGCCAACAATATGGCCACGCTGCAAGTCAATGTGAATGCCAATCCGTAAGGGTCAGACGGGGCGGGGGCCTGCCACAGGTCCCCGTCCATCATCCCTGCGCCTGAAGTTGCCGAATGGACTGAGAGCGTTATAATTCTGTTATGTCAACAACCATACTGCTCATTCACCGACAGCTGTCTTTCGCGGTCACCGTCAAGCAGGCGCTTGAGCGCACCAAACGGTTTGACGTGCATCCGTTTGTATCGGTGGATTCAGCGGTAGAGTACCTGGCGTCTCATCCACAGGATATCGCCGTCGTCGATTTCGAGATGCCGTCCGCATCGGGCGACGAAATCGTGGTGCTGCTGCGCGATACCCAGGCGAATATCCCGATCATCGCCACCCCGATGGTGGCAGAGTCGGTGCAGAGCGCGCTGGGATTGCAGGGCGCTGTGGAATCGCGTTTCTCGGCCCGTGACCTGATTCCCCTGATCGACAATATCGTCACGGTGCGGCGCACGGGCACCCTGACGCCCCCTCCATCGCCGGAACCGGAAGAAGAAATGACCGGCCTGCTGACGCGCATTGTGCCGACAGCGCCGGAAGCCGGCAAAACCGACGTGCTGCCCAAAACCCGCGAACAGAGCAACTTTCCTGAGCCGGATTTTGGCGTGCCGCTGGCGCCTTTCCCCGCCAATCCTGATGACGATGACGAGCCGGATGCCTTTGGTGACTTTGCATTTCCCGACACCCGCGCCACGCTCGAATCGCCTGGCGTATCCGTCGACCCGACTGCATTATTCGCTGACCTGACAAGCTGGGCGGGTGATCCGTCGGTCGACCTGTTTGACAGCGCGCCGGAAGAAGAATACGACGCACAGGCCGCCGCCGATGAATTCAACGATGTCCTGAACAGCATCGATCCGGAGAGCACCCAGGCCCGCCAGCGCAACACCTTCGATGACATGCTGGATTCGCTGCGCAGTGAAAAGCCCCAGGAACCGCTGCCCGCGCGCCAGCAGTTCCTCGAATTTACCCTGGCCTCCGGCATGGACTCGCTGGTGGAACAGATCGAGCGCAAACGCTCGACCGACCAGTTGAAAGCCGTCACGCCAGAAGACCTGCCCGAATATCCAGAAGAAACGCCGTCTGAACGCATGGCCGCCGATGAGCCGCCGATGCCGTCGTTTGAAGACAGCGGCACCGTCGGCGACCTGATCACCGGCATCAACGACAGCGGATTCAAGAATGTGCTGTCGATCCTGCGCGGCGAGGCTGTCACCGACGAAGAACTGGATGCGCTGCTCGATCAGCATGCCGGGCGCCCCAGGCCGGGTGACGATACGGACGACTTCCTGAATGAGCTGGAAGCCGACCTCGGTATTTCGTCAACTGGTGTGCCGTCCAAAGAAGAATACGACTTCGACAGCCTGAACTTCTCGGCCACGCCGACAGAATCCACGCCCGCGCGCGTGATTCTGGAAACCGCGCTCGACCCCAGCCAGCCGTCCGAGACCTTCTCGATCAGTGACCTGCTCGACAGCATCGAAGCCCAGCTTCCCGACCACAAGCCGAATGTCCAGCCGCTGCCCTCGTGGGTGCGCGAGGAAGAAATCAGGCAGAAAGGCTCGCTGAGCGAACGCATCGCAAAGCGCGAACAGCCCGATACGCTGCCCGAAGCGCCAGCCGCCGATGTCACCATGCCGCATCAGCCTGGCGTTGGCGAAGTCACCGCCGAACAGCCGACGATGCACGACGAACTGCCGGGCGATTTCGATGAGCTGCTGGAAGAAATGGACGCCCGCCCCGAAGATGTGGACGGGTACGCGCAGACCACCCTGCCGAATTCGTCACAGGCGCCGTTTGTCGATGTCTCGCTGCAGGAAACCCTCGTCTCGTGGGACGATGCGCCGCCCGCCGAGCTGCCTGAAGACCAGGCCGATGTATGGGAAGAAGAAGCCGCGCCCACCCTGGCCTGGGAAGACCTGCCCGAAGAACATACGCCCGAAGTGGCCGCACCGGCTGTTATGCCGGAAGAAGTCCCTGCCGCGGCCGAGCCCGTCATGGCCGAGCCGCCGCGCATCCCCGGTTATGACACCGAATTCGACCGCATGGCCGCCTACGAGGTTGAAGCCCCGCCCGCCGAGCCGGAAATCGAAACCACCCATATCGATGATCCGTATATCGCCCAGCTTGCGCTCAGCCTGACGACCGCCTCGCTGGAGATGGCCGCCGATGCCACACTGATCACGCGCGACAACCAGATCGTCGCCTACGCGGGCCGCATGCCGCGCGAAGAACTGCTCGAGCTGGCGGACGGACTGAATCATCGCTGGGATGCCCCGGCCACTGGCGTCAGCGTGCGCTATGGCGACCTGGATTCGACCGGCAAACGCTATCTGATCTACGGCCGCCGTACCGTCGATGATATGTCGCTGACGATCATCATCTCCGGCAGCACCCGCCTGACTGCCATCCGCCAGCAGTCCGACCGGCTGCTGAACGCGCTGAAGGCCGTGCCCGACGTGGCAGAACCGGCTTATGACGAAGACGACAACCTGATTGAAGAACAGGGTCAGCTGGCTGTGGTGGCCGACGATGGCACAATGCAGGTCAGCCAGACAGGGCATTACGAGCTGGACGAGCGCATCGACCGCACGCCGCTGGCGTTTGTGTGGGTGCTGCGCGAGCCGACGGCCACGCTGCCCAGGCCGACCGCCCAGGCCATCCGCAGCGGCCTGAAGGTGCAGCTGCGCGAGCAGCTGTGGAATGTGCGCGAGATTCGCGCCAACGACGAGTACGTGTATGTGCTGGCCGATGTCCCCGGCGATGAACCGCCCTACCGCGTCGCCCGCGACCTGAAGCAGCGCGCCGCCCATATCGCCCACGCCCAGAACAAGTCGATCGCACCAGACAGCCTGTGGGCCAGCAGCTACGTGGTCGTCACCCCCGGGCGGCCGCTGGACGAAGAAGAAATTCGCCAGCTCGTCAGCCTGGAGCGCATGTAAACCAAAGCGCGCACGCCCCCGTTTTTCGGGTTATAATCGCTCACATGTTCGCAGAAAACCGCCGGATTGAGCAGCTTCCGGCGGTCTACTTCTCAGGCAGGCAAACATGGCGCGACCACTTTTCTATGTCCTCGATGGCCACGCATTGGCCTACCGGCATTATTTCGCCAACAACGGCAGACCGCTCAAGACCAGCACCGGCATCATCACCAGCGCGATTTACGGCTTCACGCGCACGATCATCGATGTGCTGGAAAAAGAGCGCCCCGTGTATATGGCCGTCGCCTTTGACGAAGGCCTGAGCGGCCGCGACGAGTACTATCCGGCCTACAAAGCCCATCGCGAAGCCACCCCCGAAGACTTTGAAGTCCAGCTTCCTTACCTGCTCGACATCGTGCGCGCCTTCGGCATCCCGCTGATGATGAAGCCCAATCACGAGGCCGACGACCTGATCGGCACAGCCACCCGCATCGCCGCCGAACAGGGCGCGGAAAGCATCGTCTTTTCGGGCGACCGCGACCTGCTTCAGCTTCTTGATGAGCATACCCGCGTGCGCCTGTATATCCCGATGGCCGGTGTGCCCGACGAGCTGTATGACACGGCGAAGTTCCGCGCCAAGTACGAGCTGGATCCGCTCCAGTTGATCGACCTGAAGGCGCTGGAAGGCGATACCAGCGACAATATCCCCGGCGTGTCCGGCATCGGCCGCAAAGGCGCGACGACGCTGCTTCAGCAGTACGGCACCGTCGAGGGCATCTACGCGCATCTGGCCGAGATTAAAGAGGGCACGCGCAAAAAGCTGGAGGCTGGCCGCGAGATGGCCGACATCAGCAAACGCCTGGCCACCATCCTGCGCGATGTTGAGTTTGAGTTCTCGCTGGAGGCCTGCGCGCTGAAGCCAGTCGAGCGCGAGGGGCTGGAAGCGCTGTTCCGCACGCTGGAATTCACCAGCCTGCTGAAGACCCTCGACAAGATGACCGGGACGGCATCACCCTCAACCAGCGCGTCCAGGTCAGGCAGCGGGCCTGCCCAGATGTCGATGTTTGGCGAGTCGGTCGCTGCGCCGGAGCCGGTCGCGACGCCCGCGCTGTATCCGACCACGATTGTGCAGGATCTGGCCGGTCTGGATGCGCTCGCCGACGCGCTGGCGAAGGCAACGCTGATCGCCGTCGACACCGAGGCCACCGGCATCGACCCGATGCTCGACGATCTCGTCGGGCTGTCATTTTCGGTCGATGGCGAACACGGCTGGTACGTACCCGTTGGCCATCGCGAGGGGACACAGCTTCCCATCGAAGTCGTGTTTGCGGCGCTGCGCCCTGCCCTGACGGACCCGGCCATCCCAAAGGTGGCGCACAATGCCAATTACGACGCGCTGCTGCTGGAACAGCACGGCCTGAGCATCACCCCGATCACCTATGACACAATGGTGATGGAGTGGGTGCGCGACCCGCTGAGTAGCTATCTGGGCCTGAAGAAGCTGGCAGCGCGCGATCTGCACGTCATGATGACCGAAATCAGCGAACTGATCGGCAAGGGCAAAAACCAGATTTCGATGGCCGAGGTGCCGATTGAGACAGCCGCGCCCTATGCCGGCGCGGACGCAGTATGCACCTGGCTGCTGACGAAAAAGCTGGATGCCGACCTGAAAGAACTTGCGGCGCAGTCGCCCGCGCAGGACCCGTTGTGGGAGGAGCCCGCGCCCACCGTCATCGACGTGCTGGAAACGCTGGAAATGCCGCTGCTGCCCGTGCTGATGGCGATGGAGCAGACCGGCGTGCTGCTGGATACTGCCTTCCTGAAAGAGATGAGCGGCAGATTGCAGGTCATGCTGGCCGACCTTGAGACCGAAATTCACGGCATGGCCGGCGGGCCCTTCAACATCAACAGCCCGAAACAGCTCAATGACATCCTGTTTGGTGTGCTGGGCCTGAAGGCCGAAGGCATCCGCAAGACCACGCACGGTTTCTCGACAGCCGCCGATGTGCTGGAAGACCTGCGCGGTGACCACGCCATCATCGACAAAATTCTCAATTTCCGCGAGCTGAGCAAGCTGAAAGGCACGTATGTCGATGCCCTGCCCGCGCTGATACACCCGCGCACGGGCCGCCTGCACACCAGCTTCAACCAGACCGGCACCAGCACCGGCCGCATGAGCAGCAGCAATCCGAACCTGCAAAACATCCCCATCCGCACGGAAACCGGCCGCGAGGTGCGCGGCGCCTTCATCGCGCAGGAGGGCTGGAAGCTGCTCTCGGTCGACTACAGCCAGGTGGAGCTGCGCATCATGGCGCACATCACCCAGGAGCCCACGCTGCTGGAAGCCTTCCATCAGGGGCAGGATATCCACGCCGCCACCGCCGCGCTGGTCAACCGCATCCCGATTGAGCAGGTCACCAAAGAACAGCGCAGCTTCGCCAAGCGCGTCAATTTCGGCATCCTGTACGGCATGGGCGCGTTCCGGCTGTCGCGTGACAGCGACCTGACGCTGCATGAAGCCGATGCCTTCATCAACGAATACTTCGCGCGCCTGCCCAAAGTGAAGCAGTATCTCACGCGCGCCAAGCAGCTTGCGTCCGGGGAAAATGGCTACCTGTGCACGCTGTTCGGGCGTCGGCGCACCTTCCCCGCATTACAGGGTTCCGGCAATCGCCAGCTCAAGCAGGCCGCCGAGCGCGAAGCGATCAATATGCCGATTCAGGGCACGGCCGCCGACATCATCAAGCGGGCAATGATCACGCTGCATGACGAGCTGCGCAAGGCGGGCACGGGTGCGCGCATTTTGCTTCAGGTGCACGACGAACTGGTGGTCGAGACGCCGGATGCAGCCGCGCACGACACGGCCGCGCTGGTCGTGCGGGTGATGGAGTCCGCCGCAGACCTGACGGTCCCGCTGAAGACGAATGCCAGCATCGGCCAGAACTGGCGCGAGATGGAAGACGTCGCGCTGTAAGCGACTGAGTAGTCACGAAAAACAAAAGGGGTGCGCCTGCAATCACAGTGCCCACCCCTTTGTGTTTACCCTTCCGCGCCAGCGTCCCAGGCGGCAGCGAACGGGTCGCGCAGGCGGCGCCATGCGCGTGGTCCGCGCGCTAACTCGGCATCCGTCAGCAGGCAGGCATCCAGCGCGGCGCGCACCGCCTGATGATCCATGTGCTCGCCGATGACGACCAGTTCCTGCCGCCTGTCGCCAAATTCGCCGTCCATGACCGATTCGATCTCCGTCAGCAGCGTGGCATCCTGCGGCCATTCGCTACGCGGCGACGCCGACCACCATTGTCCACCGCTGGTCAGGCTGACGACCTGCCCGGCCTGCGACCATTCGCCTGCGTCATTAAAGCGCGTCGCCAGCCAAATCAGCCCTTTGGAGCGCACCACGCAGTCCAGTGCATCGCTTTCCAGGGCATCCATCAGCCGGCCCGGGTGAAACGGCCGACGGGCGCGATAGACAAAGCTGGAGATGCCGTATTCTTCGGTTTCGGGCACGTGCTCACCGCGGGCCTCGCGCAGCCACGCCGGATCCTGCGCGGCGTTATTGAAGTCAAACAGGCCGGTGTTGAGGATATCCGCCAGCGCGACCCCGCCCCGCGTCACCCTCAGGATGCGTGCGCGCGGATTCAGCCGACGCAGCAGCGCCTCCAGCCGGTCCACATGGGCAGCAGGCACCAGGTCGATCTTGTTGATGATCAGCACATCGGCAAATTCAACCTGATCGACCAGCAGTTCCGCGATCGTGCGCTGATCTTCCTCATCCACCTCATCCAGCCGTTCGCCCAGGTCTTCTGACGAGCGGTAGTCACGCGGAAAATTGAGCGCGTCGATGACCGTCACCATCGTGTCCAGCGCCGCGATATCGGCCAGCGTGCCGCCTTCTTCGCTCTCGAACGTGAACGTCTCGGCGACAGGCAGCGGCTCTGAAATACCTGATGATTCAATCAGCAGATAGTCGAAACGGCCCGCGCGCGCCAGGAGGTCAATTTCAACCAGCAGGTCTTCACGCAGTGTGCAGCAGATGCACCCGTTGGTCATTTCAATCAGTTGTTCGTCGGTACGGCTGAGAGAAACATCAGCATCCCGCACAAGCCGGGCATCCACGTTGATCTCGCTCATATCGTTGACGATAAGCGCGACACGCAGACCTTCCCGGTTATGCAGGATGTGATTGAGCAGCGTTGTTTTACCAGCGCCGAGGAAACCCGACAGCACTGTGACGGGCAGGCGGCGCCGGGTGGATGGTGCAGCTAGTTCCCGATCAGGCTCTTGAGCGTGACGCCACGGCGATCCAGGAAGGCCTGCAGGCCGATCTTGTCGATCGTCTTCAGCTCCGAGACCGTGATGCGCACCTGCACGAAGTCGTTGATCTCCGGCACGTAAATACGCTTGTTCTGAATGTTCGGGTTGAACTTGCGACGGGTGGCGCGCATCGAGAAGCTGCGTGCGTTGCCAAACTGCGGCTTCACTCCCGTGATTTTCGTCTTGCCTGCCATAATGAACGCTCCTCATTCGATCACCGCGCAGTCTGTATCCCGCGCGGGATATCCCCAAAGTGATGTCAGTCGTGCTGGCTGAGGCGGGCGCACGGTTGATGCCGTGCCCATCCTGCCAGTACCAGATGCGCCAGCCCTGTCAGCCCGACAAAGCGTGCGCGCGTGATCTGGCGCAAACGTGTATTTTGCGGAAAAACCCGCCATTTTGGTAGGGCTAAGTTCGTGCGGCCTGGCAGATGGCCGACGTTCCAGCCGGATGCGTGTCAATCTCACAGGAAACTCCTTTAATGATACAAAGTATCATTATTGAGGAATATTCCCGCCCTGGCAAGACTGTATTGATACGCAATCTCAAAACAAATGTTGGTCTGCCCGCCGTCAGCCCTGGGCCATTTCAGCAAGCAGCTCTGCACCCAGTGATTTGACGGCGTCAAACAGGATGCGAATATCCTGGGACGTAGTGCGGTGGTTATTCACACACACGCGAATCGAGTATTTCCCACGCACGACGGTGCGCGTGGGCACCGCGATGCCGCGCTCCTGAATTTCGATCACGATACGGTCGTTCAGCGCATCAAGCTGGCTTTCCGTCAGGCCGGCGGGCGCATAGCGGAAATTGACCACGTGGATGGCCACCGGGGCCAGCCGTTCCATCAGCGGATCGGCATCGACCAGCGCCGCCAGATATGCCGCCAGCGCATTGTTCTGGTCAATCATTTCGCCAAAGCGGGCCGCGCCCTGGCTTTTCAGCATCATCCAGACCTTCAGCCCGCGAAACTCGCGCGACAGCTCCACGCCATAGTCGCTGAACCACACGCCGTCAGCCGCCAGGCCGCGCTCGGCGCGCTTCAGATACGGCGGCGTCAGCGCAAATGTCGCCCGATGGGCGGCGGCATCACGCACCAGCACGCAGCCCACGGTATAGTTCACAAACAGCCACTTGTGCATATCGAATGCCAGCGAGTCGGCGCGGGTCATGCCCTTCACCAGCGGCGCCATGTGCTCAGACAGCGCCCCGACCGCGCCAATCGCGCCGTCGATGTGGTACCACAGGCCTTCACGGGCGCAGATGTCCGCCAGCGCCTCCAGGTCGTCAAATGAGCCAGTATTGGTGGTGCCTGCGCTGCCCACGATACAGAACGGATGCAGCCCGGCGGCGCGGTCGCCCGCAATGGCGGCCTCGAGCGCCGCGATATCCATGCGGAAATCAGCGTCCACGGGAATCACGCACATGCTGTCCGTGCCCATGCCCAGCGTCTCGACGGCGCGCTGCACCGAGCTGTGCGTCTCGGCAGACACATACACGCGCATGCGCAGGGGGATGCCCTGCATGCCGGTCTTGCGTACCGCGACGCCCAGCTTCTCGGCGTGCACATGCCGCCCCACCGCGAGTCCGATCAGGTTGGCCATGCTGCCGCCGCTGGTCAGCACGCCAGATGATTCAGCGGGATAGCCAAACGCGCCCTTCATCCAGTCGATCACCTGCTGTTCCACCAGATTGGCCGCGTGCGCTGCCCCGCCGGTATTGCTGTTCATGCCAGCGGCCAGCATCTGCGCCAGCATGCCCTCGACAGTGCCATTGCTGTTCACATAGCCAAAGAAGCGCGGGTGTGTGTCGCCCAGCGGATACGGCAGCACAGTGTCCACAAAATCGTGATAGGCCTGCTCCAGCCCCTGCGGCTGATCGGGCAGCGGCCCGGCAAAGGGCGCCCGCGCCGCGCTGTCCATCGGCTGCCAGGCGGGGCGTTCGCCAGCGGTCTGCAAATAGGTCAGCATGTCATCCAGCATCTGGTGGGCCAGCGCGCGGGTGGCCTCCCAGTCCTGCGGATCGAGGGAGCGGGTCTGCACGTCGGTGGGTGTTGGATTCAACATCAGGTCAGCCTTTCAGCATGTCAACAAGACCAGTGTAGGGCGTTGTCCGCATCATGTCACGCCAGGTGGACCCAGTCGGTCTATCCGATTCTGCGACTGTCATCACCCGTATTCATTGATGCCTGCACGGAAACATAACGGTGCTATACTGCAAAAAGTATATTTTTCAGGCGCTCTGCCGCTTACCAGTCAGGACGAGGAACCATGTTCAACCGCCGTGGGGGAATGAGTCAGAAAATTAATAATGGCCTGGAGCTGGGCCGCCAAAGCTGGAATGCCGTGCGCTCCAATCCGCAGCTCCTGATGTTTCCGGTCATCTCAGCAATTGCCATCATCATCGCGACGATCCTGTTCATGGTGCCCATCGCGACGATTTTCATCGCGTCTGGCGGCATCCCGGCAGCGAGCAATGTGCGCGGCGAGCCTGTCCTGGCGGATAGCCAGCAGGTGATCGGCGCCGTTCTGTTCTTCGTGTATTCGTTTGTGTGCTATGCCATCAGCATCTTCTCGAATGTGGCGCTGGTGGGCGCAGTGATGAAGATGATCCGTGGCGAACAGGCCACCGTGCGCGACGGCATCAATATCGCCATGGCGCGCCTGCCCAAGATTCTGATTTACGCCTTCATCAGCGCGACCATCGGCAGCATCGCCCGCGCCATCCGCGACAGCGGCCGCAACAACGGCATCGTCGGCGCCATCCTGGCTGCCATCGTGGCCAGCATCATCCAGGGCGCTTGGTCGGTAATCGTTTTCTTCGCGATTCCGGTCATCGTCGCCGAGGACGTGGGCGTCATCGACTCGATGAAGCGCAGCTTCGCGCTGTTCAAGCAGACGTGGGGCGAAGGTTTCACCGGCTCCACCGCGATCGGTTTTATGTCCTGCCTGCTGTGGGTGGCCGTCATTGCCGTCGGCGCGTTGATTGTGGGCGCTGCGGTCGCCACCGGCTCGGTCGCGCTGATCGTGATCGCCGTCATCCTGGTGGTGCTGGCGCTGAGCGCGCTCAGCCTGCTGACCGGCGCGGTCAACGGTGTCTTCCAGGCCTCGCTGTATCACTTCGCCACCACCGGCGACGCCGGGCCGTTCATCGACACCAACATGGCGCGCGACGCCTTCCCGGTCGTGCGCTAGGTCGCAGCCAGATAGCGATCCGGGTCAGCATCAAACTCTTTCAGGCACAGCGGACAGCAGAAGAAATACTGCTGTCCGTTTTTTTCGCGCACGGCAAACGCTTTCGCAGGGTCGATCATGCGGCCACACACGACATCGCGCACCATGGCTGTCTCGGCATATTGCAGCATCAGCGCGACAGCTTCGGTGCGCGTGCCCACGCCCAGCTTTTCAAACACATGCTGTAAGTGGCCCTGCACGGTGCGGCTGGAGATAAACAGCGTCGCACCGATTTGTTTGTTGGTCATCCCGCGCGACGCATAGTCCAGCACTTCGCGTTCGCGTTCGGTCAGGGAATTCAGTAATTCGGGGAAATCAGTCACAGATGCATCCTGTAAGACGGCGCGCAATACGATTGTCTGATTGAATATCAGTATACCGCACCGGAAACAGCACGCCATTTGGCGTATTCACCGCGCGCCATTCCGGTGGTAATCTGGTATCAGCGCAACGATGATGCAACGGGAGTGAACCAACGATGGACAGCAAGACCTTTCAGGTGCCCAATATTGGCTGCGACGGCTGCGTGCGCACCATTCAGAATGAAATCGCCCAGGTGGCAGGTGTGAGCGAGGTCAAGGCCGACCGCGACAGCAAGATGGTCACGGTGAAATGGGCCGCCCCCGCCTCGTGGCAGGAAATCGAAACCCGCCTGACCGAAATCGACTACGCGCCCGCGCAGGCGTAAGCACCAGTCTGTAATTAACGGCCTGCCGTGGGCTTTATCCCACGGCAGGCTGTTTTATATTTCTCCTTCCCTGCGCGTTCGCCATCCGCAGGAAGACTTTTCTTCTCAGCTTATCAGCCCTCGCTTTCCCTCATAGACGCGTATGCTGCCCGACAGTAATGCGTGCGTAACGCCGCTTTCCGCGCCATAATCTGCGTCGCTTATGCATCAGCGAAACAGAAAGACGGACGAAGATGACCCATTCCCTGCTGGCGGCGGTGCTCGACTGGGCCGGAACCACGGTGGACTATGGCTGTGTCGCGCCGACCAGCGTATTTGTGCAGATGTTTGCCCTGTACGGCGTGGACATCAGCGCCGCCGAGGCACGCGGGCCCATGGGGCGTGGCAAACGCGACCACATCCGCGCCGTCATGTTTTCCCCTGAGGTGCAGGCGCGCTGGCAGCAGGCACACGGCCATCTGCCCGGCGAGCCGGACGTAGACGCGCTGTACGCCGAATTCGTGCCGCACCAGATTGAGGCGATTGCCCGGCACAGCACGCTAATTCCGGGCACGCTGGACGCCATCGATGCGTTTCGCGCACGCGGCATGAAAATCGGCACGTGCAGCGGCTACACCCGCGCCATGATGAATCCGTTGGTCGCGCTGACCGCCGAACAGGGCTTCATTCCAGACGCAAACGTCGCCTCTGACGAAGTGCGCGCCGGGCGCCCCTCCCCCTACATGTGCTTTCGCAATGCCGAGCTGCTGGATGTGTATCCGCTCTGGCGCTGCATCAAAATTGGCGACACGCCGGTGGATATCGAAGAAGGCCGCAACGCCGGCATGTGGACAATTGCGCTGGCCAAAACCGGCAATCAGTTGGGCATGACGCCAGACGAGATGCAGGCCGCGCCGGACGCACAGGTTCAGGCGGCGCTGGCAGCGGCCCGTGCCAGCCTGTCTGCTGCTGACTATGTGGTCGATGGCATCGGTGACGTGCCCGCGCTGCTGGAGGATATTGAGGCTCGGCTGGCGGCTGGCGAGAGACCCGGCTGAACGGCCGCGCACAAAAACGAACAAACAGATTGCACAGACATTTTTCAGAAAGAAGGACTTCTTCACATGGCGCAAACCATCAACATCGGAGTCATCGGCATGGGCTGGATGGGACAGGCGCACAGCCGGTCTTACCTGAGCGTGCCGCTGCGTTTCCCTGAAGCAGGCATCCGCCCCAACCTCGTCATTTGCAGCGACAACGTGCCCGCCCGCGCCGAGAGCGCCCGCGATACGCTCGGCTTCAAACACAGCACGGGCAACTGGCAGGACGTGATCAATCACCCGGACGTACAGGTGGTGAGCATCTGCACGCCCAACGACCTGCATGTGGAAATCGTACAGGCCGCTGCTGCCGCCGGAAAACACATCTTCTGCGAGAAGCCAGTCGGGCGCACCCCGCTGGAGACCGCCCAGGCCGAGGCCGCCGCACGTGCGGCAGGCATCATCAGCGGGGTGGGCTTCAACTATCGCTGGGTGCCGCTGGTGCAGCATGCCAAGCATCTGCTGGAAAGCGGGCAGATCGGGCCGATTGAGCTGTGGCGCGGGCGCTTTTTCTCGATGTACGGCGCGAATCCGCTCGGCCTGCTGACGTGGCGCTTCGACCGCGAGATTGCCGGTTCCGGTGTGCTGGGCGACCTGATGTCGCATGTGGTGGATATGACGCTGTTCCTGGCCGGGCGCATCACCCGCGTCGTCGGCCAGAATCACACCTTCATCAAAGAGCGCCCGATTCCGATTCCCGGCAAAGGCACGCACTACGGCACCGGCAATCCCGACGATCCGAAGGGTAAAGTGGGCAACGAAGACTATGCCGGCGCGCTGGTGGAATTTGAAAACGGGGCCATCGGCACGCTGGACGCCTGCCGCACGGTCGTAGGGCCGAAAAGTAATTTCACCTTCGATGTGAACTGCACGCAGGGCGCGCTGGGCTGGAATTTCGAGCGCATGAACGAGCTGTCGGTGTATCAGCGCGACGCGCAGCATGACGGTTTCGTCACGCTGCTCAGCGGGGATAAGTATCCAAATCACGGCAATTTCGTGCCGGGCGATGGCAACCCGATTGGCTATGAAGACCTGAAAGTGATCGAGGCGTTCAAGTTCCTCGAATCCGTCGTGGCAGGGCGGCAGCACAGCGTTGGGCTGCCCGAAGCCCTGAAAGTTGCCGAGGTCAATGCCGCGATGGAACGATCGTGGGCCAGCGGGGCATGGGAGGCCGTCACCCCGCTGCTGTAACCAGCGTCAGCGCAAAACAAACGGGCCGCAGTGGGCATATTGCCTTCTGCGGCCCGCTTTTTTCATAATCCACACACGCCGTCAGCCACGCCGGTTCACCAGCAGCACGCCGACCAGCACAATCGCCCCGCCCAGCAAAGCCATCAGCGGCGGCACATCCCCCAGGAACAGCCAGGCAATCGCCAGAGCCGCAATCGGCACCAGCGCCAGAAAGCTGCCCGCCCGCGCGACATCCATGCGTTTCAGCGCCTGCGACCATGACCAGTAGGCGATGATGCCGGGGAAAATGCCCATGTACAGGACGGCAATCGTCGCGTCTGTGGGCGCGCTGGCGAGCTGCGTGAAGGCATTGGGCGAGAAGAAGAACAGGCTGATCGCCCCGCCCCAGATAGCATAGGTCGTGAACTGAAGCGAAGAGTAGCGGCGCAGCAGCGGCTTCTGGATGACGGTGAACACGCTGATCGACAGCGTGGCTACAAATACCAGCAGCGCCCCCACCGACAGCTCGAAGCCGCCATCGGCCGTCAGCGAAATCAGCGCCACGCCAGCGATGCACAGCACCACGCCGATCCAGCCCAGACGCGGCAGCCGTTCGCGCAGAAAGACCGCGGCCAGCACCGCGATGACGCCCACCTCAGACGAGATGATGAAGCTGGCCGTGCCCGGGCTGACGGACTGTTCACCGGCATTCAGCGCGCCGCTGTACAGGCCAAAGCCAATCGCCCCGCATACAAACAGGAATGGGATATCGCGAACCTGTGGCAGCGGCATGCGCGTGACCAGCGCCACGAGTATCAGCACGGCCGAGGCGAACAGATAGCGCAGGAACGCCAGCTCGACCGGCGCATAGCCCGTCAGCCCGACGCGAATGGCGGTAAAGGCAGAAGCCCACAGCAGCATCGGCAGAGCCAGATAGACGGCCGTCAGCAGTCCGGCACGGGTGATTTTCAAGCGTGGTTGAACAGGCGCTGGTGACGGCGCCGTTGCGGACTCCAGATGTGTCAAGCGAACCCTCTCAGAGAAAAATCAGCAGGATGAGGCTCAAGCAGGATAATGCAGATCACACACCTGAGCCAGTACCATCAGGCACCATCGGCATGCGTGCATCCCACCCACCTGACCCATTCAGAAAAGCGTCTTCACGCCCATGACCCGCGCCAGCACAAGCCGTATCCTTGAGTATATAAAGCAAGTGGTCGTACACGTTGTATTCTCGAAAGGAAAACTCATGCTTAGCTGGTCAATTCTCTTCCTGGTGGTGGCAGTTGTCGCGGGTCTGCTCGGTTTCGGTGGTATTGCAGGCACGGCAGCCTCGATCGCACAGATTCTGTTTGTGCTGTTCATCATCCTGTTCGTGGTGTCGCTGATTTTCGGTCGCCGCCGCGTCGTCTAACCTGACAACTTCCTCTCCCCCTTCTAAAACGGATGCCCACTAGTGGGCATCCGTTTTATTTTGCATCCTGTATCGCTCATCGCTGATGAGCGCCGCCACCAAATCTGCCTCACTGTGGCTCGACAATATGATGCTCGATCGCCAGCGCCACCGCATGTGTGCGGCTGGTCGTGCCCAGCTTGCTGAGGATGCTGCTGACATGGTTCTTCACGGTACTGCTGCTGATGACAAGCACCTCGCCAATTTCGCGATTATTCAGCCCACCCAGCATATGGCTGAGCACTTCGCGTTCGCGTTCGGTCAGGTCTTTGCCCAGCGCAGGCGGGCGCGTCGCCGCACGGATCAACGCCTGTGCAGCTTCCGGCGCCAGCGTGCCCTGTCCCAATGCCGCCTTGCGGATCGCGCCAGCCAGCTCATCACCGGTCACATTCTTCAGCAGATAGCCAACGGCACCGGCCTTCAGCGCATCCTGCACATTCTGGTCATTGTCGAAGCTGGTCAGCATGATGATATGCGCGTTCGGGGCGGCCACGCGCACCGGGGCGATCGCATCGATGCCAGACATACGCGGCATGATGACGTCCATCAGCACCACATGCGGCTGCTGGTGATGCGCCTGCGCCACCGCGGCATCACCGCTGTTGGCCTCGCCCACCACCTGAATATCGTCATAATTTTCCAGCAGCACCTGCAAGCCACGCCGCACCATATCGTGATCATCGACAATCAGGACCCGGACTTTTTCGCTCATCATAGTCATCGCTTTATTACTCCTCATCGGCCATCAATGCGACCGTATCCAGTGTTACAGTGATTGTCGTACCCTGGCCGGGCACGCTGTCCAGCGAAAGCACGCCGCCCAGAGCCTGCGCACGCTCATTCATAATGCCCAGCCCCATGCTGCCCTCGCGCACGTCCAGCGTCACGAAGCCCTGGCCGTCATCGGTGATCCGCAGCACGGTCTGCGCGTCGTCCACTGTCAGGCAAATTTCGACGCGGGACGCCAGCGCATGTTTCTCGATATTGTTCAGGGCTTCCTGCACGATGCGGTACAGGCTGGTCTGCACCCGCGCCGGCAGATGAATCTTTTCCGGCAGCGCAACCTGAATGTCCAGGCCGCGCCGCACATGAATTGGCTTCACGAGCTGGCTGACCAGGCTGTTCAGCCCCATCGACGCGATCGTGTGCGGGCGCAGCTCCAGCAGCAGCACGCGCATTTCGGCCTGAGCTGCCTGGCTGAGCCGATACACATCTTTCAGCAGTTCATGCGACCTGGCCGGATTGGCCTCCCACTGGCGCAGCGCGCTCTCAGCCAGGGCGGATGTCGTAAACAGCGTCTGGCTGACCGAGTCGTGCAGGTCGCGCGCCAGGCGCTGGCGTTCTTCAGCAGCCGCCAGCTTTGCCGCCTGCTGAAACAGGCGCGCATTTTCCAGCCCCACGGCCGCCTGTTCCGCGAACGACAGCAGTTGTCCGGCGGCCACGGTGCCATAGGCGCGTGCTTCCTTGCAGTAAACATTCAGGAAGCCGAGCACGCGCCCACGGGCGATAATCGGCGCGCCAGCATAGGCCTGCATGCCATGCTGCAAGCCAAAATACATGATCGGCGTCAGGGCATCGCCCGTCAGCATCAGATTTTCAATCCAAAGCGGCTGGCGGGTCGTCAGCATCTGCTTCAGGATGGGAATTTCGTCCAGATCAAGCAGATCTTCTTCTTCGCGTGGTCCATTTCCATCATCGCCATACCCGCGCCGACGCACGACCGCGACCATCTCGTCGCGGTCCAGCAGCATGATGTTGCTCATATCATTGGGCACCACCTGTTTTAAGGCGCCCATGATGCGGTCGAGTACATCGCTCAGCTCCAGTGTGCTGGTCAGCAGGCGGGCGGTCTCGGCCAGCGCCTCGGCAAAGCGGCGCTGCTCCTGCTCGGCCTGCTCCACCTTCTTGCGCTGCACAGCATAGCGAATCGCGCGCGACAGCAGGCGGGTATCCACCTCTCCTTTGACCAGATAATCCTGCGCCCCCTCATCGACTGCGCGCACCCCCAGCTCCTGATCGACCATGCCCGTCAGCACCAGGATGGCAGTCTTTGGGCAGGCGGCCAGCATCCTCCGCAGCGTGTCCAGGCCGTGGCTGTCGGGTAACAGCAGGTCAAGCAAAACGGCATGCGGCTCCACCGTGCCCACAGCAGCTATCGCTTCAGACAATGTTGGGTAGGTGTGCAGGTTGAACTTGCTCGCCTCCACCTTCAGCATTTCCTGAATCAGGCGCGCATCCCCCGGATTATCTTCCACCAGCATGACATTCAGTGCACGATCACTATACAAGACGCTAACTCTTTCCAGAAGATATGCGGGCAGGCGCTGGGCCAGTCGCTAGTTTGGCAGGCTGGCAATATTGAACCAGAAGTTTTCGATCATGCGGATGATATGGATGAACTCTCCATAGTCCACAGGTTTGGTGATATAGCAGTTCGCATGCAGGTCGTATGCCTTGCGGATATCCCAGCTGTCATCAGAGGTGGTCAGCACGATCACGGGGATCGACCGCAGGGCATCGTCATGTTTCAGGACGGCCAGCACCTCGCGCCCGTCTTTACGCGGCAAATTCAGGTCCAGCAGCACAATATCCGGTCGCGGCATCGCTTTGTAGGGGCCTTCGTTGCGCAAAAACTGCAGCGCTTCTTCCCCGTCATTCACCACGTACATCCGATTTGCCAGCGCGCTGTCACGCAGCGCTTCCTGCGTCAGGCGCACGTCGCCAGGATTATCCTCTACCAGTAGAATCTTGATGATGTCTGCCATGCGAATTTCGGCCTCGCTCTATGTGTGCTCCAATGAGTCTTCAGTCAAGAGCCTGTCGTAGCTCCACTTGTTCATCTTCAGGGGCAGGCTGAAGTAAAACGTCGAACCTTCACCCTCAACAGATTCGGCCCAGATCCGTCCGCTATACGTCTCGACAATCTTGCGGCAGATCGCCAGGCCAATGCCTGTTCCCTCATATTTATCACGGCTGTGCAACCGTTGAAAAATCACAAAAATCCGGTCCAGATACTGCGGTTCGATGCCGATGCCATTATCCGCCACGCTGAACACGACCTCGTTCAGTCGGCGCTCGGCGGAAATACGCACCCGTGGCGGGATGCCCGGCCGGGCAAACTTGAGCGCGTTGCCCACCAGATTCTGGAACAACTGGATAATCTGGCTTTCATTTGCGCTGATCATCGGCAGCACACCGACCACGTCGACAACGGCCTGCATCTGGTCAATTGTGACCTGCATGTTTTGCAGTGCAGTGCGCAGGGCAGCTGCGCTGTCCACCTCGGTAGGCATCGTGCGTTCGCGATTCACCCGCGAATAGGTCAGCAGGTCCTGAATCAGGCGCTTCATGCGGTTGCCACCATCCACCGCAAAACGAATGAAGTCGCGGCCATCGGCGTCCAGCGCATTGTTATAGCGCGACTCGATGAGCTGCAAATAACTGGTGACCATGCGTAGCGGCTCCTGCAGGTCATGCGATGCGATGTAGGCAAACTGCTCCAGCTCATTGTTCGAACGGCGCAGCTCACGGGCATACTCGGACAGCGCGGATTCGGCCTGGCTGCGCTCGGTGATGTCCATCATCACGCCCGTGGTGCCCACCGGCTCGCCAGACTCGTTGAAATCGGTCTGCATATGCACTTCTACGTGCACGGTCTCGCCATTTCGCCGCACGCAGCGAAAGCTGACAATGCCCACCTCACCCTTGCGATAAATCCGTTCTGATTCGGCAACCGCGCGTTCCCAATCTTCCGGATGCACCATGCCCATCCACAGGCTGGGCTTTCCAATGATTTCTACGGGCGAGTAGCCCAGCAAAGCTGACACCTGATCGCTGACAAACTCATAACGCTGGGTGGCGATATTGTCCCCACCGGACGTTTCAAAAATCATGCCTGGCACGCTGTTGAGGATGCGATTCAGACGCTGGCGCTGGGCATCCAGCAGCAGCGTCAGCTGGCCCAGGCGTTCCTCTTTACGCTTGCGGTCGGAGACATCTATCCCCGACAGCAGCACAAATTCCACCTGGCCAGATGGGTCAAGAATTGCAACCAGCCGTACCTCAACATAGCGCTGGGTGTCGTCATCGATGCGCATGACGACGTCAAACTGCACCTGATCGCCCTGTAGCGCCCGCTCCAGCGCCCGTTTGATTTCCGTTTCGCTGACCGGGCCGTTTGTCCACCAGTTTGCCTGCGCCACATTCTGGCCAAGGATGTCTTCCAGCGGCAGGCGCAGCCAGGCAAGCGCGGTCGAATTCACGTCAATCACATCGCCCTGCTGCGATAACAGCAGCACAAACGTACCCAGATGATCCATTACACTCTGGATACGGGCACGGGCGTGGGCGAGTTTCAGATCAATCTCTTTCTGCCGCGTGATATCCCGGAAGATGTTCACCACCATGCGCACCGTGCTGCCATCGGCCTCAAACACAGGAGATGTCTTCAGCTCAATCCAGCGTTCCGGGCCCTCTATCGGGCGCATGCGGAAGGTCGCCTCGGCGGGAAGTCCGGTTTTAAGCACCTCAAAGCGCGGCAGCTTTTCATAAGGAAATTCGTTCCCTGCCTCATCGACCATCGCATAACGGGGACGCAGCACTGTGCCCGTCTGCCCCATGACCAACGCCGTAGACGTATACCCCAGCAGCTTTGCAGCCGCATCGTTGGCAAACAGTACCGTCCCCTGCGGGTCCTGGGCTGTAATCGCATCGGACACCGATTCTATGATGACCTTCATCTCATCGCGGGCACGTTCAGTGGCGCCAATGCTGCGCCTGCGCTGAAGCCCCAGCCAGCTGATCAGCACGGCGACAAACGCAAACATCAGTGTTTGCACCAGGTCCAGCGGCGAATCAGGCAGGCGATAACGCGGTTCCGTGAGGAAAAAATCTACCAGCAACACGGATATCAGCACCGATGCCAGGCCTGGACCATAACCGCCCAGCCAGGCGGTCAGGCTGACGGCCGCAAAAAACAGCAGAAAGGGCGAGTCATTCAGGATAGGCCACAGCGTTAGCGTGATGGCCAGCATGGCGACAGGCAGCACCAGCGCCAGGGCATAGCGAATCGGGGTATGCAGAAATGGCATTTCGCTCAGTCGGGCCATGTTGCGTGCGACCTTGCAGGAAGATGAAAACAAAACCGGAAGAAGAGATTACACACACACTATAACTGGTCCATTTATAGTCTGCTTTCGGTCAGGCGGGATGGCCCATGTGACCTATTTGCAGGAAGGCAACAGACAGTATCCCCCAACCGGACTATCTGGCGATCACCCGCCTGGGCCAGTGTAAAATATTCCGCCTGTGTCATTCGGCGGCACCGGCACGGGCTTATACTGAAGGAAATGCCGGATTCAGGGAGAGAACCAGATGAATACTGATCGTGTTTACTACAGCCGTGACGCCGAAGTGCGCGCCAATCGTGAACGTACCGCCCTGGTCATCCTGGCCACTGTGGTTGGGCTGGGCATCGGCGCCCTGATGGCGCTGCTGATGGCCGAGCGCCCGGGCCGCGACGTGCGCCACCAGATCGGCGAGAATGTCGAGAAGGTTGTGAGCGACGTCCAGAAGGAAGCCCAGCGCTTGCAGCAGGAAATTACGCGCAACTAACGCGTGAGGCAATTCAAATAGCAGGCAATAACAGCGGCGACACGAGATAGTCATCGTGGCGCCGCTGCTTATTTGTATTGCACCAGCATCAGCCCGCCAGCAAAGCCTCATACCCGGCAATCTCGGCGCTCTGGGCGTCGATGATGGCCTGCGCCAGCGCGACAAGCTCAGCATGGCCAGCATCGCCAACGCGCGCCAGCAGCCGCTCGCTCATGTGAATCGCGTCATCGTGGTGATCGATCATCGATTCCAGCCACGCATCCACATAGTCCTCGCCCTCAAAGCGGTCGAAACCGGCCATCATGCCCATCATCATGGCCATGTCGGTGAACGGCGCGTCAGCCGGCTGCATGTTCATGGTGCTGTGGTCCATGCCTTCCATATCGCCCATCGCGCCGGCAGGCTGCACCATAGAAATCGGCGTATATGCCGTGTTGTACCATGCCAGCAGCCATGCCTGCATCTGCGCAATTTCGGCGCTCTGCGCATCAATCACCGCCTGGCAAATCGCCAGCAATCCGGCATCTTCAGTATTGTCCAGGCAGTGATTCGACATATCGATCGCCATCTGATGATGATCGATCATGCCTTCCAGAAAGCGCAGCTCGGCCCGGCCGATGCGGCCTTCCACCGGCTCATCCGCACTGACGAGACCCATCCCGCCCACGAATACTGTGGCTGCTACCGCCAGACATGTACCCCAGCGTAAGAATATATGCATCAGATTTCCTCCAGATCATTCATGGTTGGTGCTTCAGTCTAGGCGTGCCATACATGCGGGCCAATACGCCAAATGGCCTGATTTGTATTCGCGCCCCTCTCGGTATATAGTGTTCGCCATGATGACACGACTCCTTCTGCCCACTATTTTTCTCCTGATTGCGCTGTTGGTTGGCGCCTGTTCCGGCGTAAACAGCAGCCCGGCCACGCCGCTGGCTATGCAGCCCACGTCAAATCCGGAGCGCGACCTGATTATTATGCGCGATACCGGCCTGCAAAACGGCCAGTATCACTATAATCTGCGCTGTGCCCACTGCCACGGCTATAACGGTGAGGGCCAGCTGGCCAGCACCGTGCAGAATACGCTGGATATGGGCATGATCCTCGTGCCGGCACAGGACGCGACCGGCCACACCTGGGAACACCCCGATCAACTGCTGCGCGATGTCATTCTGCGCGGCATCCCCAACCCGCTGGCGCAGTATCCCATGCCAGGCTACGAGGGCGCGATGACCGACCAGGATATCGCCGACACCCTCGCCTACATCCGCCTGTGGTGGACCGACGAGCAGCGCGCGCACAACGAGCGTGTGACCGCGCGCCGTGCCGAGCTGGATGCCGAGCTGGGCCTGACGGACTGACCACCCCCGTATAGGGCTGCTGCTGAGCGCACAAAACGCGACAGCAGAACCGGATAATGCAGGGCAAACTGCACAATTTTCGTTTATTGTTTTACGGTCTGATGAAGCTATAATTTCGTGGGTCATACCGTATCAAAATTAAGCTGACTATGTTTACTGAAAGGTTCATAAAACGATGAAAAAGTCCTTTTTCGCAGTATCGTCCGTGTCGCTTGCGCTGATGCTTGGCGTGGGCGCGGCGATAGCCCAGGATGCTGAACCCATTCGCATTGGTGTCGCGGTGGCGCAGACGAGCAACGTCGCGCTCCTGGGTCAGGAACAGGTGATCGGCGCGGAAATCGCCGCGCAGTACTTCAATGATCTGGGTGGCATCAACGGCCGCCCGATCGAGCTGGTCATCCAGGACACGGCCGGTGACGAAGCAGGCGCCATCAACGCATTTAACACCGTCATCGCTGAGGGTGTGGTCGGCATTGTCGGCCCGACGCTGTCGCAGCAAGCATTCGCCGCCGACCCGATCGCTGAAGCTGCCCGTGTGCCGGTGATCGCGCCGTCGAACACCGCCCGTGGCATCCCTGAAATTGGCGCATATATCGCCCGCGTCAGCGCGCCAGTCGCGCTGGTCGCCCCGAACGCCGTGCGCACTGCTCTGGAGTTTGATCCGGAAATCCAGCGCGTCGCTGTGTTCTTCGCCCAGAACGATGCCTTCGCCACCAGTGAGACCGGCACCTTCCAGGAAACCGTGACCGCGCTGGGCCTGGAGCTGCTGCCCGTGCAGACTTTCCAGACCACCGACACCGACTTCACCACCCAGATCACCAACATCCTGCCGCTGAACCCCGACCTGGCGATTGTGTCTGGCCTGGCGGCTGACGGCGGGAACCTGGTGCGCCAGCTGCGCGAACTGGGCTATGAGGGCCTGATCGTGGGCGGCAACGGCCTGAATACCGCGAACATTTTCCCGGTGTGCCAGGCGTTCTGCGATGGCATCCTGATTGCCCAGGCGTACAGCTATTCGTATGAAAACGAGGTCAATTCGGCCTTCCGCGATATCTACTTCGAGCAGCAGGGCAAGGAACCGCCGCAGTTCAGCGGCCAGGCCTTCGCGGGTGTGCAGGTATTTGTGGAAGCCCTGATCGAGCTGGACAACACCGTCGGTCTGGATACGCTTGACCTGGCCGCCACCCGTGACCAGCTCAATACTACGCTGCTGGGACTGACGTACGACACCCCGCTGGGCGTCATCTCGTTCACACCTGAAGGCGAAATCAACCAGGGGACGTTCTATGTGGCGCAGATTTCCATGAACGAAGACGGCCAGACCGGCAGCTTCGTGTTCGTGAACACCATCGACGTAACAGCCGAAGCCACTCCTGAAGCGACACCCGCCAGCTAAGGCATCCGCTGCGGTTCAGATGAAGACATAACAGACAGGGGCGCACCCGTGTGCGTCCCTCTGTGTTTTACCTGCTCATTCATCCGGCTGTCTGAACATGTGTGGCGGGACAACTTCAGCCCATGGAACTAACAACGCTTTTACAGCAGCTCATCAATGGCCTGTCTATCGGCAGCGTATATGCCATCTTCGCGCTGGGCTACACGCTGATTTTCTCCATCCTCGGCATCATTAATTTCGCCCACGGAGCCGTTTTTACGATGGGCGCATATTTCACCTATGCGCTGATCGGCTCGCGTTTCGGCTTCAACGGCATTTTCGCCAACGCACAGCTTCCGTTCGGCCTGCCCTTCCCGCTGGCGCTGATCGCTGGCGGCGTGCTGGCCGGGCTGGTGGGCGTGCTGATCGAGCGCACCACCTTCAGGCCGCTGCGCAGGCGCGGCGCCGACCCGCTGCTGACGCTGGTGAGCAGCCTGGGCATGGCGGTCGCGCTGGTCAATCTGATCCAGTATTTTGTCGGCGCGGAGGCCTACAGTTATCCGTCGTCGGTGCTGGCTGGCCTGCCACCGTCGATCAACTTTGGCACGCCGGAAAAGCCGCTGATTGTGCGCACCGTGCAGATCGTGATCGCGATTATCTCGCTCATCATCCTGGTCGGGCTGACGCTGTTCATCAACAAGACCAAGACCGGCCGTGCCCTGCGCGCTGTGTCTGAAGACGGCACCACGGCAAGTTTACTCGGCATCAATACGGACCGGCTGATCGTGCTGACATTCTTCATCAGCGGTTTCGTCGGCGGCATCGCGGGCACGCTCGTCGGCCTCAGCGTGACCATCACCGGGCCGTATTTTGGCATCGCGTTCGGCCTTAAAGGGCTGGCTGTCATCGTGCTGGGCGGCATGGGCAATATTCCCGGCGCGGTGCTGGGCGGGCTGGTGATCGGCATCGCCGAGAATCTGCTGCCTGCGTCGGCCGTGGCCTACAAAGACGCGATCGCCTTCGCCATCCTGTTCATCGTGCTGCTGGTGCGCCCACAGGGCATCCTGGGCCGCGCGCAGATCACCAAGGTGTAGGCGCTGTGGACCAATTCATCACGACTTACGGATTCCTGATCATCATGATGATGCTGCAGGCGGTGCTGGCGCTCTCGCTGTACCTGCCGCTCATGGCCGGTCAGCTCTCGCTGGCGACGCCGGGCTTCTTCGCTATCGGCGGCTATGTGGCCGCGGTGCTGTCCACGCAGAAATTTCTGCCCGCGCCGGGCACGACATTTCCCGAACCGCTGCAATCATTCGTCACCTGGCTGGCGACCGTGTTTCCGCTGACGCCGACCGGACAGGGCTTTCCCATCGGGCTGGTGCTGGTCGAAATGGTCATCGGCGGCCTGCTCTGCGGGCTGGTGGCCATCCTGATCGGCCTGCCTGCGCTGCGCCTGCGCGGCATCTACCTGGCGCTGGCGACGATCGCGTTCGTGGAAGTGCTGCGCGTGGTCTCGCTCAATTTGCCGATTACCGGCGGCGCGATCGGCATCTTCGGCATCCCCCAGCCGTTCCCCACCGACGCGACCAAATTTAGCTATATCGTGATTGCGCTGCCGTTTCTGCTGCTGTGCATGGCGTATGTGTACCGGCTGGAGCGTTCCCGCGTGGGGCGCGCCTTCATCGCCCTGCGCGAGGACGAGCTGGCCGCGACCGCCATGGGCATCAACCCGACGTATCACAAGGTGCTGGCGTTCGCGATGGGTGCGGTGATGGCTGGTATGGCCGGCGCGATGACCGCCCACGTGCTGAATACGTGGAATGCGCGCCAGGGCACCTTCGACGCCAGCATCCTGATTCTGGCCTACGTCATCATCGGCGGCTCGCGCACGTTCCTGGGGCCTGTCGTGGGCGCGCTGCTGCTGACCGCGCTGCCGGAAGTGCTGCGTCAGGTGGCCGGCATCGATGGCCTGCCTGACTTTCTGGCAGCCTTCCTGCGCGACGGGCGCCTGGTCATCTATGGCTTCCTGATCGCATTCGGCGTGCTGTCTTTCCCGCAGGGCCTGCTGACGCCGGAGCTGCTCAAACGCAAGAAGAAGGCGTCCGCCCCGCTGCCACCAACCGGGGGAGGCTGAAACCATGCCTGAAACCATCCTCGAAGTCACCGGCATTACGCGCCGCTTCGGCGGCCTGATCGCCGTCAATGACGTCTCATTTGCCGTGCAGCGCGACGAAATTTTCGGGCTGATCGGCCCCAACGGCGCGGGCAAGACCACGCTGTTCAACCTGATCACCGGCCTGACCCACCCTTCCAGCGGCAAGCTGTTCCTGATGGGCCAGGATGTCACCCATCAGCGACCACATCAGATTGCCGCCAAAGGCATCGCCCGCACGTTTCAGAATATCCGCCTGTTTGGCAACCTGACCGCGCTGGAAAATGTCATGGTCGCCCAGCATGTGCACACCAGCAGCGGCGTCTTCTCTGGCATTATCGGCACACCCAAGGCCCGCCGTGAAGAACGCCACGTGCGTGAACAGGCGCTGCACCTGCTCGATATGGTCAATCTGGCCGACCGCGCCGAGACCGTGGCGCGCAATTTCCCGTATGGCGACCAGCGCCGCCTGGAAATCGCCCGTGCGCTGGCCCTGCAGCCGCAGGTGCTGCTGCTGGACGAGCCGGGTGCCGGCATGAACCCGAACGAAAAAGCCGGGCTAAGTGGCTTCATCCGCGAGGTGAAAGAGAAATTTGCGCTCACCGTCGTGCTGATCGAGCACAATGTGCCAATGGTGATGGGCCTGTGCGACCGTATCGCGGTGCTCAACTTCGGCCAGCTCATCGCGCTGGGCAATCCGGCGCAGGTGCAAGCGGACCCGGCCGTCATCGAAGCGTATCTGGGAGATGAAGGATGAGCGCCGCCACACCCATGCTTCAGATCAAAAACCTGTGTGTGAATTATGGCGCGATTGAGGCGCTGAAGAACGTCGATATCGACGTGTATCCGGGCGAAATCGTCACGCTGATCGGGGCCAATGGCGCGGGCAAGAGCACCGTGCTGCGCGCCATCTCGCGGATCGTCAGCGTGCGCTCAGGCGACATGTCGTACGAGGGAAACGACCTGCTCAAACTGCGGCCGGATGTGGTGGTCAAACAGGGCATCGCCCATGTGCCCGAAGGTCGCCGCGTGCTGTCGCGCCTGACGGTGGAGGACAATCTGAATCTGGGCGCGTATGTGCGCCACGATAACGCCGCCATTCATGCTGACCTTGAACAGCAGTTTGAGCGTTTTCCGCGCCTGAAAGAACGACGCAAACAGCTTGCCGGCACGCTGAGCGGCGGCGAACAGCAGATGCTGGCCATCGCCCGCGCCCTGATGAGCCGCCCGCGCCTGCTGCTGCTGGACGAGCCGTCGCTGGGGCTGGCGCCAATCATCGTGCTGGAAATCTTCCGCATCATCCGCGAGCTGAACCAGCAGGACGGCGTGACCGTGCTGCTGGTGGAGCAAAATGCCCATCTTGCGCTGCAAACGGCTGCCCGCGGCTATGTGCTGGAGGCCGGCAAGATCGCCTTCCACGACGATACCTCTCGCCTGATTGATGACGAGCGCGTGAAGCGCGCCTACATGGGCTGACCGATGCACATCATCATCCCCGACGATTATCAGGATGCCGTGCGCGGGCTGGACTGCTTCGGCAGCCTGTCGGCGCACCGCGTCACCGTGTACAACGACACCGTGAAAGACCTGGATGCGCTGGCGGCGCGCCTCGCCCCGGCCGACGCGCTGGTGCTCATCCGCGAACGCACGCCGATCAGCGCCGCGCTGCTTGAGCGCCTGCCGGACCTGAAGGTCATCAGCCAGACCGGGCGCGGGGCGGCGCATATCGACATGGACGCCTGCGCGGCACATGGCGTCACCGTACTGGTCGGGGTCGGCTCGCCCGTAGCCCCGGCAGAACTCACCTGGGCGCTGGTCATGGCCGCTGCGCGCCGCCTGCCCCAGGAAATCAGCGCGCTGAAAGCCGGTCGCTGGCAGACGGCGCCGTTGGGCGTCGCGCTGCACGGGCGGACGCTGGGCATCTTCGGCTATGGCAAGATCGGGGCGCTGGTGGCGGGATATGGGCGCGCATTCGGGATGCGCGTGCTGGTCTGGGGGCGCGAAGGATCGCTGTCGCGGGCGGCCGCCGATGGCCTGGAGACGGTCTCCAGCCAGCGCGACTTATTCGCGTCGAGCGATATCGTCAGCCTGCACCTGCGGCTGGAGGCGGGCACGCGCGGCATCGTCGGCGCGGACGATCTGGAGGCGCTGCGGCCGGACGCCATCCTCGTCAACACCAGCCGCGCCGAGCTGATCGCACCCGGGGCGCTGGTGGGGGCGCTGCGTGCCGGTCGGCCTGGCTGGGCCGCCGTCGATGTGTTTGAAGACGAGCCCGCCGTCGGCCATGCGCTGCTGGCGCTGGACAATGCCATCTGTACGCCGCACCTCGGCTATGTCGAGCGCGACAGCTACGAATTGTACTTTCGTGCTGCATTTGACAATCTGCTGGCGTGGTCGGCGGCCCATCCCTGACACAAAGGGCGCGCCGGAGTAGTAACGGCGCGTCCTGCTGGCTGAACCTATCGGACAGCCTCATTCGGCTTCCACCCAATAGCTGCCGCCGCCTTTTTCGCGACGCAAATAGCCCATGTCGACAAGGTCACGGCGCAGCACCACGAAGTCTTCGGCGTATACCTCGCGAATGATCGCGTTGACCTCTTTTTCGGTATAGGTCATGCCGGCTGTGAATTTGGTCGCCAGCCAGCGCAAAATGACGAGTTGTTTCTTGCGCTTGGCCGGCAGCACAGTGATGCGCCCGCCGGAGGTATGCTCGCGCAGCGCGCGCTTGTCCTCGTCGCTCCAGTCCAGCGCATCGATCCAGCTGTTATCCTGTTCCGGCTCCGGCTCTGGCGGGACCTGATCGATCTGCTCCACCAGCCGTTTCAGCCGGGCGATGCCGCTGTCGCTGACCCGATAAAAACGCTGGGTGCCATTCATGCGCAGCGTAACCAACCCGGCATCGCGCAGGCGCGCCAGATGATGTGAGACGGTCGGCTCGCTCAGATCGACGGCCTGCGCCAGGTCGCCCACGTTCAGCTCATCGCGCTGCAAGCGCCTGAGCATCTGAAATCGACTGTCATCCCCCAGGACTTTGAACAACTCCAGCAGCGCACGCTCCTGTGATACGCTCATATGCATCCTCCTTATTTTGATATGCATCAAATTTTATTATTATCAATTTAGGCATCCTGTCAAGCATCAGTGAAGCCCTCACTCCCCGCGCCCGGCCAACATGCGCTACACTTACGCGCATTCCAGCCACCTGACAGGATAGCCCATGCGTTACCGCCGTATGCCCATCGAAATCGAATCCCCGGAGCAGCTTGGCTACAACGCCATTGCCTGCAATCTGGCCGAAAGTTCTGTCACCGATGTCCGCTTTGCGGACCTGAATCTGGACTTGTCGAAGCTGGTGCTGATGTACAGCGACCACTATGGCAAGCCAGAGCTGCGCGCGCTGCTGACGCAGGAATCAAACGTGCTCTGGCCAGAGCATGTGCTGATGACGGTGGGCGCAGCCGCTGCGCTGTTCATCATCGCCACCAGCCTGCTTCAGCCGGGCGACCATGTCGTGGTGGTGTATCCCAACTACGCTACCAACATCGAGACGCCCCGCCAGATTGGCGCCGATATCGAGCTGCACACGCTCTCGTTTGAGGACGGCTGGGCGCTGGATGTCGATGCGCTGGCGGCGCGCATCCGGCCCGGCACAAAATACGTCAGCATCACCCTGCCGCACAACCCCACCGGCATGATGCTGCCGGAAAGCGACCTGCGCCGGCTGGTGCACATGATCGAGCAGAAAAACACGCTGCTGCTTGTCGACGAGACCTATCGCGAGATGGGCTATGCATCGGTGCTACCGCTGGCTGCATCGCTGTCCGACCGCGTGATCGGCGTGTCGTCGCTCAGCAAAACCTACGGCCTGCCGGGGATTCGCATGGGCTGGCTGATGACGCAGAATCCGGCGCTGATGGAGCTGTTCCTGGCCGCCAAAGAGCAAATCTTCATCAGTGGGTCGGTGCTGGACGAAGAAGTGGCGTATCAGTATCTGCGCGAAAAGCCGGCCCATCTGGCGCGCATCAAAGCCGATATCGCGCGCAAATTCGCCCTCGTGCGCGACTGGATGGCCGAGGAACCGCTGATGCAGTGGGCCGAGCCGCAGGGCGGCGTGGTGTGCTTCCCGCGCATCCGTCCTGACCTCAATATCAACCTGGACGCATTTTATGAGCAGTTGAACGGACACTATAAAACGCAGACCGGCCCCGGCCACTGGTTCGAGGCGGACCGCCATCATATGCGCGTCGGCTTTGGCTGGCCGGGCGACGAGGAGATGAAAGCTGGCTTATCGAATATCTCGTCCGCCCTGCGCGACGTGCTGGGAGCGTAGCGATGGCGCGGCGCGAGAAAGTCGACATCGCCATCATCGGCGCGGGCGCGGCCGGGATGTTCGCGGGCATCTGGGCCGGCGTGACCAACCGCTACCGCAGAATCGTGCTGCTGGACGGCGCCAAGACGCTGGGCGCGAAGATCCTGGTGGCGGGCGGCGGGCGCTGCAACGTCACACATGACGTCATCACCGGAGACGAATATTCTGGCAGTTCGCGCAACGCGATCCGCAAGGTGCTGCGCCGCTTCGATGTCGCGCAGACGACCGAGTTTTTCGCTGACCTGGGCGTCGAGCTCAAGCGCGAGGAGACTGGCAAGCTGTTCCCCACCACCGACAAGGCCAAGACTGTACTCAATGCGCTGGTGAAAGAGGTCAAGCGCGTGGGTGTGGATGTGCGCTACCCCATTCGCGTGGACAATGTGAAATGGCTGGAAGGCGAGGAGTACTTTCGCGTGTACGGCGAATGGGGCGAGCTGTTTGCCCGCAAGGTGGTGCTGGCCACCGGCGGCAAAAGCCTGCCCAAGAGCGGCTCTGACGGCGGCGGCTACGTGATCGCCCGGCATCTGGGCCACACCATCACCGACCGCGTGATGCCCGCGCTCGTCCCTCTGACGCTGCCTGCCGGGCACTGGGTGACCACCCTGAGCGGCATCAGCACTCCTGCCACGCTGTCCGTACATGCAGGCACCGGCAAGCGGCTGATCAGCTTCACCGACGACATGCTGTGCACGCATTTCGGGCTGAGCGGCCCCGCTGTGCTCGATATCAGCCGCCATTTGCAGGATGCTCAAATGGACGACGCGCAAGCGAAGCTGGTCATCAACTGGCTGCCATCGTTCACCGCCGAAAGCTTCGAGGCGCACCTGCTCAATACCCGGCGCGTGTCCTCGGCCCGCCTGCTGATGGACCTGGGGCTGCCGGAACGGCTGGCGCGCGCGCTGTGCGAACAGGCCGGTGCCGATGGCTCTGCCCCGGCCGATCAGCTCACGCGGGCACAGCGTCGACAGATGGTGGCCGTGGCGACCGCGTGCGACCTGCCCGTGACCGGCACACGCGGCTATACCTATGCCGAGGTCACGGCGGGCGGCGTGCCCCTCAGTGAAATCAAGCTGGAGACGATGGAGAGCGTCGTGCGGCCGAACCTGTATTTGTGCGGCGAAATCTGCGACGTGGACGGCCGCATCGGCGGCTACAATTTCCAGTGGGCATGGTCCAGCGGATACCTGGCCGGGGTGAGCGTATAGGGCAAATAGCACCGTGGTTGATTGCCTGGTGGACGCCCAGCGAGGCGCCCGTTAGTGCACTTTTTATACTATCTTCGTCCCAAGTACCCTTTAGTTTCAAGCGTGAAACACACCTGGTTCCTGCATCCGTAGGGGCTTGGCATGCCAAGCCCCTACTCCGAACCCACTCGCTTCTCGCATACTCTTGTGACCAAACGCCCCACACCAGCAACCCAAAAACTGACCCCTTGACAGTTTAGAGTAAATACTCTATTCTTCATTCATTAGAGCAATTGCTCTACCAGAAAGGATAAACATGAACACCAAGTCCAGGATCCTCGACGCCGCACTAACGCTGTTCAACACACACGGCACCGGCGCGGTCTCCACCAACCACATCGCGGAAGCGCTGTCGATGAGCCCTGGCAACCTGTACTACCACTTCCGCAACAAAGACGAAATCATCCGCGCCATCTTCGAGCAGTTGTTCGGGGAATGGGACGTCGCCTTCGCCATGCCAGACGACATCAGTCAGCTCTCGGTGGATTTTGTCGGCCGACTGGTGCACGCAAACTTTGCCATCATGCGCCGCTACAGCTTCATCTACCGCGAGATTATCGCGCTGCTGCGCCAGGACGCTGCCCTGGCCGAACGCTATATCGCAGTACGCCAGCGCGGCTACGCAGGCTTTCACGAGATTGTCAGTGCTTTATCGGCAATCGGCCTGCTGACCGCATCTACGAAAGACGCTGGGCAACTGGCCGACCTGTGCTGGCTGATCAGCGAGTTCTGGTTCGCAAGTGTGGAAATCAGCGGTGACATCGTGGACGAGGCGCAGATTCAGCGCGGCATCGACCTGATGATGTTCACCCTGCAACCTTATCTGGCCGGGGCATAACCGGCAGCAGTCTTCCCTCTCCTTTATACAACTGCCGGAAGCCCTCCGGCCCCATCCACATAGGAGCATTCTCATGACGCTGTTCAAGATCACAGGTCTGGTTCTGATCGCTTTGCCTGTTGCCTTTAACGTGCTGTTTTTCATGCTCGGCAAGAGCTACGAATATCCCGCCATCCTGCGCAAGCCGACCGACCACATCCTGTCGAAATTCCTCGAAGGCGGCCGCCGCCTGGCCCTGCTGTGGTACGCCTTCGCCCTGACGGCGCTGCTGGCCGCGCCGATGGCCCTGCTGGTCTATGCGGTGTTCGCGGAACAATTCCCGCTGCTGGCGGTGATTTCGGCCATTGTGGGCGTGCTGAGCGGCTTGCTGCAGGCGATGGGCCTGCTGCGATGGCCGCTGCTGGTGCCCGTGCTGGCCCGTCAGTATCAGGCGGCAGACGCCACCCCCGCCCAGCGCGATGCCATCGGCGTGGTATTCAACGCCTTCCATCAGTATGTGGGCGTGGTGGTGGGCGAGCATCTCGGTTTCATCTTCACCGGCGCATGGACGATTCTCGTCAGCATCATGATGTTCACGACGCCCGTCTTCGGCGCCATCATGGGCATCTTCGGGATCATCTCGGCCCTGGGCGTGATGGCCGGCCTGCTGGAGCCTGCCGGCTGGAAACCCGCCGGAGCCATCAATGCCATCAGCTACATCCTGTGGTCGCTGTGGCTGATCGCCGCTGGCATCCTGCTGCTCGTCGCCTGATTCACCCTGAACTTCTCACCTTCTCACAACACAGCACACGCTTAAGGAGCGTCATCATGAACAAACGTAATCGCTGGATCATCTACTGGATTATCGCCTTTCTCGCCTTCCCGCCTGCCGGACTGCTGGCCGTCACGCTGATCGGCGGCGGCATGGACAACGCCTTGGAAGGGCTGGCGGGTGGCTTCATTGCCGGGCTGGTCATCGGCGGCGGGCAATATTTGGCACTGCGCGGCACATCGCTGGGCAGGCCTGCCTGGATTCTCGCGACGGGTATCGGGCTGGGCGCAGGTGTCGGGCTGGCGACGGCACTGTTCGGGGCCAGCACAGCCGTGAACGACATTGTGCTGCGCGCCCCGGTCACAGGGCTGATGCTGGGCACCGCGCAATGGCTGGTCATGCGCCCGGTTGTCCGCTTCAGCCTGGCCTGGGTGCCGCTGCTGACCGTGCTGTTCCCGGTCGCGTGGTTCGTGACAGCGCAGGTCATCACCACATCGGTCAACCAGAGCTTCGTGATTTTCGGTGCATCGGGCGCGCTGCTGTTCCAGATCGTCAGCGGCGCGGCGCTGTGGCGCTTGTTTCGCCAGAACATCCCCACCCGGGCCACGCGCTAGACGCAATATCCACCAGCTCACCCATCTTGAAACCTGCCAGATGTCGATACCGCCAAGGTGATGCGGCTGATATGCTGCGGACAGTGATTACTGCGCCCCTGGGCGCAAAGGAGACGCTCCATGCCTTGGACACCCCGCAACTACCCAGACGCGATGAAGAACCTCGCGGACCGCATTCGCCTGAAGGCCATTGAAATTGCGAATGCGCTGCTGGAGGAAGGCTATCCTGAAGGAAGCGCCATCCCGATCGCGATCTCCCAGTCCAAAAAGTGGGCGGAAGGCATCGACAAAAAAGACTGGCGCGATAATTTCCACGTGGTGCCGCATCCGGAAGGCTGGGCCGTGCGCCAGATGAATGCAGCGCAGGCCATGTCGGTGCTGCCGGATGTGCAGCAGGCGCGCGACCAGGCCATCATGCTGGCGCGCAACGCCGGCGCAGATGTCATCATCCACGATGAGCACGGCGAGATTGTCGATCATGTTTCGCTGCTGGATGAAGTGCAGCCGATCGTCAAACGCACAGAGTAGTCCCCAAAGCAAAAAGCGCACGTCCCTATACTCCGGGACGTGCGCTTTTTGCTTATCAGAAGATGGTGCGCGGCTGGCTAGACCAGATCGTCGAAGTGCTTGGCCGGGACCACGCAGCAGCCGACGATGCCGGGGCCGGTATGCACGCCCAGCGCGGGCGAGATGCGCAGCGTCTCGGCGCGGGTGATGTTCAGGGTTTCTTTCAGCATTTCGGTCAGGGTGTCGGCCTTTTCCTGCCACTGACCGTGCATCACGCTGGCCCAGACAGGCTGATCGCCGTACAGCCCTTTGACGTGGCTGACGATGGTGCTCAGTCCCTGGCTGACGGTGCGGACGCGCGCAATCGTGTCGTACTTGCCGTCAGAGTGCTCGACATGGATGACAGGCTTGATCTGCAGCAGGCCGCCCAGCAGCCCCTGCACGCGGCCGATACGCCCGCCACGTGCCAGATAATCCAGCGTTTCCAGCGTATAAATGACCTCGGTTTCAGCGCGGATGGCGTCCAGCTTGGTCTTGATCTGGGCGACAGACCAGCCCTTGCGGATGGCCATCGCGGCGGCCAGCACCTGAAAACGCTGCCCGTTGCTGAGCGTGAGCGTGTCAATCGTGGTGATGCGCGTCGGGTCCGTCTGGCGGGCGGCCAGCGCGGATGTGCTGTAGGTGCCGCTCAGGCCAGACGAGATGTGGATCGAGAGCACATCTTCGCCGGTCGCGAGGGCCGCTTTATAGCGATCTGTGAAGCTGGCCACTGACGGCTGAGACGTCGTGGGCACCTGCGGCACAATTGATCTTAACCGGTCATAAAATGCGTCGGGAGTAATATCGTTGGTCGACACTTCCCCGTCCGGGAAAGTGATGAACAGGGGAATGACATCGACGCCATATTCCTGAATATCTGCCGGGGTAAGGTCGCCAGCGCTGTCAGTAATCAGTTTCACCAGGGTTATCCAATCTGCGTAATTATAGGTAAATCATATAACCCCGCATTCTACCGGATGATGCGGGGTATGACCGATCATGGGGCAATCCCTTAGCCACTGTTTAGTGTACGCTCATATATTCATCGGCGCATCGCACAGATTGCCTGTCACAAAATGCACAATGTGTGCTATGATGACGCACGGAAACGTATCAATTCGGATGCCGGTCGTTCTGTGACGCGGCATCATCCACCCCGAGAACCTCTTTCCACCACTCTGAATTCAAGTGCCACGACTAACAAAACTGGTTCGCATTGGCACTACCTAACTAACCCGAGGTCCAATGCTGTTTCACGACTTACAATTGATCGAACCGCTTCTGCGCGCCGTCAAGGCGCAGGGCTATACCACCCCCACCCCCATTCAGGAACAGGCAATCCCCCACGTGCTGGAAGGCCGTGACTTGGTCGGCATCGCCCAGACCGGCACGGGCAAGACAGCGTCTTTCGCCCTGCCTATCCTCCAGCGCCTGTCCCAGTCGCAGCCGCGTGCACCCCGCGCGATTCGCGTGCTGGTACTGTCGCCCACCCGCGAACTGGCCTCCCAGATTGCGGAAAACTTTAATGCCTATGGCAAAAACCTGCGCATGCGCAGCACCGTCGTTTTCGGCGGCGTGGGCCAGCACCCCCAGGTGGACGCGCTGCGCCGCGGTGTCGAGATTCTCGTCGCCACGCCCGGCCGCCTGCTCGACCTGATGGAACAGGGCTTCGTGCGCCTGAACAACGTCGAAGTGTTTGTGCTGGACGAAGCCGACCGTATGCTTGACATGGGCTTCATCAATGACGTGCGCAAGATCATCGCCACACTGCCGCGCGAACGCCAGACGCTGCTGTTCTCGGCCACCATGCCGGACGCCATCCAGGATCTGGCCGCGCACATGCTGAAGAATCCCGTGCGCGTGGAAGTTGTGCCCCAGGCCACCACCGTCGAGAAGATTGAGCAGTCTGTCTACTTCGTCGACAAGAGCAACAAGCGCGCCCTGCTGGAGCATCTGCTGAGCGATGCCAGCACCGCCCGCGTGCTCGTCTTCACGCGCACCAAGCACGGCGCCAACAAGCTGGTTGAAGCCCTGCTGAAGTCCGGCTACAGCGCGGACGCCATCCACGGCAACAAGTCGCAGGGTGCCCGTGAAAAGGCGCTCGACAGCTTCAAGCGCGGTAAGACGCGCGTGCTGGTGGCCACCGATATCGCGGCACGCGGCATCGACGTGGACAACATCACGCATGTCATCAACTACGAACTGCCGTATGAGCCGGAAAGCTATGTGCACCGCATCGGCCGCACTGCGCGCGCCGGGGCCAGCGGAACGGCTTTCGCCTTCTGCGATGCCGAGGAGCGCAAGCTGCTGCGCGACATCATCAAGCTGATCCGCATCGACATCAATGTCGTGACCGATCACCCGTACATGTCGTACGCCGCGGCCAATGCCCCCGGCCTGACCGCCCCGCCGCGCCGCCAGAATCCGCAGAACCACGCGCCGCGCAACGGCCAGGGTCGCCCGCAGCGCAGCAGCTCCGACCGCAGCGGTTCGGGTGAACGCCGCGAGCGTTCGGCCGGCTCCGGCTCGTCGGGCAGCAGCTACGGCGGCCAGCGCGGGAACTCCTCATCGTCCGGCGAAGGCCGTGGTGGTGAAGGCGGACGCAACCGCCGTCGTCGTAATGGCCAGTCCAGCGAATCCAAGTCGCTGACAACCGCCTAATATCTGCACGCGCAGCACAACCAACAAAAAGGCCGGCCCCCAGGTGGATGGGAGACCGGCCTTTTTTATATCCTGTATGTCGCGTCAGGCCTGGGCAGCGAAGATCGCCTTGAGCGCCGGATAAGCCTGCGCATACAGCGCAAACTGCGCGTCATAATGCGCGCGCCATGCTTCCCGCGGGGTCTCGATATACGCCGCATCCTCGACAGCAGCCAGTCGGGCATACGCCCCATTATCGCCCTGCTGTGCCTGCGCAGTCGCGACTGCACCCAGCAGGCCAGTGTGTTCCAGCGCGGCAGCCCGGCGCACCGGGATGCCCAGCACATCCGCGAAAATCTGTCCCCATGCCGCAGAGCGCGCCCCGCCGCCGGTCATCAGCAGGCCATTGGCGGGCAGCGTCGCCAGCACGGACGAGAGAATATGCCGATAGGCCATCGCCACGCCCTCCAGCACCGCACGCGTCAGATCGGCGGGCGTATGCTGGGCCCGCACGCCGATGAATGCGCCCGCCGCCGCCGGGTCGGTAAACGGCGAGCGCTCGCCCGTCAAATAGGGCAGATAGAGCAGGCGCGTCGGCTCACGTTCAACCGCAGCGGCAATCACGTCTTCATAGGGCACGCCGGTCGACCCGGTCACGCCGCGAATCCAGGCCAGATTGCCGCCCGCCGTCAGCAGCGGCGCAATCACAAACAGACGCGATGCGTCCGGGTGCGCCAGCGCAAACACGCCTGATGCCAGCGGCGGCCGCGCCTCAACCGGGACCGACATCGCCGCCCAGCCGCTGGTGCCCACATACAGATAGGCGTGTCCCGGTTCGCCGCAGCCCGCGCCAATTGTGGTCGAGCCTGCGTCGCCAGCACCCAGATAGACCGGGATGCCTGCCTGAATCCCCAGCGCCTCGGCCGCATCTTCCCCCAATGTCCCCACCTGCGACCCGCCGCGCACAAGCTTCGGCAGCTTCGCCCGCCAGTCGGACAGGCCCGCGGCAGCAAAGACGCTTTCCGGCTGCCAGTCGCCCGCCGCGAGATGCATCAGGCCGGTCGTGCTGGCCGTGGTGGAATCGCTGCACGCAGCCCCGGTCATGCGCAGAGCCAGCACGTCAGCGGCGCCCAGCAGCAGGTGTGCCGTCCGTGCCGCCGACTCCGGCTCGTTGGCCGTCAGCCACATCAGCTTGGGCAGCAGGCCGCCGGGCCCCTGTTCACTGCCCACACTCTCGCCCAGCGCAGCCATATCCAGCGCGGCGGACAGCGTCTCGGATTCATTCACAGCGCGGGAATCGCTGTACAGGATGACCGGACGGACCGGCTCTCCGGCGCTGTCGAGCAGGATGGTATCCTGCATCTGCCCGGTCAGGGCGATGGCGTCCGGCTGCTCACCGGAATTGCGATAGAGCGTCAGGCAGGCCTCGACAGCGGCCCGCCACCAGTCGCGCGCATCCTGCTCGACCACGCCTGCCGCACCGGTATGGGTGGCATATGGGCGCATTTCGTGCGCCTCCAGTGTCAACGTCCCATCTTCCAACTGGCGCACCAGGCCAGCCTTCAGGCCGGTCGTGCCCACATCAAATGCCAGCCACAGCATGTTTACGCCTCCAGTTTTGGTTTACAGCAGGGTCGCGGCGCGCATCTCGCGGATATACGCGGTCAGCGCGGCCTCTCCCTGCTGCACGTGCTCAATAATGCGCGTGCCCACGATCGCCATATCGACATCCAGCGCGGCCAGCGCGGCCACCTGCTCCGGCGTTTGCAGGCCGATGCCCACTGCCACCGGCATGCCCGGCCGACGCTGCCGGATGCGCATAATCGCGCTTTCCAGTGTGGCATACAGTTCGCCCGCACGCGACAAATCGGCGGCGGTGCCGGTCGGCCCGACCGATGCTTTCAGATACACGATATCCGAATGATCGACCGCATGGGCCAGCGCGGCATCATCAGCGCGGGCATCCAGCAGCGAAAACAGGCATAAGTTCAGCGCGTGCGCGATGGTGACGACAAAGGTGGTCTCATCCAGGCGCAGGTCAGGCGCCAGCATGCCGTGAATATCATTGGTCAGGCACAGGCGCAGAAAGCCATCCAGTCCGCGTCCGACATCGGCGTAGGTCATGACAAAGCGCGGCTGACGCAAATCGCGCAGGCCGCCGATCAGCGCCAGCGCCGTTTCCGCGCCCAGGCCGCGCTCGTGAATAACGACTTCGTGCGCCCGCGCAATCACCGGCCCGTCCATGACGGGCGTCGGCGTGGGGATGCCAAATTCGATCACATCCAGCTCGCGCGAGGCGCGGGCCACATGAAAGAACTGTTCGGGCATGGGATAACCGGCCAGAAAATACCCGCACAGCGCCATGCGGCCGGATGCCCGGATGTCGCGCAGCGTCTCCAGCAGCGGATTGGTGCCCATAGGCTTACGATGCCCTTCTGATGAGGCGGCTGAGTGTGACCGCCAGGATGATGATCGCCCCGGTGAGGATCTGCTGCACATAGCTGTCGATGGCCAATTGCGTCAGGCCGTTGCGCAGCACGCCCAGGATCAGCACGCCCACCAGCGTGCCCAGCACATGCGGCTCGCCCTCCTCGCTCATGGTCATGCCCAGGAACACGGCTGCGATGGCGTCCAGCATCAGGCCATCGCCCTGCGTGGGATTGGCACTGGCCAGCCGGCTGACCAGCATCAGCCCTGCCACGGCCGCGCCCACGCCCGTCACCGCAAACGCGATCAGGCGCAACAGGCGCAGGCGCACGCCGCCCAGCCGGGCCGCCTCTTTGTTGCCGCCGATAGCATACAGCCTGCGGCCAAAGGTCGTTTGCTCCAGCAGCACCCACACCGCCAGCAGCACCAGCAGCGCCACGATCGTCAGGTTGGGCAGCAGGACGGCCTGCTCGCCAATCGTGCCCAGCGGGATGCCGCCGCGCGCAAAGTCGCTGAACTGCTCGGGAATCGCCCGGCCAAAAATAGTCTCGCCTTCACTGATGAAGAAGGCGACCCCGCTGAACACCGTCAGCATGCCCAGCGTGGCGACAAATGGCGTAATGCCCACCAGCGACACCAGCACGCCGTTCAGCAGGCCGCCGGCGACGCCGATCAGCAGCGCGACCGCGATACCGGTCAGCACCGGCATTTCCTGCTGAAAGAGCAGCGCCGCAGCGATACCGCCCAGGCTGGCCATCGCGCCCACGCTCAGGTCATAGTCGCCCATGACCATGACCACCGTCATGGTGAAGGCGACCACGCCTAAAATGCTGATCTGCTGGGTGATATTTAGCCAGTTGCGCACGGTCATAAAGGTATCCGGCCGCTGCGACCAGAAGAACAGCACGATGGCAAAAAAGCCGATCAGCGTGCCGAAACGGCGCAGGATGCGGCCGATCTGTCGTGCGGGATGGGGTATAGACGGGGTGGTATTCACGAAATCTTCTCTCCATAGCAAAGCCGCAGCAGATCCGCCTGGGTCAGATTGGCCGCGCTGACGACAGCATGGGCGCGCCCGGCACGCATGACCAGGATGCGGTCACACAGGCCGATCAGCTCCGGCAGGTCGCTGGAGACCAGTAACACGCCGCAGCCGTCCGCGCTTTTCTGGCGAATGAGCTGGTAGATATCATGTTTGGCGCTCACGTCAATGCCGCGCGTGGGCTCGTCCAGCAGCAGCACATCTGGCCTGCCCGCCAGCGCGCGCGCAAACACGACCTTCTGCTGGTTGCCACCGCTCAGCTCGCGCACGACTTGTGACGGATGGCGCGCTTTCAGGCGGGTGGCCAGTGCCAGCGACTCGGTCTCGCGCCGTTCACGCCGCCGGTTGACAAACACGCGCCCCCGGCTGAACGCATCCAGATGCGGCAGCACGGCGTTGTCCTCAATGCTGCGCGACAGCACCAGCCCCTGCGACCGGCGTTCTTCGGGCACATAGGCCAGCCCGCGATCCCAGCTTCGCCGTGGCGAAATCCAGTTGACCACCTTGCCGCGCAGCGCCACCCGTCCGGACAGCTTTCGATCCGCGCCCATCAATGCACGCAATAATTCGGTGCGGCCGGACGCACTCAGGCCGGCGACGCCCATGATTTCACCGCGCGCCAGCGTGAATGAGACAGCGCGTATTTTCGTCGTGACCAGCCCCTCGACCGACAACAGTGGCTCAGGCGAAATGGCGCTCTGGCGCGGCGGATACAGCGTCTCCAGCGTGCGGCCGGTCATGTCATGGATGAGCACATCCGGCGTCGTGTCAGCAATCAGGCTTTCGCTGACCACGCGGCCATCGCGCATGACGGTCACACGCTGGGCGATCCTGAAAATCTCGTCCATGCGGTGCGAGACATACAGCACGGCACAGCCCTGCGCGGTCAGCGCCTGAATTACGCCAAACAGGCGCTCGGCTTCTTCCCCGGTCAGCGCGGCGGTCGGCTCGTCCAGCACATACACCCGCGCTGGCCGCGACGCATCGCCTGCATCTGGCATAAATGCGCTGGCGATCTTGGCCAGCATCTGGTCCCCTGCGCTCAGCCGGGCGATGATCGCACGCGGCGAGATATAGCCCACACCCAACGTATCCAGCACCTGCTGTGAGCGGCGGTACAGCTCGCCCCAGTGCACGAACATGCCCAGCCTGCGCGGATAACGCTGGCCCATGTGCATATTCTCGGCCACGCTGAGCTGCGGCACGATATTCAGTTCCTGGTGAATGAAGCGCAGGCCCAGCCTGAAAGCGTCCGCCGCACCGCCGATGTGCACGGGCCGGCCATCCATCCGGTAAGCGACCGCGTCAGCATGGGTGACGCCCGCCATCACCTTGATGAGCGTGCTTTTGCCCGCGCCGTTTTCGCCCATCAGGGCATGCACTTCGCCCGCGCGCAGCGTCAGCGAGGCATCCTCCAGCGCCAGCGTCGCGCCAAACTCTTTAGTCGCGCCCAGCACCTCAAACAGCGGCGTATTCGTGGAAGACATCATATGCTTTGGATCCGAAACAAACTTCTCTTTCAAGCAAATCGGGGGCATGAATTTGCTTCACGCCCCCGACGGTTATCCTGACTGCTGTCGCAGGGCCGGATAGCTCTATTCGCTGATGAACTCCGCTACGTTCGCGGCGGTGACCAGCACGGTGGGCACATAGATCACGCCCTGGCCGATGATCTCGCCCGCCAGATGACGCGCCACGGCGTCGGCCACGGTGCCACCGATGCCGGTGAAGTCCTGGGCGACGCTGGCCTCAAAGCCGTTGCCCGCGGCGATGGCGTCCAGCGCCTGCGGATTGGCGTCGATGCCGACGATGACGATGCCTTCACCTTCGCGGCCCGCAGCTTCAATCGCCTGCAGGGCGCCCAGCGCCGGCTGGTCCCACGCTGCCCACACCGCGCTGATGCTGCCCGCTTCGGGGTTGGCGGCGAGGATTGCTTCCATGCGTGCGCGGCTGTCGGCGATGCCGCCGTCGGTCACGTCAGGCGTCACGCGGTCGATGATTTCGATGTCCGGGCTGTTGGCGAAAATCGCGTCAGCGATAATGCCGCGCTTCTGCACCGGCGGATACGGGTCAAAGGTGAACATGACGATGCGGCCGACGCCATTCAGGCGGTCGGTCACATAGGTCGCGGTTTCGGCGGCCATTGCGTAGCCGTTGCTGGTCACGTTGGTCACCAGGTTGGCGTCCGCACCCGCGTCCATGCCAAAGACCGGGATGCCAGCGGCAGCCGCAGCTTCCAGACCGACCGACACCTGCGCCGGGTCGACGTTAATGACGATTGCGTCCACGCCCTGCGCGGCCACATCTTCCAGACGGCTGACCGCCGCGGCCACGTCGCCCGCGGTATCGATCACATTGACCGTCCAGCCGTTGGCCTCACCGGCAGCCTGGAAAGCCTCAACCATGAACTGGGTGCCGGGCTGGGCCAGGTAGGGTGTGACGACTGCCACGGTGATGTCATCCTGCGCCACGATGCCCGCCGCGCCGAAAGAGAGCAATGCGGCCACGATAAACACTACACTGATGAATCCCTGAAATTTCCTGCGAGACATATTGGAATTCCCTTCACACGAAACTATTTTGCCTGTACAAATCATTTGCGCTTTGAGACCCCTGATTGTCGCTCAGGACGCGGTATTTGCCAACATATCGCCCGATTTGGCGCGTTATCCAGCCGACAAATTAGTCATAGTGCATAAAGATTGCAGCCAATCCGCATCAGTTTGTAGCGGTCGGCAGTATATTGTATACAATCTGCGATCTGTTACGGTGAAAAGACTTTTGTGAAACGTTATGAATGTTTTCAGGCAGATTCAGGCACAAACCCTTCGCGAGCAGGTGGCCGACCAGATCAGGACTGCCATCATCGAGGGACGCCTGAAGCCCAATGACCATATCACAGAAGCCGCCCTCACCAAACAGCTTGGCGTCAGCCGCACGCCTGTCCGCGAGGCATTTATCCTGCTGGAACGCGAGGCACTCGTGATCGCCCACCCCAACCGGGGATGCTTCGTGCGCGCCTTCAACGAGTCCGACGTGGAGGCGCTGTTCTCGATGCGCACCACGCTGGAGAACTTCGCGGCAGAACTCAACATCAATCGGTTTCAGGAAGGTGACTACGCCGAGCTGGAACGGCTGGTGGAAGAACAGCGGCAGTGGGTGATCGCCAGGGACTTCAAGCGCGTGCGCAGCACCGACATGGCCTTTCACCAGTACCTGATCAGCAGCACCGGCCACCCGATGCTGATGCGCAGCTGGGAGGAAATCGTGGCCCAGGTGGCCGCCGTGCTCTACATCCGCGCGGAAGCCATCGCCGACTATGATGAACAACTGGCGATGCGCGACCACGGCAAGATTATCGAGGCGTACCGCAGCCGCTCCATCGACGCGGTGCGCGCTGAGAACCGGCGCATCAACGCCCGTGTCGCGGGCGAATGCATGTATGCAGTGACCTATCTGAGAAAGTGAATGCCCTTTCTGTAGGTCATATTGTATACAATATACATTATTGAAGTCATCATCCGCGCGGGAAGCGGATGCAGGCGAGACGGACAGAAGCACAGCAGCAAGGAGGAAGCGCGCACAACAGCGGTTCAATTCGTCCATTTTTCAGTGAAATACCCTTTATTTGCTGGAGGAACGTACGCATGTTCAAAAATCTTCGTAAACTGAGTGTCGGCGCAGGCGCAGCCGCCCTGCTCACGATTTCGGGCGCGGCGGGCGTCGCTGCGCAGTCCGACATTACGATTTGTTTCGGCTTCCAGGACCTGGAGACGGAATTCTGGGTGGCCGGTCACCGCGCCATCACCGAGACACTGCGCGGCCAGGGCATCGAAGTGCTGGAATACAACGCCAACGAAGACCCCAACCGCCAGCTGGAGCAGATCCGCGAATGCATCGCCCAGGGCGTGGATGGCATCATCATCATCCCCCAGGACGGTGACAGCGCCAACACGATCGTGGCCGAAGCCCAGTCCAACGATGTGCCGATTGCCGTGTTCAACCGCCCGCCGAACGATCGTTCCGCCGGCCTGATCGCGGTGGCCGACAATGTCAGCGCGACCGAACAGGCTGTCGAGTTCATCGCCCAGAAGGCGCTGCGCCAGTACGAAATCACTGGTGAGCCGATCACCCCGCTCATCCTGGTGGGCGCGCTGCAGGACACCAACGCCATTGGCCGCCGCGACGGTTTCTTCAACGTCATCAACCGCTACAACGAACGCTATCCCGGCCTGTTCAATGCCCCGATCGAAGTGGCCACCGAATGGGACGCCGCCACCGCGCTGGCGAACCTGGAAGCCGCCATCACCGCCAATCCGAACGTGGACTTCATCTTCACCTCGTCGGACTTCCTGTTCCCCACCATCCGCTCGGTGCTGGAGCCGCGTGGCATGTGGCAGCCTGCCGGCACGCCCGGCCATGTGCTGCTGGCTGGCCTGGACGGTGACGCCACCGCCTGTATGCTGATCGACCAGGGCTATGTCGATGCCACCGGCGTGCAGGACCTGTACCTGGAAGCCGAAATGACGATGACCAGCCTGCTGGATGCCATCGAAGCTGGCGAGACCGCGCCGAATGAAGTGCTGCTGGACCCCGGCTTCGCGCTGACGGCTGGCAACATCTACTTTGACCGCAGCGACATGTGGGGCTGCGTGCTCTACGACGACGGCTTCCTGGATCAGTAGTTCCCGGTAAACAGCTGTTCTGGTTTCGCATTCTGCCTCCGGAGATACAATGTCCGGAGGCAGGAAGCGAGGCTGTACACTCATGGCACGCACGAGGCATGATCCGGTGTCCACGACGATTCAACGCGATGAACGACCAGGCGCAGCAGAAGACCCATCGGGCCCGCTGCTGAAAAGTATTTCCCCAAAGCGGCGGGATCAGCGCACCCCGTCGCAGGCTGTCGGCGCCTTTTTCAGGCGCGCGCTGCTCAGTGAGAATTTTATCCTTTACCTGACAATCATTTTTTTCGTGGTCGCCAGTATTTTCTTCACCACACTGTCGGCCCCGCGCAATATCACCAACCAACTGCTGAATATGTGGCCGCTGCTGGCAATCGCCATCGGCCAGACCTTTGTGCTCATCCTGGGCGGCATCGACCTGTCGCAGGGCGCGACCATGGCGATCACTAGCACGATCGGCGGGCTGGTCATGTCCACCGCGCTCGATGCCTCCACCTATGACAAAAGCCCGCTGTGGGGCACGCTGATCAGCGAGTCAGGCGGCATTCTGGGCCAGGACCCGAACGGCTGGGCCGTGGCTGTCGTCGTCATGCTGCTGCTGGGCCTGCTGATCGGCTGGCTGAATGGCACGATGATCACGCGCTTCAACCTGGCGCCGTTCATGGTCACGCTTGTCTCATCGACCATCTTCGCGGCCTTCGCGCTGTGGCTGACGCAGTCGCGCAATGTGGCCAACCTGCCGGAGCCGTTCCTGCTGCTGGGCAACGGCGACATCATCTCGATCTTTCTGGGGCCGAAGCTGAACCCGGACATCGCCCGGCGTGACGTGCTGCCGCTGATTACCTACCCCGCGCTGATTTCGCTCGGGCTGGCGGTGCTGGCCCATTTCCTGCTCACGCGCACGTCGTTCGGCCGCCAGATGTACAGCGTCGGCACCAACCGGCGCGCCTCCACGATATCCGGCGTGCCCAGCCAGCGCGTCATCATCATGGTGTACATGTTCAGCGGCTTCTGCGCGGCGGTCGCCTCCATCCTGTATTCGGCGCGCCTGGGCATCGGCCAGCCCTCGCTGGGCAGCGGCAACATCCTGCTGGATGTGATCGGCGCGGCCGTCATCGGCGGCACCAGTCTGTTTGGCGGCAAGGGCACGGTCAAAGGCACCCTGTTCGGTGTGGCATTTTTCGTGCTGCTGCTGAACATCCTCAACGCGATGCAGTTGTCTCCCTTTATCATCGATGCGGTCAAGGGCGGCATCATCCTGATCGCCGCGCTGCTGGACATCACCCGCACGCGCATCCTGAACCGGGGGGCCTGAGCCATGACACGCTCAACCATCCTCACTATTGAGCATATTTCCAAAGCATTCTTCGGCGTGCCGGCGGTGCGCGATGTCAGCATCGACGTGAAAGAAGGCGAAATCCTGGGGCTGATCGGCCAGAACGGCGCAGGCAAGTCCACGCTGATGAACCTGGTCGGCGGCGTGGTGCATCCTGACGCGGGCAGCATGACCTTTCGCGGCAAGCCCTATGCGCCGCGCCGCCCGGCGGATGCCAACGACGCGGGTATCGGCTTCATCCATCAGGAGCTAAACCTGTTCACCAACATGACCATTGCCGAAAACGTATTCATCAGCGGGTTCCCGCGCACCGGCTTCGGCCCGTTCAAATTTATCGACCGTGCGGCGATGAAGGCGCGCACCCGGGAACTGCTCGACCAGGTGGGCCTGGATACACCGCCTGATTTCCAGATCGAGCGCATGTCACCCGGCGAGCGCCAACTGGTGGAAATCGCAAAAGCACTTTATATGGATGCGTCGCTCATCATCTTTGATGAGCCCACGACATCGCTGACCGCCCGCGAGACAGAGCAGCTTTTTAACATCATGCTGCGCCTGCGCGAACAAGGCAAGTCGATGATCTACATCTCGCATATCCTCAACGATGTGCTGCGGCTGGCCGACTCGATCGCGGTGATGCGCGACGGCCAGCTTGTCACGCAGGAAGCGCGCGACGCATTCGACACGCGACGCATGATTTCGCTGATGGTCGGCCGCAGCATCGAGCAGTTGTATCCCACGCGCACGTCTGCCCCCACGACGACGCCCCTGCTGGAGTTGAAAGGCATCTCGGCCGCGGGCATCGTCGAGAAGGTCAACCTGACTGTGCACCGCGGCGAGCTGGTCGGCCTGTTCGGCCTGATGGGCTCCGGACGCACCGAGCTGGCGCGCATGATTTTCGGCCTCGACCGCACCGAACAGGGCGAGATTCGCGTGGCTGGCGAAGCCCTGAAAGGGTCCAGCGCGCGCGACTCGATCCGCAGCAAAATCGCTTTCGTCACCGAAAACCGGCGCGAAGAAGGCCTGCTGATGAATATCGCCATCGCCGACAACGTGACGCTGGTGGCACTGCCTGAATTTGCGCGCACCGCCCTGCAGATTCTGGACGCCGGGGCCATGCGCGAGGCCGCCCGCGAAGCCTCGCAGGCGCTTCAGCTAAAAGCCGCGGATATCAGTGTCCAGCCGGCCAAAAGCCTGAGCGGTGGCAACCAGCAGAAGGTCGTCATCGCCAAGTGGTTGCTGTCTCAGCCGGAAGTTTTCATCATGGACGAGCCGACGCGCGGCATCGACGTGGGCGCGAAGTATGAAATCTACGCCATCATGGATCGGCTGGCAGCAGCCGGAAGCGGCGTGCTGTTTATTTCGTCCGAGCTGGAAGAGCTGATGGGCACCTGCGACCGCATCCTGGTCATGAGCCAGGGCGAAATCGTGGCCCAGTTCGCCCGCGAGGCCTTCTCGGACGAGGCCATCCTGCGGGCGGCCTTCCGCGAACATGCGCCGCTGCACCCGCACTCCGGCGAAACGGAGCAATCGTCATGAAACGACGCACTATCAACCTGCGCACGCTGCTGCTGAACAACTCGACCATCGTGCTGTTTATCGTGCTGTTTGTGTATTTCGGCATCCAGTCGCCGCGCTTCCTGTCGCTGGAAAGCATCACCAATATCGTCAAACAGGCCTCGTTCACGGGCATCATCGCGGTGGGCATGACATTCGTGCTGCTCACAGCCGGCATCGACCTCTCGGTCGGTTCGAATATGTACCTGTCATCGGTGGTGGCCGGCCTGCTGATGCGCCAGCTTGGCATCGGCGTGGTGGAAGGCCTGCTGGTGGCCGTCGCCGTCGGCACGCTGTACGGCGCATTCAACGCGTTCGTCATCGTCAGGCTGAAGATCATACCGTTCATGGTCACGCTGAGCACGCTCGTGATCGGGCGCGGCCTGGGCACAGCCTTCACGCAGTCGCAGCAGGTCGACTTTCCGCAGTCGATGCTGTCGTTCGGGCAGATCCAGCTTGTCGGCATCCCCATGCCGATTATCGTATTCGCGCTGGTCATCGCCGCGGCATGGGTCATCCTCACGCGGACGCAGTTCGGACGGCAGATTTACGCGGTGGGCAACGACCCTGAAGCGGCCAAAAAGGCCGGTATCCGCACCAACTGGGTGATCGCCCGCGTGTACATCATCAGCGGCTTTTGCGCCGGACTGGCAGGCTTCATCCTGATTTCCCAGCTGGGCAGGCTCGACCGGTCGTTTGCCGAGGGGCGCGAATTCGACGCCATCGCCGCGGCCGTGCTGGGCGGCACCAGCCTGTTCGGGGGTGTCGGCAATGTGTTCGGCGCAGTGCTGGGCGCACTCCTGATTCAGATGGTGCAGCTTGGTCTGGTGTTCAACAATGTTAATCTCTACCTGCAGCCGATGATCAAAGGCGTGATCATCTTCCTGGCGATCTTTTTCGACAGCCTGCGCGACGCAAATATGAAGAAGCTCAAGCGTCGCTTTATTCGGCCTGTAGAGACCCAAACACCATCATGAGCCACAGTTTTATGCTAAACGGCGGGCACGACGATCCCGCCAGCATTCGGATTCGCGCCGGCGCGCTGACTGCGCGCATCGAAGCGGGCGCCCTGCGCACCATTCAGGCCGGGGGCATCGAAGCGGTGCGCCAGGTGTATGCCGCCGTGCGCGACCACAACTGGTCGACCATCCCCGGCGAGCTGACGGATATCGATCTGGAACAATCGGATGACGGCGTGCGCTATGCCTACACCAGCACGCATCGCTCCGGGGACGTGCATTTCGTCTGGCACGGCGAAATCATCGGCTCCAGCCGCGACAACACGCTCACGTTCATCTTTGACGGCGAGGCGAAGTCTGATTTCCGGGCCAACCGCGTCGGCTTTTGCGTGCTGCATCCCGGGGACATAGCTGGCCAGCCCTGCACCATCCTGCACACAGACGGCGCATCCGAGGAGGCAGGCTTTCCGGCAGACATCATGCCCCATCAGCCATTTTTCGATGTGCGCGCCATCACCCATGAAACGGCAAACGGCGCGCGCGTCACTGTGACGATGGAAGGCGACACGTTCGAGACTGAAGACCAGCGCAACTGGACCGATGCTTCGTTCAAGACCTACTGCACGCCGCTGGCACTGCCCTACCCGCGCATGATCGCCGCCGGGACGCGCATCCGCCAGGTCGTCACGATCAGCGCGGTCATGCCCCCGGACGCGCCTTCAGTCACCTCTGACGACGATGACGATGCGCAGGTGGTCATGACGGTGACCGGCGCGACGGTCCCGGTGCCGCGCATCGGCCTGTGCGTCAATGCCGATGGCGCGCCGATCACCCTCAGCGAAGCTGCCACGCTGCGCACGCTGCGACCGGCCCATCTGCGCCTCGACCTGCATCCTGCTGCGCCGGACGCCCATGCCCGCTACGCGCAGGCCGCCTCGCAGGCGCGCGCGCTGGACAGTGGCCTGCTGGTCGCGCTGCATCTGACCGATGATGCCGACGCCGAGCTGGGCCGCGTCGCCGACTGGACGCATGAGCAGGATCCGCCGCTGGATGCCTGGTTGATCTTCAAGGCCAGCAGCCCGGGGACGCCCGCCGCGCTGGTAAATAAGGCGCGCAATGTGCTGTCGCGCTTTCAGGTGCCCGTCGGCAGCGGCACCAACGGCTACTTCACCGAGCTGAACCGCCATCGGCCAGACGCCTCCGGGCTGGATTTCGTCGCCTACAGCGTCAATCCGCAGGTGCATGCCTTCGACAATGCTTCGCTGGTGGAGACGCTGCAAACGCAGGGTGATACCGTGCGCAGCGCGGCGGCATTCACCGGAAAGCCGGTCGTCGTCTCGCCGGTCACGCTGCATATCCGCTGGAACCCAAACGCCACGTCCGACGATCCGCCCACGCCGCCCGGCCAGCTTCCGCGCCAGGTGGATACGCGCCAGTTGTCACAGTTTGGCGCAGCCTGGACGCTGGGCAGCATCAAGCATCTGGCCGAAGCTGGCGCGTCGGCCATCACCTACTACGAATTGACGGGCTGGCTGGGTGTGATGGAACGCGAAACCGGCTCGCCTTTGCCCGCGTTGTTCCCCAGCGAGCCGGGCCAGCCATACCCGCTGTTTGACGTGCTGCGCTCGGTCAATGAATTTGCCGGGGGCACGATCCGCGTCATGCGCTCCAGCGCGCCGCTGCGGGCGGTCGGGCTGGTGCTGGAACGCGGCGGCAGCATGCGCATCATGCTGGCCAATTTCATCAATGACTATGTGGACGTGCGCATCCCCGGCTTCCTGGAGACCACGCTGGAGCCGTATGCCGTCGTCATCGCGGATGGGCAATCCAATGGCTAGGCTGATTCCCCGCGCCGACGGACGCATCCGCGCGCTGTATTTCGTCGAAACCGCACACGACGTCCGCAAGGCTGTCGAGATGATGGCGGGCGAGCAGTCGAGCGGGACGTTTGTCAAAATTCCCGGCGAAACCCCGGAATTACAGGCGCGTCATGGCGCGCAGGTCGAATCAATCGAGGTGCTGGGCACAGTTCCGTCGCCCAGCCTGCCCGGCTCACGCCTGCCCAAAGGCACGGCACAGCCGGTTTATTCACAGGCGGAAGTCGTATTGTCGTGGCCGTTCGAGAATATCGGCGCCTCGCTCTCGACGCTGTGGACAACGGTGGCTGGCAACCTGTTCGAGCTGTCGCCATTTTCCGGCCTGCGCCTGCTCGATATCGAGATTCCCACGCCCTTTGCGGGCAGGTATCCGGGCGGGAAATTTGGCGTCGCAGGCACGCGCGAATTATCCGGCGTGCAGGACCGGCCGCTGATCGGCACGATCATCAAGCCCAGCGTGGGCTTCTCGCCCGAACAAACGGCCGCGCTGGTCAGCACGCTGATCGAGGCCGGGCTCGACTTCATCAAAGACGATGAGTTGCAAACGGACTCACCGCATAATCGGCTGAGCGAACGCGTGGACGCGGTCATGGGCGTCATCAATGCCTATGCCGAGCGCACAGGCCGCAAGCCAATGTATGCGTTTAACGTGACTGGCGACCTGGACGAGATGAAGCGCGGCCACGATGCCGTGCTGGCGGCTGGTGGCACCTGCATCATGGTCAATATGCTGGCGGTCGGGCTGGCCGGCGTAACCGAGCTGGCGCGCCATGCCGGGCTTCCCATCCATGGCCACCGCGCCGGCTGGGGCATGGTCACACGTGCGCCCGCGCTGGGCATGGGCTACATCGCCTTTCAGAAATTTTTCCGTCTGGCAGGCATCGATCACCTGCACGTCAACGGCATCCGCAACAAGTTCTGCGAGTCTGACGAGAGCGTGGTCGCGTCGGCCCGCGAATGCCTGACGCCGCTGCTGGGCGGCTACACCGTCATGCCCGTCTTTTCTTCGGGCCAGACAGCCGCGCAGGCCGCCGACACCTATCAGGCGCTGGGTAGCGCCGACTGCCTGTATCTGTGCGGCGGCGGCATCATCGGCCACCCGATGGGCATCGCCGCCGGGGTGGAGAGCGTGCGCGAGGCCTGGTCTGCTGCTATACAGGGCATCCCGCTGGCGCAGCATGCGGCGGCGCATCCGGCGCTGGCGGCCGCGCTGTCCGGATTTGCGGGCGGTGGCGCATGAGCGACCTGCTGCTCACCTTTTACGGAGACGACTTCACAGGGTCCACGGATGTCACCGAGGCCCTGACCTGGAACGGCATCCCTGCCGTCCTTTTTCTGGAACCACCCACCCCTGACTTTGTGCGCGCGCATTTCCCGCATGCCCGCGCCGTGGGGGTGGCGGGTATCAGCCGGTCGCTGAAGACGGCTGAGCTTCAAGCTGCCCTGCCGGGGCAGTTTGAAAAGCTGGCCGCGCTGGGCGCCACGCTGTTTCACTATAAAGTTTGTTCCACCTTCGACTCGTCGCCTGAGATTGGCAGCATCGGCGCGGCGGCGGACATCGGCTGGGCGCATTTTCGGCCCAGGGCTGTGCCGCTGCTGGTCGGCGCACCCATCCTCAAACGATATGTCGCGTTCGGCAATCTGTTTGCCGGGGTGAATGGGGTGACGTACCGGCTGGACCGCCATCCCACCATGCCAAAGCACCCGGTCACGCCCATGCACGAGGCAGACCTGCGCGTGCATCTGGGCCGGCAAACGTCGCGCCGTATGGGCCTGGTGGACTGGCTGACGATTCAGCGCGGCCCGGATGCTGTAAGTGCGGCATGGCATGAGCAGATGGCCGGCGGCGCGCAGATTATCGTGCTGGATACGCTCAGCGAAAGCGATTTGCTCACGCTGGGCGAGTTCCTGTGGCAGCAGGCGTCGTCGGGCGACTGCCCGTTCGTGATCGGCTCGTCCGGCGTGGAATATGCGCTGGCGGCGCACTGGCGTGCATCTGGCCTGGCAGGGCCAACGGCGGCTCCGGCATCGGTGCTGCCCGTCGATCAGATCGTCGTAGTCAGCGGCAGCGCGGCACCGGGGACCGCGGCACAACTCGCCTGGGCAGAGCAGAACGGCTTTCAGGTGCATCGGCTGAATACGCTGCGCCTGATTGACGAGGCCAGCGCCGATGCCGAACGCGAAGCGATGGTGGCGCTGGCCTGCGATATCCTGGCGCAGGGCAAGTCTCCGGTATTGTTCTCGGCCTGGGGGCCAGATGACCCAGCCATTGCCGAGACGCGCGCCAGCCTGGCCGAGCGCGGCCTGAATACGGCCAGCGTCAGCCCGCTGCTGGGCGCGCAGCAGGGACGCATCCTGCGCGAGATTGTGCAGCGCACGGGCATCCGCCGCGCCATCGTGACCGGCGGCGACACCTGCGGACACGCCGCGCAGCAGCTTGGCATTTACGCGCTGGAGACGATCCTGCCGCTGGCGCCGGGCGCGCCGTTGTGCCGGGCCCGCGCGTATGATGCCGATTTTGAAGGGCTGGAAATATCACTGAAGGCTGGCCAGGTGGGGCGCGCCGATTACTTCGGCAGCGTGCTGCGCGGCCGGTTGTAGACAAGACAGCAGTTTCACACGCTGACATCTGATGAATGGCAAAGGGTAAAAATCATGGCAACCAGAATCGCGTTGATGGGTGCGGGCGGCAAGATGGGGTCGCGCATCACGGATAATATGAAGGACCTGCCCGAATTTGACATGATGTACGTGGAGGTCTCGCCGCAGGGCATCGAAAACCTGGGCAAACGTGGCGTCAGCCCCACCCCGCGCGACGAGGCGCTGGCCACCGCCGATGCCGTCATCCTGGCCATCCCCGACAAGCTGATCGGCCGCATCACCAACGAGATCATCGAGCTGATCAGGCCGGGTGCGATGGTGATCGGGCTCGATCCGGCCGCGTCATATGCCGAGGTCATCCCCGTACGCAACGACCTGACCTATTTCATCTCGCATCCATGCCATCCGCCACTGTTTAATGATGAAGTGGAAGAGTCCGCCCGCACCGACTGGTTCGGCGGGGTGAAGGCCAAGCAGCACATCGTGTGCGCGCTCTATCACGGGCCGGATGAGGACTACGCCAAAGGCGAGGCCATCGCCCGCGCCATGTACGCGCCGGTCATGAATTCGTATCGCATCACCGTCGAGCAGATGGCCATCCTGGAGCCCGCGCTGGTGGAAACCTTTGCCGCCACCGTCATCACCGCCATCAAAGAGGCGCTGGATATCGCGGTCGAGATGGGCGTGCCGGAAGAAGCCGCGCGCGAATTCCTGTTTGGGCATATTCGCATTGAGCTGGCTATTATCTTCGGGTTTGCAGGATTCCCGTTCTCCGATGGTGCCAAGCTGGCCATCAAGAACGCGTATCCGAATATTTTCCTGCCCGACTGGAAAGAACGCATCATGAATCTGGATGCGCTTAAGCACAGCGTGGCGGAAATCACCGACAGCCTGAAGTAAGGCAGAAGGAAGACACGCATGGCCACTTTGAAGACGCTGGTTGCTACGCTGGAAGGTGCGGGGGAGGCTTATCACATCCTGCCGCTAGATTCGGGTTTTCAGGCGCTGATTACGCGCTACGGTTCGCGCATCCTGGGGCTGTTTCCGCCTGGTGAGGACCCCGAAAATCTGTACTGGACGCCGACCGCCATGAACAGCGCGGCGGCTTTCGCCAGCGAGCTTCAGGCTGTGCGCGCGTGGAATATCGGCGGCGAACGCTTCTGGATCGCGCCGGAAATCCAGTACATTTTCACCGACCGCGCGCAGGGCACCGCCAGCCAGCGCGTGCCCGAAGCGATGGATCCCGGCTTCTACACCATGCGTGAGGACGAGCACGGCGTGTCGTTCAGCCAGGAAATCCAGCTGCGCGCCTATAACATCGCCGAGGGCGAGGCGTATCTGCGCTGTCATCATACGATTCGCCCGGCGGCCAATCCGCTGCGTTTGCTCAGCGCCGGGGCCGCAATGCTGGATGGTGTGGCCTATGCGGGTGTCACCCATACCTTCACGCTGGCGCAGATGGAGCATACGCAGCATGTGGCTGAAAGCTGGAACCTGATTCAGCTTCCTCCCGGCGGCCAGATGATTATCCCTGCGTCTGACCTGCTGGAGACGGCCGAGTATTTCGGCAGCGCGACCGAAGAATCACGGACTGTGCGCGATGGTGCCGTCCGCCAGACCATCACCGGCATGCGCCAGTACAAGGTGGGCTATAAAGCCGCCAGCGTCGGCAACCGACTGGCCTATCTGCGCCCGCTGGGCGATGGCCAGTCCAGCCTGCTGGTGCGCCAGTTCTCGAACAATCCTTCGGCCGAATACACCGAGGAACCGCCGGACGAAGTGGGCGTTAACGGCTACTCGATTCATGTCTATAACGACGGCGGACAGTATGGCATCTTCGGCGAGCTGGAAACGAGCGGCCAGGCCATCGGCGGGGCCACCGGCCGCACACACACCGAAGACCAGTATGTCCTGTGGGCATTTGTCGGGCCGGATGCAAAGCTGCGCGCCATTGGCAAACACCTGCTGGGAGTCGCGATTTAATGATGCGCCTGGGGCTGGGCAGCTACGCGCTGGCATGGTCGATCGGCGTGCCGGGCTTCTCGGCCCCGTCACAGGCGTGGACCGCGTTCGATGTGCTGAATTTCGCGCACGAGCTGGGCCTTTGCGTGGTGCAGCTGGCCGATAACCTGCCGCTGCACACGCTGGGCGCCGAGACGTTGCGCGAGCTACGTGACAAGGCAGCAGCGCTGAACATCGCGGTGGAAGTGGGCACGCGCGGCATCGCGCCCGATCATCTGCGTCTGTATCTGGACTATGCGAAGACGTTCGCATCGCCCATCGTGCGCGTGGTGCTGGACACCGCCGACCACCACCCGTCGGTCCCTGAAGCAGCGGGACTGATCCGGGAGGTCATGCCCGACTACGAGCGTGCGGGCGTCACGCTGGCGATTGAGAATCACGACCGCTTCAAGTCACGCGAGCTGGTCGAATTGCTGGCGCGCATCGATCACGCGCACGTCGGCATCTGCCTGGACACGGTCAATTCGTTCGGCGCGCTGGAAGGGCCGGAAGTCGTGGTGGCCGCGCTGGGGCCGTATGTCGTCAACCTGCATGTGAAGGAATTTGTGGTGCGCCGCGCCGCGCACAATATGGGCTTCACCGTATTTGGCGCGCCAGCCGGACAGGGCATGCTGGACATGCCGTGGCTGCTGGGCGAGCTGGCACAGCACGGCCGCGACTTCAACGCGATCATCGAGGCGTGGCCCGCGCCCGAAGCCACCACCGACGAAACCGCCGCCAAAGAACAACGCTGGGCACGCGAAAGCACCGCGTATCTGCGCGGGCTGATAAAGGACGATGCACAATGAGCACACTGAAATTCGCCCTGTTTGGCACGGGCTTCTGGTCGCGCTATCAACTGGGCGGCTGGGCCGAAACTGGCGAAGTCGAATGCGTGGCGCTGTACAACCGCACAAAGTCACGCGCTGAGGCTGTCGGGCGCGACATTGGCGTGAGCGCGATCTACGACGATGCCGAGCGCCTGCTGGACAGCGAAAAGCTCGATTTCGTCGATATCTGCACCAACGTGGAAACGCATTTCCCGCTGACGAAGCTGGCCGCCGAACGCGGCATCGCGGTCGTGTGCCAGAAGCCGATGGCGACCAGCCTGGCGGAGGCCGAAGCGCTCGTCGCCGTCTGCCAGCAGCACAATGTCCCACTGTACATCAATGAAAACTGGCGCTTCCAGACGCCCATCCGTGCGCTGAAGGCGGCGCTGGACAGCGGGCGCATCGGCAAAGCCTTTCGCGCCGTGGTGGACTATCGTAACAGCTTTGACCTGTATGTGAACCAGCCATTCCTGATGGAGCTGGAGCAGTTCATCCTGACGGATATTGGCAGCCACATCCTCGACACCACGCGTTATTTATTTGGCGAGGCGGATACGCTGCATGCCACCATTCGCACGGTCAACCCGAAGCTGAAGGGCGAGGACGTGGCGACCTGTTTCTTGACGATGGAAAACGGCGCGACCGTCACCGCCATGATGAGCTACGCCAGCAAGCGCGAGCACGACCGTTTCCCCGAGACGTATGTGCAGATTGAAGGCGACCGGGGCTTTCTGGAGCTGGGGCCGGATTACTGGATCCGCGAGACCACCGACGAGGGCACGCGTTCATGGCGCGCCGTGCCGCCGCATTATGCATGGGCGGATGCGCGCTACGACATCGTGCATTCCAGCATCGTCCCCTGCCAATTAAACATCGCGCGGGCGCTGAAAGGCCTGGAACGCGGCGAAACCAGCGGCGAGGACAACCTGAAAACCGTGCGGCTGGTATTCGGCTCGTATGCCTCGGCGGCGTCTGGCCAGATTGTGGACAGGCTCGCCCTGCGTCCGTGACAGGGTGGGCCGCTACAGCACCAGCAGGCCCAGGTCCTGCGCCGTAAAAGCGGCCAGGATAATCAGCGCGGTGACGCCGACGACGGTATAGCTCACGCGGCGCTTGTAGCCGATACGCCAGAACTTGCGGATGCTGAGCACGATCGACAACGCTGCAATGGCGTTGATGACCAGCGTGATTTCCACCGCGACAATATCAGCCAGGCCCAGCAGCGGCAGCACAAAGGGCAGGATGGCATATTGCAGCGTGCAGCGAATCCCGCTCAGGATCAGGCCGACGGCAAGCGTGCCTTCAGCGCGGGTGACGGCAGCGTCGTGGGCGATGGCTTGCTGAAGCGCCGCATCTGGCGCAGACGGGGATTCCATGACAGACATAAGCGATGCCTCGTGAATGTTGATATACGAAAAAACGGGACGACTTCGTGAATTTTATCACGCAATCGTCCCGTTTCGCCTGAGTGAAGACAAAGAATTTTGCGCCGCAGGTTACAGCAGCGCGGGCAGCGTCAGCGGTTCTCCACGCGCAATCAGCCACTGGCGATACAGACGCTCTGCGTGACCAGCCGGGTCGGCATAGAAATCATCCGGCGAAAGGTCCAGCGTCACTGGATAGCGCGCAGGCCTGATAACCGGGTTCGTCTCGGCAAATCGCTTGATGACCAGCGCGTGTTCCTTCAGCGTGCCATCCGGCCGCACCAGGCCAAAGAAGCGTTCGTGGCGGGCCTCATCGCACGGCGGCTTGCTCCACAGCGACTCGTGATAATCGGCAAAGCACCAGGTCAGCGAGCCAGTCGCGCCGACATCTACCAGCGCAGGCAGCACCTGCGCCAGATAATCGGCCAGCGCGCTCTCAGACGCCATGAACTGCGAGCGGTCCACGCCATAGGCATTCCAGGCCCACAGCTCGCTCGGTCCACCGGGGTCGGCTGTGCAGCCGCCAAATTCTTCCATCAGCGTCGGCTTGCCGCACAGCGCGCTGGTCAGCGCACAGGTAAAGGGGACGAACAGCGGGTCGAGCGGCGAACGCGAAACATGGCTGTACATCGGATAGCTGTGCATGACGGCCAGATCGGTTATGCCAAAGGTGTCGTCGATGCGCAGCGCGTCGCGCGACATCAGGCTGGCGGCATGCAGCCCACACGTGATCGGATGGGCCGTATCCAGCGCACGAATGGCCGCGCACATCTCGCTCACCCAGCGGCGTCCCGTCTCGCGATCCGGCGCGATGGCGAATAAATCAGGCTCGTTGCCCAGATTCCACATGCCCACGCCGGGATGATCGCGCAGCAGGCGCACGACCGTCTCAATCTGCAACAACTGGGCCGCCCATGCGACCGGGTCGGTGAAGAAATTGCGATAGCCTGTCACGACTGGCTCACCCGCGCTGACCAGCTTGCGCGGCGGGAAATGCGGCTGTGCATCATCCAGCAGCCAGCGCGGTGACCAGTTCGGGCCGCTCATATGCCCGGTGAAAAAAGTCACGTCTAGCTTCAGGCCGCGCTCGGCTGCCAGATCTGCCACGGTGGCCAGCGAGGCCAGCGCGTCTGCCGACACTGCGTCTGGCGTCGGCTGAAAATCGTCCCACAGCAGGAAGATGCGCACCAGCGTCAGACCGAGTTCCTTCAGCACGTCGAATTCCTCGGCCGCTTCCTGGGCATCGAAGTCCGACCACCAGTACATGGCCTTGCGCCGAGGCCAGTAATTCACACCAAAAACAAAGGGTTGCCCCGCTTCTGCATACATCGTGCCGGCCCGCCTGTGTTACCCGGTTAAATGAGACTGCGGTGTTACCAACCGTTGTGGACGATCAGTTCGCGAAACCACAGCGCGCTGTCTTTCAGCACGCGCTTCTGGGATGCGTAATCCACATACACGATACCGAAGCGCTTGTCGAAGCCCCACGCCCACTCGAAGTTGTCCATCAGCGACCAGACGAAATAGCCTTTCAGCGGCGCGCCATTGTCGATGGCGCACTTGGCCGCCTCGAGATGCTGGCGCAGATACTCGATGCGGTCGGGGTCATGCACCCCACCCGTCGTGGCATCCAGCACGTCGTCATAGGCCGCGCCGTTCTCGGTCACATACAGCGCCTTCGGGTGATAGTCCTGATGGATGCGCGTGAGGATGTTGCACAGGCCGGGTGCATACACTTCCCAGTCCATGGCCGTGCGCGGGCCCTCGCCACGCAGATGGTTCAGAAGCAACGGCGGCTTCAAGCTGTCTGCGACGACCGACCGGGTGTAGTAATTCACGCCCAGAAAATCAATCGGTGTGCTGATATTGTCCAGGTCACCGGCCTGCACGACAGGCGCATCATCGCCATACAGCGCCAGCATATCGGCAGGATACTCACCGCGGAACAGCGGGTCCAGAAACCAGCGATTGAAAAACCCGTCATGACGATGGGCAGCCTGAATATCCGCCTCACTGTCTGAAGCGGCGTGCGACCAGGTGTGATTGAGCACGATGCCCAGGTCGGCCTCAGGGCGAATGGCGCGCATCGCCTGCACCGCCAGCCCGTGCGACAGCAGCACGTGATGAATCACCTGCAAAGCCGCCTTGAGGTTGCCCCGTTCGCCGGGCGCATGTTCGCCCATCCAGTGGCCCAGGAAGCCGACGCACCACGGCTCGTTGTGCGTGGCGATATGCTTCACGCGGTCGCCCAGCGTCTCGGCGATCAGCGCGGCGTAGTCTGCAAAGGCATGCACGGTATCGCGCGACTGCCAGCCGCCCGTTTCCTGCAGCGCCTGCGGCAGATCCCAGTGATACAGCGTAATCATCGGTTCGATATTCTTTTCCAGCAGCGCATCGACCAGGCTGTCATAGAACGCCAGGCCCTTTTCGTTCAGCGGACCGACACCCTGCGGGAACACACGCGGCCAAGCTATGCTGAAGCGATACGCCTGCAAGCCCAGATCGGCCATCATCGCCACATCATCGCGGAACAGCTCGTAATGCCTGTTGGCAATATCGCCGGTGTCACCGTTCAGCACGCGACCGGGCGTGTGCGAAAAGGTGTCCCAGATGGAGGGCAGACGCCCATCTGTCGCCACCGCGCCTTCAATCTGATAGCTGGATGTTGCTGAGCCCCACAGAAAACCATCCGGAAATTTCATGGCGTGTCTACCTTTTTCACGGCGCGCCTGCTGGCGTCAGCGTCAGCAGGGTGATGGACTGCGGAGGCAGTTCAAGCCCCGCATCCGACAGGGAATCATTCATTTCAAGCTCAGCCAGGCCTTCGTGCGTGCTGTCAAACCTGCGCGCAGCGGCCGAGGCAGTTTCAAAACCGCTGACTGCGATGCGCCTGGTGTGGGCCTCGTCAGCCATGTTGACGAGCAGAATCGTCAGCGCTCCATCGCTCTGGCGCAGCGCGGCATAAGCGCGCACGTCGTCGTCGGGTACCGTGGCGCGCACCAGTGTCTCGCCAAATTCTGCATACAGCGCATAGGTGTAAAACGTCGGGCGCGCGTCGTAGCGCGCCAGCAGGCCGTGGCCGCTGAGGCCGTCATTGGTCTGCATGCCGAAATAGGCCACCCGGTCGACGCCGCCGGTGATGATCCGGCCCAGCACGTCCGCCCACCAGATCGCGTTGTAGTGCGAGTCTGGCGTCGCTTCCCCGGCAGTGCCTGCGCTCCAGTGGCTGGCCACTTCATTCATGGCCACGGGCAGGTCACGCCCGGTGTAGCGCAGCACCCACTCGTGCAAGTTCGCGGCAATATCCGTCCAGCGCGGCGCATCCGCCCGCAGGTCAGCGATTGTCGCAGCGATGCCCTGGCCGTTGTCCGGGAAGGGGTAGCGATGCACCGAGACGATATCGACCAGGTCGCCATTGGTTTCCAGAAAGACGCGCAGGAATTCATGCGCGCGCGGATTATCGGCCGGATTTCCGGTGAACTGAGAAGTGTCCGGGCCGACCAGCACCAGGTCAGGATCGACTTCCAGCATGGCCAGCGCATTGGCGCGCCATTCAGCGGCCGCCTGCTCTGCCGTATAGTCGTCATACAAATCGGCTTCGTTGCCGATACTCCACAGGCGCACATCATAGCCGCGGTCGATATTGACCATGCGCACGAGGTCGGCGGCCATTTCTGGGGAACCGCCTTCCATGCGCGCCTGAATCAGCATCTCCAGGCCAAATAACCGGGCCTGCCCCATGTACAGATCAACAGTTGAGCGCTGAAGCAGCTGATCGTCGCCCACCGCGCCGCCCGGAAAGCGCCACCAGGTGATGCCACTTTCCGGAACCAGCGGGTATAAATCAGGCGTGATCATATTCAGCGTGCCGTAGTTCGCGCCAAAGAGAGTCGGCGGAATATCCAGCAGCGCTGCCGAAGCATCCACCTCAATCACAGCTATGTCGCCCTGCCCGGCCGCCAGACCAGCCGTTAGCAACAGGCCAGTGGCCAGCAGCAGAACGCGCTTCATATTACTTCTCCACACCGGTCACGACGACGCCGCGCATAAAGAAGCGCTGGGCGAAGATGAACAGCAGCACCGGCACCGCCAGGCCAATGATGGCTGTGGCCTGAATCAGATGCGGCTGCTGGTCATAGATAAAATTGAAGCGCTGGATGCCCACGCTGATAGGTTGCAGTTCAGGCTTGCCCAGCAGATAGATCAGCGGCTCAAAATAGTCATTCCACGCAAACACGATATGGAACAGCCCCACCGTGACAATGGCCGGCCAGCTCTGCGGGATAATGACCGACAGCAGCACGCGCAGCGGCGAGGCGCCGTCGATCATGGCGGCTTCGTCCAGGTCACGCGGCAGCGTCATGAAGTACTGGCGCAGCAGGAAGACGTTGTACGCGTTGGCGAAGAAGTGCGGAATGATCAGCGGCAGCCACGTACCCGTCCAGCCGATGATCGAGAAGAACGCATAGGTCGGCACCAGCGTGACCTGGCGCGGCAGGATAATCGTGCCCACCAGCAGCAGGAACAGCAGGCGCTTGCCAGGAATCGGGAAGCGGGCGAAGCCGTAGGCCACCAGAATCGAGGAAATCAGCGTGCCCACCACGCCAAACAGCGCGATCGCCATCGTGTTGCCCAGCAGCAGCGGGAAATTTACGCCGTTCCACACTTCGCCGAAGTTGCCGAATTTCGGATCGAAGAACATCACTTGCTCAAGCTGACGCCAGCGGCCTTCCCATTCGATCGGCGTGGCCGTCGGGTCGGCCGGATCGATAAAGGTACTGTCGTTGCGGCGTCCGGCAATCAGCGCCAGCTCGCGGACGGTTCCATCGGGCATGGGCACTTCATAGATCGGATAGGCTGTGCCATCGATCGTGGCAGTCTCGCCGGTCATCGGGAAAATCGAGCCGGTGGCGCTGGCGACAATCTGGTCTTTGTCTTTAAATGCGGTCAACGTGCCGTAGACAAACGGCAGAAGAAACGCGGACAGAAGCAGGCACGCAAACAGGGTGACCGAAGCGGTCATGCCCAGCCGGGCCTGGCGGCTCTGATAGGCATTCATCAGTCTTTGTCTCCACTCGAATAGTAGACCCAGTACTTGGAAGTCGTAAACAGGAAGATGGTGACCGTGAACGCCATCAGGAAGAGCATCCAGGCCAGCGTGGCGCCATAGCCCATGTTTTTGAACGTGAAAGCTTCCTTGTACAGATGAATGTTGAAAAACAGCGTCGAGTTGCCGGGGTCGCCGGTCGGGCCCTTGAGGATGAAGGGCGTCTCAAAATAGCGGAACAGGCCGATCACCGAGAGCACCAGATTGTAGAAGATGACCGGAGAGATCATCGGCAGGGTGATATGGCGGAAGCGCCGCAGATAAGAAGCCCCGTCCACGCGGGCAGCCTCGTAAAGTTCAGTGGGAACGCCCTGCATACCGGACAGCGTGATGAGCATGGCGTTGCCGATGCCCCACAGGCCGATCAGCACCAGCGCGGGATAAATCCAGTCAATGCTGTACATCCAGTTGGGGCCGGCGATGCCGATTGACTCGAGCAGGCGGTTTACCCAGCCTGTTTCAGTGTTCAGCGTGCCCGACCAGATATACGCGCTGGAGACCACAGGCACCATGTACGGCACATAGAACAGCAGGCGGAACAAGCGCTTGCCTGCCAGAAATTCACTGTTCAGCAGGGCGGCCAGCAGCACCGGCAGGAAGATCGCCAGTGGCAGTGAAATGACCGCAAATTTCAGCGTGGCGCCCAGGGAAACCCCGACGATCGGGTCCTGAAAGAAATTGACGTAATTATCTAAGCCGATGAAATTGATTTCTGTTGGGGTGTTGAGGTTGTAATCAGTCAGAGACAGGATCAGCGATGCACCCATCGGCAGGATGGTGAATGCCACCAGTCCGATGATCCAGGGCAGAATAAAGAGAATCCCCATGCGGCTCTTGCGCTTGTCCAGCGTGCCTTCGCCGGGAAAATCTCGTGCGACATCAGGAGAAAAAATAGACATGGCAGCCCCCATTAACAGGTCGGGTGATACGGGGGCGTGCCTGTGATCAGACACGCCCCCGCCATATTCTGGACTATCTGGGAATCAGAAAGACCCGTTTAGCCGTCAACTTCGTCGAAGATAGACTGGAGGTCGCTGACGAGCAGCGCCAGTTCAGCATCGATATCCAGCCCGGGGGTGCTTTCGTACAGGGTCTGGAAGGCGCCGATCCGGTCCTTGGCCTTCAGGTAGTTGGGCATGCTGTATTCGTGGTTCGGGCTGTCGGCGAAGGCCAGGCTGGCCACTGCGACATCCCAGTTCACGCCCTGGGTAAAGCGTTCGTCCAGGCCAGCGAAGAATGCAGGCTGGTCAGCTTCGTTGACGGGCATACCGCCGTACACCGCGAGCAGCGTCGGGCTGGCTTCGCCGATGAGGTAGGTCAGCACTTCAAACGCGGCTTCCGGAGCATCGGTCGAATTCAGGATGCGGAAGGAGTCACCGTGCAGCTTGGCAGTCACGACGCCATTGTGGCTGGGCAGTGCAGCGATGTCCCAGTCATTGGTTTCACCGACGCAGCAGGTGTACCACAGGTGGGTGGCGCCCATAGCGACGCGGCCCGACGAGAAGGCATTACCAGCGGCGAGCAGGTCACTGCCACCCTGGGCGGCGTTCGGGATGAAGTGATCTTCCCAGATGCCGTTATAGAACCAGTTGAAAGCGTCGGTCCAGGCCTGGGGCAGCTGGGCATCACCGTTTTCATCCACCACCGAGCTGGCACCGAACAAGGTGCTGTGGCCGCGCGGTTCATTCCACTGCGACACAAAGCCCCACTGTTCCACCGCTTCGGGATCGAATTCTTCCATGGTGGCGTCATTGCCATTGGCATCGACGGTCAGCATCATGCCGACTTCACGCAGGGTTTCCATGTTCCATTCGACTTCGGTGCCATCCGGCATCACATACGGTGCGCCGTATTCCTGCGGAGGATAGTTCAGGCCGGCTTCGTCAAACAGGCCGGGGCGGAAGTACAGGAACGAGGGGAACGTAGCGAACGGCAGGCCAACCAGCGCGCCGTCAACCTGGCGGAAGCTTTCCACCGCGGCCGGGTCAAACTGGGACAGGTCGTAGCCGGTCGATTCGATGATCGGGGTCAGGTCAAGATAGTTGCCGGCGAAGGCATTCGAACCGTCATTGCCGACCGGGCCGATGATGTCGGGGGCCTGGCCACCACCGGCGGCGCCGGAGGCAATCAGCGTCGACAGGGTGTCATAAGCGACTTCGTTGTCCACGATCTGGATTTCCAGAACGATGTCAGACTGGGAGGCATTGAACGCTTCCACGACCGCATTCTGGGCCTCGATCTGTTCAGGCTGTCCACCCGCGCCCAGACCCACAAACCACGTTACAGTCACGGGTTCCTGTGCAACCACAGGACCGACAGCCAGGGCAGCAGCCAAAGCAAAGCCACCAAAACCCAAACGCATGAGCTTTTTGTTCATTTTCGCCTCTCTTATTGCGAAAAGTAAATCAGGATGTTGTATAGGTGGATCAAATAAAGCGCATTATTCTGAAATCAATCCCCGGCAGTTGTCCTTTCTCTGCTGCGATTACGTTCGTTTCACGAACGGTCTGTCACGAAACCTGAACTGCGGCATCGGCGGGCGGGGCCCACCGGAATCAATCATGGTCTAGCCTGCGTGGCCTGGCGCTGCCGTGCTCTCCCGCACGATCAGCCGCGTCGGTGTCACCACCGTCCTGAACACCTCACCGCGCAGCAGCTTCAGCACTGCTTCGGCGGCGGTGCGCCCCATCTCGCGGGGCTCCTGGCGAATAGTCGTCAGCGGCGGCACATAAAATCCGGAGGTGTGCTCGTCGTCATACCCCACCACGCTGATATGCTCGGGCACGCGCAGGCCGCGCCGGTGCAGCGCCAGGATCGCGCCATACGCCATATAGTCGTTTGCGGCGAAGATGGCCGTCACCGGCACGCCGCTTTCCAGCAATTCGTAAGCCAGGCGCAAACCGCTGTCGCCCAGATTATCGCCCTGAAACACCAGAGCCGGATCAAACGGGATACCCGCTTCTTCAAGCGCCTTGCGGTATCCGGCCAGCCGCTGGGCCGCGCCCTGAAAGTGATGATCGGCCACGAAGTGCGCGATGCGCGTGTGGCCCAGCTCAATCAGGTGTTGGGTGGCCAGATAGCCGCCGTTGACCTCATCCACCAGCACAGAGCGGTCGGGCATCCCGTCAATTTCGCGGGCGACGCAGATGACCGGCATCTGCCTGTGCAGCTCTGCGATTCGCTCCGGCGGGAAGAAATGATCGTGGAAGATCAGGGCATCCACCCCGCGCCCCATCACCGTCTCCAGCACTTCGTCCGGTTCGGCAAAGTCCTCAATCCCGCTGACGATCGGGTGATAGCCCGTGCCGCGCAGCGCGCTGTGGATGCCGGCCACCACCCGGCCGCGATACTGACTGTAAATCTGGGCGGATACCACGCCGATGGTGCGATACGCGCCCGAGACCAGGCCCTGCGCGGTAGGATTCGGCCGATACTTCAGCTGATCCACGGCTTCCAGCACAGCTTTGGTCGTCTCGGCCGTGACTGCCCGACTGCCGTTCAGCACATAGCTGACTGTGCTGGGGGCGACACCCGCCACGCGGGCCACATCTTTGATGGTGACATGACGTTTCATGGATACATTTCCGGGAAAATACTCTGCAAAGAAAGCGTATCCATTAGTATCACGCGGCCCACCGAAAAATGGCAGTACAACGGTCGAAAATCTTTAGAAAAACGTTTCGCTAAACGCTTTTCTTATACTCTATTCATCTGAACGGCCTTTGTCAACAAGTTCAGAAAAACGTTTTTCGTGTTAAACGCTTAAGTGACGAAATGCTTGTGCAGTTTTAACAATGGCGTTCTTTCAGACCTGGCTGCGCTATACTTTGCACTTTGACCCAATACGAACAGGACTGCCACGATGACGGACATCGATATTGAGCGCCGCGACAGCCTGGCGGCATATCTGGGAGAGCGCGGCTGGACGGTGACCGATTTTCAGGTGCTGTCGGGCGGCGTATCAAACAAAACGGTGTGGGCACGCATCGAAGGCCAGCCAGGCAACGGCTGGGTGATCAAGCAATGTCTGGAAAAACTGCGCGTGCAGGCCGACTGGTTCACCTCGCCCGACCGACTGCATGTGGAGGCGCTGGCACTCCAGCGTATGCCCAGCCTGCTGCTGCGCCGCCAGGTGCCGCAGTTCATTTTCGAGGACGAGAGCGCGCATATCCTGGCCATGCAGGCCGTCGAGATGCCCCACCTCACGCTGAAACAATATCTGCTGCGCGGCAGTGTGGATGCCAACCACATCGCTGAATTTGCGTTGATGCTGGCCATGCTGCACGCCAAAACCGCCGCCGATCTGCCCGCCTGGGAGGCAGACTTCAGCAATCGCTCGTTTTACGAAACGCTGCGGCTGGAGGCCTATTACAGCTTCGCGGCCGAGAACGTACCAGCGGCGGCGCACTTCCTGCACCGGCTGATCGACGACACGCGCGCGCACCGCCTGGCAGTGGTGCATGGCGACTACAGCCCCAAAAACGTGATTATCACGTCGCATGGGCTGGTGCTGCTGGACTACGAGGTGATGCACATCGGCGACCCGACGTTTGACATCGGCTTCGCCATGACGCATCTGCTCAGCAAGGCGCATCACCTGCCCGACGCACGCCCTGCCCTGCTGGCAGCAGCATCACAGTTCGCTTCACAGGTGCTGATGGCGTCCAGCCCGTTAAGCGACACACCCGGCTACGAGTCGCGCGCGGTGCGGCAGACGCTGGGCTGCCTGATGGCGCGCGTGGCGGGGCGGTCGCCGCTGGAATACCTGTCCGATGCGGAGAAAACACGCCAGCGCGAAATGACCCTGGCCCTGATGGCAGATGCGCCCGCGACATTCACGGGCCTTGTCACACGTTTTGAAGGGATGCTGCGCGATGCATAAGATTATCTCGCTGACCGGCATGGAAATCCTGGACAGCCGCGGACGCCCGACCGTAAAGGCCATTTGCCGGCTGGAAAGCGGCATCACAGCGGCGGCCTCGGTGCCTTCGGGCGCCTCCACCGGGGCCAGCGAAGCACTGGAATTACGCGACGGTGACCCGTCCCGCTATCGGGGACGCGGCTGCCTGCAAGCCGCTGAGGTCATCAACACCACGCTGCACACGGCGCTGTCTGGCCGCGTCTTTGACACGCAGGCCGAGCTGGACCTGATGCTGATCGGGCTGGATGGCACGCAGAACAAAGCGCATCTGGGCGCCAATACCCTGCTGGCCGTCTCGATCGCGTTTGCGCGGGCGTGCGCCTATGAACAGGGGCTGCCGCTGTACAGCATTTTCGACAGCCTGCTGCCCGGCATTGAGGCGCAGTACATGCCCCGCCCGATGATCAATCTGTTCAGCGGCGGCAGGCATGCCGGGGGACAGGTCGCCATTCAGGATGTGCTGGTCATGCCGGTGAGCACGATCGAAATGCCTGACCTGCTGGCGATGACCGCCGAGGTGTATGCCTGCGCGGCAGAGCTGACGCAGGAGAGATACGGCATGCGCCTGCTGCGCGCCGACGAAGGCGGGCTGGCCCCACCCTTCACCCGCGTCGAAAACATGTTCGAGCTGGCCGTGGCGGCCATCGAGCGGGCCGGGCTGAAACCGGGGGCGGATGTCGTGCTGGCGCTGGATATCGCCGCGACCCAGTTTTATGCCGACGGGCGCTATAACCTGGACGAGCGCAGGCTATCCGCGCACGACTTTATCGCGCTGCTGGCGGCCTGGCGTCGGGCGTATCCGATTGTGAGCATCGAGGATGGGCTGGCCGAAGACGACTGGGAACACTGGCCCTCGCTGATGCAGGCGCTGGGCGGCGACACCGTTGTGATTGGCGATGACCTGCTGTGCACCAACCCATCGCGCATCCGCCAGGCCGCTGAAACGGACAGCGCCAACGGTCTGCTGTTGAAGGTCAATCAGATTGGCACCCTGACCGAAGCGGCCGAGTCGTGTATGCTGGCGAACCGCGCGCGCTGGAAGGTCACAGTCAGCGCGCGCAGCGGTGAAACAGAGGATGACTGGCTGGCGGACCTGGCCGTGGGCTGGGCCGCCGATTTCATCAAAATCGGCTCGATCACGCAGAGCGAACGCCTGGCCAAGTACAACCGGATGATGGAAATCGAAGGCGAAACCGGCACGCGCATGGCCGCATGGGCGACCTAGATGGCCAGCTCTGTGACGGTTGTCTCGATGCCGTCGCGCAGCAGCTTCTCGTTCATGCGATAAGCCTGGTGCACATGCATACCCGCGCGCTCATACAGGCGGGTCGCGCCGGTCAGGCTTTCGCCGTCCACGCCCAGCCCGACGCGTTTCATACCCAGGCTCTGCATGTGGGCAAACACAGTGCGCAGCAGGGCTTCCGCCAGGCCACGACGGCGATATTTGCGCGCTGTCCCCAGCAGGTTGACATAGGCGAAGTCAGGATAGTCGGCGTGATTCAGCTTGCACAGCGCAAACGCCGCGATCTCGTCCCCATGCATGACCATTAGCCACGAGCGTGGGTCGAAACTGTGCTCCAGATGACGCTGCCACATCGGAATCGCGACTTCATCCGGGCGCTTGATGAATCCATAATGATCCTGCCAGGTATCGAGGATCGTGTGAATAAGCGGCATCCAATCCTCACCCTCAGACATGATGCGCAGGCTGAAGCCGGCAGGCAGCTCCGGGGCTGTCAGCGGCTCGGCCGGCAGTTCGAGACGCATCTGATAAGACACGCGTTTATTAATATAGCCGGCGCGCTCCAGCGACCCGTTATAGCCGTCATCGTGGCTGTATGACCACGCCCGGATTGCGACACGGTGCTCAGGCGGAATGAGCGGCATATTGGCGGCGCAGATGTCATCGATCCATGCCAGCAGGTAGGCCTCCAGCGGAGCCGCACCGCCCGGTGTTTCGATGTCCACATAGACATCGGCAATCGGGGTCTCCAGGCGCTGAAAGTCATATAAGTTGGCATAGCCCAACAGCGTGCCTGCTGCGTCGAAAATCAATAGAGTCCGACTGCCTATGTCAAAGGTCGGATCGCTCAGTTCTTCGAAGACTTCTTCAGCCGTGTCGTCGGTTTCACCGATAAGTGCCTGCGAGAGCTTGTTCAGCAGGGCGATAATGATATCGACGTCATCGAGTGTCGCAGGGCGAGTGGTGTAGCCTTCCGGCAGGACAGGTCGCGTCATGGTGGTTGCCTCATTCGTTAGACTTTGTGGGTTCACAAAGGTTCATAACGACATTCTACGCGTATTGCACGTTCCATGTCAAGCGACAGTCCTGTCGGGCAGCCAGCCTCGTCTACTCCAGATTGTTCCCGTTGGCTTTAATAACGTCGCGGTACCAGTAGGCGGCATCTTTCAGGATGCGCTGCTGGGTGGTGTAATCGACATAGATCAGGCCGAAGCGCTGCTTGAAGCCTTCCGCCCACTCGAAATTGTCCATCAGCGACCAGTGGAAATAACCGCGGATATCCGCGCCGTCGTCGGACGCGCGCTTGAGCGCATTCAGGTACCGGCGCGTGTATTCGATACGCTGGGGGTCATGTACGCGGCCATCGGGCGTGACGATGTCGATGTTGGCCATTCCATTCTCCGTCACGTACACCGGCACTTTATAGCGTTCCCACATAAAGTATGGTCCCCAGCGCAGCGTGTCTTCAACAATGGGCCAGTCAAACGTGGTGCGCGGCTGACCCAGACCATACGGCACATCTTCGGGCTTACCATCCGCACCGGCGCGCACGGTATTGCCGAAGTAAATGTTGATGCCGAAGAAGTCGACGGGCTGGCCGATGATGTCGAAGTCATCCGGGCCGATGTGTGGCATGTCGGCGCCATACAGCGCCACACCTTCTTCAGGGTACTGCTTGAAGAAGATCGGGTCTGCGAACCACGATGTGCTCCACATATTGCGGTTCTTCACCACGAAATTCGCCTCACGCGCCAGGGCGATATCGTCTTCGTCCTCGCTGGCGGGCACGGTCGGCGCGGACTGCCAGGCAAAGCCAACCTGCGGCGGCAGCTTCGCCCCAGCGCGGATCGCCTGGACCGCGTGCCCATGCGACAGCAGCACGTTGTGCGACACCTGCAGCAGTTCGCGGAAGCCCAGCTTATCGCCGGGCGCGTGCACGCCGTCGCCATAGCCCATCTGAATGAAAACCTGCGGCTCGTTGAAGGTCATCCAGTGCTGCACGCGGTCGCTCAGCACATCGGTCATCATCGCGGCATAGTCTGCAAACCATTTCGGGCTGTCCGGGTTCAGCCAGCTTCCCTTTTTATACAGCGCATACGGGTAATCCCAGTGGAACAGCGTCGCCCACGGCGTGATATTCTTCGCCAGCAGCTGGTCCACCAGGCGGTCATAAAAGCTGATGCCCTTCTCGTTCACTTCGCCCCAACCCTGCGGAAGCACGCGCGACCAGGAAATACTGAAACGATAGGCGCCCAGGCCAAGCTGATGCATCAACTCGACATCGCCCTCGAATCGGTTGTAGTGGTCGCAGGCCACGTCGCCGGTCTGCGCATTCCAGATCGCGCCTTGTTTGCGGCACAGCATGTCCCACACCGAATAGCCGCGCCCATCCTGAAACGCCGCACCCTCAATCTGATAGGCTGCGGTGGCCGCGCCCCACACAAAATCTTCCCTGAATCCCATTTTATTCATCGTCCTTTGTGAATAAGCAATACGCCAGCACCGTGCCAGCGGCTAAGACTTCTTCATGCGCAGCCATTCCATCATAGTGTTACGGATGCGATCCACTTCACTGGGATGCTGGCTGCTGACCAGCGCGTTGGTGAACATGGCCGTCAGCGCCGAGGCATCCACGCCGCCGTGCTGGCCGATCACCACGATCTGCGAGCGCGGGGTATTGACGCCCCATTTTTCACCGAACGTCAGGCTGACGCGCTTGCCCACGATGTGCAGGATGCCCTGGCTTTCCGGCATATCGGCCAGATACAGGAAGCCTTTGGCGCGATAAATCGTGGTCGGCAGGCTGTCGATCACCTTGCGCAGCGCCTTGAACGAGAGCGGTTCCTCGCTCGACCAGTTCCACGTCTCAAACACCAGCGAGTGGTCATGCTCGTGATCGTGGTCATGATCGGATGCTTCACCCGCGCTATGCACATGCACGTCCAGCGCGTGCTGCCGGTCCGCCAGTCGCTCCGGGTCAAACGCGCCCACGCCCAGCACCAGTTCCAGCGGCACACGGGCAAACGTCGTCTCGATGATACGCGCCTTCGGGGCGATATCCAGCACCCAGGCGCGCATCGTCTCCAGCTGCTGCGGCGAGACCAGATCGACCTTGTTCAGGATGACGATATCGGCCACGCCCACCTGCTCCATTGCCAGGAAGGCCTGTTCGCCCTCCAGCGCATCGCCCTGATCGGCATCGACCACCGTGAGGATGCTGTCCAGGCGCACATATGGCGTCAGCTCCGGCTGCATAAAGGTGGCGGCCACCGCCGACGGGTCGCTGACGCCGCTGGTCTCGATGATGACGTACTGGGGCTTTTCCTGGCGCGCCATCAGATTGAGCACCGCCTGCAGCAGGTCACCGCGAATGGTGCAGCAGATACAGCCGTTGGCCAGGCTGATCGTCTCACCCTCGACGCCCACGACGAGCTGGGTGTCGATATTGACCGAGCCAAAGTCGTTGACCAGCACGGCCACGCGCAGGCCATGGTCGGCATTCAGGATATTGTTCAGCAGGGTGGTCTTGCCAGCGCCCAGAAAGCCGGTAATCAGCGTGATGGGAATGGGCAGCTTGACGGGAATTCGTTCTGTCATGGGGAGGTCCTCATGGGTCTGTATCGGGCTGGAAGTTAACGCAGTTCGGCCAGCAGCGGCGCGAGTTCTTCGACGGAGGCGATCACATGGTCGGCATGCAGCGAAAGCTGTGACGCCGGATAGGGCGCGCGCTCCCACAATGCCGGGGTGACCAGGGCCAGCGTATGCACGCTGACGTCCGGGCGCCGAAAGCTGTTCAGGACCAGCGCCAGCGCCTCGGGCACGGCCGCGCCCGACACAGCGATCACCGCGTACGGCGTATCAACCAGGCCCATCGCGTCGACCAGGCCGGACACCAGCGTGCAGCACGCGCATCCGCCCGGCAGGCGCACCGTGCCGTGCGGCAGGCGCAGCGCCTGTTCAGCATTGTCGATCAGCGTGACCGGCGCGTTCTCCGCGATGGCGTCCAGCAGCGCCGACACGACCTGTCGCTTGGCATCGTATTCCATTCCGGTGACCGCAATCAGCTGCATAGCGTCCCTTATCCGTCCGTTGTGTACAACACCACGATTAGACCGCGCCGCGCCCGGAATTCCTACCCCGGACTATGAGTCCACGACCTGGTATAATAGAACAGAAATTCGATTGCGCAGGCGTGTGTGACGAATGCCTCAAGATGCGTACAATAGGGCATGCGTTCAGCGCCACCAGCGCCAGCTTTCAGGGACTTCATGAGCATCAGCCGACTGACCGTCAAACAGAGTGCCATCGTCGAAGCGCCCATCGCCAGCAAACAGTTTGTGCATGGCATGGCGGGCGCGGGCAAGACGACTGCCGGGGTGCGCCGTTTGCGCCACCTGCTGGAATCCGGCGTTCCCGGCCACAAAATCCTCGTGCTGGTGCCGCAGATGGGGCTGGCCGGGCCTTATCTGGAGGAAATTCGTAGCCCGCGGCGCAAGGCAGGGGCATCCGTCACCGTCAAGACGCTGGCCGGCCTCGCCAATAACACGGTCGACCTGTTCTGGCCGTTGATCCTGAAGCAGCTTGGGCAATCCGAAGACGATGTCCGCCGCCCCGTCTTTCTTTCGCTGGAGCTGGTGCAGTACCTGATGGACCGCCTGCTGGGCGATGTCATCCGCCAGCGCGACTTTTTCAACAGCGTGCGCATCGACAGCGCCCGCCTGTACAGCCAGATTCTCGACAACCTGAACAAGTCGGCGCTGGTCGGTTTCGATGCGGATACCATCGCGGAACGGCTGAAGTCGGCCGCGCTGCCCGGCGCAGAACAGCGCAACATCTATGACGATGCCCAGGAATGCGCCCGCATATTCCGCGAATTCTGCGTGAGAAATAACCTTCTAGACTTCTCTTTGCAGGTTAGTTTATTCGTCGATCACCTGTGGACCGAGCCTGCGCCGCGCCACTACCTGACGACCCGTTATACCCACCTGATCGTCGATAACCTGGAGGAAGACACCCCGGCGGCCCATCATGTGCTGCGCGAGTGGGTGCCGCTGTGCACGTCCGCCCTGCTGCTGTACGACGACGAGGCCGGTTACCGGCGCTTTCTGGGCGCGGACCCGATCAGCGGGGCGACGCTGAGCGCGCTGTGCGATACGGTGACCGACCTGGCGGATTCGCGCGTGATGTCGCCGCATGTGTCCGCGCTGGCCTCAGACCTGAGCGCGGCGCTGAAGAATCAGCCGGTCACAGCGCGCAAATCCCGCGCCAAAGACCCGCCCGATCCGCGCCGCGCCATCACCCTGCCGCCGACCGACGAGAACCATTATCACACGCAGATGCTGGACTGGGCAGCGCACCAGGCCGCCCGCCTGATCGAAAACGGCGAGGCGCAGGCCAGCGATATCGTCATGCTGGCGCCGCTGCTGAATGACGCCATGCGCTTCACGCTGGAGAACGCGCTGTCAGCACACGGCATCGCCACATACAGCCTGCGCCCCTCCCGCCCGCTGTATGACGAGCCGGCCACGCGCGCGCTGCTCACACTGGCGCGGCTGGCGCATCCCAGGTGGGTGACGACGCCGGAAGAACAACCACGCGAGTTTGACGTGATTCAGGCAGTCATGACCGTTGGCCAGATCGACCTGCCGCGCGCGCGCCTGCTGGTCAGCAGCGTGCTCAGGGGTGGAAAACTCACCTCGTTTGACCATATTCCCGACGACGATGTGCGCGAGCGCATCGGCTATTCGCTCAATCAGACGCTGTACGAGCCGCTGCGCCGCTGGATCGAGGCGTATCAGGCGCAGAATACTCCGGATGCCATCCATGTGTTTTTCCGGCGGCTGTTCGGCGAAGTGCTGTCCCAGCCCGCGTATGCCTTCCATGGCAATCTGGATGCCGGGCGCACGATTGAAAGCGTGATTAAGGCGGCAGAGCAGTTCAGCCGTGTGCTGGGCCCGCTGCTAACCGACGCTGACCCGAATCACGAGTTTGTGCGCATGGTCGAAAAAGGCGTGATCGCTGACATCATCATGCCGGACGCCGGACGCAAGCAACCGGACGCCGTGCTGATCGCCCCGGCCTACACCTTCCTGCTCAGCAACAACGCGGTCGATTACCAGTTCTGGCTGTCCGCCGATAGTCCCGCCTGGGGCCGACGGCTGTATCAGCCGCTGACGCAGCCGTACGTGCTCAGCCAGCAGTGGACCGCCGGGATGGTGTGGACGGATGCGATGGAACAGGCGACCGCGCAGGAAATGCTGCACCATGTGATCACCGGCCTGCTGAAGCGCTGCCGCAAAGGCGTGTTTTTCGGCTACAGCCAGTATGACGAGCGCGGCTATGAGCACCTGAGCGACCTGCGCGTCAGCGTGGATTACGTGCTGCGCCGCCTGAATCAGACCACGGGAGCCCAGGATGAGTGAGGTCATTGCCCAGGTGCCGCGCCCCAGCCAGGCGCAGGTGCTCACGTATACCAGCGGCAGGATGGGCATCTCGGCGGTGCCGGGCAGCGGCAAAACCTGGACGCTCTCGCGGCTGGCCGCCAATCTGGTGAGCACGTATCCGCTGGAGCGTGACCAGCAGGTGCTGGTCGTCACCATGAGCAACTCGGCAGCCGGCAATTTCCAGAAGGCCGTGCGCGTCTTCCTGCAAGGGGCAGACCTGGGGACAGGCTATCGCGTGCGCACACTGCATGGGCTGGCCGTCGATATCCTGAGCGAGCGGCCGGGGTTGGTCGGCCTGTCGGATGATTTCCAGATTGTGCCCGAAGAAGAAGCCGACAGCATCCTCGATGAGGCGCTGACCGCTTGGCTGCGCACCCATGGCGGCTGGGCCCACGAGGCCTATCTGCTGCCTGAAGAACTGCAAAAGCGCTATACCCACGGCAAATTTGCCGACGACGCGCCGGACATCGTGCGCGCCTTCATCAAGCAGGCCAAAGACGAGCGCGCCCGGCCGGAACGCCTGCGTGCTGCCGTCGATGCCATTGGCGCGGGCTGGGTGCTGGCGCAGATGTGTGTGTCGGTCTACGAGCAGTATGAGCGCGGCCTGCGCTATCGCGGCGGCGTCGATTTTCAGGATCTGATCGCGCTGGCGCTGACCGCGCTGGAGGCCGATCCGGATTATCTGGCGCGCCTGCGCCACCGCTGGCCGTTCGTGCTGGAAGATGAGGCGCAGGACAGCAGCCGCCTGCAGGAAAAGATGCTGCGCCTGCTGGTGGGCGAAGCGGGCAACTGGGTGCGCGTGGGCGACCCCAACCAGGCGATTTACGAGACCTTCACCACGGCCGACCCGCGTTTCCTGCGCGATTTCCTGAAAGAAGACGGCGTGCGCGCGCTGACGCTGCCCGAAAGCGGACGCAGCGCCCCCCGCATCATCGGGCTGGCCAACGCGCTCATTCAGTACAGCGAGGGATTTGCAGACCCGGCCGTACGCCTGCGCCAGCCGCTGACCCCACCCTATATGCAGCCGCTGGCCGCTGGAAACCCGCCCGATGAACCGGACGCCATCCGCATCCAGCCAGCATCGCACGAGCAGTCGTCGGCTGCCGAGCGCGAGTTTGTGGCCAAAGATGTGCAGACCTGGCTGACCGATAATCCCACCAAAACGCTGGCGATCCTGGTGCCATCGAATCCGTACGGGACCGAGATGGCCGCCCTGCTGCGTGATATGGAAATCGAGCATCTGGAAGTGCTGCGCAACAGCACCGATACGCGCAAAGTCGTCGGGGCGGTCTTCCGCATCATCCGCCTGATCAGCGAGCCGCTGGATGCGCGCTACCTGATCGAGGTCTACCGCGTGTGGCTGCGCGATATCCCCGACGCGCCCTTTATCGACGAGGACATCGCCCTGCTGCGTGCGCTCAAACGCGTCGAGGACTTTATTCTACCCAGCGTTTTGGGCAATGACTGGTTAGAACAAACCGTGTCCTCGTTTGAAGAGCCGGAACGTTATGAACGCCTGAACGCCTTCCGGTCGGCCGTGGCACGCTGGATGCGGGCCGCCCTGCTGCCCATCGACCAGCTCGTGCTGGTCATCGCCGGGGATATTTTCCGTCACCCGGCCGACATCGCTACCGCGCACAGCCTGGCCATTCATATGGGCGGCGTGGCGCGCTCAAACCTCAGCCTGCGCCTGCCAGACTTCAGCGCAGAGCTGAGTGCCATCGCCAGCAACGCGCAGAAATTCGTCGGCATTGGCGCCGAAGACCAGCAGTTCGACCCGGCGCGCCATCCCGGCAAGGCCATCGTGATGACCATGCACGGCGCCAAAGGCCTGGAGTGGGACCGCGTGTACCTGATGAGCGTGAACAACTACGACTTCCCCAGCGCGGACGCAGGCTCGTCGTTCCGCAGCGAACGCTGGTACGTGCGCGACAGCCTCAGCCTGCAGGCCGAGGCACTGGCCCAGCTCAAGTCCCTGCTGACCGGCGCGGACTACGTCGAAGGCGCAGCCACGCACGACGACCGCGTGAAGATCGTGGCCGAAAAACTGCGCCTGCTGTACGTGGGCATCACGCGGGCGAAGTCGTCCCTGGTCATTACGTGGAATACCGGCCGCGAAAGCCGGGGCACGAAGCTGACTGCCGCCGCGCCGCTTCCACGCCTGTATGAGTGGGCCAAAAGGATGGGATCATGACGATTCCCGAAGCATTTACCTTCAGCCAGAGCAGCCTGAACGACTATCTGGACTGCCAGCGGCGCTTTGAGCTGCGCTACCTGATGGATGCGCGCTGGCCGGCCGAGACCAGCAGCCCGGCCAATGACTTTGAAGCGGCGATGCTGCGCGGGGCAGATTTTCACCGCATGATTCATCAGCACACGCTGGGCGTGCCCGAAAGCATCCTGACGGCCAGCGTACGCGGTGATGAAAAGCTAGCCAACTGGTGGAAAAGCTGGCTGAGCTGGCAGGCCGCGCACATCCCGCATGATGTCGTGCGCTATGCCGAAATCAGCCTGGGCGCGCCCATCGCTGATTTCAGGCTGCAGGCGAAATACGATATGATCGTCGTGCTGCCGGACGGCACCCTGCACATCTATGACTGGAAGACGGGCAAACGCCCGAAACAGGCGCACCGCAAAACAGATATGCAGTCGGATGTGTATCGCTTTGTGCTGGCGCAGGCTGGCGGCTGGCTGATCGACGCAGAGGCGGTGCCGCCGGAGCGCATCCGCATGACCTACTGGTATGCGCAGGATGGCCTGACCGACAGCCTGACCTATGACGCAGCGAGTATGCACACGGGTGAAATGCTGCTGTCGCAGTTGGTGGCAGACATCACCGCGACGCCCGCCTTCCCGCTGACTGCCGAGGCGGAGCGCTGTAAATTCTGCGTGTATCGGTCGCTGTGTGACCGGGGCACGCGCGCAGGCCATTTTGAAACCGAAGACCTCACGGCAGATGCCCCCTACGATGACGCTGCAACGCCGTTCATGCTGGACGATGACCTCCTGAATTCGCTGGAGATGTGACGCGTATGCAGTTGCAGAAGTTGAAGTGGGAAAAAGCAGCACAACCCGCCATCCCGCCCACCCTTGAGGCGCTGGGACTGCATCCGATTGCCGCCCGACGGCTGACCGCGCTGGGCATCACCACCGCGGACGAGGCGGAAGCGTTTCTCAATCCCGATGCCTATCTGCCTGCCGATCCCTTCGAACTGCCGGACATGGAGGGGGCCGTTGAGCGGCTGTGGCGCGCGCTGAAGTTTGAAGAAAAAGTGCTCATCTGGGGAGATTTCGATGCCGACGGGCAGACCGCTACCGCGCTGCTGAAAACAGGCCTGACCGACCTGGGCTTTATGGTGCAAACGCATGTGCCGAAACGCGAGGGCGAAGGCCACGGCATGTTTATGCCCAAAGTGAAGGAATGGCTGTCGCGCGGGGTGCAGCTTATCGTCACCTGCGACACTGGCATCAGCGCGCACGAGGCCGTCGCGCTGGCCAACGAGCATGGCGTGGACGTGATCATCACCGACCATCACGAGCTGGGCGAGTCACTGCCCGACGCGCTGGCCGTCGTCAGCACCATGCGCCTGCCTGACGGCCATCCGCTGCGCGACCTGCCCGGCGTGGGCATCGCGTGGAAGCTGATCGAGGCGCTGGGCGGCGAAAATATGACCGAGCTGGCGGGGCTGGCCGCGCTGGGCATCATCGGGGACGTGGCGCTGCTGCGCAAAGACACCCGGTATCTGGCGCAGGTGGGCATCAACGCACTGCGCGTCACCACCAACCCCGGCTTGTCGGCGCTGATCGAACGCGCCAATATCAATCCGCTCACGCTGAGCGACTCGGACATCGGCTTTTCGCTGGTGCCGCGCCTGAACGCGCAGGGTCGGCTGGGGGACGCCGCCGCCAGCGTCGAGCTGCTGACGACCGACGACCCGGCCCGCGCCGCCGAGCTGGCCAACCAACTGGAAGGGCTGAACGAACGCCGCAAAGTCGATACCGACCAGATCGAACGCGCCGCTCTGGAGATGATTGAAAAAGACCCGTCGCTGAATGAACGCTATGCCGTGCTGGTGCTGTCGCACCCGGCATGGACGGGCGGCATCATCGGCATTGTGGCCAACCGCCTGGCTGAGAAGTATCGCAAGCCGGTCGTGCTGCTGCGCGAGGCCGATGGAAAGTTCGCTGGTTCTGCCCGCTCGGTTTACGGCGTGCATATTACCGATGCGCTCAAGCAGCTTCCGGCGGGTATGCTGGCCAGCTTTGGCGGGCACACGATGGCGGCAGGCATGCGCCTTGCGGATGGCGTCGAAGTTGCCGAGTTCCGCCGCGAATTATCTGTGCTCGCGCGCAAAGTGCAGGGCGGAAAAGACATCACGCCCAGCCTGACCTACGACGGTGAGCTGACGCTGGATCAGATCAGCCTGTCGCTGGCCGAAGACCTGAACCGTCTGGCCCCGTTTGGCAATGGCAATCGGCCGTTCGCGTTCATCATCCGCGACCTGCATGTCAAGTCGCGCAGGCATCTGGACCGCAAAAAAGAACATCTGGAGCTGATTGTGTCGGACACGGCCGAGCATGTGGCACGGGTGTTGTGGTGGGGCGCCGGGGACGCTGCGCTGCCGGACGGCACATTTGACCTGGCCTGCACGCTGCGCGTCAATCACTACAAGGGCGTCACCGAGCCCGTGCTGGAATATCTGGACTGGACGCTGCATCCGGGCGTCACGGTCAAGCCGTTCGGCACCTCGCCGCTGCCAGCTTTCGCGGTCATCGACTGGCGCGGCAAGCCAGAGAAGCCGAAGCTGCTGCTCGAGGAAGCCCGCCGCGCCTACTCCAGCGCGCAGATCTGGTCAGAAGGGGTGCCCGCCGAAGGCAGCGTGCGCCGCGAACAGCTTAAGCCAAACAAGACGCTGATCGTTTTTTGCGAGCCCGCCGACGCGACCACCTGGCGCGCCGTGCTGGAGCGCGCTGACCCGGCCCGCGTCATTTTCATTCAGCGGCGGCTGCCCCCGCCCACCGCCAACGAAATCATCGCGGCGCTGGTGAAGCTGTGCACGCGCATCAGCCAGACTGAAGCCAGGCGCATCCCGCTGGAGACGCTTGCCAGCCTGTGTTACACCAGCATCGCGGTCATCAAAGAAGGCCTGAATGTGATGTCGGGCATGGGCTACCCATTTGGCGTGCGTGTCGCCGCTGATGTGGCGCATGTCACGCCCGACGCGCCGGGCACCCCGCACATCACCAGCATGGATACGCTGGGCACGCTACTGGCCGAGGTCGAGGCCTACCGCGCCTGGTGGCGGCGGCGTGAATGGAGCAAGAGAAGTGCTGAGCAATGAGTGCTGAGCAATGAGTGCTGAGCAATGAGTGCTGAGCAATGAGTGCTGAGCAATGAGTGCTGAGCAATGAGTGCTGAGCAATGAGTGCTGAGCAATGAGTGCTGAGCAATGAGTGCTGAGCAATGAGTGCTGGGAAGATGGTACAACCCTACGCATACATTGCCAGACCCACTTTCTTGCTGCTCTTTATCCCTTACTCATTGCTCAGCACTCAGTACTCAGTACTTACTTTCTCTTCAGCGGCAGCACCTTCTCGTCAATCGTCTGGATGATCCATGAGGCCTGCGGGAAGAACGCTTCTTCCAGCTCTGCAGGCGGGGTGATCCAGTTTTTGGCGCCCACCACGCAGATCGGCGCGTCGAGATAGTTGAACGCCAGCGTTCCCAGGTGGCTGGCCATGGTGTGCAGGAACGACCCGCGCTCGCACGCGTCCGACGCCAGCACGGCGCGGCCCGTCTTGCGGATGCTGGCCACCAGCGGCTCATAATTCAGCGGGTTGATGAAGCGCGCGTCGATCACCTCAGCCGACAAGCCGTAGTCCGATTCCAGCGTACGGGCCGCCTCCAGCGCACGGTACAGCGTCGCGCCCAGCGTGATGATCGTCAGGTCTTTGCCCTCGCGCCGCACCACCGGCTCGCCCATCGGCACCTCGTAGTACTCCGTGGGCACGCCGCCCGCGACCAGCGTTTCAGGCTCACTGTACAGGCGCTGGCTTTCGAAGAACACAACGGGATCAGTGCCACGAAGCGCCAGGTTCAGCATGCCTTTGGCGTCGTATGGCGTGGCCGGGAACATCACCTGCAAGCCAGGGATATGCGCCACCAGCGACGACCAGTCCTGCGAGTGCTGCGCGCCATACTTGGCGCCCACGCTCACGCGCAGCACCATCGGCATCGTCAGCACGCCGCCGCTCATCGACTGCCACTTGGCCATCTGATTGAAAATTTCGTCACCCGCCCGTCCCATGAAGTCGCAGTACATCAGCTCTGCCACCACGCGCCCGCCGCTCAGCGCATAGCCGACCGCCGTGCCCACAATCGCGGCCTCGCTGATCGAGGTATTGAACAACCGGTGATACGGCAGCGCTTCGGTCAGGCCGCGATACACGCCAAACGCCCCGCCCCAGTCGCGGTTTTCCTCGCCGTAGGCCACCATTGTCGGGTCTTCGTAGAAACGATGGATCATCGCCTCAAACAGCGCATCAGCGTAGGTGACCGCTTTCGCGCCGGACAGCGTCTTGCCGTCCTGGATGCCAAAGCGCGCCTTGCCGTGCGTCTGCGTCACGCGCGTCAGCTCCAGCGGCAGCAGGGTTTCCGGCGTGCCTTCGGCCATGCGGTCACGCTGCTGGTTGCTGAACATCAAATCGCCGATGGCATCGCCCGCCACCGAAATGCGCGGGGAACGCGTGTCATCAATGGCGGCGGCCAGCACACGGGTCAGGCGTTCGCGCGCCTCCAGCGTGAAGGCCTCCAGCTCGGCATCGGTGGCGTGGCTGTTTTCGCGTAGATAGTGCGCGTAGGTCAGCAGCGCGTCCTGCGAGCGCCACTTCTCGATTTCCTGCTTTTCGCGGTACGAGCTGGCGTCGCTGGGCGAATGGCCGCTGAAGCGATAGGTCACCGTGTCCAGCATGACCGGGCCGCGCCCCTCCAGCAAAATCTGCTTCTTGCGGGCGAACGCGTCGGCCACGGCCAGCGGGTTATACCCGTCCACGCGCTCGACATGCATCGCTTCCGGGTTGACGCCCATGCCGGCCCGCGCCAGCATGCCAAAGCCCATCGTCTCGCCACGCGGCTGGCCGCCCATGCCATAGAAATTGTTGAAGAAATTGAACAGCATGGGGGGCGCGCCGCCGATCTCGGCAGACCATAATGTGCGGTACTGGTCCATCGCGGCAAACATCATCGCTTCCCACACCGGCCCGCAGCCCATCGATGCATCCCCGATATTGGCGATGCAGATGCCCGGTCGGCGGTTAACGCGCTTGAACAGCGCCGCGCCCGTGGCGATATCGGCCGAGCCGCCCACCAGCGCGTTATTGGGCATCACGCCAAACGGCGGGAAGAAGGCGTGCATGCTGCCACCCATGCCGCGGTTGAAGCCAGCATAGCGCCCAAAGATTTCCGCCAGCGTGCCGTACAGCGCGAAGTCCGTCGCCAGCGAGCGGATGTGATCGCGGCTGGAGAACGTCTCAACGGCGCGCAGCGTGTCTCCATCAAGATAATTTTCCATCAGCGCCATCAACGCAGGCTCGTCTAATTGTTCAATGGCGGCGAAGCTCTTGGCCAGAATCTCGCCGTGGCTGCGGTGCGAACCGAAGATGAAGTCGTCCACGTCCAGCGCGGCGCACATGCCCACGACGGCACTTTCCTGGCCGATGCTCAAATGCGCAGGGCCGCGATGGTTATAGGCGATGCCCTGATAGGTGCCCTCGCGCTTGATGCTGTCGAGCATGGTCTCAAACTCGCGGATGAAGGCCATGTCGCGGTACATGCGCACGAGACGCTCTGTACCCCAGCGCTCTGCCTCGATGGCAGGATCGCTGTCGTAGGCGTTGACAGGCACCTCGGGCGCGGTCAGCACGCCGCGAGAGCGTTCAACCACCGGATCAATCAGAATGGCTTTTGGCATGAAGATCCCCCAGAAGAATTCAATAGTTGCGCGGCGTGGGGCATCAGGCCCGCACCCAGGGCGCATTCCTAAAACGCATTCTCAGTTTTTACAGCTCAAACAGCACGTCACGCATACTTTCGGCCATGGTCGGATGCGGAAAGACGATCTCTTTGGCATCGCGCACGCGGAATTCATCTTCCAGCATGGCCGCCGCGCCCCAGATCAGTTCAGACGCATTGGGCGCCAGCAGATGCACGCCCAGCAGCAGGCCGCTGTCGGCGTCGGTCACCACCTTGCACACGCCGCGCTTGCCTTCATATTCAGTCAGAAAGCGGCCGTTGGCGGCCATCGGCAGGCGCGCGGCGGCCACGCGATGCCCGTGCGCGGCAGCCTGTGCTTCGGTCAGGCCGACGCTGGCCGCCTCAGGCGCGCTGTACAGCACCAGCGGCACGAATGCCTTGCGGAAGCGATCGGGCTGGCCAGTCATCGTATTCACCGCGACATCGGCCATGCGCAGCGCGGCATGCGCCCAGCGGCTCTCTCCGGTCACGTCGCCGATGGCATAGATGTGCGGCACCGATGTGCGCATCTGCTCATCCACATGCACGTGACCGCCGCTGGTATCCACGCCGGCAGCCTCCAGTCCCAGCCCGTCAAAAGCTGGCTCGCGCCCGGCGCACAGCAGAATTGTATCGGCCGCCAGCTCGACAATCGTCTCGTCTTTGTCGCCCTGAAAGCGCAGGCCTTTGGCGGTAATTTCGGCCACCTGCGTGGACGTGGCGAATTTCACGCCTTTCATCTCAAGCTGCAACGCCGACCAGACATCAGCGTCCAGATCAGGCGCAGGCGACTCGTGCGGCGTAATCACGGTGACGGGCACGCCAAGCTGGCTGTATATCGAGGCGAACACCAGCCCAAGGATGTCCCCACCGATGATAGTCAGCCGGGACGGCAGGCGCTCGGCATAGAGCGCGTCGGTCGTGCTCCACACATGGGGCAGATTCAGGCCAGGAATGGCTGGCGTGACCGGCCGACTGCCAGTCGCAATGATGAAATGTTCGGCGCGCACCTGCGTCCCGTCGATATCGATGTGGTGATCATCGCGCAGGACAGCATGCCCGTGCATGACCTGCACGCCGCGCCGGTCCATCTGATAGGCGACGCCATCGCGCAGCGTATCCACCACGCGGCGCACACGCGCATTGGCGGTCGGCAGGTCAAAGCGCGCATCGCTGACCATCACGCCAAATTTCTCGGCCGTGCGCAGGCTGGAAAACAGCTTGGCGCTGGCCAGCAGCGCCTTCGAGGGAATGCAGCCCGCATTCAGGCAGGTGCCACCCAGCCGGTCGCGCTCGACCAGCAGCGTCTTCAGCCCGCGTGACGCGGCCCGATCCGCCGCCGTATATCCGGCCGGGCCGCCGCCGATGACCACGACATCATATTGAGATTCAAGCTGCGTCGTCATTGGGCCAGCACCAGGTCGATATGCTTAATCCGTTCGGCCAGCACGGCCAGGAAGCGTGCCCCCGGCGCGCCATCGACCGCCGCGTGATCGATCGTCAGCGAGAGCGTGATGTGTGGCACATGCGCGACAGCATCGCCCTGCTCGACCGCCTTCAGGTGAATCGCACCGACACCCAGAATCGCCACCTGCGGCGGATTCAGCACCGGCGTAAAGCTCTCGATGCCAAAGCTGCCCAGATTGGTCACCGTGAAGGTGCCGTCGGCCATGTCCTCTGGCGACAGCCTGCCTTCCTGTGCGACAGCCGCCAGCCGCTTCGCCTCGCCAGACAGCGCCTTGAGCGAGAGCGCGTGCGCATCGCGGATGACCGGCACCACCAGCCCGCGCGGCGTATCCACGGCGAATCCGAGGGCGACGCGTTTGTGCTGATAGATGCCATCGGGCATGAGCATGGCGTTTACATTCGGGAAATCGACCAGCGTCCGGGCGGTCGCCGCCAGCACCAGGTCGTTGATGCTGATGTCGCGCAGGCCCATCGTTTCAGGGCTGGCTTTCAGCTTCGCGCGATAGCTTTTCAGCATGCGCGCATCGGCATGCATGACCATCGTGAGCTGGGCGGTCGATTGCAGTGAAGCGCGCATGCGCTCGGCCGTGACCTTGCGCACGCCCTTCATAGGGACAAACGTCACGTCATCAGGCGATACAGGCCGGGAGGACACCGCCAACGGGGCAGCGGGCTGACCGGCACGCACAATATCCGCGCTGGTCACACGGCCGCCGATGCCCGTCCCGGTCGGTGGCAAATCGCCAGCGCCAGCCTGCGACGCCGCCATGCGCGTCATCGGCGGGCGGGCAGACAGCGCCGCCAGAATATCGCGCTCGATGATGCGCCCCTCAGGCCCGGAACCGCTGATCTTCACACCTGTCAGGTCCAGCCCGCCAGACGCGGCCGCCATGCGCGCACGCGGCGAAATCGCCGTGCCATTTGATGAAGCGCCCGCCGCGACAGACGCAGTTTCAGCAGCCTGCGATACAGGCGCCTGTTCAGCGGGGGCGGACACAGCAGCCCCGCGCAAGTGCGCCACGTCTTCGCCAGGCGCGCCCACCGCGCCGATATTCGTCAGCGTGGCGGCCTCGTCGCCGGGCTCGTAAAACAGCGCCAGCAGCGTGCCATCCGCCGGGCTTTCCACCTCGACGATGGCCTTGTCGGTTTCGACCTCAGCCAGCACATCGCCCTTACGCACCACATCGCCTACGCGCTTCTTCCACGCGGCGATGACGTAGCTGGTGGCAGCATTCCCGCGCTGCGGCATGATTACAGGCACAGCCATAATGGCTTCCCCCTTCGTTACTTCGCCAGAGCCTTCGGTGGCGGCACCACGCCGATCACCAGCAGGATATTGGCATAAATGCGCTGTTCGCCGGTCGCGATCACCAGGCTGACATCGCTCCCACGCGCCAGGTCATAAAACGGGAAACGGTTGTGTTTTGTCAGCTCCATGCCGGGCAGCAGCTTGCGGAACGAGGCAAAGATGCCCGGTTCGCTGCCGTCATCCGGCGTCATCACATGGGCAGCCTCGATCGGCACGCTGGCGACGATGCCCTTGAGCACGTCGGTCACGCTGAGCATGCCGGGCATGAAGTTCAGGTACACGCGCTCTGCCGCCGGATTGGCGCGGGTGATAAACGGATAATTGCCATCCGCGATCAGGATGCCGCTGCCGTGGCCGCTGGCCCCCAGCGCACCCAGAATCTGCGGGTGCAGCACTTTTGTCTTCAACATCAGGCCACGCTTACCTTTCCGCTTTCGCAAGCAGTTCAAACACAGGAACCAACTGATCATAGGCCAGATTGAACGCCGCATACAGGTCATCATAGACCCCGGCAGACGCGCCATCCGGGAGGATTTCATCGCGCACCGCGTTCATCCGCGCCGCAATGCTGAAGTCTGAAAACAGGCCGACGCCCACGCCGCCCACCACCGCAGCGCCCATCGACGTGGCTTCTTCCAGCTTTTGCAGGCGCAGGATCGAGCGGCCAAACACGCTGGCCATGATTTGCGCCCAGAAGCGGCCGCTGACCCCGCCGCCGATCATACGGATGGCGGACGCGCTGGCGCCCTGCCGCGCAAACGCATCGATAATGACGCGCAGATTGAAGGCCACGCCTTCCATCGCCGCGTGCAGCATATCGGCGCGCGTGTGGCGGATCGTCAGGCCGATGAAAGCCGCACGCGCATCCGGGTTCCAGCGCGGCGATCGTTCGCCCAGCAGATAAGGCAGATACAGCAGCCCGCGCGACCCGGCTTTGCTGCCCGCCGCGACCGCGTTCATCAGGTCATAGGCCGACACGCCCAGCGACGCCGCGGCCTGTTTTTCCAGCGGAGCCAGCTGGTCGCGCATCCACTGATAGCTGGCGCCCGCCGCCTGCATCGTGCCCGTGGGCATGAAGTAGCCGGGCATCACATGGCCAAAGGTGAACGTACGCTGTTCAGGGTCAAGAATCGGGGCTTTGGTGGTGGTGGCGATCCACGACGACGACCCCACATAGCCATACATAATATTCTCGGCCACGCTGCCCGCGCCAACCGCCGCGCAGCTGCCGTCACCGCCACCAGCGACGACAGGCGTGCCCGCGGGCAGGCCAATCTCATCGGCGACATCGCGCAGCACCTCGCCCACCACATCGATCGAGCGCACGATGCGCGGCAGCTTGTCTGCATCGATGCCGGACGCGCGCAGGATGTCCGCCGACCAGTCGCCACGCGCCAGGTCATACAGGTTCATGCCGCTGGCGTCGCTGGGCTCGGTAATAAACTGGCCGGTCAGGCGGGCGATGATCGCGTCTTTGGCATGCATGAAGGCGTGTGCCGAGGCATAAATGTCCGGCTGATGTTCGCGTATCCACTGAATTTTGTGCAGGGCATAGCTGGCGCTGAGCCGATGTCCCGTGATGCGATAAATATCGTCTTTCGATATTTTTTCGCCCAGCGCGGCAGCCTGCGCGCCGGAGCGCGTATCCGCCCAGATGATGGCATTGCGCAGCGGACGGGCATTGGCATCCAGCGGCACGGTGCCCATCATCTGCCCGCTGAAGGTGATGCAGGCCACGGCCGCTGGCGAGATGCCGGTCATGCGCAGCAGGTCATGCGTGGTGGTGCACACCGCCTCCCACCAGTCCGCGGCGTTCTGTTCGGCCCAGCCAGGATGCGCATACTGCGTGTTATAGGCGAAAAACGTGCTGCCGATAAACGCGCCGTCCCCGTCATACAGGGTGGCTTTGTTGCCAGTCGTGCCCAGGTCATGGGCAAGAATATATCGGGTCATGGTTTGGCCCTGTGGTTAGGTTGCACTACCGATCATCTGTAGTGTAGCTCAGAGGATACCCTCAGACTTACACACAGAGGCTAGTACCAATAGCTATTCATAATGGTTTGTTTCACGGGCGGACACGCACTTCCGCCCTCGACCATACGCTGATAAATGAGACGCAATCGGCGTCTGGCGTTACAGCACAGATCATGATGACCTGCACGTTCGGCCGTTGTAGGGGCGCCTCGCGAGGCGCCCGCAAATTCCCACACCAGCCACGGGGCGGACACGCAGGTCCGCCCCTGCGAAAATCCAATTCCTGAATGAGCAGAAATTATCCCTCTCACTCATCACGCATTACTCATTACTCATTGCTCAGCACTCAGTACTGAGTCCTTTCCCTACCCCTTGACCGCGCCGACCAGCAGCCCTTTGGCAATATAGCGTTCCAGAAGAATCGCCAGGAAGATCAGCGGCGCGATCATCATCAGCACCAGCAGCGAGATATTCCACCACTGCGGGCCACGCGTCGCATTCTGCGCGGCGATCAGCAGCGGCATCGTCTGCGATTCGGCGCGGGTGAGGAACAGCGCCAGCACATACTCATTCCAGTTAAAGACCAGCACGATCAGGAAAGTCGCGATCAGGCCAGGCACCGCCAGCGGCAGGATGATGCGCCACAGCACCAGATAACGACTGGCCCCGTCAATGAACGCGCTTTCCTCTAATTCCAGCGGGATGTTGGCGATGTAATCACGCATGAACCAGATCACCAGCGGCAGGCTGACGGTCGTGTAGGTGATGATCAGCGCCGTGCGCGTATCGAGCAGGCTGAGCTGCTGATACAGCACGTAAATCGGGATGATCACGGCCACGGTAGGCAGCATACGCTGAGAAATCAGCCAGAAAGTGATATCCCCATTGTTCATCGTCCCCTTAAATCGCTTGCCGATGGTATTGGCCAGCACGATGAACAGGATGACCGCCGAGCCAATCGCGATGATGGGGGGCACACCAGCGGCCATTACGATCAGCCCGCCGATGATGCACAGGATGAACATGCCGATCACGGCAGGCTTTGGGCGATATTCAAAGCGCGTCAGGGCATAAGCAGCGCAGGTGCCGATAATCAGCGCCAGCAAAGAGCTGACCAGCCCGACGATCAGGGTGTTGGAGTACGGCCGCGTCACGAATGTTACCCCCGTGCTGACGACGATTTCATTCCACGCATACAGCGACGGCGTAAAATCGACCCACGGGATATATTTTGGTCCGCTGCTCACGTCGATGGGCGACTTGAACGCGGTCACCAGCAGCCAGTACAGCGGAAACAGCACCACAATCGACCAGAAGCCGAGCACAATATACGAGAAGAACAGCCGCAGCGGCGAAGGCCGGAAGGGGCTTTGGGAAGTAGTCAGTCGCTTGAGCATCAGTCCACCACCACCCGCTTGCGCAGAATACGGACATACACCATCGCCACAAAAGTGACCACGATCAGCAGCAGATAGGCGATGGCAGCCGACATACCCAGGTCGAGCGCACGCCATTGGTTATAGGCATACAACGTCATCGACTCTGTGGCGGTGCCCGGGCCGCCGCGTGTCAGAATCTGCGGCATATCGACGATCTTGAAGGCTTCAATCGTGCGGATCATGATGAGGGTAAAGCTGACCGGCATGATCTGCGGCAGGATGATGTGACGGAAGTTTTTCCACTTGTTGGCCCCGTCCACCAGCGCCGCCTCCACAATTTCGCGGGGCACGCTTTCCAGCGCAGCCAGCAGGATGATGAACATGAACGGCGTCCACTGCCAGGTATCGGCGATGATGACCGCCGTGCGCGCGCCAAACGCCGTGTCTACCCAGCTAAAGTCAGCCAGGCCCAGCAGCTTCCAGATCGGTGAAATCGGCCCGTTGATGGTGTCCATCATCATGCGGAACAAAAAGCCGATGCCCACTGGCGTGATCATCATCGGCAGCAGAAACGTGACCCGAAAGAAGCGCTTGCCAGGAATATTCTGCGTGACCAGCAGCGCCAGACCCAGGCCGATCAGGTACTGCGCCGAAACGCCCACGAACACAAAGATCAGCGTGACCACCAGCGTGCCCGGCAGGCCATCCCCGCTGAGCGTAATCATGCACAGCCAGACGAGCGCCAGCGTGAAGGCGATCGCCACCAGCCGCATCACCAGCCCCACGGGCGAGAAGCGGTTGCTGCGCACATACTGCACCAGCATGATGGCGATGATCGTCAGGGCGGCCGCGCCCATCACCAGCGCGATAATCGAGGGAGCGTCGAAGGCGCCTAAGAATTTTCGTTGTTCGCTGCCCGAAAATAACTTGATGTAATTTGCAAAGCCGATGTAACGGATCGAATAGCCGCCTGCCACAAACTGGAAGCGCGAAAACGACAGCAGCAGCGATACGATCAGCGGAAATATCGAAAGAAACAGCACGAGCACGATAGCCGGCAGCAGCAGCACATTCGGCGATGAACGCTCCAGGCTGCGTGACAGACGGGCCCGGAATGACATATCCTGCTCTGCATAAATCACGCCGCCCGAACCGCCGGACTGGGTGGGAGTCATTGGTGTCATTGGTTTGTCAATCTTCAGCAGTAGAGAAAATCGGGCGCAGGAAAGGCATGATGGCGAGATCCCGATCAGACCTGACTTCCATCAGGCTGCCCGGCAGCAGATGTGCTACCGGGCAGCCTCACTGATTGTGAACCGTCTCTTTGCGGCTTACTCGGCGCCGAGGGCGCTCAGGTAAGCTGCCTGCTGCACATCACGACCCAGCTCGTCGGAAATTTCATTCCAGCGGTCCGAGATCACCTGGGCTGCTTCCGCGGCGGTGTACTCACCGGCGAGGAACTGGCTCAGCACTTCGTCGAGCACGACACCCTGATAGCGCTGGTTGTTCGGCACGCGCAGGTCGAGCATCATGTTCGGGCTATTCAGGCTGGCTTCGATCGCGCCGAGGTAATTGGCGGCAAATTCTTCGCTGTAGCCATTGGCGATCCAGTTGCTCTGGTCAGTGAACTGGCTGACGCGATACGGGTTGAAACCGGTGCGGCCGATCGTCACGTCCACATTAGACTGGGCAGGCGCCGACACATAAGCGAAGAAGTCGAACGTGGCCTGCTGGGCCACCGGGTCAGCAGCGGCGCTGACGCCACCCGACCAGCCGCCGAAGGCGGAGAACGGCGCATAGTTCACGCCATCGATAGCATACGGGCAGAGGGTTTCATCGCAGGCCACCAGCTCGCCCGTGGCGCGATCCAGCACTTCCGTCCAGCCGGGGCTGACGACAGCGCCAACCAGGTCACGCACCTGCGACTGCTCGGGATCAACCGAGAGCGCACCGATGTCGCCCCAGTCCAGCGTCAGGCCGCAGCGGCCAGCCGAGAACAGCGAGCGGGTATCGCCCACGCCGATATTCAGTTCGTCCGGCGGGCCAAAGGCATTGGTCGCCTGATACAGCTCCAGCGCGCGGATGAACGCGGCATTGTTGATGAGCGGCTCGAAGGTTTCGTTATCGAAGAAACCACCCTGGCCAGTGCCCTGCGTCTGCAGCGCGCCAGCAGCGATCGAGGTGATAAACCAATAGCCCTGCTCTGCACGGGCCTTGCCGATGCACGAGCCGTAGTCGCCTTCACCGTCGCCGTTCATGTCCACACCGTTGATGGCTTCGGCCACGGCCACATATTCGTCCCAGGTGCGCGGCGGCTGCAGGCCAGCGGCTTCCAGCACGTCGGCGCGGTAGTACACCATCTGGAAGTCACCGTCGAACGGAATCGTGTACGTACGGCCATTAAACGTGGAGCTGAAGTCGCGGAAGAACGGCGAGATATCGTCCCAGGCGAGTTCTTCACTGGCGGCGACCCAGTCGCTGATGTCGGCCAGATAGCCCGGCACCACATAGTCGACCATCCACTGCGGGGCGAACACAAAGCCTTCATAGCTATTGGTGCCGGTGGCCTGGTCGGTCAGGATGCTCTGGTACAGGTCAGCAAACGGCACGGTCACCACATTGACGGTCGCGCCGGTGGCAGCCGCGAAGTCGGGCGCGTGGCGCTGCAGCGGCTCAGCAATCTGCGGGCCGGTAAATGTGACGATATCGATGGTGACTCCGGCGTACGGCATATCCTGCGCGGCAACCGCGCCAATCATGCCCAGCGCCGCGACGGCGGCGGCGGTCAGCTTTACAAAGCGATTCATACTGTTTCCATCCTTTAAAAATGCAACTGCATTAGAAAATGTGGCGCTTGCACTGTTTTTATGGAGTTGTGTGTGGGGGCACCCTTTCTCGCGGCTTGTGCGGTCTTATTGCGCTTTCGAAGTCATACGATACAATGTATGGTATCGGTATCACATCTGGAATTATAACGACGAAAAAATATGCATGTCAAGGAATTGCGGGATTTTGCAGCATTTTAATATTTTGATGAGGCGGGCCGTGCAGTCAGCGACTGGAAGACCAAACGTCCCGGCCTGAAACCGCCCGACGCCGAAGGATGATGCTTTATGCCGACCATGCGCGATGTCGCAAAAAAAGCCGGTGTGGCGCCGATAACGGTGTCGCGTGTTATCAATAACTCCGGCTACATACGGGAAGAAACGCGCCGCAAAGTGGAACAGGCCATTGCCGAGCTGGAGTATGTGCCCAACAGCCTGTCGCAAAGCCTGCGCTTTAAAAAGACCAACATGATCGCGCTGATGGTGAGTGACATCACCAACCCGTTCTGGACGACGCTTACGCGCGGCGTGGAAGACGCCTGCATGGGCGGCGGCATGAACGTCATTTTGTGCAACACCGACGAGAATGCCGAGAAACAGGAAAACTACATCAATGTGCTGCTTCAGCGCCAGACCGATGGCTTCCTGCTGGTTCCGGCGGGCGGTGAACCGGCCGTGGTGAAGCGCATCCAGAAGCGCGGCGTGCCTGTCGTCGTGATCGACCGGCAGGTGCCGGGGGTCGAGGTCGATATTGTGCGCAGCGATTCCGAGGGCGGCGCGTATACGCTGACGCGCCATCTGCTGGAACGCGGACACCGGCGTATCGCCCTGCTCTCGTTTTCCATATCAATCTCGACAGCGCGGCAGCGCCAGGCCGGGTATGAAAAGGCGCTGGCCGAATATGGCGTAGCCATTGACCCCGGCCTGATCCGACATGGCCGACCACGCGGAGACAGCGGCTATATGATGACGATGGAGGCCATGGCGAGCATGAATCCGCGCCCGACGGCCATCTTCACGGCCAACAACTTCATCGCCATTGGCGCGCTGAACGCCCTGCATGACCTGGGCATCCGCGTGCCGGAAGAAATCAGCGTGGTCAGCTTCGACGAGATGCCTTATGCCACCGAGCCCTTCGTCACCGTGGCGGCGCAGGCCCCATACGAGCTGGGCATGTCCGCGGCGCAGATGCTGATGAGCATCATCTCCGGCGAAGAAGCACCCGGCAACCGCGATATCGTGCTGCCCGTCGAGCTGATTGAACGGCGCAGCGTCATGACGCTGCCAATGGTGGCGCAGGCCGCCCCGGAGGAATAAGCGATAGCTGCAAACGGCATGCTGAGCCCTGACTCAGGTGGCCGTTATATTCTGGAGACCACAATTACATTTGCGTTGAAAAGCATGGATCGCAGCACAGCAGATAGTTTGAGCACACTTACGCTGAAAGGATTTGACATGGCCTATTCATTACCGACCCTGCACACGCCCGCCCCCACCGCCGACAACGAAGCCATCCTGATCGCCAATGGTGACCTGCGCCTGAGCGCGAACCAGGTGTGCTGGCCCGCCCAGAGTGACATGGAAGCGCGCATCGTGGAGGCCTTCGCACGCGAGGGCATCACCGTCAAGCGCGGCCACGGGCTGGACCCGGCGCTGAATCACGGGTTCATCTGGAATCAGCGCATGGGCATGGATGTCTTCAAGAATATTCACCCCGACGCCAGGCTGATTGTGGCCGAAGCCGTGTGGCAGTACAGCCATCATGTGCTGCATGGCCTGCGCGATCATCGCGGGCCGATCCTGACGATTGCCAACTGGAGCGGCCAGTGGCCCGGCCTGGTGGGCATGCTGAACCTGAACGGCTCGCTGACGAAAATGGGCGTGAATTACAGCACGCTGTGGAGCGAGGATTTCACCGACGAATTCTTCCAGCGCGGCATCCGCCAGTGGATCCGCGAAGGCAAAGTCACGCACGACACCAGCCATGTGCGTCCGTTTGAGCTGGCCAGCGCCCCGGCCGAAGAAGCCGCGCTGGGCAAGGCACTGGCTGCGCAATTACGCCACGAAAAGGCCATCCTCGGCGTGTTCGACGAGGGCTGCATGGGCATGTACAATGCCATCATCGATGACGAAATGCTCAACCCGGCGGGCATCTACAAGGAACGCCTCAGCCAGTCCGCGCTGGTGGCCGCCATGCGCGAGGTGGCAGACGCAGAGGCGGAAGCGGCCCTGCAATGGCTGATCGCACGTGGCATGACGTTTAACTTTGGCACCAACGAAGAGACCGAGCTGACCAAAGGGCAGACGCTGACCCAGCTCAAGATGTATATTGCAGCGGTGCGCATCGCCCACGAATTCGGCTGCGACGCGATCGGCATCCAGTATCAGCAGGGGCTGAAAGACACGGCGCCCGCGTCTGACCTGGTGGAAGGCCTGCTGAACAACGTGGAGCGTCCGCCGGTGATGCATGCCAAAACCCGCGAACAGCTCTATCCCGGGCAGGCGCTGACCCACTTCAACGAGGTGGACGAATGCGCGGCAGTGGACGGGCTGGTGACCAACCGCGTATGGCGGGCAATGGGCTATGACCCGTCTAACACGCTGCACGACCTGCGCTGGGGCGCGCATTACACAGGCGATGGCGTGGATGACTACGTGTGGGTATTCCTGATTTCAGGCGCAGCGCCAGCCAATCACTTCATCGGCGGATATGCCGGAGCCAGCAGCGAACGCCAGCCCCCGATGTATTTCCGGCTGGGCGGCGGCACCCTGAAAGGCATCAGCAAGCCCGGCGAAATCGTGTGGAGCCGCGTGTATGTGGCCGACGACCGCCTGCATGCAGACCTGGGACGCGCCAGTGTCGTCACGCTGCCGCAGGAAGAAACTGAGCGCCGCTGGGGGCTCACCACTCCGCAGTGGCCGATCATGCACGCGGTGCTGCATGGCGTCACGCGCGACCAGATGATGGCGCGGCACAAGGCCAATCACATTCAGGTGGCGTATGCGCCTGACGCGGACGGCGCGAATAAAGCCCTGGCCGCCAAAGCCGCGATGTTCGCGGAAATGGGCATGGTCGTATCGATCTGCGGAGATGTGGCGCTGTAAAGGCGGATCTCGGATTTGGGGGCAGGCCGGCGTGTCTGCCCTGCTGGTGCGTATACGGGCGTCACGGCACTGGTTTTGCAGGCACGGCTGGCCTGGCTGGCGCGGCCTCGATCTTCACATAGCGCATTTCGCCGCCGGGCACGAACAGCAAGTCTTCCTGCGGGGCGACGTAATGCAGGCGCGGGTTGCGTCGCTCTCCAGCGATGGCGAAGCGCGGGCTGACATCATCCCACGAATACATCGGCTTCAGCGCGCTGGTCTTCATCACTTTGACCGAAATGCCATATTCGCGCGGGCGCAGATTCAGCGGCGGGAAGGTCGCTTCCAGCAGAACCCTGCCCTGCACAAAGTCAGGCGTGGCCAGCAGCTGGCTGTCGATGGAGGTCAGCAGCACCCGCGTGCGCGTGTCGTTGATGCTCACGACAAAGCGCAGATCGGCCCGTGGCTGCGCGACTTCAGCCTCCACGCGCACGGTCACGCGCGCCGGCGTGCCAAATGACTTGCATGGATCGCCATTTTCGTCCAGCACGTCCACCTGATGCACCGCCACATCGGCGTCAAACTGCTCGCGCCGCACGATGATTTCGCGCTCACCCGCAGGCGTGTCGGCGGACTGGGCAGGCGCGGCAGATGCAAACACTTTCTGCTGTTGAAACTGCGTGTAGGCCTGCACGACTTCCGAGGCCCGGCCGTCCATCATGATGTTGCCGTGGTCCAGCCAGATCACGCGCTGGCAGATGCGCTCGATGGCCGCCATGTCGTGCGACACCAGCACCACCGTCCCGCGCTTGACATATTCCTGAATGGCGGCCGTGCTGCGCACATTAAAGCTGTAATCGCCCACCGCCATGACCTCGTCCATCAGGATGATTTCCGGATCCATGTTCACCGCAGCGGCGAAACCGAGGCGGGCCAGCATGCCCGACGAATAGCGTTTGATGGCGACGTCGGCATACTCGGCCACGCCTGCAAATTCGATGATCTTCTCGATGCGTTCGCGCGTGGTGTGGATATCGAGGCCCATCAGCGTGCAGTTCAGATACAGGTTCTCACGGCCGGTCATCTCACCATGGAAGCCCGCGCCCAGCGCCAGCAGCGGCTGCACCCGCCCGACCACGCGCACGCGGCCACGCGTCGGCAGCGAGACGCCGGCCAGCATTTTCATCATCGTGGTCTTGCCGCTGCCATTGTGGCCCACCAGCCCCAGCGAATCCCCCTGTTTCAGGGAAAAACTGATATCGTTCAGCACAAAGCGCGCTTCGGGCCGTTCGATCAGCGTGCGCGCCTTGTTGCGCAGCACCCGCGTCAGGTCCTGTGCCAGCGAACGTATCGACACCCCGGCCGGGGGCTGATAGCGCTTGAAGACATGCTCCACCGTGATGACCGTCTGGCGCTCATCAACAGTTGCGGGCGTGAAACTGGAATCGCTTTGCATGATCTCAGGAGTCATATCAGAGGGTATCGGCGAAACGCCATTCCATACGCTTAAAGAACAGATAGCCCGTGATGAGCACAATGACCGACAGGATGCCCACGCCCAGCAAGGCCGGGCCCACGGTGAAACGCCCAAACAGGATGGTTTCCTGATAGGCGGCAAAGATCGTCGCCATCGGATTGATCACGTACAGCGCGCGGATGTTGTCGGGCACGGTGTTCAGCGGATACATCACCGGGCTCAGGTACAGCACGAGCTGCATGACGATGCCGATGACCTGAAACAGGTCCTTGATCGTGTTGGCCAGCGCCGCCAGGTAAAAGCCCAGCCCCAGCGCGAGAATCGTCTCAACCAGGAAAATAATCGGCACCAGCAGCACCGTCTCGGTCACCGGATAGCCGTAAATCAGAAACAGGATGACCACGATGCCCAGCCCGAAGGCCAGATCGATCCAGCTCTCCACGACCACAGCCAGCGGCAGGAATTCACGCGGGAAGCGCACCTTGGTCACGATGTCCATGCTCATCGAGATAGATGATGCGCTGCTGGTGACAATGCGCTGAAAATAGGCCCACAGCACCAGGCTGGTCAGCACAAACAGCGGATACGGCACCGGGTCGGTATTCACGCGCACGACAAACGAGAACACCACGATATACACCAGGCTGGACAGCACCGGCTGTAAAATCGCCCACAGCAGGCCAACGCTCGTCTGGCTGTAGCGTGTGACGATGCCCCGGCGCACCCAGTACAGGAAGAATGGCCAGTAGCGCAGGGCATACTGTATATGCCCCCACAGGCTGCGGCGCAGCTTGTTATCGGCTGCCTCATACACCATTGCGCTGTTTAGCTGCTTGCTCACGCGGATTCGGTTCCCATCAACCAGGTCTGCAAATCGGCATTTATGATACCACAGGCCTGCATGGCCAGTCGCTGCAGGCACCAGCCATCAGGGAAGCAACACGCTTGTGGCGGGGTCGATTACTGGACCAGCGGCCCGGTGGTGCGCGGGCGCAGCGGCTTCATGTGCTTGCGCAGGTGGGTCACGAGGTCCAGCTCATAGGCCGCATGATGCAGCACGAGCGCGCCTTTCAGGCTGCTTCCGTGCTGGGTCAGCACGGCGCCATAGGTGACGTGCAGCATCTGGCGCACAGCCGGCAGCGCCAGCAGACCGCTGAGCTGGCCATCGCGCAGGCCAGCCAGGGCAGGCACATCTTCGGGCCGGGCGGATACATGCATTGTCACCCGATCGGCCGGAAAGGCAGACTGCGCCGCCGCATACAGCTCGCGGAACAACGCTGGTTCGAGGCGCGCCAGCACTTCCAGCGCTAGCAGATAGCTGGTGCCTGATGTCTTGATATGCACGCGCTCGCCAAAGGCGGTTTTTGCCAGCGGATACACCGAGAATTTGTCAGATCCGCTGTGCAGGCTGATTTTATAACTGCGGCCATAATACGCCTGTACTGCGGCGTGACCGGCAAAGTCAGCCGCCAGGCTGTCCAGCGATCCGCTGTATTCCACGCCGCGCTCAAACGCGCCCACGAAGCGTGGGGCCAGCGCCGTGAACGGGATGCCCAGCCGCTTCAGCTCGCCTGCAAAAATGAAATGTTCGATCGGACGGGTGGCATAGGCCGTCTCATCCAGCGAGATTTCCACGTCAAACGCCCGATTGGCCATATGTTCGCGCAGCACAGCATACAGCTCTGCCACACACAGCAGCGCGCGCCCATATTTGGCCGCCCCGCGCGCGACGGCTTCTTCATCCAGATGCAGGCTGGCCCCATCGGGCATGGTCACAAATCCGCTGTAGCGCGCCAGCAGGTCCTGCGCCGACGTGCCGATGCCGGTGAAATTGATATTCGCCAGGCGCGCCAGCACATCCGCCAGCGGCACATGCTCCACCTCATCATCCACATACTCACCGGGGTCGATCGTGTAGCTGGTGAAGCCCGCCTGCACAAAAGGCAGCAGGTCTTCAGCCGTCTTCACGTGGTCGGCATCCGCGCCCCAGTCACCGCGCCAGCCAGACTCAAACGCGCCCCACATGGCATCATCCAGCACCTGCTGTGGCGTGCGGCCGGTGCGCACATTCTCACGCACGCTTTGCTGTGCAAAAACCGGGGCGATGCCCTGCCCTTCTGCCGCCCAGGCGTGGCCAGGCGTCGCCAGTCCCAGCCGGTCCCCCAGCCCCATCGAGGCACGTACGCCCAGCGGCACCGGGTTCAGCCACGGGATATGCGCGCGCACCGCACGGGCATTGTCTGGCGTTAGCTCTCCCACCAGAATACGCCCACTCCTGGAGGTCTGGCCGACGAATCCGGCATGGTCGCCGCTGACGACAACCAGCTTATGCCCATTCGGCCGCAGCACCAGCGCGATGGTTGTATCAGAGGGGCGAAAGGCGGCCAGCACCTGTGTGCCCTGAAATATCGTTTCCTGCATGGCGTCCTGCCTGCCCCTTCACTGCGCCGCGCCTGGCTTGTCGCCCACGGCACGCGCTCTTAACTCAGGTTGATGCATCCCGGCAGTAAATAAAGACTGCCGCTGCGCCCATAGTGTACCGCAGCGCACGGCAGTCCGAAATGTGACGGGAAACACTGGTGGCGTTATCGCTCAAGCATTGAGCGGCCATCCGAGCGCGACAAGACATAGCCGCCATCCACCGGCAGGATGACGCCGGTCAGATACCCCGCTGCCGGCGTGGCAAACATCAACACCGCAGCGCCCACATCCTGCCCGCTGCCAGCGCGACCGGCCGGAATCCCGGCCAGAATATGGGCCTGCGTTTCCCCCGGCAGCGCAGAAAAAGCCGACTGATTGGTCCAGCCGGGCGCGACAATATTCACCGTGATGCCGTGCGGGGCCAGGTCAATCGCCGCCATGCGCGCAATCGACCAGATCATCGTCAGGCTGGTGCCAGTGGCGGACTGTCCGCTGAACGGCAGCATCCCCTCGATGCCCGCCAGCACGATGATGCGCCCGCCCTGCTTCCCCGCGATCATTTTGCGGGCAATGGCCTGCATCATAAAGACCGGCACCTCGAAGTTGGCGTACAGGGCATCGGCCCAGTCGTCGTTCGTCAGCGCCAGGAAATCGCCCGCTTTGCGCCAGCCTGCGTTAACGACCGCGATGTCGATGCGCGGCTGGCGTTCCACGGCGTAGCGCACTTCTTCCAGCGTCTCGGCCAGCACAATGCCAGCGCCCTCCGCCATCAGCGCCGCGCCCGCGCCTTCGAGGTTGTGATCGCGCGGGCCCGCCAGAAGAGCAACCTTCCCGGAAAGATCCGTTTTCATCCGCATGCCCATGTGTCCCTCACAGCGAATACTTGCTGATCGCCAGCCCGCCATCCAGCCGAATGGACGAACCCGTCACATAGTCCCCGTCGGACGAGGCCAGGTAGACCACGGCGCGCCCCATCTCGTCGATGTGTCCGTCGCGGCGCAGGGGAATCACGCGACGCTGTGCCTCGACGCCTTCGGGCGTTTGCAGCTCCGGCGAAATATCGTTCAGCGGCGAACGCACCCAGCCCGGCGCAATATGCGTGACATTGATCCGGTGCGGCGCCAGCTCCAGCGCCAGCGCACCGACCAGCGTATGCATCGCCTTCTTGGTAGCGCCATATACCGGCGTAATCGGGAACTGCACGTCGCTCTGCACGCTGGAATTGATGATGATGCGCCCGCCGTTACCCTGACGAATCATGTGCGTCGCGGCGGCCCGGCACACGTTGACCGTGCCCATGATGTTGACATTCACCACAGCGCGCAGCTCCTCCGGGGTGATGTCCAGAAAATGCTGCCAGCGGATGATGCCCGCGTTGCTGACCACGATGTCGATATGGCCCAATGCCTGCACCACTTCCGCGAACATCGCTTCGACCCGTTCCGGGCGCGTCACGTCGGCGGACACGGCCAGCGAACGGCGACCCATAGCGGCCAGCTCCTCTGCGCGGGCGTCCAGTGCCTCAGACGGGGCAATATCGTTCACGGCCACATCGGCGCCTTCCAGCGCCAGCTCACGGGCGATGCCCCAGCCGATGCTGCGTTCTGACGCCGCCCCGGTGACGAGGGCGGTCTTCCCGACCAGCTTCATGGCATTCTCCCATTCACCCGGCGCTGCCCGGCTTGAAAATTGTCTTGATGGCCGTCTTGTGCTCGAAGCCGTCAAAGGCTGCCTGCCAGTCCTCGACCGCATAGGCCGCGGTAATCAGCCTGCCGGTATCGACCTTGCCGGCCGCCATTAGCTGAAGTGCGCGCGTCCAGGCCGCAGGCACAGACGCATTGGTCCCCGTCACCACCAGCTCACGAAAGACCACCTGATCGAGGTCCCACGAGACCGGCTTGCCAAACAGGCCGACCTGCACGTAGCGCGCACCCCGCCGCGCCAGCGTGAGTAATTGCTGCGCTGCCGGGCCCGCGCCAGAGCATTCATACACCACATCGGCGCCCAGCCCCTCCGGCGTGATGGCGCGCACCAGTTCTTCGGCATTGTCGCTGTTCACATTGACCAGGTAGTCAGCGCCCAGGTCTTTTGCCAGCGTCATACGCTGTTCATCGCCATTGGTGCCCAGCACGACGGCCGTCGCACCCGCCGCCTTGACCACCTGCAATGTCAGCAGGCCAATGGCGCCAGGCCCGGCGATCACGGCCACATCGCCCGGACTAACGGTCCTGTGGGTGAGCACGGCATGGCACACGCAGGCCATGGGCTCGGTCAGCGCGCCCGCCTCAAACGGGATATTGTCCGGCAGGGCGTGAAGGTTGTGCGCGGGTACGATCACATAATCTGTGAAACCACCGTTGACCGCCGAGCCGATGCTCTTGCGGCTGAGGCACAGATTGGCGTGGCCGGTGCGGCAGTAGGCGCAGGCGCCGCAGGTCGAGAAATACGTCTCGGTGGTCACGCGCTGGCCGATCAGCGCGGCATCGACACCAGCGCCGACCTCGACCACTTCGCCGGACACCTCATGCCCCAGCACGACCGGCGGGGCGCTTTTGAACTCGTCCTTATAAATATGCAGGTCGGTGCCGCAGATGCCCGCCGCGCGCACGCGAATCTTGACCTGGCCCGCCGAGGGAAATGGCTCTGGAATATCACGCGTCTCCACAAAGCCGACGCCTCTGGCAACTTTCATCACCGCTTTCACAAGAATCTCCTCTGCCACAAAAGACGATTTTTGCCTCTGGTATACCATGAATGCTATACTTACGCAATCGATTGCATAGGATTCTTTCAAAGAAAAGGTTTTAAGAAATGCATGCAGAACAGCGGCAGCGCACAAACGATTTCCTGAAGGCGCGTGGCCTCAGCCGCGCCCTGTTTTCGCATCCCGAATCGCTGACATGGCTGACAGGCTTTGCCCCGTTTGTCGAGCTGGGTTACAGCCCCTATACGTTCGGCCCGCCGCTGCTGTGGGTCGAAGACGGGCATTACACGCTGGTCGTGCTGGACTCGCAGGTGCCCTACACCTTTGGCGTGGGCGACGACGACGATGTGACGGTGCTGTCTGTGCAGGGCTACACGGTCGATCGTCCGATTCGCCCGGTCGAGACGCTGCGCGAAGCCCTGGGCGGTCTGCTGCGCAAATCTGGCGTACGCGGCGGAGACGTGGGCATCGAGCGTGATACGCTGAGCATGACCGAGCTTGAAATCGCGTCCGATGCGCTGGGCTGGCCGGGCTGGGTGCCGCTGGATCACGCACTCAGGCCGCTGCGCATGGTCAAGACCGAGGAAGAGCTGGTTAAGCTGCGGCAGGCCTTCCTGCTGGCAGACGTGGGCTATGCGGCGGCCCAGGCCGTCATCCGGCCGGGTATCCGTGAAATCGACGTATGGGGCGAGCTGACCTCGGCCATCATGCGGGCGGACGGCGCACGCGTCGCGCTGGGCAATGACTGCACCGCGGGCACGCGTGACTTCAATATTGGCGGCGTGCCGGGGGTCGTGCCGGTGCCGGAAGGCGGCTCGATCATCGTGGATATCAGCGCGATTCATCGCGGCTACAGCAGCGACGGCTGCCGCACGTTTTATGCCGGGGAGCCAAGCGCCGACATGAAGCGCAGGCACCTGTTCATCGAAACCGCGCTCGACTATGCCATTTCGCTGGTGCGGCCAGGCGTCGTCGCGCGCGAGATTGACGAGAAAGTGCGCGCCTTCGTCCGCGACGGCGGCTACCCGGTGTATCCGCATCATACAGGGCATGGCATCGGCGCCTCGCTGCACGAGGAACCACGCATCGTGCCCTACAATGACGTGGTGCTGGAGGCGGGCATGGTCATCCTGCTGGAGCCGGGCACGTACGTCCCCGGACAGACAGGCTGCCGCCTCGAACACGGCATGATCGTCACCCATGATGGCGTCGAGATCATTTCGCACTACCCCATTCGCCCGTTCTAGCCGTCCAGATCGGACAAGTGCGCCTGTGAGCAGCAACCGCCCCACGATTTCTGATATTGCCCGCGCTGCCGGTGTATCACCCAGCACGGTATCACGCGCGCTGAACAATCATCCCACCATCCCGGAGACCACCCGCGAGCAGATTCGCCTGCTGGCCAGGCAGATGAATTACCGCGTGGATACCCGCGCGCGCAACTTTCGCCTGCAGCGGTCACAAACCGTCGCCACACTGTTCCCGTTTCAGGGCGCCAGCCGCCGCCAGATCAGCGATCCGTTTTACCTGGAGATGCTGGGCGCCATCACCGATGAGCTGGACAAGCGCGGCTATGACTCGCTGATTGCGCGCGTGCCTGCCGAGAGCACCGACTGGTGCGAACGTTATATTCTGGACAAGCGCGTCGATGGCATCCTGATGATCGACCGGGCGCTGGATGACGCTGGCATTCGGGCGCTGAACGCGCTGGATGCCCGCTTCGTCATCTGGTGCGGGCCGGTAGAGGGCGCAGCGTGTGCGACGGTAGCGTGCGACAGCCGCGTGACCGGTCGCGATGCCGTGCTGCATTTGGCCGCGCAGGGCCGCCACAAGATTGGCTTTATCGGCGGATTCCAGCGCATGGTCGAGACCGATCTGCGCCGTCAGGGATACTTGCAGGGGATGCACGAGGCTGGCCTGCCAGTCAATTCCGATCTGATGCTGTTCACCGACTTCAGCGCGGAGGCAGCCGCCCATGCCGTGCCGCTGCTGCTCAAGCGCGAACCGAAGCTGGATGCCATTTTCGCATGCAGTGACTTCATGGCCATCGCGTGTATGCAGGTGCTTCAGGGAATGGGCCGCGCTGTGCCAGGCGACATCTCGGTGATGGGGCATGACGATATCGCGCTGGCCTCGCAGACATCCCCGCGCCTGACCACCATTCGCCAGCCGATTCAGCAGGGCGGCCGGCTGATGGTGCAGTCGCTGTTCGAGCAGTTCGAGGGCGCCCCCCCGCGCCAGATCGTGCTGCCCCATGAGCTGATCGTGCGGGAGTCAGCATGAAAAGAAAGTACTTAGCAATGAGTGCTGAGTGCTGAGAACATGGACAGGGGCATGTGACTGTTGCCAGACCCATTTTCCATCTGCTCTTGATCCCTTCCTCATTGCTCAGTACTCAGCACTCAGTACTTTCCCTTTACCTCACCGTCCAGCCACCGTCGACAGCCAGCATCGCGCCGGTGACGAAGCGTGAATCGTCGCTGAGCAGGTAGGCCGCCGCCCCGGCGATATCGTCGGGCGTGCCGAACGTGCCGGTCAGAGGCTGAAGCTGCGGCAGGCGGCCGATGATATGCGCATCGGACTGGGCGCGCTGGCTCATGGCCGTCGCGATCAGCCCGCTGGCGATCACGTTCACGCGCACACCCTGCGGCGCATAATAGCTGGCCATCGCACGACTGAGGCCGACGACGGCGGCTTTCGACGCAGCATAGGCATGGGTGGCGAAGTCTTCATCGCCACCCACCAGCCCCAGCACCGAGCCCAGATTGACGACCGCGCCGCGTGACGCCAGCAGGTGCGGCATGGCATATTTGCACACCAGGAACATGGTCGTCAGGTTCAGGTCGAGCGTTTTATGCCAGCCTTCCAGCGTGCAGGCGTCCACCGGCCCGTCGCCAAAGCGACGGCCGCTGCCGCCCGCCACGTTGAACACGCCATCCAGCCCGCCAAACTCCTCTGCCGCGCCGTTCACTGCGCGGGCGACAGCAGCCTCGTCGGTCAGGTCTTCGACGTAGGCCACACCGCGCCCGCCTGCTTCATGGATCAGATTGAGCGTCTGCATCAGGCCAGCCGGGTTAAGGTCCACCGGCGCGACAATCGCCCCACGCGCCGCAAACATCAGCGCAGAGGCACGGCCGATACCGCTGGCCGCGCCCGTCACCAGGATTCGTTTTCCGGTCAGCATGTCCTGATTCCTTATGCGTTTCCGGTCAGCTCGCGGCGCACAATCTTCGCGCCCTCGACCATCGCCCACAGCTTGCGGCGGGCCGCCCAGCGGGCCGTCTGGCTGAAGCCGCAGTCCGGCGTGATGCTCAGCTTCTCAGGCGCAACGTACTTCAGCGCCTCGCGAATGCGCTCCGCCACATCATCAGGCGACTCGCAGTAGTAGTTCTTGACATCGACCAGCCCGGCGGCCAGCTCTTTGTCGCTGGGGAATTCCTGCCACATGCCCAGCTCCGCCAGCTCGCGGTTGGCAAATTCCAGCGCAAACTGGCTGACATGCATGTCGAGGATGTGCGGGAACAGCGGGCGATAAGTCCGTTTTGCCACCGGCCGGCCGACAAAATTACCGAAGCACAGGTGCACGCCGATTTTGGCATTCACGCCCGCGACGGTGTGGTTGAACAGGTCGACGAAGGCTTTCGGGCTGTGGGCATGCACGGCATAGCTGGGCTCGTCCACCTGAATGAACGTCGCGCCGGCGGCGACCAGCGCCTTCAGCTCGGCATTGATGATGTCGGCCAGCGCGTAGGCTACTTCCATGCGGTCCTTGTACACGGTGCCCGGCTTCACGCGCCCGGCCAGCGTATATGGCCCTGGAATTGGCATCTTGATCTGCTGCGTGGTGCGCTTGACCAGATACTCGTATTCGGGCACGAGACCCAGCCCATTGGGCGCTTTCACCGCCTCGACTGCGGTATAGCTTTCGCGCTGGTCATGGCCCAGCACACCAATCTTGCGGCGGGCGGGCTGCTCGCTCAGGCCGGTCATATGGCCATAAAATTCAGCCGTGAAGAAGCCGATGCGGCGCATTTCGCCATCGGTGATGATATCCACGCCGGCATCTTCCTGGTCGCGCACGGCCAAGTCGACCGCGTCATCCTGCGTTTCTTTCCAGTCTTCCGGGCCATATTCGCCACGCCCGACGGCGGCCAGCGCAGTATGCAGCCAGCCTGGCCACGCATGGGATCCAATCACGCTGGTATAGAGCAAAGGAAGGGTATACTGTGTCATGATCGTTCCTCGTCAAATCTGTGTCTGCCAAATAAGGACTGCTTTATGATTCAGCCTGTCTTGCGCGATCAGGCGCTTCTGGATGATATTCAGGCCGCATCCCCCGCTTATGGGGACGCGTGCATCTGGTGGTTGGGTCAGAGCGGCTATGCGGTCAAAACCCAGCGCCACCTGTTGTACATCGACCTGTACCTGTCGGAACACCTGACAGCCAAATATGCGGCCACCGACAAACCGCATATCCGCATGACTGAGGCTCCGCTGCGCGGCCGCCAGATTGCCGATGCCAGTTACGTGTTCGCCAGCCACAAGCACAGCGACCATCTGGACCCCGGCACGTTGCCCGACCTGCTGGCCGCCTCGCCACATGCCATGATCGTGGTGCCGGCCGCCATCCTCGATCACGCGCTCAAGCTGGGCATCCCGCGCGACCGGCTGCTGCCCACCAGCGGCGACCAGCGCCACGCGGTCGATGACAGCTTCCTGTTCGCCAGCATCCCGGCCGCGCATCCCACCTTCGAGCTGACCGACGCAGGCGATTACCCATTCGTCGGATACCTCATCAATGTGGACGGCGTGCGCCTGTACCACAGCGGCGACACCCTCGTGTATCACGATCTGGCGCGCCGCCTGCGCGACTTTCAGCCAGACATCCTGTTCCTGCCCATCAACGGCACCGACGAGCGCCGCAATGCGCTGCATGTGCCGCCCAATATGAGCGCCGATGAGGCTATCGCGCTGGCTGCTGATGTCGGGAGCGGCATGGTCATCCCCCACCACTACGACATGTTCACCTTCAACACGACCGATGTGAACGAGTTTACCGCTTCAGCAGCCGCCGCGGGCATACCATATGCCGTGCTTCAGCCCGGTGAACGCTTCACCTGGACGCGTCCCGCGGGCGAAAACGAGACGCCGGCAGGGTAGCAACACTGCTGCGACGGTATATCTTTTGTAGGGGCTTGGCATGCCAAGCCCCTACTGCATGCATACCGAACATGGTCTCGTCTGCCAACCGGAAATAAAGGCTATAACCATCACCCGAACACGATGCTCATGCGGCGGCGATAGTCGTTATACGTTTCCTCGAAATTCTCCGCCGACGCCTGGCCGCCAATGAGCACGCTGCTCGTCAGCACCAGCGGCGGCTGGCCAGCGGCGGTCAGCTTTTGCGCGATCGCCACCTTCAGGGCATTGACCAGCACCGCGTAACCAATCGTAGAGCCAGGCCCGACCGGATACGCCAGACCGTCCACCTGCACCAGCGCATCCCCCCTGGGCGTGCAGTTATCCAGCACAATGTCCGCCAGGTCGATCAGTTTCTTGCCACTCTTGTGCTTGGGCGCGGCCGCCGTGCAGTGATCGACCGACACAACCGCGATGACCTTCATGCCGCGTGCCTTTGCCCCTATCGCCATTTCGACGACGACGTTGTTGACGCCGCTGTTCGAAAAAATGATGAAAGTATCGCTTTCGCGAAAGATGAAATTCTTCAGGATTTCGTCGGCCAGCCCCTCGACCTTCTCGATGAACATGGCCTGGCGCTGGCCGTTGGAGCCCACAATCTGCGTGTGAAAGGTCATCGACAGATCGATGATCGGGTGAAAGCCCGGAAAGCTGCCGTGGCGGGGGAACATTTCTTCCACCGGGATGCGCGAGTGGCCGGTGCCAAACAGATGCACCAGGCTTCCCTGCAAAATGCTGTCGGCGCACAACTGCGCCGCCGACTCGATGGCATCCATCTGGGTGGCACGGATATCCGCCACGATCTTTTGTGCGGCATCCATGTAACGCTGTGCTGCCTGTAAAGAGTCCATAACCCGTCCCCTGATTCGCTATGTTGTGGAGCGCGTTGTCACCGAGCTCCCGGAAAAAAGTGCGCCGTCGGCGCGCAGGCGTTCCTGAAGCACAGTCACGTCCACAGAGGCGATTTCGCCGCCGCGCGCCAGCGCTGCCGCTGTGCCTGCCGCCTGTCCCATGGCCATGCACTGGCCCATACTGCGCACGCTGGCATGGGCGTCATGGTCTGCGCTCAGGCAGCGCCCGGCCGCCAGCAGATTACTGATGCCCTGCGGCACCAGGGCGCGAAACGGGATGTCGTAGGTATCGCCATCGGGCACATATTCCCAGCGCGTATTGTTCCCGGCATGATGATCCTCGATCGGGGCGCCACACTGGGCAATCGCATCGTCAAAGCGCCGGGCAGACAGCACATCGTCACGTGTGAGCCGGTACAGGCCGTGCACGCGGCGCGTCTCGCGGATGCCGATCTGGGTGCTGAAATTCATCAGGAAAGCGTGTTCGTAGCCGGGAATCTGCTCGCGCAGGAAGCGCGTATACTCCAGCGACTGGGCACGCCCTTCGATTTCTGCTTTGGTCAGCTCGACCGGGTCGGTGCCGTCGACATAGGCCACGCGCGTCATATTGGTCACAATCACGCCCGGCTGCGGCGTGATGTGCACGCTGCCTTCCTCACGCGGCAGGCGATACTCGCCATTCAGGTTGGCGGCTTTCATACGCGCCACCAGCTCGTCGCGTTTGACAGCTTTGGCGCGCTCGGTGTCAACATTCGCCAGCCGGAACGTGGTCGTCAGCGATTGCGCGGGCTGGCCGTCTGTGCCGGCCGCTTCAAAGGGCGCGCCTGCCCGATACACCAGGTCGGCATCACCGCTGGCATCGATGAAGGTGCGGCCGGTCACCAGCCCCAGGCCGTGCTTGCCTGCGATGACTAGCCCAGTGATGCGGTCGCCTTCCTTCAGCACATCGACGACGAAGGTGTGCATCAGCAGGCGCACGCCAGACGCCAGCGCGGTCTGCTCCCACACGACTTTCAGCGTGGTCGGGTCGTAGGTGACGGCCTGGCCCGCGCCATAGCTGCTGGGACGCTCGATGACCATGTCATAGGCGTACAACCGCTCGACGATTTCCCACGGGATGCCGCCTACGACCCGGCGCGCATCGCTGGCCGGGGTGTAAAAGCCGTAAAAGGTGTCCAGCACCATCGTGCTGGTGCCGCCCAGAAAGCCATAGCGTTCGATCAGCAGGGTGTCGGCCCCGGCCCGCGCCGAGGCAATCGCCGCCGTGCTGCCTGCGCTGCCCGACCCGACGACGACGACATCCGCGTCATGCAGCACGCGCAGTTCCTGAGAATACATGGTCATTTAGTTGCTCTCCCCTGCGCGCTGGCTGGCCCACACGGCCGCGCCGATCACGCCTGCATCGCTGCCCAGCGCAGCCGGCATGATGCGCACCTTGTCCAGATCGACGGTGTGCACGCGCAGCTTCAGCGTCTCGCGAATCGGTCGCATCAGGCGCTCGCCCAGGCGCGCCACGCCGCCGCCCACTACCACACATTCGGGCGCGAGTATCGTGACGATCGTGCTCAGGCCGGTGCCCAGGTAAAAGCCGACCGTATTCAGGATGTTGATGGCGGCTTCATCGCCTTCGTCGGCGGCGCGCGCGATGATTTCGGGCGTGATTTTGTTCAGGTCAAAATTGACCATCTCACCGATTTTGGTGGTAATGCCCTGCGCCACCACGCGCATCCCCATCGCGCTGATGGCTGGGCCGCTGGCCATGCCCTCCCAGCCGCCGGGATTGCCGGTGCCGTCTGGCGGGCCGTTGGGATCGAGCGTGATGTGGCCAAATTCGCCCGCCGCGCCCAGCCCCAGATACAGGCGCCCATTGATGGCGATGCCGCCGCCGATGCCTGTGCCCAGCGTCAGCCCGACGCACGACTGCGTCCCTTTGCCAGCGCCAATCGTCGCCTCGGCCAGCGTGAACGCGCGCGCATCGTTGACCAGATGCACTGGGCAGCCCAGCGCCTCCGATAGAATCGGCGCGGCGGGCTTGCCATACCAGTCACCGGGCAGATTAGGGATGACGTAAATCACGCCCAGGTCGGCATCAAAGGTGGCCGGGACGCCCAGCCCCACTGCCGCGATGTGCTCCATCGGGAGTCCGGCCTGCGACGCCAGATCGCGGCACACGCCTGCGATGCGCGCCAGCACGGCGTCCGGGCCTTCATGGGCTGACGTGGGGACTGTCGCAGACGTGACCAACTGCTGGCGGTCCGCATCCCACACCGCACTCGCGATTTTGGTCCCGCCCAGGTCGATGCCGATATAAAATGTCATACAGGCTGGTTCTCCAGTGTGCTATGCATGAATCAATCAGGTCCGTGTGACGCGCCCTTATCCGGCTTCGCTCACGCGCTGGATCACGCTGCCGGTCTGCTTGTCTTTCAGGATCAGCTTGCTGCGGCCATCCGGCATCAGCTCTTCTTTAATCAGGTAATACTGCGCGTCGTAGTCGCGGATGGCCGGGCCGCTGTCGGTATCGGTATCCCCGCGCCAATCCTCCAGGATAACCGGCTCCCACTGCTTGCTTGTGGCGCTGCGGTAGGCCGCATCCATGATCGCGTTGACCACGTAGCCGTCATAGAACGACTCCATCGGCGGACGCCCCTCGTCCAGCGCATTGAGCTGGTCGGCAAACATCTCCACATAGCCCAGCGCGCCGTTCTCGTCGCCCACCGGGAACAGCCAGCCCTTGTCGGTCTCGGCCTTCTCGGCCACATAGCCGCCCTCGCCCACCGCCGTGAACATGTCAAAGCCGGTGCGCAGCCAGTGGTTCAGCCAGATCGTGCCTTCCGTGCCGCTGACCTCATCGCGCAGGTCCATGCCGCCGCGGAACGTCCAGCTCACTTCAAACTGGCCAACGGCCCCGCTGGCATATTTCACCAGGCCAACCGCACTGTCCTCAGCCTCAATCGGATGCACCTGCGTGGCCGCCCAGCACATCACCTCCAGCGGCTTGTTCGCCTTGCCGATGAAGTTGCGGCTGATTTCAATGCAGTGGCAGCCCATGTCGATGATCGCGCCGCCGCCGCTCTGATTCTTGTCCCAGAACCAGTCGCTGTGCGGGCCGGGATGCGTCTCGCGGCTGCGCGCCCACAGCACCTTGCCCAGCGCGCCCGCCTGCGTCGACTTGATCGCCTTGAGCGTCTTGGGGGTGTACACCAGGTCTTCGAGATAGCCGGCAAACACGCCCGCTTCCTCGACCACCTTCAGCATGCGCAGGGCTTCGTCGGCGCTGCGGGCCAGCGGCTTGGTGCACAGGATGGCCTTGCCAGCTTTGGCCGCCAGCGTGACAGCTTCTTCGTGCAGATGATTCGGCAGGCCGATGACGACGACGTCCGTTTCCGGGTCATTGATCGCGTCGGCCATGCTGGTGGTGTAGCGGGGAATTTTCCAGTCGGCAGCAAATTTTGCGGCGCGCTCCTCAGACCGCGAATAGGCGACTGTCACCTGGTCGCGGCTGCGCAGCCCGTGCAGCGTCATGGTGTAGAACATGCCGATCAGGCCGGTGCCCAGCATCGTGATCTTGTGCATAAAACAGGCTCCTCTGTATAAACAAACTCTAAATGTCTAAATATCCGCACATTTATGATACCGTGAAGCATGCCCCTGGGCAAATACTGTGACGATGTAAAGATTTTCTCTCAAAACGGAGCGCAGCGCAGGGGAAACTGCTGACGGACGCAATTTGACGAAAACGCAGAAATTGCCTACCTTATATTTACTTGTTTCACAACACCCTGAAAGCGCCCCATGCACGGCGGCAATGCAGCAGACTATGCGCGTGGCGCGACACTTCTGACACTGAGCCACCGACAATATTATGCGGTCGTAACTCAGGTACGCAAACTGCGCGCGGCGTGGCCCCCGCGCGACTGCATCGCCCGGTAACGATGGCCCTGGCATTTCTTGAAGAGTGACTTATGCCTTCAATCATCTCCACCTCAACGTATCGCGTCGTGGCAGTGCTGGCGCTGATGTGCGCCGCGCTGATCGTCGTCCTGCTGCTGGCAGCTCCCCTGAGCGCCAGAGTGCCAGCTTTACAGGGGGCAAGTTCATTCTCAGGGGCAATCAACACCTGCGACCCCTTGTTCCAGCGCGCCTTCAACACCTCGACGCTCTCCATAACGGGCAGCAACGTATTCTACGAGACCCAGCAGTTCACGGTCTCCGTCTCGGGGACGTATTCGCTGGAGATGACCAGCACGACCATCCCGGATGCGCATGCCAGCCTGTACAACGGACCGTTCAATCCTGCTTCGGCGCTGACGAACATACAGGCTGTCGACGACGACAGCGGCCCCGGCGTGAATCCCGGATTCCTCGATGTCTCGCTCAGCCAGGGTGTCACCTACACGCTAGTCACCACCACGCTCACTAACGGCATGACCGGCACGTATAGCTGGAGCCTTTCCGGTGCTGGCAGCTTCACGCTGGGAGACAACAGCATCACACTGGTCTGCCCCACCGCCACACCGACGATCACGCTCACTCCATCGGTCACGCCATCACCACCCGTGAACTTTTCAGGCGCGATCAACACCTGCGATCCTGCGTTCCAGCGCGCCTTTAACACCTCGACGCTCTCCATAACGGGCAGCAACGTATTCTACGAGACCCAGCAGTTCACGGTCTCCGTCTCAGGGACGTATTCGCTGGAGATGACCAGCACGACCATCCCGGATGCGCATGCCAGCCTGTACAACGGCCCGTTCAACCCTGCCTCGGCGCTGACGAATATACAGGCTGTCGACGACGACAGCGGCCCCGGCGTGAATCCCGGATTCCTCGATGTCTCGCTCAGCCAGGGTGTCACCTACACGCTGGTCAGCACCACGCTCACTAACGGCATGACCGGCACGTATAGCTGGACGCTTGCAGGCAATGGCGGCGTCACACTGGGGTCAAACAGCATCACGCCGGACTGCAATACGCCCACCCACACGCTGACACCCTCGGTGACGCCGTCAGCGACGATCACCCTCACGCCGTCAAACACCATGGACCCGTCGCAGACGCCGACTGCTTCGCCCACACCATCCCTCACGCCCTCGGAAACGCTCGATCCGTCGATCACGCCCACGGTCACGCTCACGCCGTCTGCCACGATCCACGTGTCGCAGACACCGACTGCTTCGCCCACACCATCCCTCACGCCCTCGGAAACGCTTGATCCTTCGATCACGCCTTCTGTCACCCTCACGCCATCGGCCACCGTTGATTCATCAATCACGCCCACGCCCACGCTGACACCCACGGTGACGAACACTTCAGATCTCGTGACTGAAGTGGTCCCCAGCCTGACACCGACGGCGCCAGTCCAGCCGTCCCAGCCGTGCCGTTTTCCGCTGCCTGAGGGCACCTCGCAGGGTCGCGTGCTGGTGACGGTGCTGGCCTATTACGACCCGAATCCGGGCGCGACCACCGACATCATCGTGCCGGGGGACACGACCTGGTATGTCATCGATACTGCACCGGGCTATTACCGCATCTGGATCGATTGCCTGGGGACGCCGCTGTGGATTCCATCATTCCTGATGTCGCTGGGCTGAGGCGACGGTTGGAAGTCAGTCTCACAAATCCAGTTTGCCGTTATACTGACATGATAGAAAAAAGAGGTCATCAGCCAATGCTGCACCCAACGAAACAAATTACCATTACGCTTCCAGATACGCTCGCAGACGCGCTTGAACGCCGCGCATCTGCACTTGGGTATGCGTCCGTTGAATCTTTCGTTGAAGACATGATTGCTGAAGAAACGGCTTTAGCGGATGACGAGTACGAAACGTCGGACGAGGATATCATCGCATCCTTTCGTGCAGGACTGCGCGAAGCCCTGCACGGAAAAGGAATGCCGCTGAGTGATTTTATCCGCGAAGAAATTGACGAGTAGTGGCGCTTACTGCCGCACACTGCGCTGGCGGCCATACATCGTCAGCAGCACCAGCAGGATCACCCCCAGGATGATGAGCTGGAAGGCTTCTTCCACGCGCAGGGCCAGCAGCAGCGAGTTGATCACCTGCAAGACCAGCGCCCCGGCAATCGTGCCCCAGTAGCTGCCCTTGCCGCCAGCCAGCACCGTGCCGCCCACCACCACCGCGGCGATACTGGGGAACAGGAACGGCTGTCCCAGATTCAGGAAGACGGTCTGCGTAAAGCCGAGCAGCACGAAGCCGCCAAATGCGGCCAGCATCCCGCTCAGGCCGTAGGTCAGCATGACGACCAGATTGACGCGCACGCCGCTGAGACGCGCCGCCGTGCGGTTGATGCCCACCGCGAACAACTGCTTGCCATACTGCGTGCGCTCCAGCAGCAGCCACATGCCCGCGCCCAGCAGCAGCCACAGGATGACCACGCCGGGAATCGGGCCGATCAGCGCGGACGACAGCAGCGTCCCCATCGCAGGCGGCGTGTCTCCGATGAGCTGGCCGCGCGTGACGAAATAAATCAGGCCGGTCACGACGCCCGCCATGCCCAGCGTGATGACCAGCGGCGGCATACGCAGCAGCGCCACGCCAATCCCGTTCAGCAGGCCAATCAGCAGGCCGACCAGCAGAATCACGCCGAGTGCAGGCAGAATCAGCGCCTCGTCACCATCGGTGATGCGATAAGTCAGGATCGCGCCCAGGGTGACCAGCGCCCCGACCGACAGGTCAATGCCCTCGCCGCCGGAGATAATCACCAGCGTTTGTCCGGCCGCGATGATGCCGAGGAAGGCTGCCAGGCGCACGATATTGACCGCCTGGTTGACATTGGCAAAGCCGGGGGCCAGCAGGCCGCCGATCAGGAACAGCAGCACAGCCAGAATCAGCGCCACCAGCGGCGGCGGCAGCCTGGACTGAATACGTTTCAGTGTGGAACGCGAGTCTTTGTTTGTCAGGGCGGTCATTGATTTAGCCTCCGCACCAGGCCAATCACGCCCGGTATCGCCAGTGCCGCGATGATAATCAGCGCGTCCACCAGCGGACGCACCCACGAATCGAGGTCCCCAAACGAGATGATGTTGCCGATCAGGCCGAGGATGAGCACGCCGATGATCGAGCCGATGATGTTGCCCTGCCCGCCCGCCAGCCGCGTCCCGCCCAGCACGACGGCCACGACGCTGGGCAGCGTCATCAGCTCGCCAGCCCGCGGATTGCCGGTGCCTGTGCCCAGCGTGAGCGCCAATGCGCCCAGTGTGGCAAACAGGGCCGAAAGCAGGTAGGTGGTGAATTTCACACGGCTGACGCGCACGCCTGTCGTGTAGGCCGCGTCGGCATTGCCGCCTGTGGCAAACAGGAACTGCTTGAAGCGCGTGCGCGAGAGCACCAGCCAGAAGATCACCAGCAGCGTAATCAGGATGAGCGAAAGCGGAATAGCAAACGACTCGCTGAGCTGAAGCGGATTGCGGTAGAAGCTGGTCAGGTCACGCGGCAGTCGGCCGCCCGGTTCGGGCAGGATGCGCAGCGCGATGCCAGCGAAGATGAAGCTGGTGGCATACGTGGTGACGATCGGCTGTAAACGCAGCACCGTCACGCCGAAGCCATTCAGCGCACCGGCGCCCAGCCCGGCGGCCAGCGCGACCAGGATGGCGACCAGTGCCTGGTCGGCGGTGGCTTCCTGCGTAATCATGACGGCCAGAATAGCATTCGTCATCGACAGGATCGAGCCCACACTCAGGTCGACGCCGCCCGCAATCACGACGAATGTCTGGCCGATGGCGAGAAAGATAGCCGGCATCATCGTGCGCAGCGTGCCGTTCAGCGGGCCGATTTCCAGCATGTTGTCCTGCAAGGCGCGATTGATCACGATCATGATGATGAGCAGAATCAGCGACAGCAGGAATGGATTGCGGCTGAATGTGCGCCCAATCGGGCTGCGTGTTTTGGGTGCAGAGATCGTCGTCATGAGGGCGTCCCCATACTGGCAGAGACCAGTTGTTCGTGCGTCAGCCGGTCACCAAAAAGCTCTGTGCTCACACGGCCGTCGTGCATGACCAGCACGCGGTTGCACAGGCCCAGCAGCTCGTCGTCATCGCTGCTGTAAAACAGGATCGCGGTGCCCCGGTCACGCAGCTGCCTGAGCAGGCTGTAGAACTCGGCCTTGGCGCCCACGTCGATGCCTTTCGTGGGGTCATTCAGCAGCAGCAGCTTCGGCGCGCGCAGCAGCCACTTGCCGATGACGACCTTCTGCGCATTGCCACCGCTCAGGCTGTTGACCGGCGCGTCCAGCGAGGACATCACCATTTTCAGTTCTTCCGCAATCACCGCGCCTTTTTCACGCGCACGTGCGACCCGAATGGGCGTGCCATAGCTGCCCCACGACGGCAGAATCAGGTTTTCGAAGATCGAGCGAATCAGCAGCAGGCCTTCGCTGCCACGGTCGCCGGGCACCAGCGCCACATCCGCCGCCATCGCCTGGCGGGGATGCCGAAAATGGCGCGCCTCACCCGATACAATCATCTGGCCAGTGGAGCGAATCGCCCCGAACAGCGCCATCAGCAGGTCGCTCTGGCCCTGCCCCTGCAAACCGCCCAGGCCGAGCAGCTCACCATCGCGCACGGTCAGGTCGACGCCGTGCAGCACGCTGGTCTTCAGGCCGCGCACTTCCAGGCGCACCGGATTGGCCGGATCGACCAGCGGGGCGCGTTCACGGTGCAGCGCGCCTGCACCCTCGATCATCAGCTCCACCAGCTCGCGTTCGCTGGTCTCGGCAATCACGCGTTCGCCCACAGTGCGGCCGTTGCGCAGCACGGATGCCTTGTCGGCGATGCGGAAAATTTCTTCCATACGGTGGCTGACCATGACGATCGCCATGCCGTTTGCTTTCCATTGGGTCACCAGCTCAAACAGCCGGTTCACCTGCTGCCCATCGAGGCTGGCGGTCGCCTCGTCCAGAATGATCAGGCGCGGGTCAAAACTGAGCGCCTTGAGGATTTCCACCAGCTGGCGTTCATCCGGCGTCAGGTCGGTAATCAGCGCGTCGGGGGTGAGATGCCGGTTGTACAGCCCGGCAAACAGGTCGAGCAGGCTTTGCGTGCGCTGGCGCATGAGGGTCCGGCTGACGAATCCATTTTTGAGCGGCTCGTGTGCCAGCCAGATATTCTCGGCCACCGTCAGGTCAGGAATCAGGCTGAGCTCCTGATAGACCGCGCTGATGCCCGCCTGGCGTGCAGCCTGCGGCGAGGCAAAGCGCATCGGCGCGCCATTGAGGGTGATGCTGCCGCTGTTGGGCGACACCACGCCGGTCAGGATTTTGCTGAGGGTGCTTTTGCCGCTGCCGTTGGCGCCCAGCAGCGCGGTCACGGTGCCCGCCTGCACATCCAGGTTGCCATCGGCGAGGGCCGTCACGCCCCCGTAAGTTTTAACGGCCTTCTCTACCGTCAGACGAAATGAAGTCATTATGGGTCTGCTTTCAGTAAAAAGGTCAAAAGTGCGTCGTGCTGACCGCTTCTGACGGGCCTTTTTTCTGTAACTTTAAACCAAAGCCCCTCTCAGACGCGCCAAGAGGGGCTTTGCGATCAGTGAATCACCAGATCGTCAAGCGATGACACGTGCTTACGAAGCGGGAACGAAGTACGCTGCGGCTTCTTCAGCAGTCAGAATGCCATCCAGCGTGTAGCTGTCGGGCAGCTCGGCGACTTCTTCCAGCACTTCGTCAAAGTTGGCGGGCAGCAGCGATTCTTCACCGTCCATGTTGACGTAGTTGAAGTCTTCAGACAGCAGCACCCACGGAATCGGGACGTACAGCGTGTTGCCGTACGGGCCGGCCAGCTGTTCTTCGTCGATGGTGTTGCCGAGCAGCAGGTTGACCGCGACGCGCAGGCCGCTGGCGCCGATGCCGGGCGGATTGACGACGCCGATGCCGGTGAAGTCAGGATTATCTGCCAGCACGCTCTCCCACAGGCGGACATAGCTGGCACGGGCTTCGCCGGTCACCAGCGGGAATTCTTCGGGGGCAGCCGTGACGATCGCCTGCAGCACGCCGCTGGCCATACCGTCCTGCGTCCACACACCGTCGATGTTCGGGATCGAAGCGAGGAAGTCGCTCATGACCTGCTGGCCGGTGGCCTGGTCCCACATACCGCTCTCGCGGCCCACCACATTGATGCCGGGATATTCAGCCAGCACTTCTTCCACGCCGGTCATACGGGCGGTATTGGCCGGGTGGCCCACGAAGCCTTCGATGAGGACGATGTCGCCCTCGCCGCCCAGCTTCTCAGCCAGCCAGCGCGCGCTGATGCGTGCCCATTCGGCCTGGTCGATCACGACATTGACGACACCTTCGCCATCAATTTCCTGGTCCACCGAGATGACGACGACACCAGCGGCAGCCGCATCTTCCAGCGACAGGCGCAGGGCTTCAGCGTCACCGGGGTTAACGATGATCGCATCCACGCCACGGTTCACCAGATTCTGGATCTGCTGTTCCTGGCCGGCGGCATCGGTGTCTTCGCTCTCGATGACGAGCTCGATGTCGACGCCCAGTTCAGGATCGTCGCTCAGCTCGGCGGCAACGTTTTCGATTTCCTGAATCATCTGCGTGCGCCATTCGCTGCCGACAAAGCTGTTGGAAATACCAACGGTGAAGACCTGCTCGTCCTGGGCTGAAAGTGTCCCGAAGCTGAACGCTGCAAGCGTCGCCGCGGCCGCTGCTGCTAACAAAAGTTTCTTGCGCATGATGCTCCTCTTTGCGAAAAAGCTATATGAACCAATTTGTGAACACCGAAAATATACGGTATAAATTACCGTAAACTTTCGTATATCCGCACATTTTAGCCACTTATGGCAGTTAAAGTCAAATCAAAGATGGCCACCCGTAACGTTAAAGTTCATGAACTGCCGATCAGCCGGGTCAACCCGGCCAGCCCGATGCCGCTTTATTTCCAGATTGAGGCCGATCTGCGCGCGCTGCTGACCAGCCGCTATGTCAATGTGGGCGACCTGCTGCCCACGGAACAGGAACTGGCCGCTGCGTATGGCGTGGGCAGGCATACCATGCGCACCGCCCTCAGCCGCCTCGCCAACGATCAATTGATCGTGCGCAAGGCCGGACACGGCACCGTGGTGCGCAACCATGCCGACCGCAAACAGTTCTCGCTCGACCGCAGCTTCACCCGCCAGATGCAGGAAATGGGCATGACCGCGCATTCCAAAGTGCTGCATATGGAGACGCGCACCGTGCTGGGCACCGACCCGCGCCCGCTGCTGCCGAAGCTGGGGATGCCGTGCATGGTGCTGGATCGTCTGCGTTTTGGCGGAGACGAACCGATTGGCCTGCAGCGCTCTTACGTGCTGCTGGAACACTGTCCTTCCCTGCCCAACCGCGATTTCGCCACCCATTCGCTCTACGACATCCTCTCGAACGAATTTCACCTGGTCATCACCCAGATCACACATACAGTCACGGCTGCGGTGGCGGACCGCCGACAGGCCGATCAACTGGGCATCAAGGCGCAGTCGGCGCTGCTGGTGGTGAATACCAGCGCATGGCTGGACTCGCGCGACCTGATCGAGTTCAGCCTGGGACATTATCGCGCCGATAAATACGAGTACAGCACCACGCAGACGCTCTAACGCATGAACTGCTCAAGGAAGCGCTTCGACTGCGTGATCGAGCGCAGCACATCTTCCTGCGAGCCTTCATAGGCGCGATCTTCGACCTCGATGGCGACATGGCCGTCGTAGCCAATGTCGGTCAGCGCGCTGTAAAACGCGCCCCAGTTGACATCGCCCAGACCGGGCAGCTTCGGGCGATGCCACTTCACGCCCATGATGCCGCGTTCGTACAGCAGGTCGCTGTCAATCTTGGTGTCTTTGGCGTGCACATGCACGAAACGCTTGCCAAATTCCTTGATGCAGCGCACATAGTCGATGTGCTGCCAGATCAGATGCGACGGGTCGAAGTTCAGGCCGAAATGCGCGCTGGGGATGCTGGCGAACATGCGCCGCCACACCTCAGGCGAAATGGCGAGATTCTTGCCGCCCGGCCATTCGTCCAGCGAAAACAGCATCGGGCAGTTTTCGATGCCCACCTTCACGCCCTGCGACTCGGCAAACGCGATCAGCGGCTTCCAGGTGGCCTCAAATTCGCCCCACTGGTCTTCAATCGAGCGGGCCGGGTCGCGCCCGACAAACGTCGTCATGGTGTTGACGCCCAGCATGGCCGACGCCGCGATCACGCGCTTGATGTGGCCGACGAAAGTCTCGCGCTCCTCAGGCACTGGCGACAGCGGATTGGGATAGTAGCCGAGGCTGGAAATCGCCACGCCGTATTTTTTGCTCATGGCGTTGATATCGGCGGCTTCTTTCGGGCCAAAATTCGTCACATCGATATGTGTGACGCCGGCATAGCGGCGCTCAGCCTTGCCCACCGGCCAGCACATCACTTCCAGGCTGTCGAATCCCTGCTTCGCCGCGAAGGCAAAATGCTGCTCCAGCGTCCAGTCTGGCAGAATTGCGGTGACATAACCCAGCTTCATATGGTTGTCTCCTGGATGGTTACCCACGCCTGTTCGGCGTTACTCCGCGAAATGGCCTCGCACAATACCAGCTCGTCGTGGCCTTCTTCAAAGGTCGGGAACGGGCGCGGCGCGCTGTAGTCGCCGGCTTCGATGTAGCCATACACCGCCCGGTAAAGCTGCTTGAATGTGTCGGGGAAGCCCTCGGCATGGCCGCCGGGCTGGCTGGCGAACCGGCGCCCGGACTCGCTCATCAGCGACGGGTCTTTGATGAGGATGCTGTTCGGCTTGTCGCGATGCCCCAGCCACAGCTCGTTCGGATTCTCGCTGTTCCAGGCAATCGAGCCTTTGGAGCCGGAAATCTCGAAATTGAGGAAGTTCTTGCGGCCGGCGCTCACCTGACTGACGTTCATCGAGCCGCGCGCGCCGCCCTGATATTTGAACAGCACCGAGCCCCAGTCGTCGGTTTTGATGTCGACCAGATCATACTCGGCCGGGCCGGATTGTTCCTTGCCCTTGAACGTGGCGACGGCCTGGCGCGGCTTACGGCGCTTCGGCACAAAGGTCGCCAGGTCGGCCAGCAGCGATTCCACCTTCAGGCCGGACACAAACGCCATCAGGTCCATCCAATGCGTGCCGATATCGCCGATTGCGCGTAGTTCGCCGCCTTCGCTCTGCACCAGCCGCCAGTTCCAGTCAGTCTCATACAGCAGCCAGTCCTGGATGTAGCCGCCGCGAATGGCATACACCTCGCCGATTTCGCCAGCACGCACCATATCGCGCGCATGGTGCATCAGCGGATAAAAGCGGATGTTGTAATTGACGGCCGTCACCAGGTTCGGATAACGGCGCGCATGGGCTACCATCTCGGCTGTTTCGGTGGAGGTCATCGCCAGCGGCTTCTCGCAGATGACGTGCTTGCCGGCATCCAGCGCGCGTTTGGTCATGCTCATGTGGTCTTTGTTCGGGGTGGTGATGTGCACCGCGTCCACCTGAGGGTCCGCCAACAGCTCATCAAAGCTGGCGTAGGCCACCTCCAGGTTCAGCGCATCTGACGCGGCACGGCTTTTTTCAGGGGAAATGCCCAGCATCCCGCGCACGGTCACGCCTGCGCGCTTGAGGGCTTCGGCGTGCACCGGGCCGATAAAACCTGTGCCCACCACTGCAGCTGTCAAAGAAGTCATAATCGGTCATCCTGAAAGAATAATTGAGGTTCAGACTGCATCGTCTGCAATCGATTGCGTCAACGATAGCATGTTTAGAATGGCCTCGCAACTGAATTCACAGAATTTTACGCAATCGATTGCGCTCTCCAGATTACCCTGATGATCGCAGCACGGGCAACCCAGGCGCTGTGCACAGCATACAAACCCGTCGACCTGTCTATAACGGCAGCAGAATGAACAGTTTTCTGTGCCGATTTGCCGACTGCATCGGCTATAATGCGCACGCTTTCTGTCAGACAACTATGGAGGGAGCCGATGCCGCCCCGCCCCCGATTCCGAAAACGTAAGGTCGCGCCACGCGTGTCCGGCTCGCTGATGCTGACATTGCAGGATGAGCAGGTGGAATGTGTGCTGCGCCGCTCGGCCCGCAAGACGCTGGGCTTGCAGGTGTTCGCGGACGGCGGCGTGCAGGTGACCGCCCCGCTGCTGATGCCCCACGACGACATCGTGCGCTATCTGCATGAAAAGCGCGATTGGATCGCGGAGAAACGGACACTGCTGGCCCAAAAAGCAGCCGAGCGCCCGCCGATGCCAAAGACGGCCTTCGGCCACGGACGCATCGTCCCGCTGATGGGCGTGCCGCACGCGATCGAAGTGGAAGCGGGTAAACGCCTGGCCGTCCGCCTGCATGACAGCGAACCGCGCATCATCGTCAGCAGCCCGCACGATGACGAGCTGGCCATTTCACAGGCCGTCGCCAAATGGCTAACCGGACAGGCCAAACGGGTGCTGCATGAGGCCTATACGCGCCGCCTGCCCCTGTGCGAGTCGCTGGGCCTGCGCCAGCCGACGCGCCTGACGCTGCGCAGCATGCGCACCCGCTGGGGAAGCTGCTCTGGCACGCGCAGCATCCGGCTGAATACGCGCATGATTCATCTGCCGCCGCACCTGATCGACTATGTGGTGGTGCACGAGCTGTGCCACCTGAAAGAACTCAACCACAGCCCGAAGTTCTGGGCGCTGGTGGCACGTGCCCTGCCCGATTACGAGGCACACCGCAAGGCGCTGCGGGCGATTCCGGTCATGCTGTGGCAGGAAGACATCGACCCGTTCCTGGCGCGCTGAGCCATGCCTATTCCAGACTGCGGCGGATGCGCACGCGCAGGGCGCCCTCAATCGGCTGCTCGCTGACAAAGATCAGGTAGCCGCCGCCGCCCGCGCCGCTCAGCTTCCAGCCCAGCGCCCGCGCCCGATACGGCTCCAGCGCGGCCATGATCTGGTCGTTGACCATGCCCGGAAAGAGCGCAATCTGCGCCTCAAACGAATCGCGAAAAGCGCGGCCAAAGGCGTCGATATCGCGGCTGAGGATGGCCTCCCAGCAGGCATGGGTCGCGTCGGCCAGCGCGCGGGCATGGGCTGGCGTCAGATGCGTCTCGGCCAGCGGATCAAAGCCGCCCACGCGGGGCGCCAGCGGCAGCAGATAAAGCGACGATTCGATGAATTCCAGCAGTGGCTCGCGCTCGGTGTTCTCGATGCGCGTCGGCCAGTAGTCGCCCTTATAATGCGCGATTGTCAGGCCCGGATACACGATGCCGAGCGCGTCCTGTGAGCCGGAAATGACCTGCGTGCCCGGAAAGTTATCATAGGCAAACAGGGTGCGCGCAATCTTCTCCGGATTGCCGACCGGTAAGCGCCGGCCCCACAGCTCAATCGCCCGGTTGCGCGTACTGGTCGCCATGCCGCTGCGTTCATTGAAAGCATGGCTCGGCTCCAGCGAAATGACGATCACCGGCCCGGGATGCAGCCTGCTGACGAAGGGCTGATCCAGCCAGCCGCCCGCCAGATCGATGCGATAAGGCATCTGGTCCACCGTGCGCAGCGCCGTCGTGGAGCGCGGCGGCAGGTCGGCAAACGGGATGCGCTCCAGCACGACATAGCGGATGCCCAGGGCTTCACACAAGGCCCGCTTCTCCGGCCGGTCGCCATCATGATTGACGACAAACACATCAGGTTTCAGGGCGCGCAGTTCCGGCTCGAAATCGAGCATGCCGCTGCCGGTACTGATGAAAGCTTCCTTGACACATTTCAGCGCCCGCACCATATACAGGCGTTCATCCTGATTATTCACGGGCAGGCGCTGCTTCAGGCCAAACACCGTGGCATCAGACCCCAGCGCCACCGTCAGGTCGCCATAGGCCGCAGCCGATTCAAAAAACGCGACATGCCCGCTGTGCAGCATATCGTAGCATCCACTCACAAACACGCGAGACGGGACGAGAGAAGAAGGCGTCATCACAAGTACCTGCACACATTCGCTTTACAGACACGATGATAACGAAGGTCGTGTCAGGCCCAAAAATAACCATGTCAAACACACAAACCGAAATCTAACTATCTTTAACCTTAGGACAATCTGATAAACTCTGTTTGTAACATTCGGATGACCTTTACGTTTTTATGGATTTTGTATCCAGTTTTTCCCGTAATCACATGCGCTCCATGTTTGTCATGAAATACAGACAATCCCGCATGATAGCAGCAAATTCACAAAATTTTCGCTTTGCTTCCCTGTTTATTCGCACAAACCATTCATATACTGAATGATGGGTCTTAAGCAGCTGCTTACCAGCTAAACATCTGCTGAGAATCATGTGACCATTGATGGGGGCAAGTATGCGGACTTCACGTCGTCAGCGCCGTTCTTTTTCCAGAAAAACCACGATCTCATTTTTGATTCTTACGCTCATGATGATGCTGGTCGTGGGCGCACAGGCGCAGGAATCCACACCACCGGCGCCAGAAAGCACTGAAGCGGCCACGCCCGTTTCTACAGACACAGCGGCACCCACCGCTTCGCCTGAACCGACAACCTCCCCGGAACCCACGGCCTCGCCCGAAGTCACAGTGGAAGTGACGGAGACCGCCGCGCCGACTGAAACGCCGTCGGCCGTGCCAACCGACGCACCCACCAGCACACCTGAAATTGTGGTGACGATTACCGAGCCGACCCAGGCCGCAACGCCTGAGACGACTCCCGAATCGACGCCCGAAGAACGCCCGACACAGCCCGCCGAGGGCGGCGATGCAGGCGGCCCGATCACCAATGACTTCCAGACATTCTGTCTGATGGACATCGATGACGCAGGCGATGAGAACCCCTACACGTATGGTTTCTCGGCCATCCAGTCGTACAATATCGCGTCCTGGAACTGGGACTTCGGCGATGCCAGTATTCCGGATGCGCCAGTGCAGAACCCCGGCACGGTCACCTTTCCCGGCACTGGCAGCTACACCATCACCCTGACGTGCACGCCCAGCAGCGGCGCGCCCTTCAACCTGACGGGCAGCATCAGCATCAGCGAATCGCCAGTCGCGCAATTTGCCATCACCCCCACCAATATTTATGTGGGCGCGCTGCCATATACCATCACCACCGTGAACAGCAGCACCGGCGCGACCGATTACGCGTGGAAGATTTCCGCCTCAGGCAATCCGGCAGATGCTGGCTTCTACACTGCCTCGACTACCGATATCTCGTATACCTTTACCGCCACCGACCTCACCAACGCAGGATTCAACGCGGCAGGCCCGGCCACCTTCTGGATTCATCTGCTGGCCAACAATGGCAGCAACACAGCATCCGCCTCGCAGGGGCTGACGATTTCGCCGCTGCCGCCGCTGGCCACCTTCACGCTGACGCCGATCAGTGGTCCTTCCCCGCTGAACGTGACCGTCGAAGGCGTTGATCGTGGCAATGGCCCGATCACCAGCTGGTCATGGGACTTTGGCGATGGCAGCCCGCTCGTGACCGGCATCGGCCCGCACAACCACACCTACACCGTGGGCAGCGGCTCGCAGACGTTCACCATCACCCTGTCGTACAGCGGGCCCGGCGGCTCCGGCTCGGTCAGCCGACAGGTGGGCGTGTATCCGCCGTCCACGCCGGTTGTCGCCGCTTACACGTTCGTCAACAATGGCAACGTCGGCTCCGACGTGCAGTACTGCTTCACCAACAACAGCACCGGCCCGGTCGCCATCAGCGAATGGGACTGGAATGGCGATGGCACCTACGACGAAACCAATAATGACGCTGTCGTCTGCCATAACTTCAGCACGGCAGGCATCCAGACGGTGCGCCTGCAGGTGACCAATTCGACGGGCACCTCGACCTCGACGGCCTCGAACTTCGTCAATGTGCAGTTCGCGCCGGTGGCCGCCTTTACCTTCACACCCAGCAGCCCGCTGAACTTCGGCACAGCGATTTCGTTCGACAGCACCAGCAGCACCGGCGTCATCACCAGCTGGGCCTGGGACTTCAACAACGACGGCACCACCGACAGCACCGACGAAAATCCGACCGGCATCCAGCTCTCGACGATCGGCAACAACATCGTCCGCCTGACGGTGACCGGCCCGGGCGGCAGTTCGTTTGTGGAAGGCACGATTGTCGTCAATCAGGTCGACCTGACCTGCGCCTACAGCGGCCTGCTGCAGGTCGATCCATCGGTGGGCGGCTCGCAGACATATACCAGCACCATCGGTAATGCGCTGGGCCGTACCGTGACCTATGCCTGGTCCGTGACTGGCACCGGCACTGGCCTGCCCATCAGCGCCAGCACCGCCAACCTTTCCGTCAACTGGGGCACAGTGGGCGAAGGCTCGTTCCTGGTCACACTGGAAGCGACCACCGCCAACGGCGCGCGCTGCATCGAAACCAAGACGGTCAACGTGACCTATCCGGCGCTGGACTGCCAGATGACCAACAACGTGCCCAGCCCGCTGTATGCCGGCACCGGCACGTACACCTTCACCGCCAATGTGAGCAATGTCTCCAACCGCACGGTCACGGGATACACCTGGTATGTCGATAACGTCGAGCAGGTGGGCCAGACCAGCTCCACCTTCACGCGCCAGTACCTCGACAACCCACTGACTGCGACCACCGAAGTGGTGAGCTATACCGTCGCCGTGCAGGACAGCCAGAGCCGTGTCACCAACTGCTCTGAAGATGTGTCGATCACACTGACGCCATTCCCGGCGCCAACGTGCAACATCAGCGTTTCCGCGATCCCCAGCCCGCTGTACCCCACCGGCGCAACGTACAACCTGGTCGCCAGCTATGGCAGCGTGTTTGGCCGCACCCAGAACGCGTTCACTTGGACGGCCAGCTATGGCGGCGGCACGGCCACCGGCACCCTGGGCGAGACCTTGCCGTGGACGGCCACCAACGACAGCGTCAACCATCCCGACGCCACCATCACCGTCAACGGCAGCCTGACCGACAACAACGGCACCACAACGCCCTGCTCGCAGACGATTGACCTGACGGTAAGCGCATGGCCGACCCTGACCTGTAACGCGATTTCTGGCCTTGCAACGCCACAGCCGCGCACGCCAGACAATACGACGCGCAGCAGCAATTACAGCACCTCGGTGAATGGCGCCGCAGGCCGCACGATCACATATTCATGGACGGTGCCCAATGCCGCCAGCCTCACCGGCTCCGGGTCATCGCGCACGATCAGCTGGAACAGCGCGTATGCTGAACTGGCAACGGCCACGGCCAACGACAACATTTCCTACACCGCCAGCCTGACCAACCCGGATGGCACGACCGACAGCTGCACCCGCAACCGTAATGTCGCCGTCACCTGGAACCGCCTGACCTGCGCCGCCCCCACGGGCGACCTGACGCCAGTCGTAGGCGAGAGCGAAAGCTATGCCAGCAGCGTGGGCCAGCAGTACAGCCGCAGCATCAGCTATGCATGGCTGCTGGAACAGGAAATCTCGCCGGGCAACTACAGCACCACCGCCACCGGCACCAGCGCCAGCTTCCTGCACCAGTTCCTGATCGACGGCGCCAACTATCGCCTGAGCTACACGGCGACGGCAGCGCCAGCGGGCACGGGTGACTACGCCATCGTCGGCGACTCGTGCACCAGCGCCTACACCAATCTGGTGGGCACCGGCGCGGGCGAATCGTTCTTCTGCGACGCCGGGCCAACCCTGGTGGGCGGGCCGATCAGCAGCAGCAGCGCCAACTACAGCTTCAATATGACGATCGACAACGGCAACGCCCTGCCGCTGATGCTAGAATACTGGCTGCTGCGCCCCGGCAGCGTTGAAACCCTGCTGACGACGGTCAATTCCTCGGCCAACGGCGTGATTTCCAGCGGCAATATCCTGGGCAGCGCGCTGGGCCCCGACGGCGTCGGCCCGTATACCCTGCGCGTGGATGTCAGCTCTGCCTCGTCCACCTACACCTGCGCGCCGACCCTGGCGCTGGCCGTTGGCTCTATCAGCTCGTCGTATACAGACACCTACGTCGGTGGCGGCGCGATTGACCGCACGCGGGTAGAGGTCGAGACGCCGATCTGCTTCACCAACACGAGCACCTTCAGCCACCTCTCGACCGAGGACTATCTGTGGACGATTACGCCGGGGACCAATAACTCGCTCGGCGTGGGCAGCTTCACCACCGAAAATCCGTCTGACTGCTTCTCCTTCGACGCACCGGGCACCTATACGGTATCGCTGCGCGCCCGTAACAGCGGGAATGCCGGCAGCACGGACAGCAATTTCTCGCGCACATACACGGTGTATGGGCATCAGGCGCTGCTGATCAACCGCTCGGCGGAAGTGTTTGCCGGTTCGACGATCTCCTTCCAGGGCATCGCCACCAACCTGACCGGCCCGTATAACTGGACGTTCTACAACATCGACAACCCGGCCTCACCCGTGTCGATCGGCACGCGCAATAACCAGCAGAACACGACATTCTTCTTCGCCAATCCGGGCAGGTATCGCGCGGTCGTAACGGGCGTGGGCCCGCTGCGCACCGAGACCGCCATGCTTGAATTCACGCTGCTGGCCGCGGGCAGCCTGCAATCGTCGTTCAGCCCCAGCCAGTGGGACGGCCTCGACCCGATGGAAGTGTGCTTCACCGACACAAGCATCTATCCGTATTCGGGTGACCCTGCCGAATATTCGTGGGACTTCAACAATGACGGCACCCCCGACCTGACCTACAGCGTGACCAGCGCGGGTGACCGCCAGACGCCATGCCGCACTTTCACGGGCGTCGGCCAGACCTTCCCGGTCAGGTTGTCGATCACCAAGGGATCGCTGGTGGACACCTCCACCAACACCGTGCGTACGCTCACGCTGCTGGAGAGCAATGCCGACTTCACCATTTCCCCGGTGACGGCGTCGAACTTCTGCTTCAACGCCCTGCTGACAGGCGGCCTGTCGGTCGTTGGCTGGGATTACTTCCGCGTGGAGAATTTCCCCAGCGGCGCGCCTGAAGGCACCTCCGGCGCGGTCAATTCGCCCTGCTACACCTTTGGCGCGGTCGGTTCGTATGTGGTTCGCCTGCGCGTCACCGATGGCACCACCGATGGCTCGGTCACGCGCACGGTTGTGGTCACCCCCAGCAGCGGCACCGCGCCCAGCCTGTCGGTCAACGGCTCGTGCACGGCAGCGCGCACGGCCAGCTTCATTGTTTCCAACACCGGCGGCGCGATGACCATCTCGGACAGCGTGCGCATCTCCGTGGGCGGCACCGTCATCTATAACGGTTCGCTGCTGCTGGCGGGCGGCCAGTCGGCCACCTACAGCGTGGCCAATGTCTCGGGCGGCGTCGTGACGTTCACCAGCCGCGACACCGCGCTGACGGCCACAACCACCTGTAACTACCCACCAGAAGCCAGCGCCACGGTGGTGTGCCAGGCCTACTATCCCGCCTTCACCGTCAGCCTGGCCCGCACCGATGGCCCGATGCTGGCCGCGCAGAACTATACGATCGAGGATGCGGGTGGAAACACCGTCAGCACGGGCACATTCTTCCTCGACGCCGGCAACATGGATGACACCTTCGCCGTCCCGGCCGGTAACGATCCGTATGCCAGCTACACGTTCGTGACCAGCGGTGCCGCGGGCAGCTTCGGCATCGCTTCGTCCAGCAGCACCTGCGCCGCGCCGAACCTGTCGGTCAGCGGCACATGCTCGGCAGACCGCACCGTCACCTTCACCGTCACCAACACCGGCGGCCTGATGTTCACGTCTGACAATGTGACCATCTCGGCGGGCGGCACCGATGTCTTCAGCGGCACGATGCAGATTGGCGGCGGCGGCAGCGCGGATTTCACGGCCAGCAATGTGTCAGGCGTGGTCACGTTCACATCAGGCACGACTTCGCTGTCGACCACCACCACCTGCAACTATCCGCCCCAGGCGAGCGCAGAAGTGGCGTGCGTGAATTTCCTGCCCAGCTTCAACCTCAGCCTGGCGCGTGTCGACGGCCCGATGCTGGCTCCGCAGGCCTACACCATCACCGACGAGAACAGCAATACCGTCTCGACCGGCACCTTCTTCATGGATGCCAGCACGATGACGACGACGGTCAGCGTGCCCAGCGGGACCTTCCCGTATGCGCCATATACCTTCACAACCACGGGCGAGGCGGGCGCGATCACCCTCTCGACGCTGGGCTCCACCTGCCTGCCGCCTGCCCTGTCGGCAGCCGCGGTGTGCAGCGCCGACACGGTCAGCTTCACGATCACCAATGCCGGCGGCCCGATGAGCAGCGCGCAGAACATCTTCATCATCGGCAACGACGCGCAGAACTATACGCCAGCATCCAACAGCTTCACGCTGGGGCTGTACGGCTCGACGTCGTTCAGCATCGCCCGCCCGGAAACTGCCAACACGTTTGGCCTGTATACCACCGGGGGCGCCGCTAACCTGAATGCGTCTGTGACGATCAACTGCGACGACCCGAACGATACGACCGGCTTTGATCCGTCATTCGTGGCGGAAGTGCTGGGAAGCGCGCTGGCAGCGACGCTCGCACCGAATGGTTCGCGCTTTGGCGGGATAACAGGTGAGGCAGCCGCTGCTCCGACCTGCGGTGGCAACTGCCCGCCGTTCGAGCTCTATCACACCAACGAGACGGGTGACTGGGAAATCTTCCGTCTGGATAGCTCTGACGAGGAAACCCGCACCGATGATCACCGCAACCTGACCTTCGGCGAAAACTCGCGCGACGTCGCGCCTTCGCTGTCGCCGAATTACGAATGGGTGGCTTTCGCCAGCGACCGCGACGGGAACTGGGAACTGTATGTGGCCAGCACGGACGGCGATCCGGCCAGCGTGCGCCGCATCACCTTCAACGAGTTCGCAAACGACAACAACCCGGCGTGGGGCCCCAATAACTACCTGGTCTATGAGACCAATCGCTTTGGCAACTGGGACCTGGTCCTGATTGACCTGATGACAGGCGCAGAAACCCCGCTGACGCGCGATCTGGGCGACAACACCAATGCAAGCTGGTCTCCGGACGGACAAAGCATCGTCTTCCAGAGCAACCGCGCCAACCGCTTTGGCGAGGCCAAATGGCAGATCTATCGCATGAATGTATTTACCAGGGAAACGACCCAGGTCAGTAATGGCTTTACGGTCGACACCAACCCGATTTATGCCAACGAGAGCAATCAGCTGGTGTACGACACCTACGGCGCGCTCGATACCAGCACAGGCGGCATCAATACCTCCGGCATCCCGCAGCTGGCCATTATGGATGACACGGGCAATAACAACCGCATCCTGACGAGCGCAAGCGACAATGCTGAAGGGCCATCGTGGTCACCCAGCGATCGTTACCTGGCCTACTCTGTCAATATGAACGGGCTGTCGCAGGTGCAGGTGTACGACGTTGGCACGGGCGAAAAGATCCAGATCACAGATAACGCTGTGGCAAACTTTGCCCCGACCTGGAAGTGCTCTGACGATGTGATCGTGTTCGTGTCGAATATCGACGGTGACCCGAACATTCATGAGGTCGAAATCAGCATGGCGGCCGACGGACCGATTGACGTGCAGGAAGACGCCACGCAGCGCACGTTCGATCCCGGCAGTGATGTCTACCCGTCTGGTGGCAACCTGCCTGAAGGCAACGCCGAACGCACGATCGGCGCGATCAACCTGTCCAGCCAGCAGGACACGGGCGAGACCGAGACCGACTCGAATGTCGAGGACTGGATCAGCATTGATGGCTGCGCGGGTCTCGACGGGGCGTAACGACGCCAGTCAACCTACATAACAGAAACGACGCAGGGCGGAGACGATCATCATCTCCGCTCTGCGTGTTTATACGCGCCTCAGTCAGCAGGGTACAGAATGGCATACAGCGCGCGCTGCCGGTCACGCGCCGCGGCCAGCCGGGCCACATCATCCGCCTGCGGGGCGATCACGCGGGCAACCTGCGGCGGCAGCGCGTCCAGCGGGTGACGCTCAAGATAATGCCCCAGCAGCAGCGCCACGCCGCGCGCCGTCGGTTCTGCTTCGGCCACCAGATGAATCGGACGCCCCAGCGCCGCGCACAAATAGCGCGCCCAGACGGGCGACCCTGCCAGCGCGCCACCACCAGCCGTGATGCGCTCAGGCAGATGCGGCATCTGCGCGGCAATCAGCGACAGCCGCAGCGCGACGCTCTCCAGCGCGGCCTGCACGATATCCTCCGGCGTGGTGGCGGCGCGCAGGCCGTGCAGCGTGCCCACAGCATCCGCCCGCCAGCCCGGGCTGCGCTCGCCGTTCAGCATCGGCAGCATCGTCAGGCCGTGGCTGTCGACGGGCCGCGCCATTAGCTCCGCCTGCACAGCGGCCATATCCAGCCCTGGAAACAGCCGCGTCAGCCAGGCAAACACACCGCCGCCCTCGGTGGCCGCCCCGCCCAGCAGATGACGCCCGGCATCCAGCCGATAGCACCACAGGCCCTCCGGCACGGTTGGGGCGGCATCGGCCGCAAACAGCATGCGCATGGCCGACGTCGTGCCCATGCTGATCGCCAGCGCGTCCCGCGTGACAGCGCCCATGCCGATATTGGCCGCCGTGCCGTCGCCCACCGCCGGATAAAACGGGATAGTTGCCAGGGCGGGCCAGCGCGCCCGATACGCTGGCGTCAGGCCTGCGCACGGCTGTGAGGCATCGACCAGACGCGGAAAGTTCTCACGCGTCAGGCCAAACCAGCCCAGCCAGTCGGCATCCCAGCTATTCGTCCGCCGGTCCAGCAGGCCGCCCCACGACGCGACCGACGTGCTGCATACCACCTGCCCCAGCCATTCCTGAAAGCAGTACGCCGAGAAATCCGCCCAGCAGGCCACGGCATCCGCCAGCGCCGGGGATGTCCGCCGCAGCCAGGCCAGCTTTGCCGGGTGATAGGCGGTGTGGACGCGGCAGCCTGTGCGCTGCAATACGTTGCTGGCTGGCACGGCAGCAGACAACGCCTGCGCGTCATCGGCGCTGCGCGTATCAGCATAGGTATAGACCGGCGTGATGGGCGCGCCAGAAGCATCCAGCCCGACCAGATTGCCCACGAACATAGCCATGCCGACAGCGCGTGCGTCCTGCGCTGCCGGATGGGCAGCCGCGGCGTCGATGCAGAGTTCAACGGACTCGCGCAGTTTTTGCGCATCAAGCTGCGCCTTGCCTGTCTGGTCGGTGTCGAACGTGACAGGCCGCGACCACGCCGCGCCGGGAATCGACCGCGCGGCGTCATCCATCCACAACGCGCGCACAGACGAACTGCCAATGTCAAGAATGAGTGTGTTCATAGGTTCCCCCTGGTCAGATTCTATCCGCGCACGGGCTTGACAACCATTCTGATTCGGCGTATTATTTGAACAGTGTTCAATAACTGATGTGCAATCATGGTCAAACAGCCCAGCTCCACCCGCGCAGAACGCCTGCGCGACAACAGCCGTAACCGCCGCGACCAGCAAAAGCAGGAAGTGCGTGAAGCCATCCTGCAGGCTGCCAGCGCGCTGTTTCTGGAGCATGGCTACGCGGGCTTCTCCATCCGCCAGGTGGCCGAGAAAATCGGCTATTCGCCCGGCATCATCTACTTTTATTTTGCCGACAAGGATGAGGTGCTGTTCACGCTGGTGGACGAGGGTTTCTCGCGCTTTGGCGAGCGGTTCCTGCGCGCATTCGAAAGCACGACCGATGCCCGCGAACGCCTGCTGCGGATGGCCCGCGTGTACCTCGAATTCGGCATGGGGCATCCGGCCCACTATCAGCTCATGTTCATGCAGCGCACGGATTACTTCCTGCGGCCCGTGCTGGAAAACCCGAACAAGCTGCGCACGTTCGACCTCCTCACCCGCGCTGTGGAAGACGCGATGGGACAGAACGTGTTACTGCCGGGCGACCTGGTGAGCACCAGCGACACGCTGTGGGCGACGCTGCACGGCTGTGTGTGCCTCGCGATCCTGATGCCGGGCTTCGATGAAAGTCGTGCCCAGGCGATGGTCGAGCGCGCGCTGACGTTGGTCACCCGAGGGCTGCATCCCGGCTGACGGGAATCAGTCTCTTTTTTTGCGTAGAATTGAACACTGTTCAACAAATTACTATAGTTTATCAGATGACATGAAATCAAAGAGGAAATCCATGAACGCTCACCTGTCCGCCGTCTCACCCGCCCTCACGACCCCTCACAAGCGCATGTTCGGCTGGCGCCGCATCGCACTCATCATCGGCGCGGCCGCGCTGCTGCTCACGCTTGGCTATGTGCTGCTGCCATCGCCCACTTCGGCCGTCGCCTGGGCTGCGCCTGCCATACCGGAACGCGTTGGCATGCTGGCGCCAAACACGGCGCTGGACGATGCCCGGCTGATCGGCGTCGGCCTGCTGCACGAGCCGGAAGACATCGCTTTCGGGCCGGATGGCCTGCTGTACACCGGCGTGCGCAACGGCGACATCCTGCGCGCTGAGGTATCTGGTCAGGGCGAGCCGGAGTTCACCGTGTTTGCCAACACAGGCGGCAACCCGCTGGGGATGCGTTTCGCCCCGGATGGCAGCCTGATCGTGGCTGACGCGCTGCGCGGCCTGCTCTCTTTCGATGCAAATGGAGAAGTCACCGTGCTGGCGACGGAAGCGGCCGGCCAGCCCCTGCATTTCACCAACGACCTGGATATCGCCAGCGACGGCACCATCTACTTCTCGGACGCCAGCAGCCGCTTCGATAACGTGGGCGCCAATCCTGTCCGCGACACGATGGAAGGCCGACCGAACGGCCGCCTGCTGGCGCATGACACGGCGACAGGCGAGACCCGCGTGCTGCTGCATGACCTGTATTTCGCCAATGGCGTGACGCTGACGCAGGACGAAAGCGCCGTGCTGGTGGCCGAGCTGGCCCGCTATCGCATCACGCGCTACTGGCTGACCGGCCCGCAGGCGGGTTCGTCGGACGTGCTGATCGACAACCTGCCCGGCCTGCCCGATGGCATCATGTCTGACGACGCTGGCACCATCTGGGCGTCGATGGGCAGCCCGCGCACCACCACCCTCGACCTGATGCACACACTGCCCTTCATGATCGACCAGATGAGCAAGCTGCCCGATGACCTGCTGCTGGCGATGACCAGCGGCGAGAACCACGGCCTGGTGCTGGGCATCAGCGAACAGGGCGAGATCATGCATGCGCTGTATGACTCGCAGCGCATCTTCAACGGCGGCATCAGCAATGTCGTGCCGCACGACGGACGCCTGTACCTGGGCACCCGCTATGGCCGGGGACAAATCGGCATCGTCAGCCAGCCCGGCCAGTAATTTCACCGCTTTCCGACCATTATTTCACACAAAGGATGCTTGCTCATGACCGCAGTCGTACTCATCACCGGGGCTTCAAAAGGGATCGGCCTGGAAATCGCCAGGGCATATCAGCAGGAAGGCTATCGCGTGTTTGGCACCAGCCGCAGCCCGGGCAGCGCACCGGATGTCCCCTTCACCCTGCTGGCGCTGGACGTAACCTCGATGGAATCTGTGCAGGCCTGCGTGGATGAGGTCATCCGCCAGGCCGGGCGCATCGACATTCTGGTGAATAATGCGGGCTACGACCTGTATGGCGCAGCCGAAGAAACCACCATGGAGGCCCTGCACGCCCAGATGAATGCCAATTTCTACGGCGTGGCGCGCATGACGCAGGCCGTGCTGCCGCACATGCGCCGCCAGCGGAGCGGCCGCATCATCAACATGAGCTCGATCGGCGGGCTGATGTCGCTGCCCTACAACGGCGCGTATGCCGCCAGCAAGCATGCGCTGGAGGGCTACAGCGAGACGCTGCGCTACGAGCTGCGCCCTTTCGGGATTTCGGTATCGCTGGTGGAGCCGGGCAGCGTGCAGACCGACACGCTGGACACGTCGATTCTGGAAGTGGTGACTGGCCTCGATCCCTATCAGACGCCGAGGAGCGCCATGGTGCGCCAGATGCGCGAGACAGGCCGACGCAGCAGCACCACCCCACACGACATCGCCCGCACCCTGCTCACCATCAGCAGGGCGCGCCAGCCGCGCCTGCGCTATCCGGTCGGCAATCTGGCGCGCTGGATGCCTCGTCTGAAGGCGGTGCTTCCCGGCCTGTTCGAGCGCTTCATGAGCAGCCAGTTCAGGACGGATCCGGCTTAGGCCGCCAAGAGCTGGTCACGCAATGAGCTGGGCGCGATAACGGCCCGGGCTGATGCCGACCCGTTGTTTAAAGGCCTTGCTGAAAGAATAGACCGAGTCGTAACCTACCATCTGCGCGATCTCATCCAGCGTCCGGCGCTGGTCGCGCAGATGGTGGATAGCCAGTTGAATTCGCCAGCGTCCGAGGTATGTCAGCGGCGGTTCGCCCACCACTGCGCTGAAGCGCGCCGCAAATGCCGACCGAGACAGACCCACGTGCCGGGCCAGCGCCTCCACCGTCCACGCCTGGTCAGGCTGTTCGTGCATTCGCAGCAGTGCCGCTGCGATTACCGGGTCGCCCAGGCCAGACAGCCATCCGCGCTGCTGATGCGGTTGATGGCGTATCCAGTAACGCAGCACGTAGATGAACAACGCATCAATCAGATGGCCGACCAGGGTCTCAGCACCGGGTTCCTCCAGCCCGTTCTCAGACGCCACCTGGCGTATAATCGTTGAAAGCCACGGGGCCGCGCTTCCCTCTGAACCGCGGATGTGGATGACGGGTGGCAGCAGTGACAGCAGCGGATGGGTGGCGATTTCGTGAGAGAGCATGAACGCACCGCACAGCAGCGTGGTGCCCACTCCGCCGCCGCCGTGCGTGACGATGCGCTTGTTTTCGCCCGGCGCGAGCTGGTTGAATGCCACGATCGAGGCATCTGGCTCCGCCAGCAGGATCAGCTCCGCTACATTTGCCACCATGATGAAGTCTCCACCTACGAGGGCAATAGGCTGGGCTTGCCCGGGCACCTTCAGCCAGCAGCTTCCACGCTCGACCAAATGAAACTGGGCCATATTGCCGGTCAGGGTGTCCACGATGCCCCACGGCGCGGTCAGCTCCATGCGGCAAAACAAGCGACCCTGAAAGCGCAGCACATGCAGCACCTCTGTCAATACATCCATGTCTAGCTCCCAAATTCAGACGCCTGGATAAAAAAAGAATACGTTCTCACATTGAGGCTATATTGTGCCAGGGCTACTATCAGATTGTCGAGCAGTCGCCCGGCAACAAGTCAAGCGATGAGGAAAGGTTCGAGGAAAGCATGTCTAATTTGCGTCGTCTCTGTTTTGCAGTGCTGGTATTGGCTGTCGTGGCTATCGGAATTCTTCCTGCGGCCGCACAAGAGGCTCAGGAAGCTCCGGTTGGCCAGTGGGTCAGCATCACGTGCGAGCTGCGCCCTGGGCCGCAGTATCTGACCCGCGACTTCACCTTTGCAGAAGATTCATGGGTCGGTGACATCATCATTTACGCCGATCCGGCCTGCACCATCCCCACAATTGTGCTGCATATCGAGGGTCCGATCCTGTTTGGGGAGCCGGTTGAGGCACCAGCCATGGCCCGTGCAACCGACTTCTCTGGCGAACGCGTCACTTTTACGCCGCTGGTGGATGACATGACTGGCTTCCTGAACAGCGCCGAAGCCGGCACCTGTGGCACCGAGGTATGGGTGACGGAAACCGAGCTGGATATCAGCGCGACCGGGTGCAGCCTGTTCGGCCTTGAGGTTCCCTTTACGGAGCATGATATCACGCTGCCAATCGGTGACTTCCTGTTTGCGGGCGCCCGTCCGCTGGACGGCAGCGGCCTGGAAGATCCGGTCAATCGCCCGACAGCGCTCCAGGTTCCGCTGATTCGTGCCGAAGCCCGGCCCAGTTAAGCAGCCAGATGATGAGCGACAGGCAGACTGCCCGATAGCCGGCAGTCTGCCTGTGAGCGTTCAAATTTCCAGTGTAGGCACAGGCGGCTGGTATTCCGTCACACCAACAGCCGCCAGAAACCCGCGCAGCGACAGCCACAGCGACATTCGCGCCATGTAGTCTGCCGGATATGGCTTGCCCTGATCCAGCCACCACATCGCCAGGCCGATCTGGGCGCTGGCCGCATGATAGGCAATCAGTTCCACGGGCAGACCGCCGATGGGCTGGCGGCCCGTCGCGCGGATGGCCTCCATGGCCTTGCCGGCAATGTGGTGGCGCAGGCGCTCGATCACTGTTTGCGTGCCACGGCTGGAAAACAGCACGCGATACAATGCCTCCTGCTCCTGCATGTGTTCATACAGGACCTGCACGGGTGAGTAACCGGCGGCCAGCCCCTGCGGAGAGAAGTGCTCGGTGCGAGCGATCAGTTCCTCGTACAGCGTATTCAGGCAGTCCGTCAGCAGTTCCTCTTTGTCGCGGTAATGGCGATAAAACGTGATGCGCGCCATCTCCGCTTCCGTCGCAATATCCTGTATCGACACGCTGTCGTAGCCCTGTTTCAGAATCAATCGCACAAAGGCTTCCTGCAAGCCACGGCGCGTCCTGCGCACGCGCGGGTCATCTCGATTGATCGTCATATCTGTTACACCTGTTACATAAGTAACGCCGCATTACAACCGCTGGTTGACGGAGCCGGCATCCTCCGTATGATACACAGACAGTAAAGATACAGTATGTATCACTAGATACAAAGTGTATCACAAATGCCAGAGTATCAGCGCAAATCGTCTCCAGGAGCCTTCAATTGAGGAAACACATCGCGGCGCTGTCGTGCGCCACACTTGTCTCGTTCTTATCCATCAGCATGGCTGGTGCTCAGGGCGATACTGCCCCAGCAGCGACGCTGTTATCAGCATTCTATGGTCTGGACAATGCCCTCCCCCTCGGCGCCAATGGTCTGTGTCTGGGCGCACGAAACCAGGACGGCATGCCGGTAATCCTGTCGCAGGTGATCGACCCGGACACGCTGGATGCTGCCGATTTTGCCGTTACCACAGCGTCAGGCAATATCAGCACGCCGTTTTGCGTCACGCTTAGCCCGGCGGTCGATGCCGGCGAACTGCGCACCGTGCTGCTGATTGGCGAATTCGGCAGTGCTGAAAATGACCCGCCCGTGCGCGTGGATGTGGTCGATGATCTGCTGGCCAGCAGCGACGGCGCAAACTTCATGGGTGCGGGCGTCGAAGTGACGCCATTGTCGTCCGGGCCGACGCTGATCGTCGCCGAATCGGTGCCCGCCTCACAGTGGATGCTCGACCGGGGCTCAGGACGCCAGCAGGGGACTGGCTGCCCATCCGCAGGCACGATGCAGATTGTGCGCGCCACCTGGGCGGGCGGTGTCAGCAATGCCGACGGCGAAGAAGCGGGCGAACCGGAGCGCCTGCTATATCGGGTTGCGCTACGCCAGCACGACGGCAGCGTGGTGGAAGCCACGCCGTTTGCACTGGCCGACCTGGGCGACGGTGACAACAATCATCTGCTCTGCCTGAACGTGGGCGGCCAGCCGGAAACCGTTTATTTCCCGGCCGGGCACCTGTATGACCCCAATCAGGACACCCTCAACCCCGAAACAATCGTATCCGTGCAACCAGACAGCACGCTGATGTCGCAGCAGGTGCGTAATGTGCGCTACTGCGAGGTGGTGCCCACGTACCGCAGCGGCATCACCCTGCGCACAGAAATCTGGAACACGCTGGGCCTGAACGACTGCCCGCAGGACGCATGGGATGCGCTGGATGCGCCCGAACTGGAAACACAACTGGGAGCAGTCAATGTGCGCCTGAACGGGCCGCGTTACTGGGTCATCGATGAAATCGCCGCTCTGGGTGGCGTGACCGCCACGGGAGAACAGGCCACCTTCGGCAGCATCGACATGACGCTGCGCGCCATTCTGGAAACGCGCCTGCGTGGAGACCTGGTGGGTGACCAGTTGTATAGCCCGAATACCGTGCAGCGCGATACCCGCTATGTGTTCTATGCCGGCGAGCTGATGTTCACGCTCACATCCCCTGAAGGCGATGTGTACGCCATGCAGTCGTTCGCGCAGATCATCGACCCGACGCTGACGATCGATGCGCTCGAATCATTGGGAGAGCGACTGAGCCTGCCGGAAGGCTGGACGTACCAGGCCGTGCGTCTGGCACAGGACTACTTCCTGTTGTCTGGCGGTGAAACCACTATCGTCCAGGATGATTTCCTGAACACCTATCAGCGCATTCGTATCCCACTGCCAAATGTGGCTTTGTAGCGCCCAGACTCTACACGGTGCAACGCTGCCTGCTGGCAAAAACCAGGTAGGAAATCGGTCTCATTCTCGTACGTTTTGCACATCATGGATAACAATCGCTCATGAAAAAACGCAATCTGCTCATCATCATCGGCACGGTGCTGGCCGTCATCATCGTGGCCGCCGTGCTGGTCTTCAGTTATATCAACAACCTGATTGCGCCGAAGCCGCTCGAAATCTCTTTCGCAACCGTGCAGACAGCCATGCCGGAAGGGGCATCGTGCGCGGGTGGAAATGAAGACAGCCCCGGCGTCGCCAAAGAATTCATCAACCTGGAAACAGACGATATCTATGTCGCTGGCGGGCCCAATGTGATGCCCGATGACGTGTGGGCGAACTTCACGTTCCGCCTGCCGCTGCTGCAAAATTCGACACGCAATCTGCTGTTCAACGGCTCGTGTTTTTTCCGTTCGCCGGATGTTGATGCGGACTGTGCAGGCGATGCCTGCTTCACCATCGAAGAGGTGGTCGGCTATTCCTGGCTCAAACTCACGACGATAGCGGGCCAGTCGTGCTTCCCGGATGCGTCTGGCTGCTCGCGCGACGTGGTGAATCCCGGCTATGTCAGCATCAACACGATCGCCAAATGTCACCGCATCATCTACAACGGACCCGTGATCTATGAACTGTCAGACGGAGAGGGGAATCTGTATGTCATGCATGCCACGGCTACAGGCACGCCTGATGTGACCGGGCCGGTGCTGCCCGAAGGCTGGACGCTGAGGGAGCGCGAAATCAGCGAACCGCTGGTCCTGCTGCCTTTTGGGGGCGGTGATGACTGCTACTATAACGTCGTTCGCGACAACCTGGTGCAGGCCTACCACCAATACGCCTTTGCAGATGCGCAGTATCCGCCGGCAGCATCATGACTTAAGGCAGACATTCAGTCTCGCGAACCGCCGCCATATCTAATCAGGTCTGGCGGCCGGTGGCGCGGCAGCATCGACGCCACGCCACTGCTGGCGCGGCCACTTTTCGAGCATCGGTCGAAAAGCGACCCAAATCCAGGTCTGATCGTTTCGATTGGCGACCAGATGGTGATGATGAGCGAGGGACGCACTTGATTCCTTAGGGTGAAAACCTTTTAAACCCCCGCTAAAACGCGCACCATGCAAAAGATACTGCGGATAACCGCCTTTAGGGCTATCGTATACGCGTTCTGGCAGCCCGCCAGCCATGCCCAAGACACCATACGGACTGGCACCACGAGGATAAGCATCAACCGCATCACGATCGATGGGATCTATATCATCGGGCAGCGGCTGGCCGTAATAGAAGAATCCGCGCGATTCGTCCCATTCATCGCCCCACGGATACAGACGGCCATCCGTGCCTCTGGCCGCCTTTTCCCACTCATCAGCAGTCGGCAGGCGCGCTCTAATGTGCTCGCAGAAGGCGAAGACCTCGTGAATATTGGTCACATTGAAAGGATTGCGCGTGTTGAAGATCGACCATTTGCCCCATGTGTGCTGACGCCATCGCACCAACCGTGGCATATCCGTAATACCGCGAATCTGTTCCGCAGGCATTTGGTACTTCATAAAGTCGCTCATCTGCCTGCCAGTAATCTGACAGCGCGACATGTAGAAAGTCGGCAGGGTGACTATGCGCGCAGGAATCGGCGAATAGTTAAATCCGGACGAAACCAGGTTGTAGGGAATCGACTTCTCCAGCCATGCGGTACCGTGTTTTGAATTTCGGATCCTGGCCTCGACCTCATCCTGCATCGCCTGGATCATCTCGTTTTCAGTCCTGCCCTCAGGCGAGTACAGCCATACCTTCTTCGCCTGTTCCGACGTCAGGCCAAGCTGGGCTTCTCCGCCTGGAACCTCACACCAGTTGTCGGGATGCAGAATGCCCCTGAAAGGCGGGGCGAAAAAATCCAGTTCCGAATATGTCGGGCTGGGCTTTTGGGGTTTGCCCGTCAGCTTCATGATTCAGGGCCTGCTGTGCGCGCAGCATCAACGCCACGCCACTGCTGGCGCGGCCACTTTTCAAGCATCGGTCGAAAAGCGACCCATTTAAATGACCTGTGCCCCTTGTTCGCTACCAGGTGCTGAATATGAGCCCGGGAAGCATCACCATCCCTGCGGTGGCAGCCTTTTACCCCAATGCTCAGCCACTCCCCATTTACGAGATACTCCGACTCGGCACTGCGCTCCACAAAGGCCATCTCTGAATATCCACCTGCCATGCCCAATACACCGTATGGGCTGGCACCACGAGGATAAGCATCAACCGCATTACTATCGATGGGATCAATATCATCCGGCAGCGGCTGGTCGTAATAGAAGAATCCGCGCGATTCATCCCATTCATCGCCCCACGGATACAGGCGGCCATCCGTGCCTCTGGCCGCCTTTTCCCACTCATCAGCAGTCGGCAGGCGCGCTCCGATGTGCTCGCAGAAGGCGAAGACTTCGCTGCGAGATCCTAACCTGAACGGCTCGCGGCTGCTTTGGATCGACCAATTATCCCGCAGTGAAAAACGCCATCGTCGCAGACGCGGCAGATCCGTAATGCCGCGAATCTGTTCCGCAGGCATTTCGTATCTTATGAAGTCGCGCATCTGCATTTCTGTAATCTGGCAGCGCGATATATAGAACGTGGGCAGCGTGACTATGCGCGCAGGAATCGGCGAATAGTTAAATCCGGACGAAACCAGGTTGTAGGGAATCGACTTCTCCAGCCATGAGGTGTCGTGTTTTGAATTTCGGATATCGGCCTCGACTTCATCCTGCATCGCCTGGATCATCTCATTTTCAGTCTTGCCCTCAGGCGAGTACAGCCACACTTTCTTGGCCTGTTCCGGCGTCAGGCCAAGCTGGGCTTCCCCGCCTGGTACCTCACACCAGTTGTCGGGATGCAGGATGCCCCTGAAAGGCGGGGCGAAAAAATCCAGTTCCGAATACTTCGACCTGCGTTTCTTTGGATTGCCCGTCAGCCACTCGAATGCCGACATCACCCTACCCCTTATTGAGTGCCGAGGCCGAGATATTCATGCACAAAGCGGACAGCCATCGAGCCTTCGCCCACCGCCGAGGCGACGCGCTTGACGGACCCGCTGCGTACATCGCCTACAGCGAAAATTCCAGGCAGGCTGGTCTCAAACAGCATCGGTCTGCGCCCCACATCCGTCCAGTCTTCAGGATTCAGCGCATCCAGCGGCAGGCTGTCGCCAGTGGGGATGAAGCCGTGTTCATCCAGCACCATCATATCGCGCAGCCATTCGGTGTGCGGGCTGGCGCCGATAAAAGCAAATACCGCCTGCGCGGGCACTTCGATCAGTTCCCCGGTCTGGTTATGCTGGGCCATGACGCCCGTCAGCCGACCCTCGCCCAGCAGTTCGCGGATTTCCGTGTGTGTGAGCACTTGAATATTCTGCGTCTGGGCGATGCGATCGATCAGATAGCGCGACATCGTGCGATTTAGGTCGGCCCCGCGAATCATGATATAGACCGCCCGCGCCCGCCCGGACAGGAACATAGCCGCCTGCCCCGCCGAGTTTCCGCCGCCCACCACAATCACATCCTGATTCTCGCACAGGCGCGCTTCATTCTCAGTCGCGGCATAAAACACACCCGTCCCCTCGAATTCCTCCAGGCGCGGCACCGACAGCTTGCGATACTGCGCGCCACTGGCGATGATGATGGCACGCGCGGCAATGCGGTCGCCATTGCTGGTCTCGACAATATAGTAATTGCCCTCGCAGTCCAGCCGAATCGCCTCGGACGGGGTGAAAATGCGTGCGCCGAATTTCTGGGCTTGCAGCACCGCCCGCCCTGCCAGGTCAGACCCGGACAAACCCGCCGGAAAGCCCAGATAATTCTCGATTTTTGACGACGTGCCCGCCTGCCCACCCACGGCCACCGCATCCAGCGAGATTGTTTTCAGACCTTCAGACGCGCCATACACAGCAGCGGCCAGCCCGGCCGGGCCAGCCCCGACCACCAGCAGGTCAAAAATTTCATCATGCGGCACATTGACCGGCAGACCCAGCTCGCCGATCAGCTCGGCATTGGTAGGGTTCCGCAGCACCCGCCGCCCCTGCCAGACCACCACCGGCGTCTCATCCGGGCGCACCTGCAGCTCGCTTAGCAGAAGCTCGGCAGCGGCATCCTGCTCCAGGTCCACCCACACATGCGGCAGCCGATTGCGTGCGGCAAACTCGCGCAGGCGCTGGGTATCGCGGCTGTAGCGCGAGCCGATGATGCGCATGCCCGCGCTGGCGTCCTCCATGATGATCAGGCGGCGCATGAGAAATGCGTTCACGATGATATCGCTCAACTGAGGAATCTCGGCCACGATATGGCGCAGCTGGCCGGGCGTGATCTGAAGCACATGGCCCGCCGTGCGCACGCGGCCGGTCAGGAATACCGACTGGCCGGTGAAAATGCTCACTTCCCCCAGGAACCGCCCTGCTGTGTGTGAGGCCAGCAGCCGGGGAGTTCCCTCGGAGTTCTCAAAGATATCGATCTGTCCGGACAGGACAACAAAGAAATCGTAGCCTACATCGCCATACTCAAACAGGATTTCCCCGTCTGCCACCTCCCTGACCACGCCATACGGGCGCAGCAAATCAAGCTGTTCGGGCGTGAGGGTGGGAAAGGCAACCGTCTCGTCAATTGCAGCCATAATTCTCCCTGATGTTGCACATATGCGTGACGTGATTGTACGAGCTACAGGCCGGTCCCATTACCCACCCTCGCAAAAAGCACAGGTTGGAAGGCGGCAGTGACGGCCTATTTTCGTTCGGCGGCTGCGCGCAGTTCATTAAGCTCCATCTTCAGAGCGATCCAGTCGGGAATGATGCGTTCGTGTTCATGATTCAGCGCCTGCTGTGCACGCAGCAGGCGCTTTGGGCAAGGCCGTTAGTCTTTTCCAAAAAAACAGTATAGTCGATGTCGCGCAGTTGTCCGATCCATTGATTCAGACAGCCAATGCCCAAGGGGAGAATAACCGCATAATGACAGACAATCCACTTCCCGGCCAGTATCTCGACCTGCTTAAAAAAAGCCCTGACCTTTACGCTGTATCCCACAGTCGGCATGCCGATTGGCACGTACAACTATGTCAAATCCGGCCCGCGCCGTGCATTGGGGAATCTGCTGCGTATGCTGCTGAACCGGCTACGGCTGGAGCTGTATCGGTCGTGGCGGGTATCCGACGAGGCCGTGCGTGAAGGGCGCATCTGGCCGCCTCAAGCCTACTCGATGGCGGGCATGGCACGGCTGGACCAGCTTCAGGATGCTGTGGAAACTGCCCTGAAAGAGGGGTGCCCGGCGACCTGATCGAAACCGGCGTGTGGCGCGGCGGCGCATCCATACTGATGCGGGCGACGCTGTTTGCCCATGGCGTCACGGACAGGCGGGTGTTTGTCGCCGACAGCTTCGCCGGCCTGCCAGTCCCGGATGCAGCGCAGTATCCGGCTGACGCGGGCGATATCCTGTACCGCGCTGCGCCATTGGCCGTCTCGCTGGAACAAGTGCGCGAGAATTTCCGGCGCTTCGGACTGCTGGATGAGCAGGTCGTATTCGTCAAAGGCTGGTTCAAAGACACACTGCCCGCGCTGGACAGCCAGCAGTTCGCGATCATCCGGCTGGACGGCGACCTGTACGAGTCGACCATGCAGGCGCTGGAGGCGCTGTATCCAAAGCTCAGCCCCGGCGGCTTCTGCATCATCGACGATGGCGCGCTGGCCGCCTGTATGCAGGCCGTCAATGACTATCGCGCCCGCCATGCCATCACCGCGCCGATCGAGCAGATCGACTGGACAGGATGCTACTGGCGCAAATAGCGCGTCTGAGCCTACAGGTCAGCCCGTAAGGAACAATCAACACAAAAGAGTCCCCGCATACTGTTACGTATGCGGGGACTCTTTATTCAGTCAGCAGAACTGGCTGTATGACTGTGATTTACTCGCCAGCGGCGACGTAACGCAGGCTCATACCCGTGGCGGTGCGGTTCAGGAAACCGGCCCAGTAGGTATTGTCTGCCGTCGGGCTGCCCGCTTCGTCCACGCTGAACACGCCGTCATTGGCGTTTTCCACGGCGGGCTGCAGGTAGCTGCTGTTGTCTTCACCGAGCAAATACTGCGCGAGGAAGGCGCTCACGAAGTGCTGATTGATGTTGTTGATGCGCGCTTCGTCCCAGGCGGGTTCAGAATAACGTTCGTAGTCGCCGAAGTTGCGCACGACGGCCGGCGGCGGATTCGGCGCCACGTTGTGCAGCGCGTTCTCGTAGGTCAGCAGATAGCGCTCGGAGTTCACGGCGTTGTCGAACAGGCTGACGATCGCATCATAGCCAGCGACGTCGTCCAGCTCACCAGCGATCCACAGCGACGGCACCGTGATGCCACCGAGGGCTTCAGGGTCCCAGAAGCCGACGCCGGGCAGGCCGAAGGCGCTCAGGTCGCCGCCCCACGGGGCAAACACCACGATCGCCTTGATGCGCGTGTCCAGCGATGCGGCGTAGTCGGCATTGCCGGCCATACGCGGCTCAATCGCGGGCAGGAAACCCTGCAGCACGCTGTTATAGCCAGCGCCAGCGGCATTCAGGGCGCCGTAGCCACCCATCGAGTAGCCGATGATGGCGGTATTGTCGGCATTGACCAGACCGCTCAGGAAGCCTTCTTCGGCAGCGCCCAGAGTGGCAATTTCATTGAGCACGAAGTTCTGGTCCAGCGCGCGATTCATCAGCGTGCTGAAGAAGTTACCTGCGTCGGCAAAGGTCGAGTCGGTGTGATCGATCGCCGCGACAATGTAGCCCTTGGAGGCCAGATTTTCGGTCAGGTAGGTCATCATGTAGCGCGAGCCGGGGAAGCCGTGCGAGACGATCACCAGCGGGAACGGCCCGCCTTCGGCGTTCGGCAGGGCGTCACGGAAAGCGCGCCCCTGGAACGTGAAGGGTTCCACATCGCCCGCATCGGCGCGGCCCAGCTGACTCTCGTAAGTGGTCAGTTCAGCGGCGTCGGCAGGGATGATGGCGGGATACCACACATCGATCGTCAGCGGACGGTCATAAACGGCATCCGGATTCGTTTCACTCAAATTATTAATATCGACCTGGCCGGGGTTGACCAGATTCAGCGTCTGCACGCCGACGCTGTACTCACCACGGGCGGCAAGCGCAGGCGCATCGGGCAGCAGATCACCATACACAGCAGTAGTATCCTGGGCAGCAACACCAAAACTGGCAACCGCAGTCAACGCCAATGCACTAAGAAACAGTCTTTTTTTCAAGTTTACCAACCTCACAGGATAGAGATATACGGATAGCCAATTATAGCCGGAAACACCCCCGTCTCCAGCCATTGTCACGCACTGCTCATGTATTTCTCTGTCCCGTGGGGCCAGCGTGGAAATAAAAAACGCCCTGCGCGGTTGCAGAGCGTTTGTGACCCTATAGGGACTCGAACCCTAGTTTTCGCCGTGAAAGGGCGACGTCCTAGACCGCTAGACGATAGGGCCTAACGCGTCTGATATTAGCAGATGCTGCGCCCCGTCGTCAAGACAGAATTATCTTAATCAGCCGCGTGCATGGCCTCGGCGAAGCGTTCGGCGTCGCCGTCACGCACCAGACCCAGCTTGGCACGAATCTTGAGCAGCTTTTCCACCTGATGCGCGGGCAGCTCACGCGGGCCACCCAGTTGCTCGGCCATGAACAGGATTTTCGCCGTGTGTTCCAGCGTCTCCAGATGCATATACGCATCCCAGACCGTGCTGGCCACCGTCAGCGAACCGTGATGCGCCAGCATGATCGCATCATACTCACGGATGTAATTGGCGATGGCATCGCGGTTTTCAATGCCGGCAGGCGTGGCATACGGGGTGGTGGGCACCAGCCCCAACAGGATAATCGCTTCCGGGATGATGCAGCGCTGAAAATCATAGCCCACCAGCGTCAGCGCGACGGCCGTCTGCGGGTGCGCATGCACGACGCCATTCACGTCGGGGCGCTGCTTGTAGCATTCCAGATGCATGGTGATTTCGCTGGTCGGCACAAGCTCGCGATTTGACTCATTCGGCTCATCGACGCGATTGCCGTCCATGTCCACCACAATCAGCTGATCCGGCGACATGAAGCCCTTCGCCAGGCCGCTGGGTGTCGCCAGCACGCGGCCATTCTCCAGCCGCGCGGTGATATTTCCGGCTGCCCCATCGATGTACTGATTCTGGTGCATCAACCGGCCAATCTGACAAATCTGTTCGCGGAGCGCCTGTTCATTCACTGCCATGATTTCACCCTGTCATCCGTCTTTGACGGCCACTCGAGCCTGACGCGGTCAGGACTCGCTGATCACTCGATACGTCATCACATCGCCCGCGCGCCCTTTGACCTTCTGCGCGCCAATCGGCTCGGCCTTTACCGTGGGAGGAAGCTGGTCCAGCGTGGCCTGGCTGATGAGGACGATGCCGCCGCTGCTCATCTCCTCCAGCCGCGCCGCCAGATTGACTGTGTCGCCCACGGCCGTGTAGTTCATCAGGTCGGGCGCACCCACGTTGCCCACCACCGCCGGGCCGGTATGAATGCCAGCCGACAGTTTCATGCGCTCATCGGGCAGGAACTGTGCATGGAACTGATTGACAGCTTCCTGAAGCTGGAGCGCTGTGCGCACCGCCCGCAGCGCATGATCCGGCTGGGTCAGCGGGGTGTTATACAGCGCCATCAGCCCGTCACCGAGGAATTTATCGACGGTGCCGCCGTTTTCACGCACGCAGTTCACCGCCAGCGTGTGATACTGATTGAGAATGGCGAGCAGGCGTTCCGGCTCGGTGCGTTCGCTCAGGCTGGTGAAGCCTTCCAGGTCCAGAAACAGCACGGTGATTTCCTGCAGGGTGCCGCCCAGCTTCACCTGGGTCGGGTCGCGCAGCAGCTGCTCGACCACGGCGGGGGCCACATAGCGTTCAAACGTTTCACGAATAGCCGCCTGCACGGCGCGCATTTCGTCGGTGGCCTGCTTGCTGCGCAGGCGCGTGCGCACACGTTCCATCAGTTCGCGCGGGTTGTAGGGCTTGGCCAGATAATCATCCGCGCCCAGCTTGAGGCCCTTCACGCGCGAGTCAATGTCGGCCAGCGCCGTCAGCATGATGATGGGAATCCCGGCGGTATTGGGATCCGCCTTGAGGGCTTCCAGAACCTGAAACCCGCTCATGCCGGGCATATTCACATCCAGCAGGATCAGGTCAGGGTGGGCCTGCCGCGCGATCGACAGGGTATCTGGCCCGTTGGCGGCCTGCACCACGCGCATCCCCATCGCCCCGACTATGTCTACCAGCAGCTGGCGGCTGTCATTCACGTCATCTACAACGAGCACGAGCATGAGTGGTGAATTCCCATCTACGAGGTCACTGGAGGCGGCACAGGTGGGGGCATCAGGTCTTTCAGCTTCTGGGCAAACTCGCGCAGATTGAGCGGTTTGGTCATGTAGAAATCACAACCGGCTTCCAGCGCACGCTCGCGGTCGCCCCGCATGGCGTGGGCGGTAATCGCAATCACAGGCACATGTTTCAGGGCAGGATCGGCTTTCAGATGGCGCGTGGCCGTCCAGCCATCCATTTTCGGCAGCGACATGTCCATCAGGATGACATCAGGCACATAATCTCTCGCCACCGACAGGCCGGCCTCCCCGTCCTTGGCGATACGAAACTCGTAGTCCAGCGCCCGCAGGACATCCTGCAACAGGGTAAGATTATCGAGATTATCCTCGACGATCAGCAACCGCCCTTTTGGCACACGACCCTCTTTTTCGCAGCACACTCATTGTAGCGAATATTGTGCGCACGCACACATGAGGCCAGCAAGTCCGCTCGCAGTGTGACGGGATTATTTGTGGTTCTGCCGCTGTTTGCGCAGCTGGTTCATCATATACTCGTCAGCCGGAGACCGCTTGACAGCCGACCGCTCCACTTCATCGGCATTGACCGGGCGCCCCAGCAGGGTGGCCAGCGCCTCGGCGGAGTGGGCTGGGAACTCTCGATAGCCGCACACATCGCACAACAGCGCGTCCAGGTCGGGCACCAGGATCAGGCTGCCGCCCCGCACCGCGCTAAAGGTGACGACTGCACGTTTCAGGCCGCCCACATAACACTGTGGGCAGGGATCGTGTGCTTCGCGTGCTTCGGTTTCACTGCTCATCTGTTTGCCTCCCACTGTCGTGCAAGATGCCGCCAGGCTGTGTCTTTTACGGGAATGCCACGCGTGTAACATTGCCAATCGCGTCAAATGGCCAGTAGCGCAAAATCGCCTCGCCCATAATACGGACGCGGGCGACCGGGCCAAACTCACGCGAGTCATTGCTGTTATTGCGATTATCGCCCATCAGGAAATATTCATCGGCGCCCAGCACCACATCGCAGTAGCGATTACAGCGGAAGGGCCGGCCATCCTGATTGATATACGGCTCGCTGAGCAGCACATCATTCAGCAGGATGGTGCCGTTTTCAATCACGATATGGTCGCCGGGCAGGCCAATCAGCCGCTTGATGAGCAGCGGATTGTCGCGCGTATTGTCATCGCCCGGCGCATCAAACACGACGATATCGCCGCGCTGGGGCTGGCTCAGCAGGTAATGCGCGCGGCTGACGATCAGGAATTGTCCGGCAGAGAAGTTCGGCTGCATGCTGGGCCCCTCGATGTAGAAACGCATCGAGGCCAGGTTCACCAGCGTGAACACCAGCACCACCAGCAGCAGCAGGTCGAAACGCTCACGCCATACACCCGAACGAGCCAGCGCAGGACGCGGCGGCATCACCAGGGATGCGCCTGGCTGTGGGGAAAATTCGGCTGGAGAAGAAAGCGTCATCGAGGCCTTCAACGGTGCACAAACACAGGGTTCAGTATAGCCTTACTCGGGATATCCATAGCGGACCACAGAGCCAATCGCGTTCAGCGGCCAATAGCGCAGCAGCGCCTCGCCCACGATACGCGATCGGTCCACCGGCCCGAACGCACGTGAATCATTGCTGTGGTTGCGATTGTCGCCCATCAGGAAATACTGATTCGCCTCTAATACGATGTCGCAATGGCGCGAGCATGTGAAGGGGGTGTCGGTATTGATATACGGCTCGTCCAGCAGGACACCGTTCACCATGACCGTGCCCTCAGAAATGACAATGTGGTCGCCCGGCATCCCAATCAGACGCTTGATGAGCAGGGGATTATTACGCGAGTTATCGTCGCCCGGCGCATCAAACACGACGATATCGCCGTGGGCAGGCTCGCCAAACAGATAATGCACCCGGCTGACCAGCACATACTGGTTATCGACGAACGTCGGCACCATGCTGCGCCCGTCGATAAAAAAGCGCATCGTCGCCAGGTTCACCAGCGTGAACACCAGCGCGGCCAGCACCAGCCAGTCGACCAGGTTGGTGAAGACCCCGCGCAGCGACAGGCTGGGCCGGGGGCGGATTTCTTCCAGCGGAAGCGCAGGGGCTTCAGGCTGGGCTGAGTCCAGGGTTGTGGGAGTAGCCGTCATGGAGACCTTCAATGGGAACAAATAACGTCCATCATTATACAGCGCAACAGAGCCGAACGGCACGGCAGAAATTTGCGCCTGCCCGCTGACTGCCCTACACTACAGGCATTATGGCAGACCGAACGGATATTCTAAGCGAGATTGCCCGTCTGAGGCGGGAAAAAGCGACCGCGGCCAAACGCGATCAGCAGTCCGCGCTGGCCGATGCCCTGGACAATCTCGACGCCATGGGTGCGCTGGAAAGCCTGCGCAAAGCCCGCTTCCCAAAGTATACGTGCTGGGGGCCAAAGTCGGTGTATGGGCTGGGGGACAGGCCGTATGTGGGCGCCATCGCCTGGCATCGCGGCGCTGGCTACTATGGATTCAAGACGCTGACGATCTGGGGCGTGTGGGCCGTGTACAGCACGCCAGACAATACGCACGATGTCACGCTGCTGATCGGCAGCAAACAGGTCGCTTATGGCACCGCGTTTTACTCGCCAGACGCCTACATGAAGCTGATGCGCGACGATTACGCCGTATACTATAAGGACGACGGCGGGCCGCCTGCGCCAGAACGCATCCGGACGACATTCGCCGTGCAGCCGGACGAACGTCTGGCCCAGCGGACGCTGCTGCGTAAATCGCTGGCCACCCTCATTAGCTGAAATCGCGAGAGCATTCATGCGCCGAACACTCATCTTCTATGCGGCACTGTGCGGATTCATCGGGGCGCTGACGCTGCTGATGGTCGTCGTCAGCCAGACAGCCCGCCCCACCGAAGCCGCATTCATGTACTGGCCAGTGGTCGCGCTCATCCCGCTGATGATCCCGTTTGGCGTGGTCTGCGTCGGGCTGGGCCTCGTGCTGCTGATGGCCTGGTTCGTGCTGGGCATGTTTGCGCGCGCACAGTTCCTGAAACCGCCGCCGCTGGCCGGGCTGTTCATCGCCGTCGCCGGGGTGCTGAGCATCATTTTTGGCGTGGCATGGGGCGGCAGCGTGCTGGTATCGCACGGCGGCGTGCGCGCGGGCAGCTATGTGTATCAGCTTGGCTTTCATTACCCGCTGGATGGCGAAAACGAGGTGTATCTGTTCGAGTGTGATTCACTGGGCGTCGTGTGCCGCTGGCGCTACCGCGACAGCCTGGCCCGCTTTTTTGGCAGCGAGCCCAGCCTCGGCAGCACCGACAGCGGCCTGCTGGTCAACGAAGACGGGCGCAGCATCGACATCATCGTCAACAGCCAGCTTGTACGCACGCATCCCGTCCCCGGCAGTTAATGCGCTGATGGGTGGACAACCGCCATGGCGGACGGCAGGGAATTATCTCGCTATGCAACTTCTCAGCCTCACCCTGCGTCGCTGCGCTCCGCCGTCCCTCTCCACTGCGTAGAGAGGGACAAAATGCATATCTTTTTCGCTCGTGCGTTGGCTGTAAGTCATCCCCTCAGTCCACATCGTGGAGAGGGGAGCGAGGGGTGAGGCTGGTTATTGAATCGGCTAATTCGCGCGACGTGACACGCCCACCCCTCCACAACCGCTACCCGCGAATCAGCTTCGGAATATCCTTCAGCTTGGGCATCTGACCGGCCAGCAGCGAGTTGGCGCGAAACAGTCGACCGGCCAGCCACATCGCCGCCACCGACGCCAGCGCCAGGAACAGCAGGCTGAGCGCGATCTGCCAGCCGGGAACCGGGCTGACGACCAGACGCTGCACCATCGCCAGCGGCGCCGTAATCGGGAACAGGCTGAGCCCCACGGCCAGCGGACCATTCGGCTCACTGGCAAAGAACGGCAGGAACTGCACCGGAATGACAGCGGGCAGCACCAGGATCACCGCATACTGCGGGCCTTCGCGCATGTTGGTGCTCAGGGCGCCAATTGCCGCATAGAACGAGGCAAACATCACGTAGGCGAAGATGAAGTACACCAGCACAAACGGGATCACCTCGGTGGGGATGCGGATATTGGCCACCGCTGCCAGGATGCCGGTCGCAGTGCCCAGCATTTGCTGCGCGCCGGAAAACTGGGAAATCAGCAGGATAGCGCCCACCCATGCCACCAGTTGCAGCAGCCCCAGCAGGCCCATCGCCAGAATTTTTCCCGCCAGCAGGTGAATCGGCCGCATGGTGGACAGCAGAATCTCCACCAGACGGGTCTCTTTTTCCTCGATGACACTCTGCATCAGATAGCCATTGGTCATGAACAGGCTGAGCAGCAGCACCAGCGCGAAGATGTAGACGATGATGAAACGGGCATCCTCGCCGGCGGCATTCTGATCCTCGTTGAGCGACAGATTCGTCACCGAGATATTGGCCGGGTTCAACAGGCGCTGATACACGCCCGTCTCTACACCGTCAGCCAGATTCCCCAGCACAAAAGCGCGCGCCGGAGCGGAGTTGATGGTGGCCAGGTTCAGCCGCGACAGCACCATCGTCACGTCACCCGTCTCGATGTAATGCGGCCCAAACAGGTAGTATCCCTGAATGGCGCCGCTGTTCAGCGCGTCGGTCGCGCTGGCTTCATCGGGATAGATGGTGAAGACATCAGCCAGGTCCGCGGGGACGCTGAAAGTGCCAGTCTGATCGACCACGCCGGCCTGCTGAATGCCCTCCAGGTCGATTTCCTGAAGCACAGCGTTCACCGCCTGTGGCGACGACATATTGGTGGTGCTCAGCCCGGAAATCACCTGCAGGAGCACGTATCCCAGCAGCGGCAGCAAAAATGTCGTGAACAGATAGGCGCGGCGGCGCGCATTGCGCAGCAGCTCGAAAGTAAATACCTGAATCAGATGGTTCATCCTGCGCGATCTCCTGTCGCAGTGGTCTGCATATCGTGATTACGGGTGACAGCCTGGATCATCTGGCGCAGCGACGGGCGCTTGCCATACATCAGAATCGACCAGCGGAACAGGCGTGCTGAAATCCACACAGCCAGCACAGTCGTGGCGGCCAGGATGGCGATCGACAGGATCACCTGTTCGGGCGGCACCGTGCCGAAGCCCATGCGCAAAATCACGGTGACGGGCGCGGTGAGCGGGAACAGCGTCAGGATAGTAACTGCTGTGCCGTTCGGGTCGGTCAGGAAGCTGAGAATAAAGAAGAACGGCAAGCTGAGCGGGAGGCCCAGCAGGCCCGCGATCTGGCGGCTTTCCTGCTCGCTGCCGATGACCGCGCCAATGCCAGCCATGATGCTGGCGAACAGGAAGTACCCCAGGATGAAGTACACCACGCTCGTCACCAGCAGGTCCACCGGCACTGAGAAGCCACTGAGGAACGACGTGTTTCGGCCCAGCGTAATGAACAGGACAATGGCAATTATCCAGATGCCCAATTGCGTCAGGCCCAGCGCGCCCAGCCCCAGAATCTTGCCGGCCAGCAGCTCAATCGGCCGCACCGTTGTGACCAGGATTTCCACCACACGCGTCGATTTTTCCTCGACCACGCCAGACATCACATAGCTGCTGCTGGCCTGCGTGCTGATCATGAACACCAGCACGAAAACAAGCGGCGCCAGGAAAACGACGAAGATATTGCTTTCATCGATGATGCGGCCGCTGTCCAGCGTGAGGATGCTCATATCAGCGACCGGGTCGCTGATGCGCACCTGAACGTCCTCCGGCAGGCCGATGTCCAGATTGGCGACCAGATACGCGCCGATCAGGTCATTCAGCGCCTCGGTGCCCCCGCCTGTGTTGTAGAGCTGCACGTTTCCGCTGCGCAGATAGTCTGGCAGGACGACAAAGTAGGCCGAGACCGTCCCGGCATCCAGCGCCGCACGGGCTTCTTCCTCGCTGGCATACGCGCTGAAGTTCTCCGGGCGTTCGATGGCGTTTTCCAGTATGCCCGCCTGATCGACATAGCCGACAGCGTCGCTATCTGAGCCGATCGCACTCTGTGCCGACAAATAGCCCACCAGCGCAATCAGGGCAATCAGGATGAGCGGCATGATAAAGGTGCTGAACAGGAAGCCGCCGCGCTTCATATTGCCCAGGTATTCGTGAACGGCAATGATCCAGATCTTCTTCATGCTGCGCTGTCCCCGTCTACCACGCGGATGAAAATGTCGTTCAGGCTGGGGATAGCCTGTTCAAAGCGGATGATTTCGAATCCCGGCCGGGTGGCGATTTCCGTCAGCAGTTCATGCGAGCTGACGCCGTCCTTCAGGTACAGCATGGCCCCTGGCCGCGCCGTCGTGCCTTCACCATCGCTGCGCACTTCCACGCGATCCACGCCGGACAGCGCGTTCCAGTCACCGCTGCCTTCAACCACCACCGCAGGCAGGGCATACTGCGCGCGCACATCATTGACGTTGCCATAGAGCGCGGCGTGTCCGCGATTGATCATGAACAGGCGGTTGGCCATCTCCTCCACCTGAAACATCTGATGGGTGCTCATCACGACCGCCCCGCCCTTCTGGCGGAATTCCAGCAGCAGTTCCTTGATCACCAGCGTATTGATCGGGTCCAGGCCAGAGAACGGCTCATCGACGATGATCAGCTCTGGCTCGTGCAGGATGGTCACGGCAAACTGCACCTTCTGCTGCATGCCCTTACTCAGCTCGCTGACCTTCTTCTTGGTCACATCGCCCAGCTCAAGCCGCTCCAGCAGGCTGATCGCGCGCTGTTTGGCCGCCTTGCCCGTCATGCCTTTCAGCGTGCCCAGATAGGTCATCACTTCCAGCACCGGCACGTTGCGATACAGCCCGCGTTCTTCCGGCAGATAACCGATGCGATCCTTGCGCGATTCATCCAGCTTGCCCCCCAGGATCGAAATCGTGCCGGAATCTGGCTTGAGGATATCGAGCATCATGCGCAGGCAGGTGCTTTTGCCAGCACCGTTTGGGCCCAGCATGGCGAAGATTTCGCCTTTGTACACATCAAACGAGACCTGATCGACAGCCCTGAAGCTGCCATAGGACTTGCTGATGTCTTTTACGGAAATCGCCGTTTCACTCATTGTGTTTACCCTTTGTACGTCTTTCGAAACCCATTACATACGTGAATGAAGCCTAGTATACAGGCTTAGGCGGGCCACGTGGGAAAAATTCCCCCGAATGGGTGAGAACCTCAATAATCTATATGGGACAGGTTGTCATAGAATGAAATGTGATGGTACACTGAAATTTGCATTGTCATTCGTCCTCATCCATCTGATACTCTTGCCTGCGTTTTTCTAACGGTACTCATCAACGCGGTGCAGCAAGGACAAAGACTGTATGAAACGTCACATTTTAGTAGTCGATGATGAGACCGGCGCTTTAACGCTTATCGGGATCATGCTGGAACACGGCGGCTTCAGCGTCCTCAAAGCGCGCAATGCCACCGAAGCCCTGGGGCAGCTCGACCAGACGACCCCGGATCTGATCATCCTGGACGTCATGATGCCCGGCATGGACGGTATCGAGTTGTGCCGCGTCATTCGCACCCGTCCGGAGACGGGCAAAACGCCGATCCTCATCCTGTCTGCGCGCGGTGACGCCGAAAGCATCATCAAGGGCATGGAAGCCGGTGCCAACGACTACCTGCCGAAGCCCATTCTGCACCACGACCTGGTCACCCGCGTGCGCTCCATCCTGGGGCAGGGCGTCGAGACGTAGGGCAAGTGATGTGGGATGAGTAATGAGTAATGGGTAATGAGAAAGGGCGCCCCCTATAAAGGAGCGCCCTTTTCGTTTGGGTTCATGGCCGATGTGTGCGAAACATATCAAGGGGCGCAGCAGCAATCAGACTCCATCGCTGCCGATGCTACCCCGCATCACGCATCACGCATTACTCATCACGCATCACTCATCACTTCCCTACAGCCCATACAGCGCGCGATAGATGTTATAGAAGCCGTAGATGCGCTGCACGTAGGTGCGCGTGCTGCTGATGTCGATCGTGGTCAGGAACAGGTCATGGTCGCCGCCAGACAGCGACAGCCAGTTCAGCCCGCGCCCCGGCCCGGCATTGTAGCCAGACAACGCGGCGGTCACGTTTCCTTCAAACAGCGTGAGATTTTCTTCCAGATAGAACGCCCCAAACTCGACGCCGACATACGGCCTTGATAACAGCGAGTGCTGCCAGTTGGAGAAGTTCAGTTCATCGGCGATGTAGGCGGCGGTGGTGGGAATCACCTGCGTCAGCCCGACCTCGCCAGCGGCGGCGGTCGCCGTGGTCTCAAACAGGCTTTCGTGGCGAATCAGCGAAAACATCAGCAGCGGATCGACGTTGTAGCGATTGGCGCTCTCCTGCACCACGTCGAGGTAGTACACCGGGTAGCGCATCCGGGCGATATAGGCGGGCGCTTCCAGCGTGCCCACGCCGCTGGCGATAATCACATTGGCCGCCGCGAAGATCGAGTCCTGATAGGCGGCGATGCCCCGGAAGTAGATGGCAAGCTGATATGACGCCAGCGCGTCGTCCTCATAGGTGCCGATCAGGTCACTGAATTCCGCGCGCGCCTCATCATAAGCGGCCACGGCCCACAGCTCGGTGCCGCGAATCAGGCGCGCATCCGAGGCCAGGCTTTCCGGCAGCGGCCACAGCGGGCCTTCCTGGGTGATGCCGAAAGTGGCGCGCAGCCATGCCTCGGCTTCCTGAATCAACGCGCCATCATCAAAGAAGAACTGGACCGTCGCAGGCCGGCCAAACGGCGGCACATTGTTGATGATGTCCCGTGCACGCGCGCCGAAATAGCTGTCTGGCGCGGCCTGGGCCGCCTGCTGAAACGCCGAGCTGGCGATCTGATTATCGCCGCGAAAGAGCGCCAGCCGCCCCACTTGCAGCAGCGCCTGCGCCTGCTGTTCGCCGGTCGCATTGGCGCCGATTTCCGCGTAATAACGCTCCGCGGCGGCATTGTCATTAACCTTGATGGCCTCGGTCGCTGCCAGAAACAGACCGTCGATGGCCTGCGTGCTGTCCGGATAATTATCGGCCAGGCGCTCGAAGATGGTGCGTGCCTCGCCGGGATTGCCATTTGAGGCGCGCAGGAAACCAGCGCGATACAGCGCTTCGGCTGCTTCCGGCAGATAGCCAAACGTGTTGGCGATATTCAGATAGGTTTCAATCGCGCCGTTGATGTCATTGGCCAGGAAACGCGTGCGCCCCTGCTCCAGCAGCGCCTGTCCAAACGATGGATCGGTCGGATACTGGTCGATGATGGTCTGGAAGGCGGTGATCGCGGCCTGCGTATTGCCCAGCTCGCGGTAGGCGCGCCCCAGCAGCAGATGCACCTCGGCGGGCACAGTCGTGACAGCGCGCTCGGTGGAATAGGCCTGAAGCGCGGCCACTGTGCCGGCGTAGTCGCCATAGCTGTAGCTGATGCGCCCGCGCAGCAGATTGTCCATCTGGACATTATTTTCAGCCAGGATGCCAATGGCCTGATACGCCTCCGGCCGGTCGGGATACGTCCCGGCAATCGACGTCAGGCGGGCGAACGCGGCCTCGTTGTCGCCAGCCAGCAGCAGCGTCTGCGCGGCGGTGAAGTCGATGAAGGCGCGGTAGGCATAGTTTTGCGAGACGGACAGGATGGCCTCATACTGCGCGACAGCATTGGCATACTGCCCGCTGCCGATATACACCTGCGCCACCCGCTCGCGCAGGGCCAGCAGCGGACGCAGGCTTCTGCTGGACTCGGCGGCCAGCTTATAGGCATCCACTGCCTCGGTCTGCCGGTTGAGCGCGATAAACGCGTCGGCGATGCGTTCCAGCGCGTAGCTGTCCAGCATGCCAGGCCGGGCCGCCATATAGGCGCGGAAGTCGGTGATCGCCTGTTCCCACAGCGACATACCCAGGTAGGCGTCGCCGCGCAGGAACAGCGCCTGGCCCGCGCGCGGGTCATTCGGGAATTCGCCCAGAAACAGCGACATCGCGTTGACGGCATCGCTGAAGAAGCCTTCTCTCAGGGCGGCCTGCCCCAGCCCAAACTGGGCGCTGGCTTCCTGCTCTGGCGTGATGCCGGCCGTGCTGTCGATCACCATGCGGTAGGTCTGCACGGCGTTCTCATAGTAGCCATTGAGCAGATACCGCTGGGCGCTGAGCAGAAGCTGTTCAGGGGTGGCCTGCACCTCCTGCGCGGATGCCGGCACGGCGATCAGGATCAGCGCGGCGGCCAGACTGGTGACGAATCGTGGGAAAGTTAGGATGTGTGTTTTCATGCAGCTCATTATGCGCAGGTTGCGCCAATTTTCCATAACGCTAAAACTACGGTTGCTGTGTGGGCGGCGTCAGCTCGCCCGACAGCCACGGCATGCCATAGCCGACTACCAGATGCCCGGACTCGGCCAGCCCCTTGCCCAGCTCGGTCACATCGCGGTAGGTCCACCAGTGACTGGCAGATGGCAAAATAGCCACGCCAAAGTCGTCCACCACCAGCGCCGACAACTCGCGTCTGACATAGCGCGGGTGCGTCGAGCGCGCCGACGGATTGGCCTGGTCGGTGCGGATGAGCGTCACCCGAAAGCGCGACGGCGCGCCGCTGCTCCACTCGGTATCGACATAGGCCAGCAGCTGATACTCAATCACGCCCCACAGGCCTTCCGGAAACGCCCTGATGAAACGAAACAGGCCTGCGCCATGCTGCGACGGCCGATCATCGAGCACATACCCGGCGGCCTGAAACGCCCCGCTCACCACCGTGAGCAAAATCAGGCGGAAGTATTCCTGCGGCGTGGTGCTGCCGCTGGGCGTGGATGACATCATCGCGCGAGCTGCCCGGCCAGCGCGTCGGCGCTCGTCACCGGAAGCTGGCAGGCAAAATGACGGCACACATAGGCGGTCGGTTTGCCATCGCGCTGCGGGCGTTCATGCAGCAGCGGAATCACGTGCGCCGCGTCGGTGCTGCTCTCGGCCAGCGCGACGATGCAGTCTGGCCGGAAGCTGCGCTGAAGCACATCGAGCAGCGCTTTCGTGTCGGCATCGCCGGGCGCGCCGATGATCGCGACTTCCTTCAGCCCCCGAATCAGACCTTCAGCGGCCGTGAGCGCCTCGCCAAAGGCCTGCGGATACTCGCGCAGGGCGGCGTACAACTGCCCCAGCGTGCGCTGCGCCGCATCGTCAAAGTCAGACCGGCCGGTATAGGCGGCCAGCCGCACCAGCACTTTGGCGATGACCGAGCTGCCGGACGGGATGGCATTGTCCTGAAGCTGGCGCGGCCGCGCGATGAGCTGTTCGCTGTCATTAGGTGTGTCATAAAATCCGCCGTCACTGGCGCGAAAATGTGCCAGCGCCTGTTCGGTCAGCGTCAGCGCCAGCGCAAACCAGGACGCATCGAACGTCGTTTGATACAACTGCAAAAAGCCCTCGGCAAGGCAGGCGTAGTCTTCAAGGAAGCCGTTGATCTTGGCCTTGCCGTGATTATAGGTGCGCCACACCCGTCCCTCTGGCGTGACCATGGAGTCGCGCAGGAATTCGCCGGCGCGAATGGCCCCAGCCCGGTAATCCGCTCGGTTGAGCGCGCGCGCCGCTTCCGCCAGGCTGGCCAGCATCAGGCCATTCCAGCCGGCCAGCAGCTTGTCGTCCAGGCCAGGCGGCACGCGCTGCGAACGCGCTGCGAACAACACGTGGCGGATTGTCTCCAGTTTTTCGCGCAGTTCCTCGACGCTCAGGCCCAGCGCGCTGGCCGCGACGGCATCCTCGGCGGGCACAAACAGAATGTTATGCCCCTCAAAGTTGCCGCGTTCAGTCACGCCAAAATAGGCCAGCGCGATACGCGATTCGTCCGGCTCCAGCAGCGACTCAATTTCCGCCTTCGACCAGACGAAAAATTTACCCTCCTCGCCCTCGCTGTCCGCGTCGGTCGCGCTGTAGAAGCCGCCTTCCGGGGCGGTCATCTCGCGCAGGATATAGTCGTAGGTTTCCTCGGCGATGCGCTTGTAGAAGGCATCGCCCGTGAGCTGCCAGGCATGCAGGTAGGCCCGGCTGAGCTGCGCATTGTCATACAGCATCTTCTCGAAATGCGGCACCAGCCACACAGCATCCACGCTGTAGCGCGCAAAACCGCCGCCGATCTGGTCGTAAATGCCGCCCATCGCCATCTTCTTCAGCGTGAAAGTGGCCATTTGCAGGGCTTTATCGCTGCCGGTATTGGCATGATGCGTGAGCAGGAAGTCAAGGTTCATGGCCTGCGGGAATTTCGGTGCGCCGCCATAGCCGCCATTGGCGCTGTCGAAGCCGCGCTCGAAACGGGCGATCGTGCCGTCCAGCAGGTCGGTCGTCAGCCCTTCGTCAGAGCCGATGCCCAGCGCGACGCGGCTGAGGCCGCTGGTCAGGTCGCGGGCGACTTCCTCACATTCTTCGCGGCGCGTGTGATAGGTGTTATGGATGCCCTCCAGCACCTGCTGAAACGACGGCATGCCATAGCGCGGCTGCGGCGGGAAATACGTGCCGCCGTAAAACGGCCGTCCATCAGGGAACAGAAAGACCGTCATCGGCCAGCCGCCGTGCCCGTTGCTGAGCGCCTGCACCGCCTGCATATAGATATCGTCGATGTCCGGGCGTTCCTCACGGTCGACCTTGATATTGATGAAGAATTCGTTCATCAGCCCGGCGACGCGCTCGTCTTCAAAGCTCTCGTGCGCCATCACGTGGCACCAGTGACAGGCGCTGTAGCCCACGCTCAGCAGAATCGGCTTGTCTTCAGCTTTGGCGCGATCCAGCGCTTCCTGCCCCCACGGGTACCAGTCCACCGGGTTATCCGCGTGCTGGCGAAGATACGGGCTGGTTTCATGCTGCAAACGATTCATAGCGATCCTCAGGCCTGGGTGTATGGTTCGGTAACATCGTGCCACAGCGCAGCGCGCAGGTCAAACAAGTGGGCGCACCCGGAGCCTGAATTCACGCGTCTCAATGTGCAGACATCGGCCACCGTGTTATACTCGCAGTGATGTAAATCATGTTCTTCAGCAGGTTTTCGCAGCGTTCTTAACCATCGGTGACTTGAATCCTATGCGGCATTATCTTGACCTCGCGGACTGGCGAAGCGAGGAAATTCGCGAATTACTGGACCTGGCGCGTTTCCTGCGCCTGGAATTTCGCAGCGGCGGCAACAAAGCCGTGCTGGCAGGCAAAACACTCGCAATGATTTTTCAGAAGCCCAGCCTGCGCACCAAGGTCTCGTTTGAGACGGGCATGAACCAGCTGGGTGGCGCCGCGCTGATGCTGGGGCCGGACGAAATCGGCCTGGGCAAGCGCGAAAGCACGGGCGACGTGGCCAAGTCGCTGTCACGCTTTGTGCAGTGCATCATGGCGCGCGTCTTCGCCCACGAAACCATTCTCGAACTGGGCAAGCATGCCACGGTGCCCGTCATCAACGGGCTGACAGACTCGCAGCACCCGTGCCAGGCGCTGGCCGACGTGCTGACGATTCAGGACCGGCATGGCCGTGTGGAAGGCCTGCGCATCGCGTTTGTGGGCGACGGCAACAATGTGGCCTTTTCGCTGGGCCAGGCGGTCGCGCATCTGGGCGGCCATTTCGCCATCGCGTCTCCGGAAGGCTATTCGTTCAGCGAGGACGATGCCGAGACCATCGCCCAAATTGCTGCGTTCAATGGCAGTACGTTTGAAACCTTTACCGATCCGGTGAAGGCAGTGCGCGATGCAGATGTCATCTATACTGATACATGGGTGAGCATGGGCCAGGAATCAGACACCGAGCGCCGCCTGCGCGATTTCCGCGAGTATCAGGTGAACGCCAACCTGCTCAAGTATGCCAGCCGCCGCGCCATCGTCATGCACTGTATGCCGGCGCATCGCGGGCAGGAAATCACCGATGAAGTGATGGACGGGGCACGGTCCGCTGTGCTGGATCAGGCGGAAAACCGACTGCATGCCCAGAAGGCCATTCTGGTGAAGCTGATGACGCACCAGCAGGCGTAGCAGGAAAGACGAACACATAAGCACAGGCGTGCACTGGGTGCCGCTGTTAACGAGTCGATAAGAGCAAAGTGGAGTGCGGGCGATGCCGGGCAATCGTCAAGTCTACGAACAGTCGATGAATAATGGCCACAGTGCCGCCTGGGACCAAGACTGGCAGACCGCGGTGGCGAATTACGGCCGCGCCATTGTCGAATTCCCCGATGACGCCGAGGCGCATCTGCACCTGGGGCTGGGGCTGCTGGAAATCGGCCGCCTGGATGACGCCCTCAAGGTGTATCAGCGCGCGCACCAGCTGGCGCCCCAGGACCCGATTCCACTGGAAAAAAGTGCCGACGTGCTGGAGCGCATGGGCCGCCTGCGCGAGGCCGCCCAGCAGTATGTCAACGTGGCCGAAATTTACCTGACGCAGCGCGACCTGAACAAAGCCATCGACAACTGGGAACGCGCCACCGACCTGACGCCCGGCCTGGTGCCGGTGCATGCCAAGCTGGCACAGGCCTACGAACGCATCGGCGACAAGAAGAAGGCCATCCACGAATACCTGGCGCTGGCCTATAACTTCCAGCGCACCAATGACTATGACCGCGCCATCAAGGCCGCCCAGCGCGCCCTGAAAATCGACAAGAACAACGCGCAGGTGCTGAATACGCTGCGCGCGCTGGAAAGCGGCGGGCGCATCATGCCTCCGCAGGAAGACGGCACCCGCGTCGCCGCCCGCCAGAACTCATTTGACAAAGACCAGAAACGCGCAAAAGTGGCCGCCAATGCTGCCTTTACCGAAGGCTCGGTGGAGAGCGACCCGTTCGGCCCGATCGGCGAAGGCATGCGCGACTCGATGGGCACGCTGGCCATCTATGTGATGGAAGGCACCGCAGGCGATGCCACGGGTGATCTGCTGGCAGGCATGGAAGCGCAGCGCCAGGGCCTGGCCGACCAGGCCATTGAAGCCTACATGCGCGCTGAAAGCCGTATCGATCACCCGGCCCTGCGCCTGAATCTGGGCGGGCTGATGATTCAGCGCGACCGCAACGAGGAAGCCCTCAAACGCCTGGACAAAGTCGTAGGCGTGCCGCAGATGACGAGCGCCGCGCTGCACGGCATGGGCCAGGCGTACCTGAAGCTGGGCAAGCATCGCCAGGCCATCGACAACATGCTGCGCACGCTGCAATCCGTCGATGAGACGATGAATATCGACCCCGACCATGCCATCGACCTGATCGGCATGTGGCGCGAACTGCGCGAAGGTATCGTGCGCGAAAATGACGAGGTGCAGCAGCGCATCGCCAAACGGCTGGGCAGCTTTCTGGAAGGCAAGGAATGGCGCACCAGCCTGCGCGAGTCGCGCCGACAAATTGAGGAAACCATCCGCGAACAGGGTATTAAGGGTGAGCTGGATATCCTGGCTGCCGAGCGCGGCGACAAGCTGACCGAGTCGGTCACGCTGATCGACCGCTACATGCGCCAGGGGTTATTCGTGCTGGCGATGGACGAGGCGCACCGCGCGGTCGAGTTCTCGCCCACCTACCTGCCCGTCCACATCCGCATGGCCGAAATCATGATGCGCGAGGGCCGTGTGCGCCAGGCCATCCAGAAATACAACGCGGTCGCCAAGACGTTTATGGCACGCGGCGAAAATGACCGCGCCATGGGCATTCTGGCCGAAGTGCTGGAGCGTGCGCCGCTGGATATCGCGGTACGCGAAAGCCTGATCGAGCTGCTGGAGAGCGAGGAACGCTGGGACGAGGTGCTGGACCAGTACATCGACCTGGCCGACGCGCATCATCAGCTGGGCAATTTCGAGCAGTCACGCGATACCTACGCGCTGGCCGAGCGTATCGCCACCAAGGTGAATGCCTCCAGCGAGAAGATCGTGCGCATCAAGCACCGCCTGGCCGATATCGACCTGACGCGCCTGGATCTGCGCCGCGTGCAGAAGACATACGAGGAAATCATCGCGCTGGCGCCCGAAGACGAGCGCGCGCACCGTATGCTGGTGGACCTGAATTATCGCCAGGGCAACGCCATCGAGGCGATTCGCCGCCTGGACAAGCTGCTGGGCATCTATGCGCGCCTGAAGCAGGTCAACCGCATCGTGCAACTGCTGGAGGAGCTGGTGACCGTGTATCCGCAGGATACCGGACTGCGCTCGCGCCTGGCCTCGATTTACAAACAGCTTCAGCGCCGCGTGGATGCCATCAAGCAGCTGGACGCGCTGGGCGAGCTTCAGCTTCAGGCGGGCAATCACCGCGAGGCAGCCGGCACCATCCGCCAGATCATCGCGCTCAACCCGGACCGCATGGACGACTATCGTAAACTGCTTGCCCAGCTGGGCGGCTAGCACACAGGACGACGCTTGGATTTTCAGTACGCGCTGCAAAACTTTTCGCTCAACGCTCTCGCAGATGTGCTGATCGTCGCCATCCTGTTCTTCATCGTGTCGCTGGTGCTGCGCGGCACCCAGGCCATGACGCTCATCCGCGGCATGGTGGTGCTGCTGGGCGGGCTGGCGCTGGTGTCTGCGCTGTTTAATTTCACCGCGCTGCAATATCTGCTCACCAACCTGCTGACAGTGCTGGCGATCGCTATCCCGGTCATCTTCCAGCCAGAGTTGCGCCGCGTGCTGGATCGTCTGGGGCGCACCGGCCTGTGGTTCAACCGCACCCCGGCAGAGGCCGAGCGCCAGGTGCTGATCGAAAGCATCAGCGCCGCTGCTGAGCGCCTGAGCGAACGCCGCCACGGCGCGCTGATTGTGCTGGAACGCAACACCGGCCTGCAGGACCTGATGCGTACCGGCGTCAGCCTGAACGCCCAGGTATCGCCCCAGCTTTTACTCACGATTTTCTGGCCCAAAACCGAGCTGCATGACGGCGCCGTGATCGTCAACCGCGATGGCCTGATCGCCGCGGCGGGCTGTGTACTGCCGCTATCCAGCGTGCGCAACATGACCGGCCCGAAACTGGGCACGCGCCACCGCGCGGCTATCGGCATCAGCGAAGTCAGCGATGTGATCGTGGTGGTCGTGAGCGAGGAAACCGGCCGCATCTCGATCGCCAATGCCGGGCGGCTGATTACCAAGCTGGATGGCGCCCGCCTGCGCACCATCCTGACGGCCCTGTATTATGGCGAACGCCCGGTCAATCTGGGCTTTGTCGCCCGCCTGCGCGAGGCCATTCAGGCGGCAACTGGCCGCAATAACCGCACTCAGGAAACGCAGAAGAATCTGTGATGCTGCAACCACCCCGTCACTGGCGCAAACTGGTCGTCGATAACATCTTCTGGTTTCTGGGATGTATCGCCCTGGCGTTCCTGTTGTGGATGGTCGCCATTTTGCAGAATGACCCCATTTCGGAATGGCGGCTGACCGAACGCGTGCCGATTCGCGTGCAGCCAGATACCGGCCTGCTGGTGGTCAATCAGGAATCGCTGACCAGCCTGTCGACCGTCTATCTGCGCGGGCCCACCAGCGAACGCCCGCTGATTACCGCCGATGATGTGGTGGTGCGCGCCAATCTGGAAGGCCTGGGCGCGGGCACCCACGTCGTGCCGCTGACATCGACCGTGGTGGGCGGCGTGCGCGTGGCCAATGTCTCGCCCAGCCAGCTCACCATCACGCTGGAACAGGAAGCTGCGCTGTTCGTGCCTGTGCGCGAGCAGATCAATGCCGCACCGCCGCCCGATGTCGAGCTGGTCGATGTCACCTTTGATGTCTTGCAGGCCGAGATTCGCGGGCCGCAGGGCCAGGTGCAGCAGGTCGTCGCCGCCCAGGTACCGCTGGATTTGTCACGCGAACGGGCGACGTTTGAAACGGATGTGCGCCTGCAACCCGTGGACGTGGACGGCGAAATCGTGACCGGCATCGAGATTGTGCCGCAGACCGTGCGCGCCACCGTCGCGCTGCAACAGAGCGAAAGCGTGATGGAGCTGGACGTGCGTCCGCAGCTGGTGGGCGAGCTGCCGGAAGGCTATTTCCTGAGCGCGATCGAGTTTTCGCCGCAGACGGTCTACGTCAGCCTGCCCAGCCCGGCCACAGACGAGATGTCGTCCACGGTATTCACCGAGCCGATCGACCTGAGCAACCGCACCTCCGACTTCACGATTGATCTGCCCATCGAGCTGCTGCTGGAAGGCGCCGTGCCGATCAGCAATCCGGAAATCAGCGTCACTATTGGCATCTCGGCGCAGATGGCCACACGCCAGTTTGACAATGTGCCCATCGAGCTGATCGGCCGCCGCCAGGGGCTGACCTACACACCAGACTCGGCCACGGTGTCGGTCATTATCACTGGCCCGCAGCCGGTGCTGAATACGCTCGATGTGGCCTCGCTGCGCATCACGGCCGATGTCATCGCGTTCCAGGCGGTCGGCTCGTACCGGGTTAGTTTGCAGGCGCTGATTGCCGAAATTGACGATGGCATCACGGCCAGCATCCTGCCGCCGGAAGTGCTGGTTCAGGTCAGCGCGCCCACGCCGGAAGCGACCATCGAGGCGACCAGTAACCCGTAAGCACCCGTGCTCTGGCAGTCGCCAGGCTGTGTCTAAACGAAAGCCAGTCCGTCTGATACAATGCTCATGATGTGTGGCCAAAAGCGCGCTCCGGTGCGCTTTTGCTTATGCAGGTTGAAATACGCGTCAGGGAAGTTGTGGAGCAAGGTCGTATGTCTCGGAAACCGCTTGTGGCATTGGTGGGCCGACCAAATGTAGGAAAAAGTTCGCTGTTCAATCGTCTGGTGGGCGAACGCATGGCCGTCACTGATGAGATTCCCGGCACCACCCGTGACAGGTTGGCGGCCGAGTTTGAGTGGCGCGGGGCGCTCTTTCGGGTAGTCGATACCGGTGGTATCGAAGTGTATCAGCCGAAGGGTACGCGCGATGAAAATCCCCTCAGTGAGGGCAGTATCGAGTTCGTGCCGCAGATCAAGGCGCAGGCCCTGCTGGCGGTTGAAGACGCCGATGTCATCGTCATGGTCACCGACGGCCTGACGGGCATCACCGCCGCCGACGAGGAAATTGCCGAGATTCTGCGCCGCAGCGAGAAGCCGGTCATCGTCGCGGCCAACAAGATTGACCATTTCAAGAAGACCGACGACGTGGTCGAGTTTTACACGCTGGGCGTGGGCGAAGTCTTTGCCATCAGCGCGATTCATGGCGCTGGCGTGGGCGACCTGCTGGATGCCGTCTATAACTCGGTGCAGGAAATCGTCGAGATGCCTGCCGAGCCTGAAGAAGACCAGCACATGCGCATCGCCATCGTCGGCCGGCCAAATGTGGGCAAGAGCAGCCTGGTGAACAAGCTGCTCGGCGAAGAACGCGTGATCGTCAGCCATCATGCCGGCACCACCCGTGACGCCATCGACAGTGAGCTGATGTTTCACGGCGAAAAAGTCACGCTGATCGACACCGCAGGCATCCGCCGCCGCGGGAAGATCACGCCTGGCGTGGAAAAATTCAGCGTGATTCGCTCGATGGACGCGGTGGAACGCTGCGACGTCGCCCTGCTGATGATCGACGCCGTCGAAGGCATCACCGACCAGGACGCGCATATCGCGGGCTACATCCTGGACGCGGGCAAGAGCATCGTGCTGATCGTGAACAAGTGGGACGCGCTGGAAAAAGACAGCCACACGCTGCACGAATTCCAGCAGCAGATGAAAGACCGCTTCAACTTCCTGCCCGACCCGCCGATCCTGTTCATCAGCGTGCTCACCGGCCAGCGTATTCATGAAGTGCTGGAAACAGCCAAGGAAGTGTATGAAGGCCGCTATCTGCGCGTGCCCACCAGCGCGCTGAACAAGATTCTGCGCGATGCCATGCACAACCACACGCCGCCGATTCGTGGCTCGCGCCGCCTGAAGATCCTGTATGCGTCGCAGGTATCGACTGCGCCGCCGCTGATGCTGTTCCACGTGAATGACCCCAAGCTGGTGCATTTCACGTATCGGCGCTATCTGGAAAACCAGATTCGCCGCGAATTCCCCTTCCACGGCACGCCCATCCGCATGAGCTTCCGCGCCCGTGAAGGCATCAAAGACAAATAAACACAGCGCGGGCGAGGCCAACAGACCTCGCCCGCATCATTTACTGATACGCCGCTATAAACCGCCCTACCCCCACATTTTTTCCAGCCACGACACCAGCTTTTCCGTCACGTCACCGGTCAGACGGGCCGCCGCTTCGGTCTGGCGCGCAGAAAACGCGAACAGCGTGGTGAAATGCTTCTGCCTGGAAAACAGCAGATAGTCCTGTTCCCAGCGCAGCGCCCCCCACAAAAACACCAGCGGGTCATCACCGCGCATGGCCTTGAGCCAGGCGGCGCGGTCCATATCGCTCAGGCGCGTGGGCGTGAACCCCAGGCTCAGCATCCCGCCTGTCGTGAAGACAAACATGGCACTGCGAGTGGCATCCATCTCCACGCGCATGGAGACAGACCCATCCTGCGCGGTCAGCATGGCGGTGGCGCGCTTCACGCGGGTGCCGCTGACGCGGGCGTGAAACTGTGACAACAGCGGCACACTGCCAAAGCGCGCCGTCAGCTCGCGGTCGAGGTCGATTTCCTTGGCGAAATACTGCCCCAGAATCGCAGGCGGATCTTTGACGAGGCCGTCGCCGCGGGTTGTCGTCGGTCGTGATGGAATGGTGCGATCATCGGTCATCTGCGTACGCCTGTTGAGGGGTTAAATTACTGTTATATTTCCCTCATTATACGCCGAACGGGTACAATACCCCTTAATGGATTTCTGAGAGATTCTCCTTTCGGGAGGCTAAAACAATGACCTTTCTTCTGGGACTGGATATCAGCACCACCGGTGCCAAAGCCCTGATTGTCGAGCACACGGGCCGCGTGGTCGCATCGCATACCACCGCGCAGCCGATCAGCCAGCCGAAGCCGCTGTGGAGCGAGCAAAACCCGGCCGACTGGTGGGACGGCATCGTCGCCAGCATCCGCAGCGCACTGGCCGCCAGCGGGCTGACAGGCGCGGATATCGCTGCCGTCGGCCTGACCGGACAGATGCACGGGCTGGTGCTTCAGGACGCGTCCGGCGCGGTGCTGCGCCCAGCCATCCTGTGGAATGACCAGCGCACCCAGGCCCAGTGCGACGAGATTACCGCCCGACTGGGACTTAGCCGATTGATCGCGCTGACGGGGAACCGTGCGCTGACCGGCTTCACCGCGCCGAAGCTGCTGTGGGTGCAGCAGCACGAGCCGGAAGTCTACGCCCGTGCCGCCCATTTCCTGCTGCCCAAAGATTATCTACGCTACCAGCTCACGGGCGATTACGCGATGGATATGAGCGACGCATCCGGCACGCTGCTGCTGGACGTGGCGAACCGGCGCTGGTCGATGGAGGTGGTCGACGCGCTGAATATCCCGCACGACTGGCTGCCCCGGCTGGTGGAAGGCACGGAAATCGCGGGCGTTGTAAGTGAGGAGGCCGCACTGCTGACCGGACTGCGCGCGGGCACACCTGTAGTGGGCGGCGGTGGCGACCAGGCCGCGGGTGCCGTCGGTGTAGGCGCAGTCAGCGAGGGGATTATCGGGCTGTCGGTGGGCACGAGCGGCGTCGTGTTTGCGCCGCTCTCGCGCTACGCCTTTGAGCCGGACGGCCTGCTGCATGCGTTCTGCCATGCCGCGCCCGGCGCATGGCATTTCATGGGCGTGATGCTGAGCGCGGCAGGCAGCCTGCAATGGTATCGCGACACGCTGGCACCGGGAGAGTCGTTCGATGCGCTCGTGGCGCAGGCGGCGGAGATTCCCGCGGGCAGCGAGGGACTATATTTCCTGCCCTATCTGACCGGCGAACGCACCCCGCATCCCGACCCGCTGGCGCGCGGCGCATTCATCGGCCTGACGACGCGCCACAGCAAGGCCCACATGACGCGCGCTGTGCTGGAAGGCGTCAGCTTTGGCCTGCGCGACAGCTTCGAGCTGATGAAAGCCGCCCACATGGACGTGCGCCAGGTGCGCGTCAGCGGCGGCGGTGCAAAAAGCCCGCTGTGGCGGCAGATTCTGGCTGACGTGCTGAATGCGCCGCTGGCCCGCACCAGCACCACCGAAGGCGGCGCATTCGGCGCGGCGATTCTGGCGGCTGTGGGCGCGGGTGTGTATGCGGATGCAGAAAGCGCCTGTGCAGCGATGGTGCAGGTCACCGACGAGACGGGGCCATCGGCCCAGGCCGGCGAGTATGAGCGTCCTTATGCACTGTATCGCTCACTCTATCCCGTATTGAAGGAAACATTTACGCGAATCTAATACGGCTGGGGTAACATGCATCTATTCTCGTATAGTTGAAGGGACATGCATGTTCCCCCCAAATAACCCGCCGCCCAAAAAACCGGGCGACCCGAATGATCACAACAAGCCGCAGGGTGGCCCTCCAGAGCCGCCTCGTTTCCCGTTCAACCTGCCGCGCTGGACGTGGCTGGTGCTGATCGGGCTGCTGCTGTTGTGGAGCCTCTCCCGCCTGCCAGACATGGTGGGCACGTTGTCTGGCACCGATCCGGTCGCCGTACCCTACTCGTTCTTCTACGAGCAGGTACTGGCCGGTAATGTGAGCCAGGTGGTGCTGCAGGACCAGTCGGCGCAGGGGCGCTTCGTCACCCCGACGACCTTCCCGCCGGAAGGCTCGCCGCTGCTGGCACAGGGCGTTACCCAGCGCACCAGCGCCAGTTTCACGACGACGCTGCTGCCGATTTCAGATCCGGAACTGGCGCCGATCCTGCGTGAAAATGGCGTGACCGTCATCGCGCAAATGGTGCAGCCGAACCAGATTCTGCTGTTCCTGCTGAACTGGGGACCGCTGGTGCTGCTGTTCGGCCTGATTATCTGGCAGACGCGGCGCGCGCAGCGCCAGGCGGGCAACGTGTTCGGCTTCGGCCGCACCAATGCCCGTGAGTACACCAAAGAGCGCCCGCAGATCAAGTTTGTCGATGTGGCTGGCCAGGACACCGCCAAGAGCGAACTGACCGAAATCGTCGATTTCCTGAAGGAGCCTGAAAAGTATATTGCGCTGGGTGCACGTATCCCGCGCGGTGTGCTGCTGGTTGGCCCTCCGGGCACTGGCAAGACGCTGCTGGCCCGCGCTGTGGCCGGCGAAGCGAATGTGGCGTTCTTCAGCATTTCGGCGTCTGAATTTGTCGAGATGTTCGTTGGTGTCGGCGCCAGCCGCGTGCGCGACCTGTTCTCGAAGGCGAAAGCCGCCGCGCCCAGCATCGTCTTCATCGACGAAATTGACGCCGTGGGCCGCCAGCGTGGCGCAGGCCTGGGCGGTGGCAATGACGAACGCGAACAGACGCTGAACCAGATGCTGTCTGAAATGGACGGCTTCGACCAGACCGAAAGCGTGATCGTGATGGCGGCCACCAACCGTCCGGACGTGCTGGACCCGGCGCTTCTGCGCCCTGGCCGTTTCGACCGCCAGGTGACCGTCGCCCTACCCGACCGGTCTGGCCGTGAGGCGACGCTGAAGGTGCACACGCGTGGCAAGCCGCTGGCCCCGGATATCAACCTGAAGGACCTGAGCAAGGCGACGATTGGCTTCAGCGGTGCCGACCTGGCCAACCTGGCCAACGAGGCTGCGCTCACCGCTGCGCGCAACAACCGCAAGAAGATCACCATGAAGGACTTCCTGGATGCTTTCGACCGCATCGTGCTGGGCAACCAGAGCCCGCCGCTGTCGAACCTGCAGGAGCGCACGGTGGTGGCCTATCATGAGGCAGGACACGCGCTGATGGCAGCCCTGACGCCGGGCGCAGACCCCGTGCTGAAGGTGTCGATTGTGCCGCGTGGCCAGGCGCTGGGCGTCACCGCCATGCTGCCCGATGACGAACGCCGCAACTATCCGCGTGGCTATCTGATGAGCCAGATGATGGTGCTGCTGGGCGGTCGCGCTGCCGAAGATGTCATGATCGGCGAGATCACCACGGGCGCGTCGGACGACCTGCGTCGCGTGACCAGCATGGCCCGCCGGATGGTGTCGCAGTTCGGCATGAGCGAAGCCATCGGCCCGCTGAACTTTGGCGAAGACGAGCGCCAGCCGTTCCTCGGCTACTCGCTCTCGCAGGGGCGCAACTACAGCGAGCAGACGGCCGCCGCCATCGACACCGAGGTGCGCCGCATCGTGGATGATATGTACAGCCGCACACGCGTCGTCGTGAGCGAAAACCGCGACAAGCTGGAAGCCCTGACACAGGAACTGCTCAAGACCGAGATCGTCAATCGTTCCCGCGTGCTGGAGCTGATGGGCCTGGAACCGAGCACCGACTCGCCCGCCGACCTGTTCGAACGCGAATTCAGCGTCAACGGCGATGTCGTCACCGCTGGCGAAGTCAACAAAGACGAGTCCGCGTCCTCGCAGTAATCGCGGCACATCTGTAAAACAAAAGAGGCGTCGCCTGGATTCAGGGGACGCCTCTTTTTATATCTCTGTTTTGCCTGTATTGACTTCAGACCGGCTTGCTGGCCTCGATAACGACCCAGTCGGACTGCTGGCGGCGCTTCGTCGGCGTCAGGCCGGTCTGGCGCAGCGCGGCTTCCACATCGTCGGCCTGCTCGAGGATGATGCCGCTGAAGACGGCATAGCCGCCCGGCTTCACGGTATCGCCCAGCCCCTGCGCGCACATGGCGATGATCACCCGCGCCAGGATATTGACGACGATCAGGTCAAACGGCGGATGCGACGCCAGCACGCTTTCCAGGCTGCCCTCCGCGGCGACGACTTTATCAGCGACGCCGTTCTGCTCCAGATTCTCCAGCGTCACCTTGACCGCAATCGGGTCGTTGTCCACCGCCAGAATCGGCCCGGCGCCCAGCTTGGCCGCCGCAATCGCCAGAATGCCGGAGCCCGTGCCCAGGTCAAGCACTGTGCCCCCGCGCGGCGTCACGTCTTCCAGTGCTTCCAGGCAAAGCTGCGTCGTCGGGTGCGTGCCTGTGCCAAAAGCCATGCCGGGGTCGAGCGCAATCTCGATGTCGCTTTCGTCCAGCGGCACATCGATCCACAGCGGGCGAATCAGCACATGGCGGCCGATGCGCACCGGATGGTAATGCGCCTTCCACGCCTCGGCCCAGTCCTGCTCATCGACGATGGCATACGTGGGCTGCGGCATCGGATACATCATGTTCAGGTAACCCAGCCCGGCTTCCAGCTGGCGCTTCGATTCATCGGCCCGGTCGTCTTCCGGCAGATAGGCGCGCACCGTCAGCCGCGTGGGCGGCGGCAGGTCTCCATCGTCAATCTTTTCGGGTTCAATGCCTTCATGCTCGATCGCCACACCCTGATAGCCATAGCGGTTGAACAGCTCCGCGGCTGCTTCGGCCGCCTCGCCATCCACGCTGATCGAGACTTCAATCCAACGCGACATGCACAGTCCTGCTTCCGTTACTCGCCGCTGAAGAAATCAACGACCTTGTCGAATAAGCCCTTGTTTTGCTTCTGCGGCGTCACCGTGGTGCCCATTGTCGAGGCCAGCTTCTCGAACAACTGGCGCTGTTCATCGGTCAGCTTCGCGGGAATCTCCACGCTGACGGTGATGAGCTGGTCGCCACGGCCGCTGTTGCTGCCATCGGTGCGCAGGCGCGGAATGCCCTTGCCACGCAGGCGGAAGGTCTTGCCAGTCGCCGTGCCCGGGGGCACCACCATCTCGACATCGCCCTCGACGGTGGGGATCAAAATCTTGTCGCCCAGCGCGGCCTGTGCCACGTTGATGCTGATGTTCAGCAGGATGTCATTGTCTTTGCGCTTGAAATATTCGTGCTCGGCCACATGCACGATCACGTACAGGTTGCCAGCCGGGGCATTGATCTCGCCCGCGTCGCCCTGCCCGCGCAGTTGAATTTGCAGGCCTTCGCGCACACCGGCAGGAATCTGCACTTCCAGCGAGGTCTTCACGCGGGTGCGGCCTGCCCCACTGCACGTCTGGCAGGGCGTGCTGACGACTTCGCCCTTGCCGTTGCAGCGCGGGCACGTCGTCACCTGCACCATCGGCCCCAGGAACGTCTGCTGCACCTGGCGAATCTCACCCTTGCCGGCGCACTGCACGCAGCGCGTGGGCTGGCTGCCCGGTGCGCCGCCGCTGCCGCTGCACGTCTCGCAGGTTTGCAGGCGCTCGAAGTCGATCATCTCGGTGGTGCCGAAGATGCTCTCCTCGAATGTGATCGTCACCTCTGCCTGACGATCTGCGCCGGGACGCGGCCCGCGTGGCCGACGCTGGCTGGTCGTGCGTGCGCCTCCAAAATTATTGAAGATTTCCTCGAAAATTTCCTCAAAACCGCCGAAGCCTGCGCCACCCGAATAGCCGCCAGCACCCGCCGGGCCATTGACCCCGGCCGCGCCAAAACGGTCATAGCGCGCGCGTTTTTCGTCGTCGTTCAGGACTTCGTAGGCTTCATTGATCTCTTTGAACTTGCTCTCGGCATCGGCGGCTTTGTTGATGTCGGGATGATACTGACGCGCCAGAGTACGGAACGCCCGCTTGATCTCATCTTTGTTTGCACCACGCGCCACGCCCAGTACTTCGTAGTAATCACGCGCCATCAGGGAATGCCATTCTCACTCATCGGCTCACGGTAAGTCAGTGCGAGGGCCGTTGCGGCCAATCAACCAAAAGGGGGGCATGCAGCTGAACATGCCCCCACGATTGTCTTTTCCTGCAGACGAGCGCGGGGCTTATTGCACCACTTCGCCTTCAACCACATCTTCGCCGCGTCCGGCGCCGGTGGCACCCTCAGGGCTGCCCGTCGGGCCTGCTGCTGCGGGTTCTTCCGCTGCGGCGGTCTCGTACATCTTGCCGCCGACGGCCTGCATGGCGTCGTTCAGGGCGCGCACGGCATTGCGCACGCTTTCGATGTCATTCTTGCCCTTGGCCGTATTCACGGCATCGACCTTGCTCTGGATGTCCTGCTTGGCATCTTCCGGCAGCTTGTCGGTGAAGTCGCGCAGGAACTTCTCGGCGCTGAACACGGCGGCATCCGCCTGGTTCATGGCTTCGACTTCTTCACGGCGCTTGGCGTCGTCGGCGCGATGCTGCTCGGCCTCCTTGACCATGCGCTGGATTTCGGTCTCGCTCAGGCCGCTGCTGGCCGTGATGGTGATCTTCTGTTCGCGGCCAGTCGCCTTGTCGCGTGCGCTCACGTTCAGGATGCCGTTCGCGTCAATATCGAACGTCACTTCCACCTGCGGCACGCCGCGCGGTGCGGGCGGGATGCCGTCGAGGATGAACTTGCCCAGGCTCTTGTTGTCGCTGGCCATCGGGCGCTCGCCCTGCACGACGTGGATTTCCACCTGCGTCTGGCTGTCGGCGGCGGTCGAGTACACCTGCGACTTGCGCGTCGGGATAGTCGTATTGCGTTCGATCATCGGGGTGGCCACGCCGCCCAGCGTCTCGACGCCGAGGCTCAGCGGGGTCACGTCCAGCAGCAGGATGTCCTTGACATCGCCGCGCAGCACGCCGCCCTGAATGGCCGCGCCCAGCGCCACCACTTCGTCAGGATTCACGCCCTTGCTGGGTTCCTTGCCGAAGAACGCCTTCACAGCTTCGACAACGGCGGGCATGCGGGTCATACCGCCCACCAGCACGACGTTGGCGATATCTTTCGTCTCCAGGCCGGCATCACGCAGCGCTGCCTTGCACGGCTCGATCGACTTCTGGACCAGGCCGGCGACCATGCTTTCCAGCTTGGCGCGGCTGAGCGTGGTGTGCAGGTGCTTCGGGCCGCTGGCATCCGCTGTGATGAACGGCAGGTTGATATCGGCATTCAGCACGCTCGACAGCTCAATCTTGGCGCGTTCGGCGGCTTCCTTCAGGCGCTGCAGGGCCTGACGGTCCTGGCGCAGATCGATGCCGTTTTCCTTCTTGAACTCGTCAGCGAGGTGATTGATGATCACTTCGTCGAAGTTGTCGCCACCGAGGTAGGTGTCGCCGTTGGTGCTGCGCACTTCAAACACGCCGTCGCTCACATCGAGGATGGAGATGTCGAACGTGCCGCCGCCGAGGTCATACACGGCGATGACTTCGTTCTTCTTCTCGCCCATGCCATAGGCCAGGCTGCTGGCCGTCGGCTCGTTGATGATACGCAGCACTTCCAGGCCAGCGATGCGACCGGCGTCCTTGGTGGCATTACGCTGGGCGTCATTGAAATACGCGGGCACGGTGATGACGGCCTGATCGACCTTCTCGCCCAGGTATGCCTCGGCGTCGGCCTTGATTTTGGCCAGGATCATCGCGCTGATTTCCGGCGGCGAGTATTCCTTGCCACCCATGTGCACGCGCACGTCGCCATTCGAGGCAGCGGTCACCTTGTAGGGCACCAGCTTCAGCGCGTGCTGCACTTCGGGGTCGTCGAACTTGCGGCCCATGAAGCGCTTCACGGAGAAAATCGTGTTCTCCGGATTAATCACCGCCTGATTGCGGGCGATCTTGCCCACTAGGCGTTCGTTATTCTTCGTGTTCATCGCCACGACCGATGGAATCAGGTTTCCACCTTCCGCCGAAGGAATGACGACAGGCTCGCCGCCTTCCATGACCGCGACGACCGAGTTGGTCGTGCCGAGGTCGATCCCGATAATACGTCCCATAGTTCACTTCGCTCCCATACTGCGTGTGCTTGTCAATACCGGCCGCCAGTGCGGCGTGCCGTGTCGTTTACTGCTGTGCGGGCCTGCCCTCAGCGCGCAACCTTCACCAGCGCGGCGCGAATCATCTTGTCGCCCGCCTTGAAACCGCGCTGCATCACCTCGATCACGTGGCCACTTTCGATCGTGTCGTGATCCTCGCTCATCACAGCCTCGTGAAAGTTCGGGTCAAACGGCTCGCCGGTGGGGTCTACCGGGGTGACGCCAAAATCCTCCAGCAGCTTGTACAGCTTGCGCTGAATCATGGCGGTGCCGGTCACCCACGGGTCTTTGGCGATAGGCTCGGGGATATTGGCCACGGCGCGGTCAAAATCGTCCACGATCGGGATGATCTTCTTGAGCACGTCTGCGCGGGCATCCTGGAAAATCGTCAGGCGTTCCTGCTCGGTGCGCCGCTTGTAATTGGCAAATTCGGCGCGTTCGCGCTGCCAGCCTTCCATATACTGCTGTGCGGCCACCTTCAGCGCCTCAAAATCCGGCGACGACCCATCGGCCGTCCCGTTGTATGCGGTCGCTTCTGCTGCAGCATCATTTACTGGCTGCTCGTTTTCACTGCTCACCGTGTGTGACCCTCCCCTGGGTGAAAAGAAGTTGAAGGTTAAAAGACGAAAGGTAACAGGCGACAGGGCTGCCCACACGGGACACCTGACGGGTTGAATCGACCTTTCGCCCGCAACACTTAACTGAGGGAAGTGTACATGCTGAATACAAGAATTTCGTTAACGTGGGGCCACTTTAGCTAATTTTTGATGAGAATCTTATAGGCTTCTAACGACGAAGGGCGGGCATGGCATGCGTCATGACGAACTGTGCTCAGCAGTCAGATGAACCCGTAACGGGATAGCGCCATAACCAATCACATCACGCGGTTGAATTCTTAATGACACAATTAATTACTTTTTGTTATGCTGATTTTGCAATGACGTGCTTCGAGAAAATATCCGGAGAACATTGATGACAAAGTGGTCTGTGAATCTGCGTCGCTTGACACTGGCCGCCGGGCTGTGCGCGCTCATTCCCGGTTCGATGTCTGCATGGGCACAGAATACAAATCCAGCGGCAGGCTGGCCTGTCTCTGAATCGTGCCTGGGCCCCCTCCCCTATCCAACCATCCCGCAAACCCAATGGGACTTTGAAGGGGCCATCTTCAATGCCAATTCAGAGGGCGTCCGAGCGATTCGCGCTGATGTGAGCACATCCTATTTTCTGGCGTTGGAAGGCAGCAATGTCTTTGCCGAAGCCGGCGGATTCTCACCAGACGGCCGGTACTTTGCATACCCAATTGGGAGTATGAACTTTTCGGTAAATTCCTTTGGTGACAACACTTACGGTGTTGATGCCATCGAAGTAGCGACCACCGGACCCAATCCGACGACAATCAGGCTGGCAGACATTGAAACCATTGGTAATGCGTTCGCTTTCAGTAGCGCAGGTGGAGGTGCCCAGTCATCAGCACTTGGACAAATCTACTGGGTGGATAACGAACGTTTCATACCGCCCAGTTCTATTGGTATTGTCAATGCATTCACAGAAAGCCTTGAAAGCTGGGAGAAAAACACACCACTAGTCTATCTCAGGAGTTTTTCGCCCGATTTTACACGCGCGCTTGAGTACAATTTCCGTGAGAATTATCCTCCCAGACTTTACGATATTGAAAACGACCAGATCATTGCCGAACTTCCTGAAGCACGCGCAGCACTGTACTGGATGCCAGACTCCTCGCAGTTTCTCAGCGCGATACAGGTGCCGAATGATGATCTGCGCTCGCAGCTCGCACTGTATGATCGTGATGGACAGCAATTGGAACTGATCACTCCTTTCAGCGGCCGTATGGAGTCCATAGCGATTTCACCAGACGGAAACTACTTCACGTTTGTGGTGGATAACTTCCTGTTTCTGGCTGATGTTGCAAATCGTACGATTAACGACCTGTGCTTTGAGATGGTGCACGCCAGCGGGTCTGGATTTGACAGAGGCCCGTTTGCCAGACGCATTGTGTGGTCACCCGATTCTGAACGGTTTGCGTTTCTGTATGACGGATATCCCGTGCTGCTAACGGTTGAGACCAACGAGATGCAAATCCTGCGCTTCGAGACCGATCATCTGATTCAATGGTCGGCAGTGGAGTAGATTCGGTCATCATAAATCCATCCCTTATTCGTGCAGGATGTCCTCTTTCTCTGGGCATCCCGCACGATATCTTAAGTCCACGCCTTATAAATTAATGTATACTTTAATAACCCGTAAAACGTCCCACCCCACAGGCGGATGAACCCGATGTCCTACCGCACCACCCTGCGCCAGATACTGGCACTGCCGCCTGTAACTTCCCCGCGTGAGCGACAGACGCTCGCCCTGACGGCTGGCATCCTGTATGCCATCCTGCTCATCAGCGTCTTTCAGCTGCTGGTGACGCTGCTGCTTCAGCAGAGCGGGCAGATGGCCACTTACGCGCTGATCAGCCTGGGGCTGCTGATTGGCATCACCGGTATCCTGCTGCTGAAACGCGGCCAGGTGCGCGCTGCTGCATGGATCGTGACCTGCCTGATCTGGTTTACGGTAGCCGGGATGTCTGTCTTGTTTGGCGGGGTGACCACGGCAGGTTACACCTACTTTGGCCTGGCCATTCTGGTGGCGATGCTGGTCTTGCAGCGCAAATCAGCGATCATCGTCAGCGGGCTGATCCTGCTGACCGCGATCGGCGTATTTGCACTCGATATCTCCGGTGCGCTTCAGGAACCTGCGTTCACACGCATCGATTCATTCTCGGTGCTGTTAGGCCAGTTTGTGCTTATCTTCTTCATTGTTTTCGTCACGTCACGCACATTTGATCTCTCGCTCAGCGAAATCCATACCAACGAGCAGCGACTGGCACAGGCAGAGCGCCGCTTTCGCTCGATGGTGGAGCACTCGCACGACGGCATCCTGCTGATCGACTATGAACTGGTCGTGAGCTATATGACCCCGTCGGTGCAGCGCATCCTCGGCTATACCGAAAAGGACCTGATCGGCGTGCGCGACCTGAAGCTGGTCTACCCGGATGATGTGGCGTACGTGACCGAAGTGTTCATGGAAATCAGCAAGCATCCCGCAGAGACGGTCAAGGCAAGCTTCAGAGCGTTGCACAAGGATGGGTCGTGGCGCTGGGTGGACGTGCTGGCGACCAACATGATGGACGACCCCGGCATCAGCGCGGTCGTCGTCAATCTGCGTGATGCAACCGAGCGGGTGGAGCTGGAAGCCAGCCGACTGAAATACGAAGTCATGCAGGCAGAAATACGCAAGGAACAGGAGCTGGTGGCCCTGAAAGAGCGTTTTATCTCGACGGTCTCGCACGAGTTTCGCACACCGCTGGCGGTCATCACCTCGTCTGGTGAAATTCTGCGCCTGTATGGCGACCGCATCGACGAGACGAAACGGCAGGAGCGCGTCAGCCAGATTCTGAACAGCGCGCTGGGCATGAAGACGCTGATGGACCAGGTGCTGACGCTGAACCGGCTTCAGCATGCGCGTGACCGCTTTTCGCCCAGCCCGCAGGATGTCGTCCGGCTGTGCCACAACCTGGTCGAACAGGCCAGGGTGGGACGAGGCACTGCGCGCACGATTGCGTTTGTTCATGATGACATCGGGCTGGTGCCGGTGGACGACCGCCTGTTGCAGCACATCCTGCTGAACCTGCTGACGAATGCGCTGAAATATTCGCCGGACGACTCAGTGGTGACGCTGCGCGTGCGCTCAGTCGCCGCCGAGCTGGTCATCGACGTGGAAGATCACGGCATGGGCATCCCCCCGGAAGACCAGGCACGCCTGTTTGAGCCATTCCACCGGGCGGCGAATGCCAGCCAGATTGAGGGCACTGGCCTGGGGCTGGCCATCGTGCGCGAAAATGTGGAGCTGCACGGCGGCACGATCTCGTTTGTCAGCACGATGGGCGTAGGGACGACGTTTACGGTGCGGCTGCCGCTGGCAACAAGCTAATGTTACAATAATATCATCTGGAATCAGAAAGGAATAAATTATGGCAATTACCGCATCTGACCTAATTGCAGGTCGCAAAGATCCTGTCACATGTCGTCAAGATATGGACGCATTTACGGCCTTAAAAATAATGTTAGAGAATGATTACAGTCAGTTGCCGATTGTTGATCATTTCAGGAGACAATATGGAATCGTCACAGCCGAAGGCATCCTGAGAGCACAAGTATACATGGGTGCAAGCTTGAATAATCTTCATGTGAGTCATGTAACTGATAAAGCTCGACTAATCTCATCAGATGACAACATTCTGGAAGTTTTTGACTATCTTCATGAGTCTCCAGCAGTATTGGTTGTAGATACAAGTAACAAACTCTTGGGAATAATAACCTCTTGGGATGCGGCATCTTTTTTGAAGCAACGGACGATAGATTTAATCATGATAGAGGATATCGAGCAGGCTTTAAAAGATCATATTACATGGTCAGCACAACAAATCAGACCTGGCTCATGGGAAACTTTCCTGAACGAACTATCTGAACGTATCAAGAGCCGAAAAGCAGAGTCGATAAAATACACGCGTCGGCTAATTGGGATGTTGGCCCAAACGACCGCCGTAGAATCAGTCAAAAAGTTAAGCGACGAAGAAATTGAGGCTGCATTGGAAAAAGTTACACCAAGTGACAAAAATAGTGCAAATTTTTCTAGACTCAATATGTCGAACTATATAGATATGCTTCTATCTAAAGATATTTGGGCAATTGCCAGTGAAAACCTGAAAATCGAAGCGAATTATTTGCGTAGACTTCTAGATTCAGTTAGAGAAATTCGGAATCAGTTGGCTCACTTTAGAGGTACTGTCACGACTGAACAACGTCAAATCTTGCAATACGCATCCAGAATATTCACTAATCATACAGTTCCAAATAGTGGCAATGCTGTTGAAATTCTACGAGAAAACCTATTGCAGTCAATTAAGCTAAACGAATCAAATATCCAAAATGATTTAACTGAGACTCAAAGCCGCTATTTTCCTCTCGGCCAGTTCCTTAGTTCCATTACCCAAGACACAGCAAGTATTTCAGTGACTTTTGAGCAGATCGACGCAATACTTGGATTCTCGTTACCAAAGTCTGCTCTTGAACATAGAAGCTGGTGGGCCAACGACTACACGAGCCATGTGCAGTCCCAACAATGGCTAAATGCTGATTGGAAAGTAAGCCACGTCGACTTCAATTTACAAAAAGTTGAGTTTTCTCGAATTTCTGAACGTGCTCGTAAGTACAAAACGTTCTTTCGAAAGATTCGGGCTAAATTTCTAGAAGTCGACCAAAGTCTGAACAAGTCCATTAGAGTTACGGGGGAGAGCTGGATAAATGTTGAGCCTGTGAGATTCGCGGGCAAAAGTCAAATTGGAGTCTTTAGCCTTTCCTTCACCAGTGACAGACGCTTTAGGATAGAACTATACATAGATAGCGGTGAGAAAAACAAGAATAAAGCAATATTTAATCGAATTATCGAAAATAGGCAAAATCTCGAAAATACTTTACGAGAAGCCTTGAGTTGGGAAAGTATGGAGAATAAACGGGCTTGTAGAATAGCAATCTATGCGCCAGGTAGTATAGAGGATTCAGACAGCCAGCTTTCTGGCCTCATAGAATGGGCTGCAAATCGATTCATGCCCTTTAAAGCAAACTTACTTCTGACGATTCAAAACGCAGTGGCGGAAATAGAAGCAACTAATCAACTTCTTTAACCTTTTCAGTAAATATCGTATCCCCTCGAAGAATATTTGAAGGGGGATACGATATGCCAATTCAAAACTTGCTTGACTCCTGCTCAGCTTCGAATTCTGCTGAGCACAAATATCTAGGCTGACAACAAAACCCCTCACACCCGGTAGCTTTTCATCGCGTTGCGGGCGATGACGCCAGGGATGAGTGCGTTGGCCCACAGGATCAGCCGGTCGAACCAGCGCAGGATGACCGTCTTCTGTTTGCGCTGCGTCGCCCGCACGATGCCCGCAGCCACCTGGGCAGAAGACATCACCGGCAGGCGCGGCGCTTTGCCGCTGTAGCCCGCCGCGCCCAGCCGCTTCTCGGCAAATTCAGTCGCGGTGCGGCCAATCACCATGTCGCTCACCGTGATGTGGTCCGGCTCCAGCTCATAACGCAGCGATTTGGCCAGGCTGCTCACAAATGACTTGCTGGCGCTGTAGCTGACCGCATACGGCGCGGTCATGTTATAGATGACCGACGACACCGTCACGATATGCCCGCCGCCGCCGCGCCGCATCACCGGCACGACAGCGCGAATGCTGTGCAGCACGCCATCGATATTCGTGCGCAGCAGCGTCTCCAGATCGTCCCACGGGGAATCAACCAGCGCGCCGCGCTGCCCCACACCGGCATTGGCCACCAGCACGTCGATGCGGCCAAAGCGCTCCAGCCCGCGTGCAACAGCCCGCTCCATGTCGGCCCGATCGCGCACGTCGCAAGCCACGGAGAAAATCGCCCCGTGGGCCGTGGGCAGCTGCTGCACCGCAGTCTCCAGCGCGGCCAGCCGGTCCACGCGCCGCGCCGTCGCGATCACGTTATAGCCCTCGCGGGCAAACGCCAGTGCCGTCTCATAGCCGATGCCAGAAGACGCGCCTGTGATGAATACCACCTGGTTTGAACTCACCTGAAGATGTCCTTCATGGGCAGCGAAAAGCCCGGCAGCACCACGCCGCCGTCCAGCACGCCTTCTGCCCCGACGGCGACCAGATCCTCGGCGTCGGCGGCATACACTTCCGCGCGCTGCTCATCCGGGAAAATGATCCACACCAGCCGGGTGCCATGCGCCAGATATTTGTCCACTTTGGCGCGCAGCTTCCACGTCGAGTCGGTGGGCGATTTCACCTCAACCGCCAGATCGGGCGGCATCGGCACTTCGCGTACGGGCGGCTCTGGCATACGTTCGCGGCTGATGTAACCCACATCGGGCATCAGGATATTCCCGTCAGGCATGATGTAGCCACCATCCGCCGCAGTCGCAAATCCAATCTCATTCTGATCAAGATAATTCAGCAGCTTCTGTCCGATCCTGAGTGCCACTTTGGACGATGAAAAACTGGCCATTTTCTCGACAAATTTCCCTTCGATGAGTTCAAACAGGCGGTCGGCATTTTCAGGCCTGTTGACGAAGGCCACATACTCGTCGTAACTGATGCGCTTCTGTTCTGCCAGCACCACAGCAACCTTCCTTGCTCTATGTCACCAGAATTATAGCGCGCTTTTCAGCCCCTCAGCGGCACCACGATGAACCCATCGGTCACAGGCGTGTCCTGGGGATCACGCACGGGCAGTCGCTCGCCTGTCGCGCTGAACACCCAGCCGATGCGCAGGCTGTCTGCCAGCGCCGGATCAACAGGGAAGAAAGCGCGGTCGGTGACGCGTGCATCGAGGTCCCAGCTTTCGGCCGGGGAGTAGCCGCCCAGCGGCTGCCGGTCCTGCTGGGCGATAATCTGCCCGGACGCGTCGAGCACATGCACGAACCAGTTCGCTGGGCTCGTGGTCAGCTCCAGCGCCCGCCAGCCCAGCGCGACACCCAGCCCATCCCCATGCGATGATACGCGCAGTGCCTCCAGCGTGATGCTACCGAAGCGATAGCCGCCGCTGAGAGATGGCCCATCAATCGGCCGGGTGTCAAACAACACCGCCCGATGATTGGCAGCTGTTGTCTCGCGCACATAGGCAAACCGTTCGAAGGCATCGCGTTCCTGCCAGTTCAGCGGATCCGCCGGGCCGAACCAGGTCAGCAGCCACAGCCGGTCGCGCTGGCGCGACGCCCACTCCCAGGCCGGGCGCGCGTCGCGGTCGTCGGGCTCGGTCGGCGCATTAACCACCACGACCGGCGCGCGCATCCGCACATCCAGCAGTCGGCTGCCAAACTGATCGGTCGCAGCCGCGACTGTCCCCGGCGGATCAAGCAGCGTCTCCACCTGCGCGACAGCCTGCGCTTCCGGCGACTGGCGCGCCAGCGCGGCCTGTCCCGCCGTGACCAGCACCAGCGCGATGCCCACTGCGGCCACCATACGCCGGTCCGACAAGCGCAGCAGCGCGATCGCCAGCGCGGCCAGCAGCAGCGGCGGCACGATCAGGACGGGAGAGACCTGCGCCCACGCGCTGACCGGCATCTCGCCCGCCAGCAGCTGCGCCAGCGCCCCGCCCGCCGCGCTGAAATTCGCGTCAAACAGGATGGTGTCGATGCCGTAGCGGGTGCTGTTCAGGATATCGCCACCGTAGGCAAAGCGCGTCTCGTAGGCGATAAAGCTGTATTCATCGGCCAGCGCGCCAGCCACGGAAATCACGCCGGAGACCAGCGCGAAGAATATCACGGCGGCCAGCACGGCCCGGCTGCGCCCCGCCCACGCAATCACCGGGGCGACCAGCAGCATGGCCAGCGGCAGCGCGGGCAGCATGAAGCGCGTGCCCCACACCACGCCGCCGCTCCAGCTCCACCATGACGCAAACAGCACAGCCTGCAAGGCAATCAGAAAGATGAATAAACCAGTCCAGCGGGTGCCGCGCCACAGCATGATTCCGCCGGGCAGCGCCAGCAGCACGATCGGGCTGTACCACAGCAGGCCGCGATACGGGCTGATGAGCAGGCCCGCCAGCCCGGTAAAAAATGGCTCGGTGAAGCCTTCACCATCGGTAAAGCGATAGCCCGTGGTGAGGGGATCGCCAAAGCGCACCGCGTTATACAGCAGCAGGCCGATCGCCCAGACGCCCAGAGGCAGCAGCAGGGCGACTGCATCACGCAGGCTGCGTTTGCGCCAGCACAGCGTCAGCCCAAGCAGCGTTAACAGCCCGGTGGTGACAGCATACACGGAGTTGACGCCCACCAGCGCGCCCAGCGCCGCGCCCGTGATGAGGAGCAGTGGCCAGCGGCCCGAACGGCTGTAAGTGATGACGCCCCACACGCTGGTCACCATCAGCAGCGCCGCGGATGGCTCGCCAAACAGCGTGCGCGAATAATGCAGCGCAATAGTGGTGCAGACATACAGCAGGCCGGTGACGAAGCTCACGCGCGCGCTGAAACCCAGTTCGCGGCACAGCACAAACAGCATCACGGACGTCGCCGCGGTAATCAGCGCGTTCAGCAGCATGGCGGCGGTCGTCGTGCCCAGCGGGGGGATGAGCTCTGCCAGTGCCGTCAGCGGCAGCAGGAACAGCGTGGGCGTGATGCCTTTCTTGCTGTACAGCGCGCCCTCCGGGTCAAAGGTGCCCATGCGCGCCTGATCGATCGGAAACAGCATGTCGGCATACAGCACCTGTCCGATGGTGGGGTCGCCCGTGCGCAGCAGCGACGCAGCGGCCGCCAGCATGGCATCCCCGTCTGCCGAGTTTGGCTCGCCGGTGTACACAAACAGGCACACAGCCAGCGTCAGGCAGAAAAGCGCCAGCCAAAGCGGTCGTTTGGGGGTTTGGTGAATAGTTTCTGTAATAGTCATACGGGAATGCTAGCACAAAATGCGCGTATTACGCATCACATTCCTCCTGCAAAAAGACACACGATATCCCCACGCATGGGGCGCAATCGCGCTATACTGACAGCAGCACACACGAAAAGTCTCAGGCAGCAGGTGATGGGCAATTCCAAACGCGATCCAAAACGCGTGACACGCGAATTCATGGCGGCACTCTCGCTGAACAAGAACGCGCTCGGCGGGCATCGGTCGCTGGGGGACCGGCTGACGATCCCGCTGCTGCTGGGCATCGGCATCGCCCTGGCTGGATTTTTCGCCCTGCGCGCTTCCTGGCCGCAGGCTATTTTTGTGCTGGCCAGCGCCATCCTGATGCTCGTCGCGGCCGCCTCACCCGCAGCGCAGGCGCGTCTGCTGGGCCAGCCGCTGAACCGGCGTCATGCCTTTCACGTGCTGCTGCTGTGGATATCCGGAGCGCTGGCCATCACCCTGGCGCGCATCCTGCTGGACCAGCCGGTCAGCGGCAAATTCAGCGCGCAGTTCTACCAGACGCTGATCGGCATCATCGGCCTGAGCATCATGGCCGCGCGCAGCCTGCTCGTCTTCACCGTCCCGCGCATGTACCGCTTGTTCGCCACCGACATCCCGATCTGGGAACAGGTGCTGCTGGCCGCCAACGAAACCATCGCCATCCTCGTCAACATGATCGTGCTGGGCACGATGGTGACGCATGTCGTGCAGCCGGACGTGTTCACGCTGGCGCACGAACCCGTGTATACAGTCACGCTGCTGGCGGCGGTCATCATCTACTACGCCGCCATGCAGGGCATGTGGGTGCAGCGCTGGAACGATGCCATCAGCAAAACGCCCGTGTGGCTGCGCTATGCACGCTTCGTGACGCCCCTGCTCACCCTGTTCACGCTGCTCATCATCGCGCGCCGACTGGCAGAGCGCGCAGACCTGCGCTCGGCCACACTGGTCACCAGCGGGGCCACCAACCTGGCGGTGCTGGCCATCACGCCGGTCATCCTGCAGCTGCTCGTCATCACTACCTTCATCGTCTTCACCAGCCGCAAGGGGCTGCGCCAGCGTTTCCTGCCCGACATGCTGCTGGAACGTCTGCCAGAGCGCATGGCGAAAACCCTGCGCACGATTTCAGACATGGACCTGGTGCTCATCATCGGCATTCTGGCGCTCGCCATTCCGGCCTTTCTGCTGTTTGGGGGCACGTCGCTGGTTGCCTCGCTGGGGGCGCAGATTCTGCAGCAGGGCGGCGTGCTCATCGAGACGCAGGAACAGGTGCTGTCGCTGCTGGTGGCGTTCCCGTTTTACCTGCTGATGGTCGGGCTGCTGCTGCTTTACGCCTTCGTGATCGCGCGCAGCTCGCTGTCGGCGCGTGACCGCGAGGAGCTGATGACGCGCCTGCCAGTCGGCTTCCTCATCATCATGATCATCTCGCTTTACCTGTTTGCCGTGCCCTTCAGCCAGGCACTGATTGAAGGCCGGCTGCCGCGCCTGCCCCAGGACACCGGGCGCATCCTGCTGTACAGCATCCTGATTCCCGTGGCGCTGCTGTACGGGCATTATTTCCTGCTGGTGCGCCTGCCCTACAGCCGGGGACAGGGCCGCTGGCGCAGCACGCAAAACAGCACGCTGTCGCGCACGCTGGAGAGCATCGAGCGCCGCATCAATACCCTCAATCAGGAGATCGAGCGCATCGACCGCGTGTGGCATGACAGCCGCCGCGAGACAGAAACCGGCATCAGCAAGGTGGACACGCTCTATCGCTATGTGCAGCTCAACGGCATGCGCGACGACCTGAATATGCAGCGGTTGCAGGTGGTGCAGGAACGCCAGCAGCTCACCGAACTGTCTGACGCGCCCATCTCGCTGGCCGTGGCGCGCCTGCCCGTCCGCGTGGTCAGCATTGGCATCCCCCTGCTGATCATCATACAGGTATATCAGTGGGCAGTCATCAATAACGAGCTGAGCGAGATCATCAATAATCCCAATCTGACGGTCATTCAGTTCTTCCGCGAGATCCTGAGCCAGTTCAACTTCTAAACTATTTGCGTACTGATTTATTATGTTAAATATTTTTAACACCCCGTTTAATTTCGTTTATAATTGGGCACGAATCCTTTCCTCAGATGAGATGCCCATATGTCCGAGACGACCCCCTACGATACCCTGATTGACACCCTGAAAGCGGCGCGCCAGCCGCTGACCGCCGATGACACGATGGCCGACGCCGGCCGCAAGGTGATGCTGGACCAGCTTCTGCTGCTGCTGAAGCACGAGCCCGGCGTCGTGGAAGGTGAAGACATCGAAGAAGTGCACGATATGCGCGTGGCCTCGCGGCGCATCCGCAGCCTGCTGCGCCTGCTGAACGATCAGTACAAGCCGAAGATTGTGCGCCCGCTGGAGGCGTCGCTGCGCAAGCTGGCCCGCGCGCTGGGCGAAGTGCGCGACCGCGAAGTGATGATGGCCAATATCGAAAGCGCGCTGGCAGGCCTGGAATCGACCGATGTGCAGGGACAGGCGCTCACGTCTGTGCTGGAAATGCTAGCACAGGAACGGGCCGTCGCCCGCTATCATCTGCTGCGCCTGCTGGGCAAAGGGGCACATCTGCGCTTCTACAAAGACTTCACCGAGTTTGTGACTAACGAGAATGCGGGCAAGGCGGCCGCCAGCGATGTGTCGCCGGTGCAGGTGCGCCATGCCCTGCCCCCGCTGATTTATCAGCATCTGGCGACAGTGCGCGCCTATGATGCCGTGCTGGCCGACGCCGAAGACGAGGCGCTGCACCAGCTGCGCATCGAGTTCAAGCGCCTGCGCTATGCCACCACGCTGTTTGACGCCGCGCTCGGTTCGCAGATCAAAGACTTTAATAAAGAGCTGTCGGCGATGCAGGACCACCTGGGCACGATGCAGGATATCGTCACGGCGCAGGACAAGCTAAAAGCGTTCGCCGCCGTGCTGCCCGCCGAACAGGCAGAGGCCCTGCGCGCCTATGCCGATGCGCAGGCAGCCCAGCACATCGCCCTGCGCGAATCATTGGGCGCCGCCTGGAAGAAATTCAATTCAAAGTCGGTCATGGGCAAGCTGGGGTCCGCCGTGGCGGGAATGTAGGAAGGGAAAGTACTGAGTACTGAGTGCTGAGGAATGAGCAAGAGCAGGTAAAATTATACCGGAGTGATCTTTGGCAGCGATGCCAGGTGCTGAGTAATGAGCGCAGGTCACATTCCGTTACTCAGCACTCATTGCTCAGCACTCAGCACTTTCCCTTACATCGTCGGCCGCTTCGGATTCTGGCGGGCGGTGAGGAAGTACAGGATCAGGCCGATGATGCCGGCGACCAGCACGATCAGCGCCCACAGGGCACCATTTTCGCCGCGCGCCTGCGCGTCACGGTAGACCCACACCAGCAGCACGATATTCAGGATGAACACCGCAGCGCAGCACACCAGCCAGATCGCGCTGAAGCCAATTGCCGCGCCGATTTCCGCTGCGCTGGCATCCTGCGCAAAGGCTGTCATCGGCAGCACCAGCATCAGCATTGCCACAATAATTGAGATGAGCTTGCGATTCATAAATTTCCCCCGTGCGTGAGCGAACAAATCGTGCTTCCATCGACAATATAGCACAAGGTATATGTACGCGCGAATAATAAATCAGGTTGCACCCGTCACAGCCACCACGCCCAGAGAAAACAATGCCGTGAATAAGCCCGCCCACAGCAGGCCGCCCAGCGCCAGCGCCGCAAACAGCTTCAGGCGCGGCATGTTGAGCGTCAGGCCCAGCAGGGCGCCGATCTGCGCGCCCAGCGTGACCGGGGCCAGCAGCCCCAGCCCAACCACGCCGTATTTATCCAGCAGGCGGCGCGTGCGGCTGTCGGGGTCGGTGGGCAGGCGATGGCCCATGCGGGCATAAAACCATTTACGCACCGGCTCGCCCAGAAACAGAATGATGCCCGCGCCAACCGCATAGCCTGCCGCGGCGGCCAGCGCGATCAGCACGGGAGACAGGGACAGCGCCAGCCCGACAGGAACGCTGCCCCACAGGCTGAGAAACGCCACCCCGCCCACGCTGAACAGTTTGCCGATTTCAGCCAGAATGTCCACGCACACGCCTCCACAGATTCATGCCAATGGCCCACACGGCCAGCGACGCCAGTAGCCCGACGACCGGCAGCGCCGGCAGGCAATAGCGCGCCCATTCCAGCGGGGTCAGCAGCAGCACGCTCAGCAGCGCAGACGCAGACCAAGCCAGCGCAATCGCACGCACACCCATCGGCAGACTGCGGCGCACGGCCAGCACAGCCAGCCCGGCGATGGTCAGCAGCAGCAAAATCACCCCCCCAAACGCAGAACCGCCCAGGCTGATGCCGCGCCACGGGCCGGATTCGTAGGCCGCGATCTGGTCAGCGATATAATTCTCCCAGCCGCCCACCTCAAAGTACTGCGGCAGGCCGACGAACGCCTGCCGGAAGAACCCGCCCAGCGCCTGCGACACATCCGCATAGCCGCCAAACGCAGCCGTCTGCCCGGTTAACAGCCGCTGGCGCATGTCCAGCACATAACCAGCCCGACCCAGCGGGTCGCCCCACCACGCGGGATTGAGCGCATAAAAGACCAACCCAGCCAGCAAACCACCTGCCAGCAGCGTCAGCAGGCCTGAAACATCCCGCCCCCGAATCAGGCTGACCAGCGCAACCACGCCGCAGGTCAGCGCCAGCGGGACCAGCACAAACACGGCGGTATGTTTGCTGGCCAGCGCCATGCCGCACGACACCCCCAGCAGCAGCGCGAATATCAGCCGTCCGCGAGCACTTTTCGCCCCTGCCCACGCCAGCGCGGCCAGCACCGCGAGCAGCGTGAAGGCGATGAAGCTCCCTTCCATCATGGCGCGGCGGCCGTTGATGAGCAGCGTCGGATTGAGCGCGTAAAACAGCAGGGCCAGCAGGGCCGCGCCACGACCACCCAGCCTCAGGCCGATGCCATAGATCGCCACCGCGCCCAGGCATAGAAACAACGCTGACGGGAGTCGAGCGACGTTTAGCAGATCGGCCGCTGGCGCATGATTTGTCGAGACGTTATAGGCATAATCGGCGCCCCAGTCCCACTGTTCGTTGATGTCCGCGAGGCTGAATCCGGCCAGATGCCAGGCCAGGCCGATGCTGTATTTATTCACTGTGCCATTCAGCAGGCGCAGTTCCTGCTCCTGCGGGCTGACCGGCGGGTCACTGTAGCGCACCAGCGACAGATCGCGCTGCATGAACTGATAGGCGTAATCGCGGCTCATGTAGACCTGGGTGGCCTCGTCGCCATGAAACGGCACCGTTGGGACGCCTGCCATGATGTACAGGCAGGCCGCCAGCAGAGCGATGATGTCAAAATGGGGAAGTAGGCGTCTGATCGGGATCATGACAGCCCAGGTGAGCATGAAACATCAGAGGCGATATCATGCTGTAGGGGCTTGGCATGCCAAGCCTCTGTTTTTCTTCTGGTTAGCGGGCGGACCCGCAGGTCCGCCCCTACATTCCTCGCGGACAAGCATGTGCAACCGTGAGATTTTTCCTTCAAATCCGTGCGAATTTGAGTAGGGGCGGACCTATGTGTCCGCCCCGGAGGAGCAAAATCAGGCTGAATCCTCGGCGAGAGTTCCTTAACCTGGTACCTACGGGGCCTGGCATGCTGTAGGGGCCTGGCATGCCAAGCCCCTACAGCATGCCAGGCCCCTACGAAAAACCGCAAAAGAATTTGACCACCAGCAAGCTCCGAAAAGCACATCTGCGGTGAACAGCGCTGGTCAACATAAATGGCTTCGAAAGACGCACGCAGGAACATGCGGCCTAGACAATCGTGACCAGCAGCTTGCCCTGCTCCACGCTCTGGCCTTCGTTCACGCTGATGCGCTGAACCGTGCCCGCGCGCGGCGCTTTCAGCTCGTTCTGCATCTTCATGCTTTCGAGGATGACCACCGTCTGGCCCTGCACGACTTCCTGGCCTTCGCTGACAGGCAGCACGACAATCAGGCCGGGCATCGGCGCCTTGATCGACACCTCGCCCGTCTCGGAAGCGGGGCCGCCGCGCAGCGAAGCCATCAGCTGGGCGCGCTCGTCCAGCACCGTGCCGCTGAAAAGCTGGCCGCGCAGCTGCACCTGCACGCCGTCAGCATCTTCCTCGATCACGACTTCATAGCTCTCGTTTTCGCGGATGATTGAATACAGCTCCGGCCCCAGCGCCAGAAAATCGACCGTGCGCGGATGGCCATTGACCAGCAGCGTACCGTCCTTGTTGATCTCGATTTCAAACGTCTTGCCGTTGAGTGTCGTCACATATTTCATCGGTGGATCCGTTCCCAGCGAGACAGCCATTTCCAGTTGCTGGTATCGCGCTCATTGCGCCCGACCACCTGGCTGCGCAGCTGGCGCTGGCGATGCGCATACAGCGTGGCGGCAATCGCGGCCGTCTCCAGCTCGCCATCATCAGGATCGGTCTCGTACGTGTGCATGCTGAAGCGTTCTTCCACGAACTTGGTGTCAATCTTGCCCGCGATGAAGCTGAAGCTGCGCATCAGGTTCTGGTGGAAGGGGATATTGTGCTTGACGCCCATGATGGTGAATTCTTCCAGGGCGCGGCGCATGCGCAGCATCGCCTCCGGACGATCATCGCCCCACGTAATCAGCTTGGCGATCATGCTGTCGTAGTATGGCGTGATGCTGTAGCCAGCATACACCCCGCTGTCCACGCGCACGCCCGGCCCGGTGGGCAGCAGCAGTGTGCTGATCGTGCCCACGCTGGGCATGAAGTTGTTATACGGGTCCTCGGCATTGATGCGACATTCCATCGCCCAGCCTTTCGGCTGAAGCACGCTTTCCGTCGGGCCCATACGGCGCCCGCGCGCGATACGAATCTGCTCTTTCACCAGGTCCAGCCCAGTGACCAACTCGGTCACGGGATGCTCCACCTGCAAGCGGGTATTCATCTCCATGAAGTAGAAATTCTTGTCTTTATCCACCAGGCACTCGATCGTGCCGGCATTGACATAGCCCACGCTCTGGGCCGCCCGAATCGCCATATCGCCCATGCGCTGGCGCAGGTCTGCATCAAGGAATGGGCTGGGCGCTTCTTCCACCAGCTTCTGATGGCGGCGCTGAATCGAGCACTCGCGCTCGCCCAGGTGAATCGTGTTGCCGTGCATATCGGCCAGAATCTGGAACTCGATATGGCGTGCGCCGACGATCAGCTTTTCCAGATAGACTTCGCCGTCGCCAAACGCGCTCTCGGCCTCGCGCCGGGCCGCCGCCAGCGCCTCCGGCAGATCTTCCAGCGCATGCACGGCACGCATGCCCTTGCCGCCACCGCCAGCCGCCGCCTTGACCATGACGGGCGCGCCAATCTGCGCGGCTGCCGCCAGAATTTCGTCGTCACGCATGCCGGGCTCAGTGCCGGGCACCACGGGGACGCCATTCTTTTTCACGGCCTCGCGGGCGCTTTGTTTGTCGCCCATCGTGGCGATGGCCTTGGCGGGCGGGCCGATGAAGATGATGCCTTCGTCGGACACAGCCTGCGCGAACCATTCGCGCTCGCTGAGGAAGCCATAGCCCGGGTGAATGGCATCGGCGCCGGTGCGCCGGGCCGCCTCGATGATCTTCTCGCCCACCAGATAGCTTTCGCGCGGGGCGGGCGGGCCGATATAAATGGCTTCATCGGCATAGCGCACATGCAGGCTGGCGCGGTCGGCGTCGCTGTAAACGGCCACGGTCTTGATGCCCAGGTCGCGGCATGCGCGAATCACGCGCACGGCAATTTCGCCGCGATTGGCGATCAGAACCTTGGTTATTTTCGTCTGCTGCGGTTCATACATCATCTGGATGCGCCTTCCTCCCGCCCTACAGGGGGATATTCCCATGTTTCTTCGGCGGGTTGCTGTCGCGCTTGTTCTGGAACACTTCCAGGCCATTGATCAGGCGGGCGCGGGTCTCACGCGGCTCGATCACATCATCCACAAAGCCGCGCTCGGCAGCGATATACGGATTGGCCAGCTTCTCGCGATACTGGGCCGCCATCTCCGCTTTGAGCTGGGCCGGGTCATGCGCATCTTTCAGGTCGCGGCGATAGATGATCTCGACCGCGCCTTCCGGCCCCATCACGGCGATTTCGGCCGTTGGCCACGCCAGGTTGAGGTCGCCGCGAATATGCTTGCTGCTCATCACGCAGTACGCGCCGCCATAGCTCTTGCGCGTCGTCACGGTCAGCTTCGGCACGGTCGCCTCGCAGTAGGCATACAGCAGCTTGGCCCCGCTCATGATAATGCCGTTGTGTTCCTGGGCCGTGCCGGGCAGGTAGCCGGGCACATCGACAAAGGTGATGATCGGCAGGTTGAAGCAGTCGCAGAAGCGGATGAAGCGCGCAGCTTTCTCGCTGGCCTTGATGTCCAGCACGCCCGCCAGCACCATCGGCTGGTTGGCCACGACGCCGACGCTGTGCCCGCCCAGGCGCGCAAAGCCGACCACGATATTGGCCGCGTAATCCGGCTGCACCTCGTAAAACACGCCGTCATCCACCACGCGTTTGACGACTTCCTTCATGTCATACGGCTTGTTCGGGCTGTCTGGCACAATCGTGTCCAGGTCTGCATCCGAACGCAGCGGGTCGTCGCTGGTGGGCACCAGCGGCGGATCTTCCATATTGTTCTGCGGCAGGTAGCTGAACATCTCACGCACCAGCAGCAGCGTCTGCGTCTCGTTCTCGCCCACGATATGGGCCACGCCGCTTTTGGCCGCGTGCACGCTGGCGCCGCCCAGTTCTTCGGCGGTCACATCTTCGTGCGTCACCTGCTTGACCACGTCCGGGCCGGTGATGAACATGTAGCTGGTGTCTTTGACCATGAAAATAAAATCGGTCAGCGCAGGGCTGTAGACGGCGCCGCCCGCGCACGGGCCCATAATCACGCTGATCTGCGGAATCACGCCGCTGGCCAGCGTATTCTTGAGGAAGATGCTGGCGTATCCGCCCAGGCTGATGACGCCTTCCTGAATACGTGCCCCGCCGCTGTCCATCAGGCCGATAATCGGCGACCCGGTGCGCATCGCCATATCCATCACCTTAAGGATTTTCTCGGCATGGACTTCGCTCAGGCTGCCGCCCAACACGGTGAAATCCTGCGAGAACACATACACCAGTCGCCCGCTGATGGTACCCCAGCCGGTGACCACGCTGTCGCCCACAAATTCCTGCTCGCCCAGGCCAAAGTCGGTGGAGCGATGCTTGACGAACGCATCCAGCTCGCGGAAGCTGCCCGGGTCCAGCAGGATATCCAGGCGTTCGCGCGCGGTATTGCGGCCTGCATCGTGCTGGCGCTTGACGCGCTCAGGTCCGCCGCCCTGCTGGCTCAAAGCGCGGCGGGCGCGCAGGTGTTCGATCTTCGGATTTACACTCATACGTAGATTCCTTAGAGGGCATTCGCGCATCGGTGGTGCGTTGTTGCGCAAGTATACCAAGCGTATTGCGACTTCGGCACTAAAGAATAAGAACAGCTTCGTCGCCCAAAGGTTACACCTGTGAAACAATTGGACTTATGCTGGTCTGCATGATGGGACGTGGCTGCGGCAGATTTATCCCGAGTGCGGCATACTTCAGCGCAACCAGCGAGAGGAGCATGATATGCGCGAAAACAAACTGATGACGGCCTGGCAGCAGGGACGCACAAGCGTCAATGCCTGGCTCACGATTCCCAGCCCGTGGGTGGCCGAGCAGATGGCGCACGCCGGGTTCGACGCCCTGACCGTCGACATGCAGCACGGGCTGATCGGCTTCGAGACAGCCGTGACCATGCTGCAGGCCATCTCGACCACCGACGTGACCCCGCTGGTGCGCGTGGCCTGGAATGACCCGGCAGCCATCATGCAGGTGCTGGACGCGGGCGCGTATGGCGTGATCTGCCCGATGATCAGCACCCGCGCACAGGCCGAGGCGTTCGTCAGCGCCTGCCGTTTTCCGCCGCAGGGCACGCGCAGCTACGGCCCCACGCGCGGTTTTATGTACGGCGGGCCGGATTATGTGGAGAAAGCCAATGAGACGCTGCTGGCCTTCGCGCTGATCGAGACGGCTGAGGCGATGGCCAACCTGGACGACATCGCCAGCACGCCCGGCATGAGCGGACTATACATTGGGCCGAGCGACCTGAGCATCAACCTGGGCGTGAAGAAACGCGCCGACTTCAGCGATCCGGTCATGGTGGATGCTGTGGGGAAAATCCTGGCTGCCTGCCGCAAGCACAACCTGATTCCGGGCGTGCAGGCGCAGTCGGCGGCCAATGCCAGGCGCATGGCCGAGATGGGCTTCACGCTGGTGACGCCGCTGACGGATATTTCATTCTTGAAGGCGAAAGCCGAAGAGGCTGTACGCGAAACGCGGGGATAGCCAGCCAGGCCGTTACAGGCGGCGGAACAGACGGCTCACGGGCACGCTAAAGCCGGGCAGTATCTCGCCGCCTTCCAGCGTATCGGCTTCGGTGAGCAGATATGCGTTGCCTGGCGTAACCACTTCAAGAATGCGCTGCTGCGTGTACACCAGAATGACCAGTTTCGTGCCATGCCGGAGATAGAACTGCGCCTTGTCGCGCATAGCGATCAGGCTATCAGCCGGCGACTGGATCTCGACGCACACATCGGGCATGTAATTGGCCGCGCCGGTGCGTTCAACCGGCCGATTCCCCAGCACGATCGACACATCGGGAAGACGGTCATTGTGCGGATCATCGGTGGGGCGGTGACGCGCCTCCACAGCACCCTGGCCAATATCGTGCTCATCGAGAAAACGTCCAAATTCATAGGCGAAATTGAACGCGATTGCCGCATGTTCACGTGTTGGCACTTTTTCCACGATCTCCCCATCGATCAGCTCAAACACGCGCTCACGGTTCTCCGGCCGCGCCAGAAACTGCTCGAATTGCTCCACCGTGACCAGGTTTACGCCTGTAACCATCCGCCTGCCCCTTCACTCAGAACTTTATGATACACCGAAAAACAAAGAGGCAGCCCATCGTGTGGACTGCCTCTTTTCAGTATCGATGCGGCGTGTTTCAGTTACTGAAGGTGCGCCTGAAGCTGCGACAGGATGCGTTCCTTCGGCTGGAAGCCGGTGATGCGCGCGACCGGTTCGCCGCCCTTAAACAGGATCAGCGTGGGGATGCTCATGATGCCGTACTGCATGGCCACATCGCCATTCTCGTCGGTATCCAGCTTGCCCACCTTCATGGCGCCACCCTGCTCAGCAGCAAGCTGTTCCACGATCGGTCCCAGCATCTTGCACGGGCCGCACCATTCCGCCCAGAAATCGACCAGCACCGGCTTGTCTGACTTCAGGACATCGCTGTCGAAATTCTGCGTCGTTACTTCAAACGTATGGCTGCCCATGTTGTTGCCCCTATCCTTCTCAGCGTTCTTTGACGCGTGTATGCCCTTGATGGTATCATATCGGCAGAATATCACTCAAGACCTGACCCGCAAGTTTCGCACGACCAATGGCCGTTGAGTGACATGTATATGGACTCTGACGCATCTGTATTTCCAAGTCTTACAACCCGCCAGGAAGAAATTCTGGCGCTCATCATCCGCGTTTATTCGCAATCCCCTGAGCCGGTCAGCAGCAAATTCCTGAGCGAAAAACTGTCGTCCCATGTCAGCAGCGCCACCGTGCGCAACGAAATGGCCGTGCTGGAAGACCTGGGATTGATTTACGCGCCGCATACCTCGGCCGGGCGCGTGCCCACCGAAAACGGCTATCGCTACTTCGTGCGCTTCCTGATTCAGGCCAACAGCCTGTCTGCCGACGATGCCTCCGCCATTCAGACACATCTGGAGACAGCCCCGCTGGCCACTGAACAATGGCTGAACGCGGTGGCCAGCGCGCTCTCGCGGACGACACAGGCCGCCGCGCTCGTCACCCCGCCCAAGGCCGATACCAGCCGCTTCAAACACTGCGAACTGATCGCCATCCAGCAGCGCCTGGTGCTGATGGTGCTGGTGCTGAACCAGGGCGCCGTACATCAGCATATGCTGACGCTGAGCGAGACCGTCGCGCAGGCGCGCCTGAGTGAAGTCGCTAACCGGCTGAATGCCGCCTGCATGGATGCCAGCGCCGATGATGTGCGCGCCCGCCTGGGCCAGTTCACCGCGCTGGAGCGCGAACTGGCTGAGCTGGTGGCTGAAATCATGGACCGTTCGTCATCCGAGCCGGCGCGCCTGGTATACCGGGATGGCCTGAGCGACCTGGTGGCCAGCATCAGCCAGCCGCGCGGCGCCCAGCAGGCCGTCCGCGTGATCGAAGAACGCGAATTCCTGACCGGCATCCTGAACGAAGTGCTGACACCCGCCCATCGTGACGTGCAGGTCGTGATCGCGGGCAACGGGCGCTGGGAAGACCTCAGCCACCTGACGATGATCCTGTCGCGCTACGGCGTGCCAGGCGAAGCCAGCGGGGCAGTCGGCGTGATTGGGCCGACAAATATTAACTACGGGCGGGCGATAGGCGCGGTGAAGCATGTCTCCGGTGTGATGACCGACATGCTGAGCAGCGCGCTGGAAGCCAGCGACCCGGAAGATGCGCCTGAAGACCCGGAAGACCCTACAAAATAAACGGCGCGGTATGCGGCATTGTGCCCGCTGTGCTGGTCTTTTGCAGCCAGATCAGCAGTTCTGTGCCCTGGCGCACCTGGCCCACCAGCTGCTTCATCATGCGCAGGCTGATCTGCGGCTTGGCATAAATCAGGGTGATCAGGTCCTCACGCGAAAGCCGGTAAAGCAGGCTGTCAGACAGCGCGGTGATTGTCGCGGGCGGCGGCTCCAGATCGATCATGCTCAGCTCGCCAAAGGTGCCACCTGCCGTATAGCCGGTGATGATGGTCTCATTGCCCCCTTCATCAATGGCGCTGGCCGACAGGCTGCCCGAGGCCACGATGTACAGATGGTCATCCACTTTGCCCTGCTCCATCACATCCTGCATCAGCCGGACGGGTACTTCCTCCAGCAAGGCCACCAGATCGGTGATTTCTTCATCATCCAGATCGCTGAACAACTGCGTCGCCTTCAGTGCAGCGCGGCGACTGACCGCAGATTCAGGCGACAGCGCGACCTGCCTGGCGTTCAGCGTGGAGACCAGGCGAAGCAGCGGTGAATCATCGCCCAGCTCATTCGTCAGGCCCTGCCAGACTTCGCTTTCCTCGGAAGGCAGCAGCGAGCGCAGCCAGATGCGCATATACATGCCCATCTCGCGGCGCAGCTGTTCAAGCTGGCGATCGACCACCATGAGCTGCTTGCGCAGGGTATCCTCATAGTTGCGCCGCTGATTCATCGTCAGCGTCTTCTGCAAAATCGAACGCTGGGCCAGCAGCTGCGTATAGCGCAGCAGTAAATCAGCGCGTTCGTGGCCGAGCTGGTCGCGGTGCTTGGCCACAATCTGGATCATCTGGTCTGGATTGATGACAGCGGCCCGCTCGCCCGCCGACACCTGGTCATTCTCCAGCATCTCGTTGATCCACTTGCGTTCGGCGCGCACCGCATAAATGATGACGGTGACGATCGCTGTCAAGCCGGTCATTCCGATCAGGATGGCAATCAGAATCAGCGGCAGGCCCGACACATTGCGCACCACCAGATTGAACAGCAGGTGCGCCGCGGCAGCCAGGGCAAACGCGCCCAGCAGCTTGGCAGACAGCGTGGTTGACCGGCGAAAAAAGTTGCTGCCGATGACCGCGCCCACGAAACCCGTGTTGAAAGCGTGCATCAGGCTGACGGAAAGCACGCGCGCCAGCGACACTTCCAGCTGAAGGGAGGGATTTGCAAACAGATACAGCAGGTTTTCGGCCACCGCAAAGCCCGTGCCAATGGCAAAGCCATAGCTGGCCCCGTCCACGGCATAACGCACAATCATGCGCTGGGCCAGCACGACGATGCCGATACCTTTGAGCAGCTCCTCAAGAAAGGGCGCGGTGGTAATCGGCACCATCGATGCCGAAATCACGCCGAAGCGCGCCAGCGCAGACTGAATGACCAGTGCGATGATAAACGCGGCCACACCCCAGCCAATCGCGCTGATCATCACGCGGAAGCGGCTGACGGAAAACACCTCCAGCACCCACACGATGTACAGGAAGCCCAGCGGGATAGCAATTGCGATGAGGACAGGTAGAATCATGCGGATTAACTGTGCGCCTGTTGAAGACACTCTTATTGACTGTCTTTAGTATGGCACATCTGACAGCCTTCAAAGTGCGTGGTTTGCGAAAAACCCATGAAAAATAAACTCAACTCAATGCGCCTGCTGGAACAGCACAAAGTGCCGTATGAGGTGGTGGAGTTCCCCGACAGCCTGCGCGATGCCGAAGAAATCGCCGAGGTGCTGGGCGAACCGCCCGACACCGTCTACAAGACGCTGGTGGTGGAGCCGGAGTCGGGTGACAAGCCCATCCTCGTCATGATCGCCAGCGACCGCCAGCTCGACCTGAAGAAGGTGGCCGTGGCGGCGGGCGTCAAGAAAGTGCGCATGGCCGCCCACAAAGATGCCGAGGAGATGACCGGACTCAAAGTCGGCGGCATTGGCGCGCTGGCCCTGACGCACAAAAACTGGATGACCATCCTCGACCAGCCCGCCATGAGCCATCAGCATATCCTTGTCAGCGGCGGCCAGCGCGGCGTCGACCTGCGCGTGCCGGTGAACATGCTGATGGTGGTGGTGCGCGCCCGCCTGGCCGAGGTCAGCCGTCCGGCCGGGGATACGCCCGATCAGGATGCCTGACCGCCTGAACGGCGCGGACATCCGCGCCCTGTGCGCTGCCCACGGTTTTGACCGGACCGGAATTATTCCGGCCGAGCCCTCGCCGATGCTGGATGCGTACCTGCGCTGGATCGGCAATGGGATGCACGGCGGCATGAATTATCTGGCGCGACCGGATCGCGTCGCCCGTCGGCAGGATTTATCGGTCATTTTGCCCGGCGTACAAACACTCGTCGTCGTCGCGCTGGATTACCGCCAGCTCTTTCCCGCGGACGTGCTGGCGGATCCGTCTCGCGGACGCATCACCTGTTACGCGTGGGGCAGCGATTATCATGACGTGATGATGGCGCGTTTGGAGCGCGTCGCGGCGGCACTGACCGAACAATTCGGCCTGTCGCAGCGTGCTTATGTCGACACCGGGCCGCTCCTGGAGCGTTCGCATGGGCAGCGCGCCGGGCTGGGCTTCATCGGCAAAAACACCATGCTCATCCATCCGCGTGCTGGCAGCCTGTTCTTCCTGGGCGAAATCCTGCTCACCAGCGCATGCGACGACTATGATGTTCCGCTGGCGCGCGCCAGCATGTGCGGTTCGTGCACGCGCTGCCTGTCCGCCTGCCCGACTGACGCGTTTCCTCAGCCGTATGTACTGGATGCGCGCCGCTGCATCAGCTACTGGACGATCGAACACAAAGACGACATCGCCGAAGACATGCGCCCAATGATGGGCAACTGGGTGTTCGGCTGCGATATCTGCAATGACGTGTGCCCGTTCCAGCGCTTCGCCGGCGAGACGCGCACTGAAGCCTTTCAGCTCACGGATGTCAGCCGTGCCGCCCCCCGCCTGACCGACCTGCTCGGGCTGACGCATGAAGCGTTTGCGGCGCGCTTTCGCGGGACGCCGTTGTTTCGCACCGGCCGCGACCGGCTGGTGCGCAATGCGTGCGTCGCGGCCGGGAACTGGGCGTCACCGGAAGCTATTCCGGCACTGACGCACTTGCTCGGTGACGCCAGCGCCAGCGTGCAGCGCCACGCCCGCTGGGCGCTCGACCGGATTTCTGCGCTATAGTCGGGCTCATGCTGCGTCCCCTTTTGCTCACCCTCACCCGCATCAGCGTGCTGCTGTCGCTGCTGTGCATCCCGTTGTGGCTGCGCCTGCCCGCGTATCCGCCCGTCCTTACCTCGTACTATGTGGTGCGCTTCGTCATGTTCCTGCCGATGCTGGCGGCAGTCCTCTTCTGGCTGGCGGGCGGCTGCCCCGGACTGCGGGTTTTTGCCGCAGACCGCTGGCGCGCAGGCTGGGCGATAGCCGTGCTGCTGCTGGCCGGCTGGGCCAGTCTGTCGCAGCACTGGGCGTTCATGGAGCGCACGCAGCCAGACATCGCCGAAAACGCCGCGCTCAGGTTCATGATCGTGGCGCTGTTCACGCTGACGGCGGCATGCAGCGGCATCACGCCGCGGGCGGCTGCGGCGGCATTGGCCATCAGCGGCATCTGGAACGCCGCGCTGGGCATCGCGCAGGTGAATGCCAACGGCGCCATCGGACTAACGATGCTGGGCGAATTTCCGTATACATCGGCGGGCTACGGCACCAGCATCGTGCGCGCTGGTGACCTGGTGCTGGCGCGGCCCTACGGGCTGCATCCACACCCGAATATCTTCGCCGGGGTGCTGATGATCGGCGGGCTGGCCGCATCGGCCTGGCTGGTGAGTGCGCGCCGCTGGCAGGGCATCATGGGCGCATGTGCCGTCGCGTTCATCCTGTATGGGCTGCTGGTCACCTTTTCGCGTGCCGCGTGGGGCGGATTCTTCGTGGGCGGGCTGGCGCTGCTGCTGTTTGCGCGGCTGGTGCTGCGCCGGGCTGCCCTGCAGGCCGTCGCGCTGTGTGCCGCCCTGTGCCTGATGGCGGGCGGCCTGTTCGTCACGGAGTACGGCCCGTTTATCGCCGCACGCGCCGGGGACGGACAGGAATCGACCGAGCTGAGGTCGGTGTCTGACCGGCTGGTGTTCACTGACTTTGCCTTCCGCGCGATTCGTGAAGAACCGCTGACCGGCATCGGCGCGGGCAACTTCCCGTGGCGGGCCTCGCGTTATCTGCGCGACACGTTCTATGACCTGCGCGGCGACAATGTGCATAACGTGTATCTGCTGGCATGGGCAGAACTGGGCACGCCGGGGCTGGCGCTGCTGCTGGCCGCGCTTGCCTGCATGACCATCGCCGCTGTCCGCGCCATCCGACAAGAGCGCACAGCGTGGCGCATCGCCCTGCTGGCAGGCGGCCTGGCGCTGTCAGCAGTCGGGCTGCTTGATCACTATCCGTACTCGCTGCTGCAAACCCAAACCGCGTGGTGGGTATGTTTTGCGCTGGCGGGCACGTCCATACAGGGCGTTATCAGGGCATAATATTTTCCTGTGCAGGCGAAAACCTGTTATACTCGTTGGCATTTGCACAGGCGTGCGCGTGCCCACCTGCACGCATCCCAAGAGGAATCAGGCATGACAGATAATCCACTGCGCCATGAACTCATCACATGGCCAGACGTCGACAAGCTGATCGACGTGCTGCTGCCACAGCTCCGCAGCGTCGGCAGTTTCGGCGCTATGGTCTTGATCACACGCGGCGGTGTGATCCCCGGCGGCATGCTGGCCGAGGCGCTCAAGATCACCCACCTGCTCACCGCGGCAGTCGATTTCCCCAGCACGACCGGCAGCGCCGGACTGATGGCCTGGCCGTCGTTTTTGCAGTTCCCGGACGACGACCTGCTGCGCGGCCGCACCACGCTGATCGTCGACGATGTGTGGGGCAGCGGACGCACCAGCACGGCCGTTCGTGAGCGCGTGCTAAGTGCCGGCGCCACCCCCTACACCTGCGTGCTGCACTTCAATCCCTACCGCTCGATGTTCAAGAAGGCCAAGCCCGATTTCTACGGCGGCGTGACCGATGCCTACATCGTGTATCCGTGGGAGATTGACCGTGGCCTGCGCAACATGGGCATGCTGACTCCGGACCCCGAAGTGAACTAGTCACCGAATTAGAAAACTAAGAGTGTTTCGTTCACGCGAAATACTCACCGATATAATGAAGTCATGTTACTGGATAGCCGTTATCCTGCGCGCATTGGCGAATGCGACGGTCAAACGTCGCAAAGTGGACGTTTTATCGGAATAAACACAGGTGGCACGGCACGAATCTCGAAGGCGAGTTAGCACCGATGGCAGCGACACAGTCAGATCAGCAGTTTCAGGATTCAGACAACGATTTTCTCGCGCTGCTGGATCAATCCCTAAGCCTCATCCAGCCCGCCAAGGGCCAGATCATCAACGCCACCATCCTGGAAATCACCAACCGCGAAGTCATCGTGGATCTTGGTTCCAAATTTGACGGCATTGTCCCTTCTGGTGACCTTGAGCGTCTGGAACCGGCGGCGCGTGCGGCGCTGCGCGTGGGCCAGATGGTCCCCGTGTATGTGATGCACCGTGACCCGAACGACAACCTGCTCGTGTCGATCAATCAGGGCATGCAGCAGTACGACTGGGAGAAAGCCAAAGAACTCATCAAGACAGAAGAACCTGTCGAAGTTGAGGTCAAGGGCCACAACCGCGGCGGTATCCTCGTACAGTGGAACCGTCTGGAAGGCTTCATTCCCAGCTCACATCTGATCTCGACCACCAGCAGCGGCAGCCGCGACACGTGGGACGACCTGCTCTCGCACAAGCTGAACGTGAAGGTGATCGAAGTCGATCAGAGCCGCCGCCGCCTGATTTTCAGCGAGCGTGAGGCACAGAAGGAACAGCGTGCGGCCAACAAGGCGCGCCTGCTGAGCGAGCTGAAAGAAGGCGACCGCGTGACCGGCAAGGTCACCGGCCTGCGCGACTTCGGCGCGTTCGTGAACCTGGGCGGCGCGGATGGCCTCATCCACGTCAGCGAGCTGGCCTGGCACCGCGTCGATCACCCGCGTGATGTGCTGCGCGTCGGCGAAGAAATCGAAGTGTACGTGCTTAGCCTGGACCGCGAAACCAACCGCATCGCGCTCAGCCGCAAGCGCCTGCTTCAGGACCCGTGGGAGAGCGCGGGCCAGAAGTATCACGAAGGCCAGCTGGTGGAAGGCACGGTCACCAATGTCGTCGACTTCGGCGCGTTCGTCGCGCTGGATGACGGCCTGGAAGGCCTGCTGCACCTCAGCGAAATGGGCAACGGCTCGCTGAAGGAACCGTATTCGTACGTGAAGAAGAGCGACCGCCTCAGCCTGCGCATCAGCCACCTCGAGCCGGAAAAGCGCCGCGTTGGTTTCACCCAGCGCTGGGGCACCGATGCCTCGGCAGAAGCGCCCAAGGCTGACGCCGCAGAAGCGACCGAAGCAGGCGAAGCCACGGCTGCTGATGCGCCGCCCGCCGCTGAAGCTGCACCTGAAGTCACGCCGGTCGATGCCGCCCCTGAAGCCCCCGTGAATGACACGCCGGTCGAAGTGGAAGCTGGCAGCAGCGACAACGCCGTCTAGTCTGCGGCCAATACGCAAACAGAAACGCCCTCGAAGCTTCGGGGGCGTTTTGATTTCCCGCTATCGGGACTATTCCGGAATCCGGTGTGTAAACGACGACCTACAGCAGCGCGAGTGCGACGCCGAGGATCGACGCCAGCAGACCCACCAACCAGAAGCGCTGCACCACCTGCGTCTCGCTCCATCCGCCCAGCTCAAAATGGTGATGCAGCGGCGACATACGGAACAGGCGTTTGCCTTTGGTGCGCTTGTAATACGTCACCTGCAAAATCACCGACACCGCCTCGGCCACCGGCACGATGGCGATCACGGGCAGCAGCAGCCACTGGCCGGTCATGATGGCGATAGTGCCCAGCGTGGCCCCCAGCGCCAGCGAGCCGGTATCGCCCATGAACATCTGCGCCGGATGCGCGTTGTACCACAGGAAGGCGAAGCACGCGCCCACCAGGATGAAGCACAACTGCACCAGAAAAATCTGCCCCTGCAAAAACGCGATGATCCCGTAGGCGGCAAATGCGCTGGCGGTGATGATGCCCGCCAGCCCATCCATGCCATCGGTCAGGTTGGTGGCATTCGAAAAGCCTACGATGATGATCGTGCTGATGGGGATGAACAGGATCGGGTGCAGCGGAATCGCGAAGCCCAGCAGGGGGATATTGATCTGGTTGGCAAACTGGAAGCCGCCGTCATAAAGCGAGATAACGCACGAAACCACGCCAGCCAGCAGCACTTGCAGGGCAAACTTCACCCGGCCGCTGATGCCCTCGCCGCGCGGACGCAGCGGATTGCGTGACCGGCGAATGCCTTCCCAATCGTCATACGCGCCCAGCAGCGCGAAGCTGACCATCACCAGCAACGGCAGCAGGATGCTGGCCCCGGAGATCGATGAGCCGCGCACCACGCTGACCAGGTTCAGGCCCAGCACCAGCGCCACCACCGGAAACACGATCATCAGGCCGCCCATGGTGGGCGTGCCCGCCTTGAGCTGATGGCCCTCGCTGAGCTGTTCGCGAATCTGTTTGCCGATGCGCAGACGGCGCAGCACCTCGACAAACGGGCCGCCCCAGATGACGCACAGCAGGAAGGTGACCGCACCCATAGTGAGCGCGAATGGCAGCGATGCAGGCATAAGCGATTTGTGTCCCCCCGGACAAGCGGTAAATTAGCGCGAGATGCCGCTGATCGACCCACCCTGCACGGCCAGCTCGCGGCGCGTGGCATCCGGCGGGATGGCCAGCTGCACCACCAGGCGCTCGGCCAGGTCGCGGAAAACCGGCGCAGCCACGACACTCGCCCAGTATTCACGCGGGCGATCCAGCCGAATCAGGATGCTGATCTGCGGATCATCCGCGGGCAGGAAGCCGACAAACGTGACAATCGATGTGCCCGATTCATAGCCAAACGGCGTGGGAATCTCGGCGGTACCGGTCTTGCCTGCGATGGTATAGCCGGGCAGGCTGGCCGATTCATCCAGGCCGTCATCGACCACGCTCACCATCATGCGCGTCACAATCGACGCCGTTTCGGCGGAAATGGGGCGCCCCAGAGCGGATGGCTGCGAGGTAAAAATCTCCCCATTGTCATTGATTTGGTGCACCACGCGCGGCTGCATCATCAGGCCGCCGTTGGCAATCGCATTGACCGCCGTCAGCATTTGCAGCGGCGTGACCGAAATGCCCTGGCCGAAGCTGTTGGTGGCGATGTTGGCTTCCGCCCAGTCCGGGTCACCCGGCGCATAGAAAATGCCGCTTTCCTCGCCCTGCAAGTCGACACCCGTGCGCCGTCCGAAGCCAAACTCATTCAGCTCCGGATAAAACTGGTCCGGCCCCATCATCATCGCCAGCGTGGCCGCGCCAATGTTCAGCGATTGCACCAGGATCTGCGTCGCATCCACCGTGCCGTGGGCCACACGGTCCCAGTTGCGCACCGTGATGCCGCCCACTTCCAGCGAACCATTGTCGAAATAGGTGAAATCCGGCGTAATCACGCCCCGGTCCAGCGCGGCAGCCACCGTGATGATCTTCATGACCGAGCCAGGTTCATAATTGCCAGAGATGGCGAGGTTCACCAGCTGCGCCGGATCCTCGACGTTAAAATACGCATTCGGGTCAAACGACGGGAAATTGGCCATGCCCAGGATATCGCCATTGCGCGGATTCATGACCAGGATGCTGCCGCTTTCCGCGCCGGACTGGCTGAGGGCATTGAGCAGCTGCGTCTCCACCAGATACTGCACGTCACGGTCGATCGTCAGCACGATATCGGCGCCCTGATCGCCCTGCCAGTCGGCCTGCTCGGCCTCAAACGGGATGTTGCTCACCGTGCGGTCACGCGCCTGGCCTTCCAGCGTGTCCTGGTAATAGCCCTCCACGCCGTAATAACCGGTCAGGTCGCCGCCGACAAAGCCGATCACCTGCGCGGCCAGCGTGCCCTGTGGATAGCTGCGCCGGGGCAGCGGCGACATTTGCAGGCCAGAGCCGAGATCAAGCGCGGTCAGGCGCTGGCCCACTTCGGCGCTCACGCGAGACGCCAGCAGCACCCACGGCACATTGGCCGTCGCTGCTTCAAACATTTCCAGCTCCGGGCGGCCCAGCACAGCCGCCAGCTGCGTGGCTGCCTCACGCGGGTCTTCCAGCAGATTGGGGCTGAGGCCAACCTGATATTCGAGCGAATTCACGGCCAGCACTTCGCCGTTGCGGTCATAGATATTGCCCCGGTTGGCGGCAATCCTCAGCTCACGGTTGTAGCCGGCATCGCGCAGGCCTTCCAGATAGGTGATGGCCTCAGGGCTGAGGCCAATCTGGAACTGGAACGATGCCAGGCGGCCCAGCATGAGCAGGCTGGCCGCAATCAGCGCCACCACGACAAACGGCAGGCGTTTGCGGAAAGACTGCTGCTGCGGGAAATAAACGCTGGTCTGTGTGGCCATCAGGCTTTACGAACCCTCCTGGGTGAAGCTTTCCAGCTGCTGGCGCAGCGCGTCAAACTGCGACTGCGCCCAGCCAATGAACGATTCGTCGTAGGCAGGCACGATGATATCCTGCGCCTGCAGGATTGCTGCGTCGGCCAGTTCAGGCATTTCATCGCGGGCCGGGTTGTAGCCATTCACCGCAACGTACATGATCTGATCCTGTGTCGCGCTGACGAAGCCCAGCTCGGTGGCACGCGTGAGCAGTCGGCCCACCCCGCGCAGGCTGGCGATTTCAGCGCGCAGGCGTTCGTTGGTTTGTTCCAGGTCGTTGCGCTCGGCAATCAGCACTTCAAGCTGGCGGCCCATCGCCGACGCATTGGCCGACTGGGACAGGTACAACGCACCGATGATGATGGCCACAAACAGGCCCAGGATGCCGACTGCGACCGCCGTGCGCGTGGGCCGCCATTCGCGGTGGCGCAGGGTGTGATTGACCCATTCCGTCGTGCTGTTGGTCACAGGCGGACTCCGGTGAACTCGTGTTTCAGGACGGACATCATGCGCAAAGCATACATCGAAAAGCGGACATTTTCCATCAGCGTCGGCTGAAAGCCGGCAGAATACCTCGCCAGCGCATGGTCACCATGCGTTCTGGGGTACTATAAGTTCGGATACGATTGCATGCTGCGAGATACCTGGATGAAGGGGACTCCCCACAAACAACTGCGCATGGCCCGCCTGCTGCTGGACGAACAGTTTGACACGCCCATCCGCATCGACGACCTCAGCCGCCAGGTGGCGCTGTCTCCGTTTTACCTGATTCGTGCCTTCCGGCATGTCTACCGCCAGACACCACATCAGTATCTGGTGGCGCGGCGCATCGCGCGGGCCAAAGACCTGTTGCGCGACAGCGACATGAGCATCACGGAAATCTGCGCGGCCGTCGGCTTTGAGAGCCTGGGTTCTTTCAGCAGCCTGTTTCGCAGGGATGCAGGGCTGTCTCCCCGCGCCTATCGCCTCAGCAGTCGGCCAACTGCCACGCCTGGGTATATTCCCCTGTGCGCGCTTCGCCTGTATGGCATTGACGAGGAATCGGAAAGCTGAAAACAGGGCAATTTTCAAGAAGCCTGAACAGCACAAATGTTTTAAAATTCCCTCATCAGACGCATAGGGGGGAATAACACATGATCAACAGGCTTTCAGTCGCAACCATCTGGGTGACCGATCAAAACGAGGCACTGCGCTTCTATACCGAAAAGCTCGGCTTCGAGATCCGCGCCGATGTGAAGAATGGCGATTACCGCTGGCTCACCGTCGGCGTCAGCAGCCAGCCGGACCTGGAATATCATCTGGAAGTAGTCAAGCCGGGGGTGCTGTTCAGCGCAGAAGAAGCCGACATGCTGACCAGACTGGTGCAGGCGGGCAAGATCAGCGCCGGCCCGTGGAAAACCGACGACTGCCAGCAAACATACGAGACGCTGTTGGCGCGCGGCGTGGAATTTGTGCAGCCACCCACAGACCGCCCCTATGGCATCATCGAGGCCATTTTCAAAGACAACAGCGGCAACACCATGGTGCTGGCACAGGACAAGCCGCGCAGAAAGTCCTAGCACACGGCTGTTACATTCACTTTCCAGAAACATTTGCACATCAGGAGGATATCCATGAGCGAGGACAGCAAAAACGCCAAGAAAACCAGGAAAAAGGCAGCGGGGTTTTCCGAGGCGGAACAGGCGGCGATGAAAGAACGCGCCAAAGAGCTGAAGGCCGGCAAAAGCCGCGAGGCTGGTGAAAGCGCGCTGCTGGAAAAAATCGCCGAGATGCCAGAGCCGGAGCGCAGCATGGCGACGCGACTGCACGAAATCATCACGGCCAGCGCGCCGCAGCTTGCCCCAAAAACCTGGTACGGCATGCCTGCTTATACCAAAGATGGCAAGGTTGTGGTGTTCTTTCAAAGCGCGCACAAGTTCGAGTCGCGCTATGCGACGATTGGCTTCAACGACAGTGCGCGCCTGGATGACGGCAATATGTGGCCGGTCTCGTTCGCGCTGGTCGAGCTGACCGCCGCCGAGGAGGCAAAGATCATCGAGATGGTGAAGCGGGCCGTGGGCTAGAGCTTCTCGACCACGCGCAGCTTGGCGCTGCGGCTGCGTGGATTGCGCGCGACTTCCTCATCATCGGCCACCAGCGGCTTGCGCGTGATCAGCTTGACGCTGGCGCGATGCCCGCACACGCAGACGGGCGCTTTCGGCGGGCAGATGCAGTCGGTCGCGGCCAGGCGGAAAGCGTCTTTGGCCAGGCGGTCTTCCAGGCTGTGAAAGCTTATGACCGCCAGCCTGCCCCCCTGGCGCAGCATCGACATGGCGATCGGCAGCGCGCTTTCCACCGTCTCCAGCTCATCATTCACGGCGATGCGCAGCGCCTGAAATACCTTGGTGGCCGGGTGAATATGCTTGTGGTCGCGTGGATGGCGTGGCAGTGCCGCCTCCAGCACGTCCGCCAATTCACGCGTCGTGTGCAGCGGCCGCGCCTTGACGACGGCCCGCGCCACCCGTCGGCTTTCATACTCTTCGCCGTAGCGATAAAAAATATCGGCCAGGTCAGACTCCGGCCAGGTGTTCAGGATGTCAGCGGCCGTCTCGCGGCCAGAGGTCGGGTCAAAACGCATATCCAGCGGCGCGTCATAGCGAAACGCGAAGCCGCGCTCGGCCTGGTCAAACTGCATCGATGAGACGCCCAGATCGAGCAGGATCGCATCGACGCCATCACCCCAGCCTGCCGCCTGCGCATGGGTGCGCATATTGGCATAGCTGTCGTGAATCACGCGCGCCCGGTCGCCAAAGCGCGCCAGTCCCGCGCGCGCCAGCCCAAGCGCCGTCGGGTCCAGGTCAAAGGCCATGAGTTGCTGAGCGCCGTGGTCCAGCAGCGCGGCGCTGTGTCCGCCTGCGCCAGCGGTGCCATCAATTACGCGCTCAATTGTGCGGCCTTCGGGCAGCAGCGCCGCCAGTACCGGCCCCAGCATGACGGAAACATGCGGCGTTTCATCGGCCTGCGGGGAGGGTGTGGACATCGTCATATGGGGTTCAGATTCAGGGTTTGGATGCATGGCCCCAACTATACACTATTTCCGGCACGCGTTCGCTCAGAGCGTCATGACGACCTTTCATGGCGTTCGCTTACTTTTGATTTCCCACGATTACCGTTACAATGGAACTGTCTTTCCCACTTTGTACAGTTAGCGCTTGCAGGGGTCGCATGGCACAACAAGCCATTCCGGAGTATTCCGATCTCGATGCCGTTCCACTGACGAACGGGCGCGTGGTTGAGCCTGTTCGGGGCATGGCCAATGCCGACATTCCGGCTGCGCCCCGCGTCATCACGCGGCGCAAGGGATTCCTGTCCACGCTGGATACGCCGCTGGTGATCGTGTTCGCGCTGCTGCTGGCCATCGGCGCGCTGATGGTCTACAGCACCACATTCGACTGGTCGTATTCGGACTTCGGCAGCGAGACGGTCATCGTCATGCAGCACATGCGCAACATGGCGATCGGCCTGGTCGTGCTGCTCGGCGCGGCCATCATCGACTATCGCAAAGTCCGCGCCTGGGCAACGATCTTCTTGCTCGTCACGGTGGGCGCGCTGATCGCCGTGCTGCTGTTCTCGGACCAGGTGTTTGGTGCGCGGCGTGCATTCTTCGGCGGCTCATTCCAGCCCGGTGAAGCTGCCGAGCTGGTGATGGTCATTTACATGGCCGCGTGGCTGAGCTCGAAGAACCGCAAAGTGCACAGCTTCTGGAATGGCCTGGTGCCGTTCGGCATCCTGCTGGCGATCGTCGGCGGGCTGGTCGCGCTGCAGCCAGACATCAGCACGGCCATCACCATTTTCCTCGTCACCGGCATCATGTACTTTCTGGCCGGGGCCAACCTGTATTATCTGGTCGCCATCATCGGCGGCATGGGCCTGGTCAGCTATCTGGTCAGCTCGCAGCTCGGTTACGCGCAGGACCGTATCGAAAGCTTCACCGCCGGCCTGAGTGACCTGTCGCAGACGGCCTATCACGCGCAGCAGGCGATCATCGCCTTCATCAACGGCGGCTGGACCGGCGTCGGCCTCGGCCAGGGCAGCCAGAAATTCGGCTTCCTGCCCGCCCCGCACACCGACAGTATTTTCGCCGTCATCGGGGAAGAACTGGGCGTGGTGGGCGCAGGCTTCGTGGTGCTGCTGTTCGTGGTGCTCATCATGCGCGGCCTGCAGATCGCCCGCAATGCCAACGACCCGTTCGGCATGCTGCTGGCTGGCGGCATCACGCTGTGGATCATCACCAAGGCGCTGCTGAACATCGCCGTGATGCTCAGCCTGGTGCCGCCCACGGGCGTCGCCCTGCCGTTCATCAGCTTCGGCGGTTCCTCGCTGACGACCGTGATGTTTGGCGCGGGGCTGCTGCTCAGTGTGGCCCGCTTTACAGCGATTCAGAATAGCCCCGAAGGGAGAGCGAATAGTGCGACTGATGATCGCGGCTGGGGGAACCGGTGGACACGTCTATCCAGCCCTCGCGGCAGCAGAAGCCGTACTCGCACAGGCTCCGGCGGCTGAACTCTATTTTGTCGAAAGCGTAGGCGATTTTGCGCGCCCCCTTGTTGACGAGGCGGGCGTGCATTTTGCTGCGCAAGATGCGGTGCGCGCCGGCCCGCTGCATGGCGTCAGCCCGCTGCAAATGCTGAAAAGCATCGTGGCAATGGCCGTGGGCACCATCCAGGCCTTTCGGCTGATTGGGCGGCATAGGCCTGCTGCCCTGCTGCTGACCGGCGGCTGGGTCGGCCTGCCGGTGGCGCTGGCTGCCCGTCTGCGCGGGGTCCCGGCACTGATCTATCTGCCGGATATCGAGCCGGGGCTGGCCATCAAACGGCTGGAGCCATTGGCACGGGCTGTCGCCGTCACGGTGGCAGACAGCGCGCAGTTCTTCCCGCGCAAAGACAAAATCCGCGTGACCGGCTATCCCATCCGGGCGAGTATGCGCGCCGCGACCCGCGAACAGGCAATACAACATTTTGGCCTCGACCCGAACAAACGCACGCTGCTGGTCTTTGGCGGCAGCCGCGGTGCCCGCACCATCAACACTGCCGTGATTGCGGCGGCCGATGCGCTGCTGGCCGCCGGCCTGCAAATTCTGCATGTGACCGGCACGCTGGACTGGGACGACAATTCAACCCGGATTCAGGGGCTGGGTTCGGGGGACTATCACGCGTTCCCCTATCTGCATGCTGACATGGGGCTGGCGATGGCCGCCGCCGACCTGGTGGTCTGCCGGGCCGGGGCCAGCACGCTGGGTGAACTGCCCTATTTCGGCCTGCCCAGCATCCTGGTGCCCTACCCGTTTGCGTGGCGCTACCAGAAAGTCAATGCCGACTGGCTGGCCGAACGCGGCGCGGCCATCGTGATGCGTGATGAAGACATGGCCGCCCAGCTCAGCGAGACAATCGTGCGCTTGATAAATGATGCATCACAGCTAAACTCAATGCGCAAGGCGGCGCTTACGCTGGCGCAGCCTGACGGCGCACGGTCCTCTGACGGCGCTGCGAACCTGGCGCACGAACTTCTGACCCTGGCGGAGGCTGGCCGCTGATATGATTGAACTTTCTGCGCTGCTCTGGGTGATGGCGATCTTCTTCGCCGTGCTCGGCTGGAACCGCGGCTGGAAACGCGAAATGATCGGCACCGCCGGCATCGTGCTGGCGCTGTTTGCCCTGTTTCAGTTCGACTCGATCCTGCGCGGCACCATTCTGGCCAGTGTCAACCGCGATCAGGTATTCCTGATTCAGGTGCTGATCTTCCTGGCGGTGGTGTTTGCCGCCTATCAGCAGCGCAGCGTGTTTGGCAACGAACTCAAGGTGGTCGCGCGCGCCGAAAATCGCGGCGATTACCAGAACAGCGTGCTGGGCGCGCTGATGGGCCTGCTGAACGGCTACCTGATCTGGGGCACGCTGTGGTACTTCATGGATATCAACGAGTATCCGCTGGCACCTTACATCGTCGCGCCATCGCCCGGCTCGCCCAGCGACCAGATGCGCAATCTGCTGCCGCTGGTGGTGCTGGGCGGCGGCAATGGCGACCTGCTGGCGATTGCCGTCATCGGGCTGTTTGTCGTGGTGCTGGTGCTGATTTAAAGTACTGAGTGATGAGTGCTGAGTACCGAGTAAAACACATAAGAGATGTCTCAGTCATGAATTTTTGCATCTGTCCAATTACCCACATTGCTAATTTCTCATTGCTCAGCACTCAGCACTCAGTACTCAGTACTCAGTACTCGCCCTTCTGATGCTCCCTCCCCCACCTGCGCACATTCACTTCGTCGGCATCGGCGGCGTCGGACTCTCCGGCATCGCACGGGTGCTGCTGGAACGCGGCTATACCATCAGCGGCAGCGACCGCTCGGCCAGCAGCTATACCGACGCGCTGGCGCGGGACGGCGCGACCGTCTTCATCGGCCATGATGGTGCGCACATTCGTGACAAACAGCCTGACATGGTGGTGATCTCGTCGGCCATCCGGGGCAATCCGGAGGTCGATGCGGCGCATGCGCTGGGCATTCCGGTCGTCAAGCGCCTGGATATGATCGCCGATATCATGGCAGGCCAGCGCGTGATCGCGGTCGCCGGTTCGCATGGCAAATCCAGCACGACCGCGCTGATCGCCCATGTCCTGCGCGAGTCTGGCCACGACCCCGGCTACCTGGTCGGCGGCATCCTGAAATCGAGCGGCACCAATGCGGCGGCGGGCACGGGCGGCTGGTTTGTCATCGAGGCCGACGAGTATGACTATATGTTCCTGGGCCTGCGCCCGGATATCGCTGTGGTGACCAACATTGAGTGGGATCATCCGGATTTCTTCCCCAGCGCCGAGCACTTTCATGACGCCTTTGCCCGCTTTGCCGCGCTGCTGCCGGAGGACGGCCTGCTGGTCACCTGTGCCGATGATGCCGGTGCGCGCAGGCTGAATGCGACATTTGCCGAACAGGTCGAGACGATGACCTATGGCATCAGCCAGCAGGAAGCAAGCTGGAGCGCCGATGGCCTGGTCATCGACGAGGCCGGCAGCACCTTCGAGGTGCGCTATTATGGGCAGGGTCAGGGCCGCGCCCGCCTGACCATTCCGGGGCGCGTGAACGTGCTCAATGCGCTGGCGGCCGTCGCGGTATGCACGCGTGTCGGCGTCTCGCCCACCGACATCCTGTTCGCGCTGGAGAGCTTCACCGGCGTGGGCAGGCGTTTCGATGTGCTGGGCGAAGTGAATGGCATCGCGGTGGTGGACGACTACGCGCATAACCCCAGCAAGATTCGCGCTGCGTTGCAGGCCGCCCGCGGCCGCTACCCCGACCGCGAAATCTGGGCGGTGTGGCAGCCGCACACCTTCTCGCGCACGCAAACCTTCCTCGATAAATATGCGACGGCCTTCAGCGCGGCGGATCACGTGCTGGTCACCGAAATCTATGCCTCGCGCGAGCAGCCTGTGGCGGGCGTGACGGGCGCGACCACGGCGGCCGCCATCCAGCATCCCGATGCCCGTTTCGCCCCGGACTTTGAAGGCGCGCTGGGCATCCTGCTGCGCGAGGCACGAGCGCCGGGCGCGATCATCGTGATGAGCGCAGGCGATGCCAACTGGATCGGCCACGAATTCCTGAAGCGCAGGCCAGCAGCCGGAGCCGCGCCATGACGCGCCGCTTCCCGGACGACTTTCTCGATGTGCTGCTGCGCGACGAAACGCTGGCGCGCTACTCCGCGCTGCGGCTGGGCGGCCCGGCCGACTGGCTGTTTGTCGCGCAGGCTGACACCGCGCCAGAGACCGTGTCTGAGCTGCTGGAGGCGGCCTGGGCATCGGGCATGCCGGTGCGCGTGCTGGGCGGCGGTTCGAACACGCTCATCAGCGACACGGGCGCCCGCGGGCTGGTCGTCGTCAACCGGATGAATGCGCTGGCTTACGATGAACAGGGCGCGATGGCAGCATCCGGCGCGGCGCTGACCGTGCTGGCGCGCAAATTTGCGACCAAAGGGCTGGCCGGTTTTGAATGGGCGGCCAGCGTACCCGGCACGCTGGGCGGCGCAGTCGTGAACAATGCCGGCGCGCACGGCGGCGATATGGCGGGCAACGTGCGCCAGGTCGAGGTGCTGTTTGCTGACGCTGGCCTGCGCCTGCTGGCGCTGGAAGACCTCGCTTATGACTATCGCCTGTCCTCGCTGAAGGCGCGCGCCGACAAACGCTTCCTGGTGCTGCGCGCATGGCTGGCGCTGACGCCGGACGATCCGGCGACGATTCAGGCACGCATGGAGGCGTTCGTCAGCCAGCGCAAGCGCACCCAGCCGCAGGGGGCCAGCCTGGGCAGCATCTTCAAAAATCCGCCCGGTGATTACGCCGGACGCCTGATTGAGTCGTGCGGCCTGAAAGGCTTCACCATCGGCGGGGCGCAGGTCTCGCCCGTGCATGCCAACTTCTTCATCAACAGCGCCCGCGCCAGTGCCGCCGATTACAGGGCACTCATCCAGCATGTGCAGGCGGCCGTGCACGCGCAAACTGGCGTGCTGCTGCATCCCGAAGTCGAATTTTTTGGAGACTGGCAGCCCTGAATTCCAATGTATATAACGAAATTTTTCACATCCCGCTTCTGGTGAGCAGGGTGGTTTTCGTGTATGATTCCTTTATAAGCCTGTATGTTTGGTCGGTGAACGCGATGGCATCCCGCATCCGCGAAAATCGCCGCACGATTCGCTCAGCACGCGAGACATCCCGCCCGAACCGTGCGCCCGGCATCCTGCGCGGGCCGGTTGGTGGCCCTGAATCGACCCGTTCGTCGGTACAGCAGGTCAATGCGGGACGTCCGATACCCTGGCGTGTCTTCAGCGGCCTGCTCGTTGTCAGCCTGATCGCCCTGCTGCTCATGTTTTTCAACGTGGATGTGTTCTACGTGCGCGGCATCAGCGTGAGCGGGATCAGCTACCTGAACGACCGCGAGGTGTTTGCGCTGGCGGGCATTTCCGGACAGCATGTGTTTCAGGTGGATGCCGCTGAAGTGCGCCAGAATCTGCTGGCTTCGCCGTCCGTGGCGGATGCCGCGGTGACCGTTGGCTGGGGCAGCCCGATGGTGCATATCGACGTGCAGGAGCGCCAGCCCGCGCTGGTGTGGCAGCAGGCCGGCATCGCCATGTGGGTAGATGTGCAGGGGCGCATCATGCGCCAGCGCGAAGAACGCGACGACCTGCTGCAGATTTCAGCCGAGACGCTGCTCGATGGCCCGCCCGGCGCGACCGTCGACCGCGATGTGGTGGCCGGCGCGCTGCAACTGGAGGCGCTGCTGCCCGAACTTTCGGCGCTGCGCTATCATCCCGATTATGGGCTGGGCTTCAACGACAGCCGCGGCTGGCAGGTGTGGTTTGGCACCGGCACTGATATGAGCGAGAAGCTCACTATTTATCTCAGCACCGTGGCAGACCTGCTGCGACGCAATATCACGCCCCGCGCCATCTATGTGATCAATCCGGATCGGCCGTGGGTAGCGACGTTTTAGTCTGAATTCGGGCAGGATCGGAAACAAGGCATTATGGGTGATCTGGTCGTTGGCATTGATATCGGCACCACGAAGGTTTGCACCCTCGTGGGTGAGGTGCGGCCTGACGATATCTCCATTGTCGGCGTGGGCATCGAGCCCGGACGCGGCCTGAAAAAAGGCGCAGTGAGCGATATCACGGCGCTGACCGCCGCCATCGGCGCCAGTGTGCACAAAGCAGAAAAAAGCAGCGGCTATGACATCGGACGCGCATTTGTCAGCCTGGCGGGCAGCTACATGGCCTCGATCAACAGCCGTGGCACCGTCGGCCTGACCGGCAACCGCGGCGTGCGCCCGGAAGACATGGACAAAGCCATCGAGAGCGCGCGCGCCATCGCCATCCCGCACAACCGCGAGGTGCTGCACGTGATTCCGCGTTCGTACTCGGTGGACGGGCAGCCCAGTATCCGCAGCCCGCTGGGGATGCACGGGTTTCGCCTGGACGTCGAAGTGCACATCATCACCGTGGCGACCTCCAGCGTGGCCAATCTGGAGCAGAGCGTGCAGGGCGCGGGCATCTTCCCCGACCGCTTCATCCTCAATCCGCTGGCCTCAGGTGACGCCGTGCTGACGGAAACCGAGCGCGAGATGGGCGTGGCCGTCATCGACATTGGCGGCGGCACCACCGACATCGGCATTTTCGTCGAAGGCACGATCTGGCACAGCGCCGTCATCCCCGTGGGCGGCAATATGATCACCAACGACATCACCCACTGGATGCATGTCCCGTTTGAGGTGGCCGAGGCCGTCAAGGTGCAGCACGGCTACGCGCGCGAAAAAGGCGTCAGTGAAACCGAGACATTCGTGGTGCAGCCGTTTGGCGAGGGCATGCCCGAAGAAATCAGGCGCATTGACCTGGCAATGGTCATCGAAGCGCGCGTGAGCGAAATTTTCGAGCTGGTGCAGGCGGAAATAAAACGCTCCGGCTTTGATGAACTGCTGCGCGCTGGCGTGGTGCTGACGGGCGGGTGCGCGCAGCTTCCCGGCATCCGCGATATCGCCGCTGAAATCCTGGGCTGCCCGGTGCGCATCGCCAAACCGGAGCGCCTGACCGGCATGGCCGATGCCCTGCGGAACCCCTCCTTTAGTACTAGTGTCGGCCTGCTGCGCCTGGGACTGCTGATGGATACATTGTCCACCAGCACGCAGGGTCCCGCGTCAAACGGGGCTGGCGCAGGCAAAAGCATCGGCGGACTGCTGGGATTTTTCAAGCGTTTGCTACCGGACGATAATTAAACCGTGTTGCCAACGTGGGTAAAATTGGGTAAAGTTGCGTTAAATACCTAATGCACTTTTTTGACATCAGAGACCGCAAACTCATCCAGTTTCGGGGAAGTCAGTCTTAAGGGGAAACGATTCATGGATATGCTCACACCGGGCGAAAATTTCGCCCAAATCAAGGTGATCGGCGTGGGCGGTGGCGGCAGCAATGCTGTCAACCGCATGATCAGCGAAGGTCTTGGGGGCGTTGAGTTCATCGCGGTCAACACCGACAATCAGGCACTCCAGCTCTCGAAGGCCAAAACCCGTGTGCGCATTGGTGAAAAGCTGACCCGCGGCCTGGGCGCAGGTGGCAATCCCGAAATTGGCCGCAAGGCTGCCGAGGAAAGCCAGGATGAGCTGTACGAAGTGCTGCGCGGCGCAGACATGGTGTTCATCGCCAGCGGCATGGGCGGCGGCACCGGCACCGGCGCATCGCCTGTAGTCGCGGCCATCGCCAAAGAACTGGGCGCGCTGACCATCGGCGTGGTCACCCGTCCCTTCACCTTTGAAGGCGCCAAGCGTTCGCAGTCGGCAGACTCCGGCATCGAGGCGCTGAAGTCGAGCGTCGATACCCTGATCGTGATCCCCAATGACCGCCTGCTGCAAATCGCAGACAAGCGCGCCACCCTTCAGCAATCTTTCTCGCTGGCCGACGACGTGCTGCGCCAGGGCATCCAGGGCATCTCCGAGCTGATCACCGTGCCCGCGCTCATCAACCTGGATTTTGCCGACGTGCGTACCATTATGAGCGAAGGCGGCGCCGCGCTGATGGCGGTTGGCCGCGCTGATGGCGACGACCGCGCCCGCAGGGCCGCCGAAGCCGCGATCAGCAGCGCCCTGCTCGATGTCACCATCGACGGCGCGCGCGGCATCCTGTTCAACATCACCAGCGGCCCCAGCCTGAGCCTGTTTGAGGTCAATGAAGCCGCCGCCATCATCAAGGAAAGCGCGCACCCCGAAGTCAACATGATCTTCGGCGCGCAGATTGACGAAGCGATGGGCGACGAAGTGCGCGTGACGGTCATCGCCACCGGCTTTGAAACCAGCCGCATCAAGAATCGCCCGGACGTGCAGGCTGGCTTCCGCCCGCAGCCCGCCCAGCAGCAGCGCCCGACCCAGCAGCAGCCTGCTCAGCAGCAGCGCCCGGTCATGCAGCAGCCCAGCGAACGGCCGATGCCGCCGATGGATCTGCCGCAGGAGCGCCCGGCACCGCCTGCACCCCAGCAGCGCCCCGCCCAGCGCGAGTATGAAGACGAGAACATCGAAATTCCGACCTTCCTGCGCCGCAACAAGAAGAACTAGCGGACGCACACACAGCGAGTTTCAGACGGGATGCCGCGTGCATCCCGTTTTTATTTTCCGCCCGGCAGGCAGAATGGACCCATGACCCCGGAAACGCTCGCATTTCTGCACTCGGCAGCAGGCCAGGCGCTGATGGCCTCGCTCAGCCCCGATGACCTGGAGCCAGCCAACGAGCTGCGGCTGATCACGCGTCTGCGGCGCACAATCGACCCATCATCTGCCGGCGCGGCCATCGCGCTGGGGCGGGTGCGCCTGCGCGCCGTCGGAAAATTTGGTACTGACGCCGCGCGCCTGTATCTGACGACGTCGGCGCTGGAACAGGCCAGTGATGGGCCTGTGCGCCGCTATCGCGCCAGCCTGTTTCAACCGGGGTCACGCGTGCTGGAGGTGTGCTGCTCGATCGGCAGCGACGGGCTGGCGCTGGCGGCGGCTGGCGTGCATGTGCTGGGCATCGAGCTGGATGCCGTGCGGGCGGCCTGTGCGCGGCTGAATGCGGCGGCGCTGGGGCTGTCTGAGCGCATGCAGGTCGTTCAGGCCGATGCACGCCAGCTTCCCGCTGCGTTCACCGGCTGGGATGGCGCGTTCTATGACCCGGCGCGGCGCGGCGCGGACGGCAAACGCATCTTCGATGTGGAGGGCTATGAGCCGCCGCTGTCGCTGTGCCTGGGCTGGGACGTGCCGCGCGTGCTGGTCAAGCTGGCGCCCGGTGTTGCCATCGAATCGCTGTCGGGTTATCGCGGACGGGTGGAATTCATCTCAGCCGACGGCGACCTGAAAGAGGCGCTGCTGATGCATGAGCGAGACGCCCTCACGCCCGCGGGGGCGCATCTGGTCGCGGTGCTGCTGCATAATGGGCACGCCCTGCGCTGGGAGCGCGAACCGGGGACTGCCCCGCCCCCGCCGGTCACAGGCCAGCCGCGCGCCTGGCTGAGCGAGCCAGATGCCGCGCTTATTCGTGCCGGGCTGGTCAGCGATGCTGCGCTGGCCTGGGGCGGCGTGCAGGTGGACGAAAGCATCGCCTATATCACATCTGACACGCCTCCAGACACGCCGTGGGCGCGCAGCTTCCGCGTGCGCGAGACGATTCCGTTCAACGTCAAGCATCTGCGTGCGCTGCTGCGCGAGCATGAAATCGGCCATGTGACGATCAAGAAACGGGGGACGGCGGTCACGCCGGATGTACTGCTGCCACAGCTCAAACTAAAGGGAACAAAAAGCGCGACAGTCATCCTGACGCGCTGTGAAGGCAGGCAGGTCGCGCTGGTGTGCGACGATCCGGTGCCGGGAAAGGCTTAACCGTAGAACAAAGCAGATGACCGCGCGGGCTGGCAGGATCGCGTGCGTTGTGGCGGCGATGTGGGCGTGCGGCAATGAAGACGGGTCGTTCGATGTGGGCTGCTGAGCTGCCTGACCGCACTGCATACAGTCATCTGCTTTGTTCTATTGTTAAGATGCCTTTGTAATATATGTTACACAATACCCTGTTCTATTACAACCATTCGACTCGAAAATTCACAAATTTTTCGGCATAATGATGACCACTATTTTCCATGTCAGGAGCCACTCCGATGCTGCCAGCCTTTCGTAATGAGCCATTGACGGATTTCTCGCTGCCCGAAAACCAGAAGGCCTTCAGCGCCGCGCTGGAACGCGTGAAGGCTCAGATTGGCCGCACGTACGACCTGGTCATCAATGGGCAGTCCGTGACTGCAAATGCCACGATGGCGTCGATCAATCCAGCGCGCCCGGCAGAAGTCGTCGGCACGTTTGCCAGCGGAGACGCCAGCCATGCCGATGCCGCGATCGCCGCGGCCACGACAGCATTTGAATCGTGGCGCAAAGTGTCGGTGGAGGAACGCGCCCGTTATCTGCTGCGCGCCGCCGCAGAAATGCGCCGCCGCAAGCATGAATTCAGCGCGTGGATGGTGCTGGAAGTGGGCAAGACCTGGAACGAAGCCGATGCCGATGCGTCGGAAGCGGTCGATTTCCTGGAATATTATGCGCGCCAGGCGCTGCGCATCGCTGACAGCAGCCACCAGCTTGAGGAATTCCCGGACGAACAGCTTGGCCTGTATTACATTCCGCTGGGCGTCGGCGCGGTGATTCCGCCGTGGAACTTCCCCTGCGCCATCCCGGCCGGCATGATCGCCTCGGCGCTGGTCACCGGCAATACCGTGGTATTTAAGCCGGCAGAGCAAAGCCCGGCGATCGGCTGGCAGGTGTGTGAGCTGTTCTGGAAGCAGGGCCTGCCGGCAGGCGTGCTGAACTTCCTCACCGGCCCCGGCGAAATAGTCGGCGCGCGTATGGTCGAGCATCCGCATACGCGTTTTGTCTCTTTCACCGGCAGCCGCGAAGTGGGCGTGCGCATTTACGAGACCGCCGCCAAAGTGCAGCCCGGCCAGAAGTGGCTGAAGCGCGCCATCCTGGAAATGGGCGGCAAAGATGCCGTCGTGGTCGATGAAACAGCAGACCTGGAAGCCGCCGCAAAGGGCATCGTCGCCAGCGCCTTTGGCTTTCAGGGGCAGAAATGCTCGGCCGGTTCACGCGCCATCATCGTGGATGCGGTCTACGATCAGGTCGCCGCCCGTGTGACCGAGCTGGCCCGCGCCATCACCGTGGGCGCGCCGGATACGGCCTGGAACTGGGGCATGGGCCCGGTGGTCGATACCGAAGCGCTGGACAAGATCGTGCGCTACATCGAGATCGGCACCAACGAAGGCACGCTGCTGACCGGCGGGCACACGCTGGAAACCCCCGAAGGCGGCTACTTCCTCGAAGCGACCGTATTCGGCGATGTGCCGGCTGATGGCCGCGTGGCGCAGGAAGAAATCTTCGGGCCGGTGCTGGCGCTCATCCGCGCCGACAACTTCGACCACGCGCTGGAAATCGCCAATGGCACCGAGTATGGCCTGACCGGCGCTGTGTTCTCGAATGACCGTGCCCGGCTGGAGCAGGCGCGCCGCGACTATCACGTGGGCAACCTGTACTTCAACCGCAAATGCACCGGCGCGATGGTGGGCGTGCATCCGTTCGGCGGATTCAACATGTCCGGCACCGACAGCAAGGGCGGCGGACCCGACTACCTGCTGCTGTTCACGCAGGCCAAGAGCGTCGCCGAACGCCTCTAGTTTCCCCCGGATAAATTCAGGCGGGGCATGGTTTCTGGCCATGCCCCGTTTTTATACAGCGTCAGTGGGCAGCCGGTCGCGCGTCAGGGGCATACCCGTCAGCCGTGGCGCAGCCTTCTGGCCAACCTGACGGGCCGATCGGCTGAACAGGAACCACACCGCCAGCAGTGTCAGTAGCGCACCCGTAAGCACAAACAGGCCGGTGACGCTCCACGCGCCCAGCCAGCCGGCCAGGGTGTGCGACAGCGGCTCGATACCCACCGCCAGAAAACTGACCGTCCCCATCACACGGCCGCGCATGCCTTCCGGCGGGACTTCCTGCAGCCAGGTCGTCAGGCGTGGCTCGTACAGCCCACCCGACACGCCCATGACGAAGATCAGCGCCAAGACAATCCACACCTGGCTGAGCATGCCAATGATGACCGTGCCGACGCCGATGAGCACAGTCGTGCCGATAATCATCCAGCGCAGATTCAAGCTGCCGGGCAGGGCAGACGCGAGCAGCGCCCCACTCACCCCGCCGATGCCGTACGCGGCATAAATCGCGCCGAACCATTCCGGCCCGCCAAAGCGCTCCTGCGCCAGCAGCCCCGCTCCGACGGCATACGGCCCGCTGATGAGCAGGTTATAGCCCGCCAGCAGAATCATCATGCCGCGCAGTGCTGGCGTCTTCCAGGCATAGACGATTCCCTCCCAGATGGCGCGCAGCATATTGCGCGGCATGGCATGCGCTTCCTGTCCGCTGGTGAGCAGGGCATCGGCTGGTTCGGGCGGCAGCACGCGCAGTCGGATCAGCGCCAGCACGGCCAGCGCGGATAAGGCGGCGCTCAGGCCAAACGGCAGGGCCAGCGATGACGCCGACAGTACGCCGCCGAGGATCGGCCCAAGAAACATGGCGCTGTTGAAAATCAGGAAGAGCAGACCGTTCGCGCTGGCCAGATGGTCGGCTGGCAGGGTGCGGGGCGTGATCGACCGGGCCGCGGGCACATGCAGCGCATCCACCGTGCCCAGCAGGGCGGCGGCCACATAAATCATCCAGGCCTGCATCGCGCCACCAGCCACCAGCAGCACGATCAGCCCATTGACCACGGCGCTCATGAGGCTGGAAAACAGCATCACCGATTTTGGGCTGAAGCGGTCGCTGAGCGCGCCGCCGAACAGGATGAACAGCGCGCGTGGCAGCGCCCAGACAGCCAGCACGCCGCCTGCCGCCACGGCAGAACCGGTGACCTGCAAGGCCAGCCACGGCAGCGCGATGGCATACACCATATCTCCAACCAGCGAAAAAATACTGCTGAGGGCGAGCCAGCGAAAGCCGGCAAACCTCAGCGGTGCAGCAATACGCGTAAACATGCAATCGACTCCGAAATGTGAGAAATTGACTAACAGGCTGCCCAAAGACGGGCATACCCGCCTGTTTTCAGATACAATCTGTATGTATGTTATTTAGCATACAGACTGTATGTATGTCAAGTGAGTCCATCATGAATGCAGATACCCAGGCCAGACCCCGTACCAAAGCCGCCCAGGCAGAACACACCCGCGCCCTGCTGATCGATGCCGCCCGCGAGTTATTCACGCAGCACGGCTATGCATCCACCGCCACCGAAGACATCGTCGCCAAAGCCGCCGTCACGCGCGGCGCGCTCTATCACCATTTTGGCAGCAAGGAAAAGCTGTTCGAGGCGGTGATGTACGTGATGGTGGAAGACATCGCCCGCCAGATTGAGGAAGTTTCCAGCAAAGTGGATGACCCGTGGGAAAGCTTCGTCGTCGGCTGCCATACCATGCTGCGGGCGTCGCTGGACCCCAGCGTGCGCCAGATCGTGTACATCGATGCGCAGTCGGTGCTGGGCGGTGACGCATGGGCAGGCTGGGACAAGGAACCCAGCGAAAAGCTGTTATACGACAGCCTGGTCGCGCTTCAGCAGGCTGGGCTGATCCGGCCGCTGCCGATCGATGGACTGATGTGTGTGGTGGGCGGCGCACTGGCCACCAGCGGCGTGTGGATCGCGACCACCGATGACCCTGAAAGAGCACTGAACGACTGTCTGGAAGCCTTTAATGGCGTTATCGAGGGACTCAGAATCCCCCCTTCGGGTGACGCCAGGGGATAAAAAAGCCGGTACATTTAGCACCGTAAGGCGCATGAATATCGTATATCGATTGTCCACTGTTGAGTAAAGGAAGTTGCATGATCCGCAGAACCCTTCTTCTCGTGACCGCCGCATTCGGCCTGCTGGCCGCAGGTGTGGCAGCCCAGGACGCTCCGGTCCTCACCCCCGCCGACTGCACCATCAGCGTGCCCGCAGGCGTCACCGTCGAGTGCAGCACGCTCGAAGTCCCTGAATCGCGCTCTGGCCTGAGCGACGCCACCCTTTCGCTGGCTGTCGCCACCTACCCGGCCACCGGCGAAGCCACCCAGCCCCCGCTGATTTTCCTGCAGGGCGGCCCCGGCGGCGGCATCATCGAAACCTCGGCGCTGGTGTACGACCTGTTCACCGGCGCGCTGAACGAAAACCGCGATGTGGTCTATATCGACCAGCGCGGCACCGGCCTCAGCACGCCCAATCTGACCTGCCCCGGCTACAGAGACTTCATCTACGAAGACCTGGCCAACAACTACAGCCTGGATGAATACGCGGCGCGCGCCAATGAGCTGCTGCTGGCCTGCCGCGATACGCTGACCAGCCAGGGCATCACGCTGGCGGCCTACACCAGTCGTGAAAATGCGGCCGACATTGCCGATCTGGCCGCCGCGCTGGGCGCGGAACAGATCGACCTGTTCGGCGGCAGCTATGGCACCCGCCTGGCGCTGACGATCATACGCGACTTCCCCGGCCTGGTGAATGCCGCCGTGCTCGATTCGGTGCTGGCGCCGGAATCCAACCAGGTGTCTGGCATCGCCAATGTGGCCCAGAACAATGTCGATACGCTGTTTGCCGCGTGCGCCGATGACGCGTCCTGCGCCGCCACCCATCCCACGCTGGAAGCCGACTACTACGCCGTGATTGAGCGGCTGAACGCGGAACCAGCGACCATCACCATGCCGACCAATGCACTGGGCTCCGAAACCATGGAAGCCGTGATCGACGGCACTGACTTCCAGAATGCGCTGTTCTTCGCCAGCTACACCACAGCGTTCCTGCCCAATATCCCTGGCATCATCGCCAGTGCGTCGGCCGGTGACTACACCGTGCTGGGCCCCTACCTGAACAACATCGGTATGACCTATGATGACATCGCGCTGGGCATGTTCATCTCGCTGATCTGCGCCGAAGAAGTGGCCGCCCAGCCCGCTGAAGACATCAGTGCAGCCATCGCCGCCGTGCCGAATTTCGAGACGTTTGCCCTCGGCAGCCTGTATGGCTCGGTCGAGAATCTGACCAGCATCTGCGCGGCATGGGGTGCTGCACCGTTTGACCCGATCGAAATTGAACCCGTGGTGAGCGATGTGCCCGCGCTGGTGCTGACCGGCATCAGCGACCCTGTCACCCCGCCGTTCTACGCCGAACTGGCCGCCGCCAGCCTGAGCAACAGCACGCTGTATGCCTTCCCTGGTGTGGGCCATGTCGGTACGCTGGGCGATGCCTGCATGCTCAGCCTGACCGCGCAGTTCCTCGATAACCCGGGTGCGCCGCTGGATGACGCCTGCTTTGCCGAAGCCGCTGCCACCTTCGCGGTCCCTGTCACTGAGCTGACGCTGGTGCCGGTGTCGTCCGAGACGTTCGGCGTCTCGTCGGTCGCGCCGGAAGGCTGGACGGAAGTCGCGCCGGGCACCTTTGCCGAGGCGATCACCAGCCAGAATTCACTCGTGCTGCTGGCCGCGCCCGCCCCTGCCGAAGCCCTGCTGACGGGCATCTTCAGCCAGTTTGGCGCGGAGCCCGGCGAGCCGACCGGCACGGTGGAAACCGCCTCCGGGACATGGACGGTCTACAGCGTCGAGCTGGCCGTTGGGATTTCGGTCACGGTGGGTGTGCAGGAAAGCGACGCGGGCACCAATTTCGTGGGGATTTTCACCCCGCCTGCCGACAGCGTGGCATACTATGATCTGCTGTTCATTCCGGCGCTGGAGGCTTTCCAGCCCGCCGGATAGTAAGGAGCACCTGTGACCAACTTCATCGAGACTGAAATCAAGCTGTACGTGCCTGATCTCGTCGCGACTGAAGCACACGTGAGGGCGGCCGGCGCAACGCTGGTCGCCCCGCGTGTGTTTGAGCGCAATTACCGCTATGACGACGAACAGGGAACCATCCGCGCGAACCATCAGGTCGTGCGCCTGCGCCAGGACTCGCGCGCGCGCTTCACATATAAAGAAGATGTGCCCATCGTGGAAGGCGCGGGCGTGATGTCGCGCTTTGAGGCCGAAGTCGAGGTGAGCGATTTTGATGCGATGCACGAAATCCTCAGCCGGCTGGGCTATCATCCGTACATGAGCTACGAGAAGTACCGCACGACCTACGAGCTGGACAGCTGCGAAATCGTGCTGGACGAGCTGCCGTTTGGCAATTTCGTCGAGATTGAAGGGACAGCCGAGGCCATCGCCGGGGTGCGCACGCGCATAGGCCTGGATGATGCACCCGCCATCACCGCCAGCTACGTGACCATTTCCGAAACGCTGGGCCAATGGATGGGCCTGAACTTCAGCGACCTGACCTTCAGGAACTTTCAGGACGTTGAGATTCCGGCGGATGCGTTCCAAAAGTTCTCCAGCTAACATAGCATCGTTGGGCGCACTGCGGCCTCACTATCAGGAAGACTCGTATGGACTTTACAGATCCGCTGCGCGGCAAGCGCGTGCTGGTGCTGGGATTTGCACGACAGGGACAGGCGCTGGCCCGCTGGCTGCCGACCGTGGGCGCGCAGGCCATAGTCAGCGACAGCAAGACCGCCGAGCAGCTCAGCCTGGACGCCGCGCTGTATCCCGGCGTGGAATTTGCGCTGGGCGCGCAGGAGCCTGGCCTGCTGGACGGCATCGATACGGTCTGCGTGTCGGGCGGTGTGCCGCTTGACCTGCCGATTGTGCGGGAAGCCATCAGCCGCGGCATCCCGCTGGCCAACGACGCGCAGTTCTTCCTGGAGCGCTGCCCCTGCCCGGTGCTGGGCATCACCGGCAGCGCAGGCAAAACGACCACCACCACGCTGACCGGCGAGATCCTGAAAGCCGCCGGTTACAAGACCTGGGTGGGTGGCAATATCGGCGACGTGCTGCTGGACAATCTGGCCGACATTCACCCGGCGGACCGCGTCGTGATGGAGCTGTCCAGCTTTCAACTGGAGCTGATGACGATCAGCCCGGATTACGCCTGCATCACCAATATCACGCCCAACCATCTTGACCGCCACGGCACGATGGAAGCCTACGCCGCCGCCAAAGCCAATATCTACAGCCATCATCATGAGCCTGCCAATGTGACCGTGCTGGGCAAAGACGATCCCGGCGCGCGTGCGCAGGCAGAGCATGTGTATGGGCGCCTGGCCTGGTTCAGCATGGACGAGATGGTGCAGGACGGCGCGTTTCTGGCCGGGTCGCGGCTGGTGCTGACCGGCATAAGCAGCGTGGATGCCAAACCGCAGGCGTTCGCTGACAGGTCGGACATTCGCGTGCGCGGCGACCACAATGTGCTGAATGTGCTGGCGGCCTGCGCGCTAACCGGCGCGGCGGGCGTCAAGGCGGCCGTCATGCGCGAGGCGATCCGGGGCTTTCAGGGCGTGCCGCACCGCCTGGAAATCGTGCGCGAGCTGGACGGCATCACCTACATCAACGACAGCATCGCCACCGCGCCGGAGCGCGTGCTGGCCGCGCTGAAAAGCTTTAACGAGCCGCTGATACTGCTGCTGGGCGGCAAAGACAAGAAGCTGCCGTGGGAAGACATGCTCAGGCTGGCGCTCAGCAAGTCGCGCCATATCGTCGTGTTTGGCGATGCGGCGCCAATGATCCTGAGCGTGGCCAGCACCCTGGGCGCCGATATGTCGCGCCTGACGCACGCCAGCAATCTGGACGAGGCCGTCGGCTATGCGCGCGCCTTCGCCCAGCCCGGCGATACTGTGCTGCTCTCGCCCGGCGGCACCAGTTACGATGCCTACGTGGACTTTGCCGCCCGTGGCGAGCATTTCCGCAGCATCGTGCGCGGGCTGCGCGGGCGCAAAAAGTCGTACACGGTGCGCCGCAGATAAGCGCACTACCCCCACAGAAATCAAAACGCCCGCTGGCAAACTCACCAGCGGGCGTTTCGTTTGTGGCGTTCGCTCAGGCCTACGGGATGTAAATCGTCTGGCCTGCGTAAATCAGATTGATGTTATAGATGTTGTTGTACTGCGCCAGCGTGTACACATTCACGCCATACGCACGGGCAATGCCCGCCAGCGTGTCACCAGCGCGGATGACATAGGCCGTGCGGCCGGTGCCGGGGTTGCCGGTGCCGGGATTCACGGGTGCAGGCGCAATCGGGGCGGCGACGCTGCCGTCCGTCGGAGCCAGGCTGCGGACGGGCACCTGAGCGCGCAGCGCACCCGCGATCACCCAGCCGGTCTGGCCGTTGGTCAGGCGCACATTCGCCCACGAACCGTTAAAGTTGCGGCCGATCAGCTCGACCGTCTGGCCTTGCGGCAGCACGGTGACGACTGCGGCGATGGTCTCGGCGGCGGCACGCATATTGACCGAGCTGGACACCACGGTCGCGGTCGGCTGGAGCGAGCTGGCCACTGCCGTGTCGTTAATCGGCAGATTGGCGATCGGATACGAGGTAAAGATGACGGCGCTGCTGATCCAGCCGACGATGCCGTTGCCCAGCGTGACATACACCCACGTGCCCTGCGAATTACGGGCGGTCAGGTTCATCCCAAAGCCGAAGGGCAGCGCGGCAATCGAGCCGAAGCTGAGGCCCGGGCCAGAACGAAGATTGGCTGCGCCCGTGTTCACGCTGGCGACGGGATCCTGTGCCAGGACGGGCATCGCCGACAGAACAATCGCGAAAACTAGAATCACCGACAAAATTTTCAGTACCGCGGGGCGCAACTGGCGATTCATGGCAGCCTTCTCCAACAGGGTATTGTCAGACAGAAACAAACTGATAGTTATGACACAGTATAGTCAATCAACTCATTATCGCACAAATTTCTAACGTGCGCCCTTGAGCTTATCCCTCATCCTGCGCAGCATTCGCATCCAGATTGCGCGCACGGGTTTCCTCACGCGAGAGCTTGATGGCTGGCTGGCCGCGGCGGATGACAAAATGGTCCAGGTCGCGCGCGACGACTGTCTCAGGGAAGACCTGGCGGGCTTCCTCGGTCACCTGGGCCTCGCGGTAGCGGCGCGATACATGTGTGAGGATGAGCGAACGCACGCCCATTTCGGCTGCCAGCTCGGCCGCCTGACGCGCGGTGATATGGCCGAAACGGTTGGCCACGTCGGCATCGGCATCCAGGAAGGTCGCTTCGATGACTAGCGTATCCGCCCCGGCCACCTGCTCGCGCACATTGTCCAGCCGGCCGATATCGCCGATGTACACCAGTTTCGCGCCGGCCACAGGCGGGCCCAGCACCATATCCGGCGTGACCGTTGTGCCATCCGCCAGCGTCACCGTGTGCCCGGCTACCAGCTGGCCGCGCTCTGGCCCCACCGGCAGGCCCAGCGCCTGCGCCTGCTCCACCAGGAACGGGCGGCGCGTCTTTTCCTGAAACACATAGCCCAGCGACCCGCTGCCGCGATGCGACACCGGAAAGGCCGTCACCGTGAAGTCTTTGGCCTGCATGAACGGGCCGGGCAGCAGCTCGATCAGGCGAATATCCACCGGCAGGCGCTCGAAGCCCAGCACGACCTCGAACAGCAGCTTGTGCACGCGGTCCAGCGTGGTGCGGCTGCCCATGATTTCCAGCGTTTCCATGCTTTCCCAGCGGGCAAAGGTGGACACCAGCCCGCCCAGCCCCAGAATATGATCCAGGTGCGCGTGCGTCAGCAGGATGCGGTTAAGCTTCTTGAAGCCGATGCCGCTGCGCAGGATCTGCCGCTGGGTGCCCTCGCCACAGTCGACCAGGAAGCGATACTCGCCGGCCAGAATCGCCTGGCCAGACAACCCGCGCTGGATGGACGGCGCAGAGGCCGATGTGCCGAAAAAGACAATCTCAAACATGACAGCCCAAAGCCTTAGCGCGCCGCGACAGAAATTTCACCGATAAATACCCGCGTGCCGCGCTCATCGTCACCATCGTAGACGGGCAGGCGCGCCCCGCTGTTGCGTTCATAGGCGCCGATCGACAGGCTGTAATTCCCGGCGGGCAGCGTGAACGGCAGCGTCAGATAGGTGTTTTGCAGCACAATATCGCGCGGCAGCAGGCTGTCTGGCAGCACCGCCAGCGTGTCGGTCTGCGCGGCGGGCGAGGCAGCCGGATCGACCTGCACATGGGCGAATAACACCAGGTCGTTGGGAAGCTGGCCGTCGATGCGCCAGTACGTCGGCACGCTGATCAGGTCACCGGGACGACTGGTGGCCGCCCACGTCTGCACATAGCCCAGCAGGGACAGGTTGCCCCCAAAGCGCACCGGCGGGGCCGTCACGTCCATGCCGCCCAGCGTTTCCGGCGCATAGGCCACCGGCGCGGAGGTCGTGAACAGGCCCAGCGTATCGGCCAGCACGCCAGCCACATCCAGGCGCAGCGCGGTCATGTCGTCGGGCAGCAGCGGATGGCGGATGATTGTCCCGCGTTCCAGCCAGCGCACCACATAGGCGGGCACATTCACTGTCTCACGCGGCTCCAGAAACACAATCTGCGCCGCCTCGCCCGCGTTCGGGAACACGATACCAGAGCCGCAATCAGCAAAGCGAATCGTGGCATCCTGCTGATGCATCATCAGCACCATCAGCTGCAGATTGGTGAGCTGGCGCACCCCGGCATTCTGGCGCAGCTGGCCGGTGCAGACGACGGTGGTTGTATCGCGCACCGTGGCATCCAGATAGCGCGCCACATCGCCCACCCGCCCGTGATAAGCGGTCTGGGTCTCTTGCAGGCGCGGCCATGCCCCAAACAGGTCACGGGCTGTCCATTGAATATTGAACAGGACCAGCCCGGCCAGCGCCACCACAAACACCACCCGCGCCTCATCAGAGCGCAGGCTGCGATAGAGCGCGGTCACACCCAGCCCGACGAGCACGGCCAGCACCGGCAGCAGCACGCCAAAGCGCAGGAAGTTTGGGCTGAAATCGGTAATCAGCACAGGCGGCAGGCAGATGGCCGAGGCAATCACGATCAGCATGAAGCGCGGCTGGCGGAACGAGCGCAGCGCCAGCACCAGCCCCAGCAGCATCAGCACCCCGCTGACCAGATCGAGCAGCGGGCGCTCTGGCAGGTTCCAGATCACGTTGCGGTCGCCCACAAACAGCAGCCCGTTCAGCCCGGCCAGCACCGACGGAATCAGCGTGGTGATGCGCGAGCTGAACACGCGCCCAGCCCCTGCAATGGCTGGGTTTTGCAGGCTGGCGATCAGGTATGGCGTGGCGACGACGATCATGATGACAAGCGCGAACCAGGTAAAACTGTATACGCGGCGTGGCATCGGCTGGCGGGTGACCACCAGATAGCCGATGAACAGTACGCTGGTCATCGCGATGACAAAGCTCATCGGCGTGATGTAGAAGCCCAGCCCCAGCAGCCCACCCAGCATCGCGAACGTGGTCACCGTCGGTTCCGAGCGCATCGGACGGCCGAACATCGGATAGGCGCGCGCCATCAGCAGGAAAACCATGCTGGCGTGGAACGGCGCAAACGACTCGGCGGCCACAGCGCGAGACAGCACAATCGGCAGCATCAGCACGGCCAGCAGCGCCATGCCCGCCAGACCAGCCGGTGCGCCAAACAGACGCTTGCCCAGCGCGTAGGTCGCGGCCAGGGCCAGCATCCCCAAAAACACCGAAAACAGGCGCAGCGTGAACGTGCCGCCGCCGGTCAGCGCGGTGAAGGCTGCCAGCGCCGCCGGATACGTTCCTTCGCGGCCGATGCCATCCACGCTGAAAAAAATCTCGGCGCGGCCCTGGCGCACCGTCTCGGCGATGCGCGCATCGGTCACTTCAATCTCATTCAGTCCGGGCGGCAGCGAGGCAAGCTCATAGGCGCGCAGGAAAAAACCTGCCAGCAGAATCAGGACCGCGATCGAAAACGCCAGACGATTGGACACGCATAAGCCTTAACGAGAAAAATCAGTCATTGGTGAGGGCGGCACAGGCCGTCAGACGGCCGTCGCCCACGCTGTAAACGCCAGCACCAGCACGCCCAGGATCAGCGTCAGCCAGGCCAGCCGGTTTTCACGCGTCCGCAGGCGGGCCAGCTCGGCTGGATCCCCTTTACCCTTGTCGGTTAGCAGCACGGCACGCTCCAGCGCAGGCGCTACCACGATCTGCATCAGCACCCCGCAGACCGTCATACCTGCAAACGCGATGTGCTTGAGCAGCATCGCCACCGACCAGTCGTTGGTAAATTGTAGCATACCGTCGTAATGCTCATCGGCGGCCATCTGCGCAAACCCGGTGAACAGCAGAATCACCAGGCTGAGATTGACCAGCGGGAAAAATCCCCGGCGCACGCGCGTATAAAACGCGCTGGCCTGCCTGTCCTCGGCCAGTGTGCGCCGGGCAGCGGGCAGCACCAGCACCATCAGGCTGGCCAGGCCGCCCACCCAGATTACAGTAGCGACCAGATGAAAAAAGTAACTAACCGCAAGCACGGGCTGGGGCAAGACCTGTCGCCTCCGGGCTACTGGGGTCACGCGGCGGAAGCTCTGCGTCGCCGCAGTATTTCGCCATGTTCGCCAGATCGATAAAAGCAGGACGAGTATACCCGTCCGGCGTGGTCACTGCCCACCACATTTCTTCATCTTCAGGCAGCCATGCCGGGTCAGCGATATAGATCGCGCTCATCAGCCCGATCCACGGACGCCAGTTCTCGGCGGCATACTGGTAGGCGGCCATCAGCCGACGACCCTGCACAAATTCCGTCACCGCGAACCAGCGCATCGAGTCGTGAATCTGGTCGGTGGTATAGCCGGTCTCCAGAATGGCGAGCTGGCGCGCCGCATCGCCGTTGTCCACCATGATGCGGCGGATATCTTCCACGCGGCGGAAGGCAAAAAAGCGGTTGCCGCCAGGGCCATCTTCCGGCGCGACATCGGGCGCGGTGTAGCCGGGCGCATGTACGCCCACCACATCGATATACTGCTGAAAGTCCAGGTCATACATGGCTTGCAGGAACATATCATCGGGCCAGGCGGTGGCATCCCAGTTGCCGGTGGGGGCCATGCCCGCCGAAATCAGGATCGCATTCGGGTCGGCGGCACGGATCGCCCGGCTGCATTCGGCCAGCAGCGCGACATATCCGGCGGCATCCGGCGTGCTGTTGCCCCACTCGCGGCCCAGATTTGGCTCATTCCAGATCTGGTAGCCAGCGATGCGGCCGGCATAGCGCGAGGCGACCGCCCCGCAATACTGTCCAAACAGCGCGAAGTCGTCCGGCGGGGCATCGACAAAATCAATGCCGCGCACGCCGGGCAGGTTCGGATGCGTCCATGCGGGTGCGTCAGTCAGGCGCACGATCACTCCCAGCCCGCGCCGCTCCAGCTCACCCAGCACGGCATCAGCCCGTTCCCAGCGCCACTGGTCCGGCTCCGGCTGAATATCTTCCCACGCAAACGTCTGTTTGACGTGGCTGAACGACATCAGCTTCACCCAGTCCATATGCAGGCCGGCACTGCCATTGTCCCACCACAGGAAGGTCTGGATGCTGTAGGTCAGCGGCACAAACGGGGGGTCCGTCACCGCCCAGCCCATAAACGCATCGGCGGACGACACGGGCACAGACAGCAGCAGGGCGATGCCCATAATAAGAATCAGGGCGCGCCCGGCACGGACAAGCATCCGCACGGCGCGCCCACCACGATGATCTCGCATATTTCGGGAGCCTAGTTGTTTAATCCGGTACGCCCCATGTACGCGCGGTTCCAGTCACGGGCGGCGTCAAACGCGGGGCGGAAGATAAATTCTGGCGCAATCAGTGAATAGGCCACATTCTCATTATCGGGCGACCAGCCCGCCTGCGGCCCGTAGTTCAGGTTCCACAGGAAGGCCAGGCGCACATCGCCGGACTCGCTCATCAGGTCGAGCGCCTCGACGGTATACTGCGCCTGTTCCTCGATGCTGTTGTCGAAGGCGAATTCCAGCCCTTCAGGCACGCCCGCCAGGCTGTCAGCCGAGGCCCAGCCAAATTCCGTCACGCACAGCGGCTGATTCCCGCCCGCCACGCGCACCTTGTTGACATAGGTCTCCAGCGTGCTGCGGAAGCTCCAGCTGTGGTGCGGATTGCCATCGGGGAACGGACCACGGAATGACGCGGTCGGGTCGTCGGGCACCTGGTCCCAGCGCAGCAGCGGGCTGATGTTATAGCCATTATGGTGCGCGCCCACGCAGTCGGTCACGTCCAGCAGACCGGCCTCGATCATCTGATCCATATAGATGAAGTCGTCCCATGCGCTCACGCCATCGCTCACGCCGGTGGGCGACAGCGCCCCGCTGACCATGATGATGCCGGGGTCAATCGCCTTCACGGCCGCATACGTCTGGCGCATCAGGGTGACGTAGTTGGCCGCGCTCAGGCCGCTGGTGCTCGTCCATTCGCGGTCGAGATTCTGCTCGTTCCACACCTCAATGGCGTGCACCATGCCCGGATAACGCTCGACGATCTGCGTGACGAACTCGACATATTCGCGGAAATCAGCCGGTGGGCCATGCCGTTCCAGGTTGACACCCGGCTCGCGCGACCAGTCGGGCGCGGTGACGATGCTCAGCAGCACGCGCAGGCCCTGCGCCTGGGCCGCAGGCAGGAAGGTATCGGTCTCGAACCAGTCAAACTGGTCGTCTGCCAGCTCCATATTTTCCCAGCGCACCTGCATCTTCACCCAGCGCACATCGAGCTGGTTGCGCGCCACGTTTACCCACTCGCCCATGCGGTCATAGCTGACCTGCACCTGCGTGCCCAACTCGAACGCGGTGACGTCGATCGGGCGCGTCGTCGGGATGCTGGCCGGGTTAATCACTTCCTGCGCCACCGGCGTCGCCTGCGCGACGACTTCGGCCTGCGCATCTTCGGTTGCATCCGGCGCGAGGGTCGGGCTGGGCGTCGGAGTCGGATTCAGCACGGCGGTCTCCGTAGGCAGCGCGACGCTGCGCAACTGATTGTTGACCGGCCTGCCCGTCAGCGAGCCATAGGACAGATAAATGGCGATAAAGGCAGCCGAGGCCATCAGCACCGTGATGCCAAACCACAGGAAGGCAAATCCACGCACCTGCTTGCGAAACCGCACCCTTGCTGACTGTGCCATAGCATCCCTTACCCTGAGATTCAGTTCACCGCGCCGCGGCCAGCGCATCACATGCGGGACAGCCGCCGCCGGGCCGGACGATCGCATAGCCCGCCTGCGGGTCTGACCCGTACACCGTAAAGTCGATATTCCACACGATCAGCAGGCGCACGCGTCCGCTTTGCGAGGACAGCGCGGCGGCCTCTGCCAGCCATGCCGCCTGCTGCGCCAGCGAGACATTCTGCGCCCACGCGAAATACTCGTTCAGCGGCGGAAAGCCCTCCGGCGTCAGATAGCCCAGCTCAGTCCAGCAGATTGGCCGCTGGCCATTGATCAGGTTCCAGTACGTATTGAGCATACCGCCAAAATAGCGCGTGTAGTAGTTATCGCGAGGATCGCCGCCATTCTGCGTCGGGCTGACGATGCCTTCGTTGTAATGCGCGCCGAGGCAGTCCATATACTGCAGGCCGCCCGCCTGCACAAGCTGCGCAATCCAGGTGTTGTCGTTCATGACTTTGCCGGGATAGGCCGCTTCCGCGCCGGTGGGGGCTGGCGCGCCGCTGATGACCATCACATTGCTGTTCGTGCCTTTGATGGCCGTGTAGGCCAGGCGCAGCATCTCGGCATACATGGTGCCGCTGATCATGCCTTCCGGCCATTCGCGGTCGAGATTCGGCTCGTTCCACACTTCGATGGCATCCGGGCCGTAGCCGGCCACGCTGGCCAGAAAGCCTGCGAAGTCCTGCATGTAGCCTGTCCCGCCATCGCGCAGCTCAGCTGGCACACCGACGATCCCCAGCAGGATCTTGAAGCCACGGCCCTGTGCCTCGCCCACCAGATTGCCTGCTTCAGCCGGGGACATGCCGCGGTAGTAGCGCACCTGCACCTTCATCCACGTCATGCCTGCACGACGCATGGCCTCGGTGAAATTGGTCTGCGTGCTGGCCACATGGCCGCCCAGCTCGATCGTGCCCGCGACGATGCTGCCAGCGCCGGGCGCACCCGCCGCGCTGACCTGCGCCGCTGACACGCTGACAGGCGCGGCAGTAGGCAGCGGCAGCGGGGTGGCCGTGGGCAGCGGGGTGGGCGTCGCGGTCGGCGTAGGCGTGGGCGTAAAGGTCGCGGTGGGCAGGAATACGGACACCGCCGCGCCTTCGCGCTGGGCCTCCGGCTCGTTGCCGCGCACGACGCTCACATTGACCGCGTAATTGCCCTCACCTGCCGATACAGTCGCCACCAGCGGCTGGTCCAGCGGGGTATCGATCACCTCGCGCAGGCCGGCGGCGTTTTCCACGCTCCAGCGCAGCACGAAGCTGGCATCCGCGACTTCGACCGGCAGGCCGCGCCGATATTCGTCCAGCGAGAGCAGCACCTGCGGATCGACGCCAGGCGCGGCCAGATCGTCAAAGGCGATGCCAGCAACGGCGTAATCAGCGGCGATGCGCGCGCGCGTCAGCACGGCATCCGGCGTGGACAGCCACACCCGCGCCACTGCGTTGCCCGACGCATCGGTATAGTCGATATAGGGCATGCCGCTGGCGTCATCGCGCCCCTGCACACCGCGGTACCCGTCCAGGCGCGCCGTGAAGACTTCTCCAGGCTGCACCAGCGGGTCATTGCTTTCCTGCGGCTGCACATCCAGCGCGACATCGCCCAGCGCAGACAGCGCCTGCTCCAGGCCAATCGGCGTCAGGAGGCCATCTGGCGTCTCGCGCTGCGACAGCGCAGGCAGGCCAATCAGCAGCTTGCTACGCTGAATCTGGCTGGTGGCAAAGTCGAGCATGGCGACCATGATGCTGCTGTCACCGTTGGCGGGGTCATTCGGAAAGCGGACCATGCCTTCTTCAACCGACATCAGGGCGGGGTCGGCGCTGATGCGCACATGCACCAGGTCAGCCGCCGCGCCGATGCGCGTCCAGTCATACGCGCCAGTCGTCCAGGTCATCGTCGTCGGGTCATAGACCGGCTCCGGCACGCTGACGCCCAGCAGGAAGCCGGTATTCTCCAGCGCCACAGCCACCTGCTCCACCAGCAGGCTGAAATTGTCACGCTGCGCGACAGGGATATCGCGGTAATCCAGCATCACGCCGTCGTAGCCCGCCGATGCAAACGAGGCCAGCTGGCGAGCATGGGTCGCACGCAGGCCGGCGTCGCTGATGAGCGCGACGACCGTTTCGGGGTCGGTCGCACGCACGTCAGCATAGTTGCGCACCACCGGGATAGTGCGGTAAGGGGCGCTCAGGTCGAAGCCGGGGGCCAGGCTGCCGGTCAGGCTGCCATCCAGCGCGGGTTGCAGCCCGGCCGGCGCGGCGATACTGATGGCGTTGGCCACCTGTTCGTTCAGGCGCTGCGTCACGTCGATGGCGCTGTACACCTGCGGCTGGCTGGACGGCTGTGCGCTGAACAGGCCGATATAGTCATACAGCGGGGCAGATGCCACCGTGCGCACCACACCGGTCAGGGTGCTGGGCAGAAAGACGGGTTGTCCGCCCTCGTTCCAGGCGAAAACATCCAGCGCGGGTGGGTACGAATCCAGCGGGACGGTCAGCGCATACGAGACGCGCTCCGGCTCGTCGCCCGACGTGGTAATAGCGAAAATCTCGCGGGCGGGGCGCACCGACGCGGGCGTCACGTCAGCGGCGGCCGAGGCAAACGATGCGCCGAAATCGCTGGCGGCCTCCAGGTCGAGCACGCGCATAGAGATGCCGTTGCCCGATACGCTGCCATCCGTGCCCGCCACAGGCGTGACGGCCGGGGCGGTCAGCCGGTCTAGCAGGCGCACAGGCGGCAGGAACAGGCCGCCTGCAATCAGCGTGACCGCGCACAGCAGGGTGACAGCCCCGCTGATCCAGCAGCCCAGCCCACGACGGCGCGGCTCGTCCTCAGGATAGTAGTCTTCTTCGAGCTGCTGCTCGTTTTCGTGTGGCTCGGTCAAGCGCATCAGCTCCCCAGCAAATCACACGCGGGACAGGCGCCGCCCGGACGAATAATGGCAAAACCAGCCTGCGGATCCGCGCCGTAACCCGGGAAATCGATGTTCCAGATAATCAGCACGCGCACGCGGCCGCTCTGCGCGGCCAGGTTCACCGCCTGATCAAGCCACTGGGCATGTTCGGCAACCGTGGTATTGGCCGCCCACTCGAAGCCGGGGGGCAGCGGGCCAAAGCCCTCAGGCGACAGATAGCCCAGCTCGGTGAAGCACAGCGGGCGCGCGCCGTTGAATGCGCGCCAGTAGGTGTTCACCATGGTGCTGAAATAGCGCGAGTAGTGATTGCTGCTGCCACGCGGGTCACCGCTGGACTGCGACGGCGGCAGGATGCCCTCGTTGTAGTGCACACCCACGCAGTCCATATAATTGGCTGCACCGGCGCGGGCCATGCCCTGAATGTAGAAATTGTCGTCGCAGCCGTTGCCCGTGCAGCCGCCGAAGAATCCGGTCGGCGCGGGCGCACCGCTGATGACGAGCGTGTTCGGGTTGGCGGCCTTGATCGCGTTATACGACAGCGCCAGCAGCTGGGTATAGCGCGCCGGGTCGATGCTGCCGGCGGGCCATTCGCGGTCGATGTTCATCTCGTTCCACACTTCGATGGCATCGGCGCCCAGCGCGGCCACACCGCCCACAAACGCGGCATAGCTCTCAAAATAGCCCGGCTGAAGCACAGCACCCGGCTCACCGACGATGCCCAGCATCAGGCGGAAGCCGCGCGCGTGCGCATCATTAATCCAGCCCGCCAGCTCGCCGGGATTCTGGCCGGGGAAAAAGCGCCACTGGCGTTTTGCCCAGGTCATGCCTGCGCGGCGCATCTGGTCGCTGGCATACTGGCTGAAATCGGCCACGTGACCGCCATAGCTGAAGCCGCGCGGCAGCGTCCCGGTCGTGACGACAGCCGGGGGCGGGGCCGATGTGGACGATTCGGTGACAGGTGCATCGGTCACGGGAGCCTGTGGCACGACGCCACCGGCAGGCGGCGGCAGCGTGAACGGCGTATCGACCCAGATCTGCGGCAGCACGGCGATATCAGCCGGATTCACAGCCAGCACTTCGATGGCCATGAAACCAATTTCGCCATTGGGGGTGATGCCGCGCAGCCAGTAATCGCCCGGCGCACGCCCATCCAGGCGGAACGGCGTGCCGGCGGGCACCACGGTGATCGTGCGCCATTCACCGCCCGGCCCACTGCGCAGATTCGCATTCTGAATTGTGACTGTGTCGATGCTCGCCTGCGCATTCACGGCCAGCAGGCCGGTCATCAGGGACAGCAGCAGGGTCAAAACAATCATCCATACGGGTGACTTTTGGCGCATCGGCCTTCTTCCTTCACTCACTATATCGATTTGGTACGGGCATTGTATCAGAATCCGCGCGCTGCATTCAACGATGCGCGGGCTACGCTTGTTGTGCGCTTGCCTGTAGACCCTTCCTCATACAAACAGATCGCCGCGTATGGTGACTACACCCGCGCCAGAAATCCGTACGCCGCTAATATCTTCCGGCGGACCCAGCAGCTCGACCTGCGCGCTGCCCGGCCGGTTGACGAAAGCGCCCTGATAAGCAGTAAATCGTGCTGACTGAATCAGCCGGTGATGCCACAGATAGGCCGCCATGCCGCCCGTGGCCGAGCCGGTGAACGGGTCCTCGGCGGTATCCGGCGGCAGGCCGGGATGCCGCGCATAGGTGACCTCGACGCCATTTTCCTGCGCCACGTAAAACAGATGCGGGCTGAAAAAGTCGCCGGCGTGGTTCAGGGCGCTGTACGCATCACGGTCGATGGCGACACGGGCCAGCGCGTCCGGGCCAGTCACATGCACCATGAGCTGGGGCGTGCCCGTGGAGACCGTTTGGGGCACGCTGCTGGGCAGGATATCGGCAGGCGTCAGGCCAAACGCGCTTGCCGCCGCGTCAACGTCATACGTCCGCAGAAACTTCGGCGCGAGCTGCTGCATGGTGATCAGCCAGTCACCTTCGCCGTCACGCGCGACCGTGATCGGGATGATGCCAGCGGGCAGCTCCAGCGTCAGCGCGTGGGCATCGCCCACCGGGACGATGGCACCGGCCTCCAGCAGCGCCCGAATGGTCGCGATGGTGGGATGCCCCGCCAGCGGAATCTCGCCGACAGGGGTGAAGTAGCGGGCGCGGAAATCTGCGGTGTCGGAGCGCAGCACAAAGGCAGTCTCGGAGTAGTTGTAGTCCAGCGTGATCGCCATCATCTCGGCGTCGGTCAGCGCATCGGCCCCGAAGACCACCGCGCACTGATTGCCGCCAAAGCGGGACTTCGTGAAGGCATTGACCTGAATGAATGAAAAGCTGCGCGTCATCGTGTTCCTTTCGTGTGCATGGCAGGGTGCAGGATAGCACCACGATACAGATATTCCTGCGGGCGCGGCAAGCCCGATGGACTTATCGTGCTGAGCCAGCGCATCCCTTATGCATCAGGCCCTGCCGCCTGAGGTTCAAACCTCAGGCTGCCAGAAACCCGAGTCCCTGAAGGGACTGAAAAGCCGAACGGCGCCGGGCCAGCGTATCCCTTCATTTTTGCCGGGCTTTCCCCTATACTTACGGTCTATGCCTGACAAAATCCTGTATTCCCAACATGCAGACGCGCCGATCGGTGTGCTGACCTTCAATCGCCCGGAGCGGCGCAATGCGCTCGACATCGAGGCGATGGAAGCCTTCAGCGCGCGCGTGCAGGCATTGGCCGACGCGCCGATTCATGCGCTGATCGTGACCGGGGCGGGCGACAAAGCCTTTTGCAGCGGCGGCGATATTGTCGACCTGGCGACGCGCCGCGGGGCCGCCGAGGGAGCAGCGATGTCTGCGCTGATGGGCGACACCCTGCACGCGCTGGAACACCTGCCCTTCCCTGTGATCGCCGCTATCAACGGTTTTGCGCTGGGCGGCGGCAGCGAAATCGCGGTCGCGTGTGACCTGCGCGTCGTGGACGAGACGGCCAAACTGGGCTTCATTCATGTCACACGGGGGCTGATGCCCGGCTGGGGCGGCGCACAGCGGCTGCTGCGGCTGGTAGGCTATGCGCGGGCGCTGGAGATGATCGCATCGGCCCGCGTGCTGACCGCGCATGAGGCCGACGCGCTGGGGCTGGTCACACGCATAGCGCCGGCTGGTGCCGCGCTGTCCGCCGCGACTGAGCTGGCGCAGGCCATCGCCCAGCACGACCGGCACGCGGTGCGGGCCGCCAAGCAGGCCCTTCAGGCTGGGCTGCGTCAGCCGTATGCCGAAGCTTTACAAACGGAACGCGGATTGTTTCCCGCGTTATGGCGTGGGGAAACCCACCAGCGATTGCTCGATGAGTCTGGAAGAAAGTAACCCACCCACAATGGCCGTAAAAACCGCCCGCAAAGACAAATATTATCTGCTGAGCCTCGGCTGTTCGAAGAACACCGTGGACAGCGAAAGCATGGCGCAGGTGCTGGAACAGCACGGCATGCGCGGCGTCGGCGCGCCCGACAAAGCCGAAGTGCTGATCGTGAACACGTGCGGATTCATCGACAGCGCCAAGCAGGAAAGCATCGATATGCTGCGCGAGCTGGTGGAAAACCGGCGCGATGGCCAGATGGTGGTCGCCGCCGGATGCCTGTCGCAGCGCTATGGCGGCGCGCTGGTGCAGGAGGTGCCGGGGCTGGATGGCATCATCGGCACGCGCCGCTGGATGGACATCTTCGACCTGATCGGCCGCCTGCGCACGCGCAAGCATCCGGAGCCGCTCTATCATCTGCCGACCGACGCGGTGGCCGTGGGCCGCGACGACGGCGGCGTGATGCGCTCCAGCGTGCAGGGGGCCAGCGCCTATCTCAAAATCAGCGACGGCTGCCGGCGACCGTGCGCCTTCTGCGCCATCCCGAAGATCAAAGGCACGCTGGTCAGCCGCCAGCTGGACAGCATCGTGCGCGAGGCCGCCCAGCTTCAGGACATGGGCGTCAAGGAACTCGTGCTGATCGCGCAGGACACGACCGATTATGGCACCGACCTGGGCATGAAAGACGCGATGGCAACGCTGCTGCAGGAAATCGCCAAAGCCGCGCCCGAAGTGCCGTGGATCCGCCTGATGTATGCCTATCCCGGCTACGTGACGCCGCGCCTGATCGAGACGATGGCCACGCTGCCGCAGGTGCAGCATTACCTGGATATTCCGCTGCAGCACGGCCACCGTGACACGCTGCTGCGTATGAAGCGCCCGGCCAAGATTGAATGGGTGTACGAGACGCTGGCCAGCATGCGCCAGGCGATGCCCGACCTGGCCGTGCGCACGACCTTCATCGTCGGCTATCCGGGCGAGACCGATGCCGAATTTGAAGGGCTGATGCAGTTTGTGCGCGACCTGGAATTCGACCGCGTGGGCGCGTTCAAGTACTCGTATGAGCTGGGGACGCCCAGCGCCGCCCTGCCCAACCATGTGCCGGACGATGTGAAGCAGGCGCGCTACGAAGCCCTGATGGAGCTTCAGCAGAACATCAGCCTGAAGAAGAATCAGGCGCAGGTGGGCAAAATTATGCCGATCCTGGTCGAAGGCCACGGCACGCCGGAAGACGAAGACGGCGAGGCCATGGAGGGGATGCTGTCGCTGGGCCGCAGCTACCGCGACGCGCCCGAAATCGACGGCTATGTGATCGTGGAAGGCGAGCTTCCGGTGGGCGAGATTGTGCCCGTGCGCATCACCGGCGCGACAACTTATGACCTGATCGCCACGCCAGACCTGGGCGGCCCGATCGTCATCCAGCCCGGCCAGAAATTCGGCGCCGGTGACCTGCCGATGGTGTAAGGCGGGAAAGATTTCAAACCGCCAGGACGCCTTGAGCGCCAGGAATGATCCCAGAAGGTGGGCCGACACACAGGTCGGCCCCTACGGATCATGAACATCTGGCAACCGATGAAACCGCCGGGCGCCTCGCGAGGCGCCCCTTGTGCTCTTTTGCACAGCATAGGGGTTCAAAACCCTATACTGCCAACCGACAAGTCTGCAAACGGATTTATCGCCTTGCTGACGGCGCAGTTTTCCAAAACCTGAGGTTTGAGTTCCTTCAGGGACAGACCGTTTTGTAGCCCTAGGTTTTGAACTCAGGGTGGCGCAGCAAGATGCCGTCGAGCCACACATTACATATTAAGGAAGCCATACAGGGTCGTTGAGTGGCACGACGATTTCGCCTGACAATTGTGCGTCCATGGCGGCAACCAGCAGAAAATTACTCATCATCGGGTAACCCTGGCCGTAGTAGTTTACGCCATACAGAAACGCATCATCGCTGAACCAAAGCAGCGCGTCGCTAAAACTGGCAACAGCAAGTAAATCGATCGTACGAACAATATCGCCTGTCATCAGGTCAACAACGAGAAGTGCGTTGGCAATCGTTGGATCAACCAAATAACGATATCGCCCAACGGCCATGTAGCGGCCATTTGGTGAAGTTGCCGCATGTGTGTAGCTGAACGCATCATTATTGCCAGCAACAGAAGGGAGTGAAACAACTTCCTCCCACGACTCACCACGCATGCGCAAAATGTGCCATGTTGGCGCTACTTCAGTATCAGGGACGAACATCCATTCCTGCAGCAGTACATACACTTCATCCCCAGCAATTTCAACGCCAGCAATATTATGCCGTGCCTGAAACACATCAGGGGCGCGGTAGGCCTCCGGCGCAGTGAGCACACGCTGCGCGGTGCCATCCGGCGTAACCCGATACAATTCCTCTAACACGATGGACTCTGGACTGCCAATACAACCCACCACCACATACCAAACCTGCATATTGGGTGACCATTCACGCTCACAGATACTTCCAAATGTGCCAGGCCCACCATTCCAGGTCAGTTCCAGCAGCGCCGTCACCACACCATCGAATGACACCGATAGTAGTGCCGAGCCAGATTCCTCACGGGCAATTAACGAAAGCTCATCTGAACTGCTCCATACCAGATCGTATGGTAATGTGACCCTGCTACGCGGAATGAGTTGACGCACCTGGCGCGCAGTCGCATCCAGATACATGACGCCCAGATCAGCATCTCCGTTGTACGCCGCATAATTGGTTACAAACGCAAAGCCAGACCCATCTGGCCTCCATTCAGCCAGCACCGGCGTCTCGGTGCCTATCGAAAAGTGAAGCGTTCCATTGGTACGAAACACGTCCAGCATGAAATCTTCACCGCGGCTGGTAGAAACGGCAGCAAACTGCCCGTCCGGCGACAATGCGATGCTGTCTGGACTCTCCAGGTGCCTTTGATCCGCACTATAAGTCTGATATTGCCACAGTCGGTAATCAGCAGGCAGTTCACCTACAATTTGCGTCGAGCCATCCTGCGCGACCGAGACAAATGTAATTGAGCCTTCATAGGGAAAAATCGTCACAATGACAGGGTTGTTGAACCCCTGCACTGCAAATGACACCATTGTCGCGACAGCCCATGCAACTAAACTGGTCATTGTTCTGCTCCCGATCCTGTCACTTCGAGTTTAGCAGATAAACTCCGGGCGTATGGTCAGGATTGGGCTACCGCTTACATAGCGTCAAAATTGCGTCACCAATACGGTACATCACGCATCACCCATCACTCATCACCCATTACTCCTTCTTGACATTTCCTGACCCCTCGCATATCCTGAAAGCACGTAACCGGGGCGTGAATCATCCGCCGCGCGTACGGTTTTATCCCCATTAGTGAAAGGTCCGTCATGCGCTTCGACGCAAACCGCTAATCGAATCTGTTTTTCGAGCGTTTTTGCATTCCGGAGGCATGACAATTGCAATCCCTATCCATTCGACAACTTTCGAAGTTTTTTGGCGATGCCGCCATCCTGCGCGACATCACGCTGGCGCTGCACAGCGGCGAGCGCATCGGCCTGGTGGGCGCCAACGGCGTCGGCAAGACCACCCTGCTGCGCATCCTCGCCAGTGAGCTGACAGCTGACGGCGGGACCGTCACGCTGGCGGACGGCCTGCGCCTGGGCTATCTGCCGCAGCATATCGCGCCGCAGGCTGGCCGCACCCTGGGCGATTTAATCGACGCGTCGGCCGCCTGGGTGCGCGGGCTGGAGGCGGACATGCGCGCGCTGGAGAGCAGCTTTGCCGCGCTGGGGGGCGACGGCCTGGCCGCTGCGCTGGCCCGCTATGGCGACTTGCAGGAGGCGTTTGAGCGCGCCGATGGCTATGCGCTGGACAGCCGCATCGACGCGGCGCTGACCGGCCTGGGCGTCGCCCACATCGCGCACGCGCAGCCCTTTGACACGTTGTCCGGCGGCGAGAAAACGCGCGCGTCGCTGGCGCTGCTGCTGATTCAGTCGCCCGATGTGCTGCTGCTGGACGAGCCGACCAATCATCTGGACGCGGGCATGCTGGACTGGCTGGAAGGCACGCTGAAAGCGTATCGCGGGGCGGCGCTGATGGCCTCGCACGACCGCGCTTTCCTGAACGCGGTCGCGACCGGCATTTTTGAAATCGACGAGCACACGCGGTCTGGCCGGCTGTATCGCGACCGTTACGACGGCTACGCAGCAGCAAAGCAGGCCGAGCGCCGCAAGTGGGAGGAAGACTTCATCCGCCAGGGCGAAGAGATCAAGGCCCTGAAGTTTGAAATCGCGGTGACGGCGCGGCGTAACGACCGCTTCCGCGAGGTGACCGACAATGACAAGTTCGTCAAGAATATCAAGCGCGACACGCACGCGGCCACGGCCAGCAAACGCATCCGCTCTGCAGAGGAAAAGCTGGCGCGCATCGAGGCCGACCCGATTCCGCGACCGCCTGTGCCGCTGCGTTTCGCCGCGCAGTTTGGGGCGCATGCACTGGACAGCCGCATCCCGCTTCAGCTTGAGCGCGTGAGCAAGGCCTATGACGGCGTGACCGTGCTGCACGAGCTGTCACTGACGGTGCACAACGGCGCGCGCATCCTCGTCACGGGCGATAATGGCGCGGGCAAAAGCACGCTGCTGCGCCTGATGGCCGGGCTGATTCAGCCGGATACGGGCTATGTCGCGCTCAATCCGGGCGTCATCCCTGGCTATCTGGATCAGGAAGCCGAGCTGTTATGGTTGGGTGGAACCGTGTTCGAGGCGTTCCGGCGCGATCTGCCGCAGGACGACCAGGCCCTGAAATCGCTGATTATCAGCATGGGGCTGATGCGCTACGAGTCACTGGATACGCCGGCGCGGGGCATGAGCCTGGGCCAGCGGCGTAAAGTGCAGCTTGCCCGGCTGATCGCGTCTGGCGCGAATCTGCTCATTCTGGACGAGCCGACCAACTATCTCAGCTTTGATGTGGTGGAGAGCTTTGAAAACGCGCTGGCCTCGTTCGAGGGAGCCGTGATCGCGGCATCGCATGATCGGCGCTTCATCGAGCGTTTCGGCGGGCAGCGGATTCATCTAGGCAGCGCGCACGCCCTGCCCGCCTGACGTTCAGGCGCCGGGCAGGTGTTCCACCTGGCGAGCGACGGTGAAAGCCGTTCCCCGGCAGCGGGCGCACGGCCTGAGCACCTCGTCAGGACGGCCTGCTGGCGTCACCTGTCCGCAGGCCACACAGGCCATCGGCTGATCACTGCCCGCCCGCTCACCGGCGTGGCGCTGATGGTTGTCTTCACCCGGCAGGATCGACAACGTGGGCGCATCAGGGGCGCTGTGCGCGGGAAACACGCTGACGATGCCGTCCGGCTCCAGATAGGCATAGGCCACCTGCCCCAGGTTGTCGATGCCCTGCTGGCGAAGCTGCATATACACCTCACTGCTGGACACGCGGGCGCGTTTCAGGCCATGCATGTCCAGCAGGCCGCCCTTCACCAGCCGGATCGGGTCACCCTCCAGCACGCGCTCTGCTTTTCGCGAGCGATTGGTCAGCGTGAGGATGCCGCGTCCCATCAGCGCCACCACCAGGATGGTGAACATCCCATGCGCAAGGGGTATGTTTGGATTGAACATCGGGTCACCCGCCGCCGAGCCCAGCAGCACCAGCAGCAGGAACTCGAACAGCGAAAACTCGCCAAAGCCCGTGCCGCGCCCGGCCACAAAGCGGAAAATCAGCAGTGTGTAGACAGACATGACGACGGTGCGCAGCAGAATCTCAAGGTAGATAGCAAGCGGCTGGTTCCCGAAGAATATGGTTTGCAGATCAAGCATGACGGCCAACTCCAGACAGGGCGCGGGCAGACCGGCGTGTGTTATGCAGATTTTTCGCTGCCGTCAGAGCGAAAGTCCCGCAGCCAGCCATAGCGTTCCGGGTCACTGGCGATCAGCCGGTCCAGGCCCGCAGCATCGTACTGAGAGGGGGCCATATCCTTCGCCTGCTTCTCAGCATGGCGCTGGGCGATCAGAGCGATCAGCCGTTCTTTGAGCGCAGTCGTCTCAGAGACGAGAATTTCCAGGTTACTTCGCAGTTCGCTCACAAGCGCAACGGTGACCATATGTTCTTGATGAGCATTCGGTGTTGTGTTTGCCTCAGATGCGGAATTAATTGCAGCCATGCTCTGCCTCTCCTGTACACGGGTTCGATGGGCAAGTACCAGCGTACAGCATCAGGGCATCGCAGGAGAGGCCTGTTCACCCCGTTTGCCAGTGGGCCACATGGGGCATCTTTAACTGACTAAAAAGGGGCTGGTTTCCGTGTGGAAACCAGCCCCTTTTATCAGTCTTTCAGGCAGCGCGATTAGTCGCGGCGCGGGCCACGGTCGTAACCGCCACGGCCACCACGGTCGCCGCCGCGATCCCCACCGCCACGACGATCTCCGCCGCGGTCGCCACCGCGGCTGCCGCCACGGCCACCGCCGTCACGGGCACGGGCTTCTTCCAGCGTCCAGCCTTCGAGGACGGCCTGGCGGCTGAGGCGCACCTTGCCATCCGGCGAGACGTCGGTGATCATCACCATGACTTCGTCGCCCAGCGCAACCTCGTCTTCCACCTTCTCCACGCGGCGGTCAGCCAGCTGGGAGATGTGGACGAGGCCATCGCGGCCGGGCATGATTTCCACAAACGCGCCAAACGCCTCGATGCGGTTGACCTTGCCGGTGTAGATGCGGCCCAGCTCTGGCTCTTCCGTCAGGCCGCGGATTTCGTCCAGCGCCTTCTGCACCTGGAAGCCATCGACCGCGCTCACGAACACCGAGCCGTCTTCCTGGATATCGACCTTCACGCCGTGGCGCTCCTGGATGCCGCGCACGTTCTTGCCGCCGGGCCCGATCAGCGCGCCGATCTTCTCTGGGTTGATGCGCACGGTCTCCATGCGCGGGGCATACGGGCTCAGTTCCTTGCGTGGTTCTGCAATCGCGCCCAGGATGACGTTCATGACTTCCAGGCGGGCGTCGCGGGCCTGGGCCAGCGCCTGCGCCATCACAGCGTCAGACACGCCGGAAATCTTGATGTCCATCTGCAGCGCGGTGATGCCATTGGCAGTACCGGCCACCTTGAAGTCCATATCGCCGATGTGGTCTTCAAGGCCCTGGATGTCGGTCAGCACAGCGACCTTGTCGCCTTCCTTGATCAGGCCCATGGCGATACCGGCCACCGGGCGCTTGATCGGCACGCCGGCATCCATCAGCGCCAGGGTGCTGCCGCACACGCTGGCCATCGAGGTGCTGCCGTTGCTGCTCAGCGCCTCGCTCACCAGACGAATCACGTAAGGGAATTCGCTTTCTTCAGGCAGCACAGCGCGCAGGGCGGCTTCCGCCAGCGCACCGTGGCCGATTTCGCGGCGCTTGGGGCCACGCAGCGGCATCGCCTCGCCCGTGCTGTACGGGGGCATGTTGTAGTGGTGCAGATAACGCTTGTTTTCTTCAGGGCTCAGGCTGTCGATTTCCTGCGCGTCACGGGGCGTGCCCAGTGTCGCAAAGGTGAGCACCTGCGTCTGTCCACGCTTGAACAGGCCGGTACCATGCACGCGCGGCACCACGCCAACTTCAGCGGCCAGCGGGCGAATTTGCGTGGTCGTGCGACCGTCGGGGCGCACGCCTTCATTGACGATGCGCAGGCGCACTTCCTTGGCCACGACTTCTTCAAAGGCGGCGCGCACGTGCTTGATGTTCACACGGGCATCGTCGGCAGCAGTGTCGTTGTGGGCCTCGTATTCGGCCAGCACGGGGGCCAGCACTTCGGCCAGCGCCTCGTTACGACCAGCGCGGTCGGTGGTGTTCAGCAGCACGTTCTGCACGGCAGCGCGGGTCTTGGCGGTCACCGATTCCACGATCGCTTCGGGCAGCTTGCCGCTGTTGTATTCGCTCTTGGGCTTGCCAATCGCCGCCTGCATTTCATTCTGCAGGGTGATGGCCACCTGAATCGACTGGTGCGCGAGGCGCAGCGCCTCCAGCATGATATCTTCCGGCACTTCATCGGCGGCGCATTCCACCATGTTGATGGCATCGGCCGTGCCCGACACGCGCAGGTCGAGCGTGCTGTTCACCTGCTGCTGAATGGTCGGGTTGACGACGAGCTGGCCGTCGATGTAACCGATGCGGACGCCGGCCACCGGGCCGCCCCACGGCACATTCGAGATGTGCAGCGCGGCGCTGGCAGCGATGATCGCCAGCATGTCCACCTGATGCTCCTGGTCATGGGCGAAGGCGGACAGGGTGACCTGCACGTCGTTGCGCATGTCCTCGGCAAACAGCGGGCGCAGGGTGCGGTCCACCACGCGCGAGGTCAGGATAGCCAGTTCGCTGGGGCGGCCTTCACGGCGGAAGTAGCTGCCGGGGATGCGGCCCGCCGCATAGAACTTTTCTTCGTAGTCCACGCTGAGCGGGAAGAAATCCAGCCCTTCGCGCAGATTTTTGCTCATGGTCGCAGTGGCGAACACGACGGTGTCGCCCAGGCGCACGGTGACTGCACCGCCGGCCTGCTCTGCAAGTTTGCCTGTCTCCACGATGATCTCGTCATTGCCGAGGGTCATCGTAAACCGATAAGTGGTGCCCATGGGGCTGGTGATGGTTTCCATAACCGTCACTTGTCTCCTTTTGCGCATCTGTGCGCTAAATGGACACGCCCGCTGCCAGAAACTGGAGGCTATCGCGAAACGAAACGCGCTTCGCTGCAGGCTCCAATCTCTGCGTCAGACGGGCATGTCAATGTCCTTACACAAGGGCCGCCCAAACAGGCAGCCCCATTCTAACCAAAGGGGTAATCCGTGGCACCTAGCGGCGCAGACCGAGCTTGGCCAGGATTTCGCGGTAGGCCTCAGGGTTGGTCTGGCTGAGGTACTTCAGGTGACGACGGCGCTGTCCAACCAGCTTCAGCAGACCGCGGCGCGAGCTCTGGTCCTGCTTGTGCGCGATCAGATGGTCGGTGAGGTACTGAATGCGCGTGGTCAGCATGGCAATCTGGACTTCAGCCGAGCCCGTGTCGGCTTCATTGCGGCCAAATTTGCTAACCAGTTCCGTCTTTTGTTCTTTCGTGAGTCCCATGTTGTCGCTGTCTCTCGCTTTCTGTTGTAAATGTCGCCATGCAGCCCGGCAGCAGGGGCCGCAGGTCAGGATCATCGATCATTATAGCAGACACAAACATGAAGAATAGGTGCGAAGTTTTAACACTGGGTGGGTGCCGGAATCGAAGCACATTCACAACCTGGTGACGAACCCACATGTGCACACGACGACAACACGGACGATGTCCGATTACGTTATGGAGTATTCTGATGCCCATCATCCAGCACAATCCAGCGGACTTGTTTCCCCCTTACCGCGCTTACAGCCATGCCATTGAAATCAGCGGGCCGGCAAAACTGCTCGTCATCAGCGGGCTGAATGGCTACGAGAGCGATGGACTTACGATGCCGGAGTCATTTGAGGAACAGGGGGACCTGATCTGGAACTATATGGGGATGCTGCTGCATGCTGCCGGGATGGACTACAGCAACCTGGTCTCTGTGCGCACCTACCTGGCCGACCCCGCCTATGACGAGCAGAATGTGCAGCTGCGCCTGCGCTATCTGGGGAATCACCGGCCTGCCCTGACTGTGGTGTGCTGCCAGCTTCTGGAGCCAAAATGGAAGCTGGAAGTCGAGGCGATGGCTGCGGGATAGTTGCCCGTTACGTGTTGTGGATTCAGCCAGCCCGCCGCACCCTGATTAAAGATACCAGGATGCGGCGGTGGATAGTTGAAATCAGTGCCTGTTCGTCTTCCGCCTACCCCACGAGTTGCCCGGCGCAGACCGTCAGCACATGGCCGGTTGTGCTGCGCACCGAATCAGGCATCCAGCCACGGCTTGAGCACGATCTTGCCGGTGGTGCGGCGGCTCTCCATCAGGCGATGCGCCTCGGCAGCCTGACTCAACGGGAGCACATGGTGCACGGGAACCTTCACCTGGCCGGAAGCGACATAGCCGATCAATTCGGCCAGCGCAGCACCCGCCGCCTGTGGACGCAGCCCGAAGTATATTCCCAGATTGAACACGTGGATCGACTGGTTGAGCGACGGATTATAGAAGAAATGGCGCACCGTGGCCTCGTCCATGCGCAGCGCATCACCGCTCGCCACGCCATACACGATCGAGCGACCGAACGGCGCCAGCAGCATCAGCCCCTGCGCAAACAGATCGCCCCCGCCCATTTCAAGGACGATATCCACGCCCTTGCCGCCCGTCAGCGCGCGCACGTCGTCAGCCCAGCCCGGCTGGGTGTAATCGACCACGGCATCGGCGCCGAGGTCGCGAATCGCCTGAAACTTGTCGGGTGAGCTGGTCGCGCCGATGATCTGGCCCGCGCCGAAGATGCGCGCAAGCTGCACAGCATAGCTACCCACGCCGCCCGCCGCGCCCTGAATCAGCACGCTTTCGCCGGGCTGAATGCGCGCCAGCTCTTTCAGGATCATGATGGCCGTCGTGCCGGCGACAGGGAGAGCCGCCGCCTGGTCCATGCTGACGCCGGGCAGCAGCGGGATGACCTGGGCCGCGTACGTCACGGCAAACTGGGCGTATCCCTCTGAGCCGGCGCCCACCAGCGCAAACACCGGCATGCCCACCGTCAAGCCTTCCACGCCTGCGCCCAGCGCCTCAATCGTGCCAGCAACTTCAGCACCGGGGCGAAACGGCAGCGCCGTGGGAAACGGATAGAGCAGATTGCCACGACGCGCCACATCGGAATAATTCACCGAGGCCGATTGCACCCGGATGAGCACCTGCCCCGGCCCGGCAGCGGGCACCGGCGCATCTTCGTAACGCAGGACATCGGGCGCGCCAAATTCGTAAAACTGAACAGCCTTCATCACACTTTCCCCCTCAAAATAGCCTCATCGATCGTTTCTGCGACGTGACTGACGCCGCAATACAATCAAATCTATTCTTTTTACTTGTTTTTAGCAAGTAACAAGAATCATACTAAAACTCACTTGTATACAAATACAAGTCGGGCATACAATTGCGGGATGACGAACAAGAGCTATCACCAGTTTTGCGGGATTGCGCACAGCCTGGACACCATCGGTGACCGCTGGACGCTGCTGGCCGTGCGCAATCTGCTGCTGGGCCCGAAACGCTTCAGCGACCTGATGCGCGGGCTGCCCGGCATCAGCACCAATATCCTGACCGAACGGCTGAAACTGCTGGAAGAACGCGGCGTGGTGCGCACGCGCTTTCTGGCCCCGCCGGCCGCCTCGACCGTGTATGAGCTGACAGAGAGCGGATTCGCGCTGGCGGATGTGCTGGTGGCGCTGGCGCGCTGGGGCAGCCTGACGCTGGGCGCGCCGCAGGCCGATCAGGCGATCGTGGACGAAAGCATCGGCTTTATGACGATGGGCCTGTTCTGGCGGCGCGACAAGCCCCCGTTCTCGCTGACGTGCGCGCTGCACATCCGCGATGCGGGCTACGCGCATGACTTCGTGGCGCAGGTCTCACCTCAGGGGACGGCGCTGGAGGATGGCACGGGTGACGCGGATGTGCATCTCACACTGACGCTGGAGCCGCTGTCGATGCTGAGCAGCGGCAGACTGCGCCTGAGCGATGCCATTCAGCAGAGCGCTGTGCGTGCGGATGGGACGCCCGACGCCGTGAATCAGCTCATCGACTGGGTGGATGGCCGGGCGGGGTGAGCGGGATGCTCAGCCGGGCAGAATCAGCCTCACGCGCAGCAGCGAAGCTCAACCGCCTCGGATGCATGGCCGCGTCAGGACTGATATCCGGCACTAAACCTCACTGAGATCGTCTCCGCAAGAAAACAGGCGCACAGCGTGTGCTGCGCGCCCCACAATGCAACTGGATCGATGATGCGGGCGCAGACCTCAGCTACGTAAAGGCAGGTTGGGAATTGCCCCCTGCACCCTGAGCAGGTCTCGCGCAATCCACGCGGTGACGCCCTCGTGCTGAACCTGGATCCACCCCGCTGTTCGACCGACCGCCATCACACGAGTACCGACCGGCAAGGTGGCCAGAATCGCCCCATCCAGCGCCGGTGTTTCGCGCAGGCGTGCCGCATCTGTCACTTCAGCGCCGAACATATGCCCTTCATAGCCAGACGCCGGTTGTGGCGGAACACCGAGCGCAACCGGCATCGTGCCAAGCGCATCCCACGGACGCGGCAGTGCTTCGAAAGTAGCGCCAGCGGCCTGCAACTCGCTCAGCACGGTTGGAAGCACGCGCCCGGTCACGCGGTTGAGATCGTGAAAAATGATGATCACGCCGTCGCCGTAGTCATACGCGTTATAGGGGTTGTGGAATGAACCGACTGAAACGGGATCGCCAAGAATGTTTTGAAGCACGCCATTATCAAAGGCGATGGTATCCAGATCGATATCGTCCGGCATCGCCCAACCGCAGTCATCGCTGTTGACATTCCAGTTATAGGTGATCACGTTGATATCGTCGGTTGGGGGGAACGGTTGTGCCGCACCACCGGGTTGCCAGAACATTTTTGTCTGTGCGTCATATACTGGCAGCCATTCGCCCAGGGCTTCGCGTATAGCCGCTTCAGTGCGTCGATACGACTCAATTACGGGTTCGGCCGGCGCACCCGCATACACGCCCGGCTCATCCCACAGATGATTGATTAACGCGTGACCTTCGCTGATTTCGCGTTGCAGTAAATACTCGCGCCCCGCAATCTGACTGCCTGCAATGACAAACGAAGCACGCGCATTGTACTGTGCGAGGATGTCCAGAATTTGGGGCGTATAGGCATCGGTAGGCCCATCCTCAAAAGCGAGATAGACCCGGAACGGTGGCGTGACTGCCTGTGCATATGAAGGTATTAATGGCATCAAGGTGATCAGGAACAAAACGGCGATGAACGATCGGGCCACACGTTTCATGAGCATCCGCTTGCGCTTTCTCAACGAAATCAGGCGATACAGACAGCATAACCTCAAAAGTAATACTGTCCCCATACGCACAGGTGCCGCTTACACGTTACCAAGCCTGCGCTTACACGTCGCACAGCTTACGCCAGAGCGTATGGTTACGGGCGATTGGGAGTTCAAGGCAAGGCAAACGCGACACATTCAAGCACCTACGAAAATCACATCTTTGGCTGAAGGCATACTCATGGGGGACGAAAGAAAACGCCCCGACTGGAACCCAGTCAGGGCGTTTTATCAAGTATCAGGCTAAAAGAAGCTATGTGCGCTCGGCCACCAGGCTGACGGTGTGATGCGTGCGGAACAGGCTGTACTGGCCGGTGCGCCCAGGAATCGGGTTGAGCACGTTTTCCGTCTCCATGATCGAGAACCACAGCGGCAGGTCAAACTCGCGCGTCGAGCCCATCGTCTGGAAGCTTTGCTCGCTGATGACCATGCTGCGCTCGTACATCGAGAGCAGCACGCGAATGAAGATATCGCGGTCGCCCAGCGTATCGCGCACCAGCGGCGCATTCATTTGCAGCGAGATACCCTTGGTCAGGAACTCGCTCTGCGGATTCGGATACTCCTGCACCGCCGCCGCGCTGTTTTCGCTCAGGTATTCCACCGAACGCTGAAAGCTCATGCCGCGGTCGAAGGCGCGCAGGCGCTTGTGCAGGCTGCCCAGCGGGCACCACGAGTAGCCGCGGAAGCTGGTGAACTGCTCCACGCTGACGATCACGCGGCGCACCATATCGGCCGTCTCCGGCTCCATGCGCTCCAGCTCGTCAATCGAGATGCCCTGCCAGTTTTCAATCTGCGGCTCGTCGGGCGTGCTGGTCTGCGCTGGCAGCGCATAATCGGCACGCAGCTTGATGACCGGCACCAGGTCGTCGGGATTGTGGCGATGCGGCACCAGCTCACGCTGAAGCACGTGTTCGCGCACCAGGCAGTCGATCCAGTCGCTGCGCCACTGATCGCTGTAATTCATGCCCGGCCGCTCCAGGTCGCGATCCATCGCCAGTCCCTTGAGCAGGAAGCCATAGTTCACATATTCCCAGTCGCGCACCTGCAGCGTGTTCATCACGCGCAGCACGATGCGGTCGCGGATGCTGCGCGTCTTTTCGACCACCGGGTTATTGGCGTCGAGCATCAGCTTCTGGCCTGCCGGCGTGACCGCCTTCAGGATGCCCAGGCTCACGGCCTGCGCCACCAGGTCTTCGCCGCGCTGCTTGTTGATGACCGCGTTCACCTCCAGCAGCTGATCGATCAGGCGGGTGCGCAGCAGCACATCCCCTCCCTGCGACTGTGCCACACGGTCAAACTGGATGATCACGCTGCTCCACTGGCTGGGCGTGAAGTTGGCGATTTCGCCTTCTTCGTTCAGCGCGGCCAGGCTGAGCTGCTGATGCGTTTGCAGGTCGGTGAAGTCTTCGACGTATTCGATCTGCACGCCGACGTTGTTCTCAAGCTGGCGGCTGGTGGCACCGCGCACGGCCCACACGATGACCGTCTTGTTGCGCGAGCGCAGCGTGTTGATGACCTCGTTGAAATCGCGGTCACCGCTGGCGACGATATACACGTCAGCCGCGTCCTCGTGCGAGGAATCGGTGATCAGGTCGCGGGCGATGCGCATGTCGGCGCTGTTCTTGCCCGGCAGGTTGAAGACCGGGTCGATATTGGCCATCGCCAGGCGGCTGGGCGCTTCGTCTGCGACTTCATGGCCGTTGCTGTCCACCAGCGGCGGCAGGCTGCCGCGCTGTCCCCACGGCGCATAAGCTGCAAAGCTGAGCGGCTGTCCGTGGGCGGCGGCCTGGCGCTTGAACGACACGATCAGCTGGTCCAGATTGACCATATAGCCCTGTTCGTTCAGGCTGATGGCGATATTCTCAAAGTCGATGTAGACGGCGACGTTCTTGGTCTGCTGGATGCCAAGCAGCGATTCCAGCGGCTGGAAGATCACTTCTTCGGCAAACTCGGTGCCCGTCAGTACATCCACGCTGCCCCACATACGGATGCGGGCGCGGCGCGTCGTCTTGACACGGCGCACCAGCGGGATCAAATCCTTGTTGGTGGTCGCCAGGATCAGTTCGTTGACCGGCTCCGGGTCGTACGAGAAATAGTTGATGATCAGCGCGTCGGCCAGGGCCGAGCGTTTGGTCACCGTGAAGCAGTCATAGCCCGCCGCCTTGAAGACCATTTCGGGGTCTGGCTGTCCGGGTCGCTGCCCGCGATGCTGGCGCCAGGTGGCCACCGCAACCGCTTTTAGTTGATCTGTGCTGATGAGACCGCTTGCCAGCGCCGCGCCTGCTTTCAGGCCCAACGCAAGCTCCTGCAGGTCGACCGGGATTCCCCGTCGCTGAAAGTGTTCAAGCAAATCGTCGACATCAACGATTAAATATGCCGCCATAACCCATCCTACATGAACCTGCCACGTGTACGGTCTGTCTCACGCGGCGGGAGTATCTGCGCTGCTTTGATGCGCGGTATTTTCCTGTAGGTGTCTTGTGTGAGCTAGAAAGAAGTCTAAAAACACTTTTTGGAAAACACCTGTATTTGTGCCAATTGTAACAAATCGGCCAAATTCACGCAATCAACAACTCATTATAAACCATAGATGTTAAACCTCGTGCACAATACCAAAACGTTTAAGCCAACGCTCAGTATTGTTACAAAATGGTTTACATCTGCACAAGTGAAGTGTGCCGCCCATTGTGCGAAAGTGACGAATTGGAGGCGGCAACGCTCAAAACAGCACGCCTCCCACGGCTTTCCGGCGACCGGAAAAGCAGTGGGAGGCGTGAGTTGTACGCCGCGAAAACCGCTGAAATCAGTAGGCGCGGGCGAAAATCGCCACGCTGTCGGCTGGCTGGCCGGTGAAGAAGCAGGTGCCGCTGCCGCCGGGCTGTTCCAGCGGGGTGCAGCGGTGCGTCGCTGCTGTCTCCTGTTTGATTTTTGTGAGGTCGGCATCGCTGCCAGCGAACCAGACGCGGGCAAAGCCGCCCTGCTCGATCACCCCACGGAATTCGTCGTAGGTCTTCACATCAAACGTGTTGGCATCGCGGAAAGTCGTCGCCTGGGCCAGCATGCTCGCCTGAATCTCGGTCAGCAGGTCGCGCACCTGGGGGGCGATATTTTCCTGCTTCAGGAAGCGCTTGCCTTCCTTGCCGGGCATATCGCGGCGGCCCGCCACAACCGTGCCACCGGCCACGTCACGCGGGCCGATTTCCAGGCGCACGGGCACGCCGCGCATCTCCCAGTCATTGAACTTGAAGCCGGGCTGCTGTTCACGCGTGTCCACGTGCACGCGAATATCGGCGTCCAGCAGAGCGCGCTTCAGGCCATCCACAGCCGCCATCACTAGCGACTGTTCCTCGTCGGTCTTGAAGATCGGCACGATGACAACCTGAATCGGGGCCAGACGAGGCGGCAGGCGCAGGCCTTTTTCGTCGCCATGCGTCATCACCACCGCGCCGACCATGCGCGTGCTCATGCCCCACGAGGTCGTCCAGCAGGTTTGCAGTTGATTCCCGCGGTCGAGATACTGAATATTGAAGGCGCGGGCAAAGTTCTGGCCCAGGTTGTGGCTGGTGCCGCTTTGCAGCGCCTTCTTGTCGCCCATCATCGCTTCGATGGTGTACGTGCGCAGCGCCCCGGCAAACTTCTCGGTTTCGGTCTTGCGCCCCTTGATGACCGGGATCGCAGCCTCATTGATGGCGACATCGGCGTACACGTCCAGCATTTGCAGCGTCTCGGCTTCGGCCTCGGCCTCGGTCGCGTGGGCGGTATGGCCCTCCTGCCACAGGAATTCAGTCGTGCGCAGGAACGGGCGCGTGCGCATCTCCCAGCGCACCACATTCGCCCACTGGTTCAGCAGCAGCGGCAGATCGCGATAGCTCTGAATCCACTTGGCCATGCTTTCGCCGATGATCGTCTCGCTGGTGGGGCGCACGACCAGCGGTTCCTCCAGCTCTTTACCGCCGCCGATGGTGACGACGGCCAGTTCAGGGCTGAAACCTTCCACGTGGTGGGCCTCACGGTCGAGATAGCTCTTGGGGATGAATAGCGGGAAATACGCGTTCACATGGCCGGTCGCCTTGAAGCGTTTGTCCAGCGCGTTCTTGATGCCCTCCCACAGCTCATAGCCGTACGGCTTGATGATGATGCAGCCGCGCACCGGGGACTGATCGGCCAGGTCTGCGCGGTACACAATCTCGTTGTACCACTCGGAAAAATCGACCGCTGGATTTGTGAGCGCCTGATTTGCCATACGTCTCTTTCCCTGTTTATGGGGTCACTAAAGGTCATAAAGGCCTGAATAGTCATGGTAGCATACAATTATAGAAGCGCGTCAGGCAGTTTCACAGGGCGCGGGTGCTTATGGGTCGGCATCCCATGTGCGGGTGTAATTCACTTTCAGCTTGTCCAGCACGGCCTGCCCCAGGTCGATCTGCTCAATACTGGCGATCTGCAGCAGATACAGCAGCACGTCAGCCAGTTCGCCGGCCAGCTCGGCGCGGTCGGCGGACGCTTCGCCCCACTGATAATGCTCCAGCACTTCGCTCGCCTCCAGCACCAGCGAGACCGCCAGGTTGCGCGGCGTCTGCGGGCGCTTCGAGTCGGGCTCGTACCAGCCCTTGGCGCGCACAAACTCGTGCATCGCGCGGGTGAGATAAGACAGGTCATGGTGTGAGGTCATAGGCGGTGAAGTGAAGTGCTGAGTGCTGAGCAATGAGTACTGAGTGTAACGCACATGCGACCAGTCTCACCAGACGGGCATAGAACTAACGGCTTGATCCACGTGCTACATTGCCCTTGCCTGCACTTATTGCTCAGCACTCATTACTCATTGCTCAGCACTCATTGCTCAGTACTCATCACTGCTTCCAGCACCTCCAGCAGCGCGGCATTCGTCTGCGCGGCCTGCTGGGCATGGCTGATCTCGGCGCTGCCGTCGCCAGACTGGACGCCGTAGTAGCCAAACTGCGCGTGGTTGCCGCCCTCGATCAGCACATACGTGGTGTCGGCGGGAAGCTGTGGCGCGGTGTTGTCGACATCGGCAATTTCGGTCAGCAGGTCATTGCTGGCATAGATGCTGGCCACCGTCAGGCCAGAAGCGGTCAGGTCGAGACCAGGACCGGGGAACGAGCCGAAGAACACCAGTCCCGCCAGCGCATCCGGACGATTGGCCGCATACTGCGCCGCCATCGCGCCGCCCAGCGAGTGCCCGCCCAGCACCCAGGTGTCGATGTCGGGATGCGCCGCGATCACGCGGTCAGCAGCGTTGATATCAAAAAAGGCGAAATTCAGCGGCATGGGTACGATGGCGGCCAGATAGCCGGCCTCCGCGGCAGACCGCGCCGTCACCGCATACGCGCGCGCATCGACCAGCGCGCCCGGGTAATAAATGAAGCCCGTGGTCGCGCTGACTTCCTGCGGGACAAACTCCCACCAGCCGCCCGCCACCTGGCTGACCGCGACGGCATCGTCGCTTTCCAGCGCGGCCAGCGCCTCCGGCATCGGCTGAAGCGGGTTATTCACCCAGGCGAGGAAGCCGATCACCCCGACCACCAGCACGACCAGCACTGCACCCAGCAGCGTCAATGCGATTTTCTTGCCACGACCCATGATGTTTATCCTGTTTCAGATGAATCCATACTGACAGGGAAGTATACAGGTCTGCGTGAGCCGGATGTGAGAGCAGACCTGTACGGGACGTTTATGGGGTTGCGCGCCGCTAGTAGGCGTTCTCGTCCTTGCGCGTGATGATGTTGAGCACCGTGCGGATGATGATCTTGATGTCCAGCCACAGCGACCAGTTTTCGACGTACCACAGGTCATAGCTGGTGCGGTCATTAATCGAGGTATCGCCGCGCAGGCCGTTCACCTGCGCCCAGCCGGTCATGCCGGCCTTCTCGCGATGACGTTCCATATAGCGGGGAATCTGCGAACGGAACTGGTTGACATACACCGGGCGTTCCGGGCGCGGGCCCACCAGGCTCATCTCGCCCAGCAGCACATTGATGAGCTGGGGCAGCTCGTCCCAGTTGGTCTTGCGCATGATGCGGCCGATGCGCGTCACACGCGGGTCGTCTTTGACCGTCCAGCCGACACCTTTGGCCTCGGCATCCTGGCGCATCGAGCGGAACTTGATCATCTGGAAGGGTTTGCCGTCCAGGCCCATGCGCTCCTGCGTATAAAACACGTTACCAGGCGATTCCAGACGCACCAGAATGGCCGTCAGCAGCAGCAGCGGCGACAGCAGCACAATCCCCACCAGCGACCCGACCAGGTCCAGCCCGCGTTTCAGGCTCAGCTTCCAGCCGCGCAGCGAAATGTCGCGCACGGTTATGAGCGGCATATCGCCCAGCTCACCCATCGTCATATCACCGGCGATATAAGCGAACATGTCCGGATAAATCTTGATATCCACCTGCCCGCGCTGGCACAGGCCGATGATTTCCAGCGCCTCGGCACGGTTGCTGTCGGGCACGGCGATGATGACCTGTTTCACGGCAAATTCGTCGATGATGTCGGGAAGATTCTCGCTGGTGCCCAGCACCGGCACGCCGCTGATCGAGGTGCGCGTCGACTCGCTGTTGTTGTTTGAGACATGCACCATGCCGATGATCTCGTAGCCCAGCTCCGGGCTGCCCTTGATTTTGCGCAGCAGGTCGCGCGCGTGGCGCGTCGTACCCACGATCAGCAGGTTATCGCGTTCCAGCCCACGGATGCGCAGGGCGGTGACCACCATGCGATGGAGGATGCGCCCCAGCACGACCATGATGATGCTGAAGACCAGCACGTAGAAAAACAGGCTGCGCGGATAATCGACCGGGTCAAACAGGGTGTTCTTGAAGAAGATTTCCTGCAGGCTCATCACCATCAGCGAGCCGATCGTGACCAGCACGCTGACGCTGCGCGCCATATCGATGCGACTGATCGCGCGCGGCTGATGGTACATGCGCGAGAAATAAAACATCGTGCCGATGGTGAGCACCTGCAGCGCAATCGTCGGCCAGTAGGCGAACAAGGGGGCCGAGACCGCCGGGTTCGAGACGAACTGCACGCCCTCGCGGACAAAGTAGCCGACGATGAACGCGACCAGCAGCATGGCGATGTCCGTCAGCACCAGCGCGACATTGAGCAGTGTCTTCAGGCGCTGGGAACGGGCATTTTTCAGCGGGGCGCGGCCTGGCGAATTTCCGGCCACAACGGCTTCCCGCCCTTCGCCAGCAGTCCCATCATAATCAGGCTGTGCAGCCATCGCGGCGTCTGTGCCTCATAGTGTTTCCGATAAAATAACAGCATGGCGCGCGTGAACTCAAACTGCGCGCGTTTGCTCTGGCGGCTGGCGGCGCGCTTCACGTGCAGAATCTGCACCTGCGGGTGATACATCACCTGCCATCCCTGCGCCTTGATGCGAAAGGCCCAGTCGATATCCTCGGCATACATGAAAAACCGCTCGTCCAGCAGCCCGACCTGGACGATGGCCTCGCGCCGTAACTGCATGTACGCGCCCACCACGGAATCGACTTCGGCTTCCTGGTCGGGCCCGATAAACGTCATATTATAACGACCAAAGCGTTTGCTGTAAGGGAACAGCTTGCCCAGCCCCATGAAATGATACAGCGACACGGTTGGCGTGGGAAAGCCGCGCTTGCACGCTTTGTCCAGCGTGCCATCCGGCAGCAGGATCTTCGGCCCGGCCACGCCCACCCGCGGATGCGCATCCATATAAGCCGTCATCGCGGCCAGGGCATCCGGCGGGACTTCGGTGTCCGGGTTGAGCAGCAGCGCGTAACGCGGCGCATCTGCATCGACGCGGCCAGCCTCGTGATAGCCGAGGTGGCGCAGGCCGACATTATTGCCAGCCGGATAGCCCACATTATCCGCGTTGACGATCAGCTCGGCCTGGGGGAATTCGGCGCGCACCATGTCGGCGCTGCCGTCGGTCGAGGCATTGTCCACCACCACCACGCGCATGGTCGTGTCTCCCTGCGAGGCAAATACCGTGTGCAGACATTTACGCAGCAGGTCCCGCGTATTCCAGTTGAGAATGACAACGCCGAGATCGATCACCATCCACCATCCTGTTCACTTTGAGTATAACACAGCGGGAACAAAGCAAATCGGACGCTAAATCAACGCCATGCAAACCGGATTCATATCACAGAAAGTTAACAATCCATGGCATAATTTAGAACATATGGACGATCCCACGGCGCATGTGGGTAACCTGCGATTACGTGGGAAAACACTCATATGAGCAGTTTTTATGCTTCGGAATAGCGCGAGTCACAGGCATTGGACAGGGATGCGGGGGTTTGCTAAAGTATTGTTATGAGAATGCTAAGCAGGTTCCCGACGCGATTACCCCAGCCCGATGTGCTCATGAGCAGGGCAATTCCGGGGTCTTCCACCGGCCGCTGAAAAGTGTATCGCGCGTCGTTCTATGTGCTGCACAGGCTATCGTGCAGCCAGCGGACATTGGCTTGTCTGCTGCTGGTGTCAGGGTCAGCACTTCTGGCCGAAATGAACACACTTCCCATCCGATGACTCTTGTAAGGACTGGTTGCAATGGTTGATACCGCCAATAAGAGAAATGCCCTGCACGATTTGGGCTATAAGATTTTTCTTGATCGTTATGCCCAGAAGGATATGAAACGCCAGACGCTGGCCGTGGGCGACACCGTGATCGTGGTCGTCAACGGCGATACCGGCCAGCGCGAAATCGGCCACGTGACGGCCATGAACCTGCCCACGGTCACCATCAAGCTGCTGGATGGCGAAACCGTCACCCGCGACCTGGAACACGTGGACAAGCCGCTGGAAACGCTGCCCGAACAGATGATGGCACGCGTGGCCGCTGGCATTGCCAAAGCTGAAAAAACCCCTGAATTACAGGCCAAATGGGGCGAAGCATTCCAGTGGCTGCTGGAAGATTTCAAGTTCGTGCCGGCCGGGCGCATCCTGACCGCCGCAGGCACCGATCAGCAGCTCACGTTCTATAACTGCTATGTCATTCCTTCCCCGCGCGACTCGCGCGGCGGCATTATCGAGACGCTGCGCCAGATGACCGAAATCATGAGCCGTGGCGGCGGCGTCGGCATCAACCTGAGCAGCCTGCGTCCGCGCCATTCGTTCGTCAAAGGCGTCAACGGCCGTTCGAGCGGGTCGGTAAGCTGGGGCGCGCTCTACAGCTTCGTCACCGGCCTGATCGAACAGGGTGGCAGCCGCCGTGGCGCGCTCATGCTCATCCTGGATGACTGGCATCCGGATGTGTTCGACTTTATCAACAGCAAGCGCACAGCAGGCAAGATCACCAACGCGAATATCAGCGTGGGCGTCAGCGACCGTCTGATGGAAGCCGTCAAGGCCGATGCCGACTGGGAGCTGGTCTTCCCCGACACCTCCAACCCTCGTTATGAAGACGAGTGGGATGGCAATCTGGAAGCATGGCAGGCGAAGGGCCTGCCGGTCGTCAAGCATCGCACGGTCAAGGCGCGCAAGGTGTGGGACACCATCATCGAAAGCGCGTGGGCCAGCGCCGAGCCGGGCGTGTTCTTCCGCGAACGCTATAACAAGATGTCGAACTCGTGGTACTACGCGCCGATCATCTGCACAAATCCATGTGGTGAACAGGGACTTCCGGGCTACGGCGTGTGCAACCTGGGCGCCATCAACCTGTCGAAGTTCTACGACGAAACGAAGCATGATGTGAAGTGGGACGATCTGGACAAGGCCGTGCGCATCGCCACGCGCTTCCTGGATAACGTGATCGATGTCACCCCCTACTTCTTCGAGGAAAACGAGCGCCAGCAGCTGGGCGAGCGCCGCGTCGGCCTGAACAACATGGGCCTGGCCGAGCTGATGATCCGCCTGGGCGTGCGCTATGGCAGCGACGAGAGCGTCGCGCTGATCGACCGCATTTACAGCCTGATCGCCCGCGCCAGCTATGAAACGTCGGCCGAACTGGCCGCCGAAAAGGGCGCCTTCCCGTATTTCGATGCTGAAAAGTTCCTGCAAAGCGGCTTCATGCAGAGCATGAGCGAGGAAGTGCGCGGTCTGGTGCGCGAAAAGGGCATCCGTAATGTCACGCTGCTGACGCAGGCGCCCAACGGCACGATCGGCACGATGGTGAATACGAGCACCGGCATCGAGCCGTTCTTCTCGTGGGTGTATTACCGCAAGAGCCGCCTCGGCCTGCACGAAGAACAGGTGCCGCTGGTCAAGGAATACTTTGACGCGCACCCCGGCGAGACCGACCTGCCCGACTATTTCGTCACGGCGATGGAGCTGTCGCCGGAAGACCATATCAAGGTGCAGGCGGCGATTCAGCGCTGGGTGGACAGCAGCATCAGCAAGACCTGCAATGTCCCCAACGAGTACACCATCGAGCAGACGCGCGAGCTGTACGAATACATGTACGAATCCGGCTGCAAGGGCGGCACCATCTACCGCGATGGCAGCCGTGACGAGCAGGTGCTGATGCTGAAGGGTGACGAGCGCGCCGAGAAGGAAGCCGCGGAAGTCAAGGAAAAGGTGAAGGCCGAGTCGGCAGCGACTGCCCCGGTCGCCGCCCAGCCCGCCGCGCCGGTCGAGCAGGTGGCCACGCCCTACCATGTGTATCCGCGCCCGCGCAAGCTGCAAGGCGTCACGGTGAGCAGCCGCACGCCCTATGGCAATGCGTACATCACCATGAACAGCGACGAGAACAACTTCCCGTTTGAGGTGTTCATCGCCGCGCCGGGCAAGGCAGGCAGCGACCTGCAGGCAGACGCCGAAGGCCTGGGCCGCATGATCTCGCTGCAACTGCGCACGACCGCGCCGGGCAACCGCCTGAAGATGCTGGGTCTGATCATCGACCAGCTCCAGGGCATCGGCGGATCGCGCTCGGTAGGCATGGGCCCGAACCGCGTGCTCTCGCTGCCCGATGCGGTGGCCATCGCGCTGATGGATCATTACTTCCCGGCGGAAAAGGCGCAGCAGCTCAACCTGTTCCAGCCGGTCGAGATTCAGGTCGGTGGCGCCGCGCTGACGATGCCGGCCGTGACCGTGCAGCCAGCCGCTGCGACGGCCAGCGCGGCCCCTGCGGCCAACGGCCACGCGACCAACGGCCACGCCGCCGCCAATGGCAGCGCCAAGTCGGCCAGCACAACCACCAATGGCTATGCGAAGGGCGCCGAGATGTGCCCGTCATGCGGGACCGTGTCGCTCATCCGCGCCGAGGGCTGCCGCAAGTGCACCTCGTGTGGCTACAGCGAGTGCTAAATTAGAAACAACGAGGGGCCGTCGAATTTCTGACGGCCCCTCGCGTTTCAGGTTACGTTATGCAGTTGAAAGGGGGTGATGAAAGTACACCGCCGGTTGACATGCATGTGTCAAAAAACCAAGCGCCAGAGAATTTCATTCACGAAGTTCCAGCTTCGCGAAATCCCCAGCGCCCAGCTAATTCAGAAGCATGGATAGAGTACCTAAGCGCCTCAACAAGGGCAATAGGTATTTCGTCCAGAAAAGGACCAAAAATGGCCTTCATGGCAAGCAATGCAATAACCGCTGTGCACTACTCGCAGAGCGGACGGTTTCGACATATCGTCGAAGTGAGCGTGAGCCGGGTAGATTTGGTTGGTCGCCTTGTTCCATACGGCACTTTGCGACGCGAAGATGTTGTCAACGGTATCAAGTACCGAAACCAGATCTTCGTAACATGTAGTGGTAGATACTTTCTACCAACAAATTCACCGCTTGTACGCGTGTTTCCGGTAAATGGCACGGATTACATCAAGACCGAGCCAAATGGGAATCCTGAGGACAACTTAGGAAATCTGCCGGAATACTAGCTATCGGTAGGAACTCTCCACGTAGAGGCTTGGCATGCCAAGCCTCTACGTGGACTTTGATACTGTCTACAAGCAGAAAACTTTTGGAATAGCGTAACCTTAGGATTTCTCAGGATTTTCGACTAAACGGTTCGCACAAACTCCGACCCCTTGCGTAGACATAGGAGCCACCAGCCGTGAAAATCAAATACGATCCTGAGGTCGATATCCTGTATATCAGCTTCAGCGAAGCCATCATCGACGAAAGTGATGAAGACAAGCCGGGCGTCATTCTGGACTATGACGCGCAAGGCAATATTGTCGGCATCGAAATACTGGACGCCTCAAAGCGGATGGATAATCCACGCGCTGTAGAGTACGCCGTCGCCCCCTGAACCCCATTCCCCATTCATGAATTTTTCGCCAAGAATGTGAAAATTTCTATACAATTCGCGCAGATTCCATATGCTTGAGGACATCAACAGTTGTCAGCGTATGGACTTCATATGCCCGCAATGGACATCGCCACCGCCACCAAAACCCTGCAAACCCGCGCCGCCGCCGTTCAGCGCAGCAAGGAAACGCAGCGCGAAAAGCTGATGCGCGAGCTGCTGGAGGCCGCCCAGCAGTTCGTCACGCTGTATCAGCGGGCGGATGCCAATGCCCGTGTGCGCATGATCCTGGGCCTTGAGGGAGACGAGGCCGCCTTGTATGCGCTGGTGCGCTATATGTATGCCTGCGCCAAAAACAGCGCCGCAGCCATGACCCGCAGCCTGCGCGAGGCCGAGACAATCGTCGCCAGCGGCATCGCGGCCTATGTGATTATCGCCGACCGCCTGCCGCCGACGGCGCTAAAGAAAGCCGAAGACGCGCTGGTCGCACAGGCCGACCGGCTGAATATCCCGCTCGACACCTTCATGGCCGATGCCCAGCCGCCGCAGCAAGCCTATCTGGCGACCGCCGAGTCCATGGCCGAAGCGTATTACCGCGACGGCGCGATTCACGCGGTCGGCCACCTGCTGCGCATGTTTCCGCATGTCGAGCACGACAAAAAGATCATGGAGGCCGTCTCGCGCATCAGCGGGCTGACCCCTGTCGGCGCCCTGCGCGACCTGCCCGACCATTACCTGCGCGCCATGTACATCCGCGACCGCGTCGACCGCGCCCCGCATATCGTGAAGGCCGCGGACCTGGAGGTTGACGGGCGCGACGCGCTGGATGTGGCGCCGATTCCCGCCCAGCCGACGGGCAAAAATGTCGTGGGGACGCAGGCGATCACCGCCGAGCGCTACAGCTCCGCCTTGCAGGACTATGCCAAAGCACAGCGCGACCCGAATGCGCCGCTGCACATCGGGCTGGGTCTGGCGATCACCGTTGGGGTGCTGGCCGGGCTTTTCCTGCTGACGAGTCGCGTCACCGCCATGCCGGACGCACAACTTGTCGACCTGCTTGGCCTGATCGTGGGTGGTGGTCTGTCTGTCGCGCTGGGACTGGCGGGCATCAGCGTCGTCTTCCGTGGCGAGCTGTCGCTGCCGCGCCGCCTGCTGATTCCGCTCAGGCTGACCGGGCTGGCCGCGCGCACAACCGGCTGGATGCTGTTTGCCGGGATGCTGCTGGTGCTGCTGGGCATCGTCGTGGGGACGGGGCTCCTCACGCCCGCCTTCCTGGCCGACCGATCGCTGCTGCTGCGCGTGCTCATCACCGGCGCCATCAGCTTCCCGCTGGCCTTCATCACCGGTATCCTCATCCGCCTCGCCAATCGCTGACGACTGTCCACCGCTCACGCGGCGTTCATCGCGCTCACCCTTGCCGCTGTTTGCGCGTCTGCTACCATTGCAGCCTGTACATTGTGGACTCATGCATGACTGACAACCAAAACCCACCCGAACTTGATGCTTCTTCCTTCTGGCAGGAGCCGGATTTCATCCTCACCGACCTGGTCTCGCTGATGGCCAACAAGATGAACAGCGAGCTGGGGATTACGCTGCTGGTCGGCGGCACGGTGATGACCGGCACGCTGGTGGGAGAGCGCGATTACCTGTCCACCGTGAGCAAGCTGTTCAAGAGCGTCGCCCGCGAGATGTTCGATCATCCCACCCGCGACGACCTGAAAGCCATCGACGACGCCTTTGAATTTGACGCCTTCATCGAGGATGAGTATCTGGAGCCTGATGATGCGCCCGTCGAGGAAGATGCCCCCGACGAAGCCGTGCCGATGCCGCCGATCCGGTTTCTGCATCTGAAGGACCCGCTCATCATCGCGCCGGGCAGCACCATGAGCTTTCGCGAAAGCGCCCTGCCCATCATGCGTATCCGCCTCAGCCAGATTCAGGGCTGGATGATGGGCCGCGTGACCATGATGAACACCGACGAATTCGATGAATTCGACGATGAACCGCCGTCCAACGGATCCAGTTTCCCACGTGGAGGGTTCATCCAGTAACCAGTGCGCATGCCTCAGCAGGGCGCATCGCCAATGTTCGCAGACCGAGACCATCGCCAGATGCCTAAACGCAACCTGCTCATGAAAATCGTCCGCATTCTGCTCGTCATCGGCCTGGTATGGCTGGCCGTGGTGCTGGTGCTGGGCGTCGTCGTGATCGTGTATGGCGAGACGGACAATGCTTCCCCATCCGACACCATCATCGTGCTGGGCAGCGGCCTGCGCCGTGACAATCAGCCCGGCCCCTCCCTGACAAGACGTTCGCGCCACGCGGCCAGCCTATATGCCCAGGGCATGGCCGAGACCATCATCTGCACCGGCGGCCTGACCGCAGGACGCAACCGCAGCGAGGCCAGCGGCTGTGCCGAAGTACTGATGGCCAACGGCGTGCCCGAAAGCGCCATCCTGCTGGAAGAACGCAGCCGCAGCACCGAGGAAAACGCGCTGTTCTCGCACGAAATCATGCGCGCCAACGGCCTGACGAACGCCATCATTGTGTCGGACGGCTATCACCTGCTGCGCGCGCAGTGGATTTTTACGCAGGAAGGCATTCCGGTCGTGACCTCGCCTGCCGTCACCCCACCGATCATGACGCTGTTCATCAGCACCGCCCGCGAAATCCTGGCGCTGCACTGGCAGCTTGTGAAGACCGTGCTCAACCTGCCCTTCACCTATGTGCCGGTGATGTAGGCAGGACGGGAAGCCACAGCCGGGCGGCTCGCGAGCCGGCCCTACGCCAGCAACCCGGTCTTACAGAGACAGGCATGCCTTGTGCTTGGCATATAGGCAGCTCCTGATGCCCTCGGGCGTCCTGGCGATTAAGGTCTGTTTCCCTCACCTGGGTGTGAAGTTAATACCATTCTCGCGGCCAAACCAGACAGCGTAGGGAAGGCGTCAGCCAGCGCAGGATGGCCGTAGTGACCCCGCATCATCCATCCCGAACGAAAAAGGCCTATACTCATTACAGACAGACTTACGCATCCGCAGGGAAGTGTTTTATGAATCGTCGCATCCTTCTCTTATTGGTTATTGGCTTATGCCTGCTCACCAGCCTGCAAATCACGCTGGCGCAGGATGACCCCGCCGAGGCAGAAGCGCCACCGATCAGCGGACTCGCGCTAACCGACACGCTGCCGGAAGACGGGGCAAATGAAGTTTCCACCGACGCGCAGCTGCTGGTCATCTTCAACCGGCCGGTGGTGCCGCTGGGCACCATCGAGCAGATGCGCGCCCTGCCCTCGCCGATCACGATTTCCCCCGCAGTGGAGGGGTCCGGCGAATGGGTGAACACCAGCATTTACGCGTTTGAGCCAGCGACCGCCTATGCGGGCGGACAGACGTACACCGTCAGCGTGCAGCCAGACCTGACGGCCGTGGATGGCAGCGCCCTGGATGCAGCCGCCGCCAGCAGCTTCAGCTTCACCACAACGCTGCCCAATACCACCCAGGTGGTGCCCGAATTTGGCGCCACCAATGTCGTGCTGGACCAGACCGTGCAGGTTCGCTTCAACATGCCCGTCAATCAGGCGGACGTGGAAGCGGCATTCAGCCTGCGTCAGACGGATGCCAGCGGTGATGAAGGGCTGGTGGCCGGCTCGTTTGAGTGGGCAGAAGACGGCGCAGGATTCCGCTTCACGCCGGATGCACGCCTGAAACTGGGCACCGACTATGTCGGCCAGTTGGTCGGGCTTGTGCGCTCGGTGGGCGGCGGACAGCCGACCAACTTCGATACCGGCGTGGAATTCTCCACGGTGTCCTTCCCCAGGATCATTCGCACCTTCCCTGAAAACGGGGCGGCCAACCATGACGCCTTCTACAGTGGCTTCACCTTCACCTTTGCCTCGCCGATGGATATCACGTCGCTGGAGGACAGGATTACGGTGGAGCCAGCGCCGCGGGAAATCTACGACAGCTACTATGGCGACTGGGACAACTCGTACACGCTGAGCTTCGAGCTGGAGCCCAGCGCCGAGTATGTGGTGACGCTGGAGCCGGGTGCACGTGATATCTACGGCAACGAAATCACCGAACCTGTAACGATCACTTTTACCACCGCAGAACGCGCCCCCAGCCTGTCGCTGGAGGCGCCCGCCTCGTTTGGTTTCTACAACGCCTATAACGACGCGACCGAGCTGTTCACCTCCAGCGTCAACGTCAGCGCGCTGCAATTCTCGCTCTACAGCCTGGACCCGGCTGAAGCCATGATTTTCAGCGGTGGCGTCTATGATGCCGAACAACAGCAGGTGGCCGACATCATGGCGCGCAACAGCCTCGGTCGCTGGCGGATTCCGCTGGACGATGTGCCGCTGAACGCGCTGCGCTATGAGCTGATCAACCTGGGCAGCGCCGCCCTGGGCACCGGGACGGATTTGTCGCTGTCCTGCCCCACCGCCCCGGCCACGCGCCTGGCACCCGGCGATGTCGCCATCGTCATCAGCAATCCTGACCCGGTGCGCGCCCGTGCCACCCCGGTAGACGGCGAGATTCTCGAACTGCTCTACAACGGCACCACCGTCAGCATCCTGGGCGATGCCGTGTGCGCCAACGATATCGTCTGGTGGCCAATCAACCTGCCCGACGGCAGCGATGCGTGGGTGGCTGAAGGCATCGCAGGCGAATATTACCTCGACCTGCAAACGGCCAGTTCCGGCATCGGCACGCAGATCGCCAGCCTCGTCAGCGAGACCGGCGCGCTGCAACCCGGCCTGTATCTGCTGGAGGCCACCACGCCGGAGACGCTGGCGCGCGGCTATGAACCTTTCCGGCACGTCGTCGTCGTGGCCAGCACCAACCTGGCCATGTATGCCTCCGATGATCGCGTCACCGTGTGGGCGACCGATGTGCAGTCCGGCCTGCCCGTGAGCAACGCACCCATCGAAATCGTGAGCGCAACCGGCGTCGTGCTGGGTAGCGGCATCACCAGCGCCGAGGGCCTGGTGACCATTGAGACGCCCGTGCAGCTCGATGAATACGGCAGCCCGACCGAGCAGATGGCAGTTACCCGTGACGCCGAAGGACGCATCCAGGGCATCGGCCTGACCTCATGGGTGGACGGCATCGCGCCCTATTACTTTGGCATCAACCAGTCAGGCGGGCAGTCGAACTTCCGCGCCTATCTGTACACCGACCGGCCGATTTATCGCCCGGGCCAGCCTGTCTATTTCCGCGGCATCGTGCGCGACAAGGACGACATCCGCTATACCGTGCCCGATGTGAACGAAGTCGAAATCGGCATTTTCAACGAGATGGGCGAACGCATCTACTCCGACACGCTTCCGCTGACCGCCTTTGGCACCTTCAGCGGGCAGTTTGACCTGGCCGACGATGCTGCACTGGGCTACTACCGGCTGGCCGTGCGCACGCCGGGCACGCCAGAGTTCCAGGAGTGGGTCAGCGAACTGGTCGGCTTCGGCGTGGCGCAGTATCGCGCGCCGGAATTTCAGGTCAATGTGACCCCGGAGGCGACCGAAGTCGCCAATGGCGACACCATCCGCGTGGAAGTCGACGCCCGCTACTTCTTTGGCGGCGCGGTGGGCGGCGGCACGGCCCAGTACAATGTCGTCGCGACGCCGTACGAATTTGATTACACCGGCCGTGGCAGCTACAGCTTCTCGGACGTGAACTACGACTACGGCGCGAGCGACTTCTATTTCGACCCCAGCGCGCCGATGGCCTCTGGCGAAGTCACGCTGGACGCGCAGGGCCGCGCCACTATCGAGATTCCGGCTGAGCTGGAAAATACCAATCGCAGCATGGTCTACACCGTCGAACTGACGGTCACGGACGAAAGCCAGCTCGCCGTCAGCGGCCGTGCTGAAGTCATCGTCCACAAGGGCGACGTGTACGTGGGCGTCAATGCCGACAGCTACGTCAGCACCGCCGGTGAACCCGCCGTGATGAATGTGATCGCTGTCGACTGGGCCAGCCAGCCGCTGGCCGACCAGGAAGTGACCTGGACAGCCTTCGAGCGCCGCTGGAACAGCGTGCAGGAACAGGACGACTTTGGCCGCACCACCTGGAGCTATGAAGTCGAGGAAATTGAAGTGGCGTCTGGCGCAGTGACCACCGGCGCAGATGGCACAGCCTCGTTCGACTTCACGCCAGAAGCAGGCGGCACCTACAAGGTCCTGGCCAGCGTGACCGACGGCCGCGGCGGCGAAAGCGCTTCGTCGCAGATCATCTGGGTGAGCAGCCCCGGTTATGTGACGTGGCGCCAGCAGAACAGCAACCGCATCGACCTGGTCGCTGACCAGACCGATTACAACATCGGCGACACGGCTGAAATCCTGATCACATCGCCATTCCAGGGCTCCAGCGAGGCGCTGATCGTGGTGGCTCGCGGTGAAGTGCTGACGACCGAACGCGTCACACTGACCTCCAACTCGTACGTGCATACGCTGGAAATCACCGAAGACTTCGCGCCCAACGTGTACGTGAGCGTGTTCATCACCAGCGCAATCAGCGAGACGAATACGACGCCCGGCTTCCGCATGGGCATCGTCAACCTGAATGTCGAGCGCGAACGCAAGGAAATCACGGTCACCGTCACCCCGGCCACCGCGACGGCGCGCCCCGGCGAGACCATCGAAGTCACCGTGACGACCGTGGACTATGCGGGCAACCCGGTCAGCGCCGAAGTCGGCGTCGGCCTGTCAGACGTGTCCGTGCTCAGCATCGCGCCGGCCAACAGCGGCCTGCTGATGGACTACTTCTACGACACGCAGGGACTTGGCGTGGTCACCAGCTCGCTGCTGACCATCAGCGTGGACCAGCGCACACAGGAAATTATCGACACGATCAAGGGCGGTGGCGGTGGCTTCGGTGAAGGCGGCATCTTCGACATCCGCGAGGATTTCGTCGATACGCCATACTGGAATCCGGTCATCGTGACCGACGAAAACGGCACGGCCACCTTCACCGTGAGCCTGCCCGATAACCTGACGACGTGGCGTTTCGACGCACGCGCCATCACCGATGGTGGCAGCGACGGCGAGATGCTGGTGGGCCAGACGACCTTCGACATCATCAGCACGATTCCAGTGCTGATCCGCCCCGTCACGCCGCGCTTCATGGTGGTGGGCGATACCGTCAACCTGGCAGCCGTGGTCAACAACAACACCGACGAAGACATCAGCGCGTTGGTGTCGCTGGTGGCCGACGGCGTCACCCCGCTGGAGGGCACCGAGCTTGAACAGACAGTGACCATCGCGGCGGGTGGGCGCGGGCGCGTTGCCTGGCCGGTGTCGGTGGATGATGTTTCATCAGCGGGCATGACCTTCTTCGTCTCGGCCAATGACGGTGAATATCTGGACGCCAGCGTGCCGCCGCTGGGCCAGGGCGCAGACAGCCGCCTGCCCGTGTACGACTTCGCAGTGCCGCAGACTACCGCGACATCGGGCGTCGTCGCAGCTGGCGAGACGGTCACCGAATCAGTGCTCGTTCCGACAGACGCCCCAACGGGCTCGGTCGATCTCTCGCTCTCGCCGTCCCTGGCGTCGGCGGCACTGGATGCACTGGCCGTGCTGGAAGGCTATCGCTACGAAAATACCGAGTCGATCGTCAGCCGCTTCCTGCCCAATATCGCCACGTATCGCGCGCTGGACGAGGCCGAGCTGGGCGGGGACACCCTGTGTGCCAGCCTGGAAGCTGAAGTCGTGGATGCCGTGCAGCGCCTGACAGCCCGCCAGAAGGTGGACGGCGGTTGGGGCTGGTCGGTGCAGGACAACAGCCAGCCGATCACCACCGCCTATGCCGTGATCGGCCTGGTGGAAGCACAGCAGGCAGGCTTCACCGTGCCGGACGGCGTCATTTCACGCGCGGTGAACTTCCTGGGCAATGTGCGCGTCACCATCAACGAGGGCGCGCGCACCTGGCAGCTCAACCGGCAGGCGTTCATCGCCTACGCGCTGAGCGTCGCCGGCGAGACGCCAATCGACCGCCTGAGCAATCTGTTCGAGCTGCGTTCGCGCCTGTCCGTGTTCGCCCAGGCCCTGCTCGCGCTCAGCTTCCAGTCCGTGGGCGATGCGCGCGCGTCGACACTGCTAAGCGACCTGGCCAGCAGCGTCACCCTCAGCGGCACGGGCGCCAGCTGGGAAGAGGCGACGCAGGATGTCTATAACTGGAATACTGACACGCGGGCGACCGCGATGGCGCTGCGTGCCTTCATCGCCGTGCAGCCGGATAACGGGCTGATCCCCAACATCGTGCGCTGGCTGATGAGCGCCCGCACGGGGGACGACTGGCAGACCACGCAGGAAACGGCCTGGTCCGTGCTGGCCGTCACCGACTGGCTGGCCGCCAGCGGCGACCTGAACGCCAACTATGGCTATCTGGTATCGGCGAATGATACGCAGGTGGCCGATGGACTGGTCACACGCCAGAACGTGCTGCAAACCGCGTCCGTCGCGCTGGATATCGCGGACCTGCGCGCCGAGGCCAATGACCTGGTGATCTCGCTGACAGACGGCGAAGGCAGCCTGTACTATACGGCCGCGCTGAATGTCTCGATCCCTGTGGCCGACGTCGATGCTATAGAAGACCGTGGCATCATCATCCAGCGCAGCTACAGCCTGGCCGATGACCCGAACGGTGCGCCGATCACGTCCGCCCCGGTGGGCACCAACGTGCAGGTGCGCCTGTCGATCATCGTGCCCAACAGCCTGCAATATGTGGTCGTGACCGACCCCATCCCGGCTGGCTCGGATGCGGTCAACCCGAATCTGCTCACCAGCCAGCAGGTGGGCACGCGCCCTGAATTTGCCAGCGCGGATGACACCCTGAGCTACGGCTGGGGCTGGTGGTGGTTCAGCAATATCGAGTTCCGCGACGAAGCCGTGGTGCTGTCGGCCAGCTACCTGCCAGCCGGCGCCTACGAATTCGTCTACACCATCCGCACCGGCCTGGCTGGCGACTACAACGTGATCCCGGCGGTCGGCCAGCAGGTCTACTTCCCTGAGGTGTATGGCCGCACGGCGGGTACGGTGTTCAGCATCACAGAGTAGACGACCAGTCGATTACCAAGTACACGCACGAGGGGGATGTCAAGAGGCATCCCCCTCGTCATTTGTTGAAAAATCAAAACGCATTTTTACAGGTTCTTAAGTAGTTGGCACAATAGTTTTCCCGTACAGTATACGAAGTAACCTGATCTTCTTTCATTCACAACAGGGGTGTTTCAAACATGCGTTGGTTCAAGGCGTTACTGGCAGTTTCCATGCTTTCGCTGGCCACAACCGCGGCTCTCGCTGCACAGGATACCACGGAGCTGGAGAACGACATTCTCTCGCCCATTTTCCTGGAGAGCGGCGTTCCATTTGAATACACGTTTGAAGATTCGAACGCCGTGATATTTGGCTTTACCGGTCTGGCTGGCGACGTGATTGACCTGACCATGACCCAGGCCGAGGACAGCTCGCTCGACCCGCTGGTGGTGGTGCTGGGCCCGCGCGGCGAAGTCATCGCCAGCGATGACGACAGCGGCGAACAGCCCCTGGCCTCGGCACTCACCGGCATCGAGCTGCCGTTCGACGGCGCCTATCTGATTCTGGCGACCAGCTTCGGCGGCCTTACCCGCCCGGTGGATACCGAAGTCGAATTCGTGCCGGAGACTTTTGAGATCACGCTGACCGGCAATACCCCGGATACTGAAAGTGAAACTTTCGAGCTGTTCAGCGGCGCGATTGCCGTGGGCGAAAGTGCCGCGGGCGCCAGCATCCCGGCCGAACCGGTCTACTACTGGTTCTTGTACCTGTACGAAGGCGAAGTGGTCGACGTCACCCTGACCGAATCCGACTACGACGCGCTGCTGATGCTGTTCGACACCAACGGCGTGCGCGTCGGCGTCAATGACGACTCACCGGATATGGACACCGACTCGGCCATCCTGGGCTACGAAGTGCCTGCTAGCGGCATGTATCTGGTGTTTGCCACCGGCTACGGCTTCCAGAACGGCGCGATGCTCGACATGTATGAAGGTGGCAACTTCGTTCTCAACGTCACCGCTGCCGAATAACGCACAACACTGCATCCTGTTAACAGGCACGGGGCTGGCCGCAAACCAGCCCCGTGTTTATTTCCACCTCAAAATCTTAAGCCTGAATAATATCGCAGCGGGGTTAGCGTATATATGTATTCTTTTCTGGCCAAAGCGGCCAATGGAGACCGTAAATGACGCGCTGGTATAAAGTATCGCTGCTGCTTTCGTTGTTCCTGCTCGCGGGTGTCGCGGGTGTGGCTGCGCAGACGGAGGATGACCGGGTCATCTCGCTGCTGTATCTGAACAGTGATGAGCCACTCGACTATACGTTTGAGGGCACCAATGCGACGCTGTTCTTCTTTCGGGGCGCGGCTGGCGATGTGGTTGATGTCTCGATGACACAGTTTGAAGACAGCACCCTCGACCCGGCGCTGGTGCTGCTGGGCCCCGGCGGCGAGGTCATCGCTTTCGATGATGACAGCGGCGAAGCCCCGCTTTCCTCGTACATTGAAGGCGCAGAACTGCCGGTGGATGGCGAATACCTGATTGTGGCCTCAGACGCGACGGAGTTTTTCAGCCCTATCGCCGACGATTCGACCGCCGACGGCCAGTCATTCACCCTCATGGTGAGCGGCAATTCCGTCGAAATCACCCCCGATGACGCGTTCTTTGACCTGAACAATGGCAATATCAGCATTGGGGAATCGGTCGAGGGCTACAGCGATCTGGAAATCCCCGTCTATTACTTTTACCTGCCGCTGTATGCAGGTGAAACAGTGGACATCACCACCAGCGACACCGACTACGACACGCTCATGATGCTGTTCGACCCGCTGGGTGACCGCGCCGATGTCAACGATGATTCCGAAGCAGGCGATCTGTCGTCGGCGATCCTCGGCTACGAAGCGCCCGAAGACGGCCTGTATCTGATTTTCGTGACCGGTTACACTTTCCTGTCGCAAGATTACGAAGGCGGCAATTTCACGCTCAACGTCACCATCACCGAATAATGGCCAACTGATTGACGCACAAAAAAGCCCCTGTAGCTGAACCATACAGGGGCTTTTTGCTGCTCAGACTGTGCCTTTAGCTGTCGCTGTTGCCGTGCGCCATCGCCTTATGATGCTCGATGATCGGCTTGCTGACGTGCGCCGGCACCGTATCGTAGTGGTCAAAGCGCATCGTGTAGATGCCGCGACCACCCGTCATGGAGCGCAGCACGCTGCCGTAACGCATCATCTCGGCCAGCGGCACCTGCGCCGTCACCACACTGCGCGGGCCCTCGGTATCCATGCCCTGCACGCGCGCGCGCCGCGAATTCATATCGCCCAGCACATCGCCCATCATGCTCTCCGGCACCGTCACCTCGACATGCATGATCGGTTCCATCAGCACCGGTGCGCCAGCGACGAAGGCCTCCTTGAAGGCCTCGCGTCCTGCGACCTGGAAGGCGATATCTTTTGAGTCGACCGGGTGTTCCTTGCCGTCAAACACCGTCGCCTTGACATTCACAACCGGATAGCCCGCGATGACGCCGTTGCCCAGCACTGACTGGATACCCTTGTCGATCGATGGCTCAAACGAGCGCGAGACCGCGCCGCCAAAGACGTCCCAGTCAAACAGATAGGCGGCCTCGGCATACGGCTCCACATGCAGGCTGACCTCGGCAAACTGGCCCGCGCCGCCGGTCTGCTTCTTGTGGCGATAGGTCGCGCTGCCCTTTTTGGTCACGGCCTCGCGATACGGCACCTTCGGCACCGCAGTTTCCAGGTTCACACCCAGCTTGGCCGCGCGGCTGATGGCGACGCCCACATGTGCCTCGCCCAGACCTTCCAGGATCGTCTGCTTGACATCCGCATCCTGGCGCCAGCGCAGCGTCGGATCGGCCTCGCACAGGCTGGTGAGCATCTGGCCCATCTTGGCGCTGTCGCCCTGCGTCTTCGGCGTCACAGCCACCATGTACAGCGGATCAGGATAAGTGGGACGCGTAATCTGCAGCGCGTTATCGCGGGCGCTGATCGTGTCGCCGGTTTTGGTGTGATTCAGCTTGGCCACCACGCCCATATCGCCGGCATGCAGCACCTGGGCGGGAATCTGCTCTTTACCGCGCATGGTCATCAGGCTGGTAAAGCGTTCGTCCTGCGCGCGCGTCGCGTTGTAGTAGGTGCCGTTGGCGCTGATCGAACCGCTGAAGATGCGAAAATAGTTCAGCGTGCCCACGAACTTGTCATTGCTCATCTTGAACACATATGCGGCAGTGGGGCCGCCGTCGCTCTGCGGCGCATACAGGAAGGTCGTCTCGCCCGCGGGATTGGTCACCTGCACGCGGCGTTCGCTGGGCGGGGCCACATACACCACCATGGCCTCCATCAGCGGGACGGTGCCGATATTTTTGGCGCCGCTCATCACGAACACGGGCACCGTTTTCAGATAGGCATCGCGGGCAGCCTTGCGCATGCCGTCGCGGATTTCGTCATTGGTCAGTTCGCCGGTATTGAAGTACTTCTCGATGAATTCGTCGTCGGCTTCGGCAGCGGCTTCCACCAGCACCTTGCGCGCAGCATCGGCGGCATCGGCCAGCTCTGCCGGCAGGTCACTGCGGTCTTTGCCCGGCCCATAATAGGCCTTCATCGTCAGCAGGTTGATCACGCCGCTGAAATTCTGTTCCTGGCCAATGGGCAGCATCACCGGGATGAATTTATATTCGGGGAAGCTCTGGCGCAGGCTGTCCATCGTCTTTTCATAGCTGGAATTTTCACGGTCCAGCTTGTTGATGGCCACGATGATCGGCTGCTGATACGCTTCGGCGTATTCCCAGGCGATTTCTGTGCCCACCTCGACGCCGCTGACGGCATCCACCACCACCAGGACCGAGTCGGCCACGCGGATGGCATTTTTGACATCGCCCAGAAAGTCGGTATAGCCGGGCGTGTCGAGGATATTGATCTTGTTGTCTTCAAATTCCACGGGGATCAGGGATGTGCTCAGGGACAGGCCGCGTTCCTTTTCCTCATCATCCCAGTCAGACACGGTGTTCTTGTCTTCTATGCGCCCCATACGGTTGATGGCACCCGTATTGTACAGCAGCGCCTCCACAAGCGTCGTCTTCCCGGACCCCTGATGTCCAACGAAGGCGACGTTGCGCAGTCTATCGGTCGTATACTCTTTCATGATCTACAACCCTTTACTTTGGCGGCCCACGCGCGCGCAGGCCTATAAACGAAATCGACGCAATAAGCCGGAGCACAGGAATATTCACATGGGAAAATAAAGGGGGCGTAGTCCGGCGGCCACGCCAGCACTCTTAGAGACGGATTTTAAGCCTGTGTGAAATAGTTGTCAAAAACCGGCAGGCAAGCCCCGTGGATGCTGCCGGGCTCTTAACATTCGGTTGAAGCATTGCCTTAACATTGAGGAAAAATCTTTACGCATATAGTACTTGAGTCTATTGACATAGAATCAATCGAAAGTTAGAGTAATAGATAGCATTAAGGTTCTCTATGGAGGAACATCATGATTTATCAGCCTCGTGAAGAGGGTCAGGGCCTCGTCGAATACGCGCTCATCCTGGTTCTGGTCGCCGTCGTCGTTATCGTCATCCTCGCCCTGCTGGGCCCGGCCATCGGTAACATTTTCTCGAACATCGTCAACGCGCTGTAGTTTTCACCACAGCCTTCATCGCAGTCAGCATTCAAGGACGGCCGGGTTTCCCGGTCGTCTTTTTTGTTTATGCAGCCTGCACATAAATCCGGCGCATCAGGGTGTGCAGAGGGGCCATAACGCGCGCGTTGCCCCTTTACAGGTACAGGTCGGTTTCATACAATGCTTAGGACTTTATGAAAGGGGGGGCAGGACGCGCTAAACCCGCGAACTGTCTGTAACAAACGCGTTTGACTCTGTCATCAGCCATAGCCCATATGGAAGCTCCAGCGCAGAAGAGCTGTTTTTCTGTGGATGGGGTTTGTTTGTTTTCTTTCAGGTCACATCGTCCAATCAGAGCAATATTTGCGGTTCGGGAGAGATAGATGCAGGAAGATACCCTTTACGCGGGTGGTGAAGACTTCGCCGCCCTGCTGGAAGCCTCGTTTGCTGAAAACGAGACCTTTGAACGGGGCGAAATCGTCACCGGCACGATCGTAGCCATTGATAATCAGGGCCTGATCGTCAGCATTGCAGGCATGAAGCGCGACGGCGTGGTGCTGCGCAAGGACCTGGAACGCATGCATGTCGAGCCGACCGCTTTTGAGCGCGGTGCCGACCTGGATGTGATGATCCTGCGCATGGAAGACGACGACGGCAACCTGCTGCTCTCCGTCTCGCAGGCCCAGCAGACCGAGGACTGGAAAAAGGCCGAGGAAATGCTGGAGAACGACGGCGTGTGGGAAGGTGTCGTCAGCGACGCCAACCGTGGCGGCGTGATCGTTCCCTTTGGCAACCTGCGCGGCTTCGTGCCGGCCAGCCATGTGCTGGACCTGCCCCGCGGCCTGAGCGAAGACGAACGCAAGGTGCGCATGCAGCGCATGATCGGCCAGCCGATTACCCTCAAGGTGATCGAAGTCAATCGCAAGCGCCGTCGCCTCGTGTTCAGCCAGCGCGATGCCAGCAAGGGCAGCCGCGACCAGAACAAGGAACGTCTGCTGGACCAGCTGAAGGAAGGCGAGACCCGCAGCGGCGTGGTCAGCGGGCTGCGTGACTTTGGCGCGTTCGTCGACCTGGGCGGCGCTGACGGCCTGATTCACATCAGCGAGCTGGCCTGGCACCGCGTCAACCACCCCAAGGAAGTCCTCAAGGTGGGCGACGAAATTGAAGTGTACATCCTGCGCCTGGACAGCGAAGGCAAGCGCATCGGCCTCAGCCTGAAGCGCCTGCAGGAAAACCCGTGGGCGGTGGTGGAGAACCACTACCACGTTGGCCAGCTGGTCGAAGGCATCGTCAGCCGTGTGGCCCAGTTTGGCGCGTTCGTCAGCCTGGACCCGGGCATCGAAGCCCTGCTCCACACCAGCCAAATCGCCGATCCCGCGCCGGAAGACCCGACGCTGGTGGTGCACGAAGGCCAGCGCCTGGTCATGCGCGTCATCAGCATTGAAGCCGAAAAGCAGCGCCTCGGCCTCAGCCTGAAGGACGTGACCGATGATGAGAAGGTGCGCTTCCGCGCTGCCAAGGCAGAAGCTGCCGCCGATGCCGCCACCGCCGCTGCTGAAGCGGCTGATGCTGCCGAAGCTGCCGCTGAAGCTGAAGACGCAGCCGCTGCCGCTGCCGAAGATGCAGCCGTGGCCGCCGTTGTGGCCGCCGCGACTGCTGCCGCTGCTGAAGCCACCAGCGAAGAAAGCACCACCGAATCGCTGTAATTCACCAGCGATAGTCTAAAAGAAAAGGCACGTCCGGAGACAGCTTCGGACGTGCCTTTTTTACTGCCCTACCGCCCTCATCTTGCCGATAGACTTTGCTTTTGCCGTCCATTACAATGGCGGTGTCTCTGATCAAAACAGACACAAATCTTAAAAAGAAAGGGGGTGACTGCAAAAGCATGGCGCACGTATCATTAAAGCCAAACGAATCGCAGGAGTCATTGCTCCGCCGCTTCCGCAAGCGCGTGACCAACAGCGGCGTCCTCAGCACGGTCCGTCGTAAACGCTGGTATATTTCCAAGAGCGAGCTCCGCCGCATCGAGAAGAAGAAAGCCATTCGCCGCGCACGTCGTCGTCAGCGCAACGCCACAATGCGTTAACGCTGTCCGGTGCTGACGCGACCAACTGGCACATCTTCTGCGCCTACTGGTTTTGCTCACCCTTTCTACCGCTGTCTGTTCGCAGGCAGCGGTAAATTTTGTTTAATCGTTCGTACTTTGTTTAATCGTTCGTACAATGAGGCACTCAATCCTATGGCCAAGCAGGAAGACAAGTTAGAAGTAGACGGCGTCGTCGTCGAAGCCCTGCCCAACACGCAGTTTCTGGTGGAGCTGGAAAACAAGCACCGCATCCTGGCATACCTGTCGGGCAAGATGCGCAAGTATTACATCCGCATCCTGCTGGGTGACCGCGTGCGCGTCGAGATGACGATGTATGACCCGAACCGTGGTCGCATCACCTATCGTTATCGCGACAACCAGCGCCCGGGCAGCAGCGACGACCCCAACGCCAGCAAGTAACGCACGCCGTGATGCAGCGCCAGCCTGTCACCCAGGCGACTGTCTCGCGCCGTTATCTGCTGGAGTGGGGACTGCCGCTTCTGCTCATCCTGCTCTACTGGGGCACGCGCCTGCCTGCCCTTACAGCACTTCCCCTCCATAATGATGAAGGGCTGCACCTCACCCGCGCGGTGGAGGTGTGGAATATGCATCCCTTCTGGGAAATCAGCGACGGCAAAATCATCAATCACTGGCTGATCGCGCTGTTTTATCCGCAGCACGAGCCTGTTTTTATCGGCCGCATCGCGACCATTCTCATCGGCACGCTCGGCCTCGCCGCCGGATATACGCTGGCGCGCAGGCTGGTTGGCCACCCGGCAGGCATCCTGGCGATGCTGCTGTGGATCGCCTCCCCGTATTTATTCTTCTATGAACGCCTCGCTTTCAGCGACGCCGAAGCTGGCGGGCTGGCTGTGCTGGCGATGCTGGCCACCCTGCACCTGACGCGATACATGAGCATCCGCCGCGCCGTGCTGGCAGGCATCGCACTGGCAACAGCCGTGTTGTTCAAATTCACCGCCGCGCCATTTGCCCTTTCCGTCGCACTGATCGTGCTGACACTCGGAAAAGCGACGCCCCGACAGCGCATGACGGCGCTGCTTGTCATCGGGCTGACAGGCGCGGCTATGTTCGCGATTCCGCTGGCGTATCTGCTGCTGAGAGGCGCTGGCCTGTTCACGATTGCGCTGGGCTGGATCGGCGGCGGTGATGGCGTGGGCAGCGGGCCGGCTGCCAATCTGGAGCGTTTCGCCGCTCTGATGACAGGCTTTGGTTCGCCGCTGGGGGCGCTGCTGGTCGGGTTGGGGCTGGTCGGCCTGCCGCTTATGCGCCGGCACGAGTCGCTAATACTGCTGGCTGCCGGACTGATGCCCTTTGCGCTGACGACACTGCTGGGCCGCGAAGTGCTGCCCCGGCATTTTGCCGCTACCTTCCCCCTGCTGATCGTTTTGGCGGGCGCAGGCCTGGGCGCCCTTAGCCAAAAATCATCCCCACGGGCGCGTCGTGTGAGCATGGCGGCCGTCGCTGGGGCGCTGGCTCTCGGTTTCATCCCGTATATGACCGACAGCTTCAGTATGCCCGAAAGCGCCGCAATTCCCGCCGAAGTGCGCGACGAACACATCAATCACCACAGCGCGGGATATGCCCTGCGCGATGCCGTGCTGGATATTCCGGTTCATGTGCCTGAAGGGGATGTGCAGATCATCGCCAGCATGTTTCCAGACAGCTGCCGACGCGCCAATTTTGAGGCGATTCGCCCGCTGATGTGCACGGATGCGCCCGGCACAGGCATGATTGAAAGCGCGCTGAACGCGAATGGACTGGTCTATGTGCTGGCCGATACCGCCCCGCTGATTGGCGCCGATGTGCCGGTGCTGGCAAACGCCCTGAATGCAAATGCCACAGCAGTCGCAACTTACTTTCGCCCGGGCGATGCGGCCGATGCGCCGTCGGTAGTGTTGTGGCGAATCAGCGCGGATGGGCCCGGCTGACCATCGCGGCTAGTCGCGCAGGCGCACGCAGGCCGCGTGATAGGCGATGCTGAGGAGATTCTGGGCATATTCCGAGGTATGCAGCCCGCGCGACTCGCCCCAGATCACCCCCGCATAACGCTCCAGCACCTGCTGCTCTGAGGGCGTGTGCAGCACCTCGCCAATCACGCGGATGGTATTCAGCAGATGCACCACCACGCGCAGGTCCTGACGGCCGTAAAAACGAATCTGGTCGAAGGCCAAATGCATAATGTCGTCAAACGTCACCGGATGGGTGACGACGCGCGGCACCCCATACGCGTCAAAACGCAGCGACGAGCCAATCTGGCGATTTGCCAGCATGGCCAGCTTTTCCCCTAAATGGTCGATACAAGTCATCGCGGTGAACGGGTCATTGATGGCTGGGGACAGCGCACGCACAGCAATCGCCACCAACTGCGTGAACAACAACTCGATATCGATGGCAGGCGAGCGATGGATTGACAGCACCAGTGATTCGTTGAACACACGCGATGCGCGCTCATCCCAGCGTTCTGCCGGATACACGCGTCCAGCGACAGCGCCTTTGACGATGAACTGCCCCGGCCGATGCGCAATCTCGATCAGGCATTCCCGGTCAGAGGCCAGCTCCAGCAGCGCATCTTCCTGCAGCAGATTGAGATAACCGGTGCGGGTGGCCAGGATTTCCTGCGCCCCCTGTTTGAACCGGCCCAGCCGGTCCTGATCCAGATCACTGAGCGGATTGGTGGTTTCATCCTCGCCAATGCGGGTGGGAAACACCTGGTCGATGGCGCGGCTGAGCTCCTGCGAGATGGTGTTGATGATCGAAGTGGGGCGAATGGACACCGCGATGTGGTGGATGAAATAGATCATCACCAGGATACAGGTGATCGACAGGATAATCGCGGTCAGCGCGGCGATGCGCGGCAGGAAAGCCGTATCGCGCATGCTGATGCCAACAAAATCGAGGGTGATGATGCAGAACACGAACGTGCCCGTGAACATGCCAAACACGACCTGATTGCTCTGGTCGCGGATGAAATTGATCACGACCAGCGGCCCATACTGCTGCGACCCCAGCGTGAGCACCACCAGCATGAGCGAGAAGGTGGTGCCGGCAATCGTGGCGATAGCGCCTGCCGCCACCGACAGGATCGCGCTGGTGCTGGCCACATTCACGATGGGCGGCGTAGCATACGCAAAGAACAGCAGTTCGTCCACCGAAATCAGGATGCGCGCCACCAGCGCCGCCAGAATCGTCATCATCAGCGGCAGGAACCAGTAGGACGTGCGCAGCTCCTCGCGAAGCTGCCTAAGTTTGACGCGCAAGGTTGTCGTGACCCTTATTTCTCGGCCCAGTGAACGGCCATGGTGCCAAACATAAACGTCTTGTACTGCACATTGCGGAAGCCTGCCTCGCGCATCAGCGCCGCGAGCTGGTCGGGCGTCTTGAATTTCTGCGTGCTTTCGGGCAGGTACGTATACGCGTCCGAATTGCCCGCGATCAGGCGGCCCAGCAGCGGCAGGCCATATTTCAGGTAGCCGACGATGAACGGCCTGAGGATGTTATTGGGCGGCGGCGAGGTATCCAGGATGACGAGCCGGCCGCCGGGCTTGAGCACGCGCATCTGCTCGGCAAAGCCGCGCGGGATGTCGATCACGTTACGCATGAGATAGGCAGCCGTGAGCGCGTCAAAGGTCTCGGCAGGAAACGGCAGATTGAGCGCGTCGGCGCCATTCCAGCGCACCTGCGGCCCCAGCGGTTCCTTCTGCCCCACAAACATCATGCCCAGCGAAAAGTCGCCGCCGAAGGCCTGCACGCCGGGAACCATGCGCAGCGCCTCGAAGGCCACATCGCCGGTGCCGGTCGCCAGGTCAAGCAGCCGATCCCCGCTGGACAGGCGCGCTTTCTCGATCATGAAGCGTCGCCACTTCATGTCCTGCCCAGCCGTCATCACACGGTTCATGATGTTGTAGCGGAATGCGATGCGGTCGAACATGTTCTGCACGTACGCCGCGCGTTCTTTACCCTGTAAGCTCGTCATATCTCACTTGTCTGTGGCTTGCCCGAATGCGCATCATGATACACCGGGGGCATGAGATATGCATGAGCAGCCTCCCAGCCCTAGCGCGGGCGCAGGCTGAGGTCAAATACCGCCGAGCGCAGGCCGCGATTTTCGATCGTGAACACATAGCGCGTCTGGTCGGTGATGACGCGCACGTCGGCCATGGCGGCGACCACATCGGTGATGATCTGCTCGTCCGCCGAGCCGGCTTCGCGCAGGGCGATGCGCGCCCGGTCCATCGCCAGATGAATATCAAACTCGGCATCGGCCATGCCCACCGCCGCATACCAGTTGCTCAGGCTGACGGTGAAGGTCGCGCCCTCGTTCGGCTCCAGCACGATGGTGGTCGCCAGCGCGGGCTGGCATTGCAGGTCGAGGAAATACTGGTCCTGCTCCAGCATGGCGCCATAGCCCGACGACGCCGAACACTGAAACTGGGGCGAGGCCTGGCGCGCCAATGCAGCACCCCCTGCCGCCAGCGATGCAATCAGCAGCAGCCCGGCCAACGCACGACGCGCGCTCATCGCGCCACCTCATACAGCTCCAGCAGCACGCCGCCGGTCGACTTCGGATGCACGAAGGCATAGCGCGTGCCGTCTGGCCGGGTCTTGGGCGCGTCGTTGATCATCTCGGCGCCGCTGGCCAGGATGCGCGTCATCACCGCGGCGATATCGTCCACTTCCAGGCAGATGTGATGCAGGCCGCTCCCCTTTTTTGCCAGATATTTCGCCACACCGCTGTCTTCGGTGAACGGCGCGATCAGCTCGATTTCGCCCTCGCCCACCGGCAGGAACGCGATATCGACCGACTCCGACTCGTTGTGCTCGATATGCTGGCAGACCAGGCCGAGCGCGTCGCGCCAGAAGCCCAGCGCAACATGCACGTCCTCCACGACCACCGCCACATGATTGATCCTGATCGCGCCCGTCATGGCCGCTCCCTTCTGTTGTTCAGGTCAGCACAGATGCCCAGATTGTACAGCGGCGGCGGGCTGTTGTGCGCATCATTCCAGGAACTGATAGAACTCCCACACGTTGCCATCCGGATCAGCGAAGTGCGTCGTGCGGCGGCCCCAGTCCTGGCTCTTGGGCGCGCGTATGATGGTGGCGCCTTTGGCCACCAACTCCGCATGGGCTGCGTCCACATCCGGCGTATGCACGCACAGCATGATGCGCCGGACCCCATCGCGCGTCGGCTGCACCGCATCATCCCCCAGCATACTGACCGCGCCAGGCAGCGCCAGCAGCACAAAATCCTGCTGACCCAGCGTGTAGGCACGCGACACGGCATCGGCAAAGCCCGCTTTCAGGCCCATCACGCCCTCGTAAAAGCCGACGCTGCGTTCCAGGTCAGTCACAAACAACACGATCCCGCCGACGCTCCCGATCATGACACTTCCCCCTGCGCATAATGATTCCCATGCTTAATGCGCGTTCAGCCCGATGATCGGATGCACGGGTTCAGCACGTCACACGGCTCAGACGGTCGGCTCGAAGCGCGCACGAAAGTGAAACGCGTGGGGCGTTGGCCCGTGCTGGCGCAGATGCTCCAGCCGTTCGACCGCCTCGTCCAGCGTGGGAATCTGTCCGGCGGGCACCCACCACAGCACATTCTGCGGGCCGCCCAGCGGCGTGAACCAGTCGCGCCGGCTGCGCAGCACCTGCAAGTGTTCGCCGGCATAGGTGAATTTCCACAGCGCGTCGATATCGCGCCACACGGTGTAATTGACGATGATGAGCGGGTCGGGATACGGCGCGATAACCGCCGCGGGATTGCTGGTGCGGTCGATGTCCAGAATCCACACGAAGCCGTCCGCCTGCTTGCCCAGCGCATCGATGTGTTCCAGCACCTGGGGCAGATCGGCCATGTCGGGGTCGGTGATGGGCGCACGCATGCGCGCAATATTGAACTGGGCGACATTAAAGCCGGTCATGCCGTTAGTCTCCGTGCTGCGCTGCATACGCTTCAACCTCATGCGGTGTAAACCGCTTCTGGAAGGTGAAGGCCAGCGGGGTGATGCCGCGATACCACAGCGTCGTCAGGCGCTCTTTCGCCTCGGCGACGGTGGGGATATGCCCGGCAGGCACCCACCACAGGCACGTTGGCCGCGCCTCCATTTTGCTGAACCAGTCGGCGCGGGCGCGATAAAGCGCCACATGTTCCGAGCCAAAGGCAAACTGATGCAGCGCGTCGATGCTTTCCCACACGCTCATGTTGACGATCATCATGTCGTCTTCAAACGGGCGCAGGCTGGTGGCGTCGTTGCCATCGCCCTTCAGCCGCCACACGAAGCCGGGCGCGGACTCGGCCAGCGCATTGATCTCGTCCAGGCGTGAGACGAACCCGTGCATTTGCACGCTGTCCAGCGGCGCCAGCATCCGCGCGATATTGATCTGTGCAATCTGATAGCTCATAGCTGCCCTGTAGAATCCTGTCCTGTTTACAGACAACTATACCAGCAGAGCAGCCTTCAGGCAGCAGACCGTTGTTTCGGACAAATCATGTTCACAGGGAACCAAAACGCGTCCTCCGGCGTCTTAATTACAACCTGAAAGAGGACATCAGCATGAACAAACTTTTCATTTCCACCGTATTCGTCGGGGCGGCCCTGCTGGGGGCGAGCGCCCTGAGCGCGCAGACATCTGACCCCACGCCGGTCATCACGCTGGAACGCACAGCCTGCTTTGGTACATGCCCGGTCTACAACGTGAGCATCCTGGACGATGGCACGGTCCTGTATGACGGCGGGCAGTTTGTGGACATCACCGGAGAACAGACCGCCCAGATCGAACCGGAGCTGGTGACACAGATGGTGGATGCCATCGTCGACGCCGGTTATTTTGACTGGGCAGATGAGTACAAGACCATGCTGGTGAGCGACCTGCCGTACATCACCACGTCGGTGACACGCGATGGCGAGACCCAGCGCATCGAACGCTACGCGGGTGACACGTCCGCACCGCTGGCGCTGGCGTTCATCGAAAACTGGATTGACGCGGTGGCTGGCACGGCGCGCTGGACGGGGGCTTCCCAGGGACTGTCGGGCATCCTGCACGGCACCGAATCGCCCGTGGCCACGCTGGAGCGCAGCCCTGATTTCGGCTTTGGGCCCGTTTACTGGGTGTCTGCTTACGCCGATGGCACAGTGGTGTACACGGGTATCGCCAATGTACCGCAGATCGGCGTGCAGGTGCTTCAGGTCGATCCGCTGCTGGTGGAAAGTGTCGCCATGCAGGCCGATGCCATCGGCTATTTCGGATGGCGCGAGGCTTACGACCAGATGGCGATCACCGACCAGGCGACGGTCATCACCTCTGTGCTGTGGCAGGACCAGTTCATACGCATCTCGCGCTACGAGGGCGACCCAACGGCGCCGGTGGGCCTGCTGTGGATAGAGCGCAGCATCAATGCACTCGTTCCCTCACAACTGGCCGAGTAAGCACAACATTGCAGGGGGCGGCCAGGTCGGTCGCCCCCTTTTTAGTTCATGTGACGGCGGGCTGCTGAAAATTGCGTAGGCATACAGACCTGCCCGCAGGTGCCCCCTCAGCACGGCGCGGGATTGGACGCTTTGGTGTCCTGCAGGACGCCGTTGACAAAGATGCGCACGGTATTCGGGCCTGGCTCGGTCTGTGTGATGAAGGTGATTTCGCCGGGCGTGCTCCCCTGTGCGGGCGGCACGACCACGAAGCCCGCCTGCCCGGTCGCCGAGTTATACACCGACCAGTCGACCACCACGTCGTAGGGATTGGTGCTGCGCACGCGCCACACGCGGTAGGCCGCCGGGTTCGCGCTGCACATCGATGTCAGCCGCACCCGCTGCAAGGCTGCCTGCGTTGGGGCAGGGGTGGGCGTGGGGGTGGGGGACGGAGTGGGGACAAGCTCACTTACGGGGACAATATCGATCTGGACATTGTTAGGATCAATGACTTCTCCGCCATAAGCCAGTTGCGAACCGTCCGGGCTGTAAGCCACGGCGGAAAACACGTTCGCTGTATCAACAATTTGCGTGGAACCGGAAGGCCAGTCCCACACCCTCAGTGTGCCGTCCTGGCTAGCCGTCGCGATCTGTTCCCCGTCTGGTCGCCAGTCGATATCGAGAATCGGGCCTGTGTGTCCAGTCAATTCTTGAACAACATCGGCGGTATCAGGGTTCCAAACCAGCACCCGACCGCTGTCGTCGCCGCTGGCGATCAGATTGGTCGCGGCATTCCAGACCAGCCGCCGGACGGGGGTGGTGTGCCCCTCGAACACGCGCAAAATATCGAGGCCTTGCCACACGTAGATGCGCCCATCGACCGCGCTGGTGGCGGCCCTGTCCTCCCCGACCCACACGCTGTAGAGGAAAGGATACACAATGCCTGGCAGACTGTCCTGTCCGATACCTGCGCCGGGCCCATCCAGAATATCGTTGCTGTAGAGAAGGCCAGATGCAGTCAGCCTCGTACCTAAAACAACGGTTCCACCAGCGTTGTAGATGAGCGATGAATAAGGAGCACCACTCAACACTTCCAGACGAACGCGACGGGGTTCCAGCTCCATCACTCCGAAACTATTGTTCGATGTATAGGCAATTTCCCCACCGTTAGGGTGAAAGTCCACCGTTGTTGCGGAGTACCCTGTCTCGACCAACGGCAGAAATTCTCCTTGTCCGGTTTGCCATCGCAGCAGGTAAATGCCGTTCAGAGGCTCCGTGAGTAGACGCGGGGTCATGCTGCCAAATTCTTCATAAACCTCCCACCGCCCGAACGCAGCCGCGAGCTGCTGGTCATCGTCGCTCCAGTCCAGGTCGCTGATGAGCGGCCCGGTATTGGGTTGGGCATGAAGGGGCGATAGGATGACCAAGATGCATATCAGGAGCATCCAACGTATGGATGTTATCAACCATGGCGAGAGACTCATCTTCAAGGGCATAGAATAAACTCCTCACGCCGGCGCTGACCGGATGCATCGATAACAGTTGGAATTGGTTCAAGGCTGTTCAGGATTGGCAGGATCGGCCTGTCGGTAGGGAAATTTGTATCGTTACCCGTAAAAGGACGGGTGAAGCGGTACGTCTGCCACAGGCTTGTGCGCCCGCCCTAGCCCGCCTTCTCGACTTCGGTCAGCACCTGGCGCACGGCATTCTCGATATCGTCAGCCGCACGCGCTGCAAGGCCGCCTGCGTCGGTGAAGGGGTGGGCGTGGGAACAAGCTCACTTACGGGGACAATGTCGATCTGAATGTTAGCTGGATCAGTGACTTCTCCGCCATAAGCGAGTTCACTTCCATCAGGGCTGTACGCGACAGCGGAAACAAGTTGATCACTTGTTACAACCTGGCTGTTTCCCGACGGCCAATCCCACACGCGCATCGTGTTGTCCAGACTGGTGCTGACAATCTGCATGCCATCAGAGCGCCAATCAATGTCGAGGATGGCTCCAGTGTGTCCGGCAAGCTGCATCACCGGTTCGCCTGTCAATGGGTTCCAGACCCAAATCGTCCCACTGTCGTCGCCACTGGCGATGAGATTGGTTGCAGCGTTCCAGACAAGGTGCTGCACAGGACTTGTATGCTCTGAGAAGGTCGTTTGTACTGCACTTACTTCGCGGGTGGTATCCCAGATGTAGATAAAACCCAGTGTAGTGCTGGTCGCTCCTAATAACCCATTCGGACTCCACGCACTGGTCACCGTTCGCCCGTCGGTAGGGGAATTAACCGGTAGCACTGCGCGTCCAAGTCCACTTAAAGTGTCTCGAGCAATAGGGTCATATGTTCGTGCTCCCAGCACCAAGGTCAACAACAGTAAATCCGAGGTGGGATGCCATGTCCCGTTGATAAATGCAATACCATCTCCTGAACCAACGACCCGTTGTTGAGTTACTAGATCAAAAACTTCACGAAAGGGTCCCACAAAAATCAAAGTTCCTGTCGGGCTAACTTCCACATTGCCAACCGAAACAGGATAATTGAGAGAAAAGGCAATCGTGCCATCACGTTCTATCACCTGTGCTATCCCGCCTTGTGAGCTCTCGCCCCAAGGAGGAAGAATCTGTCCAGTACCATATGCAAGTAAAGTGCTGTCCTCACTCCAGTTCAGTGAGGTCATGTAGCTGCCGGGAACGATAGGCTGCGCTGCTGCCGAAGTAAGCACGACCAGCGGTACAAGCATTATCAGCACAGCAGTCAGCAGGAAGAGACGAATGCGCATCATCGATTTCAACCCCTTATAGACTCTGGCGGCGCATGGCAGCCAGCAAGTCAGCTATCTAAAGGATCAGCCGGTCGCCAGCGGGCTATTCCACGCTGGCATTGGTGATGTCCTGCAGGCCGTTCGAAGATCCGCTCTGTACGCCGATTCGATCCCACGGTTGCTGGGATGAACTGCCCGGCCTAGCCCGCGTCCTCGACTTCGGTCAGCACCTGGCGCACGGCATTCTCGATATCGTCGGTCGGGGTGCCAAACGAGAAAATCGCGCGCAGGCGGCCGTCTTCGTCCAGCAGATAGCTGTTGACTGTGTGGTCGACCATGCCCTCGGCGTCGGCCTCAGTGTAGGACAAGCCGTAATCGCTTGAGATCAGCGCCAGCGTCTCCGCATCGCCTTGCAGGCCGATGAAGGTGGGGTCAAACTGCGAGACATACTGGCGTAATACGTCGGGAGTGTCGCGATCCGGGTCCACGCTCACCAGCACGCCGACCACATCCTCGCCCAGCCTGCCTAGCCCGGCGCGCACTGCGGCAAACTGCGCCAGCGTGATCGGGCAGAAATCCGGGCAGAAGGTATAGCCGAAGTAGAGCAGCACGGCTTTTCCCCCCAAATCGCTCAGGCTGAGCGACTCGCCCGTGCTGGCCGGCAGCGTGAAATCGCGCACCTGCATGGCCGGCTCGATGATGATGATCGTCTCGCCTGCACCGGCGTTGGGGGTGTTGGTGGGGCGGGCGGTGCCGGTGGGCGACCCCTCCAGCGTGCCGCTTTGCTGCACGGCCAGCAGCGCAAGAATCGCGCCCGCCATGACGGCGATCAGCAGCGTGCCCAGCAGCATCGTTTGCGCGGGGGACGGTTGTTTGGCATTGGGGGAATTACGCATCCTGCATCACCTGAAAGACTAAAGGTTCCCGTCGATGGGCAGAATCTTAGCAGGTGTGCGCGCTGATTGCGCCGGTCAAACCAGCGGAAAATCGACCGGCTGCACGGTGGCTTTGCCGTTTTCGCCCATGCGATAGACCCCGGCCGGGCGCTGCGGGTCATGCGCGAAAAACAGCAGCGCCTCGTGCTCCAGCGCCCACGCCTGCCAGCGGCGTTTCGTCTCCAGCGTGACCATCGGCTCGATATCGTAGGCGGTCATCCAGCCCAGGCGCTCAAAATGGATGGCGAAGCTGGCCATGTCGCACACGAACAGCGCGTGCTGTCCGCCGCTGGTCAGCAGCACGCTCATGTGGCCGGGCGTATGACCGGGCGTGACCACACCGCGCACGCCGGGTGCCAGTTCGGTATCGCCGTCCAGCAGGTCCATCTGGCCAGACAGCACCAGCGGCTCGAAATTCTCGCGCGCATAGGTGGCGCGGTTGCGTTCATTGGGGTGCATGGCGTCGTCGTATTCGCGGCGCTGCACCACATAGCGCGCGTTCGGGAAAACGGGCGCCAGCGTGAAGTCAGGCGTGAGGGTGGTATTGCCGCTGCAATGGTCGCCATGCAGATGCGTGTTGATGACAAGGCCGATATCGGCCGTCGTCAGGTCGATGCGCGCCAGTGCAGCGTGAATGTCGCCGTGTGGTCGCTCAAGCTTGAAGGCAGCCTTCAGCTTGTCCGGCACCTTGTCGCCCATGCCGGTGTCGATCAGGATGTTCTGTTCGGGCGTCTGCACCAGCAGCAGATGATTGGGCATCGGCAGCGTGTTATCGGCGTCAGGCATCATCAGCGGGCCATACAACGTGCGCGGCACCAGCCCGAAGCAGCCGCCCACGTCCATATGATTCACGCTCTCGCAAATCAGATGCAGCCGAAAATCACCCAGTGTGCGCATGAATTACTTCCCCGATGGCAGTCGTGTCAGGCTGCTGATGCCCGCCCAGCCCAGTAAAATCGCGCCGGTGGCGGTGCCCATAATCGGGAACGGCACGCCGGCCAGAATCGCCATGGTGATGGCCTTGCCGAAGGCGGCCAGCCAGCCATCTTTGGCGATGCCCTTCTGCACGGTCAGCACGCTGACAAACGCCATCGAGAAGGTGATGAACATCAGCAGCGGCACCAGCAGGATGCCAACCACGGTGGCGGTGCTGGCCGTATCGACCGCGCCCCACAGGGCATCCAGCGCGATGGTGGCCATGGCCGCCAGCGGATGAATCGGCGGCGCGGGAATGGCGCGCTCGTCTTTGACGGGTTCGATGGCCCTGGATGCCGTATCGGCAGCAGTGCCATAGCGGATATCCGTGGGCTCCACGGTGACGATTTCGCCTTCGATGATGATCGGCTTGTTATTCATGGCGGGTGTGTTTCTGCCTTCGTATTCAGGATGTCACAACTACATATAGTGTACGCACATTCAGCCCGCATGTTGCGGGTCAGATGGGCCATTTTTGCAGCCATCAGTCCGTCATGATACGAAATGCCTTGTAGGTTTTGGCCAGCGGGATGGCATACATCAGGGCAAGCACCAGATTCTGTACCACGTTCGCCGGCCTGCCCGAAATGACCGACAGCGCCGAGTCTGCGATGAACCACACGCCCAGCGAAATCGCCAGCGCGTGCCAGCCTTCTATCTGCCCGCGCCGGAACGGCTTCAGGATGAGGTAGTACAGCACAACCGCCCACCCCAGCATGACCGCCCCCATCACGCCATAGATGAAGGTGATGTAGCTCACAGCCTCAGCCGGAAACGACGGCGGAAAGCCCAGCGCCCCAAAGAACAACAGATTGAAATACTGCTGCGCCAGGCCGGGCGTGACCAGCAGCGCCATGCAGAAGACCACGAACAGGCTGTTGGCGACAACCAGCCAACGCCACCAGAATGGCGAAACAGGCGAAATGATCGGGCGCATGCTATTCATCTACCGGCACGGGAATCACGTCCAGCGCCATGCCAAAGGCCTGCGTGAAGAAATCGCGGTGGCGCTCGACCGCCCACAGCGGCACGTGTTCATCCCCCGTGACCATGAGCTGCATGCGCGCGACCGTATCGGTGCAGGTGAGCGTGACATCGCGCACGCCGCCGTCACGGGCGCGGTCGATCTGCTCGGCGAGGCGCAGCAGCGCGACCATCTGCACCAGCCGGGCGTCGTCGTTGGGCGCCAGCAGCGGCGACAGGTCGTCTGCATCCGGCGTGCCCTTGCGGTGATAGCGCACCATCAGCGCGATCAGCGCCAGCTCGCGATGCGTATAGCCGGGCAGACCCGCATTCAGGATGAGGTACGCGCCGTGGCGGTGATGATCGTGGTAGTCGATGCTCACGCCGATGTCGTGCAGCATGCTGGCCGCCCACAACACGTCGAAGTCGTCCTCGGTGAATTCGCGCAGATGGGCGGGAATCTGGCGCGCCATCGACAGCACCAGATGGGCGATATGCTCGGCGTGGTTTTCCTGAAAGCGATACAGGTGGCACAGATTCAGCACGCTGGCGCGGCGCACCTGCTCGAACATCGGCGGGGCCTCGTCGCCCCCTGCGCCAAAAAACTGCTCGTAGAAGATGCCCTCGCGCATGCCCTGCGAACACACGGTCAGCTCGCTGAAGTCGCCCCGGCGCATGACTTCCTGCACCACGACCGCGCCCGCCAGCGAGATATCGGCGCGCTCTGCCTTCATGCCGGGCACGCGCCTGCGCATGGCGACCGTCAGCTTCGCCAGTTCGTCGCGCAGGGAAAAGACCTGTCCATAGCTGAGCGTGAAGCCGTGCAGGATATCGAGCGGATAGTTTTGCCGGCGCTGGGCCAGCCGCGCCAGCAGGCGCACGTTGCCGCCCTCACCCACCAGACTCATGCCGTCTTCGCGCTTGTACCAGTCCAGCGACTTCAACTGCGCGCGCACGTGTTCGGTCAGCGCGGTGATTTCTTTAGGCGTCGCAGGGTCGCTTTTGAGGAAGCCTTCAGTCGCGCGCACGGAGCCCAGCGGAAAGCTGACCGACGCCACCGGCCGACGGTCTTCCACGCGGGTGAGTTGCAGCGAGCCGCCGCCCATGTCCAGCACAAAGCCGTTCGCCAGCGTAGTGCTGTTCATGGCGGCCAGATAGCCGTAGTAGGCTTCTTCCTCGCCAGACAGCACCCGCGCCTGAATGCCGGTTTCCTTCTCGATGCGCGCCAGATAACGCTTCTGGTTCTGCGCGTCGCGGATGGCGCTGGTGGCCGCCGCGTGAATCTCGTGGATGCCGCTGGAGGCGCAGAAGGCCGCGTAGATCTGGGCGGCGCGCGCGCCACGGTCCATGGCCGCAGGCCGCAGCACGGGCAGCTCTGCCATGCCCTCGCCCATGCGCACCTGTTCCTGAATCTCGTCCGTCACCTTGAAGCTGAGGCTGGGGACGTACTCGACTACGATCAGGCGCCAGGTGTTCGAGCCCATGTCGATGATGGCCATGCTGCGCGGCTCGCGCGACGCCTCACCAATCGCGCTCAGGTCAGACAGTTGTTTGAAGGCATTCACGGGCACACCCCTGGGACGGCAGTTTACAGAATGCCTGTATTATGCCGCGGAATCGGCCGCGTGGGGGCGGACTTCCCCAGCACGCATCAGTCGGACGTGCCGGTAGCCTGCGTCGGGGTGGGGGTTGGAGTTGGAGATGGGATAGGAATAACCATTGGATGAGCAACGACAGAAATTGCCGGCGAAGTCGCATCTGTCACCTGACCACCATAGGCTAGTTGAAGTCCATCACGGCTATATGCAACAGAAGTAAAAACGCGACTGTTATCCAAGACCTGCATTTCACTTGTTTGCCAATCCCAAATCCGTACTGTGCGATCTTTACTGGCGCTGGCCAGCTGACTACCAATAGGGCTCCAATCCAGGTCATAAACTGCATCACTATGCCCATCAAGCTGTCGCACAATTTGCCCGGTTATAGCGTCCCAGATTACTATCAAACCATCGCTGTATCCTGTAGCAACTATATTGTCTTCCGGGTGCCAGGCACCGCTCATAGCTGTGGCAGGATAGCCAGAAAAAATTGTCAGAATATCCCCGTTATTGGCATCCCATATATATGCTGAACTTGATAACGAAACAATATCATTTGTAATTGTTGCAATATTTCTACCATTGTAATTCCAAAGGCTTTCAATAAATTGCACTGAGCCTGGAATTTCTGGAGGTGAAAAAATCAATCGTGTTTGTGTAAAGTCAAGACTATCTTGTATAAATGATGCGGCTAAACCATTAATCAAAATTTCGTCTTCATTCGGGCTCCAGTAGGCACTGACGAATAGAATTGGGCCTCCCAAGCCATTGATTCTTTCACTAGTCGATAAATTGTATATTTCAATGGATTCAGAAGATGTAAGAATAAATTGACCATCATCGCTAAACTGCACTGAATTTACTGAACATGTTGGTTCCGGACGAGAAATTACATTCATAACATTGGTCGATATATTATAAAGATGCACTTCTTCATCAAAGAAATAGCCTGATCTGCATGATCTTCTGTTATCAATTAACACGCCATACCCAATTGCGATAGTCTCTCCATCTGGATGCCAGTCTAATGAGGTTATTACGATACCGTCAGCTTGGGTCAGACCAGGTTGATTAGCCAGAAACAGCAGCAAGGAAGCAAAGATAACCATACCAGTGCGCACTCTAAATACGTGATCGCGAGACTTGACCATCAGTACTTATTCCCTTCTAGCATGTACGGGTGCACAGCACGCATCAGCCGGACGAGCCGGAAGCCTGCGTCGGGGCGGGTGTGGGGGATGCCAAATCGCCGCTGCGCGTGTACCAACCGAGCGCAGCAGCGCGCTGACCCTGATCCACCACGAATGACTGAAGGTGGGTGGTCGTCAGGAAATGAAGCGTTTCGAAACCCGGTTCGCACAGTCCGCCAGGGGCGATATCGTCACTGCCAATGTAAGCGAGTATGTCAGCGCTTCGGATCCACGAGAGCAGACATCCTGAAGGACCGGAAGCCAGCCTCGTTAGGATCTGACCATCGAAACTAGATACTTCAATATTCGAGCTGGTCAGGACTGGAGAGTTGTCACTGTCCAGAGCATAACTGTAGACGGCGTGGGCTATTAATTGATCGTTGGCACGTGCCCACCGCCCTAGTCGTCTTGAGTCGATGACTGAAACAGATTGATTCTGTCGATCGTAAAGAGTTGTATATGAAGTAACCGTGCCAGCAGCAGGATATGCCTCACCTGTTAGAAATCGAGTTCCCATAAGTAGCGCAGAACTATCTATCCATACGGCATCGTGCGTGGCGTTGTACAAAGAGTTTGTAGGTGGAACATCGGTTGGTGTAAGTGAAGTCACCTGGGTTATGACCTCGCTGTTCAAATCAACAATCTGCATCTCGCGCGGCGTTCCGAAGGCTGAGCTATCGCAGAAATCAAAGAAGGAAATGAACGAAGCGTCGGTACTCCACTTAATCTCACAAAAGTTGACACTTTCTGTACCACTATTTCCGGCGAATTGCGCCAAATCAATCGCATGCACGGCTGCCATTCTCGTCATGTCATAAACATTGAGCACAGCGTTTGTGCAGCCACTTACCACGCACGCCAGGCTGACGAATGCCAGTCGATCGCCGTCTGGTGACCAGCTGAGCTGGTACTGGTTTTCACCTGGGCTTCCAATATTGGTCAGCGTCTGTGTCTGCACGTTGTAGACGTACAGAGTTTGTCCCTCGTCGCCAACTTGTGTGAAGAACGCAAAGTATTGTCCGTTTGGTGACCATTCGAACACATCAAAATCACCACCGATCGAATTCGGACGTAAAGGAAATGCAAAACCATCGATGACGTTTGCGATTTCCCCGGAAGACAAATTGATCAGGCGCAGCGAAGCAGTTTGCCCCAATGTAAATCGGACGACGATCCAGTCATTTGTCGGGCTCAGAAACGCGGCACCGATTGTTTCGCCCGTGTTGGCAGAAATGGTCGTCAAGACCGTCGTTTCCAGGCTGGACGGATCAATGAGCCAAACGGTGGCTGTCTCTGGGGCGTCGTAGGAGATATAGGCGTATTGCTGAATGCCAGACTGCGCAGTTCCGGCAAACGTGGGCGCAAACATCACGCACAGGAAAACGGCAGTTGCAAGAAGGCGTGAAAAAAATTTCATAGTCTGCGCTCCTGTGGAGAGTCATTTATTGATGGGCACAGCACGCATCAGCCGGACGCCTGCGTCGGGGCGGGGGCTACTGCAACTTCCGGCACTCCGGCAACGCCACTCACATCGACTGTTTCAAGGATGGCCTCCCCTGCACTGCTCACACCCGCATAGGTGACCTGGTTCGTCTGAGGGTTCCAGTCAACGGAAGTGAGCTGCCCATCGATGTTGAAAACGCTGGCTACTTCTTCAGTTATAAGATTGACAACGTAAAGCTCACCATCACGTGATGCGACTGCAATAAAATTCCATGTACTATCCCATGAAATGTCGGCAATACCTAACAACATGCTATTTGGATCTGTATTGTATTTGACTCGAATACCTGATTCCAAGATCAATGCCTCAGCATTGACTATAAGGAGTTCTCCATGAACCGTACCCCATGCCAGCTGAGTGTTGTCTGGGCGAGGATCGGTAGAGGCGCCCTCTGCGGAAGCTAAAAATGCGTTCGGAGATTCCGAGCGATTTGCGCGAAAAAGTTCTCCCGTGAATGCGTTGAGTCTGCTAACTCCATCGCTCATCCATCCATTATTGCTTAGCCAAACCCGTCCGGGTCCGCCACTTGAAGCGTCAACGCCTTGGTACACAATGCGTGATTCCGACTGACTCCAGACAGTCGTCACATAGCTTAGACTTCCAGTAACAATATACTGACCATCAGTGCTCCACCGAATATTGATAATTCCCTCGGAAGTTTCTGTTGAATAGTAATTAGTCACGCCATCAGAATCACCCGCAATAAATTGATGCCTCAAGTTCCAAGTTGTGCTATCCCAAATTGAAACTAGATTTCCAATCCCGACAGCCAGGAAATCTCCCTGTAAGCTCCATTCAACCGTGGCTTCGTTCAGAGAAAAGGATTGTACAAACTGAACCACAAGAATATTCTCGCTCGGCAATGTGACGTTCAATGTACCGTTCCGATCAACAGTAGCGAGCATTTCACCATTTGGGCTCCATGCGATATCAAGGATCGCAGATTCTGAGCCTTGTGCATGTCCGGTATTCGAACCACCTAAAACACTCAGTAATCCAATGATCAGCAGTACGTGATGCCAGTTACGTCTTCGTGTTGGCACGTGTCGCCAGCCCTTCTCCTTAAAATGTCTCACATGACCGCGTGCGTATCGGCATGGACGAGCACCCGCCATGCAGATGCGCGACGCATCCATAGTAATGGAACCCTTAATTTTGATCTAAGGGAATTCTATACGCGATTTGAATTTGTGGTATAAAGGGATTGTTAAGGCGGTTAGCCTGCCCTATCCCGATGCCTCGCGCACCAGCTCTGGCAGGCCGTGGCGGATGGCGTTGACCAGCATGGCGTGTTTGCCCTCAAGCGCCAGCGTGGGCGCCACCAGCACTTCGCGGGCGAAGGTCCCGGCGGCGCGCTCCACCAGCCAGACATCGGTCACGTCATAAGGGGGGATGCCCGGCTGGTCGGTCATGCGATCGAAGTCGATGCTCATGGCCGCCGCGTAAAAGGTCTGATAGCGTTCGCCGGTCAGCGCGTGCACGATCGGCTTGTGCTCAAACAGCCGGTCATACACCACCTCCAGCACGGGGGCGCCGGTATTGCGGCGCACCAGCGTGGCCACCGAGTCCCGTGCGCGCCGGTCGTGATAGTGCGCGGTCACGCGAAACACGCTGCTCACGCCGGGCTGTCGGGCCAGCTTCGCCACAGTCGGGATGCCCAGGCGCTCGGCCAGCGCGCGCAGCGACGGCGCATGCGAATGAGACAGCGGGCTGTCTGAGCGGAACATGGTCAGCGCAGCCCCAGCTCGTTGCGCGCGATGACCATCCGCTGAATCTCGCTCGTGCCCTCGTAAATGCGGGTGATGCGTGCGTCGCGATACCAGCGCTCGACCGGCATCTCCTTGCTGTAGCCCATGCCGCCGTGAATCTGTACCGCTTCGTCGGTCACGAACATGGCCGTCTCGCTGGCGAACAGCTTGGCCATGCTGGCCTCGGTGGTGAAGCGCGCGCCCGTCTTTTTGGCGCGTTCCTTGGCGGCGCACGCGCTGTAGATCAGCAGGCGGCTGGCCTCGATGCGCGTCTTCATGTCGGCAATTTTCTGCTGAATCATCTGGAACCCGCCGATGCTGCCGCCAAACGCCTGCCGTTCGCGCGCATAGGTCAGGCTGGCCTCGTAGGCGGCCTCGGCGATGCCCAGCGCCTGTGCCGCGATGCCGATGCGCCCGGCATCCAGCACGCTCATCGCGATTTTGAAGCCTTCGCCGGGCTTGCCCAGCATATTCCCGACCGGACAGGCATAGTTCTCAAACACCAGCTCGCTGGTGGCGCTGGCGCGGATGCCCAGCTTGGGCTCTTTCTTGCCGCGGATGAAGCCCGGCTGATAGGCATCGATCAGAAAGGCGCTCACGCCCTTGTGCTTCTTTTCCGGCTCGGTCATCGTGAACAGCACCACACTGTCGGCGACCGGCCCGCTGGTCACCCAGCTTTTGCGCCCGTTGATGATGTAGTGTGTGCCAGCCTCGTTCAGGACGGCGCGGCTTTCCATGGTGCCCGCGTCGCTGCCGCTCATCGGCTCGGTCAGGCTGTAGGCGCCGATTTTCTCGCCGCGCGCGACCGGCGCGAGAAAGTCGTGCTTCTGCGCTTCGGTCCCAAAATGCAGCACGGCGTAGCCGAACAGCGAATTATTCACGCTGAGGATGGTGCTGTGGCTGGCATCGACCTTCGCCACTTCGATCATGGTCAGCGCATAGGCCAGCGTATCCATGCCCGCGCCGCCGTAGTCTTCCGGGATTTCGATGCCCATCAGCCCCATCGCGCCCATCTGACGAATCGTGTTCAGCGGAAACTCGCCGCTCTCGTCATAGGCCGCGGCGATGGGCGCGATCTCGCGGCGGGCAAAGTCGCGCACCAGCTTCACCAGCGCGTGATGGTCGGGCGAGAGCGCGGGCAGCAGTGCGCCGCTGTCGTCGGGTGCGGTCATGGGTCACGGTTCCTTCTGGCGAATACAGTCTGAGACGGTGTCCCCAGTATAGCGCAGGTGGCCGCCGCACCGCCTAGAACAGCGTCCGTCCGAACAGGAAATACGGGATGCTGTTGACGGTCAGCACGACGCCCAGGATCAGGCAGATGATCTTCAGCAGGCGCGGCATCCAGCGCGACATCCAGCCCTGGAAGCGTTCGATGACCACTTCAAAACGCGAACGGTTCCGTATGAACAGCCACAGGAAGATCAGCAGCGGCACGCAGAAGATGATGTTGTAGGCCACCAGCACGATGATCGCGCTGGCGATGTGCAGCCCCTGCACGCTGATGCGCTCCAGCGCGACGAAATAGGGCAGCGCGGTAGTCAGCTCGTTCAGGTTGACAAACATGCCGAAGAAAAACGTGAACCATGGCGTCAGCAGGCGCGGCTTTTTGGCTGCTTCCGGCGGGCGCGGTGCCCCACTCAGGCGCAGTCCCGCTGCCAGAAACACGATGCCGAGGACAAGCTGAATGCCCACAGAAATTGTCGCCGGGATTGTGGCCGCGACCTGCCCGATGACCTCGCGCAGGCCCAGCAGGATGACCAGCCCGCCAAGCAGGTAGGCGACGAATATGCCCAGGATATAGGTCAGGATGCGCGGGACCGGCTTGGGCGTCGTCAGCAGATAAAACTGGGCGATGAACAGCGAGGGATTCAGGCTGTCTGCAATAGCTAACCCGGCGATACCCAGCAGGAAGGCGATCGTCATGAGGATTGTGCCCCCGCTATCGTCAGTAGTTCATCACGCAGCGCGGCGCGTTCGCCCTCACTCAGCGGCTGATTCACCAACCCCTCGGTCCACAGACCGTCACACGCCATACGGACTGCCTGCACGCGCGCCCACGTCAGCCCGTCGCCGGTGAGCACAGCCGTCCACGAGCGCGTATCCAGCGCGATCATTTCGTGTATATGTTCGCTCTCTATGATGCCGGCCAGCATCGCCGCGCTGATTTCCAGCGGGATCGCCTCAGCATCGAAGGTGGCCCGCACATAGGCGCGCAGCCAGCGGCCGGGCGCATCGGTCTCGCGCTCATAGTACGAGGCCACGGCCCTGCTGAACTGGTCGAACAACTGAGTGAGCAGTCCCTCCAGCAGCGCTTCTTTTGAGGCGAAGTGATGCAGCAGGCCGCCTTTGCTGATGCCCGCCTGCCGCGCGACCGCGTCCAGCGTGAAGCCGGTCGTGCCGTGCTGCGTGATGACTTCGGCAGCCGCCGCGAGGATTTTCTCCCGCGAGGCGATGCTGGCCTGTTGTTTAAGCGTGAGTGTCATAAAGGCTTCTCCATACAAACCGTCTGGTTGGTCGGCGTTATTAAAAGGATACCGTCCAGACGGTTTGTATGTCAAGCCCTGTGTGTCGGATACCTGTAGCATAACGGGCGTGATATGCGCGGAGTCAGCCGGGCGGAGTCAGTTCAGCCGCGTTCGGCAGAATGTCGCTGAGCTCGAAAAAAGGCAGGCCCGCCACACCGTCTTCATCCACCACGGTCTGAGCACCACCGACGGCGAACATCTGCAACTGTGGATTCCAGGCCAGGCTGCGTGCTTCTATGACTCCGGTCTCAATCGTCGCCAGCACAGAAGCGGCGGTGTCTAGGATGTACAGCGTGCCGGTTTCGGTGATCGCTGCCACACGTTCGCTGCCGATAAACACGATGTCTGTAAAGAGCGCCCCCGTCGTGTTTAATTCAGCAATGCGCGTGCGCGTCGGGACATCCCAGATGCTGACTCGCGGGTCGAGGCGGTCAGTCGTGGCCAGCAGCTGGCTGTCGCTGCTCCAGCTTAGCTGTTCGGGGTTATCGCCTGGGCTTTCGATGACATCATTTTCAAGGTTATCTGTGGTCAGGGTTTGGCCGTTGAAGAACGATAGCTGGTAGATATCGGTGACAGCAAGCAGCAAACCATCCGGGCTCCACGCGGCGTCATTTATTGTGCCACTTCTGGATGGCTCCAGACCTGTCCATGAACCTGTTTCCCAGAACTGAAACGTGTCGAACGAGGTTGCGAGCAGGTATGCACCATCTGGGCTCCAGGCGAGATTAAAGACACCATCATAAAGTGCGTCGATGTTGGCAGGAACTCGTCGGGTAAATTCGCCTGTTGAGCCATTCCACAGATTTACGAACCTATCGTCCGTGCCACCTGTAGCCAAAAGTTCTCCGTCTGGACTCCATTCCACTGACACAGCTCGTCTGGAATGCCCACGCAATGTATCCTGAAGGATGCCAGAGGCATTCACAACGTACACCATGCTGTTCCAGTCGGCAATCGCTAACCGTTCACCATCCGGGCTCCACTCTATTTCCCATGCCCCGGCAGGCGTGGCCTGAGCCGCGACGTCCCCCGAAGCCCAACCCAGACACAGGCTTATGGCGATGGTGACGACTGCCCACGGTGATTTTAGTTTATGCATGGGTTGCCATCCTCATGCGCTGAAAGTGCTTGGGTGATTGACTTGCGACAGGGGTATCAGCCGTGGTTGGCGTATCGTCCGGCACCCCGGCAATGCCGCTGACATCGACCGTTTCAAGGACAGGCTCCCCTGCACTGCTCACTCCGCCATAGGTGACCTGGTTCGTCTGCGGGTTCCAGTCGACGGCGTGTAACTGCCCATCGATCGTGAGAACGCTTGCCACTTCTTCAGTTAAAAGATTGACAACATAAAGCTCCCCATCACGTGATACGGCAGTGATAAATTCACCGCTATGATTCCATGATATACCTGTGAGAGCTCGTCTTGGAGTAGGTGGAACACTTTCGGTTACTTCAAGCCCATGAACGCCATATAACGTGTTCAGATCAAACACAAGCAAATAACCAAATTCTGTTCCCCATGCGATTTGCGAAAAGTTTGGGCGGGCTTCGGTCGCATTTGGGCCCCCGCCTATACCAAAAGTGTTCTGGATCTCATCAGGGGCAAGTAGGATGAGTTCACCTGAAAACACATTTAATTTTGTTGCCCCATCGCCCAACCAGCCATCACCAAGCCAGATTCGCCCCGGTCCTCCTCCTGAACCATCATACGCTTGATAACTTACTCTGCTTTCCTCATTGTCCCATACAGTTGTTAGATAGCTCAGGCTACCAGTGATAACGTAACGACTATCATCACTCCATGTAATGGATCTCATGCCTTCAGGGATTTCGACTAATGCACCGTCAGGTGTAAAGAAACCGTCCAAATCTCCTGCAGTAAATTGATGAGTTAGTTGCCAGGTATTTGTGTTCCAGATGTAAACCTGATTTCCAACTCCAGCAGCCATGCTGTCTCCATTTGAACTCCAGGCAACAGCTGCGCTTGGAATAGAAACTGTCAGTGCAAATTGAAAAGTCAGTGCGTTTTGGTCTGGATCTGCAACACGAATAGTGCCATTGTCCGCGATGCTGGCCAGCAGCGTCCCGTCAGGACTCCATGCCACACTGAGGATCATGGAGCCCCTCTGCTGAGCCAACCCCGCAACCGGCAGAATAACGAACACGACCAGCGCGGTGGTCACCAGAATCAACTGAAATCGCAGAAGTCGTTGCAGCATGGTGTCACCAACCGGTCTCGTCATAATGTTTTACAAAAGAGTCTTCATCTATGTTGTACAGGCGGTGTGTGCAGCCGCCTTGACGCTGGACCAGGCGCTGAAAGAGCTGGCGTAGAGAGCAATTGCTGGGTGCTTTGTGTGATCACCGCGCCACCAAGTCCCAGTACGTCGCCGCTGTATGCCAATACTTCGCCGTCAGGACTCCATTGCACATTCAGGACGATCGCACCGGCTTCTATAGTCTTCAGTGCTTCGCCTGACTCAGCATGCCAGATGCGAACCGTACCGTCATAGCTGCTGCTGGCGATCAAAACCCCATCAGGACTCCACGAGACATCCGTCACTGGCATCGTATGGCCAGAAAATGTATGCGCCGGATACTCTGGAGAATAAGACTCCCCTGCCGCATCCCAAATGGTTACGGTTCCGTCCATACTTCCTGAGGCGATTGCCGTGCCAGTGGGATTCCAGTCGATAGAAACAACGTCCTGATCCTGAAGACCAATCAGTCCTTGAAATTCCCAGATGTCGGTATTCGTGACGCCAATGCCATTCCCACCGCCATCTGCAAGAAGACTGTTGTGCCAGCTTAATCCCGATTGAATACCGCCAGATTGAAATATGATGTCTTCGGTGAGCAGATCCCATACGAGCAATTGATAATCCAGCTGGCTTATTGTCGCTATTTGAGAGTTATCTTCGTTCCATGCGAGGTAAAACAAATAGTTCCGCAATGGGCTTTCGAATGTATACCGAAGCGTCCAGTTGCTGGTTTCCCAGATAAAAATCCTCCCGGATAAACTTGTCGAAGCAATCAGGTCACCGTTTTCGCTCCAGTCCAGTGAAATGAATTGCTCAAGCTGAGGTGACGTTAAAGTCCGTACCAGGGATCCGTTACCATCATAAATTTCGATTACTCCTGTGTATCGAGCTACCGCAATCAAACTGCCATCGTGATTAAAATCTAATCCACCTATACGATCTTCAGGCAGCGTAATTTCCTGCGCCGCAACCAACGATGCAGCGCCCAGTACAGCCGTCAAGATGATCATCAGAGATTTGACCACAATTGTCAGGTTGATCAGCGTCTATTCCATGTGCTAAAGGCTTCACCCAGGGCCAGACATTCAGGCCATGCAAACATCATTCTCACGCCACTAATAAAGATTGTAATCTTCTTGGCCGCACAGGACGATTCGCGCACCCACTGGGATCCCTCTTACTGCTGTGCTCTGCCCAGGCGACCGCTATACGACAGGCGAACAGGGCGGAACGGGCAAGGATTTGCTTATTCACGTGTCTCTGAAGGAGCAGGACGAACTGGTGCTGGAGGAACATCTATTATTTGGTGTTGTGGTGAAAGATCTACTTCTGATGCACTTGCAATATAGAGTCGACTACCGTCATGACTCCAGGTTGCAGAATGAGAATCCCCCAACCTACTGAATGAAGCAGATTGATTATGGCTATCCAGTTCAGCAAGATGGGTTCCATCGCCCTGCACCATAAACTGATTGGAACCTGGTCGCGCACGCAGGTTTGATATGAAGGAAAAAGGTGTGTGTATGGGAAGTAAGATCGAATCTGCAGAGTTCCATAATATCAGATTCTCATCATAGCAGGCCACGAGCATCTGCACAGAATTTGCTAACCACTCTCCTGCCAGGCTGCCTTTGTGAGAGCATATGGTTTCAACCTTCAGGAGATTCAGGTTGTTGGCGTCCCAAATCCTTACTGTTCCATCTCGTTGACCCGTTGCGATCCTCGTTCCGTCCGGGCTCCATCTTATCCATTCCGCAAGCACCGGCCTCGAACTGGATTCTGAAATGGTTCGCGATTCGATTACTTGATTGCTCTCCAAATGCAGTAAGGCAATTTCATCATAAAAAAAGGACAAAAACAAACCGTCAGGTGAAATTGCAATTTCACGAATAGGCTCTCCGCTATTCGAAAACACGAGCGTTAATGCAGTGTCACTGAACGTGAAATACCAAAGTCGACCTGACGAATCTGCGATGTAGAGCCCGAGAGAGTCAGGCGACCAGACCAACGCATTAATGAGCGCTGTATCGGGCACATCCACTTCAGCAACACTGTTGCCGGGCACATTTGAGATCGTGAAAAATGCTCGACTCAGTCCTGACGTAAGGTCATAAAAGACGTAAGAGACAGCAACATAGTTGGAATCCCGACTCCAGGCAACAGATGTGGTGTATCCGGTCGTGTAGTTTGGTTGATCCATTTATTGACCATTTTCACTCGCCTGCATCGGCAGCGCCAGACAACAACCCTGGAGCGCTACATCGTCAGCTTGTAATACTGATTGCCGGATTTGTGCCACAGCACCACGCCTGTCATCGAGCCTTCTGCCAGGGGCGGCACAATCGTGATGGGTGCTGGCGAGTCAAAGCCTTCTTTCGCCTTGCCTTTGGCGACATTGCTCGCGAACACGTGGGTTTGCTCGGCGGTCATCACCAGCGCGCCGCCCAGCTCTTTGCTGATCTTGCCGCCGATGGCCGGCACCGCCACCTTGACCACCTCGCGCGTGTTTCCGCCCGTGCCGGCAAACGAGCCCCAGTTCAGCACGCCGCGCCCATGGATAAAGTGCGCCGCCATGCGGATCGTCCAGATATCGCTCCAGGTATTCACCACCGAGTCCGGCACATTCAGGGCGACTGTGCCTTCGTTCTGCGATTGCGCCAGTTTGCGCGCCATTTCCTCGCCCATCTGCCCTTCGGCGATGTTGATGAACAGGCTCAGGAAGCCGGTATCAAACTGGAGCATACGCTCTGCATCGTCACCCACCTCGATGCCGCCCGTCTCAAAATTGACCGCGCGGCATTTGTTGCCTTCCCAGGTGACGCCGACATCGAGGAAGATGTCGCGCGCCTGCGGCACCTTGTTGAAGAATTTCTGCATCACGATGGCCAGCGCACCGCCGGTGAATCCGCGCCCCAGCGTGATACCCTCGCCGTCGTAGGTATTGACCGCGGAATAGCCGCCTTCCCCGCCAATCTCCGCCTGAATCGCGCTGATGACCTCGGCACGTTTGGGATTCGCGCCGCCAGACGGATCGACGTTTTTGGAGCCACCGCCGTTATAGCGATAGCCCGCGTTCTTGTCGCCCTTGTAGGTCTCCATGACCATCTTGTCGAGCTGGTTGGCGGGTAAGGCCAGGCGATTCTCCTGCAATTTCTTCACCATCTTCATCTGCCCGCGCGTGACATGGCCCATCGCCACAGACGGGGCAGTCACGCGCGCCTCGCCTGCCACTTTGGTGACATGCTGGCCCCTCCCGCGGGTGACCTCAGGCAGCACTTTCGGCCAGTCGCGCACTGCTGGTTCCAGGTCTTCCTTGTTGACCGGCAGCGTCACGCTGATGACCCTGGGCATGGTCATGTTCTCAAGGCCTGTATCGGCCGGCGCACGCTGAATCTGCGGGTCGCGCTTGGCCCACACGGTATCTTCAAACATGCCGCCAAAGGCATCTTCAGCTTCGTTCGTGACCGACTCCATGACTGAGTTCTCGGCCAGCTCGCCGCCGCCCTCCGTTCCCTGCGACCAGTCCTCAAAGAAGTCGCCCATGTTACCGCCCGCCTCATCCGTATTGCCGCCCGCCAGGTCGCCCGCGTTATTCTGGGGCTCCGCGGTCGTGGTGAACACGCTGAATGTGATCTGGTCGCCGTCATTGGCAGACGCCAGCGCCATGCTCAGGTCGCCCGCGCCCCACAGCATATTGCCATTGATCGTCATCAGGATGTCGCCCGCGTGCAGCTTGCTGGCGGCGGGCTGGCCAGACTGGGTGGAAACGACGCGAATGCCGGGGGGAATCAGCGTGGTGTGGCCGCGAAATCCCAGGGCCGGGAAGTCCTGTTCATCAGCGGTGAAGTCGGTGTTCGACTGCTGCTGGGTGTGTTCAGCATCGGCCTCGCGCTGGACGAGCTTTGGCGCGGGTGGTCGCCTGGACAGCATGCGTCCGACGGCCGCATTGCCCGCCACCCGCTGCAGGCGCACCAGCCCGTTTTCCGCGTGTTCGGGCGAGCCCGCAGCAGATGCTTTCGGTTCAGATGTAGCTTCCCCGGGCTGGGCGTCACGTTTCTGCAGCAAAGATTTGCGCGGCGGCATAGCGGCTCCTGGCAGGCGGCGAACACTGCACGAGTGCGATTACTATCTCACATGATAGGCCTGATTGTGCCCGCCGCAACCAGCCTGTATGCCGCCTGTCGGAGCGTACGATTACTTGCGCGGGACGCGGGCCAGCGCCGATGTGACTACCTCATAATTGCTCGTGCCCCACGCTTCGGCCAGGTCATCCGCGCTGATCTGGTTGTCCCCCTGAGCGCCCAGCACGACGACCTCATCGCCAATATTTACGTCCGGGATTTCCTGCACGCTGACCACCGTCTTTTCCATGCTCACGCGGCCCAGCACCGGCGCAAACTGCCCGTGGATGAGCACATGCTGGGCCTTGCCCGGCGCGCGCCGGAAGCCGTCGGCGAAGCCCAGCGGCAGCACAGCCACGCGCTCCTCGGTGCTGGTGACATACGTATTGCCATAGCCCACCGGATGATTGGGCGGCAGCGTCTTCACCTGCGCGACGAGTGTCTTCCAGGTCATCACCGGCTTGAAGTCGGCCGGCACCGGCACATCGTCCGATGGACTGAGGCCGTACATGGCGATGCCGCAGCGCACGGCATTAAAGTGGAAGTCCGACCCACGCAGCGTCCCCGCCGAATTGCACGCGTGGATATAGCGAATCTGGAAGCCGGAAGCGCGCAGCGGCACCAGAATATCCCTGAAGCGCTTGCCCTGTTCAGCGACGTACGCGCCGTCAAAATCGTCGGCCGTGGAGAAGTGCGTATACACCCCTTCAACCTGCAAATGAGCTAACTTCGTCAGATTTCTAAATAGGGATATCGCTTTATCGGCAAGCACGCCCAGGCGCCCCATACCAGTATCAATCTTCACATGGACCTTGAGTTTTCCGGCCTGATCACGCGCCGCGGCATCATACAGGCGCGCAATTTCCAGGTCATAGAGGGTGGCCGTGATGTCGTACTGCACGGCCTGGCGTGCCATCTCCGGCGGCAGATAGCTCATCAGCAGAATCGGCGCGGTGATGCCCGAATCGCGCAGGTCAATGGCCTCGTGAATATTGGCGACGGCCAGGTATTCCGCGCCATTCTGCAGCGCGGTGCGCGCCACACCCACGGCGCCGTGCCCATAGGCATCCGCCTTGACCACGGCAAACAGCGTCACCCCTGCCCCGACAAAGCCTTTCAGGCGGCGCACGTTATGGGCCAGTGCGTCGCGGTCGACCTCGATCCAGGTGGGTCGATTCGGCTTGCGAATCAGCGAGAGGGCGGCCATTTCCTCGGTGTGCGTCAGCTGCACAGCGTCACCCTGGTCGTGCAGCAGCGCACGCGTCACCAGGTCCATGCGCGACGCGGCGCCGCCTTTCAGCAGCACCAGGTCATTGGGCTTCAGATCCAGCGAAAGCACATTCTGCACGGCATCATGCGTGCTGTAGGTCGTGCGCACGCGGGCCGGCTCCACGCCCTGGTCCAGCGCGGCACGCGCCGCAAGCGAGGATTCCGCGCCCAGCGTGATGATCACATCGGCAAATTCACTGGCGCGCTGGCCCACGCGGCGATGCCCGCGCTGCCCCTGCGATCCGATGATATCCATATCGCCCAGCACAAAAATCGCGCGCCCGCCATCGCGCCTGACCACCGTTTGCAGCCACTCCAGCGCCGAAAAGCTGGACCACGTGTCGGCCTTATAGGTGTCGTCAATCAGCAGCGCGCCGTTCACGCCAATCAGGGGCCGCATCCGCCCCGGCAGCGGCTCCAGCTCGGTCAGCGCGCGCAGGCTGTCGGCCGCCGGGATATCGTAATACAGGCCGACCGCCACGGCCTCCAGCACACACATCAGATGCGCCTTGCCCAGCATCGGCGTCCATTTGCCCAGCATGCGCTGGTCGCCCACGCGCAGGTCAAAGCCGGTGCGCGCCGCGTCCAGGTTGATATTCTGGGCGATCAGGTCGGCACCAAAATCGACCTCGGTGCTGACCGTGGACGTGCGCGCGCGGCATATGGGCACGAGGGCGCGCACGTCGTCGTCGTCGTAGTTCAGCACGGCCAGCCCATTGGGCGACAGATAGTCAATCAGATGATGGATTTCCTCGCGCAGGGCGGGATGTTCTGCCGCCACACCGGGCACCTGCCCCAGCTGCGTCACCACGGCGATATGCGGGCGCACCGCCGATACCATATCGGCCATTTCACCGATATGCTGGGCATCCAGCGCCAGCGCCACGATCTGATGTTCCGGCGTCAGGCGGGCCAGCGTCATCGGGATATCCAGCCTGCCGCCCTGCGTCGCTGTCGCGGTCAGCACACGAAAGCGCAGGCTGAGCACGCGCTCCAGCGCGGCCAGCGCGACGCTCTTGCCTGCCGTGCCCGCCACGCCCACGACCTGTAACCCCTGCTTGCCGATGACGAAATGCGACCACTGCATCAGCGCCTGCACCGGGTTCTTCACCAGCACGACCGAGATGCCCGCGGTGTCGAATTCCGGCGGGCGCGAGCACAGCAGGCCGGTGGCCCCGCGCTGCACCGCCTCTTTCATATACTGATGCCCGTCACCGCGCTCCGTCTTCAGCGCGACAAACATGCTCCCGCTGACCGGGCTACGCGAGTCGGTGCTGAATTCGGTGAACAGCTGCGTCGAGGGTTCCCCGAAAAGTTGGCCGCTGGCTGCTTCCAGCAAATCATACAGGTTGATCATGAGGTCGCGGGTTCCATGTGCATCGGAAATGAGAGAGCCGATGAGGCGAAATGAGGTCTGAACCAGCGCGCTGTCCGCTGTTTTCGCGGCAAGCCAGCATTGTTTGTTATAATCAGCGCGTTGACTGGCCTATCACTTCCGATTATGGCATTCTCTTTCGAGGTTGTAAAATCTGCAGGCAAAGCACGTGCAGGCGTATTTCACACGCCGCATGGTGACATCCCCACGCCTGTTTTCGCGCCCGTAGGCACCGTGGCCACGGTGAAAGCCGTCCCGCCGCGTGACCTGCACGAGATGGGTGCCAGCCTCATCCTGTCGAATACCTATCACCTGCATCTGCGCCCCTCCAGCGAGCTGGTGCGCGACCTGGGTGGCCTGCACCGCTTCATGGCCTGGGATGGCCCCATCCTGACCGACAGCGGCGGCTTTCAGGTGTTCAGCCTGGCCAAGATCAACAAAATTGATGACGAAGGGGTGACTTTTGCCAGCCATATTGACGGCAGCAGGCACCGTTTCACGCCCGAAGTCTCCATGCAGATTCAGGAGAACCTGGGCGCCGATATCATCATGGCCTTCGACCAGTGCCCCACGCCCAAAGACCGGCGCGTGGTGGAAACCGCAGTCAGACGAACCAGCGCATGGGCGGCACGCTGCCGTGAAGCCCATGCGGACGACTCATGCCAGGCCCTGTTTTGTATCCAGCAGGGTGGCATTTATGAAGATCTGCGTGCTGAAAGCAGCGCATTCATCACCACTCTTGATTGCCCCGGTTATGCCGTAGGCGGGCTGGCGGTTGGCGAAAGCAAGCCAGAGATGTACGCCACGCTCGACTACTGCGTGCCGATGCTCCCCGAAGAAAAACCGCGCTACCTGATGGGTGTCGGCGCGCCGGATGATCTGGCGCACGGCGTGCTGCGCGGCATTGACATCTTCGACTGCGTGCTGCCCACGCGACTGGCGCGGCATGGCGCGGTATTCACGCCCGACGGGCAGGTGAATATCGGCCGTGCGCTGTTTCAGCGCGATGAACGGCCGCTTCAGGAGGACTGCGACTGCTATACGTGCCAGACATTCAGCCGTGCCTATCTTCGCCATCTCGTGAAAGCCGGCGAACTTCTGGCCCACAACCTCCTGAGTGTCCACAACCTCCGCTTCTTGATCCGACACATGGAAACCATGCGCAATGCCATCCTCCAGGGAACTCTGGAGGACTATACGGCATCGTTTTTGGAGCGTTACATGCATCTGGCCAAGAAGGAATAAGGCGCTTGAAGAACCCTCGACATTCGAATGTGATGAATGCGCATCACCGCGGCGCTGCGGCTGTATGGATGTAACGCGCCTGCGGCCCGTGCTGCGCTATACCCGTCAGGCGGCCTTTGTGCTGGCGACCTGCGCGCTGGTCAGTTGCAGTGCGCGGATGCTGCCCGCCAGCACCCCCACGCAAAATGCGGCGGTGCTGCGCCTGATGACCTCGACCGCGACCTTTCCGCTGGTGCAGGAGCTGACCCGCGCCTATACCCAGCACACGGGGGGCGAGGTCACATTCGATGTCTCGGCGGGCAACGCGCAGTCGATGCTGGAGCGGCTGACGGCGGGGGAAGCGCCCTTCCTGATTTCGTCGCATCTGGCCGGGCGGCAAACGTCGTCAGGCAGCCTGTGGGCCGCCCCGCTGGCGCAGGACGGCATCGCGGTCATCGTGCATCCGGACAACCCGGTGCGCGCGCTGAACAGCTCCCAGCTGCGCGAATTGTTTCAGGGGCGTGTGGGAAGCTGGGCGTCGCTTGGCGGGGCAGACCAGCAGGTAATCGTGTACAGTCGGGAGGATGGCAGCGACACGCGGGCCGAGTTTGAAGGCATGGTGATGGGCACCCGCCCCACGTCGCCCGCAGCGCGCATCGCCCCGTCGTCTGAAGCGATGGTGTATGCCATCTCGCAGGAACCGGCTGCTGTAGGCTATGTCAGTATGGGCTGGCTGAATGATACCGTGCGGCCGCTGGCAATTGAAGGCGTGCAGCCCACGCCTGAAACCGTGTCGTCCAGCGCGTATCCGCTGCGGTCGCTGATTTACGTCATCGGCCTGCGTGAGCCGGATGGCGCATCGCCGCTCGATCTGGCCTATCGGGCGTTCTTCGGATGGGTGCAAAGCCCGGAAGGCCAGGCTGTCGCCGGGCGGCGCTATGGCGCGCTGGCAAACTGACTGAGATAAAACGCGTTCGTCAGCATGCAGGTCGAGGTCATCAGCACGCCGATGATGATGATCCACAGCAGCGTCACCGACATATCGCGCAGCATACGCAGGGTGCTGCGGCGGCGCTCCATCTCGATAGCGGGCGTGCGCAGCGTATATAACGCGCCTGCCGCCGCCTGATGATTGGGGTTCACGCGCAGCACATTATCGAGGCAGATACTCGCCTGATCGGGCGAGTCGACCGCCACGCTCATCCACAGCCACGCATCGGTGAAATTAGCATCCTCGCGGATCAGCTCGCGCAGCAGCGCGACGGCCTCCGGGCGGCGGTCCGCCTTGATCAGTTCAATGGCATCCAGCAGGCGGTCGATACGCGAGGCCGCGGCCTCTCCGGGTGGCTGAAAGCCGGCAGACGCACCGGATCCCTCGTTCATCGCGCAGCCGCACGCGTCGCTGTCTGGAAGGGTGAGGCCTGCGCATCGTCGTCCAGCTTTACACGGTCGAACAGGTCATACTCGTCCACGCGGTTGGCTGTCGGCGCGGGATACACCCGCGTGAAGCCCTGTCGCCCGAACAAACGGGCGCGCAGCGGCTTGGGCAGGCGCGGCGTGGAGCGTCCACCGAGCTGGCTTTCATGCACCGCGCTGGCTTGCTCCCATATATCGTAAAACTCCGAAATATCCACCATCGTGTGGATCGGCTCGGCATTGTCGACGATAGCCTGCACATCGATGTCTTTGTTGCGGCCCATTTTACGCGGGTCCTGGCGGCGCAGCTTCAGCAGTACAATGCCAAGCTGGATTTGCCGTTTGGGAATCGACGAATAATACAGCTTCTGCACCTGGTAGGGCGGCAGCGCGCTGTCAAATGACGGGTCAGCAGCCAGTGCAATGGCGTCGGTGGTGGCGCGCTGGATGGCGATATGATCGGGATGGCCGTAGCCCCCATATTTGTTGAACGTGATGACGACATGCGGGCGCACCTCGCGGATGATCGAGGCCACACGGGCGGCCACCTGCTCGCGCGGGGCCTGCCACAGGCAGGTCGGGTCGTTCGAGGTCTCGCTGCCCATCATGCCGCTGTCTTTATAGCCCAGCGTGAATACCTGCTTCAGGCGCAGAATCTGGGCCGCTTTGTCCAGCTCATACAGGCGGCGCGCCGCGATCGACTCGAAGCCTTCCAGAAATTCCGGCTTCACCGTGCCCACGTCGCCGTTGGTCGCGCAGATCAGATAGACCTCGTAGCCCTTCGCCACATACTTGCCGATGAGTCCACCCAGGCCGAAACTTTCATCGTCCGGGTGTGCGTACGAAATGAGCAGTCTGCCACGCGCCATATTGTCGATTATCCTGAATTCTGACCTGCGAGATGAGTTGGGCCACGCTGTTCTGGTCATTATAGCACGCCGTGACATTTGTCCTACGCTTGTGCAACGATGTGGAACGCGCCCTGTAAAAGCATGTCCGTGCGGCTTTATACTTTTGAGCGGTCTGCGCCAGCACTCCTTACATCCGACAGGCGCAGTCGTGTGTGCAAGACGAGGATAAACTATGCGCAAGCCCGTGACGATAACCACCGCGGCAGTGCTGATCGGCTGCTTTTCCGCACTGGCGATGACCTGGAACGGCGCGGCCAGCCAGGATGTATTCGCCACCAACACGCCATCTGCGCAAAGCGGACTGGCTTTCGCGACCAATACGCCCGATTCGCGGATTGTCGAGGATGATGCGACGCTGCCCCCCACCCCGACCCTGACGCCATCGCTGACGCCCACTTTCACCCTGACACCCACCTTTACGCCGACCATCACGGCATCGCCCACGCAGACGCCGTCGCCCACCGCTACGCCCAATGGCCCGCGCATCTATCCGGACGGTGTAAATCCGCTGACCGGCCAGCCCTATCCCAGCGACGAAGCGCGCGAACGCCGCAACCTGATTATCAAGATCAGCAATTTCCCGCCGCAGGTGCGCCCGCAAAGCGGCCTCAACCAGGCCGATGTGGTGTGGGAATATGAAGTGGAAGGCGGGGTGACCCGCTTCGCCGCTATCTTCCGCAGCCAGATGCCGTCGCATGTCGGGCCGGTGCGCAGCGGCCGCCTGCTGGACCTGGAGCTGGCGCCCATGTATGAGGCGCTGCTGGCCTATTCCGGCGCCAGCGAGCCGGTGCAGGACCTGCTGCTGGGCCAGCCCTGGTCGCTGAACGTGATTTCACCCTCGATCGGCGACAACTGTCGCGAGGCCGGTTTCTGCCGCTTCCCCGGCGTCAACATGGCCTTCGAGCACACGCTGTACGCCGACACCAGCGTCATCTGGGACCGCGCCACCCGCCGTGGCGTGAATACCGGCTACCGCGCACGCGGCTTTGCCTTCAGCGAGGAACCAGATGCCAACGGCACACCCGTCAACGATATCTACCTGAACTGGTACGGCCAGACCGATGCGCGCTGGCAGTATGACCCCGCCACCACGCACTATGTGCGCTTCACCGAGGGCGTCGCCCACTATGACCGCCTGGATGGCGATCAGGTGTGGACCGACAACCTGGTCGTGATCGAAGTGCCGCACGAGGACCGCCCCGACCTGTTTGAGGCCGAGAGCCGTTCGGCATCGCAGCAGATCAATCTGTGGGACACCGGCCGCGCTTATCTGTTCCGCGATGGCCAGTGGTACACCGGGCTGTGGCGCCGCCGTGACCGCGAGCCGGGCACCGCGCTGGAACTGCTGTACAGCAATGGCGCGCCGATGATGATGGAGCCGGGCCGCACGTGGGTCTCGGTGGTGCGCTGGCTGGGCGATGTCGTCACCGACACCGTATATGCCGATGTGCCGGCCACCAGCACCGTCCGCGCCGCCACCTACACCGCCACCCCCAGCCCGACCGCCGGCCCCAGCCAGACGCCGGAGGCGACGCTCAATCCGACAGTGACGCTGCACCCGTAAGCTGCCTGTATCGCGGGGCATGACGCACACGCTGCATCATGCCCCGCTTCCCGCACAACGCCCCACTTCCCCAGCCTGATGCTGCAAAACCCGGCCTGCCGCGCTAAAATAAGGCTATGAGACGATGGCTTTCACTCACGCTTGGGGTTGTCACAGCCGCGCTCGCTGCATGCAGCGGTGGCGACGCTGTCGTATTCGCGCCCACCCCCGCCCCGCCAGACACATCGCCGACGCGCTACACGCATCCCAGCGGCGCGTTCGCAGCAGACATCCCGCGCCAGTGGCCGGTCTATGAGCAGTACACGACCACGCTGGCCTCGGCCAGTTTCGCGCCGGTTGGGTCAGACTCGCCGCTGCTGACGTTCAGCCTGGTCAATCTAGGCCAGGACATCGATACAGCCAGCTTCAGCGAGCTGATCAGCCGCTATCAGACGCAGGTGCGCGCCGATATCGCCAGCTATGTCGAGCAGTCACGCGAGGCGCTGGGCGATGGCAGTTTCAGAATTACAGGCCTGCGTCGGGGGTCCGCCGGGGAAACCGAGCAGGTCAATACCTTTATTGAGCGCAGCGGCTCACTGCTGGGGGTGACTGAAGTCATCATGCCGGCGGACGCAGGAATACAGGGCGCGCTGGAACAGGCCGTCAATACGTTTACGCCGCTAACCGCTGGACAGCTTCAGCCGACTGACCTGACCGCGCTGGCGTTTGCGCGGCCGCTTTCGCTCAATATCCTGCACACGGCGCAGTGGACGACGCCCGATGGCGTGTTCTTCGTCACCGGCGAGGTGGCGAACTATGGCGCGCAAACAGTGACCAACGTGCCCATCGAAGCCGTCCTGCTGACCGCGGATGGATTGTCGGCGGGCGGCGCGGTCGATCAGGTGATGGGCTATGGCATCCAGCCCGGCGGATTTGCCCCCTTCAGCCTGCGCTTTGGCCAGGGGCAGCCGGATATCGCGCTGCGCTTTGAACTGCGGCTGGGCGGCGAGACCTGGGTCAATGACCCGGCGGCCGTTATTTATGGGGCGGATGCGCTGTCATGGACGGACGGCTCGTCGTATGACACGGTCGGGCGGCTGGTGCTCTCCGGCGAGGTAAGCAATACGTCGGCCGAGCCGATTTACAACCTGCGCGCTGTGGCGACCGTGTTTGACGCCGAAGAACGCGTGATCGGCGCGGCCTTCAGCGAGGTCAGCACGCAGCTGGCGCCGGGCGACAGCACAGCATACGCGGTCACCGTGCCCGACCTGGGCGGCGACCCGGTGAATTACATTATCAGCATACAGGGAACGGACTAAGAGGAGAGTACCGAGTGCTGAGTACCGAGTGCTGAGGAAAAGACAAATCCATTTTACTCAGTACTCATTGCTCAGAACTCAGTACTTCCACTACACCATGGCCATCGACTATACCATCGACTATCAATGTGAACCGCGCACCAGCTTCGGCACCGACGGCGTGCTGGAACGGGTGAAATCGCGCGCGCGGGCGAATGATGTGATCGCGCTGTTTCGCCAGAACGGCGACCAGCGCCCGCCCAGCGAAATGGGCTTCGAGTTTTCGCGCAACCTGCCCGACGGCACCGAAGAAACGCGCATCATCATCGTGCAGGAAATGCTCGACCTGGCGTCTGAGCTGGACGGCTACGCGCATTACTGTTTCGGCTGCCCGGCCAATTTATCGGCGCAGCCCTTTGGCTGCTACAGCAGCATCAGCTATCCGATCAGCTCGGCGGCCGAGGCCTGGCTGCTCGACCAGCTTCCCGGCATCACCGACCCGCTGATCTGGCTGCTGCTGCGTGAAGGCGCGCAGGCCAACGGCTATGACGGCAACACAGCGCGATCGCTGCGCCCGTATGATGCCTACTTTGAGGAAAAGCGCGTGCGTATGCGCGATCTGGTCGAATTTACCATGACGGCTGACCAGGTATTTGAGATGCTGTTCATGGTCGGGCCGGTGCAGCCTGCCCACGGCGGCATTACGCTGCTGCTGTTCGGCGGCATCACCCGCGCTGTGGAGGCGCACGACATCGTGGCCATCATGAACGGCACCATGCCACAGGACGAGAAGGCCTCGCGCTTCCCGTTCACGATGATGCCCGCCCCCACCGACGACAAGTGCATCCGCGAGTTCAAGGCCTTTTTCAAGGCGCTGCATACGGCCTGGATACTGGGCCGCCGCGTGATTGTGGACGCCTGAGCAGGGAACATCTTTGGTCCCCCAATGAGGCCGTTACGACGGCCAGACAGGAGAAGGCAGGATGATCACCATTCAGTTTTGCGGCGCGGCCGGCACGGTGACTGGTTCCCAGCACCTGATCGAGGTCAACGGCAAGCGTATCCTGCTGGACTGCGGCATGTTTCAAGGCCGGCGCGCAGAGAGCCGCACGCGCAACCGCGAATTTCCGTTTGACCCAAAGACGATCGACGCGATGGTGCTGTCGCACGCGCATATCGACCATTCGGGCAATATCCCCAACCTGGTCAAGCAGGGCTATCGCAGCGAAATCCTGTGCACGTTCGCCACGCGTGACCTGTGCGCGGCCATGCTGATCGACAGCGCGCACATCCAGGAAAACGACGCGCTGTTCCTGAACAAGAAGAAGGGCCGCCATCGCGACGAACCCGATGTCGTGCCGCTGTATACGCAGGAAGACGCCCTGCGCAGCCTCGACTCGTTCTCCAGCATCGGCTATGACCGCCCGCGCCTGATCGCGCCCGGCGTGACAGCCACCCTCAGCGATGCCGGCCACATGCTGGGCAGCGCCTTCGTCACGCTGGACATTGAGGACTTCGAGGACAAGCGCCATGTACGCCTGCTGTTCAGCGGGGATATTGGCCGACCGGGGCTGCCGATCCTGCGCGACCCGAAGCAGCCCGATGGCTGCGATGTCCTCATCATGGAGAGCACCTATGGCGACCGCAAGCATCCGGTCTATGAAGACGATATCCGCCATTTCGAGCAGATCATCGGTGATGCGTACCGGCGCGGCGGCAAGATACTGATTCCGGCGTTTGCCGTAGGCCGCACGCAGCAGGTGGTGTATACGCTGCATCAGCTGGCGCGCACGGGCGACCTGCCGAATGTGCCGGTGTATGTTGACAGCCCGCTGGCGTCTGACGTGACCAATGTGTTCCGGCTGCATCCGGAATGCTATGACGACGAGATTCGCGCCTTCATGAGCCAGAACGGCGGGCGCGTCGATCCGTTTGGCTTCAGCAGACTGCATTACACGCGCAACGTGGAGGACAGCAAGCAGCTCAACTTCCTGCAAGGCTCGGCCATCATCATTTCGGCCAGCGGCATGATGGAAGCCGGGCGCATCCTGCATCACCTGAAGAACAATATCGAAGACCCGAACACGACCGTGCTGGTCGTCGGCTGGCAGGCGGAGCATACGCTGGGCCGTCGGCTGGTGGACGGCGCGCCACAGGTGCGCATCTTTGGTGACATGTACGAGAACCGCGCGCGTACGGAAGTACTGAACGGCTTCAGCGGCCACGCCGACGCCGACGGCCTGCTGGCGTGGGTGGGAGGCATGGCCCAACGCCCGAAGCAGGCGTTTCTGGTTCATGGCGAGCCGGAACCTGCCGCTGTGCTGGCCGCGCGCATGAGCGCTGAACAAGGCGTGCCCACCACCGTGCCGGTATGGAAGCAGAAGGTGACGGTGTAGCCTATGTCCAGCCCTTTCAGCCAGGACTGGCGCGACTGCCTGAGCGCGCATTTTCGCTATACCGTGCGCAACCATGACCACGCGACCGAGGCGACTGTGGCGCAGATTCTGCGCGAAACCGGCCTGACCGACGCGCAGATTGCCGAGCTAAAAGTGACCGCCGCGCTGCGCGTGGAAGACCTGCCCGACGGCTTCACGCCAGACCTGGACGGGCTGGCCGCGCTGGCGGAACAGCAGGCGGAGCGCCCGCCTGTATTCGCGGTGCCGGACCTGCCCAGCCCGTCGCAGACGACCGAGACCGAGGCGCTGGAGCTAGTTGGTGACCCGCTGGAGATCGACTTTGCTACGGGGGAACCGGTGGACGAGCCGCCAGTCTCAACAGAGGAATCCCTCGCTGATGGAGACTCCGACGAAGCCGACGAGGAACAGTCCCCGCCCGCCGACGCTCCCAAACAGCTCTCGTTTTTCTGAGGATGGTGATGGCCCCTTCCACCTCTCCCTGCGTCGCTGTGCTCCGCCATCCCTCTCCACTGCGTAGAGAGGGACAAAATGCGATTTCCCCCGGTCAAAAATATACCCTGAGTCATCCCCTCTTCCACGCAGTGGAGAGGGGAACGAGGGGTGAGGCTGCTTTGTTTATGCCCAGCTCTTCAGCCTCACCCTGCGTCGCTGCGCTCCGCCGTCCCTCTCCACTCCGTAGAGAGGGACAAAAAGCAGGTTCCGCAGGTCAAAAATATGCCCTGAGTCATCCCCTCGTCCACGGAGTGGAGAGGGGAACGAGGGGAGAGGTTGCTGTAGCCTCTCCACTGCGTAGAGAGGGACAAAATGCAGTTTCCCCCGATCAAAAATATGCCCTGAGTCATCCCCTCGTCCACGGAGTGGAGAGGGGAACGAGGGGTGAGGTTGCTCTAGCCTCTCCCCTGCGTAGAGAGGGACAAAATGCAGATTCCGCAGGTCAAAAACATGCCCTGAGTCATCCCCTCGTCCACGCGGTGGAGAGGGGAACGAGGGGTGAGGCTGCTTCAGCCCATGAATGACCTCGATTACATGCGACTGGCGATTGCCGAAGCGCACAAGGCACTGGCAAGTGGCGACGTGCCGGTCGGCGCGGTGGCGGTCGACCCGTGGGGGACGGTTATCGGGACGGGATACAACCGACGCGAGGCTGACCATGACCCGGCAGGCCACGCCGAAATTATCGCCATGCGGATGGCGGCCGCGCATCTGGGCAAGTGGCGCATGGACGGGGTGACGCTGTACTGCACGCTGGAGCCGTGCCCGATGTGCGCGGGGGCGATGCTGCTGGCGCGGCTTCCCCGGCTGGTGTATGGCGCGCTGGACCCCAAGCTGGGCGCGGCGGGTAGCCTGATGGACACGCTGAGGCATCCGGGCGTGCCGCACCAGGTCGACATTCAGGCGGGCGTGCTGGCCGATGAATGCGGCGCGCTGCTGAGCGCATTCTTTCAGCGCCTGCGGCCGTAGGACTGCACTTACATGTGAACCACAGAGACACGGAGCACACAGAGAAGAAATCTTTTGGGTTCTTTTCCTCTGTGGCCTCTGTGCCTCTGTGGTTCATCCTTCGCCTGCGGCTATAGGACTGCGCTTGCAGGAGATTCAATCATAACGATGTGAACCACAGAGACACGGAGTTCACTGAGAAGAAATCTTTTGGGTTCTTTTCCTCTGTGGCCTCTGTGCCTCTGTGGTTCATCCTTCGCCTGCGGCCATAGGACTGCGTTTGCAGGAGATTCAGTCAAACGATGTGAACCACAGAGACACGGAGTTCACTGAGAAGAAAATTTTCCAAATCCTTTCCTCTGTGGCCTCTGTGCCTCTGTGGTTCATCCTCACAGGCGCCCTGGCTCCACGCGCCCGTGAAACCCGGCATTTACTGCACAGGGCGCCTGTGTATAATGTGTCTCACGAGATGGAGAGGTGCCGGAGCGGTTGATCGGGCTCGTCTCGAAAACGAGTAAGGCTTCACGGCCTTCGAGGGTTCGAATCCCTCCCTCTCCGCACACAACAAAGCGCGCCCGCTGATGATGACCGTCAGCAGGCGCGCTTTTGCGTTTATGACAGGGTGCCTAGCGGCGGCGGCCCAAGATGCGCAGGATGAACAGGAACAGATTGATGAAGTCGAGATACAGCTTCAGCGCGCCGTAGATGGCGTACTTGGACGCATTGGCCGGGTTATCGCGCACTTCCGGGGACACCGCCATGTGTTTGATCGCCTGCGTGTCCCAGGCCGTCAGCCCGAGGAAGACGATCACGCCGACAATGCTGATGAGGAAGCCGAAGGTGTCGCTGCGCAGGAATATATTCACCAGCAGGGCGACGCCAACGCCGATCACGCCGACGATCAGCAGGCCGCGAAACTGCGACAGGTCGATGCTGGTCGTGAAGCCAAATACAGCCAGCGTGGCAAACAGGATGGTCGCCGTGATCAGCGCGGTGACGATGGTGCTTTCGGCATAGACGAGCGTGATGAAGGACAGCGTGACGCCGTTCAGCGCGGCATAGATCAGAAACAGCGCGGCGGCCAGCGTGGGCGACAGCCTGCCCATGGCCCAGCTGAGCACCATGACGAGCACGATTTCAGCGATGAGCGCGCCAAACAGCAGGACGGGATTGCGCGCGATTTGAAGCTGAAGCCCCTCGTTCGTGCTGACGAAATAGCCCACGATGGTGGTCACCAGCAGGCCCAGGCCCATCCATGCGAATACCCATTTGATGAAGGCGTGCGCGTCGGCATACGGAACGCTGTCGCCACGCACAGGATTGGTGGAAAGCGATGTGTAACGGAAAGACATGATGATTTTTCACCTTCGTCTGAAAATACACACGGACTGATTATACGCCTGTTTTCAGCTCAGCACGGCATCAACAAGTAGGGGTTGGGCGAGTTGTCCTGCAGGTGTTACACCTCAGTCCGGACAGCTTCTGCAATCTCCAGCCAGCGGCCAAATTCTTTCTTCGGCAGCAGTTCAAGAATCTGATCGGCGCTCATGCCCTGCAAATCATAATTCACAGCAAATTGATTCATCACGACTGACAGACGTTTTATTGAACCGCTACGATTAGAATCGCCAAGGGTTCCCCGATACGGCGCACCAGTCTCAGGGTTCCAGTACATGCGATGGATCGCCTCAATAAGCCCGGGACTTGTGAATAGCTGCGGTGACTCCTGGATCACACGCAAATACTCTGATCTTCTTCCGGGACTCAAATAGAGTGCAAGCTGATTATGCGGGCGATGATAGTGATAAAACCTAATGGCTGCACTGATTAGATGACGATTTGACTTTCGAGAATCGCCTGTCGCAATATAGCTTTCCAGCTCACCCACACGCCGCCTGTCATGTTTGTCAGGCGGGCAAATCACATCGAAATAATAGGCAGCCAGCCAGCTCCATAGACCGGGATCATAAAGCTTGTTGGGCAGGCTAAGCGCCATAACTCTTGGATACAGGTACTCGACCATGTCCAGCGCGGTGTCGAAGCTGCGCGGGTCTATCCACTGGCCGGGATTCAGAGCACTGCTCAGTTTCTGATCGTCAACCAGAAAATCAGGCGAACGCTGGGTATCACCTTCCTTAACACGGCGCAGATAGTCCAGAAAAGCCCTGAGTCCGGCGTCATTAAATTGTCTGATTGTTGTAAATGGCGGGGTCATGAGTGATGCTCTCGTAATGCCGCTTCGAAATTATCTTTCAGGCGATTGGACTGACTGAAGGCATTGAGCACATCTTCAATCCACCGATGTTTGTCAAATTCATCAGCCTCCGGCAGCAGTTTTTCAGTTTCATACGACCGTGCAAACTGAAGCCATTTCACCTGCCAGCTATCCTCATCTTCTTCGTCATTATCTTCAAACAGGATATGTTCGAGGATGCGCCGAACCACCTCTGGAAACACCAGGGATTGAAATGTGACATTTGAACGCACCAGAACCGAGGGTGATGTAAACTCCACAGATAGCTCGCTGTTCACGCACAACATGGGATCTGTGCCATCGTCTGGAAAGTCGACTTTCCAGATCAGATTCTCCAAAGGCTCAAAACGAACAGGCAGAAGGCCGATCCTGTCCACATCCTGCGAATCCCGATTCAGCACCTGCAACCTATCAATGGCCCCGACAATACGACCAAAGTGCCTTCCTGATCTAACAACGACTTTCACGCGAAAGGTCACGCGCGGAGACTGAATCTCGGTCAGCCGTTCTCCCCTAAGCGAGAATTGATCCAATTGTCCATCCAGCCTGCCCAGCTCGAACCGCATCATTGAGCTACGGTAATAGGCCTCAATGAAAATAGCAGTGCCCTTGGGAAGGTAGTCGATCCGCGAGGTTAAGATCTGCATCAAAGCACTGGACGCCTGTCGTGTCGTTATACAGGTCTATTTTGATGGCGCTCTTTGCAATGCGGACGCGTTCAGTGTAGTTAAAGCGCCTTTTCATTCGACTGGCTCCTGATACTGCAGATTGGTGATGACATCCCGCCGTTCATCAAAACCAGTCACCTGCACCCTGAAATCAGGCTGTCGCACCAGAATCTCCAGTATATTCTTGTCCCGACTTTTGATTTCAGCACCAGCACAGCGGATGTCGAATGTTTCAGGATCGCTCAGATCAAAATCAAGTGCGCTGTATTTTGCAAGCGGGTTTCCTAATCGCACATCATAAGCAACCTGAAGACGCACAAATTCCGGCATTTCTTCAGCGCCTGAGCCTGCAATCACTACACCACCGTTGATAGGCCATAATTGCACAGCAGGCTGATGCTTGGGAATATCTGGAAACTCAGCCTGACCATCCCCTTTCTGCTGTTTTGCGGAAGGTGCTTCCTTCTCGCTTTTTGACTTTCCGCCACGATTCGGCTTATTCACAAAAAAGATATCACGCAGCAGGTCACGCTCCACAGCACGGCGGGATTCAGACAACTTGCCTACCCAGAAAGACAAACTGGTTTTGACGAAAGTCAGTGAAGATGGACCGTGTTCATACTTCGCAAAGTTCGCAGCATCACGCTGCCAGTCCGTGTGCGCAGGATTCTCCGCATTCCCCAGCATCTCACTCAGCACCTCATCATCCACCACCAGCATGGCCCGAATCCCGGAAACATTATGGCCTTTGATTTCGAGTATGCGGATACCGTTACGAATGAAGTGGCTTTCCGGCTTTTTCAATGAATCGTCACGTTCGATAAAAATCTTGAACCAGCCTACCCGCTTATCACTGCGCCTAGTCTTGTCAAACACCTTCATCGCAGCCTTGATCGCGACCCGGCCCTCCTGTTCAAAACGGGCTTTGGCACCTTCAATCTGCTCCTCAGTCACGTAGTCAGGCCATCGCGGCGCACCATCCATCTTCGGATCGTTCAGAGTTACAAATGCGTCATCCTGAAGATCCACAGCCCATTGCGTCAGCCTGACCAGGCGCAGTAGTGCCAGACGATCTTCAGGTGCCATTGCACTGAGAACTTCTTCGCCACGACTTTCAATCGTTTCTGCGATGTTCTTGGCCGACAAACGGATATTGTCGCCAATCAGCAGAATCAACCCGCGCCGCACGATCGGAAAAAAGTACTGCTGAATAGCAGCCTCATAAAGATGGGCCTCATTTACATCTATCGGTGAGGGGATAACGATACTAAGGCCAGTATTGTCTTTTCGTTGCAAACGAAAGGTCATGAAAAAGTGTTCGAGATCTGGATGAGCATCAATTGGCAGGCAGAATTCATCCCTGAACTGGCCAAAATATCCGTAGGGAACAAATGTCTTGTTCCCAATCGTATGATGCTTCAACATTGCCTGTCCCATTAGCAGATAACGATTTGTTTTCGCCTGACGGGTAAATCCAAAAAAGACCGAAAAGGTGGACATGGCAGGAAAAACCGTCTTTCCCAGGCCCCACCGACCGCGATTGCTTTCTTTCTTACCTGTTCGGCCGACACTGCGCCAGAAATAATAGAAGTTCTGATCAGCCTCCGGCTCGTCGATGTATTCGCGTTCAGGATCACCTGTAAGCCCGCTGGTATTTACATCTTCGACAATTAGAAATTTCATCGGCATGGAAAGATCCGGCACCTCAATAAGATTGCCATCGATCTTCTGCAAATGAGGCAATAACCCATCCAGATAGCGACGATACTTTTCCGGAGGAAGCTCAATCAGGCCAAATCGTACTCCAACAGGTTTACTGCCGGCCCGTGCATCCAGGGCATTCTGGATGGACTCTCTTACAAGCGCCTGCTCCAGACCACCGATATTGTTAGAAGTAAAAAATTCACGCTGAACAGGATCCTGCGCCATATTTCCCGGTCTGAACTCAGGAAATTTCCATTCTATTTTCGTCATTGGGGTATCCGTGCAGTTAAACTGTAGTCTTAAGCAAAAATTATAGTCGACATTACATGTTTAAGGTTGTGAATTTTCCCCTAAATCATCGGGGTGCTTTCAGTAGGCGTCCCCCGCCCCAGGCAGCCCCGCGCAGCGCCCAGATGCCAGCGACCCATGCGGCAGCTTCACCGACACGCGCCCAGGTGACCACGCTCTGACGGTCCCAGTAGACGATGTAGAAATCGAGGTAGTTGTCCAGCGTCACCTGCGGCACGGCGTCAAACGGACGCTGGAACAGCCCCCATGCCCCCAGCGCCAGCAGCACCTGCCAGGCGGGGATGCCATCCTCGATCAGGCAGGCCAGCAGCAGCACCAGCGGCACATGCAGAAACGCCATGAAGCGCGAGATATCGGTGCCGCCCGCCCACGACAGCCCGATCACCCCCAGCATGTACACGCCCAGCGGCAGGCGCAGCCCGCCCACCCGCTTCCACAGTCGGCGGGCCCGGCCGGGCGAACTCAGCATCCACAGCGGCAGCAGCGCCAGCACGAAGCCCAGCAGCAGGTTCAGGTTGCGCGGCCACAGGACGGCCAGCTCGACCGGCGAAATCACGTTGAACAACTGGTCGCTGCGTCCGACGGGAATCAGCAGCCGAGGCAGCAGATAGCCCGCCGCCGCCGTGCCCGCCGCCGCCAGCCCAACCAGCAGGCTGTACCCCGCCCGGCGGCGCTGGACGAGGTCACGCAGCGCGCAGGCCCCCAGCATCGCCAGCGGCAGCACGGCAAACTCGCGCGCGCTCATGCCCAGCAGGCTGGTCGCCACCAGCAGCGTATCCCAGCCCAGCGGCAGGCGTCCATCTCGCGAGGCCCGTTCACGGCGGACCAGTGCGTAGGCCGCCAGCAGCACCAGCGGAAACGCCAGCGGGTCGGTGCGCAGCACGTCAAACAGGTAAAACTTCGCGGCGGGCGTCGTCAGCCCGACGACCAGCATCACGGCAAACGCGCCCCAGAAGCGCCGAGCGCCTGTCAGGAACAGCCGCGCCAGCGCGAACGCCATCCCCATCTGCCCGACGATGCCCGCGTAGGCCAGCAGACGAAACCCGGTCAGCACCGGTCGGCCTGTGGCGTCAGCAAATAGATTGGCCAGCAGCGGCGGCAGCGGACGATAGGCATACGGCGCGACCAGACCGGCGTTCCCGGCGATGCCGTTCTGCGCCATGTCCAGATAATGCACCCAGTCCCAGGTATAGCGAGAGGTGTCCAGCGTGTTGGTGAACAGGTCCAGCAGCAGGGCCAGCGCCAGCGCCGTCGCCCCGGCAATGGCAACCTGGACCGGCGCGGCGCGCAGAATCGCCCCGGACAAGCCGCCCCGCCACGGCCTCAGCAGCCCGATCGACAGGACGGCCAGCGCCAGCCCGCCAAACAGCAGCGCGTGCGCCTCGGCAAAGTCAAACAGCGCCCAGTGGTGAAACGGCCGCGCCCAGGTCGCGCCGCCCGCCCCGGTCAGCGTCAGCGTCACCTGTTCGCGCTCACACACGGCCCGCCTGCCCGCAGCTTCAACCGGCGCATCATCGACCGAGACCAGCGCCGCGCCGGTCACCGTCCACGAGAAATCGAGGCAGTCGTGCCGAAACAGCGTGCGCGACCGGTCGAGCGAGGCTTCGGCGCGCACAAACTCGCCGCCCAGCGTCAGCGATTCGGTCAGCGTCAGCGGCGTGGGATGGCTGCGCGTGTCGCTCACCAGCCAGGCCAGGGCCAGCCAGCAGGCCAGCGCGGCAGCAGCAAAAGTCAACGCGGTGAGGGCGCGCCTGATCGTCATCCTGAGCAGAAACCTTCATGCAGGCAAATTCGCCCAAGTCTAACACAGGCGCGCGCCAGCCGGGGTATACTCAGGCCAGTTTGCAGGGCGTGATACTGGCACCAGGTTAAGCCGATCACCGCCTTCGTGCCGCCCCGGGTTCAAAACCCCGGTCTGCCAACCGACAAGTCCGTAAACGGACTCACCGATTGTGCGCGGAAACGGGTTTCGGGATGCCGACCTTGAGTCCCTTCAGGGACTTGGGCTTCTTGTAGCCCTGGGTTTTGAACCCAGGGCGGCATAAACGCGATATTCCGCTCAAGCTGGACCGTTTTGCGCAGTTTTCAGGGAGGCACACACATGAATTACCGCAGATTGGGGCGCACCGGCCTGAAGGTGAGCGCGCTCTGCCTGGGCACGATGACCTTCGGCTGGAGCGCCGATGAAGCGACCTCGTTCAGCATTATGGATGCGGCGCTCGATGCAGGCATCAATTTCTTCGACACGGCCGATATCTACTCGCGCTGGATCGACGGCCATAAAGGCGGCGAAAGCGAAACGATCATCGGCAAGTGGTTTGCCCGCCACGACCGCGACCGCATTGTGCTGGCCACCAAGGTGCGCGGCCAGATGTGGGACGGCCCGAACGGCGAGGGACTCAGCCGCACGCATATCCTGCGCGCTGTCGAGGACAGCCTGCGCCGCCTGAATACCGACTACATCGACCTGTACCAGGTGCATTGGCCGGACAAGGAAACGCCGCTGGAAGAAACCTTGTCGGCGCTGGATACGCTGGTGCGCCAGGGGAAAGTGCGCTACATCGGCGCCAGCAATTATCCCGCCTGGCTGCTGATGAAATCGCTGTGGGCGGCCGACAAGCACAGTGTCACGCCGTTCGTGTGCATTCAGCCGCACTACAGCCTGATGCACCGCGCAGAATTTGAGCGCGAGCTGGAGGCGGCCTGCATTGACCAGGGCATCGCGGTCATCCCCTACAGCCCGCTAGCAGCAGGCTTCCTGACCGGCAAGTACACGCGCCAGAACACAGCGCCAGACAGCACGCGCAGCGAAGGCGGTCTGATTCAGCGCATTCTGGCCGATCCCGACCGCTCGTTTGCCATCCTCGATGAGGTCAACCGCATCGCCCGCGAGCACCGCGTGCCGCCGTCGCATGTCGCGCTGGCGTGGCTGCTGGCCAAGCCAGTCATCAGCGCGCCGATCGTCGGCGCTCGCACCGTCGCCCAATTCCAGGACGTGGCCGGCGCCGCCGACCTCATCCTGCTGCCGGAGGAGATTGAGGCGCTGAATACAGCGAGTGCTGAGTGCTGAGTGCTGAGTGCTGAGTGCTGAGTGCTGAGTGCTGAGTGCTGAGTGCTGAGTGCTGAGTGCTGAGTGCTGAGTGCTGAGTGCTGAGTGCTGAGAAAATGGTACAAGAGCACATCACTGCTGCAATACCAACTTTCCAGCTGCTCTTGAGTCCTTCCTCATTGCTCAGTACTCAGTATTTTCTTTTCCTCATTGCTCAGTACTCAGCACTCAGTACTTCTCTTTTCCCTTAGCTCGTCAGCTCCTCCAGCCGATCGACATAGCGGGCCAGCACGCCGAACGTCATCTCGACGGCTTCCGGCGTCTCCATGTCCACGCCAGCGACTTTCAGCGTGTCCAGCGGATACAGGCTGCTGCCCGTGGCCAGGAACTGGCGATAGCTTTCAGCGGCCGAAGCCTCGCCGGTGAGTACTTTTTCGGCCAGCGCGTGCGCGGCGCTGATGCCGGTCGCGTACTGATACACATAGAAATTGGCGTACAGGTGCGGAAACGTCGCCCAGGTGATGCCGGTGCGGTCACCATCCGGGTCCAGCTCATCGCCATAACCCTCCTGATACAGCGCCAGCATGCGGCTGTTCAGCAGCTCGGCGGTCAGGCCTTCGCCCGCCTCCACGCGTTCATGCATCTCGGCCTCAAAGCGCGCCAGCGTGGGCATGATGAAGAAGTAGCGGTGAATGTTGTTCATCGCCTCGTCAATCAGCGCGATCTGGAACTTCGGGTCGGTGTTCGTGCGCATCAGGTGGTCGCGCACCAGCGCCTGGTTGAAGTTCGACGCCACTTCGGCCACAAACAGCGAGTAGTTGGTATAGGCATACGGCTGCGTCTTGCGCGAGTAGTACGAGTGCATGCTGTGGCCCAGCTCGTGCGCCAGCGTGCTCATGCTCATGAGCGTGTCGCCCCACGTCATCATAATGAACGGGGCCGTCTGCGAGGTGCCATAGCTGAACGCGCCCTGGCGCTTGCCTTCGTTGGCGCTGTAGTCCACCCAGCGGTCATTCAGGCAGCCGCGCACCAGCGTGTCCACATAGTCCTGGCCCAGCGGCGCCATGCCCTGCGCGATCCAGTCGACCGCCTGTTTGAAGCTGACATTCGGCTGCTGCGCCATCGGCGCCCACACATCCCACGGATACACCTTGTCCACGCCCAGCGCCTTGCGCTTCGCCGCCCAGTAGCGGTGCCAGGTGGGAATATGCTTCTTGTACGTATCGATCAGGTTGTTGAAGACCGTCTTCGGGACGTTGTTTTCAAACAGCGAGGCATCGAGGGCCGACTCGTAGCGGCGGGCGCGGGCGCCAAACACAGCGCGCTTGACCGCGGCGGCGTAATTGCTGGCCAACGTGTTCTTGTACTTCAGGTAGCCGTCGTGATAATTCTGCCACGCCGTGCGCCGCACCTCGCGGTCGTCATGATGATACAGGTCGTCGATGGCGCCCTGCGTGACCGGCACTTTTTCGCCTGTCCCGCCCCCCGCCACCTCAAACGGCATCTCCGACGAGGTCAGCATCTCGTACGTGTTGTCGATCTGGCCGAACACTTCAGACACCGTCCCCAGGATTTCCTCAACTTCCGCGCTGCGCACGTGCGCCTGACGGCGGAACAGGTTGTCGAAGTACTGGCGATACTCGGCCAGCGGCGGATGCTCGTCCATCCAGCGGTTCAGCTTCTCCTGCCCAATCGCCAGGATCTCCGGCTCCGAGAAGGCCAGCGCGCCCAGCAGACGGCCAAACAGCCCGCCCGCCTGCCCCACCATCGCCATCGACGGCTCATCGTTGCTGTCGCACGACTGGATCATCGTGGGATAGAAATAAATCGTTTCGGCGCGCTGCACCAGCGATTCGCTCTTCTTCAGGCCTTCCAGCAGCACCGCCGCGCTCTCTCCCAGCCGCCCCTCGTACGCCTTCAGCGCGGGGATATCGGCCATGACGGCATCATACGACGCCTTCCACGCCGCCTGGTCGGCAAACACGCTTTCCGCGTTCCAGGTCTGTTCTTTCGGCACTTCGCTGCGTTTGGGCACTTTCACCGCTTCAGACATTCTGTACTCCATCACTCTTCTGTCGAGCATCATGCGCAGCGGGAATTCGCCGCAGGGAATAATTTGGAGAATAATCTATCATTCAAAAAAAATCAAATGACGATTGTCTGGCCAAACAGTGACCGCTGCAATATCATCCTGCATACTGTCTCTGAAAGGAAAACAGTCATCATGACACAACCGCTGTTCATCTACACACCCAATATCCTTCAGGAATTTCCGGCGCTCAGGGCGGGCATGATTGCAGCGCGAGAACTGCCGCGCCTCACGCCCGATGCCTATGCACACATCACCGAACGGTTTCAGGCTGAGCAGGCGATCGTGAAAACGCGTATTGGCGATACACCGCTAAGCGAGATTCCGTCGCTGTCAGCCTGGCGCGGCGCCTTTCGCAAATTTGGTGTCGACCCCACCCAGTATCGCAGTGCCGCCGAGAGTCTGCTGCGTCGCCTGACCAAAAAGGGAGATATCCCGTCTATCAATCCCCTGGTGGATATTGGCAACCTGATCAGTATCCGTTATGCGCTGCCAGTGGCCATGATCAGCCTGGATGGCATTCGTCCGCCCCTGTATGCACGATTCGCAACCGGGGATGAGCGCTTCCAGGATCTGGGCGACGGCGCAGACGAAACACCAGCCACGGGTGAAGTTGTTTTCGCCCAGACAGACGGAACGGTGCACGCGCGCCGCTGGTGCTGGCGGCAAAGTGTGGCCAGCGCAGCTGGATCAGACACGCGTCATCTGCTGGTTACGATCGAGGCGCAGCACCCGGACAGCGATGCCGATGTTCGGAATGCCCTAACCGACATGCAAACACTGCTTGTCGAGGCATATGGCATCACACCGCAGAGCGCCCTGCTGGGACCGGGACTTGGTGACATGTTCGCAGGCTGACACGTTACCGAAAACAAACTTCCGCGTTACAATGGGGGTTGTAACGGTTCACGTCCGGGCGAGTCATGGCAGACAGCATCAACTATCCCGATATGCTTGGCGCAATCACGGGTGGCGTGCGTGCAGTTATTGGTCACGCGCAACTCGCCGTGGGCATCCGCCCACGTACGGCCCGTGCCGGCAAGCCGTTCGATGTCATCCTGCTGGCGCAGAATATGCTCGATGTGCCGATCGATGTCAGCGTGGTGCTGCACCTGCCAGCGCAGGATATCCAGCGCAAGCGCGACCAGTTCGTCAGCAAAAATGCCCGCATCGTAGTGGGCATGGGCGCCGCCGAAACCGGCATGATTGTGCTGCCTGCGGCCGTCCTTTCCACCTGCACCCCCTCAGACAAATACACTTTCTCGGTTGAAGTCTCCGTCAAGCAGATCGGCGGCGATGCCCGTCAGATTCGCGAGGCCAATGGCAGCGCACCGTGCGACTTCAGCCTGCTGCCGGATGCCGAACGCGAGGTGGCTGAATCGCTGTCCAGCGTCGCGTTCTCGGCCAATAAGAAGCTGGCACGCAGCATATTGGAAGCCCCGCTGCCCGTCTTTCCAGGCGGACTGGCCAATTTCGTCAGCCTGAAGCCGGGCTATGTGCGGCTGTGGTCCCCCGAAATTTATGCCGACCCGCGCCCGCTGATGCACATGCAGGGCGATCGTATGCTGCTGCATGTGTTTCCGGCAGTGCGCCGCCTGCACACGTATAAGCCGCTGATGTCGGCCACAACCGACAGCTTCCGCCGGGCAGGTTTTGACCTGTTTGAACCAGAAGCCGCGCTTATCACCAAGCTGCTGGTGCTGCTGCTGGAGTACGCCGCGCCTGTGGAGAGCGGACACGGGTACAACGTCGCCGGGCGCTACAGCGTCGCGCCGATGCTGCTGAAGAATCCGATGGAGATACCGGCCCCGCCCACGCTGCCGCGCTGGACGCTTGACATGATGGCGAAGCTGGTGCGCGACCCGAACGCCTCGTTACAGGCCGCAACGCTGGTATCTGAATCGCTGTATGCCAGCCTGGTCTATGACGCGATCGTGTTCGCTTTTGCGATGATTGAACGCGAAACCGGCGAGGACCTGGGCACAGACGCGGAACAGGCGCATTTCGCAGGCATCATCATGGAAGCCCTGCAGCACGATGGCAAATTAAACTTTTCGCAGGTTTATCTCCCGCTCGTTATCGGCGGCCTGCTTATCAATGAGCAGATGCCCGTCTCAAAAGACCCACCAGACGTACTGCTGAAGAACTTCACGGCCGTGTTCCAGCGCAGGGCAGCCACCCAACCCGATGAAACACAGCCTCTGATTACACTCATCAGCGGTATCATCACGCGTATGGAACAGCGGCTCGGTTTTCGCTAAAGAGGACTCGCCATGAACAGCAGTCACCAGTTTGACCCGATGTATCCCGATGTGCTGGGGATGATCGCACAAAGCAGCGCCCGCATCACCCTCGACAGCCTGCAAATGGCGCTCGGTATTTTCCCGAAGGCCGCCTATCTCAACCAGCCGTTCGAGGTGGTCGCGCTGTTGCAAAGCATGATAGACCAGCCGCTGCATGTGAAGGTGGCGCTGCATCTGCCCGGCAAGGACCCCAGCGGCCGGCCGGTCAATATCATGGCCGCGCGCAAACTGATCGACCTCACGCTGAGCCCCGGCGAAGTCGGCGTGCTGCATGTGCCGCTGGCCGCTGTGCCGCCCACCCAGCCCGGTGAGGCGCTGCCGCTTCAGGTGGCGGTGCGCTATCGCGCCGAGCGCCGGGGCAAAAAGATGCGCCATGCCACCGGTGGCGCACCAGCCTCGGTACTGGCCGTCTCGCCGTTCAAGGTGCAGGCGCTGAAAGAGATCGAATTTGTGCATCATCCGCAGAATCTGCCGCAGGAAGACGTCACGCTGCACTTTGACATCGCGCCGCGCCGCATGCCCGCGCCGCCCAAAGAGATGAATATCACCTACGAGACGCTGTGGACGACCGCCCAGCTTTCGCAGGAGCAGGAGCTGCTGGAAGCCAAAGTTGAAGAAGCGCGCATGATCGCCTCCAGCCTGACGCGCCAGACGGTCTTTAACGCGGTGGTGCGCGGCGTGCAGGCGCTGTTTGCAGACCACGACCTGCCGCTGCATCCCGGCGAGGCCAAGGCCATCGCCAAGATGATCACCTACACGCTGGACGACGGCGCGACGCTGGAACAGGTCATGCCGCTGGAGGATACACGCTGGTTCCAGACGCTGTGCCAGGTGCTGGCCGCCTCGCCCGGCGCATCGACCATGGAGCCGGGCGAGCTGGTCAGCCGCTATCTGCTGGAAGCCGCTATCTATGACGCCGTGCTGACCGGCTTCAGCATCATTCGGCCACGGGTGCGCGTGAACCTGGGCGACCGGCAGGAGCGCGTCAACTATGCCACCCGCCTGACCAACTGGCTGGCTGGCCAGGGCGAAGCAGACCTGGCCTATATCTATCTGCCGCTGGTGCTGGGCGGCGTGGTCGTCAATGCCACCGTGGTGGGCAAGGATGACGAGCCGTGGCGCATCCTGGATGAGCTGCGCGAGGCCGCCCGTGGGCGCATGCGCCTGGCGACCGGCGCGACCAGCGAGATTTTTGAAATGCTGTATCGGCTGATCGAACGTGGCGAGGATGACCTGCGCCGGGCACGGATTCAACGCGAATGACGACGAATATGAACCAGATGCCTTACACACGCCGTCAGCTGGCAGACGCGCTGTCTGCGCTGGGCGTGCAAGCCGGCCATCCGCTGATGCTGCACGCGTCCGTCAAGGCAGTCGGCCCTGTGCTGGGCGGGCCCAATACGATCATTCAGGCGCTGCTGGATACCCTGACACCTCAGGGCACGCTGATGATGTATGTCGGCTGGCACGACATTCCCGACTATACTGACGAGCTGCCGGAGGCTGAACGGGCGCTGTATCTGGCCGAGCACCCGCCGTATGACCCGGCCACCTCACGCGCCGTACGCGAAAACGGCATCATGGCTGAATTTTTGCGCACCTGGCCGGGCGCAGTCCGCAGCCGTAATCCTGAAATGTCGATCGCTGCGGTGGGCGCACAGGCCGAGTTTATTACCGCTGACCACCCGCTGAACTATGGCTATGGCGTCGGCTCGCCGCTGGAAAAGCTGATCGCGCTGAATGGACAGGTGCTCATGCTGGGCGCGCCGCTGGACACGCTTACGCTGCTGCACTATGCCGAGAACCGCGCCCGTATGCGCCACAAACGCGTCATCCACTATCAGGTTCCTGTCATACAAGACAGGCGGACCGTGTGGATCGATGTCGAGGATTTCGACACCGGCGAAGCGCACGGCGACTACTCGTTCGAAGGCATCGCCGAGGCGTTTCTGGCCGAGGGCGGCGGTCGGGCAGGGATGGTAGGCGACGCTCGCAGCTATCTGTTTAATGCCTCGGATCTGGCGGCCTTTGCCATCGGCTGGCTGGAAGCCCATTACGGCTGACCGGGCAAACGCTGCACCAGCCCTTGCAACGCATGCTTATCACTAATATAAGTAAGATATCAGGGGTCACAAGTAGTCATAAAGTGCCAAAAAAATGCATTTGAGACGAACCTGAACAGGAAGCCCCCATGATTCGACCGTTCACCCCTGAAGACACAAACGCCATCATCCGTATCGCCGTGGCTACAAACATGTTCGCCGAAGAAGACACAGGTATCCTGCGCGACATGCTGAGCAATCACCCGACAGACGATAGCGACAGCAGCAAGATCATCATCCTGGAAGAAGAAGGACAGGTTATAGGTGTGGCCTACTACGAGCCTGCCCCGGCCACAGACCGCGCATGGTATCTGACCATGATCGCCGTGCATCCGGAAAAGCAGGCACAGGGGCGCGGCACACTGCTGATGCAGCACGTGGAGGATGCGCTCATCGCGGCTGGACAGCGCATGCTGCTGGTAAACACATCCGGCACGCCAGATTATGACCGGACGCGCGCATTCTATCTCCGGTGTGGATATGCGCAGGTTGCACATATCCCCGATTACTGGTCCGCAGGAGATGACCTGGTCGTGTTCTGCAAAGTCCTGCGCGCCAACTGAAGAAGGCTGGCCAGCGTCGAGCTCATCTGGACCCCGCCCCGTCGACAATTCGCCGGTTTTTGCTAAAATAGAACACACATTCCATTTGGCTTGCCGGCGCGCACACTATGAGCTTCCAGCCCTCTGACCACATCCGCACAATTCTGAACAATCTGCCACTCAAGCCGGGCGTCTACCTGATGAAGGACGCCCGCGGCACCATCATCTACGTGGGCAAGGCCAAGAAACTGCGCAACCGCGTGCGCAGTTATTTCAATGCCAGCGCCGAATCCAGCCTGAAGACCATGCGTCTGCGCGAGAACATCGTTGACATCGATTTCATTGTCGAGGAAAACGAGGTCAAGGCGCTGATCCTGGAAGAGACGCTAATCAAGCGCTACAAGCCGCGCTATAACATCAGCCTGAAAGACGACAAGCGCTACCCGTATATAAAAGTCCTGTGGCATCTGCCCTTCCCCAAGGTCGAGACCACGCGCCGCCCAACGGAAGATGGCAGCCGCTATTTCGGCCCGTATGTGGCGATGTGGGCGGTGCAGAACACGCTGCAAACGCTGCGCAAAGCCTTCCCCTATCTGACCTGTGACCGCGAAATCACCGGCAATGACGCGCGCGCCTGCCTGTTTCATGACATCAAGCTGTGCAATGCCCCGTGCATCGGCGCGGTGAACCAGTCCCAGTACCGCGACATGATCTCGGAACTCATGGATGTACTGGGCGGCAAATCAGAAGCGGTGGTGGCGCGCCTGAGCAACGAGATGAACAGCGCCGCCGAGTCGCTTGACTTTGAGCGTGCCGCCGCGGTGCGCGACCAGCTGAAAGCGATCGAATATATCACCCGCCAGCACAAGGCCGTCACCGGCGACCTGTCCGACCGCGACGTGATCGCCATCGCCCGCGACAAGGGCGACACCCTGGTGCAGATTTTGTTTGTGCGTAATGGCAAGCTAATCGGCAGCGACAGCCGCGCGCTGGACGGCACAGAAGGTGAGAGCGACAGCGAGATTCTGGAGGCCTTCCTGAAGCGCTTCTACAGCGAGACCGCTGAAGTGCCCAGCGAAGTCATCCTGCCGCAGAATATCGAGGAAGTGCGCATCATCGAGCGCTGGCTGCGTGACCGCCGCAGCGGCAAACGCGTTACCATCACCGTGCCCCAGCGCGGCGACAAGCGCCAGCTGCTGGATATCGCGCACGAGAACGCCGAAGAAGCACTGAAGATGATGCGCGCCCAGTGGGAGGCCGACAGCCACAAACAGGAATCCGCGCTGGCCGATTTGCAGCAGGCGCTGGAGCTTTCGCGCCCGCCCAACCGCATCGAGTGTTTCGACATCAGCACCACGCAGGGCACGGCCATCGTCGCCAGCCGTGTGATGTTCGTGCAGGGCGTACCCAAAAAGAACGAGTATCGACGCTTCAATATCCGCACAGTCAGCCACAAGGGGTCGGACGACTACCAAAGCATGCGCGAGGCGCTGACACGCCGCTTCAACCGCTGGCGCGATGCCGTCAACGAGCCGGTCGTGCCCCCGCCCGGCCAGGAAGACCGCGATGAAACCTGGCGCCTGCTGCCCGACCTGCTGATGATCGACGGCGGCAAGGGCCAGCTGAACGTGGCCGTCGAAGTGCTGCGCGAGTTTGACCTGCTGGAGCGCGTGCCGGTCGTCTCGCTGGCCAAGCAGTTTGAGGAAATTTATCGTCCGGGCAACCCCACCCCGCTGATCCTGTCGCGCCGCAGCGACGCGCTGTATCTGGTGCAGCGCATCCGCGATGAGGCGCACCGTTACGCGATCACCAGCCATCGTCAGCAGCGCAACAAGCTGGGCCTCGTCAGCCAGCTCGAGTCGGTCCCCGGCGTAGGACCGGCAAAACGCAAGGCGCTGCTCAAGGCCTTCGGCAATTCGATCGGCGCGATTCGTGCCGCCAGCGTGGAAGAACTCAGCCGCGTCCCCGGCATTACGCCGCGCCTGGCCGAGACCATCAAGGAGATGATGTAATCCCCTCCCTGTTTTTGGGGGATTTCATAGACAATTAAGACTTCTCAGGAATAAATTGCGACATAATAATTGGATACGCGAATCCACAATGGTTGGCAACATACTGTCCATTCGCGAACGACGCAAAGATGGATTCAAGATGGCGAGAATTCTGGTAATCGAGGACGAACTGCCGCTGCTCCGTGATCTGATGGAGCTGCTGGAGTTCAGCGATTTTGAAGTGCATGGCGCATCGACCGGCGAGCAGGGATTCTCTGCCGCGCTGGAGCTGACGCCTGATTTGATCCTGTGTGATATCGGCCTGCGCGGCAGCAATACAGATGGCTATATGGTGCTCGACCAGGTGCGCGCCACGCCTCACCTGGCCGAAACCCCATTCGTCTTCATGAGCGCGCGCGCAGACCCGGAAAGCCGCGAAATTGGCATGTCGAAAGGGGCAAACGAGTACCTGACCAAACCATTCGCCGCCCCGGATCTGATCAAGACCATTGAGTCGCTGGTCAATGCCTGACACAAACTGAGCGCGCCAGCGCATTGCTAATAAAAAACCTGACCCCGGACATCGTTCGGGGTCAGGTTGTATTGATACCACGACCTGATATTCTGGCAATCAGGCTACAGCGCCAGCTCCGGCAGGTAATGGCGCAGATACTGGCCCGTGTGGCTGGCCTCGATGCGGGCCACGTCTTCGGGTGTGCCCGATGCGATCATCTGACCGCCCCCGTCTCCACCCTCCGGCCCCATATCGATCAGCCAGTCTGCCACCTTGATGATGTCGAGATTGTGCTCGATCACCAGCACGGTATTCCCTGAATCGACCAACTGCTGCAACACGCTGATCAGGCGCTTGACGTCGGCGGCATGCAGGCCCGTGCTCGGCTCGTCCAGGATATACAGCGTCTGGCCTGTGGCGCGACGCGACAGCTCGCGGCTGAGCTTGATGCGCTGCGCCTCACCACCCGACAGCGTCGTCGCTGGCTGGCCGATGCGGATATAGCCGAGGCCAACTTCCTCCAGCGTCTCCAGCTTGGTCGCTATCGCCGGGATGTGCTCGAAGAAGCTCAAGCCTTCGCCCACCGTCATATCCAGCACCTCAGCGATGCTCTTGCCCTTGTACTTCACCTGCAGCGTCTCGCGGTTATAGCGCGCACCGTGGCACACATCGCACGTCACATACACGTCGGGCAGAAACTGCATTTCAATTTGCAGCACGCCCTGCCCCTCGCACTTTTCGCAGCGGCCACCCTTCACGTTGAAGCTGTAGCGCCCAGCCGAATACCCGCGCACCTTGCTTTCAGGGTGCTCGGCAAACAGCGTGCGGATATGGTCGAACATCTTGGTATAGGTGCCTGGATTGCTGCGCGGCGTACGCCCAATCGGGCTCTGGTCGATGTTGATGATCTTGTCGATGGCTTCAATGCCTTCGATCGCGTCATGCTGGCCGGGCCGTTCGCGCGCGCCGTTCAGCACCTGCGCCAGCCGCTTGTACAGGATGTCGATCATCAGCGTGCTCTTGCCGCTGCCACTGACGCCGGTGACGCATACCAGCTTGCCCAGCGGAAACGCGACATCCACGCCGCGCAGGTTGTTCTCGCGCGCGCCGCGCACCGTGATGAACTTGCCACTGCCCGGTCGCCGCCCTTCCGGCACATCGATCTTCAGGCGACCGCTCAGGTATGCGCCGGTCAGGCTTTCCTCAGACCGCGCCACTTCCTCCGGCGTGCCCGCCGCGATCACGCGCCCGCCATGCTCGCCCGCGCCCGGCCCCATGTCGATCAGGTAGTCGGCTGTGCGCATGGTTTCTTCGTCGTGCTCCACCACCAGCACCGTGTTGCCCAGGTCTCGCAGGCCTTTCAGCGTGGTAATCAGCTTGCCATTGTCGCGCTGGTGCAGGCCGATGCTCGGCTCGTCCAGCACGTACAGCACGCCGGTCAGGCGGCTGCCGATCTGCGTGGCGAGGCGGATGCGCTGTGCTTCACCGCCGCTCAGCGAGGCCGATGCACGCGCCAGGCTGAGGTATTGCAGGCCGACATTATCGAGGAAGCTGACACGCGCCTCGATTTCGTTCAGGATCTGCACGGCGATTTCCTGTTCGCGCTCGGTCAGCAGCGCTGGCCGCTGGCGGCGACCGCGCAGGTCTTCCACCCAGCCGCGCAGCTGTGCGATCGGCAGCGCGCATATTTCATTGATATGCGACCCGACCACGGTGACGGCCAGCGGTGCGGGCCGCAGACGGTTGCCGTTGCAGGCCGAGCACGGCACCTGCGACATCACCATCTCGATGGCCCAGCGGATGCCCTCGCTCTCAGTGTCGCGGTAGCGGCGCTGAAGGTTGTTGATCACGCCTTCGAACGCGACCTGATACTCGCGGAAGCCGTTGCCATTGGCATAGCGCACGCGAATCTTTTTGCCATTGGTGCCATACAGGAACAGGTCCTGCTGTTCTTTGGTCAGGTTTTTCCACGGCTGGTCAAGCGGGATGTCATACGCGGCAGACAGCGCGTCGCTCATCTGCGAGGCCCACGAATCCGCGCTCTGGAAATCCCAGCCATTGGCCTGAATCGCGCCGCCCCGGATGGTCAGGTCTGGATTGGCGACGATCAGGTCGCGGTCCAGCTCCAGCCGGAAGCCCAGCCCCTGGCATTCCGGGCACGCGCCCTTCGGCGTGTTGAAGCTGAACAGGCGCGGCTCGATTTCGGGCAGGCTGCCGTGGCCCTTCACGCAGGCCAGATGCTCGCTGTACAGCGTGTCATATGACGGGCTGGCGCTCAGGTTGTTGATGATGACCAGGCCCTCGCCCAGCTTGAGCGCGGTCTCGACCGCATCGGTCAGGCGGGTGACAAAGCCTTTCGCGTCTTCGCTTTCCGGATCGTCATATTTGCGGATGATCAGGCGGTCGACCACGGCCTCGATATTGTGGATCTTGTAGCGGTCCAGCTTGAGCTCTTCATCCAGGTCCATGACTTCGCCGTCGACGCGGGCGCGGGCGAAGCCCTGCTTGCGCAGTTCCTCAAAGACTTTCTCGTGCGTGCCCTTCTTGGTGCGGATGACAGGCGCCAGAATCTGCATGCGAACGCCTTGGTCGCCGGTCGCGCTGTCGCCCAGATGCATCACTTCATCGATAATCTGCTGGCTGGTCTGCGCCACCACTTCGTCGCCGCATACCGGGCAGTGCGGCACGCCGATGCGCGCATACAGCAGGCGCATATAGTCGTAAATCTCGGTCACAGTCCCCACCGTGGAGCGCGGATTGTGGCTGACACCCTTCTGGTCGATCGAGACGGCCGGGCTAAGGCCTTCGATCTGGTCGACGTCCGGCTTTTCCATCTGCCCCAGAAACTGGCGCGCGTAGGCCGACAGGCTTTCGACATAGCGGCGCTGGCCCTCGGCAAAAATCGTGTCGAATGCGAGCGAAGACTTCCCTGAGCCGGACAGGCCGGTGATGACGACGAGCTGATTGCGCGGAATTTCTACGTTGATATTCTTGAGATTGTGTTCGCGTGCGCCGCGGACGACGATTTTATCCTGAGTCATGCTTCCCCTGCGCCGTCGGTCTGTGTGATTACGTGGCTGTCTGTACGAATATTTGTTCGATGAGTATAAGGTTTGCGCTACGGTGTGCCAAGGCCTGAAGTATAGAATCACATGATGAAAACGACGTGAGATATGACGCACTATCCAGCCCTATCACGCGTATTTCTAACAACGTTCAGATAATCGCTATGGTATAATTCCGCCGTTGAGAAAAGTTCCCGTCCCTGGGAAGACCTTCGAGGGCCCGCATGTTTAAAAACATCATCAAAAGCGTATTCGGCGACCCCACCGAGCGTGAAATCGCCAAGTTTCGCACGCAGGTGGAAGAGATCAATGCGCTGGAACCGGCGCTTAAGAAGCTGTCGGACGACGATCTGATTGCCAAAACCAATGAACTCAAGAAGCGTCTGGCAGATGGCGCCAAGACCGATGATGTGCTGGTCGAAGCGTTTGCCCTGGTGCGCGAAGCCTCTGTGCGCACGATTGGCCTGCGCCACTTCGATGTGCAGATGATCGGCGGCATCGTGCTGCATCAGGGGCGCATCGCAGAAATGCGCACCGGTGAAGGCAAGACGCTGGTCGCCACGCTGCCGCTGGTGCTGAACGCACTGATGGGCCGCGGGGTGCATCTGGTCACGCCGAACGACTACCTCAGCAAGGTTGGCGTGCAGACGATGGGCCGCATTTACAACAAGCTGGGCCTGAGCGTGGCCGTCATCCAGAATACTGGTGGCGACCCGACCACCGGTTCTTACCTGTATGACCAGTCGTACCAGTCGAATGACGCGCGCTTCCAGAACCTGCGCCCGGTCACCCGCCGCGACGCCTATCACGCGGATATCACCTACGGCACCAACAACGAATTTGGCTTCGACTACCTGCGCGACCACATGGTCAGCGATAACAGCCAGCTGGTGCAGCGCGAGCTGTTCTTCGCCATCATCGACGAGGTGGACAACATCCTCATCGACGAAGCGCGTACGCCGCTCATCATCTCCGGCCAGGCCGACGAGCCCAGCGGGCTGTACAAAGTTTTTGCCAAGCTGGTGAAAAATCTTCAGCCGTCGTCCGCCGACAGCATTGAAGCTGACGAACCGGATGGCGATTACATCGTGGACGAAAAAGACCGCGTCGCCTTCCTGACCGAAGAAGGCGTCGAGAAGATCGAACGGGCGATGAAGATCAACCGCCTGTACGACCCTGAAAATGCTGAGATCATCCCCTACCTGGACAACAGCCTGCGCGCCCATGCGCTGTTCCACAACGAAAAAGAATACGTCGTCCAGAATGGCGAAGTCGTCATCGTGGACGAATTCACCGGCCGCCTGATGGTGGGCCGCCGCTTCAGCGAAGGCCTTCACCAGGCCATCGAAGCCAAGGAAGGCGTCGAGATTCGTCGCGAAAACCTGACGCTGGCGACGATCACCTTCCAGAATTACTTCCGCATGTACAAGAAGCTGGCCGGCATGACCGGTACCGCGATGACGGAAGCTGAAGAATTCGAGAAGATTTATAACCTCGAAGTGACGCCGATCCCCACCCACCGCGACATGATCCGCCGCGACTATGAAGACCTGATCTACGGCAACGAAGAGGCCAAATACAAGGCGGTTGTCGATGAAATCCGCGACCGCAGCGTGACCGGCCAGCCCGTGCTGATCGGTACCGCCTCGATCGACACCAGCGAGCGCCTGAGCAAGCTGCTGACCAAATCCGGCATCAAGCATCAGGTGCTGAACGCCAAGTATCACGAAAAAGAAGCCGAGATTATCACCCAGGCAGGCCGCCTGAACACCGTGACCATCGCCACCAACATGGCGGGCCGCGGCGTCGACATCCTGCTGGGCGGTAATCCCGAAGGCCTGGCGCGTGAAGCCCTCAAGAAGCAGGGCATCGAAATCACGCAGGCAACGACCGAGCAGTGGGAAGCCGAGCTGGCCAAAGCCAAAGCGCAGTGCGATATCGACCGCCTCAAAGTGATCGAGCTGGGCGGCCTGTTCGTGCTGGGCACCGAGCGCCACGAAGCCCGCCGCATCGACAATCAGCTGCGTGGTCGCGCTGGCCGCCAGGGCGACCCCGGCGAAAGCCGCTTCTTCCTCAGCCTGGAAGACGAGCTGATGCGCCGTTTCGGTGGCGACCGCGTCAAGGGCTTCATGAAGTTTGCCGGCATTCAGCCAGACGAACCGATTGAAGCGGGCATCGTCAGCAAGGCCATCACGCAGGCGCAGACGAAAGTCGAAGGCTACAACTTCGATATCCGCAAGCGCGTGCTGGAATACGACGATGTCGTTAACAAGCAGCGTGAGGTGATTTATCGCCAGCGCCGCGAAATCCTCGTGCGCGAAGACCTGCGCGACGATTACCTGCGCGTGCTGGACGAACAGATCGCCAAGATTGTCGACGCACACACCGAGCATTCGGAAGATCCCGCCGAATGGGAACTGACCGAGATGCACCAGCGCCTGTTCACGCTGTTCCCTGTCCCGGTGGCGCTGAACCCAGAGACGATGCGCGGGCATTCGCTGGATGAACTGGAAGAAATGATCGTGAATGCCGCGCATCAGTCTTATGACATGAAGACGCAGCAGATCGGTGCTGACCTGATGAAGCGCTACGAGCGCGCCATCATGCTTTATGCCATCGACCGCCACTGGCGCCGTCATCTGACCGAGCTGGATGTGCTGCGTGAGGGCATCGGCCTGGTGGCCATCGCCCAGCGCGACCCGCTGGTGGAATACAAGCGCGAAGCATTCAATATGTGGACGACGCTCCAGGACGATATCCAGCTGGACGCCGTGCGCAATATCTTCCGCGTGATGCCGCCGAATGTCGCGGCAGCAGCGCAGGCCGCCCAGCGTCGTCAGGCCCTGGGTGGCGTACTGCAGCAGGCCCCGTCGCAGGGCCAGCAGGGCGAAAATGCGGGTGCGGGCCAGCCGGCACAGGGTCAGTCTGGCCCGCCGCGCCAGTTCATGCCGCCCTCGCCGCAGATTCTCAACGCCGTGCGCAATATTCAGGCGGTGCGCCCCACGATTCAGGCAGCAGGCACACAGCCAGCCAAGCCGGAACCGACCCAGCGCCGCGCTGAAAAACGCCCTGGCCGCAACGAACCATGCTGGTGCGGCAGCGGCAAAAAGTATAAGGACTGCCACTGGAAAGAAGACCAGGGCAAACTGGTCAATCGCGGCTAAAGCACGTGCGGCGCGGGAGTTCTCCCCGCGCCGTATTGGTTCTGGCCGGTCACATGACAGGAGCATGCCATGTCCGCCGCATCACTCAGCCAGCTGATGCTGCTGTATACGTGGTTCGCACTCACGGCGATGATCGCGCTCATGCTGGTTATCGCCAGGTTCTATCAACACTTCAGCGGTGAGCCCATGGCTTACCGCTGGTTTATTATTCCCATTTTGCTCTACGGTGGTGCTTCGGTACGCTATGCTGCTATCGACCGCATCGGCGGCGACCTGGCAGGCGACCTGCTGGCCGCGGCAGCGGGGCTGGTGCTGGCCTGGCGTGCGCTGCATCTGTATCACCACATGACCGCGAATCGAGCCGAGCTGTGAATGCCGCGATGATCAATCTGATTGGTGCGCTGGCGCCCGCGGGCATCGGCGTCGCGCTGGTCGTGCTGGGTATGCTCAGCCGCAGGCTGGGCAAAGCCACCCGTGCCCGCCCGCTGTATACCGGCTTCTACGTCGCTGCCGCGCTGCTGTTTCTGACTGCCGGGCTGCACGTTGCCAATGCCTTCCTGAACTTCACCAACGTGACCGAACAGGTCGATAATCCCTTCTGGGTCGTGCTGTTTAACGGCCTGCCCGCCCTCGGCGTGACCATCGGCCTGGTGCTGGCCTGGCGCTACTGGAGCTGGCTGCTGGCAGAACGCAGCTAACCGTTATACACTGCGAATCTACATACAAAGGTTTGCATGTTGTGACGCATAATATATGTGTTGGTCGTCGCAGCAGGATGAAACTCAAGAAGGCAGGGTCGCAGTGACGTTTGATGCCAGTCATACGCCAGCAGTGGACGATGCTGTTTTTCGCATGCCAAAAATCGATCTGCATCGCCATCTCGAGGGGTCGCTGAGGCTGGACACCCTGCTGGCGATTGCGATGGAGCACGACATCACCCTGCCCGCGCTCAGCATCGAAGGGCTGCGTCCGCATGTGCAGCTGACCAAAGACGAGCCGCGCACGATGACGCAGTTCCTGAGCAAGTTCGCCGTGCTGCGCCAGTTTTACCGCTCCGAAAAGATTATCCGCCGGGTGGCCGCTGAAGTCGTGGCCGATGCCGCCGCCGATAACGTCCGCTACATGGAGCTGCGCTTCACCCCCAAAGCCCTGAACAACATCGTCAACACCGATTACCGGCACGTCGTCACCTGGGTGTGCGAGGCTGCCAACGAGAGCGCGCGCCAGCACAACATGGACGTCCGCCTGATTGTCAGCGTGAACCGGCACGAGAGCATCGAAATTGCCATGCTGGCCTACGAGGCCGCAATAGCCTGCCGCGATATGGGCATCGTCGCTATCGACCTGGCCGGCGCGGAAGCGAATTACCCTCCGGAATTGTTCAGGCCGCTGTTTGACCGCGCCAGAGCCGACCGGCTGAATATCACCATTCACGCCGGGGAATGGGCAGGCGCAGACAGCGTGCGCAGCGCCGTCGAGCTGGGCGCCCGGCGCATCGGCCACGGCATCCGCAGCATCGAGGACGCGTCGGTGGTCGATCTGCTCAAAGAACGCGGCATCGTGCTGGAAGTGTGCCCCACCAGCAATGTCGACAGCGGCTCGGTCGAGTCGATGGCCGCGCATCCGCTGGGCAGGCTGCACGCGGCCGGCGTGAAGACGACGATTAACACCGATGACCCGCTCATCAGCGGCATCACGCTCAGCGACGAGCTGCGCCGCGCGATGGCTTCGTTTGGCTTCAGCACGCCCGACATCCGCCGCCAGACCCTGACAGCGGCTGAAAGCGCGTTCCTGCCCGAAACCGAGCGCATCCTGCTGGTGAACAAATTCCGCAACTGGCTGTTTCCGCCCGGTACGCGCCCGTTAAGCGCCATCGTGCCGCCGCCCGCGCTGCCCTGACCACGCCTCCAGAAACTACAATCACATAAACAAAAGAGGGCGCATGCTGCTGCACGCGCCCTCTTTCATGGCATATCCGTAACCCTTAGGTTGTGGCGGGCGCATCAGCCTTTGACCGACGCCAGTCCGGCTCCGGGCGGCAGCACAGCATGAGCTGCTTGGCGGCGCGCACTTCGTCCACGCGACCCACAGGCGCGTCGTGCGGCGCATCGTGCAGCAGGTCCGGCTGCGACTTCGCCTCTGCGGCAATCTTGCGCATCACCTCGATGAAGGCATCCAGCGTCGCCTTGTCTTCCGTCTCGGTCGGCTCGATCAGCAGGGCTTCGGGCACGATCAGCGGGAAGTAGTTGGTGGGCGGGTGGAAGTTGTAGTCCATCAGGCGCTTGGCGATATCCAGCGCGTGAATCCCCGGCGCGTCCTTCCAGTGGCCTTCCATCACAAATTCGTGCGCGCAGTAACGGTCATAGGGCACCGTGTACACGTCGTTCAGGCTGGCGCGCACATAATTGGCATTCAGCACGGCATATTTCGACACGTCGCGCAGGCCCTCGCCACCATAGGCAGCGATATAGGCGTAGGCGCGCACATGCATGCCGAAATTGCCCTGGAATGCCTTCAGGCGGCCAATCGAGCGCACTGGCGTCACCAGGCCATACAGCGGGGCGGGGTTCTTCTCGCCCGCAGGCTCGACAATCGCGGAGATCGGGCCGGGCAGATAATCCTTCAGGCGGTCATTGGCGCCCACTGCGCCGCAGCCGGGGCCGCCGCCGCCGTGGGGCGTGCTGAAGGTCTTGTGCAGGTTGTAATGCATCACGTCAAAGCCCAGCTCGCCCGGCTTGACGATGCCCAGCAGCGAGTTCATATTCGCGCCGTCCATGTACATCAGGCCGCCGCATTCGTGCACCAGCTGGATAATCTCGACGATATTGCTGTCAAACAGGCCCAGTGTGCTGGGCACCGTGATCATCATGCCGGCGATGGTGTCGTCACAGGCAGCGCGCAGCGCCTCCAGGTCGACATTGCCGCGATTGTCAGACGGCAGCTCAACGGCAGTCAGCCCGGCCATGGTCACGGTGGCAGGATTGGTGCCGTGGGCGCTGTTGGGCACCAGAATCTTCGTACGCTTCTCATCGCCGCGGTCACGGTGAAAGGCGCGAATCATGAGGATGCCGGCCAGCTCGCCCTGCGCACCAGCGGCGGGGGCCATGCTGCATCCGGTGAATCCGGCGATTTCCGCCAGCCATTCCTGCAGCGTGTGCATCAGCGCGAGCGCGCCCTGCGCCCCGGCCTCATCGGTCAGCGGGTGAAGCTGGGCAAAGCCGGTCAGGCGGGCCATATCTTCGTTCAGCTTCGGGTTGTACTTCATGGTGCACGACCCCAGCGGATAGAAGTTGCGGTCGATGGCCATGTTCTTCTGGCTCAGGTTGACGAAATGGCGGACGACCTGAAGCTCACTCACTTCGGGCAGGTCCAGTTCGTCACGCGTCAGTTCAGCGGGCAGTCTGGCCTTAGGGACGTCGCAGTCGGGCAGGTTGACGCCGACGCGCCCCGGCACGCTGATCTCGTAAATGAGCGATTCGGGGGTGTTATTCATAGCGCACTTCCTTCAGCACTTCTACCAGCGTATCAATTTCGCGCTTGCGGTTGAGTTCGGTCACACACAGCAGCATATGATCCTGCAAATGCGGATAATCTTTGCCCAGGTCGATGCCGCCGATGATGCCGCGCTTGCTCAGCGCCGCATTCAGGTGATCGACGCTGCGTGGGCACTTCACCACGATTTCGTTGAAGAACGGCAGCGAACGATCGACGCGGTAGCCAATCAGGTCATCGAGCTGGTCGGCCAGATAATGCGCCTTGTGATAGCACAGCTCGGCCGCATGACGCAGGCCGGTCTTGCCCATCAGCGAAAGGTAAACCGTGGCGGCCAGCGCCATCAGGCCCTGGTTGGTGCAGATATTGCTGGTGGCCTTCTCGCGGCGGATATCCTGCTCACGCGGGCGCAGCGTCATCACAAACGCGCGGCGGCCTTCCTTGTCGATCGTCTCACCGACAATGCGGCCGGCGATGCGGCGCACATATTCTTCGCGGCAGGCAAAGAAGCCGACATACGGCCCGCCATAGCTCAGCGGGATGCCCAGCGGCTGGCCCTCACCGACGACGATGTCCGCACCCAGCTCACCCGGCGACTTGAGCAGCGCCAGCGCCATCGGGTTGGCGACCACCACCAGCAGCGCGCCCTTCTCGTGCGCTGTGGCGGCCAGCGCGACGATGTCTTCCACCTGGCCGAAATAATTCGGATAGGCGACAGCGACCATCGAGGTCTGGTCATCGATCAGCGCGCCCAGGTCTGCCGCCGAACGAACAGCCTCGTCCCCCACGATGTCCAGATTGGCCCACTGATGATACGTGCGCACGACTTCGCGGTACTGCGGATGAATGCCCGCGCTGAGCACGATTTTGCGGCGTTTATGGCGCGCCACTTCCTGCGCCACCGTCACCGCTTCGGCCAGGCTGGTCGCGCCGTCGTAATGGCTGGCGTTGGCCGCATCCATGCCGGTGAGCTGGCACAGCATACTTTGATATTCATAAATGGCCTGCAGCGTGCCCTGGCTCACTTCCGGCTGATACGGTGTGTAGGCGGTGTAAAATTCGCCGCGCAGCAGCATGTGATTGACCACCGACGGCACGAAGTGATGATATGCGCCCGCGCCGCGGAAGATGGCAAAATCGCCCGCGTGGTCGTTGGCTTCACTCAGCGCCTGCATCTCAGCGACGATGTCCATTTCGCTGAGCGCCTTCGGCAGATTCATCGCCGGGAAACGATATTGCTCCGGCACCGCATCAAACAGCTCTTCGATCGTTTTTGCGCCGATGGCGGCGAGCATCTGCTCGCGTTCGGCGTCTGTGTGGGGGATGTAGCTCATACCGATAACAGCCTCAACCTGAACTCACTGATCACAAGGGAACCCGCAAAAAACGCCCAGCCGTTAACGCGTCTCGCAGAAGGCGCTGTAGGCGGCCGCATCCATCAGGCCAGCCGCGCCGGAGGCGTCGCTGACCGCAATCTTCACAATCCAGCCTTTGCCATAGGGGTCGCTGTTCAGCAGCTCAGGCGTGCCTTCCAGCGCGCTGTTGACTTCGGTCACGGTGCCGCTGACCGGGCTGATCAGGTCGCTGGCCGCCTTCACAGATTCGACATTGCCGAAGGCATCGCCGGCGCTGATCTGGTCGCCCACCGAGGGCAGCTCCACAAACACGATGTCATTCAGCTGGTCCTGCGCGTAATCCGACACGCCCAGCGTGGCCGTCTCGCCTTCCAGCAGCAGCCATTCGTCCGATTTGGCATATTTCAGAGTTTCCGGTGTCTTCCAGTTTCCCATGGGTGTCATCTCCACAAATAAAAAGAGCGCATCGGCGTGTGCTGTGCGCTCTGTCGGTCCCGGTCATTATGACGCATGAGGGCTTCAGAGGATGGCTCGCTCCACGTCCTTTTAGCCTGAGAGTTTCGCGGGTTGTCCAGCCGGCATTCCGCTTGCCCCTTCGGCGGCCATATGCCTAAGCATACAGCACTCTCCGTGGAAACGATCTTGTTTTGGAAGAATTGCCAGCATTGTAGCGAATTCGCAGCCGCTTGGCAACGCTCTCTCAGTTAACGCTGATGTCGCCCACCCAATGGGTGAAAGCGACCAGTGCGCTGCCCACCAGCGCGAAATGGAGCGCGATGCTGCCAGTGGCGTCGGAGGTCAGGCGCGGGCGCAGCAGCAGGGTGTGATCATCCTGGCGCGTCAGCAGCAGTTCGCTTTGCGCGGTGCCAACGGTGCGGGCGGCCCCCGGGCTGATGGTGTCGTCCATCTTGCGCAGGGCGCGCGCCAGGTCTGCCCCCCGCAGGCGCAGCGTCATCTCGACGGCCCCGCTGATGAAGGCCAGCTCCAGATAGTCGCCCATGCGCCGTGCGGCAAAGCCCATCTCCAGCATATCGCCCGCATCGCTGTGGGCGGCAAAACTGCCATCATCAGGCAACGAGGCATGGCTCAACTGTCGGATTGGGGTCATGGCGCAGTATCCCGTTTACAGGCACAAGCGTGAGTATAGCGCAGTCGCCTGGTCAGGGGGCAAAAATCTCGCGTACAGGCACGCTGAATCCGGGCAGGACTCTGCCTGCACTGTGCTTATACAGGCGAATTCGGCGCGCTGTGCGACTCCGCCCAGGCGGGATCAGGGTTCATCTCGCCAGCACGAATATGCGCATTGGTGCGATTTTCCGGCGGCGTGATCGGGCAGTTCCAGCCATCGTTATACGCGCACAGCGGGTTATAAGCCTGGTTGAAATCGACCAGAAAGCGGCCATCCGCCAGCTCTTCCGGCTCCAGGTAACGCCCGGCGGGATAGGTCTCGTCCGGCGCCGATCCGTCCACGAAAGGCAGGAAGTAGCCGTGGGGCGATTCGTAAATCGTCAGCGTGACCGGCTGCCCCTCCAGCGTGAACGTGAACGTGGCATAGCGGTTGTACACGCGGATATCGTTGGTCGTCGTCATGATCTGGATCGGCCGGTTTTCGGTGACTGGCACAACATTCAGCGTGAGGACCATATTCGGGTCGTACGGGTAGTAGCTCAGGCCGGTGAATTTCTCCTGCTGTTCTTCGGTCAGCGGGGAATCCGGGCTGGCCCGGAACTGCTGGTCTTTCAGCGCGCGCAGGGCGAGCGACTCGGTTTCGTTCATGGTTTCCTCCATTCAGTAATCAGAGCAGCATGCAGATGCTTCGACTGTGCATCATCTTAACCACAGCATACCCCGGCAGACGCCTGAGCATCAGGTTAGAGTAGCCTATTCTCGCTTGACCTATTTCACAAACAGATGCATTATTCTACCAACTTGTAGGTAGAAGATATGAACCCAAAGTCTGATAACGACACCCGCATGCGCATCCTCGATGCAGCAGACGACCTGTTCCGCACACGAGGCTATTCCTCCGTCACCCTGCGCGACATCGCTGACACGGTCGGGATGCGCCATGCCTCGCTGTACTACTATGCGCCGGATGGCAAGAAGCAGCTCTATGTCGAGGTGATGGAACGCAGCTTTGCGCGCCATCGCGAGGGGCTGGCGCAGGCCATCACCGATGCAGGGGACGACTTCAGCGCGCAGATGCATGCCGCCGCCCGCTGGATCGTCACGCAGCCGCCGATGGATATCTCACGCATGGCGCATGCTGACATGTCCGATCTGACGGAAGAACAGGCCGCGCGGCTGATGCAGATTGCCTACGATGCCATACGTCTGCCGATCGTGGACGCGCTGAAGCAGGCCAGCGAGGCAGGCGTGATTCACTTCAGCAACCATGACCTGGCGGCGATGGCGCTGGTGAGCATGGTGCAGAGCGTGCACGGCATCCCGATGCGCCCGGAGGGACGATGGCGCGAACGCATTGGCCGCCAGCTCGTGGACATGCTGCTGCAAGGCTGGCTGCATATGTAGTGTCGTGTGCGGCTGACCCGTTGGAATCATTTGTTTCGGACTGAGAATGTAAAGGAAGATGGCTCATGTCGTGGTTGCAGAATTTATTCCTCAAGATTTCGCGGAACTGGATCCTGTTTGTCGTGATGCTGGTGGCGAACTTCGCCTCGTTTACCATCCTGTTCGCGCTGGAAGACCAGTTCGAGGCGCTGGCCGGAATACCCGTTTACGACACCCAGAACGCGCTTACGACGGCGCAGATTCTTGAACAACTTCCGCTGTATCAGGGGGAAGCCCTCAACGCTTACCTGCGTTTCGCGGCCTTCGACTTCGTCTTTCCGCTGGTCTCGGCCATATTCATCGCAGTCATCTGCACGCTGCTGCTGCGCCTGAACCGGCTGAAGATCGCGCAAACGCTGCTGCGCTGGCGGTTGCCGCTGGTGGTGCTGCTGATCACCCTGTTTGACTATCTGGAGAATGTAGGCCTGCTGACGGTGCTGGCTGCCGCCCCTGCCCCGGACGCAGCGGTGATGAATTTTGCACTCGTGTTCAAACAGCTCAAGCTGGCCGGGCTGGCGCTGACGGGTCCGCTCGTCGGTATTCTCGTCGCGCTGCTGATCGCCGATGTGGCCAGGCGTGTGCTCAATCGTCCGGGGCGCGTCACCCCACAGGAGGCCTGAGATGAACGCGATCAAAGCCAATGCACTGTTTGACTTTTCGGCACGCGCCAGCCTGAATGGCTGGAGCATCGTCGACGATGTAGTCATGGGCGGGGTGAGCCGTGGCGCACTGCGCCATGTGCCCGACGAGGGAGGCTTTGCCCGCTTCTCCGGCATGGTGCGGCTGGAAAACAACGGCGGATTCTCGAGTATTCAGGTGCGCTTTCGCCCGGCAGACCTGAGCGCGCAGTCGGGGCTGCACCTGCACCTGCGCGGAGATGGCAAGCGCTATGGCATTTTTATGCAGTCGGGCACGGGTCCGCTGGTGTATCAGTATGACTTTGCCACCACAGGCGCGGGCTGGGAAGACGTGCTGGCGCCCTTCTCCCGCATGCTGCCCAACTGGTATGGTCGGCCCGTGCAGGCCCCGCCGCCAGACCTGGCGCATATTTCCTGCATCAGCCTGATCGTGCCAGACAAGCAGGCGGGCGCATTTACGCTCGACATCGCGCGCATCGGGGTGTATGCGTCGGTGTGACGTATAACCTCAGCCGCATGGCACGTCATCTGCGCCGCCGACGAATCCGCATACAATGACGCTATGCACGTTTGACAGCATCGTACAGCAGGCAGCATACCCATGTTTGCAATTTTCAGATTCCTCAGGACAGGTGGTGGAGGGGGCAAACAGCTCGCCATTCGCGCCGCCGGCCTTGCTGCCATCGTCATCATTATCGTTATCTGGGGCATCAACTACCGCCAGGGCGTGCATCCGGATACAGGCATCGCCGGAGACACGCGCCCGACGTTAGCCCCGCTTGACATGATGGGCAGCGTCACACGAGGCGAATCCATCTCAGCAGTGCTGGCCGAGGGCGAACGGCACGCCTGGCTGCTGGCCGGTGAGCGCGGCATGGAAATCAGTGTGCGCGTGCTGGGCGACTGGGACAGCACGCTGCAAATCTTCCCGCCAAACGGCGATGAAGCAGTCTCAATCGACTTCAACACTGGGGGAAACGGTCAGGCGCTCATCTGCGCATATCGCCTGTTTGCCGATGGTGAGCACCGGATTGTCGTCAGCGGCTGGCAGGGCGTGCCCGGCATGAACTTCGGAGACTACGCGCTTGTGGTCGGCGACGCGAATGCGCCGGAGCGGTGCGCGTGAAAGAAGCGACCGCCTGTAAGTTACAGGCGGTCTAGCATTTAGGCAGATCTATCGGATCTTCGAAAACTTTCGATGTAACGCTGGTATTCAGGAAACCTCTCAAGAATATAGATGATGGATAATTCAATCGACCGCAAATCGGGAAGAATTTCGATTACTCGTATAATTCTGCGTCCAAGATCTGTTATTTCAAATATGCTTTTTCCATTTTTGTTGCGGCCAACGTATTGTATCAATTTCAATCGTTCTAATTCTTGGATCATATTGCTAACCCATCCGTAACTGTACTTCTGTTTAGAGTCAGGACGTGTCGCTTCCATACTTTCATCACGTAAATTGAAGTGGGCGCATATCAAAACACGACAGTCCTCGTAGCCATAGCGCCCATCATCAGCCATAATTTGCAAAAGCGGCAACAGTCCATAACGATAACCAGGAAACACAATAGTTTTACCTTCCTAAATCTGATCACAAAACGAGGCTTCAATCTTTATAACTATTTCTAACTCCAGCATATAGTCCTATTATCCTGCTTATTTATAAACTTTATCAAGCAAACCGTGAATATAAAGCCGCATAATTCCTATTGATTGTGCAATTTCACCTCACCATCTACAACACTGCATGTTAAAATAATTCTATTCAAAGAACACAGTCTTGTCAACAAGCAGTTTTTCAATTTACAAGGGCGCAGCATATACAAGAACATATTTTCTAAATTTTCTCTCAAAACTCCGGATTTATCTTGAAGAATGCTTATTCTTGCGGTTAATAGTACCGTTATTTTATTCGCTATTTATTATACTAATAGCTACATGCATCAATAATGACAACAAGCATGATTATAAAATAGAAGAATCTGCCGACAAATCCATTAAAATTGCAGAAAAATAAAAATACTACACTAAAGGTAGTGCAGTATTTCAAAATTATTACACAATCCGCAATATGCGAGTATTGCAAAACGCCCTACCCGCTGATTTCCTCCAGCGCGGCTTCGTCTTTCTCAAGCTGGCGAAACTTCACCGAGATGCGCGCCACCAGCAGGACCATCATGCCCACAATCACGCCCAGCCCCAGCAGCAGATATGCCGTGGTATCGGGGATGACGAGTGTTTCTGCACCATTCATGCGATTTAGTCCTCCAGCGCCTTCGCGCGCAGGGCGTTCACGCGCTCGCTCACGTTTTCCAGGCGAATGCGCCACCACATCAGCGCCCACGGCACAAATACGCTCCACACCACCATCGCAAAGCTGAGCGTGGCCAGCATGCTGCTCGTCAGCTCGAACCCGCCTTCAGCGTTCTGCGGGCTGGCGCCGATCACGGCCGGGTGAATCGTGTCCGGGCGGATGCGGATGATGATGAAGGTGACGACGACCGTCGAGAAGGCCAGCATGCCATACACGCTGGCGATGCGGCGGCGCGTGTCGGGATTCTCGATGCCTGCGCGCAGCATGAAGTAGGCCGCGTACGTCAGCACCATAATCGCGGCGCTGGTCAGGCGCGGGTCCCACGTCCACCAGGTATTCCAGATCGGGCGCGCCCACACCATGCCGGTGAACAGGTTGACGAGCGAGAGCACAAAGCCGACCTCGATGCCAGCCAGCGCAAACGTGTCCCACTTGACATCGCGCTTCCACAGGTACATGCCGCCGCCGATGACGGCCGCGCCCAGCACCACAAACGCGCCCGCAAATGACGAGACGTGCGTGTAGAAAATGCGCTGCACGTGACCCTGCGTCACGTCGGTGCCGGCATAGAACAGCGACATCGCCATGGCGGCCACGAACGATACCACCGCAATGATGCTGATCACCGTCAGCAGCACCGGCCGCCCACCCGTCGAACCGATCTTTTCCTTCATTTTTCCAGGCGCGGCCTGCGTCAGCACACCCATCGCATACCCTCTCATCCACTCGTGAAATTTTGAGCAAATCTTATCAAAATCTACAGAAATCTACAATTCCCACTACAAATTCTAATCTCTATTCTTCCACCACAAACTCGAAGAGCACCACGCCCAGCACCAGAAAGATAATGTCGAGCACTGCCAGGATCGCCAGCCACGGCAGCCAGATTTCCTGCGCCGCATTGTTCAGCACATAGCTGGTGGCGCGCACGCTGGCCAGCAGCAGCGGCACCGCGATCGGCAGCATGACGATCGGCAGCAGCGTCTCGCGGGCGCGGGTCTGCACGGTCATGGCCGCCAGCATCGTGCCAATGGTGGTGAAGCCCAGCACTCCCATCACCAGCAGCAGCAGCATCCAGCCAGACGCCAGCGGGATGTTAAACAGCACGGTCACCACCAGCGCCACCAGCAGCCCCACCACCCCGGTGAAGACGAAGTTTCCGGCCAGCTTGCCGGCAAACACCGCTGACCGGCTGATCGGGGCCAGCAGCAGCGCATCCAGGTTGCCCTGATCGCGCTCCATCGCCATGCTGCGGTTCAGGCCCAGAATGCTGGCAAACACAATCGTCACCCACAGCACGCCGCTGACCGACTCGATGCGCGCCTGCCGGTTCAGCTCCAGGGCGAAGCTAAAGATCAGCACAGCCAGCAGCGCAAACAGTCCCATCGAGCCGATCAGCTCGCGGCTGCGGAATTCGGCCAGGCCGTCCTTGCGGAAGATCGCATACGCTGCGGAGAAGAATGAAGCACGAGCGGGCATCATATCAGGCTTTCTGCGCGAACAGCGCACCCACGGCCGCGCCATCCAGCCCGGCGGACGGCCCGTCATGCGCGACCGATCCACGCTGCAAGATCACCAGGCGGGTAGAGACCCGTGCTGCGCGCTCCAGCTCGTGCGTGGCGAATAAAATCGTGCGGCCCTCTGCGCGGGCATCCAGCAGCAGGCTGTCTAGCAGAGCCGACGCATTCTGGTCCAGCCCCGTATGCGGCTCATCAAAGAGCAGGATGTCCGGCTGATGCAGCAGCGCGCGGGCGATACTCAGGCGCTGGAACATGCCGCGTGAATACGTGCGCACCAGGTCGTTGGCGCGTTTGCTCAGCCCGACCTGCTCCAGCAGCGCCTCAGCGCGCTGTTCCGTCGCACGCGCATCCAGGCCATACAGCCGACCAAAGAAGCGCAGATTCTCGCGGGCACTCAGGTTTTCATACACCAGCGGCTTGTGCCCCACCATGCCGATCTGCGCGCGCACAGCCGACGCCTCACGCGGCAGCTCCCAGCCGCCCACGCGAATCAGGCCGTTGGTCGGCTTGCTCAGCCCGCTGAGGATGCGCAGCAGCGTACTCTTGCCGCTGCCATTGGCACCCAGCAGCGCGACTGATTCGCCGCGCTCGACCGACAGCGTCACCCCGCGCAGCGCAGGCATGAAGCCAAACGCTTTGGTCAGTTTTTCAATCTCGATCAGCGCCACAGAAGCCTAATCCTCGCGCCCGGCCACGGCACTCATCAGCCGTGTGAGCTGCTTTTTCAGCGCTGCCCGCTGGCGTTCGTAGGCATCCTGGGCGATCTTGCCCGCCTCGAAGTCGGCATCCAGCATGGCCAGCTGCTGCACCAGGTCGTCGATGTCGGCGGCCTGTTCCGGCGACGCGGCCTCTTTGATGCCCGCAAACTGCCGACGCCGACGCGTGTACCAGTACAGCAGGCCGCCAACCAGCAGCACCTCGCCCACGATCACCGCGATGACGATCAGCGGCAGGCTGTCGGATGGAATCACGGCGGTGTCGCCGCCCGCGATCGTACTTGCCCCGCCCCGGCCAGACAGCTCAAACCGGAGCGTCTCGCCAGCCGCCAGCGACAGGTCGGCGCCATAGGCCGCGTACACATTCTGGCCAATCGTCTCCTGGGCCATGGCCGGGAACTGATCCCCGCCGACCACGCGCATTTCCGGCGGACGCACCAGCAGGCGCGCCGTGCCTTCCAGCGCATAATTCAAGGGCTGCTCGATGATCGCGCTGCCGGTGTAGTCGATCAGATAAATCAGCTGGATCAGATGGCCTTCGCCGGGCAGCACCGGGGCGGTATCGACCACGGTGAAATTTTCCGGAATGAACGCGTAGCGATTCGACTCGGTGAAGCCAGGCACGAACGCGCCGGGCGGAAGCTGGATCACCACCCCGACAGGGCGACCATCCGGCGTGGTCTGCGAGGTGGTGTAGGCGCGGTCGCCAGCGTTGGTGAACTGGAACACCTGCGCGATTTCCAGGCCGTTGGCCGTGGCATTGACCTGCGTCACCACGGCATTGATCGACAGCACCGAGGCATCTTCGGTCAGCTCATACAGCGTGATATCAAGCGGCGTCTCAGCCAGCGCATCCCCGCCGATGAACTGCGTGCCAAACACGCGGTCGCGATAGGCGGCCGTCACCACATAGGTATAGGCCGACGAGAACGGGATTTCCTCCAGCGCGTAGGCTCCGTCCGTGCCGACGGTCGTCTCGAACTGCTGCGGCGTGCCCGTCTCGTCAAAGACAAATGCGGTCAGCAGCAGGTCTGCGGGCACACTGAAACCAGCCGTGCCATTGGTCACGCGGCCGGCCAGCGTCACCGTCGTCCCAGAGACATCGATGCCGCCCACTTCGGGAGTCGCGGCGGGATCAGAATCAGGCTGGCGGGCTGCTCCAATGGCCTCCGGCTTGTCAAACGACAGCGCACGCGCATAGGCCGCCGCCGCCCAGCGTTCTTCTTCGGTCAGTGTATCGGCATAGGCGGGCATCCCATTGACCGGGTCGCCTGCCCCTTCGTTAATGTAGTTGTAGATCACGCGGTCGCTGAGCAGCGCCATGGCTTCCTGATCGAGCAGGCTGGGCACGCCATCGCGCACAAACTGCGCATCGGGGCCGTCGCCCAGGCCAGTATCCCCGTGGCATGCCGCACACTCGCGGGTATAGACATCACGCCCCAGCGCAAGCTGTTCCGGCGTGTAATGCATGGTGTAGGTGTAATAGCTCACCGCCCAGCGTTCGGCCTCGGTGAGCGCATTCGCCCACGGCGGCATCAGGTTTTCAATGCGGCCGTTGGTCACGGTGGCGAACCATTCCGTCGGGCGCTGTCCGCGTGGGGAAGCAGGATCGGTGAAATTACCCGCGTTCTGCACCTGTCCGCTGGCGACCAGCGGGCCGTCGCCCGCGCCATTGATGCCGTGGCAGTCGGTGCAGCGCGCCGCGAAAATCTCTGCGCCTAGCGCAATATCAGGCAGCGAAACCGGGAAGCCGACATCGGCGGGTGGGGGCGTGGCAGGCACCACCGACGCCACAATCACGGGCTCTCCTCCGAGGCCGCTGCATGCCGTCAGGGCAAGCGCAAGGGCGGCGCAGCACAGGGCGCGCACGAATACTGGAATACGGGATACGGTCACTTTGCCTGCCTTAGGATGCTTCACTGCGCGCGCGTGCCACCATGCGTTCAATGGCATCGTCCAGATCGCCGGTGGTCACCCCGGCCAGCGGCTGGCTGTCCAGCGTCTCCAGCAGCTTCAGCGCCTGGGCCCCGCGCAGCGTCCAGAATTCGCGGTCACGGGCATGGTATTCGTCATCGATTTTGCCCAGCGCGTGGTCTTCATCCAGGTCATGGACATTTTGCAGCACGCGCTCGTAGTAGGCCATGATGCGGTCACGCTGCATGCCAAGATCGGTATCGTGGCGCGACTCGCCGGTGGCGCGGCGCAGGAAAGGCAGCGCGACGGCCAGAATCACGATCGACGCCATCATCAGCGACAGGATCAGCCCTTCAATGGTCAAGACAGCCCCCCGCCATTGAGCAGGCTCTCGATGACGGTGGTGAGCTGCTGCTCGGTCACACCGGCATAGATAAACTGCGCCACGTCACCGTTCTGATCGATGATGAAGGTCTCTGGCACGCCCTGAATATGATACAGGTCTTTGCTGATGGTGGTGCCGATGTCGGATGCATTCGGATACGTCAGGCCGTATTCAGCGATGAAAGCGCGCGAGTCGTCGGCATCATCGGCATAGGCCACGCCCAGCACGACCACGCCGTCATCGGCATAATTGCGCCAGACAGCTTCCAGCGCGGGGGCCTCGGCGCGGCACGGGCCGCACCAGCTCGCCCAGAAGTTGATCACCACAATGCGCCCGCGCAGCTCGGACAGCGTGACCGTCTCACCATCGAACGTGGTCACGCTGAAGTCCGGGGCACGCCCGTCACTGGGCTGTGTCTGCTGGCTGCGCACAAACGCGATGCCCACCACCAGCACCACAGAGGCAATGCCGATCAGCAGCGTGATCATGCCCGGGCTGAGGCGCGGCTTTGCCGGGGCATCGGCCAGCGCTGCACCGGGGTTCATCACCTGCTGCTGGATACGCTCCAGTTCGTCCATTCAAGTGTCCTATCGTTTCAGGTCTTCTTCCAGCATGGCGCGATAACGGTCGAGATCACCCGCCGGTGAAGCCGCTGCGGTCGTTGATTGCGCGGCAGGGGCGGCCCCAGCGCGCCGCCAGCGCGTGATGAGCAGCACGGCAGCGCCCAGCGCCAGCACCGCCAGCACATACGGCGTCACCGTGCTTAAGGCGCGCAGGCCGGGGTCCAGCGGGATGGCTGAAGCCCGTTCGCCGTAGCGCGCCACAAAGTCGGCGATAATTTCGTCTTTGCTACGGCCCTGCGCCAGCTGCGTGCGGATGTCCTCGCGCCAGTTCACACACGCCAGCGTCTGGCAGGTATCCAGCGGCTCATTCGGGCACACCGGGCAGTACAGGCTTTTGGCCACGTCCAGCACGGCGTCATCACTGACGGACACGACTGGTTCGCTATCTTGGGCCAGCGCACTGCCCACCAGTGCGACCAGGCAGACGACCCAGACGGCAAAGACGACGCGCGCCAGACGGGTCATACCGTCACCTGGCCGCGCTGCACTGCGACCGCGTTGGCCACACGCTGGCGTGCTTCTGCCTTCTGGCCGGTCGGCCATGAGGCGATCAGCGTGCCGGCAATCAGCACCAGCCCGCCCCACCACACCAGATTGATGAGCGGGTTGACGTACACTTTGAAGGTCACAGCGCCGCTGGGCTGAACGCCCACCAGCAGCACATAGTAGTCATTTTCCAGCGTGCCATACGCGCTGGGGATATTCATCACCATCGGCTGCTGGTCAGCGGCCGCGGGAAACACATCATGGCGCGGACGCAGCGTGGTCAGCACTTCATCATCGCGCTTCAGCGTCAGGTTGGCGATATCCATCTGGCGGCCGTCGTCGGCAATCTGGCCATATTCCATGCTGTCCAGGCGCAGCTCATAGCCGGAGAATTGCAGCGATTCACCAATCGCCAGCGTGCGCTGCGTTTCCTGCTGGAACAGGGTGCTGCCAATCACGCCGATGCCGATGACCGTGATGCCCAGGTGGATGATGAATCCACCGTAACGGCGGCGGTTGCGCGTGAAAATGCTCACAGCAGCCAGCAGCGGATGTTCGCCAGCGGCACGGGCCCGCGCACGGGCGCCGCGCACGATCTCGTAGCCAGCCACGAACGCGGCCAGCAGCACCACGCCATAGCCAAACAGCGCGCCGGGGTCATTCACGCCGGTGAGGGCAATCAGCACGACGGCGGCCAGCGTCACACCCACCGGCACCAGGATCGAGCGCCCCAGGCTACGCGCAGACACAGCACCCCATGCGGATAGTGGCGCGATGCCCATCAGGATATACATGGCGATGAACAGCGGCACGGTCACAGTATAGAAGTAGTCCGGGCCGAGGGTGATATCGGTGCCGGTGACCATCTCGGTGATGATGGGCGCGCCAAAGCTACCCCAGAAGATCGCCAACGCCAGCGCGACGAATACCACGTTGTTCAGCACGAACAGCGACTCACGGCTGAGCACGCCCGCGAAGCCATGTTCGCTTTTCAGCGCGCCCTGCGACCAGCGCACGACGATCAGCGCCACACTGACGATCGTCACGCCTGCCCAGAAGAAGAACATCGGCGCGCCGATTTCGCTGCGGGCGAAGCTGTGCACGCTGTCGATCAGGCCGCTGCGCGTGGCAAACGTGCCAAAAATTACGGATGAGAAGGTGAAGATGACGAGGAACATGTTCCACACCTTCAGCATGCCGCGCTTTTCCTGGATCATCACACTGTGCAGGAAGGCGGTGCCCACCAGCCACGGGATGAAGGCCGCGTTTTCCACCGGGTCCCAGCCCCAGTAGCCGCCCCAGCCCAGCACGTCATAGGCCCAGCGCCCGCCCAGCAGCAGGCCCAGGCTGAGGAACAGCCAGGCCACCAGCGTCCAGCGGCGCGTCGCCTTGATCCAGTTGGTCGACAGGTCGTTGGAGGCCAGCGCCGCCATCGCAAACGCGAACGGCACCAGGAAGCCGACGAAGCCAAGGTACAGCATCGGCGGATGAATGATCATGCCAAAATGGCGCAGCAGCGGGTTCAGGCCGCGCGCCGTCTCAGCCAGACGCGCCGCCTCAGGGGCGACGGCATTGGCCGGGGCAAACTGTGCCTGCACCACCTCGCCCACGCCATCAGCGCCGGGGATGATCCAGTAGCGTTCAAACGGATTTTCGAGGAACAGCACCAGCCCGATGAAAAAGGCCAGAGTAAGCATGCTGTAGACCGTGAAATACGGCATCAGGCGCGGATTCAGCTTCCAGTTGGCCAGCAGCGCCACAAAGGCGAAGCCAGCCATCAGCAGGTTCCAGAACAGCAGGCTGCCCTGCTGGCTGCCCCACAGCGCCGTCACGCGATAGAACATCGGGGTAGTAGGATTGGTGACCGCCCACACATAGCTGATCTGGTAATCCTGCGTCATCAGGCCGACCAGCAGCGCCAGCGTGGACACCAGCAGCAGCGGGAACGTGAGCAGCGCGGCATTGCGCCCGCTGTCGATCCACATGGCCTGTTTGCGCCGCGCGCCATACAGGGATGCTGCTGCGCCAAAGACTGCCGCTGCGAATGACAGCGCCAGAGAGATATAACCGATTTCTGCGAGCATGTCGGGTTACACCCCGGGCTGTGCGATGGACTGGTCGGGACCGTCTTCCGTGAAGCGGCTGGGGCACTTCAGGTTCAGTTCGCTGACATAGAAGATGCCATCGGTCCCCATCGTGCCGGTCATGATGGCCTGCGCCTCATGCTGCAGCAATTCCGGCTTCACCTGGTTGTCCACATGCACCTGCATGCGCTGGGCGGTCGGGTCATTGACCGCATAATGCAGAGCATCGGCCAGGTTGGTGTATTCTTCCGGCATCGAGACTACTGTGAAGTCAATCAGCAGGTTTTCGCTGTCATAGGCAATGGTGTCGCCGATGACGGCACCGCTGACGCGCACCGTCTGCCCGGCATATCGTTCAGAGTTGTTCAGCAGCTCGGCCACGCTGATATAGTAGCGCGCCCCGCTCAGCATGCCCGAAACTACCAGATACCCAACCGCGCCGAGGATGAGAAATGCGCCGATCAGGAATTTCCAGCGTCCGCCAGAGGCTTTGCTGGTGATCTTCGCGGACGATACCGATTTTTCCCAAGTCGCTTGCGCCATGCTTCGCTTATCCTGTGAACTTGCCCGAACGGAGTAGCCTGAATTATAGCATATCTTGTGACGGGCATCACAATCCATCCGATGGGCAAGCTGCATAAAAATGCAAAATCCCCGTCTCTGTAAATACGCAGGACGGGGATGTGTGGTTGCGGGACATCTGGCGTCTACGCGCCGGACTTGTCTTCCTTGTTCTCAAAGCGTTCGCGCAGCAGCGTCAGGCCACCGACCGCCAGCACAGCGCCCAGGCCGATCAGCAGAACCAGCGTGGTCGTGCCCGCTGCACCAGCATCTTCTTCGCTTTCGGCCGCAGGTTCAGCGGTCGGTTCCGCGACAGGCTCGGCAGTCGGCTCAACCACCGGCGCGGCTTCCACTGTGGGTTCAGCAGTCGGCTCAGCCGCAGGTTCTTCGGTCGCTTCGGCAGTCACTTCAGCCGTTGGTTCCTCGGTTACTTCGGCAGCAGGCGCTTCGGTCGCTACCGGCGCAATCTGCTCCGGCGCAATGGTGACCTGCACGGCAGGCGCACTTTCAGCAGCAAGCGCAGTCGCAGTCGCGCTGAAATCAGCAGGGCCGCCGCTGTTCGATGCCAGCGCGGTCGCAGTGGCCGCAAACGAGGGCAGTGAGTCGGGTGTGGGGCTGTCCTGCGCAGCAAGTGGCAGTGCAAGGCTGGCCACAAAGGCAATGGCAAGCAGTGGACGCATCAGGTGGCGAGTAGTGCGCGTAAGCATGTGCGGGACAGCTCCTTGGCGGGACGGGTCTTCATCAATCCCGGCTATTCTAGCGTAATTCTGCCGGCCTAGCGAGATGTGGATCCATCAGCCCAGCACAGTTGTCTGGCCAGGATTGGTGATTGTAATCGGCGCCCCGCCCGACAGGGCACAGATGCAGGTGCAGCTGGCATTCAGCGCGGGCAAACCGTTGATCAGCAATTGTGGAGAGCCGGGCGTCCACGGGCTGGTGGTCACAGGCACGCACGGTGAACCGGGCGAACCTGCCGCCTTGGCCGCCACCGATGCTGGATTCGCCGGGGAGGTACACACGCCAAATGTGGGAATATTGCCCACAGGCACAAAGTCCATGATGGTTGCGGCGGGCATATTGCCAATCAGGACGGGTGGTCCTTTGGGGATCACGGTCAGGCTCGCCGGTGTCAGCCCGAACGGGCACATCATCATCGCGCCCATCACAACAAGCGGTGCAGCCATGGGTATTTCTCCTGTAACTAAAACTTGTCTCTGTTAGGACTATAGCATGATTCAGCAGCCAGACCTGCCCCACAAGCTGAAATAACATATAAAAAAAGAGACGGCCGGGTATGTCGGGCCGTCTCTTTTTTTAGTTGCCTGCAATCGCAAACCGGGTTGTTTACTGATCCTGCGTCTTCAGATACTCGATCATGTCCGCCAGTTCCTGGTAGCTCAGGCGGTCGCCAAAATTAGCAGGCATCACGCCGGATGCGTAGGTCGGAACCGTGTAGTCGTTCGGGTGGATGATCGACTCGGCCAGGTACTGCTCGCCGGTGTAACCCGCGAATTCAGGCAGCGTCAGGCGTTCGTTGGTCACGCGCGTCCAAGTGCCTTCAACCAGCGGCGCAACAGCAGCATTGGCATGGCAGCCCGTGCAGCCCAGTACCGCGCTGTTGTACAGCGTCTGACCGTTCTGCGGATCGCCCGTCACCATCGCCAGACCTTCCATCACTGCGGCGATTTCGGTGGTGGCGCCGATACGCGGGTCACCTTCGACAATCGTCACCGTGCTGGGGTCAATCGGGTAAATCGGGAACTGGCGCACGCTGTTCAGGTCGTCCAGCGTCCAGTTGCTGCCCTTATCCCAGTTCAGGATGAAGTTCGTCAGGTCTTCCAGCTGGTCGGTGCGCAGGCTGGCACCCGTCGACTGGCTCCACGAGGCCATCGGCTGCGGCCAGTAGTTGCCGCTGGTCGGGCGACCGGCCACGAGTGTGGTCAGCACGAGCGAGCGCAGCGTGGCCGTCCACCCCATGCGCTGGGTACGTGACGGGCTGTCCGGGTCGTAGCCGATATTCACGGCCGGGCCCATCTGGGCGATGAGCGCATCACGCTCGGTCGTCAGCTCAGCGATGCGGGCGTCGATTTCGGTCACGCGTTCGGTCAGGCCATTCAGCTCGGCCGTCGGACGTTCCGCATTCAGAACGGTCAGCTCGGTATCGATCTCGGCCAGGAAGTCATGACCGAACAGATACGGGCTGTTCAGCGCCGGGGCGCGGCCCACGGCACCAAGACCATCCACACCGTGGCAGCTGGAGCAGTTTGCCGCGTACAGCGCCGCACCACGCTCAATCGAGCGGGCCAGATACTGCCGGTCGAAGGCCGCCATACGCCCGTTCTCGTTAATCCAGATCCAGCCGAGCAGCACCATGATCGCCAGGAACGCCAGGGTCCCCACGAGAATGCGATGGTCGATGCGCTCAATGAGCAGTCGATTTAGTTTCACGAACTAGACTCCTGGTGCTGCAAAGTACTGCGAATCTTCATGGATGTACATGTACTGTCCAGTGACACGACGCGCGATCTCGCCATTTTCATCCAGATTGAACAGCAGCTCGCCATTGGCATCCATCACCGGACGGCCGTTCTCAATCTGCACGTCCAGCCACGAGATGACCACATCGACGCGCTTCAGGCCAGCCTGCGGCTCGGTCACGATGATGGCGGCCCATGCACCGGGCAGTTCCGTCGGATACAGCTCCAGCTCGTGCTCCAGCTTTTCCAGGCCTTCCAGCAGTTCCGGCGCATCGGCCGGCACAGCCGTGAAGGTCAGGTTGTTCAGCTCGAGATGCTGCGTCACAGCCAGGAACTGGTCGAGGCGCGAATGCAGGCCGGATTCTTCCAGTTCTGTATTGAACGACGCAAGCGCAGTGCCTATGTCGCCATCATAGTCTTCGGTGTGCAGCTGCTCGGTCGTATACACGCCGGGCACCAGCTCATCGTATGGAATCGGACGCAGCACACCCATATGGTTGTGGGCAGGCTCCATCAGCATGTGATACAGGATTTCCGAGTCCGCCGAGGTCTTGACGCCGAATTCCGGCAGACCCATGTAGCTGAACACGACCATCACGCTGAGCATCAGGAACGCGACCGTGAAGGCGAAGCGGCGGTGGGCATAGCGGCGGCTCTTGGTCACGTCCAGGTATGGCATGACCAGCAGGAACACCACGACGATGGTGGGGAAAATGATGCCCCACAGCACTTTGTCGCCCAGCTTCAGCGCGCCCTGAATCCACAGGAAGTACCATGGCGCGGTTGTGCCAAGCGGCGTCACCTGATTGTCGGCATGGGCTTCCAGCGGCGCGTGGAAGAACCACGTACTGAGTACCACCAGGACAAGCGTGGTGACCGCAATCCACATGATTTCGCTGGTCAGGATATCCGGGATGAAGTACACGCGCTTGTCCAGCGGCACGCGCTTGGCGGTGTCTTCACCGATATTTTCTTCGCCGGGGGGCAGCGAGTGCCCATGCACGATCACCTTGTAGTAGTGCACGCCGGTGAAGATGAACAGCACCGCGGGCACAGCCAGCACGTGCAGCAGATAGAAGCGCAGCAGACCGTTGGCGCCGATGTCCGGGCCACCACGGATGAGCAGGTTCAGGTTCGTACCGACCACTTCCGGCGGCGCAGCTTCAATCATCGAGGCGCCGATCGTCACCGCCCACAGGGCCAGCTGGTCCCACGGCAGCAGGTAGCCGCTGAAGCTGAGGAACATGGTGCAGATGAGCAGAATCACGCCAGAGAACCACGTAAACTGTCGTGGTTTCTTGTAACTACCGGTGAAGAAGGTGCGTAACATATGCAGGAACACGATGAGCACCATCGCTTCAGCGCCCAGGCGGTGCAGGTCACGCACAAACTGGCCAAACGGCACGTTGCTCATGATGTTGATCATGTTGGCGTACGCCACATCCGGGGAGGGCGTGTACCAGATCATGAGGAAAATGCCGGTCAGGGTTTCAAAAAACACAAAGTATGTAGACAGCCAGCCGAGGCGGAATTCAGGATAGACGCCGGTGACCGACTTGTGAAAGTAGCTGGGGCGCATGTGCAGCCAGAAACCGTCAGCGTGAGGCTGCAGACGGGGATTCGGCTTGCGGCTTGCGGCCTCGCCACGAAGCGCTTCGCGGATATCCTGAAGATTCATACCCGCGGTGGCACGCTCTACCACCTCATTGATGCCTTCCAAAGCGGCACGCTTGAGTCCCTTTTCCTTCACATCATCAAGGAAGGACGGGAATGGGAGAACAGACATAAAAACTCCTCACCAACCCACAACGAACGATTTTGACGAACTGCGGGTAACGACTAACCTTCGGCTGGTAACTGGTGCCCCGGCATGGTCAGCTTGCGGCCGGTATCGATACGGATGCTGACGACTTCCCTGCCGCTGATATCCACAGCCCCGCCTTCGGCGGAGGTAGATGCGGTGGTGCCGTCGGAAAACTGCACCACGATCGGGAAACGGTCCAGGCTACGCGGGGCCGGGCCTTCAATAAAACGGCCGGAACGCTCAAACTTGGAACCGTGGCACGGGCATTCGAAACGATCATTGTTGGGCACCCACTTGGGCAGGCAGCCCAGGTGCGTGCAGATGCCGTACAGGATGGCCAGCTTGCCGTCATAATGGGTCACCCAGAAACGACCGGATGCTTCGTTGTACGGAGCATCGTTGTTCAGAGGCACTTTGTTCACAGGGAAGTCAAAGATACCGCCAAACGTACCTTCCTTGAAGCGCGGAAGGGCAAACCAGATAAAGGCCACAGCGGCCTCGCCCAGAACCATCACGAGGGAAGCCCCCCAGATGTAATACAAAAATTCGCGGCGGCTGGGCGCAGCTACCTGAACTTGGGGTTCGGCTTTCGCCTGAACCGTCGCTTTGTTTTCTGCGGCGATGGTTGCCATAGAAACGTGTTCCTCCTCTACTACTCGGGGCAGATGCCCCGCACGTTCCGTTCGCCCTCTAAAATTTTACTGCCTGTAAAAAACTGGTCAGAACCTTAAGTCCGAACGGCGGGGAGTGTAACATACTATTCGCCATCCCGATAGAGGTTCGCTAAGAAGCATTCACTTGCTGGGAACTGCAATTTGTCTTGTTAAATGTATCACAATCACCATGCGCTGTCAAAAGATACTGTTCCCTGGATTTATTCATTCTGTCTGAATTTGACGGCCCGATTTGTTAAACAAACGGGTGTTGCAGGACATGGGGTTCTGTGACGATAATACGCGTCATGGGACTCACCAAACTGACCTATGGATCGTTCACCTGGTACGACATCAATGACCCCACGATTCACGATATCGCCGGGTTACGCCGTGCATTACCCCGCCTGAGTGAGCTGAATCTGGAAGACGCTCTCAGCAACATCGAACGCCCCAAGTTTGACTATGAAGACGATTACATGTTCGTGGTGCTGCTTTTCCCCCTGTTCGACCGCAAGACGCGCATGACGCGCGGCACCGAGGTCGATTTCTTCGTGGGCAAAGATTTCGTCGTCACGGTGCATGACGGGGTGCTTAAACCGCTGCTGACCACCATGAACACGTGCAGCGAAGACATGGAAACGCGCATGAAGCTGCTGGGCGGCACCTCGGCGCACTTCTTCTATGTGCTGCTGGACCGGCTGGTGGACTATATGTTCCCCCTGCTCTACAAGATCGAGAGCAACATCCGCCAGATCGAAGAGAACATTTTCGAGGAACAGCGCGATGTCAACCTGATTCAGCAGATCGCGCTGGCACGCCGCGATGCCATCGCCGTGCGCCGCATCATCCATCAGCAGCTCCCCATCCTGACGCAGATCGAACATCGCATCTCCACTTATGTGGAGGGTGAGCTGGAAGATTACTTCGGCGACCTGGTGGACCATGCCCAGAAAGCCCGCGACGTGATTGATGAGGATTTCGAGGTCATCACGGCGCTGTCGAACACGGCCGATTCGCTGCTGACGCATCGCCTGAACGCGGTGATCCGCGTGCTGACGGTCATCAGCGTCATCATGCTGCCGCTCTCGCTGGTCTCCGGCATCTTCGGCATGAATGTCGATCTGCCGCTGGCCGAAAGAACCGAGGCCTTCGTCATCATCTGCGCTATCATGCTGGCTATCATCGTGGGCATGCTCGCCTTTTTCCGTGTCAGAAAGTGGATATGAAGCCATCGTCACGCACTGATTTTCCCCGCGCCCACTATATCCGCAGCAATGCCCAGTTCGCCGCCGCCGCCGAGCAAATCGCGCGTGAACTGGTGCACGACCCGCTGCTGGCCGTGGATACCGAAGCCAACAGCATGTATGCCTACCGCGAACGCGTGTGCCTGATTCAGCTCTCCACGCGCAGCACCGACTACATCGTCGATCCGCTGTCGGGCATCGACATCGCCCCGCTGGGCGAATTTTTCGCGGACAGCGCGATCGAGAAAGTCTTTCACGCGGCGGAATATGACCTGATCTGCCTGCTGCGCGATTTTGGCTTCACCTTCAGCAACCTGTTCGACACCATGATCGCCGCCCGCGTGTGCGGCACCAAAAACTTCGGCCTGGGCCCGCTGCTGAACGAGATTTTCGGCGTGGAAGCAGACAAAAGCCATCAGCGCGACGACTGGGGCGCACGGCCGCTCTCGGCTGAAAGCCTGCTCTATGCCCAGATGGATACGCATTACCTGCCCATGCTGCGCGATCACTTCGCAGACCTGCTCAGCCAGCTTGGGCGCTGGGAAGACGCTGTGGAGCAGTTCGCCTATGCCAGCCAGGTCGACCTGGTGCTGCGCGAATTTGACCCGGAAGGCTACTGGCGCCTGGCCATCCCCAACCAGCTCACCCGCCGGCAGACCGCCGTGCTGCGCGAGCTGTACCTGATGCGAGAAGAGATGGCCCGCGACCGCGATGTGCCGCCGTTCAAGGTCATTCAGGACAAGACGCTGGTGGCGCTGGCCCAGCAGGAGCCGGAATCGCTGGCCGACCTGGAGCAGATCAGCTACGGGCAGACGCGCCGCATCGGCCTGGCCGTGCTGGAAGCAATCAAGCGCGGCAAAGTGACACGCATCCCGAATCCACCCCAGCCGGACCCGCCGGACGACCCGGCCGTGGTCGACCGCTATTCGGCGCTGCGCGAATGGCGCAAGAATCGCGCGCTGGAACGCGGTGTGGAAAGCGACGTGATCGTCCCGCGTGAGGCCCTGTGGACGCTGGCGCTGGAATTCCCCGACAGCGTGGACAAAATGGTGCACATTCAGGGGCTGGGCCCGTGGCGGCTGAATGCCTACGGCGTCGATATCCTGGCCGTGCTCAACCGGTTTCGCGCTGGGCAACCTTAAGTTCGCTACCCTTTCAGGCTGTGCTGCACGCCCCCACTGAGCGAGGATCCCCATGACCCGACTGCATGACGCCAGACTGCGCTGGCAGGAAAACGTACTCCGGCGGGCCGAGGCCAAAGTGCCGCCGCGTCAGGCAGGCTTCACCACCTCCAGCGATATCCCGCTGGACGCTGTGTATACGCCTGATGACGCGCCCAATGCAGACAGTTACGCTGAAAAGCTGGGATTTCCCGGTGAGTATCCGTTCACGCGCGGCATCCAGCCGGCCATGTACCGCAGCCGCTTCTGGACGATGCGCCAGTATGCCGGCTATGCCAGCGCCGAAGAATCCAATGCGCGCTATCGTTACCTGCTCGACCAGGGGCAAAGCGGCCTGAGCGTGGCTTTTGACCTGCCCACGCAGATCGGCTATGACGCTGACGACCCGATGGCGCTGGGCGAAGTGGGCAAAGTCGGCGTGAGCATCTCCAGCATCCGCGATATGGAGCGCCTGTTTGAGGGCATCCCGCTGGACAAAGTCTCCACCAGCATGACGATCAATGCGCCCGCGGCCGTGCTGCTGGCGATGTATATCGTGGTGGGCCGCCGCCAGGGCGTGGACGAAGCTGCGCTGCGCGGCACCGTGCAGAATGACATCCTGAAGGAATACATCGCGCGCGGCACCTATATTTTCCCGCCGCGCCCTTCCATGCGCCTGATTACCGATATCTTCGCCTACTGCCAGACCAGCGTGCCGCACTGGAACACCATCAGCATCAGCGGCTATCACATCCGCGAGGCGGGCAGCACGGCCGCGCAGGAAGTCGCGTTCACGCTGGCCAATGGCATCGCCTATGTGCAGGCCGCCGTCGACGCCGGCCTCAGCGTGGACGAATTCGCGCCGCAGCTCTCCTTCTTTTTCAACGCGCACAATGAATTTCTGGAAGAAGTGGCGAAGTTCCGCGCGGCGCGCCGCCTGTGGGCGACGATCATGCGCGAACGCTTTGGCGCGCAGAAGCCGGAAAGCTGGAAACTGCGCTTCCATACGCAGACGGGTGGCAGCACCCTCACCGCCCAGCAGCCCACCAATAACGTCGTGCGTGTGGCGCTGCAGGCGATGGCCGCCGTGCTGGGCGGCACGCAAAGCCTGCACACCAACAGCATGGACGAGGCGCTGGCGCTGCCCACAGAGCAGGCCGTGCAGGTCGCGCTGCGCACGCAGCAGATCATCGCCTATGAAACCGGCGTGGTCGACACGGTCGATCCGCTGGCGGGCAGCTATGCGATTGAATATCTGACCGACGAGATTCACCGCCGTGCCGGGGAACAGATCAGCCTGATCGACAGCATGGGCGGCGCACTGGCCGCGATTGAGGCGGGCTATGTGCAGGGCGAGATTCAGCAGGCCGCCTATGAGTATCAGCGGGCGATTGAATCCGGTGACCGGGTGATCGTGGGCATGAACAAATTCGTGGTCGATGAGCCGCAGATGACCGGCCTGCTGCGCGTCAATCCCGCCATCGAGACCGCCCAGCGCGAACGTCTGGCGGGGGTGCGTGCGGCGCGCGACAACGAGCGCGTCAGTGCGCTGCGCACTCGCCTGGAAGCCGCGGCGCGTGGGGCGGACAATCTTATGCCGGTGCTTATCGAATGCGTGGACAACGAGGTCACGCTGGGCGAAATCTGCAACACGCTGCGCGCGGTATTCGGCGAATATCGCCCGTCGGTGACGATCTAGCGCCGATGCGGGCTATCCAGCACGGCCGGATTGACGACATGCGGGGGAATCTTCCCGGTCAGCACATCGCGCACATGGCCGGCAGCGCGCGCCTGCAAGTCCTCGACCGCCTCCACCGAGTTGAATGCGGCGTGCGGCGTAATCAGGCAGTTGGGCAGGCCCAGCAGCGGATGATCGGCTGGCGGCGGCTCTGACGACAGCACATCCAGCGCCGCCCCGCGAATCCAGCCCTCGCGCAGCGCATGGGCCAGCACGCGCTCATTCACGACAGCCCCGCGGGCGGTATTGATCAGGAATGCGCCTGGCCTCATGGCGCGCAGGAAATGCTCGTCCACCAGCCCTTTGGTTCCCTCATTCAGCGGCACATGCAGCGAGACAAAGTCAGCGCGCCCCAGCGCCGCATGCAGGTCACGGGTATATACCACGCCGTCGATCTCGCCTTCAAGCTGGCGCTGCACGGCGATGACTTGCAGGCCGAATGCGCGCGCCCGCTCGATCATCACGCGGCCGATATTGCCCGCGCCCACCACGACCAGCGTCTTGCCGCGCACGCGAAACAGCGGGCGTCCGGCGGCCAGATCCCACTTCCCGGCGCGGATATCGCGGTCAAAGGTGGGCAGGCTGCGCGCGCAGGCCAGCAGCAGCGCCATGGCATGCTCGGCCACTTCGTCCACGCAGTAATCGGGCACATTGCTCACCAGGATGCCCAGCGCCGTCGCATGATCGACCGCGATGTTGTCCACCCCCACCCCATACCGCGCGACCGTGCGGCACAGTGGCGCGGCATCCAGCACGGCAGGCGAGACGCGCTTCCAGTTGGTGAGGATGGCGTGGGCAAACGGGGCCAGCCGCAGCAGCTCGGCTTCATCGCCCGTCTCGGAGACGATCAGTTCCGCGCCGATTGGCTCCAGCACGCGCGCCTCGATATCCAGCGTGTCCCAGGCAAAATCCGTCACCAGCACTTTGAAGTCGCTCATCGCACAGCCGTCCTTAGCGGGCGTAGGTTTCGTTGTTCAGCGGCCACATCGGGCGCACGTCCATCTCCAGCCCGTCGCGCAGGCCGGACTCAAAGCGATAATAGCCAGCCGCGGCGATCATGGCGGCGTTGTCGGTGCACAGATTCAGCGGCGGATAGCGCACGGGCAGCTCACTTTGCTGGCGCATGGCGTTGCGCAGCGCCGTATTCGCGCTGACACCCCCGCTGATAAAAATCTCGGTCGCGTCATGGGCTTTGGCGGCCTTCACCGTCTTGTCCACCAGCGTCTGCACGACTGCCCGCTGAAAACTCGCAGCGATGTCGTTGATCGAGACATCGGCGCGCAACTGCACGCCTTTGTGTTCTTCGCGGTTACGACGCCCGTCCGTGGCGACCGTGGCCTCGCGCATGACGGCGGTTTTTACCCCGCTGAAGCTGAAGTCGTATTCGTCTTCGAGGCGCGCACGCGGAAAGTCAAACGCCTGCGGATTGCCGTTGATGGCAGCGCGCTCGATGTTCGGTCCGCCGGGAAATGGCAGCCCCAGCAGGCGGCCGACCTTGTCGAACGCCTCGCCTGCCGCATCGTCCAGCGTGCCGCCCAGTCGCTGATATTCGCCGTGGCCGGTCATCAGCAGCAATTCGGTGTGGCCGCCCGACACGATCAGAATGACGACCGGAAATTTCACTTCGCGGTAGGGCTGAGTCAGCCACAGCGAATACACGTGCCCTTCCAGATGATTGATGCCCAGCAAAGGCTTGCCGGTGGCGACCGCCAGCCCTTTGGCGTAGTTGGCACCGACTAACAAGCTGCCGACCAGTCCGGGCCCACGCGTGACTGCGATCGCGTCCAGGCGGCTGAAGTCGATGCCGGCATCGCGCATGGCGTTATCGACCACAAAGCCGATGGCCTCCACATGCGCCCGCGAGGCGGCTTCGGGAAATACGCCGCCATACTGCGCGTGCAGGTCAATCTGTGAAGCGACCACGTTGGACGCGATGGTGGTGCCATTCAGCACCACGGCCGCTGCCGTCTCGTCGCAGGAAGATTCAATGCCGAGGATGTATGTCACACACTGCACCTTTCCACCATCAGTTCCGTATACCATAACGTACGGATTGTAGCACAGCCCAGCCGACCTTATGATCGCCTGAGTCATGCGCCGGAAGTATTGATTCTTTCGCCAGTCTAACCCATAATGGACGCTATGAGGATTGCGGTGCAGCCGCAGGCTGCGCGGCAATTCACGGAGTAAAGGGCCACTCTTGCCGGAAAACAGTCTTCCCACCCCTGGTGACGATGAGTCGGACGACCTGAGCGCATTCGACGATTTCGTAAACAAACACCTCAATTTTGAGGGAAAGTCGCAGGCCAAACCTGCCGACGATTCGGCGAGCCTGTTTGACGATGTCCCCAATCTGGAAGAAGACGATGACGCGCCGGCCGGTACCTTTGGCCGCCCGCAGTCTTTCTCCGGCCCGTTACGGTCGCCTTTCGGCAGCGGCGGGCCGCTGCCCCCCCTGCGCCCGCCGGGCAGCCAGAATCCCAATCCAAACGAACGTGCCAATCCGTTTTCGCCATCGCCCAACGCCAACATGCCGCCGCGCATGCCCATCCCCGCGCCGGATGACAAGCGCTGGATGCCTGGTTATTACAGCGTGCGTGGTGACCTCGAAATTGTCGTGCTGCAACCCTTTCTGGCCACACGCGTCATGGTCATCCCCGACGCGAACCGCCGCCTGAATAAAAAATGCCGCTATATCGCCAATGTTGCGCCGGGCTGGAGCTTCATCGAGGTGCAGACTGGCCGGATGATGCGCGGATTTGTGCGGAACGGCGACGTGCGGTTCATGCCCGGCGTCGCCTCACGACAGGTGATGTTTCCGCTGCTGGGCAAATATCGCCTGCGGCTGGACTGGCTGGACCTGGTCATCATGATTGCGGTGCTGCTGGTGCTGCTGGCCATGGCCACCGACATCGACGACGAGCTGTTCTATCTGGCGCGCGGTGATGTGCGCGAATTACAGGCCCAGGTGGCCACCCAGCAGGCCCAGATCGATGCGCTGACCGCCGAACTGGAAGCGACCCCGCGACCGCGTGCATCCGGTGACCGCTGACGCAGCCTTTGGCCATATCCCCCAACCGACGTCCCGAAAATTGGTTAAACTGGCCTGTTGCCTGCGTGTGCAAAATGCCCGAAGATAGTGATAAGGAGGCGCGATATCGTTAATATGGTGACTTCTTCATGTAAGCTTAGTCTTTCTTAACACCGAAGCAGCGTAAACTTAAATCAAAGTTTGTGAAAAAGAGGATCAATATGGCTATCAAGAGCGCAGATTTTCACGTAGATTATTCCGACATCCACCGCCATTGGGATCCGCACAGCGAGCATTTTGCGGGTGGCGATGCGCTGATTACCGCCATTCAGCAGGGCTGGCAGTTGATTGAGCCGGTCTACAAAGAGGATTTCTGGGCGGCAGGCACGCGTGTGGTCGTGTATCACAGCATTCTGGAGCGCGGCGACGAAACGATGGTGATGCCCGTCCTCACCAATCCATTTATCAGGCGCGGTCTGAAGACGCGCACGCTGGAAGTGGAACCGTATGAAAACCTGGAGGCGCGCCTGAAGACCATCCGCCAGAAGAAGGCCAAAGTCTAGGCAGCAGTTTCTTCGCTTCACAAACTCACCAGTGACAAACGAAAACGCGCGCTCCACCGAATACTGTGGAGCGCGCGTTTTATGTTTTCAGGCGGTTGTAAAGACTAGCTCTCCAGCGCCGAACAATCCACGTTGTTGGTGAAACGGCCAACCTCGATCTCATAGGTGCGTTCAATGCCAGCGGCCAACCAGGCGGCCTCGCTGACCTCGCACGAGTAGTCGCTGTCGCCGGAGGTCAGATCGACCACATAGCGATCCTGACGGCCAGATTCGCGCTCTGCACCCAGCCCGGACCCGGTCGACAGATTGGCCTGTGGCCAGCTTGGTGCGGGGCTTTGGCCGCTGCCACTGGCCACAATCTCGCGTGACGGCACCCAGCGATTGACGTTATACCGGCAGTAGTTGTCATAGACCGGCTCGTCGCGATACACGGTATAGCACTCGTTCTGCTCGCGGAAGGTGCCATCGCCATTGTCGATGCGGCGCACCTCGCAGCGCTCACCATCGGGCACCTGGCGGGTATCGCGCTGGCGCTCGCTGCAAGACACGCTGTAGGCATCCGCAGGCACCTGTTCATCCCACGCATTGTCGCTGACGCGCGAGAACTGCTCGACAAAAATGATGCGTTCCCAGCTGTGGCCTTCCACCGTCACCGAGGCCGGGCGCTGGGCCGTGAGCAGGAAAATCAGGCCGCCGCACAGCAGCAGGCCGATCACCACCGCAGCGATGATGGGCACAGGGTTCGACTTTTTGGCAGGCTTCGACGCGGCCAGGTCTTCAGCCAGCCGTTCCTGCACGATGTCGCGCTGCTGGCCGGCCTCAAATGCCGCGTCCTGTGCACGCACCTGGCTGCCCAGGGTTCTAGCCTGTGCCGCCCTGTCCAGCGGGGACCCGCATTGCAGGCAGAATTCACTGTCGCCCAGATTGGGCGTGCTGCATGCCGGGCAGATTTTCGATGTGCCGCGCGCCTTATAATCGCTCACCGCGATCTTTTCGGCATCCGACGGGAATCGGCGCGTATCCGGGTCCTGGGCGGCGCCGCACATCGGGCAAAATTTATGCGTCAGCGCGGGCAGATTCGCCGTGCCGCAGAACTTGCAGTCCCAGATCATCTCATAAACGCCCAGGTCTTCGACACGATCCGGGCGGTTGGCATCTGGCTGGGGATTTGGAGGGAGCATAAGAATCTCTCAAAAATGATGCATACTTCAGAAGGATCACTTCCAAGCATACAGGCAATCAGCCGAAGTGAAAAGCGGATAAACAGGTCAACCGGCCGTGCACCACCGAACGACGACGCCAGCGGCAAATCAGGCGTATGGGCGAAAGGCTTATCGACAAAAGCGCTGACATTCAGGTACGCTGATAGTGTAGTTATTTTGTAATGTGCCCGGACAGGTAAGCCAGATGCAGTGGCAGTTTCCCCAATACGCAGCGTTATACATCCTGGCCATTGCGCTGCTGCCCATCCTTGCCTATGCCACATGGCGCAGGCGGGTGCTGCCCGGCGCGCTGAATTTTGCGCTGCAACTGGCCTGTATGGCGTGGTGGGCCGGCGCCGCGCTGATCGAAATCGGCTCGCCGGGCATTCCGGCCAAAATCTTCTGGTCGCAGGTCGCCTATCTGGGAATCGCCTTCGCGCCCGTCTTCTGGCTGCGCTTCGTGCTCGATTACGTGCGTCCGGGCACCACGCGCAGCCGGGTATACCTGCTGCTGTTCTTCGTCCCGCTGCTGACGCAGGCGCTGGTGTGGACCAATGACCTGCATCGGCTGATCTGGCCAAGCGTCAGCATCGTGCCAGGCACGCGCAATATGCAGGTGGTCTATGAGCACGGTCCGTATTTCTGGCTGTTCACCGCCTACTGTTACCTGTGTGTGCTGGTCGGGCTGGTGATCATTATCCGACACGCGTGGGGCATGCGCACCAATTCACGCGGGCGGGCGCTGTCCATCCTGACCGCGGGCATCATCGTGCTGATGGGCAACGTGGTCTATCTGCTGGGCGTCAGCCCCATCCCCTATAACGACAGCACGCCGCTCACGTTTGCGATTGCCGGGCTGATCCTGTTCTTCACGCTGTTCCGCACGCCCTTGTTCTCGCTGGTGCCGCAGGCACACAATCTCGCAATCGAAAGTATGGCCGAGGGCATCCTGCTGATGTTCAGCGATGGACGCATCGCCGACGCCAATCCTGCCCTGTCTGCTATGCTCGACATTCCGCTGAAAGACTGTTTGGGTGCGCCCTATGCCCAGGCGCTGAAGGCTTATCCCGCACTGGCCGACGCCATTCGCCAGGATGTGGCGGAGGCCACGCTGGAGCTGACCGTGCAGGGCGAGACGCGCATCATCGAAATGCAGAATTCTATCCTGACCGGCATCGTCAATGGCCGAGCCGTCGAAGGGGACATCCCGCGTGTGGTGATGCTGCGCGATATCACTGAAGTGACCGCGATGCAGCGGCGCGTCTTCGAGCTGGCCGTGGAGCACGCCCGCATCGAGCTGCTGACAGGCTTCATGCGGGATGCCTCGACCGCCTTTCAGGCCCCACTGGAGACCATCACCACCGCCGTGAAACGACTGGAATCCGGCAGTGGAGAAAACCCGGGCGAGGAACTGGCCGTCATCGACCAGCAGATCAGCCGCTTCAGCAAGCTGCTGGACGATACCCTGCTGATCACCACCCTCGACAGCGGCCAACCGCTGGAGGCGCAGCGCGTCAACCTGACCAATATCCTGGGAGACCTGTGCCAGACGGCCCAGTCCGAGGCGCAGGCAAAGTCGATCACGCTCGAAAGCCATCTGCCCGGCGAGCCGGTCTACGTCCTCGCCAGCGTGAGTTACCTGGGCATCGCACTGCGTCACCTGATCGATAACGCCCTGCGCTACACGCCCGCTGGCGGCACGGTGTCCATTGACGCCAGCCGAAAGCATCACGGCATGGAAATTCTCATCCGCGACACCGGCATGGGCATGGACGACGAGGTACTGGCGCGCATCTTCGACCAGTTTTTCCGGGTGTCGACCGCCGGCACGACGCAGGGCTTTGGCCTGGGGCTGTCGATTGCACACCGGGTGATTGAGATGCACGGCGGCACCATCGCGGTGCACAGCATGCCAGATAAGGGGACGACGATCACGCTATGGCTGCCGGAGGCCGATGAGCACAATACCATTCCCGCCAATGCGCTGCTGCGGCTGACGGGCGGGAAAGCGTGATGATGACGCTGCCGTGGTACATCGTGCTGTATATGGTGGCTATTCCAGTCACGGTCATCATAGGCGTCCTGGCCTGGCGACAGCGCGGCAATTCCGGAGCGGTGCCCTTCTCGCTGATGATGTTTGGCATTGGCTACTGGACGCTGTGCGCCATGTTCGAGCACAGCGCCATGCTCTACGATGCGCGCGTATTCTGGGCCAGGGCTGCCTATCCAGCCATCATGTCGGTACCGCTCCTGTGGATGCTGTTCGCGCTCGATTACATGGGCGTGTGGCGGCCCAGCCTGCGCGACCGACGCCTGTGGCTGCTGCTGATTGTCCCGCTGGTGACAGTCGCCCTGGCATGGACAAACGACATTCACGGGCTGATCTGGAGCAGCATCACCCCCAATACTGGCACCAACCAGCTTGTTTATGAGCATGGCGCGGCCTTCTGGGCGGCCAGCCTGTTCTCGTACCTGTGCGTGTTCGTGGGCATCTTCGCCATCATCACCGGCGTGCGCGGGCCAGGCTCGTCCGCACGCTTGCGTGCGCTGGTGATGCTGCTGGCCGTTGTGCTGGTGGTGGCCGCCAACCTGCTCTATCTGACGGACGTGACGCCCATTGACCTGACGCCGCTCAGCATGGGCGCTGCGGGCTGCATTATCCTGGTTTCGATGCTGGGCACCGAGATGTTCCGCATGCTGCCGCAGGCGCGCCAGCGCATCGTCTCGCTGATGCGCGAAGGCATCATCATCGTCAACGAACAGGACGTGCTTATCTACGCCAATCCGTCCGCCATGACCCTGCTGTCGCTGGGCATCCGGGACCTGATCGGCCAGCCTGTGCACGAGGCGCTGGCTGACTATCCGGAGCTGATTGCCTGCGCGACCGGCGAAAAAGGCATCTCGGACATCGATCTGAATGGCGACGGCAGCCACATGCTGGAGGCCGAGAGCCGCCCCATCAATGACGAACAGCAGCTTCGGGCGGGCACGCTGGTGCTGCTGCGCGATGTCACCCTTCAGAAGAAATCGCGCTATCAGAGCTTCGAGCTTGAACTGGAGCAGGAACGCGTGGGCATCCTGACCACGTTTATCCGTGCCGCGGCCCATGAATTCCGCACCCCGCTCTCGGTCATCAAGACATCGGTGTATGTGGCTGGCCGTGCCGAAGACCCGGCGGCACGCCAGGCGCAGTATGCCAGGATTGCCTTTCAGATGAACCGTATGAATCGCCTGCTGGACCAGGTGCAGACGATGGTGCGGCTGGACGCACAGGCCGAATTCGAGCGCGTCAGCATCAACCTGAACGATATCGTGCGCGAGTGCGTGAACCGGATTCGGCCTGAAATCGAAACGGCCAGCGTGAAACTGGTCATGATGCTGTCGCGCAATCTTCCCGCCATCAGCGGTGACGCGGCCAGCATGGGGCGTGCCATCGATGAGCTGCTGACCAACGCAGTCCACTACACGCCGACCGGCGGCACCATCACCGTAACTACGGAATATGCCAAGGAAGGCCTGCTGATGCAGGTGAACGATACCGGCATCGGCATGTCGACGCAGGAACAGGTGCACATTTTCGAGCGCCTGTACCGCGCCGACTCGTCACGCTCACGACCGGGTTTTGGCCTCGGGTTGTCGATTGCCCAGCGCATCATCCAGGGGCACGATGGCAGCATTGTGGTGGAGAGCGAGCCGGGCAAAGGCAGCACTTTCACGGTGTGGCTGCCCATTGAAGAAGGCACGATTCCGACGCCGCTCAGCCGTGTGGTGACTCAGGGCGGCACAGAAGTGCGCGTGATTGACAGCACCAAAGGCACAACCCGCTAGCAGGCATGTCTGCGCGGGCCGGGCGGATGCGCTGCCTGATGGTGTTTCGGGTTATCTGCCCGGGGGAAACAGCTCGACGTAATAGCGGTCGGTCGTGCCTTCAGCCACCCAGCCCTGCAACAGGCGGTTACCCGTGCGGTAAATCACGCGGAACCAACTGTATCGGGCGGTGCAGCGCGGCCCTTCCAGCGGGAAGAAAATACCACCTGCGGGAATCTGGCCGATGATTTCGGAATCGGTGCCGGGGCCGCTGCGCAGATTCAGCGGGTCAGGATCGACCTGGCTGACGCGCCCGCGTTCATTCAGGATGAGCAGGCCGGGCAGCAGACCTGGGCAGGTCGGCGTGGGACTGGCGGGCGCGGTCGGGGATGGCTGCTGGCCGCTGACGACGCCGTAGGCGGACAGCAGCAGCGCTGCCACCAGCCCCCACAGCATCACCCTGCGCAGCCGTTCAGGCATGCGCAGCCGCCCTGCGAACTTCCCACACATCACGCAATCCCCAGAAGGCCACCACCGCAAATGCGAAGCCGTATGTCAGCAAGTATGGCATGGCCGCAGGCGAAAAGCGAAGCGCGATATATGCCCCGGCAAACGCATACAGCGAGAGGAAAATTTCCACGTAGACATTGCGGCTGACGCGCGCGGCGGCGTATTTGTTCGATGCGGCCATACGGGCATATTTGGGCGTGCGCTTGAATTCACTCTTGCGGCTGAGGATGCCGCTGGTCACCGCGCGCGCATTCGACCAGGCGATGCCCGTGCCGAAGGCAAACAGCGCGGGAATCTGCAACACGCGGCGCTTCCAGTCTTTGTACAGCGCGCCCTGGCTGACGACGAACACCATCGGCGGAGCGATCCACGCGTAGGCCAGCGGGCCAATCGGCAGGTTAGGCAGCGAACCAGACAGGATCAGCAGGATCGGTGCGCACAACAGCATCAAAATAATCAGCGGGTGCGCCAGATACTGGCTCAGGTGCATGCTGCCCATCAGCTTCTGCCCCAGCGACAGATGCGGGTCTTTCCAGATGCGCGGAATGAGCAGCTTCATGCACTGGGTGCCGCCCTTGGCCCAGCGCGCCTGCTGTTCTTTGAAAGCCGCAATCTGTGGGGGCAGCTCACCCGGCACATCGACTTCCGGCAGGTACATAAAGCGCCAGCCCTTCAGCTGGGCGCGGTAGCTCAGGTCGAGATCCTCGGCCAGCGTATTGTCGCTCCAGCCACCGGAGTCCTGAATGGCCGAGATGCGCCACACACCGCAGGTGCCGTTGAAATTCATCAGCAGGCCAGACCGGCTGCGCGCCGTCTGCTCGATGACGAAATGACCATCCACGGCAAAGGCCTGCCAGCGCGTGAGCACATTTTCTTCGCGGTTCAGATGCGACCAGCGCGCCTGCACCAGGCCCACGCGCTCGTTCTGCACCAGATACGGCACCGTGCGGTGCAGGAAGTCCGGCCGCGGCACGAAGTCAGCGTCAAAGATGGCCACATACTGCACATCAGGCGGCAGCAGCGTCAGGCCATGGGCCAGCGCACCGGCCTTATAGCCCACGCGATTCTCGCGGTGGACATAGCGCACATCGACGCCCTGCGCCTGCAAATCAGCGCATACGGCCTGGGCGGTCTGCTGGGTTTCATCGGTCGAGTCGTCCAGCACCTGAATAATCAGGCGGTCACGCGGGTAATCCAGCGCGGCGCAGGCCCGCACCAGCCGCTCTACCACATACAGTTCGTTGTAAATCGGGAGCTGCACGGCCACCGTGGGCAAGGTTTCGGCTGTCAGGGCAGCGGCGGTGACGCGTTCATGGCGGTGAAGCAGGTACTGAACCAGAAGAATGAGAATACTGAAAGCACAAAGCGTGAGCAGCACGCCAGAAACGACATAAACCGTGCTAAGCACTGTAACCAGCAACGCCATAAGGGATCACAACTTCCTTGTGAAATGTTTGTGAAGTCTATCAATCAGTAGTACGGCTAACAAGGGTGGTGGTTGCATTCCATTACAGCGACAATAAACCCTTGTCGCAGTAAACGCAAAAACGGTACACTGACAGATATAAACAAGGGTAATACGGAACCGTGTATTGACAACCCTCGCCGCGTCATCGCATACCTTCAGCGGGCTGCGTCCCGTGAATCTGAAAACCGACCTGGCACCCCTGGCCGACCTGATGGAGCTGGCTTTTGCCGACAGCATGGATACGGGCGGGCGCGCTGCCATCCGCGAGATGCGCGCGCTGAGCAAGCTGGGCGGCGGGCTGAACCTGCTGTCGGGCGTCAATGACCTGGTCGCGGGCATCGGGCTGGGCTATGTGTGGGCGGAAAACGGCCGTCTGGTGGGGAATGTCAGCATCTACCCGGCATCCCTGCCCTCACACCTGCCTAAAACATGGATCATCGCCAATGTCGCCGTGCATCCTGACTGGCGCGGACGTGGCATCGCCCGCCAGCTCATGCAGACCAGCATGGACGCCGTGCGCGCCCGCTCCGGCGACATCATCCTGCAGGTGGAAGAACGCAACGACACTGCATATCATCTGTACGACTCGCTGGGCTTCACCGCCGAGGGAACCTTCAATCACTGGCGCAGGCCATCAAGCGCGCGCAAACCACCCGCCCCGGATCACCCGCTGGCCTATATCACGCGCCGTTCACGCGGCGAATGGCAGGCTGAATATGCGCTGGCACAGCGCGTGCGCCCGGCTGAGCAGGGCGGCATCGGCTGGCTGCGTCCGCTGGACCTGTATTATTTCAAAAAGCCGCTGCTGGCGGCCATCAGTGATGCGCTCAATCTGCGCTCGGTGGAACGGCTGATCATTCGCGGGGAAGACGAACGCGATATCCTGGCCAGCCTGTGGATCGAAAGCGCATTCGGGGCCAGCACCACCACCCTGACGATGATGGTGCATCCTGACTATGCGCCGTTGTACAGCGAGGCCCTGCTCAACAATGTCACACGCCGCTTTGAAGGCAGTGTGCTGGTGACCGACCATCCGATCGACGACACCGTCAGCAATTATCTGCTGTCGAAGTATCAGTTCATCGTCACGCGCACGCTGACACACATGCGCTGGCGCGCGAGCCATGATTGAACTTCGGCCATCGAGTGACCGAAGCCAGACACGTTGGGAAACCCGTTTTTCGTCCTCCCCGCCGCCTGAGGTTCAAAACCTCAGGCTACGAGAAGCCCAAGTCCCTGAAGGGACTGAAAAGCCGGGTTTTGAATCTGCGGCGCTCAGAGATAGCCTGGCTAGAATAGATGGGCACCGCTTTTAACTTTCACCTTTCCCCTTTTAACTTTTAACTGCCCTTGCCCTACCCCTTGATGCTGCCCGCCAGCAGGCCGCGGATGAAGAACTTGCCCAGCAGCAGGTAAACCAGCAGCGTGGGCAGCGCGGTCAGGAAGGCGGCGGCCATCTGCACGTTCCACTCCACAATCTGACTGCCGGCCAGATTTTGCAGCGCGACCGTGATCGGCTGTGAGTTATTTCCCGCGATCGTCACGCCGAACAGGAATTCGTTCCAAATCTGCGTGAACTGCCAGATGACGACCACCACGAAACCCGGAATCGAAATCGGCAGCAGCACGTGCCAGTAGATGCCGAAAAAGCCTGCGCCGTCGATCTGCCCGGCTTCCAGCAGTTCGGTCGGCACTTCCGCGTAGTAGTTGCGGAAAATCAGCGTGGTGATGGGCAGGCCATACACCACATGCACCAGGATCAGCCCGCCCAGATTGCCATACAGGCCAATCGAGCGCAGGAACTGCACCAGCGGGATCAGGATCGCCTGATACGGAATGAACATGCCGAACAGCATCAGCGCAAACAGGATGTTGGCGCCCCTAAACTGCCACTTCGACAGCACATAACCGTTGAGCGACCCCAGAATGGCCGAAATCGCGGTGGCAGGCACCACCAGCAGCACGCTGTTGCCAAAGTTCGGCGCGAGCTCCTGCATGGCATCATTGAAGCTGGCCAGCGACGGCGCAATCGACGGCACCCACATGGTCGAGATATCGACCTGATCCGGCGTCTTGAAGCTGGTCACCAGCACCATGTAGACCGGCAGCAGAAAGGCGACCGCGACAATGACCAGCACACTGTAAATGAGGATGCGGGAATACGGACGGCGCTTCTGCCCCGCAAGGGTTGAGGTGGTCATAGGCTTTTCTCCCCGCGCAGCTGGGTGATCAGATACGGCACAATAACGAATGCGACCATCACCAGCATGACCATGGCCACCGTGGCCCCGCGCGCGAAGTCCTGCCCGCGGAAGGTGAGGAAGTACATGTTCAGGCCGGGCATATCGATGAACAGGTTGTCACCACCACCCATCGTGTACGCCAGGTCGAAAATTTTCAGTGAAATATGGCCCAGAATAATCATGGCGGACAGCGTGATCGGGGCCAGCAGCGGCAGCACCACGCGCAGATAGACGCCGAACTCACTCGCGCCGTCCACACGGGCGGCCTCGCGCAGTTCTTCGGGGATGCCGCGCAAACCAGCCAGGTACATCGCCATCGTGTAACCGCTCATCTGCCAGGCCGCGGCCACCACCAGCGCGATCAGCGCCAGGTTGAAGCCTTTTTGTTCGGGGCGTTCCAGCGTAATCAGCGAGTTAGGATCGCCAAAGGTGACCAGCGCCACCAGCAGCAGCCCGCCCGCCATGACAAACGCCGCGACCATCGACCGCTTTTTAATCCAGAAATACACCGCGGCCAGCACCAGAATCGCCGCGACGGCAAAGCCAAGTATCGTGGGCACATCCTGCCAGAAGAAATTCAGCGTGCTTTCCTGGCTGATGAACCAGCGGAATTCCCCGCGTGGCAGCCCAATCAGCGTAGGCAGCGCATTCAGCCCGCTGGTGGGGTTAAACAGCCATTTCCACACCACGCCCGTCACCACGAAAGACAGCGCCATCGGGAACAGGAAAATCGTGCGGAAGATGCTTTCGCCCTTCACCTTCTGATCGAGCAGGATGGCCAGGCCGATGCCCAGCACCAGGCAGGTCACGATGAACAGCACGGTGAAGAAGACGGTATTGACCATGTCGGTGCGGAAGCGCTCGTTCAGCGTCCCGTTGATCATGTCGTTGTAATTTGAAAACCCGATGAAATTGGCAGGCAGGCGGCTGAGCTGCTGCAGCGCATTCGAGTCCGTCAGCGAGGTATAGCCCGTCTGTGCGATAAAACCGTAGACGAAGATGGCGATGAAGATCAGCGATGGCAGGATCATCAGAATTGCGGTCAGGCGATCGCGATTGAAACGCCTGCGGCGCGGCGGTGCCGAGGAAACTGTAGCCTGTGCCGCCATAAGTCTTTCCCCCTTTATAAACGCGGAGAGGCGCAGCAGTGTGCGCCCCTCGCGACTATACCAACTCAGTAGAACGAACTAGCCACCGATGCCGGTCTGAAGCGCCAGCGTGGCGGTGTTGGCCGCAGCCGACGACGCGTCACCATCAGCGCCGTAGCTGGCGATGATGCCGCTGAAGCCGTTGGTGAACGCGGGCGAAGCGACCGCGCCGTGGGCCTGGCTGCCGACGATAGCATTGCCGGTCCAGTCAGCATAGGCATCCTGGAAGTAGGCGTTGTACAGCTCGGCATTGCCGATGTCCGCGGTGGTGTTCGCAGGCAGCGAACCCTTCAGCGGGTTGAAGATGTCCTGCGCTTCAGCGCTGCCCAGGAAGGTCAGCCATGCACGCACGTTGGTGGCATTGGGGGCGCCCACGGGCAGGCCGAAGGTGTCGGACAGCATCATGAACGTGCCGTCGGTGCCGGGGGAGGCAGCCCAGGAGAAGCCCGTGCCGGGCTCCAGCGCCAGGTCGACCAGGAAGTAACCGGCAGCCCAGTCACCCATAATGTTAAAAGCAGCTTCGCCGTCCGCCACCTGGCGGCTGGCATCCTGCCAGCTCAGGGCGTTGCGGTCGTCATTCGAGCAGGCGAGCACCTGGCCGAAGGTTTCCCACACACCCACGGCTTCGGGGCTGGTCCAGCTGGTGGCACCGCTCCACAGGCCGTTGTAGCCATCGACGCCGAGTTCAGCCAGCGCGACGCTTTCCCACAGATGCGCCTGGGTCCAGTTTTCGCCGACGGCCAGCGGGGTCACGCCAGCAGCCTGCAGCGCCGGGCAGGTGGTGTCCACAAATTCAGACCAGTTGGCGGGAACGGTGACGCCCCATTCTTCCAGATTGCCGGGCACGTACCACAGCACGTTCGAGCGGTGAATGTTCACCGGCACCGAGTAGATATTGCCGGCATCATCGCTGATGAGGTCCAGCAGGCCCTGGGGATACTGTTCCATCCAGCCGTTCGCTTCGAAAATATCGTTCAGCGGTTCCATCAGGCCGGCGCGCACCCACAGGTCGTTCAGCTCTGCACCTGCGTGCACCTGGAACGTGTCCGGCGGATCGCCACCGAGCATACGGGTGGTCAGCACGGCGCGGGCATTGACGCCCGAACCACCGGCCACGGCCGAGTTGATGATGTTCACGCCGGGGTTGGTTTCGGTGAACGACGCGATCAGCGCTTCCAGACCAGCCGCTTCACCGCCGCCCGTCCACCACGAGAAAATTTCGAGATCACCACTGAGAGCATCCTGCGCGGTCACAGCACCAAAAATGCCGAGCGCCGCCGCAGCCGTAACGCCTAATGCCGCAAGTTTCCTGAATTTCATTGCAGTACTCCATAAATATAGTCCGACTGTCATGATCGGGGGCCATTGCCACCGACGTAGGATAGACTATAACGCCGTTTCTAACCTTACAGATAGACAATGTCGTTTTATCCTGTGCAGATTGCCCTAAAGAGCCGTCAGAAGCCGACTGATTTTCACACATTTCAGCGTAGCAGCCCCACCGTAAGTTACGAAAGGTTTGTGCAGTTTGAAATGTGATTCAACCGAACATGCACCGCTTTTGGGCGAAACATCGGTTGTGACCGTATAATCAGCGCAGAAACCAGGCACAAATTATTGGCAGCAACCTTTACACGGAGACTCACCCATGACCCAGACAATCCGGCTGACGATGGCGCAGGCGCTGGTGCGCTTCCTGGCGATGCAGACCGTGGAGCGCGATGGCCAGCAGGCGCAGTTTTTCGCTGGGTGCTGGGGCATTTTCGGCCACGGCAATGTCGCGGGCATCGGCCAGGCGCTGCAGCAGTATGCGGGACATCTGAAGTATTACCAGGCGCGCAACGAACAGGGCATGGTGCACGCCGCCGTCGCCTACGCCAAAGCCAAAAACCGGCTGGGGGCTTTCGCCTGCACATCGTCGATCGGGCCGGGGGCGCTGAATATGGTGACGGGCGCGGCAGTGGCCACGGTCAACCGGCTGCCGGTGCTGCTGCTGCCCGGAGACATCTTCGCGGAGCGCATCCAGTCGCCGGTGTTGCAGCAGCTGGAGTGCGAATGGTCGCAGGATGCCAGCGTGAACGACTGCTTCAAGCCGGTCTCGCGCTACTGGGACCGCATCAACCGGCCTGAACAGTTGATGGCGTCGCTGCCGGAGGCCATGCGCGTGCTAACCAGCCCGGCACAAACCGGCGCGGTCACGCTGGCCCTGCCGCAGGATGTGCAGGCGATGGCCTGGGACTATCCGGCGGCACTGTTTGACAAGCGCGTGTGGTACATACCGCGCCAGCGCCCGGATACTGCCGCGCTTCAGCGGGCCGTGCATGTCCTCAACGCGGCATCGCGCCCGCTGATTATCGCCGGGGGCGGCGTGCACTACAGCGAGGCCTACGACGCACTGCGCCGCTTTGCCGAAAGCGCGGGCATCCCCGTGGGCGAGACGCAGGCCGGCAAAGGCGCCCTGCCCTACAATCATCCGCTTAACCTGGGTGCGATTGGCGTGACGGGCACGCCAGGCGCGAATATCATGTGCCGCGAGGCCGACGTGATCATCGGCATCGGCACGCGCTACAGTGACTTCACCACCATGTCCAACAGCGCCTTCCAGAACCCGGACGTGCGCTTCATCAACATCAACGTGGCCGAATTCGACAGTGCCAAGCGCGGCGGCATCGCCCTCACCGGAGACGCGCGCGTCACGCTGGAGGAGCTGGCCGAGGCGCTGGATGGCTGGCGCACCAGTGAGACTTATCAGGCCCGCGCCCGCGAATTCAACGCCTCGTGGGATATGGAAGTGGCGCGCATCTATAACCTGGAACACGAGCCAATGTTGTCGCAGGGCGAGGTACTGGGCGTAGTCAACACCCTGTCGCGCCCGGAAGACGTGGTCGTGTGCGCGGCCGGCAGCATGCCCGGCGACCTGCACAAGCTGTGGCGCACGCGTGACCACAAGGGTTATCACCTCGAATATGGCTTCAGCACGATGGGCTATGAAATCGCGGGCGGCCTGGGCATCAAAATGGCCCAGCCCGAGCGCGACTTATTCGTCATGGTGGGCGACGCCAGCTACCTGATGCTGAATACCGAGATCGTGACGGCCGTGCAGGAAGGCATCAAGCTCATCATCGTGCTGATCGATAATCATGGCTACGCCAGCATCGGCGGGCTGAGCAAGTCGGTGGGCAGCGATGGCTTCGGCACCAAATATCGCTATCGCACCGACAGCGATCAGCTTGATGGTGAAGTGCTGCCCGTGGACTATGCGGCCAACGCCGCCAGCATGGGCGCAGATGTCATCCGCGCCAACACCCGCGATGAGGTCATCGAGGCCGTGCGCCAGGCGCAGGCCAGCCCGCGCACCACCTGCATCGTGGTCGAGACGGATCGGCGACAGCGCGTGCCCGGCTATGAAAGCTGGTGGGACGTGGCTGTAGCCGAGGTGAGTGACAATCCCGACGTGCAGACCGCACGCGCCGGCTATGAGCAGAAGAAGGCCAACGAGCGTCACTTTATCTGAACCGGCAGGAGGACGAATCGCATGACGGGCACGCTGAATGAATCGCTGGACAAGGCCAAACTGCTGGATCTGATGCAGAGTGAATATGCATTTGCCCTGCGCACACTGGCGCTGCTCACGCCAGAGCAGATGCTGATTGCCGGGGCGGATGGCTACTGGACACCCAAGGACATCGTGGGGCACTGGGCGCGCTGGCTGGATCGCCTGCCTCTCTGGCTGGACAATCTGCGCGCAGGCACGTATGTGCCGGAAATCGATCCCGGCTGGCCGTGGGACAGGATCGATGAGCTGAATGAGCGCAATATCCAGCAGGACAAGAACCTGCCGCTGGATGAGGTGATGGCGCATTTCAAAAGCTCACACGAGAAAGTCTACGCGCTGATCGCCTCGATGAGCGAGGAAGACCTGTTTGAAAATCTGTACGGTGGCGCGGTGCGTCGCCCGTTTTACCATTCGGTCATCGGCGACACCTATGGCCACTACGAAGAACACCTTACGCCGATGCGCAAATGGATATCCGCCCAGGGATTCGGGAGCACAAACTCATGACATGGCCGACTGAAAGCAGCATCACGACCGGGGACGGGCTTCAACTGAGGACTTTTCGCTGGCTGCCGAAAGAGGCGCCGCGTGCGCTAGTGTTTATCGTGCACGGCTATGGCGAGCACAGCGGGCGCTATGCATGGGCAGCCGAGCAGCTGGTTTCGCGGGGTTACGCAGCGTTTGCCATCGATCATCGGTCGCATGGCAAGAGCGGTGGCGAGCCGCGCGCCTACATCGACAGCATCCCGCAGGTGGTGGCCGACCTGAAGCAGTTTGTCGATCAGGTCAGCGCGGAATTTCCGCATATCCGGCGCTTCATGCTGGGGCACAGCATGGGCGGTCTGATCGCGTGGTCGTATACAGTGCGCCATCAGGACACGCTGAGCGGCCTGATTTCCAGCGGCGCGGCAATCGATGCGGACGCGAACGTCTCGCCTGCGGTGGCTGCCATCGGCGAGCTGCTGGCCAAAATCGCGCCGAAAATGCCGTTCCTCGACCTGGCGCCCATGGCAGAGCTGGCCGCCAATCCGGATGTCGCCCCGGCCTTTGAGGCTGATCCGCTGACGTATAAGGGAAAAATGCGTATCGGCATCGGCATCGCCATCAGCCATGAGGCGCGTTATATCAAGAAGCGGCTGGGCGAGGTCATGATTCCGGTGCTCATCCTGCATGGCGAGCTGGACAAAATCGTCAATCCGTCTGGCAGCAAGCGCGCCTTTGAGGCGGTGGGTTCAGCCCAGCGCACGCACCTCGTCTATGAAGGCATGCGCCATGAAATCCTGAACGAGCGCGAACGCGATATCGTTATGTCCGATATCCTCGGCTTCATCAACGGCCTGGCGGAAAAATAGCCATGCATCCAGCAGTCGGCCCCGACCCCAGCGAGTGGGCCAATGGCTGTGCGGCCGCATACTACCAGCTGGATTCGCTGGTCACAGCTCCAGCCTGAGGCCTAATCCCCGCCGGCCTCCGGTGATGGCTGGGCCAGCGCCACGCTAAACGCAAACGTGGTGCCCTGCCCCAGCACGCTGGAGACGCGCATTTCGCCGCCATGCCGTTCGATCAGCCCGCGCGTGATGGCCATGCCCAGGCCGGTGCCGGGCTGCGCCTGCGCCAGCGGGTTATCGCTGCGGAAGTAAGGCGTAAACAGCTTCACCAGGTCTTCCTCGCTCATGCCGATGCCGGTGTCCACCACACTCGCCACCAACTGCGGCGGCAGCAGCTTGCCATTGGCATCGCGCATATCCGCGCGCACCTCAGCCCGAATCGTGATATGCCCGTTCTCAGGCGTGTATTTATGCGCGTTGCTGAGCAGGTTCGTGAGCACCTGGATCATGCGGCCTTCGTCGGCAAAAATCGGCGGCAGGTCTTCCGGAATCTCCAGCACCAGCGTCTGACCTTTGTCTTCGATCTGCTTTTGCAGCGGGCGCACGGTCTCATCCAGGATGCGGCGGAAGGCCACCGATTTCGGATCGATGCGCATATTGTTGGTTTGCAGCTTGGTCACGTCGTTCAGGTCGCTCACCAGCGTATTCATGCGCTCGGCATTGCTGCGAATCGTGGTGACAAAATTCTTCTGCATGTCGCTCAGCGCGCCCATCTGCGGGCCCAGCAGGAATTCTGAATAGCCGCGGATGCTCGTCAGGGGATTTTTCAGCTCGTGCGCCACAAAGCTGACAAATTCGCTCTTGGACGAGTTTGCGCGGTCCAGCTCGGTATACAGCTGCGCGTTGACGATGGCGATGCTGGCATGTTCGGCCAGGCGCTGCAGGAAAGGCAGGTCGGCCAGGCGCATGCGCGGCTCGGTATTCGTCTCCAGGATCAGCATAGCATTCACGTTGCCGCCCGACAGCATCGGGATGGTAATCTGGCTGAGGCCGCCGCGCAGGCTGGGCACGTAATCGCGGTCCATCTGCACATCGGTCACCAGCTCCGGCTGGCGGGTGCGCATCACACGCGACACAATGCCTTTGTCCAGCGGCAGCAGGCGGCCAACCGTGCCCTGTGGCAGGTCATCCACCTCATAGCCCATGCTGTACACGATCTCCAGCATGGCGGGGTCGCCAGTGACCACACCCAACATGGCGGCACGTGCGGGACTGTTTTCCACCGCCCATTCCACAGTGATGCGCGCCACTTTGGCCAGGTCCAGCGAGCGGTTCAGCTCGACGTCGATGCGCTCCATCGTTTCCAGTTCCGACACGCGCATGCTGAGCTGCTGGTCGGTCATTTCGAACAGACGGGCATTTTCGATGGCGACAGCGGCCTGCCCCGCAAAAGTATTCAGCAGGTCGGCATCTTCCTGGGTAAACGTGCCTTCAGCCTTGTTCAGCACTTCCAGCACGCCGATCACTGCGTTACCGCTGACGAGCGGCACGGCGATCACGCTGCGGGTCGTGAACGGGCCTTTGCCCAGGTCGCCTGCCCAGCGCGGATCATTCGCCACATCCGGCACGATGACCGGGCTGGCCGTCGACGCGACCTCGCCCACCAGGCCCCTGCCAGCCGGCACACGCACGCCAATGATGCTGTCGCCGGAACCACCCACGGCCACGCGGAAGATCAGGTCACCAGTGCCATCTTCAGCCGTCAGCAGCAGCGAACCCGCCTCGGCCGTCAGAATCTCTGTGGCCGAGTCCGTGATGAGTTTGAGCAGCCCTTCCAGATTGACTTCCGAGGCCACCAACTGTCGGCTGATATCGTTCAGCACCGAAAGCTGGCGGGCACGCCGGGCCGTCTCGTCGAACAGGCGCGAACGTTCCAGCGAGGTGGCCGCCAGCGAGGCAATGTCGTTGAACACCTTGAGCTGTTCGTCTGAATACTGTTTTCCGGCTTCCAGCATGCCTACCGCCATCGCGCCCAGGCGCTGTCCGCTGGCGTTCAGCGGCACGCACATCCATGCGCGCAAATCCGGCGTCTCATACACCTGATCGAGCGCGCGCTGGGTCGTCTCGCGGGCATAATGGGCCACCCGCATCGGCTGGCCGGTGCGGATAACGTCGCTGTACAGATCGCGCCCCATCGCCCAGCGAACGTTCTCTTTGCCGATATCGCGCTCGTCATTTTCGAGGAAGAAGGCATAGCGCAGCAGGTTGGTTTCGGGGTCGCGCAGCACGATATAGAACTGGCTGGCCTCAATCAGCTTGTCTGCCTGCGCGGAAATCAGCTCCAGCAGGTCATCGAATTCCAGCGTGAAGCCCACCGCCTGCGATACCTGGCTGAGCACGTCCAGCTCGCGCACGCGGCGTTCCAGCGAGGCCACCACCTGCGCGCGCTCAATCGACACACTCATCTGCGCATGCAGATTTTCGACAAAGCGCATTTCCTCGAAGGTATAGCCCTTTTCGCCGCTTTTCGGCACGCCGATCATGGCAAAGCCATTGACGTCCCCGCCAGAGCGAAAGCCCGCGATAATCATCGCCTTGAGGATATGCAGGCGCGCACGCTCCACCAGCAGCGCGGGCGGCCACGGCTGGCCCGCCTCCAGATAAATGATCGGCGATGCACCACTGGCTAACTCCGAGACAATCGGGCTCTCTTTGGAAAAACGAATATCCGTGCCTTCAGCCACGTACTCGTTCGTCTCGCTGGTGGGCAGAAAGACGAAAGCCTGCGTGGGCTGAATGCCGTCGTCGAGCGCATCACGGAACGTTGATACCACCATGGCAGTGTCGCCCGTCATGGCCAGCGTGCGCGAAAATGCCTCGACTTTCTGCTGAAAGTCCGTGCGGCGGCGGAAAAACAGCCTGTCGACGCGCTCCTGAATGCGCGCGCGGACGGGCACAAACAGCACCGCCATCACGAAGATGATGACCGCGACCAGGACGGGGTTATTGGCCTCGACGACGTTTCCCACCACCAGGCTGGCGCCATACACCAGCAGGAAGTAGCCACCCACCAGCGCCACCAGCATGATCAGATAAGTCACGCCCTGCGTGACGATGCGGTCGGTGTTGACGGCGCGGTACTGCAAGACAGACAGCCCCAGGCTGAACGCCAGAATCGTGAACAGCGGCGAGACGGCTGACGTGTTCAGCGGCAGCAGGTCGGCGCCGGTAATCGCACGCACGATGATATTGAGGAGCCAGATGACGCCAATCGCCAGCGTCAGCGAGACGCCAATCAGCACCGTGTTGATCTGGTCGCGCTGGAGCGGCACGGCGGTATTGCTGCGGCGGATGACCATGCCCGCCACCAGAATCAGCAGGCCGACGACAGCCACAGCCGCCGCAGCATTCTGCGCGGCCAGCGGCACAAACGGATCCGCCGGGTCGGCGTGGATGCTGATGAGCGCGGCCGCCGCGATGATCGACAGCAGCATGGGCAGGAAACGCAGGGCAGGCTGGCGATAGGCCAGCGCCGAACGCACAGGCAGCACGAACGGCAGCGAACCAATCGCGCCACCGATGAGAGACGAGGCAAATATCCACAGGGGCACGAGCCGATACGTGGTATTCAGGTCAAACAGGCCGGTCATGAACACAGAGAGGGCTGTCAGGCTGAACACGACCGCGCGCGGGCCAGGGTGATTGCGGCGCATGATGAACACGACCAGCGCGATGCCCCACACCACCACGCCAGACACAAACGGCGCGACGAAGCTGGCCACAAAATCCGCCTCAGGGAAAGTGCCCACGCGGTAGGTGACTTCACAGCGGTCCGGCGAGCTGGTGACCGGCGCGCATGCTTCCGGCGTCAGGCGCGCGGCGTCGGAGTCGCGCAGGAAGGCGACCTCCAGCGACGCATTCGGCGACAGCGTGTCCAGCAAGGTATTGAAACTGCGCAGCGCCGTCTCATAATCCCCTTCGCGGCTGAGCGCAGCCCCGTTCAGGCCAACGATGCGGTCGTTGCGCATCAGCCCGGCTGTCAGGCCGCGCCACGGTGTTTCGCCTGCAGGCAGCGACCCATCGACCACCAGCGTGCGGCTGAGCATCGCGCCAAAAAACACGGGATGCTGCCGCCAGGCCAGCGCCGAAGACAAATAGATGATGGCCGCCGCTGCTGACAGAATCAGCGCCGTGAGCGACAGCAGCACGCCCAATCGATTTTCAAAAGTAAACGTGCGGCGCGCGCTGGGAATAGCGCGATCAGCTATCGCGTCATTTGCCGCCGTCGTGCTGGTGATTGCGCCCATAACGTCTCTCGTTACTTGTGCTTAAACGGCAGGCAGACGCTGCATGCGTCTGTATCTGGCGATTGTAACACGTCTGGTTTGGCCGTAACCAAAATCTATTTCATGGGTCGGGGGCGGCCTGCGGTGTTATACTTTGGATGCACAAGAGGGGATCATCTGCATGGCTGCACAGCGTACAATTCGCGTCCTCATCGCCAAGCCGGGCCTGGACGGGCACGACCGTGGCGCTAAAGTGATCGCCCGCGCCCTGCGCGATGCGGGCATGGAAGTGGTGTATACGGGCCTGCGACAGACGCCGGAAATGATCGCCGAGGCCGCGCTGCAGGAAGACGTGGATGTCGTCGGCCTCAGCATCCTCAGCGGGGCGCATCTGGCGCTGGTGCCGCGCATCCGCGCCGTGCTGGATGACACCGGCCTGGCCGATGTCCCGCTGATCATCGGCGGCATCATTCCCGAAGAAGACCGCGAGCCGCTGGGCGCGATGGGCATCAAAGGCATCTTTGGCCCCGGCACTAGCACCGATGATATCGTCGCCTTCATCCGCAATTTATCGGGTGAAAACCATGCCTGAGCGTTCCGCTGACGCGCTGGTGGCCGACGCGCTGTCGGGCAACCGACGCGCCCTGTCGCGCCTGCTTAGCCGCGTGGAGGATGGCGGCCAGCCCGCCTGTGACGTGCTGGCGCAGCTGTATCGCCACACCGGCAGCGCCCACTGGATCGGCATCACTGGCGCGCCGGGCACCGGCAAAAGCAGCCTGGTCGCGGCGCTCGCACGCGCCTACCGGGCGCAGGGCGAACGGGTGGCCATTCTCGCGGTGGACCCCAGCAGCCCGTATACCGGCGGCGCTATCCTGGGCGACCGCATCCGCATGGCGGACTTAAGCGGCGACCCCGGCATCTTCATCCGCAGCATGGCGACGCGCGGCGCGCTGGGGGGGCTGGCCGATACTACGCGTGACCTCGCCCGCGTATTTGATGCGTGCGGCTTCGGCATCGTGCTGATCGAGACAGTCGGCGCGGGCCAGAATGAAGTGGCCGTGGCGCAGGTGGCGCATACTGTCGTCGTCGTGGAGGCCCCCGGCCTGGGCGACGACGTGCAGGCGATCAAGGCTGGCATCCTGGAGACGGCCGACATCCTGGTGGTCAACAAGTCAGACCTGCCCGGCGCAGCCAATACCGTGCGGGCATTACGCACCACCATCGACACCGGCCATCCCGCGCTCAAGACGAGCTGGCGCCATCACGGGCAGCTGCTGACGGCGGAAGAAACGCCCGCGCCCGCTCATGCGCCAGACGAGCCCGCCTGGGTGCCGATGATTGTGCAGACGGTGGCGACGGCCCACGAAGGCATCGACGCCCTGACCGGACATATCCACGCGCACCAATCATTCTTGAAAAATTCGCAGTCTCACGGCACGATTGAGCGCGCCAGAATACACACAGAACTTCTAGATAAACTGCGCGACCGACTGCTGGACAGACTGCTGAACGCCTTACCCGCTTCAGCGCTGGACGACGCCATCGACCGCGTGGCAAACCGTGAGGCCGACCCGATGACCGCCGTCACCACGTTAATCGAGCAGTCTTCGCGAACGGCAGCACCCCCACGCCCTGAAAGCGTCCTCTAACCGGGACAGGATTGGATAAAAACCTTGGACGAACGCATTCCCGGCACGACTTACACCCCGCATGGTGAGAAGAAAGAGACCGCCCCGGCCAGCAGGATTATGCTTTTCAATGGCTCGGCGTCGGCGGATCTGGGGGCAGAGATTGCGGCGGCGCTGGGTGTTCCGCTGGGGCGCTACACGCGCACAAGCTTCCCCAACGAGAACATTTTCATCCGCCTGAACGAAAGCGTGCGCGGCCAGGACGTATACGTCGTGCAGACGATGTGTCCGCCTGTACACGAGAACATTTTCGAGCTGCTGATCATGATCGACACGCTCAAGCGCGACAGCGCCGGGCGCATCAACGTGGTCATCCCATATCTGGCCTATGCCCGCAGCGACAAGAAAGACCAGCCCAGGGTGGGCATCACCGCCCGCCTGCTGGCCAATATGCTGGAGGCCGCTGGCGCAGACCGCTATATGACGATCGACCTGCACGCCGGGCAGATTCAGGGCTTCTTCAATATTCCCGGCGACGCGCTCAAGGCGTTTCACCTGATGGTCGATTACATGGCGGCCAAGAAGATTCCCGACCTGGTGGTGTGCTCGGCGGACCTGGGCTTTGCCAAGAAGGCACGCGACTGGGCCGAACGGCTGGATACCCAGCTGGCGATCATCGAGAAGCGCCGCACCAGCAACGACAGCACCAGCGAGGCACTTTCGCTGATCGGCGATGTGAATGGCAAGAATGTGCTGCTGGTGGACGACGAAGTGCTGACCGGCGGCAGTGTGGTCAATGCGGTCAACCTGCTGCGCCGCGAAGGCGCGCGCGATGTCTATCTGGCCTTCACGCATCCGTTCCTGGCGGGCAAGGCGGCCGAGCGGCTGGCCGCGCTGGAACTGAAAGAAGTCATCGTGACCAACACGCTGCCGATTCCGCCGGAGAAACGCTTCCCCAACCTCACCATTCTGAGCGTGGCGCCGATGCTGGCCAAAGTGATTGAGCGAGCGCACCTGGGCATGAGCGTGGGCGAGCTGTTCAACGAGTAAGCCCCCGCAACGACCTGATCTTCTTTGTCATACAAAAATCCCCTCGTCCGGATTGCAGACGAGGGGATTTTTGTTGTGAAACTCAGCCGCGCCGCATCGAGAACAGCACGGTCCCGCTGCACGGCGTGCCATCAATGGTGATGTTGCCGACCATCTGGCCGGTCATCGTAGTCTCGGTCACGCTGGTGATGTAGAACTGCGTATTAGTGCCATCGGGATAGGTGCCAAAATAGCCATTCCCCGCCGCCGTAAAAGGCACACCGCGGAAAGACATGTTGGCGCCGCCATTGGTCACGGTCACATTGGTCTGCTCCACGTTGCTGGCAGGCATGTTCGAGAACAGCTCACCAGTCGGCACAACGATATTCTCGAAACCCTCGCACGAGGCGTTGCCATTGGCCTGAAACGTGATCGTCCACAGGCCGGCGCGCGGCACCGCACCCGGCACCGGGGCAGGCTCGCCAGACGAACCGCCATCCCCGCCACTTGAGGCAGGCGGCGCGGACAGAATCGGCACAATCGGCGGCGCATTGGCAGCCTGCACGGCGTCACAGTCGCCCGTCTCGTCCACATCCAGACGCGCCACCCAGATTTCGCTGGCGGCGCTGGCCGGGGCCGCTTCTGCCTTGTCGAGCTGGAACCATTCGCTGCCATCATCGGCGGTGAACGCGCCCGTCACGGTGAAGTCGATGCCCGGGGCCAGATACGCCACCGACGAGCGATTAATACCGGGGCCCACGCGCAGCGCGGCCGTCTGCGCGGTCGCCACGCTGACCAGGCAGGCCGCGCCTGAGGCTGTCGTCGGCACAGCGGTGGCGGCCAGCGAGGCCATAATCTCGTCCAGCACCGCCGTGTTCTCGTCGCTGTCCAGCTCGCCTTCTAACGTCATATAGTCAAAATAAGCGAAGGTGTCATCCGGCAGGCGGGCGACGCCTAGCTTGCCCTCAAACTCGTTGTTCTCGCCAGCGATGTAATACACCAGGCTGGCGCGCATCCCGCCGATGACTTCACTCACATGATCGGCCGGGTCGTAGAACAGCTCGCCATAGATGGCCTCCACCAGCGCATCCACCCGCTCGGCGGGCAGAGCATCGTCCGGAATATCGACAATGTCCGGGATGCGCAGCGGGTCCAGCAGGATCAGCAGTTCCTGGTTCGGGCCGAATACGTACGTCCCATCGTTCTGGTCCTGCGACTCCCAGCCGACCGGAATCTGAATGCTGTATGCGCCAGATAACGGCACCCGCTTGGTCGGGGTGCTGTCGGCGGTGGGCTGCGGGCGCGGCTGGGCGGCCAGCACGCCAGACAGTGAGACCATACAGAGAAGCATCCACAAAACAATACGCGCTTTTTTCACCACAGTATCCGTCCCCCTGTCTCATGCCGTAAGGCTATATTTAATTATAGTGTAAGCTGTATCTGCTTGCGAAACATTCGTGATACTCCCCAAAAGACTAGGGTGCGCAGGCGCAACTCCGCCGTGTCACACTACGTAACAAGACTATATCGATGGTCGTATAGTAAAAGGCACAGTCAATGAGAGACTATTCGGGGTACAGCAGAGGCAATTGGGGCAATCATCCGCGCGGGCCGATGCACATGCGCGGCGGGATGTGGTGGCTGCCGCTGGCCTTCATCTTTGGCTTCTTCCTGCTCACCAAGACGTTCTGGCTGATCGCGCCGCTGCTGCTGTTTGGTGTGCTGGCGTTCATCATCGCCCCGGCAGCGATTCGCGGGCTGGGCTGGGCGGCCAAAACCTTCAACAGCAGCGAGTCGGCCCAGGCGTGGCGCGACGGGATGCGCGAGCGCATGCGCGACAGCAGCGAGAAAGCCAAGATGGACAGCACCTACACGCCGTCACGCGTCGCTGAACAGGAAGATACCACTGTGGCAGACAAGCCGAAGCGCCGCCCGATGTACGTCATCGGTGACGACGGCGAGCTGATTGAAGTGGACGAAAACGGCACGCCGCGCAACCAGGAACCCCCTGCGTACGTATAGCCTCATAAGACGCGCACGACAACGCACCCCGCGTCTGGCACATACCCTGTGCCCGCGGGGTGTTGCGTTTGTAATCTGTCGCGCATTACGCGCAGTTATTCGCTAAAATAAAGAGTGAAAGTGTTCCACCATGATACCGTCCAGGGGCGAAGTCTTCGATATGCCTATTTCTGAAGGTCAAATGCTCGGGCAGTACAAAGTCATCTCCCAGCAGGGGCATGGCGGCATGGCCACCATCTACAAGGCCTATCATGCCCGTCTGGATCGCTATGTCGCGGTCAAGGTGATGCATCAGGCATTTCAGGAAGACCCGGGTTTCCTGAGCAGGTTTGAGCGCGAAGCCCAGATTGTGGCCCGGCTGGAACATCCCAATATCGTGCCTGTGTACGACTTTGCCGAGGTCGGCGGCCAGCCCTATCTGGTGATGAAATATATCGAGGGGCGCACGCTGAAAGCCCTCAACGAGCGCAGCGGCATCACCCTGGAAGACATCCTGCGCATCCTGCCGTCGGTGGCCTCGGCCATCGATTATGCCCACAGGCAGGGCGTGCTGCACCGCGATATCAAGCCATCGAACATCATCATCGCCTCAGACGGCACGCCGTTCGTGGCCGACTTTGGCCTGGCGAAGCTGGCCCAGCTGGGCGAAAGCACGCTCAGCGCCGATGTGCTGCTGGGCACGCCAAACTATATCTCGCCCGAACAGGCGCAGGGCCGCAAAGACGTCGACCACCGCACCGACCTGTATTCGCTGGGCGTGGTGCTGTACGAGCTGGTGGTCGGGCGCGTGCCCTTCAGCGCAGACACGCCGTTTGCCGTGGTGCATGACCATATCTATAAGCCGCTGCCCGCGCCGTCGCGCCTGAATCCGGACATCACCCCGCAGGTGGAGGCCGTGCTGGCGAAGGCGCTGGCGAAGAATCCGGCGGATCGTTATGAGAGCGCGACCGCGATGGTGCGCGCCTTTGCCGATGCCGTGAAGTCGAGCGGCATGAAGACCCTCGACCCGAACCGTGGCCGCCGCGCCACCGAAATTCTCGACGGCAGCTTTGACACCTCTGCGCCGGAAGCCGTACCGCCAGCCGCATCGACGGGCTTTGACCCGTTCGCCCAGGTGATTGACGACGCGCAGCAGGTCGTCAGCAGCGTGGAACAGTTCGATATTCCCGATTCCGAAACGTATGTCATCAACACGCCGCCGCCCGCGCCGAAACTGCCGCGCATGCCCCGGCCATCGGTTGACCTGCCGCCGATGCCACCGCTGCCACCCATGCCTGAAATGCCAAAGATGCCCGGCATGCAGTCGATGTCGGGCGAAAAGCCGAAGCGCAAGGCCAACGTGACCTGGGAAGTCAATGGCAAACAGGGCGAATTCAACTGGGACGACCTGAAGCAGAATCTGAAAGATTCGGTGCCGCAGATTGGCTCAGTCATCAAGGACGTCGGCAGCCAGATCGCCAACACCAACTGGGGCGAAATTGGCAAAGACATCGGTGAGACCATTGAAGAACTGGAAGACGGCGGCAAAACCACGTTCTACAGCGACGATGACCAGGGCGCGCGCAAACGAGCCGAATACCAGATCAACAAGCGCAAGGAATTCAGCGGCCATGTGGTGGCTTATGTGCTGGTCAATATCGGTCTGCTGGTGACCAACATCGGCCTGTTTTCGGCCGAGCCGGACATGTTCCTGTGGTGGCCGATTGTTGCGCTGGCCTGGGGCTCTGGCCTGGTAGCACACGCCATTGAGACCCATTTCGAGACCGGCCCGCGCCTGGCCAAACGCACGCGGGCCGTGCAGGATGCCCTTTACAACAGCTTCGGGGCAAACTGGCGCAAGGCAGAGCGCACGCAGAGGAAAGAATTCCGCAAGGTGCGCCGCCGCGCCGAAAAACCGTTCGTCGACAAGCGCGAGTTTTTCCAGCATGTGGGCGTGTACACGCTGATCGTCGCGATGATGTGGTTCATCTTCTTCATGATCGGCACGATTGAGCCAGATATCATGACCGTGCCGTGGCCGGCCTTTGTCATGGGCGGCTGGGGGCTGGGTCTGCTGGGCGATGGCATGAGCAAGCTGCGTTCCGGGGGGCGCGAAGCCACCATCGCACGCGAAATCGCACGCGAACGCGAGCTGCTGGGCAACAGCGAAAAGCTGAAGAACGATCATATCGGGCTGGATGACCTGGAAGACGAGCGTTCGTCCTCCGTGCGTCTGACGCCGGACGGCGAATTCACCGACAGCATGGTCAGCGAAATGCTGGACTCGGACCGCGCGCGTAATGCGCGCAGGCGTTAATCCGTGAGGCAGCCCGCAGGCGGGCGTCGCGCGCTGTGGATGCTGGTGCTGGGCATCGCGGCCATCGCCGTGATCGCGCGCCTGCTGCCGGGCGCCCGCACCATCGATGACGCCTTCATCACATTTCGCTACAGCCGCAACCTGATCGAAGGCGCTGGATTCGTCTATAACACGGGTGTGGCCACGCTGGGCACGACGACGCCGCTGTGGGCGCTGCTGATGGCCGCCACCAGCTTCGTCCTCAACGGGCAGGATTTCCAGTCGTATGCCCTTGTCTGGAGCGCGCTGGCCGATGGCATTTCGTGCGCGCTGCTGTTCATGCTGGCGCTGCGCGTCACCGGTTCGCGGTTCGTCGCTGCCATGCCCGCGCTGCTGTATGCCATCGCCCCGCAAAGCGTCACCTTCGCCGTGGGTGGCATGGAAACCAGCCTGGTTGTGCTGTGGATGTTCGCCGCAACGACCAGCTATGTCTACAGCCCTGACGACACCCGCCATGCACGGCTGTGGCGCATCGCCCTCGGCGTATTCGTCGGGCTGGGGCTGCTCACCCGCGTGGACAGCGTGCTGTGGAGCGGACCGCTGCTGGCGTGGCAGGCAATTGAAGCGCTGCGCAAACGGGCGCGCCTCCCGTGGGAAACCTGGCTGGCCGCCGCGCTGGTGGTCGCGCCATTTGCCCTGTACAGCACCCTCACCTTTGGCTCTCCGCTGCCCAACTCGGTCACCGCGAAACGTTATGCCTACCGCGTGCCGGAGTTGGGCGCGCTGACCGGCTTCATCCAGACCTACAGCAACCTGTTTTTCACCTTCGACGCCTTCGGCAGCACGGGCACCATGCTCAGCGCGCTGGTCGTGCTGACCGGCTGGCTGTTCGCGCTCATCCGCATCCCGCGTCTGGCCTTGCGCCTGCTGCCGCTGGCCGCCTATCCCGCGTTGTATGCCGGGGCTTTTATCGTGCTCAATCCGCTGATGTTTCGCTGGTATTATGCGCCGCCGCTGGGCCCATTGATGCTGATGGTGTTCATCGGCCTGTGGGCGCTGCTGAAGCCGCTGACCGCGCGCCCGTCGGGCAAACGCATCGCATGGGGGGCCATAGGCCTGGTTGCAGGGCTGTGCGTCGTCTCCAGCCTCAGCGCATGGACGCTGCACCCGGACCACGGCAATGACCGCCCCGCCCCGCGCATGGCCTGGCATCAGATCGAGCTGCATTATCAAACGGTGGGCGAGTATCTGCGCAACGAGCTGGGCATCACGCCAGAGACGCGCGTCGCGTCGGCCGATATCGGCGCAGTGGGCTATTTCAGCCGCGCCACCATCGTCGATACCGTCGGGCTGGTCACGCCGGAGCTGACGGCCTATTACCCGGTAGACGACGCGCTGTTTGCGTCAGACCAGAATTATGCCGTGCCGCCCGTGCTGATCTATGACACGCAGCCGGAATACTTCGTCACGATGGAGGGGTTCATCCGCGAGGGGCTGGCGCAGCAGGAGGCATTCCTGGAATCGTACACGCTCATGCGCGAAATCCCGACCGATTTCTATGGCACGGGCATGCAGGTGTGGGCGCGCAACTGAGCGTGGGCGCGGTGCGGCGCGCTGAGGTAATTAACTGGCCAATGGGGCGCGTCGCGACGCGCCCCATTGGCACCAAGTTAAGACGATTCTTCTCCTATTTACCGGGCGGACACGCAGGTCCGCCCCTACATTCCTCGCGGACAAACAGTTGCAACCGCGAGTTTTTTCCTTCAAATCCGAGCGACTCCGAGTAGGGGCGGACCTATGTGTCCGCCCTGGAGGACCAAAAATCCGACTGAATCCTCAGCGAAAATTCCTTAACTTGGTACCTATGGGGCGCCTCGCGAGGCGCCCGCTTGCCCTATTTGAAAGTCGTGAGGCAGAAAAACAAAAACACAGCCCTACTCCGCGGCGGGTGTGATCGAAACCTGCACGTCCATCGTGCCTGTCTCGCCGCCGCCGGCAAAGCCCAGCACCAGCGTATACTCGCCAGTTTCAGGCACTTCAAAGCCATCGATCAGCGCATCCAGGCCAAACTCGCCGCCCAGCGTATCGTCGTCCGACCAGATAGCGTCGCCGCGATCATCGGTCAGCACGAGCGCCGGATCGAGCGTGTCATCCTGCGTCGCCGCGCTCACCGTCAGCAGTTCGCCTTCATTCAGGCTGAGCACAACTTCATAATAGCGGCCGCCCTCAAGCGTGACCTCAAACGGCTCGCCCAGCAGGGCATCGGGCGTCAGCTCCAGCGGGAAGTCCTCGCCCAGCAGGCCGATATAGGCGCGATACCACGGCGCAGCAGCGGCAAAATCGCCGGCTGACCAGTAAGCAAAGCCCAGATTGATCGACACGCGTGAATCATCCATCGAATAGCGGGCGGCTTCTTCAAAGGCAGCAATGGCCTCGTCAAAAGCGGACTGGTCGAGCTGCACGGTTCCGGCCAGGATATTCCCCTCGATATAGGCATCGACGTTATCGGTTCCCAGTGCGGTCAGCCGGTTGGCATCGGCCAGCGCATCGTCGGGGCGGCCTGTGTCGCGGAACAGGTAGCCGCGATTGATCAGCGCCTGCACATTGGCCGGCTCCAGCATGAGGGCGGAATTGTAATCGAGCAGCGCCTCGTCCACCATACCGATGTTGAGGTAAGCCCAGCCGCGATTGATAAATGCGCTGGTGTCTTTACTGAAAGCGTAGAGCGCCTTTGTATAGTCGATGATCGACTGCTCATAGTCGCCCAGCTCGCTGTAGGCATAGCCACGGGCCCAATGGGCATAGTTGTTCAGGCCGCCCATGTCGATCAGCTCGCTGCACGCCGCGATAATGCCTTCCCAATCGCCGCTGGTGGCATCGCATCCAGTGGATTCAGATTGGCCCGCAACAGACCCCGCACCCGCCAATGTCACCAGCAGCACGCCTGACAGTAACCATTTTTTCATCGTCATTCCCATCCACACCGTCCATTGAGTACATGCCTCAAGTATAGACGGGTTTTGCCGACACGCTTCCCTGCGCTATGTCGACTGTGGCTGGGCGACACACCAGATATAGCCATTTGGATCGCGGAAATAGAATTCCATCGCGCCATACCACGCCTGATGCACGTCCTGCACCACGGTGACGCGCGGCCGAATCTCCTCCACCAGCGCGTCCAGGTCGGTCACGCTCAGGTAAAACGTGAGCGACGCGCCGACCGGCATGCCGGTTGTGCCGGGCACGTCCTCGTTGAAGCTGGCGCGCGCCTGCAGCATGATATTCACATCATCGCGGTCGAGCATGGCCCAGTTCAGCACGCTCGGATCGTCGGCATTAGGCACATCGCTGACCACCGCGAAGCCGAGCACGTGGCTGTAAAAGACGATGCTTTCACGCACATTCTCCACCATCAGATTAGGTACCAGGCCGGTAAATGCCATGAGCAGGTCTCCTTCGCGCAGTTACACAATATGTGTCTAAGAACTCCATGCGGGTTGACAGGCAGAGTGTGACATCAGCGCGGCCACAGGCTGGCATAGCCCGCGTCCACGGACGTGCCGGTGATGCGGTACGAGCCGCTGCCATCCAGCGCAATCGCATACAGCGCCCAGATGCCGTCGAAGCTCATGACGATGATCTCATCGCGCGCTGCCAGCCACACCACCTCGTCGTCAAACACGCCGTTCAGGTTCAGGCGCGCCGCCTTGCCGTCGGGCACCTCAATGACGTAGGCATCAAAACGCATGGGCGCCGGAGCCAGCATGACCAGGCGCGCGCCGTCGGCGGACCACACCGGCGGATTCTGCACGGTCATGGAGACGGCACTGCCAAAATCCGACAGCATGCGCAGGTTGCGGCCGTCGGCATCAACAAGCTGCACCGCGAAATCGCCCTGCGGGTCGCGGTAGAAGGCGATCGTGCCGCCATCCGGCGAGGCAACCGGCGTGAACTCGTTCACACGCGGGGTTTTGGTCAGGTTATCGGCCTCGCCTGTGGCCAGGTCGAGCGCATAGATATCCATGCTCCCTTCGCGGCCGGAGCTGATATACAGCACGCCGCTGTCTGGCGACCACGAGCCGAGGAAATTATCCTCATCGGTGGCGGTGATCACGCGCGGATTCAGCAGGGTGATTTCCGGCCGCGAAACATCGACCAGCGCAATCTGCATGGCGCGCCCGTTGAAGACCTCCACAGCCAGAAATGCGCTGTCTGGCGACCACAGCAGATCGGTGCTGCTGTTCACCAGCAGGCTGTCATAGGCCAGCGTGCCACGCGGCGGATCCAGCGACAGCACGTACAGCTTGAACAGGCCGGTGCGGCTGCTGACGTAGGCCAGCCTGCGCCCGTCCGGCGACCACGTGCCGTTGGCCTCGGTGCTGGGGCTGCTCTCTACCATCATACGCGCATCACGCGTCAGGTCGCGGATGACCAGCTCGCTGTTTCCGGCCTGAATCTCGCTGTAGACGATGCTCTCGCCCGGCAGCGCGCGCGCCAGGGCGCTGCTGCCCACGCTGACCAGTATGAAGGCAAGCGCCAGCAGCGCCAGCAAACGGGCTGTAAGACGGGCTATTTCCATGCCGGGAAAATGTCGTCCGCGTCATTGTTCGTCAGGTTGACAGCCAGGCCGCTGGCATCCTGATAATAAATTTCCCAGTCGCCATCGGCGCTGTCCCAGCCCATATAGATCTGCGCGGTGCCATCCGGGCTGGTGACGCTGCCAGCCGTCAGCGGCCGGTCTGCGCCGTCGATACTGAGCAGTTCGCCGGTCAGCAGGCGCGATTCGGGCGTCTCGGCTTCGGTGTCGATGACGCTCAGCACCAGGTTGCCGCCATCGAGCTGGCCGGCGCTTTCGCTGTAAAACACCAACTGGCGCATGTCGCTGGCCCACACCGGATACACATCGTAGCCTTCGTGGTCGGTCAGGCGGCGCAGATTTTCGCCGTTCGCGTCGATTACATACACTTCCTGATTGCCATCGCGGTCGCCAGAAAAGGCCACCTGCGTGCCGGCGGCATTCATCGCGCCAAACCAGTCAATCGATCCGCTGCGCGTCAGGTTGGTATCGGTGGTGGTGCCATCGGCATTACGCACGCTGGCATACACTTCCAGGTTTAAGTCACGCAGCGAGACAAACGTGCCATCGCCATTGGCATTGCGCCGGTAGTCCCAGTTGAAGCGGCCGGTCGTGACCAGATTCATGATCGTGCCCAGGTCGGTCGTGACGCGGCGCTGCTCGCTGCCATCGGCGTTCATCATATACGCGGTCAGCTCGCCATTTTCGGTGGCGCGGTCACGCGTGCTGATGAAGGTCATCGCGCCGCGGTCATTGGAATACGCGCCGAAGCCATCATCCCCAGGGTCATTGGTCAGGTTGGTGACGGCCAGCGTGCCCAGCGTCATCTCGTACAATTCCCAGTTGCCATCGCGGTTGGTCATGAAGCCGATCTGGCGCGTGTCGTCGGCCGAGAGCACCGCTTCCGGCGGCACAGCCGTGCGCGTCGGCGGCTGGACAACGCTGCCCGCCCGCGTGACATTGATCACGGCGATGACCGCGATAATCACCAGCGAGACGACCGCCAGCCCGACCAGGTAAACAAATGGCGCGCGTGCGCGGCGCGGCGTTGGTGATACATTCATCTCAGGCAACCCTCTTTCACAGTACAGCAGATGTACGCCGATTATAGGTCAGGAGTTGCGTTTTCACCGTGCGGATCGGCCACATGCGGGCTGGACAAACTTACCCATCCGGGCCGGATGTATGTTAAAATGCACGCCGAAAATGTCGTTTCAGCAAGGTTCCCCCATGACACCCAATGACTTTCTGTTTCGCGGCGAGCTGGCCGAGCTGGATCCTGATGTAGCCGAACTGGTGCGCCAGGAAACCGCCCGTCAGGAACGCTTCCTGATTATGATTCCGTCTGAAAGCACGATTCCGGAGGCTGTGCGCGAAGCGCTGATGTCCAGCTTCCACAACATCTACGCCGAAGGCTATCCGCTGGACGAAACGCGCACGATGACCCAGCAGGAAATCCTGGACTATGGCGCGCGCCTGCCCGAGTATCGTCGCCAGGCCGACAAACGCTATTACAAGGGCGCGGAATATGCCAATATCGTCGAATCGCTGGCGCGCCGTCGCGTGGCCGAGCTGTTCGCCACCGATAAATACCCGGCCGAAAAGCTGTTCGTGAACGTGCAACCGCTGTCTGGCGCACCCGCCAACAGCGCGATTTTCAGCGGGCTGATCAACGTGGGCGATACCGTCATGGGGCTGGACCTGCTGCAGGGCGGCCACCTGACCCACGGCAGCCCGGTCGCGCGCAGCGGCAAGCAGTACAAGGCCACCAGCTACGGCGTCGACCCGGTCACAGAACGCCTCGACTATGACGCCATCCGTGCGCTGGCCCTGCAGCACCGCCCGCGCATCCTCATCGCGGGCTACACCAGCTATCCCTTCCCGCCAGACTGGGCCGCGTTCCGCAGCATCGCTGATGAAGTGGGCGCTTACCTGATGGCCGACGTGTCGCACGTGGCCGGGCTGATTATCGCTGGCGATTATCCGAACCCGGTGGGCTATGCTGACGTGATCAGCTTCACCACGCACAAGACGCTGGGTGGCCCGCGCGGCGCGGTCATCATCACGCACCGAAGTGATGTCGCCAGCAAGGTCGACCGCGCTGTGTTCCCCGGCGAACAGGGTGGCCCACATGTCAACCAGATTGCCGCGCTCGCCGTGGCCATGCGCCTGGCCACCACCGAGCAGTTCCGCGAATTGCAGCATCAGACGGTCAAAAATGCGACGCGCCTGGCGGAAAAGCTGGAGTCGCGCGGCATCCGCGTGGCCTACGGCGGCACCGGCTCGCACATGGTGCTGATCGACTGCAAAAGCGTGGTCGGCCCGGATGGCACGCCGCTGTCCGGCGATATGGCCGCGCGCATCCTTGACCTGGCCGGCATCGTCGCCAACCGCAACACCATCCCCGGCGACCCGTCGGCGCTGCGCGCCTCCGGCGTGCGCCTGGGCACCCCGTGGATCACGCAGCGCGGCTTCCGTGAGAAGGAAATCGACCAGCTGGGCGATTTGATCGCGGACCTGCTGGCCGCCTGCGTGCCGTTCAGCTATACCGGCAAAAAGCGCGCCGAGCCGCGGGCCAAAGTCGACTTTGCCACGCTGGAACGCGTCAAGCTGGCCGTGAAGTCACTGGCTGAGAGCGTGGGCATCGACACCGACAGCGGCGGCGCGGAATACCCGCATGTCACCTACCTGAATACGCAGGACACGCAGGCCTACACCCTGTTCATCCGCGACATCGGCCATGCCGCCCCGGCCGCCTTCCTGAACGCCGCGCTCTCCAGCGACGTGCTGGCGCTGGGCAAGGGCCAGTCGCAGCCGACCTCCGTGCTCAACCCGGACGGCTCGGTGATGGCCCATGGGACGCTGGAACGCACCAGCGATGACCGTTACCTGCTGCATGTCGAGCGCGGACAGCGCGTGGCCTCGTGGCTGCGCGGGCTGTCGGATGGCTTCGTGCTGTTCGACCCGGCCGACCCGTACGCGAAAGTGCCCGGTCCGGTCGATGTGCAGGTGATTGGCCGCGCGACCGCCCTGGTCACAGGCGGCGCTGTCGCTGAAAAAGCCTATGCCGTCGGCTTCAGCGGCGAGCAGTTCGCGGGGGCACAGGGTTCTCCCCTGCCCGTGTTCAGCTGGACCGAGACCGAAGGCCCGGTGAAATACACCCCGCTGCACGCGCTGCACCTCAGCCTGAAGGCGAAGATGGCCCCGTTTGCGGGCTATGACATGCCGCTCTGGTACAGCAGCGTCAGCGACGAGCACCACGCGGTGCGCAAGACCGCCGGGGTATTCGACGTGACGCACATGGGCGTGTTTGACGCCTACGGCCCCGGCGCGGAAGCGTTCCTCGATGCCGTGACGACCAACGATTTGCGCGGGCTGGCCGTGGGCGACTCGCACTATACCTATTTCCTGGATACCGATGGCGTCCCGCTGGACGACCTGATGATCTACCGCCTCGCGGGCGATCACTTCCTGGTGGTGGTGAATGCCAGCAACAATGACAAGAACTGGGCGTGGCTGAACGCGGTGAAGTCCGGCACGGTTATGATCGACCCGGCGCATCCGTCCCGGCGCGTGGCAGGCGGCGACCGCGTCACCCTGCGCGACCTGCGCGACCCGCAGCAAGGCCCGGACCAGCGCCTCGATATCGCGTTACAGGGGCCGAACAGCAAGGCGATTCTGCTGGGTATGGCCGACGATGCCAGCAAGGCGAAACTGTCGGGCATGGCGTGGGCCAATGTCGTCCGTGCGACCCTGAACGGCGTCGATGTGATCGTGTCGCGCACCGGCTATACCGGCGAACGCGTGGCCTACGAGCTGTTCGTGCATCCGGATCATGCTGTGGCGCTGTTCACCGCGCTCATTCAGGCCGGGGCCGCCCCGTGCGGTCTGGCCGCGCGCGACAGCCTGCGCACCGAGGCCGGGCTGCCCTTATACGGGCACGAGCTGGGCGTGGTGCTGGACGGCGCGTTGACGCTGAATCCCGCCGATGCCGGCTTCGGCAATTACGTCAAGCTGTGGAAGCCGTTCTTTGTGGGCAAGGCTGCGTTCGTCGCGCACGAGCAGAAGCGCGATGCCGAAATCGCCCGCTTCCGCCTGAACAACCGCGGGGCGCGTCCGCCGCACCCCGGCGACCCGATTGTGGACGCCCGCGGCCGCGTGGTTGGCGTGGTCACCTCGTGCAGCATCGACAGCGAAGGCTATCAGCTGGGCCAGGTGTATCTGAAGCAGGATGTCAGCGCCGATGGCACGCAGTTGGCCGTCTTCTGCGGAGCGGGCCGCAGCAAAGAGGGCAAGCCGCTGTCCGCGCTGGGCCTGGGCGACCGCGCCCCGATGCCGGAGCCAGTGACGATCATCAGCCGCTTCCCGAAGAAGGCCAGTTCGTAAACAGCCATCAGGCATAAAAACAGGCACGCCCGTCATGATGTCGGGCGTGCCTGTTTTCGTTTAAGGGGATAATGCGTCCGCTATTTGCGCACGACTTCCCAGGCCAGATGGTTAATTTCCGGCAGGATCAGCTTTTCCACAGCCGTCTGCACGGCATTCGGGCTGCCGGGCATCGAGAATACCAGCGTGTTTTTATACACCCCGGCCGTCGCACGAGAAAGCATGGCGGCCGCGCCCACTTCCTCATAGCTGAGCATGCGGAACAGCTCGCCAAAGCCGGGCAGCGTCTTCTCCAGCATGCGGCTGACGACATCGTAGGTGGTGTCCCGCGGGGAAATCCCGGTGCCACCGTTGAACAGAATCAGGCGCACGTCCGGCAGGCTGGCATATTCTTCCAGTGCCGCGGCCACCTGGTCCGGCTCGTCTTTGATGATGCGGTACGCGGCAATCGAATGACCCAGCGCGGACAGCCTTCCCTGCAGGTAATGATAATTGGTGTCCGTTTCCATCGTGCGCGTGTCGCTCACGGTCACCAGCGCCAGCGTGACCGGCCCGTGGCCGGCAAACTCGCGATGGTCATCCGCCCCTTTGTTCATCATCAGGCACCAGCTTCTTTTGATTCGCGGGCGGCCTTCTGCTCGCGCGTTTCGCGAACATCCTTCGCATCGGGCGCGTCATCCTCGTCATCGTCATCAGTCGGGGGCGGCAGCACTTCCACATGCACCTTGCGGATGCGCCGGTTCTCAATCGACTCGACCGTCATGCGCACGCGCAGCTCGGGCAGCTCGATCACCTCGTCCACTTCAGGCACGCGGCCCAGCTGGCTGTAGATGAAGCCGCCCAGCGAGTCGCTGTCTTCGGTGGGCAGGTTGAGGTCCATCATCTCGTTGAGGTCGCCCACATTCATGCCACCATCGACGCGGTAATCGCCCTCGCCCAGCTCGATATACTCGATTTCCTCGTTGAAGTCGTGTTCGTCCTTGATGTCGCCCACGATTTCTTCCAGCAGGTCCTCGATCGTCACCAGACCGGCCACGCCGCCGTATTCGTCCACCACCACGGCGATATGGCTCTTGCTGGCCTGCATTTCCTTGAACAACACATCGCAGCGTTTCGTCTCAGGCACAAAGTACGCGGCACGCATGAGCTGGCGCACGGTCGTCACTTCAGAGCCGCCCTTGTGCCACAGCGCCAGCAGGTCTTTCGCGTACAGCATGCCCTTGATGTCATCGACTGTGTCTTCGTAGACCGGGATGCGCGAATGGCCGCTGTCGATCACCACGCCCAGGGCTTCCTGCAGCGAGGTGTCAATTTCCAGGCCGGTGATGTCCGGGCGCGGCACCATCACCTCGCGCGCCAGCGTCTCACCAAACTGAAGCACGCTGTAGATCATCTCGCGTTCTTCGTCCTCGATCGCGCCGCTCTGCTCGCCCACGTCCACCAGCGTCATGATTTCTTCTTCAGTCACGACTTTCTTGAGCGATTCGGCGCCGCTGGCCTTGGCGATCACGCCGTTCAGCCACATCATGGCGCTGACCAGCGGCGTGAGCGCGTACACCAGCGGGCGCTCGAAAGCAGTCACGATTTTCAGCGCGCGGTCAGCATACACCTGACCGAAAGCACTCGGCACCAGGTCACCCACAAAATACACAATCAGCGCGATGGGCAGCAGGATGACGGCATACACCGACACCCGTCCCAGAGTTGTCATTGTTGGGTCAGCGCTGATAACTGGGTCGGCAAAGTTCACCGTCGCGATGGCCACGAAGCCAAAGCGAATCAGCATCTGGACAAGCTGGGTCGTGACATACAGACGGGGCAGGTCTTCCGAGAGCTTCAGGATCAGGCGCGCCTGCCTATCTCCCGCTTCACTGCGTTCGGCCAGGGCGGTGCGCCGGTAATTGGTGAGTACGGCGTACGAAAATTCCATCCATGCGTGGAAAGCGAGCAGCGCCAGAAGCGCAAACAGGCTGCCTAAAAATGTGTCGTCCAAAGCTTCCTTTCCTTACTAATCGAGCGAAAATGGGATTCAGCATACAAAAGGCCGGAGGCATGAGCGCGGGATTTACCCACACTCGCACCTGCCGGCCCAATTATCATGTTTCCAACGTGGCAACCTGCCCAACTGGCAGGCCACACAATGGCGGTTCCGAAAAATCACTTACCACGTGTTCGGTTGTCACTGTCGTTTGCACGTCATTAAAATCCCCAATAGTAGGGTATTGTATCATACGAAAAACATCTCTCGCAAGCATAATCGACCGGCCTGCCCGATGACTGCCCCTGATGACGCCTACTACGCGGCCCTGGAAACGCTGATTCAGCCGATTCCGGCATCCCGCCTGCCCGATGACCTGACGCCCATGCGCCGCCTGCTGGAGGCGCTTGGCCTGCACCAACCGGGCCGGTTTCCGGTCGTGAAAGTCGCTGGCTCCGTGGGCAAAGGCAGCACCGCGCATGCCCTGGCCGCCCTGCTGACGCGGGCAGGAAAACACGTGGGACTGTTCACCAGCCCGCATCTGCACAGCGTTCGCGAGCGCTTCCGCATCGACGGCGAGATGATCGCGCCGGAGGCCTTCGTGAATCATGCCGGACGCGTCGCGCAGGCGGCGACATCCGCAGGCCTGCGCCCATCCACCTTTGAATCGGCCACCGCGCTGGCAGCCGACTGGTTCGCCGCATCGGGCATCGACATCGCCGTGTGCGAAATCGGGCTGGGCGGCAGGTTCGACGCGGTCAATACGCTGGGGCCGACGCCGCTGGCCGTCATGACGCCGCTTGAGCTGGAGCACGTGGCCATGCTGGGCGGCAGCCTGCGCAGCATCGCCTGGCACAAGGCCGGGGTATTTCCGGGCGGCGGGACGGCCATCAGCGTGGCGCAGGATGCACCGGCAGCTGAGGTCTTTGTGCAGGAAGCGGCGCTGGCAGGATGCATCCTGCGCTGGGCCAGCTCGGCAGCAGACCAGCTCGCCCAGGCAGCCGCTGTGCTGGGCATCGCCAGCGCGCCTGACTGGGCCGAAGACGCGCTGGCCTCGCCACCACCAGCCCGGCTGGAAATTGTCCACCTGGACGCCGACCATCTGCTGATGATCGACGGCAGCCATACCCCGCGCGGGACAGCCCGCCTCGCCGAGGCGCTGCACACGCTGGTATCAGCGGGAGAGCCCGTCCGCATCGTGTTTGCGGCGCTGAAAGACAAGCCGCTGGATGACCTGCTGCGTCCGCTGGACCAGCCCGACTGGCACATCGTGCTGTCGCAGGTGCCATCCGGCCACCGCGCCCGACCAACCCACGAGATGATGCCGACGCTGCATCATGCGGCGCTGGAGGTGCAGCCTTCCCTGGAAACAGCTTTCGTTTCCATAAAGAAGAAACCTTTCAGCCTTAATGTAATTGCCGGGTCGCTGACCACAGCGGCGGCGGCACGCGACTTTTTTGGCCTGCTGACGCCCGAAATGTCAGAAGAATATACGCGCACCCGCGCCCTGTTTACGGGAGGCACATACACAGGGAAATTATTACAAAATCATAATAGTCAGCGGGAATAGGTCCATTCGGTCCGATTACTTGAGATTAATGATTGGAAATAATCCGTGATTTAATGTTACAATAATCAATATTACGATTTATACTTCAAATTACATCACTTCTCGGAGGTTGTAATGGGCAAGACCAAAATCCTGTTGATCGAGGATGATCCCAACATCAACAAACTCATCAGCGACTATCTCACCGCGCATGGCTTTGAGGTCACCGGTTTCAGCGACGGGCCGGATGCAATCGACCATATTCAAATGCGCGGGCTGCCCCACATCGCACTGATCGACCTGACTCTGCCGACGATGCATGGCTTTGAGGTCAGCAGCCGCCTGAAATCGATGGCTGACGTGCCGATCATTTTCATCACCGCCACCAGCGACACGGACACCGTGGTCAACGGCCTGAAGAAGTACGCCGAAGATTTCATCGTCAAGCCGTTCGAGCTGCGTGAGCTGGAAGCCCGCGTGCAGGTCGTGCTGGCGCGCATGCCCAGCCTCGATTACGCCAGCGAGCCGATCATCCGCGTGGACGACCACCTGTCGGTCGACTTTGCCCATAACCGGATTACGCTGAGCGGCAAGCATTACAGCCTGACGCCGACCGAATCGATCCTGCTGCATGTGCTGCTGCGCAATTCCGGCCGCGTGGTGGAAAACCGCCTGCTGATCGCGCGCGTGTGGCCGACCGAAGAAGTCTATGAAGATACGCTGCGCGTGCACATGCACCGCCTGCGCCGCAAGCTGGAAGCAGACAGCCACCACCCACACTATATCCGCACCGAACGCGGTATCGGCTATATGTTCACTGTTCGGCCACAGGATGGCATCGAGCTTGAAGCGGATGAGCAAACGGAGAGCGTCTAAAGGGCAGCCAGTCCCGGGCGATGCAGCACTGATCGCTCAATCCTATGAGCAGGACGTTGAGGCGGCGCTGCTGGCAGACATCGCAGGTCGATTCCCGGGCTGTGATGTCTGCTTCTTCGAACTGAGGGTGGATGTATCGCCGACGCCCACGCTGTTTGCGCAGTCAGCGGGCTTTGCGGCTGACGCAGTCGAGGCACTGACGGAGTCAATCAGCGACTTGCTCAGCCGGTCTGGTGTGACACGCATGGCGATACAGATGCTGTCGTCGGTCTCGGTCTACGCGCATGTGCAGCTTGTGCCCATCTACACCGCCGGGACCACCCTGTGCGCCATGCTGGCCATTTGCAGCCGTTCCGGCGCCCTGCCCGACGACACCCTGCAGCGCATCGACTTTCCGCTGAAGATGCTGCATGTCGTGGCGGAAAACCGCTTTCTGACATCCACCATGAACAGCAGTGTGCAGGCGGCGCAGGCTATCCTGTCGATCGCCCAGGCCATGAACCAGCTTCCCTCGCCCCAGGAAATCATCGACATCCTCAAAGAATATGTGCTGACGCCAGATATCACCGGCTGTGCCATGCTGCTGGCCAGTACGCAGGAAGATGATCGCTCTGGCAAGCCGTTTGAAGGGCTGGAGATACGCGGCTCGTGGACGCGCCAGCACGGCAAAGGCGTCGCCAGCGGCGTGCGCCTGCACATGCAGGACTACATGCAGGGCCTGCAACTGCTGGAAAGCAAGCGGGTGATCGCCGTGCAGGACTTCAGGTCAGTGGAGAATATCTTCGACCCGCTGGTGCGCGGCCTGCTGAAAAATGATAATGCCCGCTCGCTGGCATTTTTCGCGCTTTTCTCTGGCGACCGGATGATCGGCATGCTGGTGCTGCTGAGCGACAAGCCAGGCTATTTCACCGCGCGCGAGCTGCACACCTTCCGTATGCTGAGCGAATTCCTGTCGATGGGCACGGTGGCCAGCATACTCCAGCAGCAGCGCGACCAGGTGCAGCAGGTGCGCGCCTCTCTCATGGACTCGGTCAGCGATGGTCTTGTGCTGGTGCAGCCCGGCCAGCGCGGCGGCAAAGTGCTGTCGTCCAATCCGGTCTTCTGCCATATGTTCGGCGTGCCACCGGAGGATTCCAGTGACTTCTCGCTGCAGGACCTGCTCAGCCGCATGATCCTGCCAGAAGACGTGCGCCGCGAGCTGAAGTATCAGTGGATCAACACGCCGGTCCGTTCTGACGATACGCGGCGCGGTGAATTTCGCCTGATGGGGACCAGCAGCCAGTGGCTGGACATCCAGTGGCTGAGCGCGCCGGTGTATTTGCAGGGCAAGGTGATGGGCCGCGTGTACACCTTCCACGATGTGACCAGCGAACGCACCTCGATCCGCATGCGCGATGAATTTATGTCGCGTATTTCGCACGAGCTGCGCACACCGCTGACCTCAATTCAGGGCTTCGCGGAATTCATCCTGGAGGTCAGCGGTGACACCCTGCCGGATGTGGCCCGCGAATACACGCAGATCATCCTGAGCAGCGCCAAACAACTGCGCACCATCATCAGCGACATCATCGAAGTGACGCGGGCAGACGCCGGGCAGACGCAGCTTCTGCGCATGACCGTCCACCTGCCCGACGTGCTGATCGACGCGGCGGCCCAGCTTGAAGTGCAGTACAAAAAACGCAAACAGCGCGTGGTGCTGGCGCTGGATGACGACCTGGCGCCGGTCAGCATTGACCGCAACCGCATCGTGCAGGTCATCACCAACCTGATCAGCAATGCCATCAAGTATGCCCCTGAATCGACCACCATCACCGTGAGCGTGCGCCTGGTGGCGGATTACGAAAGCCTGCCGTTTGGCGCGCCGCCGGACGTGGTGCTGCCTGCCGCGCTGGTGGAGGTGCACGACGAGGGCCAGGGCATCCCGCCGGATGAGGTCGACAAGGTGTTCACCCCGTTCTTCCGCGCCGACATCGTCAAGCGCCGCAAGATCGAGGGCGTCGGGCTGGGGCTGCCGGTCTCGCGCAGTTTTATCGAGCTGCATCAGGGGAAAGTGTGGGCGGTACCCAACACCGTGGCGGGCGGCGGACTGTTCGTGTTCACGTTGCCCATTCTGCGGGAAAATTAGCCTCACTTCGATCTTGCAAAGTGAGGCGGGAAACATTTATACTTAGTGGCATCTGCGGGCAGTTAGCTCAATTGGCAGAGCACTCCTTTGACGTGGGAGTGGTTAGAGGTTCGAGTCCTCTACTGCCCACTGAAAGACCAGTCAACCGGCTGGTCTTTTTTGTTGCCCCGGCGCGGCAGACGAGTCAGTCGTTCAGGCCGCGCTCGCTGCGGTAGCGACTCGCCAGCGCGGACGCATCAGCGTGATGTGTTTCAGGCACGGGCAGCGCGACGCCAAAGCCGAAAGACGATCCGCGCGGGCCGGCATGCCGCCTGACGAACGTCAGCTCGCTTTTCTTGGCCGACCAGCGCACATCATCCAGGTCGCGCAGGTCGGTGTGGCCATCCACTTCATGGTAGAACCCATACAAGCCAAAGCGCACCCACGGCGATGCCACGCTCTCCGCGTGTTCCAGCCGCCGCGCCCACTTGCGCCGTTCGCGGGCCGCGCCCGATACCGAGAGCACAAACGACAGGACCGCGAAGAAAGCAGCCAGCCCAAAGATAAATGGGCGAAGCTCTGCCGGAAAGTCGACGCCGCCGAAGAACATCGGCAGCAGCGCGCACCCGCCAATAATCAGCCCGGCGACCGCCCCCAGCCACGGCGCAAAACGCTGGAAACGCATCCGGCGGGCGTGGTCGGCGCGGCGTTTGTCCAGCTCGCGCGCCCAGTCTGCCGGCGACCAGCGCCATTCCGTCCACGCGCCACCTTCAAACAGCGACCGGGCAGCGCGGCGCTCGCGCAGCACTTTCAGGTGATTGGCCCCGCCGATGACCAGCACGCCCAGGCCCCACAGCGTCCCCAGGATGAGGATCGTCCAGACCAGTTCTTCGAGGCCGGCGAAAGACAGCACCGCCACGAGCGCGATGCCCATCATCAGGCCAGCCGCGCCCAGCACCCCGTAGAGCTGGTTATAGTTCGTTTCGAGCCGCAGCTCTTCAGGTGGAGTCGTCATGGGCATACTATAGCATCATCTGCGAAAAGGCGCGGGGTATGCTTTTACGTGTCCCTGTATGACCAACCAGGCATCAACCAGACGCCAGAGATCATGTCGGACATCAGCACGCTGGGCGCCCGGCTGGAGGTCAGTGTGTATGGGTAGTAACCCTACCCTTGCCCGGCCAAAGCCAACAAGTACTTCACGTCCTCGGCCTGGCGGGCGCGGGCAGCACGGTCATCCAGGCTCGTCTCTCGTTCTAACAGGCAGATCAGCCGGCGAATTATCAAGCAGCGTGATATACATGATGTCTGCATTAGCCCAGCCAGCATACGCAGGCAGATAGTAAAACTGACCACTTTCATCGCGTCCGGAAATGACGACGCTGCCGCGCGAAGCCAGACCAATCACTGGCGCATCCAGCGATGGCTCTGCACGCACATTGACCGTCTCCGGCATGACCCGTCCGAGCACGTCTCCGTAGGCGGGACGCTCATCAGATGGTATGCCGAACAGCAGCACCCGATTACCGCTGCGAACCGCCAGGGTTGAGCCGTCCGCAGACAGTGTCGCCTGACCGCGGATTGACAGAATGTTAGTCCTCCAGAAGACCGGAGCACCCTGGGCGTCGATGAACATCCAGTCGCTAAATGGTACGCCTCTGGCAAATGCTGTGGCAGCCATTTCGGGAGCGACGCGCGTTCCAGTGGTCACCTCCCAGTACAGCACCTGTCCGCAGGTATCGACACTTAGCAGCCAGCGGTTGTCTGCGCTGAAGTAAATCGCGAGTCCGCTGGAACTCATGTCGATCGGGCACAGGTGCCCTTGCAGTATCATCAGTGGCGGATCAGGCTGATCAGGGGTTCCAAATTGAGAAAGATAAATGTTGCCGTTGCCTGCGGTGTAGGCGCCTAACTGATAGGTGCTGTCCACGCTGAAATACGAGGGAAAGTCAGTATTAGACACGCCAAATGAGCGCACCCATTGACCGCCGATATATAACACTACGTGCCTGGTCCGATTAACTGTGATCGTATTCTGTCCGACAAATGTGAACCTGACCTGTGGCGAAGCCGTTAGGAAAAAGGCCTCACTTCCTGTATCAGTATTGCGCGCCAGAAGATAATACTGTCCAGATGAGTCGCGCTCCAAAGACGCAAATTGTGATCCGTCTGGGCTTAGGTATACCTCACGCGTCCAAAAGGTATTCGACTCTGACGCATCGCTGTACAAAATATCAAATGTGTTGTCTGGCTGAAGCTGCAGGACGTAAAGCGTTCCATTACTGTTTGAGATCACTACCCGTCGGAAGTCGCGGGTCATGGCCGCCGACACGATACTCGCGTCACTTTCCATCGCATAGCGGCGTACAATCTCGCCGGTATCCGTCGACCAGACCAAAATCTCATTTCCACCTGTAATCGCAAACAGGCGCCCATCGTCGTTGAATCCAAGCGGGATCGGGTAGTACCTGGATGGCATTGTTTCAAAGATGTGCAACAGCCGAATGTCGTCGGCATTGTCTGCGCTCAGCACCGGCGCAAATGAAGGCGGTTGGGGCGTAGGCACGGACGTAGCTGCAGGCAACTCAGGCGTCTCGGTCGGCATGCGGGTAGAAGAGGGCAAGAGTGTGGCCGATGGGGGTGGCTCAGGAGACGGAGACGGCGTAACTGAGGGTGTGCTTGTGCCGGCCAACTGCGTGTAATCGATGGTGGGCCGCAGCGTACTGCTGGGCGTGGCTGTGCGGGTTGGCACAGGCGTGCGGGCGGCCGCCTCGCCAACCGCCGCCCACAGGGAAATGCTGTGAATGCGACTGCCGGAAACATCGGCATTCACCAACCAGCGTCCACTCTGATCAAAAACTGCTGAATATCCATTGAGCTGAAGCGAAGCCAGCGACTGGCCGGTCACGTCCTGCGCTTCAAAATTGCCTCGCCGTCGGTTCGTCCTGTATAGGTGGCCATCGTTTTGCGGGAACACCACGCTGTCAAGGATTTCTTCATCAACAGGCGGCGCACCTGGAATCAGAGATTCGCTGGCAATGTCCCAGGTCGTGGAAGATACATCGAGGACAATGCGATTGCTGTCTGGCGTGAAGTAAGGCAGGCCAAAGTCCATCCAATTGAACGGTTGAGTACCGGGGATCACGGTAACCGCCGGGCTATCGGTGATCAGGACATCGCTGGCCTCGTGGTTCAGGTCCAAGAGATAAACATCCCGTCGTATCTGCGGGTCACGGCTGTCGCGTCTGTCGACGAGAGTGATTTCAAGAAGGAGATATCGGCCGTCCGGGCTCCAGCGCAGACGAGTCATCTGCGACGAATCGATAAGCGTGATGCGTTTTTCAAGCCTCCCGCTGCGTACATCGTACACATATCCCAAACCGCCACTGTTCACAAAAATGCGGGATGCATCCGGGCTAAAATTATCCACGATAAAATTGTCCGAAGGACGTACGTTCTCCAATGTACTGAGAAACTGAAGGGTCGATGAATCAAAAATTTGATTTCCCATTACGTACAGGCCGCCTACGTTGCGCATGAATTCCTGGGTCTGTGAATTCGCCCACGACAAGCTAACAGGGACGTCAAAAAGCACCTCGTCTCCCCGCGGCATGCTAATTGCAGTCAGTCCACCGTAACGATGCAAAAGCAGGGTGGGGCTGCCCGCGGAGAAACCGAGGATCCGCTCCCGGGATAACAGGGCACGTGAAAACGTTTCGGTGCCTCGATTCAGCAGAACAGGCGTGGCCGAGCAGCTTTCAGTGCGCTGTGTCACGTCTGCATTCAGCCATCCCTGCTGTCCATCAACATTCACCTGGAGCCATTGCAGGTCGCGAGACATTGCAAGGACTGGAAATACCTCATTCTGAAGCGGATACCCAAGTGCAGCACCCTCCAGTGACGGTTGAGCGCGTAGCGTGGTACTTCCTACAGAGATCGTTGCTTGGCAGAGTGGCGGGGCCGCGGTAGCGACGAAGCTGCCACCTGTGGCGAACAGGTCGTCAAGTTGCCACACGCGCAGGATATTATCGCCATTGGAAACCCAGCGCCCATTGACTGCCAGCCATGACAGGTCGGGGCTGAAGTGGAGATTCAGTGTCGCTGGCAGCACCAGCGGCCGCCATACACCGCGCAGCAAGTCAATGAGAAAGATACGATTTAGGCCAGATGCGTATGTCAAAGCGGCTCGGCTTCCATCGGTACTGATGATCATCTCTGGGGCTGGTGGATCGTAATAGACGGCGGTTGGGGTAGATGTCGAGCCTGCATTCGGGACCGGATTTTCGATCCATGAGGTTTCTTCACTGCTTAACGAAAACTCGTACACAAGCGACAACAAAGAAACATTGTCGGCGCTGATGATAGGGGGTGCCAAGGGTTCCTGGGCATGCAGCCCGGTGGCAAAGAAGATGATAACGAGGGAAGTGACGAGGATAGCGAGTTGTCGGCGCATAAGGGGTCTCCATCGCTGCCTGTGCAGGCGTCTGAGGAGTAACTCAGGCAGGTAATTGAAGTATGCGTCAGAAAACGGTAGTAACGTGCTGTGCAAAACCCATGACTGGTGTGCGCATCCGCTACCCCTTGCCTGTGCACTGTATACGCATAAAGGTGGAGTAGCGGAGGGCACCAATGTTTCAGCACTTACGAATCATGAGTTCGTTATATAAACAGACGGGCTTATAAGCAAACGAAATATCAGCCCTTATGGTTATATTGCCACGAACAGTTCCGGCACCGGCAGATGAGCATTGTAGGCTACCCCCGCCCCGCCAGAGCCAGCAGGCGCTTCACGTCCTCGGCCTGGCGGGCGCGGGCGGCGCGATAGTCCAGCGTGGTCAGGCGGCGCTCGCGCATCAGCCAGCGGCCGTCGGCCATCGTGTCGGTCACATGCAGGCCGTTCACGCTGTACACCAGCGCGGTAAACGGCGCGTTGGCCCCGGCGGGCGCCCAGCCAATTTCCTGCTGGTCCAGCACGATCAGGTCGGCCTTTTTGCCAGCCGCCACCACGCCAATCTCGTCTTCCAGGCCCAGCGCCTTCGCCCCGCCACGGGTGGCAATATCCAGCACGTCGCGCGCGGGCAGCGCCCCCGGACGCCCCTCGCGGAAACTGGCCAGCTTGGCCAGCGTGCGCATCTCCAGAAACAGGTCATAGTCGTTGTTGTTGCACACATTGTCGGTGCCCATGGCGATATTGATGCCCGCCGCGCGCATGCCCACCACCGGCGCGGCCTCGGCCCCGGCCCGCATACACGCACTGGCCGCAATCGCCGCTGTGAAATTGCACTCGCCCAGGATGCCCCAGTCGCCCTGCGGAATGGTCAGCGCGTGCGCGGCGATCACCGGGCGCTCCAGCATGCCCAGCTCGTCCATCTTGCGCACCGCCGTGGTGCCGTAGTGCTCGGCGCAGAAGGCATCTTCCTCGCCGGTCGTGCTCAGGTGGATGTGCAGGCCGGTGTCGTATTTTTCGGCGATGGCGCGTTCGGCCAGCATCGTCTCCGGGCTGTTGTCGACGAAGAAGGCATGCGGCCCCACCCACCCGCGCAGACGGTCGGTCTCACCGCTGTTGATCGTCTCCAGGAAGCCGTCCAGCGCCGCCAGCTCGCGGTCACGCGCTTCCGGGTCGTTCAGCTCGACGATGCCGTAGGCCAGCGCGGCGCGCAGTCCGCTGCGCTCCACGGTCGGGATGACCTGGTCCATGAAAAAGTACTGGTCGGCAAACGTGGTCGTGCCGGTGCGGATCATTTCGGCGCACGCCACCTCCACCGACGCGGGCACCATGTCGGCGGTCATGGCCAGCTCCAGCAGACGAATCGTGTTGTACCAGCCGTCCATCGTCAGCAGCGACACGCCTTCGGCCAGCCCGCGAAAGAGCGTCATCGGCGTGTGCGTGTGCGCATTCACCAGGCCCGGCATCAGCAGCCGCCCGCTGAAATCCACCACCTCGTCAAAGGCGCGACCGGATGGCGCGGCAGCGGCCGGCCCGACCTCCGCGATGCGGTCGCCATCGACCACCACATAGCCCGCATCGTAAATCGTGTCCGCCAGACCCAGGCCCAGAATCATCCCGCCCGTGAGTAAAATCGCCATGGTGTGTTTTTCCTTTAGTTGAAGCCTGAAATACCCTCAGCTTACCACCTTACCTCTCCCCTCAGTCCCCTCTCCACTGCGTGAACAAGGGAATGACTCGTGGCCTGCTCCTGACCAGCGGCATACGACTTTTGTCCCTCGCTGCGACGCCAAACCTCTCCCCGTTTCGCTTCGCTCAACCGCCCCTCTCCACGTTGTGGAGAGGGGCAAAACCCGTCAGGGTTTGGGGAGAGGTTTACACCGCCGACAGCCGATCCACCAGAAACGCCTCGAAGCGCTCGACATCCACCGACGTAGCCAGGTCGATGGTGCCGTTCGGGTCCGCCCGGAAGAGCGTCGCGCCGGAGGCATATTCGCCGGCCAGCTCCACGTTGGCGCGCACGCGGGTGGTGCGCACCAGCGTCGGCTCGATGAGTGTCGCCACGGCCAGCGGGTCATGCAGGAAGGTATAGCCATTGGCCGCGAAAAACGGATACAGCTCCACCTGCCGGGCGACCGCCTGCTGGAACGGCGTCCCGGCGGCACGGATGCGCTCCACCCCGGCGCGATGCAGGCGCACCGTCGTCGTCAGGTCCAGCGGCACCACCGTCATCGGGATGCCGGACGAAAAGACCACATGCGCGGCTTCCGGGTCGCACAGGATATTGTGCTCGGCAATCGGCAGGTCCAGCCGGTCCGGGCTGCGCACCACGCCACCCATCAGCGTGATGTGCTTCAGCGGCAGATTCGGCTGACGCATCAGCGCCAGCGCGATATTGGTCAGCGGGGCGATGCCGATCAGATGCATCAGTCCGGGGCGCTCGTTGGCCATGCGGATGATGAAATCCACGGCGTGTTCGTCTGAATACCGGATGCTGATGTCACTGGTGCTGTCATCAATCAGGCCGGCGCCCTCATGCCCGCCCCAGAAGATGGCCCGCTTTTTCATCAGCGGCAGGCGCGTCCCGGCCGTCACCGGCACATCGTGCATACGTGGGTCCAGGCCCAGCAGCTTGCTGGCAAAGCGCGCGCGCAGGTCGACATCGCCATAGACGCAGGACACCCCGGCCAGGCGCAGTTCAGGCGACTGCGCGATCAGCGCCAGCGCCAGGCAGTCGTCCACATCGGTGGCAATATCGGTATCGAGGATCACGTCCATGGACATATCATTTCACCTTCCGGAAGGGTCGTTAATGATGGGCTCGCTGCCCCGTCTTCTATTATGAGCAGGATAGACCAAAGAACCATTCAAGTTTTGTATGTTTTGTTGTGACAGATTAAAATTTGATGTGCTCTACTTAAGGTACAGCTTTTCTACCCCCAAGGAGTCAAACAATGTTCATAGCTCGCAGCAAACGCATTCTGTCCATCACGGTAGCCGCGTTACTGCTCAGCGTCGCTGCGGTCAGCGCCCAGGACGCCGAGTATGTTGACGAATGCCTGGCCGCGCCTGCCGCAGAAGCCGTTGAAGCCGCACCCGCGCCCGACAACAGCGACATTTCGTTCACCATCATCCTGCCCAATCCCCGTGGTGACCGCTCCTTCATCGACTCGGCTGCTGCCGGTGCTGAACGCGCCATCGCTGAGCTGGGGGTCACTGGCACCATCGTCGAGACCAGCGGCGTGCAGGAGCATGACGCTGCCATCCGCCGCGCCGTGCAGGACAGCCCGGACCTGATTATCACCATCGCTGTCGACTTCTCCACCATCGAAGAAATTGCCGACGAATTCCCGGACCAGATGTTCGCGGCCCAGGAAACCTTCTTCCCCGCCGAACCGGACTTTGACAACCTGGCCCTGTTCAACATCTTCACGCACGAAAACAGCTACCTGGCCGGCATCGCCGCGGGCATGCTGACGCGCACGGGCATCGTTGGTTCCGTGGGTGGTGGCGACTTCCCCGGCATCAACCTGTTCATCGTCGGCTTTGAAGAAGGCGTGCTCTCGGTTTGCCCCGAGTGCGAACTGCTGCGCAGCTATGTCGGCGACTTCTCTGACCCGGTGACGGGCAAGGAACAGGCCCTCAGCCTGTATGCCCAGGGCGCGGACATCCTGTACCAGGTGGCCGGCCGCAGTGGTGAAGGCGTGCTGGATGCTGCCGCTGAAACCGGCAACCTCGCCATCGGCGTGGACAGCAATCAGGACGACCTGTATCCGGGCAACATCCTCGTTTCGGCCATGAAGCGCGTCGATAACGCCGTGTTCACCTTTGTCGAACGCATCGTCAACGGCACCTATGAACCGGGCGTCACCAACGTCGGTATGGCCGAAGGCTTTGCCGGTCTGAGCTGGGACCTGGGCGTGTGCTCGCGCACGTTCGACGAAGCCGGTCCGGAAGACCTGGTCGAAATGCTGCCCGAAGTCCGTATGGCCATCGCGGAAGCCCGCGCTGCCATCCTGGCCGGTGACATCGTGGTGACCAACGTACTGCTGGAACCCGCTCAGTAATTGCAGTCGCTATACCAGGGGCGGCCCCGCGCATGACAACCTCATGTGTGGGGCCGCCGTAAAAAGCAGTCAGGGCGCGCCTCCTCCGCAGACAGAATTCCCTGGGTGCGGCATGGCGCGCCTCGTGCGTCGGGCAGGGGGTGACATGACCAGCGCGGTCGAAATTCAGCATATCCGCAAGTTCTTTTCGTCGTCACAGGTGCTTGCCTGCGATGATGTGAGCCTGGATGTGAAAAAGGGCGAGGTACACGCTATCGTCGGTGAAAACGGCGCTGGCAAAACCACGCTCATGAGCATCCTGTATGGCCTGGTGACGCCCGACGAAGGGCAGATCCTGATTGACGGGAAACCCGTCCGCATCAGCCATCCCAACGATGCCATCTTCCACGGCATCGGCATGGTGCATCAGCATTTCAAGCTGGTGCCATCTTTCACGATTGCAGAAAATATCATGCTTGGCATCGAGCCAAACCGTGCCGGCTTCATCGACAGCGCCACCGAGGCGGAAAAGGTGAAGCAGCTTGCCGAGAGCTTTGGCCTGCCAGTCGATCCACACCTGCGCATCCGCGACATCTCCGTTGGTTTGCAGCAGCGTGTTGAAATCCTGAAAATTTTGCAGCGCAACGCCCAGGTGCTCATCCTGGACGAGCCGACTGCCGTGCTCACCCCGCAGGAAGTGCGCGAATTCCTGACGGTCGTGCGTTCGCTGGCACAGACCGGCCGCACCATCCTGTTTATTACCCACAAGCTGGCTGAGGTGAAGGCCATCGCCGACCGCGTGACGATTATGCGGCGCGGGCGCAACGTGGGCACCCACGACGCCAAAGACCTGACCATCCGCGAGATGGCCAACCTGATGGTGGGCCGCGTGGTCTCGCTGCAGGTGGACAAGTCGCCAGCCAAACCGGGCGAGGTCATCCTGCAGGCAGAGCGCCTGCTGGTGGCCGGCGCGGGCGGCATCCCCGCCGTGTTTGACGCCAGCCTGGAGCTGCGCGCGGGCGAAATTCTGGGCATCGCCGGGGTCAGCGGCAACGGTCAGACCGAGCTGGTGGAAGCACTCGTCGGGATGCGCCCGGTGGACGAAGGCCAGATCACCTTTCTGGGCGAGGATATCACCAGCGCGACCGTGCGCGAGCGTCGTCTGTCCGGGCTGGCGCATGTGCCCGAAGACCGCATGACGACCGGCCTGAACCTGACCACCAATCTGGACGAAAACGTCGTCGTGACCAATTACCAGAACGAGCCGTATTCGCGGCGTGGCATCTTCCAGTTCGCCGCGATTCGCCGGCTGGCACAGGAAATCGTCGATCGCTTCGCCGTCAAGTCGGCGCGCGTGGGCGAAGACATCAAGACGCTGTCTGGCGGCAACCTGCAAAAAATCGTGCTGGGGCGCGAGCTGAAAGGCGACCCGAAACTCATCATCGCCAACCAGCCCACGCGCGGCCTGGACGTGGGCAGCATCGAGTTTGTGCACAAGACGCTGGTGGAAGAACGCGACAAAGGCTCGGCGGTGCTGCTGGTCTCGGTGGAGCTGGACGAGATTCTGGCGCTCAGCGACCGCATCGCGGTCATGTTTGCCGGAAGAATTGTCGCCGTGCTCGACAGGTCCGAGGCGACTGAAGAGAAGCTGGGCCTGCTGATGGCGGGCAGCACGCTGGAGTCTCTGGAACACGACGAAGCCGCAGCCGAAAAGGCGACCCCCGTATGAAATTCCTGCGACGCACGTTCGACAACCTGAGCATCCCGGTGATTGCCGTGCTGCTGGGGCTGGTCGCCAGCAGCCTGTTTGTCGCGCTGGCGAATGTCTCACCCATCGACACCTATCAGCGCCTGTTCTGCGAGGGCTTTGGCCCGCGTGGCTGCGAGACCTTCGGCGACCTGGTCTTCATCGAAGTCGAAAATGAAGATGGCAGCCTGCAAACGGTTTTCAGCCCGCTGTATGGCAGCGGTGGCAGCCGCATCGCGCTGATCCTGGAGCAGATTACCCCGCTTATCCTGACCGCGCTTTCGGCGGCCGTCGCCTTTCAGGCGGGCATGTTCAGCATCGGCATGGACGGCCAGTTTGTGATGGGCGCGATCACCGTCGCCTTTCTCGGCTATGCCCTGCCCGACCAGATTTATATGCTGGCCGGGGTGAGCGACCCTGAAGCCGCACCCGAAGCCCTGAAAACCGCCATGCACCTGATCGTGCCGCTGATCTGTCTGTCGGCAGCGATGGCCGTCGGCGCGATTTACTCGTGGATTCCCGGCTATTTCAAGGTCAAGCTGAACGTCAACGTGCTCATCAGCACGATCATCTTCAATGCCATCGCTGTGCAGCTGGTCGGCTATCTGGTCAACTATCCGCTGCGCTCTGACCTGAACAACATCGCCCGCACCCGCCGCATTGACGATACTGCCTGGCTGATCCCCTTCAACCGGGGCATCTTCGCGGATGTGGAATGGTTCTCCGGCGCACGCGTGGGCATCGGTATCTTCATCGCGCTGGCCGCTGTCGCGCTGGTGTGGTTCTACCTGCGCCGCACGACCGCCGGCTATGAGCAGCGCATGACGCGTGGCTCGTCGCTGTTTGCGCGTTTTGGCGGCATCCCCACCGACCGCGCTGCCCTGCGCGCCATGCTCATCAGCGGGGCGCTCAGCGGACTGGCGGGAGCACTGGCCGTGCTGGGAGTCGAGCGCCGCATTGTGGACGGCTTCGCCACCAGCGGCGTCGGCTTCGAGGGCGTGCTGGTCGCCATTCTGGCCAAAGAGTCGATCATCGGCATCCTGCTGGTGGCGCCTTTCATTGCCGGGCTCAACCTGGGCGCGACCAACCTGCAGTTTGGCGACATCCCGCGCCAGCTGGGCGGCATCATCATCTCGTTCATCATCCTGTTCAGCGCCATGGAGGATTTCATCCGTGCGCGCCTGACAGCGCTTTTCAAATGGCGGCCCACGCGCCAGCGTAGCGCGCCAGACGGAGAAGGGGCAGCGGCATGATCGACATTCTGCAAAAATACCAGCGCATCCTGCGCATCCTGCTGCTCGTCGGCGGCATCGCGGTCGTGCTGTTCATCCTGTTTGGCCTGCCGATCACGCTGCTGCAAAGCAGCATCCGCCTGGCCACGCCCTACGTGCTGGGCGCACTGGCAGCCATCGTCGCCAGCCGCGCCGGGGTGCTGAACCTGGCCATTGAGGGCATGATGCTGCTCGGCGCATTCATCGCGGTTGCGGTGCTGTACCAGACCGGCTTCGACCCGCTGGTGGGCGTGCTGGCCGCGACGCTGGCCGGCGGCCTGCTGGGCATCGTGTTTGCGGTGCTGTACCTGCGCATCAAAATCAACCTGATCATCCTGGCGCTGGCCGTCAACCTGTTCATCAGCAACGCGACCGTCTACTTCATGCGCACGCAGTTTGGCGCGTTCGGCACGCTGGCAGACCCCAGCATTCAGGGCCTGCCGCGCATCGACCTGCCCCTCATCAGCCAGATTCCGTATATCGGCAGCCTGATCAGTGGGCACAACGCCGTGGTCTATTTCAGCTGGATCATGGTGGCGGTGGTGTGGGTCATCCTGTTCCGCACTCAGTTTGGCCGCCATCTGCGCGCCGTGGGCGAAAACAAGGCTGCGGCGGAAAGCGTGGGCATCAACATCACGCGGGTGCAGATTTTCGCGCTGACGGTGAGCGGGATGCTGGCAGGCATGGCAGGCTCGTTCCTGTCGATCGGAGTGCTCAGCCAGTTCGTCGAAAACATGACGGCCGGGCGCGGCTGGACCGCCATCACCGTGGCGCTGTTCGCCTTCGAGCAGCCGATTCCATCATTCTTCACCGCGCTGTTCTTCGGCCTGTCGGAAGCGATGTCGTTCTTTCTGCAAAGCCGGCCAGAGCTGTCGCTGCCGCCTGACCTGCTGCTGGCGCTGCCGCAAATCGCGACGATTGCCGCGCTGGTCATCGTGGCGCTGCGTATTCGCGCCGGAGAGCTGTTGAAACGGCGCGCTTTTGCGACTGAATTTGGGCGCGAGCTGGCCAAGCTGGGCAAAGGCCAGTTGGTCGGCGGCGGGGACTGACGCGCCCGTACACAGTGACCCATACGAACCAAGTTAGGAATTCTCGCCGAGGATTCAGTCGGATTTTGGTCCTCCAGGGCGGACACATAGGTCCGCCCCTCGGAGTCACTCGGATTTGAAGGAAAAAACTCGCGGTTGCAACTGTTTGTCCGCGAGGAATGTAGGGGCGGACCTGCGTGTCCGCCCGGCAAATAGGAGAAAAATCATCTTAACTTGGTGCCAATGCGCGCCAGTGCGCAGTGACCCTGGCGAAAAGGCGATGAAGCGCCAGGACGCCATGAAAGAATTTTCACGATAAGGAGATATCCCGCATGACCGCACCCTACAATGGTGACCCGTGGACGCTGGCCCGCACCCTGCACGACTTCCCTGCCGATGAAGTGATCTCGGCCGTGCAGAAAGAAATCCGGCGCGGCAACACCGAAAATGCCGCGCTGCTGGCCTATGAGATGCTCATCACCAGCCAGGAGCTGGAGGAATATCTGTGGGGCCGCTTACAGGTGATTTCTGTCGAGGACATCGGCTTTGGCAATCTGCAGGCGCCCCTGCTGGTGGAGGCGCTCTACCAGATGCACCTGCGCCTGGCGCGCCCACGTGGCGACCGCTACCTGTACGCCATTCACGCGGTGCGCTTCCTGTGCTCGTGCGAGAAAGAGCGCGGCAGCGACGACCTGCTCAACTGGATGCGCCAGTCGGTCGAGGCAGGCACCGTACGGCCCACTATTCCCGACTACGCCATCGACATGCACACGCGGCGCGGCCAGGACATGGGGCGCGACTATCGCTATTTCCTGTATGAAGCCTCGAAAGTGGCGCCCGAGCTGCCCGACCGCGACACCACTTATCTCGACCGGCTGAAGGCGCTGCTCAGCCCATAGACTCAAAGAGCATGGCACTCACGCGGGCCATGTCAAAGCCGGTGATGATGTCCACGTTAGCGGGCCGTTTCAGGCGGCCAGTATGGTCGATCACCGTTTGCCCGCGTGAGTGCGTGCCGTGCATCTCGACGGTCACATAGCGCTGCATACTGTCGGTGATGACCGACGGATCAAGTGCGGCGGCCATCGCCAGCGCGTCGATCAGCAGCGGGTCGCGCATGAAGATTTCTGCGCCCGGGCTGGTAAAGATGCCATAGATGCGCTCGAACAGGCGGGTGGCCGGCGTGCGGCGGGCGATCAGCGCCTGATACTCGGCAGCTGGCAGCGGAAACGCCAGCGAGGTTTCCCATGACACCATCTGCGCCATCGGAAAAGCCTCCAGTGTGATGAACGCGGCTTCGGGGTCGCAGAAAATATTCCATTCGGCGGCGATATGATCGGTATTGCCTCGCGCGGTGATGGTGCCGCCCATGAACACCAGCGACTTTATTTTCGACGGAAACGTCGGGTCCAGCCGCGTCGCCAGCGCCAGATTGGTGTGTGGGGCCAGCGCGACCAGCGTCAGCTCGCCCGGATAGGCATCGGCCAGCCGGATCAGCGCCCAGGCGGCATGCTCCGCCTCGACACGCTGTTTCACCCGCGGGCGGTCGTGATAATTACCCAGGCCATCCAGCCCGTGAATCGGCTCGGCGGCCCACGACGAGACCAGCGGCTGCGACGCGCCCGCATACACCGGCACGTCGGTGCGCCCCACCGCATCGAGAATCGTCAGCACGTTGGCATTGACCTTGTCCACCGACACATTTCCGCACACCGTGGTGATAGCCTCCACCTGCGCGCCCGGATAGCCCAGCGCCAGCATCAGCGCGACGGCATCGTCGATGCCTGCATCCGTATCGATCACCAGCCTTGTCGTCATGACTTGTCCCCCTCAACGGATAAACGGCGCGCTGTCAGCGCAAAAATCTGTGCTGCTTCGTGCAGGCCTTCCAGTTCCAGATACTCATTGGCAGCGTGGGCATTGTCACCAGTGGGGCCAAAGCCGCACACCGTCGGGATGCCCTGCCCGATCAGCAGATAGCCTTCGTTGGCTGGCCCGGCGACCGTCATGGCGGGTACGCCCCCGCGCACGTGCGCCGTCACATCGGCCAGGATGCGAAAGACCGATGCGGCGGGGTCAGAACACACGGCCGGAATCACATTGAGCGGCTCCAGCTCAAAACGCAGGCCGGGGGCATCGGCGCCCACCCGCGCAAAGATGTCCGCAAACGCGTCCTCAATCGACGCGGCATCCTGTTCCGGCGTGGTGCGGATATCGATCAGCGCCTCGCAGGCCGCCGGCACAATATTGATGCTCACGCCGCCCTGAATCATCGTGCCTGGCGTAACGATCGTGCGGAAGCGTTCAAAATACGGCGTCCGCGAGTAGTCAAAGGCCAGCGCCTCGGCGGCCAGCAGAAAACGCGCCATGCCGGTGACCGCGTTTGCACCCAGCGTCCCTTCCTGCCACTCATGCGCGCCGGTGTGAATCGCGTGGCCGTGACAGCGCACGCGGTAGCGCAGCAGGCCGCGATGCCCCAGCACAATCTCGCTGCCGGAATACGCATACAGTGCGCCACGCCCGCTGATGCGCCCGCGTGCCGCCAGATAGCTGATACCCAGCGTGCCGGTCGCGCCGGTTTCCTCGTCAGGCACGCCGATAAACACGGCCCTGCTTCCCTGCGGCAGCGCCCCAGGGGTCGCTTTCAGCGCGGCCAGCGCATACACGCTGGCGGCCATCCCGCCTTTGGTGTCAATCGCGCCGCGCCCGTGCAGCCGGCCGTCCGCCAGCGTCCCCGAAAACGGCGGATACGTCCACGCTGATGCGTCGCCCGGCGGCACGGTGTCCAGATGCCCCAGCAGCAGCAGGCCGGTCTCGCCGGATGCATGCGTGCTGACGATCACGTTGGGCCGCGCCGGGTTCTCGCCCAGGATTTCGGCATGCAGGCCAAGCGCCTCGGCCTCGGCCGCAATCACGCGCGCCAGATGGACCTCGTCGTGCTCACCATTGACCGAAGGCGTCTGAATCAGGCGCTGGCAGAACCCTATCATGCCCGGCCGCAGGCGCTCCAGCACATCGATAAGCGCCTGTTCAACTGGATGTTCAAACGAGGGCATCAGCGCACCCCCGCCGCGCCGACGCGCACGCGCAGGTCATGCAGGCCGCGAATCACATAGCTGTCGCGGAACTGCGGCGCATATTCCAGCGTGATGTCTGGCAGGCGGCGCATCAGCGTGCGCAGCGAGGTCTGCAATTCCATGCGCGCCAGGGGCGCCCCCAGGCAGTAATGGATGCCCAGACTGAACGAGATATGCGCGTTATCGGCGCGGGTGATATCGAGCGTATCGGGCCGGTCAAATTTCTCCGGGTCGCGGTTGGCCGAGCCGAACAGCAGCGCCACCTGCTGGCCCTGGCGCAGCTGCACGCCGTTGAAGGCGATGTCTTCCAGCACCCAGCGCCGAAACAACTGAAGCGGCGTGTCGTAGCGCATGAATTCCTCGACAGCCGTCGCCGCCAGCCCGTCGGGATTCTGGCGCAGCAAGTGAAGCTGGTCAGGCTGCTGGAACAGCGCCAGCAGGCCGTTGCCAAACACATTGACGGTCGCCTCGTGCCCGGCATTCAGCAGCAGCACGCAGGTGGAAATCAGCTCATCTTCGGTCAGCACATCGCCGGCTTCCTCGACGGTCGCCAGCGCAGTAATCAGGTCGTCCTGCGGCTCACGCAGGCGCAGCCGGGCCAAATGACGCAGATAGTCGGAAAATTCGCCCGCCGCCTGAATCGCCCTGTCAGCCTGTTCCGGCGTATGGTTCAGCTCGTACATCGCCACGATGTCATGCGACCACGGGCGCAGCTTGTGCCGGTCTGCTTCGGGCACGCCCAGCAGCTCCGCGATCACGATAACCGGCAGCGGCACAGCGAAATCTTCCAGCAGGTCGATCTCGTCGCGCCCGGCCACGGCATCCAGCAGGCCATCGGCGATCGCCTGAATATGCCCGCGCAGGTTTTCGATGCGGCGCGGCGTGAACGCCTTATGCACCAGCCCGCGCAGGCGCGTGTGGTCTGGCAGCTCCTTGTCGAACATCGAATTGTCGCTCAGGCGGTCAAAGGTCGCGTATTTGGGGTCGCGCGTGGGGATGCCCAGCGCATCGCGGCTGATGACATGGTCAATCGAGCGACCGAGACGCCTGTCACGCAGCAGCGCGCTCACATCGGCATGGCGGCTGACGATCCACATGTTCAGCGCGTCGTCAAACACCATCGGCGTCTGGGCGCGCAGTTCTGCATAAATCGGGTACGGGTCGCGCCGGAAGGCTGGCGAATTGGGATCAAACGGCATGCGGGTCACGCCCCTTTCTGTCACAGCCACAGATTGTACTGTGTGTGCAGAAAGGAACAAGCACCACGCGCTGCTGGTCAGGCGTCGAGGCAGTACATCAGGGGCGACCAGGACTCACCCCTGATGCTGATACCGCTCTACCCGGCAGGTTCAAGCGTGTACAGCCAGCCCCCCAGCAGCGCCCGTCTGCCGCCCATGCGCGGACTGGTCGTATACAGCGTTGACGCATACTCGACCTCGGCCACCAGCGCGGGCGGAGACCCGTCAGGCGGCAGCGAAAGCGCATAAATGGCTGGTTCACCCAGGTTCGGATTGGGCATGAAATACAGCTTGCTGCCAGCGGCATTCACGACGCTGTCCCAGGGCATCGGGGGAAGATCGGGACGGCGCGGATTCTCCAACAGATCACTTATGGGGATGCCGGAAAAATCGATCATCGGCGTCAGCGCGCCGGTCGCCACATCGATATAGACAAAGTTCGTGGGAACACTCGCCTGATTGCCGTAATCTGTGATGGTGACCATGACCGCCCGGCCGCCATTCACCCACTGAGGGTTCACGGGAACCAGAAAGCGCGCATCTTCATCAGCCTGTATGGCCAGCGCGATGTCGGCTTTTGCAGCAAGCTGCTCTACCTCACCGGAGACCAGGTCGATCAGCCACAGGCCATTGGCTGGTGCCTCCGGGTCTCCCGCAAAGACGGGCAGGACCATCTGCGTCCCGTCAGGCGAGACCTGCGGCCGATAATATACGCTCAGCCAGCCAATCTCATCGGTCACATCGGCCATCAGATCCAGGCTGGCCGTGCTCAGCGTATAACGGTACAGCAGCATAGAACTATCTTCCATGTTGGGCTGATAGTCCGACCGGAAAAAGTACAGCGTGTCGGAGTCGCCCCAGGCGGGCATATAGTCCAGCAGCGTACCAGCACTTTCCTCGCCAAAAATCAGGCCGCCCTCGACGCCATCTTCGGTCACGTTTTCAAAGGCAGACGCAGCAACGTCAAACACCCAGATATCGCTGTCCTGAAACATGCGCAGGACGTCCTCCGTCATGACAAGGTGGCTTTCGTCAGGTGACCAGATCAGCCCGGGGTTGTCTGGCGACCCATTGACGGCGCTGTTCACGCCTTCGGGCATCGGCGCACATCGTTCCTCGGCGGACTCGATCTCAACAATGCACAGCCTTCCCTCAACAATACCCGCCAGCAGCGCCCCGCCCGGCGACAGCGACACGCCCCAAGGAATTTCGCTGAACAGCGAGGCGGCCTCGACCGCTTCAAATGAAGCTGTATCACCTGACTGCGCGCTCAGCGGCAGAGCAATCAGCAGCGCCGTCGCAGCGACGGCCATGAGTCGTTTGTACATGGAGCATCTCCTGTCTACCTGTCTCTGGCTGAATTGTAGATCGATTCCGCAGGGTCGCCCGCGTCCAGCTGAATTTTTTGCAGCTTGTTTGCATGTTTGCAGCACGGGCCCGACAGCTCGGTTGCACAGATTTCACAACTCGCTACACTGAGCGTGTACCACGCCAATAAATCAAATTGATGACGAGGGAGATACGCGTGAAAGCTCTTGTGACCTTGTTTGCCTGCCTGCTGGCCGGCCTGTTCTTCCTGCCCGCCGCAGCGCAGCGTGACTGCCTGCCGGGACGCCTGATCGTCGGGGAGCAGGGGCGTGTGCTGCCCGGCATCCCGAATCGGTTGCGGGCGGAGCCTGCCCTGAGCGGCGAACCGATTGGCCTCATCGAAGTGGGAGAATCGTTTGTCGTGCTGGAAGGGCCGCTGTGCCAGAACGGTTTTTCCTGGTGGCGTGTGCAGCACGGGGAGAGCGTCGGCTGGACGGTGGAAAGCGATGCGCTGACCTATTACCTGGAGCCTGTTTCCCCGGCCGCGCCAACACAATCAACCCCTGCGCCTGTCCCAGATGCGGAGCAGTCCGCAGACCGTGGCTGCGCACTGCTGACCACACAACCAGAATCGGCGGTGGATACAGTGCGTTACTGGCGCTATAGTTTCGCGTCGGGCACGATGGTTCCGGTCTCATCGCCGGTACCGGCCAACCCCATGTCCGCACCAGACGGCACCGTTCAGATGGTTATCTTTCCGGACGAACCGCTGGCGGATGGCAATCTGCGCCGGGCATCGCTCTATCTGCACGATATTGTGACAGGTGAAATGACGCTTGTGCTGGGCGGCATCGCTGATCTTGAAACCGTCTTTGGAGCGCGCAGGCTGCGCTGGCGCGGTGACAGCATGCTGGCAGGCGGCGTGCTGGACGTCGATGGCAACGAACAGATCATTGTCGTTAATCGGGCCGGGGACATTGTGTTCCAGCGACCACTGCAAGACCTGCCGAATGACCTGCAGTACGCATCCTGGTCGGTGGACGGCGAGGCGCTGATCCTGCAAAACGCCTATGACAGCAACACGGTGGCGCTCAATGCCCAGACAGGTGAGCAACTGGAGGACATACCGGATCTTGCAGAAGCAACATATGCGCCTGCTGGCGATTACAGCATGGTGGTATCCGATGGACAGGATGACACGACGGTGTATATGATTGGGGAGACCGTGCTCTCGGTGGCGGATGACCCAAACACTTCGTCTGGCTTCAGGTCACTGATGCTCACCACGCCTGGCAGTGATCCGGTCTATCTGCAGGACGTGCGAATTCCGTCATTTCAGGGCAGGGGCAGTAGAACGTACGCTGCCAGCATTGTAGCCAGCCCGGATGACGACCACTTCCTGGTCCAGAATTATACGGGTCAGGCATGGCTGGCATCGATCAGCGGCGCGCCAGCGGTGCTGCCTATGCCATCGCTCATCCAGTTTCAGACTGCCTGGGCAGCAGATGGCGGCGCGCTCATTGCCGAACTGGTGGAGCCGCTGGCCACAAACAATATCTTTCGTTACGACCTGTCCAGCACGGCATCTGATTTCATCCCTTCACAGCCGCCAGGTGACGCACTGACGTATCTGCGGTCGATGCCGTGTGCATGGTTTGGGGAAGACTAACCTGCCCACAATCGGCAATGCAGCCTGTATGGAGAGATAGACGATGACGCACCACGAGACAAATGTGATTTGCGAACCTGGCATCCACGGGACGTTCACGCGGCCAGGCGGAGAATCACCAGCGCCCGCCGTGCTGATGCTGCACGGGTTCGCCAGCCAGCGCGACGAAGTTGGCGGGCTGTATGCCCGTCTGGCGGCTGCCCTGGCCGAACGCGGCGTCGCCTCGCTGCGCATCGACTTCCGCGGCTGGGGCAGCAGCCCCGGTGACATGGCCGATACAACCGTGGGCGGCCAGTTGGACGACGCACTTTCGGCCTATACCTGGCTGGAGCGTGAAACTCCGGTTGATCCGGCGCGCATGGGGATGCTTGGCTTCAGCCTGGGCGGCAGCATCGCCATGTTGGCCAGCGCGCGTTTGTCTCAGCCTCCGCGTGCGCTGGCATTGTGGTCGGCCACGCACGACCTGCGGCAGTCCTTCCTGCTGGAAATGAGCGAGGAGACCTTCGCCGCAGCCGCGCAGAACGAAGCCGTGGAGGTCGATCTGGGCTGGCGCATGGTCACGCTGAAACGCACCTTCTTCGACAGCCTGACGAAACACAATCCCCCCGCCGCGCTGGCGACGTATCAGGGCGCGCTGCTGGTTGTGGCCGGCAGCGAGGATTCCTCGGCGCACTCGCTCGACATCCTGACGGATCGGGCGGGCAGCACGCAGAAAGAAACCATGCTGATCCCCGGCGCAGACCATATCTTCAATGTGCTGGGCGACAGCCAGGCCATCTCCGAGGCGCTCATCACAAAGACCGCCGACTGGTTCGCCGTGGCGCTGTGAGGATGCGGGTGTGCCGCATCCCTCATCTTTCATTAAGTTGACATGCGATATTGCGGCGAATAATATATAACACAGTTAACAATAAACAAAGCTAACGAGTTACTTGATGACCGATGCAGACCTTAACGCACTTGCAAAATTGATGATCGATGTTGTTCCCAGGATCATGCGCTCCATGTCTGGTGATGTGCGGGATGCCAGTGCCGAGACGACAGATACGCAGATGGCCGTACTGTATATTCTGGGTGACCGTAATCTCAGCCTGACATCGCTGGCGGAGTACATGTCTGTATCGACTGCAGCCATGACTAAAACGATCACAACGATGGAGGAGCGCGGTTGGGTGACACGACTTCGGTCCACCGTAGACAAGCGACAGGTTTCGATTTCGGTCACACCGGAAGGGTTTCGGGCGCGCCAGGTGCTGGAAGAGCATGTCGCCAGCCAGCTGGTGGGCATCCTCTCTCGGCTGGATGATACAGAACAGCGCCTTTTGATGGCAGGGTTCCAAACGCTCAGGTCGTTATTTGTCCCCCATGAGGAGGGACAACGCCCCACGTCCTGACGGAATATCAAGACGCTTACCATAAATCAGGGAGACAAATCATGACTGTTTTTGTAACGCTCGCGGGTGGCCGCGTGGGTACTGAACTCATGCGCCAATTATCTGAACAGGGTATTCAGGCGCGCGGCGGCGTACGCAATGTCTCGCGCGTCCATGCCATGCAGCCGTCAGCCGACTATGTACGCTTCGATTATGAAGATCCGACGTCGTTTGCAGGGGCGTTTGACGGCGTAGATGCCCTTTTCCTGGCGTCACCGCGAGAGGACTTCCCGAATACCTATATTCAGGGGGCGGCAGAGTCGGCGCGCGCTGCTGGTGTGCGCAGGGTTGTACTTTTATCTGCCCTGGGCGTGGATAAGATGGATGCCAGCATGCCACCACGCCAGCTTGAGCTGTACGTGGAACAATCCTGGCCGGAATGGACCATATTGCGGCCCAATTCGTTTATGCAGAATTACGCGACGATGTTCGCTGCGAGTATCCTGCATGGGGATGCCATCGTCGAGGCTGCGGCAGACGCGACCACCGCTTTTATCGACATTCGCGATCTTGCTGCGGTGGCTGTTGAAGCGCTTGTGAAACCGGGGCATCATGCGAAAGGATATACCCTCACGGGCCAGTCCGCGCGCCACCGAAACGACGTCGCGGCAGCCATTGGGGCTGCTACAGGTCGCGATATCCGCTATATCGCGCTGGACGACGACGCTTTTCATGCCGCGCTCATCGGCCAGGGGATGCCCGGCGAGTATGCCCACAAGCTGGTGGAGCTTTATCGCATGACACGCAGCCCGCTGTACAATGGCGTTGTAACCGATGACGTGCACCAGATACTGGGGCGTGCGCCAATTTCACTCGAGCAATTCGCCCGCGATTATCGTGAGGCCTGGCTTCCAGCAGGTCAGCAGGCATAGCCACAAAGCGAACAGCCTGCACGACCGCATGAAAGGCCGCTGAGATGAATGAACTCTTTCCGGATGTGTTTCAGGTGTTTCCCTCCAAAGCCACGCCGGGAAAGTACCGCTCGTTTTTCGTTCGTCGGGCAGCGGGAAATCTGTTGTTTCCGTGCTTTTCGGCCAGCAGCACCATCGAGGCCCACTTTGCGGATATCGACGCACAAGGGGGCCTCAGCCGACAACTGCTCGGCGATTCACACTTCCGCTCACCCCACTGCGATGTCGTCGCAGCGCAGTTCAATGCGCCGCTCTATTGCAGCGAACCCGAAGCACCGGACGTGATGCGAACGGTCAGACAGGTGGTGCAGCTGCCGTTCGTCCGCCAGATGCTGGAACCAGACGTGGAAGTCGTGCCCACGCCCGGGCATCGGCCAGGCGGGCTGTGCTTCATGGTCAGCATCGCGGACAGGCGTTTCCTGTTTGCGGGCGATTTCATCTGGCATGATGGCAGCCGCTGGATTCCCACAGCGTCAAAAAGCGGCCTGCGCGCCTACCGCGACAGCCTGCGCCTGCTGGCAGACATCCCGTTTGATGTGCTGTTTGTCAACGCGCAGGTCAGCAATGACACCTGCTTCATCGACTTTAAGCAGCACCAGCGGGATGCCTTTTTCGCCGGACTGCTGGCACAACTCCCGCCAGCCTGAGCGAATCATCGCGCTGCTGGCCTTCCCCGCCCAACATACTACAGTGTGATACATCCGCATCCGCTGCGTATCATTAAGTATGACTGCGCGCGCAAATACAGGCACTCGTGCCACACCTTTGATTGACTGGGATGCGGTGTACTGGGACGCTATGCCCCGTGTCTACAACTTTTTCCGCTATCGGGTCAGGGATGATGCGACGGCTGAAGACCTGACATCGACCACCTTTCTGCGTGCGTGGCGGGCCCGTGACCGCTATTCAAGCGACCTGAGCGCCTTCACAACCTGGATTTTCAGCATCGCTGCCAACGTCGCGATCGACTACTGGCGCCGCCAGCGCACAATCGTGCCGCTGGATGACCTGTTTGCCACGCCAGACGACCTTTCCGTAGAAGAGATCAGCCAGCAGCACGACAATTCGGCCCGGCTGAACCGCCTGCTGGCGGAACTTCCTTCCCGTGAGCAGGAATTGATTGCGCTGAAATATGGCGCAGAACTGACCAACCGCGCTATCGCCGGCATCCTGGGCATGAGCGAGTCGAATGTGGGCACTACGCTGCACCGCATCGTCGGCAGGCTTCGCCAGGGCTGGGATAGCTAACCCGTGAGAACATCCCATGAATGATGACTTTCTGCATACACACCGTAAATCACCTGGCCCGGGCTTTGCCAGTCGTCTGCATCAGCAGCTTCAGCAGACAAAAGCGCCAGTGGTCGGCCCGATGCTGGCCCAGCCCCGTCGTGTTTCAGATGCACTCATGCGCATTGCTGCCGTGTTTGTGCTTCTGCTGGGCGGGCTGGTGCTGCGCCTGAATATGCCGGATGATCAGTCACTGACACAGATTGAGCCAATCCCGGCATCTGGTGACCCGCAGCCCATCACCCTGACGAATGCCAGCCAGCTCGTGGAAATGTCCAGGCTGGGGCGAGGCAGCATCAGCCATATTGCATGGGGCGGCGATCGTATCGCAGTAGGTGGTGCCCTCGGAGTGTGGCTGTACGACGCTTCCGCACTGAGCGAAGATCCGCGCCTGCTGCCCGGCACGCATACGCTGGTCACGCGTCCTGTGGACTACAACCTGCCTTCAGACCAGGTTGTCGCCGTCGATGGCGAGACCGTGCGCATCTGGGATGCTGCAACCGGCCAGCAGCGCGCAGCCTTCGAGAGCGCGACTGGCGCTACCTTTGGCAGCGTCGGGTTGAGCGCAGATGGCTCCCTGGTCGCCGCCGGTGAAAGCCGGTATGACGATGCCCGTCAGGCGCACAGCCTGACCGTATGGGACATCGACACGGGTGAGCAGCGCTTCACCACCAACCAGCAGACGCCAGCCTTCGGTGTGGCCTTCAGCCCGACGCAGCCCACCCAGTTTGCCTTTGTCGGGGCCGAAGCAGTTGCTATGCATGATCTTCTCAGCGGCACTGTATGGACGCTCTCCAGCGCGCAAACGGGCAACCTCATGCCTTCGCTGGCCTACAGCCCTGATGGGAGCACGCTGGCGGTGGCCACCGAAACCGGATTTATGCTGGTGGATGTCGCCCACGGGGATATCGTGCAGTCCATCACGCTGGGCGACGAGGATTCGACGCCACACATCGTTGACCTGGCCTTCAGCCCGGATGGCTATGTGCTGGCCATCGCAGACCAGCATAACGGGCTGAGCCTGTGGAATCGCACGACTGGCGTCTTCAGCATAGAAAATGCCTCGTCAGGCGCTGCTGGCGAGATCATCTCAAGCGTGGCCTATAACCAGGCCAGCGATGATCCCGTCCTTGCCAGCGTGCGCGACAGCAGCGTGCTTCGGTTCAGCGGCAACCAGGACACCACCATTCGCGACTTTTCACCGCCGGTGCTGGAATTTGCGCTGGGCCCCGATAACGGCATAATCGCCACCAGCGGCGCAGACGACCTCATCCGCTTTTGGGATCTGGAGGCAGGCGTAGAGAGGCGCATGCCCAGCCAGCGCACGCAGGTCACCGACCTTGCGTTCAGCCCTGACGGCGAACTGCTGGCCTACTCTGGCACAATTATTGAAGCTGGCAGCCTGGGCAGCCCCGTCACAACCGATGGCGGCGTGACGCTGGTGGGTGTCGCGCTGCGCCAGCCCGTGCGCCAGGTCGGCGATCCCAATGCCAGCTACCTCGCGCTGGCCTTTAGCCCGGATGGAACCGCCCTGCTGGCCGCAGACGCCGCCAGCAGAACCATACAACGCTGGCATCTGGGGGCCGCCGAGACCAATGACCGTGTGGCGGGCCAGTCGGTCATCGACAATGCGAGTGCGCGGCTGATTGCCGTGCGCCCTGATGGGGAACAGATCGCCATGCTGATGGAGCCAGGTGTGCTGGTGCTGCGCGCCAGCGAGCCCACCGGATTCCTGAACCGCGTGTTTGAGCTGAGCCCGAACCGCATCTATACGCTGTTTGCCTACAGTCCCGACAGCACCCGCCTGGCGATGGCCGCCCGGACGGGCACGACCAGCACGGTCTGGGTCTGGGACATGACAGCTAATGAACAGCTCTCGCAGCTCGCATACACCACCAATACAGACACTATTTCGTCCCTCAGCTTCAGCCCGGACAGCAGCCTGATTGCCGGCGTCGTGGCAGACGAAGGCCTGCATGTGTGGGACGCAGCTACTGGTAGTTTGCTGTTTCAGGTCAGCGACCCCTATCTGGCCAGCCAGCATGTCGCGTTCACCGCAGATGGCCGAGGCATCGTCAGCGCTGATGCCGATGGCCTGATTCGCTTGTGGGGAATTCCTGGCAGGTAGCCCGGCCGCTATCGGGATGCCGATTTATATAAACCGATAAGCTTCGGCGGCGCAGGGCGCTCCACGAAACAAATGATCAGCCAGCCCAGGGAGTATCCTCCCTGGGCTGGCCCATACATTCACAGCGGTGTCAATCAGTGGCCCGACACACCCGGCAGGCTGAGGTCGCCAGAGGCAATGTCGCTCACGCCGACCACGCACAGGAACGGATTATGCAGGTCAGCATTGACCTGCAGGCCGGCCGTCACCCCGTCAAAGCTGAAGGCTTCAGCGCCGCCCACGGCATCATGCGGGACCGTCACCACTACGTCATGGCCAGACAACTCCAGCGCGTAGTCCGGGCTGTCGATCAGGATCGGCAGCTCTGGCCAGGTCGCGGGAACAGCCGGGGTTTCGCCTTCCGGAATATCGCGCACCTTCAGGCCGCCCGCCCCGCAGGCCTCGTCGGCCACCAGCACCACCCAGTGACTGTGCCAGAGTGCCCCATCGTTGGTCGCATCGCCGTCGCCATCCTCGTCCCACAACGGCGTATCGTCGAAGTCGGGATGAGATGTGACGGCCAGCGCCAGAATGCCCTGTTCCGGCTCGAACCCAACGACGGAGCTGTCCAGCGAGGTCGGCCAGACATAGCTGGCCACCCCGGCCCCGGCCACAGCGCCGGTCGCCTCAGGGATGACCGCACCAGCATCGCCGCGCACGATCATGTGAAAATACAGGCTGCTCCCCATCTGCACCACCTGCGCCACGACAATGTCAGCATCCGCGGCAATCGCAGCATCTTCCTCGGACTCAACAGGCTGTCCGGCATCGTGGGCGGCAGCGGGCAGCAATCCCACAAACGCAGCAGCAATCATCAACAGCAGGATTTTGAAACGCATCTCACAGACTCCTTATTGAAATTCAACGTTGCCAGCAGTCTATGCGAGCTGTTAAGATTAGTAAAACAGATAGTTTTTATAGTTCTGATAAGCCAGGCTAATGACTATGGAAATCCGTCAGCTCAGATACCTGCTTGCCATCGCGGAAGAAGCCAATTTCACCCGTGCAGCCGAAAAAGTATTTGTGTCGCAGTCCGCCTTGTCGCAGCAGATCCAGGTGCTGGAAGGTGAGGTCGGCGCCGTGCTGCTGGAGCGTTCCAAGCGCGGCGTGCGGCTCACGCCTGCGGGTGAAGCGCTGTGCCACCATGCCCGGCGCATCATGCTGGAGGTGGAACAGGCGGGCATCGCGCTGAAGGAGCTGGAAGGATTGGGGCGAGGCGACCTGCGCGTCGGCGTAGTGCAGACGGTGAACGACTATCTGATCCCCGCGCTGGTGTCGGCTTTCGCCCACGACTATCCGCACATTCGCCTGATGATCGAGGAACTATCCTCAGACGATATCGAAGATCGACTCATCAGCGGCGACTTACAACTGGGGCTCAGCTTCATCCCGGCTGCGTCCCCCGCCATCGATGCTGAGCCCCTGTTTGAAGAAGAACTGGTGCTGATTATCCGGCGCGACCATCCGTTTGCGGGGCGTGACAGCGTCGCCGTGGCCGATCTGCACGGAATGCCGATGGTGCAGCTTGCGCGCACGTTCTGCACGCGCCGCCTGTGGGAGGAAAAGGCGCGGCTGGCGGGCGCCATCCCCCACATCATGATGGAGATGAACACCGTCAGCACGATCCTCTCGATCGTCGAAAAAACCGGGCTCGCCTCGGTGCTGCCTCGCCACACGCTGCGCGAACTGCGCTCCGATGCCCTGACCAGCCTCACCCTGCACAGCCCATCGCCTTCGCGCACGGTAGGCGTACTGTGGGCGCGCGACGGCTATGTGTGTGCTGCCTCGCGCGCGTTTATCAGTGCGGCGCATGGCGCGAGTGTGGCGCTGGCGCAGCCCTCGTGATGACACGCTGTCTCTCACCGCAACCCTATCCTTCGGATATTGTCGACACATAGCGTATAACGCACTACACTGTGCGAACATCCACACGTTATTGTCACCCATCATCCACAGCAAACTTCGCGCCCGATACCCATAGATGCTGGAGTGACCAGACGCCCCACTATGCCAAAACATGCCCAGACATCAAAACCGCCACCCGGCGAAAGGTCTTCATCTTCGCGCACCACAAACATCCCGGCCAGTTCCACAATTCATGGCGTCCTGCGGGGCGCGCAGGTCATCCGCATGCAGCGACTGATCGGCAATCAGGCGGTGTCACGGCTGCTGCAACCTGCACGGCCCACGCAGGTCAAAGGAAAGAACCCGCATCTGCGCGTCCAGCGCACGCTGATTGATGGCAAGCATCAGGAAGGCCAGCTCGATGCCTTGCAGACGGGAAAGATGGACAACACGACGTCCACGCACCTGTATGTCGCCCTGATCGATTACGCGAAGCTGATGCAGCAAAATACAAACTCGGCCACCGGTCAGGATAATCAGGCGAAGGGCGAGTCGTTTTATGCCGACGTTGACCATCATCTCTCTGAAATTGCCAGAACCAGCATCAGCTTCCTCAATCACGACAAACACAAAAAGCTTGATACCGGGTGGTTGCGCACACTGATTGCGCAGGACATTCCTGAAACCCGGGCCGCGGCGCGCTGGGTACAGAATAACTTTTCCGCGCATCTCCACTCCACGTACCTCAATGCGCTGAAGACAGCCAACGACACCCGAAAAACCCAGCTGATGGACTATGTCGAGAATCAGTCTGCCATCTCGTGGGCGCAGATGTCCGACGCCCAGAAACAGCTTCTGGAAGACAATCGCGACCGGGATGCAGAGCGCGTTGGGACCATTCGCAAGACCGCCCAGGCGATGATGGCAAAAGATGCCAGGCCGCGTGAAGTGCTCGCCTACATGTCGGCGGAAGCGGTCAGGTTTGTCCAGGATGTGGTCCGGCAGTATGTGGAGGTGACGGGGCTGAAGCAATCAGACCTGGCGGTGGTGAGCACCGGGTCGTTTGGCAGCGGGGAGATGTTCCCCTATTCCGATGTCGATGTGCAGATCATGACAGGCACCAGCGGCAAGGGCGCGCTCGGCGTGGAACAAATGAATCTGATCCTGCACAACGTCCGCATGCGTGTCCGCATTGCGAATATGCAGGAATCAAATGGCAAGTGGAAGAACACGATGGGCTGGGACGTAGATCAGCTCGTACAGGATGCCTTTGATCCCGAGGCAGCTGTCGCCATGGACCCGAATAAGGGGCTGGCGCAATCCAGCCTGTTGTATGCAACCAATCGCAGTGGGGAGAATTTAGCCAAGACCCTGAAGGGGCACTATACCAACCAGGGAAAAGAAGCCGCCAAGGCCAAGATGGAAATCGACCTGTACGCTGCCGTCAGACAGGGAGACTGGTGGCTGAAAGACCCTGCCAAACTGGACGACGGGCGTGAACCGTTTGAATTCAAGGAAAAATTCATGCGGCTGCCCAAAATCTTCCTGAACGTCCTTGCGATGTATTACGGACTCACGGCCGACAATTCGTGGGCGAGGGTCGATGAGCTGATCAAAACCAAAAAGTTCTCGCCCGACCACGGCGCGAGGTTCAAAGAGTATATTGATATTGTCTCGGCAGTCCGCCTGAAATACCAGTTCTTCTATCAGCAGGAAGGGCTTGATACGGTGTCACCGACCGCTGGCCGGATGCATGCCAATCGGGACCTGTACCCGAAAGGTTACTATACGCTGACAAACGAGGATCGGGCCTCCCTTAAAACAGCCCAGCAAATCCAGAAGGATACGCTTGTTGAAGCGGTCCTGAAGCTGCGACAGATCATGTACGCATAAGACGGCCAGTCAATCACTGGGCTGTCAGCATCACGCGCCATCCTCCCGGATGGGTCGTCCTCTTTCATATGGATAATGGCCATCAAACGCGGCTGTTCGAACGACACCCGTGCCCGTCACCGCAACCCATTTTGTCAGAAATTATCGACACATAGCATATATACATTGCATGATGTTCCTCTTCCGTTACTATCTGTCATTCATCATCTGCACCAACCCCATCCGTCCGATGCAAGTCGCTGTTGGAGTGACCAGTAAAGGCTATGCCCGAACATACCCAGTCCCCACAACCGCAGTCCCCCAAGCCGTCCTCATCATCCCGAAGCACCAGTGATAGCGCAGCACCAACACCCTCAGGCAGCACAATGCCTGGCGCGCAGATTCTCCAGTTGCAGCGCCTGATCGGCAATCGCGCCACCACGCGTATCATCCAGCGCATGCCGTCGCGCAATCGTGTGGTCGAGCGCCTGGGCAAGCCGAAGATGAATATCGGCATCGGCCCGCTGAAAAAAGAGAACTCAACCAAATATAAAGCCGTGCTGGATACGCTGGACAGTTTTCATAGTTACATTACAGCAGAGCTGCATGCCACTCAGCCGGAGGTGATGGCGCAGCTGAAGCAGCTCATGCGCGAGTTTGACGCCATCATCGCGGCCACCTCCGCCTACGACGCTGAGGACGAAGATGGCGACAAAAAAGAATATATGCTGGAGCTAAAGCTGCAGGCGCAGAACGAGAAGACCGCCTGCATCGGCCCGATGGTGCGCGCCAGCGAAAATCCTGGTCGCTTCCTGGTCAATGGCAAGCGCCCCAACCTGGGGAATTTCCTCGGCGTCACCGATGCGCTGGTGATGAACGAAGCCAACAACCGGGGAACCGTGGGCGGCGGCATGAACACGCTCAACGTGTACGGGCCAGCGGGCGCCAATCAGCCCTCGGAGAGCAAAACCTATTTCAAGCAGAATGTGGAGACCCTGAATCCCAGCACGTTTGAAGAAGAATCCGCCATGGCTGAGCAAATCCGCAAGATGCCTGGTGGCCCGGCCCGTGCGGCCCTCGAAAAAGAGCTTACACTACGCCAAAATCACGCTGAATTCAGCGAAAAGGGCGGCATCAGCGCGACGGACACGCGCAGCGCCAACCGCGAAGTAGCGAGCTATCGGCTGGACCAGCTGCTGGATGCCGGCCTGATCGCGCGCACGCAGTTTGCCCTGCGCAAAGTGGGCAACCAAAGCATTCTCGGCACGTCCCAGCGCGGCGCATCGGGCAAAGCCGCCGGTGACCTGAAACCAACCACCGACGTGAACGACCGCGCCAATGTCGGCCAGGATGCATTTTCCACCGACGACCCAAACCTGCTGCGCCTGCTCAGCCGGCTGCAACTACTGGACAATCTGGCCATGCAGATTGACCGCCACACCGGCAATTACTACCTGAAGCTGGATGCCAATGGCAACGTCATCGGCCTGACGGGCATCGACAACGACATGTCGTTTGGCACCAATACCAACCTGACCCAGCGCAAGCAGAAGTATTCCGGCCTGAGCCTGTATGTAGATAAAAACATGGCGCAGAAGATCATCGCGCTGGATCCGGAACTGCTGGCGCTCGTCATGTCTGACCTGCTGGACCCCAATGAAATGGCCGCGCTCATCACCCGCCTGACCGCGCTTAAGGTGCACCTGAATGCCAAGCTGGCAGCCGGCGAACTGATGGATCCGGCTGACTGGGATGTGGTCGTCGCGCAGGACATGAATCAGGAAGGCGGCACCGACCGCGGCTCAAACTATGCCTATACCCTGGACGACAAAGGGCGCGGCGGCGCACGCGGGTACTAGCGCTGTCGAAACGGGCATGTCAGGCGGACATGCCCGTCCAGACCGGCGTAATTTATGGGATGGCTGAATCCGCTGCTGGTGCAGAAAGCTCACGCTTGATGCAGTGGCAGTATACGAATCGTTGTTCGCCCTGCCACGGCGTTATGTGGGTTTCCTGCACGCTGCTGATGAGCGTGAAGGGACTGCCGAACAGGGCGTGCAGCGCCGCTGCATCGTAGCGCTCCGTATTCAACCCACTGCACTGCTGCGGCCCATCCACCGCAAAAGTGGCCAGAATCACATGGCCGCCCGGTTTCAAGGCATGTTTTACCTGCTCAATGTAGCGACGCTTCTGGTCTTCTTCTGTCAGAAAATGAAAAACGGCGCGGTCGTGCCACACGTCATAGCGCTGCCGCTGAAGCGGTAGTGTGGTAATGTCGCCCACAAGCCAGTCGATCTGCACCTGCGCGGAGGACAGCCGTTGGCGCGTCACGTGCAGGGCTGCCTCCGAGATATCCAGCAGCGTGATATCACGGTATCCAGCCTCAATCAGGTAATCGGCCAGCTTTGACGCGCCCGCACCGACATCAATAATCGCAGCTTGTGGCGGCAGGCCCGCGTTTTTTATAAACTCCAGCGACAGCGTCGGATAATCCTGATACCAGCTCACATTGTCAGAAGGTTTCGACGTGTACACATTTTCCCAGTGTGCTTTCATATCCATTTTTCACTCCGATTGCACCCTGTAGTGCATTTGATACACATAACAAGTGTAGCACCAGCAGAAGCGATACACCGGTCTCCAGTCTTCCTGAAGATGGATCGGGCAATCTGCTGTGTTGAAAGGAGCATCAGATGACGAGAAACGGGCTGGTGATCGTCAATACCGGGGACGGCAAAGGCAAGACAACGGCCGCGCTGGGCATCGTGCTGCGCGCCTGGGGCCGCGGCATGAAAGTGTGCGTGATTCAGTTCCTCAAGCACGAAGGCGGTGCGTGGGGCGAAGTGCGCGCCGCCAACAAGCTGGAGATCGACTGGATCAAAACCGGCGACGGCTTCACCTGGACATCGCGCGACATGGACGAAACCACCGCCAAAGCCCTGCATGGCTGGGAAATCGCCAAGGAGAAAATCATTTCCGGCGCGTATGACATCGTCGTGCTGGATGAATTTACCTACCTGCTCACGCTGGGCTGGCTGGACACTGACGCCGCGCTGGACTGGCTGAAGGCGAACAAACCCGCAGAGATGCACCTCATCATCACCGGGCGCGGGGCGCCGCAGCCGCTGATCGATTATGCCGACCTCGTGACCGAAATGAAGAATATCAAGCATCCGTACGACTCCGGGATTCAGGCGCAGGGAGGCATTGAATTCTGAAAGGTGACCCCCTGCCCCGTTTTCGCATCGGGGCGACCTCGTACATCATCCCCGGAGACCTGGCCGAAAATGCTGCCTGGCTGGCCGGAAAAGTCGCGGATATGGAGCTGGTGCTGTGGACGACGGCCGACGGCCTGCATAATTTCCCCGATGCGGCGCAGGTCGCCCGGCTGAAGGCCATCGCATCCGCGCACGACATGACCTACACCGTGCATCTGCCGATGGACGTGCAGTGGACTGACGGGTGCGAGCATGAATCGCTGGCGCTGGCCGCGCGGGTCGTGGTTGCCACGTCGGATCTGCCCGTGCACAGCTATGTCTTTCACCTGGAAGGCACCGACGCAGGCTCGGACGCATGGCACACCAACCGGGCAAAGGCGTGCGCGTGGCTGTGCGATCACATCGGCATCCCGCGGGAAAAGCTGGCCGCCGAAAACCTGGAAAATTACGCGCCGGACCATGTCGCCAGCATTGCCGACAACACCGGCGTAGGGCGTACATTCGATATCGGGCATGTGTGGAAGCAGGGCGGCGACCCGCTGGCGCTGATACCCGGCTGGCTGCCGCAGGCGCGCGTCGTGCATCTGCATGGCGCTGCGCCAGACGGGCACGCGGTCATGCGCGATCATCTGCCGCTGAGCGTGATGCCCGAAGCGGACATCGATGCCATGATTGACGCGCTGTGGGAGTGGGACGGCGTGCTGACGCTGGAAGTGTTTGAAGGCGATTATGCGCCCAGCCGTGCCGCGCTGGACGAGAGCATCCGCCGCGTCGCGGCCGCGCGCGGGTAATGACGCCCAACGCCCCTCATGGTATGCTTTCAGGCCTGACCATTTACAGTGAAACGACCCTGAGTCATGACATTATCCCTGCCTTATACCATCCCGCCGCTGGATGAACACGCGGCCCAGCAGGCAGCGCAGCGCCAGGACCGCCTGACCAAACCGACTGGCGCGCTGGGACAGCTTGAAAAGCTCTCAATCCGGCTGGCCGCCATGACAGGCCGGCTGGACTACCGCCCGGACCGCCGCGCTGTGCTGGTCTTTGCTGGCGACCACGGCGTGACGCAGCAGGGCATCAGCGCCTACCCCGCCGACGTGACCGCCCAGATGGTGCTGAACTTCCTCAATGGCGGCGCGGCCATCAACGTCTTTGCGGCGCAGATGGGCGCCCGCCTGCGCGTGATCGACGCGGGCGTGGCCTCCACCTTCAGCGACGATGTGCGCGCGCATCCGGCTTTCATCGACGGCAAGATCGCGCATGGCACGCAGGACTTCAGCGTGGGCATGGCGATGACCAGCGCGCAGGCGCAGGCGTCGCTGGCGCTGGGCGCTCGCGCCTTTGAAAGCGTCTATGCTGACGGGCTGGATATTATTGCGCTGGGTGAAATGGGCATCGGCAACAGCACCTCGGCCAGCGCGATCATCGCCGCCATCACTGGCAGCGAGGCATCGCTGGTCACCGGGCGCGGCACCGGCATCACCGACGAAACGCTGAGCCATAAGATTACGCTCATCGAGCGCGCGCTGACGATCAATGCTCCGGCTGAGATAGATACGCTCATGCGCGTGGGCGGATTCGAGATTGGTGCCATCGCCGGGGCCATCATCGCGGCGGCGGCGAACCGCGTGCCAGTCGTGCTGAATGGCCTGATCTGCACCGCGGGCGCCTTGATCGCGGCGCAGATTCAGCCCGCCGTGCTCGGCTATCTGATCGCCGGACACCGCGGGGCAGAGCCGGGGCATCGGCTCGCGCTGGAGCATCTGGGGCTGGATGCGCTGCTGGCGCTGAATATGCGCCTGGGCGAAGGCACCGGCGCAGTGCTGGCCTTCCCGCTGATCGAAGCCGCGATGCGCGCCCTGCAGGAGATGGCGACATTCTCAGACGCGGGCGTGAGCGACCGGGAGGGAACATGATGAATCCCCTCGGCTGGTTACTCGACTTTCGTGCGGCCGTCTCTTTCCTCACAATCCTGCCGCTGGGCATGGTGCAGGGACGCAAGCCCGCCTGGAGCGTGGGCTTCTTCCCGCTGATCGGCGCGGGTATCGGCTTCGGACTGGCCTTTCTTACCACCGTGACCGTGTTCTCGCAGGATGTGATGGCGTTTCTGGCGCTGGCCTTCTGGGTGATCGTCACCGGTGGGCTGCATCTGGATGGCTTTGCGGATGCCTGCGACGGCCTGTTCGCCACCACCACACCGGCCCGCCGGCTGGAAATCATGAAAGACCCACGCGCTGGCTCGTGGGCGGTCATCGGCATCGGCCTGCTGCTGCTGGGCAAGTTCATCCTGCTGCGCAATGTGCCGCCGCCGCTGCTGCTGCTGGCTCCATTGTTTGGGCGCATGGCGATTGTGTATGCGATGGCCGCGCACAAACCAGCACGCCCGGACGGGCTGGGCGCATGGTTCCGCGATGGACTGGGCCCGCCGCAGGTCGCATTGGCCGCCGCCATCACCGTCGCGATCACGCTGCTTGTGCTGAACTATCTGCCCGTGAATCCGCTCGCGTTTGTGGCCATTGTCGCCGTCGTGCCTGTCACGGCATGGTGGGCGTCACGCCGACTGGGCGGCGGCCTGACCGGCGATATCTACGGCTTCGTGTGCGAGCTGACCGAGCTGGTCGCGCTGCTGGCGCTGGCGTGGGCGTATCGTGCCTGAGTCGTCGCGGATGACGCTGATCCTGGGCGGCGCGCGCGGCGGCAAAAGCGCGACTGCCGAGCGTATGGCCCGTGAATCAGGCGGGCGCGTTCTGTTTGTGGCCACCGCGCAGGCCTTCGATGACGAAATGCGCGAACGCATCGACCGCCATCGGTCAGAGCGGCCCGCCGAGTGGGACACGCTGGAAGCGCCGTTGAACGTCGCACAGGCCATTCAGTCTGCCGCAGCGCAGCCCCCATACGATGTCATCCTGCTGGACTGCATCACGCTGCTGGCCACCAATGCGCTGCTGACGCTGCCCGAAAGCTGCACGCAGGACGAGGCAGATGCCGTCATCCTGCGCGAGATTGAGGCGCTGATCGTCACCATCGGGCAGGTGCCCGCCCACTGGCTGATCGTGTCCAACGAAGTGGGCATGGGCATCGTGCCGCCCACGCATCTGGGCCGCGTCTTCCGCGATGCGCTGGGCCGTGCCAATCAGGCGCTGGCACGCCGCGCCGATGATGTGCTGCTGGTGGTGGCCGGTCTGCCCTGGGCGCTGAAAGGACACGCCCCAGGGCAGCCATGAACGCGCTCACCCTGCGCACCGCCACCCGTGAGGACCGCCATACCCGCTGGCAAATCACGCACGAGGCATGGAAAGTCGCCTACGCGCATATCTACACGCCGCAGGAAATCACCGACGTGTTCGACGACCTGCTGTTCCAGCGCCAGTCGTGGGGGCGCAATCGCGGTGAGCTGCTGGGGCATCTGGTGGCAGAGCGCGACGGTCGACTGGTCGGGTTCGTGGGCATGGCGCTGTGCATGCGCGGGCGCGGCCAACCGCAGCATGGGGAAATTACCGCGCTGTATGTGCTGCCAGAGGAACACGGGCGCGGCGCCGGGCGACTGCTCTGGCAGGCCGGGCTGGCACAACTGCGCGCGCGCGACTGCACCGCCGCCTGGGTGTGGACGCTGCAACGCGCCAGCGCAGTCGATTTCTACCGGCACATGGGCGCGACGGCAGCCGCGCACGGCATCTATACCATCGGCGACCACGAGGAACCCGCCATCGGCTTCCTCATTTCACTGTGATAGCTGGCTATATCCAGAGGGCTTGAGGCATCCGGCCACGTCCCATACGCTTACCTGTATCCTTGAGTTGCGCACCGGAAAGCCCGTCTTATGCTGCTCATCAAACGCATGCCGTCCCTGTATCAGCGCTATGCCTGGATTGTCGTCGCGGTCACATTTCTGGTGCTGCTGTTCGCGGCGGGTGTGCGCACGATTCCCAGCGTCATCATCAAGCCGCTGGAGGCGGAATTCGGCTGGGACCGCGGGTTGATTTCCGGCGCGGTCGCCATCAGCCTGTTCGCCTTTGGGCTGGGCGGGCCAATTGCCGGATCGCTGGTTGACCGCTTCGGACCGCGCCGCGTCATGCTGGGCGGGCTGGCCCTGATCTGCGTCGGGCTGATTCCGATGGCCAACATGACTTCGCCAGGCGAGCTGTATCTGTACTGGGGGCTGGTGGTGGGCGTGGGCACCGGCGCTATCGCCAACGTGCTGGCCGCCACTGTGGCCAATCGCTGGTTCAACCGGCATCGCGGGCTGGTGGTCGGCCTGCTGGGGGCATCGGCCGCCGCCGGACAGCTCATCTTCCTACCGACGATGCTGGCCGCCGTGACCGACACCGGCTGGCGCGGCATGATCACCATCGTCGCCGTGGCGGTGGGCATTTGCATCATTCCCGTGTTTCTGTTCATGCGCGACAAGCCGCAGGACCTGGGCCTGGAGCCGGTCGGCGGCTCTCCGCAGGGCACAGCAGGCGACCTGGGCCCTGCCTTCCCGATGTCAAAGGCCATCCGCACGCGTGATTTCTGGCTGCTGGCGGGCAGCTTCTTCATCTGTGGCTACACCACCAACGGGCTGATCGGCACGCACCTGCTCACGCACACGGTCGAGCACGGTTTTGTGGAGGTGGAAAGCGCGGCCGCGCTCAGCCTGATGGGGCTGATGAACATCTTCGGCACGCTGGCGTCCGGCTATTTCAGCGACAAAATCGACAACCGCAAGCTGCTGGCCATGTACTACGGCTTCCGCGCCTTGTCGCTGTTCGCCCTGCCCTTCATCATCGACATGCAGGGGCTGTTCATCTTCGCGGTCATCTACGGGCTGGACTGGGTGGCGACCGTGCCGCCGACCGTCAACCTGACCGCGAAACGCTTTGGCCGCCGTTCGCTGGGTATGATCTACGGCTGGATCTTTTGCAGCCACATGATCGGCGCGGGCATCGCGGCGCAGGCGGGCGGCTTCTTCCGCGACCTGCTGGGCGATTACCACCTGATCTTTATCTCGGCGGGCGTGCTGGGATTCATCGCAGTGGCGCTGTCGATGAGCATCGGCCGCCGCCGTGCGCCAGCGCGGCCAGCCGCCGTCAGCCCGACGGCATAAAGGCCAGCTCTGCCCGCAGCGGGTGATGGTCCGACCCGGCATAACCCAGCGGATACGCCTCCAGCGGCACGAAGTCGTCTGAGTGCCAGATATAGTCGATGCGGATGAGCGGCAGCCAGCCCTGCACCAGCGGCACCTGGAAGCCATAATCTGGCCAGGTGGGGCCCAGCCCGCGCCCGACCTGCGCGAAGCTGTCGTCCAGCAGCGCGTCGATGCGCGCATAATCGTCACTGTGTTCAGTGGTATTGAAGTCGCCCAGCAGCAGCACGGGCAGCGTCTCGTCGGCCACCCGAGCCAGCAAATCGGCAATTTCAGAGGAGCGAATCGCCGGGTTCATGCCCAGATTGAGCGGCGGCAGCGGATGCGCGCTGTACACGGCGATGCGCTGGCCATCGGGCAGCAGCGCCTCGACGCGCACGTGCCCCAGTGTGCCGGGGATAAACGAGACATTTTCCAGCGGAAACCGGCTGTAAATCGCGTTACCGGGGATGGTGCCGGTGTCGGCATTTTCCACGCGATAGGGGAACCGCTCCAGCAGCGTCAGGTCACTGGCAAACGGCTCACCCACATATTCCTGAAACGCCAGGATATCGATGTCTTCCTGCGCCAACACGACTTCCAGCCCACGCGCATGGTCTGCAGCACGTGTGGCCAGCGTGTTGAACGTCATGATATTCAGGCGCAGCGCATCGTCCGGCACGGCGGCCTGCGCGCGCGGCATGTAACGCCCCGCATACAGCGCCAGAAACAGCACGGCAAATGGCGCAAACAGCAGCGCCAGCCGGACGCGCCGCATCAGCAGCACAATGACGCCAGCGGCGATTGCCAGCACCAGCAGCGCCGGCATCAGCGCGTTGCCCATGCGCACCACGGGGATACTTTCGCCGCCGATCAGCCTCAGTAGCAGATACAGCGCGATCAGCGCCCCATAGGCCAGCGCCCCGGCCGTGATCGTATTTGCCAGTGCGCGTCTTATCCTGCGAATCATTCAGGTTCCTGTTCGCTTTTTATCAGCCACTGGTTTATACACACGCCGCGCACAAACCTCACCATCAGCATGGCAACCAAAAAGCCCCTGCACATGACGCGACAGGGGCTTTCAGAAGGCAAATAAGGGGCGGCTAGTCCACGCCGCGCATACGCGGGTCAAGCGCGTCGCGCAGGCCGTCGCCCAGGAAGTTGAAGGCGAACATGACCAGGAACAGCGCCAGCGCCGGGAACACTGCCTGGCTGGGATAGCTGGTGATGCGCTGGGCACCCTCGGCGATCATCGCGCCCCAGCTTGGGCGCGGGGGCTGCACGCCCAGGCCGATGAAGCTCAGAAAGGCCTCATACGAGATGTACGTCGGGATGGTCAGCGTCTCGGCCACAATCAGCGGGCCGACGATGTTCGGGATGATATGCCGCAGCATTATACCCTGCGTGCGCGTGCCCATCGAGCGTGCCGCCTCGATGTATTCCTTCTCGCGCACGCTCAGCACCTGCGCGCGCACCAGGCGCGCCATGCCCATCCAGCTCGTCAGGCCGATGCCGAAGAAGATGAACAGCATGCCGCCCGTCTGCCGGTCGAGCTGGCCGATGATGTAGCCAAATGACCCCGGCTCCAGATCGCCAAAGCCGGCGCGGAAAAAAGCCAGCATGAGGATGATGAGCAGGATAGTGGGAAAGGCATACATCAGGTCGACGATGCGCATGAGGAAATTATCCACGCGCCCGCCCACATAACCGGAAATCAGCCCGACGATGAAACCCACGATGATGCTGACCAGCGGGCCAATGAAGGCCACCAGCAGCGACACCTGCGCGCCGTAGATGATGCGCGTGAACAGGTCGCGGCCGAGGCTGTCTGCGCCAAACAGGTACTGGTCGGAGATGCGCACATAGCCGCCCGGTTCGCCCTGGGGAATCATCGAGGTGAAGATGCGCGTCACCCAGTACGGGGTAGCATTGGTCGCGGTCAGCGTCTGACGGTCATAGGGATGCGGCGCAATCACGGACGCGAACAGCGCCATCAGCACGGCAATCAGGATGATGGCGACACCCAGCAGGGCGGCGCGGTTGCGGCGCAGGCGCTTCCATGAGTCCTGCCACAGGCTTTCACCCTTTACATGGTTCTCCAGCTTGACCACGGGTGACGGAAGGGATTTATTGACGGTCGTCATCGAAGTGTGGCCTCTCTTTAGTCAAACCGGATACGCGGGTCCAGCCACGCGTAGACGACATCTACCAGCAGATTTGAAATGACCAGCACGCCGGCATACAGCAGGATGGTGCCCATCACAACCGGATAATCGCGCCCCTGCACGGCAGTCACGAAATAGCGGCCGATGCCCGGTACGCCAAACACCGTCTCCACCACGAACGTACCCGTCACCAGCGCGGCAAACAGCGGCCCCAGCACGGTCACGACCGGCAGCAGGCCGTTCTTGAGCGCGTGAAAGGTAATCACGCCGCTTTCGGCCACGCCCTTGGCCCGCGCCGTGCGGATATAGTCTTCGTTCATCACCTGCAACAGGCTGGCGCGCATCAGGCGGGCGATCAGCGCCGAGCTGGCAAAGCCCAGCGTAAAGGCAGGCAGGATGAGGTGATTGAGCGTGCCCCAGCCGGTCACCGGCAGGATGCGCCACTGCACACCCACCAGATATTGCAGGACCGGCGCCGAGATAATCACAGGCACCGACACGCCAATGATGGATACGCCCATCGCGCCGAAGTCCTGCCATTTATTGCGGTTTAGCGCGGCAGCCACGCCCAGCGGAATGCCAATCGAGACGGCCACCAGGAAGGCAGCCACCCCAAGCTGGGCAGACACGGGCATGTTTTCGCGGAATATGTCGTTGACAGAGCGGCCACGCGCGCTGTAAGTGGGGCCAAAATTCACCCACTTGAAGCTCTGGTTTTCACCAAAAATGGCGGGCAGCTGAAATTCAATCAGGTAATCTTCATCAGCGGACGGGACAGTTTGCGGGCCGATGCGCGGCACCACAATATCGCCCATGTAGACCAGGTACTGCACAATCAGCGGCTCATCGAGCCGGTATTTCGCGTTCAGCGCGTCCAGCGTTGCCTGCGGCAGCGGCTTTTCACGGCTGAAGGGACCGCCAGGGACTGCCCGCATCAGGCCGAACGTGATGACGGACACCACGAACATGACGAGGATCATCCAGAGCAGACGACGCAGGATAAATTTGGTCATAATAAGGGGCTCCAGGCGGGAATAATCGAGGGGGCAGAGAAAATTCCCTGCCCCCTGCAAATCATGTATTACACGAGGTGGACTAGCCGGAGAAGCTCCACTCGTTGTAAGCCTGGTTGGTCACGACCGACGGAACATATTCCAGGTTCGGCTTGATCAGGCTGTTCACGGCATACCAGAACAGCGGGGCAATCGCAGCTTCTTCTTCGTTCAGAATTTCTTCTGCACGGGCGTACAGCGCACGGCGTTCTTCGGTGTCGGTCATCAGACGGGCCTGGGAAACCAGTTCGTCGAATTCGGCATTCGAGAAGTTGACGTCGTTCTGGCTGGACTGGCTGTACATCACGTCGTACAGGAAGTTGCTGGCGTCGTTATAGTCCTTGCACCAGCCCACGCGGGCGATGCCGGGGTGTTCTTCGCTGATGGTCGAGAAGTAGGTCGAGCCTTCCATCGGGTTGACGGCGACGGTGACGCCCAGGTTCTCGGTCCACTGCTGCTGAATGACCTGAGCGATCAGGGCATTGCGGGCGGTGTCATTGTAGCTGTAGGTCAGCGACAGGTCGGCGGCGTTGGCGATGCCCAATTCTTCCAGGGCGATGGCCAGCTCAGCCTGCGCGAATTCCAGGTCGAACGTCACGCCCAGGTCGGGGTTCAGTTCGGGGGTCGGGGCGGCGTTCAGGCCAGGGCGCGAGAACCAGCCAGCAGCGATCCAGCCGATCTGGAGCACGTTGTCAGCGATGGCAACGCGGTCGATCGAGTAGCTGAGGGCACGGCGCAGGTGCACGTTGTCGGTCGGGGCTTCGGTGTTGTCAAAGCCGAGGTAGTAGGTGCAGGGTTCCACACCACGATAGTACTCGGCGCTCAGGACCGGGTCGGCCTGGACGCGCGGCACCTGATCGACGGGGACGTCGATGGCCTGGATGTTGCCGGCTTCGTATTCAGCGAAGGCCTGGGGCTGGTCCAGGAAGCGCCACTGCACTTCTTCGATGGTCGCGGCGGGAATGTTCTCGGCACCAGCCCAGAACGGATTCACGACCACGGAGATCGAACCGCCGGTACCACGGACCCATTCCTTCAGGGCGTAGGGGCCGTAGGTGGCGATGTTGGCGGGATCGGTCCAGCTGTCGCCGAACGCGTCAATCGCGATCTGCGGCACGGGGCGGGCCATCCACAGACCAAACACGGCCGGCGCAAACGCGGCGCTGTCCGGGGCCAGGATGGTGTAGGTGTTTTCGTCGACGATGCTCACGCCGAGGGTGCTGGCGTCGGCTTCACCGGCGTTGAATTCGGGCGCGCCGGTCACAAACGGCAGCAGCACGTACGAATACGGGGCGGCGGTGGCCGGGTCCAGCGCACGGGTCATACCGTACACGGCATCGGCGGCGGTCACAAACAGCGGGTTGCCATCAGCATCGGTCACCTGCTCCACAGCGCCAGATTCGGCGTTGTAGCGCACCCAGGCGACACCTTCCAGCAGGTCGATGGTGTACAGCACGGAACCATCATCATTCGGGGTCGGGGTGATCGCGGTCGCGATGCCGAGTTCCAGCTCACCGGTGGCCACATCGCTCATGGTCACGCCGGGGAACAGGTGGTTCAGCACATCGACAGACGTGACGGTTTCAGACAGGGTGGGGTCAATCGTCGGGATGTCATCCGCGGTCATGTTGATGGTGGTCACCAACACACTCGGAGCATCCTGCGCCAGGGCCACGCCACCCATAAGCGCCAAAGCAGCGCTCATCAGGCCAGCAGCAGCAAAACGTGTGAGTTTCATGCAGCATTTCCTCCACAAATATAAGGCTTACATCATTACCACTTGATGCACGTTAAAAATTAACACGCGCTTAGAAAGTCCACAAGTGGCGATTGATGTAGTAAATACGCAATGCCGCATATGAATGTTCAATAAATCTCAAAAGCGGAGGTTAAGGCACACGGCGACTCCGCCATACGTGCCGGATGCCGAGCACCAGCGGGATGCCCATGCCCACCGCGCCGACGAGCGCCGGACCCGGCTGGCCCCAGAAGACGAGCTGCCCCACCGTTTGCAGGAACCAGGTCACGCCATAGATGACCAGCGCGGGCACCAGCGGGATGCGCTCCGGTCGCAGGCCCACCACCCGCGCCAGCGCGGAAATCAGCCCGCTGGCCAGCAGCCAGCCCGCGTAATTCACCCACGGAATGCCAAAGTAGTTAAAGTCGCCCGGCTGCGCCCACACCCAGAAATTCCAGCCCACCATCTGCGGGTCGAGAAACAGGTCCCAGGCAGTGAACACCAGCGCGCTGACCAGCACAAAGGCCAGCCATGGATAGCGCGCGCGTCGCGTGAACAGATGCGCCAGCGCCCACGCCGACGGCATCATCATCATCCATGCCAGCGGAATCAGCAGCGGCACCCCACCCAGCTGCGGCTGAAGCAGCGTGGTGTAGCTGTAGGTCCCAAACGGAAAGCCCGTCTTACTGCCCACAAACTCGACACCCCACGCGGCGGTCACCGTGACCAGCGTCACGATCAGCGCACGCCGCCCGCCCAGCCCGGCGACCAGGATCACCAGCGCGGCCGACATTTGCAGCACGGCCCCCAGCGTGATGCCAAATGGCAGCATAGGATCACCCAGCGTCCAGCGTTGAATCGGCACGCTGATCATCGCCAGCGCCCAGATGACCACCAGCACATAACAGGCTTTTACGGCGCGCGGCAGCGCATCCCAGAACAGGCGCATCTGCTCAGGCATTGATCGCTGCCCGCAGCCGGTCGACATCGCCCGCCACTTCCAGCCCGGCACATTCGCCAGTGTCGTCCAGCAGCGCGACAGACGCGCCGTGTTCAGTCAGCTTCACATGAATAGTGGCCTTCAGCGTCTCCGGCACGCGGGTGCCCATGTCGTGTCGGTTGGGGCCGGGCAGCAGGGTGGCATCCGCCCGCGTGGCGAAGATTTCCAGGCGCTTGCTGTTGTCTTCCAGCACCCACAGCACATGATCATCGGTCACTTCCAGCTTTGTGCTGCGCGCGCCGGTATAGGTGGCGAACACATGACGGACACCGTCGATGGAGACGCCAGCCAGAAAGCCGGGGAACCAGCCGCCCAACAGCGGCACCACCGCCACCGATGCGCTGAAGCTGATGCCCGTCCGGCTGAAATGGTTGGTCTGCATCCACACCCAGCCCGCCGGAAAGCTCTTGCCCCAGTCTTTTTCGACATAACCGCGCCCGCCGGTGAAATCCAGCGGCTCGCCATCCACCGTCAGGCGGCCGGTCACTTCATGGTCGAATTTCAGCACGCCGTGATAGCACTCCATAATCGGCAGCCAGCCAAACGGCCCCATCGTGCCCGGCGAGACGGCGCTGACGGGCCAGCCCAGGCTGTCGCCAAAGGCCAGCGTCCCACTGACGGTGCGCAGGTCATCATCGATATCCAGTTCGATGCGGTCCAGGCGAAAGCGATTCTTCCCGATGCGCACATCGAAAAAGCCTGGCTCAGCCTGAAAGTCGCTGGCCGGATACCGATGGTAGGTCGCCTGACCGCTCAGGCCGTCAAAGACCTGCACGAAGGCATGGTGCTGAGCCGGGTCGTCGCTGATGAAAATGCCCGGAATGACGGCATAGCGCAGGCTGCGGTCGGCATTGACCATCTTGAAGTACCAGCCTTCAAAGAATGGCGGCTGCTTCTCTGCCCCGTGATACCACTCCGGATGTGTGGTGCTGTCAAACCAGCGTGCGATGCGACCCAACATACCCTGTTTCCTCGTAGCCGACGTGATGAATCAGCATAGCATCCGGACCGGCAATTAGCGAAAAGTGCGGCTGTGATGAAAAAAGGCTTAGCACATGACAGGCATGATGCGGAATGGACGCATAATGGAACGTAATATCGGATGAATGCGTTTCGCTGCGCTGCCTGGCACGGGTGGCACCTGCATCCGTGGGGGATTTTATGATGACTTTCTGGGATTTCAATCGCCTGCTCACCAGCAGGCTGATGACATGGGCGATGACCAGCACCATTCTCGGGCTGATCCTGTCCGCCTTCGGCAGTTTCGGGCGCGGGCTGGGATCGCAGTTTGTGGGCTGGGCCATCGTCAACGCGGCCATCGCTTTCTTTGGCGGACGCAGCTCAGAGAATAAATTCACCGCGCTGGGCGACCAGGCCTATGACCCGGCGCTTCAGGCCGAGGAAGCGCGCAAGCTGCGTCGCCTGCTGTGGATCAACTTCGGGCTGGATGTGCTGTATATGTGGGGCGGCTGGCGGCTGATGACGCGCAAAGGGGCTGGCGGTCGCACGCGCGGCACTGGCCTGGGCATCATCCTGCAGGGGCTGTTCCTGTTCGTGTTTGACGGCGTGCATGCGCGCCAGGTGCCGGAACGCTTCACCCACAAGGACGAGATAGCATGAATACGCAGGTGGACCCGCGCGTGACGGAGCTGTTCACGCGTGCCTATGCCAGCCCGGACCACGACCCCTTCACATGGACGCATGACGAGCCGTTCGGCAGCGCCGTGCTGGTGCATGGCTTTCCCGGCACGCCAGCCGACATGCGCCCGCTGGCGACCGTGCTGCACGAGCTGGGCTGGAATGTGCATGGCGTGCTGCTGCCCGGCTTCGGCAAGCAGATCGCCAGCCTTGCCAGCAAGCACACCGAGGACTGGCTGAACGCCGTGACCGACGCGCTGCTGGCGCAGCACCTGCCCGGCAAACCGCGCCTGCTGGTTGGCCATTCGATGGGCGGCGCGCTGTCGCTGGCGGCGACTGCCCGCGTGCAGGTGGATGCGCTGATGCTGCTGGCGCCGTTCTGGAAAATCAATCACGCGCTGTGGACGATGCTGCCCGTGCTGTCGCGCCTGGTGCCGACGGTGCAGCCTTTCCGCCTGGCGAAAATGGATATGAACGATCCGGAGACGCAGAAGGGCCTGCGCCAGTTCATGCCGGAGGCCAATCTCGATGACCCGGAGCTGCAAACCACCATGCGTGATTTTTCGGTGCCCACCAGCATGATCGATCAGGTCAGGCGCGCCGGGCAGATGGGCGCAGACGCGGCGCGGGCGATCAACCTGCCGACCTGCATCATTCAGGGCAGCGACGACATGCTGGTGCCTCCGGCCAATACGCTGGCGCTGGCGGAAAGCATGGCCTGTCAGCCGGCTGTCGAGCTGATACGCGGCAAGCACGAGCTGAACGACGCGACACTGTCGTCGTGGCCGCAGGTGCAGGCGCTGGCGACGCGCTTCATCCGCAGGCTGATGGCGTCATGAACGCGCAGCGCACGACCGGGATAGTCTGACGAGATGGAACAAAGTCACGTGAACGAAGGCCTCAGCCTGGTGCTGATAGGCAACGCGGCGGCCACGCTGATGATGACCGGCTGCATCTGGCTGATTCAGCTGCTGGTGTACCCGATCATGAGCCGGGTGGGCGCGGCGCAGTTCCCCGCCTACGAATCGGCGCATATCGGCGCGGTCACGCTGGTGGTGGGCCCGCTGATGCTGGCCGAGGCCGTCACCAGCTTCCTGCTGCTGGGCGCGCGGCCAAACGGCGTGCCCGCCTGGATGCCGCTGGCCGGCATGGTTTGCGTAGCCGTCGTGTGGGTGACGACGGCCTGCATCAACGTGCCGCAGCACAACGCGCTCAGCCTGGGGTTTGACGCCGCCACGCACAGCGCGCTGGTGGCCAGCAACTGGATTCGCACCATCGCGTGGACGGCGCACGGCGCGCTCGTGTGCGCCATGCTGTGGCTGGCGATGCGCTAATCGCCCTCCAATCATGCTTCGTGGTACAGTGTATGGGATGCACACGTCTTAAAGGAAGGTTTCACGTGAACAAGCTTGTATTGACTGCTTTGACGGCTGCCGCGCTGCTGCTGGCGGCCTGCCAGCCCAGTGGGGCGATGCGCAGCATCACCCGCGGTGAGGAAGTATATTTTAATGATTTTACGCAGCCAGCAAGCTTTGAAGAAGGCACGTATCAGGGGGCGACCCTGCGCGTGCGTGAAGGCATCTATCGCATCGATGTCACCGTGGGCGATGGCACGCTGTGGTGGGGCCAGTATGGCGAGACGCGGTCCGATGTCGTCATCGACGTGGATGCCGAGCAAATCAGCGAACGGCCGGAGACGCTGTACGGCGTGATGTGCCGCGTGCGGGGCACGGTGGGCCAGGCGGCGGCAGTCGACCCGACGCTGGCCGCGATCATGGCCGACGAGACCGCCGAGCCGGAAGCGACTGAAGCAGCCGAAGAGGCCACACCTGAAGCCGAAGCCACTGAATCCGCCGAAGAGGCTGCGCCGGAAGCCGAGGCGACCGAAGCAGCTGCCGCAACGGAATCGACCGCGGGCGATGAACCCGCGTCGGGCAGTGGCGACGGCTACCTGTTCCTGCTGGACGGCAACGGAAACTATGCCATCATGGTGGCGCGCGGCCGCAGCATGACCCCGTTGGTGAACTGGACGGCCAGCGATGCCATCAACGCCGTGCCGGGCAGCAACCGCATCCGCGCTATCTGCGTGGGCGATTACCTGGCGATGTCTGTGAACGATACCTTCCTGGCCGATACCACCGACGACACCTATCGCGAGGGGCAAATCGGGCTGGCAGCCGGGGCAGCCAACCGCCTGGGCGTGCGCGTAGACTTTGACAATCTCTCGGTCGCGCTTCCCGAAGGATCGTAATCTGTGCAGCAGCCCGTCGTCGAGGCAGACCCCTCGCTGGGGAATGCCCTCGCCAGCTATCCATCAGACCGCCTGCGCGCGCTGATTATCGGCGGCATCATCGGGGCGACCATCGCTGCGCTGGTCAGCCTGACGATCGCCCCCCTGCCCGACTGGTGGGCGCCGCCGCTGACGGTCATCATCATGGCGGGCACGACGCTGGGGCTGGGCTGGTTCGTGCTGCATTTCTGGAATCGCGAAATCATCCTGTATGAACGGGGCTTTCTGCTGCAGGAGGGCTCCCGCTGGGTGCCCTTCCTGTATGCCGAGATGTCGAGCATCCGCCTGTATGCCGAGCGCCTGTCGCAGTTCGGCGGCCTGCTGAAACGCGACGTGTATCGCTTCACCGTGACCAGCGTGCGCGGCGAACAATTCGTCATCACCAACCGCGTCTACCGGCGTGCCGCCGAGCTGGGCACCCGCCTGACCGAACAGCTCAACAAGGTGCTGGAGCCGCGCCTGCGCGAACGCATGGACAACGGCGAACAGGTCCCGTTTGCCGACGGCCTGACGATGAGCGCGATAGGCCTGCATGCGGGCGGCAAAGACCTGCGCTGGGCGGACTTCGGCGGCTACAGCGCACAGGGCGGCCGCCTGCATCTGCTTGACCGCGAGAAGAAATCCTGGTTCAGCATGCCGCTGCGCGAGGTGGATAACCTGACCCTGCTGGTCGACCTGCTCAAGGAACAGCGCGCATGATCGTCCCAATGCTGGTCTTCACGGCGCTTGGTTTCTTCAGCGGCTCGCTGATGTTCTCATACTGGCTGGGCAAACGCATGCTCGGCAAAGACATCACCACCGTCGGTGATGGCAACCCAGGCACATTTAACGTGTTCAAGGCGGGTGGCAAAGCGGTCGGTGCGCTGGCCTTCCTGCTTGATGTGCTGAAGGGGACCATTCCCGTGGCTATCGCCCGTTACGGCTTCGGCCTGTACGGCTGGGAGCTGCTGCCGGTGGCGCTTGCGCCGGTCTTCGGGCACGCGTTTTCGCCGTTCATGGGCTGGCGTGGCGGAAAAGCCGTGGCCGTCGCGTTTGGCGTGTATATGGCCATCACACTGTGGGAGATGCCCGTCATCACCGGCCTGACGCTGGGGCTGTATTACACCGTCATCGGCAATTCCGGCGTCGCCATTCTGATGACCAGCCTGACAGCGCTGGTGTATATCCTGCTGTTCGACGCCTATCCGGTGCTGATCGCCTATAACATCGCCTCGTCGGCGCTTATCCTGTGGAAGTACCGCGCAGATTTTCGGGAACCGTTGGCACTGCGCGGCTGGATCCGGCGGCGGTTATGGCCCTCGAAGCAGTCGGTTTAATCCTCATCGTTTTCATCAGCGGGGCGCTGTGCGTAATCGCCATCATCGCGATCGTGAATGCGTTCGCGTTCCCGCGCCTCGGCAGCATCCGGGCAGATGCGCCGCCTGATCTGCGCCTGTCGGTGCTGGTGCCTGCGCGCAACGAAGCGGCCGTGATCGGCGGTACTGTCGCGCGCATCCTGGGGCAGCAGGGCGTCGCGCTGGAGCTGCTCGTGCTGGACGACCACAGCACGGACGGCACACGCGATGTCGCCCTTCTGGCCGCGGCGGGCGACCCGCGCCTGAAGGTCATCGCTGGAGCAGAACTGCCCGACGGCTGGTTCGGCAAAAACTGGGCCTGCCAGCAGCTTGCGGACCACGCGACCGGTGAGCTGCTGGTCTTCACCGATGCCGACGTGGTCTGGCAACCAGGCGGACTGGTGGCGCTGGCACGCGCGCAGGCACAGTTCGCCTCCGCCATGCTGACGGTCTGGCCGACGCAGATGACGCGCACCTGGAGCGAACGCATCGTTGTGCCGCTGATGGCATTCGTCATCCACGGCTATCTGCCCGCACCGCTGGTCAACCGCACACAATGGACCGCCTTTTCGGCGGGCAACGGCCAGTGCATCGCCTTCACCCGCGAGGCCTATCAGCGCGTGGGCGGGCATGCCGCCGTGCGCGACGAAATCGTCGAGGACATTCAGCTGGCACGCCGCACCAAGCGCGCAGGCCTGCGCCTGACGATGGTCGAGGGCGACGGCCTGATCGCCTGCCGCATGTACGAGAATTGGGCGCAGGTGCGTGCAGGCTACGCCAAGAACATCATCGCGGGCTATGGCAGCGCCGCCGCGATGCTGGCCGGGGCGGTCTTCCACTGGCTGGTGCTGCTGGGGCCGTGGCTGTGGCTGCTGTTCGGCGCTGGCGATAAATCAGGCCTGTGGCCCGGCCTGCCGCTGGCCTGGATCGCGCTGGGGATTGGCGTGCGTGGGCTGACCGCAGCCGGATCGCGCCAGCGTATATACGATGCCATTACCCTGCCGCTGGGCGCCGTGCTGCTGAGCATCGTCGCGGGGCAGGCGCTGTACTGGCAGACACGTTACGGCGGCGTACGCTGGAAAGGCCGCACGCTCAAACGCGTAAAATCGGGCAGGCGCGGGTAGGTTCGGCTGCTGCACATTACCTTCAGACTGCAAAAGAGAGATGAACCGCCAAGACGCCAAGAGCGCCAGGAAAGAATGTTCATTCAAGGCACGGAAAAGATCATGAACAACCAGTGAATCTGTAACCAACGAAGATCAGGACAGGCAATGCGTCTGAAGGTTGGTCACAGGAAGGCCCTGTACTTCAATTCTTGGCGCTCTTGGCGCCTTGGCGGTTCAAATTGTCGTTACGGTAATGCTTATCGACGCAGGTAGGTTCGGCCGATGCCAGCGCGTCGGGATAACATGTTTTGTAACACGGGCAAGGTCCAGAGACAGCATCAGAGTGAGAGGCTCTATTCAGCACATGAAAATCGGCATTCAGGTCCCCAGCTTTAATTACGAGGGCAGCCCGGCCAGCATCCGTCCGCGGCTGAAAGACATCGCGCAGTTTGTGGACGCCCACGGTTTTTACAGCCTGTGGACGATGGACCATTTCTTTCAGATGGAGATGCTGGCTGGGCCGGACCAGGAAATGCTGGAAGGCTACAGCACGCTGAGCTACTTCGCCGCGCTGACCGAGCACGTGAAGCTGGGCACGCTGGTAACCGGCGTGATTTACCGGCATCCGGGCATCCTGCTCAAGACCGTGACCACGCTCGACACCCTGTCTGGCGGGCGCGCCTACCTGGGCATCGGCGCAGCGTGGTATGAGGGCGAGGCGCGTGGGCTGGGCGTGCCCTACCCCGACACGAGTACCCGCTTTGAAATGCTGGAAGAGACCCTCCAGATCGCGCATCTGGCCTGGGGCAGCGCGCATCCCGGCCCGTTTGACGGGAAACATTATCAGCTTTCCGGGCCGCTGATGAATCCCATGCCGATCGCCCAGCCCTACCCGCCGATCATGATTGGCGGCGGCGGTGAGAAAAAGACACTGCGGCTGGTGGCCCAGTATGCCGACGCGTGTAATCTGTTCGTGTTTGCGGGTCACGAGGCGCTGCAAAAGAAGCTGGACGTGCTGAAGGCGCACTGCGACGACCTGGGCCGCGACTATGCCAGCATTGAAAAGACCGCGCTGGGCAGCATCAGCCCGCAGATGACCTCCGCCGACATCATCGCGCTGTGCAAATCCACGGAAGCTTTGGGCTTCACGCACCTGATTTTCAACATGCCCGACGTAGAAAAGCTCACCCGCCTGGAGCAGGTGGCGCGTGAAGTGCTGCCAGAAGTGAGCTAAAAGAAGGGCTGAGCAACGAGTACTGAGCAATGAGTGACGGCACATGCAGGTTCGTCTGTTGGCACACCCGCCTTCCCGCGCTCTATCCCTTCCTCATTCCTCAGTACTCAGCACTCGGTACTGTTTTTCACTCAAACTGCTGCGGCGCATCGACAGCCAGTTCCTCAAACATGAAATTGGGCTGGTTGAGGATCTTGTGCACGGGGCACTTGCCAGCGATTTCCAGCAGGCGCTGCTTCTGTTCATCGGTCAGGTCGCCCTTGAAAGTAATCACCTGGCGGAACTCGTTCACAAAGTCAGACTCTCCGGTGTAGGCCGGATAATCCGCTGCCTTGATCTTCTGGTGGCTCACGCTCACCTCGACGCCTTCCAGCGGCCAGCCCTTGCGGTTGGCATACAGGCGCGCCGTGATGGCAGCGCACGCACCCAGCGAGGCCGTCAGCATTTCGACGGGCGTCGGGCCTTCGTTGGTGCCGCCATCGTGCAGCGGCTCATCGGCGATGAAATCGACATCGCGCACGGTAATGCCGACCTTCAGGCCTTCGGTCAGGACCAGATTTGCTACTGCCATTTTGGACCCCCCAATCCGGGATTCTCACATAAACGCTATAGTCTTCAGACGTGAACAGACGGGCTGTCCCTTACGCCATCGTCAGGCGTGCACCCAGCCGGTCCAGCCGCGCGCCTGCCACGCCGTATACAGCGCGACCGCGCCCACCGTGGCGACATTCAGGCTTTCCACGCGTCCGCGCATGGGCAGGCACAGCAGCAGGTCGCAGGTGTCGCGCACCAGGCGGCGCATGCCCTCGCCCTCGCTGCCCAGCACCAGCCCCAGACCGATATTCAGGTCAGCCTTGTCCAGCGGCGGCACGTTCGGGCCCATATCCAGCCCCACCAGCCACACATCGTTGTCTTTCAGGTCGCGCATCGTCTGCACCAGATTGGTCACCTGGGCCACGTTCAGATGCTCGACTGCGCCAGACGACGCATTGACCACCGCCGGGGTGACGCCCACGCCGCGCCGGTCCTGCAGGATGATGCCATGCACACCCACGGCGTCGGCCACGCGAATCAGGCTGCCCACGTTCTGCGGGTCCTTCAGCAGGTCCAGCAGCAGGATGAACGGTTTCTCGCCGCGCGACTGGGCCACCGCCAGGATATCTTCCATGCGGCTGTACGGATAGCCACCGCAGCGCAGCGCCATATTCTGATGGTTGGCGCCGTTGCTCAGGTCATCGATGATGCGGCGCTGCACGCGCTTCACCTTGACGCCTTTTTCCTGCGCCGTCTGCACAATTTCCGCGACGATGCCTTTTTCTTCCACGGTTTCCGTCAGCAGAAGCTGTTCCATCTGGCGGCGGCCTGCGCGCAGCGCCTCCATGATGGCCCAGTGGCCGTATACAAAATCAGTCATAGGTTCCCGCCTTCTGGTGTGTCTGGCGCACCGGCCTGAAGATCCTCGGCATAAAAACAATAGTCCTGCGGAAAAGTCGTGGCGCCCAGCGCATGCAGCAGCGCCAGCAATTGCGCACGATGGTCGGTGCCGTGATTGAGCATGTGGAACAGCGCCTCCCACACCTGCATGTAGTCATCCTTGACCATGCGCTGAAGCAGCATCTCGTCGGTCAGACCGTCCAGCCAGGCGCGCATTTCCGCCTCGACGGCATCCCAGCGTGCCCGCAGCGCCGCCCGGTCATCCCCGAACGGCGGCTCGTCAGCATCATCCGGCTCTCCCGGCAGGCTTTTCAGGTCCTGCAACCAGGCATCATCCACGATGACCATGTGCACGCACTGGTTGCGCACCGAGCCGATCGAGTAGGCGCCGGGCTGAACATACTGCTCATCCGTCAGCGCCATCACGCCCACGTTCCACACGCGGCAGTTCATGGTGAAGTGATACTCAAACAGCCTGCGGAAAGGGTCTGCGTTCAGGGTACTCTCCCGCTCAGTATGCATAACTCATTGCTCATCACTTCTTTACTGCACTTTCCACACCGTGCCATCGGCGCGGTCTTCCAGGATGACGCCGATCTTCGCCAGCTCATCGCGCAGGCGGTCACTTTCAGCCCAGTTTTTCGCCTTGCGCGCTTGCAGGCGCATATCCACCAGCAGCTCGATCAGCGCCGATTCGCGGGCTGCACTGCCCGAATTCACCGCGTCGGCTTTCGGCAGCAGCCCGAGCACGTCGCCGGCCGTGGCCTGATACGTCTCCAGAATGGCATCCAGCGCCGCGGCGCTGACGGTCGTGCCGCTGTTGAGCAGCGTGTTGACTTCACGCGTCAGGTCCTGCAGCGACGCGATGGCGATTGGCGTATTGAAGTCATCGTCCATGGCGGCGCCAAACTGCGCGCGCGCCTCGGCCAGTCGCGCCGCGAACCCGCCCGCGTCGTCGCCTGCAGGGGCGGCCCCGCGCATCTGGCGCGCCAGCCGTACGGCATTGGTGAGGCGCTCCCAGCCTTTGGCCGCTGCATCCAGCGCATCATCGCTGTAATCGATCGGATTGCTGTAGTGCGCGCTCTGCACGAAATAGCGAATCACGCCGGGCTGATACTTCGCCAGCACATCCTGCACGGTGGTGAAGTTACCCAGGCTCTTGCTCATCTTCACGCCATCCACGGTCAGGCTGCCCACCAGCATCCAGTAGCGCGCAAAATCGGCGTCATTGTGGCATTCGCTCTGCGCGATTTCGCTTTCGTTGTGCGGGAACATGTTGTCTATGCCGCCGCCATGAATATCGAAGGTTGGCCCCAGATACTTGAGCGCCATCGCCGAGCATTCGATGTGCCAGCCGGGGAAGCCCTCGCCCCACGGGCTGTCCCAGCGCAGGATATGCTCCGGGTCGGCGCGCTTCCACAGGGCAAAGTCTTCAGGATTACGCTTTTCGCCGCGCACGGCCTCGCGCTTGCCCGCTTCCAGCTCGCTCACGCGGCGGTTGCTCAGCTTGCCATAATCCGGGTCTTTGGTCACGTCGAAGTACACGCTGCCCTCGGCCTCATAGGCGAAGCCTTTCGACAGCAGGCCCTCGATCATTTTGAACATTTCGGGGATATGCCCGCTGGCGCGCGGCGAAATATCCGGGCGCTGCACGCCCAGCGCATCCATCGCGTCAAAATAGGCTTTGGTATACGTCTCGACGATCTGCATCGGCTTGCTCTGCGTCTGGCGCGCCTTCTTCAGGATGCGGTCTTCGCCGCTGTCCAGCAGATGCCCCACATCGGTGATGTTCTGCACGTACAGCACATTCAGGCCGGTCGAGCGCATGTAGCGCACAATCGTGTCAAACGAGACATACGTCTTGGCATGGCCGATGTGCGAATAGTCGTACACCGTGGGCCCGCACACATACATATTGACGAAGCCCTCGGTCAGAGGCACAAAATCCTGTTTTTCGCGGCCCAATACATTAAAGATACGCAGCGCCATGTATTTCCCATCCCTGATGTTGTGAAATGTCACTCAACGTTAAAAGTTTCAGCCCGAAAGCGCAAGGTATCTTTATAGCCGCAAAGAGAATTTGAACCGCCAAGACGCCAAGAGCGCCAAGGGCTGATTCATGGGCACATCCATACCTCGAAAGAATATCTTTTTCACCCTTGGCGTCTTGGCGGTTCACCCGTTTATGAAGTTAAAGTCTACAGACTCAGCGCAAGCCCGGATAATCCAGCAGCATGACCTCCAGCGCGAGGCGCGTATTGGCATTGGTCGTGTTCAGCAGGCGGATCGTCTCGCGGGTGGCCTGCAGCGCCTTCAGCACGTCCTCCGGCGACAGGTAGCGCGTCACCTCGGCCAGCGACTGCTCCCGGTCGACATTGGCCAGCGGCACGTCGGCGCGCTCGGTCAGCAGCAGGGCATCGCGCCACCAGGTCTGCCACAGCTCAAGCTGGGCGATCAGCGCGGGCTTGTCTTTCGACAGCGGCTCGGCTGCGGCAAAGCGACCGACGCGCGGCGCAGCGATCAGCGCCTCCAGCTGGTCCAGCGCGCCCGTGCGCCCTTCCAGCATGTCCGGGTCAGCCAGCGCCCGAATCGCCCAGCCGATGCGCCCACCGCTGAGGCCGGCCAGCAGGCGCGCATGGACAGGATCCGCCCCGTACACGCTCGTCAGCACGCGCTCAATCGTGCCAGCATCCACCGGGCGCAGATGAATCAACTGGCTGCGGCTGATGATCGTCGGCAGCACGCGCTCCAGCTGCTCGGCCACCAGCAGCAGCACCGCATACGGCGGCGGCTCCTCGAGCGTCTTAAGCAGGGCATCCTGCGCGATCGGCGCGGCGCGGTCAAAGTCGCGCACGATGGCGATGCGGCTGTGCCCCTCATACGGCTTGAGCGACAGCCTGCCCGACAGCCCGCGCACTTCCTCCACTTTCAGCGCGCCGGTGGTGGCGTCCGTCTGCGAATACAGGATATCCGGGTGATTGCCGCTTAAAATGCGCACACAGCTGGAGCATTCGCCGCACGGGTGCAGCGCCGCATCCGGATGCATGCAATTGAGCGCCATGGCAAAGCCGCGGGCCAGCGTCTCTTTGCCCACGCCATCCGGCCCGGCAATTAAATAGGCATGGCGCGCGCGCCGGTTGCGCAGGCTTTCGCGCAGCGCATTCACCGCCCAGTCGTGGCCCAGCACGCCCCATGAATGTGACCAGTGTTCAGACATATCCCGCCATCTCAGCGCGGCACGCGAAAGCCCGCCTGATTTCTCATTCCGGCATCATCATTTCAGCCACTATTTTACCGCATCGGCCGCCCTGACGCGGTATACTCAGTTTAATTCGGATCAATCACGCCTGCACAAGGGGCCGGTATCATGACATCAACCCCACTTGAACGCGCCAGACACGCCTTTCACGAGCACTTTAACGAGCCGCCCACTATCGCGGTGCGCGCGCCTGGTCGCGTCAACCTGATCGGCGAACACACCGACTACAACGACGGCTTCGTCATGCCGATGGCCATCGACCGCGGCGTATATATCGTGCTGCGCCCGCGCACCGACGGCTACGTGGTGGCCTACTCGGCTGATTATCACGAGATGGCGCAGTTTGACCCGCACGAGCTGGTGCGGGGCGAAGTCGTCGGCGAGATGTGGGCCGAGTATCTTAAAGGGGTGGCCTGGGCGCTGGGCGAGGCGGGCTATCCGCTGCATGGATGGGAAGGTGCCGTCGCGGGCGACGTGCCGATGGGTGCAGGCCTGTCGTCGTCGGCGGCCATCGAGCTGGCGACGGCGCGCGCGTTTCACGAAGTTTCCGGCTTTGACTGGCATCCGGCGACCATCGCCCGGCTGTGCCAGAAATGTGAAAACCAGTGGGTGGGCGTCAACAGCGGCATCATGGACCAGATGATTTCGGCCAGCGGCCAGCCGGGCCATGCCGTGCTGATCGACTGCCGTTCGCTGGAGACGACCCCCGTCCCGCTGCCTGAAGACACGGTCGCGGTCATCATGGATACCAGCACCCGCCGCGAGCTGGTGACCAGCGCGTATAACGAGCGCCGCGCCCAGTGTGAGGCGGCCGCCGCGCATTTCGCGGTCAAGGCCCTGCGCGATGTCAGCGTCAGCCAGTTTGAGGCGCGCGCCGACGAGCTGGACGAGGTAGTGCGCAAGCGCGCACGCCATATCGTCACCGAAAATGACCGCACAGAACGCGCCGCGAAAGCCATGCAGGCGGGCGATGCTGCCCTGCTGGGCCAGCTGATGAACCAGAGCCACGACAGCCTGCGCGACGACTTTGAAGTGACCAACGAGGCGCTCAATGTGATCGTGGATATCGCGCGGGCGCAGGCGGGCTGCTTCGGCGCGCGCATGACCGGCGCGGGCTTTGGCGGCTGTGCTGTCGCCCTGGTCGCCGCCGACAAAGCAGCCGAGTTTGCGACGCACGTCAGCCAGGATTACCACAAGGCGCTTGGACTGACCGCCAATATCTATATCTCTCCCGCCACCGCGGGCGCCAGCCGGATCGAGGAATAAGGCTCTAACACTTGTCCCTGCTCACCCCACTGGCCCTGCTGACAGGGCTGCTCGCACTGCCGATTCTGCTGCTGTACATGCTGCGGCTGCGTCGGCGCGAGGTCGTCGTGTCCAGCACCTTCCTGTGGCAGCAGATCCTGCGCGACCGCGAGGCGAATACCCCGTGGCAGCGTCTGCGCCGCAATCTGCTGCTCATCCTTCAGTTGATCCTGTTGGCGCTGCTGGCGTTTGCGCTGGCGCGGCCTTTTATCACCGTGCCGGCCGTGAGCGCGGCGCGCATCGCCGTGATTCTGGATGCGTCGGCCAGCATGAGCGCACAGGACGGTGACGAGACGCGCTTTGAAGCGGCGCGTCGCCAGGCGCTCGACCTGGTGGGGACGATGAATGACGGTAGCCAGATGATCGTCATCCGCGCCGCCGAAAATGCCGACGTGCTGGCTCCGCTCACCGGGGACCGCGCTGTATTGCAATCAGCCATTTCGGGCGCGCAGCCCGCCAGCGGTTCCGCCGACTGGGACGCCGCGCTCACGCTGGCAGCGGCCAATGCGGGCGGCGGCCAGGACTTCACTACCGTGATTATCAGCGATGGCGGCGGCCTGCAGGGTGACGCGGGCGGCGCAACGCTGCCGTCTGTGCCCGGCGAACTGCAATATTTGCCGGTCGGGCAGGACGCGGGCAATCTGGCGATTACCGCGCTCGCGGCACGCGCCCAGGCAGGGGAAGCCCCACAGTTGTTTGCCCAGATCACAAATTTCAGCGACGTAGACGCCGAGGTCATCTTTGACCTGCGCGTGGACGGTGAGCTGTTCACAGCCGAACGCTACAGCGTCCCCGCGGGGGAAAGCCTGCCGATCGTCAGCCGCAGCCTGCCTGACAGCTATACCACCCTGCGCGCAGGCATCACCGCCCCGTCCGACGGCGTGTTCCCGAATACGCTGGCGCTGGACGATCAGGCCTGGGTGCTGGCCTCGTCGGGCGGAACGCGGCGCGTGCTTGTGCTGACCGAGGGCAATCGTTTTCTGGACCAGGCTTTCAGAAGCCTGCCCGGCGTCGAGTCGTTCATCGCCCCGCCCGGCGCGCTGCCCACCAGCCCATTTGACCTGTACGTGTTTGACGGCTGGCTGCCCGACGCCCTGCCGAATGCCGACATCATGATTTTCAATCCACCGAACGCGCTGCCGCCCTACTTCACCGTGGGCGCGATGCAGCAGCGCCCGGAATCCGCCGATGCGCCAGACCCGACCGCCAATATCAGCGCCGACCGCAGCGACGAGCGCATGGCCTTCGTCGATGTCTCGGCGGTCAACCTGTTCGAGTTTCGGACGGTGACTGCCGGGGACTGGGCGCGGACCCTGATCAGCGCGGACGGCGGGCCGCTGCTGCTGGCGGGCGAAACCGACGGGCGGCAGATCGCCCTGTTCACGTTTGACCTGCGCCAGAGCGACCTGGCCCTGCAAATCGCCTATCCCATCCTGATGACTGGCCTGCTGGACTGGTTCGCCCCGCCCACGCTGGTGCGCGAGGGGCAGATTTCCGTGGGCGAGAGCGCGGCGTTTGTGCCCCCCAGCACCGCCGACACGCTGCGTGTGACCCTGCCCGACGGGACCACGCGCGACCTGCCCGTCATCAGCAGCGACGACGTGCTGTTTGCCGACACGACGCAAACCGGCCTGTACCGCCTCACCGCGCTGGCCGACGGCGCCCCCATAGACGAGAGCGCGTTTGCTGTGAACCTGTTTGACGCCGGCGAGAGCGACCTGACGCCGTTCGCGACGATCACACTGGGCGACAGCACGTTTGCGCCCGACACGAGCGAGGAAACCGGCCAGCGCGAGTTCTGGCCGTGGCTGGCCCTGATCGCGCTGGTGGTCGTGCTGCTGGAATGGATCCTCTACCATCGCCAGCGCGGCGGCGTGCGCTTCCGCCCGGTGCAGATCGCCGGACTGTCGCGCGAGGCGAAACGCTCATGAGGCTGCACAATACCATGCGCTTTCGTGCGCCGCTGTCGCTGGAACGCGCCCTCGATGTGGCGGTCGAAGCGCTCAACATGATCGGCGCGCTGCCGCTGGCCGCCGCCGAAAGCATCGCCCTGCCGGGCATCGCGCCCACGCCGCACACGGTCGTGCTGGAAGCGACCATGCCTTCCACGCGCATGTCCAGAGGCGAACTGCTGAACGTGGCAATCACACCGCTGGAAAACAGCGTGCAGATCGACATCGTCAGCGCCAGCGCGGATGAAAACGCACGGGCCGACTACAACAAGAACGCGCAGAATTTGCAGTCGTTTGCCAATAATTTCCGCTTCGTGATGACCGGCTTCCGTCCCGCCGGGGATGGCGAGGCGCAGCCATGAATTTCACCGTGCCTGTCGCCTTGCTGCTGCTGTTCGGCCTTCCGCTGATCGTCTGGCTGGGCTGGCCGCGCGTGCGCTTCCGCCGTACCCGTGACGTGCTCAGCCTGCTGATTCGGTCGCTGCTGTATGCCTGCCTGGTGCTGGCGCTGGCCGGCGCGCAAATCGCCCGCGGCGCAGACAAACTCTCGGTCGTGTTTCTGGTCGATGCCTCGGACAGCATCAGCACGGCCGGGCGCGACAGCCAGCTCGAATATCTGCGCGCGTCGCTGGCCGCCATGACGCCCGACGATCAGGCCGCAGTGGTCGTATTCGGCAGCGACGCATTGATCGACCGGCCGTTAAGCGCCGTGCGCGACCTGACCGCGCTGCGTTCGTCGCCGGTCACCAGCGCGACCGACCTGGAAGAAGCGATCAGTCTGGCGCTGGCGCTCTTCCCTAGCGATGCCGCCCAGCGCATCATCGTCCTTAGCGATGGCGCGCAGACCGTGGGCGATGCCGCAGCCGCGGCCAGCCGTGCGGCCGCCACCGGCGTGGAAATCAGCATCGTGCCGATCATTCAGCCTGCCCTGCCGGAAATCCGCGTGACCAATGTGCGCGCACCAGAAACCGTCAGCGCCGGCCAGTTCTTCGACCTCGGCATCACCGTGCAGAGCGATACCTCGGCGCAGGCAGACCTGACCGTGCTGGCGGGCAGCGCCGTCGTCTATCGCGAGAGCGTGGCGCTCGACCCCGGCGTGAACACCTTCGCGCTGACGCTTCAGGCCGGTGACGCCGGATTCCGCGATTTCCGCGTGCAGCTGGAGCCTGAAAGCGGCGCTGACGCCTTCGTGCAAAACAATCAACTGGCCGCTTTCAGCCGCGTCATCGGCGCGCCCAATGTGCTGCTGGTGGCGCAGGACGAGGGCGAAACCGACGCACTGAGCGAAGCCCTGACGACGCTCGGCTTCACCGTCGACCGCGTGCGCCCGTCCGGCCTGCCGTCCACGGTGGTCGGGCTGGAGAGCTACGACAGCGTCATCATGGCCAATGTGCCCGCGCTGCGCCTGAGCCAGCAGCGCATGCAAACCCTGCAAAGCTATGTGCGCGACCTGGGCGGCGGCCTGGTCGTCATCGGCGGGCCGGAGTCGTATGCGGCGGGCGGCTATTTCCAGACCCCGCTGGAGGAATCGCTGCCGGTCGAGATGCGCATCAGCGATCAGCAGCGCCTGCCCATGCTCACCATCAACTATGTGATCGACCGCTCAGGCAGCATGGGCACCATCCTGCCCGGCAACGTGTCCGCGCTGGAGCTGGCCAAAGAAGCCATCATCCGCTCGATTGACTTCCTGCAGCCGACAGACCGCGCCGGCATCATCGGCTTCGACACCGACGGCCTGATCCTGGCGGAGACGCAGCCGGTGCTCAACCGGATCGGCCTGCAAACGCTGGTTGGCACGCTGGGCGCGGGCGGCGGCACCGACATCCTGGCGGGCATGCGCCTCGCGGCCGAACAGCTCGCCGATGACCCGGCCCCGCGCAAACATATCATCCTGCTGACGGACGGCGGCTCTGACCCGGCTGGCCTGATCGACCTGACGCTTTCGCTCAACCGTGATTCCGACGTGACGACCAGCGTCATCAGCATCGGCGGCGGGCCGGAATTCCTGCGCGAGATGGCCGAAGTCGGCGGTGGCAACTATCACGAAGTGAGCGACGTGAGCCAGATTCCCACCATTTTCACGCAGGAGACCGTGCTGGCCACGCGCAGCTACATCATCGAAGGCGCGTTTGTGCCCACCATCTTCGCCAACAATCCGATTCTGGAGGGCATCACCGCCGCGCCGCCGCTGTACGGCTATGTCGCCAGCACGCCGCGCCAGACCGCCCAGGTGATCCTGCGCGGAAATGCCCCATATTTCGATCCGATTCTGGCGGGCTGGCAGTACGGGCTGGGGCGGTCAATCGCCTTCACCAGCGACGCGACCGGCCGCTGGGGCGCAGACTGGGTGACGTGGGATGACTTCGCCCGCTTCTGGAGCCAGGCCGTCGAGTGGACGATCACCGAGGAAGCCAGCCAGAATCTGGAGACGCGCATCGCCATGACCGGTGAAACTGCCCGCATCACCGTGGATGCCCGCGACGATGCCGGGGAATTTGCCAACGGCCTGCTGCTGAACGCGCGCGTCGTGCCCCCGGACGGTAGCGAGGCCTTCACCGTGCCGGTCCGCCAGACCGCGCCCGGCCAGTATGAAGCTGATTTTGTGCCGCCGGGCGAAGGCGCGTATCTGGTGCGCCTGTTCGGGGAGAATCAAACCGGCGAGTCACTGGACACGACCGCCGGCTGGGTGATGAGCTATTCACCGGAATACAGCGCCGCTGGCCTGTCTGACGGGCGTATGCTGCTGGCCGCCTTAGCCGCGCAAACCGGCGGCCGCGACCTGACGACCGAGCCGTCCGCCGCTTTCCTCCATAATCTGCAATCGCGCGCCGGATTCACACCAGCGTGGCCATTCCTGCTGCTGATCGCCGCGCTGCTGCTGCCCATCGATATCGCCGTGCGGCGCCTGCTCATCACCAGCAGTGACCTCCAGCGGGCGCGGGCCGCCGTGTTTGGCACCGGTCGCGCCAGCCAGGCCACTGAAAGCCGCATGAGCCAGCTGCGCCAGGCCAAGCAGCGCGCGGAAACCTCACGGGCCACCGGCGAGGTTCCGGCCAGCCGGCCGGCAGAATCAACCGCGCCGCGTGAAAGCGGCCCGCTGCGCCCGGCAGCGCCCACAGCGCCGCGCTCTGGCAGCGGCAGCACCGCCAGCGAACTGCTTAAACGGAAAAAGAGAGACAGGGACGAAAGCGCATGAAACCGGTCATTCCCCAGCTTGCTGACATTACGTCTCTGCCGCCGTGCCTGTCCGTCAGGGTGCTGCCGGAGTATGAGGACCACAACGGCCACATGAATATCCGCTACTATCTGGCGCTGTTTGACGACGCTGGAGACAACATGGCCGCGTCCTATGGCGTCACGCGTGAGTTTCACCGCCAGCATGAAACTGGCGGCTTTGACCTTGAGCATCACCTGCATTATCTGCACGAAGTGCTGATCGGCGACCTGGTGACGGTGTATGCCCGCATTGTGGCGCGCACGGCCAAGCGCGTACATTACCTGCTGTTCATGGTCAATGAGTCGCGCGGCAACGTGTCGGCCATCTTCGAGTGTGTGAACTCATTCGCCGATATGCGCCATCGTCGCACGGCCCCGTTCCCGCCAGACATTGCCGCCGCCATCGATGCCACCCTGCGCGACCATCAGGCGCTGGCGTGGCCGGCCCCGGTGTGCGGCGTCATGAGCGCCTGATTTCAGACGCTTACTCCGGGCACGGATGCTCATCGGACACCGCGATGTCAGGCACCGCGCACGCGGGCTGTCCCCCGTGCGCAGGCTGACCTACTTCCTGCCCGTGTTTGTCGGCGTTCTCTCGCAGAAGCAGGGCTAGTTCAGGCGCTCAAAGATGCCTGCCGCGCCCATACCCCCACCGATGCACATCGTCACCATGCCATATTTGCTCTTGCGGCGGCCCATCTCGTTCAAAAGCTGTACGGTCAGCTTGGCGCCTGTCGCGCCCAGCGGATGCCCCAGCGCAATCGCCCCGCCGTTCACATTCACGATGTCCGGGTTCATCTCCAGCTGGCGCATAACGGCCAGCGCCTGCGCGGCAAACGCCTCATTCAGCTCGATCAGGTCGATGTCATCCAGCGACAGGCCGGTGCGTTTGAGCAGCTTCGGGATGGCGGCCACCGGCCCGATGCCCATCACTTCCGGCCGCACGCCCGCCACATTGAAGCCGACGAAGCGCGCAATCGGCGTCAGGCCCAGCCGGGCAGCCGTGCCCGCCTCCATCACGATCACTGCCGCCGCGCCGTCGCTCAGCGGGCTGCTGTTGCCAGCCGTCACGCGGCCATTGGCGCGAAAGACCGGCTTCAGCTTCGCCAGCCCATCGACCGTGGTCTCGCGGCGCAGATGCTCGTCCGCGTCCAGCATGACCGTCTCGCTGACGAGCTGGCCATCCTCGCCATAATAATTTTCCTGCACCGCAAAGGGCACAATCTCGCTGGCGAAATAGCCCGCGTCGGTGGCGGCCGCCGCCCGCGCATGGCTGGCCGCGGCAAATGCGTCCATATCCTCACGCGAGATGCCGTGCTCGTCAGCCACGCGCTCGGCCGTCTGGCCCATGCTCATATACACGTTCGGGTCATGCTCGGCCATGTACGGATTCGGGCTGATGTGGAAGCCGGTCATCGGCACCAGCGACATGCTCTCGGCGCCGCCCGCCACGATAATATCCGCGCCATCCGCGATGATGCGCTCCGCGGCCGAGGCGATCGTTTGCAGGCCGCTGGCGCAGAAACGGTTGACAGTCTGCCCGGCAATCTCGACCGGCAGCCCGGCCCGCAAGGCAATCACGCGGGCGAAATTCAGCCCCTGCGATCCCTCCGGCATGGCGCAGCCGATGATCACGTCATCAATCTCGGCGGGGTCCAGCTTTCCGCCCGTCTGGCCGATCACGGCGCGCACCACTTCGGCCGCCATCTCATCCGCACGCGCATCGCGGGTCACCCCTTTTTTGGCCTTGCCCACGGCGGTGCGCGCGGCAGCAACAATCACGGCTTCTCTCGTCATCTCAACCATCCTCATTTAATCGAATCTGTATTTGATTAATTTGACGATAGTGTAACAGCAAATCGCGCAATTGGGTCAAGCAGACCGTGCTCAGCCGTCCAGCAGCGCCCACACCGCATCCGGCAGCGGGTCCGACGCCTGCGGCGCAAATACACGCGGCACGCCCAGCATCAGCCACTGCACGCTGTGGATATTCGGCAGCAAGGGATTATCGGCGGCAAACGGACTGTCCGGGTCATACGGGCGATAGGCGATGCCAGTTTCGCGCCAGTGCACGAGCATGTCGGGCGCCAGCGTTTGCAGCGGACGCAATGCATTGGCCGCCCCAGATGCATCGCCCAGCGCGGCGCGCACGCCCGCCAGGTTGGCCCAGCCGAAGGTGTAATCGGGTGCCAGGCGCGTATAAGCGGCAAATGCCTCTGCAGCGCCGCTCAGCGCACTGGCATCGCCCTCGGCAGCGGCGACGCTGTACAGCATGCCCTGCTGGAAATGATACGGCGCATAGTCGGGGTCGCGCGCGATGATGTCGGTCAGCGCGTCGGCAGCCGGGACATAGGCGCGGTCACGCACGCCACCCACCAGCGTATCATAATAGGCACTGTAGGTCAGGCTGGCGGACAGGCCGGTCAGCAGCAGGACGGCCAGCGCGACGATGCCGGCCAGTCGCACCGGCATGCGGCTGATGATCGATTTGGCGCGTCCACTGGATTCAGCTCCGTCAGGCTCAGGCGCAATCACGACAACCAGCGCCAGCAGCAGCGTGACCATGACGGCCGGATTCATCGCTGGCTGGTCGGTCAGGTGATGCACAGCAAAGGCGACGATACCCGCGCATGCCCCCGCCAGCAGCCGATACTCGCGCGACGACGCGGCGCGCAGGGCACGCCGGGCCAGCACAATGATCGCCACCGCCGACAGCCCCAGCGCCAGCAGGCCCACCAGCCCCAGCTCGGCAGCTACATTCAGCGGCAGATTATGGGCGTGGCTGTGCGGCTCCGTCGGCGGCGTGGGATTCAGCCGCGCCAGGCCCGCACCAAACGTAAACAGGCCGTGGCCGGTCAGCGGGCGTTCGGCAAACTGCGTGATCGCTGATTCATAGATGAAGGTGCGCAGGTCCAGCGAACGCCCGCCCAGCGAAAATGTACCCGTGAAGGCAATAGCTCCCGCGACAAGTCCCACGATGCCAGCGGCAACCACGGCGACCACGATCCCGCGTCCCCGGCCGGAGCGCGCGCCCCACCAGCGCGAGACGCCAGCGCGAGACAGATAGCCGCCGCGCGCGGCCAGCAGCAGCCCCAGCACGACCAGTCCGGTGAACCCGCCGATCCAGCCGCCGCGTGAGAAAGACGCAGCGAGCAGCACCAGCAGCGCCAGGGCATAGACGGTCAGCAGCACGCGGCCCAGAGGCGCACGCACCGTCAGCAGGCGGGTGATGGCGATCGGCAGCAGCACGACGATCACGCCTGCCAGCGAATTCGGATTGCCCAGCGTGCCCACCGGCCTCACCAGCGTCGGCGTGGCAGACTGCAACCCCAGGCTGAGCTGCGCGCCGCCAAAAACCACCATCAGCACGCCGCCCGCCAGCAGCGCATCCAGCACATGCGTCCGTTTGAGCGCGCCGCCGCGCAGCAGCCCTGTCAGGCAGGTGATGCCCAGCAGGTACGCGCCCATGAACCACAGGCCGATGCTGATGCGCCGAAAGTCGTCCAGATTAGCCAGCGTGGACAGCGCAAAGGCCCCTATCCAGAACAGCAGCGACGCATCAAACAGCGTGACGCCCGGCCGTATGCCGCGACGGATAACCAGCACGGCCAGCGCCAGCAGCCCCAGCACGACGATCGTGCCCACCTGCGACGCCGGATTGAGCATCCCGTTATAAGTGGCGCCGTAGGCCAGCAGATAGGCATACAGCCCGGCCAGCACGATAAATGGCAGGCGCAGCTTCATGAGCCAGACTCGCTTTGCAGTTGTGCGGCCAGCGCCAGCGCGTGCGGCGATTCCGGGCTGATCTCCAGCACGGCGCGCACGATATTCAGCGCGAAGTCCGTTTCGCCGGAGGCGGCCACGAGTTCCGCCGCATCCAGTGCCGGGGCTACCGCCTCTTCACCCACCGACGGGCGGCGCATCTCCGGATAGACCTGAAAATTGCCGACGCGCCCATTGAACAGCACGCCCTCGAAGTTCTGATCGACCACCACCGGCGGCAGTGACGTTAACTGCAAACGCAGGCGGGCTTCCCGGGTCAGGCTGGTTTGCAGCGCCCGGACCGCATTTGCCCCGTCCAACCGCTGGCTGATCAGCTCGGCATGGCGCAGGAAGTCATCGCCCGCAGGCGTGAGCAGCGTATCACCCGTGGCCGCCAGGTTGGCGCGGGCCGCCCACAGCGCATACTGCCAGCTGCCCGGGGACAGCGAGAGCGCATCGCTGAAAGCAGCCTGCGCCCCTTCGGCGTCGCCCTGTGCCAGCAGGACGCGCCCGGCCACATACGCCTCGCCGGTGCGCTCGCCCAACGGCGCCGGCAGGTCATCCAGCCGATCGGGCAGCAGCGCGGCCGTCACGTCATAGCGCGTCTCCAGCGATGCCGCCGCCAGATACGCCTCCAGCGCGCGGCGGCGCAGCGGCGTCTCCAGCCACAGCGGCGACAGAGGGACGCGGACATCCATTTCGCGCAGATACAGCCCGACAATTTCCGGCTCATTCAGCCCACCGACGCCATACGTTTCGGCCAGTCGGGCGCGGTTATACGCGGACCCGTTCGTATTCGAGTATTCGGCGGCGCGCTCCAGCGCGGCAAACGCAGTCTGGTGTCCGCCCGACCGTTCGTACAACGCGGCCAGATTGACCCAGCCGCTGTCCCAGGTCGGCTCCAGCGCGAGACCCGCCTCGTAAGCGGCGATAGCCGCGGCAATCTCGTCCTCAGACTGTGCCTCGCGCCCCAGCAGATACGCCGTTTGCAGATGATACACGCGCACGGCCGGGTCCCGGGCAGCGGCGGCCTGGGCAGCAGTCAGATCGCCCGTCCGCACGCTGGACGCATACGACGCCTGCGCACTGTCGCTGAAAACCCAGAACACGCCGTAGGCCAGCGTGACGACCAGCGCGACAGCCGCCAGCGGCACTGCTGCCCGCGCTGTCTTTGGCGTCTCGGCAACAGCGCGTTTGGCGGGCACGACGCAGTAGGCGGCCAGCAGGCCGACCAGCAGCAGAATCGGGGTGGCCGTGAAGTAATCGACCATGCTTTGCAGGGCGAATCCGCACAGCGCGGCGAAACACGCATCCAGCCGCAGGCGGTAGCCCGCATCGGCCTGGGCGCGCAGCCGCCACCAGCGCCACGCCACGATGCCCGCCAGCGCCAGCACGACGATCACGGCAGCGATGCCGGTTTCAGCGGCAGCATTCAGCAGCACATTATGCGCGGTACCCAGGCGGTCATCGCTGGGGATGCTGATATCGCGGAAGTCACGGGCAGCACGTCCGAATCCGCCGACGCCATAGCCGGTCAGCGGGTCCGCCTGAAAGGCCGAAATGGCATTCTGCCACAGCCCCACGCGCAGTTGGTCCCCGCTGGAGCGCGAGGGGTCGCGGCTGATGAGCAGCACCACCACCAGCACACCTGCGCCAATGGCGACCAACGGCAGCCCCGCTACTATAGCTTTCATCCATGCGGCCGTCACGCGTCGCTGAAGCATGGGCACCAGCCGCAGCGCCACGAACACGCCCGCCCCGCCTGCCAGCGCCAAAAATCCGCCGCGCGAAAACGTGAGCACGAGCGCCGCCAGCAGGCAGACCGCCAGCACGCGCATGGCCAGGCGTTCGTCGCGGCGGCGGGCTGTCAGCGACCAGGCAAACGCCACCAGCACGAGCGGCGCGGTATAGGCGGCCAGCCAGGTGCTCACGCCCAGCGGCAGATACAGCATCGGCGAGATAAACACAAACGGGGTGACGCCGCTGGTCAGCGTGCTCAGCCAGCCGATGCGCGTCTCCGGGGTGATGCCCCAGCCGAACAGATAAGAGCCAAATTGCAGGCCGGCCAGAATGACCGCCAGCGCCGCCAGCATGAACTGCATCTCCCACAGCAGGCGCTGACGCCCGCCCTGAATCTGCGCGGCGCAGAACAGAAATGCCAGCACCTGCACAAACGGCAGCCAGATGCTTTCGGCGGCCATGCGCGGGTCAGCGGCAAACAGCGTGCTCAGCAGCCACACCCCCCCGGCCGCCGCCAGCGGCCACGTCAGCGGAACCAGCGGCAGGCCGCGGCGCGCACGGATGCGCCGCACCAGCCAGGCGGCTAGTACGATGGTCATGACCACATGCATGATGACGCGCACCGGCAGCAGGGTGTAATAAAACGGACTGCCGCCGAAAAAAGCAGTGAATACGGCTAAAAAAATTAGGCCGATACGCTCATAACGCATAATTGTTCCTATGGTAGAACAAGGATATACCGCGCGATCAGTTGGCAACCGCCAGCCAATAGTCAGGTGAACAGCAGGTGGCGGAATACATATCGCGCACTATTTCGTGTAGAATTATGCCAGTAACCAGTCTAAATCAGTAATGAAGGGACCGATACAATGCGCAACGCATCGCACTCCAGGCGCGTGCTCGCACTCGTGATCGTGGCAATTATTGCCCTGATCGCAGTTGCGCCCGCTGCCGCACAGGATACCCCGAACCCGGGTGCTTCCATCCTGTTCCCGCAAGCCGTTTATACCCTGAGTGGAGAATTCCCGATTATCGGCACGGCGAATGTGCCGAATATGTCGAACTATTTTATTGAATTCCGCCCGATTCAGATTCTGCCCCCGGTCGCCCCCGGCAGCGCCACGGCTACGCCCACGCCGCCGCCGACTTTCTTCCCGGCCGTGCTGCCCGCCAACACGCCCGTGACCGATGGCCTGCTGGGCCAGTGGGACACCACGCTGGTGCCCGATGGCCTGTATGAAATCCGCCTGACGGTTAACGTCGCTGGTGGCTCGCCTGTCGTGACGACCGTTGGCCCGCTGCGCGTGGAAAATACGCCGAACCCGACCGTGGTCAGCCTGCTGGCCTCGCTGGGCATCACCCTGGGCAATGGCGGCGCAGCACCTGCCCAGCCGACCGCAGCCCCCGTCGTGCCCACGAATCCGCCCGCGCCCACCGTGCCGCCGACTGAAGACCCGACCCCGCGTGGTACGGTCATCACCGCCACGGCCAACGTGCGTACGGGTGACGGCACCAATTATCCCGCCATCATTTCGCTGCCCGCGGACACTGTCGTGACGCTGGTCGGCATCAGCAATCAGAACACCGGCTGGTTCCAGGTGCAGACGCCCGATGGACGCCTGGGCTGGATGTCGCCGACCGTGATCGCCGTGACCGGCAATACCGGCCTGCTGCCGCGCGTACAGCCGCCGCCGCCGCCCGCTACCCCGACCTTCACGCCGGTTCCGTTCACGCCGACGCCCGCGACCAGCACCAACATGGTGGCTGGCATCATCGTGCTGAACCCGAACCCGCCCAACTGCAACCAGACGTTTAACGTCGGCGTCGACATCGCGAACCTGGGCAGCCAGGCCAACGCGGTCAGCGGCTTCTTCTCGGTCGTCGTGACGCACGTCGCGTCCGGCACTGTGACCGGTCAGACGCAGGGCCCCGTGCCGATCATTCAGCCGGGCCAGACGATTCGCGTCGACAACGTGCCTGTCACGGTGAGCACCTTCTTCAATGAAGAACACCGCGTGACGATCACGATCGACCCCAGCAATCAGATTCCGGAAACGAACGAAGGCGACAACACCAACGTCACTGCGTTCACGCTGCAGCGCGCCGGCTGCTAAACTTTCACTGTAACTGCGCCGGACAGCGGATTGGGGACTCCCCGATGCGCTGTCCGGCGTCAGCGTATCACCCAGCCTCCCATCGCCCAAAGATCATCCCTGGAGACCCTTTATGAGACGAATAGCTTTCCTCATCGCAGTATTGTGCGCGCTGGTCGTGTTTCCGGCCGCCGCGCAGGGCAACGAAGTAACCATCACGGCGCCGCTGGCCACCACCACCGTCAGCGGCACGGTCGAGGTGACCGGCACGGTAAACCTGCCCAATATCATGAGCTATTTCCTGGAAGTGTCACCATTCTCGCTGGATCCGGCCACGGGCACCTGGACGCCGGTCACGCTGCCCTCGAATACAGCCGTGACCAATGGCGTGATCGCCCAGTGGAACACCACCATTGTGGCCGATGGCGTATACTCGCTGCGCCTGACAGTCGCGCTGACCGATGGCACCAGCCAGCAGATTCTGGTCGCGCCCGTGCGCGTGGCCAATGCTGGCGCGCCTGCCCAGCCGAATCCTGAAACTGTCGCCCCGGCCGAGCCCGATGCGCCAGTGCTGGAGCCGCGCCCGGACATCGTCAATCGCCTGCCGATCAACGTCGGCGGCCAGATGGACACGATGGACGAAGACGTGGCGACCACCATTGGTGCCGCTGGCCTGACCTGGATGAAGTTCCAGATTCGCTATATCAACGGCGATGCCTCGCTGCTGGATGTCGCCCGCGACCGCATCAATTTCGCGCACCGCAATGGCTTCGAAATCCTGCTCAGCATTCCGGGCGACCTGTTCGAACTGCGCGCGATCGGCATTGAGACATACGCGCCGCTGTATGCCGACTTCCTGGCGCAGATTGCCGTCATGAATCCGGGCGCCATTCAGGTGTGGAACGAGCAGAATATCGACCGCGAATGGCCGGCCGAGCTGATCAGCGGCGCGAACTATATGCGCATCCTGCAGCCTGCCTATGAGCAGATCAAGGCGGCCAACCCCGACGTGATGGTCGTGACCGGAGCGCCCGCCCCCACCGGCTTCTTCGGCGGCTGCGGCGCTGGCGGCTGCGATGACAACGTGTACTATGAACAGATGGCCGCAGCTGGCGCAGCCGATTACTTCGACTGCCTCGGCGTGCATTACAACGAAGGCATACTGCCGCCGACCGCCCGTGGCGGCGACCCGCGTGGTGAATACCCCACGCGCTATCTGCCGCTGATGATCCAGCGCGCCGAGTTCCCCTTCCAGGTGCGCGGCACGCCCAAGCCAATCTGCTTCACCGAGCTGGGCTACCTGACCGGGGACGGCTATCCGCAGCTGCCCGCGCCGTTCGCCTGGGCCGCTGGCAATTCGATTCAGGAACATGCCGACTGGCTGCGCGGCGCGGTGGAATATGCTGCCTCGCAGACCGATGCCGAAGTGGAACTGCTGATTATCTTCAACGTGAACTATGACCGTTTCGTTGACGATGACCCGCAGGGTGGCTTTGCCATCATCCGCCCGGACGGCTCGTGCCCGGCCTGCGACGCCATCGCCACGCTGCAACAGCCTGCGGCCTGACGCAGCCACGCCAAACAAAACGGGCACCTGATTCACCTCAGATGCCCGTGCAACCGACACGCTCAGCCCTGCGCATGAAACAAAGCGCGGGGCTGTTTTTCTATACCTTGTAGACGAAGCCCTGCCCGCCCGAATAAATCGAGCCGTCCACATTGACGCACAGGCCGTCGTGATACACCAGCGGCGCGGTCACGTCCTCGGCATACACGTTGGTCATATGGTGAATCGGGGTGTGCCCATGCACGAGGCGCCTGCCGCCATACGTCTCCACCATATATTCAGCGCGTTTCAGCCCGCTGACCGGCGACTTGAAGAAGGCCTGATGTTCGCCAAATAATTCGATCAGGTAGGCGTAGCCGCTCACATCTTTGGTGTTCAGCACCTCGGCGATATTGGTATTGACCGTCTCGATATCGGTGCCAAACTGGTTGTAGAAGGTGGCATCGGCATGCATCAGCAGCGTGTCGCCCTCCAGCGCCAGCGCCGGCCGCGACATAATCCATTCCAGCATTTCCGGGTTGAGCTTTTCCAGTTCTTCAGGATTGCCGCCGTTGCGCGTCCAGTACAGCGCCATGCCAGGGTTATGCGGAAAGCGCAGCGCCGCCAGCATATTGACCTCATGGTTACCCACCAGCGAGTTGACCATGCCGCCCACGCGTGCCGCCTCATCCTGCAGCTTCATCGCCAGCGACAGGCACGAGACGCCATCCGGGCCGCGGTCAAAGAAGTCGCCCATAAACCACAGGCGAGACGCCCCGCCGGTCCAGCCCAGGCCATCGCTCTCCATCAGGCCAGCCTCACGAAGCAGCCGCTTCATATGGCCAAAATGCCCGTGCAAATCACCGATCAGGTAGGTGGATGTGTCAGTCATTACGGGTTTCCTTCATTCAGCGCAGGGGCAGTGTGAGCAGCATCCTCAGCCTGACGAGTTACACAATCATGATACGCCTCATCCAGCCGCGCCACATAGCGCGCAATTTCATGGACGTGGCTGTTCTCTGCGATGCCTTCCATCAGTATCTTTAGTGTATCCGCGAGGTCGGAAAGTGCCGAACAGGCATGCGACAAACGCAGCATGTCGTCAATCGTGCCCGCCGCCTCGGGGAATTTCTTCTGGGCCAGCTGCGCCGTCAGCAGGTCGGCATAGCCGTAGAAGTTATTGTTGTCGGCAGCGATTTCGCGCACCGCGATGCGCTCCATCTGCCGGAAATAGCTGCGCGCTTCGTCCATCTGTCCGGTCTGGGTCATCAGCATGGCCAGGTTGCCAAACGGATACGACGAATACGGCGTGCATTCAGCGGCCCGCTTATAAGCGCCAATCGCCAGGTCCAGCTGCCCACGGCGGCGATACAGCCCACCCAGCGATCCCCACCAGCTTTCGCCATCCTCGTCCAGCAGGCGCGGGGCATCTTTCAACGTGCTCACCAGCAGCGATTCGGCCATGCTGTAGAGCATGTTCATGTCCGCGCTGATGCGCATCAACGCTTCCGGAGCAGTCGTTTTCAGGTCCACCTGTTTACGCAGGCGGTCGGCCTTCTTGCGATAGGTATAGCCGAGCGTGGCCTGGGCCGGGGCAAAGTCTGGCTCCAGCTCCAGCGCACGCTTCAGATGGCGCTCGGCATCTTCCAGGTCATCCTGATGCACATACACATAGCCCAGCTTGTAATGCGCGATCGGATTGCTTTCGTCCAGCTCCAGCGCGCGCATAAAAGCATCGCGTGCGCCGATAAAATTGCCCTCGGTATACTGCTGCACGCCGACAGGCAGCAGGCTGGCGGCGATCAGCGCGCTTTCAATCTGGCGGCGCTGTATTTCTGCCTGTTCGTTGATCTGCGAGCGCGAGTCGCTGATTTCATCCCCAAACTGTTCCTGAAGCTGGCTCAGCCGCCCCAGCACACGCTCCTCCAGATCGGCAAAGCGGGCATTCAGTTCGTCGCGGTCATGCTCATATTTGCGGGAAAACTCCACGCGCAGCTTGTCGACTGCGCGAAACGAGCGGATGCCCTGCCAGCCGCCGACTGCGGCGAAAACCACCGCCAGCGTCACCGTCAGCCCCACCAACTGCTCAAATAACTGAAGCAAGTTAAAGGCTTCGTCGCTTTTCTGCTCTACGCGCTCATACAGTTCTTCGGCGCGCTGGGCCGCCTGTAACAACGCTTCATAGGGGACAGGCGTGGCATCGGGAAACACCTGGTTATCCAGCGGTGCTACCTCAAGCAGTACCGCAGTCGGGGCAGCGGCGGGGTCAGGGGTCTGTGCCAGGGCAGCAGGGGCAGCAGCCAGCAGCAGCGCCAGGCCAGCGACCATCATCCATTTCATTGCAGGTTTGTGTCGTGTCATCATCGGAATCCGCGCACATGGCCAATAAAGAAGGGGCACCACTGTTGCGCCCCTTCATTGTTGACGAGAATCTGTCAGCGTGCAACTAGGCCCGGCCAGTCAAAGCATTGAGAATCAGGCCATCGCCTGCTGATGGGCCGGATGCACCTGCGCATTGACCGCCCGCAAAGCGTCGGCGATGACCGCCAGCCCCTCTTCCAGCTCGGCATCGCTCATATTTAGCGGCGGCAGGAAACGCAGACAGTTGGTATAGATGCCGGCACGAATGCAGATCACGCCGCGCTTCATGCACTCAGCGACGACCAGCGGCGTCTGTGCCGAGGCAGGCTCTTTGGTCTCGCGGTCCAGCACCAGCTCGACCAGCATCATCGCGCCCAGGCCGCGCACATCGCCAATCAGCTCGACTTCCTGCGCCAGGTCGGTCATAAACGTCCGGATGCGTTCGCCAATCTGCGCCGCCCGATCCAGAAATTCCGGCTGGCGAATCATGTTGATGGCTTCGATGGCCGCCACGCACGCCAGCGGATTGCCGCTGTAGGTGCCGCCCAGGCCACCCGGATGCGGCGCATCCATCATCTCGGCGCGGCCCGTGACCGCGGCCAGCGGCATCCCCGCCGCAATCGACTTGGCCGTCACGATCAGGTCCGGCGCAATGCCGTAATGCTCCACAGCGAACACCTTACCCGTGCGGCCAAATCCGCACTGCACCTCGTCGCTGATCATGACGATGCCATAGCGCGTGCACAGCTCGCGGATCTTCGCCAGGAATTTCGGCGGCGTGGCATGGAAACCGCCCTCGCCCTGCACCGTCTCAATGACGATGGCGGCGATGCTTTCCGGGTCAATCTGCGCGATCATGGCGTGTTCCAGCCGCGCGATGCTGTCGTCGATATACTGTTCCTCCGTCATCACCGCCGGACGACGATACAGGTACGGGTAGGCCAGGCGATAGATTTCCGGCGCAAACGGGCCGAATCCCTTCTTGAACAGCGCATACTTGCTCGTCATCGCCAGCGTCAGGTTGGTGCGCCCGTGATAGGCGTTCTCGAACACGACGACCGCCTGCCGGCCGGTATAGCTGCGGGCGATGTTAATGGCCGCCTCATTGGCCTCGCTGCCACTGTTCAGCAGCACCGTCTTTTTGGCGAAGTCGCCCGGCGCAATCTCATTCAGCAGCTCGGCCACCTGCACATACGGCTCGTAGGTGGCCACGATGGCGCACATGTGAATCAGCTTCGCCGCCTGGTCCTGGATCGCGCTCACGACATTTTCCGGCGTATGGCCCACCGCCAGCACGCCGATGCCCCCGGCAAAGTCGAGGAAGGTGTTGCCGTCCACATCCGTCACAGCGGCGCCTTTGGCATGCGCGACGGCAATCGTGGTCGCTTTGGCAGCCCCACGCGGGGTCGCTGCTTCCCTGCGCGCCACAATCTCGCGGCTCTTCGGGCCCGGTATCTCGGTTACTAACTGAATCGTCGCCATGATGAAAGTTCCATTTTTTGAAATCGATGCAGGAATTCCATTGTAGCGCGGAAATGCAGGGCATCCCAGCGGGCCGACAGACAGCATGGACCGCGCTCTTTTCACGATTTTTACGGGTCAGCGCATGAATTTCTGCATAACAGGCTATACAATTGCGCTATGCTGAATCTGAGTCAGGCCGTGTCATGAACACGTTTCGCTTCCATCTGGAGCACCCATCCATGAAAAAACTGTTCTCTCTGGTTGCATTGCTGCTTCTGCTCCCTGCTGTCGTCTTCGCACAGAATGGCACCCTGCCGATCGAAACCACCGGCGGACCGAGCTTCCTGAATGCCCGCCTGCCCAATTATCCTGACCCGCAGATTGCCGGTATGCTGGCCGGCGGTGATATTGACGCCGCATCGCTGGGCATTGGCGCTGACTGTGTCGGCAACATCTACACTATTCCCGATGGACGCCTTGAGCTGACCAGCAGCACAGCCCTGCTGCGCGCCTATTTCACGGCACACGAAGGCGGTGACACGTCGCTGGTGGTGCTCAAGCCCGATGGCACATTTGTCTGCAACGACGATGCCGTGGGCCTGGACCCGGTGGTGGAAATTGTGAATGCAGTCGAGGGGCAATATCGCTTCTGGGTGGGCACCGTCAATACGACCGCCCTGATTCCCGGCTATCTAGTCGTCACCGCGGGCATTTCTGTGCCCGGCGCGCTGGATGTGCCTGCGCTGTATTCGAGCGTGCTGGCAGCAGCCACCAACAATGGCACCAATAATACGATCGCCAGTCCCACGCCCGGCACAGGGCTGGACTTCAATTCGATTTTCGGCACCGAGCCCACGCTCACCCCCGCAGTCGCGGCCACTCCCGCTACGGCAGTACACGCAGGCATGTCGGTCAGCGCTGCGCCGATGCCGCCCGCCCTGAATACCGCAGCCAGTTTTTATGGCCGCGGGCAGCTGGCAGCCGGCTTCCAGCCAGACCCGGCCGTCATCAACATGAGCGCGGGTGGCTCACTGGAAGCCTCCGAGCTGACCATTGGCCGTCAGTGCCAGGGCTTCATTAACAATCAGCCGGAGTACATCATCGATTACGCGGGCGGGGGCGAGCTGCTGCGCCTGTTCTTCATGGGCGACAGCGACTCCACCCTGATGATCGCCGGGCCGGGCAATACCTGGTATTGCAGCGACGATTACGCGGGTGAAACCGATCCCCTGGTGGACATCGTCAACCCGGCGGGCGGAGAGTATGCGATCTGGGTGGGCACACGCGTCGTGGATACCTTTGTCGGCGGCGACCTGGTGGTGACGGCGAATCCGGATACGGACCCGAAAACCTTCGGCAATTAGCAGCGGTAATCTGGCATAACAAAAGCGGGGTGTCCTGATGTCAGGGCACCCCGCTTTTTGTTGATGTGTGTGAACGCAGGTGGGACTAGTTCGAGCCGCGCCCGGTGTACGAGCCGTCACGGGTGTCGACGTCGATCTTGTCGCCTTCCTTGATGAAGATCGGCACGACGACGGACAGGCCGCTGTCGGTGATGACGCGCTTGGTCACGTTGCCCGCCGAGTTACCGACGACGGCGACTTCGGCTTCCACCACGGTGTAGGTCACGGTGGTCGGGAATTCGTAGTCAATGGCGCGGCCGCTGTACATCTTCAGCTGAAGGTTCATGGCTTCCTTCAGGTAGTTCACGTCATCGCCAAACAGGTCGATGCGCGCTTCATACTGGTCATAGGTTTCGGTGTTCATGAAGTGGAGCACGTCGCCATCGCGGTACAGAAACTCTACCGGTTCAGCTTCCACGAAGATGTCTTCCAGCTTGTCCTCAGCACCGAAAATACGCTTGTTGGTGCTCCCGGTTTCGATATCCTGCATGACGACGGTCATCGTGGCGGTGCCACGACCAGGCTTGCCGTATTCCGCTTTCTGCACACGGACAAGACGGCCGTCCACACGGAGCGTGCTGCCACGCTTCAAATCGCCTGCTAAAATCATTGCTCTTGACCCTCAACTTATGAACTTCCTGTCAGATAAAGCATTATACAGGATGACTATTTGATTTCCAGTCTGGTTCAGGGCAGCATAAGTTCGCTTGCAGAACGACAAAATGGGTATACTTTACGCTGCATGACAGATGAACAGGGACATGCAGTGAAGACGGTCTTTACAGGGGGCCTGCATGACAGACGCCGACAGCCAGTCAACGATGGCTTTTCGCTTGCCAGATATACAGCAGCGCATGAAGGGAACGCCTCAGAATGCCCTGCTGCGTTTTGTCCACTTTAGCGATACCCACATCAGCGCCGATCCGGCCTATAACCACGCCGAGGCAGACTATACGCCCATGCAGGGCGCATACGAAGTCGTGCGCCAGATTAACGCGCTGCCGTTTGAGCCAGACTTTGTGCTGCATGGCGGGGATGTGGTCTATGACCCCGATGACTCGGCCTATGTGAAGGCGCGCGAAATCCTCAGCGAGATCAAATATCCGGTCGACTATCTGATGGGCAACCATGACGAGCGTCACGGCTTCCAGACGCTGCTGCTGGGCCAGCGGGCCACCAGCGAAAAGCACTTCTACGAGCGCGAAATCAATGGCGTGCAGTTCCTGTTTCTGGACAGCAACGCACCCGCACCCTTCGCGGGCGGCGCCCTGGGCAAAGTTCAGCTGGAATGGCTGAAAGACATCTGCAATGCGCGCGACCCGCGGCCGCTGGCCATTGGCGTGCACCATAACGCCCTGCCGATTGGCTCACCCTTCTGGGACGAGTTCATGCGCATGCGCGACGGCGAGGAATTTCACACGGTCATCAAGGCGGCACTGGGCAGGCTGCGCGGCGTCTTCTTCGGGCATGTGCACCAGTCCAGCGAGACTTACCGCGATGGTGTGATGTATGTCAGCGTGCCCAGCACCTGGTATCAGCTGCACTGCTATCCGGGCCAGAGCGGCATCCTGCAGGATGTCGATGCCGAGCCAGGTTTCAATGTTGTATCCATTACAGAAACGCAAACCTTCATCCGCAGGCATCGTTTCCGCGTGCCAGAGCATCGCCGACCATCATAAGTGTAATGACACAGGCGGGGGATGCCATGATGCGCATCCCCCGCCTGTTTTGTCTGACGAATGTGGGGCAGTGCCGCCTATTCGACCTGCACCTTGACCTTGGACGGGCCGGTCGTGGACGGGCGGTCAAAGCCAGCATCGTCGCTGGTGGATTCCGCCGAAGCGCGTTTGGACGCCTTCATCTTTTCGTCGATATCCTTGCTGGCCTTGTCGATGCCTTCGATGGCAGCGTCGACCAGCACCTTGAAGCCTGCCGCAAATTCCTTGCCTGCGACCTTGGCATGATCCTTGAAACCAGGCGGCAGCAGTGTCTCGACGGCCTTCAGGCCAGCCTCAACAGCCTTGCTCTGGTGCTCCACGAACTGGGCGAATGTATCCTTCGACGAAGCGTTTTCCGCTTCCGGGGTATTTGGGGTCTGATTTTCTGTCACGATGCTCACTCCTGTTGACTGCTCTCTATAAAGCAATACGCGTGCCGCTGGCAAAAGTTTCGCGGATTGGCGAACTGGCGTGCTGACCGTTCGTTACCCATGACTGCCATTCCGCGAGTGACGCTGCCCTGGCCTGCACGTAAGATTGATAATCCCGCATTTATCTTATCAGGATACAATATTGTTCGTCTGTAAGCAGCTTGTGTGAGGATGACGCTATCATGTTTAATAACCCGCTGGCGCGGCGCAAGGAAGAAGAACGCATCAAGAAAGAAGGCCGCCTGCCTCCCGGGCAAAGCCTGACCCTTGATTTCCCCGTGCTCCACTACGGCCCCACGCCCAATGTCGACCTCAACACGTGGGACCTGGGCGTGTTTGGCGAGGTGGAGCAGAAGATGAAATGGAGCTGGGCGGAATTCACCGCTCTGCCGACCGTCTCGGTCACGACCGATATCCACTGCGTCACCCGCTGGAGCAAGTTTGACACCGTGTGGGAAGGCGTGCGCTTCCGCGACTTCATCCAGTTGTTCGGCGTCAAGCCGACGGCGAAGTTCGTCATCGCGCACTGCGACGGCGGCTACACCACCAATACGCCGCTGGACATCATGATGGACGACGATGTACTGCTGGCCTACCGATTCAATAATCAGCCGCTGGAGCTGGAACACGGATATCCGCTGCGCACGCTGGTGCCCAAGCGCTATCTGTGGAAAAGCGCGAAATGGCTGCGCCGCCTCGAATTCAGCAGCACCGATAAACCCGGATTCTGGGAGCAGGCCGGTTATCACAACAACGGCGATCCGTGGACGGAAGAACGCCTGGAGCGCCGCGGTTTCTTCTTTTAACGCGGCTAATCCCGGCGGCTGTGTTTGCCAGACAGCGCCAGAAACGGATTCGCCAGCGATGCGCCATCGGCGGCCCCGGCAGCAAGGGCCGCCTGATTGGCCGTCTCGAAGTCGTCATGCAGGCTGTCCATCAGCAGCAGCTGCATACGCGACGGCTCGCGTACAAACTGGGTGATGACGAGCGAATGCGACCGCTGTGTGACCAGCGACCAGCGTTCTTCGCCTGAATCCTCCAGCCAGCGCGGCCCTTCTGCTTCGGCGCGCCAGCGTTCTAGCACGGCGGCGGCATCGTGGAGCGTGGGCTGGCTGAACAGCACCCCGCCGGAATCCCCCAATATCTGCAAACCACTCAGGCGGGCCTTGTGCGCCTCACGCACGACGCGACTGGTGCCTGCGTGCAGGGTGCCCGTCTGGCCGTGCTGCACGCGCGCTTCCAGCAGCACGCGCTGGGCGTGATAATACCTGTAGAGCGCATGAAACTGTTCGCGGCTGATGGCGCCGCTGACAAATTCTGACAGACACCCCTGAATCCTGGCGGTGATCTCTGCGCGCAGCTTCTCCATGCGCGCATCCCCTTCATGACCCGGACGCTGGCCTGATTTCAAATCCATGTGCTAACCCAAATCTTTACGTAATACAAGAAGTATCAAAAGTATGAAGAATAAACTTCAATTGACATTACAATATTTTACGAAAAATTCGTTTATTTGGGTTTCATCCCTATTGCAAAAACGCAAATCCAAACTATTCTATAAGGTATGTAAGGTATGAATTTGGTTTAGCTGTACAAACGTTCTAAATTCTCTTATGAGCCACGTAATGTAATGGAATAATCCAAAGATAGCGGTACCGAGGCAGTCATCATGAACAACATCCATCACAACGAGCCTCCCAATCCCTCGATCACGCATGATCATACCTGCATTCTGTCTTATTTGCTCAAGGCCTCCCAGAGCGAGAAGCGCACCATCACAGCCATCCACAACAAGCTGCAGTACATCGACAAGCAGCATCTCAAGGCGATGATGGAGCATCTGCGCAACATCGGCTACGTGACCATTGATGTGGATGAATACCTGCTGACGAAATCAGGTCGGGCTCGCGCCGAACACCAGAATCAGCTGGCGTACAAGCTGCAAGGCAAGACAATCATCAACATTGATTCGGTGATTGGCGGCACCATCAATGCGCTGCCAGCAGCGACTGCGCCAAAGTCCGCCGCGCCCAGCCAGCCCGCAGCGAAGCCCGTTTCGCCCGCCCAGCAGCCTGCCATTGCACAGACAGAAGTTCGCGTGCTGCCAGCACCGGCACCCGCCCCGGCCGCCCCGGCACAAGACCTGAAGCTGGTTGAGAACCTGCGCCAGATCAAGGGCATGATCGTCAGTGGTTTCCATCCGTGGCGCAGGCGATATCCCGTGCCCACCACGCCCGGTGCAAATATGCGCGTCGCCCGCTACTGCATTCAGCTGGTTCATCATCCCGAGAGCGATCCGTGCACCATCGTGAACGAGGATATCATCGGCCGCGAAGGCACGGTGATGCCCGGCACTGAAGGCCTGGCCGACAAAGACCTGACCACCAGCCGCCTGCACGCGCAGTTCTTCATCAAGCGCACGGTCACCGGCCACGACCAGCTCTATATCAAGGACCTGAACAGCACCTGCGGAACGTACGTGAACAACACCCGCATCCCCCCTGACAAACTGATTCAGGTGAAGGATGATGCCCGCATCCGCATGGGCAACGTTGAAATCTTCGTGACCAAGCTCACCAAAAACGATGCGCCCGCCAGCGGCAAGGTGCCTCCACTGCCCAAGGGCATGGAAGCCCGCAGCGGAAAAAAGTAACGCCGCAAGCCGCTATTCGCCTGGCTGGAACCAATCAGCACGGGCCAGCGTCTTACTTCCATAGAGCAGGTTATTGCTTGTGGAGGAACCAAAATGAGACGTCGCTCGCTTTTTACATTGCTACTCATCGTGCTGGCCGCAGCTATCGCTTTCAGCGGTGCAGCGGCTCAGGTCGTCCCCTGCCCCACGTTTCCCCCCTGCCCGGCAGACGCCATCTGCGATCCGGTCCCGTGCCCCAATCCTGACCTGCCCACCTGGGGCGTCTTCACCAATCCAGACTGGCTGGTGGTGGAATACCACCGCGTCAATGTGACCATCGACGACCAGATCGCCCGCACCAATGTGGATATGCAGTTTGTGAATCGTGGTGATGGCGCACTGGCCGAAGGCACGTTCATCTTCCCGCTGCCCCCCGGCGCTTCCGTCGACAGCCTGGTGATGTATATCAATGAAATCCCCATCGAAGCGCGCATCATGGAAGCAGACGAGGCGCGCGCATACTACGACGAAATCGTGCGCAGCTACCGCGACCCGGCGCTGCTGGAATACATCGGCACCAACGCGATTCAGGCCAATGTCTTCCCGATTCCTGCCGGGGAAAAGCGCCGCATCACCCTGTCCTATACGCAGGTGCTGGCCGCCGATGGTGGCCTGATCGAGTACGAATATCCGCTCGATGTCACCCGCCTGACCAGCCGCCGCGCTGTCGAGCAGATGAGCATCAGCGTGCAGATGACCGGCGACGAAACTCTGGGCAGCATCTACAGCCCCAGCCATGACATCGCCGTCAGCCGCCAGGGTGACACCGGCTTCCGCGTCGGCTTTGAGCGCACGCAGTTCGCCGCCGACCGCGATTTCAGCCTGTTCTACAGCGTCAGCAGCGAATCCATTTCCCTGAACGCCCTGTCGTACCGCGAAGGTGCCAACGAAGACGGCTTCTTCATGCTGCTGGTGCAGCCGCCGCTGGAGATGCCCGATGTCCCGGTCGCAGCACAGGACGTCATCCTGGTAGTGGACCAGAGCGGCAGCATGCAGGGCGACAAGTGGTCGCAGGCGCAGGATGCCGCGCGTTATGTGCTGGACAACCTGGGCGCAGAAGACCGCTTCAACGCGATCCTGTTCAGCACCGGCTGGCGCGTGTATGCCAATGAGCTGGTGCCCGCCAGCGATGCCTCCGATGCCGCGAGCTGGATTTCCGGCCAGTATGCCGAAGGCGGCACCGATATCAACGGCGCGCTGACGACGGCGCTGGAGATGGTCGATCTGGAACGCCCGACGACGATCCTGTTCATCACCGACGGCCTGCCCAGCGAAGGCGAGATGCAGACCGACCGCATCCTTGAGAACCTGGACGCCGTCGCGCCCGACAATGCCCGCATCTTCGCCTTTGGCGTGGGCGACGACGTCGATACCTTCCTGCTGGATGGCATCACCCGCGCTTTTGACGGCACATCCAGCTATGTGCGCCCCAGCGAACGCATCGACGAAGAAGTGGCCAGCCTGTGGAACAAGGTGAGCGCGCCGGTTTTGCAGGATGCCACGCTGAGTATCGAGGGCGTCACGGTGGATACACTGTATCCCAGCCTGCCGATCGACCTGTTTGGTGGCACCCAGCTCACGCTGGTGGGCCGCTATCGCGAAGGCATGGAAGACGCCCGCATCACCCTGACCGGCATGCTGAACGGCGAATCGGTCTCGTATGTCTACGAGGGCTTCAATTTCCGTGAACGCGGCGGCGGCGAACCGTTCATCGCGCAGTTGTGGGCCACGCGCCGCATCGGTGACCTGCTGAACAGCATCCGCCTGAACGGAGAATCGCGCGAGCTGGTGGACAGCATCGTCAGCCTGAGCGTGCGCTACGGCATCATCACGCCGTACACCAGCTTCCTGATTGATGAGAACGACATCCTCACCCAGTCTGGCCGTGACCGCGCCGTGGCGGACCTGGAAGCCGAAGCGCAGACGCTGGCCAACCAGAGCTTTGGCGCTGCCGCCGTGGGCGCCGCTGATATTGCCGCCGGATTGTCGGAAGCCGCCGCGCCGATCATGCAGATTGCCGCCACGCCCAGCCCAATGGCGACGATGGGCGCGGGTGGCGCCAATGCGACCGGCAACGTCGATCCGGGTATGCCGCCTGCCCCGCAGCAGAACGCCGTTCAGACCGTGGAAGGCCGCACCTTCGTCCAGCAGAACGGCGTGTGGACCGACACGACCTTTGAGCCGGACACCATGACGACGCAAAAGGTCGTCTTCCTGAGCGATGCCTACTTTGACCTGCTGAGCGAAATCCCCGCGCTGGCGCCCTTCTTTGCCATCGGCGATCAGGTGATCGTCGTGCTGGATGGCGTCGCCTACGAGGTCACGCTGGAGTAAGCGCCGATTCAGCCCAAACAAAAAGACACGTCTGGAAAGCCCGGACGTGTCTTTTTGCTATCTGTATCCACTCGCGCTGGCGTCAGTTCACCAGGCCCAGCTCTTTGGCTTCTTCATAGCTCAGCGGGCCACGGCCACGCTTGGCTTCGTTGGCGATGGCAGCCAGCTTTTCCGGATTGAACATGTCGTCCAGGTCGGCGGTCTGCAAATCGGTCATTTCCTGTCCAAAGATATTCACGTCCAGCTCGGCCAGCGGCTCCAGCACCAGCGCCTCGGCTTCCACCGTCTGCTGCACATACGAGCCCATCGGCACCAGGTCGGCAAATTCCGGCGCGGGAACCAGCTCCGGTTCGGGCGGCGGGGCCACGACTGGCGGCACGACCGCCGCAGCCGTCATCGTCGAGCGCTTCTTGCGCTTGGTTTCGCGGACAGGCGGCGGGGCATCGGCCGGCATCGCTGAAGCACCCACCAGCGCCACCAGCTCATCCACTGCGCGGCGGCCATACTGGCGCACCGCACCAAGCGCGCGCGTGCCGCCAGCGGCGCTGAAAATCACGCTGACGAAATGGTGCAGTCCAGCCGACAGCACAAACACCGTCAGCGTATCGCCTTCATACACCATCAGCGCGCTGGAATGTCCGCCAACGATGCGGCCCATATCGGTCGTCGCGGTTACGGTGGGCAGCAGGGCAGCGGTCAGGCTTTCGCGGTCCAGATAGCCCACCGCGCCATGCTCCACCAGCACCTCGCCGGCGCGGCTGCTCAGCACGACGGCCATCGCCCCGACGTTGGTGGCCAGCGTCTCGATGACCGACGCCGCCTCGCGCTGATTCATCGACGGGATATAGCCCACTTCGCCGCCAGCGACGGTAGCACCCGCCGAAGCAACCGGGAAAGCCGCCGACAGGATATCGCGGCCATCCAGCGCGGCCGTCAGCACGCGGATAATCTGTGTGCCATCGACCGGACGGCGCAGCACGATAAAATCGGCCTGGTCGCGCGTGTCCGGCTCATACACTGATTCGTGGCTGTCGTTCAGCAGGATGATCGAAGTTTCCGGCTGCATACTCTTGATGTGGCGCGCCAGCTGTACGCCGCTGACGGCGTCACTGAGGGTGGCCGCCGCGATGACAGCGCGGAAACGCCCGTGCTGCACTTCGTCCAGTGCCTCAACATCACCGGGCACATCCACCTGAATGACCGGCCGTTCCAGCATGGTCAGGCCTGCGCGCACGATGCGCGCTGCCATGCCGGTGGGATCTACTGTCAGAATGCGGGGCAGCCCTGCCATTGTCATTTCACCCGTTCTATTGCCATACGATACATATCTACGGTTTTCAGTATAGCTGGAAAAACCGCGATCCTGACATAAACTTCATCAATCCTTCGTGGCCTATTCGTCCTACTTCCCTTCACCGGCAGCGGTTGCGCCAGGCAGCATTGCGCGCAGCCCTGCCCCGCACGCATACGCCTGCCCTGCGATTGCCCTCTTTACAGGTTTTTTACAGGCAGTCACCCCACAGTCCTATGCAATTTCTGATGCGATACCGAGTACAGTGAAGGTATGGGGACGTGATCTTCACGGACCGAAATCATCAGAATCAGAGGAAATCTGCCATGTCATCCAAACGCCTTTCCTTCGGCCTGACCCTGGCGCTGCTGCTTGTGCTCTCGCTGGGCATCGTGTCGCCCGCCAGCGCGCAGGACGGACGCCAGGTCTGGGCCTATTACTTCGGCTGGTACACGGGCGACAGCTGGGGCGATGGCCGCCTGCTCGACCGCCCGGCCGCACCCTATGACAGCCGTGACGGCGGCGTCATTTCGCGCCAGATCAGCGAGGCCCAGAGCGCGGGCATCGACGCCTTTATCGCCGCGTGGTATGGCCCCGCTGGCGACAACCTGACCGCGCAGACGTTCAATGCGCTGCTCGATATTTCGGCAGGCATGGGTTTCCGTGCCGCCGCGTCGGTCGACCTGGGCGATCCGGGCTTCAATGCCACCGTTGGTGATACTATCGGCACGCTGAGCTATCTGATCGGCGACCGCGCCAATCACCCGGCCTATCTGCGCTACAACGGCAAGCCGGTCATCTATTTCTGGAACCAGGGCCGCTTCTCAGTGGCCGACTGGCAAAATATCCGCGCGCAGGTGGACCCGAACCGCAACACCATCTGGGTGGCCGAAGGCACCAACACCGGCTATCTGCGCGTGTTTGACGGCCTGTATCTGTTTAACACAGCCTGGGCGGCCAATCCCGGTTCCGTGGCGACCCAGTGGGCGCGCCGCGCCGCCAGCGCCGGCGGCACCTTCTATACGCCGACGGTGCTGCCCGGCTGGGACGAATCGGCACTGGCAGCAGGCCGCCCCAACCCAACTTCGCCCCGTGCGCGCAATAACGGCCAGTTCCTGACATCAAGCTGGAACGGCGCAGTCGCCAGCGGCGCAGGCGTCATCCTGATTGTGAGCTGGAACGAATACCTGGAAAACTCGCACATCGAGCCCAGCCAGGTCTATGGCGCGCAGTCGCTCGACGTGCTGCGCCCGCTGGTGGCGGCGTGGGAAAGCGGCAGCGCACCGGCGGCAGCAGGCGGTGCGGCGGCAGGCTCGCCCACCGGCATCGTGTACACGATTCAGTCGAATGTGCGCCTGCGTAACGCGCCCAGCACGGGCGGTGCAGAAATCACCACCGTGGGCGCGGGCACAGCCCTTGATGTCATCGGCCGCAACGGGGATAACTCGTGGGTGCAGGTGAACTATGGCGGCCAGAGCGGCTGGATGTCGTCCGGCTTCGGCAGTTTTACGGGCGACCTGAACGCCGCGCCCGTCACCGGCTAGCCAGCCATTTCTCCAGAAATAAAAACATCCCCCGTCCGGAGCGCCCGGATGGGGGATGTTTTTGTGACGCCTCAGCAGGACTAGCGGGCGAAGTTGCGGTTGAACAGGCGCGCCACCGCGACGGTAATCACGCCGCCGATCACGCCGACGATGATGCCGCCAAAAATCCACAGGTCGCCCAGACCCTGAAGATTGAGCGCGCGCAGCACGATGCTGCCGACGATGCCACCCACCAGGCCAAGCGCGATGTTGGTCAGCGGGCTGTAGCCCTTGCCGCTCATGATCTGCCCGACCAGCCAGCCAGCGATACCCCAGGCCACGACCGTGAACAGGAAGCCGATCAGGCCGCCAACAACTGGCAGCAGCACGAACCACGCCAACATTAGCAGCACGACGATTGCGATGATACTCATGATGTGTTCTCTCCCCTTGTTCCCTGCATGACGATGGCATACAGGGGCTTAAACCGTTATGCACATATTTTACGCAGCAGCTTTTCAGAAGTTGCAGGCGGGCTGGCCCAGGAAAAAACAGGCCGGTCGGGGGATTCGGTGCGCTCGCGTGGCAAACAAAGCGGGCGAATGAGAGTGCTCACCCGCCCGCTGAATGGTCAATGATTGACAGCCTGCGCTGCGGGCTGGTTAGCCCACAGGCTGCTCTGATGACTCGATCATCCCCTTGAGGATGCGCTCCAGCGCCATCGTGTGACAGCACACGCCGCGGCTCTGGAAGAATGTGCATCCGCACGACCACGCGCCTTCAGTATAGGCGGTGATGTGGGTGTCATTGTCACCACGGAAAGTCACTTCAAAACTGCGGAAGCTGACGCGGTCGGTCTCTTCCGCATAGCGCATCGCCTTTTCGACGTCCGAAACCACGTTCTGGCCCCGGTGATACTGCTCTGGCACGCGCTTCAGCATGGGCTTGAGGATCTTCTCCATCGCCATGATGTGCGGGCACAGGCCAATGGTCGCGAAGCCCGGGCAGTTGCAGCTCCAGCCTTCGGGCGTGAGGTGCAGCAGGTAGCTGCTGTTGTCGCCGCGAAACTCGGCGGTGAGCGTGTTAAAGGTCACACGCTCCGGCTCGGCAGCGTACAGCTTCGCCTTTTCAATCTTGCCGATCATGCCGTAATCCATGATGTTTCAGCTCCTCTTTCTGACTAAAACAGTTTCATCGCCTGAATAAACAAAAAGCACGCGGGGCTAAAGAGCACTGCCGCGTGCTTCGAATCTTGAGGGGAGGGTGCTTAAAATGCGTATTGGCTTCATAAAAAGAGTTTAACCCCCGATTAAGCCCATGTCAATGAAGCCCGCACTGTCTTAATCATCCGGTGAGCGAGATCCGCCGCGACCTGGCGATGCAAGTTGCAGCAATTTTCATTTGAAACTATTAGAATGTTCAACACGTATAGACTGGCGGCACAGAAACATGTCGCCCACGGGGAGCGACAGCCTCTTTACAAACGGAGACTCTTCATGACAACTGAAAATGCCTTGCCAGTGGATGTAGCCCCTGAGGCCACAACAACAGCTTATGACCCCGGCCCCCGCTGGCTGCCGCGCTTTCTCACCATCTGGACCGGACAGTCGCTGTCACTGCTGGGTACGGCCGTGGTGCAGTTTTCGCTGATCTGGTGGCTGACGCAAACGACCGGCTCGGCGACCGTGCTGGCCATCGCATCGCTGGTCGGCCTGCTGCCGCAGGTGCTGCTGGGCCCGTTTGCCGGGGCCGTGGTCGACCGGCTGAACCGCAAGCGTGTAATGATCGGCGCGGACGGCATCGCGGCCCTTGCCTCGCTGGCCATCGTGCTGCTGGCGGCGGCTGGGACGCTGCAAACGTGGCAGGTGCTGGTCGCCATGTTCGTGCGCTCGTCAATGCAGGCGCTGCACAGCCCGGCCATGCAGGCCTCCACCGGGATGCTGGTACCCCAGGCGCAGCTCACCCGCGTCGCTGGTATGAACCAGATGGTGCAGGGGCTGAGCAGCATCGGCGCGCCCATTTTCGGTGCCCTGCTGATCGCCCGGCTGCCTATCGGCTCGATTGTGCTGCTGGATGTTATCAGCGCGGCGATTGCCATCGTCAGCCTGCTGTTTGTCAACATTCCGCAGCCGATTGTCAGCACAGCGACCACCGTGCGCGCCATCCTGACCGACATGCGCATCGGCCTGAATTACGCCGCCAGCTGGCCCGGCCTGCTGATGTTGTTTGCGGTCGCCGCGCTCATCAACGCCATCGTCACGCCAGCCGTCTCGCTGATGGCGCTGCTGGTATCCGGCCATTTCAATGGCATGCCTGAAGACCTCGCGCTCATGCAGATTGCCTTTGGGGCCGGGGTGCTGCTGGGCGGCATCCTGCTCGGCGTGTGGGGTGGCTTCAGGCGTCGGGTCTACACCTCCATTCTGGGCATCATGATGCTGGGCATCAGCCTGCTGGTGATCGGCCTGTCGCCCGCCAACATGCTGTGGCTGGCCGTCGCCGGAAACCTAGTGACGGGCATATCGGTTGCCGTCATCAACGGGCCGGTGCTTGCCATCCTGCAGGCTGCCGTGCCGCCGCACATGCAGGGGCGCGTGTTCGGCCTGCTGGGCAGCGCGGTGCTGCTGCCCGCGCCGCTGGTGCTGGCGATTACCGGCCCGGTGGCCGACCGCACAGGCGTGCCCTTCTGGTTCATCATGGCGGGCGGGGCGACGCTGCTGGCGGCATTCATGGGGCTGCGCTCGCGCGCTTTCCTCAATATCGAGGCTGGCCCGCCACAGCGCGACTGAGCGAAGGACAGGGCAGTTTTTGATCAGGATCCACAACAACTGGCGCGCGGGATTGGTCAAAGTGCACGACCATCCCCGCGTCGGGTTGTTATTGTTTTTTCAGGCGCAAGGGCTACAATGATTGTAATTGTTGTCACAATCACCATAGGATTTCCCCTCATGCGCAGCGAAAAACATAAAGTACTCGTGCTTCCCGGGCCCGTTGAAGTGCGTCCTGAAATTCTGGATGCGCAGGGCGACTGGATGATCGGTCATCGTTCCGCCGCATTCGCCGAATTGTTCGCCCGTATGCAGGTCAAGCTGAAGCAGGCCTTCATGACCGAAAACCCGGTCATCGTGCAGGGCTCCAGCGGCACCGGCCTGTGGGAAGGCGCCTCGCGCAACTGCATCCGCGACGGCAAAAAAGTGCTGCATCTGGTGGGCGGCGCGTTCAGCGAACGCTGGGCCGATATCAGCCGCGTGAATGGCAAGGATGTCGACGTCATCGCCGTGGACTGGGGCAAGGCCCACACCCCCGAAATGGTGGAAGAAGCCCTGAAAAAGGCCACTTATGACGCCGTGTGCATGGTGCACAACGAAACCAGCACCGGCGTGACCAACCCGGTCAAAGACATCGCCGCCGTGGTGCGCAAATATGACGACACGCTTGTGCTGGTGGATACCGTCAGCGGTTTCCTGGGCGCAGAGCTGCGCGTGGACGAATGGGGCATCGACCTGGCCCTGACGTCTTCGCAGAAGGCCTTTGCCCTGCCCCCCGGCCTGGCCTTCGCCACGCTCAGCGAGCGCGTGCTGGCGCGTGCCGCCCAGGTGACCAACCGTGGCTACTATTTCGACTTCATCGAGATTCACGAGAGCCTGAAGAAGAACAACACCCCCAGCACGCCGCCGGTCTCGCTGATGTTCGCGGCCGACCGCCAGCTGGACGACATCCTGAATGGCGAAGGGGTGGAAGGCCGCTGGGCACGTCACCTCGCTATGCGCGATGTGACCACCGCCTGGGCTGCCGAACGCGACATGCCGCTGTTCTCGCAGGCCGGTTACCAGTCGCCCACGGTGAGCACGATCACCAACAGCCGGGGCTTCGACGTGGATGCGATGGCCAAGTTCATGAGCGGCAAGGGCTTCTCGATCGACAAGGGCTACGGCAAGATCAAGGGCAAGACCTTCCGCATCGCGCACATGGGCGACCTGCAGCCGTCCACGCTGGAAGAAGTGCTGGGCGGCCTGGACGAATTCCTGGCCTCGCTCAACTGATTCAGCGCAGCCTGCGTGCGGGCGGGGCACGGACACATCAGCCCCGCCCGCCGCATGTATCGCAGTCACCCAACACATCCGCTTTCCCCTAACTCAACAGGTATGGAGTCGTTATGGCTTACAAAGTAGTCGTTCCCGATGTCGTGCATCCGAAGGCGATGGAAATCCTCGCCGCTGCCGGAGACGCGCTCAATGTGGTCTCGCAGGGGCAGATGACCCGCGCCGACCTGCTGGCCCAGGTGGTCGATGCCGACGCGCTCATCATCCGCAGCGCCAGCAAAGTGGACAAGGAAGTGCTGGATGCCGCACAGAAGCTGAAGCTGATCGCGCGCGCCGGCGTGGGCGTCGATAATGTCGACATCCCCGAAGCGACCCGCCGCGGCATCATCATCATGAATACACCCGATGGCAACACCGTCAGCACCGCCGAACACACCTTTGGCCTGATGCTGTCACTGGCGCGCCACGTGCCGGAAGCGCATATTTCGATGCGCGAGGGCAAGTGGGACCGCAAGTCGTTTGGCGGCGTGGAGCTGCGCGGCAAGACGCTGGGCATCGTCGGCTTTGGCCGCATCGGCCGGGCGATTGCCAAACGCGCCGTCGCCTTCGAGATGACCGTCCTCGCCTATGACCCGTATGTCACGCCGGAACAGGGCAAGGCCGCCGGTGCTGAAATGGTCACGCTGGAAGACCTGTTCAGCCGCGCGGATTTCATCACCCTGCACGCGCTGCTGACCGACGAAACGCGTGACCTGATCCGCGCCGAAAGCATCGCCAAAATGAAGCCCGGCGTGCGCATCGTCAATGCGGCGCGTGGCGCGCTCATCAACGAGCACGACCTGGCCGATGCGATCAAGTCCGGGCGCGTGGCCGGCGCGGCGCTGGACGTGTATGAGCAGGAACCGCCCCAGCCGGATAATCCGCTGATCGGCCTGCCCGGCATCATCCACACGCCGCATCTGGCCGCCAGCACCGAAGACGCACAGACCGTGGTCGCCGTCGAGGCCGCCCAGCTGATCGTCGATGCGCTGCTGAAAGGCGTCACCAATAACGTCGTGAATCCGGCCGCCAAAGCCTGATTTTCGCGCCTTCCCTTGGGTTAAAAGGGCGACCTTGCGCCAATTTGTGAGCCGTGCTGACACAACTCATAGATTCAGCCAACGCCCTTTTAACCTTTACCCTGTACACTAAAAATGTATCGTCTGGAGGCTCCCATGTACCTGATTGACGGTCACAACCTCATCGGCACTGGGATGCTCGGTTTCAACCTGGACGACCCCAACGATGAGATGAAGCTGACCCTGATGCTGAAGCAGTTTTCAGCGCGTACCGGCGACAAAATCACCGTAATTTTCGACCACGGGCTGCCCGGCGGGCTGTCGCATGCGTCGACCAGCAGCGTCACCGTGATCTTTGCATCACAGCCCAACATTGCCGACAAGGTGATGATCGGCGCTATCCGTTCCACCAAAGACCCCACGCGCTGGATCGTCGTCTCGAATGACACGGCCGTGCGCGATGAGGCAATAGCGCACCGCATGAAGCCGATGCGCACGCACGACTTTGCCGCGCTCATGCTGTCGCCCGAGGGCGGCATCAAGCTGAACCCGGCCAAGCCACGCGTTCGCCGCACCGACCCGGACGACTATGGCGCGTCGCACAATCCGTATGTGCCGAAGAAAGACATCGAGCACTGGGAAAACGAATTCGCCAAAGCGCCGAAGCCGAGGCGCGCGCCGATTCCGCTGCCGCGCATCAGCCCGGAGCCGGAAGAAGAGGCAAAACCTGCGCCAACGGCCGCGAAGCCGGTCAAGGCCGAGGATGCGCTGCCCCATCCGGGCGACGTAGCCGGATGGCTGTCGGTATTCTGCGACCCGGTAGAAGAAAAGCGCCAGGCCGCCGCCGCGGCACGTGCCGCGCGCGAAGCTGAGAAAAGCAAAGGCAGGCCGGCGCCAGCCGCACAGGACGAGCCTCGCCAGCCCGAAGGTCCGACGCGCCCCGCGCCCAAAGCCCTGCCCGCCATCGACAAGCGCGGCACCTCCGCCAACCCGGACATCCCGAAAGAGGAGCTGGATTACTTCCTGCGCCTGTTCACCGAGGACGAGAAAAAAGGCCGCAAGAAATAGGTTCACGATGAATTGTAGCCGGACGAGGCCTGCGTTGTCCGGCTACCGCGGACGCGGCAGGCATTGTCCCTACAAGGATGGTCATTTGAGGCGATCACCCTTGACCCAAATTCGTGCCTGCTAATTTGCCTTGAGTGGCGGAGTAGGGACAATGCCTGCATTGTCCGGCAACGGCGGACGAGGCAGGCCTCGTCCCTACTGGGATGGCCGTTTAATGCGATTACCCTGACCTGCATCCATCCGCATTGGCGGACGACGCAGGCCTCGTCCCCTACTCCACCTGGCGGCGCTGCACCAGCTGGCGCACCTCGTTCAGCAGCGACTCGCGGGTGTGCAGGCCCTTTTGCACAATCTGCTCCACGCGCCCCTTGAGCACCTCGTGATCGCTCGATTCCAGGTCTTTGGCCGTCACCACGATGACCGGAATTTCGCGCCACGGGCTGTCGCTGCCGCGCAGCTCCACCAGAAACTCGAACCCGTCCATTTCCGGCATCATCAGGTCCAGCAGAATCAGGTCCGGCTGGGCATAGGCCAGGCGTTCCAGCCCGACGCGCCCGTTCTCCGCCTCATACACGCTCCAGCCGTCATTGGCCAGCGTGCGCCGAATCATTTCGCGGGTATCGTCGTTGTCCTCGATGACCAGCACGCGCCCGGCCTGGTCGCCGTCGGCACGCCGATACTGGTTGATCGAAGAAACCAGCGCGCGCCGGTCCAGCGGCTTGATCAGGAATGCCGACGCCCCCAGCGTGAAACCCTTGTCTTTCGTTTCGGCCATCGTCAGCACGATGACCGGGATATCGCTCGTCAGCGGGTCGCTCTTGAGCGTGGCCAGCACCGCCCAGCCGTCCATGCCCGGCATCAGCAGGTCCAACGTGATCACATCGGGCCGGTTTTCACGCGCCATCTTCACGCCGTCAGCGCCATTGGCCGCCAGCAGCACGGTGCAGTTTTCTTTGGTCATGGTGCGCTTGATCAGGTCGCGCACGACCACATCATCGTCGATGACCAGCACCTTGAATTCACCTGCGCGCACGGCCGCCATTTCATTGGTCTCGCGCTCCGTCAGCGTGGACTCAGCCGCCTGGGCATCGCGCGTGACCGTGGCCGGAAGCTGCACGGTGAACACCGTCCCCTCGCCATACACGCTGCTCACGGTGATATCGCCGCCCATCATCTCGCAGAACGCCTTGCTGATGGCCAGCCCCAGGCCGGTGCCGCCATACTTGCGCGTCGTGCTGCTGTCGGCCTGCATGAACTTCTGAAACAGGCGGCTGATCTGCTCGTCGGTCATGCCGATGCCGGTGTCGGCCACGGCAAAAGACAGCCAGTCTGTTCCGCCGTACTGCTGGCGCGACACGCGCACGGTGATCGTGCCGTGGTCGGTGAATTTAGAGGCGTTGCTGAGCAGGTTGATGATGACCTGGCGCACTTTTGTCAGGTCGGCGGTCATCTCGGCCGGGTCGTGGTCATAAACGACCTCAAGCGCGTTGTGCTTCTTCTCTACCAGCGGGGTCATCGTCGTGACGATATCGGCCATCATCATGCGCACGTCGAAGGCTTCCAGATGCAGGTCCATGCGGCCTGCTTCAATCTTGCTGATGTCGAGGATGTCGTTAATCAGCGAGAGCAGATGATGCCCTGCCGTCTGAATTTTTTGCAGGTCAGGCACATAGGTGTCGCTGCCCACATCGATCATGTCTTCCTGAAGCATTTCGCTGTAGCCGATGATCGCGTTCAGCGGCGTGCGCAGCTCGTGGCTCATATTGGCCAGAAACGTGCTCTTGCTGCGGTTGGCCGTCTCGGCCGCTTCCTTCGCTTCCAGCAGTTGTTCCTCGGCCAGCTTGCGGTTGGTGATATCGCGGAAGGTGCCGGTGAACAGCGTGTGCCCGCCCACCTGCGCCTGCGTGACCACGACCTCCATCGGAAACAGGCTGCCGTCGCTGCGCCTGCCTAACGTCTCGCGGTAGCCCCCGCGCCGGATGACCTCGTTCAGGTCAAAAGGCAGCGTGGTGGTATCCGCGCCGATCAGCAGCGCGACCGGGTGGCCGGACAAATCGCCCCCCTGGTAGCCAAACATCTTCTCGGCGGCAGGATTGATCGTCTCCACCAGCAGCGACTCGGCCGAACGGGTAAAGGTGACGATGCCGTCCAGCGCGGTGCGCACGATCGCATCGGTGCGCGTGCTCAGCACCTCCAGCGAATCCATCAGACGGTTATAGCGGTCAGCGATGCGGCCCACTTCAGTGAACGGCTCCACCGGCACGCGCTTGCTCAGGTCACCCGTTTCCGCCTGCTCGTCCATCACCGTGAAGAAGTCATACAGCTCGGTGGTAGCGCCATGCTCGCTCACATTCAGGCCTTCAAATTCTTCCTTGTCGGTCACGCGCAGCGGCCGGATGCGATTGATGATGTTGAAGGCGATGTACGACAGGCCGAATGCCCAGACCGCGCACACCACGATGCCCAGCACCTGCACGCCGATCTGCTCGATGCGGCCCAGCCCGGTATTCAGCAGTTCCGGCTGGCCGAAGATGCCCACCGCCAGCGTGCCCCAGACACCTGCGCCCAGATGCACCGGCACCGCCCCGACCGCGTCGTCCAGCCGGAAACGCTCCAGCAGCCCATCGACCAGCAGCATGACCAGCCCGGAAACGCCGCCGATGATGATGCTGGCAGGTAGGCTGACGGCATAGCAGCTCGCCGTGATGCCCACCGCACCCGCCAGCGAGCCATTCAGGATCAGGTCGACTTCCGGGCGTTTGCGCACGCGCCAGCCCACAGCCAGCGTGACAATCATGCCTGCCGAGCTGGCGATAATCGTATTGACGAGGATGCGCGGGGCCTGGTCACTGTTCATGACGATGGTGCTGCCCGCGTTGAAGCCGAACCAGCCGAACCACAGCAGCATCACGCCCAGCGTGGCCAGCGGCACGTCGGCGCCAGGGATGCGGCGCGGCGGGCCATCTTTAGGGAAGCGATTCGCGCGCGCGCCCACAATGATGATGGCCGCCAGCGAAATCCACCCGCCCAGGCTGTGCACCACGCTGGAACCAGCGAAGTCGCGGAAGCCGAGCTGTGCCAGCCAGCCATTGAACTCGCCGAAGTTGAGGCCGTTCCACACCCAGTTGCCAAACAGCGGGTAGATCACGATGGCCCCAAACGCCGCCATGATCAGGTAGGCCGAAAAGCCGACGCGCTCGGCAATCGAGCCAGCCAGGATGGTCACCGCCGCGCCGCAGAACATCACCTGAAAGAAGAAGAAGCCGAAGCTGCTGGTGTCGGTGCCGTTGTAGTCGAGGGCAAAATCGCTGACCCCCACGAATCCGCCCAGATTGCGGCCAAACATCAGGCCATAGCCGAACAGCCAGAAGATCAGCGTCGTCAGGCCAAAGTCGGTCAGGTTTTTCATCGCGGCATTGATATTGTTTTTGCTGCGCGTCAGGCCGGTTTCCAGACACAGGAATCCCGCCTGCATCAGAAACACGACGGCGGCCGTAATCACGATCCACAGGGTGTCAAGCTGAACGGGAAGGTTAGACGCTTCTGCGGGCATAGAGAACCTCAACGGAGACTCGGCGGATAAACAGTATTTTCTGGAGAAATAACGTAACCGATCATAACATTACAGTTGCGGGCAGACGCAAAAAGAAATCAGCAATCTGTCAGGCAAAATCTGCCGCGTGGAAATGCCAGTAAGTGCGCTGCTACAAAACCGCCGACGGTTGTTTGCGCGATAGAAAGTGAAGGATATAATTACTAAACGTGCTCACACGTCCTTGGGAAAGAGCTGCCGAGATGGTTTCAAATAGTTCAGGGTTAGAAGAAAACGCCGCGCAGGGGGCTGAGGCGGCGAATTCAGCACCGGAGAATACGCCCGTGCCTTCTGACGACGCCACTGCTGCGCCGGCATCCGTGCCCGCGCCCGCTGAAAGCACATCAGAATCGGCACCCTCGCCCACTGAAAACACAGCCACACCGGCACCCGTGCCCGCAGGGCCACCCAGTGACGCAGCATCTGATTTGCCTTTCGGACGCGGCGAGCTGGTCACGGCCACCATTGTCGAGACCTCTCCCACCAGTATCAAACTTGATCTGGGCGGGAAAGCTGTCGGCACCATCAAAGGCTCGGAGCTGGATCGCATGAGCCCGCGCGATCTGGAAGACTTAAAGACAGGCAGCACCGTCACCGTGTATTTCCTCGGCTCGCGCGACAAAGAGGGACAGTACATCGTCTCTGTCAACCAGGCGGCCGAGGCGCAGGACTGGCAGCGCGCGGAAGAATATCGCGTCAGCCAGGAACCATATGACACCCGCATCGCTGGCTATAACCGCGGCGGCCTGATCGTCAAGTTTGGCCGTCTGCGCGGGTTCGTGCCGCAAAGCCAGATGAACGCCGAGCGCCGCCGCACCAGCGAGGAACAGACGCCCGACGAACGCTGGAGCGGCATGGTCAACGAAGCCATCGTCGTCAAGGTGATGGAGGTCGATCACGAGCGCAACCGCCTCATCCTGAGCGAACGCATGGCCTCCAAGGAAAGCCGCGAGAAGCGCAAGGAATCGCTGATTTCCCAGCTTCAGGTGGGCGAGGAACGCGTTGGCCGCGTCGTCAGCCTGGAAGACTTTGGCGCGTTCGTGGACGTGGGCGGCGCTGAAGGCCTGGTGCATCTGACTGAGCTATCCTGGCAGCACGTCAATCACCCGCGCGAAATGCTGAAAGTGGGCGAAGAAGTCAAGGTGCGCGTGATCAGCATCGACCCGAATGCCAAGCGCATCGGCCTGAGCATGAAGCAGCTCGCCTCAGACCCGTGGGACATCGTGGCGACCACCTATGTCAACGGACAGCTTGTCAAGGCGACCGTGACCAAGCTGACGAAATTCGGCGCATTCGCGCAGATTACCGACCTGCCCGAAATTGAAGGGCTGATCCACATCAGCGAACTGAGCGAACGGCGCGTGCTGCATCCGCGTGAAGTGGTCAACGAAGGGGACGTGCTTACGCTGCGCATCGTCAAGATGGATGTCAAAGAACGCCGCCTCGGCCTCAGCCTGAAGCGCGTGAACAGCTCCGAATATATGGATATCGACTGGGGCGATACCCCCAGCGAATAATCGTTTTTCACGCGATTGAAACCGGAAGCATCGCCCGTGTGGCGGCTTATGCTTCCGGTTTTTCTTTTCTGTTCTGCTCGATCCAGGTCACCGCAAAATCGACCAGCGGACGGGCCGCCGCCAGACGCGCAGTCGCATTGCCCACTTTGCGCACGCGGGCATGGCGCGGGTGCATCGCCTCGAAGGACTGCCCGATCTGCGAGAAATCCTCATCATTCGGCACCAGGCTGTCAAACGTCACCCACTGCCGCTGGCCGTCCACCAGCACAGCCCCGCCCTGCGGCTCAATGCGCTTGCCGGGGAAGCTGGCGCGGTGCTCGGCCAGGTGCAGCGTGGTATTGTTCCCGTGGTCGACGCCCAACAGCAGGATATAGCCCTCCAGCTCGACCACTTTGGCATACGGCGAACCTTCGCCCAGCGCTGACTCCAGCGGGTGATCGGCCGTGATGTACTTGGCATGCTTGCCCCATGCCGCCGCCGATGAATTCGGATGGTTGCTGCGCAGCACATTGGGGAACGTGCGAAACAGCTCGTTAATCACGCCCATCGCCCGCGTCGGCGTCTTGTCCGGCTCAAAGGCGGGCTGATGCTCGCGCATGATCGGCCACCACGCCTCCGGAATGGGCGGATTCTGCCAGTAGCTGGGATCGCTGTTGTTGGTGGTATGTGTGGGCATGACCAGCGTGCCCGTCTCGCCAACGGCCTCCATCAGCGCCATCACCACGGTTTGCGCGCCACCCACCACCCAGCCCCCCAGGCGGCTCATGCTGGTATGCGCGATGACCGTCATGCCCTGCTGCACGCCCAGCATACGCAGGTCGGCCAGCAGGCTGTCCAGCGTGAACGGCCCGCCCATCTGCACAGCACTGCCTTCCTTACGCACCAGTTCTTCGTATCCCATCGTATGCCTTTCGTCAGCCGCCCGGATTCAGCACCACGGGCAGATAAATGGTCTGTCCCACAAAAATCTGGTCCGCATTGGGCAGACAGTTGCCATCGCGCAGCGCATCCACAGTGCTGCCGATCTGCGCGGCAATCGTCGTCAGCGAGTCGCCGACCTGAATGACGTACGGCGACCAGCCGGGCGGAATCGTGCACGACGCCCCGGCATCCTGCGTCTGCACAATCGGCAGCGGCGTCACCGAGGGCGGCCCCAGCGGGATAGATGTGTTGGTCGGGATCAGCGGCGTCTGGGTGGGCACCCGCGTGGCGGGGGCCAGCGTACAGGCCGCCGCCAGCGCACCAGCCAGCAGGCACAGCACCAGCCGCAGAAAAATTCGTTTCATCGCAGGCACACTTTCATCCTGTGCGGACACAAGACTATGGTAACCGCGCGCGCCATCTGCGGCAACCTGGCCGCCGCGTTATACTCGTGGGCATGGACTCAACCACCCTCACCCACCTGATCGACCTGATGGCGAAGCATCTCGCGCCCAGCGCATCCACCCTGCGTTATGCCGATGTGCGTGGCCAGACCGGGGCGCTCATGCGCGCCCGCAGGCCGGATGTCGCGCCGCTGGCGATTGCCGATAACGCGTCGCTGGCCGCGCATCCCGCCGCCAGTTTCGACACCGTGGCGGCCATCGGCCCGCTGGATGACGCGTTGCTGCGCGGCGCGCTGCATGCGTTGCGCGAAGGCGGCCGCCTGATCGTGATCGACACGCACGGGGCGGCCGGCGAGGCGCTGGTCAGGCGACTTGAGGACGCGGGCTACATCCGCATCCTGGTGGAACCGGCATCGTCGGGCGTGCTGATGCGCGGCGAAAAGCCGCACGCCAGCGCCGACACCATCGCCCGCATCGAGGTCGCGTCGCACCGGGACATCCCGCAGGCAGGGCTGGCCGGCTTCAAGGGCCGCTTCGTGCATGTGCCCGTGCGCCAGACGCCCAACAAGCCCGCCTGGGCGCTGCGCCCAGATGACGTCATCACCTGGACGGGCATCGCAGTCGTGCGCGGTGCGGGCCCGGCGCTGATCGTATTCTCCAGCCTGCCTAACGCGGTCACGTTCATGCAGCGTGCCGTGCTGGCAAACCGCATCGTCGGCGTGAACAAAGTCGCCAAATTCACGCGTGAGGCCGCCGCTGAATGGGCCACCCCCCTGCTCATCAATCCGCTGATGACCGATGTGCAGCACGATACATTCGGCGATTTCCCGCTCGACCCGGCGCAGGCCGTGACGGGCGACGAGTAACTTCAGGCGCTTCAGGTCACAATTTTCACAAATCACTTAGCAGACACGCGGATATCAACGCTGCGAGATCGCCCCGCGCGTGTATAATTTGCCCATAATACGCCTGAATCCGGCACAGTGGACCCATTCTCTTATGGCCGCAGAATTCCCGCCCCCAACGCTTGCCCTGTCGCGCCTGCGCATCACCGTGGAAGAACTTTCCGCCGCGCTGCAGCGGCATGAAGGCATCGCCAGCCTGCGCGATATCCACCTGCCCGAAGGCGTGCTCTCGGCGCTGACAACTCTGCACAACGATATCGGCAAGCTGACCGAGGTGCTGAACACCGACAATACCGAGATTGAGCAGCTGCGTTCGCTGGCCACCACCGCCGCGGCCATTAATTCGTCGCTGGATGTGGACAGCGTGCTGTCGCAGAGCATGGACGAGCTGATCGCGCTGACCGGCGCAGAACGCGGCTTCATCCTGCTGAAAGACCGCAAGAGCGGCAAACTGGAATTTCGCATCTCGCGCGGCCTGAATGACAGCGAACTGCGCGAAGACGAAGTCAGCCGGACGATCCTGCGCCAGGTGCTGACCACCGGCGAGCCCATCCTGACCGACAATGCCATGCAGGACCTGCGCCTCTCAGAAAGCGACACGGTGGCGCGCTTCGTGCTGCGCTCGATCGCCTGCGTGCCGCTGACGTTCCGCGACCGGGGCAGCTCGCGCGAGCGCGTCGAGGGCGCGCTGTATGCCGACAACAAATACCGCGAGGCCGTCTTCAGCAGCCGCGAGCTGAACCTGCTGACCGCTTTCGCCAACCAGGCCAGCGTCGCCATCGACAACGCCATGCTGTTCGAACAGGTGCAGGAGACGCTGGCGGAAATCGGGCGCGCCCGCGAAATCATCGAGAACGTGTTCATGTCGATCGGCAGCGGCGTCATCACCACCAACGCCGAGGGCCATATCACGCTCATCAACCGCGCCGCCAGCACCATCCTGAACGCGCCTGCGGAATCCACCGTCGGGCATACGCTGCCGCAGGTGCTGCCCGACCTGAACCAGACGCTGAGCGAACCGATGCGCGCCGTCAGCACCGAAGGCAAACGGACGATGCTGGAAAGCCGCACGGAAGTATCCGGGCGCGGGCGCATCGTGCTCAATCTGCGCCTCAGCCCGATCCGCACCAGCGGCGGCGATACCCAGGGCGTCGCCATGGTGCTGGACGACCTGACCGAAGAACGCGAGCGTGACGAGACGCTGGGGCTGATCCGCCGCTATCTGCCGCCCGGCATGATCGACAACATCCATCAGATCGCCGACCTGGCGATGGGCGGCGAACGGCGCGAAGTGACCTGCGTGTTCATGTCGGTGTGCGACCTGGCCGACTTCCCCGCCAGCCTGCGCCCGCAGCAGCGCATGGAGCTGCTCAATATCTACCTGCAAACGGCGACCGAAGTTATCCATGCGTCGCAGGGCATCATCGACAAGTATCTGGGCAATGAAATCATGATCCTGTTCAATACCCAGCTCAACCCGGACGCGCACCATGCACGCCGCGCCATCGAGATGGCCGCCCTGATGCGCAAGCCGTTCGACACGCTGGCGGCCAGGCTGGGCGGGCGCATGGGCGGGCCGCAGTACAGCATCGCCGTTCATACCGGCATCGCCACGCTGGGCAATGTCGGTTCGCTGCGGCGGCGCAGCTTTACTGCCATCGGCGACACCATCAACCTGACCAAACGCATCCAGGAAAGCGCGACTGCCGGGCAGGTGCTCATCACCGGCGAGAGCCTGGCGCGGGCGTCGCAGAATGGCCCGATCCCGCATCTGCGTTTTGAGTCTCGCGGGGCGATGCAGGCGCGCGGCCGCCAGAGCCAGACCGACCTTTACGAGGTGTTCCATGCTTGACAGCACCAGCCATTTCCAGCGCATCGAGCCGAACCGCTCGGCCCAGGAGCAGCTGCGCGACATCCTGACGCTGATTACCGAGCTGAACACCGCGCTCCAGTCGCAGATTGCCTTTCTGCGCCCACGCGGCATGACCCTGCCCACCGGCACGCTGGAACGCCTGAACGATGTTCGCCAGCGCATCGAGACGATGGGCCGCACGCTGACCTCCGGGCAGATCGAGCTGCGCCAGCTGCGCGCCCTGGCCCAGACGACCGCGCTGCTGAACTCGTCGCTGGACGTGGATGCGGTGCTCAATACGGTGATGGACACCGTGGTGCAGCTCACCGGCGCGGAACGCGGTTTCATCCTGCTGAAGAACGAGGCCACCGGCGAGATTGAATTCCGCATCGCGCGCGGCATCGACCGCGAACAGCTTGGCCGCGAAGACTTCAAGATCAGCAACACCATCATCCGCGAGGTGCTGACCAGCGGCGCACCCGTGCTGACGGATAATGCGCGCGCTGATGACCGTTTCGTGGGCAACGACAGCATCGTTGGCTACGGGCTGCGCAGCATTCTGGCGGTGCCGCTGGTGTCCAATGGCGAGGTCATCGGCGTGGTCTACTGCGACAACCGCATCCTGGCCGGCTTGTTCAAGGCGCACGAGAAAGACCTGCTGCAGGCCTTTGCCGGGCAGGCAGCCGTCGCCATCCAGAACGCGCGCCTGTTTGCCTCTGCCCGCGCGCGCCTGGCCGAAATCACCGAAGTGCGCGACCTGATGGACAATGTGTTCCAGAGTATTTCCAGCGGCATCATCACCTTCGATGCACGCGGCGTCATCAATGCGTTCAACCCGGCCGCAGAGCAAATTACCGGCGCGACGGCCGCCGACGCAATCGGCCGCTTCCTGCCCGCGATCCTGCCCGCCTTCTCCGAGGTCATCGGGGGCACGCTGGAGCAGGTCGTCACGCAGAATGTCTCGCAGCTGGTGGAGGCCGAAATCAACCTCGACCAGCGCGGCTGGCGCTACTGGCGCGTGGTGCTCAGCCCGCTGCGTGACCCCGAAACGGGCAGCACCGGCGCGGCGCTCGTGCTCGATGACCTGACCGAGACGCGGGAGCGCGAGGCGCAGCTGGCCCAGGCACGCGTGTATCTGCCGCTGGCGCTGGTGGAAAATCTGCGCTCGGAAGACATCGCGGCGATGGGTGGGCAGGAATGCGAAATCACCGTGCTCTTTTCCGACGTGCGCGGATTCACCAGCTTCAGCGAGAGACTGGAGCCGGAAGACCTGATGCAGATCATCAACCGGTATCTGGCAGTCGCCAGCGATGCCATCAATCTGTCCGACGGGCTGGTGGACAAATACATCGGCGACGCGGTGACCGGCCTGTTTAACACGCCGCTGAACATTCAGGCGGACCACGCGCTGCGGGCGGTGCGGGCGGCCATCATGATGCGCCACGAAGTCGCTTCGCTGCACGAAACCCTGCCGCCCGACCAGCGCCTGTTGTTCGGCGTCGGCATCCATACCGGCCTGGCCGTGCTGGGCAACGTGGGCAGCGCCGAACGCCGCGAGTTTTCCGCGATTGGTGACGCGATGGATATGGCCAAGCTGCTGCAGGAGAATGCCGGGCGCGGCGAAATCGTGCTGAGCGCGGAAACCTGGGCGCAGGTGAAGGACTATATCCCGTGCGAGCCGGTGGCCCCGCGCAAAACCAAAGATCGCGCGGACTTTACGGTGATGTACCGCGTGCTCTAGAACAGGTCACGCGCTATTCCAGCCCGCGAACCGTCACCTCGACCGCGCCCGCCGACCCGTTGTAGCCGTTGACGCGCAGCGTGAAAGCGCCGCTGGACGGAAGCTGTACGATGAACGATGGATTGCGCGAAAAATCGCCGTCGTCCGAGAAGATGACGCTGTTGCCGTCCGGCCCGAACAGCTCCGCCACCGGGTCAAGATCGGGCGCAATCGCGGTCACGTCCACCTGCACGCGCTGCCCGGCGAAGCCCTGAAACACATATTCCGTATACTGATTGGCGCGCAGGATGTCATCAGCGGCCAGCAGCAGATAGGTCGCCAGCGGCGGGGTCGCGGTCGGGGCGAGGCGCGTGCGCAGCCACACCACTTCATACGCGCCCGCGCCCAGATTCGTGCGGTTATAGCCGGTCACCTGCACACGATACGTGCCCGTCACCGGCGCGCTCACACTGGATAACGCATAGGTGCCCGCGGCGGCGTCCGGCGACTGCGCCAGCAGCGTGCCATCCGGCGCGACCAGCGCCAGCACCGCGACCAGCCCGGCAGTGCGCGGCGTCACCTGAATCGTGACCACATCGCCCGCGTTCAGGTTGAGCGGATACACATCGCGCAGGCCGCGGCGCGCCAGCTCGCCCGCGACCGGCCGGTTGGCCAGCAGCTCAGGGCGCAGCACATCGGCATAACTGCCGCCCAGCCCCATCGCCACGATGAAGGCGCCGGTCGTGTCAAATTCTCCGGTCACAAACACGGAATACACGCCGTCCTCGATCACGCCCAGCGAGGGAATCAGCGCGTCATTTCCGCTTTCCGGGCTGGCGATCACATCAGACATCAGCTCGCCCGCCGGATTGAACAACTGCACACGCGGCACAATGCCGGAGCCGTCTGCCGGGCGCGCTGCAATCGTATAAATGCCGCCTGTGCGCCCCTGGAACACAAAGCGCTGGAAGTCGCCGCGCCGCTCGATATCGCTCAGCACGGGCACATGATCGACCAGCGTATCCAGCCCGGCCTGCGCGGCCAGCGTGCCCAGCGGCAGCGGCGGCGTGCTGGTCGGGGCGACCAGGGCCGGGCGCGGGCGCGAGGCATCGCGGGTCAGGCGCACCGTCAGCGTGCCGCCTGTGGATGAACGGCTGTAGGCCTGCACGTAGTAGGTGCCCGACGCGTCGATCTCCACGGCAAACAGGCGCGCTGACCGTCCGCCGCCCGCGTCATCGTCCATCGCCATCAGCCCGCCCTGCGGGTCGTAGATCGCCAGCGCGGGATCAAATTCATCTGCATCGGGAGCCGCCTCAATCGTCAGGAAATCGCCGCGCTGGGCAGGCACGGCCCACACCAGCCGGTCAAACGTGGCGATCAGGCGGCCGCTGGCGGGCATCCCGGCATTCAGCACGCCCTGAAAGCTGCCCAGCGGGGCATACACGGCCGTGGGCGTATTCGATGGCGTGGGCGTATTCGACGGGGTAAAGGTGTTGGTTGGGGTGCGCGTCGCTGTGCCGGTGCGGGTCGCCGTCGGCGTACGCGTCGCGGTGCGGATGTCCGTGGCCGTGCGCGTCGCGGTCGCTGTGCGGGTCGGCGTGACGGTGGCGGTGGGCGTCTCGCGGTTGGTCAGCGACAGGCGCACGCTGTATGTCAGCTTAAGCTCAGGCACGATCGTATCCGGGCGCAGCACATCGGCATTGAACGTGCCGCCTGCGGGCAGCACCGCAATCGCAGCGCCCATGCCCCGGCTGAGGATGCGCCCCTGTGCGTCGCTCAGCACGATCGGCATCGGCTGGCCGGTCGCATCGGTCGCGGTGATCTGCACGCCGTCGCCGTCACCCGCCACAAACTGCCAGCGGCGGCCGCGCTCCTGCGCCTGAAGCGCATCCTGGGTATCAATCCACGCGGGCAGCACACGCGTCACCAGCGGCAGGTCATTCGCGACCAGCGTCGGTTGTTCGTCCCCCGTGGAACAGGCCGCAAGCAGCAGCGCCAGCAGCACCAGGCATACCCACTTCACGCTACACTTTCCTCCGCGACAGGTCTTTCAGGATGACGGCCGCGGCATTGCGCCCGGATGCGCCCATGATGCCGCCGCCCGGATGCGTGCTGGCGCCGGTCTGATACAGGCCGCGCACCGCCCCGCGATACTGGCCCAGTCCGGCGGCAGGGCGAAACAGGAACATCTGGTCGATACTCATGTCCAGATGCATGACATTCCCACGCGGCAGGCCCAGCTCGCGCTCCAGATACAGCGGCGTCTCGATCAGGCTGCCGATAATGTGGTCGGGCGTCATATTGGGCGCATATTCGGCCAGCTTACGCACCAGCCGGGCCGATTCGCGCTCAGCGATGGCGTCCCAGTTTTCGCCGGAGGCCAGCGCGTACGGGAAATACTGCGCCCATAAAAACACCACATGTTTGCCCTGCGGCGCCAGCGACGCATCAGACGCGCTCCACGTCATCACCACCAGGCCAGGATGCTCTGACGGGCGTCCAGCGGCATAATCGCCATAGGCGCGTTCCAGATAGTCCAGGTCCGGGCAGATGAATTGCAGCGCGGTGTGATGTTCGCCTGCCGCGCCGCCCGTGGGCCGCGCCAGATAATCCGGCAGCGTATCGGTCGCCAGGCGCACCACCATGCCGAAGCCATTGCCCGCGCGCGCCTTGCGCATACGGTCGCGCAGTTTGGCTGGCGCGGCATCGCCCAGCATGGCCGCTGTCGCGTGGATATGCGCCCCGCTGACGACCGCGCGCGCCGTGAAGCGTTCGCCGGATGCGGTTTCCGCGCCAACGGCCCGGCCATTTTCGGTCAGGATGCGTGCTACCGGCTGATTGACATGCACGGCGCCGCCATGAGCCTCGATCATGCGCGCCAGCGCCTGCGTGAGCATGCCGCTGCCGCCGCGTGGCCGCTTCATCCCGCTGACGTGATACATCGGGTGCCATAATGCAAACGGCGCGCCGAACGGTTCAGTGGGCGGCGGGCCACTCTGCGCGGCCATCCAGCCGACCAGCGCCTGCACCTTGGGCGTGACGAAGGTTTCGCGCAGAAGCTGGCCATAGCCGCGCATCAGCGTGCTCACGCGGCCCTGCCAGTCGCGCGGGATGCCATCGGCGAAGGCCAGATAGCGCGCCAGATTCAGCGGCGTGGGCGCATGGGTGAAGCTCTCCACCATGCCCTGCGCCATCGGCAGCCACTGGGCCACAAAGGCGCGATAGTTGTCGGCATCTTCAGGCGCGGCCTGCGCGATGCTCTCGCAGGTGGCGTCCACGCTTTTGTACATGGTGATGGCGCTGTGGTCCGGGAACGGGTGAAAGAACAGCGGATCGAGGTCGAGATAGTCCAGCCCGTGCGCCGTCAGGTTCAGGTCGGCCACGATCGAGGTGTGATTGATCAGGATGTGGGCGGACCCGCCCAGGTCAAACTGGAAGCCGGGCACGATTTCCTCGGTGACGACCGCGCCACCGACCACGCCGCGCCGTTCCAGCACGATCACGCGATAGCCCGCCTGCGCCAGATAACCCGCGCACACCAGGGCATTATGCCCCGCGCCGATGACGAGGACGTCGCAGTCGGTCACGAGGGCTGGCCCGATGTGTAAGAGAAGCCTGCCTGCGCGCTAGACACGGACATCCCAGGCGGCCAGGTCTGCCAGGAAACGATGCGCGGTCAGGTCGAGATGAATCGGCGTCAGGCTGGCGTAGCCCTGATGCACCGCCCACACGTCGGTCCCTTCTTCCTCATGTTCGCCAATTGGGAACAGGCCCTCGATGCGGCAGATATTGCCGCTGCGGATGAGCTGGTCGCGGTAAATACGGATGCCCTGGCGCGTCAGGCGCAGGCCGGCCACGGTCGGCAGGTCGGGCACATTCAGGTTGAGGATGGTCAGCGGCGGCAGGCCCTTTTGCAGCACCATGCGCACCACTTCGACGGCAACTCGGGCTGCCTCGCGGTAGTCCTCGACATCATTGGCCTCGTGCCAGTCCAGCGAGACGGCCACGGCGCGCGCGCCATTGATGGTCGCCTCCAGCGCGGCGGACACCGTGCCGCTGTAGGTCACATCCTGGCCCATGTTGGCGCCGCGGTTAATGCCGCTGACGACGATATCAGGCGGCCAGGCGATCATGCCCAGCGCGGACAGCGCGATGCAGTCGGCCGGCGTGCCGCCCACGCTGATCGCGTCGGAGCCGTCGGCCAGCTTGACATCGCTGACGGCGACATCCTGAAACAGCGTTTTCTTGTGGCCGGTCGCGCTCTGGTTCAGCGCCGGGCTGACGACGGTCACGTCGCCCACCGCCCGCAGCGCCTGCGACAGCGCGAGGATCCCCGGCGCCTGCACGCCGTCGTCATTGGTCACGATAATATGGGTCATGGTTGTCCTGTTGTGTGCTGGCCGAGCGTTCGACACCTGTTGTCTGGCGGGCGTGGCTGCCTGCGCAGGCGCTTCGCTCTCACCCATGATTCTAGCAGGGTGGCGGGCCGACGCAACGTTACGCGCACGTCGCAGCGCAAAATTTGTTACAATAGGCGCTCTCATCACCCTGCCGCAGACTGCCCAATCGGGCCAGCCAGAACAGATCGCAAACTCGTGCGCCTGACCCATCTTTCGCTCACCAATTTTCGCAATTACGCCCGTCTGGAGCTGATGCTGCCGGAGAGCAAGCCCGTGCTGATCGTTGGGCAAAATGCGCAGGGCAAGACCAATCTGCTGGAGGCGATTTACTATCTGGCGGCGATCAAATCGCCCTATACCCAGCACGACCGCCAGCTCATCCACTGGCGCACCGAAAACGAGCCGATCCCGTTTGCGCGCATCGCCGGGGATATCCAGACGCGCGAACATACCAGCGCACGCCTGGAAATCACGCTGATGATCGAGCGTGTGGGCGAGACCGGCGGCCGCTTCCGCAAGGTCATCCGGCTGAACGGCGTGGAGAAACGCGCGCTGGATGTGATCGGCACCTTCAACGTGGTGCTGTTTCTGCCGCAGGACCTGACGCTGATCGAAGGCGGACCGAGTGACCGCCGCCGCTTCATCGACGACACGCTGGGCCAGGTCGATGCCGTGTACGCGCAGGCGCTGGAAACCTACGAGAAAGTGCTGCCCCAGCGCAACGCCCTGCTGCGGCGCATCGCCGAGCGCAGCGCCAATGCCAAAGAGCTGCCCTACTGGGACGAGCAGATCGCCCAGGCAGGCGCGGTCATCATCGCCGGACGCCAGCGTTTCCTGCGCGAGATGGAATACGACGCACAGAAATCGCATTATGACCTGACCGGCCGCCGCGAAATGCTGACCATGCGCTATCAGCCCAGCTTCGCGCCCACCGCCGAGGGCAACGGCCAGCTCTCGTTTGGCGCGCTGGGGCTGGACCTGCACCGCGATATCGACCCGGCGCGCATCGTGCCGCAGTTTCTGGCGCGGCTGAAAGACGAACAGGCGGAAAGCATCGCCCGTGGCGCGACTGTCTCCGGCCCGCACCGCGACGAGCTGCGCCTGCTCATCAACGACCGCGATATCGGCCTGTATGGCAGCCGCGGTCAGGCGCGCACGGCCGTCATGGCCTGCAAGCTGGCCGAGCTGAGCTGGATGCGCGAACGCATCGGCGAGTGGCCGGTGCTGCTGCTGGACGAAGTGGCCGCCGAGCTGGATGCCTCGCGCCGGGCCTATCTGCTGGAGCGCATCGACGGCGTCACCCAGACGCTGGCCACCACCACCGAGCAGGATATTTTCACGACGCAGTTTCTGGAGCGGGCCGCCCTGTGGCGCGTGACAGAGGGCGAGCTGGCCGCTGAATAAGCAGCCGCTTTCACAGAAAATTCACGACCGCTCAAGGCAGGTTCTTCCCTGACAGCCGGCCTTTCCCCGCGCCCCGACATTACAGACTGATAAAATCCGGCGCGCAAAGTTCCCATTCCTTTGCTAAAATGAAACAGGTACTGTGCAGCGAACATAACCCTTATCATGACCGCTTTTCACGGGAATCAGGCTGCCCCTTCAAACGAGTCTTCCAACGCGGAGGCGGCAGTGGTAAAACGCAATCTCAGGCAGCGCGTGATCACCTCGCTGATCGTCGGGCCGTTGGCGGTTGCCCTGGTGCTGATTGGTGGCTGGCCGTTCGCGGTGGGCATCACCTTCCTTGGCGCGGTCGCCAGCGCGGAATTCATCTTCCTGGCCGATGGGCGCCGTGAACAGGGCAGTCTGGTGGCCGCTGTCGCCTCGGTCATCATCATCTCGATCCTGTTCCATGTGCAGGCAGACCAATGGGCGCTGACGGTCTTTGCCGTCGCCACCCTGCTGACGCTGCTCATCCGCGTCGCCCGCCACCGTGACCTGCCGCTGGCGGTGAAGCAGGCCGGCCTGACTGCTGCGGCCATCCTGTATCTGGGCTTCCCGACCGGCTTCATCCTGGGGCTGCGCGTGCTGGATAACGGCCTGGTGTGGCTGCTGATGGTGCTGGCGCTCACCTGGGGCACCGACTCGTTCGCCTTCATCGGCGGCAGGCTGTGGGGCCGCCACAAGCTGGCCCCGACGATCTCGCCCAAAAAGACCATCGAAGGCGCGGTCGTGGGCTATGCAGGCGGATTCCTGCTGGCGCTGATCCTGATCGTGTGGCAGGGCCTGATGACGCGCGGGGTGTTTTTCATTATCCTTTTGAGCCCCATCCTGGCGATTCTGGGCGACCTGCTTGAATCTTTAATCAAGCGCTGGTTCGGCGCGAAAGACTCGCACCTGCGTGGCTTTGATATCTTCCCCGGTCACGGGGGCGTGCTGGACCGGGTGGATGCCCTGGTCGTCGTCATCACCTTCGTGTATTTATCGATTCGTGTGCTTCACCTCACCTGATCTCACAAGAAATGGAAGTCATCATGGCAGCAAACAGAACGCAGGGCACCCCTGACCGTGAACAACTTCTCAAGATGGCCATTTCGGCGGCCAAAGCCAATAACAAGCAGGCCGCCAGAATGATGTTCCAGCAGGTGCTGGGCGCAGACAGCCGCAATGAGCGCGCGCTGATGTGGATGGCCCAGATGGCCGACAGCAAGGCCGAAAAAGCCGAGTGGCTGCAGCGCGTGCTGGCGGTCAATCCGCTGAACGAACAGGCCAGCACCGCCCTGAAGCGGATGAATTACAGCTCCAAAGCGAGTGACAACCGCCTGCTGCTGCTGTTTGGCGTGGTGGCCGTCCTGCTGATCATCTTCACCATCGTCATCTTTATCCTGGCGGCTGCTCGCTAAATGTCGCTCTGTAACCGCTGGAGGGATTTGATTGTCTAGCCCTAATATTCAGGACTTACTGCGCCAGGGTGTGGAAGCAGCGCGCAGCGGCGACAAACTGGCCGCGCGCAGGCTGCTTCAGCAGGTGCTGATGCAGGACGGCAACAATGAAGTCGCGCTGATGTGGATGGCCTCGGTCGTGGATTCGCTCGATGACCGGCGGGCCTTCCTGCAGAAGGCGCTGCGCGTCAACCCGAACAACCAGCGTGCCCGCGATGCGCTTGAAAAGCTGGGTGGTGCCGCCACCCCGGCTGCCCGATCGACCGGCACCAGCGCCGCCGTTGGCAGGCAGCAGCGCTCCACGCCAGCTATTGAGCCCGGTCGCCCGCAGAACAATCTGATTCTGGTGCTGGGCGCACTGCTGCTGCTGGCGATTGTGGTCGTCATCCTGCTGGCCGTCGCTGCGCCCCAGCCGCAAACCGCAATCAACCCCAACGGCGGCCAAACCGCCGTGGCTGCTCTGGCGACCGGCAGCGTGCCACCCAGCGCGACCTCGCGCCCGCTGACCGCCACGCCGATCACGCCGGAGGGCGTCATTATCTCGCTGGACGAAGCCAGCGTCGCCACCCTGCCGCCAACGTTTACGCCGCTGCCATCGTCCACGCCGACCGAGACACCTACCCCGACCGAGACGCCGATCCCGCTGGACAGCTATCGCTATCTGTCCTCGGAGACCGACCCGGACGAAACCGAAGCCTGGCTGTTTCTGAGCAGCGCGCTCAGCGATGACGTGCTGCGCCTGGGCGAAGACGCGTTTGGCGATGTGACCATCAGCCCTGACGGCCGCCTGATCGCGTTTGTCCGTCTGACGCCCGATGCAGTATCAGCCGCGCCGGAAACCACGCCGTCTGCCGAGGCGACTGCCGAAGCCGCCCCCACCGGCGAGCTGCGTCCACAGCTTTTTGTCGCCGACCTGTCTGAAGATGGCCGCGTGGTGGGCGAACCACGCCAGATGACCAATCTCGCGGGCAGCAGCGTGGTCTATCCCACCTTCTCGTTTGACAGCACCTACCTGGCCTTCGCCAGCAATGCCGATGGCGACTTCGACATCTATCGCATCACCATGTCGAATGGGGTGATCGATAACCTGACCAGAAATGACGGCCTGGACACCCAGCCTGCCTACGCGCCCGACACGCGCACCTATCTGGTGTATGTGTCGGACGAGCTCAGCCCCGGCTTCACCGATATCTATTACAGCCTGCAGGACCCGCCCTTCGATCAGGGCCGCCTGTATGACGCGGCTGGCAGCGCCTTCATGCCCGCCTGGTCGCCAGACGCCTCGCAGATCGCCTTCATCGGCACAGCCAATGCCGACGCCGACCTGTTCATCGTGGGCAGCGACGGCCAGCGCGTGCGCCAGCTCACCATCGACGATGGGACCGCCGAAGACCGTATGCCCGCCTGGTCGCCAGACGGCGCCTACGTGGCCTTCGCTTCCAACCGCGAATCGCAGAATTTCCAGTGGTACGCGGTCAATGTGAATACACTGACAGTCACACGGCTGGCAGACAACGAGCGCAACGCCGAGCGCCTGATTTTCCTGGAATAGCACCTCTACTGGACATCATCTGGAGACATAAAACGCCGTGAGTTCCGCAAATATCGAGGAAATGCTGAGACAGGGTATCGAAGCTGTCAAAGCGGGTGACCGCGCCGCCGGCCGCAAGCTGCTGGAGAAAGTCACCGAACTGGATGAAAACAACAGCAAGGCATGGCTGTGGCTGGCGTCGGTGGTGGATACCGACGACGAGAAGCGCATCTGTCTGAGCAATGTGCTGCATATCGATCCGGGCAATGACCGCGCCCGCAAGGCGCTCGATGCGCTGGAAGGCAAGAAGGCCTCCACGGCTGCTGATGCCGCCGCGGACGCAGAAATCGCCCCTGGCATCTCGCGCCGTCAGCTCACGCTTATCGCGGGAGGTGGCGCTGCTGTCGTCGTCATCCTGCTGCTGGTGTTGGTGATCTCGATTTCGTCGGGCAATGCCGCCAGTGCCGCTGCCACCGCGCAGGCCGTCGCCGTCGTGCAGACGGGTACCGCGGTCGTGCTGCAGGTCACCGAGACCAGCGTCGCCGCGACGGCCACCCAGCTCGCCATCGCCACGCCCACGCTGGAAGCCACCCCGACTTCTGCGCGGCCCACCCTGCCACCAGAATTCACCGCCACGCCGCTGCCCACCGTGCCGCCGACTGTAGCCGCACTGCCGCCGCCGTCTGGCCTGACAGGCGTGCTGACGGCCTGGGGCGGCCGCGATACGCTGAATGTTGGCTTCTACGAATTTGGCTACTACAACTTCGACGCAGGCAATACGTTTACCCGTGTGGGCGAGGAACTGGGGCGCGATGTCCGCTTCCTGGTGGGCGGCCAACGCGTGGTGTATACCCGCTACAATACCATTGATGCCAGCAGCACCATCGACGCCGTCAACACAAACGGACAGCAGTTTGAATCGCTGGCCAATCGCTGGCAGGGCCAGGAGCTGGTACTCAGCTCGCAGATGCCAGACTACGCGTCGGACGGCTCGTTTGTGGTCTTCATCGGGCGCAATTCCGTCGGGCGCAACCAGGTGTATTACCTGTCGTTGATTGATAACACGCTGCGCAACCTGTCCAACGACACCAGCGACTATGCCTTCCCCGATATTTCGCCAGACAACACGCGCGTGGTCGCGGTGCGCACCGATGTCGACGGCGGCACCGGCACCGACCTGGCCGTGATCGATATCGCCAGCGCGGGCAAATTCGCCATCACCTCGGACCAGAACGCCTTCGTCGAAACCCAACCGCGCTGGACAGCCGATGGATCGCAGGTGGTGTATGCGTCGATTCCCGCCAATGAGCCGAACAACGCCGATATCGTGGTGAAAACGGCGCAGAGCGGCGGGCTGGCCCCGACCATCCTGATTCGCCATCCGTCAAACGACCAGTATCCGGTGCTCAGCCGTGACGGGCGCTATCTGGCCTTCGCCAGCGACCGCAGCGGCAACTGGGAAATCTATATCTATGCCATCGATTCGCAGGCGCTGACGCAGCTGACGAACGATCCGAATCCGAATTTTCCGGGCGATTGGTATCAGGTAGGCTGAGCAGGACAGCCTCGAACCCTTATGGCGAACACAGACGCTTCCCTCGACTTCAGTTTTGATGACCTGGACGCCCTTCAGGAGAAGAAAAGCCGGGGGAACGACCTGCTGCTGCTGGGCAAAGCTGCCTATGATGCGGGCGATAAACGCATGGCGCATGACCTGTGGCGCGAGGCGACCGGCATTGATCCGTACAACGAAAATGTGTGGACGGCGCTGCTGATGGTGATCGAAGCGCCCGAAGACCGCAGGGTGTGCCTCGACAACATTATCGCCATCAACCCGACCAATATGAAAGCCCGCCGCGCGCTGATGGCCCTGACGGACAGGGAACAGGCGCGGCAGCGTGCGCGTGAGGCAGAGGCCGCCGCCCTGCTGAAGCACAAGGCCGAGCGTCGGAAGAAGCTGGTGCGCAGGCTGGGCTTTGCGCTGGTCATGGCTGTGCTGATCGCCATCGCTGTCGCTGTCGCCGTCTTTGGGCTGGGCGTCGGGCGTTAAGACCGAAAGTCAGACATCAGGAAAGGGTATCACCGTGCCAAAAGTAGTCTTTAGCCTGGCGCAGATGAATGTGCGCCCAGGCGACGTACAGAAGAATCTGAGCACTGCCGAGGCCATGATCGTGGAAGCCGGGGCCAGCAGGCGTAATACCAACGCGATCGTGCTGCCCGAACTATGGTCCACCGGCTATGCGCTGGAGCGTTCGCGCGAATTATCGTCCCAGCTGAATGACGGCATCTTCGCCCAGATGGCGACGCTGGCCACCCAGAACAAGGTCTGCATCGTCGGCTCTGTGCTGGAAAAACGCGGCATGGAAGTGGCCAATTCGGCGCCCTTCTTCGCCCCGAACGGGCGCATGCTGGGTGTGTACCGCAAGATTCATCTGTTCAAGCTGATGGATGAAGACCGCTTTCTGCAGCCGGGCAGCGCGCCCCTGATCATGAGTCTGCCGTGGGGCGATACCGCGCTGGCCATCTGCTATGACCTGCGCTTCCCTGAGCTGTTCCGCAAGTATGCCGTGTCTGGTGCCAAGGTCATCATCGTGCCGGCGCAGTGGCCGCTGGAGCGCATCGAGCACTGGCGCGCGCTCATCGTCGCCCGTGCCATCGAGAATCAGTGCTTCATCGTGGCGGTGAATGCCGCCGGCCAGTGCGGCAATACCATCATGGGCGGTCACTCGATGATTGTGGACCCGTGGGGCAAAATCGTGGTCGAGGTGGGCGAGCAGCCCACGCTGGTCTCCGCGGAAATTGACACCGACTACGTGGACGTCATCCGCGCGCGCATCCCGGTGTTTGACGACCGCAGGCCGGAAATGTATTGAGTGCTGAGTGCTGAGTGCTGAGTGCTGAGTGCTGAGTGCTGAGTGCTGAGTGCTGAGTGCTGAGTGCTGAGTGCTGAGTGCTGAGTGCTGAGTGCTGAGTGCTGAGTGCTGAGTGCTGAGTGCT